>Ga0209758_1000008_pt1 | contig 1215263 bp, 1184 predicted proteins | sample AraplaMF_Col_mMF_FD_184258 | JGI IMG/M metagenome (GOLD analysis project Ga0209758, IMG submission 184258) | Arabidopsis root microbial communities from the University of North Carolina, USA - plate scrape MF_Col_mMF (SPAdes) (version 2) | ecosystem: Host-associated > Plants > Roots >... | reverse complement strand
CCAGACCGTCCTGCTGAACGAGCTCGTCCCCTATGTCGACAGCCACTTCCGTACCCGTGCCGACGCGCGCCATCGCGCCATGGCGGGGCTCTCCATGGGCGGCTTCGAGACCAAGCTGATCGCAACCGCCAACCCCGACAAATTCGCCTATATCGGCCTGTTCAGCGGCGGCACTTACTCGCTCGGTGATGTCAACGCCATCCCCGGCTTCAAGGACAAGGTGAAGCTGGTCTTTGTCAGCTTCGGCAGCCGCGAACTGGAAGGCGGTCGCCGCGGCGCGCCGCCGGGTGTGACGCAGGCCGATCCCAGGGCGAATGCAGATGCCTTGGAGAGCGCCGGCTACAACAGCGCGTTCTATATTTCACCCAACACGGCGCATGAATTCCTGTCCTGGCGCCGCGCCTTGCGCGAATTCGCGCCCCTGCTTTTCCGGGATTGAAACGATCGCGCGCCTTGCGCGCGGGAACGCCGCGATTTCCGCTTGGGCTCAGAAGGGGACGCCACTTCCAGGAAATCACCAACCTCTCGCGAACAGTGCAAGCCGCAGTTGGGTTGTCCGGGAGAAGCACTCACGCAGGGCTGAGAACGTCGAACGCCTCTGCGATCCGGCCAAGTGCGGCCTGTGCCGCGGGGATCGCGCCGCCCATGGTCAGAAAGCCGTGGATCATGTCGGTGAAATAGAGTGGCTCTACCGGCACGCCGGCCAGGGTTAGCTTCATCACATAGGCCGCCGCCTCGTCGCGCAGCGGATCGAAGCCAGCGTATAACAGGATCGCCGGCGGCAGATGCGCCAGGTCATCGGCGAATAGCGGCGACAAGGTCCAGTGATCGCGCGCCACCGTGGGCGGCGCATAGTTGTCGCGATACCAGGCATAGATCGGCGCGGTCAGCAGATAGCCATCCGCCAGCCGGCGATGCGACGCCAGCGAGGCCGACATGTCGAGGCACGGATACAGCAACAGCTGCCGCCAGGGTCGGATGCCATTCTCGCCGCGCAGCACCAAGGTCGCTGCCGCCGCCAGATTGCCGCCGGCGCTGTCGCCGCCGATGGAAATGCGCGCCGGATCAGCGCCCAGTTCGCGATGGTTCGCCTGCACCCAGCGCCAAGCCGCCAACGTATCGTCCAGCGCGGCGGGATACGGCGCTTCCGGCGCCAGGCGGTATTCCACCCAGATCACGATCTGGCCGGTGGCATTGGCCAGCGCGCGGCAAAAAGGCTCGTAGGTCGCCAGTGAACCCAGTGACCAGCCACCGCCGTGCAGATAGACGATGGCCGGCAGCTTCTCACCCTGCCTGAAATTGCGCGGGCGGATGATGGTCAGGCGCGGAACGCCGCGTTCGGCTGGCAAAATGTGGAAGACGCTCTCGACGGTCTCAAGCTCGGCCAGAAACTGGCGGCGGGCGAGATTGTAACGGTGGCGCACGGCGCGGATGGGCGCATCGGGCGGCGGTGCACTGTTGTTGCCCAGTATTTCGATGACGCGCTGGGCGGTGGGATGCGGCGCATCAGGTTCGCTGTGCACCAGGCGCAAGGCATGGCTATGCGTGCTCATGAAACTCTCCAATAGCCCCGCGTAGAAAGGAAACGGGCGGCCGGGCATCCCGACCCGGCCGCCCGTATTCGTCAGTGCGCCGACGCGAACTTCGCCGGCTGATCGGCGCTGGCCGTCTTCTTCTCGGCCAGCAGCTTTTCGATGCGGGTGGTGAAGTCCTTCTCCAGCTGGGTGTGGAACGCACCGCTCGCCGGCGACGCAAAGCCGGAATGGACCGCGTCGATCTTGCCGTCACGGCCGACAAAGACGGTCGCGGGCCAAGTGTCGAGATGGTTCAGCTGGGGCACCTTCTCCCACATCTCGGCGGGCGCGCCGGCATTGAGATAGGTGTACTTCACGCCATACTTCTTGATGAAGGCCCTGGCGCGGGCAAAGGTCGCCTGCTGTTCCGGCTCTTCGAAGTCCAGCGCGACGATGGCCAGGCCCTTGTCGCGGTACTTCTTGTCCAGCTTTACCAGATACTGCGCCTCGTCATGGCAGTTGGGGCACCAGGTGCCGGTGACGATGGCCAGAACCACCTTGTTCTTGAAGCGCGGGTCTTCGCTGGAGACCGGCTTGCCGTCCAGGTCCGGCAGGTTGAAGGTGAACTTCTCATTGGGGTCGCGCGCCACGGTGTGGGTCAAGAAGTCTTCCGGCGCAGGGAGGCCCTTGGCCTTGGCGACGTCTTCCCGCCAGCCGATCAAGGTTTTGGCATAACGGCCATCGGGCGTGGCATCAGTGGCATAGGCGCCGGCGCCCGACGCCTTGGCTTCCGTGGAATAGGATGCCTGGGTAGCAGTGGGGCGCGCCTGCTGCTGTTCGATCTGCAGGCTGCCGTCAGCACCGGGCGTCACGGTAATGACGCCGGGGCGGCCGCCGTCGAAGTGGCCCAGCACCCACTTTCCGTCCTTGAAGCGGCCATTGTAAGTGCCGGTATCGCCGTCAATGCGCAGAATGGTGGCTTCGACTTCGGAGCCGTTCTGATGAGCGATGAAGCGGAACGACTTTTCGCCCTTGGACGACGGCGCATCCAGCGGCACGATATAGGTGCCCGCGATATTGGGCGCATCGCCCGCCGCGGAGATTTCGACATGGCGCACCGCCTTGAAGCCGTACTGCGCGCTGCTTTCGCGGTTCAGCGCCACAACATTGCCGTCGAGCTGGCCGTCCTTGAGCGTGGCGTTTATGGTGGTCAGATAATGTTCGATGTTCAGTACCAGCTTGCCGTCTTTGAAGGTGGCGCTGGTGGTGCCGTCATAGGGCTTGGAGCCGTCGAATAAGACGCCCTGCAGGTCGGCGCCCGAACCCTCGATGTCCAGACGGAACGGAATTTCGGTGCCGCCGCGCGTCAGCACGGCATCCCAGCGGCCGTTGATGGCGCCGCTGTCGGCGGCAATGGCGCTGCCGCTGCCCATCAGCACGGCAGAGAGAGCTGCAATCTTCACAAGTGTCTTCATGGCGGTGGTCCTTTGGATGATTAGGGTTGGGTGTTTGCGGCGAACTTGATGTGCTTGGCGCGGGCATAATCCTGCCACTCGGCCGGCAGTCCGGGCTTGGTTTCCAGCAGGATGGTCAGGATCGCCTGGCGGTCCTGCGGCGACAGATTGGCGAAATCCGCGCTCTGGTCCGCGCCGGTCAGCACCTGCAGCAGGCGGTGATAGACATAACCCTTGGCCGGCTCAGGCAATGTGTCGAAGGCGATGTTGTAGATCAGATAGCTGCACGGAAACTTGAAGATGCGGTCGTGCAGGTCGAAGTCGCGCAGGCTGCGGCCCTTGCTGTCCTTGATCCCGCGCGCGGCGAATTCCCGCGCGAAGGCGGATTCAGCGATGGTCTTCTTTGCATCCAGGCCCAGCGGCGTCTCATTGGCGAACAGCAGGAAGCGCACCAGCTGGTCGGCCGGCTTCTGGATCTTCTGGCGCGTGGCATCGGGCAGCGCGTCCAGCGAGGTCGCGTCGCCGTTAAAGGCCGCCTGTGTCGCCCCTGCCCCGCCATTCTTCTCCAGCACGTACAGCGCCAGGCGGGTCTGGTAGTTGGTAAGCGTAATCAGGTTGTGCATCTGCGCCTGATGCGTCAGCACCAGCAGCGCCACCGGGTCGCTGTCGGGTGCTATATAGGCGCTCGTGTCATACGCCTTGGTCAGCGGGTTGAGATTGGGCGTCTGGCCCGGCACGCGCGGGGCATCGGGCGCCGGCAGGTCGGTCACCACCGCATTGGCCATCGAGGTCTTCCCCAATTCGCCGCCGACATACCAGCCGCCGAAGCGCTGTTTCAGCGGGCTTTCCTGGTCGGTGATGTAGGTCGGTGCGCGCGGGGTCAGCGTGCCGGTCTGGGTCGGGAAGACCGACCGCAGCAGCACGCCCGGCACGCCGCGTGTACCGGCCGCGATGTGGCACTGGGTACAATCCAGTTCGGCGCGCTGGAAATTGGGCTTGTCCACCTTCTGCTCGTCCAGCAGGTAGAAGATCGCGCCCTGCTTCGGGTCGAAGGAGACGATCTCGATCTCCTTGCCGTCATGAACTTTGCCGACATAGACGTCGTCATTGTAATAGAGCGCGCGCGGATGCTCCGGCGAGATCTTGGGATACTGGAAGCTGGTCTTGGAGAAAACCAGGGTCTGTGAATCGGCCGGCACCTTCAACAGGTCCAACACCGAACGCAGATAGCCATGATCGGCATCATAGGTCAGCTTGACCTTGCCGGCATCGATATCCTTGATCAGCAGCGCGACGGGATCGCTCAGATCCTGCGAGCGATAATTGATCGGCGCGTCGCTGTAGGGAATGTAACCCTGGTTGCGCACCGCGATCTGAGCGCAGACCGGCACCGTGGCCACCGCCGCAACGCCGGCGGCCAACACCCACCGCTTGCCGGAAAGAATGCCGCGCCACGCCATAGGTCAGCCGCCCGCCTGGTTGACCGGCGCGGACAGATGCACCGTCTTGGGCGGCTGGCAGATGCGGCCATTGCAGGTCTGGAAGCGCACGCTGACGGGCACCGCCTGCGCGCCCGGCTTCAGCTTCACCGGCAGCGAAACGCGGAACGCCTTCTCGTAATACTGGGTATCCAGGCCAAACGCGGGATCGCGGAATTTGATCGCGGGGCTGCCGGTGACCGCGCCGCTGGCAGTGGCAACGTCGGCCTTGTCCAACGTTACCAGCAGCGGGGTCGGGCCTTCCGGCGCCTGCTTCAGGGCATAGACATGCCAGCCCGGCTGCACCGTGCCGTTCAGGTTGATGGTCGCCTTGTCGCCCTTGGCAGAGGTTTGGGCCAGCCAGTTGACCGTATCGCCGCGCGCGGGATCGGCCTCCTGCGCCACCGCGGCCGCGCCCGAAAGCAGGAAAAGAAGCCCCGAAACAACGCGAACAGATGGCACTTTACCTCTCCCTGCTAATAGTCTAGTTATTTGATAGAGATTCAGCGGAATACTCAAGAGACTTCTGCAAAACCGGCTTATGAGCCCGGCTCATACGAGAGGATTTATGGTTGTGAACCTGCCCACCGAGCTGCTGCGCAGTTTCGCGGCGATCGTGGACTCGGGCTCGATGCTCAAGGCGACGGAGCGGGTCTTCGTCACCCAGTCCGCGCTCAGCCTGCAGATGAAACGGTTGGAAGACCTGGTTCAGACCTCGCTGTTCCACCGCGAAGGCCGCAGGCTCAGCCTGACACAGGCGGGTGAGAACCTGTTGGGCCATGCGCGCGAGATCCTGGATGCCAACGACCGCGCCGTACAGGCCCTGAATGGCGACGTGCTGCCGGGTCCGGTGCGCATCGGCGTGGCCGAGGATTTCGCCGAAACCCTGCTGAGCGGCGTGCTGGCGGAATTTTCCGAAGCCTATCCCGATGCGACCGTGCAGGTGCGCGTGGGTGGTTCGGCCGAGTTGCTGGACCTGATGCAATCGGGCCAGCTCGATGTGCTGCTGTGCCTGTCGTCGGGCGATGACCCCACCGCCATCCGCACCACGCCGATGCAATGGCTGGGCAATACCGAACTGGCGAAGCAGGACGTGGTTCCGCTGGCGGTGCTGGAACGGCGCTGCCGGTTCCGCGACGCGGCGTTGGCCGCGTTGGGTCGCGCCGGCCGCCCCTATCGCATCGTGCTGGAAACCCCCAGCCTTGCGGCGCTGCGTGCGGCGGTGGATTCGGGCCTTGGCGTCACGGTGCGCACCACCCATGTCCCGGACAACGCCATCACCGCCAAGCTGGCGCTGCCGTCCCTGCCCCGTGTCGCGTATGTGCGCCATGTCCGCAGCACCCCCCATCCGGTGGTCAGCCGCCTCGCCGATATGTTCCAGGCGGCGGCGTTGGAGCTTTAGCGCTCCGTTCGCGTCAATGCGGGAACCCTGCTTCGGGTGCTTATGGTATTGGATCAAGCCTGGCTTGATCGTTCCTCAACACGGCAAAACGGCCCTGCGCGCCGCCCGACGTGCAGGGCCGCTTGCGCGACACGCGATTAGAAGTTGAAACTGACGCGCGTGTAGTAATAGCCGCCATTGGTGCCGAAGGGCGAGATCGATAAGGGCGCTCCGACAATGGTGCCGCCATTGGTCAGGGTGGTGGCATTCAGCGGCAGCACGCGCTCCGGCAGCTGATCGAAGAGATTGTTGGCGCCGAAAGAAATCGTCCAGGCGGCGAACAGGCGGCGGCTGACTTCCAGATCGGTGATCGCGGCGGTGCTGATCTTGTTGGTATAATAAGTGCCACCATTCGGGCTGTAATCTACCGAGCTTGGCCCATACAGGGTCTCGCGCAGGTTGACCGTCCAGTCGTCCAGCGACCACAAGGCGCTCAGCCCGATCTTCTCCTTGGGCGTGGCATGGGTCAGCAGGGTCTGGGCCGTCTGGTTGAACAGCGTGACGCCGGGCGAGAAAACCGAGGGCGTCGGAATGATCTTGCTGATCGAGGTATCGGTATAGTTGCCGGCCAGGGTCCAGGTGATAGTGCCCAGCGTGTCCAGGTCGGTGAGATAGTTGGCCGACACATCCACGCCCTGGGTCAGGGTGCTGATGCCGTTCAGGAAGATCGACGCGCCCGTCTGGGTCACGGTCGGGTCCAGCACATTGCCATGGGCAATGATCGCCGCCGTCACCGCCGACGAATTGATCGCGCCGCCCGAGCCATACAGGGTGCCGGTGCCGACGATGCGGTTGCGCAAGGAGATCGAATAGGCGTCGATGGTGATGTTCAGCCGATCCAGCGGATGGGCGACGATACCGACGCTGTAGTTGGTCGCGCCTTCCGGTGACAGCGGCTTGACGCCCAGAAGCGCAGCCGCGGCCGAATTGGGCGGCAATTGCACAGTCGCCGTGGTGGGCGAGGTGTTGGTGGCAGAATAATATTCTTCCTGCAAGGTAGGCGCGCGGAAGCCGGTGGAGATGGTGCCGCGCACCGCGAATTCCGGCGTGATGTCATAGCGCGCCGTGATCTTGCCTACTTGGGCGTCACCGAAGTCGGTATAGTGTTCGAACCGGCCCGCGACATCGATCTGCAGATTCTGGATCGGCGACACCGCGAAATCGATATAAGCCGCATAATTCTTGCGGCTGTGCCCGCCGGCGTCGGACTGGTGGAAGCCCGGATAGGCCTGGCCGCCCTCCTTGTAAGTCGAATAAGCGTCGCCCGCGCCGATGGCGTAGGTGTTTTCGCGGCCTTCGCCGCCCACGGCCACGGTCAGCGGCGATGCCAGCCCCACGTCGAAGTCGCGGGTGACGTCCAGGTTGAAGGTCGCCTCGCTGGCCGTGAACGAGCCGTCATAGAAATCGCGCGGCGTGGTGTGGGTGTCCTTGAACAGCGACAGGTTTGCCGAGTTCAGGGTGTAGATCTTGTCGCGGTCCTTGCCGTAGGTGCCTGACAGGTCCCAGTGCCAGCCGGCGAGATCGCCCTTGAGGCCCAGGGTATAGCCATAGTCATCCTCGCGCAGCGCTTCGACCGGGGTGAACCCCTGTGGGAACGGGATCAGCTCGCCTGACGTGGTGTAAGTGCCGGTGGCGCCCGACACCGCGGGCGTGCCCGCAGCGGTCAGGCCGACATAGCCGTCGGGATTGGTCGCGCTGAAGGGCTGGTTGGATCCCGCCGTGGCGATGACCTGGTTGGGCTGGCGGTAATTCTGGCGCGCCTTGGCCTGCCGCTCGCCATAGGTGCCCGTGCCATAGAGCGTGATATCTGGCGTGAGCTGATATTCCAGGTTGGCGGCGATGGTGGTGAGCTGGGATTCCGCCAATCCTTCCACCGGATTGACGCGCGGATAATTGGGCAGGCCGGCGACGGGGTAAACCTGGGCACGCGGATTGCCGTTGACGTCCACCAGGCGGATATCCTGACCGCCGGTCTGGGTATAGCCGCGGAACTGCTTGTCGGCGGTCAGGCTGAGGAAGCCGCGATTGCCCAGCGGCAAGCCGATATTGCCGTTGAAGTCATAGGTCTCGCCGTCGCCTTTGTAATACTTGCCGGCGCTGGCGTTCAGCACACCGCCACTGGAATTCTTCTTCAGGATGATATTGACCACGCCGGCGATGGCGTCGGTGCCGTACTGGGCAGCCGCACCTTCCTGCAGCACTTCGATGTGGTCGATGGCGGCGACCGGGATCAGGTCCAGGTCGGCGGTGGCCGCGCCCTGATACTGGCTGGAGCCGACATGCAGATTGCCGGTGGCATGGCGGCGCTTGCCGTTGACCAGCACCAAAGTGTCGTTGGGCGAGATGCCGCGCAGGCGCGCCGAAAGCGTCAGGTTGCCGGTGTCGCCACCGCGCGATTCCGCCTGGAAAGACGGGGTGATCTGGGCCAGGGCCTGGATCAAGTTGGGCTGGCCGACATGGCTCAGCGCATCCGACGCGATCACGGTGATGGGGGCGGCGCTGTCGGCCGCGGTCAAACCACTGACGCGGGTGCCGGTGACGATGACGGACTCGGTATCGGCCAGTGCCAGTTCCTGCGCAAAGGCCGGAATGGCGCCGGCGACAAGCGCCACAAGACCGGCGCCCGCCAGCAACGTGGCGCGGCGACGAAGAACCGATTTGGAAGCCGACATATGAAATCCCCACTCGAAAATTGAGGGGGCGTTGTGCAGCGCATCTAATGTCTAGTAAATTGATATATATTTGACTAGGATATTTGAGCGGCTCATGATTTCCATGAGCGCGGAACTTTCGGGCTGCTAATGCTGTCGCAAAAGGCGAAATACGCGATCAAGGCACTGCTGGTATTGACCAGGGCGCAGGGCCGCAATGAACTTTCCGCGGCCCGCGACATTTCGGTGCGCGAGAACATCCCGAAGAAATTCCTGGACCTGATTTTTTTCGAACTGCGGCGCGACGGCCTGATTGTCAGCACGCGCGGGCGCGAAGGCGGCTATGCACTGGCAAAGCCTGCCGAGGATATATCCATCGCGGCCATCGTGCGCGCGGTCGATGGCCCGCTGGCGCCCCTGCCCTGCGCCAGCGTGCGCTTCTATCGCCGCTGCGACGACTGCAAGGATGAAAAGACCTGTGAAGTGCGGCGCGTGATGCGCAAGGTGCGCGACGCAGCTGCAGAGATTCTGGACAACACATCATTGGCGGATGCCGCGCGCAAGGGGCCCGCCAGGCGCGAAACAAGTAAAGCCTGAGACCACAGTCAGATAGTTGGGGACCGGCGTGCGCCTCGCTGGATTCGGCTATTGCAAAAGCCAGCGTGAGTTTGGCCCGCAACCGGTCGACCTGCTAACGGGACCGCTGCAGCGGCACACATTCGAATAGGCGACTAGGGAAGTGCTCATCCACGTAGCACGCCTAGCTGAGCTGTTAGCCCGGCCGCTCAGGGCGTGTCTGGCCATTCCGCAGGGATATTGGCGCGCGGCGAGATATGGCCCAGATAAAACGCGGGCGATTTGCTGTCTGCCCGTCTGCGAATAGGGGTGAAGATAGGGAGAGAATTGAGGGCTCAGCAAGAACGTGATTCAAATCAACGTGTTAGCTGACAAAATGGCGGACAGGGTGGCATTTCATAATTTTTCCAGCCGCGTTTGATACGTTCCATGCGCGTCACGGAAGCATCTGAAAACACTGGGTTTTTAGTACTTCTCTTCTAGGTACGTAGCATGCCGGTTTTTATAATCCTGGCCGCAACAATGGCTAGGAACATGGCATGGCCCGCACCCTGCACAGGCTGACGGCACTCAAGGCCCAGCACATCTCTAAGCCTGGCCTGCACAATGACGGCGGCGGACTGTATCTCCAAGTCAGCCCTTCCGGCTCAAAATCCTGGAAACTGCGCTACACCCTCCAAGGCCGCGTACGGGATATGGGCCTGGGCGGGTTAGCGGATGTGACTTTGGCAGAAGCTCGCGATCAAGCCGCCCGCTACCGCAAGCTGACCGCGCGGGGAATCGATCCCCTTGCGCAACGGCAGCAAGAACGGGCAGCGAAGGCCCTGGAAGCCGCTCGCGCGATCACCTTCCGAGATATGGCGGCCATGTATATCGACGCCAGGCGGCCTTCCTGGCGCAGCAGCAAGCATGCCCAGCAGTGGGAAGCGACGCTAAAAACCTACGCCTTCCCCCATTTCGGCCATCTTGCAGTTCGGGACGTGGAAACCGGCTTGGTGATGAAGGCCCTCGAGCCGATTTGGCAGACGAAGACGGAAACGGCAGGGCGGCTGCGTGAGCGTATTGAAGCGGTACTGGATGCCGCCAAGGCGCGGGGCTGGCGCGAAGGCGAAAACCCGGCTCGCTGGCGCGGCCATCTCGAAAACCTTCTTCCGCGGCCATCCAGCTTCCACAAAGTGAAGCATCACAGAGCTCTGCCCTTTTCGGAAATGAGCACCTTCATGGCGACGCTGCGCCAGCAGCCTGGTCAATCGGCCCGCGCCCTTGAGCTCGTGATCTTGACCGCCACCCGCACCGGCGAGGCGCTGGGCGCGCGATGGGCTGAGGTGGATTTGGAGCAAGGCATTTGGACGATCCCTGCCGATCGCATCAAGGCCGGGCGCGAGCACCGCATCCCGCTTTCGGCGCCGGCGAAGGCCCTGCTGGAAAAGCTGCTGCACGAACGCGTGGACGAGTTCGTCTTTCCTGGCGGCAAAAAGGGCAAACCGCTGAGCAACATGGCGCTGCTGACGCTGCTGCACCGCATGGGCCGCACTGACATCGTTCCGCACGGATTCCGCAGCACCTTCCGGGATTGGGCGGCCGAGCAGACTAATTTTCCCCCCTATGTCGCCGAGATGGCTCTCGCGCATACGATCGAAAACAAGGTCGAGGCGGCCTACCGGCGCGGCGATCTTATGACCAAACGGCAGAAGCTGATGGCGGCCTGGGCGGCCTACATCGATGGGGGCAGGCCCAGCGCCGTTCTTCCGTTCGCAAGGATCGGCTGAGGACGATCCCGGCCAAGGGAGGGGATTGAGCGCTGCCGGCTCAAAGCTTCATTGACATAATCTGAGCTGATTCACGGGTTTGGACCCAAAGCCGATATCCCCCCTATCGTACAGAGGGCTTCTCACGGAGCACATGAAAAGATATGAACTAGGCCTCTGGTGGGCTAGTTCATGCGAATTGTCGAAACCGTAGTTTTGCTGAGCCGGGGCCACTTCGCAGCCTCGGCAGAATGGGCGTCTATTCGCGGCACAATTCATTCAGCGATCTCCCAAGCCGAATGGCCCGTTGGCACTGGGTCGTTCGTTATTCACCCTGAGAGCGGCAAGAAGTCAGGCGAAGGCAACGGTGTTGTGCCGATTAAGGCCAAGCCGATGAAAATACTGTCGGAGGACGGATGGCAGCTCGAATATCCGTGGGAGGTTGCCACTAAAAGTGGCGTAACTGGGCGGAAACGGACAAAGGGGACTAGGCCTGGCGATATCGATGCCGCCAAGAAGTTCGATCAAGGATTGGTCGTCGTGGAGTGGGAGACGGGCAATGTCAGTTCGTCACATCGCGCGATCAATAAGATGGCACTCGGCTTAGTCGCGAAGAAGTGTGTGGCCGGCGTACTCGTCATCCCGAATATGAAGCTTGCGCAATACTTGACTGACCGCATCGGCAACATTGAAGAGATCCGCCCCTACATCCCGCTCTGGGAAAATCTCAGCGTCGCCGAAGGTGTGCTTGAACTGGTAGTGATCGAGCAGGACGGCGAAAGCACTAACAGTCCACGGATACCGAAGGGCAAGGACGGCCGGGCGGCAGAGGCGCTGTTAGCAGCGCTGATCAACAACAGCTAACCCTCCACGTAGTCCGTGTTATTATGATGAGCGATTTCGCCATCAAGAAGTCGCTCCTTGATTTGCTTGGCAAAGTCCAACTCACTTCCAATCCAATACCGATTCTTCTTCTCGCACACCGCGAAGGTTGTTCCTGAGCCGCCGAAGGGATCAAGAACAACCCCACCCTCAATCGTGCTCATTTCAACCACTCGATCCAAAAGTTTCGTCGATAGTGCGTTTGCTGGCCTATCCTTCGATTTAAACTTCCAATGTCGAACAGGCGGAATATCAGTCCAAACATCCTTCAGGTTCACGCCTCGGGAATTCATAGCGTGTCTATGGCCGCCATAATCCTTCACATCTCCACCACAATGACGGCAAGCCTCTATAGGCGTACGGATCTTCCGAAAAGTCTTGGGCTTCCCTTTTGTAAAATACAGCAACGAGTAATGAGCGGGGTACAGCCTGCCTGTGATGGGAAGAGATGATTTAACTTCGACCGTGATGTCATGGCGAAAAGTCAGGCCGCGCTCCATCAGAAACGCGCCCAAAACAATGTTCCAGCGCGGGATATTGTAGACAAACAAAGCGCCGCCTGGCTTTAGAACGCGGATACATTCGTCTAACCACGCTTTGCACCATTCGATGTACTTGTGCTCTGGCAGACTGTCATTTGTCTTAGCGCCGTACTTTTTATTCAGATTGAACGGCGGGTCTGCAAACACAGTGTCCACCATCTCGGACTTGATGATGGGGAGGATTTCTAAGCAATCGCCTTCGAACAACACACCATGCTTGGATTGAAAGAATGGCCTTTTGGAAGCCCTTAGGTAGCCAGCACGATCAAATGGCGGAAGCTTGGCTGAATGCCTCTTGTGAAGGGGAGATTTTGGCGCTTCATCTTCTCGAAACAGACTAAAGGATTGCGTCTTCACGAATTCGCCCGCTTGCTCGTGGTATCAGCCATAACTAGCAGTCGTACTAGCATTGGCAAAGACGGATTATGCCCTCCATAAGCGCCATCGCAAGGCGGTTTCAGATCGAAAACCCGAATAGCCGGAAACTTATCGGCTAATGAGCGCTTTGTAGCCGTTCGGGCGGCTATAGCTAGCCCTGCGGAGAAGCTAGCAGCCTGGGCGGTCTTAAGGCTGCCCAATGTCGACTGACCTTTTTCCGCCCCCAGTGCTAGCCCCGGATTGGGCGGCATTTTGTGAGCACTCAGTCACGGCGTAAAATGTAATCAGGTTTAAGGTGCGGGCGTGGGCAGCCCCAGCCATAAGCGTTTTACAGGTCCACTAAAAGAAGTTGCCTAACGTTTCATTCAAATGCGCCAATCCACCCTTTTGGATTGCACCTGACGCCGTTCTCGCGTCGTCCAAGGCGTCTCGAATTTTGCGCTGAACAATACGGTCTGGCGCACCAGAGAATTTCTCTCTCACTGTTCTGGCAACCTCTAACAAATCCTTTGGGGCCTCTATCAAGTTGCTCTCGAACACCTGCGTTAAGACCAGATCGGCTTGTACAACTCGGGAGCGGTTTGGACCAAACGCCAAGTACTTGATGAGAAAGTCGATCGACATCAACGCTGAGCTGCGCAAAAGCGCGGGGGCATCGGCTCTCATGCTCTCATAAAACGCCCACGCAGCCTGGTCTAAGGTCAGCCACCATGCTCTCTGGCCAAGCTTTGAAAGGCCTACCGTCGATTGTCGCTGGCTTAGCACCGTTAGGTGGCTCTCAATATCGTGTTGCGCCAGTCTATTCGCAGACATGCTGAATTCATCATTCTGCCCACGCCGCTTATCCTGTACTTCGTTCCAATATTCTTTCACAGTGGTGACGACGTCCGCTGGGAAACCGTCCCCCGGCCTCTCCACCCTCACCTCGATACCGAATTCATCCTGCAAATAGTCGGCAATATCCTGCTCGGCATTCTTGGAACCGCAAAAGGTTTCAATCCAGTGGTGAAAAGTGGAGGGCTTTCGACCAGCAAGAATATATTGCTGCATTACGAAAGGAATTCGGCCGATCCAATTATTAGAAATGGCAAACGCTTTGCACTTATTGAGATGCCGCTCCGTCTCTTCAAGTACGCCAGGTGTTATGTACAGCTTAAGGGAGGCATTTCTTGCCTGTTTAAATGCTTGAGTAAACGGACGGCTGGCAGAAGATGGTGCAGCGGCCTCGGCAAAAACGGGCAGCAAAGCGGTTGTATCTAACCAGACGTCGCCATGACCGAACAGCTTACTAGTCGATTTCTGCACATCTGGCGTCTCTTCCAAAAATGCAAACAGCGTATAGCTGTCGGCCATAAGACGGAGATAATCCAAGGTGGCATCGCTCGCCTCCCTGAATAACGCATTACTCAAGCGTAGCAGGAATTCGGCGTTGGGTAGCGCGGGGGTGAATTTCACCTGCCCCAAACTACCGATCTGCGAAACCACCACATCTTGGAGATCTGTGTGACTCGGCCGAATTTGTAGATCGCCTTCTATGGCAGAAGCGAATTCTTCGCCTTTAAGCAGAAAGTACTTGCCCAGGACAGTGCGGAAGGTTTCCAACAGTAATGGTGCGTGATCCTCTTCTACCGGCCCAATGCTCGCAGCGATCGATAGTACATCGATATCAAATTCTTCGTTCAGAAGTTGATTTTCTATAGCCAGTTCGTTGATACGATTTACCTCGTCGTGGCTGAGGCAGTACGTATCATCACTCGTGTGGTGCTTTACTGGGCCTTTTTTCAGACGCTGCAGCGCCGATCCCACGTAAGGCTCCAGAGCTTCAATCCCGTGCTGTGGAAGCATCTTGGCAATTCTCTCCATTATCACTTGCTTGGGGATGCGGCTTTCTGTGTGAGTACCTCCCAAACCGGCACGCACCAAAGCCTCGAATGCAGACTTCGTGAGCCCCTTGTCGCGCTTATCATCTGATAATTGGAGTTCTAAATAGACCAGCGCTGTTGAGGCCTCTTGTGCGTTGAAAACGTTCTTAGTTTGACCTGAGGCTGTCAGTCGCTGGGTAATTGGGTCAACGATGATCATGGCCAAGTCCTCCGCGGCTTTGCTGCGGCTGGCATCTGTATTTGCCCGCTCCGCAAACCACGAAAGATCTCGGATATCGAGAAAAATACCCTTCTGCACAGCGCTTGCTTTCAGGGTGTCCCCAGCGGCGCCAATCGTCTGATTTGTGCAATAAACAAGAAGGGTAATGTTGGAATGCTTCTCCTTGAGCCGGGAGATAGTTTCCGCAATCTTCACGCTCCAGTCCTGTCTTAGCGAATACTGGATCGCCACATTCGTCTGGCCGACCGGATTAAAGAGTTCTGCATCTCGCCCACCGTCGCCAGAGTACGAAGCCATCGTCCGTATTTCTGGCCACTGGGAAGCTAGAAACGTGGAGGCTAACTTTTCAAACCGTTCCCAATCGCTCCCCTTTAAATGAGTTAAAGCAAACTCGAACCTGGCTCTGGTGATCTCAGACATGCCGCCCTCTCTCCGACCCCATCATGTTACCGGCCGTACACGACCGATCCCGAATAATTGTCACTAATCGCCGCCGTGCTGGTCTCGGCGTACTGGCTTTCAGCCACAAGCATGAGGATCGGCACCTACCGCCGCAAGCCCGAAATCGGTCTGTGAACATTAGCGGGATCAATGACTTACCGGGAAGGTGCATGACCTGGCTAGTTAAACAAGAGGCATCAATGCCAGAGGTACACGCGCAACTGCCCTGCCCACCAACCCGCGATAGTGATCCAAGACTATCTGAATCGGCACATCATAGATGCTGCGCGGCACTTGCCCTCCCTCATCAGCCAGGGCGCGAACCAGTACCGAGCGGACGCGCCGACCGAATTGACCCCGATCAGCGAAGCCGTAGCGATCTGCCGCACTTACGCGCCTCGCCCCCTTTGACGGGCGGCATGCAAGCATCACCTTGGTGACCAGCGCATCAATGTTGCGCTCCATCATGCTGGGGGACAAGCTCATAAGAGTGCATTGCTTCAGCAGCAGCTCATGCATATCCACTTCGAGCAGATCAACCAGACGAGTTGCCCCCACCTTGCGGACCTGTTTGGCCGAAAAGAACCTGAACTCAACATGGGTGCATGGCTGACCGGATAGCTTGGATACGCGATCTGAATAGATCGCGATGTTGCGCCCCTTCCAAGGCAGGGCCCAGTAGACACCCTTGCCAGCGAAGCCCATGCGGCGCTTGCCGTGATAACGCTGCGTAAGATGGCCCGCCAGGAAGGCTTGCAAGGCTGCGGGACCGTCTTCCGCGGCCAGGCTATCCCCGAACAGCAAATCGACCGCCAAATCGACCCGGATAAGCTCAAATCGGCCAAGCAGCTCCTGAAGTCGCTCTAGCACCGCGCGCGTCGGCCGCTGGATCAGTAAAGAGCATGACATCCGAGGGTGGGGATTATCAAATTCCAACCACTGGATGCTTTGCGCGTTGAGAAATGCTTTCACGCGCGCACCATCCATCCAGCTCGTCATCACCTGGATTGTATCGAGGTAGGAGATGCAGCCTGTAACGCCGGCGAAGGCCTTTCCGACCTCCCGGGCAAAGGCCCTAGCGTGGGCGCTGGGCGGACGGCTATTCGGCATCGATCTTCTCAGAATGCCGTAATACCCATTCATCCAATTGCTCGATAGACACGAAAGTGCGGCCAGCGATCTTAGAGCGGGGCGGGCCTTCACCCCGACCCCACAAGGCGTAGAGCCAGGATTTCGACACGCCGAGACGGGCGGCAGCCTCCTCAACATTCAGGAACTTCTTCATGGCGCGAACCGATGGGCTTCGTACTAGACATACCCACGGCTCAGTACTTTCTGCGGCGACACTCTGGGCTGCACCCAAGCCATTGAAATTGCGTGAATATCGCCATTGACCTGTCAAGGCTGCACGCTATTCGCCACAATCTTTTCACAATCTTTCTGCGCGGGCGGTCATGAGGGACGGACACCGAGATGCCCGCCAGCCTTCGTGGTGCACAGTCATCTTCGGGCTAGTCCAGCCACGCATGCAGTGGCTCGCCCTCGTTATCTTTGAACGCGCCTACAATGATCAAGATGAAGTCTATCAGCCACCAAACGCCGAACCCGCCGAACGTGAAGATCATCAGAATCGCAGTGCCAGCCTTACCCACATAGAACCTGTGAATCCCAAGCCAGCCGAAGAACAGGCATAACAAAAGCGCTACCAACCTGCTCTTATCGCTGGCACCTTGATCGTGTTTTTGGAAGCTACCTGGCGCGCTGTACTGCCTGACACCGCAATGAGGGCAAATTTCAGCCCTGGGATTGATCTGTTTGCCGCAATCCGCGCAATAGCGCAGCGCAGCTTCTTGGAAACTGAAATCTCGCATTTACCCCTCCAGCCTGGTGACCGGGGAGTTAGTAAGCCTTACGAGGAAGACCGCATGAGCCTTCAGGCTTTCGCCCTGTTGTATAGCCCATGCCTCCCCGACCATAGGGTCGAGGAGCGCTTTAGCGGCAGCACTCGGGCCGCCTCGTAAGGGGTTACTACGCCCCACGCGGGGAAGGCCCGCGCAGTTGGAACCTAGGGCGATTTGGCAAGGTACTCAAAGCCAAACATGGCTAGAAGCATGGCTAGGAACAGACGTTCGCAGCTAACGTCGTAGAACCAGTATCAATTTTGGCTGGTTATGGCGGACAGGGTGGGATTCGAACCCACGGAACCCTTGCAGGTTCGCCGCATTTCGAGTGCGGTGCCATCGACCACTCGACCACCTGTCCGCCGGCGGTGATAAAGAAGGGTCCCGCTGATGGCAAGAACAATCAGAAACCAGCCGGATCAGGGGGTTAGGGGCCGTACCGGCAGGGGCAGGTTACACACATCTATATGGCCGGCCGGGCGGATGAAGAACGGGCCACCCCGGTTGCGCCGGGCCTCGACATAGCGGTCGAAACTGGGACCGGCGAGCGCCTCCAGCCGGGGCTGCTGGGCAGCCGGCATTTCGGACGCCAGGCGGATGGCGCGGATCGGCAGCCGCTCGCCGGGCCTGGCATAGAAGCCCATCGCGCCCGAGCCGCGCGGCAGTGACGACAGCAATTGCATGCCTTCGACCACACGACCGGCCAGCGTGATGTTGCGGTCCAGGTGGCGCGGCGCCTGGCCGGTGACCGCATAAAGCTCTGCTCCCGTGCCGGTGTCGGGCGCCAGGTCGCGGCCCACGCCCACCATGCCATAGCAATGCACCAGCCATTCGCGCTTGCCATCGCTGGCGGCGGGAAAGTCGCCGTCGAATCCGGCTTCGGCGGCGTAGGTATCGCGATCCTTCAGCGGACGAAATGACGGTTGGCGCGGGCGCTCATATTCCACCCAGCCCTTGCCCGGCGGCGGTTCGGGATCGCGCGACCACTGCACGACATAATTGTCCTGGCTGCGCGTGATGGCGGCATGGCTGTTGAAATAGCCGTCATGCACCAGCTTCCTGATGTTCGCGATCGTCCTGGGGGCGAAGGCGGGCGCCAGTTCGATGACCACGCGACCGGTTGGCAGCTCCATCACCAGCAGGTTGTTCGGATCCAGCTTGTGCCAGTCGGATTTGGGCGCGGCCTTCACCACCTCGTCCGGCGACGGCGGAAAAGCCAGCGCCGGCGTGGCGATCAGCAGAGCGGCGAGAAACAGGCGGCGCATGGCCCATGCAACCATGCGCGGGCGGCAGCGTCTACTGCCCCATCATCGCCTTGACGTCTTCTTCCTTGACCGCGCCGCGATAGCGGTTGCCGAAATGGCCGCGCACATAGGTGACCACGGCGGCGATCTGGGCAGGGCTCAGCATGTCGCCCAAGGGCGGCATGGCGCCCCGCCCCTGCAGGATCATGCCGATGGGATAGCCCGGCTCTTCCAGCTTGGGGTTCTTGGCCAGCGCGGGAATGGTCGCGGCGCCGGTGCCGCCCTTGCCGTCGGCCATGTGGCAGGCCTGGCAGACCTGTTGATAGACCTGTTCGCCCGTCACCGGCTTGGGCGCGACATTGGTGGAAGCGCCGGCGCTGTCGCCGCCGCCGCTGGGCGCCTGGGCGAAGGCCGGGATAGCCGCGAAAGCAAGAAGAAGGACTGCGCGCTTGATCATGGTTCTCTTCCTCACGCCGCCAGCGCGCGCTTGTGCAACCGGGTGATGGCATCCAGCGACGACAGCAGCGCGCCCTCCATCCAGCAGCCTACGTAAGAGGCGTGCTCGCCTGCCAACACGGTACGGTCTTCCAGCGCGACCAGCGTCTGGTAATGCTCCTTGCGCGTGTCTTCGTTCCAGCGTGCGCAGCAACCCAGGGTCCAGGGCACGCGGCTCCACGCCACCGATGCGCCGTTCTGGAATTCCTTGCGGTAGGTGCCCGGGTGAAAGACCGAGCCCTGGGCCAGTGCGGCCTCGATGCGCTGCTGCGGCGTCATGCCGGCCAGGCGGAAAGCGCCGGCGCCGTTGGCGAAGGCGCCTAGCAAAACGCCCGGGCCATCCTCGAACAGGTGATAGTTGGGATAGCTGACTAGCGCGATGTCCTGGCTGGTGAAGCTGTGGCCGCCATAGATGTAATCGTCGGTTTCCCAGAAGCGGCGCGCCATCTGCAGGCCGATCTTGACCTGGTTGCCATAAGGCACCGCGGCGATGGCCGCCTTTTTCTCGGCCGACAGGTTGTTCTCGATCTGGTTCAGCACGCCCAGCGGGATGGCGCAGACGCAATAGTCAGCCTTGGCCTCGGTCATCTTGCCGGTGGCGGTGTCGTTGTAGGTGACGGTGACACCCGCCTTGTCCTGCATGATCTTGGTCACCTTGGCGTTCAAGGTGATCATCGAGTCCACGTTCTTCCAGAACGCCTTGCCGATCATGCCCATGCCGCCCACCGGCTGGAACATGGTGGTTTGCATCTCATGGTTCATGAAGAACGCCATGTTCTTCCAGACCTGCACGTCCAGCACGTCGCGGAACTTGAACACTTCCGATGGGATCGGCGCGCCATTGACGCCGCCGCCGGGGCTGCGCGCATAGCCGCGATGTTCGGACGATTCCAGGTTCGTCCGGTACTTCATGTCCTTGTCCAGCATGCCCCAGCCGCGCAGGGCTTCTTTCAGCTTGTCCTTGTCTTCGCCGGTCAGCTCGGCGTCCAGCGCCTTCTGGTCGATCGCCTTGTTCAGCAGTTCGGCGACATTGCCTTCGAAATCGGCGGCGGCTTCACGGAACGGCACCGGCTTGCCGCCAAAGGCGCGGTCATTGTGGACGAAGGCGTTGTGGTTGAACTGGATAAAGGGCTCCAGCGCCACGCCGAACAGCTTGCAGTAATGCAGCAGGGTACGGTGATGATAGGGAATGCGCCACGGGCCGGGATTCAGATAGTGCCCCTGCGCGAACTGCACATTCTGCGTGGCGCCGCCCAGTTCGGTGTACTTGTCGCCGCCATACAGCGACCAGTTGCGGCCGCCGGCGCGATTTTGATATTCGAGGATCCGGACCTTGTAGCCCGCCTTGTTCAGCTCATAGGCAGCGACCATGCCGGCAAGGCCTGCACCCAGCACCAGCACCGAAGCGCCGGCACGCGCACCCGACAGGTCAGGAGAGCCCTTGTACTGCGTTTCGGAGGCATGACCCATGGTGGTCATGGCCTGATACAGCGCCGCCGTGCCGCCCATCATGCCGATCGCCGTCAGAAGCTGACGGCGTGAGGTGCGCGGCGTGTTCATTTGTATCCCCTTGTGCAGTTGCACAAACGGTAACAGGCGGGCCGCGCGTCACAACGGCGTTATGAGCGTTCGCAATGCAGGAAATGAAGATTTCCGATGCACGGACATGTCAGCGACGCACAGCGCATCACTGTTTGCACAGTTTGGTGGCGGCAATTGCCTTGCTGCCCAAAAACTATTCGGAGCCCGCGATCCAGGTCACGCGGATTTCAGCCTGCATCGGCGCCGCGATGATTCCGCCGATCTCGCGCATGGTCGCCGCCAGGCCGTAGGGCGGATTGATCACCAGAAGCCCGGCGCGATTCAGCTTGCCTTCGGGTGCGGTGATGGTGATGTCGATGGTCAGCGCCTTGGGGATGCCCGCAGCCAGCACTTCGCCCAGGAAGGCATCGACCGACGACTTGACGGGATACCAGACGAGATAGATGCCGGTGGCGAACTTGGTGACCGCCGCGATCACGGTGCGCGCCAGAGTATCGAACTCGTCCGTTGCCTCGAATGGCGGGTCGATCACGGCCAGCCCGCGCCGCGACGGCGGCGGCAACAGTTTCAACAGGCGGGCATAGCCGTCGCCATTTTCGGCGATGGCGTTGCGGAACGGCGCCAGCGTTTCCTGCAACACCGCGAATTCCTCGGGATGCTTTTCGATGGCCGTCAGCCGGTCTTGCGGGCGCAACAGATGCGCGGCGATCAGCGGCGAGCCGGGATAACGATCGCCCCCCGCCAGATCGAGATAGGTGGTCAGTGCCGCGGGCCCGGAAAGACCATGCAGGCGCGCGATGCCGTTGCCCGCCTCACCCGTCTTGCCCGCATGTTCACCGGCCAGGTCATAAGCGCCGCGCCCGGCATGGGTGTCGATCACCGAAAACGCGGTGTCCTTCTTCTTCAGGTAATCCAGGATCGCGATCAGCGCGATGTGCTTGACCACATCGGCGAAATTGCCTGCGTGATAGCCGTGGCGATAGTTCATGGCAGGGCTTTTAGCCGATTGCCCGTCGGTGCGAAACTATTGCGCGGCGAGCTGGGTTTTCGCCACGCCGCAAGGGTACAGCGCCACAAGGGCGGTGAAGATCGCGTCTTCCGCGGGCTGGCTTGCCATGGCGGGATGGGCGCGCAGCCAGTCGCTGACCGGGCCGCCAAGCTGGGCGCCGGTGGGCGCGCAGACCTGGGCGGGTCCGCTCACCACATCGATCTTATCCAGCAGCGCGGATCCCACAGCCAGGCCACAGCGGCTGCTGTCCTTGCTGCAGCTTTTCAGGAAATCGCCCGCAGTCTGCTGGGCGATGGGGGCCTCGGCAAGGACCGACTGGGCTTGAACCGGGGAAAACACCAGTGCGGCCAAGGCGATAGGCAATATCCAGCGCATGAAAATCCCGTTGACGATGGCAATCGTACCAAACGTCCGAAAGCGGGGTTCCGATCCCTGTCAGCGGGAGATGGTTTCCAGCGGCAGGTCGCGGGTCCTGGGCCCGAACAGCCCGATCACCAGCGCCACGATGCCCATGCAGCCGGCGATGAAGACGAAGACACCCGGTGCGCCCGCCTCGCGCAGGATGAAGGCGATGATGAAAGCGCTGAACATGGTGGAGAGCCGGCTGAAGGAATAGACGAACCCCACGGCTTGCGCGCGGATGCGGGTGGGGTACAGCTCCGGCTGATAGCCGTGATAGGCGAAGGACAGGATGTTGTTGGCCAGGGTCAGCATCACGCCGCAGGCGATGATCGGCGCCATCTCGCGGGCCTGGGTAAAGGCGAGCCCGCTCAGCGCGATCGCCAGCGCCGCACCGGAAATCACCCATTTGCGCTCGATCCTGTCGGTGAACAGCAGACCCAGCGCGGGGCCGATGGGCGCGGCGATGGCGATGATGAAAGTGTAGCCCAGCGACCTGGTCACCTCGATGCCGCTAGCAATCAGCAGGGTCGGCACCCAGGAGGCAAAACCGTAGTAGCCGGCCGCCTGGAACAGGTTGAACGCGATCAGCATCAGGGTACGGCCGCGATAGGCCGGGCCGAATATCTCCAGGAAGCGTCCGCGCCCCTGCTCCACCGCGTGTTCGCGCGGTTCATCCAGAACATGCCCTTCCAGGCGCGCTTCCACTTCCCAACGCGCAACGATCTCGTCGGCTTCGGCGGTGCGGCCATGATTGGCCAGCCAGCGCGGGCTTTCGGGCAGCCGCGCGCGCACGACCCACACGACCAGCGCGCCCACCGATCCCGCCAGCACGACAAGGCGCCAGCCCTCCATGCCGAAAACCTGGCGCGGCACGAGCAGCCAGCCCAGGAAGGCAACCAGCGGAATGGCGGCGAACTGGATGACGTTGGCGAAGGCAAACGCCCGGCCGCGCACCCGGGGCGGCGCAAGCTCGGCGATATAGGTGTCGATCGTCACCAGTTCTATGCCGATGCCGATACCGCACAGGAAGCGCCAGATCTCCAGCCCCAGCGCGTCATGCTGGAACGCCATGCCCACAGATGCCGCGCAGTACCAGAGCAGCGAACCCATGAAGATGATGCGCCGGCCCAGCCGGTCGGCGACAAAGCCGAACAGCGCGGTGCCCACGAACAGGCCCAGGAAGAAGAAGGCGACGAAGGCCGCCACGCCGCCGGTCTCGAACAAGCCCTTTGTCGTGGTGGTGAGGATGCCCGCTTTGACCAGACCCGGCGCGACATAGGCCGCCAGGAATAGGTCGTAGAATTCAAAGAAGCCGCCCAGCGACAGCAGCGAGACGCGGCGCCAAAAGCCGCGCGTGGCGGGCAGCCGTTCCAGCCGCCCCGCGATACTGCCCGCGCTATCGTCCTTCATACAGCCGGTGCACGTCATGGGTGACGACACCGACCGTCTTGGGCGGCATCTCCAGCCAGTCCTTGTGCTTCAAGGTACGCGCGGTATCTTCATGCCCGCTTTTCCAATGTTCGTGCATGGAGTCGGGCGAGAATTCGTAGTCGCGCGCGTTCCCTTCATAGGATTTCTGCTGGTAGATCATCTGCAGGATGGTGGCGCGCGGCAGGTCGGCCAGCGAAACCAGCATCTCGCGCTGTTCGTCGTCCAGCAGTTCGGGCGGCACTTTCTTCAACGCGTCATAGGCGCGGGTCTTCCAGCGCTGCAGCCGCGCAAACATGTCGGTCACCTGGCGGGTGCGCGACGAATACATGATGTCCTTGTGACGGCCCAGAACATCGCTCATCGTGCGCGGCAGCGCGCCACGCGCGGAGAACAGGTCGACCTGGAACACCAGGCTGTTGATGTTGTCGGGCTGCGCCAGTAGATGGGCCAGCGGCGTGTTGGAAACGATGCCGCCATCCCAGAAATAATCCGTGCCGATCTGCACCATCGGAAAGGCCGGCGGCAGCGCACCCGACGCCATGATGTGCTCGATCTTGATCTCTTCCTTGCGGTTGTCGAAGAAGACAAAGTTGCCCGTCATCACATTGACCGCGCCCACGGCGAAATGCACATCGCCGTGATTGAGGATTTCCAGGTCCACCAATTCGGTCAGCGTGTCGCGCAACAGGGTGTTGTCGTAGAAGCTGGTGGCGTCTCTGTTGCCGGCGGGCAGAAACCAGGGATTGATCTTGTGCGGCTGGAACAGGCCGGGCTGTCCGAACAGCGCGGTGGTCAGCGCCGAAACGGTGTTGCGCGTCTGGCGATAGATGTCGCCATCGGGGGTATAGGGCCAGATGGCGCGATCGGTGACCCTGTCCCAGAATTCACAAAGCGCGGCCAGCCGCCGGTCGGGCGGGTTGCCGGCGATCAGCGCGGAATTGATGGCGCCGATCGAGACGCCGGACACCCAGTCCGGTTCCAGTCCCGCTTCGTGCAGCGCCTGGTAGACACCGGCCTGATAGGCGCCCAGCGCACCGCCGCCCTGCAGCACCAAGGCGATGCGACCGCAGTCGTCGGGGCGGGGAATGGGATCGAAACGGTGGCCCGCCGGATGGGGCGGACGCATGGGCTTGCTGTCCATGGATGCGAATCATAGACCAATTCGCACCGTGCGTCCTTATCTCCCGGCGCGCATTTGTGCTTGGTGTGCCATGCTTTCGACGGCCCCAAACCCTCGGAGAATTGTCATGAAGACCGCCCTCGTCACCGGTTCGACCTCCGGCATCGGCCTGGCCATCGCCCGGGGCCTGGCCAAGGAAGGCCATAATATCTGCATCAACGGCTTCGGCGACGCCGCGGCGATCGAGAAAGAACGCAGCGGCATCGAAAGCGAGTTCGGGGTCAAGTGCATCTATAGCGGCGCGGACCTGAGCAAGGGTCCGGACGCCGAAGCCATGGTCACTGACACCATCAAGCAGTTGGGCAGTGTCGATATCCTGGTCAACAATGCCGGCATCCAGTTCGTCAGTCCGGTTGAGGACTTCCCGCCCGAAAAGTGGGACCAGATCATCGCCATCAACCTGTCGAGCGCGTTCCACGCCACCCGCGCGGCGATGAAAGGCATGAAAGAAAAGAAGTGGGGCCGCATCATCAACACCGCGTCGGCGCACGCGCTGGTCGCCTCGCCTTTCAAGTCGGCCTATGTCGCGGCCAAGCATGGCATCGCCGGCTTCACCAAGACCATCGCGCTGGAAGGCGCCACCTTCGGCATCACCAGCAACGCCATCTGCCCCGGTTATGTCTGGACGCCGCTGGTGGAAAAGCAGATCCCCGACACCATGGCGGCGCGCGGGCTGACCCGCGAGCAGGTCATCAACGATGTGTTGCTGGCCGCCCAGCCCACCAAGCAGTTCGTCACGGTGGAGGAGATCGCGGCGCTCGCGATCTACCTGTCGGGCGACATGGCGCGCTCGATCACCGGCAGCATCATCTCGATTGACGGGGGTTGGACAGCCGCCTGATCAACCGCCCGTCATTCACCGCCAGGCCCAAAGCGATAATCGCCATGCCGGCCAGCGCGCTGACAGTGATGCTTTCGCCCAGCGCCACCGCACCCAGCACCAGCGCCAGCGGCGGAATGATGAAGGTGCAGAGCGACACGAAGGTCACCCCGGTGCGCGCCAGGAGCTTGTAATAGATGAAATAGGCGAAGGCCGTGTTGGCCAGCGCGATCATCGCAAACGATCCCCACGCCTCCCAGCCCGGCATAGGGTACGTCCAGGGATGCTCCAGCAGGGACAGTGGCAACAGGATCAGCGCGCCGCCGGTGATCTGGCCCGTGGCGGCCTGCAAGGCCGGCAGCCCGGTGAAACGCCGGCTATACACCGCGGCAAAGGCATAGACGCAGGACGCCAGCGCCACTGCCAGCTCGCCCCACAATTCGTCGCTGCCACGGATCGCGTCGGGCCCAACCAGCACACCAACGCCGATGAAGCCGAAGGCCACGCCCAGTGCCTTGCCCGCGGCGAATTTCTCGTCGTGAGTCAGGAAGTGCGCCACCACCACCATGAAGATCGGCGTGGTGGCGTTCAGGATCGATGCCATGCCCGATGAAATGCGCGTCTCGCCCCAGGCAATCAGGATGAAGGGAATGACGTTGTTGAGCAGCCCCAGGATCAGGAAGCGGCCCCACAGCCGGCGCTCCATCGGCATGGGCGTGCCCGCCGCCAGCAGCCAGATGTTCAGCGCGATGGCCGCGATACCGACCCGGCCCAGCACCACAGTGATGGGTGGCAACACCGCGACCAGTATCTTGTAAAAGAAGAAGCTGCTGCCCCACAGCAGCGACAGCAGAAACAGAAATCCCCAGTTCTTCATGTTGACATCAGAACAGAGTCGCAGGCGCAGCGCCTCCGGATTTCGACTTTTAAATCGCGCGGCTGCCATGTGTCGCACGCCACACTTTGCGACAGGCGCCTTATTTCCGCGCTTTTTGCGTCAGGCGGGGTTCATGGGGAACGCCGTAATGTTTCAGCCGTATTGATTACGACATGAAAGGAAACTCCATGAAACGCCTGTTGATTGCTGCCACTGCCTTGACCCTGCTGGTCGCGCCCATGAGCGCTTTCGCGCAGGACTGGAATCACGGCCGGAACGATCACCGTGACGACCATCGCGGCGGTCCCGCCATGATGATGCACGGCCCCAGCCATCACAACTGGCGCCGCGGCGAGCGGTTCGACCGCTCCCAGTGGGGCCGCTATGAGCGCGTGGATTATCGCCGCTATCACCTGCGCCAGCCGCCGCGTGGATATGAATGGCGCCGCGTGGACAACAACTATGTCCTCGCCGCCGTGGCCACGGGCTTGATCGCCTCGGTGATCGCCGCCTCGGCCCACTAACGCACCGAGATAAAGAGAGGCAGCGCTCCTAGCCGGGCGCTGCCTCTTTCTTTTGCCAGCGGCGATTGCCCAGCAGGTAAAGCGGCCAGGCAACGGCCAGAAGAGCCGCCGACCAGATTCCCGTCTTCCAATCGCTGATCAGGAACACCGCCAGCAACGCGACATTGAGAACCAGACTGAGGATCGCGGGAAACGGATAGAGCGGCATCTTCCACGGGCGCGGCAGGTCCGGTTCGGCCTTGCGCAGGCGCATAACCGCCCAGCTCATCGCCAGGAAGATGATCATGATGAAGGGTGCATAGAGATCGAGCAAGATCTCGTACAGCGGTCCCTTCACGCTGTCGGCCGCGGCGATGATCAGGCTGGTGGCGATACAGCCGACCAGGAGCGCCAAACGCGGTGTCCCGCTTTTCGACACCCGCGCCAGCGCCGGCGGCAGGCGCCCGGCGCGCGCCATGGCGAAGTTGGTGCGGGTCAATTCCATGATCTGGATATTCGCCAAGGTCGCCACGCACAGAATGGCGAGCCCGGTCACCACAACGCCGCTCTTGGGCCCAAGCGCAAGTGACGCTGCATCCGCCGCCGCCAGCTTGGAGTTTACCAGCATCCCGATGGGCAACACATGCAGCACCGCAGCATTCACCAACAGGTACAGCGCGGTGACCAGCGCGATCCCGGCAAAGGTGGCACGGGCGACATTGCGTTCGGGCGCGTTCACCTCTTCCGAGAAATAGATCGCCGCTTCCCAGCCGCCATAAGCACCATAGATGGCGCGCAGCGCCGTCATCGCCGCGACGATGCTGAACACAGGCGGCGGAGGTGCCGCAACTGGCACGGTGGGCGCGCTGCCGAACAGCACCGCGACCAGCACGACCAGGCCCAGCGCTTTCAGCGCGCTGCCGATATTGCCGGCGGCGCCGCCGCTGCGCGCACCGATCCAGTTCACTGCCAGGCACCCGGCGACCAGCAGGATCGCCACCTGCCCGGCCGACAACGCGCTCAGATAGCCCAGCCGATGCACATACTCGCCAAAGGCCACGGTGATGAACCCGGTCGACACCGTGAGCTGGCACCAATCGGCCCAGCCGATCAGGAAACCGGCGCGCGGGCCGACCGCGCGGCTGATGATCGAATAAGGTCCTCCAGCAAGCGGTATCGCCGCCCCCAGTTCGACCGTCGGCATGGCGTCGATGGCAATGAAGATGCCACCGCCCAGCCAGGCCAGCATCACCCACAGCGGATCGGGAAAGCCGGCCGCCACCACGCTGGGATTGCGCATGATGCCGGAGCCGACCACGCCGCCAATCACCACGGCCAGGCCGAAGCCCAGCCCGAAAATGCGCAGCAATCGTCCGCTGATGGTTTCCGGCGCCGTGTCGATGACTGCCATATGCGCCCCCCGCTCGCGCCGCCATTTGGCGGCAAAGCGATGCGGGCGTCAAACCAGCGTCTTGCCCAAGGTCACAAGGTCCGGATAGGCATGGCTGCCATAGGGCGGGATCGGCACGAAGCCGTTGGTCTTGTAGAGGGCAATCGCCGCCTGCATCTGCGGCAGGGTATCGAGCTTGATCTCTTTGTATTTGCGATCGCGCGCCACCTGGACGATCGCCTCGATCAGCGCCTTGGCCACGCCGATGCCGCGCGCCTGTTCGCGCACGTAAAGCCGCTTGATCTCGGCCACGCCGGGTTCCAGCTTCTTCAGCGCGACACAGCCCAGCACATGATCGCCGCGCTTGGCCAGCAACAGCTCGCCATCCGGCGGCGCATATGGTCCCGGCAGCGCCGCCAGTTCCTGCTGGAAGCCCTGGAAGCACAGATCGACATCCAGCGATGCGGCATAGGCGCGGAACAGCGCCGCCGTGGCGGTGTATTCCGGCACGCTGCGCGCGGGCCTTACGTCGAAACTATTTGAGCTCAGCTGCGACAGCGTCGATCCCCGCTTGCGAGCACAATTCGTCCTTGTCGCCGCCCACCGCACCGGAGGACGCGACCGCGCCGATCACCTCGCCGCGATACTTGATCGGCAGGCCGCCGCCCACCGTGGTGACACCGCGGATGTTGGGCATGGGCGAACCCAGTGTGGAGTTGCGCGCCGTGGCAAACGCCAGCGAACCGGCGAAGCGGTTGGACAGGGTCAACGCGGTATAGGCTTTGTCCTGTGCCAGGCTGATGGTGTGCGGGCCGGTCTTGTCGTCGCGCAGGAAGGCTTTCATCGTGCCGCTGCTGTCGACCACGACCATGGTGGTGTGGAAGCCCATCTTGCGGCAGGCCTCGACGCCGCCGCGCGCGATTTTCTCGGCCATGTCCAGCGACAGTTCATGTGTGGTGACCACGCCCTTGTCGCCCACCACCGGCGGATAGCTGGCCGGCGACGGCAGCGGCTGGGCCAACGCGGGCGCCGCGATGGCGGCGGCAATGGCGATCGTGATCAGGCGCATGTTTTTCTCCCCGTATTTGTCGCAAGGCTAGTGGACTGGACGGTCGCGCACCAGCAGAAAGGCCGCCGCACCCGCGCCCACACAAGCCACCGCACAGGCGATGACGGCGGTGTGAAAGCCGGAAACCAGGGGCTCGCCCGCCGCACCCAGCACACCGCCCAGCAATGCGGTCGCGACAAGCCCGCCGGCGCGTGCCACCGCGCTGTTGAACCCGCTTGCCGATCCGGTGTGACTGGCATCCACCGATCCCAGCACCGCGCTGGTGAGCGGCGCCACCGCGCCGGCCATTCCGATGGCAATCACCAGCACGACCGGCAGCACATCGGTCCAGTAGTTCGTGCTTTCGCCCATGCGCAACGCCAGCAGGAACCCGCCCGCCACCACCAGCGGGCCCAGGGTCAGCGGCCAGCGCGAACCGATGCGTCCCGCCAGCGACCCCATCATCGGCGAGGCGACAGCCAAAATCAGCGCCAGCGGCAGCAGCGACAGGCCCGCCTGTGTGCCGGTGTAAGACACGACACGGATCAGGACATAGGGGATCAGCACGATGATCGCACCCAACGCGCCGTAAAGCAGGAGCGTCAGCACCGTGAGTCCGATGAAGGTAGACGAACCGAACATGCCCAACGGCATCATCGCGCGCGCACCACGCAGTTTCTCCACCCAGACAAAGCCGAACATCAGCGCGACCCCAACCGCCGTCGCCAGCAGCGCCATCGCGGTCCAGCCATGCTTGCCGGTACCCATCGTCAGACCGAAGGTCAGCGCGAACAGCGACAGGGTCGCAACCACGCCGCCGGGAATATCCAGCGCCGGAGTATCGCGGTCCGTGGTATCGCGCACGGCGATCCAGGCCAGCATGACGGCGCCGGCTGCGATGGGCAGGTTGATCAGGAAGATGGCGCGCCAGCCCACGGTGTCGATCATCCAGCCGCCCAGCACCGGGCCGATGGCCGCCATCACCGCACCGATGGAAGCCCAAATACCGGTGGCGCGGCCCCGCGCCTCGCCGGTGAACGTCACGCCCAAAATGGCGAGGCTGTTGGGCATCAGGATTGCCGCACCCACGCCCTGCACGGCGCGCGCCGCCAGCAGGAATCCCATGTCGGGCGCCAGGGCACACGCCGCCGAAGCCAGGCCGAACAGGATCGTGCCACCGATCAACAGCCGCGCGCGGCCATAGCGGTCGCCTGCCGCGCCGCCCAGCAGCAACAGCGCGCTCAACGGCAGCAGATAGGCATTGATGGCCCACTGCAATTGCGCGCCCGTCGCCGACAGCGACCTGCCGATGGCCGGCAGCCCGACATTGGTCACCGAGCCATCCACGAAAGCCAGGCTGGAGGCCAGGATGCAGGTGGCCAGGATCAGCCGGGGGTGCTTTACGGTCATGCCCGATCAAACGCTTTCGCGGCGCAAATGGCCAGATGCATGGCCGCCATTCATTGACGGTTCGCGGCCGCAGCCTTAGTCACAACGTCATGACATCGGCCTTCCTTCCCGGATTTCTGCTGGGCGCCAGCCTGATCGTGGCGATCGGGGCGCAGAATGCGTTCGTCCTGCGCCAGGGCTTGCGCAAGGAACATGTCTTCTGGGTCTGCCTGGTCTGCGCACTGTCGGATGCGATTTTGATTTCGGCCGGCGTGGCGGGTTTCGGCGCGCTGGTGACGGCGGTGCCGTGGCTGGCCCCGGTGATGCGCTTCGGCGGCGCGGCTTTTCTGTTTTTCTATGGCGCGCGGTCGCTGCTGGCGGCATGGCGGCACACCGGCGCACTGAACCCCTCAGACGCCGCGGCCAAGCCGCTGGGCGCGACGCTTGCCATGTGCCTGGCCTTCACCTGGCTGAACCCGCATGTCTATCTGGATACCGTGGTGCTGCTGGGGTCGGTCTCGACCCGCTATGGCGATGCGCGGCCGCTGTTCGCCGCCGGCGCGATGACGGCGTCGTTCCTGTTCTTCTTTTCTCTGGGCTATGGCGCGCGGCTTCTGCGGCCGCTGTTCGCCAATCCGCGCGCCTGGCAGGTTCTGGACGTGATCATCGGCATCACCATGATCGGGCTGGCGGCAAAGCTGGCGCTGGAATAGATCAGCCCGGCAGGCGGAACGTCAGCATCTGTCCCGGCACGCCGGGGCCGGAGATCGGCACCGCGATATACTGCACACCCGCCACTTCATAAGTCATGGGCGAGCCGGTGACGCGTGCGGGCATCCACACCGCGCCCATTTCCTTGCCGGTCTTCTTGTCATAGGCGCGCAGCCAGGCGCCCTTGCGACCGTCGGCGCCGGTCGTTGCCGTGCCCTCGCCCGCGATGACAAGCGTCCTGGTCACCAGAACACCGACCTTGCCCTTGGATCCGGTGCGCGGAATCGCCAGCCCCTTCAGCGCGGGATGCAGGCGCACCTCGTCAGGTGTCTCGCCATGCGGCACCTGCCAGACAATCTCGCCACTGTTCAGGTTGATGGCGGTGATCTGGCCATAGGGCGGCTTCATCAACGGCAGGCCCTGCACCGACACGACGGAAGCCTGGCCCGCCAGCACCTTGCCGTCGGCACGGCGGCCCAGCATCTCGCGCGCATCGGTGATCTTGCCGTCGGACGGCACCTCGCCGGTCGCGCTGTAGGAGAGGTTGGAGAAGACATAGAAGATGTTCGTTTCGGGATCGAACCCAGCGCCCGGCCACTGGGCGGCGCCATCGCCGTTGGGGTTCATGATGGTGGCGATCGGTGATGGAAATTCACTGGCCGCCGGCGGGGTGAAAAGCTCACCGATGCGATAGTGCGAAACGATTTCCTTTGCCTGCGCATTCAGCGCCGGGGTGAAGTCGATCAGGTCCTTTTCAAAAATGCCCTGGCGATCGAAGGGCGGCGGCCTGGTCACGAAGGGCTGGGTCGGCGAATACCATTCGCCGGGCACGTCGCCCTGCGGCACCGGACGTTCCGGTATCGGCCAGACGGGTTTTCCGGTTTCGCGGTCCAGCACATAGAGCCAGGCCTGCTTGGTCGGCTGCGCCAGTGCCTTGATCCTGCGGCCATCCACGATGATATCGCACAGGATCGGCGCGCAAGGGATGTCGCGGTCCTGGTTGCCGTGATGCACGGTCTGGTAATGCCAGCGGCGCTTGCCCGTGCGCGCATCCAGCGCAACGATGCTTTCGCCGAACAGGCCCGCGCCCGGTCGTTCGCCGCCATACCAGTCGCCCGTGGGCAGTTCGATACCGACATAGACCAGGCCCAGTTCGGGATCGGCGCTGTTCTGGCACCAGTTGCCGGCATTGCCGGTATATTCCGCCGAGCCGTTCAGCCAGGTGTCGTAGCCGAACTCGCCCTTCTTCGGGATGGTGTGGAAGATCCAGAGCCGCTTGCCGGTGCGCGTGTCGTAGCCGCGGACATATCCTTTCACGTGACGTTTCGACGGCGACAGTCCCGGCAGGTGCGCCGCGCCAATCACCACCACATCACCCACCACCAGCGGGGCGGCGTGATAGCCGATGTCATCGCCGATACGATCACCTTCCAGGTCGATGTCCTGGTCCATCCCGGTCTTGAGATCGACGATGCCGTCCTTCCCGAAATCCGAAACCGGCTTGCCGGTCTTCGCGTCCAGGCAGACCAGGCGATAGCCGATCGTCACGTACAGAATGCGCTCCGCGGTGCCGTCGGTCCACCAGGCGAGGCCGCGGCCCGTGCCCGGACGCGGTGACTTGGCGGCGCGATGGCCCTCATCGAGGTGATACTCCCATTTCAGCGTGCCGGTCGCTGCATCCACCGCGACGACAGAGCGCCATTGTCCGGCGGTGAAATAGAGCGTGTCGTTCGCCATCAACGGCGTGGCCTGCAGGTTGTAGTCGGGATTGGCGCCGAACTTTTCGGTGCGGAAAGTCCAGGCCGGCTGCAACGCGTGGAAGTTCGCGCCATTGATCTGGTCCAGCGCGGAATAGCGCCAGCTTCCCAGGTTGCCGCCATAGGTGCGCCACTGGCCGTTTGCGGTATCGTAAGGCTGGGCGGGCAGCGGTGATGAAAGTGCAAAATCCGGCGCCGCCATGACAGCCGCGCCCGCCAGCAAAACGCTACGTCGTGAAAACACCTGGGCCTGCCCTGTTATATTTTGCGGGCAGAGTGGCGGGAGAGCTATCGGGGGGCAAGCCGGTGTATTCGCCTGTCGCGCGGCTGGGCGCCGCTTGGGATTCAATTCGAGCCGAATTGAATGGTGCCCCAGGCCGGACTTGAACCAGCACGCCTTGCGGCAACAGATTTTGAGTCTGCCGCGTCTACCATTCCACCACTGGGGCACAGGGGTCTTAGACGGGCGGCTTTGTTAGCGTTTTGGCCCCCTTTCGTCCACCCTTTTACGGTGTGCGGAACCGGCTAGAATGGGGGCATGAACGCTCCCATCCGCGACCTGCATCTCGAACCCCGCTCCGACTGGACGCGCGGCGAGATTTCCGCCCTTTTCGCCCTGCCCTTCCCGGAGCTGCTGTTCCGCGCCCAGCAGGTGCACCGCGCCCATTTCGATCCTACCCAGGTGCAGATTTCGCAGCTGCTGTCGATCAAGACCGGCGGCTGCCCCGAGGATTGCGGCTACTGCACCCAGTCGGTGCACAACAAGAAGACCGGCCTGAAAGCGACCAAGCTGATGGAAGTCGAAGCCGTCGTCGCGGAGGCGCGTGCCGCCAAGGAAAGCGGCGTGTCGCGTTTCTGCATGGGTGCCGCCTGGCGCAATCCCAAGGACAAGGATCTCGACACCGTATGCGCCATGGTCGAAGGCGTGAAGGCGCTGGGCATGGAGACTTGCGTCACCCTTGGCATGCTGACCGGCGAACAGGCCGTGAAGCTGAAGGATGCCGGGCTGGACTACTACAACCACAACCTCGACACCTCGCCGGAATATTATCGCCACGTCATCACCACGCGGACCTATCAGGACCGGCTGGACACGCTGGAAGCGGTGCGCGAAGCCGGCATCAATGTCTGCTGCGGCGGCATCGTGGGCATGGGCGAAAGCGCGGAAGACCGCGTCGGCCTGATTCACGCTCTGGCAACCCTGGCCGTGCATCCCGAAAGCGTGCCGATCAACGCACTGGTCGGCGCCAACACCCCGGCGGTGGAAAATTCGCCCAGGCTGTCGGACCTGGATTTCGTGCGCACCATCGCGGTGGCGCGCATCACCATGCCGCGCTCGATGGTGCGCCTGTCGGCCGGCCGCGAGGAAATGAGCGACGAGACCCAGGCCCTGTGCTTCATGGCCGGCGCCAACTCGATCTTCTATGGCCCCAAGCTGCTGACCACCCCAAATCCGCTGGCTGACGAGGACAAGGCCCTGTTCGCCCGTCTGGGGCTGAGCGCCATGCCCTATGCCCCCGGAGCCTGAAGCTTGGGCAAGCTGGGGATCCTGCTGGTGATTCTGGTGGTCGGGGCGGTGGTTCTGTGCCCCCTGATCATGGCCTTTGAGCCTGAGCCCCTGCCCGGCGATTTCGTCATTCCCTGGGGGAACCAGCACATCGCGGTTCCGGTGGTCTGGTCGCTGTGTGCAAGTGGCGCGCTGGCCCTTTTTTATTCCTTCATGAAGCGATAAGAGCGGCGGTCTTCCACTCGGGACCGCCCATGACGATTCGCAAGATTTCCCGCGCTTTGCTGTCGGTTTCCGACAAGACCGGGCTGTTGGACTTCGCCAAGGGCCTGGCCGACCAGGGCGTTATGCTGATCTCGACCGGCGGCACCGCCAAGGCGCTGCGCGATGCGGGGCTGAAGGTCGCCGACATTTCCGAGATCACCCACTTCCCCGAAATGATGGATGGCCGGGTCAAGACCCTGCATCCCAATGTGCATGGCGGCCTGCTGAGCCTGCGCGACAAGCCCGATCACGCGGCCAGCATGAAGGAACACGGCATCGAGGGCATCGATCTCTTGGTGTGCAATCTCTATCCGTTCGAAGCCACCGTGGCGCGCGGTGCGGATTTCGACACCACGATCGAGAATATCGACATCGGCGGCCCGGCGATGACGCGCAGCGCCGCCAAGAACCATGATTGGGTGACGGTCGTGGTCGATGTGGAAGACTATGGCGCTGTGCTGGACGAGATGAAGGCCAATGGCGGCGGCACCACTTTGGCGTTGCGCCGCAAGCTGGCGCAGCGCGCCTTCGCGCGTACGGCGGCGTATGACAGCGCGGTATCGAACTGGTTTGCCGGCGAACTGGCCAAGGATGGCGAGAAGGAGCCGCCGCGCCGCCGCGCCTTTGGCGGCCTGCTGCGCCAGGGTCTGCGCTATGGCGAGAACCCGCACCAGGAAGCGGCTTTCTATGCCGACGGCTCCAACCGCCCCGGCGTCGCCACCGCCAAGCAATGGCAGGGCAAGGAACTGAGTTTCAACAACATCAACGACACCGATGCGGCCTACGAGCTGGTGTCGGAATTCGACCCCAAGGCTTCGCCCGCCTGCGCCATCATCAAGCACGCCAATCCGTGCGGTGTTGCGCTGGGCGAGAGCCTGAAGGACGCTTATCTGGCCGCACTGGCTTGCGACACGCAGAGCGCCTTTGGCGGCGTGTTGGCTTTCAACACCACGCTGGATGGCGCGACCGCCGAAGAGATCAGCAAGATCTTCACCGAGGTGATCATCGCCCCCGATGCCGACGAAGACGCCAAGCGCATCCTGTCGGCCAAGAAGAACCTGCGCCTGCTGACGGCGGGCGCGCTGCCCGACCCGCTCGCGCCGACCCTGACCTATCGCAGCGTCGCCGGCGGCTTCCTGGTGCAGACCCGCGACAATGGCCGCGTCACGCGCCAGGCGTTGAAGGTCGTCACCAAGCGCCAGCCGACCGAGCAGGAAGTCACCGACATGCTGCTGGCCTTCACCATCGGCAAGCATGTGAAGTCCAACGCCATCATCTATGTGAAGGATGGTTCAACCGCCGGCATCGGTGCCGGCCAGATGAGCCGCGTGGACAGTGCACGCATTGCCGCGCTCAAGGCCAAGGATGCCGCCAAGATCGCCGGCTGGGCCGAGCCGCGCACCATCGGATCAGCGGCGGCGTCGGAAGCCTTCTTCCCGTTCCCGGATGGTCTGCTGACCGTCGCTGAAGCGGGCGCCACCGCCGTCATTCAACCAGGTGGTTCGGTGAAGGACGCCGACGTGATCGCCGCGGCCGACGAAAAGGGCCTGGCGATGGTCTTCACCGGCATGCGCCACTTCCGGCACTGAGACGCCTCAGGGCCGTGGCACCTTGTCGAACACTTCGTTCGGCTCGACACCCCATATGCGGTCCTTGGCGATCCAGCCATCCACCGCTTCGCCCTTGATGCGACAGGCGCTCGGCGCGCAGGCCTTCAGCGACGCCACCGCGCCCGGATCGGCCAGTGCCACCACCTTGCCGCCGTCTGCGTCCTTGGTCAGCTTCACCCGGCCCTTGCCGGTAATCAGCACCGTGCGCTGGTCGGTCAGCATCGAGGCTGCCATCCAGCCGGTGGTGCCATCGGCCGCGCGCACCCGGCGCCAGGTGTCGAACTGGGCGATGACGGCGAAGGGGTAGCCGGGCCGGCGATATTCCCACAGCACCTTGTGCTGGTAGGTCGGCCCCTCGCGCAGGAAGGCCTTGCCGGCGCGCTGGCTGACATAGCGCAGCACCTTGCCCCTGGGTGCGTCCGCGCCAAGGGCGGCTTGTCCCGAAATGGTCGTCAAAGCCAGTAAAATTGCGGCGAAGCGCATCATGACGATGATTTAGCAGGCACGGACGCTTCCGTCATCCGCGCTCCTGCGCTTTAATCCCGCCATGCCCGGAAAGAAGCCGCTGGTCATCGTCACCCGCAAGCTGCCCGAAGCGGTGGAAACCCGCATGCGGGAGCTGTTCAACGCGCGGCTGAACCTGGAAGACGCGGCCATGACCGAAAGTCATCTGGCCGACGCGGTGGCCGAGGCCGATGTGCTGGTGCCCACCGTCACCGACCGCATCGACGCCAAGCTGATCGCGAAAGCGGGTCCCAACCTGAAGCTGATCGCCAACTTCGGCACCGGTGTCGATAACATCGACGTCGCGGCCGCGACCGACAAGGGCATCACCGTCACCAACACGCCGGGCGTGCTGACCGAGGATACCGCTGACATGACCATGGCGCTGATCCTGGCGGTGCCGCGACGGCTGGTCGAAGGCGCCGAGGTTCTGCAGGAAGACGGTTTCCATGGCTGGGCGCCAAGCTGGATGCTGGGCAACCGCGTCGGCGGCAAGCGGCTCGGCATCGTGGGCATGGGTCGGATCGGCCAGGCGGTGGCGCGGCGCGCCCGCGCCTTCGGGGTGCAGATCCACTATCACAACCGAAAGCCCGTGCCCGCCAATATCGAGCAGGAACTGGAAGCGACCTATTGGGATTCGCTGGACCAGATGCTGGCGCGGATGGACATCGTCTCGGTCAACTGCCCCCACACGCCCGCCACCTATCACCTGTTGTCGGCGCGGCGGCTGAAGCTGATGAAGCCGAGCGCCTATATCGTCAACACCGCGCGCGGCGAGGTGATCGACGAGAACTGCCTGGCGCTGATGCTGGAAAAAGGTGAGCTGGCGGGCGCTGGTCTGGACGTCTTCGAGCACGAGCCCGCCGTAAATCCCAAGCTGCTGAAGGCAAAGAATGTGGTGCTGCTGCCCCACATGGGGTCGGCCACCATCGAAGGCCGCATCGACATGGGCGAGAAGGTGATCGTGAACATCCGCAGCTTCGTGGACGGCCATAAGCCGCCGGACCGCGTCATTCCGGCGATGTTATAGCCCCGCGATTGCAGCAACTTTTGGAATTCGCTAGGCCTTGCGCATGGCCGGCATCACTCCCGTCTCCTTCACCCTGTACGCCACTGATTTTGACCGCTTCGCCGCCGAATTGGGGGCGTCGTTCGAACGCTATGGCTTTGCCGTGGTCTCCGACCACGACCTGGGCCAGGCGGGCATCGACGCGGCGATCGCCGACGCCAAGGCTTTCTTTGCATTGCCGCAAGCAGCCAAGCACGCCTATGTCAGCGGCAAGGGCGGCCAGCGCGGCTATGTGCCCTTCGGCAAGGAAACCGCCAAGGGCGCGGCGCTGCACGACCTGAAGGAGTTCTGGCATGTCGGGCGCGACCTGCCGGAAGGTCACCGCTATGCGGCATCGATGCCGCCAAATGTGTGGCCGTCAGAAGTGGCGCGCTTCCGCGACAGCCAAACGTGGCTGTTCCAGTCGCTGGACGATCTGGGCGGGCGCATCCTGCAGGCGATCGCGCATTACCTGGGCCTGCCGCGCAGCCAGTTCAGCGCCGCGGTGCGGGACGGCAACTCGGTGCTGCGGCTGCTGCATTATCCACCGCTGACCGCCGACAGCCCCCATGTGCGCGCCGGCGCGCATGAGGACATCAACACCATCACCCTGTTGCTGGGCGCCGAGGAAGCGGGGCTGGAAGTGCTGGACCGCGACGGCAGCTGGCTGCCGATCAATGCGCCGGCGGGATCGGTGGTGTGCAATATCGGCGACATGCTGGCGCGCAATGTTCGTGGCCGCTTGCCCTCCACGACGCACCGCGTGGTCAACCCCGCGCCGGAGCGCCGCCACATCGCGCGCTATTCCACACCCTTCTTCCTGCATTTCGCGCCCGACTATGTGATCGAGGCGCTGGACGTTGGCGGCCCGGATGATCCCGAGCCGCCGATCACGTCCGACGAATACCTGAAGCGGCGCCTGCGCGAGATCGGGCTTCTCTAGTCCTCCAGCGTCGCCTCAAACAGCTCGACCAGCTTCTCGAACGCGCGTTCCGCCTGCAGCTCGTTATAGACGTCGCGGCGGCCGGGCACCGTCCAGCCATGCAGCGCGCCTTGATAGAACTCGCTCTGGAACGCGCCATGCCAGTCGCGCAACGCGGCTTCCAATGTCGCGACCTGCTCCGGCGTGGCGGTGTTGTCGTCCACCGCATGGCCGAAATAAAGCCGCGCCTTGATGGGCGAAAGCTGCTTGTGAACGCTGAGCGGATCATCCACCACCAGAAAGCCGCCATGAAAGCTGGCCGCCGCGGCCACCTTGTCCGGCACGCTCGCCGCGGTCAGGACCGCCATCTGCCCGGTGAAGCAATAGCCCACCACGCCGACCTTGCCGGGCTTCACGCCCTTCTGCTTCTGCAGGAAGTCCACATAGGCCGCGCCGTCGCCCATCATCTGCGCGCGTGTTTCCGTCGGGAAGATCTTCTGCAGGGTCGGCATGACCTGGCTGTCGTCGGCGGGATGAAACCCTTCGGGTGTCATCTTCGAATAGCGGAAGAAAACATTGGGCATCAGCACCGCGAAGCCCTTGTCGGCCAGCCGTTTCGCCATCCCGATATTGGCGGGCCGGATGCCCCAGATGTCGGTATAGAACACCACGCCCGGAAAAGTGCCCACATCGTCGGGCCTCAGGAACAGCGCTTCGACCGCCTGGCCGTCGACAGAAATCTCCAGCTTCTCTTCAATCATGATGCTCTCTCTTCATAAATCACGGTGTTCCAGTAACGCGCCTGATGCGTTCCGGTGCGGGTGAAACCCAGGCGCAGCAGCCGCCGGCCGATCATCCAGTTGAAATAGCCGTGGGCGACAAGCGCCGCGGCGCCATCTGTCCGTGCGCGTGCCGACAATATTTCGGCGGCCTGCTGGGCACGCTTGCGCGCGCCGAAGGGGTTTTCGATGTCGGGATGGAACCCGACATGCCACAGGATGCGCGAGACCACCGCCCATTTGGGCACGCGCATCGCCAGCAGCGGAATGGGCGGTGCGGCCAGCGGCGCTTCCACGAACAGCGGGTCGGCGACCAGTTCGGCATGTGGCGCCAGGCGTTGCGCGGACTGATGGCTGCGCGGCTTGCCGGACGTGAAGACCGTGTTCAGTTCCTTCACCAGATCCTGCAACTCGCGCGGCGGCAGGCTGGAAGGATCAAGGCCCGCCTCTTCATAGGCGTCGATGTAGCCCGCAAACCCACGCCTGTCGGTTCTGGGCGACAGCGCGATATGGGGCTGGCCATGCCGGATCAGGATGATGCGCGCGCGCGTCACGGCGGAGGGATGCGGGGCGGACAAACTGAGTCTTTCAGGCGGTGCGGGAAGGATTTAACGGGCGAACGCGGCATTCAGGAACCATTAACTTCCGGGCCCGACTGCCTAGGCTTTGTTCGTGCCGCACAATAATTGAGCAATCACCTGTTGCATTGCAACAACGGCCGTACAAATCAAGCAAAACGGGCCTCAAAACGGGCCGAAAAGACAAAGCGCCATATTGAGAAAGGCGGGTTGAGCCGGAAATGTCACAAACGATCCGGGCTGCCCCCGCGACAGGGCCGACATTTTCGGTCTGACAATGAGAGGACAAGAAATGAAAACTTCCAAGAAGCTTCTTCTGGGCGCGATGAGCCTGGCCGGTGTCTTCACCACCACGGCCGCTTTCGCCGATGACGCTCCCGCCTGGGGCCTGACCGGTTATGTCGCCGTGACCAGCGATTACCGCTTCCGCGGCATCAGCCAGAACGATCGCGATTTCGCGCCGCAGGGTTCGCTGAACCTGACCGGCCCCGAAGGCTTCTATGCCGGCACCTGGCTGTCGCAGATCGACTTCGACCCGACCACCTCCAGCAATCCCTATCTGGAAATGGACATCTATGGCGGCAAGCACACCGACCTGTGGGGCATCGACTGGAATCTCGAGGGCTACTACTACTCCTATCCGTCCGCGGAATATCCCGGCGCGCCCCACCCGGACTATTTCGAGCTGATCAACCAGTTCACCAAGGCTTTCGGCCCCGTGACGGCGCAGGTGACCTGGGCCTGGTCGCCGGACTTCACCTTCCGCACCGGCCCCAGCCACTACATCGCCGGCAACCTGGCCTACACCATCAACGACTGGCTCTCGATCAGCGGCAATGTCGGCCGCCAGATGATCAGCCGCACCAGCCAGTTTGACTACACCTATGCCGATATCGGCGTGACCGGCACCTACAAGGGCTTCGCGCTGGACCTGCGTTACAGCGGCACCGACCTGAGCAACGCGAATTGCGGCGCTTTCTACATGGGCACCAACCATGCCTGCGCCGGCAACTTCGTCGCCACCCTGACCTACAACTTCACCCTGGCTCCGTAAGCCGAGGTCGAAACCAAACGACAAAAGGCCCGGAGCTTTTCGCTCCGGGCCTTTTTCTTTGTCTGTGCGGCAATCGAGGCCCAGGACTGCCCAAGCCATGCCAGGCGGTATCAGGCCTCCAGGACGCGCCGCAGCTGCTGCATGTCGAAGGGCTTGGTCAGGTAACTGATATTGCCCTTCAGCGCCGCACCCTCTTCCTCATTGGTGGAATAGCCGCTGGCGATGATGATCTTCAGGTCCGGCTGGTGGCGCAGCACCTCTTCCACCAGCTGGCGACCGTTCATGCCGGGCAGGCCCAGGTCGGTGAGCAGGATGGTGATGGCATTGTCAGTGCGCAGGATTTCCAGCGCTTCCGATGCGTCGGCGGCTTCGGCACAATCGAAGCCAATCTGCTCCACCATGTCGACCGTGGTCATGCGGATCAGCGCCACATCTTCGACCACAAGCACCTTGCCGCGCTTGCCCTCCAACGCGGCTCCCGGCGCCCGCGCCGGGGGAGAAATGGGACCACGCGCGGTGCCGGCAAAGACGCTGCGCAGCTTCCGCGCCAGCTCGTCCTTGCGGTAGGGCTTGGACAACAGCAGCGCGTCGTCGTCCAGCTTGCCGTTATGGACGATGGCGTTCTGGGTGTAGCCGCTGGTGTAAAGGATGCGCACCTTGGGGTGCATTTCCTGCGCGCGGCGGGTGAAGTCGCGGGTGTGGATGGCGCCGGGCATCACCACGTCGGTGAAGATCATATCCGGGCTTTCGGTCTTGAGAACCTCCAGCGCGGCCTCGGCATTCTCGGCGCGGCTGATGCGGTACCCCAGGTCGGTCAACATGTCGACCACGGCGGCGCGCACGCCTTCATCGTCTTCCACCACCAGGATGTGCTCGCTGCCGCCTTCGATCGGCTGGGCATTCACTTCCACCCTGTCGGCGTCGCGGCGGGTCCGCGGCAGATAAAGCTTGATGGTCGTACCATGGCCAAGCTCGGAATAGATCTTGATGTGGCCACCCGACTGCTTGACGAAGCCGAAGGCCTGGGCGAGGCCAAGGCCCGTGCCCTTGCCTTCCGGCTTGGTGGTGAAGAAGGGCTCGAACACCCGGCTCATCACTTCCGGCGCCATGCCGGTACCGGTGTCGCTGACCGCCAGCATCACATACTGGCCGGGCGAGACTTCGGTATGGGCGGCGGCATAGGCATCGTCCAGGTGTGCGTTGGCGACTTCCAGGGTCAGCTTGCCGCCCTCGGGCATGGCATCGCGCGCGTTGATCGCCAGGTTCAGCACGGTGTTCTCGACCTGGTTGGGGTCGATCAGGGTGTTCCACAACCCGCCGGCGATCACCGTCTCGACATGGACATTCTCGCCCAGGGTCCGGCGCAGCAGGTCGGACATATCGCGGATGACCCGGCCCAGGTCCACCGACTTGGGCTCCAACGCCTGGCGCCGCGCGAAAGCCAGCAGCTGGCCGGTCAGGCGCGAACCACGTGCCACCGCGCCGATGGCGTTCTGCAGCCGCTCGCGCAGCCGTGCGTCGGCGTTGGCGGACGCGCCCGCCACCGCCAGGTCCAGGTTGGCGCTGATGATCTGCAAGAGGTTGTTGAAATCGTGGGCGACGCCGCCGGTCAGGTGGCCTATGGCCTCCATCTTCTGGGATTGGCGCACCTGACTTTCGGCGCGCATACGCGCGGTCTGGTCCAAGACGCCGATGACGAAGCCGCCGGTGGCGACCGGCGCCTTGTAGATGTCGAGCTCACGGTCGGCCCACACCACATGGACATACTCCTCGGTCCTTTCCGCACCCGGGGCCACGAAGATGTTGGCGGCGGTCGAACGGTCCTGTTCGATCTTGCGGAAGGCCTCCAGTCGTGTCTCGCGCAGCTTTGCCAAGTCACGCGGCAGGTCCAGCAGGGTGAAAAAGTCGTTGTTGAAGGCACACAGCAGGCCGTCGCTGGTGAAATAGGCCACGCCCTCGCGCACCGTATCGAGTGTCGCCTGCAGGATGGCGGCCTCGTTGGCGCGGGCGCGTTCGGACTTGCCCAGGCTGATATTGTTGCGCACCAGCATGGCGGCGGCGATGATCAAGATGCCAAGGGTCAGGACCGCCGCGCCAATGGCAAAGGCGATTTCCAGATTCTCGACGTCGCGGCGCTCGATCTGGCGCTGGGCGAGCAGGTTCTGTTCCTGCGCCAGTCCGCCATTGATCTCGGCGCGGACACTGGCCATCTGCTGGCGGCCTTTAAGCAGAGCTTCGACCAGTTCCGGCGGCGGGGTCGTGCCTAGTGCCTTCACCATCTCGACATTGTTCGCCAGCGTCGCCAGGCGGGTCCGGACCGCCTTTTCCAGGCGGTCGGCCCGGGCCTGCTGCTCGGCATTGTCGTGGGTCAGATCGCGGAATTTCTGGATGTCCGCCGGCGCCTGAGCGGCATAGCGGTGGTAGTTCTGGAGGAAAATGGGCTGCTGGGTCAGCAGATAGCCACGCTGGCCCGTCTCCGCCGACTGGATGTCGTTCTCGATACGGTACTGCGCCTCGATCACCTGATAGGTGTGACGCACCCAGGCTTGCGCCTCGCGCTCGTTCGCGGCGAACTGGAAGGTCAGATAGGCGACGATCGCCAGAACCAGAAACAAGGGCACCGCAGCCAGCAGCACCAAACGATTTGTCGCCAAAACACTCCCCGAACCCGGAATCCCCGAGCCCAAACGCCCGTCCGAGGGATTGGTTCCAGCCATGGCGGGCAATCTAGGGGTTACCTGTGGAAAAGAAAGGCCGCAGGCGCACGGATGGCCGGTTTATTCGCGCAAATTGCGCAGGCCGTTGTGGAGGGTTAGGACAGACGCGATAACCCTAACATCTGACACGATCATGAGCGCCTTCAGTCCCTCGTCCCCCCGCCCGCTGGGCGGACCGCTGGTCGTCTGGGAGGACGCGTTTACGCCCTCCGAGATCGACCGCATCCTGGCCCAGGGCGACATGCTGGCCCAGAGCCGCGCAGAACTGGTGCAGGCCCATGACCCCATGGGCAAGAAGCGCATCACCGACGTGGCCTGGCTGGGGCGCGGGCCGGAAACCGCCTGGCTCTATGGCCGGCTGGAAGAGATGATCCAGCGGCTGAACATCCAGTTCTACAAGTACGAGCTGTATCCCGGCATCCGCGAACGGCTGCAATACACCGTCTATCACGGCGAGGCCGGCGGGCATTACGACTGGCATGTCGATCACGGCGCCGCCACCCCGGACGCGCGCAAGCTGTCGATCAGCGTGCAATTGAGCGACGCCGATGCCTATCAGGGCTGCGACCTGGAACTGTCCTATGGCGACGGGGCGGTGGCGGCGCCGCGCGCCAAGGGCACCCTGGTGGCGTTCGCCTCTTATGTCCTGCACCGGGTAACGCCGATCACGGGCGGCACCCGCAAGTCGCTGGTGGCCTGGGTCTCGGGCCCGGACTTCAAATAGTCAGCCGCCGGTGTAGCGGGGGCCGACGAAGGGCGCGATACGCCCCGTGACTTCCGGCTGGAAGGCATTGCCCAGGTTCGCGCGGCTGTCGAATTTCTCGTGCGCGTGCGGGCCGTTGGCATCGACATAATGGACGAAGACCTGCGCCAGCCTGTCGCCCTGATAGGGCTCGCGCCAATGGGTGAAGTCGCAGCCGCGATAGAGCAGCACATCGCCCGGATGCAGCAGGGCGGCGAAGCCCTGTTCGCCGACATGCAGCGCCCAGGGTTCGTCGGGCTCCTGCCCCAGGTTCAGGCTGATGGATATCTCGCAGGCCGGGCGGTCGCGATGGGGATCGAGCTTGTCGCCCTTCTTGTAGATGCGGGCATAGGAATAGGTCGGGAAGAGCTTCAGGCCGGTATGCGCCTCGATCAGCGGCTTGATGTCGCCCATCAGTCCGTCAACCACGCCATCGCCATAAACACAGGGCGTCTTGGGCACCTGGTCGTCGCCCGACATGATCATGGTGCCGCCGGCAGCGCGGGCTTCCAGGTGCTTCCTCACCATGGCGACGCGCTGGGGCGCGACCAGGCCGGGGATCACGGCGTAGCCCTGATCCTTGAACAGCTGGGCGGTGGTGGCGGGATCGGCGGTCATGGCTCTTCGCGAGAAGAAATGGTCGGAGAGAGAGGATTCGAACCTCCGGCCCCTACGTCCCGAACGTAGTGCTCTACCAGGCTGAGCTACTCTCCGAACCAACAGCTTGGGCTTGCACCCCCGCTTCGGGAGGCGCCCTTATAACGATGCCCCCCGCCCCCCGCAACCGGCTCCGAAGGCCTTGTGACAACAAAGTTTTTTGGGCGTTTGCCCCGTCGCGGCCATCCCGCTATACGGTCCGTCCGCCGGCCTCCTGGCAAGGGAGCCGCACCCGTTGGGGCGTCGCCAAGCGGTAAGGCACCGGATTTTGATTCCGGCATGCGAAGGTTCGATCCCTTCCGCCCCAGCCATTCCTTCTTCAATCCAGTGTGCGGCGGAAGCGCAGCAGCGCGATGGTGCCAACCACCAATGTGAAAGCCAGCAGCGGCCACAGCTCGGGCCAGCTCTCGGCCATGCCGTTGTCTTTCAACAGCACGCCGCGAATGATGCGCAGGAAATGCGTGGCTGGCAGCATCTCGCCCAGCCAGCGCGCCCAGGTCGGCATGCCCATGAAGGGAAAGGCGAAGCCCGACAGCATGATCGACGGCAAGAGGAAGAAGGTCGTCATCTGCATCGCCTGCAGCTGGTTCTGCGCAACCGTCGAAAAGGTATAGCCCACCGCGAGGTTGGCGGTGACATAGACCGACAGGGCCAGCGCCAGGATTCCCAGCGAGCCGATCATCGGCACATGAAAGACGAAGCGCGCCAAAAGCAGGATGATCGCGCTCTGCAGCGCGCCCACCGCGATATTGGGCGTGATCTTGCCGATCATGATCTCAAGCGGCGTGGCCGGCATGGCGATCAGGTTCTCATAGGTGCCGCGCTCGCGCTCGCGCGTCAGCGCCAGGCAGGTCATCAGCACCATGGTCATGGTGAGGATGATCGCCAAGAGGCCCGGCACGATGTTGTACTGGGTATTGGATTCCGGATTGTAGAGAAGATGGGTGACCGCATTGAAGGGCGGCGGACCTTGCGCGCGCGCCGCCAGCGGCCCCACCAGATCGTCACGCAGCGCGGTGGATGCAAGCTGGTTGAACGCCGCCATGGCGAAGGAGCCCGCGGCCGGGTCGGTCGCATCGGATTCGATCAACAAGTCGGGGCGCTGGCCGCGCACGATGTCGCGCGAGAAGTTGGGCGGAATCTCGACCACGAACAGCACCTTGCCTTCCTGCAACAGGCGGCGGGCATGCACGGGATCGTTGGTCTGTTCGATGATGCGGAAGTAGCTGGAATTGGCCAGCGCGGCGACCACCGAGCGCGCCAGGGGGCCCGGATCGGCAATGGTCACCGCCGTGGGCAGGGCGCGGGGGTTGAGGTTGATGGCGAAGCCGAACAGGAAGAGCTGCATCAGCGGGATGCCGATCACCATGCCGAGCGTCAGGCGGTCACGCCGCATCTGCAGGAATTCCTTGACCAGGATGGCCCAGACGCGCGCCAGCGAGAAATTCATCGCGCGCGCTCCTGCAGGTCGATGAAGACGTCTTCCAGGCTGGGCGGCGCCTCGTGCACCGCCACGCCTTCGCGTCCGTGATAGGGCGCGAGTGCCGTTTCGAGCGCGGCGCGGTCGTGGCCGCTGACATGCAGCGCCGCGCCGAAGAAGCCGGCATAATCCACGCCTGGCTTCTGCGAAATCTCGTCCAGCAAATGGCGCACGTCGCGGCCCTCGATGACGAAAGTCGACAGGCCGGATTGTTCGATCACCTCCGCGACCGAACCACGCGTCACCAGCTTGCCGTTCAGGATATAGACGATGCGGTCGCAGCGCTCGGCTTCGTCCATGTAATGGGTGGAGACCAGCACGGTCAGTCCCTGGTCGCTGAGGGCGTGGATTTCTTCCCAGAAATCGCGGCGCGCACGCGGGTCCACGCCCGCCGTCGGTTCATCCAGCAACAGCAGCTTGGGGTCGTGCAGCATGCAGGCCGCCAGCGCCATGCGCTGCTTCCAGCCGCCCGACAGATGGCCCGCAAGCTGGCCTTGGCGCTGGGTCAGGCCCAGCCGCTCCAGCGTTTCATCGACCTTGCGCCGGCCATCCTTCACGCCATAGAGGCGCGCCACGAATTCCAGGTTCTCGCGGATCGACAGGTCTTCCCAGAAACTGAAACGCTGGGTCATGTAGCCGACCTGGCGCTTGATCGCTTCCGACTGGGTGCGGAAATCCAGCCCAAGGCAGGTGCCCTGCCCGTCATCGGCATTCAGCAGCCCGCACAGCATGCGGATGGTCGTGGTCTTGCCCGAACCATTGGGGCCCAGAAAGCCCCACACCTCGCCCTGCGGCACCGCGATGTCGATATGATCCACCGCCGTCTTGGCGCCGAAGGTCTTGGTCAGCCCCTTCACGTCGATGGCGAGCGGTTTCACGGCCGGGTGACCGTCACGGGCTGGCCGGGATGGATGTCGAGCCCGCCGGGCGCGCGCGCCTCGACCTTGAACACCAGCTTGTCACGGTTGCCGATGGAGAAGATCACCGGTGGGGTGAACTCCACCTGCGATGCGATGAAGGTGACGCGCGCGGTCATGGGCTTGCAGCCGTCGCAGGCCACCTTGACCGCTTGGCCCAGTTTGAGATGCGCGATCTCGCTCTGCGGCACAAAGAAGCGCACATACACATTGGCGGGCGGCAGGATCGAGACCACCGGCGTGGAGGCCGGCACATATTCGCCGGGCCGGAAATAGATGTCCTGCACCGGGCCGTCGGTCTGGGAGACGATGCTGCGCTGGGAAAGGCCATAGGCAGCGCCGGCCAGACCGGCCTGCATCTGGCCGATCTGGGCCTTCATCTGGGCGATGCGCGCCTGCGACTGGCGCGCGCTGTTCAGCGCCTGGTCGCGCACAGCGGGCACGCCGGCATGGGCGCGCGCCAGGCTGTTCTGCCGCGCGAGTTCGGTGTTGGCATAGACCAGGTTCGCTTCTTCCTGGGCAAGCGTCGCGCGGGCCTGGGCCAAAGTGGCGCTGGCCTGGTCGCGGCTGGCCTGCTGCTGGGTATTGTCGAGCACAAACAGCAGATCGCCGCGATGCACGGTCTGGCCGCGTTCCACTTTCAGGGAGGTCACCCAGCCGGCATTGGGCGCAGCGACCATGGCGCTGTCGCCTTCGCCATAGCCCAGCCAGCCCTCGGGCGGTTTCTCGCCGCAAGCCGCCAACACAAGCAAAAGAGACAGCACCGCGATGCGCCTCATGGCGTGACCTCCTTGCGTAGGCCCTGCGCCAATGTCTGCACATGGGTCTCGATCAGGCCGGCATAGTCGTAGGGCTTGTCATCGAACTGGCCAAAGACAGTGCGCCAGAAAACGATGACCAGGAACGGCGCGGCGCAGACGCGCGCGGCGTGCCCCGGATCGACGTCGCGGAATTCACCGCGCGCGACACCGCGGCGGATGATCGCCTCGAACAGGCCAAGTCCACGATCGATGATCTCGCGCCGCCAGAATTCCGCCAGTTCGGGAAAATTGCCGGCTTCCGCCAGCAGCACGCGCGGCAAGACGACCCGGTCGCTGGTGCGCGCGAACTCGCCCATGCCGGTCAGCACCAGCCGCAGCAGATCTGCCGACGGCGCATCGCTGGCAGTGATCTGTGCCTTCACCGCGTCGATCTGCACGCCGATCGACTGGCGGGCCAGCGCCTTGAACAACGCCTCCTTGCTCTCGAAGTAGAGATAGATGGTGCCCTTGGTGATGCCGGCGCGCGCGGCGATGTCGTCCATGCGCGTGCCGGAAAACCCCTTCTCGGCAAAACAGGCCAGCGCCGCGTCCAGGATTTCCGGGGCGCGTGCGTCCTTGCGGCGAGACCAGCGTTGGGTGCTCATGGGAATTTAATAACTGACTGGTTAGTTATTTTCAAGTCTATAGAAAAGGCGGTTTTCCGCGGCTTGCCGCGGGCACAAGGCCGAACCATGGTCCCATCCGCATCCGCCGGAAAACACCCATGCCAGCCTTCATCGCCCCCATCGTTCTGCTGATCTGCTCCAACGTCTTCATGACATTCGCCTGGTACGGGCAGCTGAAGTTTCCCAACACCGCGCTATGGATCCTGATCCCGGTCAGCTGGGGCATCGCCTTCTTCGAATATTGCCTGGCAGTGCCGGCCAACAAGATCGGCCACACCGTCTATTCCGCCGCCCAGTTGAAGACGATGCAGGAGATCATCACCCTGCTGGTCTTTGCCGTGTTTTCTGTGCTCTATCTGGGCGAGACGCTGCGCTGGAACCACCTGGTGGCCTTCCTGTTCCTGTGCGGGGCTGCGTTCTTCTCATTCAACAAGTGGACGTAACGATGCGCGCGATCCTTGGCACCGCCCTTTCGCTGGCCCTTGCCCTGCCCGCAGCCGCCCAGCCGCTGAGTGCAGACCGCCAGGAGTTGCGCGACACCTATAAAGAGCTGATCGAGTCCAACACCACCCTGTCGTCCGGCGACTGCACCCTGGCCGCGCAGCGCATGGCCGCACGCCTGAAGGCGGCCGGTTATCCGGATGGCGACGTGCAGGTGATCGTCACCGACGGCCATCCCAAGGAAGGCGCGCTGTTCGCGGTATTGCCGGGCCGCGATGCCAAGAAGAGAGCGGTGCTGCTGCTGGCGCATCTCGATGTGGTGGAAGCCAGGCGCGAGGACTGGCAGCGCGATCCTTTCACCCTGGTCGAGGAAGACGGCTTCTTCTATGGCCGCGGCACCGCCGACGACAAGTCGCTGGCCGCCGCCTGGGTGGACATCATGGTGCACCTGAAGAAGGACAAATTCGCCAACCGCCGCACCGTGAAGCTGGCGCTGACCTGCGGCGAGGAAAGCGCGCCTTTCAACGGCGCACAGTGGCTGGTGCAAAACCGCCGTGACCTTATTGATGCCGAGTTTGCGCTCACCGAAGGCGGCTGGGGCGAGGCGTCCGAGGACGGCACGCGCATCGCGCTGGGCATCAATGCCGGCGAGAAGCTGCCGCGCAATTACCAGCTGGAAGTAACCAGCCCCGGCGGCCATGCCATGCGCCCGATAAAAGACAATGCCATCGTGCGGCTGGGCCAGGCATTGGCGAAGATCAACGCCTATGACTTTCCGGTGCAGACCACGGACGCGAGCCGCGGCTATTTCCGCCGCATGGGGCCGGTGATCAAGGGCGAGATGGGTGCGGCGATGACCGCTTTCGCCAACGATCCGAAAGACGCGAAAGCCGTCGCGAAGATCTCCACCGATCCCGCCTACAACGCGATGCTACGCACCACCTGTGCGGTCACGCTGATCAGTGGCGGCCACGCCATCAACGCCCAGCCGCAGCGTGCTACCGCCAGCATCAACTGCCGGCTGTTTCCCGGCACGGACCCGCAGGCCGTGAAGACGACACTGGCCGGACTGGCCAATGATGACCGCGTCACCGTCACCCTGCTGCCCGGTGCGCGTAGCCCTGCGCCCGCGCCGCCACTGACCGCCACCGTGATGGGCCCGCTGGAGCGCGAAACCGCCAAACTGTTTCCCGGCGTGCCGGTGGTGCCCAAGCTGGAGATCGGCGCGACCGATGCCTCGCATCTGACGCCGGCGGGCATTCCGACCTATGGCTTCACCGGCATGTTCTTCGGCCCCGATGGCGGGCGCATGCATGGCTTGAACGAGCGCTTGCGGGTCAGCAGCCTGTACGAAGGCCGCGACCTGCTGTTTGCCGTGATCAAAGATTACGCAAACTAGCCGCGCGACGGGCACAATCTGTCTGCATGCGAATTTCTTCATCCGACGCGGCGCTGCCGCGCTTTACAGCCCCCCGCGCGCTGCCGCAGGGTTGCGCCCGCTTTTGTCCGGCTGGGGTTTTCGATGCGCGCGCTTGCTCTTCTTCTGTCCACCACCCTCGCCACGTCGGCGATTGCCCAGCCACTGACACCGGGGCAGGAAAAATATCGCGCCTTGTTCAAGGAAATGGTCGAGACCAAGACCGAATTGTCGGACGGTGATTGCACGCTTCTGGCGCAGAAGATCGCCGGTCACCTGAAAGAGGCCGGCATCCCCGATCATGACATCCATGTCTTCACCGCGCCCGACCACCCCAAGGAAGGCGGCATCGTCGCATTGCTGCCCGGCAGCGATCCGAAGGCCAAGCCCGTGCTGATGTTGGGTCACCTGGACGTGGTGGAAGCCAAGCGTGCCGACTGGACCCGCGACCCCTTCGTGCTGATCGAGGAGAATGGCTATTTTTATGGCCGCGGCGTCTCCGACATGAAATCGCTGGATGCGGCCTGGGTCGACACCATGATGCGGTTGAAGCAGGAAGGCTTCAAGCACCGCCGTACGCTCAAGCTGGCCTTGACCTGCGGCGAGGAAACCGCGAGCGCCTTCAACGGCGCCAACTGGCTGGCCACGCATGAGCGCGCGCTGATCGACGCGGAGTTCGCGCTGAACGAAGGCGGCGGCGGGCGGCTGGACAAGAACGGCAAGCCGCTGATCATGACGGTGCAGGCGGCCGAGAAATTCCCGCAGGACTATACCCTGGAAGTGACCAATCCGGGCGGACACTCCTCGCGGCCCCAGCCCAAGAACGCCATCAACCAGCTGGCCGCAGGCCTGGTGAAGATCGCCGCCTATCAATTTCCCATCGAAGCCACCGACATCACGCGCGGCTATTTCGCCAAGATGGCACCGCAAGTGGGCGGCGAAATGGGCGCGGCGATGACTGCCTTTGCCAAGGACCCGAAGGATGCCAAGGCCGCCGCGATACTGGCGACCGATCCCGGTTACAACGGCGTGATCCACACCACCTGCATCTCCACCATGCTGAGCGCGGGACACGCCACCAATGCCCTGCCCCAGCGCGCCACCGCCAACATCAACTGCCGCATCTTCCCCGGCACCACTCCGGAACAGGTGCGCGCAAAACTGGCCGAGCTGGCGGGCGATCCCGATATCAAAGTGAGCTTCGGCGCCACCCGCAGCGAAGTGCCCAAGGGCCCGCAGACCCTGAACCCGAAAGTCTACGGCCCGGTCGAACAGCTGACCGCGAAATACTGGCCGGGCACGCCGGTGGTGCCGGCCATGTCGGCGGGCGCGACCGACGGCGCCTTCCTGACACCAGCGGGCATCCCGACCTATGGCGTGTCGGGCATCTTCGGCGATGCCGATGGCGATGGCGCGCACGGCCTGAACGAGAAGAAGCGGGTGAGCTCGGTCCTGAAGGGCCGCGACTTCGCCTATGACATCATCAAGATCTACCTGAACCAGAAATAAGGGGTCATCATGTTCCGCACTCTCACTGCCGCGCTGCTGTCCACCGCCCTTGTCCTGCCCGCAATGGCGCAAGGCGCCTCGCCGGGCCGCGAGCGCTTCCGCGCCCTGTTCAAGGAAATGGTCGAGACCAACACCGCGCTGTCCAACGGCAGCTGTACCGCACTGGCCGAAAAGATCGCCGGTCACCTGAAGCAGTCGGGTTATCCGGCCAGCGGCATTCACCTGTTCGCCGACAAGGATCACCCCAAGGAAGGCGGCATCGTCGCGGTGCTGCCGGGCACCAACCCGCACCTGAAGGCCATTCTTCTGCTGGGCCATATCGACGTGGTGGAAGCCAAGCGCGCCGACTGGACCCGCGATCCGTTCCAATTCATCGAGGAAGGCGGCTATTTCTATGGCCGCGGCACCGCCGACATGAAATCCCAGGCAGCCGCCTGGGAAGACACCATGATGCGGCTGAAGGAAGAGAAGTTCAAGAATACCCGCACCATCAAGATGGCCCTGACCTGCGGCGAGGAAACCAGCACGGCGTTCAACGGCGCGAAGTATCTGGCGACGCACGAGCGCGATCTGATCGATGCGGAATTTGCGATCAACGAAGGCGGCGGCGGCGAGAACGACGACCAGGGCAAGCCGCTGATGATGTCGGTGCAGGCGGCCGAGAAATTCCCGCAGAACTACACCCTGGAAGTGACCAATCCGGGCGGCCACTCCTCGCGCCCCATGCCCAAGAACGCGATCTATCAGCTGGCGGCGGCGCTGACCAAGGTCGGGCAGTACCAGTTCCCGTTCGAGACAAACGACATCACGGTCGGCTATTTCGCCAAGATGGGCCCGCAAAAGGGTGGCGAACTGGGCGCCGCGATGACCGCCTTCGCCAAGAACCCGAAGGACATGGCGCTGGCCGCGCGCATCGCCAAGGACCCAGATTACAACGGCATCCTGCACACCACCTGCGTGGCAACCCTGCTGTCGGCCGGCCATGCCAACAATGCCCTGCCCCAGCGCGCCGATGCCAACATCAACTGCCGCATCTTCCCCGGCACCACGCCGGAACAGGTGCGCGACACCCTGGCCAAGGTGATCGGCGATCCCGAAGTGAAGGTCACCTTGCAGGATCACCGCAGCGAAGTGCCCAAGGGCCCGCAGCCGCTGAACCCCAAGGTCTTCGGGCCGGTGAACAAGCTGGTGGCGAAATACTGGCCGGGCATTCCGGTGGTGCCGGCCATGTCGGCGGGCGCCACCGATGGCGCTTTTCTGACTCCTGTGGGCATCCCGACCTATGGCGTGTCGGGCATCTTCTTCGACACCGACGGCAACGGCGCACACGGCCTGAACGAGCGCGTGCGGGTGGATGCGACCTACAAGGGCCGCGACTTCCTGTACGACATCGTCAAGGTCTACGCGAACCAGCCCTAGGTTCAGTGCAGCTTCAGCTTCGGCCGGATGATCTGGTTGACATGCCCCACCGCGATCAGCGCCAGGCCCTTCAGCCAGCCGTGAATGGCGATCAGGTGCATGCGATAGAGTGAGACATAGACGAAGCGCGCCAGACGGCCTTCGATGGCCATGCGCCCGCCGATCAGATTGCCCATCAGCGAACCCACGGTGGAGAAATGGCTTAGCGATACCAGCGAGCCGTGATCGCGATAGACGAAATTGGTCAGCTTGCTGCCACGGATCAGCGCGCGGATATTGTGGAACGCCGTCGCCGCCATCTGGTGCGCGGACTGGGCACGCGGTGGAACAGGTCGCGTCTCGCCCGCTGGCACGAAATACGCACAATCGCCGATGGCAAAGATGCGGTCATCCCAGGTGGTCTGCAAGGTCGGCTTGACCGCCAACTGGTTGGAGCGCGTCGCTTCCAGGCCAAGGTTCTGCAGCAGATCCGGCCCCTTCACACCCGCCGCCCACACGCGGAGGTCGGCGGCGATGAATTCGCCGGACTTGGTCATCATGCCGTCTGGTGTGGCTTCCACCACCGCCGTGCCGGTCAGCACCCGCACACCCAGCACTTCCAGTTCCTTGTGCGCGGCCTCTGCCAGTTTTTCCGGCAGCGCGGGCAAGATGCGCGGCCCGGCTTCGATCAACGTCACCTTGAGCCGACTTTCGTCGAACACTTCCAAGCCGTAATGGCGCAGCGCTGCGGCGGCGTTGTACAACTCGGCCGCCAGTTCGACGCCGGTGGCGCCGCCGCCAACGATATCGACCTTCACCATCGCATCGGCGCCCGGATCGTTCTGCAGGGTGCGCGATACCCGCAGGCAATGGTTCAGCAGCTTGGCGCGGAAGCGATCGGCCTGCGCACGGCTGTCCAGGAAGATGCAATTCTGCGCCACCCCCTTGGTGCCGAAATCGTTCGACACCGAGCCCAACGCCAGGACCAGATAATCGTATCGGATCCGGTGGCGGCCCATGATCTCGCGGCCGTCCTCGTCCAGGATCGGCGCGATCAGCACATGGCGGCTGTCACGGTCGATGCCCTCCATCGCGCCATAGAAGAACCGGTAGCCCCAGGCATGGCCGTGGCTGCGATAGCCCACCTCGTCCAGGTTGGCATCCAGCGATCCGGCCGCGACTTCGTGCAGCAGCGGCTTCCAGATGTGCGTGCGGTTCTTCTCGACGAGGATGATGTCAAAATTCTCGCGCCCGAACGTGGCGCCCAGCCGCGTCGCCAGCTCGAGCCCGCCGGCGCCGCCGCCCACCACCACGATTTGCGTTTTGCGCGGCTTGGTCATGCGGCCACAGATACCATATTCGCGCCTTCTCACGCCCGCGTTTTTGCGTCAGGCTGTATGCAGCAAGGAGAACCACATGTCCGACTTCCGCATCAGCCTGGAAAAAGCCAACACCATCATCAGCGCCGCCTTCGGCAAGGGCAAGGATACAGGCATGAAGCCCTTGTCCTGTGTGGTGGTGGATGCGGGCGGGCATGTGATCGCCTTTCAGCGCCAGGACGGCACATCCTTTCTCAGGCTCGACATTGCGCGCGGCAAGGCGGCCGGCGCGCTCGCCCTTGGCGTCAATTCGCGCAAGATCGGCGAAATGGCGGCGGAACGCCCAAGCTTTGTCGCTTCGCTGGGCCATCTCGCCGACAATGGTTTGATCCCGGTGGCGGGTGGCGTGATCGTGGTCGGCCCTGACAAATTGCCGATCGGCGCGGTGGGCGTCACCGGCGACACCAGCGACAATGACGAGATCGCGGCCCTGGCCGGCATCGCGGCGGCGGGGCTGACGGCGCTTTAGACCGCCTTCTCGTAAAGCTGGCGCACGAAGCGGATGTCATAGAAGGCCGGCCGCACCGAACCATCCGGCTTGGTGCCTGCCGGATAGCTGACGACGAAAAACATGAAGCCCTCTGTCGACGGCTGGCCGGATGGACCAATCACCTGCATCAGCACGCCGCTGCTGACGATGCCGGGCCCGATGGCGCGTTGAATGGTTTGCGGCGGGCCGAGCTTGCGCCCGGACGGCGCCAGGAAGTCGCTGGCGGCAGCGAACAGTGCCTTGCCATCCATCACGTCGCCGACATACCGGCGAATGGCGCAGGCATGATAGGGCGGCTGCTCGACGGTCAGCACATACTTGCCGTCCTCGCCCACCAGCCAGCCAATGCCGGGATCGGCATGCAGATAGCTTTGCACCTGCGCGGCCGTCAGCGGCTCACGCTTGTCGGCCTGCACCTTGTCTTTCAGCGCGTCATCGTCGGGAAATTTCGCCAGGCAATAGCCGGCGAACAAACGGACGAACTCGTCCGGCACCGGCGCCGAAGCCTGGTCCTGTGCGAGGGCGGCGCCGGCCAGCAGCATGAAGCCACAAGCCAGCGCCGCTTTTCTCACGCGATCACCTGTTCAGGCACGTGCAGGCGGCGCGACGCATTCACCAGGAACCAGGGGAAGGCGCACACCACGGCCACGGCTGCCGCGACATAGAAGGCGTTCGTCCAGCCGTAATGCATCGCGATCCAGGGCGTCAGGCTGGCGGTCGCCGCACCGGAGAACTGGCCGCCCATATTCAGGAAGCCAGAAACAACGCTGGTGTAAGGACCGGCATAGTCCGCCGCCACCGCCCAATAGGCAGCCTGGCCCAGGTAACAGGCCCACGCACCCAGCGCGAGCACGATCACAGCGACATTGGTGCTGGTTGCGTGGCTGCCCACGACCAGGAAGCCCGCCGCCAGGAACAGGGTGAAGGCACCCCACAGGCTGCGGCCCGCATACTGGCCGAAGCGCTGGCACAGCCGGTCGCTGATCCAGCCGCCCATCAGGCTGCCCAGGGTCATGCCGATGAAGGGCAGCATCGCCAGCACCGCGCTGGACTTCAGATCCAGGCCGCGGCCCTGCTTCAGATAGGTGAAGAACCAGGTGTGGAAGATGAAGGCGATGTAGCAGAAGGCCACATAGGCGATGGTCGAACCCCACACATCAATGCTGGTGAAGATGCGGCCCCACGGCACGCGGCCGATCGGGCCTTCGATCTTTTCCTGCTGGCCGGCGCGGATATGCGCGAGCTCTTCCGGCTTGACCGAGGGATGCTGGCCGGGATTGTCGCGCGCCACGAAATACCAGACGATGGCCATGGCGATGCCGATGGCAGCGGAGACATAGAACACCGCGTGCCAGCCGTAGTTATAGATGATCAGCGCGACCAGCGGCGGGGCAAGACCCGAACCCAGGCCGACGCCACCGAACACCCAACCATTCGCCAGGCCGCGCTCCGCCGAGGGAAACCAGGCGGCGATGAACTGGTTGGAGGACGGATAGGCAACCGATTCACCCAGGCCCAGCACAAAGCGCACACCGATCAGCACCCACAGCGCATGCGCCATGGTCGGCGGCACGATCGCCGTAGCAACCGACAGCACGCTCCACCAGATCAGGCCGAAGGTCAGTGTCCTGCGGGGGCCGAGCTTGCCGACCACCCAGCCGGCGGGAACCTGGAAGAAGGCATAGCCCAGAAGAAAGGCCGAAAAGACCCAGCCCAGCTGGACATTGTCGATACCATAGTCCTGCGCCAGATAGATGCCGGCGATGGAGATGTTGCTGCGGTCGATATAGACCACCGCGCTGACCAGAAAGATCAGCATGATCAGCAGATAGCGCACTCTGTTCGTCATGGACGTAACCAACCCCTTGGTGGATGGGCGGTTTCGCCCTTTCCTGCCATCCAAGCCCAGATTCCCTCATTCGTCAAAGCGGGTCATTCCGCACTGCGATACGGCTGCCAGTTCGCGCTTTACCCACAGGGCGCGTGCCCCCTATAACCCGCCCGGATTTTGGATGGACGCGTGACATGAGTGGCAAGCTTCAGGGCAAGAAAATTCTCATCACCGGTGCGGCTGCGGGCATCGGCCGTGCCACCGTGGAACTGTTCGCGCGCGAAGGCGCGAAAGTCATCGCCACCGACCGCGACCTGAAGGGCCTGGACGGTCTGGATGCTGAGAAAGTGCAGCTGGATGTCACCGACAAGGCCGCCGTCGCCGCCCTTGCCCAGAAAACCGGCACCATCGACGTCCTGTTCAACTGCGCCGGCTTCGTGGAGAACGGCACTATCCTGGACAATGACGAAGAGCAGTGGGTCAAGTCTTTCGAGATCAACGTCTATGCCATGGCGCGCCTGATCAAGGCGTTCCTGCCGGCGATGCTGGAGAATGGCGGCGGATCGATCATCAACGTCGCGTCGGTCGCCGGCTCGATCAAGGGCATTCCCAACCGCTGCATCTATGGCGCCAGCAAGGCCGCGGTGATCGGCCTGACCAAGTCGGTCGCCGCCGATTTCGTCACCAAGGGCATCCGCTGCAACTCGGTCTGCCCGGGCACGGTGGATTCGCCCTCGCTGCAGCAGCGGCTGAAGGACACCGGCGACTATGAAGCCGCGCGCAAGGCCTTCACCGCGCGCCAGCCGATGGGCCGGCTGGGCACCGCCGAGGAAATGGCCACCATCGTGCTGTGGCTGGCCAGCGATGACAGCAAGTTTGCCACCGGGCAGAATTTTATCGTCGACGGCGGCATCACCATCTAGTCCGGTTCCGCTGCGACAAGCCGCAGCTTGACCCGGCCCGCGCCGGGCGCGACAAACCGCGCCATGCGAGGGATCCTGCCCGCCATCCGCCATATCGCGCTTGCCGCGCTCATCCTGCGCGCGCTGCTGCCGTCCGGCTGGATGCCCGATGCCCATGCGGGGCTGACCATATGCTCGGTCACCCTGGGTGCGATCCATCACGACAATGCGCCGGGCCAAAAGGACGAGAAGCCCGGCCAGCAGGAATGCGCTTTCGCCGCGGCTGCACACTTCGCGCCGACGCCTGATGCGCCGCAGATCGCCCTGCCCGCCGTTCACGCCTTCGTCGCCGCCACCGACCGCGCCTATGCAACCCTGGTCGCCGCGCGCTTCACCCCGCAAAGTCCCCGCGCCCCCCCGCAAGACGCCTGAGTTCGTATCCGCGCCACCGGCGCGATTGCTCATTCGTCTTTTCAGGGGAAATCCATGCCCAGTATCACGCGCTTTTGCGCGACCACGTCCTTCCTGGCGCTGTGCGCCGGGTCCGCGCAGGCGCAAGCCATCGGCCAGAGCCTGCAGTCGGAATTCGTCATCGTCACCGCCAACCGCGGCAGTGACGGTCCCGCCGCCGCCGACACCGTGATTACCGCGCCCAAGGCGCAGGAACAGATCAACACCGTCAACACCGAGGACATGCTGAAATATGCACCCTCGCTGGTGGTGCGTAAGCGCCACTATGGCGACACCCAGGATCCGGTGGCGACGCGCACGTCCGGTGTCGGCGCCAGCGCGCGCAACCTGATTTTCGTCGATGGCGTGATGATCTCCTCGCCCATCGGCAACAACAACACTTCGGCCAGCCCGCACTTCGGCGTGGCGGCACCGCAGGATGTCAGCCGCATAGACGTGCTCTATGGCCCCTTCTCGGCGCGCTATGCCGGCAACTCCATCGGCGCGACCATCAACATCACAACCAGGATGCCCGACCATTTCGAGGTCTATGCCGATGCGCTGGGCGCGGTGCAGGACTTCGACCTGTACGGCACCAAGGGCAGCTTTGGCACCTGGCAGTTGGCGGGCGGCGTGGGCGACCGCATGGGCGCGTTCAGCTGGCGGCTGTCGGAAAACCACATGGATTCCACCGGCCAGCCGCTGGGCCTTGCCACCCTGGCGCGGCCGGCGACACCCAGCGCTGCAGGCACGGTGCTGACGGGCGCGGTCAATGACGTGAACCGCACCAATGCGGCGATCGTGGATATTGGCGCCACCGGCATCGAACATCAGGTGCAGGACACCACCACCCTGAAGCTGGCCTATGACTTCGACAACGGCATGCAGCTGAGTTACCTGGCCAGCCTGTTCCACCAGGACGACGATGCAAGCGTGGGCAGCTGGCTGCGCGATCCGTCGGGCGCGGTGGTCTATACAGGCAACAGCAATATCAACGGCTACAACTACACTGTCGCCGCCAGCACCTTCTCGAACAATGTCTACAACACCCAGCAGAGCCAGCTGGCCCAGGGTCTAACATTGAAGTCCGCTGCCGATGGCGACTGGCAGTGGGAAGTCATCGCCACGCGCTATGATTACTTGAACGACAAGCAGCGCGTGCCCGCCGCTGCCCTGCCCGGCGCGTTCACGGGCGGCGCGGGCACGATCAACCGCCTCAACGGCACCGGCTGGTACACCCTGGATGCCAACGCGGCGTGGAACGGTATCGCCGATCACGCCATTTCGTTCGGCGCGCATCGTGACGCCGAGACCTTCGCGCAAGCCAGGAACAACCTGGCCGACTGGATCGCGGGCGGCTCCGGCACCTTGACCAGCGCCGCCAAGGGCCGCACTGCCACCAATGCGCTGTGGCTGCAGGACATCTGGACCTTGTCGCCGGCGATCAAGGCATCGGCTGGCCTGCGCTATGAAGACTGGCGCGCGTACCAAGGCCTGAACTATTCCGCGGCGCCGGCGCTGAACGTCAACCAGCCGCGCATTTCCGCCAGCACCTTGTCGCCAAAGGCGACGCTGGCCTGGAAAGCCTCGGATGCGTGGTCGATCACCGGGTCCTGGGGCATCGCCTATCGCATGCCCACGGTGACCGAACTATACCAGGCGATCACCACCGGCGCGACATTGACCGTGCCCAACCCGAACCTGAAGCCGGAGCGCGCCAGTTCTTACGAAATCGCCGCCGAGCGCCGCGACGACAAGGGCTTCTTCCGCGTCTCGCTGTTCGAGGAAGATGTTGCCAACGCGCTGCTGTCGCAATCGGCGCCCTTGGTCGCCGGATCGACCGCGCTCTTCAGCTATGTGCAGAATGTCGATCGCACCCGCGCGCGCGGGATCGAGCTGGTGGCCGACCGTTACGACGCCTTCATCCCCGGCCTGGAGCTGATGGGCAGCCTGACGGCGGTGGACGCGCGCATCATTCGCGACAGCGCCTTCGCCGCGGCGGTGAGCCGCTTCATCCCACAGGTTCCGAAACTGCGCGCCAATGTGATGGCGACCTATCGTCTGGAGGACTGGGCGTTCACCATCGGCGCGCGTTACAGCGACCGCAGTTTCGGCACCATCGATAACTCCGACCCCCAGACTTATACCTATCAGGGTTTCGGGCGCTATCTCGTGGCGGATGCGCGCGTGCGCTACCAGATCAACGAAAACTGGAACGTCTCGCTGGGCGTCGACAACCTGAACAACGACAAATACTTCCTGTTTCACCCCTTCCCGCAACGCACCGTGGTGATGGAGATTCATTATGCGCAGTAAAATCGCGATTGCCTTGACGCTGTTTGCCACCGGCGCGATGGCCGCGCCCGCAACCGTCACCGGCGGCTGGTTCCGCGCCTTGCCGCCGGCGGTGCCGTCGGGCGGCTATTTCACCCTGAAAAACACCAGCGGCAAGAAACTCACACTGACCGGGATCGAAACACCGGCCTGCGGCATGGCGATGATGCACCGGAGCGCGAATGGCGGCATGGATCATGTGATGTCGCTGGACATCGCCGCCGGCCAAACCGCCAGCTTCGCGCCAGGCGGCTATCACCTGATGTGCATGGAGGCCAAGCTGAAGCCCGGCACGACGGTTCCCGTCACTTTCCGTTTCGCCGACGGCCAGAAAGTCACCGCAAGTTTCGCGGTGAAAACCGCAACCGGGAAATGACTGGCACCGGGCCCACCGCTCTGCTAGCGAACGCGTCATGAGCCTTGTCGCCGCGCTGTCCGTCCTGTTCCTGGCCCTGTCCATGTCGGCCGACGCCTTTGCCGCGGCGTGCGGCAAGGGTGCCGCGCTGGAACGCCCGCACTGGGGCGAGGCGCTGCGCACCGGGCTTATTTTTGGCACCATCGAGGCGATCACGCCGATCATCGGCTGGGCGATGGGCCGCGCGGTCGGTGGCTTCGTCGCCAGCTTCGATCACTGGGTGGCGTTCGTGATCTTGCTGGCCATCGGCGGCAAGATGCTGTGGGATGCGTTCCAGCGCGACGCGGAAGAAGAAAAGCCGCAAAGCCATTCCTTCCTGGTGCTGGCGCTGACGGCAGTGGGCACCAGCATCGATGCGCTGGCGGTGGGCGTCACCCTGGCACTGGTCGATGCCAGCATCGTGGTCAACGCGCTGGCGATCGGCGCCGCCACCTTCACCATGACCACCATCGGCGTGATGGCCGGGCGTTATCTGGGCGACAGGTTCGGCCGCTATGCAGAAGCGGCGGGCGGCGTGGTGCTGATCGGGATCGGCGCGAAGATTCTGCTGGAGCACACGCTCCTGGCGTAACGCCGGTCGCTCCGGCTTGCGCCTACGCTGCTAAGCCTTGAAGCGCGCGTCCAGGCGGGAAATGATTTCTTCGGTCGTGAAGCCCAGCGCATTCAGCCGGCCCGAACGGGTCAACAGCGCCAGGCCCGCCAGCGCAGACGCCACCAGCACGACATCGCACTGGCTCTGGCGATTGCCAGTGGGAAGGCCGCTGGCATCCGACAGGGCTTTCAGCGCGGCAATCAGCCGGCCGTTGAACAGGCGTTCGGCATCGCCGCCCTTGGTGCCGTTCAGAGCACCGGAGGCAGCCGCCATGGTCTCGGCATCCTTCAGCAGCGACAGCGCCGCGGTGCCCGCACCGGCCAGACCGCCGGCATCGCGCATGGCGCGCGCCAGCGCGGTCAGGTCGTCTGCGGCCAGCGCCAGCAGAAGTTCGTCCTTGTTGCGGAAATAGCCGTAGAGGGCGGCGGGCGCGAAACCGGCTTCCGCGGCAACACCGCGCAGGCTCAGGTCCCGGGCGCCGTCACGGGCGGCAACCCTGCGGGCGGCATCCAGGATGGCGATCCGCGACGCCTGCCTGGAGGCATCGCGCGGCCGCCGCTCCCGTGGGATTCGAATCGCCGCTTCCGACATGGAGCGAATCATAAGTGATTCGCGGCCGTCGGCCAGCCGCGACAAAAGGAATCAATTCGGATGGGCTTGCTTATACGTGGTCAGCGCGGTGTTGACCGTCTGGCTGACCCGGTCCTGGGCCTGCTGGCTGGCGGCGATGCGGGTCTTGATCGAACCTTCCATCGCCGGGTCCAGCGGATGGCCTTCGGTGCCGGCCTGGGTGCGGGCGGCTTCCAGTTCGTGGTGCAGGCAGTCCTGGTAGATGTTGGACTGGGTGATGAAGCTGCGCGCATCCGCCATCGCCGCGCGCAGCTGGTCGCCCGTCACCGCCGTGCCCGACACGGGCGCCGGCGCCATCGGCTCGACGCAAGTCTCCTGCGCCAGCGCCGGAACGGCGCAAGTCAGAAGAACGGCAATGACGATTGCAGAGCGCACGCGTGAATCCGTTTTGGAACACGCGATTGTCTCACAGGAACCTGATCTCGCAAAGCGTGCGGATGCGCCAATTTGGTACGCAACCGCGCCACAATGCCGTCAGAGAATTGCCAAAAACCTCAGGCGGACGTTTGCTTCGCCAATTCGCGATGCGCGAACCAGCGGTCCGCATACCGCAACAGCAGCGCCGTCACCATCAGGCACAGGCTGATGTCGTACCAGGCATCGGGACGGTGCGGGCCGGAGATCCGCGCCAGCGCCATCAGCGCATAGCAGGACCAGAAATAGATCGCTGCGGTGGCCAACATGACGCGGCGGGTCTTATCGCCGATCAGCACCGAGCCATCGGCTCGCTTCAGCGGCGCGACCGTCAGCGCCATGATCGCCGCCACGCTGCCGCCGAACGCCACCATCAGGGTCGCGCCCGCCGACAGGCGGATCACATTGGGCAGGAAGACGCTCAGCAGATAGACGCCGTAGCTTAGGCAGAAGCCCCAGACCAGTTTGCGGCTGAGCGCTTCGGGGCAGGTGAAATGGCCGGTGCGGGCAGCGATGCGGCAGACCGGCCCGGCCGACAGCGCGGCGAAGAAGACGATCGCGGCGTAGCGCCAGGCGAGCTGGCTGCCCAAGCGGAAGCCGTTCTCGGCGAAGCCCCGCGCCACGATGCCGCCGAGGGTCAGGATCACCGCCAAGAGCGCAATCGCGCCGACCAGCGGCGCCAGGCCACGCCAACGCGGAACCCGGACCGAGCCGAAGATGGCGGAATTGTCGAGCGCGACCATGTGATGAAAAACCCAGGAACTGCCTTGGTGACAGAACGCGGATTGGGGCGAAAAGGTGCCGCCGCTAGTGCGTCAAAGCGACGGCAAAGCCTTCGACGGGCTGGTTTGCCTCGTGGCGTGGCACCGCGGCCACAAGTCCAGCGACATTCAGACCGGCGGTTTCCGCCGTGGCGCGCAGATAGGCATCGGAATGACGCCAGCGCCGCTTGGGACCGAGTTCAAAACCCTCGCCCGGCTTCATTTCCGTGGTGAACAGGAAATAGCCATCCGGTTTCAGCCGCTTCTGTACGCCTTCGAACACGGCGCGCAGGTCGCCAAGGTAAACCACCGTGTCGGCGGCCAGGATCAGATCGTAGGCTTCGCCGGTCTCCACCAGCGCGGTTTCCAGGTCGGCCACCCACAGATGGTTATAGATCTGCCGCGCCCGCGCCTTTTCGATCATCGCGGGCGACAGATCGACACCATCCAGCCGTGCGGCAAATGGCTTGAAGGCCACGCCCGCCAAGCCGGTGCCGCAACCCAGATCGAGGATGGAAAGCCGGTCGCGTCCCGGCATCACCATCGAGGCCAGGTCCATCAGCACCTGCGGCCCGGCATAGGACAGCTGCGTGATCATGCGCGCGTCATAATCAGCGCTGAACTGGTCGAAGAGATGGCGCACATAGCCCGGGTCGGAGCGCTGTGCCTGCTTGATGCCTTGCGCCTGCGCCACCAGCTCAGCCGGCGCGTCGTCCAGCTGGTGCAATTCCTCCAGCGCCTTGTCCGCTTCGCCGGCGGCCAGCCAGGCGGTGGCGATCAGAAGCCGCGCGCGATCCAGGGCGGGATCGATCCGCAGCGCGCGCTGCAGCTCGGCGATGGCCGTGGGCAGCGCTTCCACCGCCAGCAGCGCTTCGCCCAGCGCCAGCACCGCGACGGCGACATTGGGGTTCAGCGATACCGCCTCGCGTGCTTCGTCCAGTGCCGCGTTCGCGTCGTCCGCCGCCAGCAGCGCCTTGACCAAGGTCAGCCGCGCCAGCAAACCGCCGCGCCCGGCATCCAGCCGTGCGCGCAATTCGCGCCCGGCCTCAGCCGCCCGGCCCGAAGCGATCAGCGCTTCGGCGGCTTCGATCGGATCGCCATCAAGCAAGGATCACGCGCCCATTGTTCAGTACCACGGTGCCGGGCCGTTCTTTGACACTGGCGCGATAAGACACCGTCGCGCCGTCCTGCCACATCTCCACCACCAGGGTCTCCCCGGGAAATACCGGCTTGGAGAAACGCACATCGAATTGGGTAATGCGCGCGGGATCGTATTCGGCAAGCGTCGACAGCACCGCGCGGCAGGCGGTGCCATAGCTGCACAGCCCGTGCAGGATGGGGCGCGGGAATCCCACCATCTTCGCCACGTTCGGATCGCGGTGCAGGGGATTGCGGTCACCTGACAAGGCATAAAGGAATGCCTGGTCTGGCCGGGTGTCGCATTCCTTCACCAGGTCGGGCGCGCGTTCGGGGATTTCGTGCAGCGCGGGGCCGCCTTGCGGCTTGCCGCCGAAGCCGCCATCGCCGCGCGCGAAGATCGACGAGACGGTGGTGAACAGCTTGTCGCCGCTCGCCTTCTCGCGCGTCACGCGTTCCTGGATCAGCACCGCGCCCTTGCTCTCGCCCTTGTCCAGGATGTCGAGGTAACGCTCGTCCGACACCACCTCGCACTTCGGCGGCAGCGGCTTGTGGATGGTGATGCGGCGCTCGCCATCCACCACCATCATGAAGTTGATCGAGGATTTCTGCGGCATGCGCTGCTGGGCGGGCGGCGCCTCGCCCCGGCTGATCACACTGGCGAAGGTCGGTACCACCTTCAGCCCGTTATTCTCGTAGACGAAGGGCAGTTCCTTCTCGTCCAGCGGATCGCGGCCAAAGCCCACGCCCAGGGCATAGAGCATCACGTCCTTCTCGTCATAGGACGAAACCAGGCCGTTCGCCCCGGACTGCATCATGTCTTCGTAATCTATGGGCATGGCGTCTCCTCTTGCTGCCAATCTAAGCCCTGTGGTTGTGTATCGCCACCATGGCCATGCCGGCACCCTCTTCCGCGCCCCCGCCCTATTATCCGCCGCGCCGCGGCTGCGGTTCGGGCTGTCTGTGGGGTTGCCTGATCGTGATTGTCATCGTTTCCCTGCCCGTGCTGGTCGCCGGCGGCTTCGGCACCTGGTTTTTCTGGGGCGGGGGCTACAAGCACAACCCCACGCTGCGCGTGGTGGGCGAGCTGGTGCGCAAGGATGGGCTGGCACAGCAGGTGCTGGGCCCCAACGCCGAAATCACCGGTGTGCGTGGCAATTCCTTTTCCTGGATGCCGGGTGTGACGCGCAACAGCTATGACGTCGAGTTGGAAGGCCCCAAGGGCGAAGGCGACCTGTCTGTCACCGCGCATAACGGCTTTCAGGGTCCCGAACTGGACAGCGCGATTCTGACCGGCCCCGATGGCCGCCGCTACGACCTGTTGAAACATCAACTGCTGCCGCGCGACGACGGCCAGCCGGACACCAGCATATGAAAGACAAGAACACCGCCTTCCTGGGCCACCCCACCGGCCTTGGCTGGCTCGCCGCGGCGGAGTTCTGGGAGCGTTTCTCCTATTACGGCATGCAGACCCTGCTGGTGCTCTACATGACGCACTACCTGCTGCAGAGCGGTCATGCCGATGGCGCGTGGGGCTTTCACGGTTTCCAGCGCTTCCTGGAAACGATCAACGGCCGCCCGCTGTCCGGCGCGGCGCTGGCATCGGCGACCTACGGATTCTATGGCAGCTTCGTCTACATAACCCCACTGCTTGGCGGGCTGCTGGCCGACCGTCTGACCGGGCGCACCGCTGCGGTGACATTGGGCGCATTGCTGATGGTGCTGGGCCATTTCCTGATGGCCTTCAACGCCAGCTTTGTAATCGCGCTTCTGTGCCTGCTGATCGGCGTCGGCTGCTTCAAAGGCAACATCGCCGCCCAGGTCGGCGATCTTTATGCACCCGCGGACCTGCGCCGCGCCGACGCCTTTCAGATCTATTATCTGGGCATCCAGGCCGCAGGCATGATCGCGCCGATGGTGTGCAGCACTCTGGGCGAAGGCTATGCTTGGCACTTGGGCTTCGGCGCCGCCGGCATCGGCATGCTGATAGGATTGCTGGTCTATCTGAAGGGCCGCCCCACTTTTCCCAAGGAACAATTTCGCCGCGATGGCGAGGTCAAGCGCGCGCCGCTGACGGGCCGCGACGTGCGAGCGCTGACCATTCTGGTGCTGCTGGTGCCGGTGCTGGCGTTGGGTCTCCTGGGCAACATGCAGATCTTCGGCGCCTATCTTTTGTGGGCGGAACGGAGTTTCCATCTGGTCTTCTTCGGCAAGACCATGCCCGTGGGCTGGATGGTCTCGCTGGACGGCATCATCTCGTTCCTCACCATCATGGCGTCGGTGATGTTCTGGCGCTGGTACGGCAAGCACCGCAAGGAGCCGGACGAAGTCTCCAAGATTTCCATCGGCATCTGCATCGCGGCGGGCGCGCCGCTGATCCTGGCGACCGCCAGCGCGATCGTGGCCAGCACCGGCCAACCGGTTTCGCTGGGCTGGGCGGTCGCGTTCCATGTCGTCAACGATATCGGCTTCGGCAACATCCTGCCGGTGATGCTGGCGTTGTATTCCCGCTCGGCGCCCAAGGGATGGGAGGGCCTGATGGTCGCGATCAGCTACCTGACGCTCGCTCTGGCGGTTTACCTGGCGGGCAATCTGGGCGGCTATCTGGGCACGATGCCGGACACCAAATTCTGGTTCATCCATGTCGGCATGATGCTGGCGTCGGCAGCGATCCTGCTGGTGGTCCGCCGCTTTGCCGGCAAAACCCTGGCGCCGGCCTAGACGATCATCCTGGGCACCGGCATGCCGGGGCCTTCGGCGGCGACATGGGTCAGCGGCACGCCGTTCTTCTCGATGCAGGCGCGCGCCATGTCGTAGCCTTCCTTGATCGCAAGGTCGAATTTCTTCCATTCGCGCAGGCCGATGTCGGGCATGGGCGGTTCGATCAGGAAGTCGCATTGCTCGCGCACGATGCGACGCTGGGCTTCCGAACCCACCGTGCCCGAGCGCATCAGGATGGAAATGATCGACGGGTTGCCGGGAATCTTCTTCCAGGCCAGCCACCAGGGCCGCTCGCCGTAATGCTCGTCATTGGTGCGCAGATCGACTTCGCCGGTGACGTCGCAGGCGATGATGGGGCCCGCGCCCATCGCGTGATCGCGCATCACATCCACCGGCAGGTTGTTCATTACACCGCCATCGACCAGCAGGTGGCCGTGATGGGAGACCGGCGGCAGGATGCCCGGCAGCGCCACACTGGCGCGCAGACTGCGCCACAGATAGCCGTCACGATGGACATGGATGCGGCCCGTGGTGAGATCGGACGACACCGCGAAGAAGGGCAGCGGTAGCTCCTCGATGCAGACTTCGCCAAAATGCTCGCGCAGGCGCTGCGAAACCTTGCGGCCCCGCACCAGCGCCACCAGCGGATAGGTGAAATCGGAAAGCGGATTGTCCTTCACGAAGACTTCGCGCATGCGCTCGGTCATCTCCTCGATCGACCATTCCAGCGCCATGCCTGCGGCGATGATCGCGCCCATGGAGGTACCGCCAAGCTGGTCGAAGGGCACACCGGCTTCCTTCAGCGCCTTGATGATGCCGATATGAGCGAAACCACGCGCGCCGCCGCCCGCCAGCACGATGCCTACGGCGCGGCCACAGATGAAGCGCGCCACCCGCGCAACGTCGCCGGGATGGCCGGCGCGCAAATGATGATGAGTCGAGAACAGCCCGCTGTGGACGGCGAAATTCTCCGGCAGCAACGCGCTGGTGCCGTCGCCATGCAGCAGCAGCAGTTCCGGCGCGCCCGATGCGCGTTCCTTGAACGCGGGCAACCCCGGCGCGGACAAGGGCAGCGGCCGATCGGCGCGCGCCAGCAAAAAAATGCGATCGGCCTGGCGCAGGCACTGGTTGGTCCAGCTGCTGTCGGCGCTGTCGCCGCGATAGAACACGATGTCGTGCGCCAGCTCGAAGGTGTTGAACCATTCCGCCGTCTGCTCGCTGGCCTGGCTGTCCAGCACCGCGGCGCGATACCCCATGCCGGTGATCGCGGACGCGAGGCGATGCGCGATCGGTGCTTCGTCCAATCCGTCCTGCAGCGGCACGATGGCGAAGGTGCGCGGTCGGGCCTTGTCGGTGATGCCGCGATTGGCGTCCTTCAGCCGGCGCACCAGCATCTGCATCAGGTTCATCATCACGCGCGGATGACGCGAGACCAAAGTCTCGAAACCCTCCGGCGAGATGCGCAGCAGTTCGGTATCGCGCAGCGCCACCAGCTGGGCGGAGTGAGAGTTCGAGGGCGCTATGAGACTCATCTCACCCACCGTCTCGCCGGCGGGCACATGCGCCACCATGTGGCGCTGCTGCTGGTCGTCGCTGACGAAGACGCCCAGGCTGCCGGTCACCACCAGGAACAGGGCGGCGTTGTTCTCGCCGCCGCGCTCCAGCAGCGCGCCGCCGGGCAGCGCGAACCAGTTGGCTTCACTGAGCAGGTTCTTGAGGGCGACATCGCCCACATTGTCGAGCAACGGAAAGCTCTTCAGCCGCTCGAGAAGCTCCTCGGGATAAACGGTCTGCTGGCCGATGCGGAAGGACGAGAGAAACACCATCGCATCACTCTTAGCTCACCAGGCGGTCCAGCCGCCATCCACATTGAGCGCAGCCCCCGTCACAAAACTCGCCGTGGGGCCGGCCAGGAACAGCAGCGGGCCCGCGATCTCATCCGGCTGGCCCAAGCGGTTCAGCATGGTGCGCGACGCCAGGCGCTGGCCCAGCGCCTCAGGGACCTGGCGCGGGAAAGGCCCGGGCACCAGCGCGTTGACGCGAATGCGGTGCGGACCGAATTCGGCGGCGAGATGGCGGGTCAGCTGCAGCAGCCCCGCCTTGGCGGGGCCATAGTGAAACGGGCTCTGCTGGTCGCGGCTGTCATAGAGCCGACCATCGGGCGACACGCTTCCATACATGGAGGCAATGTTCACGATGCTTGCATCGCCGCTGGCGGCTGCGGCGGCTTTCAGCGCCGGCAGCGCGGCGCGCGCCGCCTCGAAGGCTGACGTGACTGCGGACGCATAGGTGGTAGCGAAATCTTCGGGCGTCAGCGCCGCGAACGGCTTCACCTGCATCGACACGGCATTGTTGACCAGGATGTCCAGCCGCGCCTGGCCGGCGAAAAAGCGGCGCACCGCATCCAGGTCGGTGACGTCGAAGGCGGCACGTGAAACCGAAAGCCCCTCGCCTTTCAACTCAGCCTCGAACGCGGCCAGGGCGGTATCATCACGGCCGTTGACGATCACATGCGCGCCCGCGCGCGCCAGCGCGCGTGCCATTGCCGCACCCAGATGGCCGCGACTGCCCGAAACAAAGGCAGTCTTGCCGTCCAGACGGAAGGAAATGTCCCCCATTTTCGGAATGCTCCGGGTCTCAACCCAAGCTGCCAGCCCTTGGTAAATAACTGTTTACCGGTTCGGCGATCGCCGCCAGCGCGATCCGGTCGGCTACCGGAACTTGCTGCAACGCAGCATGAAACTTGCCTTATTGGCACCGCGTGGAGGCCACAGTAACGTTGCAAACCTCTTCACAATAGGACACTTCACAGGGGCTTCTTTCGCGAGCCGTTTCTGGTCCGCTCAATCCAAAGGGACGTCACTTCATGATCCGCACTACCGCCCGCGCCGCCCTTACGGCGGCTCTTCTGCTTGGCGCCGCTTCCATTGCCTATGCCGCCGATGCGCCCAAGCCGCCCAAGCTGACCGGCGCTGTCGCCAAGGCACTGGGCGAAGCTCAGGCCGCAAACACCAAGAAGGATTACCCCACCGCGCTGGCCGCGATCGACAAGGCCAAGCAGGTCGATGGCCGCACCGCCGCCGACAATGTGATGATCAACCGCTTCTCGATGGCCGTGCATATCGGCATGGGCGACTACAATGGCGCCGACGTGGATGCCGAAGCCGCCGCCGACGCCGCGCTGAGCGACCCCGCCGCCACCAACGAGCCGGCGACCGTTTACAAGCCCGCGATGCAGCTGGCGCTGAACGCCAAGCACTATGACAAGGCCGCCAAGTACGCCAAGGCGCTGCAGGCCACCACGCCCCCGCCCGACGCCGCGACCATGGCGCTGATCGCCCAGTCGCTCTACCTGGGCGGCGACTATGCCGGCGCCACCGCTATCGCGCAGGCCAACATCGCCGCCTCGAAGGCCGCCAACACCAAGCCCGCGCGCAACGACCTGGACATCGTGATGTCCTCGCAGGTCAAGGCCAAGGACGAAGCCGGCGCCGAAGCCACGCTGGAACAGCTGGTTGAATACTACAACATGCCGGAAGACTGGGGTCAGATCCTAGGCGTCTCACTGGGCGCCAAGGGCATGGAAGAAATCGACTACATCTATGTCGGTCGCCTGGCGCTTGCCGTCGGCGCCAAGATCTCGCCGCAGGACGCCCAGGCCATCGGCACCACCGCCAACAGCAAGCTGGCGCTCTATGGTGACGCCGAGCAGATGCAGGCGGCCGGCGGCCCGGCGCCTGATGCGCGCGAAGCGGCGGACAAGAAGTCCATCCCCGCCCAGATCGCGGCCGGTGCCAAGCAGGGCGGCGAATACAACGTCAAGACCGCCGAAGCCCTGTACGGCTACAAGATGTATCCGGAAGCCCAGAAAATGGCGACCGATGCCAAGGCCAAGGGCGGCATGAAGGACCCGACCGAAGCCGACATGGTGATCGGCATGGCGCAGGCAGCCCAGGGGCAATACGACGCCGCGGCCACCACCTTCGGCGGCATCACCCGCTCCAACCCCGCCAAGCAGCGCATCGTGCGCCTGTGGGCCGCCTATGCGAAGTCCAAGGCGGCTCCGGCCACCGCGGCGGCTCCCGCCGCTCCGGCGCCCGCCAAGTAAGGCAAGTGTTCAACGAGGCGGGGCGCGCTTTGGCGCGCCCCGCCTTTTTGCTTTAGAAGGGCGCCCATGAACCTGGTCGTGGGCTTCGCGCCGTTCATCCTGTTCGCACTGCTTTCGCGACTTTCAGCCGATCTCGCGCTGTGGGTGGCGTTCGCGGCCGCGTTTGTGGTCACCATTCGCGACTTTGTCGAAAGCCCAAGCTTGCGGCTGCTGGATGCCGGCAGCTTTGCACTGTTCGCGCTGCTGGCGCTGGTGCGCGGCTTCCTGGATCCCAATCTGTCGCTGGCGGCGGTGCGTTTCATCGCCGAGCTTGCGCTGTTCCTGTTGCTGGCGATACCGCTGGCCTTCAATCGGCCCTTTTCGGTCGACTATGCGCGCCTCGACCCGCGCGAGGCGAACTGGCCGCAGCCGCTGTTCATCAAGGTGAACTATCTGGTATCGGGCGCTTGGGTGATGGCCTTCGCGGCAATGGCGCTGGCCGATGGCGCGGTGACGTTCGACAATGCGGTTCCCATCTGGATTGGCGTTGCGGTCAGTGTTGCGGCCCTGGGCGCCGCAATCACCTTCACCCTGCGCTATCCCGCGCTGGCGGCCAAACGCCTGACCGGCTAGGGTCGCGCAAAGCGGAGCAAATGCCATGAAACAGGCTGTGATCGTCTCGACCGCGCGAACCGGATTGGCGAAATCCGTGCGTGGCGGCTTCAACCAGACCCATGGCGCTGTGATGGGTGGCCATGCCGTCAAGCACGCCATCGCGCGCGCCGGTATCGATCCTGCGTCCATCGAAGACGTCTATATGGGCTGCGGCTTTCCCGAAGGCGCCACCGGCAACAACATCGCGCGTGAAAGCGCGATCTGGGCGGGTTGCCCGGTTTCCACCGCCGGCATCACCGTCAATCGCTATTGCTCCAGCGGGTTGAACGCCATCGCCATGGCCGCGCAGCAGATCATGACCGACGGCACCGATGTCGCGGTCGGCGCGGGCGTGGAATCCATCTCGCTGGTGCAGATGGGGGGCATCAATCTCAGCCACTTCACCGAGGAACATCTCCTGCAGGTGAAACCCGCCTTGTGGATGACCATGATCGAGACCGCCGAAGTGGTGGCCGAGCGTTACGGCATCAGTCGCGAGCGCCAGGACGCGTACGCCTTGCAGAGCCAGCAGCGCACCGCCGCCGCGCAGGCGAGTGGCAAGTACCAGGACGAGATCGTCGCGCTGGCGACTAAGATGAAGAAGATCGACAAGGCGACCGGCGCCGAGAGCATGGTCGATGTCACCGTCGATCACGACGAATGCAATCGTCCCGACACCACCTTGGAAGGCTTGGCGTCGCTGAAGCCGGTGCATGCCGGCGGCCAGCAGATCGCCCAGGGCAAGTTCGTCACCGCCGGCAATGCCTCGCAGTTCGCCGACGGCGCCAGCGCCTGCGTGGTGATGAGCGACGCGGAAGCGGCGAAGCAGAACATCAAGCCGATGGGCATCTTCAGGGGCTTCGCCATCGCCGGCGTCGAGCCCGATGAAATGGGCATCGGCCCGGTGATCGCGGTGCCGCGCCTGCTCAAGCGCCACGGCTTGACCGTCGACGATATCGGGCTGTGGGAACTGAACGAGGCCTTCGCCAGCCAGACGCTCTATTGCATGGACAAGCTGGGGCTCGACCCCGCGAAGACCAATGTGAACGGTGGCGCCATCTCCATCGGCCATCCCTATGGCATGACCGGTGCGCGGCTGACCGGCCATATCCTGATCGAAGGCCGGCGCCGGGGCGTGAAGTATGGCGTTGTCACCATGTGCATCGGCGGCGGTATGGGCGCGGCCGGGCTGTTCGAGATACTGCCCGCCTGATGTTCAAACGCGTCCTGATTGCCGCTGCCCTGTTTGCACTCGCCGGTTGCGAGAGCATGTCGCCATCCCCCCGCACAGCGCTGCCGCCCGATCCCAAGACCCAGATGCCGGCGCTGGAAACGCGCATCGCCATCCTGGTCGAGGAAGAGCGCCACAAGCTCAACCCCGCCGCCAAGCCGCTGGCGATCGACCCGCAGCTGGCCAAGATCGCCCATGCCCGCGCGCTCGACATGGCGACCAAGAATTACCTCGCCCATGCCGCGCCCGACGGCTCCACCAGCGCTTCGCTGCTAATGAAGCAGGACGCCAAGTGGCAGGGCCTCCTGGGCGAGAACCTGGCCGCCCAGCACTACACCCGCCAGGGCGGCGTGGTGGTCGCGGAGTTTGCCCGCCGGTTCCTGGATGAATGGCTGAAAAGCCCGCCGCACCGCGACAACATGATCTTCGCCAATTACGACCATGCCGGGGTGGGTGCGGCCGTCAATGGCGACACCGTCTATGTCGCGCTGCTGTTCTCCACCGACTTGGGCCTGCCCCCGCCCAAGGCGGAAGGCCCGGCCAGCGCCGTGACCAGCTTCGACAATCCGACCGCGGCCAGCATCCCGGCACCGCCCCCGGCCGAACCGCCGCTGCGCCTGCGCGGTGCGGTGGGCGCGGGCCAATAGATTCACAAAGTCTGAGCGGAGAGGCGTCTCGCTAACGGGCCATTAAGGCTACGGGGCCATGTTTCTGTGTATGAACCAGCACAGGCCGAACCCATCAGCCATTCGTAAGGTCAACATTCCTTTACACTATATCTGCCCCCCAGTACTTTCTGTAGCGGGCGTGTAGTCCCAGTGAGTCGAAATGCGCGCAGAGCTCCCCTGGAATGTGGCAGGCATCCCGCCCGAGGCGCGGGAAGCAGCGCGCGCGGCTGCTCGCCGGGAAGGGCTGTCGGTCGGGGAATGGCTGACGCGCCGTATTTTGCGCAGTTTTTCGGGCCTGGAAGAGGAGCTTCCGTCCATGCCCTATGAGAATCGCGCCCCGTCGGGCGCCCCCCTGGACAGCTGGGGCCTGCCCCCGTCGGCCGCTTCGCGCCGCGATACCGAGGACATGATGGCCCGGGTGGGCCGTTCGGAAGCCGAATCAAACGACGCCTGGCGCCGGATCGAGGACCAGCTGCGCGGCCTTGGCCGCCGCATCGACTCCAGCGAGCGCAGCCATAGCGAATCCAACCGGGTGATCTCGCGTACCGCCCAGGAAATGAATGTCGCCGCCCGCGAACAGGCCCAGGCCTTCGATCAGCTGGGCCTGAACGTCATGTCGCTGAACGAGCGGCTGGAGCGCCTGGAGCGGTCTGCCGCCAATGACGGCATCAAGGATGCGGTCAAGGCGCTGCACCAAGGCCTGTCGCGCCTGGCCGACCAGATCAGCTCCACCGCCAACAATTCCGCCGCCCAGGCGACCCAGCTTGCCGCCAACCTGGAGCAGCTGGCCGGCCGCGTGGGCCAGGCCCGCGTCGATGCCGAGGAAGGCCAGAAGGCGCTGGAGAACCGGCTGGAAAGTGCCGAGCAGCGCATCGAACAGCGCCTGGCCGCCGCCGAGAAGACCGCCCAGTTCAACACCAACGCGCTCGATCACGCGCTGGAAAAGATCGAAGTGTCCGCCAACCAGCGCGCCACCGACCAGGTCGAAAGCCAGCGCCGCCATGCCAGTCACGAAGAGACGCTGCACCGGCTGGAAGATTCCATCGCCCGCCTGGAAATGCGCCTGCCCGACGCCGCCTTCGAGCGCCGCCTGGACAGCATCGAACAATCGGTCGGCGGCATGGCCAACCGGCTGGAGAATTTCGACCCCGCCGCGCGTTTCGATTCCACCATGCAGGCGCTGTCGCACCGCCTGGAGTCGCTGGAAAAGGATCACACCGACCTTGTGTCGGAGCTGCGCGCGCTCAAGACCGCGCCGCCGTCCTACGAACCGCCGCCATCCGCGCCCGCTGCGTCGGCTTTCGAAGCCCCGCCCTTCGCCGAGCCGCCGCCGGCTTCGGCCTATCATCCCGAGCCCGAAAGCTTCACCGGCTATGGTGCGGAAGGCCATGACGCCTTTGCGCCGGCTGCCACGCCCGCGGGCTTCACCTTCGACATTCCGCCGGAAACCACGGACGAGTTCGCGCCGCAGTCGGAATTCGGCCCGGAGTTCAACGACATCTTCGTCGCGCCGGAAGCCCAGCCCGAGGCGGAAAACTTCCTGTCGGCCGCACGCCGTTCGGCCCGTGAAGCCTCTCAGAAGGCCGAGACCGAGCGCCGCTCGCGTTTCTCCGGTTTCCGCTGGAACAAGGAGCAGGCTGAAGGCGAGGAAAAGGCGCGTCCGCGCTATCTGATCCCCGCCGTGCTGGCGCTGGTCGTCCTGCTGGCCGTTGCCGCGGGCCTTGTGATGATGCAGCGCCTGAAGGCGCCGACCGTTGCCTCGAGCACGCCCAGCCCCGCCGGCCCGACCTATTCGGTGCCGGAGCCGCCGACGGGCGACGACACCCAGTTCGTGGTCGCGCCCCAGGCCGGCGACGCCGAAGGCGGTAACGCCAACGACTATTCCTCGCAGCGTTCCGAACCGGAAGCCGCGCCGCCGCGCACCGCCATGCCGCTGGAGCAGCGCCAGGTCCGCAACGCCCCCGTCAGCTCGGTGCCTGATGGTGGCAAAGCGCCCGCCGGCGATCGTGTCATCCAGATGGCTAATGCCGGCAATGCCACCGCGCTCACCATCCTCGGCCTGAAGGCGCTGGACGGTCAGCCCGCCAACTTGCCCGATGCCGTGAAGTTCCTGACCCAGGCCGCCGAAAAGGGCCAGGCTGTGGCGCAGTATCGCCTGGGCACGCTGTATGAGCGTGGCCAGGGCGTCACCGCCGATGGCGCCAAGGCCGCGCACTGGTACGAGATGGCCGCCAACCAGGGCAATCGCAAGGCGATGCACAATCTGGCGGTGGCCTATGCCGGTGGTGTGGGCGGCAAGAAGAACATGGCGGAAGCCGCACGCTGGTTCGCCAAGGCTGCCGCGCTGGGTCTGTCGGACAGCCAGTTCAACCTTGCGGTTCTGTATGAACGCGGTGACGGCGTTCCCCAGAGCCTGCTCGACGCCTACAAGTGGTATTCGATCGCGGCGGCTGCGGGCGATACCGAAAGCAAGTCGCGCATGTCGGTGCTGCAGACGCAGCTGTCGGACAGCGACAAGGCCGCCGCCAACAAGTCGGCTGCGACCTTCCACGCCGCGCCGCTGAACCGCAGCGCCAACGTGCCGCCCGAAGTCGCCGACCTGGGCAACTGATTTTCGTCGGATTTTGAAGGATTTCCTGTGTTGACCCTGCGTGCCGCCGCGCGCATGGTCGGTTGCAACTTGTGCTGCGTCGCAGCCCCTAGAGTTGCCGCATGGAGATCTACCTTCCCGTCGCCGAAATGTCCGTGCCCTGGATCGTCATGGTCGGGCTGGGCCTTGTGGTGGGGTTCCTGTCGGGCATGTTCGGGGTGGGCGGCGGCTTCCTGATGACGCCCCTGCTGGTCTTTTGCGGCATTCCCTCCGCCGTCGCCGTGGCCACCACCCTGTCCCACATCACTGCTTCCTCCGTGTCGGGTGCGCTGGCACAGTGGAAGAAGCGCGCGATCGATTTCGTGATGGCCGGCGTGATGCTCGGTGGCGGCCTGGCGGGCACGCTTGTGGGCGTCTGGCTGTTCGCGCTGATGCGCCGCCAGGGGCAGATGGACCTGATCGTATCGGTCTCCTATGTCCTGCTGCTGGGCACGGTGGGGACCATCATGCTAAGCGAGAGCCTGGCGACCTTGCGCGCCTATCGCAGCGGCCAGGCGGTGTCGGCAAGACCCGTGAACCATGTGTGGATCCACGGCCTGCCGCTGAAGATGCGCTTCCGCCAGTCGCGGCTCTATATCAGCGTGATTCCGCCGGTGGGCATCGGCTTCGTGGTGGGCGCGCTGTCGGCGGTCATGGGTATCGGCGGCGGCTTCATCATCGTGCCGGCCATGATCTACCTTTTGCGCATGCCCACGGCGATGGTGATGGGGACCTCGCTGGTCCAGATCATCGCGGTCACCGGCGTCACCACGGTGCTGCAAGCGACCAGCAATTATTCTGTCGACATCGTGCTGGCGCTGCTGCTGGTGGTAGGCGGGGTGGTCGGCGCCCAGATGGGCGTTCGCACCGGGGCGCGGCTGCGCGGCGAGCAACTGCGCCTGCTGCTGGCGGTGGTGGTGCTGGCGGTGTGCGCGGGGCTCCTGTGGCAGCTCTTGGCCCGGCCCACCGACGCCTATTCGCTCTTGCTGGGGATGCCATGAAGCGCTGGCTCCTGGGTCTGGTGCTGCTGGTCACACCGGTTCACGCCGAAGACCTGGTGTCTGGCATCAGCCAGGACATCATCCAGATCACGTCCAATTATACCGGCACCAGCATCGTGGTGTTCGGCGCCATCGAACGGCCGCGTGGCGCCGAGGGCCGCGACATCGTGGTGGTGGTGCGCGGCCCCGACACGCCGATGACGGTGCGCAAGCGCGAGCGCATCGCGGGCGTGTGGTTGAACAGCGACGCAGCACACTTTGAGGGCATGCCCAGCTATTACTACCTGGCCGCGACCCAGCCGATCGACAAGATGGCGGCGCCCCGCGCGCTCGCCCGCTATGGCGTGGGCGTGAATTACCTGGTGCCAAGCGCCGTGGGCAGCCATCACGACGCCCATCCGTTCCGCGAAGCGCTGGCGCGTCACATGAAGGCGCTGGGGCTTTATACCGAAGCGCCCGGCACCATCGACTTCCTGTCCGAGACTCTGTTTCGCACCCGCATTCCCGTGCCCGCCGACGTGCAGCGCGGCCAGTACAATGTCGAGGTCTATCTGTTCCGCGACGGTGACGTGGTGAGCGCGCAGTCCACGCCACTGTTCATCGACCAGACCGGGCTGGAGCGGCGGTTGTTCAACCTGGCGCACAATGCGCCGTTTCTCTATGGCCTGGTCTGCGTGGCGATGGCGATGCTGCTGGGCTGGATTTCCAGTGTGCTGTTCCGGCGGCCGGCCTAAGCCGAGACCCGTCGCGGGATGGCATACACCCGCGACTGCCCCAGCATGTAGGCGTGGAACGGCCCGGCAAACAAATGCGCGATGGCCGGGTCGCCCACGTCCAGGCCACCTGTGTAAGCGCCGAAGGATGGCAGCACCAGCCGCAAGCCGTCACTGACGAAGCAGCGGCGACGCACGCTGCGGCCCCATTTGGCCACGCTGGCGCACGGATGCAGATGCCCCGCCACCTCTCCCGGCTGGAACATGGGCAGCGGTTCGTGGCGAAAGATCAGCCCGCCCATCTGCCAAGTCTCGGCGATCTCGCCGCCCAGCCAGCCCGGCGGATGCGGGTCGTGATTGCCCGCGATCCAGACGAATTGGGTGCTGCGCGTCATGACTTCCAGCATGCCGCGCTCTTCCAAACCCAGCCGGTCCGCCGCGCCGCCGTCATGGAAGCTGTCGCCCAGCGCGATCACACGCGCCGGCTTGTGGCGGTCGATGGCGCGCGCCATGCGCAGCAGCGTGTTGGTGGTGTCATAGGGCGGCAGGAACTGGCGGCCACGCGCGTAAGCCGAGCCCTTTTCGAAATGCAGGTCGGCGAACACCAGGGTGGAGTGCGCCTGCGCGAAGGCCGCGCCGCAGGCATCCAGCAGCAGGGTCTCGCCGTTCACGTCGATGATCAGGTCGCCAGAGAAAGGGTCAGTCCACACGCATCGCATCCCGTATCAGCGCGTCTTCGCTTTCCCGCAGGATAGCCTCGTCCGCCTCGCCCGCAACCATTTCGCGGGAAATCTCCAACAGCGCCGGCACCGCCAGCGGCGACACCCGCTCCAGCCGCCGCGTCACGATCCGCTTCTTCACGCGTGTCAGCATGTCGCCCAAGCGTGCGATATCCAGCAGGCCGGTTCCCGCATCCTGGTAGGTAGCGCGCAAAAGCACATGGTCGGGCTCATGTTCCCGCAGGACGTCGTAAATAAGGTCTGAAGAGAAGGTCACCTGGCGGCCGGTCTTTTCCTTGCCAGGAAATTTGCGCTGGATGAGGCCCGCGATGATGGCGCAGTTGCGGAAGGTGCGCTTGTAAAGATTGGAATCCGCCAGCCAGGCATCCAGATCGTCGCCCAGCATGTCTTCGTCGAACAGCGCGTCCATGTCGATGCCGCCCATGTCCTTGGCCGCCCACACCGCCAGCGCATATTCGTTGGCGACGAAACCCAGCGGCTTGTAACGGGCACGTTCCAGCCGCCGTGTCAGCAGCATGCCCAGGGTCTGGTGCGCCAGCCGGCCTTCAAAGGGATAACAGACCAGATAGTGGCGCTTGGCACGTGGAAAGGTCTCGACCAGCAACTGGCCGGGCTGCGGGATTACACTGCGCCATTCCTGAATCTTCAGCCATTCCTGCACCGGCTCGGGCAGCTTGTGCCAATCGGCGTGCGACGACACCATCTCGCGCACACGCTGGGCCAGGAAGGTCGAAAGCGGAAACTTGCCACCATTGTAGGACGGGATTTCGGCATTGGGATCGTCGGTCTTGGTGACATAGGCGCCGGTCTCGCGCAGGCCTTCGAACCGCACCACTTGTCCCGCGAAGATGAACGTGTCGCCGGGTGCCAGCTGTTCGATGAAATACTCTTCCAGTTCGCCCAGCTTGCGCCCGCCCGCGCCGGCGGGCTTGCCCCGGCCCTGCAGGCGGATTTCCACCATAGGGTCTTCGACGATCACGCCGGCGTTCAACCGGTATTCCTGCGCCAGCCGCGGATGCGCCAGCCGCCAGCGCCCGTCATCGGTCTTGCGCAACCGCGCATAGCGGTCATAGCGGCGCAGCGCGTAGCCACCGGTGGCGACAAAGTCGACCACGGCGTCGAAGTCTTCACGGGTAATGTGTGCATAAGGGCTGGCGCTGCGGACCTCGGCATACAGTTGCGCGGCATCGAACGGCGCGGCGCAGGCCGTGCCCAGGACATGTTGGGCCAGCACATCCAGCCCACCCTGTTTGAGCCGCTCGCCATCCAGTTCGCCCGCCAGCACCGCATCACACGCGGCATTGCATTCCAGGACCTCGAACCGGTTGGCGGGCACCAGCAGCGCCGCCGACGGCTCGTCCAGGCGGTGATTGGCGCGTCCGATGCGCTGGACTAGACGCGCAGCACCCTTGGGCGCGCCGATGCAGATCACCTTGTCGACGGCGCCCCAGTCGATGCCAAGATCGAGCGTCGAGGTGCAGACCACGGCGCGCAGCGCGCCTTTCGCCATCGCCGCTTCCACCTTGCGCCGCTGTTCGGGCGCCAGGCTGCCGTGATGCAGGGCAATGGGCAGGTTGGAATCGTTGACAGCCCACAATTCCTGGAAGGTGCGTTCGGCCTGGCTGCGGGTGTTGACGAAGACCAGCGCTGTCTTTGCGGTGTGGATCGCCGCCATCACGTCCAGCATGGCATGGCGCGCCAGATGTCCCGACCAGGGGACATGGCTGTCGGAGGCGCTGATCTCGATCTGGGGCCGCGCCCCGCCCTGGGCGATGACGATTTGCGACAGCGCTTCCCCCAGCAGCGGTTGCGGCACCAGGAAGCGTTGCAAGGGCGCGGGGTCTTTCACCGTGGCCGACAGGCCGACGCGGCGATGTGTGGGCGCGAGCGTTGATAACCGCGCCAGCGCCAGCGCCAACAAGTCACCGCGCTTGGAATTGTAGAGGGCATGCAGCTCGTCCAGCACCACTGTGCGCAGGCCCTCGAACATCTGTGCAGCGCGCGGATGGGCCACCAGCAAGGACAGCTGCTCTGGCGTGGTCAGCAGAATGTCGGGCGGGGCATGGCGCTGGCGCTGGCGGCGCGCCGCCGGGGTGTCGCCGGTGCGCGTCTCGACCGTGATGGACAGCTCCATCTCCGCAATGGGCGTATCCAGATTGCGCGCCACGTCCACGGCCAGCGCCTTCAATGGCGAAATATAGAGCGTGTGCAAACCGCGCTTGCGGGCGCGCTTGGGCCTGTCGGCGAGGTCGATCAGGCTGGGCAGAAAGCCGGCCAGGGTCTTGCCGCCGCCGGTGGGCGCCACCAGCAGCACGCTTTCGCCCCGGACTGCATGATCGACCAGCGCCAACTGATGAGCGCGCGGCGACCAGCCGCGGGACGCGAACCAGGCCTCAAACCGGGAAGGAAGCATGCAAGGAACAAAACAGGACCGCGCCGCAAAAAGCGAGTCTTATTTGACGTCCTGTACATCGCCCAGCAGGCGCTTGAGTTCGGCTTCCGGGGTTCCGTAAAAGCTGCTTGCCGTCTGTTCGATGCCGGCGCGATTGACCAGGGTCAGCTGGCCACGGCGGGTGGTGACCAGCCCGCGCTGTTCGAAGCCGTGGATTGCCACAGTTACGCCGGCACGGCGCACGCCCAGCATCACGGCCAGAAACTCGTGGGTCAGCGGCACGGCATCCGAGGTCATGCGATCATGCGCCATCAACAGCCAGCGCGCCAGACGCTGTTCCAGCTTGGCGCGGCCATTGGCCAACGCGGTTTGCGCCGTCTGGATCATGAAGCCCTGGGCTGATTTCAGCATCAGCGCGCGCAAGGTTTCGCTTTGCGCGATGGCGCTGACCAGCGCGTCGGCGGGAATACGATGGCCGGTGCCGCCGATCTGCATGTAGGTGGAGTGCTGGGCGCGGTTGTCGCCCATGATCAGCGGAACGCCGGTGATGCCTTCATAGCCGATGACGCCGACTTCGATGCGATGGTCTTCGCTGTCGACGGCAACCACCGACGCGACGCCGGTTTCCAGAAAATAGGCATGCGCGATCGGCTTGGTGGGGACCTCGATGACCTGACGGTCCTTGAGTGTCACCGCCTCGAGTTGCGGCCCGATCAGGTCCCAATCGGCAAGCGATATCTTGTGCAGAAGCCGGTTACGAATCCCGGCGCGAGCATGCGCTTCCAACATTCAACCAGCCCAATATTGCGACGCGAAGAGCCCCGGTGCGTCGTGGCACAGCACGCGTGAATCGCGTGTCGGCTGCGTCGAAAATAGCGGTAAAGCGCGGAAAACATACGGTTTTTTCAGTACGGAAACGTACCTGATCGCGGTGAAATCAAAACAGCAGTGCATCGAAGATGTTCCATCAATAGATACATTCAGTACAAAGACGATTATCTGCCGCGCGCGCACGAATGGCAGGCGCGCCAATGCGCGCTCCTAGAAAACGAATGTACGAAGGGATGGTTTCCGCCTACCGGCGGAAGAAATCGATCACGGCCTGACGGGTGTTCTTGTCGCCAACCGCCGACATGTGATCACGCCCAGCGATGCGCACTGCCACACCGCCCGGCAACGCGGCAGCCAATGGTTGGGGGCTTCCGGACGTGTCGTCCTTCTCGCCGCACACGACCAGAATTGGCCCTTTCAGCGCCGCAAGCGTGGCGGTCGGCAGATGCGGCGACATCGCGCGCATGCAGGCGGCCAACGCGAGACGATCCTTGCCCGGCTGGTCGGCGAAGGCGCGAAACATTTTCGCGCGCGGATCGGTGAGCGACGCGGGATCGTCGGTGAGCAACGCGTCAGCCAATGTCGCACGCGCTTCAGGCGCCGTGATGCGATCCTGCAAGTAGGTCTCGCCGACGCCGCAAAGCGCCAGGCGCGCGACACGCTCGGGATGCGCCGCCAGCAGACGCAGGCCGATGAAGCCACCCATCGAATAGCCGCAGACGAAAGGCTGAGTAAGGCCACAGGCGTCCATCACCGCCACCACATCCTCGGCCATGCGATCATGACCATAAGCCTCGACCTGGTGCGGCTTGCCGCTGTCGCCATGGCCACGGCAGTCCATCGCCACGATGGAGAAGCCGGCCTCCGTCAGCGCACCGAACCAGCCGGTGGATTTCCAGTTCTGCAGCCGGCTGGAGCCAAAACCATGCACCAGCATCACCGCCGGGCCTTCGCCATGCCGCTCGAACGCCAATGCGACCCCGTCGCGCGCTGTGGTGAAATCCGGCATGAACAACTCTCCATCCGCCGCCTGCTCGCAAAGCCGCGGCAGGCTGTCTATAAAGCGCCCAGCACGGGGAGCAAAGCATGAAGCGATGGCTGACGGTTGGCGCGATCATGGGCGCCTTCGGCGTGGCGTTCGCCGCCTTTGGCGAGCACGCCCTGCGTCCCCGGCTGGAACCGCAGATGCTGCGGGCCTTCGCCACCGGCGCGCAGTATCAGCTGGTCCATGCGCTGGCGCTGTGCACGGTGGCATTCGCAGGCCGTGGCCGCGCCGTGAAATTTGCCGACTATGCCGGGTGGCTGTTCTTCATCGGCATCCTTCTATTCTCCGGTTCGCTCTATGTACTGGCGTTGAGCGGCATCCGAATTGTCGGCGCGATCACGCCGGTGGGCGGCGTCGCGCTGATCGCGGGCTGGTTGATGCTGGCCGTGGCCGCTTCAAAATGGGAAGAAACATGAAAGCTCTGATTGCCCTGATGCTGCTGGCCGCCGTGCCGGCTTTTGCACATGCCAAGCTGACCGGATCGACCCCGGCAGCCGATGCCAGCGTGAAATCCCCGCCGCTGATCAAGCTGCAATTCAGCGAGGCGCTGGAGCCGGCTTTCAGCGGTGCGGCGCTGACCGGGCCCGACGGCAAAACCATCCCCGTCTCGGTCAGCGTGGGCGCGACCGGCATCACCCTGATCCCCGGCACACTGAAGCCGGGCCAGTACAGCGTGACCTGGCACAGCGTGGGGCATGACACCCACCGTGTGACTGGCACCGTGCGCTTCAAGGTCGTGCCCTGATGCTCGTGCTGGCGCGCGGCGCCTGGTTCGCCGCCGCCATGATCCTGTTCGGCATCTCGCTGTTCGCCGTGCCTTTGCGCACGCGACTGCAGATTGCCTTGGCCTTGCCGTGGCGCCCGGCGATCGTCGCGGTGGCGCTGATATCGGGTCTCGCTTGGCTGGCGTTGACTGCGGGAGAGATGGCCGGCACGGCACCCGACAGCGCCGCAATCCGCGCTACCCTCACCACAACGCTGTTCGGCCAGGCCATGGCAGCCCGCTTGCTGCTGCTGGCAGCGCTGCTGGCGTTGCGCGGCCCGCGGATCACCGCGCTGCTGGCAGGCATCGCACTCGCCCTGCCCGCCCTCACCGGCCACGCCGCGGCGACAAGTCCGGCAGGCTTTTCGGCCATCGGCATCACGGTGGATGCAGTGCACTTGCTATCGGCGGGTTTCTGGATCGGCGGTCTTTCGGCGCTGGCAGTGCTGTTCGTGCGGCGTGAACCTCGGATCATCGCAGCGCTGGCCTTGTTTTCCGACTGGGGGATGGTGGCGGTACTGCTGCTGGTGATGACCGGGCTGATCAACGCCACGCAGATCCTGCTGGGGGAAAAGGGTGCAGATGCGCCCGCCTATCTGTGGATCCTTGGCGCCAAGCTGGCCCTGGTTGCGGTGATGCTGGTACTGGCCACGCTTAACCGCTTCCGCCTGATGCCCGCATGCCGAACCGGGCAGATCGCTCGGAACGCCGCGCTGGAACTGGGCATCGGGCTTGTTGTGGTGCTGCTCGCGGGATGGTTGGGACAGATGTCGCCCACGCTCTAGGGCGTCTTGAGGAAACGCTCGACGGAATTCTCTGCCGCAGCCTGCCGCGCAACGTTGCCACCCAGCGCAGCCAGAAAACGGTCGCCCCACTCCCCGATATCATGGGCCAGAAGCGTCTCGTAAAGTTCGGCATGGCGGCGCTTGCGCTCCTCCAATGGCATCGCCATTGCACGTGCGATTGCTGCGGCGACCGCGTCGGGATCGTAGGGATTGACCTGCAATGCCGAGCGGAATTCGTCGGCGGCGCCGGCAAAGCGCGACAGGATGAGTACGCCGGGATCATCGGAGTCCTGGGCGGCGACATATTCCTTGGCCACCAGGTTCATGCCGTCGCGCATCGGCGTGACCAACCCCACGCGCGCGGCACGATAAAGCCCAGCCAGCGCGGTTCGGCTGTAGGAACGGGTGACGTAACGGACCGGTGACCAGGCGACGTTGCTGTAGCTGCCATTGATCCGGCCGACGATGCCGTTCACCTCCTGGCCCATGTCGGCATATTCCTTGATCGCGCTGCGGCTCTTGGGCGTGATCTGAAGGTAGGTGACCTTGCCATGCCATTCCGGATAGGCAGCCAGGAAGCGCTCATAGGCTTCGAGCCGGTTGGGAATGCCCTTGGAATAGTCCAGCCGGTCCACGCCGATCATCAGCCCGCCGGGGATGGAGCCCAAGACCTGCTGCACGAACTTGGTCTTCACCGCGCGTCCCGCCAGGCGGGTGAAATCGCGCGTCTCGATGCCCACCGGGAAGGTGCCGATGCGCATAGCGCGCTCGCCCGAGCCCAGATGCAGTGACATGTGGTTAGGCGTGCCGAGCTCCTTGGCCAGATAGCGGGCGAAATTCGCTGCATCGCCATCGGTCTGGAAGCCCACCAGGTCATAGGATCCCAGCGCCGGAATCAGCGTCTCATGGTTGGGCATGGCGGTCAGGATTTCCGGCGGAGGCAGCGGAATGTGCAGAAAGAATCCAATGCGATTCTCGAGCCCGCGCGCGCGCAATGCCTTGGCGAGCGGGATCAGGTGATAATCATGCACCCACACGATGTCATCGGGCTTGAGCTGGCCCGCCAATTCGTCGGCGAAGCGTTCATTGACCCGCAAATAGCCTGACAGGTCGCGGCGGGAAAACTCCGCCAGATCCAAGCGGTAATGGAAGATCGGCCACAACACGCGGTTGGCGAACCCGTTGTAATATTCCTCGAAATCCTCCGGGGGCAGGTCGATGACCACATAGCTGTTGCGGCCCTTCTTGACGGTATGGACCTTGGGCGTGTCGCTAACCTCGCCCGACCAGCCCAGCCAGACACAAGTGTGCTTCTTCAGGGTGGCCTTGACCGCGACTTCCAGTCCGCCGGGCTGGGACCCCGCTCTGGGCACCGCGACGCGATTGGAAATTATGAAGATGCGCGCCAATAGCGGTCCTCCCAGCTTTGGCTGAGCCGCATCGCGCTCAGGATCACCCCGGCCATGGAATAGGTCTGGGGGAAATTGCCCCACAGTGCGCCGGTTTGCGGATGAATGTCTTCGGCCAGCAGGCCATAGCTGTTACGCAAGGTCAGCGCGTGTTCGAAACGATCGCGCGCCTCCTCGCGCCGCCCCAGTGCGGCCAGCGCATCGATGAGCCAGAAGCGGCAGACCAGGAATTCGGTTTCCGGCAGCCCAAAGTCGTCTTCGGCAGCGTAGCGCATCACATGCTGGCCCCGCACCAGGTCGCTTTCGATCGCGGCCACGGTGGATGCAAAGCGCGGATCGGCCGCATCGATGAGCCCCAGTTCGGGCAGCAGGAGGACGCTGGCGTCCATGTCGTCGATGCCTTCGGCGGCGGCGAACGCCTGGCGTTTCTCGTTCCACACTCGCTGCAGCAGCGCCTCACCGGTGCGCACGCTGACATGATGCCAATGGCGCGCGCGCTCCTGTACGCCCAACCGCGCGGCGATCGCCGCGGTGCGCGACAATCCCGCCCAGCACATCGCTCCGGAATGGGTATGGATGCGCTTTCTGCCGCGGAATTCCCAAATACCGGCGTCAGGCTCCAGCGCCAGTTCGGCGCATTTGCTGGCCATCTTTTCCAGCAGGCGAAACAGCGACTCGTCGCCAGGCACCGGTAGCCGCTTGTCGAAGAACATGGGGGTCGCCGCCAGGATCACGCTGCCATAGGCATCGTGCTGCACCTGGTCGACCGCGGCATTGCCGATCCGTACCGGGCCATGACCTTCAAATCCCTTTAGATCGGGCGCGATCCATTCTGTCAGGTCTTCCGAAGGCACAATGCCGTAGCAGGGCTTGAGCGCATTCTCATTGCCGGCAATGGAGAGAATATAGGCGATATACTGTTCCATGGTGCGGGTGGCACCGATGGCGTTCAGCGCCTTGACCACGAAATAGGCGTCACGCAGCCAGCAATAGCGATAATCCCAGTTGCGGCCCGAATGCGGCGCTTCGGGCAGCGAGGTGGTCAGCGCGGCGACGATGCCGCCGGTCTCCTCGAAATTGCACAGCTTCAGCGTGATCGCGGCGCGGATGCTGGCTTCCTGCCATTCATACGCAATGGAAAGCCGGCGCACCCATTCGCGCCAATAGTCTGCGGTACGGTGATAGAAGTCGCGAACGGTGCTTGCGATATCGCCCATGAAGGGTTCATCGGGCCCGAACACCAGGTGCAGCGGCCGCGTCAGGGCGAAGGGCGTTTCCTGCTGAATGTAGGACAGCGGTGCATCTGTGGTCAGGCGTATCAGCGCCGGCTCGCCATAGGTTACATGGCTGGAACCGGCCACCCGCCGCTTCATCGGATTGCCGTAGAATTGGGTCGGCCGGACGCGGATGGTGACACGTGGCAGCCCCGCGATGGGCTCTATGATGCGCATCAGCTGCGGCGGCCGCAACAGGCGCTCGAAATTCTTCAGCCGGGGCGCGAAATCGATGATGCGTACCTTGGCGCCGTCTTCCGCTGTCAGCACGGTGGTGACGATGGCCGTGTTGCGGTCGTAGCTGCTCTGGACGTCGATCTGGCGGTCCAGCACCACATCGGCAAAACCCTTTTCCTCGTCACCCGCAACCAGACGGCTGAAGACCGGATCACTGTCGAAGCGTGGGAAACACCACCAGACCAGCTGGCCCCGCGCATTCACCAGCGCGGCGATACGGCCATTGCCCAGCACGGCAAGATCGTTGGAACCGCTCATCGCACACCCGCCTCGGCCGTCCTGACCAGCCACTGGCGCACGGCGCGCGGCGTCTCAAACACATGTTCGGCGCCCGGAAAGCGCTTGCCCACGGAAAAGCCGCGCCCACCCAGCTTGGGCAAGATTTTGAACACGTCCAGGTCGGTGGTGTCGTCGCCGCCGAACAACACGGCGCGCCCCTTGAAGGGCTTCTGCTTCGCCAGCTTCAGCACCGCCGTGCCCTTGTCCACGCCATCGGGACGCACTTCGATCACCGACTTGCCGTTCAGTATGTGGACCTTCTCGGCAGCAAACAGCTTGGCGTGCTTTTCCATCGCCGCCGTCAGAACCGGCGCGGCTTCCGGCGCAAGACGGTAATGCAGTGCCAGCGCGCACTTCTTGTCTTCCAGCAACAGACCCGGCACGTTGCCGGCCAGGCCGGTGAAAATCTCGCGCACGGAATCGGGCAACGGTGCAATGCGCGTCACCACGCCATCTACACCACGGATTTCGCCGCCATGCGCGCCGATCGCGGCCGGTTTGAACGGCATGAACAGTTTGTCGATGGATTCCAGAGAACGGCCGGAGACGAACGCCAAAGCGCCATGCAGTTCGCGCGCCAGATGCTCCAGCGCGCGCAGCAACTCGCCCGGCACCTTCACCCGGTCCGGCGTACGGGCCAGATCCAGCAGGGTTCCGTCAATATCCAGAAAAAGGGCCGTGTTACCACTGACCGGCGGCATCATAACGCTTTCCGTCGCTTCGCGCGCAACTCAAATGACTTCGATCCAATAGGATCGAAACGCGCAGACGGACCAACGGGTTCCCTTAATAAGCCGTATCTGTCTTGTGACGGGTCCAGGCGAAGGCGCCGCCTTCCATGCCCGCATCATTGTTCACAACGGTTACATTTTTGGGCAGCTTGAATTTCACGCAACGGGAGTTGCCGCCGCCCAAGTAGAGATGGTCGTAATTGAACACGGTTTCCAGAACCGTGATCATCTTTTTCATGCGCTTGGACCAGTGATGACTGCCGATCTTGCGGCGCGTGGCGTCACCCAGAAGCCTATCGAAGTCGTTCTTCTTTTCCAGGGTCAGGTGCGCCAGATCCATGTGCGGCATCAGCTCGCCGTCGCGAAACCATGCGGTGCCGAAGCCGGTACCAAGAGTGCAGACCAATTCCAGGCCCTTGCCCTGGATCACGGCCAGGCCCTGCACATCGGCGTCGTTCAGCAGCTTTACTGGCTTCTTCAACCGCTTGCGCATTTCCGCCGCTAGGGGAAACCCCGCCCAGTCCTTGCTGCCATAAGCGGGCGCGGAGTGCACCTTGCCGTGCTTGACCACGCCGGGAAAGCCGATGGTGACATGGTCGAACTTGCCCAGGGGCTTCACCAGATCGACCAGCAGCGGCACGATCTGTTTCGGCTTCCTGTGCTTGGGCGTCTTGACGCGCACGCGCTCCACCAGGAAACGGCCATCCGAGCCGATGACCGCGGCCTTCAGGCCAGTACCCCCGATATCGATGCAAAGAATGCGTTTAGCGGCTGCCACGACGAGGTTTCTTCTTTTTCTGCTCGGCCATCATCAGGTTGACGGCGCTGTTGATCAAGGCCACATGGCTGAAGGCCTGGGGAAAATTGCCCAGCATGCGTTTTTCGTTGGGGTCGTATTCCTCGGCATACAGGCCGACATCGTTGCCCAGCCGCCTCAGCCGGTTGAACAGCCGGCTTGCCTCGCGCGCGCGCCCCGCCAGCACATAATTGTCCACCAGCCAGAAGCTGCAAGCCAGGAACAGGCCCTCGCCGGGGGGCAGGCCATCAACACCGGTTTCGGTTTCATAACGCTGCACTAGGCCCTTTTGCAGCAACCGCTTTTCGATCTCGGCCACCGTGCGCTTGATGCGCCGGTCGGACGCGGGCAAAAAGCCTACCAGCGGCAACAACAACAGCGCCGCATCGATATGGGTCGAACCATAGGCCTGCACGAAGCATCCGCGCTTCCTGTCCACGCCATTCTTGCAAATGTCTTTGTGGATGCGCTTCGCCAGCGCCTTCCAGTGAGCGGTTTGCTGGGGCGTGTTGCCCGGCGCCTTGCTGGCGCGGTCGAACGCCACCCAGCACATGACCTTGGAATGGACGAAGTGCTGGGGCAGGCCCCGGATTTCCCAGATACCTTCATCCGGCAGGCACCACTTTTCCTCCAGGTGCTTCATGAAAACCTCACGCACCTGCGGTCCGCGCGGCGACATGGGCAACCCGCCGGCGCGCGAATGCGCCATCACGTCAGCCAACTCGCCAAACACATCGAGCTGAAGCTGGGTGTGGGCGGCGTTGCCCACGCGCACGGGCCGCGAAGCCTCGTAGCCAGGCAGGTGATTCAGTTCCAGTTCGTCCAGCCGCTTGTCGCCCAGCACGTTGTAGATAGGCTGCAACTGTTCGGGCGCGCCCGCCACGGCGCGGATCAGCCAGGTCTGCCAGTCCCGCGCCTCCTCGGTGTAGCCGGCATTCAGGAAAGCAAGGAGCGTGAAGGTCGCGTCGCGCAACCAGCAATAGCGATAGTCCCAGTTGCGCGTACCGCCGATGCGTTCGGGCAGCGAGGTCGTTGCGGCGGCAACGATACCGCCCGACGGCGCATAGGATAATCCCTTCAGGGTCAGCAGCGAACGCATCGCCGCATTGCGCCACTTGCCTTTGAGGCGGCAGATCGCCGACCAATTCTTCCAATACGCTTCCGTCTCGTCCAACACGATGAAAGCATCGATCGACTGGGGCACCGGCTTGAAGCTCTCACCATAGGCCAGGACAAACGTGAAGCTCTCATCCTTGTGCACCCGGAAATCCGCCACCGAATGCATGTTCTCGCCATGCATTTTCGCGCGTGTGCGGAAGGTCAGCAGATGCGGCCCGGCGACTGCGGTCAGGGTGCGCCGGTCGCGCCGCGACACCCAGGGGATGGTCACGCCATAATCGAAGCGGATGGCAAGCTCTGTGCGCATGTCGACATGGCCGGAAAGCCCGGTGACGATGCGCACCACCGCGCAATCGGGCGTGCCGATGGGCATGAAATCGACCACCTTCACCTTGCCGGTTGCGGTCGCGAACTCGGTTTCCAGGATCAGGCTCTCGCCCCGGTAGCTGCGGGAAGATCTAAAGGTCCTGGCCTTGGGCTCGATCAGCCAACGGCCATTGGTCTTGTCGCCCAGCAGAGCGGCAAAACAGGCGCCGGAATCGAAGCGTGGCAGGCACAGCCAGTCGATCGAGCCATTCTTGCAGATCAGCGCTGCGCTGCGGCAGTCGCCAATCACGGCATAGTCTTCAATGCGCGCGTTCAAAATCCGTAACCTTGGTCTTCCTCCCCCGCAGCTTCCGCATCGACCAGCCATAGAACCTGTCCCTGGGGCTTCAAGCCGCCGGCAGGCAAAGTGCCGCCACGGGCCTGCGCCAGCGCATCGCGCTTGGCCGCGCCGCTGACCAGGAAAAGAATGAGCGCACTGGATTCCAGCGCCGTATAGGTGAGCGTGACGCGTGGCTCGTCGCGGCCCTCCGGCACCGGCGCCACCCAGCGGGTGCGCTCCTGCAGCACCGGCTGGCCGGGCAGCAGTGACGCGGTATGGCCATCATCGCCTAAGCCCAAGATGGTCACGTGAAACAACGGCACATGCGGCGCCAGACGGCTGGCGCCATACTGTTCCTTCAACGTCTCTTCATACACCTGGGCACAGCGATCCGCCGTGCCGTCGGTCGGGATCGCGAACACCTTGCGCGGCGCGACCTGCGGATTGGCGAGCAGGGTATCGCGCGCCATTCGGTAGTTGGAGTCCGGATGATCCGGCGGCACCAGCCGCTCGTCACCGAAGAAGATTTCGCAGCAATTCCAGTCCAGGCCCATGCCGGCCAGCAACCGATAGACGGGTTTTGGTGTCGACCCGCCCGCCAGCACCAGGCGGAACGGATATGCCGTTTCCTTCATGCGGTCGGAAATGATCTCGGCCGCGCGGCGCGCCAACGTGTCGGCGTCCTTGACGATCACCAGTTTGCCCGCGATGCCACTCATGGATTGCCTCCCAGGATCTTGATGTCGCGCCACGACCGGCCGTCACGCGCCAACAGATCGTTGGCAGCGATGGGGCCCTGGGTGCCCGCGGCGTAATTGGGAAAATGACGCGGCGTGGTGTTCTGCCAGCCTTTCAGCACCGGCTCGACCAGGGCCCAGGCTGCCTCAACCTGGTCGGCGCGCTGGAACAGCGTCGCATCACCGGTCAGGCAGTCATAGATAAGCGTCTCGTACCCCACAGCGGGCGCCTGTTTGAAATAATCCTTGTAGTTGAAACGCATCGACACGCTTTCCAGCGCCATGGCCGGCCCCGGACGCTTGGCGTTGAAACGCAGGCGAATGCCTTCGTCGGGCTGGATGCGCAGGATCAGCCAGTCGGCATCCAGTTCGTCTACCGGCGTGTCGCGAAACAGCGCGAACGGCGCCTGCTTGAAACGGATCGCAATCTCGCTGGAGCGGATATTCAGCCGCTTGCCGGTGCGCAGGTAAAAGGGCACGCCTGCCCAGCGCCAGTTGTCGATCTTCAGCCGCATGGCAACGAAGGTCTCGACGTTGGAATCCTGGGCGACATTGGGCTCGCGCCGATAGGCGGCGACCTGTTCACCGTTCACGGTGCCCGCGTCATACTGGCCGCGCACAACATCGGTCAGCGCCAGGGGATGCATTGCCTTGAACAATTCAGCCTTCTTGGCGCGGATATCCTCGGCGTCGAACGACACCGGCGGCTCCATTGCCGTCATGGCAACCAGCTGGAACAGGTGGTTGGGCACCATGTCGCGCAGCGCACCGGTCTTCTCATAGAAGTTGCCGCGCGTCTCGACGCCGATGCTCTCGGCCACGGTGATCTGCACATGATCGATGCGGTCGCGGTTCCAGATCGGCTCGAACAGGCCGTTGCCGAAACGCAGCGCCATGATGTTCTGCACCGTCTCCTTCCCCAGGAAGTGATCGATGCGATAGATCTGTTCTTCCTTCAGGTATTTGCGCAGGCAGGCATTGAGATCGCGCGCCGACTGCAGATCGTGGCCGAAAGGTTTTTCCACGATCAGGCGGCGAAATCCGGTGTCGCACCTGGGGTTTTCGCAATTCAGCAATCCCGCTTCGCCCAGCTTGCCGGCAACGGTACCGAAGAAGCGGTCGGCAGTGGCCAGATAGAAAAGGACATTGCCCTTGAGCGACTTTTCCTTGTCAGTCTTGGCCAGCAAGTCGGAAAGCGCCTTATAGGTGTCGGCCTTTTCGAAATCGCCACGCAGAAAGGTCATGCTGTCGGCAATGGGCTTCCACAATGCGTCGTCGATCTGTGTGACATCGCCCTCCCCGCCCCGGTTCAGGGTCGTGCCCAGAAAATTCCGCAGCGCGTCGCGCCACTGTTCGCTTGTCTTGTCGTTGTGATCGACACCGATCAGCGCCAGGCTTTTGGGCAGCAACCCGGTCCGCGCCAGGTTGTAGAGCGCCGGCACGATCAGCCGCTTGGTCAAATCGCCGTTGGCGCCGAAGATAACGATGGCGGTAGGGGGCGGTGGCGCCTTGTGCGCGGCGCCGCTCACGTCTGCGGTTCCTTGGCCTTGTGGGCAGTCGCGCTTTCGATATGGCCGCCGAACTGCTTGCGCATCGCCGACAACAGCTTCTCGCCAAAGGTATTGCCGCTACGCGAGCGGAAGCGCGCGAACAGCGCAGCGGTGATGACGGGTGCGGGCACCGCTTCGTCCACCGCCGCCGCGATGGTCCAGCGGCCTTCGCCGCTGTCATCCACCTTGCCGGAGAATTCTTCCAGGGTGCTGGATTGCGCCAACGCGATCGCAGTCAGGTCCAGCAGCCAGCTCGCCACCACACTGCCGCGCCGCCACACCTCGGCCACGTCGGCCAGGTTGATATCGAAGCGCTCGTCTTCCGGCAGTGTGTCGGAATTTCGGCCTTTCATGATGTCGAAGCCTTCCGCAAAGGCCTGCATCAATCCGTATTCGATGCCGTTGTGCACCATCTTGACGAAATGGCCGGCGCCGGCGGGGCCGGCATGCATGTAGCCCTGGACGACGCGTGGATCGGCATCTTCACGGCCCGGCGTCTTGGGAATGTCGCCCGCGCCCGGCGCCAGCGACTTGAAGATCGGGTCCAGCCGATCGACGGATTTCTTCTCGCCGCCGATCATCATGCAGTAGCCACGCTCCAGCCCCCACACGCCACCGCTCGTTCCGACATCGAGATAGTCGATGCCTTTTTCGCGCAGCTGCCTTGCGCGGCGCACATCATCCTTGAAGAAGGTGTTGCCGCCATCGATCACGACGTCGCCTTTTTCCAGCAGGGTGCCCAGCTTGGCGATCGCATCCTCGGTGATCTTGCCGGCCGGCAGCATCACCCACACCGCGCGCGGGGCCTGCAGCTTCTTGACCAAGTCTTCCAGCGAACTCGCGCCGGTGGCGCCTTCCAGACCCTTCACGGCCTCTGCGCTGGCGTCAAAACCCACAATGGTGTGGCCGTTCTTCATCAGGCGGCGGCCGATATTGGCCCCCATGCGACCCAAACCCACGATACCAAGCTGCATGTAATCTCCCTGTGGCCTGAGCGGCGCTATCCGACGGCAATATCAGCCTATTCTGTAATCCCGGCTACAGCCTGGCCAAGGCAATTCCGGCAACGCGGCCAAGAGGGCCACGGTTCCGGGGAATAGCGCGGAAAAGCGGGCAAAAACAGGGGCAAACACTTGATATTGGGGGCCCGGTCCTGCCAATTACCCCCGCATAGAACGGGCATTTCATGGACGACGATTTCCGCAAGGCCGCACTCGACTATCACCGCCTTCCCCGCCCCGGGAAATTGTCGGTGGAAGCCACCAAGCGCATGGCGAATCAGCGCGACCTGGCGCTGGCCTATTCCCCCGGCGTGGCCGCAGCCTGCGAGGAGATCGCGAAAGACCCCAATACCGCCCGGGACTATACCGCCCGCGGCAATCTGGTCGCCGTCATCTCCAACGGCACTGCGGTTCTGGGCCTGGGCAACATCGGACCCTTGGCATCAAAGCCGGTGATGGAGGGCAAGGCCGTCCTGTTCAAGAAGTTCGCCGGCATCGACGTCTTCGACCTGGAAGTCGATCAGCTGGACGTCGACAAGTTCTGCGATGTCGTGGCGGCGCTGGAACCGACCTTCGGCGGCATCAATCTGGAGGACATCAAGGCGCCCGAATGCTTCATCATCGAGAAGAAGCTGCGCGAGCGCATGAAGATTCCGGTCTTCCATGACGACCAGCACGGCACCGCCATCGTCTGCGCCGCCGCCATCCGCAACGGATTGGTGTTGCAGGGCAAGACGCTGGAAGATGTGAAACTGGTAACGTCGGGCGCCGGCGCCGCGGCGCTCGCCTGCGTTGACCTGCTGGTGGCAATGGGCCTGCCCATCGACAACGTCACCCTGACCGACATCAAGGGCGTGGTGCACAAGGATCGCGGCGACGAGATGCCGCCGAACATGGCGCGCTATGCCAGAAAGACCGACGCCCGCACGCTGGGCGATGTGCTGGTCGGCGCCGATGTGTTCCTGGGGCTTTCCGCGCCCAATGTGCTCAAGCCCGAATGGCTGCCGCAAATGGCCAAGAACCCGCTGATCCTGGCGCTGGCCAATCCCAATCCTGAAATCATGCCGGAAGTGGCCAAGGCCGCGCGCCCCGACGCGATCATCGCCACAGGCCGCAGCGATTACGTCAACCAGGTCAACAACGTCCTGTGCTTTCCGTTCGTCTTCCGCGGCGCGCTGGACGTGGACGCGACCACCATCAATGAAGAGATGAAGGTGGCCGCCGTCGAGGCGATTGCGGCGCTCGCCCGCGCCGAGACCAGCGACGTGGTCGCCAAGGCTTACGGCGACGCGCTGAACGGCTTCGGTCCCGACTATATCATTCCCAAGCCCTTCGATCCGCGCCTGATCCTGCATATCGCGCCGGCGGTGGCGCGCGCCGCGATGGACAGCGGCGTGGCCCGCCGCCCGATCACCGATTTCGACGCTTACGAAAGCGAGCTGGAAAAATTCGTCTATCGCTCCGGCCAGCTGATGCGGCCGGTGTTCGACATCGCCCGCCAGACCCCACACCGCGTGGTCTATGCCGAAGGCGAGGAAGAGCGCGTGTTGCGCGCCGTGCAGACCGTGGTCGATGAAGGCCTGGCCCATCCCACACTGATCGGCAGCCGCCAGACCATCATGGCCAAGACCAAGGCGATGGGCCTGCGCCTGGATTTCAACAAGCAGGTGCGCATCGTCGATCCGCAGGCCGACAAGGACTTCATCGCGCCCCTGACCGCGCGTTACCAGAAGATGGTGGAACGCCGCGGCGTGCAGCCGGAATCGGCGGCGCGCTGGATCGCCAACCGCCACGGCATTGCCGCCGCCATGATGCTGGAAGCCGGCGAAGTCGATGCCGCGCTGTGTGGCGGCCTGGGCGACTGGACGCGCCAGCTGACCAACGTCCTGCCGCTGATCCCGCGCGATCCCGGCGTCTCACGGTTTTATACCCTGTCGTCGCTGATCCTGCCCAATGGCGCACTGTTCTTCTGCGACACGCATTTGAATTGCGAACCCAATGCCGAGCAGATCGCCGAGATGACACTGCTGGCCGCGCACCAGGTGCGCCGCTTCGGCTTGCAGCCCAAGGCGGCCCTGCTGTCGCACTCCAGCTTCGGCACCTCCGATCACGACAGCGCCTGCAAGATGCGCAAGGCGATGAAGCTACTGCGTACCGCCGATCCCGACTTCGAGATCGACGGCGAAATGCATGCCGACGCAGCCCTGAGTGATGTCCTGCGCGGGCGTTATGTTTCACAAAGCCCGCTGACCGGCTCGGCCAACCTGCTTGTGATGCCCAACCTGGATGCCGCCAATATCGCCTTGACCTTGCTGCAGGCGGCGACCGAGGCCTTGCTGGTGGGACCGCTGCTGCTGGGCGCCTCCAAGCCGCTGCACGTGATGGTGCCGACGGTAACGGCGCGCGGTATCGTCAACATGACCGCGCTGGCCGTCGCACAGGCCGGCGCCAAAAAATAAGAAGAGCGGAAAACGTCATGGACTTGCAGTCGCTGGCCCAGCAGGCCGTTACCTTCCACCAGCAGGGCAACCTGGCGGAAGCGGAAAAGCTATACCTGCAGATTCTGGCGGCCGATCCCGGCCTGTTCGGCCCGCGCTATTACATGGGCCTGATGCGACTGCAGCAGGGCCGCGCCGCCGAGGCGTGCGATTACCTGGACCAGGCGGTGCAGATCACCCCGACCGACCTGGGTGCGGTGATGAATTACGGCATGGCGCTGCGTGGCGCCGGCCGCGCCGATGAGGCCTTGCGCCAGTTCGACCAGGCGCTGGCGATCAACCCAAACCTGCCCGAAGCGCATTACAACCGCGGCGTGGCGCTGGCCGACCTGCAGCGGTATGAGACCGCGGTCGAGGCCTATGATCGCGCTTTGGTGGTGCAGCCGGAATTCGTTCCCGCCATCACCAACCGCGCCGTGGCGCTGGCCGCGATGGGCCGCTTCGATGACGCGCTGGAGAGTTATGATCGCGCGCTGCGCATGCAGCCCAGCAATGTCGTGGCGCTGAACAATCGCGGGCTGACCCTGCGCATGCTGCGCCGCCTGCCCGAAGCGCGGGAAGCCTATGAAAAAGCGCTGGCTATCCAGCCTGGCTATGACGATGCCCGCTACAATCTGGGTGTCGTGCTGTTGGACATGCAGCGCACCGAAGACGCGCTGACCGCCTTCGAGACGGTGATGCCGCGCCGCATGAACGATGCCGAGCTGCTGAACAATCGCGGCGTGGCGCTGTGGAACATGAAGCGCCCGGCCGAGGCGCTAGCCAGCTATGAAGCCGCACTGGCGATCGAGCCCAATTTCGTCGAAGCCTGGGGCAATCGTGGATTGGCGCTCAAGGACATGGCGCGCTTCGAAGATGCGCTGGCCAGTTTCGACACGGTGCTGAAATTCGTGCCTAAGAATCCCGTTGCGTGGAACAGCCGTGGCTCGGTGCTGCGCGAGATGAAGCGCTTCGACGACGCCATCGAAAGCTTCGGCCGCGCCATCGATATCCGTCCCGATTATGCCGAGGCGCTGAACAATCGTGGCTACACATATTGGGCCGACAAACATGAATACGCCCCCGCCCTGGCCGACCTGGAACGGGCGCTGGCGCTGGACCCCGACCATCCCTACGCGCTGGGCGAGGTGTTGCACCTGAAGATGTACGGGGCGGATTGGTCCGACTATGTCCAGCGCAAGGCCGACCTGGATGCCGCGGTGCGGCTGGGCCGGCGCGTGGCACGGCCTTTCCTGTTCCAGGCGATCTCGGAGAGTCCGGAAGACCTGCAGGCCTGCTCGCGCATCTGGACGCGCGACATGTATTTCGAGCAGCCGTCGCGCGGCCATGACCGCGAGGCGCGCAAGGCACACAGGAAAATCCGCGTCGGCTACGTGTCGGGCGAATTCCGCGAACAGGCGACCGCAATTCTGATGGCCGGCCTTTATGAAGCCCATGACCGCGAAAAATTCGAGGTCATTGCGATCGACAATACCGGTGCCGACGCACAAAAGATGGGCGACACCGCCATGCGGGCGCGGCTGGAAAAGGCCTTTGACCGCATGATCGATGTCAGCGTGCTGTCGGATGAAGCCGCCGCTGCCGCGATCCGCGACTTCGAGATCGACATCCTGGTCAACCTGAACGGCTATTTCGGCCGCCCGCGCATGGGCATTTTTGCCCGCCGCGCCGCGCCGGTGCAGGTCAATTATCTGGGCTTCCCCGCCACGCTGGGCGCCAGCTATATCGACTACATCCTGGCCGACGGCATTGTGATACCCGAAGCCGACCATCCCTTCTATGACGAGAAGGTCGTCACCCTGCCCGGCAGCTACCAAGTGAACGACAACAAGGGCCGTGCCATCGCCAAGGCGCCGTCGCGCGACGAAGCCGGTCTGCCCGAAGGCGCATTCGTCTTCGCCAACTTCAACAACGCCTACAAGCTGACGCCGGAGACCTTCGACGGCTGGATGCGCATCCTGAAAGCCGTACCGGGCAGCGTGTTGTGGCTGCTGGAGGCGCGCGCACCGTTCCAGGACAATGTCCGCGCCGAAGCGGCCAAACACGGGGTCGAAGGTTCGCGCATCCTGTTCGCACCCGACCGCGCGCCCGCAGATCACCTGGCGCGGCTGAGCCTTGCCGACCTGGTGCTGGATACCCTGCCCTACAACGCCCACACCACCGCCAGCGATGCGCTGTGGGCGGGCGTGCCGCTCCTGACGCGCAAGGGTACGGCCTTCCCGGGCCGTGTCGCCGCCAGCCTGCTGAGCGCAGCGGGCCTGCCCGAGCTGATCACGGAAGATGCCGCCGCCTATGAGGCGCTGGCGATAAAGCTCGCCACCGACGCAAAGGCGCTCAAGGCACTGCGCGACAAGCTGGCGAAGAACCGCGCCACTTGCGACCTGTTCAACACCGACAAAACCGCGCGCGCCATCGAAAGCGCCTATGAACAGATGTGGCAGCGCTGGCTGGCGGGCGAGAAGCCGGCCCCCTTCGCCGTCAAGGGCTGACGATGGATCTGGCGGCGCTGGGCCGGCAGGCGACCGCCCTGCACCAACAGGGCCGGCTGGGAGAGGCAGAGCCGCTCTATCGCCAGATCCTGGCCGCCAATCCGTCGGTCTATCCAGCCCTTTATCTGCTGGGCGCATTGCGGTTGCAGCTGGGCGACAGCGCCGACGCCGCGTCGCTGCTGCAGCGCGCGCTGGCGCAGAACCCGGGCGACCCTGCCGCCAATGTCCAATACGGAATGGCGCTGCAAAGCCTGATGCGATACCCCGAAGCGCTGGCTGCGCACGAACGCGCTCTGGCTGCCCAGCCCGGCAACATTGCCGCCCGCATGGGCCGCGGCGCGGCGCTGCGTGCACTGGAGCGTGACACCGAAGCGTTGGCGGATCACGAAGCCGTGTTGACCGCGGACGGCAGCAATGTCGACGCCTGGAACGGGCGCGGTGCGTTGCTGCGCAAACTTGGCCGCGTCGACGAGGCGCTGGACAGCCTGAACCGCGCCCTGGCGCTGGCGCCGGATTTCGCCGAGGCGCTGCACAATCGCGGCGAGCTGCTATGGAACGACAAGGCGGATTTCACCGCAGCGCTCGCAGACCTGGAACGCGCCCTGGTGCTGGCCCCGGATCGCCCCCACCTGGCCGACAATCTGCGCCATGTGAAGATCCTGCAGGCGCTGTTCTATTGCGACTGGCCCGCCGCAGCGGCCATTCGCGCCGCACTGCCCGGCTGGATCGCCGCCGGCGAGATCGTGCCGCCCTTCCTGACATTGCTGCTGTGCGACGATCCGCACCTGTCGAAGGCCGCGGCGCAAAACGTCATCGCCAGGCGCTTCCCAGCCAAGCCGCCTATGGCAACGGGGCGCTACAACCACGACCGGCCGCGCATCGCCTATATCTCGTCAGACCTGGGCGACCATCCGGTGGGCGCACAGATCGTGCAGATGATCGAAAACCACGATCATGAACGGTTCGAGATCATCGCCATATCTACCGGCAAGCGTGACGGCAGCGCACTGCGCCGCCGCCTGGCGCAAGCCTTCCAGCAATTCCACGACGTGCAGGGCCGCAAGCCCGCCCAGATCGCCCAGCTTGTCCGCGACCTGGAAGTCGATGTGCTGGTGGACCTGAACGGCCACACCCAGAACGACAATCTGGAAACCATGAGCCACCGTCCCGCGCCTGTGCAGGCCTTGTGGCTGGGCTATGCGGGCACGAGCGCGGCGCCGTTCGTGGATTATGTCATCAGTGACCGCCTCACCTCACCCGACGCGATCGACTTCACCGAAAAGCTGGTCTATCTGCCCGACAGCTTTTTCGTCACCGACACGAGCCGGGTCATCGGTACAGCACCCACGCGCACCGAAGCGGGCTTGCCGACAGACGGCTTCGTGTTCTGCAGCTTCAACCTGAACACCAAGATCACCGAAGACGTCTTCGCGGTGTGGATGCGGCTGCTGGCCCAGGTGCCGGGCAGTGTGCTGTGGCTGAAGGAACCGGGCACAGTGCCACGCGCGGTACTGACAAAAGCGGCCGAAGCCGCCGGTATCGATCCCGCACGGCTGGTCTTTGCAGGCCGGGTCGAGATCGATGTTCACCTGGCCCGCCACGCCCTGGCCGACCTGTTCCTCGACAGCCTGCCCTACAACGCCCATGCCACGGCGTGCGACGCGCTATGGGCCGGGCTGCCGGTATTGACCTGCCGTGGCCGCGCCTTTCCAGGCCGCGTCTCGGCCAGCTTGTTGCACGCGGTGGGATTGCCCGAACTGGTCACCGACACGCTGGAAGACTATGAAACGCTGGCGCTGGCACTGGCACGCGATCCGGCGCGGTTGAAAGCCTTGCGCGACAAGCTGGCGGCCAACCGTGCCATTGCGCCGTTGTTCGACACACAGCGCTTCGCCCGCAACCTGGAAGCCGCCTATCTGGCGATGCTCAACGGATGAACTGGTCAACGTAATCGGCGCCCAGGCCGACCGCGGTGTAATGCTTGCGGCACAGATCGATCTTGGTGAAGACGTCCTCGTAACCCAGCACCGCGCCATCGGGATCGACATACAGCATCACGCCATTCACCTGGAACAGGGTGATCATCTCGGGCACATCGTCATCGACCACCAGGGTATGGGTCTCGCCCGGCGCCTCGTAGACATAGCCGCCTTCCTGCGCCACCCAGTCATGTTCCAGGTAACGCCAGCGACCCTTGATGACATAGCCATGCACCGGCTGTGGATGGCGATGACGCGACAGCACGCCGGATTTGCGCACCCGGAGCAGGTTCTGCCAGTAGCCGCGCGACGCACACAGACACAGCGGACGGAACCAGACATTCTCGGCCTGCGGCACCCAGATGCGTTCGTCATCGGGCAGCACCGACGGGATCACAATCTCTGCCGGCGACTCCTTGGGCTGGGGATGACGATAGGGAGTTCTAGAATTGTCCTGGGCCATGTCTCTTCTTCTTACTTTGCGATGTATCCGCCATCGACCGGCAGTACCGCGCCGGTGATGAAGCGCGCCGCGTCCGAACACAGGAAGGCGACCACGCCCGCCACGTCATCGGGCTTGCCCCAGCGACCCAGCGGCGTGCGCGCCAGGATCGCGTCCGAACGCGCCTTGTCGTCCTGGGCGGGCTTGGACAAGTCGGTTTCGATCCAGCCTGGCGCCACCGCGTTGACGCGGATATCAGGCGCCCAGGCCACCGCCAGCGACTTGGTCAACTGCACGATGCCGCCCTTGGAGGCGGTATAGGCCGGGTTCAGCGGCGCGCCGAAGGTGGACCAGAGCGAGGCGATGTTGACGATCGCCCCGGCCGACGCCTTCAGCAGGTCTTTCGCCGCCAGGCACATGCGCATGGTGCCGGTGAGATTGACCTCGATCACGGCCTGGAAGCCCTCGACGGAGAATTCCCTGCCTTCGCGCAGGATGATGCCGGCACAGTTGACCAGCGCATCCAGCCGATCGAAGCCGATCACGCTGTGGGCGACGTCTTCGTCTTTCGTCACATCCAGCTCGATGGCATTAAGGCCCGCACGCTTGGGCATGGCGACGATGGCGTCGGGCGTGTGCCCGGTCACGGTGACGGCGTAACCGGCATCCAGCAGCGCCTGGGCGATGCCAAAGCCGATACCGCCGGTGCCGCCGGTGATCAGGGCGTGTTTTTGCGCAGTTTCCATGCGGCGTAATAGAGCAGCCCGGCGACGTTCCAGACAAGAAAGAAAACGCGCGTCAGCTGCGGCAAACTCCAGAACAGATAAAGACAGCCCAGCACCGTCACCGCGCCCACGACCCACGGCCAGGGCGTCAGGAACAGGCGCTTCGTCCCGGCCAGGCGTTTGCGCAGCACCAGCATGCAGACCGCGACCGACGCGAACGCCAGCAGGGTCCCGGCATTGGCCAGCGCGGCAATGTCGCTCAGCGGCACCAGACCGGACAGGATCGCCACGAGCACCGCCGTCGCGGCGGTGATGCGCACCGGTGCGCCAGTGCGCGGGCTGACATGCGCCAGCCATTGCGGCAGCAAGCGGTCGCGCGCCATGACGAAGAAGATGCGGCTTTGCCCGAACAGGAATGCCAGGATCACGGTCGGCAGCGCAATCACGGCCGCCGCACCGATCGCCACCGCCATGCCACCTTGCCCCAGGCTGCGCAGGATCGCCGCCAGCGGCTCGGACGAATGGGCGAAGCTGTCCACCGGCAATGCGCCAACGGCGGCCGCGCCCACCAGCACATACAGCGCGGTGCAGACCGCCATCGAGCCGATGATGCCGATGGGCAGGGTGCGGCCCGGATCTTTCGCCTCTTCCGCCGCCGTTGAGATCGCATCGAAGCCGTAGAAGGCAAAGAAGATGATCGCTGCCGCCGCCATCACGCCACGGTTCAGCCCGGCTTCGGTGTGCGCCGCGAAGCCGTACGGCATGAAGGGATGGTAGTGCGACATGTCGAAATGCGGCAGCGCTACCGCGATGAACAGCAGAAGCGCCACGATCTTCACCACCACCAAAGCGGCATTCAGCGTGGCGCTTTCGCGCGTGCCCGCCATCATCACGCCTGCCACCACCGCGACAACGACGATGGCCGGCAAGTTGATCACCCCGCCTTCCAGCGGCCCGGCCAGCAGCGCATGTGGCAAGTTCACGCCCAGCCCCGACAGGAAACCGCTGGCGTAACCGGACCAGCCTACCGCCACGGTGCCGACCACCAGCGAATATTCCAGGATCAGGCTCCAGCCCACGACCCAGGCGATCACTTCACCCAGGGTGACATAGGCATAGGTATAGGCGCTGCCCGAAGCCGGAATGGTGGTCGAGACTTCGGCATAGGCCAGCGCCGCGCAGGCGCACACCGCCCCCGCCACCAGGAAGGACAAGGTTACCGCCGGTCCCGCAAGGTTCGCGCCCACACCCACGAGCGTATAGATGCCGGTGCCGACGATTCCGCCGACGCCCAGCGCCAGCAGCTGCCACCAGTCCAGGCTGGGCTTCAGCCGTTGGTCCGGCGGCAAAGCTTCCAGATCGATCACCTTGCGCGCGAACCAGCTTCCCATGCGGGCAGCATGGCGCACAGGGCGCAAGCGGGCAATCGGCTACCAGGTGACGTTCAGCCCCGCGATCCCGGTATAGCTCTGCGAGTGCGCGCTGGACTGGGCTTCCATGTGCAGGTCCAGCCCCAGGCCCGTCTTGTTGTAGAGCATGGCGCCCAGCGACAGCCGCCCGCCATCGCGCCCGGTGCGCGCGCCATAGACGGTGAAGCCTGATGCCGGCGCGCTGGCGAAGCTGGCCGACGCACTGTCCAGACCGCTCATGTCATGCACCCAGGCCAGCCGGTCCGACAGGCGGATGCTCCAGATGCGGTCCAGCGGCACATCCATGCTCTGGCGCAGGCCCAGCTCGGCGTCGATGCTGTTAACGGTCTGCGCGCCATAGGCGAGCGCAAAGTTGGAAGTACCCGACACCGCACTCTCGTTGTAGCCATTGCGGTGGAACATGCGGTCCTCGACGGCAATATAGGGCGTCAGGAACGGCAGGGTCACACCGGCCTCATAGCGCCCGCCGAACGTCAGGCCCTTGGGCTTGGCAGCAAGGATGTCGGTGCCCGACACCGTGATGGTGCGGGTGGTACTGAGATCGTCCAGGCCGCCGCCCAGCATGAAGGCGTTGTAGGCATGGCGGCCCAACGGCAGCCAGCCATAAAGACCGGCCTGCCAGCTATCCAGCGAACCATTGCCCATGCTGTTGGCGAGATGGAAATTGGAGGTGCCTTGCGACAAGGCCACGCCCAGCACGCCGCCGGTGCTGGTGTGCCAGTCGTAACCCACGGCGAAGCCGGACGCATGCGACTTGAACTTCTGCGAGCCCGGCGTGTCATCGCCATTCACGATGCGGCTGCCGGCGAAGCCAGACGCCCACACCGAACGCTTCGCGGCCGAGCGGTCCTGGATGCGATCGAACACCGTGTCCAGGAACGGGTTGAACATCGAACGCCCCGCTTGCGCCAGATCTGCGCCCGGTTCACCCGCAAGCTGGTTCGCGGCTGTCGCCAGCCCGGCCGAGGTCAAGGTACCCAACTGCTGCAGCGGGGCGGCCAGGGTGGCGCCCGCCGCGATGGCACGGTCGATGCCGGCCACCGGCGCCTGCTGGTTCAAGGTGGCGGTGGTGGGCAGCAGCGGCGCCAGCTTCGCCAGGTTGACGGTCAAATAGACATTGTTGGCGTCATAGGTAACCGATGGCGTGAACTGCGCGCCGGTGCTGGCGATGGGCGCGACCGCAAAGCTGCCGCTGATGCCGCCGGTAGCGGTCAACACAGTCATCTTCTGGCCCAGCAGCAGGGTGCCGTCGGCGCTGGAAGCACTGAGGGTGCCGGCCAGGCTCGCAGTGCCGGTTGCCGTCAGCTTGGATGATGAGGTCGAGGTGGTGTTGACCACGAAGGTACTGCCGCTGGCGAAGGCAACATTGCCGTTCACCGCCAAGGTGCCGGTGCCGCCCGATCCCGCCACCAGGGCGCCGCCGGAATTGACGGTGACGCCCGGCACGGTGCCGGTGCCCGCCAGGGTGCCACCGGAGTTCACCGTCACGCCGTTGGATGATGCAATCGAGCCGTTCACCGTCAGCGTTCCACCATTGATGGTGGTCCCGCCGGTGTAGGTACTCACGCCCGACAGGGTCTGCTTGCCGCCGGCCAGGGTCAGTCCGCCGGTACCGGAGATGACGCCCGCAAAATTGTCCACGCCGTTGTTCAATGTCAGCATGTTTGCGCCTAGCGTCACCACGCCATTTCCACCCAGCGAGGCCAGCTGCGCGGTGCCGGCGCCCGACAGGTCCAGCGTACCGTTGTCCACCACATCGCTGGACGATGCGATGCTGGCGGAACTGCTCAGCACGAGGTCTGCGCCCGTCGCAATGGTGGTTGTACCGGTATAGCCGTTCACTGCCGTCAGGGTCAGCGGTCCGGTGCCCAGCACATTGACCCCGCCGCCGCCCGAAATGGTCCCCGCGAAGGTCTGTGCGTCCGAACGATTGAAGGCCAGGGTTCCGCTGTCCGCCACATTGCCGGTGATCACGCCGCTGGTGCCGCCATTGCCCACCTGCAGAGTGCCCGAGCTGATGGTGGTACCGCCGCTGTAGCTATTGGCGCCGGTCAGCGTCACGGTGCCCGACCCCATCTGCACCACGCTGCCGGTCCCGTTGATCGCGCCGGCGAAGACGAAAGTATCCGAGCGGTCGAATGCCAGCGTTCCCTGATCGGTGACGTCGCCGGTGATGCTGCCGCTGGTCAGCGCACGACCCAACTGCAGGGTGCCCGCCGAAATCGTCGTGCCGCCACTATAGGTGTTGGTGCCCGTCAGTATCTGTGTGCCGCCGCTAACGGTGAGCGCGCCCGTGCCGGAGATCACGCCGCTGAACACGGTCGAACCATTGGTGATGTTCAGGCCTTTGGCGCCCAGTGATACCGCACCGCTGCCCGACAAGGTGCCGATGGCGACCGATCCGCTGTTGAGCCCGGAGACATCAAAGGTGCCGTTCACGTTCACCGTGCCGGCGGAATAAAGCGAAGCATTGCCCGCCAGCACCAGGCTGCCGCCCAGGATCGAGGTGGTGCCGGTATAGGTATTGGCGCCTGTCAGCGTTTCGGTGCCGCCACTGACGGTCACACCGCCCGAACCCGCGATCACGCCGCTGAAAGTATCGCCCGCATTGGAGAGCTGCAGGGTCGTGGTGCCCAAGGCCACCTGGCCGCCGCCCGCCAGCGAGTTGATGGTGGTAAGCTGGATGCTGGCGGCGCTGGTCGAGGCCGAAACGTCCAACAACGCATTGTCCACGACCTTGCTGGACGCCGACAAGGCGCTGGTGCTGGCCAGGTACAGCGCACCCGCGTTGATCTGGGTTACGCCGGTGAAGGAGGTGGTGCCCGACAGGGTCTGGCGGCCGCCCGCAATCACCAGATCTCCGGTGCCGGAGATGTTGCCCGAATAGGTCCCAGAGGCGTTGGTCAGCACAAGCTGCTGGTTGCCCAGCTTGATCGCGCCATTGCCCGTGATCGATTGCAGCGTGACGCTGCCCGCGGCACCGGAAATGTCGAAAGTACCGCCATTGGATAATCCGCTGGAGGCCGAAATGTCACCCGCCCCCACCAGCGCCAGGGTTCCGCCGGTGATCGTGGTTGCGCCCGTATAGGCCTGCACCGCGGTGACGGAGGTGATGCCCGCGCCCGACTGGGCCACGGCACCAGCGCCCGAGATCACGCCGCTATACGTCATCGCACCGCCGCTGAAGAAGCCGACCGTACCGCTGTTGGTGATGTTGTTGGTCACGCTGCTGGCGCCCAGCTGCAGGGTGCCGCCGGTCACGGTGGTCGCGCCGGTATAGGTGTTGATGCCGGTCAAGGTTTCCACACCACCCGTCACAGTGACGCCGCCGCTGCCGGAGATCACGCCGGTGAAGGTGCCCGATGCCGAGGTGAAGGTCAGGGTCTGGCTGCCCAGATTGACCAGTCCCGCACCGCCCAACGACTTGATCGAGACGCCGCTGGTAGCCGAAATATCAAGCGTGCCTGCGACATTGACCTGGCTGGAACTGGCGATGCTGGCCGTGCTGGACAGTGCCAGCACGCCGCTGGAGACGGTGGTGATGCCGGTATAGTTCTCGGCCGCAGTCAACGTCAGCGTGCCGCCACCGAACTGGGAGAGCCCGCCCGCGCCCGCAATGGTCCCGTCGAAGCTGATATTGTCGGAGTGGGCAAATGCCAGAACGCCCGTGACCGAAACATTTCCCAGGATCGAGCCGCCATCGGCCAGTTCCAGAGTGCCGCCGCTCACGGTTGTGCCACCGGTATAGGTGTTGGCGCCAGTCAGAATCTGAGTGCCCGACGTGACGTTCAGTCCACCCGTCCCCGAGATCACGCCGCTGAAGGTGTCGGCCGCCGCGGTGATGTAGAGCGATCGCGAGCCCAGCAACACGCTGCCAGCGCCCGACAGGGATTCGATCGACGCGCCCGACGTGGTGGCGGAAATGTCGAAGGTGCCGCCATCATAGAGATGGCTGGAGGTGGCGATGCTGCCGCCGCCGTTCAGGATCAGCGAGGCGCCGCTGTTGACGGTGGTGGTGCCGGTATAGGTATTCACCCCGCTCAGGGTTATAGCCCCGCCGCTGCCGCTGTTGGCGAAGATGATGTTGCCGGCGCTACCGCTGACCGCATCGGAAAAAATGCCCGAGAAGGTGGCGGAATTGCCATTCTGGTCGATGGTGTTGCTGGTGGAGGTGTCCAGCGTGAAGTTCTGGCTGTAGGTCGGGTTGGCGGTGGAATCGATCACCAAAATGCCGCCCTGGAAAACCGGGTTCACCGAATTGCCCAGCGCCGATGCATTATACGTGGTGTTGGCGGTGGCGATGTTGCCGGCAAACGCCGGCGCCGTGCTCAGAGCACATAGCGCAGCGGTACCCGCCAGGATCGCGCGCAGGGAAGACTGACGGGCCGCGTTCGCGCGCGCCGGGGATTGCCGATGGACCACTTGCCTCTCCAAGAGAGAGGGGCCTTGCGCGCACCGTGCGCGCATGTTCTGCAGCACCCCCGTTGGAAGGGAACCTAGCGGGCGATCATTTCCGCAACGTGGGTCGGCGGTTCCAAATAGGTCATGAGTTCCACGTCATGACGCGAGACTCATGACAACTGCATCATGACGTCGCCGTCAGACGCGGCGGCGCGATCCTGCAAGATCTGGGTCATGTCATCGGGAAGGAAGAGATGGTGGGTGATGTAGGGATCGAACCTACGACAAGCTGATTAAGAGTCAGCTGCTCTACCAACTGAGCTAATCACCCACACGCCCAAGGGCCGCTTCAGAGAGCCGTCAGGGACGCGCCTAATAACAGAGGGCACCCCCCCTGTCCAGAAAGGGTTTGGAAAGCGCCTGTGGGCAGATTTTTGGAACAAAATCAGCGGTCTGGCGGCCACCCGGCCGGTCAGATAATGCCGCCGGAATGGCGGGGAATCTCCACCTGGCGGTGGATATGCACGCTCATCAGCAGGCCGAATCCGAACATCACCGTCAGCATGGCGGAACCGCCATAGGACAGCAGTGGCATGGGGATGCCTACTACCGGGATCAGGCCCATCACCATCAGCCCGTTGACCATGATGTAGAAGAAGAAGTTCAGGATCACGCCCATCGCCAGCAGGCGGGCGAACTGGCTGCGCGCGCTCATCGCCGTCTGCACGCCATAGAAGATCACCACCGCGAATAGAATCAGCAGTGCGATGGCGCCGGTGAAGCCGAACTCTTCGCAGAAGCTGGTCCAGATGAAGTCGGTCTGACTTTCGGGCAGGAAGTTCAGCCGGCTCTGGGTGCCATTCAGGAAGCCCTTGCCCGCTACCCCGCCCGAACCGATCGCGATCTTGGCCTGGGTGATGTTCCAGCCCTTGCCCAGGGCGTCGCTTTCCGGATCCAGGAAGGTCTCGACGCGGGCCTTCTGGTAGTCGTGCAGCGCAAAGCGCCAGGCCAGCGGCACCGCCGCCGCCACCGCCGCCAGGGTCGGCGCGATCCACCACCACGAAAGCCCCGCCAGGAACAGCAGCGAGCAGCCATCCATGATGATGATCAGGGTGGTGCCCAGGTTGGGTTGCAGCACCACGAAGACCGCAGGGATGCCGATCATCGCGAGGCCGATGGCCAGGGGAATGGGCTTGGAAATGTCTTCCACGCTCTTGCCATGCAGGAAGCGGGCGAGCGCGAGAACCAGCGCGATCTTCATCAGCTCGGACGGCTGCAGGTCCATCGGTCCCAGCGAAATCCAGCGCTGCGCGCCCAGGCCCACATGGCCGGCCACCACAACCGCCACCAGCAGCAGCAGCGCCAAGGCATAAGCGGGATAGGCAAGGCTCATCCACACCCGGATGTCGATGGTTGCGGCCGCCAAAAGCACGAACAGGCCCAGGGTGAAATGCGCCATCTGCTTCAGCGCCCAGGGATTCAAATGCCCGCCCGCAACGGAATAGAGCATGGCGATGCCGGCAGATGCGATCAGGCAGATCAGCAGCACCAACCCCCAGTTGATCTCGGTCAGCTTGTCGAGAAATGAGAGCGTGCGCTTGGCAGCGGCATAGGGACGAAGCGCCATCAGTTCCCCGCTTTCGCGAATTTGCGGGGCTCAGGCTGCGCGTCGGCCGATGACGGCGCGGGATAGGCGGTGGGCAGCCTGGAGGGATCGCGCTGCTGGCAGAACAGCATCACGTCGCGGGCCATCGAGACGTGCGGATGGGCCGGGGTCGCGCCATGCTCGATGATGCTGACGATGGCGTATTTCGGGTCTATCACCGGGGCATAGCCGATGAACAGCGCATGGTCGCGCAGTTTCCAGTCCAGCGAACCGTTCTTCGTCAGGCCGCGCAGATGCTCTTCCTGGGAATAGACACGCACCTGGGCGGTGCCGGTCTTGCCCGCCATCTCGAAGCCCGGATTGGGGATGCGCCAGGAAAAGGCCGTGCCGCCCCCCTCGTTCATCACCTTGTTCATGCCGCTGCGCACCCGGGTCAGCGCCTCGTCGCTGAAATCCAGCTTGGCAGGCTCGACGCGCGGCATCACCTTGCCGCCCACCGAATGCACCAGGCGCGGCACTACAGCCTTGCCGCTGGCCAGGCGTGCGGCTTGCTGCACAAGCTGCAGCGGCGTTGCGGTGACATAGCCCTGCCCGATGCCGACGCTCAGCGTATCGCCCTGCTGCCAGGCCGCCTTGAAGGTTTTCTGCTTCCAGGCGCGCGAGGGGATCAGGCCGGAATGTTCGCCCGGCAGTTCGATGCCGGTGACCGCGCCCAGGCCCAGCTTGCGCGCGGCCTCCTCGATCTTGTCGATGCCCAGCCGGCGCGCCGTCTCATAGAAAAAGACGTCGCAGGAATTCTTGATGCCGCCTTCGATGTCGAGCGAGCCATGGCCCCTGTGCTGCCAGCAATGGAAGGCATGGCCACCGAAATTGTACACACCGCTGCACGACACCCGGTAATCCGGCGTGGCGATGCCTGCCTCGATCGCGGCCAGCGCTACAGCCGTCTTGAAGGTGGACCCCGGCGGATAGATGCCGCTGGTCACCTTGTTCAACAGCGGCTTGTGATCGCTGGTGGTCAGGTCACGCCACTGCGCTCCCGAAAGACCGACATTGAACCAGTTGGGATCGAAGCCCGGCGTTGAGGACAGGGCGATGACGTCGCCATTGTTGACGTCCATCACCACCATGGCTGCGCTTTCGGTGCCCAGCTTCTGGTCGGCAAGCGCCTGGACCTGGCGATCGATGGTCAGATAGACGTCGTCGCCCGGCTCGCCTGCATCCTTGCCCAGTTCGCGCACGACGCGGCCATAGGCGTTGACTTCGACGCGCGAGGCGCCGGCGCGGCCACGGATTTCTGTGTCGTAGGCCTTTTCGATGCCGCGCTTGCCGATGCGCATGCCCGGCAGGCTCATTAGCGGATCGCTGTCCTTGGCCTGCTCCTGCTCGGAGACCGAGGCGACGTAACCCAGGATGTGCACCAATTCCGCGCCGAAAGGATAGTCGCGCGTCTCGCCCACATCGCACTGGATGCCCGCCAGATACGGCAGATGCAGGTTGACGCGGCTGAACTCCTCCCAGGTCAGGTTCTCGGCCACCGGCACCGGCACGAACTTCTTGTTCATGGCGATGTCGTGGATCACCTTCTTCTTCTGGGTGTCGGTGAGCTGGATCACCTTGGCGATCTGGTCCAGCGCCGCGGGCACGCCTTCGGTCGCCTGTTCGCGAACCAGCAGGACGCGATAGTTGCGCCGGCTGTTGGCCAGCTCGACCCCGAAGCGATCGATGATGCGGCCGCGCGGCGGGGCGATAAGACGCTCGCTGATGCGATTGGCTTCGGAGTCGACCAGATACTGGTCGCCATTCTTGATCTGCAGCTGATACAGGCGCCCCGCCAGCACCGCGAACACGGTCGCCATGCCGCCGCCCAGACCCAGCGAACGGCGGGTAAAGGTGGCGTAGCGGCTTTTGTCCTTCTTATCGAACAGGGGCATCAGATGTCCCCGCGCGATGCACCCACCAGCCGGTGATGGACAAAGCCGATCACATAAGCCGTGGGAATATAGAACAGCGCCGTCATGGCGAGTTCGGAAAGAATGGGCGCCACCGGCGGCAGGTGTGCATGCAGCATCGCCACCGTGAAGTAGGCGACGGCGCAACAACAAGCAGCAGCCCCGGCAAAGCCCAGCACCGCGGCCATGCCGCCAAGCCCGGCAAAGCTGTCACGCTGGCGCGCCACAAGCGCATAGGTCAGCACGAAAGACAGGGTCCACACGCCGGGCGGGCCGCCGGACAGCAGGTCTTCGGCGAAGCCGATGGCCAGCGCCGCGGCCGGGGTCATCAGGTCGGGGCGCACCAGGCACCAGAAATAGACCGGCACCAGCGCCAAGAGCGGTGACGGCACGACACCCCCCAGGATCGAGACGGGAATATTGGCGATGAAGGCCGCGATCAACCCGCAGAACAGCGGCACCAGGGCCGCGATGTATTTCAGCGAGGATGAGGTGCCGGGCCGTTCCAGAGTCGCCATGGTCAGCGATCCGCGTCTTCGGTGGGCGGCGTTTCGGCTTCTGCCTGAGGCTTGGGCGCCGGCTTGGGCGTCACCGGCGCGATGGTCGAGGCCGCGGTGGGCGCGGGCGGCGGCGGCACCAGCGGCTTCAATCCGGCGGCCTCCGCCGGCAGCTCAGCAGCAGCAGGCGGCGCCTCGGGCGGCTTGGAGAAATTCAACACCTCGACATCCTGGGTCGAGCCGGCATCGGCCAGAAGCTGCACACGCCATCCGCCCGCGCTGTCCTGCACCACCGTGCCGATCGGAAGGCCGGGCGGCAGCAGGCCGCCATCGCCCGACGAAACGACTTGATCGCCGGCATGCAGGGTCACCTGGCGCGAGACCATGTCCAGCGCGGGCCACTGGCTGTTGTCGCCGGTCATCATCGCCTGGACGTTGGCGGTCGCATCCTTGGCCGAGGTCGCCACCGTCACGGGAATGCGTGAGTTGATGTCGGTGAGCAGGATTACCCAGCTGGTGTTGCGGCCCGCCAGATAAATGCGCCCGATCATGCCGCGCGCATCCACCACCGCCTGGCCGGGCAGCGCATGATCGTCGCGGCCGGCATCCAGGATCATGGTCTGCAGGAAGGGCCGGTTGGCGCGGCCGATGACACGCGCCAGCACCGCGTTCATCTTGGGATCGGGGACAGCGTGCAAAAGGCTCTGATACCGCGTGACGCGGCCCTGCAGCACGATGGCGAGATTGCGCCACTGGCGCAGGCGCGCATTCTCTTCCTTCAGCTTCAGGTTCTGCTCATAGACCGAGAAAATCTCGCTGATCGAGCCCATCCAGCGGTCGAAGCCCTGGATCGGCGCACGCGCCTTGGTCAGCACCGGCGCCATCATGTCGGTAACGCGCACCCGCGCCTGGTCCAGCCGACCCGACTGGGTCTTGCCCACCAGCACCAGGACGACCGCGAGCGCGATGACAATGACCAGCGGAAGCTGGGCGTTGCTTTTGCGGGCGATCTTCCAGGCGTTTGCCATTGCTGCGGGCCTCTACCCGCCGATGCTTAGAACGCGGTGGAAAGGACGTGGCGCATGACCTTGGAATTCTCCAGCACCCGGCCCGTGCCCAGCGCGACGCAGGACAGCGGATCGTCGGCGATGGAAACCGGCAGACCTGTTTCGTCCCGCAGGACCTGGTCCAGGTTCGCCAAGAGCGAGCCGCCGCCGGTGAGCACGATGCCCTTGTCGACGATATCAGCCGCCAGTTCGGGCGGCGTGGCTTCCAGCGCCACTTTCACGGCTTCGACGATGGCGCCGACCGGTTCGGCAAGGGCCTCGGCGATGTGGCGCTGGGTGATGGTGATTTCCTTCGGCACGCCGTTCAGCAGGTCGCGCCCCTTGATCTCCATGGTGACGCCGTTGCCATCCATGGGCAGCGCCGCCGAGCCGATTTCCTTCTTGATGCGCTCGCTGGAGGCTTCGCCGATCAGCAGGTTCTGGTGGCGGCGGATATAGGCGATGATCGCCTCGTCCATCTTGTCGCCACCCACGCGCACGCTGCGGGAATAGACGATGCCGCCCAGCGACAGCACGGCCACTTCCGTCGTGCCGCCGCCGATATCGACAACCATCGAGCCGGTGGGTTCCGACACGGGCAGGCCCGCACCGATGGCGGCGGCCATCGGTTCCTCGATCAGGTAGACCCGGCGGGCGCCGGCCGACAAAGCCGATTCCTGGATCGCGCGGCGTTCCACGGCGGTCGAACCCGACGGCACGCACACGATGATCATGGGATTGGCGAAGGAGCGGCGATTATGCACCTTGCGAATGAAGTGCTTGATCATCTCCTCCGCCACCTCGAAGTCGGCGATGACGCCGTCGCGCATGGGGCGGATTGCTTCGATGTTGCCGGGCGTGCGGCCCAGCATCATCTTGGCGTCGTTGCCCACGGCGCGGACGGACTTCTTGCCGCCGCGAGTGGTGATGGTGGCGACGACGCTGGGCTCATTGAGCACGATGCCGCGCCCCTTGACGTAGACCAGCGTATTCGCCGTGCCGAGATCGATGGCCATGTCGCTGGAAAGCGCGCCGAGAAGACTGCCGAACATGCTTTACGTGTGTCCCTGAGCTGGAGAGCTGAAACGATTAACTGCAAGCGCCATTCCGGAAAAATCGCCCCCGGCTGCGCCGGTTCCGGGGGCGATGTGTGTCATCGTGCGACAGTCAGCGCTTCAGGCGCCAGTTTCTCCCGCTTCACCAGCAGCTTGTTGAGCGCGTTCACATAGGCATAGGCCGCCGCCACCATGGTGTCGGTGTCGGACGCCTTGCCGGTGACGGTGCGCCCATTTTCTTCCAGACGAACATTCACGGTCGCCTGGGCGTCTGTACCCTCGGTGACGGCGTTGATCTGGAACAGCTGCAGGGTCGCGGTGTGGGGGAAGGCCTCGCGGATCGCCATGAAGATGGCATCCACCGGGCCGTCACCCGATACCGTCACGCTCTTGATGGCGCCATCGATATCGAGCGTCAGCGAGGCGACAGGGATCACGCCGGTGCCCGATTCCACCCGCATCGCCTTGATGGAGATGGCATCGCGGCCGCGCATGATCTCGTCGTCCACAAGGGCGGCGATATCCTCGTCGAAGACATGTTTCTTCTTGTCGGCCAACTCCTTGAAGCGCTTGAAGGCGTCTTCGAAGGCTTCGGTCTCCAGCACATAGCCCATGCTTTCCAGCTTGTCCTTGAAGGCATGGCGCCCCGACAGCTTGCCCAACATCAGCGACGTGGAATGCACGCCCACATCCTCGGGCCGCATGATCTCGTAGGTCTCGACATTCTTCAGCATGCCATCCTGGTGGATTCCGGACTCATGGCTGAAGGCGTTCTTGCCCACGATCGCCTTGTTGTACTGCACCGGCATGCCGGTGTGGTTGGACACCATCTTGGACACGCGATTCAGCATGGTGGTGTTGATGTTGGTGGTGAAGGGCATGATATCCTTGCGCACCTTCAGCGCCATCACGATCTCTTCCAGCGCGGCATTGCCGGCGCGCTCGCCGATGCCGTTGATGGTGCATTCCACCTGGCGCGCACCGGCCAGCACGCCCGCCAGAGAATTCGCCACCGCCAGGCCGAGGTCGTTATGGACATGGGTGGAGAAGATCACCTTGTCGGAGTTGGGCACCCGCTCCCGCAGCATCTTGATGATCTCGAAATATTCCTGCGGCGTGGAATAGCCCACCGTGTCGGGAATATTGATCACCGTGGCACCGGCACTGATCGCCACGTCCACGCATTTGCACAGGAAATCCGGCACCGTGCGGGTGGCGTCCTCGCCCGACCATTCGACTTCGCTGGTGTAATTGCGCGCGCGGGTAACCGACGCGCCGATCGCTTCCAGAACCGCATTCTCGCCCATGTTGAGCTTGTGCTTCATGTGCACGGGCGAGGTGGAAATGAAGGTATGGATGCGCGGGCGGAACGCGCCCTTCAGCGCTTCGCCGGCACGGTCGATATCCTTGAAGCCGGCGCGGGAGAGCCCGCAAACACTGGCTTTCTTGACGATCCTGGAAATCTCCTGCACCGCCTTGAAATCGCCCGGCGAGGAAATCGGGAAGCCCGCTTCGATCACGTCCACGCCCATTTCGTCGAGCAGGGCGGCGATCTCCAGCTTCTCTTCGTGCGTCATCGCAGCGCCCGGCGACTGCTCGCCATCGCGCAGTGTGGTGTCGAAGATCAGGATAGGGGTCGTCGGTGTATTGGTGTTGCTGGTCATGACATGTCGTCCTTCTGTTCGCCGCTCTTGCGCGACTTGCATTCTCCTTTCACTCACATCCCCTACACGTCCACACGCGAGACCACCTCGCGCGTGAAGCGCCTAGGGGCAGCTAAGAAGAAGCAGCGCGTGCGAAGAACCGAGGGAAGGACGGGTCTGAAGACGCGCGCGCGCGAAATCGCGGACGGAAATTCCGTCCCCCGCGATCTCGATGTGCACGCCGTCCGTCATGGTCCTGTGCCGTTCCGCCCGTGAAAATTTTACGGTGCCCAACGCCTAGGCTAAGCGGCGGATAAATCACCGTTTTTTCCCAGCGTTAGGCCGGTTTTACGCCGATTTCGCCCTGTGGCGCAATAGCGACAGGGGCCTTGCGCAACAAAACTTCCTAGCCAAGCTGACAGTGTTAACTATTTGGGCGATCCTGCCTCGGCACCAAGCCCCCAATCAGCCCGCGCGCGCCTCGCCCTTTGCTTCTTTTTCACGGCACGCAAAGTGGTTGCCTCTGCTCACAAACACGCCTATCGGGGCGGCAGAAAATCGTTTCCACCACCAACGCCCCGAGCGCCGGCCATGAAGATCCTGCCGCCCGTCTCGATCGAAGCACGCCGCCTGCTGCCCAGCCGCTGGGACCTGCTGGCGGCGGTCCTTGTGCTGGGTTTTCTGGTTGCTTTCGCCGATTCCAGCCGCTTTCTGGTGCATCCCTTGTCCAGCATCACCGGTCGCGACCTGGTGCTGAACCCGGCCGACCTGCCCGGCTATGCCCTGCGCACCGGGCTTCGGATGCTGATCGCCATGGGGATGTCGCTGGGCTTCACGTTCACCTACGCCACCTGGGCGGCCAAGAACCCGCGCGCCGGAACCCTGCTCGTGCCCCTGCTGGACATCCTGCAGTCGGTGCCGATCCTGAGCTTCCTGTCGGTCACCATCGTCTGGTTCCTTTCGCTGTCGCCCGGAAAGGTGTTCGGGGCCGAGCTGGCCTGCGTCTTCACCATCTTCTGCGGCCAAGCCTGGAACATGGCCTTTAGCTTCTACCAGTCGCTGCGCACCGTGCCGCCAGAGCTGGAAGAAGCCGGCCGCATGTTCGGCCTGACCGCCTGGGCGCGCTTCTGGAAGATCGAGGCGCCTTTCGCCATGCCGCCGCTGGTGTGGAACATGATGATGAGCATGTCGGGGGGCTGGTTTTTCGTCACGCTGTCGGAAGCCATCAGCGTGGGCAAGACCAACATCGCTTTGCCCGGTATCGGCTCCTGGATCGCGGTCGCCATTGCCCAAAAGAACCTGCCCGCCATCTTCATGGCCATCGGCGCCATGCTGGTGGTGATCCTGATCTATGATCAACTGATGTTCCGCCCACTGGTCGCCTGGGCCGACCGCTTCCGTATCGGCGAGACCAACGAGGAGCCGCCGGAGAGCTGGGCGCTGGACGTCTATCGCCGCTCGCGCCTGCTCGACCTGATGACCGCGCCCTTTGAGCAGATGATGCGCTGGTCCTATCGCTGGCAGCCGCCGCATTTCGGCGTGCGCGCCGCGGTGCGCGAAGTCGACAACCGCGTCGGCAACGCCATCTGGTACGTGCTGCTGTCGGTGATGGGTGCCTATGCCTGCTGGCGCATCTATGTTTTCGCGCATGAGAGCAACCTGGTCTGGGGCGATGTGCTGACGACCTTCGGGCTGGGCTTCCTGACCATGCTGCGGGTGATCGTGCTGATCGCACTGACCTCGGTGGTGTGGGTGCCGGTGGGCGTCTATGTGGGCCTGCGCCCTAGGCTGACGCAGATCGTGCAGCCGGTGGCGCAGTTCCTGGCGGCGTTTCCGGCCAATATCCTGTTTCCGCTGGCAGTGTCGCTGATCGTGGTGTTCGAGTTGAACCCCGACATCTGGCTGTCGCCACTAATGGTCTTGGGCACCCAATGGTATATCCTATTCAACGTCATCGCCGGCGCCACCACCATGCCGCAGGAGCTGCGTGACGCGGCCGACAATTTCGGCGTCAAGGGCTGGCTGTGGTGGAAGAAGGTCGCGCTGCCCGCAGTATTCCCCTATTACGTGACGGGCGCGATCACAGCCTCGGGCGGTTCGTGGAACGCCTCCATCGTGGCGGAAGTTGTGAACTGGGGCACCAAGACACTGCATGCCCACGGCCTTGGCGCCTATATCGCTGACGCGGTATCGAACGGCGACTTCCGCAAGGTCGTGCTGGGCACCGCGATAATGAGTTTCTTCGTGGTGGTGGTGAACCGTATTCTTTGGCGCCCGCTCTACTGGTACGCCGAACGCAAATACAGGCTAACGTGAGGTCGCGATGGCTGATCTTCTGAATGTCGAACATGTGCGGCGCACCTTCCCTCGCGGCGGCGGCGAGGAATTGCTGGTGCTGGACGACGTCAACTTGACGCTGAAGGAGGGCGAGATCGTTGGACTGTTGGGCCGTTCGGGCTCGGGCAAGTCCACCTTGCTGCGCCTGATCGCGGGCTTGGCGCGGCCACAGGGCGGCAAACTATCCTATCTAGGCGCGCCGATCGAAGGCCCAACCCAAGGCGTGTCGATGGTGTTTCAGAGCTTTGCGCTGTTTCCCTGGCTGACCGTGCTGGAGAATGTGCAACTGGGTCTGGAAGCGCTCAATCTGCCGCCGCGCGAGATGCGCGAACGGGCGCTGGCTGCGATCGACCTGATTGGTCTCGATGGTTACGAAAGCGCCTATCCGCGCGAATTGTCGGGCGGCATGCGCCAGCGCGTCGGGTTTGCCCGCGCCGTGGTGGTGCATCCCAACATCCTGTTGATGGACGAACCCTTCAGCGCCCTGGACGTGTTGACGGCGGAAAACCTGCGCACCGACCTGGTGGAGCTGTGGGGCGTGGGCAAGCTGCCCATCAAGGGCATTGTCCTGGTGACGCACAACATCGAGGAAGCGGTGCTGATGTGCGACCGCGTGCTGATGTTCTCGTCCAATCCCGGCCGCGTCGCCTCCGAGATCAGGATCGATCTGCCCCAGCCGCGCGACCGCACCAGCCCGGACTTCGAGGACTATGTCGACAAGATCTATGTCGAGATGACCGCCAAGCGCGTCGAACGCATGCGCCAGCAGCAGGCGGCCGCCACCTATCTCGACATGCCGCTGAACCATGTCTCGCCCAACCAGATCTCGGGCTTGATCGAGGCGCTGGCCAAGCCGCCTTACGATGGCAAGGCCGACTTGCCCGACATCGCCTATGAACAGGAGCTGGAAGTCGACGAACTGTTTCCGGTCGCCGAAGCGATGCAGCTGCTGCGCCTGGCCGATGTGGAAGGCGGCGACATCAAGCTGACCCACATGGGCAAGCGTTTCGCCGACGGCGAGCTGAACGAGCGCAAGGAGATCTTCTCACGCGCACTGCAGAGCCATGTGCCTTTGGCTGCGCACATCAAGAAGGTTCTGGACGAACGCACCACCCATTCCGCGCCCTATCGCCGCTTCCTGGACGAACTGGAAGACCATATGACCGAGGACGCGGCCGAGGACACGCTGAAGACCGTGATTTCCTGGGCCCGCTTCGGTGAGCTGTTCAGCTATGACGATGATGCGGCGTCGTTCAGCCTGGAAAATCCGACCTAGGCGCTCAGCGCGGTACGGCGACGGACACAACGGTCGGCCGGCAGTTCGACATGCACCGTCGTGCCCTTCTTCAGCGCGCTTTCGATGTGCAGGGTGCCGCCATGGCATTCCACCAGCGACTTGACCAGTGCAAGACCCAACCCGGTGCCTTCGACATTGCGGGCCAGGGGGGAAGCGATCTGGCGGAACGGTTCCAGCGCCACCGGAATCTGTTCCGGCGCCATGCCGATGCCAGTGTCGCGCACCCATAGCACGAAGCGCCCGTCATCGGCCTGCCGCGCGCCGACATGCACCAGCCCGCCGGGTTGGGTGAACTTGACTGCGTTGGAGCACAGGTTGAGAAGCGCCTGCTTGAAGCGCAGCCGATCCACGATCAGGTTGGGCAGGCCAGGCGCCAAGTCGCAGGTCAGCCGCAGGCCGCCTTCATGCGCCTTGCCGCGCGTCAGCTTCAGGCATTCCGTGATCACGTCGGAGGGCACGATCTCGTCGCAGGACAGCTCGAACTTGCCGGCCGCGGCCTTTGACAGGTCGAGAATGTCGTTGATCAGCGCCAGCAAATGCTTGCCCGCGCCATGCACATCGCCGGCATATTCGCGGTAGCGCGGATGACCCAGCGGTCCCAGCATCTCGCTGCCCAGCACTTCGGAGAATCCGATGATGGCGTTCAGCGGCGTGCGCAGTTCGTGGCTCATCAGCGCCAGGAAATCGCTCTTGGCGGCATTGGCGCTGGTCTCGGCGGTGAGCGCCCGTTCCAGTTCATTTTCACGCGCCTGCAGCAGCTTGACCTTGCCTGTCAGCAGCGCCTCGCCCGTGCCCACGCCCAGGTAGCGGCCGCGCCGGGTCACCACATAGCATTCGATCAGGGCCTCGGGATTTTCTTCCAAAAGGGTCGCGCCGACTTCGGCCATGGGCGTGTCGGCATCCACGATCAGCGGCGTGCGGTTGGCCAGTTTCAGGATCGTCTTGCGCGCGAACAGCTCGGGCACATATTGGCGCGCATAGCGGCCGAAGAAAATGAAGCGGTTGACCAGACCCAGCACGTCGCCGGTCCTGCTGTCCAGCACCGCGGCGGCGGGCACCGCGGGGTGGGCGTTGAACCAGTCAAAGACCTCGCCACAAGTGGTGACCTCGGTCAAAGCCGGGGTGCGGGCGGCGAGAAGTCCCGCGGTCAACTGGGTCACCGTCCGTTCGGGGCTGGCGGCCTGCATGGCAAATCCGTGTGCGTTCTGCGCGCCGGACGCTAAGCGCCGCCCGTATGGAACCCGTTAATGCCGCGCGCGCCGAACCGGATGAATGTGTGAAGTTCTCGTGACCGGTTAATTGCCTCTTACGGATGGCGTTAGGCACAACTGCGTATGGTGACAACATCCTGTCGCGCGTAACAATAACCCCTGGAGTTCGACGAAAGGCGGGGGGCCTTATGAACGAACTGGCTGTTGCTGCGATACTTGTTGTTGCCTGGGTGATCATTGCCGGGTCGCGATACGATGATACTGATCAGGCAGGCCGCGGCTGAACTTTCGCGGCCGCGCTCGCGGCACGGCCACGCGCTTCATCGGTGGTTGCGCCGCGCGCCAGCGCCACGCCCATGCGCCGCTTGACGAAGCTTTCGGGCTTGCCGAACAGGCGCAACTCGCTCTGCGGCACCTTCAACGCCTCTTCCACGCCGTCGAACGCAAGCGCCTTCGCATCGACGCCACCATAGATCACGGCCGAGGCACCGGGCGCCGCCAGTTCGGTATCGACGGGAAGCCCAAGAATGGCGCGGGCATGCAGCGCAAATTCCGACAGCCGCTGCGATACCAGGGTCACCAGCCCGGTATCATGCGGACGCGGACTGACTTCGCTGAACCAGACGTCATCGCCCTTCACGAACAGCTCGACGCCGAAAATGCCCAGCCCGCCCAAGGCATCCGTCACCTTCTTCGCCATGTCCTGCGCCCTGGCGCGCGACACCGCACTCATCGCCTGCGGCTGCCAGCTTTCGATGTAATCGCCATCCTTCTGCACATGGCCGATGGGCTCGCAGAAATGCGTACCGTCCACAGCGCGCACGGTCAGCTGGGTGATCTCGAAATCGAACTTCACTTCGCCTTCCAGGATCACGCGCGCCTCGCGCACCCGGCCCGCCGACAGCGCCTTTTCCCAGGCCGGCGCCACGTCGTCCATCGACTTCAGACGCGACTGCCCCTTGCCGGACGATGACATCACCGGTTTCACGAAACAGGGAAAGCCGATCTTTTCGGCGGCGGCCTGCAATTCCTCCAGCGACGAGGCAAACCCATAGGGCGAGGTCGGCAGCTTCAACTCTTCCGCCGCCAGCACGCGGATGCGCTCGCGGTTCATGGTGATATGGGCGGCGCGTGCGGTGGGGATCACGGTCGCCAACCCGTCGGCCTCGATGCGCACCAACTCGTCGGTGGCCAGCGCCTCGATCTCGGGCACCACCAGGTGCGGGCGTTCCTGCTCCACCAGGGCACGCAGGGCCCTGGCGTCGGTCATGTCGATCACATGGCTGCGGTGCGCCACCTGTTGCGCGGGCGCGTTGGCATAGCGATCCACCGCGATCACTTCCACGCCCAGACGCTGCAGTTCGATCGCGACTTCCTTGCCCAGCTCACCCGAGCCTAGCAGCATGACCTTGACGGCAGCGCCCGACAGCGGCGTGCCAAGCGTCATGTGTCACCGTAAAGCGCGGCAAAGGCATCCAGCTGCGCCTGTCGCGCGGGCTGGCCGTGGAAACGCACGGCATCGCTGTGGAAGATGGCGGCGGGCGAGGCCTTTTCGATCCAGATTTCCGAGGCCGGGATCGCCCAGCCCGCATCGTCCAGCGTGCCGATCGCGACGGTCGCGACCGCAACGGACTGCGGTTCGTGCCACATCCGGGTGCCGCACACCGCGCAATGCACCACATCGCTTTGGTTGCCGCTGTCGGCGGTGCGGCGGAAGCGCAGCAACGCGCCCGACAGATGCTCGAAGCTTTCCCGGGGCACCGTCATCACGAACAGGTTGGTGCCGCCCGACATCTTCTTGCAGGCATCGCAATGGCACGCGGTCAGGGTCAGCGGGCGGGCATTGACGCGATAGCGCGCCGCGCCGCACAGGCAGCCACCCTCATAGGGCGGATTGGGAATGGGAGGCCGGATCATTTTTTCGTCCCTGCTCTGAATGTCACGTCGCTACCCGCGATCAGCTCGAGCGTCGCCGCCCAGGCCGCCACATTCTGCCGCAACTGGGCGGGATCGACGATGGCAAGCGTGTCGTCCGCGGTGTGATGATAGTCGAAATAGCGCGAGGCATCCTGGTTCAGCGCCAGCACGGGAACGCCCGCGCCGTGAATGGCTTCCACGTCGGAGCCGCCCTCCTGCGCCGGCAGCGGCGAGGCCAGCACCTTCAAGGGCGCCAGGATGCCGGGCAGCATCTTGAGTTCCGGCTTGTCCCAGGACCCTGCCGGAAGCTGCAGGCTGTAGATGGTGTCGGCGCCCAGGTCGCTTTCGCCGGCAATGACGATGCCGTTCAGGTCGTTCTTGTGCGCGGCAAGATAGGCATCGCCCGAACCGCCGGTTTCCTCGGATCCCCACATCACCACGCGGATGGTGCGTTTGGGATGGGTCTGGGCCACCAGCTTCGCCGCCGCCACGGTGATGGCGATGCCCGACGCGTCATCAATGGCGCCGGTACCCGGATCCCAGCTGTCCAGATGGCCCCCGATCACGATCACACCCGCCTTGGGGTCGCTGCCGGCGATGTCGCCCGACACCGTCCAGGCCGTCGTGTCTTCCATGTGGGACTGCAGTGCGATGTGCACCGTCACCGGCCCGCGCGCCGCCATGTGCGCGATCAGCTCGGCATCGGGCACGCCCAGCGCGGCGGCAGGGATCGGCGCGACCACGCTCTGCGCGCCGGTGTGTGGCGAGCGATTGGTCGAGGTGGAGATGGAGCGCACCAGGTAAGCGACGGCGCCATGCTTGGCCGCTTCGCCGGCGGCCGAACGCGCGGCCACGCCCACGCCATAGCCCCAGATGTCCTGGGTGCGGGTCATGGGCTGGTTCACCAGGATGATCTTGCCGGTGCAGCAATCGGCGGGCGCCGCCGCCAGTTCGGCCAGGCTGGCGAACACCGCGACTTGCGCGGTGATGCCGCCGGCCGGCGTGGGTACGGAATTGCCGATGCCCAGCAGCGCCAGCTTCTGGGGATAGGGCCCCACGATCTCGGCGGATTCGGCGCCGCGCAGCCAGGCCTTCTTGGGGAAGGCTTCGACATGGACATTGGTGAAACCCAGCGCCGTCAGCTTGGCGGTGCCCCAGTCGCGGGCGCGGGCGGCGGCCGGGCTGCCGGCGGGGCGCGGGCCGATTTCGGTGGTCAGCGATTCCAGCACCTGCCAGGCGGTGTCATCCTTCAGCGCCTGGTCGCGCAGGCGCGCGGCAGTGGCGGGATCGGCGTGCGCAACGGTCGCGCCCAACAGCAGGGCACAAAGGGCGGAGAGCGACAGCTTGCGCAATTTAATTGTGCGGGCCGAAAACGATCCCCCCCTCCCTCCTGCCATGGGCGTCGCGTGAGACAGATCAAGCGGTTGGGCCGCGGCACGACTGCGCTTATCCCCATGCGCGGGGCGAGCCATGCGCATATGTGGGGCGGACAAGATGCGGACAAGTGCGGGGATGCGCATGGCCAAAGACTCTCCTTCGTCGCGAAAGAGCAAATCAGGTCCGCTTGGGGACAGCCAGCCTGTTTTCGGCAAGGCAGGGCAGCGCAGGGCGCCGTCAGGAAGCGCAACCGGGAGGGACTTTACCCTCCCAAAAAGCCCGGCGATGCGAAATATTGCCAAGATCCATTTCGAAATGAGTCCAGCCGCCGGACTCAGTCAAGACGGCCATTTGCCAATGGCCAGTCACGTCATCACTGAACTGCCAGACAATTTGATGACCGTCTTCGTTGGAAAATCCTTCCGCGTCGGCCTGCGTGACACCGCCCAGACGATCTTGCAGGCACGATCTGAAAGCACCAATGGCGTCCCAGTCTGCAGCGCTTCTGCAAGCACCCAGAATTTGGAAGGCATAGATCGCCTTCACGCCTAGGAGCCAGCCTTGCAGCCATTGCGAAGCGTTTCGCGGCCTCGCACCGTCCAACTCCTCTATGAACTCGCTGATTTCTTCAGCAACAAGGCAAGCATCCCCCGTATCGATATCGCGCGTAAGCACAGACAGCAGGCGGCCATCGCGCGATATCTCGCACGATGTCCAGCCTGTCTCGTCATGTGTGAAATTCAGAACCGCGTCCGGGGCATCTCTGGCCACATCAGCGGCTATCTCGTCTTGGGCTACCTGGGAGATATTTGGCGTCAAAAATCTCACATAGTAGCCCATGACGCTTTGATCAGTTCTTCGCGGTGTCCACCAGCTTGTTCTTGGCAATCCACGGCATCATGGCGCGCAGCTTGGCGCCGACCTCTTCGATCGGGTGCGCGTCGCCGATGGCGCGGGTCGCCTTGAAGCTGGACTGGCCGGCCTTGTTCTCCAGCACCCAGTCACGGGCGAACTTGCCCTGCTGGATGTCCTGCAGAACCTTCTTCATCTCGGCCTTGGTCTCGGCGGTGATGATGCGCGGGCCGGTGACGTATTCGCCGTATTCGGCGGTATTGGAGATCGAGTAGTTCATGTTGGCGATGCCGCCTTCATAAATCAGGTCCACGATCAGCTTCACTTCGTGCAGGCATTCGAAATACGCCATTTCGGGCGCATAGCCGGCTTCCACCAAGGTCTCGAAGCCGCCGCGGATCAGTTCGACCAGGCCGCCGCACAGGACGACCTGCTCGCCGAACAGGTCGGTTTCGCATTCTTCCTTGAAGTTGGTCTCGATGATGCCGGCGCGGCCGCCGCCGATGGCGCTGGCATACGACAGGCCCAGGTCATGGGCATTGCCCGACGCGTCCTGGTGGACGGCGATCAGCGACGGCACACCGCCGCCCTTGAGGTATTCGCCGCGCACGGTGTGGCCGGGGCCCTTGGGGGCGACCATCAGCACGTCCAGGTCGGCGCGCGGTTCGATCAGCTTGAAGTGCACGTTGAAGCCGTGCGCGAACAAAAGCGCCGCGCCCTGCTTCATGTTGTCCTTCAGCTCGTCCTTGTAGATGTCGGCCTGCAGTTCGTCGGGGGTGGCCATCATCATCACATCGGCCACCTTGGCAGCTTCGGCGACGCTCATCACCTTGAAGCCGGCGGCTTCGGCCTTCTTGGCGCTGGCGCCGGGGCGCACGGCGATGATGACGTCCTTGACGCCCGAGTCACGCATGTTCTGCGCATGGGCATGGCCCTGGCTGCCGAAGCCGATGACGGCGACCTTCTTGTTCTTGATCAGGTTCAGATCGGCATCCCGATCGTAATACACGCGCATTCTAGTCCACTCCTGGTTATTCGGTCGGTTATTGAGGGTGATTACATGGCCTCGGGGCCGCGGCTGATCGCGGCGACGCCGGTGCGGCTGACATCGACAAGGCCCAGCGGGCGCATCAGGTCGACGAAGCTGTCGATCTTGCTGGGCGCGCCGGTGATCTCGAAGACAAAGCTGGAATGGGTGGTGTCGACGGGCCGCGCGCGGAAGGCATCGGCCATGCGCAGCGCCTCGACCCGGCGTTCGCCGGTGCCCGACACCTTGACCAGCGCCATTTCGCGCTCGATGCCGGTTTCGGCGCTTGTCCAGTTGGTGACGGCATGCGCCGGCACCAGGCGGCGCAGCTGCGCCTCGATCTGCTCGATCACCGCGGGCGTGCCGCTGGTCACGATGGTGATGCGGCTGGTGCGCGCCATCGGATCGACCTCGGCCACCGTCAGGCTTTCGATATTGTAGCCGCGGCCGCTGAACAGGCCGACCACGCGGGCCAGAACGCCGGCCTCGTTGTCGACCAGCACGGTCAGGGTGTGACGCTCGATCTCGTCACTCAGCTTCACTTTGGTGTCGTGCATTGTCTCAGACCAACATCTTGCCGGCGTCGCTGATCTCGCCGCCATCGTCCATGTCGGCCAGGATCATCTCGTTGTGCGCCTTGCCCGACGGGATCATCGGGAAGCAGTTCTCGGCCGGATCGACATGAACGTCGAACAGGACGGGGCGCTTCACCTCGATCATTTCCTGGATCTTGGCATCCAGCTCGGCCGGCTTGGAGGCGCGCAGGCCCACGCAGCCAAAGGCTTCGGCCATCTTCACGAAATCCGGCAGCGCCTCGGAATAGGAGTGCGAATAGCGCTTGCCGTGCAGCAGTTCCTGCCACTGGCGCACCATGCCCATATATTCGTTGTTCAGGATGAAGATCTTGATCGGCAGGTCGTACTGGATCGCGGTGCTCATCTCCTGCATGCACATCTGCACGCTGGCTTCGCCGGCGATGTCGATGACCAGCGCGCCCGGATGCGCCATCTGCACGCCGACCGCCGCCGGCAGGCCATAGCCCATGGTGCCCAGGCCGCCGGAGGTCATCCAGTGGTTGGGCTCCTCGAACCGGAAGCGCTGCGCCGCCCACATCTGGTGCTGGCCGACTTCGGTGGTGATGAAGACGTCCTTGCGGTGCCTGGTCAGCTCGTACAGCCGGTCGATGGCGTATTGCGGCTTGATGATGGTGTCGGAGGCGCGATAGGCCAGCGACTTGCGCGCGCGCCAGGTGTCGATCTGCTTCCACCAGGGCTTCAGGTCCTGGGCCTTGTGCTTGCCGGCCTTCCAGAAGCGGATCATCTCGCGCAGCGCCTTGGCGGCGTCGGCGATGATGGGCAGGTCGACGCGCACGATCTTGTTGATCTGCGACGGGTCGATATCCAGGTGGATCTTGCGGCTGTTCGGCGAGAAGGCCTTGACCAGTCCGGTGACGCGGTCGTCGAAGCGCGCGCCCAGGCAGATCATCAGGTCGCAATCATGCATGGCGTGATTGGCTTCCCAGGTGCCGTGCATGCCCAGCATGCCCAGCCATTCCGGACGCGAGGCCGGGAAGGCGCCCAGGCCCATCAGGGTCGAGGTCACCGGAAAACCGGTCAGGTCCACCAGCTCGCGCAGCAGCGTGGCCGCTTCGGGGCCGGAATTGATCAGGCCGCCGCCAGTGTAGAAGACCGGGCGCTCGGCTTCCGCCATCATCTCGACCGCGCGCACGATGGCGGCATGATCGGGATCGGTCTTGGGGCGATAGGTGCGGTGATGCGTGCCCTTGGGGCCCATGTAAGCGCCGCTCTGGAACTGCACGTCCTTGGGGATGTCGACGACCACCGGACCCGGACGGCCCGTGGTGGCGATCTCGAACGCCTCGTGCAGGATGCGGCTCAGGTCGCCGACATTGCGCACCAGCCAGTTGTTCTTGGTGCAGGGGCGCGTAATGCCGACCGTGTCGCATTCCTGGAAGGCATCGGTGCCGATCAGGTGCGTGGGCACCTGGCCGGTCAGCACGACCAGCGGAATGGAATCCATCAGCGCATCGGTCAGACCGGTGACGGCGTTGGTCGCGCCCGGACCGGAGGTGACCAGCACGACGCCGGGCTTGCCGGTGGAGCGCGCATAGCCTTCGGCGGCATGGACGGCGCCCTGTTCGTGGCGCACCAGCACATGCTCGATGCCTTCGACCTTGAACAGCGCGTCATAGATCGGCAGCACCGCGCCGCCGGGATAGCCGAAGATGTGGGTGACGCCCTGGTCCTTCAGCGCGCGAATGACCATCTGCGCGCCGGTCATGGACTGCGCGGCCTCGGTGGCCAGCGCCTGTTGCAATGTATCGTCCTTGTCCATGTCGTAACCCGTCGATTCCTGATGCCCGGTTCAAAAGATAAAAGGGGCGTTTCCGCCCCCTTGCCTGCACAGCCGCCTTATCCGCGCGAAACTTAATAGCTTCGCGCAGCAGCGGCCGTGTTGATTACGAGCATTCCGTTCATGGCGCCGGAACTTATTGTTGCTGCAGCGCGGCGTCAAGCAATTTCATGCAGAAATTCGAGATATTTCAGCAACAATATTGCTCTGAAATGGGTCGTACCAGATATAATGTGGCATACGGTTGCGAAACCACGTCATCTGGCGTTTGGCGAACTGGCGGGTGGCGGTGACGGCGCTTTCCAGCGCCTCCTCCCGGCCCACGGTTCCCGCCGCCAGCGCCTGCAAGGGGCGCAAACCCAGCAGCTTGGCGGCCGGCAAGCTGGGGTCCAGGCCTTCCAGCGCGCGCGCCTCGTCCAGCCCGCCGCCGTCGACCATTTTTGCAAAACGCGCAGCGATCTTTTCGCGCAGAACCGGACGCGGCGGATCGAGCACGAAGGCAGCGATCTTCTTGTCTTTCAACAGTGGCGCCGCCGGTTCGTCCTGCCACTGCGCCAGCGGGCGGCCGGTTGCTTCAAAGACTTCGTACGCGCGCAGCACGCGCTGCGGATCGCTGGGACGCAGGCGCGACGCCGTCAGCGGATCGCGCGCCGTGAGCCGTGCGTGCAGGTCTTCCACGCCGATTTCCGCCAGCAGCGCGCGCGCGGCGTCGCGAATGTCGTCAGGAATGGCGGGAACGTCTGCCAGCCCCTCGGTCAGCGCCATGAAATACATGCCAGTGCCGCCGACGAAGATCGGCATGCGGCCATCCAGTTCCGACAATGTCTTCGCCGCATCGTCGCGCCAGCGCCCGACCGAATAAACCTCGCGCGCATCGACATGGCCGTACATGCGGTGCGGCACGCGCGCCATGTCTTCGGCACTGGGCTGCGCGGTCAGGATGGGCGCCTGGGCATAGACCTGCATGGAGTCGGCGTTGATCACCACCCCACCCATCTTTTCCGCCAGTTCCAGCGCTGCGGCCGACTTGCCGCTGGCGGTCGGTCCTGCAATAAGCACCGCGTCAAATTTCATGGGCTTAGAATGTCCTGCTTCGTGGTCAATGTCATCGGCAAGGGCGTGGAGCCTTCGCGCTTTTCCGCGCTGGGTGCAATCACCGTGCTGTCACCGGGCCTGGCCTTCGACATCGCCACCGACGCAATAGATGACGCACGCGCACTGGCCGCCGGCCAGCCGTGGGACGTGAACCTGGTCGCTACGCCTGCGCGCAGGAAGAAACTGCTGGTGGCCGACATGGATTCCACCATCATCAATGTCGAATGCCTGGACGAGCTGGCCGACATGGCGGGCCTCAAGCCCCAGATCGCCGCCATCACCGAACGCGCCATGCGCGGCGAGCTGGAATTTGAAGCCGCCCTCAAAGAACGCGTCGGCATGCTGAAGGGCCTGAAGCTGGACGCGCTGGAGCGCACCTATGCCGAGCGCGTGCGCCTGAATGGCGGCGCCAAGTCCTTGCTGGCCACGATGCGCAAGAACGGCGCGCATACCATGCTGGTGTCGGGCGGCTTCGGCTATTTCACCGCGCGGGTGGCGGAAGCCGCGGGCTTTCATGTCGAACGCGGCAACACCTTGATCGACGACGGCGCCGCGCTGACCGGCGAAGTCGGCATGCCGATCCTGGGCCGCGAAGCCAAGCTGACCGCGCTGGAAGAAGGCGTGGCGGCGAACGGACTGACCTTCGCCGATGCGCTGGCGGTAGGCGACGGCGCCAACGACCTCGCCATGATCCAGAAGGCGGGCTTGGGCGTGGCCTATCACGCCAAGCCTGTGGTCGCCGCCGCTGCGGGTGCCGCGATCCATCACAATGACCTTACGGCGCTGCTGTACCTGCAGGGCTACAAGGACGACGAGATCATCCGACTGTAGCTTCCGGGGGCATCTGCGATGCAAGACTTGGAATACCTGCATCTAACGCCCGAAGACGCTCTGCCGCAGTTGAGCGGTAAACCATTCAAGGCCGTGATCGCAATCGAGAGCGATACAACGCCAGAATGGCGCGAGAAAGTCTGCGACTGGCTGGTTCGCAACGGCTGCCGCTGCGCAATGACCTGGGGCCTAGACTGCGAAGGTTGGCATGACGAAATCGATCACGCAAACCTGGAGATGTTCGACAACCGGGACATTCCGGAAGACGATTTCGTGATGACAACCTGGCATGCAAACGAGCCTCTCGAAGACCCTTTCTGGTTTTCGGGACAGTGCGCGTTCCACCCGTCACTGGAATTGAACAAGACATACATCATCCACATCGCTGCGAACGCGAAGGCGCAAAACTTTCTGGGCCGTTATCGCGCCGCCCAGGACAAAGGGGATGAAGACTAGAACGGCGTAAAATGCGCAAAGGCGTGCTGGGTTTCGCCCAGTTGCGCCAGCGGGATGAAATCCATCACCGCGCTCATCGCCTTCCAGTGCGCGCCGATCTCTGCGATCGCGGGCGCCCCGCGCGATTTCTCGACCGACTCCCATTCGAAGATCTCGACGATCTCGCCGTCCTTGGCGGTGCCCTGCACCACCGCGCGCTCGGTGATCAGGTCGTGTGCGCGCAGCAGCGGCACATGAGCCTTCACCAGCATCAGGGCTTCCTCTTCACGCCCCGGATGCGGGCGATAGGAACAGATCACCAGGATGCCCATGCCCTCTCCTGTCAGAGACGCAAGCCCACATAAGTGAGATTGCCGCCGCGGTTGACCAGCAAGGTCACCGGCCTCTTCGCCTTGACCGCCACATCCACGGCGGCGTTGACGTCGTTGGGCGACTTCACCGGCTTGCCGCCCACTTCCACGATCACGTCGCCGGGATGGATGTTCTTCTCGCCCGCGGGGCTGGCCGCATCGACCGCCGTCACCGCCACGCCCTGCACATTGCCGGCAATCTTGAACTTGGCGCGCGTGCCGCCATCCAGCGCCGCAAGCGTCAGGCCCAGCCGGCCCAAAAGGCTCTGGTTCTTGGGCGCGGGCGGCGGCTTCACCGCCTTGTCGGGCTTGGTGTCTTCGGCCAGCCGCTGCACGGTGATGCGCAGGGTCTGCTTCTTGCCGTGACGCAGCACGTCGATGTTCACGGTCTTGCCGATCGGGGTATCGGCCACGATGCGGGGCAGCGCGCGGTCATCGGGCACCGGCTTGCCGTCGAAGCCCGTCACCAGGTCGCCATTCACCACACCCGCCTTGGCGCCGGGGCCGCCGGCGGTCACGTCGGTCACCAGCGCGCCGCTGGCCGTGGGCAGGCCCAGGCCTTCGGCCAGATCCTGAGTCACCTGCTGGATGCGCACGCCGATATAGCCGCGCCGCGCCTGGCCGAACTGGCGCAGCTGGCCCACCACTTCGCGCGCCAGGTTGGCCGGAATGGCAAAGCCGATGCCCACGCTGCCGCCCGACGGCGTGTATATCTGCGAATTGATGCCGATGACGTCGCCATCCATGTTGAACAGCGGGCCGCCCGAATTGCCGCGATTGATCGGCGCATCGGTCTGGATGAAATCATCATACGGTCCCGCATTGATGTTGCGGTTGCGCGCCGACACGATGCCCGCCGTCACCGTGGTGCCGATGCCGAACGGGTCGCCCATCGCGATCACCCAGTCGCCGATGCGGGTCTTGTCGCTGTCACCGAACTTGGTGGCGGGCAGCGGCTTGCGCGGATTGACCTTCAGCAGCGCCAGGTCGGTCTTGGTGTCGCGGCCGATGATCTTGGCGGGCAGCTGGGTGCCGTCCTGCAACGACACCGTCACCTGCTCGCTGTCCTCGATCACATGGTTGTTGGTGACGATGAAACCCGACGGATCGATGATGAAGCCCGAACCCAGCGAGGTGACATGACGCGGCTGGCCTTGCTTGGGCCCCAGGAAATTCTTGAACAGGTCTTCCAGCGGCGAGCCCGGCGGCAGCTGGGGCATCGCGCCCTGCGGCGGCGCCTTCAAGGTCTGGCTGGTGGAGATGTTGACCACGCTGGGCAGGAGCTTGTTGGCGAGGTCGGCGAAGCTGTCGGGCGCCGGACGCGCGGCCACCGGCGTTGCGGCCAGCACCAGAGCCAGAATGGCACACACAGACTTCAGGGCACGCATCGCATCAGACCAGAATGGGAATCGCAGGCAGTTTAGGCAGGGAAAGCCGGAACAAACAGGGCAAAACCGGCCTCGCGTCCGGGTTTTAACCCAGCACGATGACACGGGTTCCGGGGCACAGGGCCTGCAAGGCGGCTGTCATGCGCCGCCTCGACGCCCACAGCAAATTGCTGACCCTGCTCTGCCTGATCTTCGCGATGGCGGGGACCAGCCTGTTGCTGGCCGGTTGCGGCGGCGGGTTGTTGCCGGAACAAAAGGCGCAAAGCGCCCTGCCGTTCGAGACCTATGACCAGGTGGTGGAAGGCTTCGACCAGATCGTGCCGGGCATGACCCGCGCCGAAGACCTGCCCAATATCGGTTTCGACGCCCGCAAGGGCAATGTCGATGTCCTGTCGTACCTGGGCATCGAGGAACGCTTCCTGCCCGCCGCCGGCGTGCGCTGGGAACATCTGGACCCGAATGTGCGCGCCTGCATCCGCGCGCAGCTGTGGTGCACGGGTTATGTCTTTCATCCCAGCCGCACGCGCACCAAGCGCATGGGCGGCTTTTTCGCCGATGTGATGGGGTTCGAGCGCATCACCCATTCCGAACGCTGGTCGGCCGAGGTCATCCTTCTGGTGATGAATGGCCGCGTCGTGCACAAGGTCTTTTCCGGCAATCCCCGCACCGAGAACTGGGAAGACAAGCGCCAGCCGCTGGGTCCGCTGCAGGATCTGGGCGGCGCGGTGGCGCGGCAAGCGGGCAGCGTTTCTTCGTTCTAGAAAAGCGGGTCTGCGGGGTCTATATCCCCGCCCATGACCGCGACCCGCGAAGACGTACTCCAAGCCCTCGACCAGGTGATCGATCCCGTGAGCGGGCGCACCGTGGTCCAACAGGACATGATCAGCGGCCTGGTGGTGAAGGACGGCCATGTCGGCTTTGTGCTGGAAGTGGCCCCCGACCGCGCCGACAAGTCCGAACCGCTGCGCAAGATCTGCGAGGCAATGGCCCTGGGCGTGAAGGGCGTGAAGTCGGTCACCGCCGTGCTGACCGCCCATGACGAGCATCCGCACCATCATCACGAACACAAGCCCGCGGTGGCGAAACAGGCGCCGGCGCCGCAGTCGGGCATTCCCGGTGTCGCCAACATCGTGGCGGTCGCCAGCGGCAAGGGCGGCGTGGGCAAGTCCACCGTCGCCACCAACCTGGCGCTGTCGCTGGCGCGGCTTGGCTTGAAGGTCGGCCTGCTGGACGCGGATATCTACGGGCCTTCTCTTCCCAGATTGATGGGCATTACCGAAAAGCCCGACAGCGACGGCAAGATGCTGAAGCCGATCGAGAAGTTCGGCATCAAGACCATGTCGATCGGTTTCCTGGTGCAGGAAGACCAGGCGATGATCTGGCGCGGGCCGATGGTGCAGTCGGCGCTGACCCAGATGCTGAACGATGTCGCCTGGGCGCCGCTGGACGTGCTGGTGCTGGACATGCCGCCCGGCACCGGCGATGCGCAGCTCACCATTGCCCAGCGCGTGCCGCTGAAGGGCGCGGTGATCGTGTCGACGCCGCAGGACATCGCGCTGATCGATGCCAGGAAGGGCATCACCATGTTCCAGAAGACCAAGGTGCCGATCCTGGGACTGGTGGAGAACATGGCCGTGTTCGTCTGCGACAATTGCGGCCACGAACATCACATCTTCGGCCATGGCGGCGCGAAGGCGACCGCCGAGAATCTTGGCGCGCCGTTCCTGGGCGAAATTCCGCTGGTGCCGAAGATCCGCGAGACTTCGGATGCCGGCACACCGGTCGCCGTATCGTCGCCCGATGGCCCGGAAGCGCTGGCGTTCCTGAAGGTGGCCGAACAGGTGAAGGCCGCACTGGAAACCGCCGGCAAGGCCGCGCCGAAAATCGTGATCGAGTAAAGCCCGCTCTATTGTCATGGCCCACTTTACGTGGGCCATCCAGAGCAACCGCTCCGATCATTTCCGCTTGTGGCTCTGGATGGCCCGGTCAAGCCGGGCCATGACAATCAGGGTTGGACGCGTTCCAAGGTCACGAAGCTGTAGGCCAGGCCGTCTTCGGTCTGGTGGCCTTCGCGGAAAGTCTCTTCCCATTCGCCTTCCAGCGGCGGCAGCACGGCGTCGCCTTCGAATTCGGCGTGCACTTCGGTGAGCTCGATGACATCGGCCAGCGGCATCGCCGCGGCGTAGATTTCCGCCCCGCCGATGACAAAGACTTCATCGGCCTCGCCCGCCTTGGCGATGGCGTCTTCGACGGAATGCGCCGTCACCGCGCCGTCCGCCGACCAATCGCTCTGGCGCGTGATCACGATGTTGGTGCGGCCGGGCAGCGGCTTCTTGGGGAGGCTGTCCCAGGTCTTCCTGCCCATCACAATGGGAAAGCCCATGGTCAGCGCCTTGAAGCGTTTCAGGTCGTCCGAGATGCGCCAGGGAATGCCGCCCTCCTTGCCGATGACGCCGTTTTCGGCCGCGGCCACAACCAAAGTCACATCGCTCATGACGCCATCCTCGCCAGCGCCTCGCGGTCCAGCCGGCAGGTGATCCATTCCGGCAGCAGGTCGGCGCCAAGGCTCTTGTAGAAATCGATCGATGGCGTGTTCCAGTCCAGAACCTGCCACTCCATGAAGCCGTCGGCGGCATGCGCCTTGGCCGCGAGATGCGCGATCAGCGCCTTGCCCAGACCTTTGCCGCGAAACGCAGGGCGCACATACAGGTCTTCCAGGAAGATGCCGCGCGCGGCGCGAAAGCTCTTGTAGGTCCAAAACCAGGTGGCGACACCGGCCGCCTCGCCATCGACGAACACAAGATCGCACTGGCAGACCTGGCCCAGCATGTCGCGCGCAATCAGGTCTTCGGTCAGATGGAATTTGTCGAGCAGCTTCTCGTAGTCCGCCAGCTCGTGCAGCAGGGCGAAGATCAGCTTCACATCAGTCTTGGTCGCAGAACGCAGCGTGATGTCGGTCATGGAACTTTAGCCGTAGCAGAGGGTTATGACGAAGTCATTCAGGGAAGAGAAGTCATGCGCAAACTGCTCACATCCGCCGCCCTTCTTTCGCTCCTCGCCGCGCCGGCGCTGGCCCAGGGCGAGCATCACGGCGGCGGTCATGGCGGCGGCGACCGTGGCGGCCCGCAGGGCGGCCCGCCCCCGGCAGCAGCAGCGCCCGCCGCGCCCAGCGGTCCGATCACCCGCGGCAACGCCTGGCAGCATCGCGCGCCTGCCGCAGCGCAACCGGCCCCGGCGGCGCAACCTGCGGCCCCCGCCGCCCAGCCCAATCGCGATTTCAATCGCGGCGGCGACCGTCATGACGGGCGTGACGACCATAGCGGCAATGACCGGCATGACTGGAATGGCCGTCCCGGCGACAACAACCGCCCCGGCGACAACCACAACAACTGGAATGGCAACAGCCGTCCCGGCTGGAACGGCAACAACCGCCCCGGCTATCGTCCCGGCGGGCGCCCGGACTATTCGGGCTTCCGCGACTATCACCGCAACTTCAATTCGTCGCGCCGCTTCCGCGCGCCCAGCTATCACCGCCCGTCGGGCTGGTATTATCGCCGCTGGACCTATGGCCAGATCCTGCCGTCGCTGTTCTGGGCCTCGCAGTACTGGCTGAACGACTATATCAGCTACGACCTGCCGCCGCCCCCGCCCGGCGCGGTGTGGGTGCGCTATGGCAATGACGCGATCCTGATCGACCGCTATTCCGGCGAGATCATCACCGTCGAATATGATGTCTTCTATTGACCCCCATCTGTCGGCCTACGCGGGCAAGCCCGCAGGCCGACATCTTCCCCCGCATTAGGCGCTTCGCGCTGCGGGGGAAGAAAGCCGGAGCCATCTCTGCGAAAAGCAGCGTTCCAACAACGGCTTAGCTGTCCACAAGCTGTGGCAGATTGGCCCTTACGCATCGTCCCGGACCTGATATAAGCGGCCACCGTGCCTGTGGCTCACCACGGGTTTGAGCCAATATCAGGGTACGGGAATACGCCATGTCGAATGTCACCGTGATCGGCGCCCAGTGGGGCGACGAAGGCAAGGGCAAGATCATCGACTGGCTGTCGAACCGCGCCGACATGGTGGTGCGCTTCCAGGGCGGCAACAATGCTGGCCACACCATCGTGGTGGGCGACAAGACCTACAAGCTGTCGCTGCTGCCTTCCGGTGTCGTGCAGGGCAAGCGCTCGATCATCGGCAACGGTGTGGTGGTCGATCCCTGGTCGCTGCTGGCGGAAATCGAAAAGGTCGGCGCCGCCGGCTTGAACGTGACGCCCGAGCTGCTGGTGCTGGCCGAGAACGCCACCTTGGTCCTGCCGCTGCACCGCGAGCTGGATGCGCTGCGCGAGGAAGCCGCCGCCCAGAAGATCGGCACCACCAAGCGCGGCATCGGCCCCACCTATGAAGACAAGGTTGGCCGCCGCGCCATCCGCGCCATCGACCTGAAAGACCCGGCCTCGCTGCCCGCCAAGATCGAGAAGCTGCTGGCGCACCACAATGTGCTGCGCAAGGGCTTCGGCGCCGAGCCGGTGGATGCCGCAGCCCTGCTGGCCTCGTTGAAGGAGATCGCGCCCAAGATCGTGCCCTTCCTGGGTTCGTCCTGGCGCGAACTGGACGGCGCCCGCAAGGCCGGCAAGCGTATCCTGTTCGAAGGCGCCCAGGCCGTGCTGCTGGACATCGACCATGGCACCTACCCTTACGTCACCTCGTCCAACACCGTGGCGGGCCAGGCGGCGGCGGGCGCCGGCGTCAGCCCCCGCGCCATCGGCACCGTGCTGGGCATCGTGAAGAGCTACACCACGCGTGTGGGCGAAGGCCCCTTCCCCACCGAACTGAAGGACGCCACCGGCGAGAAGCTGGGCGAGCGGGGCCATGAATTCGGCACCGTCACCGGGCGCAAGCGCCGCTGCGGTTGGTTCGACGCCGTGCTGGTGCGCCAGACCTGCGTCACCGGCGGCGTGGACGGCATCACGCTGACCAAGCTGGATGTGCTGGACGGCTTCGAGAAGCTCAACATCTGCGTCGGCTATGAAGCCGATGACGTGACATACGATCACCTGCCCGCCGATGCGCTGGTGCAGGCGCGCCTGAAGCCCATCTATGAAACGCTGGACGGCTGGAACGAAACCACCGCCGGCGCCAAGAGCTGGGCCGAACTGCCCGCCAACGCCATCAAGTACGTCAAGCGCGTGGAAGAACTGATCGGCGCGCCGGTCATCCTGCTCTCCACCAGCCCCGACCGCGATGATACCATCATGGTCAGTGACCCCTTCGTGGACCGCTGATGAAAAAGCTCCTGCTCGCACTCTTCCTGATGACGGCACCGGCAATGGCTGCACCCGACCTGGCGCAACAGATGGAAGCGGCACGGCAGGCCGATGTGAACACCCGCATCGCGGCGCGCTGGGACCAGCTGAGCAGCGACCCCGCCGCGCCCGTGGTCGGCAACCCCAACGCGCCGATCACCATCGTGGAGTTCTTCGATTACACCTGCCCCTACTGCAAGGCGACCGAACCCCGGCTGGAAGCACTGCTGAAGCGCGACAAGAATGTGAAGCTGGTACTGAAGGAATTTCCCATCCTGCAGCCGGTCTCGCTGGTCGCCAGTCGTGCCGCGCTGGCGGCCAACAACCAGAACAAGTATCCCGCCTTTCACCAGGCCATGATGCGCTTCGAGGGCCGGCTGACCGAGGATGACGTCTTCGCCATGGCCAAGGCGGCGAAGCTGGATATCGCCCGGCTGAAGCGCGACATGAACGCGCCGGAGATTTCCGACCAGGTGATTTCGGTGTTCAACCAGGCGCGCGGCATCCGCGTCTTCCAGACCCCGGCCTATATCGTCGGCGGACCGAAAGGCGCGCATATCCTGTCGAGCGACTCTGCTTCGATCGACTTCGCCAGGGAAGTCGCGGCGGCGCGCAAGTAACCTCCTCTCCCCTTGAGGGAGAGGACGCAAAATCCTGTACTTGGCGGAGCGCAGCGGAGCCAAGTGCTTGGATTTTGCCTGGTGAGGGGTACGTACTTTTCAGCCCAAAACTCACCCCTCACCCGGTTCGCCTAGGCACTTAGCTTCGCTAAGTGCGATGCGAACCGCCCTCTCCCTCAAGGGGAGAGGGTAGGACGGCGCCAGTCCTTGCTACCGGTGGTTCAACGGACCATGGCCACCGCCCAGTCCAGGCGCGGTCTTGATGGCGTTCTGCACATAGGCATGGGCGCGCGCCACCGCATCGGTCAGCGTGCGCTTCTGCGCCAGGCCGCAGGCAATGGCCGTGGCAAGCGTGCAGCCAGTACCGTGGGTGTGGGGTGTGTTCTGGCGCGGCGCATCGAAATCGCGGAATTCCCCGCCGGTCCACAAGGTGTCGCGCACGGTCGCGCCGTCGCCATGGCCGCCCTTGAACAGAACATTCTCCACGCCCATCAGCTTGAACGCCATCGCAGCGTTGCGCACGCGATGCGCGCTGGACGGCAGCACACCGGTCAGCACCTCGGCTTCCGGCAGGTTGGGCGTCACCAGCGCCGCCATGGGCAGCAACTTCGCCTTGATGACGGCCACCGCCTCATCGTCGAGCAGCGGCGAGCCGCCCTTGGCCACCATTACCGGATCGACCACCAGCGGAATGCCCGGCGCATGTTCGGCGAGCGTGTCGGCGACCATCGCGACCATGCCGGCCGAGCCCAGCATGCCGGTCTTGATCGCGTCGGCGCCGATATCGGAAAGACAGGCGATGATCTGAGCACGCACCACATCGGGCGGCACGATATGCGCCCCCGTCACGCCCAGCGTGTTCTGCACCGTGACGGCGGTGATCGCCGTCTGGGCATAGACGCCGAAGGCCTGTGCGGTTTTCAGGTCGGCCTGGATGCCGGCGCCGGCGGAGGAATCCGAACCCGCGATGACAAGCAATCGCGGCAGGGTCACTAGGCAGCAACCTCTTCGATCGCGGTGGCGATCTGGCGCACCACGGCGCGCACCAGCTTTTCGTCCTCGCCTTCGGCCATCACGCGGATCAGGGGCTCGGTGCCCGACTTGCGCACCAGGACACGGCCATGGCTGCCCAGCCTGGCCTTGGCATCCTCGATCGAGGACTGGACCTTGGCGTCTTCCAGCGGCGCGCCCTTCTTGAAGCGCACATTTTCCAGGATCTGCGGCAGCGGATTGAACAGGTGGGCCGCTTCGCTCGCCTTCTTGCCGTCCTGCGCCAGCACCGCCAGCACCTGCAAGGCGGCAACCAGACCGTCGCCGGTGGTGGAGACGTCGGACAGGATGATATGGCCGGACTGTTCGCCGCCCACATTGAAGCCGCCCTTCTGCATTTCCTCCAGCACATAGCGGTCGCCCACGGCGGACCGCGCCAGCTTGAGCTTCAGCGACTGCAGGTAATGCTCCAGCCCCGCATTCGACATCACGGTGCCGACCACGCCGCCGCCCTTGAGCTTTTCGGACTTGGACCAGCTGTTGGCGATCAGCGCCAGGATCTGGTCGCCATCGATAATGTTGCCCTTTTCATCGGCCATCACCACGCGGTCGGCGTCGCCGTCCAGCGCGATGCCGAAATCGGCGCGCACTTCGCGCACCTTGGCGCACATGGCTTCGGGATGCGTGCTGCCGCAATCCAGGTTCACATTGACGCCGTCGGGGGTGACGCCCATCGGCACGATGTCGGCGCCCAGCTCCCACAGCACTTCGGGCGCGACCTTGTAGGCAGCGCCGTTGGCGCAATCGATCACGATGCGCAGACCGTCCAGGCGGGCGTTGCGCGGAAAGGTGCGCTTGGCGAATTCGATATAACGCGCCTGGCTGTCGTCGATGCGCTTGGCGCGGCCGATATTGGCGGCGGGCGCAAGCCCCTGCGCCAGGCCGGCATCCATCAGGCTTTCGATTTCCATCTCGACTTCGTCCGACAGCTTCTGGCCATCGGGGCCGAAGAACTTGATGCCGTTGTCCTCGAACGGGTTGTGCGAAGCGGTGATCATCACGCCCAGGTCGGCGCGCAAGGAGCGCGTCAGCATGGCGACGGCAGGAGTGGGCAGCGGGCCGAACTGGAACACATCCATGCCCACGGCGGTGAAGCCCGAGACCAGCGCGCTTTCGATCATGTAGCCCGACAGGCGCGTGTCCTTGCCGATCACCACGCGATGGCGATGTTCGCCCCGGGTGAAGATCTTGCCCGCCGCCATGCCCGCCTTCAGCGCCACTTCCGAAGTGAGCTTGGGGGTGTTGGTGCGGCCGCGGATGCCGTCGGTGCCGAAATATTTGCGGGTCATGGGAAGTCCTTGGAATGGCGGGACTTTATCACAAACGCGTTTCGGAAGGTTAATTTCTCCCCCGCCCCGGCGGGGGAGGTGGCCGAAGCAGCCTGTGCTGCGAAGGCCGGAGGGGGCAGCTAGGACTTGCCCAAGGATTTCAAAACTTTAAGGCCGTCACGCAAGGGGCCGGGGGCATGGGTGCGGATGTAATCGGCGCCGTTGGCGTCCGCGAACAGTTCCGCCGCCAGGGTGGCCGCGCCGATCTCTTCCACCCGGCGGTTGGTCAGCTTGCGCAGGAAGCCCTTGCGCGACACCGATACCAGCACCGGCAGGTTGTAGCGCGCTTTCAGCTCGGGAAGACGGCGCAACAGGATCAGCGAATTCTCCGGATCGGTACCGACGAACTGGCCCATGCCGGGATCCAGGATCAGCCGCTCGCGCGCGATGCCGGCGTCGGTCAGCGGGGCGATGCGCGCATCGAAGAACGTGCAGACGCGGTCGAAGATTTCGGACGGCGGTACATCGGTGCGCACGGCGACACCGCGTTCCTGGACCATGTGCATGACGATCAGCTTGCAGTTGGCAGCGGCGAGTTCGGGATAGAGCGCGGCATCGGCAAAGCCGTGAATGTCGTTCAGGTAGTCGACACCCTGCCCCAGCGCCCAGCGCTGTACCTGGGTGGAGAAGCTGTCGATGGAGAGCGGGATGCCTTTCGCCTTCAGGCCCGGCACCACGGCGGCCAGGCGCGCGATCTCGTCTTCCGTGCCGACCGGCTTGCTGTCGGGGTTGGACGATGCCGCCCCGATATCGACGATGTCGGCGCCCGATTGCGTCAGCGCCTCGCCGTGGAACAGCGCGCGGCCCGGCTGCAAGTACAGCCCGCCATCGGAGAAGCTGTCGTCGGTGATGTTGAGGATGCCAAGAATTTTCATGGAAGCATTTTCACAGATACACCGCGCCGATCACGACCGACAAAGCCAGGACGCTCATGCCGCCCAGGAAGCAGGCGTCCGCCAATCTGATCTGCCAGGGCCGCGCGCCCTGATTGCGGATGGCGAGATAGGCGGCCAGCGCCGCCACGAACAGCAGCACCGCGGCCAGCCACGCCACCTCGTCGGCATAGGAGCGGGCATTGGCGTTCACCAGCCGCAAGCCCGTGATGATGACGAAGCAGATGCCCAGAAGGCTGGTCGAGGCGCTGAGAATGGGCTGCGGCCGGTGCATCGGCTGGAACTATACGCGGTGCGCGCAAAAGAAAAGGGCGGCCGAAGCCGCCCTGATCAATCGTATCAATTTGCCATTACCGCGGCTGCGGCTCCGGGCTGATGATCGGCCCCGGGCCGGCCGGGCGCGGCTTGCCCGCCACCGGCACCGAGGTGCCCGTGTCGCGCGACGGCGTGACCGGATCCTCGTAAGGCGTGCGCACCGGCGGAATGCCCTTCAAGAGCGCGATGATCTCGTCGCCGGTCAGGGTTTCGTATTCCAGCAGGCCCCGCGCCAGCACGTTCAGGTCACTCGCGCGGCTGGTCAGGATGTCCTTCGCGCGGACATAGGCTTCGTCGATGATGCGATGGATTTCGCTGTCAATCTTCTGGGCCGTGGCCTCGCTGATGTTCTGGGTGCGCGACACGCTGTGGCCCAGGAAGACTTCTTCCTGGTTCTCGGCATAGGCAATAGGCCCAAGCGCATCCGACATGCCGAAGCGGGTCACCATGGCACGCGCCATGCGGGTGGCCTGTTCGATGTCGCTCTGCGCGCCGGTGGTCACCATGTCGTGACCGAACACCAGCTCTTCCGCCAAGCGGCCGCCAAAGGCGACGGCCAGGTCGGCCTGCATCTTCTGGCGGGTCAGCGAAAGCTGGTCGCGTTCGGGCAGGCGCATCACCATGCCCAGCGCGCGGCCGCGCGGAATGATGGTGGCCTTGTGGATCGGGTCCGAGCCTTCGACGCTGATGGCGACGATGGCATGGCCGGCCTCGTGGAAGGCGGTGAGCTTCTTCTCTTCGTCGCTCATGGCCATGCTGCGGCGCTCGGCGCCCATCATGACCTTGTCCTTGGCGTCTTCCAGCTCGCTCATGGTCACGACGCGCTTGCCGCGGCGGGCCGCCATCAGCGCGCCTTCATTGACCAGGTTGGCCAGGTCGGCGCCGCTGAAACCGGGCGTGCCGCGCGCGATGACGCGCGGGTCCACATCAGGCGCCAGCGGCACCTTGCGCAGATGCACGCGCAGGATCTTCTCGCGGCCGGCGAGATCCGGATTGGGTACCACCACCTGGCGGTCGAAGCGGCCCGGGCGCAGCAGCGCGGGATCCAGCACGTCGGGGCGGTTGGTGGCCGCGATCAGGATGACGGATTCATTGGCTTCAAAGCCGTCCATCTCGACCAGCAACTGGTTCAGGGTCTGCTCGCGCTCGTCATTGCCGCCGCCCAGGCCCGCGCCGCGATGGCGGCCGACCGCGTCGATTTCGTCGATGAAGACGATGCAGGGGCTGTTCTTCTTGGCCTGTTCGAACATGTCGCGCACGCGGCTGGCGCCCACGCCCACGAACATCTCGACAAAGTCCGAACCCGAAATGGTGAAGAAGGGCACATTGGCTTCGCCCGCGATGGCGCGCGCCAGCAAGGTCTTGCCGGTACCCGGCGGGCCGACCAGCAGCACGCCCTTGGGGATGCGGCCGCCCAGGCGCTGGAATTTCTGCGGGTCGCGCAGGAAGTCCACGATTTCCTTCAGGTCGTCCTTGGCTTCGTCCACGCCGGCCACGTCCTCGAACGTCACGCGGCCCGAACGCTCGGTCATCAGCTTGGCGCGGCTCTTGCCGAAGCCCATCGCCTTGCCGCCGCCCGACTGCATCTGGCGCAGGAAGAACACCCACACGCCGAAGATCAGCAGCATGGGGAACCAGTTGATGAAGATCGCCAGCAGCGAGGGCATGCCGTCATCGGCCGCGGTCACCGCGGTGTCGACATTGTGCGCCTTCAGGGTGGGCCACAGGGTGGTGTCGTTGTTGGGCACGGTGGTGGTGAACTGGCTGCCGTTGGTCAGCTCGCCCTTTACCTGCTCGCCCTGGAAGGTGACCTTCTTGACCTGGTTGGCCACCACCTGCTCGGTGAAGCGCGAATAGGTCAGCGCGGACGCGGTGGGGTGGGTGCCGTTGCCCTGGAACAGGTTGAACAGGAACACCAGAAGCACCGCGATCACGATCCACAGCGCAAGATTTCGCAAGTTGGTCAAAGGCCGTCCTTCCAATTCCACGGCGCCGCAATACCGGTCGCCAACGGGCCATACACAGGCGCTACCCGCCCTTTCTATTAGATAGGGCGTTTCTAGCGCATTGCCAGACGCCAAAACGTTAAGAGTTTTGGCCCCTTGCCGCAACAAGGCGGGGCCAAATGCGTCACCGTGGCCGCCCGCTGGTTCCAGCGGAACTGCCGGATTTCCTTGGCTTTTCCGGCCTGACCAGCAGGGTGCCGGGGCGCTGGTCGCGCAAGCCGCGGGGCGCGGGCGAAATATGACAGCCGTGGAGCGTGGCGCCCGCCCCCAGTTCGCCCGCCGCCATCCGGTCGAAAAGCCGCTCCAGGGACTCGAATCGCGGACGATAGGCCTGGCCGGACGCGGCCTGCAGCAGGGCGGCCAGCGCGCGCAGGCCCACCTCCCGTGGAGCGGCGGTCAATGCAGCGGTATCCAGCGCAAAGCCGCCGTCATAGGCGCGGGCCGCGCGGGCCAGCACGGCTTCTGTCACCACCTCCAGCGCGGCGCGGGCGCGCGCCAGGTGCGACGCGGCCGCGGCGATGCGCGCCGTGGTCAGCCCCGCCTCGGCCAGGGCGGTGCGCGCCTTGCGCACCTTCACCCGGTCGAAGGCGTCGTCGTCGTTCATCGGATCGTCCAGCCAGTCCTGGCCGTTTGCCGCCAGGTGCGCGCGCAACGCTTCGCGGGTGATGCCCAGCAACGGGCGGCTGATGGAAAGATCCGTGAAGCCTTCGACCGGCCAGGGCGACACCGGCGCCATGCCCGACAAACCATCCAGCCCGCTGCCGCGCATCAGCCGCAGCAGGAAGGTCTCGGCCTGGTCGTCCTGGGTGTGACCGACGAACAATGTGGCGATCCTGTTCTGCGCCAGCCACGCGCCCATCAGGCGATAGCGCGCCTCGCGCGCGGCGGCTTCGACGCCGCTTTTGGGCTTTTTGCCTCGCCAGGTCAGCAGCTGCGTCTTCAGGCCAAGCTTTTTCGCCCACTGCGCCACGCGCCGCGCATCGGCTGCGGAGGTCTTGCGCAGGCCATGATCGACGGTGAGCACGACGGGTGGCTTCCTGCGGCGCGTTTTGGCGAACGCCGCCAGCAGATGCATCAGCGCAAGACTGTCGCTGCCGCCCGATACGGCAACGGCGATGGCGCCCTCATGGCCCGCCATCGCCGCAGCGAATGCGTCTTCCAGCCTACTTGGTGCAGGCCGTTTTGCGGAGGCTGGCGGCCTGGTTGAGGGTTTGCGAGGCCGCGTCGGGGTATTTGCTCTTGATGAGGCCAAGCGTGGTGCAGCCTTCCGATTTCTGGCCCATCGCCATGAAGGACTGGGCCAGTTTGAGCATCGCGTCCGGCGCGCGCAAGGACTTGGGATATTTCTTGATCACTTCGGCGAAGGTGCGCGCCGCGGTGGAGTAGTCCTGCTGGATGAAGGCGATGTTGGCCACCCAATAGATCGCCTGGGGCGCGTTCGCGGTGTCCTGCGGATTGGCGTCGGCATAGGCACGGAAGCCCGCCGCCGCTTCATTGTACTGCGCGCGCGACAGCAGGTTCATCGCCTGGTCGTACTGCGCGGTGTTGCTGGCGCCGCCACCCTGCAGCGGCGCAGGATTGCCGCCCGGGCCGGAATTCATCGGCAGGGTGCCCAGGCTGCCCGGCGGGCGGCCGCGCACCGGCGCAGGATTGTCGAACTCGCTGGTCACTTGCTGGCCGCCGCCCTGCGGCGCGCTGCCGATCGGGGGCAGCGTGTCGCCCGACCGCATGCCGCCCGGCGGAGGCACGTAAGCCTGGCCGCCCAGGTTGCCGGCAGGCGCACCGGCGCTGGGGGTGCCGGCGGCGGCGCAGTTCATCTGGTCGCCCGCGCCCAGCTGCTGGGCCGAAAGCTGGCATAGCCGGTAGGCGAAATCCTTCTGCATCCGGTCGATCTTGTCGTTCTGGATCTGGATCTGGTGCTGCAGCTCTTCGTTCGTTCCGGTCGCCTGGGACAGAGACGCGGTCAGCCCGCGCACCTTGTCTTCCAGTTCGCGCAGGCGCGCGTCCCGGGCCTGGCCGGCGCCCTGCAAGTCATGGAGCGCACTGTCCTGCGCGGCTTCTCGCGCCTTCTCCTCGTCGCTGGGACCAAAGAGCTGGGCGTTGGCGGAAAACGGCGCGAAGGCGAAGGCGATCGCGAGAGACGAAGCCAGAAGGCGCTGACGGATCATGGAGCTGTCCTCAAAGCAAAAAGGGGCGTGAGGAAACCTCACGCCCCTTTTGCGATCTAACGCAAGTTACGAGTTCGCGCCGCCGGTCACGGTGGTGACGCCGCGACGGTTCTGCGCCCAGCATGATTCGCTGGACTCGGTGCAGATCGGACGCTCCTTGCCGTAGGACACGGTCTCGACGCGGCCGGCCGACACGCCCTGGCTGACCAGGATTTCCTTCACGGCGTTGGCGCGACGCGCGCCCAGCGCCAGGTTGTACTCGCGCGTGCCGCGTTCGTCGGCATGGCCTTCGACGGTGACGCGGACCGACGGATACTTCTGCAGCCAGGCGGCCTGGCGGCTCAGGATCTGCTTGTCGGCGTCTTCGACATTGTACTCGTTGTAGCCGAAGTGGACCGTGTCGCCGACGTTGACGCGCAGGTCCTCGGCCGAGCCGGGAATGACGCTGGACGTGACGGGGGCAGGCGCGGCCGCGGCCGGCGGCGGCGCGGGCGGCGGGGCAGTGTTCACGGCCTGCTCCTTGTGCGTGCAGGCGCCCAGAACGAGAGCCGCCGACAGGCAGGCGAATTTCAGACTATTGGAAAAGCGGTTCATCACAGAAATCTCCTGGCAGCGAAGACCGCCGGTGCGGGCGGCCCCTCTCGCTTAAGAATCAAGTACGCACCAAACGTCCAACGCATTAACCGGCAAAAAGAGCCAAAAAATGACGTTCAAAATCGTCCAAGTCTAGGAAAAGACACCTACTGGATCAAGGGCGACCATGCCGGATCGGAGGCCGAGCCCGGAGTCAGGACGCGGCGCTCGTTGCGGCCCGTCACATCGACTGACCAAATTTGCGAACCGCCGCGGCCCTCGCGGCCATACATCAGCACGCGGCCATTGGGCGCCCAGGTCGGGCCTTCATCATGGCCGCCGCTGGAGATCAGCCGCTCGCCCGAGCCATCGGGGCGCATCACGCCGATGGTGAAGGTGCCGCCCTGGCGCTTGGTGAAGGCGATCATGTCGCCGCGCGGCGACCAGACCGGGGTGCCGTTGGCGCCGGGCGTGAAGCTGATGCGGCGCTGGTTGGAGCCGTCGGCGTTCATCACGTAGATCTGCTGGCTGCCGCCGCGGTCGCTTTCAAACGTGATCTGGCGGCCGTCGGGCGAGAAGCTGGGCGCAGTGTCGATTCCCGGATCGGTGGTCAGGCGCTGCACGGCGCGGCTTCGCAGATCCATCACATAGATGTCGGAATTGCCCCCGTTTTCCAGGGTCAGGGCCACCTTGTTGCCGTCCGGCGAGAAGCGCGGCGAGAAGGTCATGTTGGGGAAATTGCCCAGCATCTCCTGCTTGCCCGTCTCCAGGTCGAACAGATACACGCGCGGCTTGGTCGAGATGTAGGACATGTAGGCGATCATCTGCGCCGTCGGATTGAAGCGCGGCGTCAGCACCATGTAGCTGCCGTTGGTCAGGAAGATCGGGTTGGCGCCATCCTCGTCCATCACCGCCAGGCGCTTGACGCGCTTGGTGGCGGGGCCGGTTTCGGAGATGAACACGACGCGGGTGTCGAAATAGCCCTTCTCGCCGGTGATGCGCTCATAGATCGCGTCCGAGATCATGTGCGCCACGCGGCGCCAGTTCTCGGGCTGGGTGAAGAACTGCTGGCCCACCATCTGGGTCTGGCCATAGACGTCCCACAGCCGGAAGTCGGCGCGCAGGCGGCCGTCGGGCTGGGTGGTCACCTGGCCCGTCACCAGGCCCTGGGCGGTGATGGCGCGCCAGCTGGCAAAATTGGGCACGGCATTGATGTTGGTGATCTGCTCGGCAAAGCCCTTGGGGTCGAGCGGGCGAAAGAGACCCGAACGCTCCAGGTCGGCACGGATCACATTGGCGACATTGGCGCTGGCCTGGGCATCGCCGGGGGTGCCGGGCACGAAGTCGGGGATGGCGATGGGCAGCGGCTGGGCGTTGCCCTGGGTCACGTCCACCTGCAGGGCGGCGTGGGCGGGGGCGGCTGCGAAGGCCGCCAACGCGGCCAGGATAACCAGAAATCTTTTCATGCCGTTCTCCAGCGAATATCCAAACTCTCAAACATGGCAGCAACAAGATACGGCGATTATTGTTCCATCATCTTGCGCGGATCGAAGTGCAGCGGATTGACCTCCCGCCAGGTGCTGTAGCGGTCGGGCGGCAACCGGTAAGGCTGGCACTGGTAGATGGCGCGGCTGGCGGCCTCGGCCGCGGCGCGGGTGTAGGGGTTGTTGCTCAGGGTCTCCAGCTGCAGCGAGGCGACCGTGCCGTCGGGGTTCAGCCGCAGGTCATAGTCCACCACCAGGTCGGCCGCATTGGGCGCGCCCGTCGGCGGCGACCAGCAGCGATAGATCTGGCTTTGCAGCGCGCTGACTAGGTCGGCGGTCATCATGTTGCCCGCCCCGATGCCCTGGATCACGCGGGGCCCCTGCTTGGCGTTCTTCACCGGCTTGTCGGGCGTGGTCAGCTTGTTGAGCAGCTTGTCGAAATCGACGGAAGCTTCCTTCTTGCTGACCGGCTTCTCCACCGGCTTTTCGACCGGAGGCTTCTTTTCTTTCTGTATGTCGAACTGGGGCACCGGCGGTTCGGGCGCGGGTTCGACATCCTGCATTTCGGGTTCGGGCGGGGCTTCGCGCGCGGGCACCGGGATGTCCAGCTTCTCCGGCTCGGGCTGCGGCGTGGGCGCCTGGGCCTGGACGTTGGTCTTGTCGGCGATGGTCACCAGGTCCACCGGCACGACATGGGTGTCTTCCGGCGTGGTCAGGTTGCGGCTGAACGAGACCAGCGCCGCGGCCACGATCAGCCCGTGAAACAGGATCGAGCCGACCACGCCATAACGCGGGCCGGTGGCTGTCGTGGGACGCATGCGCCTGAGCGCCTGCGCCTTACTGCGCGTCGGGCTTTGGCTTTGCGACATCAGTGACCAGGCCGATATGGGTGAAACCGGCGGCGGCAAGGATACCCATGACTTCCATGACCTTGCCGTAGTTGGCGGCGGTATCGCCGCGCACGAAGATGCGCTGGTCATAGCCGTTGCTGGCGATGGCCTTGAGCCGGTCGACCAGCGCTTCCTCGACCACCTTGTCCTTCTGCAGGAAGATGGTGCCGTCGCGCTTGACGGTGATCGACAGCGGTTCGCGGTCCTGGCCCAGCGCCGGCGCCTTGGTCTTGGGAAGATCGACCGGCACGCCCACGGTGAGCAGCGGCGCGGTCACCATGAAGACGATGAGCAGCACCAGCATCACGTCCACGAAGGGCGTGACGTTGATCTCGGCCATGGCGCGGCGGCGCATCCGCCCGCGCCCGCGGCTGGAGGTGTGTTGGATTCCGCCCGCCACTAGCGCGCCTTCTCGTCAAGCTGGCGCGACAGGATCGCGGAGAACTCGTCGGCAAACGCATCGAGCTGGTTCACATAGCGCCCGATCTCGGAGACGAAGCGGTTGTAGAAGATGACGGCCGGGATGGCGGCCAGAAGCCCCATCGCCGTTGCGAACAAAGCTTCGGCGATGCCCGGCGCGACGACCGCAAGCGTGGTGTCATGGCGCGCGGCGATGGCCGCGAAGCTGTTCATGATGCCCCACACCGTGCCGAACAGGCCCACGAAGGGCGACACCGAGCCGATGGTGGCAAGAATCCCAAGATTCTTCTCGATGCCGTCGGTCTCGCGCAGGATGGTGACGCTCATCGCCTTTTCGATGCGTTCCTTCACGCCCAGGATCATGGAATCGCGCAGGGCGCCGCCGTCAAAGGCGCGGCGCCATTCGCGAAGGCCTGCGATGAACATGGCCGCCAGGGGATGGTCGTTGCGCGAGGCGAACTGCTGATACAGCTCGTCCAGCGACTGGCCCGACCAGAACAGCTTCTCGAACTTGCGCGCCTTGCGCTTGAGGCTGGAGAGCACCACCAGCTTGTTGAAGATGATGGTCCAGCTCCAGAGCGAGGCCAGCAGCAGCAGCACCATCACCGCCTTCACGCCGATGTCGGCGCGCATGAACATGGAGACGAGCGAGAAGCTGCCCGCGGCATCGCCCATGCCGCCGGCGGAAGCGGTGGCGCCCGGCGGCGGGGCCAGGTCACCGGTCTGGGCGGCGGGGCCGGTGGGCGCCGCCAGCGGGGCGGCCTGCGCGAAGGCGGGAGAGGTCGCGATCGGCGCGGACAGCGCCAGCATCAGGATGGCGAGCGCCGCAGCGGCGATAAGCTTGATGTTCATCGAGGAAAACCCTTTGGCGCCGGAGAATCGGGGTGTGCCCCCAGACCTTGGCCGAAATTTGACGAATATGCCCTAACTGTCTGCCGCGGTTACAAAAGGCGCAAGAGTCTCCTGCACGGTTCTGGATACGCGCCGCGGCCTGCCTGTTAACGTGATGACACAGGCTTCGATCCGTCCTTCGACCAGAAGCGTCTTGCCGCAGAATAGTTTCTGGTTTGCAAGCAGGCGTGCCCCGGTGAGCCCGGTCAGGGTGGTGTGGACCTCGATCTGGTCGTCCAGCCGGGCGGGACGGTGATAATCGACTTCGATGTGACGGATCGCCCAGGCGGTCGGTTCCTCGGCTTCCAGCTCGGCGCGGCTGATGCCGGCGGTGCGGAAGAATTCGGTGCGGCCCCGCTCCATGTAGCGCAGGTAATTTGCGTGATAGACCACGCCCGACAGGTCGGTGTCTTCGTAATAGACGCTGATCGGCAGGATGTGGGTCTTGCCTTCGATGCGGCCCAGGGCGTGCAGTTTGGTCATCGTCCGCCTCCGCGCGGGCGCAGGAACGTAAAAGTGGGTTCGCCCTTGTAGGCGCTGTCGGGGGCGCGGGCATAGCCCAGACGCGCCGCGACCTTCTGGGAAATCAGGTTGCCGGGATTGATCATGCACCAGCTCTGGGCTGCGGCGACGTTGGCGTCCAGCCAGGCCATTGCGGTCTGCATCGCTTCGCTGACAAGGCCCTGGCCGTGCAGATCGGGATGGATCACCCAGCCGGCCTCGGGCAGCTCGCGGAAGGGAATGTCCATGGCGCGCTTGGCATTGAAGAAGCCGACCGCGCCGATATAGCGGCCGCTGGCTTTTTCCTCGACGCCCCAGAAGCCATAGCCGAACATCGCCCACTGGCCCCAGTTGCGCTGAAAGCGCAGCCAGGTGGTCTCTTCGTCATAGATGAAGCCGCCGAAATGCTTGGTGGTGCGCGGATCGGCCCAGATGGCGGCGTGATGCGGGAAATCGGCCTTGGTGTATTCGCGCAGGACGAGCCGCCGTGTTTCCAGGCGGGGCGTCATTCGTCCTCGCCGCTGAACAGGCCGGCCTGCTGACCCGCGGGTTGGGGCAGGCCCAGATGGCCGTAAGCCGCGCCCGCCAGCATGCGGCCGCGCGGCGTGCGCTGCACGAAGCCCTGCTGCATCAGGTAAGGCTCGACGATTTCCTCGATGGCGTCGCGCGCTTCGCCAAGGGCCGCGGCGATGGTCTCGATGCCGACCGGGCCGCCGTTATAATGCTCGGCGATCAGCGCCAGATAGCGGCGGTCGAAGGCATCCAGCCCGCGATGATCCACTTCCAGGCGGGTCAGCGCGGCGTCGGCGATCTTGGCATCGACAGTTTTCTGTTTCGCCACGGCAGCGAAGTCGCGCACGCGCTTCAACAGACGCCCGGCGATGCGCGGGGTGCCGCGCGAGCGGTTGGCAATCTCGCGCGCGCCGTCTTCGGTCAGTTCAAAGCCCAGCACGCGGGCGCCGCGCGCCACGATGGAGAGCAGTTCTTCGGGCGTGTAGAAATTCAGCCGCACCGGAATGCCGAAGCGGTCTCGCAAGGGCGTGGTGATAAGCCCCGACCGTGTCGTTGCACCAACAAGCGTGAAGGGCGCCAGTTGGATCTTGACGGAGCGCGCCGCCGGCCCCTCGCCGATGACGAGATCGAGTTCGTAATCCTCCATCGCGGGATAGAGGATTTCCTCCACCGCCGGATTGAGGCGATGGATTTCGTCAATGAACAGCACGTCGCGCGGTTCGAGATTGGTGAGGATGGCCGCCAGGTCGCCCGCCTTGGCCAGCACAGGGCCGCTGGTGGAACGGAAATTCACGCCCAGCTCGCGCGCCACGATCTGCGCCAGCGTGGTCTTGCCCAGGCCCGGCGGGCCATAGAACAGCACATGGTCCAGCGCCTCGGCCCTCGCCTTGGCGGCATCGATGAAGATTTGCAGGTTCTCGCGCGCTTGGCTCTGGCCGACGAAATCCGCCAGCCGCTTGGGACGCAACGACGCTTCGAGGTTGTCGTCTTCCTGGCGTTCGGGTGACGTGATGCCGTCTTTTTTCAACGGGCCATCCCCTTCAGCGCTTCACGGATCAGAACGCCGGTCTCGGTGTGTTCGCCCAGCGACACAATCGCACGCGCCACCGCTTCGGCGGCGCGGGCATCGCTGTAGCCCAGATGGATCAGCGCCGACACCGCGTCGGCTTCCGGGCCTTTGGGGGCGGCAGCGACCGCGATTGCGGCGTGATCGTCGGCGCCCATCATCATGCTGGGCGCCTTGTCTTTCAGTTCGGTGGTGATGCGCAAAGCCAGCTTCGGCCCCACGCCCGGCGCGCGGCCGATCATCGCCTTGTCGCCCAGCGCAATGGCGCGCTGCAGGTCGCGCGGCGACAAGGTGGAGAGCACCGCCAGTGCCACCTTGCCGCCGACATTCTGCACCGTCTGCAGCAGGCGGAACCATTCGCGCTCCTCGGCGGCCATGAAGCCATACAGCTTCATCGCATCCTCGCTGACCTTCATCTCGATCATCAGCGACACATGCGCGCCGACCGACAGCCGCGAGAGCGTCGAGGCCGGGCACTGCACCAGATAGCCCACGCCGTTCACGTCCAGGATGATGGTGTCGTCATGGATGCTGTCCACGGTGCCGGTGAGCTTGCCGATCATGACGCGATCACGACTTTCACGCGCGCCGGCGCGGAATGAGCATGGGCGATGGCCGCGGCCAGCGCATCGGCGGCGTCGGCCTGCGTCACGCCGCAGGCGGGCAGCAGGCGCTTGACCATGAACTGCACTTGCTCTTTTCCCGCGTGACCGGCTCCCACCACGCACTTCTTGATGTGGTTGGGAGCATATTCGGCGATCTCCAGCCCGGCCTGGGCGGCGGCCAGCAGCGCCACGGCGCGGGCATGGCCGATCTTCAGCGCCGCCTGCGGGTCGCGGGCGACGAAAGCCTGCTCGACCGAAATCGCCATCGGCGCATGGGTGGTGATGACTTCGGAAAGGGTCGCGTGCAGCTGCATCAGCCGCACACCCAGGCCCACCGACGGCTTGGTCGCGATCACGCCATGGGCGATGTGGCTGAGGCGCGAGCCCTCGACGGCGATCACGCCCCAGCCCATGGCCGACAGGCCGGGGTCCAGTCCCAGGATGCGAATCGCGCCGCGCATGGGGCGTTTGTACTCTTTCTGTTCGACATTATGATAGGGGCCGCATGGCGATCCGACCCGCAACCTCCCAGGACTGGGCCGCGATCTGGCGGATCATCGAACCCATCATCCGGGCCGGCGAGACCTATGCCCTGGACCCGGCAATGAGCGAGGCCGACGCTCGCGCCTATTGGATGGGCGGCGACCGCGACACCTTCGTGGCGGACGACGGCGGCGCGATGCTGGGCACTTACTATCTGCGCGCCAACCAGGCCGGCGGCGGCGCACATGTCGCCAATTGTGGTTACGCCACGGCCGAAGCCGCGCGCGGCAAGGGCGTGGCGCGGGCGATGTGCGAACATTCGCTGGTGCGCGCGAAAGAGCGCGGCTTCACCGCCATGCAGTTCAACTTCGTGGTCGCCAGCAACGAGGCCGCCGTGCATCTGTGGAAGGCGATGGGCTTTGAGGTGGTGGGCACCCTGCCCGGCGCCTTCCGCCATCCGCGCCTGGGTCTCGTCGATGCCCTGGTGATGTTCCGCGCGCTCTAGCGGGGAACAGACGCGCTAGCGCGGCACATAGGTCAGCCGGATCACGGCATCATCGATCCGCTCGCTGGCCGTCAGGCGCAGCGGTGGCCGTGCGCCCGCAAAGAACGGCGTGCCGCCGCCCAGCACCACGGGATGCAGATAGATCCCGTATTCGTCAATCAGCCCGGCCAGGCTTGCCGCCAGCCTGGGCCCAGCGACACCGATTTTTCCCGCCTGTTTCGCTTTCAGCGTGCGCACCGCCGCTTCCACATCGCCGGTGATCAGCACCGCGTTGGGACCGACGGCGGTCAGCGTCTTGGACACCACCCATTTCTTCTGTCCGCGCCAGGCACGCGCAAAGGCCTGCGCATCGTCATTCCATTCGGGATGATCCTCATCCCAATAGCGCATGATCTCGTACATGCGCCGGCCATAGATGCTGCCGACCGCGCTGCCCACCCGTTCGATGAAATGGCGGAACAGGACGGGGCTCGGCGCGAATGCCGTGTGATCGACATAGCCATCGAGCGACTGGTTCATGGAAAAGACCAGGGTCGCCATGCCCTTCTCCTATGCTGTCTTCATGATGCGGGCGTTGCCCGTGCAAAATCCAGCATCGCCAGCGCGATTTCGCGCTCGCCCATGATCACGCGGCTGGCGCCCATCGCCAGCAGGTGATCCACCTCGCCGTCGAAATGCGCCCGCGCCACGATCGGCAGGCCGGGATTGGCCTTGCGCGCCTGCTGCACGATCTGGCCGGCCTCGAAGGCCTGCGGAATGGCGACGAACAACAGCTTGGCCGCCGGCAGGTTGGCTGCCGCCAGCACTTCATCCTGCGCGGCGTTGCCGCGAATATGCTCGACGCCGGGATCGCCCACCTGGCCCTCTTCCACCACCACCAGCGGCGCGGTGCCTTTCAGCCCATCGGCGATCAGCCGGCCGACGCGGCCATAGCCCACCACAACGGCGTGGCCCGTCAGCGTGGTCGGCACGGGCCTGGGCTTGGGCATGTCGGGCGCGGGCGGCGCCTTGGTGGAGGCTTCCAGCCGCCCGGCAATGGCGAAGAACACGGGATTGAGGAAAATCGACAGGATCGACGCGCCCAGGATCAGGTCGCGGGCTTCCGCGCCCAGCACGCCAAGCCCGATGCCCAGGTCCGCCATGATGAAGGAGAATTCGCCGATCTGCGTCAGGCTGATGGCGATGGTCGTGGCCGCGGCCGGCTTCACCCCGAACAGGCGCAGCAGGAGATAAGCGATCAGGCCGCCCGTCATCACGATGGCAGTGGCCAGCGCCAGCGCGGCGGGGCGTTCGATCACCACATGCGGATTGAACAGCATGCCGACCGAAACAAAGAACAGCACCGCAAAAGCGTCGCGCAGCGGCAGCGACTCTTCCGCCGCGCGCTGCGACAAAGGCGAGCCTGACAGGATCATGCCGGCGAAGAAGGCGCCCAGCGCAATCGACACGCCGAACAGATAGGACGCGGCGAAGGCCACGCCCAGCGCCACAGACAGCACGGCAAGGCGGAACAGCTCGCGGCTGCCGGTATGGGCGATGTAGTGCAGCATGATCGGGATCACGCGCGCGCCGATCACCAGCATCAGGGCTGCGAAGATGGCGAGCTTGCCGAAAGTCAGCCCCAGGCTCTGCGCCAGCGCGGCCGGATCGATGGCGCCGCCCTTCAGCGCCGCCGAAATCGGCGGCAGCACCACCAGCACCAGCACGGTCATCAGGTCCTGCACCACCAGCCAGCCGATGGCGAGCCGCCCGCGATTGGTTTCGGTCAGGCGGCGATCCTGCAAGGCGCGCATGACGACGACGGTGGAGGCGACCGACAGGCAAAGCCCGAACACCACGCCCTGGCCCCAGGGCCAGCCGAAGACAAAGCCCGCGCCGACGCCCAGCGCCACGATCGCCGCCATCTGCAGCACCGCGCCGGGCACGACCACGCCTTTCACTTCCAACAGGTCGCGGGGATGAAAATGCAGCCCCACGCCGAACATCAGAAGCACCACGCCGATATCGGCCAGCTGCAAGGTGAGATGCTGGTCCAGGATCACGCCGGGACTGAAGGGGCCCACCATCACGCCGGCCAGCAGATAGCCCACCAGCGGCGGCAGTTTCAGCCGCTGCACCAGCGTGCCCAGCAGGAAGGCCAGGCCGAGGCCGATGACGAGCACGGCGATGAGAGGGGAATGCTCCATGCCGCCACTATAGGAGCAGATCGGCGCAAAAGGGATATGTCACACTGGCCATGTCCGACTTTGCTGGGCAAGGCGCGCGGTGCTGCCTATAAGGCAGGATGGACGTCGTCATCGGTCAAACCCTGTCTCTGATGGTCGTCGCCATCTTCGTGGCGATCGCCGCGCGCCGGCTGTCGCTGCCCTATACCGTGGGCCTGGTGCTGGCGGGCGCGGCGCTGGCCTTCAGCCGCCACGACACGGGCCTTCGCCTGACTCACGACATCATCTTCGACGTGATCCTGCCGCCGCTGCTGTTCGAGGCGGCGATCAACATTCCCTGGCAGGAACTGCGCCGCGACATGGTGCCGGTGCTGGTGCTCAGCATAGTGGGGGTGGTGATCTCCGCCGCGGTGGTGGCGCTGGGCATGCACTGGCTGATGGCATGGCCGGTCGCCTCCGCGCTGATGTTCGGCGTGCTGATCGCGGCAACCGATCCCGTCGCGGTGATCGCCATGTTCAAGGATACCGGCCTGGGCGGGCGCCTGCGCCTGCTGGTGGAAAGCGAAAGCCTGTTCAACGACGGAGTCGCCGCGGTGCTGTTCGGCCTGGCCTTTGCCTGGACCCAGGGCCGCGCGGACGGCACGCTGGATGCCGGCTGGTCGCTCATCACCGTGTCGGGCGGCGGCGTGCTGCTGGGCCTGGCGGCGGGACTGCTGGCCATCCTGGTCGCGGGCCGCACCGGCGAGCATATGGTCGAGGCGGCGGTCACCGGGGTTGCCGCCTATGGCGCCTTCCTGGCGGCGGAGGCGCTGCACGTCTCCGGCGTGCTGGCGACCGTCAGCGCCGGTCTTCTCATGGGCAGCGTGAGCATCCGCGGCAGCACGACCAAGTTCGGCCTGTCCCATCAGGGCCGCGCCTTTGTGCTGGAATTGTGGGAGTTCGCCGCCTTCATCGCCAATTCGCTGGTGTTCCTGCTGATCGGGCTGACGGTGGCGCGCGTGCCCTATGAAAAACTGGGCTGGACCACCCTGGGCGTCGCCATCGCGCTGGTCCTGCTGGGCCGCGCCGCGACCGTCTATCCGCTGAGCGCGCTGTTCCTGCGCTCGCGCTGGCGGATCGGGCTGCGCGAGATGCATGTGCTGTGGTGGGGCGGCTTGCGCGGCGCGCTGGCGCTGGCCTTGTCGCTGTCGCTGCCCGACAATCTTCCGTTGCGTGACGAAATCGTGATCGCGGCCTTTGCCGTCGTCGCCTTCTCGGTCCTGGTCCAGGGCCTCAGCATGACGCCCTTGATGCGGCGGCTGAAGCTGTTGCCCGCCCGGCAATAGCGGGCTTTGCGGCCTGCGCATCCTTGTGCGAAAACTGCGCGATATTTCGAACGACGGATTTCGACCATGACCGATATTCCCGCAGACATCTTCACCGAGCCGGAAGATGTCGATCCCGATGGCCTGAAGAACCTGGGCCCGCTGCGCCGCCTGGCCGGCACCTGGGAAGGCGTGAAGGGCGTGGACGTGAACCCCAAGGCCGACGGGCCCGAGCGGCGCGAATTCACCGAGCGCATGGTGTTCGAGCCGATCGATCCGCAGGCCAACGGGCCGCAGCTCTTCTATGGCCTGCGCTATCACACCCGCATCCTGGCAACCGACGAGGACGCGACGTTCCACGACCAGGTCGGCTATTGGCTGTGGGAACCGGCGACGGGACTGGTGCTGCAGAGCCTCGCCATCCCGCGCGGCCAGGTCGCGCTGGCGGCGGGCAAGGCGGCGGCGGATTCAACCGTGCTGGTGGTGGAAGCCAAACGCGGCGAGACCGAATATGGCATCGCATCCACCACCTTCCTGGACAAGGCGTTCCGCACCGATGCCTATCGCGGCGAGTTCACGTTCCATCCCGATGGCAGCATGAGCTATGTGCTGGACACCACGCTGGTGGTGCACGGCAAGCCGTTCAACCATCGCGACATCAACACGCTGGTGAAGGTGGCTGAGCCGAAGCTCAATCCATTGATGCTGCTGCCGAAGGATTCGCAGTAGCCCTCTCCCCTTGTGGGAGAGGGTGGCCTGTCGAGCGACCGCGCGACAGGCCGGGTGAGGGGTCAGCGCGACTGCCCCAAGGCCATCTCGATCGCCTCCAACACCCCGTCGAAATTCCCATTCACTTCGTGATTGGGAAACCGGATGACGCGAAAGCCGTCTCGCCCGAACCGCGCGGTTCGTGCTGTGTCGTAAGCCAGCCCCTGATCCGAGCCGTGCTGGTCGCCATCCAGTTCGACGACCAGTTGCGCTTCAAATGACGCAAAGTCCGCTATGTAGGGACCAATCGGCTGCTGGCGGCGGAATTTGAAGCCGTGAAACCTGCGGCCGCGCAGGGCAAGCCAGAGCTTGCGCTCGGCATCGGTCTGTTCGCGTCTCAGCTTGCGGGCGAATGCGTGCTTCATCACCCCTCACCCGCCACGGCGCTGACGCGCCGCGTCACCCTCTCCCACAAGGGGAGAGGGATGTTTTTAGCGGCAGACCAGCGAGCCGTTGCGGTTTTCCGCGACGTTGCTGGGGCAGTTGCGCATGTCCAGCACGGTCTGGTTCCAGCGGCCGTCGCTGGTGCGGCACTCGGTCTGGAAGACCGAGCCGCGCATGTTGCCGCCGCGGCAGGACTGCATCCAGTTGCCGCCCGGACCATTGCTGCCGAAGCCGCCGCCGTAACCGGGACGCCCGCCATAGTCACCGCCGCCATAACCGGGGCGTCCGCCGCCCGACATCATCTGGTCGGCGCGGGCGATGTCGTCGCCGCTGCAGCGGGTGGCGTTGTTGATGCGTTCGTTGCGCGCGCCATACTGCACCAGGCAGTTGCCGCCGACGGTGATGATGGTGCTGCCGTCGCGCATCGGGATGGGGCCGCCGCCGCCCCACTGGGCCGATGCGGCACCCGCGCAAAGCGCGAGCATGGCAGACGCAAGAAGAATGGTTTTCATCACAAGCCCCCCGGAATGTTCTGGCGGGAGTGTGAGCGCGTTATTACGGGCCGTCAAGGAACGGGACGGAAAACTCAGGCGCCCATCTTGGCCATGAAAGCGTCGCTCAGCGCGTAGTTGCCATAGACGTTCTGCACGTCGTCATGGTCGTCCAGCACTTCGATCAGCTTCATCAGGGTCTCGCCCGCCTCGTCGGCAACCTCGACCGTGTTCTGCGGCCGCCAGACAATGGCGGCATTGGCGGGCGCGCCCAGTTTGGCTTCCAGTGCGTCGCGCACGGCGGCGAAATCTTCCATGCTGGTGAGGAATTCGTGGCCCTCGTCGGTGGTCACGCATTCGTTGGCGCCGACATCCAGCGCGGTTTCCAGCATCGCGTCCTCGCTGCCCTTCTCCTTGGGGTATGCGATGACGCCGACATGGTCGAACATGAAGCTGACCGAGCCGGTTTCGCCCATCTGCCCGCCATGCTTGCTGAAGGCGGCGCGCACGTCGGCGGCGGTGCGGGTGCGATTGTCGGTCATGGTCTCGACGATCAGCGCCACGCCGCCGGGGCCGCGGCCCTCATAACGGATTTCGTCGTAATTCTCGCCCGAGCCGCCGACCGCCTTCTGGATGGCGCGCTCGATATTGTCCTTGGGCATGGACTCCGCCTTGGCCGCGATGATGGCGGTGCGCAGGCGCGGATTGTGGTTGGGGTCGGGCAGGCCCGACTTGGCGGCGACCGTCAGCTCGCGCGACAGCTTGGCGAAGAGCTTGGAGCGCTCTTTGTCCTGCTTGCCCTTGCGGTGCATGATGTTCTTGAACTGACTGTGACCGGCCATCGTCTCAATTCCCTGGTTGGGCGGTGGAATACAGGGCACCAGCCCCCCTTTTCAAGTCCGCCGCCACCTGTGCAGGATGGGGGTCATTTCAGCGCTGATTTCCACCCTTTTCCCATTTCCAGGAGTGCCCATGACCCATCTCAGCATGGATCCGCTGACCCTTACCCATACCGCGATCACCCTGATCGCCATCCTGAGCGGGCTTCTGGCCGTCTCCCAGATGCTGGACAGCGTCTATCGCGGGGGCGTGACCGGGGTGTTCCTGGCCATGTCGGTGCTCACCAGCGTTACCGGCTTTGTCTTCTTCCATCCCGCAAACCCGCCGACCCCGGCCCAGGTGACGGGCGTGGTTGCGCTGATCGTGCTGGTTCCCACCCTGTACGGGCTGTATGGCGCGCATCTGCGCGGCGTCTGGCGCCCGGTCTATGTCATCGGCGCGGTGATCTCGCTGTGGTTCAACCTGTTCGTGCTGGTGACCCAGACCTTCGACAAGGTGCCGAGCCTGTGCGCCACCATGCCGGCCTGTCCGGCGCCGGGCGGCCCGGTGTTCGGCGCCACGCAGGGCATCGTGCTGCTGGCAACCATCGCGGCGGGCTGGCTGGCGGTGAAGCGCTTCCGCCCCATCGGCGCCTAGCGCGCTCGGACCTCGGCAAGCGCCTTCTTCACCGCGTCGATCACCGCCTGCGGCTGGTCGTGCTGGATGGTGTGGGCGCTGTCGGGCACCACAGTATTGCTGCCGCGCGTGGATAGAGCCGCGAGCTTGTCGTGCCCGGCCTTCCAGGCCTGGTCGACAGCAGCGCTCCATTCCGGCTTTAGTCCCGCGCCAATGATCGGCTTGCTGGAGGTGAGCACGATCAGCGGCTTGTCGCCGAAGCCTTGTGTCACCGCTTCCAGCGCGTTCTGGTCCGGGCTTTTTTCCGTCACCGTGGGCGGCAGGAAGCTGTCATTCTCCGAAGCATCGGCAAGCTGATAGCTCGGGCGCGATTGCTGCTCTTTCAACGCCTGGGTCAGCGCCGGCGACAGATCCTTGGGGATATCGAGACAATCGTCCGGCAGGGGCTGAGGCAGTGCGGCGCATTCGCGCGAGCGCTTGGACTGGGCGTGCAACGCGGCCAGCAACGCCGCGGCGGACTGCGGCGGCGCACCCGCCGCGATCGCCGCACCCGTCATGGCGAAGAACTGATCGGCGAAGGAGGGATCGACCAGCACCGCGGCCGCAAGATCGTCGGGATGGGTGGCCTGCAGCAGCACGCCATACAAGCCCGCGATGGAATGGCCAACATAGAGAATGGGCGTCTTGATCCTGGCGGCGCCCAAAAGCGCATGCAGGTCGGTGACGATGGCGTGCGCGTCGGATTCGCCGGTGCGCGGGTCGCTGAAGCCGATGCCGGCCCGGTCATAGGCGCAGGCGCGCGTCACCTTGGCGATTTCGCCCTGCACCAGCCGCCAGGTGCGCGTGCTGGTCGACAGGCCGGAATCGAACAGCACGGTGGGGCTGCCTTTGCCCATGCAGACCAGGTTCAGGCGGCGCGGACCGTCCACCGCCACCAGCCTGCCCGGCTTCATGTAGGTCTGGTCCGCGACGGGTTCCGCCAGCGCGGCACCGGACAGCAGCAGCGCCGCCAGGACGATCTTCAGCATGGCCCAACCCCTTGATCCGGCTGGCAGGATGGCGCTTTGCCGCACGGCACACAAGAACAGTTGACAGCAGTTTGGAATATTTCTAAGAACGTATCGCAATTGGAATCATTCAAAGGAATACTCTTCATGCTGACCATCGGCGACAAGTTCCCCGACTTCTCTGTCCAGGGCGTGGTTTCGACCGACCCCAAGACCGCCTTCAAGGATTTCACCCAGGCGAGCGACGCCGGCAAGTGGAAGCTGGTCTTCTTCTGGCCCAAGGACTTCACCTTCGTCTGCCCGACCGAGATCGCCGGCTTCGGCAAGCTCAAGGGTGACTTCGCCGATCGCGACACCGTGATCTATGGCGTCTCGACCGACAGCGAGTTCGTGCACCTGGCCTGGCGCCAGAACCATGCCGACCTGAAGGACCTGCCGTTCGCGATGCTGGCCGACACCAATCGCCGCCTCTCGACCGCGCTGGGCATCCTCGACGCGGAAGCCGGTGTCGCCAAGCGCGCCACCTTCCTGGTCGATCCGGAAGGCATCATCCGCTTCGTCTATGTCACCGACATGAGCGTGGGCCGCAACCCGGCGGAAGTGCTGCGCGTGCTCGACGCGCTGCAGACCGACGAGCTGTGCCCCTGCAACTGGAACAAGGGCGACGACGTCCTGAAGCCGGCTGCCTAACGGACTCTTCTTCACCGCTTACCTCCCCCCCTCCCCATGCGGTGAAGATACCTGAAGCCCTCTCCCCCAAAGGGAGAGGGCCTTTTTCTTCGAAAGGATTTCCCATGAGCATCGAAGCCCTGAAGAACGCCCTGCCCGAATATGCCAAGGACTTGAAGCTCAACCTGTCGAGCCTGGCGACCGAGGCCCTGCTCACCGAGCAGCAGCGCGCCGGCACCTTCATCGCCTGCGCGCTTGCCAGCCGTGAGCGCACCACCACCAGCGCCATCTTCAGCGAATTCGCGTCGAAGCTTTCGCCCGAAGCGCTGAACGCCGCGCGCGCCGCCGCCGCCATCATGGCGATGAACAACATCTATTACCGCTTCACGCATCTGGCGAGCGCGCCGGACTACAAGACCTTGCCGGCGCGCCTGCGCATGAACGTCATCGCCAAGCCCGGCGTGGACAAGGCCGATTTCGAGCTGTGGTGCCTGGCGGTGTCGGCGATCAATGGCTGCGGCGTCTGCATCGACAGCCACGAAAAGATCCTGCGCGAAGCCGGTCTCACCGCCGAGCAGATCCAGGCCGCGGTGCGCATCGCCGCGACCGTGCATGGCGTCGCCGCCACGCTGGACGGCGAAGCCCATAGCGCCGACCTGGCCGCGAACACGGTCGCCGCCTAGACCGAGAAAGGCGCCTCGCCCTCCAGCATCCGCTGGTCGAGGCGGGGCGCTTCGCCGGGCCGCCACAAGGGCACGGTGTGCAGCACACGATAGCGCACCGCGCCGCCATCCCGCGCATCGGTCGGTTTCAGCGGTTGCGGAATGCAGACGAATTCGCAGTCCAGTTGATGCGCGGCCGCCGTCACCAGCGCATAGCCATGGCCTTCCAGGTCCAGGAAGTTCAGGTGCGGCGCCAGCGCCGGATTGGATAGCGCCTTGGCCTTTGCCAGATCGCCGCTCTTGTTGAACTCCAGGCACGCTTTCACGCCGCGGGTGTAGAGCAGGTTGCCCAGCGGTGCGGCTTTCGCCAGTTCGCCCGGCCCCAGCAGCAGCGGGCGCATCGGCGCATCGGGCTTCATGTGGCGCCAGCCATCCAGCGGCGACGGCGTGGAGATCGAGCCCCCGGTGAAGGAGACCCCCACCGGCGCGAAATCTCCCGGCGGCAGCCGCGAACTGGCGCGGCCGGCCAGAAACGTGTGGCGGTCGCCGCTGATGGCGACCAAGCCCGTCACTTGGTTGTCGCGCACGAAATCATAGATCACGCCGCGCTCGTGATAGGCGGAGCCATAATCGCCGCCGTCCACGCCATAATCGCCGGACTTCCACTTGGCGGGAAAATCGGGCGGCAGGTTCTGGAAGTCGGCGCGCTCGTCCAGGGTCGCCTGCGAGGTTGCCCAGATCTTCCACGGCGTCTTGGATGTCTTCAGCGCATCCAGGAACCAGGCGCGCTGTTCCAGTCCCAGCATGGTGTGCGGCTCGGCGTGCCGGCGGAAGTTTTCCAGTTCACTGCCGAAGACCTCCATCTTGGACGGCGCATCCGGCTGGCTGCGGCCGGCATCCAATATCCGCAACGCGCCTTCGGTCGTGGCGCCGCGGAAGGCGGCGTTGCCGAAGGCGTCCGGCGCCTGCTGGGCCGGGTCGAGGGCACGGTAGCTGCGCTGGTCGGTGATGATCAGTTCGAAGTTGGCGCCCCAGCGATGGCGGCGATACCCCTTCAGGCTGTTGATCGCCAGCAGGTTGTTGGCCTCGAGCCCCAGGCCGCCATCGCCGAACGCCGTGACCGGATGGTCCGTGACCTTGGGCGCATCGAACGCCTGCAGCATCTTGCCGTCGCGTACGATGCGCGCAGGGATATATTCAAACCAGGCCTGGTTGGCCGCCACCTTGCGGGTCTGCGCCGGCCAGGTCTGGTCGCCGAACACCTGGAAGGACTGATAGCCCAGCTGGGAAAATTCGTGATTGTCCCACATGCAGATGAAGGGCCAGCGGGCGCGCGCGTCCTGCAGATCGGGATCGGCGAGATACTGCTTGTAGGCGATGCGATAGTCTTCGACATCGACCGGAATCCAGCGATCGTTCAGCACCTTCTGGCCGGTCTTGTACGGCACCATGGGCTTGAGCGGGTTGCCGCCATAGCCATTGGGATTATCCGCCGGCTGGAACAACACTTCGTAGATGAAGTCGCCCAGATGCACGACGAATTCGACCGGCTGCGCCGCCGTCCTGTCGTCATGGATCATCCGCCGCCAGGCCTGCAGATAGCCCATGTTGATGTTCTGGCAGGAGACGAAGGCGAATTTCGCGGGCCGCGCATCGCCGGGCGCGGGCGCCGTCATGGTGCGCCCGATGCGGCTGCCGTTGCCGTGGGAATCCGTGAAGCGATACCAGTAAGTCGTCGACGGCTTCAGCCCGCCGGCCAGCACGCGCACGGTCCAGTCGGTGCCCGGCGTGGACGCAACCGCCTTGCGCCCCACCACGCGGGTAAAACCGTCGTCTTCGGAAATCTCCAGATGCAGGGCGTCCGCGCCCGGCCGCCGCGTCCACAGGATGACGCTGTTGTGATCGGGATCGCCGGAGGCGACGCCTTCGGGAAACAGGCTGCGATTTTCGCGCCAGGCGATGTCGGAAGGCCTGGCGGCGACGCCGGCCCACAAGCCGCTGGCGCCGATGGCGGCAGCACCCGCCAGGAATTCGCGCCGTGTCTGTGCCATGACCGCCTCCGTGCCCGGCAATTCAGGCACAGGGCGGCGGCGACTTCAACCGAAGCTGTAGGAGTCCATGCGCAGGTTGCCGAAGGTGGCGCTGGTGTGCAGGCGCTGTGCCTTGGCGCCCGCGCCCATGGCAGTGAACAGCGGCAAAAAATGCTCCTCTGTCGGCTGCGCCATCACGGCATGCGGCGCTTGGGTGCGGTAATCCGCCAGCGCCGCCTCGTCGCCCGCCATCAGCCGGTCGTGCATCCAGTCGCTGAACTGTTTGGACCAGTCGGCTTCCGGCGATCCGGGCGGGGCGATGCGGCGCAGATTGTGGACGAAGCCGCCCGAGCCCAGCACCAGCACATCCTTTTCCCGCAACCCCGCCAGCTTGCGGCCCACCGCAATCGCATTGGCCGCGCCCAGATGGCTCTGCACCGACAATTGCAGCACCGGCACATCGGCATCCGGATACATCAGCATCAGCGGCACCCAGGCACCGTGATCAAGGCCGCGCACGGCATCCACCGCACCGCCCGTCAGCGTCGCCACCTCACCCGCCAGCGCGGCATCGACCGGCGCGGGGTAACGGATGTCGTACAGGGCCTGCGGAAAGCCGCCAAAGTCATGGATGGTGGTGTTCGCGACGCTGGTTCGCGGGGCATCGGTTTCCCAATGCGCCGAGACCGCCACCACCGCGCGCGGCTTGCCCAGGCTTTGGCCCAGCCCGCGCAGGAAATCCCGCGCGGGGACATCATCGAAAGGCAAGGTCGGGGCGCCGTGGGAAACGAAAATTGCTGGCAACATCATCCCCATATCGTCCGCCACGTCCCCTCTTTCCATACCTCGGACTCCAAGGTATAAGCATGCCTCGAACACCAAGGTATCGTAATGGCCAACGACAACGCGCTTCTTGCAGGCATCCCCGAACTGATGGTGCTGCGCCTGCTGCACGACCGCGAGATGTACGGCTATGAGATCGTGCAGGCGATCGCGATCAAGTCGCGCCAGGTGGTGACGCCAGGCGAAGGCGTGATCTATCCGCTGCTGCACGGGCTGGAGAAGGACGGCGCCCTGAAATCGCGGCGCAAGACCGTGTCGGGCCGCAGCCGCGTCTATTACACTTTGACGGCCAGGGGCGAAAAACGCCTGAATACCCTCACGGACAACTGGTCTGCCTTGAACACCGCTGTCGAAGCCGTTTTGGGAGGGAGCGCCTATGCCGTTTGACGCTGTCGCGGAAACCTTGCTGAAGGGCGGCGTGGCGCCGCGTCATGTGCGCCGCTATGTCCGCGAGCTGGACGAGCACCTGGATGACCTGACGGCGCAGCAGCGCGCGTCGGGCTATGAGGGCGAAGACGCAGCGGTCCGCGCCCGCGCGCGGCTGGGCAACGATGCCGAACTGGCGCAGGCGATGCTGGAACGGCCCGGCATGCGCAGCTGGCCGGCGCGTCTGCCCTGGCTTGTGTTCATCCTGCTGCCGCCGGTCCTGACCGCGGTGGGCGGGCTGGTGCTGTATGCCGTCTTCTATTTCATCGGCGATGGCGCGGCGAAGATTCATGCCGTGCTGCCACTGCCCGAAAGCGGGCTGATCGGATTTTCCCTCGCGGCGATGCAAATAATCAATGTGCTGGTGGTGCCGGTGATGGCGACCCTGCTGGCAATCCTGGCGCAGCGCCAGCGGCTGAAGCTGATATGGCCATTGCTGGGCATCGCGCTGCTGCTGCTGGCAACGCCGGTGTTGTCGTCGCGTTTTGGTCAGCACCATCATGGCTCTCTGTCGATGGGCTATGGCCTTGTGATCCCCACCCGCTGGTCGCACGTGACGGAGCATTGGCAGTTGATGCTCAGTCACGCGCTGGCGCTGTTGCCCGCCGCCTGGCTGATCCTTTGCCGCAAGCGCGCCGCATGAAGACGCTGGCGCTGGCGCTGCTGCTGACGGCGCTGCCGGCGGCCGCGCAGAACGTCGAGGAAGTCACCGTCTATGGCGGCAGCTTCGCCGGCTTCTGGCGTGTCTCCGGGCCCGGCTATCTGCAAGTGACATTGACGGGCGGCGTGCATTGGGGGCCGCTGCGCGAAGCCATCTGCCGCATCGGCCATGACAGCGACGGCTATGCCACCCATTGTTTCAGCCAGGGCGCCGGACGCGGCGGCACGCTGGCCAGGGACGGCGCGCATTTTCACCTGGCCTGGGGTTCGATGCTGGCGCGGCTGGTGTTCGACGGCGAAGTCACCTCGGCCGACACCTTCGAAGGCCATTTCGCCGCCAAGCTGATGGGCATTCCGATCACCAATCCCGACCTGTCGCGCGGCACACGGATCGCGGTGGGCGGCACCGCAACCGACGAAGCCGGCAAGATGGCGGTGTTGCGCAGCGTTCTGGCGGGCGAGACCGTGGCGCACGATCCCAGGCTGGATGCCAATATCGCCGCCGCGCGCGATGCCGGCCTGGGCGCGATCCAAACCGTCACGTATCTGGGCCGCCAGTTCCGGCCCGGCGCGGATGGCCCCAAGGCGCCGCCGCCGGATGTGACTTACCTGGCGGTCTATGCGGTGGAATATGCCGATGGTGAACGCATCTGCTGGCTGCACCAGGATGATGACGGCAAGCTTGTGGCCTTCCAGTGCAGCTGAGCGGCTGACACGCCGTGCTACCGGTGCGGTTCTTGCCGCGCTGGTGCAAGCGCTGTTCGTCACCGCATTGCTTTGGTGGGCCGTGCCGCCGCGAACGCTTCCGCGCGGGGAAAAGGAAATCGTCTTTCACCTGATGCCGGCTGCGCCGCCCGCACCACCGGTGCGGATCATCGGCGCGCCGGCTGCGTCTGCTCGGAAGCCGGCGGCACTGGCGCCATCACCGCCCGCACCGACCGTGTCCGCACCGCCGGCGGACATTGCGGGCTTTGGCCGGGGCCTGTTCGGCTGCACGCCACAGAATTACGCCAGCCTGACGCCAGACCAGCGCGCGCGTTGCACCAAGCCGGGTGAAGGCCTGGCCCACAACAGCGTGCCCGACCTGATGCACGGACAATCCCATGTGAAGGACAATGCGCGCTGGGCCAACGCGATGGCGCACAAGCAGACCTTGCCCATGCTGCCGGGCGGCCTGCTGTTTCCGCTGGTTGCAGCGGGCGCGGTTCTGGATGGCTCCATCACCGAGCCGAACAGCGCCTTCCGCGATCCCGAACAATGGCCCGCCGAAAGAGACCCGGGCCAGTTCATGCCGCGCAGCCCGGACGAACAGGATCGCATCAATGATGCCTGGAACCGCCAGTACGCTAAACCGGCGGCGGATTGCGCTCCGGAAACGACGCCTGGTGCCACAGGGGATAAGGCGGCGGCAGCCAGCTTGCCGCGTCCAGGGTCTTCATCTGATCCGGGGTCAGCGACCATCCCAGTGCGCCGAGATTTGCGTGCAGCTGTTCCTCGTTGCGCGCGCCGATGATGATGGTGGAGACGCTGGGCCGCTGCAGCAGCCAGTTCAGCGCGATCTGCGGCACGGTCTTGCCGGTCTCGGCCGCGATCGCATCCAGCCCGTCCATCACGCGATAGAGATGCTCATTCTCGACGGTGGGCACCGCGCGCGCCTTGGCATGCAGGCGCGACTCTTCGGGGATCGGGACCCCACGGCGAATCTTGCCGGTCAGGCGGCCCCAACCCAGCGGGCTCCACGCCACGCAGCCCACGCCCTGGTCCAGCGCCAGCGGCATCAGTTCGTGTTCATAGTCGCGGCCCAGGAGCGAATAATAGGCCTGGTGCGCGACGTAGCGCGCGAAGCCCTTCGCGTCCGACACCGCCAGGCCCTTCATCAACTGCCAGCCGGTGAAATTGGAAACGCCGATCTGGCGGATCTTGCCCGCCTGGACCAGGTCGGTAAGCGTGGAGAGCGTTTCCTCCACCGGCACCAGCGCGTCATAGATGTGCAGCTGGTACAGGTCGATCACGTCGGTCTGCAGCCGCTTCAGCGAAGCTTCCACGGCCTTGGTCAGATGCGCGCGCGTGTTGCCGACATCGTCGGCGCCCTCGCCCACCCGCATGCCGCCCTTGGTCGAGATCAGAACCTTGTTGCGGCGGCCTTTCACGGCGGCGCCCAGCGTCTCTTCCGACGCACCCGCCGCATAGGCATCGGCGGTGTCGAACATGGTCAGGCCATGTTCGAGGCAGATGTCGATCAGCCGCGACGCCTGCGCCACATCGGTCGAGCCGCGATGCTCATAGACGCCACCCTTGCCGCCGAAATTGCCGGTGCCCAAGGTAAAGACGGGCACGCGCAGGTCGGAACGACCCAGTTGGCGGGTTTCCATCACAGCTCCGGCAGCGAAGGCTTCAACCGCCCGCCCACGCGCACCGGATCGATGCGGGTGGCGAGACCGTTGGCGCCGGTCTGGACGAACACGCCGCAAAGCGTGGCGGGACCGGTGGCAGGCGCATAGCGCTGGGTCGGCATCTTGCGGGTGAAGCGCTGCAACGGTTCGGCCTTGTCCATGCCGATCACGGAATCGTAATCGGCGCACGCACCCGCATCCAGCTGGAACGCCGTGCCGCCGGGCAGGATCTGTGCGTCGGCGGTGGGCACATGGGTGTGCGTGCCGACAACAAGGCTGGCGCGGCCATCGCAAAAGTGGCCCATTGCCATTTTTTCGCTGCTGGCTTCGGCATGAATGTCGACAATCACCGCATCCGCCACTTCGCCCAGCGGTGCTGCGTTCAACTGCGCGTCCACCGCGGCGAACGGATCGTCCAGCGGGTCCATGAAGACGCGGCCCATCACGTTGATCACCAGCACGCTGCCCGCAGGCGTCTGGTACAGGTTGGCGCCCTTGCCCGGCGTGCCGCGCGGATAATTCACCGGGCGGATGATGCGGTCTTCCTGCTCGATCAGCGCCAGGATTTCCTTCTGGTCGGCCCAGTGGTTGCCGGTGGAAATGACATCGACCCCGATACCGAAGAACTCCTCGGCGATGGCGCGGGTCAGGCCGAAGCCGCCGGCGGCGTTCTCGCCATTGACGATCACCAGGTCGAGTTTCAGCCGGTCGCGCAGGCGCGGCAGCTCGGCCGTCACCACCTCGCGGCCCGGCTTGCCGACAATGTCGCCGATGAAAAGGATGTTCATGGGAAGCGCCGAAGTCCGTCTTCGGTGAGAATTGCGGACAGGGCCATATCATGCGCCTCGGCGGGAAGCGAGGAAACTTCCTGCCCGGCATAGGCGATGCCGATCGCGGGAACGCCCAGCTTTTCCAGGGTGCGATCGTAGAAGCCGCCGCCATAACCCAGCCTGTGGCCACGCCCATCGAAGGCCAGTAGCGGCACCAGCAGCAGGCCCGGCATCACGGCCGGCCAATGCGCAAGCGGTTCATGGATGCCATAGGCGCCCGGCGCCAGCACCTCGCCGTCAGGCACGCGGTGATATTCCAATGGCTGGCCCTTGCTGGCGACGCGCGGAAAGGCGATGTGCGCGCCCGATGCCACCAGCGCCTGCAACAGCAGCGCGGGATCGGCCTCGTCGGGCAGCGCGTGATAGGCGCCGACGATAGTCCCCTGGGCGATGTTCAATTCCAGCGCATGGCTTGCGAGCAGCAGCGGAAATTCCGGATGCGCGAGCTGCCTGCGCTTCTCGCGCGCAGCGTGTCGCAGATCGTGTTTGGACAGCAGCGAGACCATCGCGTTCACCCAATCTTCCGGAGAACGGAAATTTTGCCAAAATCCTCGACAACCAATCTTTGCATATCCCTGTCTATGAACACCTTGCCGCACGTGCAGCCAACATTGTCGCGCGGCACGGAAGGCAGGATGCCGCCACAGCTGTCACACCGGTAGTGGATGTCGTGGTCGCGGGGGATATCGGCCGTGGACTTGTAGCTGTCGCCGATGAGTTCAAAGGAGGCGGTCTTCATGTCACCGGAGCCGGGTCATCGAAGAAGATAAGGTGGACGGTACCGTACTGACCGTTGGTGTTTGGATCCTCACGGGCCTGCAGTGCAGGTGGGCGCCATGTGACCGGAACCACGGCTCCAATCAGGGACAGCTCCCGGTGAGAACATTAAGGCCCCTGGGCATCGCTAACCTGACGCGAAAGACAGTGACCGTCCGCCTCTAACTTAGGCGTGCGCAAGCCTTGCGGCAATGTCTTCCAGCTTCTTGGCCGCGCTTTCCAGCGCGTCGGCGGCGGCACTTTCGGCCTGTTCCACCTTGAGATGCAGCGATTTGCGTTCCTCGGAACCCTGGTTTTGCGCCTGGTTGCCCGCCGCGAGCTTGTCGGTCATGTCGTGATGCTCGTCGGCCAGAAGCAAGGCCGCCATTAGCATCATCTTGGCGTCGCCGGCCTGCTGGCCGATCATCGACAGCGCCTCGCGCGCCTTGGTGTCGACCACCGCCGCCATCTCTTTCAGATGGCCTTCCTCGCCTTCGTCGCAGCCCAGGGTATAGGCCTTGCCGTTGATCATTACGTTTACCAGCGGCATTGCATCACCTCGCGAGCGCGGCGCGGATTTCGCCCATCACGCCATCCAGCCGGCCTTCCACTTCCTCGGTCAGGCCTGACAGCGTGGCGATTTCGTCTTCCAGCTCGGCGACCTTGGCCTGCAGGCGGTCGCGCTCGGCCTGAAGTTCTGCGATCCGCTCGTCCTGCTTGGCGGCGCCGTCCAGGGATTCGCCCACAGTTCCGGCCGCGTTTTCCAGCGCGTCCAGGGCAGCGGCAAAACGGCTCTTTGCCAGGTCCAACCGGCTCATATGGGGCCCTTTCGCGCAATTTCCCCAAGACCTTAGGCCCAGGCGGGAAATCGGGTCAACCGATACGCGTTCAGGTCATGCCCCCAAGCCTTGACGGGGGGCGCAACCCCCCGCTAAGGCCACCCACCACCGCATCCGGGAATACGACATGACAGCCCCCGACCAGGCCCAAATCCGCCACCTTGCCAACGCGATCCGCATGCTTTCCATCGACGCGGTGGAAACCGCCAAGTCGGGCCATCCGGGCCTGCCGATGGGCATGGCGGATGTCGCCACCGTCCTCTTTTCCCGCTTCCTGAAGTTCGACGCCAGGAACCCCGGCTGGGCCGACCGCGACCGCTTCGTGCTGTCGGCCGGCCATGGCTCGATGCTGCTCTATTCCCTGTTGTGGCTGAACGGCTATCCCGAAGTCACCCTCGACGACCTGAAGCACTTCCGCAAAGTCGGCAGCCCCACCGCCGGTCACCCTGAGCATGGCGACCTGCCGGGCATCGAGACCACCACCGGCCCGCTGGGCCAGGGCATCGCGAACGCGGTCGGCATGGCCATCGCCGAAGCCCATCTGAATGCGCGTTTCGGCAGCGAACTGGTCGATCACAAGACCTATGTGATCGCCTCGGACGGTGATCTGATGGAAGGCATCAGCCAGGAAGCCATTTCGCTGGCCGGCCACCTGAAGCTGAACAAGCTGATCGTCTTGTGGGACCACAACAACATCACCATCGATGGCGACATCAAGCTGTCGGATTCCACCGACCAGGCCGAGCGCTTCAAGGCGTCGGGCTGGATCGTCGACAGCTGCGACGGCCATGACGCTGCCGACATCTTCCGCGCGCTGGAAGCCGCGCAGAAGGCCGACCGCCCGGTGATGATCGGCTGCCGCACCATCATCGGCTTCGGCATGGCCGGCCGCCAGGGCACGCAGAAGGCGCACAGCGATGCGCCGGGTGCGGAAATCGTCGCCGCCACCCGCAAGGAGCTGGGCTGGGATTACGAACCCTTCGTCGTGCCCGACGACATCCTGAACCAGTGGCGCGCGATCGGCGCCACGGGCTCAAAAGACTTCGCCGCCTGGGAAGCCCGCAAGAAGGCCAGCAACAAGGCCAAGGACTTCGACGACACCATCAACGATGTGGTGCCCGCCTCGCTGAAGCCGGCGCTTGTCGCTTTGAAGGAAAAGCTGTCGGCCGAAAAGCCCAGCGCCGGCACCCGCAAGATGAGCGAGAAGGCGTTGGAAGTGATCAACGCCGAAATGCAGTTCACCATCGGCGGCTCCGCCGACCTGACGCCGTCCAACAACACCAAGACCAAGAGCATCGACGGCATCACGCCCGGCAATTTCGCCGGCCGCTACATCCATTACGGCATCCGCGAGCATGGCATGTGCGCGGCCATGAACGGCATGGCGCTGCATGGCGGCGTGATCCCCTATGGCGGCACCTTCTTCGTGTTCTCCGACTATTGCCGCCCCTCGATCCGCCTCGCCGCCCTGATGGGCATCCGCGTGGTGTTCGTGATGACCCATGATTCCATCGGCGTGGGCGAAGACGGCCCCACCCACCAGCCGGTCGAGCACCTGGCCGCCGTACGCGCCATCCCCAACCTGAAGGTGTTCCGTCCCGCCGACGGTGTGGAAACCGCCGAGTGCTGGGAGATCGCGGTGACCGACAGCCGCCGCCCCAGCCTGCTCGCCTTCTCGCGCCAGGACGTCCCCACCCTGCGCGAGGCGCACACATCCGAAAACCTTTGCGCCAAGGGCGCCTATGAACTGATCGGCGATGCCGACGCGCAGGTGACGTTCCTGGCCACCGGCACCGAAGTGTCGCTTGCCGTTGAAGCCCGCAAGCTGCTGGCCGCCGACGGCATCAAGAGCCGCGTGGTCTCGATGCCCAGCTGGACGCTCTTCGAAGAACAGAGCGACGACTACAAGAAGAAGATCCTGGGCCCGGGCACCGTGAAGGTCGCCATCGAGGCCGGCGCCCGCGAAGGCTGGGACCGCTATATCGGCAGCGACCTGCTGGGTGACGGCGGCGCCTTTGTCGGCATGCACTCCTTCGGCGCGTCGGGTCCTTACAAGGACGTCTACAAGAAGTTCGGCATTACCGCCGAGGCCGCGGCCGACGCCGCGCGCAAACTGCTCAAGAAGTAATTCAGGAGATCCCCATGGCCCTTCGTGTTGCAATCAACGGCTTCGGCCGCATCGGTCGCCTTGTGCTGCGCGCCATCGTGGAGTCGGGCCGCCGCGACATCGAAGTGGTGGCGGTCAACGACCTGGGCCCGGTGGAAACCAACGCCCACCTGCTGCGCTTCGACAGCGTGCATGGCCGCTTCCCCGCCCAGGTGAGCGTCGACGGCGAATACATGATCGCCGCCGGGCACCGCATGAAGGTGACCGCGATCAAGGACCCGGCCCAGCTGCCGCACAAGGAACTGGACGTCGACATCGCGCTGGAATGCACCGGCATCTTCACGTCGCGCGACAAGGCCGCCGCCCACCTGACCGCCGGCGCCAAGCGCGTGCTGATCTCGGCGCCGGGCGACGGCGCGGACCTGACGGTGGTGTTCGGCGTCAACCACGACAAGCTGACCAAGGATCACGTCATCGTCTCCAACGCGTCCTGCACCACCAACTGCCTGGTGCCGGTGGCCAAGGTGCTGAACGACGCGTTCGGCATCGAGCGCGGCATGATGACCACCATTCACAGCTATACCGGCGACCAGCCGACCTTGGACACCATGCACAAGGACCTCTACCGCGCCCGCGCTGCGGCGCTGAGCATGATTCCGACTTCGACCGGCGCGGCCAAGGCCGTGGGTCTGGTGCTGCCGGAACTGAAAGGCAAGCTGGACGGCGTGTCGGTGCGCGTGCCGACCCCCAACGTGTCGCTGGTGGACCTGAAGTTCTGCGCCAGGAAGACGACCACCGCCGAAGAGGTCAACAATGCCATCAAGGCCGCCGCGGCGGGCCCGCTGAAGGGCATTCTGGATGTCGTCACCGAGAAGCTGGTGTCGTGCGACTTCAACCACAATCCCGCGTCGTCCAGCTTCGCGCTGGACCAGACCAAGGTGATGGACGGCAACTTCGTCTCGGTCATGTCGTGGTACGACAATGAGTGGGGCTTCTCCAACCGCATGGCCGACACCGCCGTGGCGATGGGCAAGCTGATCTGATGGCCTTCCGCACGCTCGATGACCTGGACGTAAAGGGCAAGCGCGTCCTGGTGCGCGCCGACCTGAACGTGCCGGTGAAGGATGGCATGGTCACCGACGCCACCCGCATCGAGCGCCAGGCCCCCACGATCAAGGAACTGGCCGACAAGGGCGCCAAGGTCATCGTGCTGAGCCACTTCGACCGCCCCAAGGGCAAGGTCGTGCCGTCCATGTCGCTGAAGGTGCTGGTCGAACCGCTGGCCAAGGAAATCGGCCGCAAGGTCGCGTTTGCCGACGACTGCATCGGGGACGTTGCTGAGAAAGCCGTCGCCGCCCTGCACGATGGCGAGGTGCTGCTGCTGGAAAACACCCGTTTCCATGCCGGCGAGGAAAAGAACGACGCCGACATGGCCAAGGCGCTGGCGAAGCTGGGCGACCTGTATGTCAACGACGCCTTCAGCGCCGCGCACCGCGCGCACGCTTCGACCGAAGGCGTGGCGCGCCTGCTGCCCAATGCCGCCGGCCGTTCCATGCAGGCCGAGCTGACCCATCTGGAAAAGGCGCTTGCGCATCCCGAACGTCCGCTGCTGGCGGTTGTCGGCGGCGCCAAGGTCTCCACCAAGATCGAGCTGCTGCAGAACCTGGTCGCCCGCGTGGAGACGCTGGTGATCGGCGGCGCCATGGCCAACACGTTTCTCGCCGCCGAAGGCATCAAGGTCGGCAAGTCGCTCTACGAAGCCGATCACCTGGACACCGCGCGCAAGATCATCGCCGCCGCCTCCGACAGCGGTGCTGCGATTTTGCTGCCCGTCGATGTCGTGGTGGCGAAGGAATTCAAGGCGAACGCCGCCCACCGCACCACCACGACCGACGACATCCAGGCCGACGAGATGGTGCTGGATGTCGGCCCCAGGTCGATCGCGGAATTCACCACGCGCCTGGCAGTGACCCGGACGCTGGTGTGGAACGGCCCTTTTGGGGCGTTTGAGACCACGCCGTTTGATGCCGGCACCGTGGCCGCGGCGCGCGCCGTGGCCGCTGTGACAAAGTCCGGCGACCTGTTGAGCGTGGCGGGCGGCGGCGATACCGTCGCGGCGCTGGCCCATGCCGGTGTCGAAAACGACTTCACCTATGTCTCCACCGCCGGTGGAGCGTTCCTGGAATGGCTTGAAGGCAAAACCCTACCGGGCGTGGACGCCCTGCAGCGGACATAAGAGGACGAAATGAATCTCGACGCGCTGAACGCAATCGCCAAGAAGATGGTCGCCCCCGGCAAGGGCATTCTGGCTGCCGATGAATCCGGCGGCACCATCAAGAAGCGCTTCGACAAGATCGGCGTCGAGAACACCGAAGACAACCGACGCGACTATCGCGAGTTCATGTTCCGCACCGCGCCCGCGATGAAGGACCATATCGGCGGCGTCATCCTGTTCGACGAAACCATCCGCCAGAAGGCGAAGGATGGCTCGACATTGGTCTCGATCATCGAGGCCGCCGGCGCCGTGCCGGGCATCAAGGTCGATGCGGGCGCCAAGCCGCTGGCGCTGTCGCCGGGCGAAACCATCACGGAAGGCCTGGACGGCCTGCGCGAGCGCTTCCAGGAGTATCACAAGCTGGGCGCGCGCTTCGCCAAGTGGCGCGCGGTGATCGACATCACCAAGGACGTGCCGACCTATAACGGCATCCTGTCAAACGCCCAGGCGCTGGCGCGCTATGCGGCGCTGGCCCAGGAAAACGGCATCGTGCCGATCGTGGAGCCCGAAGTGCTGATGGACGGCGACCATGACGTGCAGCGCTGCGAAGACGTCACCGAATGGGTGCTGTCGGAAGTGTTCGAACAGCTCTTCGTCGCCAATGTCGCGCTGGAAGGCATGATCCTGAAGCCCAACATGATCGTGTCGGGCATGAAGTGCGCCACCCAGGCGAGCGTTTCCGAAGTCGCCGAGCGCACTGTGCGGGTGCTGAAGCGCCATGTGCCCAGCGCCGTGCCCGGCATCGCCTTCCTGTCGGGCGGCCAGTCCGACCTCGACGCCACCGCGCATCTGGACGCGATGAACAAGATCGGCGGCCTGCCCTGGGCACTGACCTTCTCTTATGGCCGCGCGCTGCAGGCCGCGCCGCAAAAGGCGTGGTCGGGCAAGGCCGAGAACGTCGCCGCCGGCCAGAAGGCCTTTGCCCACCGCGCGCTGATGAATTCGCTGGCCGCGCTCGGCAAGTGGAGCAAGGACAAGGAAGCAGCCTAAGCTGAGCGATAAGCGCCTGCCGGAACAAGACTATGAAGTGCTGCTCGACTATTGCGTCAAGTTCGGCACACTTTGCTTGCGCGACCAAGGCGGCTTTCTTCCATTCGGCGCCTACATTCTGATCGATGGCAGCTTGGCCACTGCCGGAGCGTCGAACGGCGAAGAGCACCCCGAGCCGCAAGACCTGATTGAGGTACTGGCTGATGGTTTTACGAAAGAGGCTCGCGAAGGGAATATCAGAGCAAGTGCCATCTGCTTTGACGGCCTCGCGGCGCCGGACGCCAAGAGCGAAAAGGTCGATGCCCTGATCTGCGAGATGGAGCATAGGGATTGGCATCCCATGAGCATCGCAGTTCCGTATCGCGTGCTCGATGATGGGATTAAACTGGATAATGCGACAGCCGCTACGCTCAAGGCGAAGGTTTTTACCAGCGCCGCCGCCGACAGGCCCGATTAAGTGAACACCCCATGTCCGACTGCCGCCTCTACCTGATCTCCCCGCCCCGCCTCTCGGCGGCGAACTTCCTGATCCCCCTGCGTGAAGCGCTGGATGGTGGCGATGTCGCCTGTTTCCAGCTGCGCCTGAAGGATGTCAGCGACGACGAGATCCGCCGCGTCACCGACACATTGCGCCCGGTGGTGCAGGCCGCCAATGTTGCTTTCATTTTGAACGACCGCCCCGACCTGGCGGCCGAGCTGGGCTGCGACGGCACCCATGTCGGCCAGGAAGACGCGAGCTATGCGGAGGCGCGCAGGCTGCTGCCCAGCGGGATCGTCGGCGTCACCTGCCATGACAGCCTGCATCTCGCCATGGATGCGGGCGAAGCCGGCGCCGACTATGTCGCCTTCGGCGCTTTCTTCCCGACCGCGACCAAGGACCCGAAAGCGCAACAGGTCGATCCGGAAATTCTGCGCGCCTGGAGCATGGCGACCATCGTTCCTTGCGTCGCCATCGGCGGCATCACCGTCGAGAACGCGCAGCCCTTGGTCGAAGCGGGCGCCGACTTCCTGGCGGTATCGGCGGGCGTGTGGGAGCACAAGGACGGGCCGGAAGACGCGGTGCGCGCGTTCAACGCCCTCTTCGCATGAAGGAGCGCCTGCTCGGCTTCGTCTTCTTTGCCATCCTGGTGGCCTATGCGATCAACCTCGCGCTGGATGCCATCCACCGCCACTGGTCGCAATCGCCCTGGTTTCAAGCCCACTGGATCATCTTCTTCGTCGCCGTTCCCGCGCTCCTGCTGCTGGGGCTGGCCTGGGCGATGGGGTTCTTCCGCCGGGGCACGGAACATTGGGGCAACGCCGTGGCCATCGTGGTTATCGGGCTGGTGATCTACCTGATGCTGGGCGCCGGCTATTCCTGCTGGAAATACTGTTTCTAGTAGGCTAAACCCCCGCCTGCTCTTTGACCCTGCCCCGCGCCGCACAGGCGCAAAGGCACACAAAATCTTCACCCCGTGGGCCCCGCTCACGAGAAACGCGAGTCCATTCCATGGCCAAGATCACCGGCAACGAAATCAGCCCCGGCACCCTGATCAACTATGACGGCGGTTTGTGGATCGCGGTGAAGACGCAGAAGGTGAAGCCCGGCAAGGGCGGCGCCTACAACCAGGTCGAACTCAAGAACATCGAAGTCGGCACCAAGCTGAACCAGCGCTTCCGTTCGGACGAAGCCGTGGACGAAGCCGTGCTGGACAAGAAGGACTTCCAGTTCCTCTACGCCAATGGCGAGATGCTGACCTTCATGGACATGGAAAGCTACGAGCAGATCGAGCTGTCGGTCGATTTCGTCGGCGAGGACCAGGCCCGCTTCCTGCAGGACGGCATGAAGACCCTGGTGCAGCTGTATGAAGACCGCCCCATCGGCATCAAGCTGCCGGTGCAGGTCACCCTGACCGTGACCGAGGCCGACCCGGTGCTGAAGGGCGGCACCGCAGCCCCCTCGTTCAAGAGCGCGGTGCTGGAGAACGGCATGAAGATCCAGGTCCCGCCCTTCATCGCCCAGGGCGAGAAGATCATCGTCGCGACCGAAGACGGCAGCTATGTGAGCCGGGCGTAATCGCGATGGCTTACGTCTCTCCCGCGCTGAATGTGATGACCGCCGCCGCCCGCAAGGCCGGCCGGCCGCTGACCCGCGATTTCGGCGAGCTGGAAAATCTCCAGATCTCGATGAAGGGCCCGGCCGATTTCGTCACCAGCGCCGACAAGCGCACCGAACGCATCCTGATTGAAGAACTGTCCAAAGCCCGTCCCGGCTACGGCTTCCTGGGCGAGGAAGGCGGCGCGGTCGAAGGCGCGGACAAGACCCACCGCTTCGTCATCGATCCGATCGACGGCACCACCAACTTCATGCATGGCATCCCGCACTTTGCGATCTCGATCGCGCTGGAACGCGAAGGCCAGCTGGTGGCGGGCGTGATCTACAATCCCGTCACCGACGATCTTTTCACGGCCGAGAAAGGCCACGGCGCCTATCTGAACAACAAGCGCCTGCGCGTCGCCGCGCGCAAGGAGTTCGGGCCTTGCGTCTTCGCAACCGGCCTGCCTTTCAAGGGCCGCCAGGGCCGCGCCCGCGCGCTGGCCGAGACCGAGGCCGTGCTGGACCAGACCGCCGGCGTGCGCCGCTTCGGCGCCGCCTCGCTGGACATGGCCTGGACGGCGGCGGGCCGCATCGATGGCTATTGGGAACGCGACCTCAACCTGTGGGACATCGCGGCGGGTATCGTGATGGTGCGCGAGGCGGGCGGCATCGTCAGCGACTTCCACGGCCGCACCGACGGCCTGATCGGCACCGAAGTGATCTGCGCCAACGAATACCTGCACCAGCCTTTCCTGAAGCTGGTGAAGGGCGCTTCCGCCTAGGAGACCAGCCGGCGCGGCGCCAGGGTGGCGCGGTCCAGGAACACGACCGCAATGCCGCAATCGTGGTGACGCACCACCTGGCCCAGATTCTTGCCGAAGAACAGGATCTCCCCCAGGGGCGGGCGGGCGTTGGTGAGCAGCGATATACCGTCCAGCGAAACATCCAGGCAATCAAAGCGCACCAGCTGGCCGTTGGCGCGATGGAAATGGCCGTTTTCCAGCGACGGCGTGCGCGTGCGGCGGCGCACGTCGTTGCGTTCGGGCAAGAAGCCGTCGCGCTCGAGCAAGGCGATGTTTTCCATCAACCGGCGGCGCTTGGCCTCCTTGCAGGGCAGGCGCAATCCCAGCACGCCGTCGCCACAGCGCATCACCTGGGCATCGAAGCGGCCGAAACCCGCGATATAGAGAACGATGCGCTCCGAAGCCGCGAGAACCTCACGGCAGGCCAGGCCCGCCCCTTCGGCGGAAATGTCGATCAGTACGCAAGGCACTTCGCGGTCACAGTCGGGCAGGAACAGCGATGCCGGCAGGGTGGCGCGGACGCGCGGCCAGCCGCGCGATTCCTGTTCGCTGTTTCTCGCTGTCTGCATGGCGTTCTCCGCGGCACTTTCGAGGTTCCACGCTAGAGAACCGCTCCCTAACGAGACCTTCCAAAATGCTGGAGTCGCAACAGCCCAGATTGGAGGAAATGCCTTGTTTCAAAGGCTTGAATGCACACCGTGTCGCGCAGCTAGGTAGTAGTACCTAGACGATTTAATGAACCCGCCCGGCGCGGTTTTCCAGCACGACATTCGTCAGCTTGGCGGCGGATACGGTCGCCGGCTGGTGCGAGACAAAGCCAATCCCGACATAGAGCGGGCCGTCCAGGTGCAAGGTCACCGGCGCGCCTTCGGGATGCATCGCTTCGCCCTGCCAGCTGATCCACAGCTGATAGACGTCGCCCTTCTTCTCCAGCCCGATGCGCGACGCATGCAGGGTCACCAGGCTGTCGGGCGTGGCCCCGCCCGGCAGGCCGCCGCGCGAGCCCACGCGGTACTCCATGTCCTTGATGCGGGTGTTCGCCACTTCGCGCCGCGCCAGGTGCACCATGCCGGCGCCATGTTGGGCCACCACCACCTCGCGCGCATCGTCATTCAGGCCTTCGCGGATCACCAGCGCCGCCTTGCGGTCGCCGAACCCGTTGGGATCGGGGAAACTCACGCTGGCAGCCAGCGACATGTCACCGGACATCCGCTTCCACAAAAAGCGGAATTCATCGCGGGTGTACCAGATGTTATAGCCGGCCGAGGTGACGGTGTAGCTGTTGTCGGCCTTGTCGAACGACGCATCGCCCGGCACCAGGGCGGCGCCCACATCGGTCTGGTTCTCGAACACGCCGATGGGCTTGTTCACCGTCACCGGCTCGCGGTGGAAATCCGGCGGCGGCGCGACCTGCTTGTGGGTGGGCGAATCCGGCAGCGCCCAGTCGGGCACCACGATATCCGCCGCACTTGCCGCCGTCGCCAGCAGCAGAAGACTAGTGAATGCGACCAGCCGCATTGTCGATCTCCACATCGGCGACCTTCGTGGTCAGCAGATTGGCGGGCAGGTGCGAGGTGAAGCCGATGCCGACATAGAAGGGCCCGTTGGTCTTGAAGGTCACGGGCGCGCCTTCGGGGTGGATCGGCTCGCCCTGCCAGCTGATCCAGAGCTGAAACTGGTCGCCCCTTTTCTCGATGCCGATGCGGCTGGCGTGGATCGCCTGGGGCCCGCTCTCGCCCTTGGCCTTGTCGGGCTGGCGCGCCATGCGGTGCGATATGTCGGTCATCATGCCGTTGGTCTCGCCGCGCCAGGCGATGTGCACCATGCCGTTGCCATGCTGCGCCGCCATGATCTCGCGGCTGTCGTCATCCAGGCTTTCGCGGATGACCAGCGCCACCTTGCGGTCGTGGAAGTCGTCGATGTTGGGCCATTCCACGCTGGCGGCCAGCGATACGTCGCCGGACATCTTCTTCCACAGGAAGCGGAATTCGTCGCGGTTGTACCAGATGTTATAGCCGGCCGAGCTGATGGTGTAGCGCCCGGTGCCGGCATTGTAGACGGCATTGCCGGGGATCAGCGGGCCGCCCACATCGGTCTGCGCATCGAAGGCGCCGACGGAATCGCTGAAGGTCTGCGAGGCGCGATGAAAGCCCGGCGGTGGCGCGACCTGCTTGTGCGTGGGCGATTGCGGCAGCGCCCAGTCCGGTACGTCGATCCCCGGTTGCGGCGGCGGCGGGACCATCGATTGGGCGAAGGCGGACGTCGTGGCGATCGCGAGAGCCACGGCAAGAGCAGCACGCATGAAACCTCCCAGCCGGGGTTCAGCCCCCGTTAGCGATAACCGTGACCGCAAACGGCAGCGAATTCAACCGGCAGAAAGTTTGGTCTGATACAGCGGATTGCAGTGTTTACTTAGAACTCGATGACCGTGCGGATGCTTTCGCCGGAATGCATTAGGTCGAAGGCCTCGTTGATGCGCTCCAGCGGAAGCTTGTGGGTGATCAGCGGATCGATCTCGATCTTGCCGTCCATGTACCAGTCCACGATCTGCGGCACTTCGGTCCTGCCGCGCACGCCGCCGAACGCCGTGCCCTTCCAGACGCGACCGGTCACCAGCTGGAAAGGGCGGGTCTTGATCTCCTGCCCGCTGCCAGCCACGCCGATGATGACGCTCTCGCCCCAGCCGCGATGGGTGCATTCCAGCGCCTGGCGCATCAGATCGACATTGCCGACACATTCGAAGCTGTAATCGGCGCCGCCCTTGGTCAGCTCGACGAGGTGAGGCACCAGATCGCCCTTCACGTCCTTCGGATTGACAAAATGCGTCATGCCGAAGCTGCGCGCCATGGCTTCGCGCGCGGGATTGATGTCGACACCCACGATCATGTTGGCGCCGGCCATGCGCGCGCCCTGAATGACGTTCAACCCGATGCCGCCCAGGCCGAAGACCACGACATTGGCGCCCGGCTCGACCTTGGCGGTCTTGATCACCGCGCCGATGCCGGTGGTGACGCCGCAGCCGATGTAGCAGGCCTTGTCGAACGGCGCGTCGTCACGGATCTTGGCCAGCGCGATCTCGGGCAGCACCGTGTGATTGGCGAAGGTCGAGCAGCCCATATAGTGATGGATCTTCTTGCCGTTGATGCTGAAACGGCTTGTGCCGTCGGGCATCAGGCCCTGGCCCTGGGTGGAACGGATCGAGGTGCACAGGTTGGTCTTGTGCGAGGTGCAGCTTTTGCACTGGCGGCATTCCGGCGTGTAGAGCGGAATGACATGGTCGCCCTTCTTCAGGCTGGTCACGCCGGGCCCGACATCGACCACCACGCCAGCGCCCTCATGGCCCAGGATGGCGGGGAACAGGCCTTCGGGGTCGGCGCCGCTGCGGGTGAATTCGTCGGTGTGGCAGACGCCCGTTGCCTTGATCTCGACCAGCACCTCGCCCGCCTTGGGGCCCTCCAGATCGACCATTTCGATCACCAGGGGTTTTCCGGCTTCATAGGCGACGGCGGCACGGGTTTTCATGGCGGAACTCTCCTCAACAGGCCGGGAAATCTGCGGCATTTGTCAGCTATTGCAAAGCCTTAGATTAACGTTAGGCTGTGTTTTGGGCACTTTTCCGGGCGTCGATTTGATGCGTTCCACCACCTTCCTGGCCGTGGGCTTCTGGCTGGCTGCGCTTGGCGCTGCCCAGGCCCAGATGGATTCCGGGCTTGAAGTGCGCGTGAACCCCTCCGCCGCCCGCGCCGGCAGCGGCACCCTGCTCTATCCGGGCGGCGAATATGGACGCTACGTGCCCGAACTGCTGACCCCGGGCGAAAAGGGCGGGCCCATCCGCCTGCACATGCCCTCCCGGCACCGCGTCACCACCGGCGATGCGGCGGCACCCCGGCCCAAGCGGGTCGCCGCGGCTCCCCCGCCGGAGCCAAAACCGCAGCCCGCCCCCAAGCCGGCGCCCAAACCTGCCGTGCAGCCGCAACAGCAGGCTCCGGCCAACGGCACCAACACCTTTGGCATGCCCGATTACAGCAATGTCTTCGGCAACCAGCAGGCCTCCGCGCCCAAGCCCGCGCCCGCAGCCAAGCCGCCGGTGAAAACGGCCAGCGCCGCGCCGCCGCCCTCCAACAATGACGCGGGCCTGACCAAGCGCAGCGTCATCCTGTTCGCTAAGGACGCGGCCGATCCGGCCGAAGGCGCGCTGGGCGCGATCAAGTTCCTGGCGAGTGACCTGAACAGCGCCATGACCCGCTCGGCCTCGCGGGTGGAACTGCAGGCCTATGCCGGCGCCAAGGGCGACAAGGGCTCGGATGCCCGCCGCCTGTCGCTGAAGCGCGCGCTCGCCATCCGCCAGGTGCTGATCGAGGACGGCGTCTCGGCCGACCGCATCGATGTGCGCGCCATGGGCGGGGTGGAAGACTCCGGTCCGGCCGACCGTGTCGACGTCTTCGTCCGCGCTTAGCCTCACCAATTGCCAACTTTGTGCCGCTGCCGAAAGGCGTTAGAACGGCCTGTCACAAAAGGGCTGTTCATGCGCCACCTCGCCTGCACCGCGTTGCTTCTGCTGCTGGCCGCACCGCCCGCCTTCGCCTCGACCACCGAAAGCCTGGGCACCGACATCGCCATCGCGCTGCCGGTGCTGGCGGGCGGCATTTCGCTGGCCAAGGACGACTGGACCGGCCTGGCCGAGCTGGGCGTGAACGGCATCGCCACCGTGGGCACCGCCTATGGCCTCAAGCACATCATCAAGGAAAAGCGCCCCGACGGCAGCGACTACAAGTCATTCCCCTCCGATACCGCCGCACTCGCCTTCGCGCCGGCGCAATATCTGTGGGACCGCTATGGCTGGCAGTATGGCGTGCCCGCCTATGCCGCCGCGGGCTTCGTCGCCTGGAGCCGCGTCGATGCCCAGAAGCATCACTGGTACGACGTCACCGCGAGTGCGGCGCTGGCCTTCGGTTTTTCCAAGCTGATCACCACCCGCTACCAGGGCCGGCTGGCCATCGGCGCCTATGCGATGGATGACGGCGGCTATGCAGCGCTCACCTATCGATTCTAGACCGGAAGTGCGACGTCGCTGAACTTGTTCACCTGCTTCAGCGGCGGGAACAGCTTCATCCAAGCCCCCACCACCAGCAGCGTGCCGATGCCGCCGAACACCACGGCGGGCACCGTGCCCATCAGCGCCGCGGTGGTGCCGGATTCAAATTCGCCCAGTTCGTTGGACGCGCCGATGAACAGCATCGACACCGCGCTGACGCGGCCGCGCATCTGGTCGGGGGTGGAAAGCTGGATCAGCGAGCCGCGCACATTGACGCTGACCATGTCAGAAGCGCCCAGCACATACAGCGCCAGCAGCGACAGCGGGAACCATGTGGAGAGCCCGAAGGTGATGGTGGCGACGCCGAAGATCGCCACGGCGGCGAACATCTTGTTGCCCACGCCCGTCTTGAGCGGCCAGTGGGTCAGGAAGAAGGCCATCGAGAAGGCACCCGCCGCCGGTGCGCTGCGCAGGAAGCCCAGTCCCAGCGGCCCCACATGCAGGATGTCGCGCGCATAGACGGGCAACAGCGCCGTCGCCCCGCCCAGCAGCACCGCGAACAGGTCCAGCGAGATCGCGCCGAACACCACGGGCCGCGACTTCACGAAGCGCACGCCTTCCAGCACGCGCTCGTAGCGGCTGGCATCAGTGACTTCCGGGGTGAAGCGCCGCCCGCCCAGGTTGGATACGATCAGCGAGGCGCCGACAAAGCCCGCGATGCAGATGGAATAGACCGGCACCGGCCCCAGCGCGTACAGGAAGCCGCCCAGCGCCGGCCCGCTGATCACCGCGGCGGTGAAGAAGGACGACGAGAACGCCATCGACTTGGCCAGCCGCTCGGGCGGCACCAGGAAGGGCAAGAGCGAGGAGCCGCTCGGCCCCGCAAAGCCGCGCGCCGCGCCGAACAGGACCAGCACCGCATAGAACAGCAGCGCCTTGTGCGGGGTGAAGATCGACAGGCCCAGGAACAGCGCGCTGCACGAGGCCTGCAGGAAGGCGGCCAGCGAATAGACCCGGCGCTGGTTGAAGCGGTCGGTGATGTCGCCCGCCGGCAGCGTCAGAAGGAACATGGGCAGGAACTGGCACAGCCCCACAAGGCCCAGCGCCAGGGGCGTGCGTTCCATGTCGTAGATCTGCCAGCCGATCGCCACCGACTGGACCTGGATGGCGAGAGTCGAGATGAAACGCGAGGTGACAAAAAGGTAAAGGTCGCGGTCGCGATAGGGACTGGCGGCATCACGCATGATCGATGACGGACCTAACATGCGAGGCCCCAAAACAACAGGTGCCGGATCGCGCAAAGACGGGGTTTTTTGCTGGGGGCCTTCGCAAAAGCACGGATGGCCGGGCAGCCCAAGCCATGCGATAAGGCGGGCTCCATGTTGAAGTCCCTCATCCCTGTTGCCATCGCGGGGGCACTGGCAGCGGGGCCGGCCTGGGCTGCACCAGCCACGGCCACCCTTACCATCCGCATCGAGAATGTCCTGCCGTCCGGGGGCACCCTGCGGCTTGGGCTGTACACCGCTGCGCTCTATCCCGACGACGATTCCAGGCCGGTGGCGTCAGCCGATGTGCCGGCGGTGTCGCCGGAAACCACCATCGTCCTGCACAACATCCCGCCGGGCGTCTATGCCATCCAGACCTTCCAGGACGTGAACTCCAACAACAAGATGGACACCTCGTGGCTTGGCCTGCCGCTGGAGCCGTTCGGCTTCTCGCTAGACGCCACGCCCTTCCTCAGCAAGCCCGGCTTCGACGAAGTGAAGTTCACCCTGGTCGCCGGCGACAACAGCCAGACCCTTCACCTGCAGACCATTACCAAGAGCTCTCCCGCCAACAAAGCGCGCGACGCCCTGCGCGCGCGCCAACGCAAGTGAGTTTGCCATGCGCATCGCCATGAAAACCGCCCTTGCCCTGGCTCTTTTGTCGCTGCCCGCGGCGGCCGCCGACCACAGCAAGGACATCTCGTTCGAGGACTGGGATTTCTCGGGCACCTTCGGCTACAACTATTCCAACGGCGACTACGGCACCACGCGCGACACCAATGTCGATCTGGGCCTGACAACCCTGTCGGCCACCACGGGCAATTTCCGTTTCACCGCCAGCATGCCCTACATGCACATCGACGGCCGCGGGCTTGTGGTGTTCGACGCCAGCGGCAACCCGATCGTTATCAACCGGCGCACCGCGCTGCCCAACGACAACCGTTCCGGCTGGGGCGATTTGAACCTCAGCGCCTCCTACACCATCCCCGCAGCAATATTGGACGGCTATGAAGTGCGGCTGTCCGGCGTCACAAAGGTGCCGGTCGCCTCCGAACGCCGGCGCCTGTCCACCGGCGAGTCGGACTATGGCATGAGCGTCGATGTCTCGCGCCAGTTCGGCAAATGGGTGCCCTTCGTCACGGTCGGCTATCTGAGCGTCGGCCAGGCGGTGGGCTATACGCTGTACGACACCACGTCTGTCTCGGCGGGCTCCAGCCTGGAACTGAGCGACGACCTGGTCGCCACCGCGTCCTACGACTTCGACAGCGCGGACGGCCCGCTGACGCCGGACGCGCACAGCCTGTTCACCTCGCTGTCCTGGGTGCGCGGCGACAAGATCACCCTGACCGGCTATGGCACCGTGGGCCTGAGCAACGGCAGCCCCGACATGAGCGTGGGTTTCCTGGTCTCGTACGGATTCAACTAAAAGAAAAACGCCCGCGTCGCAGCGGGCGTTCTCTTGATTGCGCCTCGCTTTCGCCCGGCGCGAACTTCGCTCGATCTGGTCCACCGGACCAAATCGTTGGCGCTTGCGCGCCAACCGCTCAGTTCAGCTTCGGCTCCAGCTTCTTGCAGGCCTCGATCAGGCCCTTCACGGCGTCAGCCGACTTGTTCAGCCCGGCCTTTTCGTCGTCGGTCAGGTTCAGTTCGACGATGCGCTCCACGCCCTTCTCGCCGATCACCACCGGCAGGCCGACATAGAGGTCCTTGATGCCATAGGCGCCGTCAACGTGCACGGCACACGGCAGCACGCGCTTCTGGTCCTTCAGGTAGCTCTCGGCCATCTGGATGGCACTGGTGGCCGGCGCGTAATAGGCCGAGCCGGTCTTGAGCAGGCCGACGATCTCGGCGCCGCCGTTGGCGGTGCGGGTGACGATCTGATCCAGCTTGTCCTGCTTGATCCAGCCCATCTTCACCAGCTCGGGCAGCGCGATGCCGGCCACGGTGGAGAAGCGGGGCATCGGCACCATGGTGTCGCCATGGCCGCCCAGCACGAAGGCCGAAACGTCTTCGACCGACACGTTCATCTCTTCGGCCAGGAAATGGCGGAAGCGCGCCGAGTCCAGCACGCCGGCCATGCCCACGATCTTGTTGTGCGGCACGCCCGAGAACTTCTGCAGCGCCCACACCATCGCGTCCAGCGGATTGGTGATGCAGATCACAAACGCGTTGGGCGCATTGGCCTTGATGCCTTCGCCGACGCTGGCCATCACCTTCAGGTTGATGCCGATCAGGTCGTCGCGGCTCATGCCGGGCTTGCGCGGCACGCCGGCGGTGACGATCACCACATCGGCGCCGACAATGTCGGCATAGCTGTTGGTGCCCGACAGCTTGGCGTTGAAGCCGTCGACCGGGCCCGATTGCGACAGGTCCAGCGCCTTGCCCTGGGGCAGGCCTTCGGCGATGTCGAAGATCACCACGTCGCCCAGCTCCTTCAGCGCCGCGAGATGGGCCAAAGTGCCACCGATCTGTCCGCCGCCAATAAGAGCGATTTTCTTGCGCGCCATGGGTGTTGTCCTTTTGAAAAAGCGGACTTCCCTACCCCGCCCAAGCGCCCCCGACAAGGCGGCAAAAAGGCATGGGATTTGTGTGGATTTTAGTGGGCTTTTCCGGCTTCCGCGGCCCCCTGGTCGGCCAGGCGGAAATCCTCGCGCCTTACCCGGGGCAGGCTTTCGGGGAAGCTGTCGCGGATGAAGGCGATCAGCTTTTCGCGGATTTCGCAGCGCAGGTCCCAGGCGCGGCTGGAATCGCTGGCCGAGGCCAGCACGCGGACCTCGATCACCTGCTGCTTGGCGTCGCTGACCTGGACATTGACCACCTGTCCGTCCCAAAGCCGCGAAGCCTTGACGATCTCGGTTGCGGCGGCGCGCACCTGGTCCATCGGCAGGGTGTAGTCGGCATACACAAAGACAGAGCCGATGATGGAGGAGGAACTGCGCGTCCAGTTGGTGAAGGGATTCTGGAACAGATAAGTGAGCGGCACGACCTGGCGCCGCCAGTCCCACAACCGCACCACGATATAGGTGGAGTTGATTTCCTCGACCCAGCCCCACTCATTGTTGATGACGACCGCGTCTTCCACGCGCAGCGGCTGGGTCAGCGCCAGCTGCACGCCCGCGATCAGGTTCTCCAGCACAGGCCGCGCCGCCATGCCGGCCACGATGCCCGCGATTCCGGCCGAGGCGAACAGCGAGATGCCGAACTGGCGCACGCCATCGAAGCTCATCAGCGCGAATGCGATCGTCAACAGCGCCAGCAACACGTTCACCGCCTGGCGGAAGATACGCATCTGGGTTGCGGCCTTGCGCGCCATGAGATTGTCGCTGGCCTTCATGTCCAGCCGGCCGACATAGCGGTCGATGGCAAGATTGGCGATCACCGACGCGATCCAGCCCAGCTGAACGATGAACAACGCCAGGAAGACGGCGCGCACCGTGTCCTTGGTGGCGCCGGAGAAGGACAGCAGCGGCACCGACATGCCCGCCGCGAACAGCAGGATCATGTAGCGGATCAGCCGGCGTGAACGCGTGAAGGCGTGGCGCGCAAAGGGATGCCAGGTGACGGGCCGGCGCTCCACCCAGCGCAGCAGGGCCGCGTGCAGCGCGAAACCCAGCGCCGTGATCGCCGTAAACAAAGCCAATGCCTGAAGCCAGGGCGGCACCCAGCCGAAAAGCGAGTTCCATGTCGCCATTTAGCGAAAACGCCCGGGGTGGCGATGGGTTGCCCGTCCGCAGCGTCGCGGGGATATCGTCAGTCGGCGACAAGGCGCACGAAGCCCATCACGCCATGCGGGTCATCGCCATAGGTTGCCGTTGGTGACGATGGCGCGAAATCGAACGCGTAAAGCCCGCCGATGCCGAACTTCCAATGGTCCGCCAGCTTCCAGTCATGGATCGCGCCGAAGCTGAGTTCGCCTGCCCCGCGCACGGCCGGCCCCGGCACCAGTTCATTGCTGCCCAGGGTCTCGCCGCGCGCGAAGACCGTCCAGGCATCGTCGGGCTTGTATTCGGCCTCGAACAGCCCTGCGCTTTCGTCGGTGCCGTCTGAGAGATGCTTGTTGCCGAACGCGATGGTGGCGGCAATCGAACCGAAATCGAACTGGTTGAAGTAAGTCGCGCTGGCGGTGAAGCGGCGTTCGTCGATCGTGGGGTCCAGCCCTTCGGGACTGTGCAGCCAGCCATTGGAGACCTGCAGCGACCAGTTCTGCGCGGGATTCCACGACAGCCGCACCGAGGTGGAATCGAAGGTCGCGCGATCGAAGTCGAAGCGATACTGGTCGGGCTCGCGGCCGGTGAATCGCGAGACTTCCAGTTTCAGGTCGTCATGGACCCACCCCGCCGTCACCACGCCGAAGGTCACATGACTGGAATCCAGCCAGTGATGGCTGATCGGCGTCATCGGGTTGTCGACGGCCGAGACACGATGCATGTAGGCGCTGGGGCCCAGCGCCGGCTCGCCCGGATAGCCGCCATAGAGAAACAGGCTGTCATCGTCGGACAGCGGATGGCTGTAGCTGGCCGACAATTCCATCACCATGTCGTGCGGATGCTGGCGGTCGACTAGGTGCGTCACGCCGTCGGCGGTTTCGCCCGACGCCAGCAGCAGCGGATAGCCGCGCCGGCCCATGAACGGGTCGCCCGACAGCATGGCGCGCAGGCCCAGCGTGTCGCCATTTTCCAGATCCTTGCTGCCCATCGCCATCAGCATGGACTGCGACAAGACCTGGTCGTCGCCGCGCGGGCCGGACTGCCAGTCGGCAAGCCCCACGACCTTGCCGTGCAGCATCACCATCCAGTCATCGCCGGGCATCCAGTGAATGCCGGAATGGGGCGCGGCCTCGGGCTGCCAGCTGGTGCCACTGGCTTCGCGGCTCATGCCGTATGTGCCCAAAAGACCGTGCATGGACATGGAATGGTCCATGCCGGTCATGTCCATGCCCGCCATGTCGTGATCCTGCGCGAAGACGGGCGCAGTGGAGAGCAACAGAAGAACAAGCAGACGCTTCGACATGAACAGAACCTAGATGGCGACTGAGGCAAGAAAAAGAAAAGGCCGGAGCGGCTTTCGCCGTCCGGCCTTTCTTTCTCTCGGAAAGAGAAGAAAGCCTTAGATGGCTTCCTTCAGCTCCTTGGAGGCGCGGAATGCGACCTTCTTGGACGCCTTGATCTTGATCGCTTCGCCGGTGGCGGGATTGCGGCCCATGCGCGGACCGCGCTTGCGCACGACCAGGATGCCCAGGCCGTTCAGGCGGATGCGGGCGCCCTTCTTCAGGTGCTTGGTGATGTTGGCGATCAGGTCTTCGAGAATCGCGTTGGCGGCCTTCTGGGACAGCTCGTGCTTCTCGGCGATCTGGGTGGCCAGATTGCGGGTGGAAACGGTTTCGACTTTCGCGGCTTTCGTGGCCATTGGGGTGCTCCCTCTAACGAATCAACAGATGAGCCCGATTTTACAGGCTTTCCTGCAACATGCAGGGGGTGGGGTGCAAAAAAGCGCAATAAATTGGGGCTTTTTCGATATGTAGCTGAAAAAGCCTGATTTTTCGGGCTTTTCTGACACCGCATCACGGACGCGGCAAAAGAAAAGGCCGCGCTGGATGCCAGCGCGGCCTTTGGAATCCGGTGTTTTGAACGCCTAGGCGGCGGCTTCCGGGCCGGCATTGTCGGTGCGCTCGGTGATGCGCGCGCCCTTGCCGGTGCGGCCGCGCAGGTAATACAGCTTGGCGCGACGCACCTTGCCCTTGCGCACCACGACGACCGAGTCGACCAGCGGCGAATAGATCGGGAAGACGCGTTCCACGCCTTCGCCATACGACAGCTTGCGGACCGTGAAGGCCTCGTTCAGGCCGGCACCCTGGCGGGCGATGCACACGCCTTCGAAGGCCTGGATGCGTTCGCGGGTCTTGTTGGACTTCGACTTCTCGTCATAGGTCACATCGACCACCTTGACGTTGACCTTGAGCGTGTCGCCCGGGCGGAAGTCCGGCAGCGCCTTGGCGCGCACGGTCTTCATCTGTTCGGCTTCGAGTTCCTGCAAAAGGTTCATTTTCTTCGTCTTTCGTGTGGCTTTGGGGCCAATTGAGCCGGGGCATATAGCGGAAAGGAACGCGTATTCCTAGGGCCTTCGGCCCCTATTTGGAGGGCTTTTGGGGCTTTTCATACGCCTGCCAGAGGTCGGGGCGCCGCGCCTGGGTCAGCTTCTCGGCCTCCCGGGTGCGGAATTTGGCGATTTCCGAGTGATTTCCGCCACTTAGGACATCCGGGATGGTCCGACCCTCGAAGTCCTGGGGGCGGGTATATTGGGGGTATTCCAGAAGCCCGGAACTGAAGCTTTCCTCGGTGGTCGAGGCATGATCGCCCAGGACGCCGGGGATCAGCCGCACGGCCGCCTCAATCAGCGCCATGGCGGGAATCTCGCCCCCCGCCAGCACGAAGTCGCCCAGGCTGATTTCTTCCATCTGGCGCGCGTCGATGGCGCGCTGGTCCAGGCCCTCGAAGCGGCCGCACAGCAAAATCGCGCCGGAGCCGGCGGCCAGGTCCCGCACGCGCGCCTGCGTCAGCGGGGCGCCGCGCGGCGACAGATAGATAAGCGGACGATTGGCGCGGTCCACCGCATCGATGGCGGCGGCGGCCACATCGGCACGCATCACCATGCCGGGCCCGCCGCCCGACGGGCTGTCATCCACCGTGCGGTGCTTGCCGATGCCGTGATCGCGGATATCGCGCACCTCCAGCGACCAGAGATTGTTGGAGAGCGCCTTGCCCAAGAGCGAGATGCCCAGCGGGCCGGGAAACATCTCGGGGAACAAGGTCAATACGGTTGCGGCCCACGCGCCCATTTTCACCGTCCCCTTGAGGGAGGGTCGAAAAATCCGCCGGGATTTTTCAGGGAGGGGTCATGGCGCAGGGCGTGGAGAAACAACCCCTCCCCGAAATTTGCGTGCCGCAAATTTCGACCCTCCCTCAAGGGGAGGGTCGAGGAGCAAGCCTCACTCGACATGATCGTTGTCTTCGTCGTCTTCCGGTACCGCGACGACGATGAAGCCTTGCGCGACCTGGATCACCGGCACGGTCTCGCGGGTGAAGGCCATCAGCACATGGTCGCCGTCGGCGCGCGCCAGTTCGATCACGTCGGAGGCGCCATAATTGTTCAGCCCCACCACCTTGCCGATGACACGGCCTTCGCTGTCGCGCGCTTCCAGCCCGATCAGGTCGGCGTGATAGAATTCTTCCGCGTCCGTCGCCGGCAGCGCATCGCGCGCCACGTACAGCTCCGACCCCTTCAACGCCTCCGCGGCATCGCGGTCGGTAATGCCTTCAAACGAAATCACCGCCTCGCCGTCTTTCGACGGGCGATAGGCGGTGATCTTCAGTCGGCGGCCGTCCCTGGTATGCACGGCGCCGTAGCGCGGCAGGGCGTCGGGGGTTGCGGTGAAGATCTTGGCCTTCACCGCGCCCTTCAGCCCCTGCGCGCCGGTCACGGCGGCCAGGAGGACGTCCTTCGCCAAGCTTAGCCTTCAGCCGGGGCTTCGGCGGCGGCGGCAGCAGCGGCCGCGGCGGCAGCGGCGCGTTCCTGCGCCTTCTTCTTGGGCTGGGACTTTTGCGGGTTGTTGTGGACGCGCTTCTTGGTGATGCCGGCATCGGCCAGCCACTTGTTGACGCGGTCGGTCGCGACGGCGCCCTTGGCGGTCCAGGCCTTGGCCTTTTCCAGGTCCAGCTTGATGCGGTCGGCGTGATCCGACGGCAGCAGCGGATTGTAGAAGCCGATCTTCTCGATGAAGCGGCCGTCGCGCGGCGAGCGCGAGTCGGAGATGACGATGTTGTAGTGCGGACGCTTCTTGGTGCCGCCGCGGGCGAGACGAATACGCAGAGCCATTGTTTCTTTCCTTCTTAGAACTGTTGAACGTGTTGAACTAACGACGCGGAAAGCCCGGAGGCATGCCGCCGCCGAACATTCCGCCCATTCCGGGGGGCATCATGGGCATCTTGCCCTTGCCCATTTTCTTCATCATGTCCGACATCTGCCGGTGCATTTTCAGAAGCTTGTTGACCTCGCTGACCTCGACGCCGGCCCCTAGCGCGATGCGCTTCCTGCGCGAGCCGTTGATCAGGTCGGGATCGACGCGCTCGGCCTTGGTCATTGACTGGATGATGGCTTCCTGGCGCGTGAGGATGCGGTCGTCGAGGCCGGCGGCATCCAGCTGGTCCTTGACCTTGCCGACACCGGGCAGCATGCCCAGGACGCCCTTCATGCCGCCCAGCTTCTTCATCTGGTTCAGCTGCTGCTTCAGGTCGTTCATGTCGAACTGACCCTTCTTCATCTTGGCGGCGAGCTTTTCCGCCTCTTCCTTGTCGATGGTCTCGGCGGCCTTTTCGACCAGCGAGACGACGTCGCCCATGTCCAGGATGCGACCCGCCACACGGGCGGGATGGAAGGCTTCCAGCGCGTCCAGCTTTTCGCCCGCGCCCAGGAACTTGATCGGCGCACCCGTCACCGAACGCATCGACAGAGCGGCGCCGCCACGGCCATCGCCGTCGACGCGGGTCAGGATGATGCCGCTGACGCCGACGCGGTCGTTGAACGACTTGGCGATGTTCACGGCGTCCTGGCCGGTCAGCGAGTCCGCGACCAGCAGGGTTTCATGGGGGTTCACCAGCGCCTTCACGCCGGCGACTTCGGCCATCAGCTGGTCGTCGACATGCTGGCGGCCGGCGGTATCGAGGATGACGGCGTCATAGCCGCCGACGCGCGCGGATGCGATGGCGCGCTTGGCGATGTCCAGCGGGCCCTGGCCGGCGATGATGGGCAGCGTGGCGACACCCGCCTGTTCGCCTAGGATGCGCAGCTGCTCCATGGCGGCCGGACGGGTGGTGTCCAGCGAGGCCATCAGCACTTTCTTCTTGTCGCGGGTCTGCAACAAAAGCGCGAGCTTGGCCGAGGTCGTGGTCTTGCCCGAGCCCTGCAGGCCCACCATCAGGATGGGTGCGGGCGGCGAGCCGATTGCTAACTGTTCGTTCTCGTTGCCCAGGGTCTCGACCAGCACGTCGTGCACGATCTTGATGACCTGCTGGCCCGGCGTGACGGAGCGGATGACGCTTTCGCCGATGGCGCGCGGGCGGACCTTGGCGATGAAGTCGTTCACCACCGGCAGCGCAACGTCGGCCTCGATCAGCGCGGTCTTGACCTCGCCCAGCGCGGCATCGACATCGGCTTCCGACAAGGCGCCCTTGCCGCGAAGCTTGTCGAAGACGCCGGTCAGGCGGGACTGTAAGGACTCAAACAAACCAAACTCTCCAAGCAATTTCGCCCCGAGGGGCGCACCTGCGCTGCTCGGGGGCGATCCCCCGCGCCGGGCGGGGGACCGGAAAGTCATAAGGGCTTTCCGGAAGTGGGCGGGTTTTAGGGGGCGGATGCGGGCCTGTCAAACCCGCTCCGAGCCGCATCTGTGCGGTATCGGACCATAACCTCCTGTGCAGCAACGATAAATCCCTTGGTACGCCGGAGCCGGCTAGGGAATAAGGTTCCGCCATGACCGCAGCCACCCATGAGTTCCAGGCCGACATCGCGGCGATCGCCGCCATTCCGGTGGTCGGCACCATCCTGGAAGTGGCCTGCCACAGCGCGGGCCTGCGCTTCGCCGCCGTGTCCAGGGTCAGCGGCGACCGCTGGATCTGCTGCGCCAGCCGGGACGAAATGGGCCTGGGATTGAAGCCCGGCGACGAGATTCCGGTGGAGCCGCGTTTGCGCGATGCCATCCGCGACCGCGGCGGCGTGGTGATCGACGACATCGCAACGGACGAAACCTGGCGGGGCAATACGGCATCGGCCAAGTACGGCTTTCAAAGCTACATCTCGATGCCGATCGCGCAGGAAGGCGGCCGCTTCTTCGGCACGCTCTGCGCCATCGACGCCGAGCCGCACCGGCTGAACACGCCGCCGGTGACGGGCATGTTCCGCCTGTTCGCCCAGCTGATCGCACACGAGCTGGACATGCAGGAGCGGTTGAAAGCTGCACAAGACGCCAACGACGCGCTGCAACACCGCTTCCGCGGCGGGCTGGGCCATGACATGCGCAACACCCTGGCGGCAATGGAAGCCGGCGCGCGCCTGCTGGGCAAGAGCGCGCTGGATTCGCGTGGGGCTCTGGTCGTGTCGGAAATGGAAGCCTCGGCGAAAAAACTCGCCGCCCAGATCGCCGACGCAATGAAGGTCGGCAGTTGACACCCTGACCTGCTGCTTCATGCTTCTTCCAAAAACAAGGAGGGATGCATGACCATCAACCGCCGGGACATGCTGGCTGGCGCCGCCACGATCACGCCGACGCTCGCTTACGCCGCCGATGCTTCGAAGCCGCTGCTGGGTACGCCGCGCAGCGTCATCACCGATCCGCCGCGCGATTTCGGCCCCGGTCACGCGCCCGCCTTCAATCCCGATCCCGATGTGCTGCGTGTAGATCCCGCCTTCGGCCAGCTTCTAATCGGCCAGGAGACCATTCGCCGTCTTCATACCGGCCTGCACCTGGCGGAAGGGCCGGCGTGGAGCAGCCTTGGCCAGTACGCCATCTTCAGCGACGTCAAAAACGACACGCTCTATCGCTATATCTGGGAGAATGGCGAAGTCACGGTGTTCAAGCGGCCGAGCTTCAGCACCAACGGCAACAGCTTCGATCACCAGGGCCGCCAGCTTTCGACGCAGGATTTCTTCCGCCGCGTGGTGCGCTGGGAAGCCGATGGCGCAATGACCGTGCTGGCCGACAATTACAGTGGCGCCGCGCTGAACTCGCCCAACGACCTGGCCCCGCACAAGGACGGCAGTGTGTGGTTCACCGATCCGCAGTTCGGCGGCAACCTGGCGGAAGGCCATCCTGATGACGGTGCGGGGCCGATGAATGCGGGCGGCACCCGCGATCCCAGCATCGGCAACACCGGCGTGGGCATCCAGAAGGCGGGATCGATGCACCAGACCCTGCCGATGAATGTCTATCGCATCGATCCGAGCGGGCGCGTCGACATCGCCGTGCCGTTCGAGACCGGCAAGGCGCCCAACGGCATCTGTTTCTCGCCCGACTATACCAAGGTGTACGTGATCCGCGGCGGCGGCATCACCGTGGGCGACATCGTCGGCACCAAGGTCACCAACCTGCGCGTCTTCACCGACTGCATGGTCGACGGCATCAAGTGCGGCCCCGACGGCATGCGCGCCGACCGCGCCGGCAACATCTGGTGCAGCAGCGCCTCCGTCCTGGGCTATGCCGGCGTCACGGTTTGGAATCCCGATGGCAAGCTGATCGGCCGCATCCGCCTGCCCGAGCCTTGCGCCAATCTGTGCTTCGCCGGACCCAAGCGCGATCACCTGTTCATGACCGCAAGCAGCTCGATCTACATGCTGCGTGTGAACGTCCAAGGCGCCAGTCCGGGATGATGCGCTGCACACATTGACAGCGCGAAGATCACAGGCTCCCCTCCCTGCAACAAAAACTCGCTGGAGGGAATTTCCATGACTGATCATCTGTCACGCCGCCTGATGCTGGCCGGCGCCGCCATCGCCGTGCCGACCTTGGCCTTCGCGCAAGGCAAGGGCGGCCCGCTGCCCGGCACCTCGGTGCTCACGGGGCGCGAATACGGCCCCGATGCCCCGCCGGTGAACTATCCCGATCCCGACGTGCTGATCCTCAGCCCCGACGCCAACAAGCTGTTCGTGGGCCATTCCAACATCAAGCGCGTGGGCACCGGCATGATCTGGGCGGAAGGCCCGGCCTGGTCGAACATGGGCCAGTATGTGGTGTGGAGCGACGTGACCGGCGACACCCAGTATCGCTACATCTGGGAAACCGGCGAGATCACACCCTTCCGCCGCACCACCTACAATTCCAACGGCAACACCTTCGACTTCGAAGGCCGCCAGATCACCGCCCAGCACGGCCTGCGCCGCGTCATCCGCTTCGAGCATGACGGCTCGATCAGCGTGGTGGCCGACAACTATAACGGCCAGCCGCTGAACTCGCCCAACGACATCGCCGTGCACAAGGACGGCTCGATCTGGTTCACCGATCCCTATTACGGCGGCCAGCTGTCGGAAGGTCATCCCGATCCCGCGCCAGGCCCGTTCAGCGACGGCGTCGCCAATCCCAATATCGGCTATGGCATGGCCGGGGTGATCGGTTCGCAGAAGCAGGTGCGTCCGCCCTGCATCTACCGCGTCGACACCAGCGGCAAGATCGATGTGGTGATGGAAGGCAAGCCCGGCACCGTGCCCAATGGCCTGGCCTTCTCGCCCGACTATTCCAAGCTCTACTTCGTGTGGGGCACCGGCATCAGCGTGGGCGACGTGTCGGGCGGCAAGCTGACCAACACGCGTGTCTTCACCAACTGCGACGTGGACGGCGTGCATTGCGGGCCCGACGGCCACCGCGTGGACATGTACGGCAATGTCTGGTCCGGCTCGACCGCGGTCACCGGCTATGCCGGCGTCACGGTGTGGAACCCGGCCGGCAAGCTGATCGCCCGCATCCGCACCCCCGAAACCGTGGCCAATCTCTGCTTCGCCGGCCCCAAGCGGGACTGGCTGTGGATGTGCGGTTCCCAGTCGGTTTACCTGCTGCGGGTGGGCGTCCAGGGCGCGTCCATCGCCTAGTGGTCTGATTTACCAAGGCTATTTCGTTCAGTTTACGGATCGGCTGGCGGGGGCTAAAGGAGAGGGCAGAAAAACCGCTCCCGAAAGCTCCCGCCATGCCCAAACTGCCCGACATGTCCGCCGCCTCGGTGAAGAACCGCGAAGCGCTGACCAAGATCTACAAGGCGTCCAAGCCCAAGGAAGCCCCGCCTGCCCCGCCCAAGCCCCGCGTGGCAAAAGGCCGGTAAGCCAACCGCCAGACACAGAAAAGCCCGCCAGGAAAACCTGGCGGGCTTTTTCGTTTCGTGCGGCCTACTTCAGGTTGGTCGACAGGCCGGTGAAGGTCGCCGACAGGTTGCTGCCGACGGCGGTCACGCCGCCGATGATGGCGACGGCGATCAGGGCCGCGAGCAGGCCATACTCGATGGCCGTGGCCGCGGACTGGTTCCGCACGAAGTTCTTGAACATCTTGCGCATGACTGTGCCTCAAAATGGGACAGTCGCGATGTAGCGCAGGGAGCAGTTCCGTTCGAACACTTCCGGGTTAATTGCTTAATGAGGGCGCGGGACTGCTCTCCCGGCCTCGCGTCGCGCTTGGGCGCGCGCCGCTGCGGCGTTGAAGTCGGTCCACTGGACCTTTTGCTATTTCGACTTCAACCCCAGCTTCTCCGCCAGATACACAAAGCTCAGCCCCCACATCTCCGCCGCCTGGCGGTGATCGGCGGCGGCGGCGTGGCCGCCATCAGTGTTCTCGTAGAACAGCACGTCATGGCCCTGGTCGATCATCTTCGCCGCCATCTTGCGCGCATGCACCGGCGAGACGCGGTCGTCGCTGGTGGCGGTGACGAAGAACACCGGCGGGTATGTCACGCCCTTCTTCACGTTCTGGTACGGCGAGTAGGTCAGGATATAGTCGCGCTCCTTCGGGTTGGCCGGATCGCCATATTCCCCGATCCATGACGCGCCCGCGCCGATGTGGGTGTAGGCGATCATGTCGATCAGCGGCACCTGGCACACCACCGCGCCCAGCAGTTCGGGGTGCTGCACCATCACCGTCGAGACCAGCAGCCCGCCATTGGAGCCGCCCATGATGCCCAGCTGTTTGGGCGTGGTCAGTCCACGCCTGGCCAGGTCAGCGGCCACGGCGGCGAAATCGTCGAACGCCTTCTGGCGATTGGTCTTCAGCGCGGCGTCATGCCAGCCCGGCCCGAACTCGCCGCCGCCCCGGATATTGGCCACCACATAGATGCCGCCATGGCTCAGCCATAGCCGCCCGAAATTGGCGCTGTAGGACGGCGTCAACGACACCTCGAACCCGCCATAGCCGTACAGCACGGTGGGCGCCGGCCCCTTTAGGTCTTTCGGTCGGGTGACGAAATACGGGATCTTCACGCCGTCCTTGCTCGTCGCCTCGAACTGTTCGGTGACAAGTCCCGACGCATCGAAGCGCGCCGGCAGCGACTTGATGGGTTTTGGCGCGCTATCGCCCGCATCGAAATAGAGCGTGGGCGGGGTCAGGTAATTCTCGAAGCTGTACATCGCCTCAGGCCCGTAATCGTTGGCCGTGACGATACCGGGCGAGCCGTTCGGCGGCAGCGCCAGCACCTTGTCGGTCCAGCCCTTGTCGCCCGGCGTAAAGACATGCACGGCCCCGATCACATTGTCGTTGATCACCACGAACAGCTTGTCGCGGCCCGTCGCCACGCTTTCCACGCTCTGGCGCGCATGGGGCACGAACAGCGTTTCCACCCCCGCCACGTCCAGCTGGTCGTCATCATCCAGCGACGCCGCATACAATCCGCCCTTCGCCAGCACCTGGCCGCCCGGCGTCTTCCAGTCCTCGCGCAGGGAGAAGATCAGACGCCGGCCCAGCGCGCCCTTCACGTCGGCGGACAGCGGAAGCGGCAACTTGCGTTGCTGGTTTTCCAGCCCGTAGACGAAATATTCGCTTTCAAAGAAGCTGACGGCGCGCACCACCAGCGCGACATCCTCGCTCCTGCCGGTGCGCAGGATGGCAGGCGCCGCCAGCACGTCTTCCGGCTTGCCGTCGAAGAGGACCTGCCCCACCGCCGGATTGCCGCGCTTCCAGAACTTCACCTGGCGCGCATAGCCCGAACTGGTCAGCGGCCCGTTGCCATCGGCGTAATAGATGCTGGTGTCGTCGTTGACATAGCTGGCGTCGCTCTTGGCCTCGGCCAGGTGGAAGCCGTCCTTCAGGAAGGCCTTGGCCTCGGTGTCGAACTCCCGGATCACCACGGCGTCACCGCCGCCGCGCGACAGGCGCAGCAGGCAATAGGGCTTGCCGGACGGCGCACATTCCGCGCCCTTGAACACCCAGTTCTCGCCTTCGGCCTTGGCCAGCGCATCGACATCCAGCAGCACTTCCCATTTGGGCGACGCCGTCTGGTAGTCGGCGATCGATGTGCGCCGCCACAGGCCCTTGGGGTTGGTGGCGTCCTGCCAGAAATTGTAGACAAACGCCCCGCGCAGGGTGCCGAAGGGAATGCGGTCGGTGGCGTCCATCACCTGCAGGATGGAGTCGTAATTCGTCCGGTAGCGCGGATCGGCCTTCAGCGGGCCTAGCGACGCCTTGTTGTGTTCCGTCACCCAGGCCAGCGGCTTTGCGCCATGGGTGTCTTCCAGCCAGGCATAGTCATCGGTGGTCACGGCACGGGCTCCGGCGGCAAGAAGGGACAGGGCGGCAAAGGCCAGATAGGAACGCATGGCAGGTCCTTAAAGGGCACTCAACTTTGGCGGCTTTTGGGCGTTCGTGTCGATGGAAAAGCGGCCACCGGCACCCTATAACCCACCCCATGACCGCTTTCCTGAAAATGCACGGCCTGGGCAACGATTTCGTCGTGTTCGACGCGCGTGACGGCGCGTTCACGTTGACACAAGATCAGGTGCGCAAGATCGCCGACCGCCATTTCGGCATCGGCTGCGACACGGTGGTGGTGATCCGCCCCGGCGGCGCGCAATACGACGCGCTGGTCCAGTTCTACAATGCCGATGGCGGGGAGTCTGAATCCTGCTTCAATGCCTCGCGCTGCGTCGCGCGCCTCCTGATGGACGAGCGCGGGCTGGCGCGCGTGAAGTTGTCCACCCGTGGCGGCATGCTGGTCGCCAGCGATGCCGGCAAGGGCCTGGTCACCATCGACATGGGCGAGCCGCGCTTCGACTGGCAGCAGGTGCCGCTGAAGGAAGAACGCGACACCACCAACTTCAATCTCGATATCGGCGGCACCAGCGTGCCGGTCAGCGCCGTATCGGTGGGCAATCCCCACTGCGTGCTGTTCGTGCCCGATGCCCAGAATGCGCCGGTGCTGGCGCTGGGTCCGCGCATCGAAAACCTGCCCATGTTCCCCCAGCGCACCAATGTCGAATTCGCCCAGGTGCTGGACCGCGGCAAGATCCGCATGCGGGTGTGGGAACGCGGCGCCGGCGTGACTTTGGCTTGCGGCTCTGGCGCCTGCGCCACCGCCGTGTCGGCCGTGCGCCGGGGCCTGGCCGACCGCAAGGTCGAGCTGGTGCTGGACGGCGGCTCGCTGTTCATCGAGTGGCGCGAGGAAGACGGTCACGTCCTGATGACCGGCCCCGCCGCCATGCCCTTCCGCGGCCATGTGGACCTCACCAAGCTATGACGCTGGAGGTGGTAACCTTCGGCTGCCGCCTGAATGCCTATGAGAGCGAGGCGATCCGCGCGCGCGCCCAGGAAGCCCAGCTGCGTGATGCCGTCGTGGTCAACACCTGCGCGGTGACGGCGGAAGCCGTGCGCCAGTCGCGCCAGGCGATCCGCAAGCTGAAGCGCAAAAACCCCAGCCGCCGCATCATCGTCACCGGCTGTGCCGCCCAGAGCGAACCCGCCACCTATGCCGGCATGGCCGAAGTGGACCAGGTGCTGGGCAATGCCGAAAAACTTACCGCCCAGGCCTATGCCGATTTCGGCGTCGGCGCGGCCGAGAAGGTGGTGGTCAACGACATCATGCGCGTGCGCCAGACCGCCGCCCAGATGGTCGATCATTTCGACGGCCAGACCCGCGCCTTCCTGCAGGTGCAGAATGGCTGCGACCATCGCTGCACCTTCTGCATCATTCCTTATGGCCGGGGGAACAGCCGCAGCGTGCCCCTGGGCGCGGCGGTGGCCGAAGCCCGCCGGCTGGTGGAAAAGGGCTTTCCCGAAATCGTGCTGACCGGGGTGGACTTGACCTCTTACGGCGCCGATTTGCCCGGTGCGCCGGGCCTGGGCGATCTGGTGCAGAAGATCCTGAAACTGGTGCCCGAACTGAAACGCCTGCGCCTGTCGTCCATCGACAGCATCGAGGCCGATGCCGCCCTGATGCGCGCCATCGCGGAGGAAGAGCGGCTGATGCCCCACTTCCATCTTTCGGCCCAGTCGGGCGACGACATGATCCTGAAGCGCATGAAGCGCCGCCACACCCGCGCCGATACCATTGCGTTCTGTGACACGGTGCGCCGCCATCGTCCCGACGCCTGCTTCGGCGCCGACCTGATCGCGGGCTTCCCCACCGAAACCGACGCCATGTTCGAAAACAGCCTGCGCCTGATCGATGACGCAGGGCTCTCGCTGCTGCACGTCTTCCCATTCTCGCCCCGCAAGGGCACGCCAGCCGCGCGCATGCCGCGTCTGCCCGGCGATGTGGTCAAGGCCCGCGCACACGCCTTGCGCACCAGGGGCGAGACCGCCCGCGACCGCCGCCTGGATGCCATGAACGCCACCCGCCACACCGTTTTGGTGGAACGCGGCGGCATCGGCCGCACCCCCTGTTTCACCGCCGTGCGGCTTTCGGGCGATGCCCAGCCCGGCACATTTCGCACCGTTACCATCACCGGCCGCGCCGGCGAGCATCTGACCGGCACCCTGCAATGAGAACTTTCGGTGAAGCCCCACCGCCGCCCACCTTTCTGGAGCGGCTGAAGACCTCTCTTTCCAAGACCGGCCTGGGCGCCATCCTGACCAAGAAGAAGCTCGACGCCGATGCGGTGGCCGAGTTGGAAGAAGCCCTGATCAAGGCCGACATGGGCACGGGGCCTGCGAAAAAGATCGCCGCCGCCGTCGCCAAGGGCCGCTATGACGCCGAGATCACCGGCCCCGAATTGCGCCAGGTGCTGGCCGAAGAGATCACCGCGGTGCTGCAGCCGGTCGAAAAGCCGCTGACCATGGACGAGACGAAAAAGCCCTTCGTCATCCTGGTCGCGGGCGTGAACGGCACCGGCAAGACCACCACCATCGGCAAGATGGCCAAGCGCCTGACCGAGGAAGGCGCGAAAGTCACCTTGGCCGCCGGCGACACGTTCCGCGCCGCCGCGATCGAACAGCTCAAAGTCTGGTCCGAACGTGCCCGCGCCGGCTTCGTCTCCACCAAGGCCGGTGGCGATGCGGCTGGCTTGGCGTTCGAGGCACTGGAAAAAGCCAAGGCCGATGGATCGGACATCCTGCTGATCGACACGGCAGGACGCCTGCAGAACAAGTCCGGCTTGATGGCCGAACTGGAAAAGATCGCCCGCGTCATCAAGAAGCTCGACGCCACCGCCCCCCATGCCGTGCTGCTGGTGCTGGACGCCACCACCGGCCAGAACGCCCTGTCCCAGGTCGAGGCCTTCGGCCAGTCCGTGCCCCTGACCGGCCTGGTCATGACCAAGCTGGACGGCACCGCCCGTGGCGGCATCCTGGTGGCGCTGGCGGCCCGTTTCGGCCTGCCGGTGCATTATATCGGGGTGGGCGAAGGCGAGGACGACCTGCAGCCCTTCCGCGCCCAGGCCTTTGCCCGCGCTCTAGTAGGGTCCGAGCCGAATTCTGAAGGAAACTTATGAACCCGCAAATCCGCCGCCTGGCCCTGGACCTGGGCCCGCTGCTCGTTTTCTTTGCAGCCTTCAAATATCTCGGCATCTTCGGCGCCACCGCCGCCTTCATGGCCGCGGTGCTGGCCGCGCTGCTGATCGGCTGGCTGATCGAGAAGCGGCTGTCGCCGATGCCGCTGTTCACTGCCGTGCTGGTGGTGATCTTCGGCGGACTGACGCTCTATTTGAAGAATGACGTCTTCATCAAGATGAAGCCCAGCGTGTTGTACGGCTTCTTCGGCATCACGCTTCTGGCGGGGCTCCGGTTCAACCGCCTGTTCATCAAGTATGTCTTCGCCCAGGCCTTCGAGCTGGACGAACCGGGCTGGAAAAAATTGACGGTGCGCTGGGGTGTCTTCTTTTTGTCCCTGGCGATCGTCAATGAAGCGGTGTGGCGTACGACCTCGACGGCGACCTGGGTCAGCTTCAAGGTCTGGGGCATCATCCCTTTGATTTTCCTTTTCGCGCTCGCACAGACTCCGCTGGTGATGCGCCACCAGTCCCAAGGCGACAAAAACGCGCAACAATGATGCGCGAATGACACCCTTCTTCGCGGCCGCTGTATGCAAGCGCTGCGCGTCATGGGGGTCAACGCATTGGGAACACAACGCATTGTGTTTCGCGCCCACGAAATCCACGCAAAGCTTTCGCGAAATCCCGATCATCGCCGGGAACAGACACCCACACGCTTTGCAATATGAGACGCAAAAAATTTTGCGCATGGACATCGGCGTACAAACCCGTTTTAACTGCGCGTCCGGAAAGAGCGCCACGAACGTTTCCTGTAATTCCGAATACGGGACAGTGAAGCGGGCGAATGATCCGAGGGCGATCTAGACCAGGGGTTCAAAGAATGTTGAAGGGGCAGCGCAGGCCGGGGAATGGTTTTGACCTTTCCGAAGCGCCGTCTCATCTCATTCGCCGTTGCCAGCAATTCTATGGCGACCTCTATGCGCGCGAAGCCGGCGGCAAGGAATTGACCAAGCAGCAGTTCACTCTGCTCTGCGCTCTGGAACAGAACGACGGCACCAGCCAGACCGCGCTTGTCGAAATCACCGGCATCGATCGTTCGACGCTCGCGGAGATGGTTCGCCGCATGCTGGAAAAAGGTCTGCTGTCGCGCGAGCGCACCGAGGAAGACCAGCGCGCCAATGCTGTCGCGATCAGCCCCGCCGGTCGCAAGGCCCTGCGCGGCGCCCGCAATGCCGCCGACCGCGCCGAACGCGCCTTGCTGGAGGCCCTGCCCCAGCCGGAACGCCAGAAATTCGTGAAGGCCCTGTCCCAGATCGCCCAGGCTGCCGAGCAGCTGATTGGCGACAACGGCAAACCCCGCCGCAACGTGCGCCGCCGGAAATTGGGCGGCTGATTGCCGCCCACCCTCCCCTTGAGGGAGGGTCGAAAATCGAGCATCGCGAGATTTTCGGGGAGGGGTTCATGATGAACTACTCCGCTATCACCCCTCCCCGAATTTGCGTGCCGCAAATTCGACCCTCCCTCAAGGGGAGGGTTGGAAGATCAAACCAGAATATTGACGTGCTGGCCCAGCCTGGCCGGTCCGCCCGCCTGCATAGGGCTGGGCGTCGGCGCGGCCTGCGCGGGCGCGGCGGTCTGTTTCAGCGGCAGGGGCGCGAAGGCATCCTTCACGCCTGTGGTTTTTTCCAAAGCGGCGGCAAACTGGGGTGCCTGCTGGGGCACATTCAGCCGGGCGCGCGCCTCGCGGGCGGCCTGCTGGGCGGCGATCAGGGTGGCGCTGACTTGCATGGGGCCACCCTGTCAAAACGTGGTTAGAAATCCCTTAATGCCCTAGCCGCCCTGGGCGGCCTTGATCGCGGGCATCACCTGCTGGGCCACGACATCGTCCGTCAGCGGCCCGACATACTTGAAGCGCACCACGCCCTTGCCGTCGACCACGAAGGTTTCCGGCACGCCATAGACGCCCCATTCGATGGAGGCGCGGCCGTCATCGTCGCGCGCGATCCTGGCAAAGGGATTGCCCACCTCGTCCAGGAAGGCGCGGCTGGCGGCGGGCTTGTCCTTTTGCGTGATCCCGTACAGCGCGATGCCCTTCACCTGGGACAAGGCCGCGAGCTGGCTGACCTCGGTGCGGCAGGGCGCGCACCAGGAGGCGAACACATTGATCACGCTGACATGACCTGCCTTCAGGTCGGCGGGGGTGAAAGCCGCGCTCTGCGCATCCAGCGCGGGCAACGTCAGCAGCGGCGCGGGCTTGTCCAGCAGTGCGGAGGGCACGGGCCCGGCCTCGGGATGCCACAGGCTCTGGAACAGGAAGAAGGCCAGCACCGCGAAGGCGATGATGGGCAGGATGAAAACGATACGCTTCATTTGTCTTCCAGCGCCTTCAGCTTCGCCTTGGCGCGGCGCCAGGCCAGCCACGTCCACAACGTCACGCCGGCCAGCGCCGCCGCCGAAATGGCATAGGCCGGCCAGATATAGGCGCCATAGGCTCCCATGTCGAAATTCATGCGCTCACCATCAGGGTGCGGGCGCGGCGTTCCACGATGAAAGTGCGGATGCGCAGCATCCAGAGCGCCGCGAACAGCAACCCATAGCCCGCCATCATCAGGAAGAAGGGCGCCAGGTATACCGGCGCCAGCTTGCCGGCCATGATGGTTTCGCCCTGGTGCAAGGTGCTCCACCAGTCGACCGAGAATTTGATGATCGGAATGTTGACCACGCTGATCAGCGCCAAAATCGCGCAGGCGCGCGCCGCTCGCGTCTCGTCTTCAATCGCATTCCACAGCGCCATGTAGCCCAGATACAGAAACAGCAGCAGCAGGAAGCTGGTCAGCCGCGCATCCCACACCCAATAGGTGCCCCACATCGGCTTGCCCCACAGCGCGCCGGTGACCAGGCCCAAAAACGTGAACACCGCGCCCAGCGGGGCGGCGGCGCGCGCCGCGGTGTCGCTCAGCGGATGACGCCAGATCACCGACATAAGCGAACAGACCGCGATGATCACATAGGCACCCATCGCCATCAGGTCGGCGGGCACATGGATGAACAGGAGCGTGATGGTGCTGCCCTGCTGGTAATCCGGGGGAACGCTGAAGGTGAAATACAGCCCCGCCAAAAGGCACAGCACCGCACCCACGCTGCAGACCGGCAGCAGCCAGTTCGACAGGCGCATGAAGTTGTGCGGATTGGCGTATTTGAAAAGCCAGTTCATCAGGAGCCCAGATTGAGGCGGACACTTGCCGCCGCCGCAAAGGGACTTAGCAGCACCGCCGCCACGCTGAAAGCCGCCAGCAGCCCCAGCGCCCCGGTTCCCGAAAGCCCGTCCAGGGCATAGGCGACGGAGCCGGCGCCAAAGATCACCACGGGGGCCAGCAGCGGCAGAATGATCAGGGGCAGGATCAACCCGCCCCGCTTGAGGGATAGCGTCAGGCTGGCGCCGATCGCGCCCACGGCGCTGACGGCGGGTGTGCCAATGGCCAGCGACACCACCAGCATCAGGGTCGGCACCGGCGGCAGGTTGAACATCAAGGCCAGCAGCGGCGACAGCAGGGTCAGCGGCAGGCCGGTGGAGAGCCAGTGCGCCAGGATCTTGGCGAAGGATGTCAGCTCCAGCGGCAAAGGCGACAGCGCGATCAGGTCCAGCGAGCCATCGTCGTAATCGCCCTGGAACAGCCGGTCGAGCGACAGCAGCGCCGCCAGCACCGCACCGACCCACAACACGCCGCCGGCGATGCGCGCCAACAGGGTCAGGTCCGCGCCAACGCCCAGCGGCATCAGGGTGGCGACCAGCGCGAAGAAGGACAGCGCCAGTGCCGCGCCGCCGCCGGACCGGGCGGCGAGCTTCAGGTCGCGGCCCAGCAGGGTGAGAAAGGGGCTCACAGCTTCAGGCTTTCATTGCCAAGGCCTAGAGGATCATGCGTGGCGGCGATGATGATGCCGCCCTGCCCGCAATGACGCGCCATCAACTGCGCCACCAGCGCCTGGCCGCTCGTATCCAGCGCGGCGAAGGGTTCATCCAGCAGCCACAGCGGACGTTCGCTGACCAGCAGCCGCGCCAGCGCAAGGCGGCGGCGCTGGCCGGCGGACAGATAGCGGCAGGGCAGTTCGGCCTGGCGGGCGAGACCGACCTGTTCCAGTGCGGCGGTATCCGCCTTGCGGCCATAAAGACCGGCGAAGAAGGAAAGCTGCTCGGCCACGGTGAGCTGCGGCTTCAAGCCATCCAGATGCCCCAGCCAGCCAATCTGTTTGCCGCGCTCCTCGGCATCGTCATTGTCCTTGCCGTCCTGCGTGACCGTAATGCGGCCAGCGGCGGGCGCGAGAAACCCTGCCAGGATGCGCAGCAGCGACGACTTGCCCGCGCCATTGGCACCCTCCACGGCCAGCGCCTGTCCGGCCCGCACACGGAAAGACAGGCCGTCAAACAGCCGCCTTTCGCCGCGTGTGCAGACCAGTTTTTCAGCGGTCAGGGACGAAATCATCGCTCACTTCACCATGGCCGCTCACCGAGGCGGCCATCCAACTTTGTTGAAGCCAAGTTGGATGGCCGGGTCAAGCCCGCCCACGGTGAGCATGAGGAATAGACGCGATATCCCTAGGACACGGGCTTTTTCAGCCAGCGATAAAAAGCAAACCAAAGCGCTATTAGAAGCAATCCGACGGCTTCGACGGAAAGCACCATCGGATGAAATTCAAAGATGGGGGCGCCGGCCATCCCTTGACCGATCATCCAAATCGGCACGACGAAGAACAGGTAAACCGAGGATGCAATGACAAGCAGAGAAGCGGCGAGGAAGCGGGCAATTTTGGAAAGATGCATGCCCTTAACCTCGCACCATCAATACATATGCTGGCCGCCGTTGATCGACAGCGTGCTACCGGTCACGAACCCGCCTTCATCCGCCACCAGGAAGCACACGCCGCGCGCGATTTCGTCGGCCTTGCCCAGGCGGCCCACCGGAATGCGCGCCACGATCTTGGCCAGCACGTCGGGCGGCACCGCGGCCACCATGTCGGTGTCGATATAGCCCGGCGCGATGGCGTTGACGGTGATGCCCGAACGCGCGCCTTCCTGGGCCAGCGCCTTGGTGAAGCCGTGGATGCCCGACTTGGCGGCGGCATAGTTGACCTGGCCATACTGGCCCGCCTGGCCGTTGATCGATCCGATATTGACGATGCGGCCGAACTTGCGCTCGTTCATGCCGTCCCACGCCGCCTTGCACATGTTGTAGCAACCGCCCAGGTTGGTATCCATCACCTCGTCCCAGGCGGTGCGGTTCATCTTCTTCATCGTGCCGTCGCGGGTGATGCCCGCATTGTTGACGATCACGTCGACCGGCCCCAGTTCGGATTCAATCTGCTTCACGCCCGCGACGCAGGCCTCGAAGTCGGCCACGTCCCACTTGTAGGCCTTGATGCCGGTGCGTGCGGTGAAGGCCTTGGCGCGTTCCTCGTTGCCGGCATAGTTGGCCGCCACCGTGTAGCCGGCGTTCTTCAGCGCCACCGAAATCGCCTCGCCGATGCCGCGCGTGCCGCCCGTGACCACCGCTACCCGTGCCATATGAAATTCCTCTTGGTATCGCGGCAGTTAGACCCGGATTTCCGGACGTTTCAACCGGGTATGCGATACACCCTTTCCTTGCGATATATAATGTGCTCAACTCATAGTTGTAATCACTGGGGAGCACATCATGGTTGTCAGGATCAAGGAACTGGTCGTCCGCTACGAAGATGATGGCCAGGAAAGCAAGCTTACCGCCGAAGAACACAAGACCAAGTATCGTCCGCTCAGCCTGATGGTCCATCACCACTGCGCGCCGCCGAAAATCCTGACGCAGGGCGATCTGCCCGCTGCGGGTGAGGACGCAGGGGAGATCACGCTGGACCTGTCCGAACCGGCTTAGCATCGCGCATGACCGCTTCTTCCCGTCAGAAGCTGGATACCTTGTCCGGCGGCAACGCGATTGTGCAATCCGCTACGATATGCGCCCGCGTTGCCGGCCGGTATCGCGACGCGATGACCGTCGCTGCCGTGCACATCGGGGCGCAGGACGATGTCGGGCGGTTTCGGCAGCTCGATCTCACGGACCAGATTTTCTTCCTGCGCCTTGCCGGCGTTCGCGCGGCGATTGATGGACTGATCCTGGATCGCGCCGACACACGCGCCGCCGGCGACTGGCACCGTTCCATCTCGCAGCCTTTGTCGGCCTTGCGGGACGGACGGAAGTTGGAAGGCTGGCGCAACGCCGGCGCCGATTTCCGCCTTCTGCTGTGCGCCGACTTTCCATACTGCCTTTCGGTATGGTCCGGCGAAACCGATGCGCCCGGATGGCAGGAGACGCAGGACCTGCGCATCCTGTTCGAGCGTCACATGCAGCACACGGTCGGCGCGGAAATATGCGCGCCGGCCGCCGCGACCTCCGATGAAGTCAGGCGGGCGGACCGCTGCCTGCAATATCTCGACGCGGTTTCCCCCGCCATCCTGGCGGATATCGGCTACAATGTGCGGCAACTGGTCAAGATCGACTATCGGCGGCTGCGCGAAACACCGTCCGGGGAATATCGCGAGATCGGGCAAAGCGTTTCGACCCATGCCATCGCGGGCGCCTGCTTCCTGTCGCCCTACGCGCTCTCCCACGACGAAATCTGCGCGGAATCCATCTACCACGAGGCGCTGCACAAGAAGCTGTCCAACACGCTGGTGGCCTGGGACATTCTCTCGACGCACTATGATTGGACGCAAGCGCCGAAATTCCTCAGCCATTGGAACGTTCACACCGATTGGAACGCCAATTTGTGGGAGTTTGATCGCGCGCTCTACGCGTTGCACGTTTATGTGCACTTGGCGCTGCTGTACGCGACATTGCTGGAAGAAAATGACTTCCGGCTTTTCTCCAGGCCCTGGTGCGAAGAAAGAACAGCCACCGCAAGGGCGCGCGCGGCCTGGATATACGACTGGATCACGGGCCTTCAGGCCGTGATGGGCAGGGACGGCCAAAAGCTGATCGCCCAGCTGGGGGCCTGCATCGGAAAAGCCCAGCTGGAGACTGCATGAGCGAGCCTCGCATCATCGAGCTGCACCTGGATCTGGAACTGGTTGATCCGGAAAATGCCGTCCTGCCGAAGGAGCGACATGGTCCGGTCACATTGCGCATCACCCCGGCCGTCTCGACGGTCCGGCAATCCGGAGACCTCGTGTCTCAGGTGCAATTCCGCGTGGAATTCGAGCCGGAAAACACACACCGCCGCAACCAGCCCCTCCGCTCCGCCTTGGCGGAGACTTTCCCGAACGGCTGGCGGCACGGCGATGCCTGGAACGGCAACGACTGGTAGCTAGCGCTCGACCGTCAACGCGATGCCCATGCCGCCGCCGATGCACAAGGTGGCGAGGCCCTTTTTCGCGTCGCGCTTCTGCATTTCGAACAGCAAGGTGGTCAGGATGCGCGCGCCGCTGGCGCCGATGGGGTGGCCGATGGCGATGGCGCCGCCGTTCACGTTCACCTTGGCGGTGTCCCAGCCCATGTCCTTGTTCACGGCGCAGGCCTGGGCGGCAAAGGCTTCGTTGGCTTCCACCAGGTCCAGGTCGGCGGCCTTCCAGCCCGCCTTTTCCAGCGCCTTGCGGCTGGCCGGGATCGGGCCCGAGCCCATCACCTTGGGGTCCACGCCGGCCTGCGCCCAGCTGGCGATGCGCGCCAGCGGTGTCAGGCCACGGGCGGCGGCGGCCTTGGCGCTCATCAGCACCAGCGCGGCGGCGCCGTCATTCAGGCCGGAGGCATTGCCGGCGGTGACGCTGCCGGCCTTGTCGAAGGCAGGCCGCAGGCCCGCCATGGCTTCGATCGTCGCGCCGTCGCGGATATATTCGTCGGTGTCGACGATGGTGTCGCCCTTGCGGCCCTTCACGGTCACCGCGACGATCTCGTCCTTGAAGCGGCCCGCCTTGCGCGCGGCTTCCGCCTTGTTCTGGCTGGCGACCGCGAACTGGTCCTGCTGCTCGCGGGTGATCTCCCACTGCTTGGCGACATTCTCGGCGGTGATGCCCATGTGATAGCCGTTGAAGGCATCCCACAAGCCATCGCGGATCATGGTGTCGATCAGCTGCAGGTCGCCCATCTTCTGGCCCGCGCGCAGATAGGCGGCGTGGGTGGACAGGCTCATGCTCTCCTGCCCGCCCGCGACCACGATGGCGGAGTCGCCGGTCTGGATGGCTTGCGCGCCCAGCGCCACGGTGCGCAGGCCCGAGCCGCAGACCATGTTGATGCCCCAGGCCGGCGTGGCGATGGGCAGGCCCGCGGCGATCGAGGCCTGGCGGGCGGGGTTCTGGCCCTGGGCTGCGGTCAGCACCTGGCCCAGGATGACTTCGCTGACTTCTTCGGGCGCGACCTTGGCGCGCTCCAGCGCACCCTTGATGGCAACCTCACCCAGCTTGTGGGCGGGAACGCTGGCGAAAGCGCCGCTGAAGGAGCCGACCGGCGTACGCGCGGCCGAAACAATGACGACGTCTTCCATGAAACACCCGGTCCTGGTTGTTTTATTGCCACGCGCAAAATGCCGCGAATGCGCGCAATGGTAAACTGCGGCGAAAAACCCCTTCATAGCCAATATGTTACACAAAAACTGACAATCACTTTTGTGTTGCGATTGCTAAATGGCGCTGGACTCCCGCGCTGCGGCACCCCCATTATCAACAAGCGCCTTCGGGGAGGCGTATACAGACATTGGGGAAGTTAAGTGTCGGAAGATAAAGCCAAAGCCGAAGGCCCGGTCATCATCAAGAAGTACGCCAACCGGCGTCTCTACAATACCCAGACCTCGTCCTATGTGACGCTGGACCACCTGGCCGCCATGGTGAAGGACGGCACCGAGTTCGAGGTGCAGGATGCGCGCACCGGCGAGGACATCACCCGCTCGGTCCTGACCCAGATCATCTTTGAAGAAGAGGCCAAGGGCCAGTCCCTGCTGCCGATCAAGTTCCTGCGCCAGCTGATCCGCTTCTATGGCGACAGCCTGCAGTCCTTCGTGCCGGGTTACCTGGACATGAGCATGGAAGGCTTCACCAAGAACCAAGGCGCCATGCGCGACCGGATCGCCGAGGCGCTGGGCGGCGGCAACCAGATGGTCGAGAACCTGACCCGCCAGAACCTGCAGATGTTCGAGAACGCCATGGCAATGTTCACGCCGTTCGGCGCTGCCGGGGCAGCCAAGAGCGAAAGCAAGCCCGCGGCCAAGCCGGCCCCGGCTGCCGCGTCGTCTTCCGACGAGGTCGCCGATCTCAAGGAAGAGATGGAACAGATGCGCAAGCAGCTGGCGGAACTGGCCAAGAAATGATGCTTCCCGCTCGGGGGGGCATTTTCATCGCCATCGCATCCTGCGCCCTGTTGTCGGGCTGCTTCTCGCCGGTCGGACGGCAGGAAGCCCAGCAGATCGCCCAGGCGCGCGTGACCAAGTTCTGTCACGGCCGCTGCGGCGAAGTGAAATTCGCCAGCACCCAGCAGATCAAGGATCGCTGGCTAGTGGACTTCGAGGCCCCGCGCCACAAGTTCACCGTCACCGTCGAGAAGGACGGCAATTCCAAGGTCGATGTCTGGGACAAGGAATTGGGCGCGCGCTAGACGCGGATTTTCCGGTCAGGTCCAGCTGGGATCGATCACCGGCTCGCCGAAGTGGAAGCCCTGGAAGTAATCCACGCCGAAGCTCTGCAAGAGGGCGGCGTCGTCATCGTTGCCGACCCACTCCGCCACCGTCTTGATATTGAAGTTCTTGGCCAGGCCCACCAGCGTGCGCACGAAAACCTGATTTTCCGGCGACTGGCTGAGATCCTTCACGTATGAGCCGTCGATCTTGACGGTATCGACGTGCAGCATCTGCAGATTGCGGAAAGACGTATAGCCGGCGCCGAAATCGTCGATGGCGACGCGCACGCCCAGGTCGCGCAGCTGCGAGACGAAGCGGGCATTCTCTTCGAAGTGATGCAAAGCGGCCGTTTCCGTCAGCTCGACAATGAGACGCGGCGCAACCGCGTGATGGCTGCGCACATAATCCACGAAATCCTGCAGCCAGGCGGGATCGGAAGCGGCGGTACCCGACACATTGACCGCCAGGGTCACGTCGGTGTGCTTTTCCAGCTTGGCCACCGTGGCTTCCAGCGCCCAGCGATCCACCAGATGCACGATGCCCATCTGCTCGCAGGCCGGCACGAAATGGCCCGCCGTCAGGATCGAGCCGTCGGGCTTCTGCATCCGCAGGAGGCATTCATAATGCGAAGGCTTGCGCGACTTGGCGCCCACGATGGGCTGGAAGGCGAGCTTGAGGCGGTTTTCCTTCAGCGCATGCACCACCTCGTCGGCGATCTGCATCTGGCGCAGGCGCGCGGTCTCGCGCGAGGGCGAGGTCTGGTAGGCGGCAAAGCCGTCGCGGCCATTGGCGCGCGCCTTGTCCAGCGCCTGTTCGGCGCGCAGCATGGCTTCCTGGCTGTTGGCGGCGGCATGGGGCAGCCAGACCGCGCCCACGCTGCAGGTGGCCGCAACCAGGCCGCTGCGGGTTTCGATGCCGTTGGCGCGCACCGCGGCGCGCAGGCGCGCGGCGACCACGGCGATCTCGCGCTCCGAGCAGTTCTTCAGGATGACGCCGAACTTGTTGCCGGCGGTGCGGCCGATGATGTCGCTGCCGCGCAGCGTGCGGGCCAGGCGCTCGCCCACGCCCATGATGACTTCATCGCCGGCATCGAAGCCGAAACTGTCATTGATCATCGCCACCCGGTCGATCGAGGTGACCAGGAAGGCGCAGGAGCGGTTCTCGTCCTTGGCCTTGTCGATGGCGGTGGACAGTTCCTCGCGCAACGCGTTGCGGTTCAGGTGGCCGGTCAATTCATCGCGCGACGCCAGATAGGTCAGGCGGCGCACTTCGCGCGAACGCTCGCTGGTGTCGCGCATCAGCCCGACCAGGCGCGTGGTCCTGCCCGCCTCGTCGGCCATGCGGGTGCCGACCATGGTGAAGCCCACCGCGCCCAGCGCGGAGGCGATCTCGAAATCGGCTTCGAAGGAAGACTGCGGACCGCGCGCATCGATCACGCCCAGCAGGATGGCGCGGCGATCCGGCGCGATGGCGTCCAGGAAGCTGGTGGTGTCGCGGGTATCGATGTGATGGGGCAGGATTTCGAGCGCGCCATCCCATTGGATCGTGCCTTGCACGACATTCCAGTCGAACGCGACGACCCCGGCCGCCTGTGAGGCAAGCCGAAGGCGCAGTTCGTCTTCCAGCTGACCGAGCTGGGCAACGTCATGCTTCTGCAGTGCGGCGTTCAGCACAATCCACCAATCCCCGACCGGTTTCTCCGGCCATGTCGGGCGAGTATGGGCGGCGCGGGCTTAAAAAAGCGGTAAGCGCAAATGGTTAGCGGCTTCTCTCCATCTGGCCCGCAGCTTGCGAAGTTCCCGGCATGCAGGTGCCCGGATCACGCGATTTGCAGACCGCAGGAAGGCTCAAAACCTTCCCGGTATCCGCGCGCCCGGTCGAAAAAGCCAGCGCCGCCAGCCATTTGGGCCGCGACCAGCAGAGTGCCCCCGAAAAACAGGACAAGACCATCCCGCGCGTGCAGGTGGAACTCGTGTCCCAGAGCGACACGAACCGCTTTGACCCGTTCCGGGACGCGCCGCGACTGCTGCCCATTTTTGTCGCCCAGGTGCTGGGACAGGTCATGCCCGAACGCCGCACGATGGTCGCGGTGGAAACCGCCTATGGCAGCGCCGCGCCGCGCCAGGCGCTGCTGGTCGACCGCAAGAGCTGAGCCCGCGCCAGCCCGAACACCGACGCCGCCATCAACAGCAAGGTTCCAGCGCCCGCACCCGCCTGCAGAAAACACAGCCCCGCCGTCACCAGCGCCACGCCCGACAAAGCGGGGATCGCCGCCATCACATTCAAGCTGGCGGCGATTACGCACAGCCCTGACAGGATCACCACGATCAGCGCGGGCATGGCAAAGCCGCTGACCAGCGCGCCAAGACCGCAAGCCAGTCCCGCGACCAGCGCGATGGTGGCGGTGACCGGGCCGGGTGTGCGCGCGAACCGCGCCAGGGCCGCAAGCGCGAGTGCCGGCGCCGACAGCGGCAGCAGCAGCAACGCGGCGACATCGCCCAGCATCAGCACCGTGCCCACCGCCAGCGCCGACAACAGCATGGCGGCAAAACGCAGATGCAGCCGCGCGGCCGCCTTCAGCGGCGCCGACAGGACCCACGCACCGACACAGGCACCGAACAGCGCCGCGGCGGCAACGAGTTGCAGGGAATCAAAGGCCATGACCCATCATGTCATGGCCCGGCTTGCCCGGGCCATCCAGGGCAACAAAGTGCGGTGTTTGCGGTTCTGGATGGCCCGCCACAAGGGCGGGCCATGACAGATTGTTAGGCGGCCAGCAGATTGCGCAACACGTAAGGCAGAATGCCGCCATTCTTGTAATAGGCGACTTCGTCCGCCGTCAGGATCATCAGGTAGAGCGGCAGGTCGAAGGTCGAACCGTCGGGGCGGGTGACCTTGGCGGTCATCTGCTGGCGGGGCTTCAGGTTGCCTGACAGGCCCGGAATGTCGATCACTTCGCGGCCGGTAAAGCCGTAATCCTTGCGCGACTTGCCCGCCTCGAAACAGAAAGGCGCGACACCCATGCCGATCAGGTTTGAGCGGTGGATGCGCTCGAAGCTTTCGGTGATCACTGCGCGGATGCCCTGCAGCATCGGGCCCTTGGCCGCCCAGTCGCGGCTGGAGCCGGTGCCGTATTCCTTGCCGCCGATCACGATGGCGGCATGGCCGTCGGCCTTGTAGCGCTGGGCGGCGTCATAGATCGACATCACCTCGCCCTCGGCGTTGGGATCCTTGTAGTACAGCGTGTTGCCGCCTTCCTTGCCGCCCATCATCTCGTTGCGGATGCGGATATTGGCGAACGTGCCGCGTTCCATCAGCTCGAAGTTGCCGCGGCGCGAGCCGTAGCTGTTGAAGTCCTTCTGGGCGATATGCTTCTCGGTCAGGTACTGGCCGCCCGGCGCCGTCGGCTTGATGTTGCCGGCGGGCGAGATGTGGTCGGTGGTGATGCTATCGCCGAACAGCGCCAGCACGCGCGCGCCCTTCACGTCTTCCACCGGCTTGGGCGCGATGCCCATGCCATCGAAGAAGGGCGGGTTCTTCACATAGGTGGAGTTGGGATCCCACTGATAAGTCTGGCCCTTGACCAGCTTGACCTTGCGCCAGTTGGCGTCGCCCTTGAACACGTCGCCATAGCGCTTCTTGAAGCTGGCGGTCTTGACGCCCTTGCGCATCGCTGCGGCGATTTCCTTGGTGCTGGGCCAGATGTCCTTCAGATAGACCGGCTGGTTCTTGGCGTCATAGCCAACCGGCTCCCGGGTCAGGTCCATGTTGACCGAACCGGCCAGCGCATAGGCCACCACCAGCATGGGTGAGGCCAGGTAGTTGGCGCGCACCTGCGGATGCACGCGGCCTTCGAAGTTGCGGTTGCCGCTGATCACGGCGGCGGCAACCAGGTCGGCGTCGGTGATCGCCTTGGCGACCGGATCGGGCAGCGGACCCGAATTGCCGATGCAGGTGGTGCAGCCGTAACCGGCCAGCGCGAAACCCAGCTTGTCCAGCGCCTTGTCCAGACCCGACTTGGCCAGATAGTCCGTCACGACCTGCGAGCCGGGCGCCAGAGACGTCTTGACCCACGGCTTCACTTTCAGGCCGCGCTTTATTGCCTTCTGGGCAACAAGACCGGCGCCGATCATGACGCTGGGGTTGGAGGTGTTGGTGCAGCTGGTGATGGCGGCGATCACCACATCGCCATGGCCGATGGAGACCTTGGTGCCTTCCAACGGCGCGCGCTTGTTGGCCGCGTCTTCCTTTTTCCAGGTACTGATCAGGTTCTCGGCGAAGTTGCCCGAGATGCCCGTCAGCGGCACGCGGTCCTGCGGACGCATGGGGCCGGCCATCGACGGCTCGACCGTGCTCATGTCCAGTTCCAGCGTGTCGGTGAAGACCGGATCGGGCGATTTCTTGGCGCGCCACAGCCCTTGCGCCTTGGCATACTTCTCCACCAGTGCGACGCGCGGCGCCTTGCGGGCGGTGGCCTTCAGGAAGCGCACGGTCTCCGCATCGATCGGGAAGAAGCCGCAGGTCGCGCCATATTCGGGCGCCATGTTGGCGATGGTGGCGCGGTCTTCCAGCGACAGCTGGTCCAGGCCTTCGCCGAAATATTCGACGAACTTGCCCACCACGCCCTTTTTGCGGAGCATCTGGGTGACGGTCAGCACCAGGTCGGTGGCGGTGACGCCTTCGCGCAGCTTGCCGGTCAGCTTGAAGCCGACGATCTCGGGGATCAGCATCGAGATGGGCTGGCCCAGCATAGCGGCTTCCGCCTCGATGCCGCCCACGCCCCAGCCCAGCACGGCCAGGCCATTGATCATGGTGGTGTGGCTGTCGGTGCCCACCACGCTGTCGGGGAAGGCCACCTCGATGGTCTTCTTGTTGACGCTGTTCTTCATCTTGCGCACCCAGACCGTCTCGGCCAGGTATTCCAAATTCACCTGGTGGCAGATGCCGGTACCCGGCGGCACGACGCGGAAATTCGCAAACGCCTGCTGGCCCCAGCGCAGAAACTGATAGCGCTCCTGGTTGCGTTCATATTCGATGGCCACGTTCTTCTTGAACGAGTCCTTCTTGCCGAAGTTGTCGATCATCACGCTGTGGTCGATGACCAGATCGACTTCCGCCAGCGGATTGATCTTCTCGGGGTTGCCGCCCAGGGTCTTCATCGCATCGCGCATCGCCGCCAGATCGACCACGGCGGGCACGCCGGTCAGGTCCTGCATCAGGACGCGCGCCGGGCGGAAAGCGATCTCGCGGTCGGAAGTGCGGGTCTTCTGCCAGGCGACCACGGCGCGGATATCATCGGCGGTGACGGTCTGGCCGTCTTCATGGCGCAGCAGGTTCTCCAGCAGCACTCGCATGGAATAGGGCAATTTGGACGCGCCCTTCAGGCCGTTCTTCTCGGCGGCCGTCAGGCTGAAATAGACGTATTTCTTGCCGCCAACGGTGAGGGTCTTGCGGCTTTTGAAAGTATCGAGGCTCTGCGTCACGGTGCGCGCCCTTCTGCTGGATGGAATGGATTCGGGTTTAGTCACATTCCCGCCCAAAAGGAAGCCGCGAAGTGGCCGCAGCGGGCCCAAAAACCCAGCCCGGCGGCTTAAATTTGCCCTAAACCCCTGTCATGGTAACGGTCAATTGAGGGGGCTGACGTGCTGCGTCGGCCACGCGCCAACGAACCGCCAGAATGAAGTCTGTTGTGAGAACTGCTTTCGCCATCGCCTTCCTGGCCGCTGCCGCGCTTCCCGCGGCCGCCCAGCCCGACGCCGGGCCCGGCAATCCGCCGGCCATGGGCATGACCGCGCGCCTGTTGGCCGAGCGGCTGGGCATGGTCGAGCCGGGCCTTTACAGCACCGGCGAAGGCGGCACGACCTTTGTGCTGACACCATATGCGCGCGACAAATACCTGCTGCGCCTCCAGGGCCAGCCGGAGAATTTCGTCCTCACGTCCGAGCGCGGCTCGATGGGCACGCGCTTCCTGAAATACGACACCGGCGCGACGGCTCTGCGCGTGTCGGTGTGGGGCGGCCTCACGCTTTACACCCAGGGCCAGCCGGGTGGCATGCCGGCCACCCGCCAGGGCGAGGCCCCGCCCTTGCCGCAACTGGCAGTGTCGTCGGGCGAGCTTGCCACCGCCTTCAACGATGAAGGCCATCACCTGGTCTATGCCCAGAAGATCAGCGTGAAGTTTTCCGCCGATCCCGCCGTGATGCAGGCCGATCCCGAAACCCGCGGCAGGGCCTTCGACGCGCTGACCAATGCGGCGGTGGGGATCGAGCGCTTCCTGGCCTCGCTGCCGGTGGCGCGTCCGCTTTTCGCCAAGCGCGTCAATGCGGTGAAGGTGGCCGAAGGCGGCAAGCCCACCGTGACGCTTTCGGGCCAGACCCTGCTGGTCAGCTTCGTGCCCAGCGAGGGCCATGAAGGCCATGCTTCGTCGCTCGCCATCCAGCAGGAACTGGGCAGGCTCTTCTCGGGCGCGAACAAGGACGTGGCGTCCAAATAAAAACGGCGCCCGCAAGGGAGCGCCGCTTTTCATTCATTCCGCACGCGTCATGGCCCACTTTACGTGGGCCATCCAGGGCCGCAGGCACGGCGTCTATTGCTCTGGATGGCCCGGGCAAGCCGGGCCATGACAGTCAGAGCTATTTCGACATCACCGTGACGCGGCCAACGCTTGTATCACCCGCGATCAGGTCGTCCTTGGGCGTGAAGGCCCAATAGCTCGCCTCGGTGAACTGGCCGGTGCCCACGCCCATGCCGTTGCCGATCGCGCCGACCACATGGCCTTCGCGGTCCAGCTTCAGGAACTGGCCGTCCTGGCCCGACGCCATCCACGGGTTGCCCTTGTGGTCGAAGTTGATGGCGCAGACCAGGTTCTTCATCGACAGGGTCTTCTTGAACTTGCCGTCGCCGGTATAGATCACGATGCGATACTGCTCGCGGTCGCCGATCCACACATCGCCATTGGTCGGATCGACCGCAAAGCCGTGCGCCGAGTCGAACTTGCCCTGGCCGACATCATCGCCGAACCACTGGTTGATGAACTGGCCGTCCTTGGTCAGGTGGATGATGCGCGAGGCGCCGATATTGTTGGTCGGATCGTCATTGTCGACATCGTTGGGGCTCTCATTGGCATGGCCCTCGGCGATATAGACGCTGCCGTCCTTGGGGCTGAAGCCCACCATCACCGGCTGCCACAACAGGCGCTGCTGCTTGTCTTCCACCCAGTCACCGCGATGGTCCTTGGTGCCGATGGTGAGCAGCAGCTTGCCTTCCGGCGACAGCTTCATGACGGTCGCCTGACCATTGTCGGTGATCCAGACATTGTCGTCCTTGTCGACCGCCATGCCGTGGGCCTTGGCCTGGTGGCCGATCTCGCTCTCAGGCACTTCCAGCACCAGCTTCTTGCCCGCGTCGAACTTCATCAGCTGCACCACGCCGGCGGGGCTGCGCTTGAAGACCCAGAGGTTGCCCTTGCTGTCCAGCGCCACCGACGGAATGCCGCCGATGCCCTTGGGCACCTGGTAGGGATACGAGAATTTGTAGCCCATGGTCTGTTCCCACTCGACGCGGGCCAGCTTGGAACGCTCCGGGCCGCCCTTGCGGGTGCAGACGATGGAGTGGCTGCAGGGCGGGCCGCCGTCGCCGCCGGGCACGCGCGCGCCGCCCGTGGGTGTGGGCGCGCCGGGCCGGTAGGCGCCGGTATAATTCCTGCGCTCCTCGCGCGGGATGACGTGCACGGTGCCGTCGGGATCGACCAGCGTGAAGCCGGTGGGATCGGGGAAGCTGGGGCCCAGCTTCCAGGCGATGTTGCCGTTCTTGGCCGGCTCGCTTTGCAGCGCCAAGCGGTCGGCCTGTGCAAACGCAACCGTGGTCATCAGGCCCAGCGCAAGGCCGGCAAGTGTCGTCTTCTTCATGGGTTCCCCTTCACGCGACAAATTATGGGCCGGACGATGCGCAAGGAGGTGACAGCGCGTCAATCGAAACCCGCGCGTGTGCAGTGCAACAAGCGCGCAATATTCCCATAGGGGATTTTTTGCTACGGCGAAAAACCGTCCGGCGCCATCTCGAAATGGGCGAATTCAAATCCCGGCGCCACGGTGCAGCCCACCAGCGTGTAATCACCCAGGCTTTTGGCCCGCTGCCATTCGCCCGGCGGCACCACGATCTGCGGCGCCTGTGCCTCGTCGAGGTTGTTGCCCAGCACATAGGTCTTGCGCCCGATGCACAGCTCCAGCGGCGCGCCCTTGTAGAAGTGCCAGGTCTCGGCGGCATCGACCCGATGCCAGCGCGACTGTTCGCCGAACTTCAGCAGGAAATAGATCGCGGTCGAAAAGGCGCGGCCGGGATTGGTGTCGCGGAATGTCTCGCGGAACCAGCCGCCTTCGGGATGCGGCTTCAGCTCCAGCAGCTTGATCAGCCGCTCAGCCTCGCTGCTCATTCGCTGCCGCTCTTTCGCGGACGCCCAGCCTCGCTGCTCATTCGCTGCCGCTCTTTCGCGGACGCCCAGCCTCGCTGCTCATTCGCTGCCGCTCTTTCGCGGACGCTCGGCTTCCTCGGACTCCGCACTCACGCCGCTGGCCTCAGCTTTGCGCCGCGCGCCGCCATCGTTTCCATGCACATGGCCATCGAACGCGCATCGTTCAGCGCATTGTGGGCATGGCCCTCGAATATCAGGCCCAGCTTGGGCGCGATCTCGCACGAGGTCAGCCCGCGCGGATCCACGCCCTGCACCGCGAACCAGCCGCGCAAATCATAGAACAGCGGCAAGGGCCGCGTGCCGGCGATGCCGTACAGGCGCAGATTCTCTTCCAGTATCCATTCGTCATGGCCGAAGGCCGCGATCGGGTCGTCGCCCGCGAAATCCAGGAAGCGGGCATAGGCGTCGGCGAAATCCACGCCCTGCGCCTTGACCTGTTGGTTGGTGATGCCGGTCAGCTTCTCGAAATAGGGCGACAGCTCGGGATTGATGCGCGGCTTCACCAGGACGTCGAACTCGGCAATGGGTGTCAGGCTGTCGGCATTCAGCTTCACCGCGCCGATCTGCACCACTTCCTTGAACTCGCCCGGCGTCAGCCAGCGCCGCGCCATGGAGCATTCCCAGGCGGTATATTCCAGGTCGAAGATCGTGATCGTCGGTGACACCAAAGCCATGGCCCAATTGTCCTGACCGGAACGAATCATCTATGTCTTTCAATTAATACATGGTTCCGGGTGTATGTTAGCGCCCGTTCAAGACAGCTCCGCGGCAGTGAGGCAGATATGTCCCTCTCCGACGTGAACACACCGGCCCCGGTATTCGATCCCGCGCCCGCGCGCTTTGACGCGGCCTTGGCCGCCCTGCCCCGCCTGCATGCCGAGGCGAACGCCAACTTCGCCCTGGCCCGCTTTCTGTCGCGCAGCCCCCAGGCCTCGCTGATCCTGATGCTGGCGGGGTCGGCGATGGTGCTGGCGTCATCACTGGCGGGCGGCGGCAGCCTGCGCGCGGATTTCGCCTGGTCGGTGCTGGTCCTGATGGGCGTCATCGCCATGACCCGCAACTTCATCCGGGGCTTCGCCCGCTCCCTGCGCCGGGTACCCCTGGAAGAGGCCGCCTCCGACCTGCGCGCGCTTCTCTTATATACCGGCTGGGCCTGGGGGATGGGGGCGTTCCTGGTGATGCCCACCGCGCCGCCAGCCTGGGCGGCATTTTCGTTCGCCGTAGGTCCTGCCATCGCAATTTCCTTGAGCCTGCGCGACCCGCGCGGCGTGGCCTGTTTCACCTGGCCCGCCGTGCTGGCAACCGCGGCCGCCGCGATCCAGGGCGACTGGCCCTATGCCCCCGCTTTGGTGGCGGCGCTGGCCCTGGCCGGGACCGGCATCAGCAGCCTTGCGGCGTTGCAAAAGAAAAAGGACCCGGCGTAACGCAATTCATGCGGATGCCGTCGCTTGCCCGTTATACTCCCGCCGTCTGATTGCCCGCCTTACAGAAGGGGCCGCCCATGAACATCATGACCAACGCCGTCCGCTCCGCCGATACCGAGGAAGCGCGCGCCGCACAGGCCAGAACCGCCGAAGCCCGCGCTCTGGTCGATGCCAAGGATGCGCCGCTGCTGGAATTCTTCGACGCGCTGTACGCCAACGCGGTGCCCGACGACATTTTGCGCACCGATGCCCGGCGGCTGGCGGCGCTGGCGCGCGCCCTGTGGGCGGAAGCCGGCAAGCGCGCCAAGGGCGCGATCCGCGTGGCGACGCTGGATGACGGGCACGAAACCGTGCTGGTCGGCATCAACGACGACCGGCCTTTTCTGTTTGACTCCGCCTTGCAGGCCGCGATCGCCGGTGGGGCGCGGGTGCGTGCCGCCATCCACCCCATCGTCACCATCGACGGCGTGCGCACCTCGGTCATCGTGCTGGTCGCCGATCACCTGTCGGACGAGATGCGCAAGACGCTGTCGGACCAGCTGCGCGAAGTCTTCCTGCAGGGCGCGGTCGCGGTGCGCGACTGGAAGGCGATGCTGGCGCGCGTGAAGGATGCGCGCGACGGCCTGGCCGCCCACCCCCCCAGGGATGCCGACATCACCGAAGACCTGGCCTTTCTCGATTGGCTTGCCGACAACCATTTCACCCTGCTGGGCGCGCGCGACTACACACTCATGAAAGACGGCGCCTTTGGCCGGCTGGAGCCCAGCAAGGATTCCGGCCTGGGCGTGCTGGCCGACGAGGACGCGCGCGTTATTCGCGCCAGCGGCGAGCGCCGCGGGCTGACCGCCGACATGCGCGAATGGATGGATGACGCCGATCCGCTGATCATCACCAAGAGCTTCCGCCGCAGCGTGGTGCATCGCCGCGCGCACATGGATTATATCGGCGTGAAGACATACGACGCCGAAGGCAACTTCAACGGCGAGCGCCGCTTTGTCGGCCTGTTCACCTCCGGCGCCTACAGCGCCCAGCCGCGCGCCATCCCCCTGCTGCGCAAGAAGATCGAAAGCGTGATGAAGCGCGCGGGTCTGGCGCCCGCCAGCCATGACGGCAAGGCGCTGACCCACATCCTGGACACTTACCCCCGCGACGAGCTGTTCCAGGTCAATGAGGATGAGCTGTACGAAGTCGCCACCGGCATCCTGCGCCTGGGCGGCCTGCCGCGGCTGAAGCTGTTCCTGCGTTTCGACCGGTTCGACCGTTTTGTCTCCGCGATCCTGCTGGCACCGCGCGATCACATCAATGCCAGGGTGCGCGACCAGATCCACCACCTGCTGGCCAGCGCGCTGCACGGCCGCACCAGCGCCTATGACGCGGCGATCGATGAAAGCCCGCTGGTGCGCCTGCATTTCATCATCGGCCGCGACGAGACCGCGATGCCGCCGGTGGACGTCAAGGCGCTGGAGCACCAGATCGCCCAGATCATCGAGACCTGGGATGACGCCTTCACCAAGGCCCTGTGCGCCACCATCGGCCGCAACGAAGGCTTTGCGAAGGTGTCGGCGCGGGCGCCGAAATTCTCGCCCGGCTATCGCGAGACCTTCCCGCCGCATGAAGGCGCGCGCGATCTCATTGTGCTGGAGGAATTGTCCGCATCCACCGGCCTGAAACTGCGCGCGCGGGTCTGGCGCAAGGAAGGCGAAGCCGCCAGCGCGCTGCGCCTGAAGCTGTATGTGCTGGGCGAAGTGCTGCCGCTGTCGGCCTCGCTGCCGGTGTTCGAGAGCCTTGGCCTGAAAGTGATCGCCGAGGACAGCTTCCCCATCAGCTACAACAGCGATGGCGGCTGGCGCCAGGAAGCGGTGATCCTGGATTTCAGCATGGAGCGGGCCGACGGCCTGCCGGTGAAGCTGGATGAGGTGCGCCAACCGCTGGAAGACGCCTTCCATGCCGTCATCAAGGGCGACGCCGAAAGCGACGACTTCAACAAGCTGGTGATCGGCGCGGGCCTCGCCTGGCGCGACATCACCATCCTGCGCGCCATCAGCCGCTACCTGCGCCAGGCCGCGATCCCGTTCAGCCTTGCCTATATGCAGCAGGCGCTGGTGCGCAATCCCGACATGGCCGCGTTGCTGGTGGCGCTGTTCCATGCCAGGAACGACCCGGCGGCCGAGGCCGACCGTGCCCGCAATGTCGAACAACTGCAGAAGCAGATCGAGGCCACTCTCAAGGACGTGCCGTCGCTGGATGACGACCGCATTATCCGCCGCTTCCGCAACGTCATCGACTCCATCCTGCGCACCAGCTTCTGGCAGAAGGATGCGGTTGGAAACGCCAAGCCCTATCTGGCCATGAAGTTCGACAGCGCGAAGCTGGACGACTTGCCGGCGCCGCGCCCCTGGCGCGAGATATTCGTCTATTCCCCGCAGCTGGAAGGCGTGCATCTGCGCTTCGGCCGCATCGCGCGCGGCGGCTTGCGCTGGTCGGACCGCCCGGAAGATTTCCGCACCGAGATCCTGGGCCTGGTGAAGGCGCAGCAGGTCAAGAACGCCGTGATCGTGCCCGTCGGCGCCAAGGGCGGCTTCTTCCCCAAGCTGATGCCGGCGAACCCCACGCGCGACGTCTTCATGGAAACCGGCATCGCCGCCTACAAGACTTTCATCAACGCGCTGCTCGACATCACCGACAATCTCGGCAAGGACGGCAGCGTCGTGCCGCCACCCGACGTGCTGCGCCCTGACGGTGATGATCCGTACCTGGTCGTCGCCGCCGACAAGGGCACCGCTACCTTCAGCGACATCGCCAACGGCATCGCGCTGGAGCGCGGGTTCTGGCTGGGCGATGCCTTCGCGTCGGGCGGCAGCGTGGGCTACGACCACAAGAAGATGGGCATCACCGCCCGCGGCGCCTGGGAAGCGATCAAGCGCCACTTCCGCGAGCTGGGCACCGACATCCAGAGCCAGGATTTCACCGTCATCGGTGTGGGCGACATGTCGGGCGACGTGTTCGGCAACGGCATGCTGCTGTCGAAACACATCCGCCTGGTCGCAGCCTTTGACCATCGCCACATCTTCCTGGACCCCAATGCGGACGCGGCCACCGGCTTTGCCGAGCGCGAGCGGCTGTTCAACCTGCCGCGCTCGTCCTGGGACGACTACAACAAGGAATTGATCGGCAAGGGTGGCGGCGTCTATCCCCGCACCCTGAAGGAAATTCCGCTCTCGCCCGAAGTGAAGACGCTGATCGGCAGCGACGCCGACACCCTGTCCCCACCGGCGCTGATCAACGCGCTGCTGAAAGCCCAGACCGATTTGCTGTGGTTCGGCGGCATCGGCACCTACATCAAGGCCACCAGCCAGTCGAACCTGGAAGCCGGCGACCGCGCCAACGACGCGGTGCGCGTCAACGGCAATGAAGTGCAGGCCAAGGTCGTGGGCGAAGGCGCCAACCTGGGCGTGACCCAGCTGGGCCGCATCGAATATGCCCGAAGTGGCGGGCGCATCGACACCGACGCGGTCGACAACAGCGCCGGCGTCGACACATCCGACCATGAAGTGAACCTGAAAATCCTGCTGGGCGGCCCGGTGATGCGCGGCGAGCTGACCGAGGAAAAACGCAACGCGCTTCTGGCGGCGATGACCGACGATGTCGCTGTCCATGTGCTGGCCGACAACTACAACCAGACGCTCGCGCTTTCGGTGGCGGAAGCCCGCGCCGCGAAAGACCTCGACGCCCATGCCCGCTTCATGCAGGACCTGGAAAGCCGCGGCCGGCTGGATCGCGGCGTGGAATTCCTGCCGTCCGACACCGCGATCAAGGCGTTGCACCGCGAGGGCAAAGGCCTGACGCGGCCCGAACTGGCGGTGCTGCTGGCCTATGCCAAGCTGGACCTCGATGCCGAAGTGCTGGCTTCGTCGCTGCCCGACGATCCCTTCTTCGATCATCTGCTGGCCGGCTACTTCCCGCACCAGGCGGTCGAAGCCTTTCCGGACGAGCCCTATCGCCACCGGCTGAAGCGCGAAATCGTCTCCACCGTGCTGATCAACGCCATCATCAACCTGGCCGGCCCAGTCTTCGTGCTGCGCGCCCGTGAGGTATCGGGGCTTTCCAGCGCGCAGGTGGCGCGCGGCTTTGTGCTCAGCGACGGCGCCTTTGGTCTGTCGGCACTCAAGACTCGCATCGATGCGCTGGACCTGAAGGTACCGGCGGACGTGCAGACCCATCTCTACAGCGAAATCGTCGACCAGTTCCGCCGGGCCACGCGCTGGTTCCTGACCCATGTGCATGGCGAAGCGCCCATCGCCGACACGGTGGCGCTGTACCGCGCCGGCGTCGAAGCCCTGCGCGGGGGCTACAAGTTCGACGAGGACGACAACAAGCGGCTCTCCGAGATGACGGCGGCCGGCGTGCCCGAGGACCTGGCGCGCGACATGGTGCTGCTGCCCTCGCTGATCGAAGCGCCGGACGTGGCGTTGCTGGCGCACGACGCCGGCCTAGCGCCCGAAAAAGTCGCATCGCTCTATTTCGGGCTTGGCGAGATCCTGGGGCTGGATCGGCTGCGCGCGCTGGCCGCGCATTTCTCCCCGCCCGAGCATTGGGACCGGCTGGCCCTGCGCCGGCTGCTGGACGATCTGTCCACCGTCCAGCGCAGCATCGCGAAGAAGCTGATCGACAATGGCGGCACCATCGAGGACTGGGCAAAAAAACAGGATGGCGCGCTGGAACGCACGCGGGAATTCCTGAAGACGCTGGAAGCCAGCGGCGAACTGTCGGTCGCCAAGCTGATGCTGGCGTCCAGCCAGATCCAGCAGTTCAACTAGCCGGCTTCAGCGGCGCCCCGCCCAGTTTGCTGTGATAGTCGCGCACATGCAGGTTGATCAGTTGCGACAGCCAGCGTTCGAAATAGCTGCGCGCCGCCACTTCGTCCTGGCCTGACAATTCGCGCAGCTTGGGGCCGACCAGCGCATCGCCGACACCGGCGACCGTGACCAGGTGTGCCACCGCGCGGCTGTCTTCATAGTCCACCACCGCGCCCGGCGGCGCGAAGCTGACGCGCAGCGCATGCAGGCTTTGCGCGATTTGGTCGATCATCGGCAGCCCGCCCGGCAGTCGCACCTCGTTGCCGTCATCGGGCATCTGCATCAGCCACAACATGCGTTGCGCCATGCCGTCGCGGAACGCCGCGAAACTGCGCGCCACGCCGTCATTGGCGGAATCCGAACTGCCCATCTGCCCCAGCAGGTCGGTGCGCAGCTTCTCCAGCGCGCGCAGGTGCAGCGCTTTCACCAGACCTTCGCGGCTGCCGAAGTGATGCAGGATTGTCGGGTGCGAGACGCCGGCCTCTTTCGCCACGTCCTGCAGGCGCAGCGCCGCCGGGCCTTCGCTGCCCATGGTCTTTTCCGCGGCGTCCAGAATCAGCTCCTGGGCCTCCTCCGGGGTGCGACGGATGCGTTTTTCCTGCTTTGCCAATGGCTTACCTCACTGTTGACAATACTGTCAGTAGATGTAATAACAATATTGTCAATAAGAGGTTCGCACACCATGACCGCCGCCGCAATCGATACCCGCCTGCATCCCCTGACCGCGCTGCGCGCCGTGCGCGCCCTGATGCTCAACCCCGAAGACACCCGCCAGATTTTCGTGATCTTCAAGGCGCTGCGCGGCAAGTCGGGCATCCGCACCTTCGCGCGCTTCCAGGCCAGCGCCATGGGACGCGCCATCCTGGCCGACCGCCGGGTGCTGCTGGACACCCTGAACGACCGGGCCGCGCTTTCGCAGCTGCCCGAAGGCAGCATGGGCCGCGCCTATTTCACCTTCATGGAACGCGAAAATCTGACCGCCGACGGGCTGGTGGCGGCGGCCGTGGACTGGGAGAATGAGCCCGTGTCCGACGATGTGAAGCTGTTTCGCGAGCGCATGCGCGACGCCCATGACCTGACCCATATCCTGACCGGCTATGGCCGCGACGGGCTGGGCGAGATGTGCCTGCTGGCCTTCATGAACCGCCATTCCCACAATCTGGGCCAGCTCTTCGTGATCGCGATGAACTGGCCGCGTTTGCCCAAGCCGTGGCGCGCGGCGATCGTGCAGGCCTGGCGCAACGGCAGGAAGGCGCGCTGGTTCCAGGATCTGGATTTCGAGGCGCTGCTGCCGCGCAACCTGGACGCGGTGCGCCGCGAGTTGAACATCCCTGCTCCCACGCTCTACCAGGCGGTGTCGCCGTGAAAGAGATGCTGTTCGCCGGCCGCGCCATTCTGGAAGACCTGGCATCGACCATCTTCTTCCTGGTGCTGTATGCGCTGACCCACAATGTGCTTCTGGCGGTGGGTGTGGGCATGGCGCTGGCGCTGGCGCAGATCGGCTGGAAGCTGGCACGGCGCACGAAGATCGACACTTTGCAGTGGGTCAGCCTGTTCCTGGTGATCGCCTCGGGCAGCGCCACGCTTCTCACCCACAATCCCCTCTTCGTCATGCTCAAGCCCAGCGCGATCTATCTGCTGGTGGGCTGGGTGATGCTGCAGCGAGGCTGGATGCTGCGCTACATGCCCGAACGCGCCAAGCAGTACTTGCCCGACCTGATCGTCACCTTCGGCTATGTCTGGGCCGGGCTTATGTTCTTTTCCGCCGCGCTGAACGTGGTGCTGGCGACGAGCCTGTCGGTCGTCGCATGGGGCACGGCCATGACCTTGTGGGGCACCGGCAGCAAGATCGCGCTGTTCTTCGGCCAGTACGTCTTCATGAAAACCATCGGCGTGCGCCGCGGCAAGGCGCGCCGGGCCCTGGCTGCCTGACCCCTTCCGTTTCCGTCGATGTTGCCAGCACTCGCTTTCCGTGGCTGAATGTGCGCAAGCGTACCGGGCTGGGGAGCTGGGTGTAGCGCGTAGAACTGGCCGGATGCCGCGACGCAGCCGTCACCAAGCACGGTGACGGGCGCGCCCAGGACGGAGTTCGCCATGACCGTAGATGCATCCCCCGCGCCGTCGGGTTTTCCGCTTCCGCGCGCTAAGACCATTCTCTTCGCCGCCATCGCGGCGATGTATCTCTATGTTCTTTATAACGTCGAAGGCTTTGTCTTCGACAAGGCCGACCCGGAATGGACGCATATCGCGCCGTTCCAGTGGTGGCTGTTGCCGCATGGGCTGGCCGCCGCCTTCGCCCTGTTTCTGGGGCCGTTCCAGTTCTCCGAACGCCTGCGCCGCAAATACGTCATGGTGCACAAGACTTTCGGCTATCTCTATATCGCCGGCTGTTATATCGGCGCCCCGCTGGGCCTCTACATCCAGTGGGTCGAAGAGAAGATGGGCACGTTCAGCCATGGCTTCACCATCGCAACGATGCTGGATGCCGGCATCTGGATGTTCGCCACCACCATGGCGCTGGCGATGATCCTGACCGGCCGCATGCAACAGCATCGCGCCTGGATGATCCGCAGCTTCGCCTGCGCCCTGATCTTCCTGGAAGTGCGCGCCATTGGGGTCTTCTTCCGTATCCCCGAAAGCGCGATCGAATATGTGGTGTGGGGCTGCGTCGCCGCCGCCTTCCCGCTCGCCGACCTGGTGCTGCAGCTCGAGGAGCTGATGAAGAAGCGCCCGCGCCGCGCCTGATTATTCCGCGGCCAGCGCAGGCGCCGACGCGACCAGGGTTTCGAAGCGCGCAAAGGCATGGCGCGCACCGGCGATGATCTGCGCCATGTCGGCGGTGCCGGAATAATTTTCCAGCTTTTCGCAATAGAGCCGCCACAGCGCGGCATCGCCTTGCGTGCCGGCAAAGAAGCTGCGGCCCTGCGCGTCGGGCAGCAGCGTGGCGAGCTGGCGATAGATCACCTTCCCGCCCAGGACAGAGCCGAACACGGTATAAAGACAGCCCACCGCGAAGGCGCCATCGGTCACCGTGTCGACCGGGGCATTGAACGTCCTCGCATGCAGGAACGTCAGATCGTCTTCCAGCGCCATGACGCGGCCATGCTGCGCCACGTTCAGCGCCGGCGCGTCCAGCACCCGCGCGCCGGCCGCACACGGCCCCAGCATGGCGGAATGATAGCGGTGCAGCCGGCCCAGCAGCGCGGCATAGCCGGCGCGGTCGATCGAGCCGTCGGCGATGGCCGCAAAGGGTGCTGCGCCATGCAGCGCCTCATGGATTTCCCGCGTCGCAGCCTGCAATGCGCTGCGCGCGGTCATTGCAGATACTCCGCCAGCGCGTCGCGCAGCTGCGCGCCCGCATAGGGCTTGGACAGCACCAGCACGCCCGGATACGTCTCATCCAGCCTGGCGCCTTCGCCATAGCCGGTGCCAAAGGCGAATTTCACGCCCATCTCTTTCAGCCTGTCGGCGACGGGCAGGCTGTTCTCGGCGCCCAGGTTCAGATCCAGCAGCGCAAAGCCGACGCCGCCCTGCGCCACCACGTTCAGCGCGCGCTCGACCGTGGCGGCGGTGACGACGCGCGCCGCGCCGGCTTCCTTCAGCGCCTCTTCCGCGTCCATCGCGATGATCATGCTGTCTTCGACCAGCAGCACGCTCTTGCCCGCCAGCGGCTGGGCGCCAGGCGCGGCGGCGACCTGCTGGCCCGGCTCGCCATTGCCACGCGCGATACCCGCCAGGTGCCGCGACGGCACGCAGAAGCGCGCGCTGAAACCGGTCAGGCCGTAACTCACCTCGGCCTTGCCGCCCAGGTCGAAGGGAATGGACTGCTCGATGATGGTGGAACCGAAGCCGCGCCGCGTCGGCGCGGTGACGGCGGGGCCGCCGCTTTCGGTCCATTCCAGCACCAGGTCGCCCGCATCGCTGTTCTTCCAGGTGACGGTGACGATGCCGTTATCCGACAGCGCGCCATACTTGGCCGCATTGGTCATCAGTTCGTGGAACACCAGCGCCAGGCTGGTGAAGGCCGCCGGCTGCAAAAGCAGATTGGGCCCTTCCAGCCTGACCCGGTCGCGCTTGACGCCCAGATAGGCGCCGGCTTCGGTTTCCAGCAAATCGCGCAGGCGCGCGGGGCCCCAGCGGTCGGACGTGATCTGGTCGTGCGCGCGGGCCAGCGCCTTGATGCGGTCATCGAGGTTCGAAGTGAAATCGTCCACGTTGCGTGCGCTGCCGCGCGATTGCGAAACCAGCCCGCGGATCAGCGCCAGGATGTTGCGCACCCGGTGGTTCAGTTCCGCGATCAGGAGCTCCTGGCGTTCATGCGCGCGGGCGCGCTCAGCCTGGGCGCTGTCGGCCAGCTGCACCAACACGTCCAGGATGCCGATGCGCAGGGTCTCGGCCACGCGCCGCTCGGCCGCCGTGAAAGGCAGCGAGCGGCCCTTCACCAGCTCCGACCACAGTTCGAAACTCTTGCGCGGCGTCAGGCGCGCGCCCAACGGCCCCAGCTCGACCGGCTTTTCCGGATTGCCCGCCCAGCGCACCGCGCGCATCTGCTCGCTGCGGAACAGAACCACGTAATCGCGCGGATTGCGCGACATCGGAATGGCGATCATGCCGGCGGCGCGGTCGGCATAGGCCGCCGCATCGGGCAACAATGTCTGGATGCTGTCGGTGGCGAAGACCTGGTTGCCGGCCTTGTCGGTCAACAGCCTGGCGATCTCCTGGAACTGGGCGCGATCGGGCGCCAGGCCAGTCAGCGCCACCGCGCCGTCGATGGCCACGCCCACGCCGTCGGCGGGAATGGTGTCGAAGATCATGTCGCCCAGCCATTGGGCATTGGCCAGCAGCGCGCCATCCTGCGCCACCGTCGCCATCAGCCGGTCGGTGGCGGCGCGGGCGCGGGTTTCATAGTCGGCGGATTCGCGCCGCTCGCGGCTTTCCAGCATCAGCGAGAACATCTGGCCGAACAGTTCGGCCGCGGTGCGATAGGCAAAGCTTGGCAGGCGCGGGCTGTAGTGATGGCAGGCGAACAACCCCCACAGCTTGCCGTCGGCGATGATGGAGATCGACAGCGAAGCGCTGACCCCCATGTTGCGCAGATATTCGATATGGATGGGCGAGACCGCGCGCAGCACCGACAGCGACAGGTCCAGCGCCTGGCCCTTGTCGTCCAGCGGGGGTTGAATCGGCACCGGTGGCGCATTGATGTCGGCGATCACCCGGAAGATGTTGCGCATGTAGAGCTTGCGCGCCTGGGGCGGAATATCCGAGGCCGGATAGTGCAGCCCCAGGAAGCTGTCCACGCCGGGCTTCAGCGATTCCGCGACCACCTCGCCCGCACCGGTATCGTCGAAACGGTAAACCTTGACGCGATCAAAGCCGGTCAGCGCCCGCACCTGGCGCGCGCCTTCGCGCAAAAACGCCTCAAACATCTGGGTCTGGGCGACGCGCGCGATCATGGCGCGTACCATGGCGGAGGCTTCCATCTCCTCGCTGACCGCGGGTTCGGCCTCGATCACCACCAGGCCCGCGCTGAAATGCACCGCCACGTCGAAGGCGGACCCGCCCACGGTCAACGCGATGCCGAACAGCCGTTCCACCGCGTCCGCCCCGCGCAGCAGCGCGATGCGGTTGCGGATGGCATGTACCGCCTTCTCGCTGAACAGCGATATGAGCGGCTGGCCGATCGCGGCATCGGGCGTGATGCCGATGAATTCCTGCAGGTTCGCGGAGGTGCGCGCCACCAGCCAGTCGGCGCTGACCGCGATCAGGAAGCCGAAATTCTGGATATTTCCCAGAATGTGAATCGGCTCGCGCTCACAGTTGCTGAGGTCGATCCGGTCGCCGGGAAGAAGGGTTTCGCTCATGGCTGTTTCCACACCCCTCGGCATGGACCGCCGGAATGGGCGGCTGGCATCTCAAATATCATCCATCTTCATACGACGCGGGAAATGCGCTGCAAATAGGGCGTGTTTGTGCCCTGTGGTACCGTTCTGTGGCGACATTTCGGTACAAAGTTCCGTCGATTTCCAGCGCATAGGTTAAACAGCGGATGGCCTTGCGGCGTGCAGCGCCCTAGGGTTCCCGCATTGTCGGCGCTCATCTGGCAGGCTGGCACCTGAGAGACATCCAAGACCCTTGTCAGAGGTCCGCACTCCCGCTCCTCAAGAAGCAGGCCGCGTCGATGCTGGAATACCGTTTCCTGATCCTCAGGACCGACAACTCCATCCGGGATACGCGCGTCCATCGCTTTTCCGACGATGACACCGCGCTGGAATATGCCAGCCAGCTGGTCGACGGCCATGACGTCGAAGCCTGGCAGGGTGCGCGCCTGCTCAAGAGATTCAAATCCCACCAGGGCTGAAAAGCCAGCCGCTACAAGACCGGCAGCGTAAAGCTGCACGACAGTCCTTCGGGCCGCCAGTCAAACTGGATGGCGCCCTTGAACTGGCCGCGCACCATACTGTCCATCACGCGCGTGCCGAAGCCGCGCTTGGTCGGCTCGCGCACCAAGGGCCCGCCGCGCTCGTCCCAGCGGATGGTGACCTTGCCGTCCACCACGTTCCAATGCACCCGCACCTGCCCGCCCGGCACCGACAGCGCGCCATACTTGGCGGCATTGGTCGCCAGCTCATGCAAGGTCATCGACACCGCCTGCGCGATGTTGGGTTCCAGCAGAAGGTTGGGGCCCTGCAATTCCGCGCGCATGTCCTCGCGCTTGCAGTAAGGTGCCAGCTCTTCTCCGACGATGGCTTTCAGGTCCGCGCCGGCCCAGTCCGACTGCACGAACAGCTTGTGGACATTGTCCAGCGCGTTGATGCGGCCGGCGATCGCCTCTTTCAGCTCTTCGGCGGTGTCGGCCTTGGTCAGGCGCACCACCGCCTGGACGGCGGCGAGCATGTTCTTGGAACGGTGCTCTGCCTCGCGCGCCAAAAGGACGATGCGCTCATCCTTGCGGCTGCGGTCGATCAGGTCTGCGGCCTGGCGCGCCAGCACGTCGACGAGCGCGAGCGACCGCTCGGTCGGTGTGTGCGGTTCGCGCCAATGGTTGGTGATCATGCCGATGACGGCGCCGCTGCGCGACACCAGCGGGGTGGATTGCGCGGCGCGGATGCCGCAAAGCCGCAGCGGCTCATGCGCGGGCGTGCCGACCACAAGCTCGCTCTTGTCGATATCCGGAATGATCACGCGCGCGCCGGCACGCAGCGCCGCCGCGCAGGACGTACCTTCATTGCGGCCAACCCAGTCGAAGGCAGGGATATATCGCGGATCGAAACCGCGCGATGTCAGCATCCGCAGGCCGTCCCCCGCACTCTCATACATCTGCATGGTCGCGGTATCGGAGCGCAGCAACCGCATGGCCGCGTTGAGAATCGCGTCGTAGAGACCGTTGCCATCCTGCTGGATCAGCTGCGTGCTGATCGCCTGCAGCTCGCGCATTTCCGCGACTTCGAGTTCCAGGCTGGATTCCTGCGCCTGAAGATCCAGCGGCAGCCGGTTGCGCACGGGCTGAACGGACAGGTCTTCCAGGCCGGCTTCGATCAGCGCCATGGATTTTCCCCCTTGTTGAAACCCCATTCTTTCACCCGCCCCCCTTGCGAACCAGCATCGATAGCGTGCCGTAAGGTACGGTTCGGTGCCTGATTGGAGAAACGTACGAAAGTTCCCCGGGTTCCCTTGCTTGACGACGGCCGGTAATTTCCATATTCCATGAAATATGGAAACAGGAGAGGCTCTGCGCGCGCTGTCCGCTCTGGCCCAGGAAAGCCGGCTGGCGGTTTTTCGCCTGCTGGTGAAGGCCGGGCCCGATGGCATGGCCGCCGGCGACATCGCCCGCAGCCTCAACACCGCCGCCAACACCATGTCGGCACAACTGCTGCTGCTGTCCAATGCCGGGCTGATCCGCGCGCGCCGCGATGGGCGCTCGATCATCTATGCCGCCGACTTCGAGCAGATGGGCGCCCTGCTGCTGTTCCTCACCGAAGACTGCTGCGGCGGCAAGCCGGAAATCTGCGCGCCCCTCGCCAGCGTCACCGCCTGCTGCCCACCGAAAAAGAAAGCCCACCGATGATCACCATCTACCACAACCCCAAGTGCGGCACCTCGCGCAACACGCTGGGCCTGATCCGCAATTCCGGCGTCGAACCGCAGGTCATCGAATATCTCAAGACCCCGCCGTCGCGGGATGAACTGATCGCCCTGCTCAAGCGCATGAACATGCCGGCCCGCGCCCTGCTGCGCGAGAAAGGCACGCCCTATGCCGAGCTGGGGCTGGACGATCCGTCGCTGGGCGAAGACGCGCTGATCGACGCCATGATGGCCCATCCCATCCTGATCAACCGTCCCATCGTGGTGACGCCGCTGGGCGCGCGGCTGTGCCGCCCGTCGGAAGCGGTGCTGGATATTCTGCCCGACGGCCAGAAAGGCGCCTTCACCAAGGAAGACGGTGAAGCGGTGATCGACGCCGAAGGCCGGCGGATCGTCTGATGCCGGACCTGCCGCGCAAGCTGGTTGCCGAGGCGCTCGGCACCGCGCTGCTGCTGGTGGCGGTGGTCGGCTCGGGCATCATGGCCGAAAGGCTGGCGGGCGGGAACGTGGCGCTGGCGCTGTTGGGCAACGCGCTGGCGACGGGCGCGGCGCTGGTGGTGCTGATCACCATTTTCTCACCCCTGTCGGGCGCGCATTTCAATCCCGCCGTGACGCTCTATTTCGCGCTGCGCGGCGAAACCGGCTGGTCCCGCGCGTTGCTTTACATGGCGGCGCAAACCATCGCCGCTATGCTGGGTGTGTGGCTGGCCCATGCCATGTTCGGCATGCCCATCCTGGAAACCTCGCACAAGCTGCGCGACGGCTGGCCGCAAGGCCTGGCCGAATTCATCGCCACCTTCGGCCTGCTGCTCACCATCATCGGCGGCATCCGTTTCGCGCCGCTGTCGGTGCCGATGCTGGTGGGCCTCTATATCACCGGGGCCTACTGGTTCACCGCGTCCACCTCCTTCGCCAATCCGGCGGTCACGCTGGCGCGCAGCCTGACCGACAGCTTTGCCGGGATCGCGCCCACCAGCGCGCCGCTTTTCATCGCCGCGCAGCTGCTGGCGGCGCTCGTGGGATGGCTGGTGCTGGACTGGCTTTTCCGCGTGCCGAAAAACGCCTGACCACTGGACGGGCCGCGAACCGCGCACCACCATGGCCGACATGCAGCCCCGCAACGCCCACGGCCTTTGGGACATCTTCCTGTCGTTCCTGTGCCTGGGGCTGACGTCTTTCGGTGGCCCGATCGCGCATCTGGGCTATTTCCGCGCGCGTTTCGTGACACAGGCCCAATGGCTCGATGACCGGCGCTTCACCGAACTGGTGGCGCTGTGCCAGTTCCTGCCCGGACCTGCGAGCAGCCAGGTCGCGTTCGGCATCGGCCTGCAGGAACGCGGCGTGTTGGGCGGCTTCCTCGCCTGGTTCGGCTTCACCCTGCCCTCGGGGATCCTGATGATCCTGTTCGCGCGCTATGCCGCGCGCCTCGACGGACCCGTCGCGGTTGCGCTGCTGCATGGGCTCATGGTGGTGGCGGTCGCCGTGGTGGCGCAGGCGGTCTTCAGCATGGCGCGCAGCCAGGCCCCGGATGTGCGGCGCGCACTTTTGGCGATTGCGGCAATGGTGTTCGCCTTGCTGGTGCGCTTTCCCCTGTCGCAACCGCTGCTGATCCTGGTCGGCGGGCTTGCGGGCCTGCTGCTGTGCCGCAACGGCGCCACCACGCAACACCCGGTCTTCGCGGTCGCGCCGCGCCTTGCCATGGCGATGCTGGGCGCGTTCGCCGCGCTGCTGATGCTGGCGCTGCTCGATCCCTTCGCGCCCTTGCACGCCTTCGCCGCTTTCTACCGCAGCGGCGCGCTGGTGTTTGGCGGCGGTCATGTCGTGCTGCCTCTTCTGCAGCAGGCGGTGGTGACGCCGGGCTGGATCCCGCCGGGCACGTTCCTCGCCGGTTACGGCGCGGCGCAGGCGCTGCCGGGCCCGCTGTTCGCCTTCGCCGCCTATCTGGGCGCGCTGATCGATCAGCCCCCGGGCGGGTGGGCCGGTGCGGCGATCGCCCTTGGCGCCATTTCGCTGCCGGGCCTGTTGCTGGTGGCCGGCATCGCCCCGTTCTGGGGAAAACTGCACGCAAGACCCGCGATGCAGGCAGCTGTGCGCGGCATCAACGCCACCGTGGTCGGCATCCTGGCGGCAGCGCTCTACAATCCCGTCTGGACCAGCGCGGTGACCGGCGCCGTCGACATGCTGTTCGCGCTGGCGGGCTTTGCGCTGCTGCTCACCGCGCGCGTGCCGGTGCTGGCGGTGGTGGCATTGATCGCGGGCGGGGAAACCGCGCTGGCGCTGCTGCGCTGAAGGCCTGTCCGCACCCCGCAAAAATAATCTTCGCGTCGCCGATCAAGGATTTGGGCGGAAATCGATGCCGCGCGCTTATCCCCACCGCCTGGGCGCGCCGTACCATGTGCGCATGACGATGGTGACCCACAGTTCTGACCTGACGGCCTGTCCGCCCTTTATCCGCACCCTTGAGGGGGAAGGGGGTGGGCAAAATCGCAAAACGAATATCGCGGACGGCATTGGTGCATCGCTGAAACGCAAGCGCGGCGGCCAGAAAGGCAACCGCAACGCCGCCACCGCTATCGGCACCTTGTCCGCACGGGTACGCGACCTGAAGCGGCGCGCAAAGGCCGCGATCAAGCTGGCGGACATGGAAATTCTGGAACGGCGCCTACAGGCGCACGATATTGACGTGCGGCGCCGTGTCGGGCGCGACCTTGTCCTGACCGATGAACTGGATGCCGATGCCGTCGTCGTGGTGACGCGCGACGCGGCCCGCGATCTGGGCGATCAGCACGAACTCGCCGATCGGCGGCTTGATCTCGGTCTTCAGCGAGACGCCGCCGACCGAAATGTCCATCACCTCGCAATTGACGATCTGGCCATCAGCGCGGGTGAACTTGGCAAAGCCTTTCTGGCTGGAACGTTCGTGGCGACGCAGCACCGTTTCGTCCACCAGGCTCTTGTTCATGAACAGGATCAACTGCTCGGCGGTGCGCTCGCGCTTGGAGGGCGTGCACACAAAACTGATGCCGAAGCCATAGCCGTCACGGCGCGCCACCGCGCCTTCGAAGCGGCCGAAGCCGTCGACATACAGCACGACCGGGGTGCCGGCGTCGGGAATGGTCTCGCACAGGATGGCGGCGCCGCCGGGCGACAGGTCGGCCACGGTGCAGCGCGCTTCGCGGCTGTCGGCGGGAATGAAAAGGCGTCCGGGCAGGTCGACGCGCACGCGGCGGAAGCGGCGGCGCTCGGCCCCCGCCTTGGCGACGACCGGTTCGGCATCCTTCATCGCCATAGCCAAGCCCTGCACAAGAGCGCCCCAGATATTAAAGTCTCACGCGGTTTTAACCCCGGTGGCGTCAACAGAGGGTTACCGCCGGGGCGAAGGTTCAAGCTTTCTGCGGGTTTTTTGCGCCTTTCCGGCCCGTCATTTTGGAACAGGGGCCTTTTTCAGGGGTTTGGGCCGCGCTATACGGGAACGGCAATTGTCGGACGGCGCAAGGCGGGGCTTGGGGCTCTCGCCGCGCCGCCAGGTGGGGATAGAAAAATGCGTAATTTCGCCGGTTTCCGCGGCAACGGCCGCCGCTTGACCATGCTGGCGGCCGCCAGCGTGCTCGCCATCAGCGTGGCGGGCTGCTCGATGTTCGACGACAGCGACAGCGCCGACGCGACCGGCACGCCCTTCACCCAGGCCCTGAACAAGGATTATGGCGACCTGGCCAGCCAGGCCGCCAGCCTGCCGTCCGAACCCGCGGAGGAAACCGGTTTCTTCGACTCGCTGAATCCCTTTGCCGACAGCCCGGCTTCGGCCAGCGACCTGCTGTCCAAGGCCTTCACCTCCAAGGCCGAAATGGCCGCCGCCGGCACCGAGCCGGAGCCCGAAGCCGCCGCCGACCAGGTCGCGGGCGGCATCCGCGCCCGCCTGGTGCGCGCCGTCGCCGCCGGCAAGGACCAATTCCCCGAACAGGCCGCCCGCGCGCAGGCCGATTTCGACTGCTGGGTGCTGTACGGCACGGTGCCGTCGGCCGCCGCCGCGGCCCAGGCCTGCAAGACCTCGCTCGACACCTCGCTGGTCCGGCTGGAAACCGCCGCGCGTCCGGCCCCGGTCGCCCCGGCCTATGTGCCGCCGCCCACCGCGCCCGCGCCCACCACCGCGCCGATCCCCGCGCCTTCCAATGATTTCACGGTGTATTTCGACTTCGACTCCTGGACCCTGAAGGCTGAGCAGCTGAAGGTCCTGACCGACGTGATCAACACCGCCCGCACCGGCGGCCAGTCCAACATCAACATCGTGGGCCACACCGATACCTCCGGTTCGGCCGACTACAACCAGAAGCTTTCGGTCCATCGCGCCAATGTGGTGGTCGAGGCGCTGGTCGACATGGGTGCGCGCCGCGCCGCCCTGCACGCCTCGGGCGTCGGCGAGACCGACCTGGCCGTGCAGACCGAGGACGGCGTGAAGGAAGCCAAGAACCGTCGCACGGTCATCACGCTTCAGCCCTAACGGACTTGAAATGTTAATGGCCCCGTGTCCGAAAGGACGCGGGGCCTTTTCTTTTGTGAAGGTTTGGCTGTCCGCCTATCGGGGGCGCGCCAAAGCGCCTAGGCTCGGAACATGAAAAAGACGCTGATCGCCGCCCTGCTGGTCGCCGCTGCCCTGCCCGCTTCGGCCCAGCGCAGCAATTATGCCGTCAAGGAAATGAACTTCGACCTGTGGTGCCAGGAACAGGCGGGCCTGCCGGCGGACCGTTGCGACAAGCGCACCCCCGAAGACAATGCCCGCTTCGAGGCCTATCGCGCCAAGGTGGAGCAGTACGAGATCCCCTACCTGCAGCAGAAGGACAGCGCGGCGCGCCTGGATACCGACATCCTGCGCGCGGATCCGGTGGACAATCCGCTGAAGAACGACCCGTCGGCGCAGCGCGGCTCGACCAATACGGCCAACAAGCCGCCGCGCTAGATAAAGCGGCTGAAATCCTCGCTGTTTGCGGCGCGCCAGCGCCCGATCACGTCGAACATCTTCTGCAGCAGATCGCCCGAGCCGAAGTGCAGGAAGGCGGGGCTTTCGTTCACCGACACCAGGCGCAGGTACGGCGCGCGCGGATGGGCGCGCAAGGACGGCGGGGGCGGCGGAGGCGGCGGCGGCTGGTTGCGATCGTCCATCGGCATCGGCTCGTCTTCCTGGATCAGCTGCGAGCCGACCAGGCGTTCATAGGCGATCGAGCGGCCCAGAAGCGGTGTGGGATCGGAGAGCATCTGGACCATGCCGAAAAAGCGCGTGGGCTCGCCACCATTGAAGGACACCGGCGTCAGGATCGTTTCCAGTTCCACCATGCCGTTGTCGGCAGTGGCGGCGATGGACGACAGGCAGACAGGCTGGGACAGCTTCAGGGCCTGGCGCAGCAGCGAGGACAGCGACATGCCGGATTGGGACTCCCAGTGGGCCAGGAAGCTGGTGCCCTTGAGCTCGAAGCCGAACCGCTCACACAAGGCGGTGCCGGCAAGGCGGTAAACCGGACGCGCGGGGTTCTCGCAATCCAGGATGAAGGTATAGGACAGCAAACGCTTGATCGCGCGCGGATCTATGTCGGTCTGGTCGGGGACATCACGACCCTTGCGCAGGCGGCTCCAGTAACCCACCAGCAGATGCGAATTCTTGTGCTTCATGGCCCCGTCAATCCTTTGTGCGTGGAGCCGCTGATCCGTTACGGAACGTCCAGCGACTGTCTGGGATCGAACAGAGCGAAAGCCATGCCAGCCGGTTCCACGGGATTGACGGCGCGCACGCACATATAAGTGCGCGCAAACAGGCGGGCCGGCCATGCAAGCGCGGGCGCCGCCGGTCCCAAAATGAACCAGTTATTTACGGATTCAGGTTTCCGCGATTACCGGATTTTTATCGGTTGTGCCCCACACTGAACGCCAACAATGGCGCAGTCCCATTTCGGGACAGTGTTTTCAAGTGGGGGCTCCCTAGCTGGCACGGATCATGAAGCGTCGCACGCGACCATTCATGCCCCTAATGGCGAAGGAAACGTAAGATGTCCGTCAAAAGCCTGATGTTTCTCACTTCTGCGCTGGCAACCGCCGGCCTGGTGATCGAACCCATTGCGGCACAGGCCGATGGCATGAGCCAGCTTGGCACATGGGGCCGTCCCGCTGGCATGGGCGCCGGTGTCTCAAATGTGACCTGCGACGGCCTGGCCGGCTTCAATAACAACGTCCGCCAGATCAACGTTCCCCGCACCCCGGGCGTGAACACCAACAACAACGCGACAGCTTTCCGTCCCAACAGCGTCGCCGGCTTTAACAATAACGGCGGCAATGTCCCCGGCAGCATCGGCCTGTCCAAGCCGCTGAACGTCTACAACAACCGAAACAATGACGGCCCGGCGATCAACGCCGAACAGGGCCAGGGTTTCAGCCGCAACTTCGACGGCGGCAACAACCGCAATATCGACAACGCCACCCGCACCTTCGGCAGCTTTGGCGGCCGCCAGCTCAACGTCCAGGGCAACGGCACACCGGGCGTGGATGCCGGCATCAACCAGCGCATGAACGTGGAGACGCCGCGCGCGAACGACAGCGGCCGCGGCTTCAATTCCAACCGCCCCATCTCGGTGTTCGGCAACGGCAACCAGGCCGGCGGCCAGCAGAACCTGAACGTCGACAGCTCGCACAGCTTCGGCGGCGGCCACAACATCGGCGCCTCGCGCAACTTCGGCGGCGGCGCGCAGGTCTTCGGCTCCCAGAAGATCGAGGCTGACACCAGCCGGTCCACCAGCCCGTCCCTTGGCGGCGGCAGGAACTGGGGCAATGGCGGCAGCCACGCCGGCGTCGACAGCTCCAAGAAGATCGACGTCACCAACAATTTCAACTTCTCGCGCAACGTCGACAATTCCAAGCGCATCGACGTCTACAAGGACAACCGCACCACCAACAACTTCGATAATTCGAAGCGGATCGACGTCAACAACAACTTCAGCTTCACGAAGAACATCGACGCGTCCAAGCAGATCGACGTCTACAAGGACAATCGAGTCACCAACAATATCGACAACTCCAAGAAGATTGACGTCAACAACAACTTCAACTTCACCAAGAACATCGACAACTCGAAGCGGATCGACGTCTATAAGGACAACCGCGTCACCAACAATATCGACAACTCCAAGCGCATCGACATCAACAACAACATCGACGCGTCCAAGAATGTCAGCGTCAACAAGCCGATCACCATCAACAAGAATATCGATGCATCCAAGAACGTGAGCGTCAACAAGCCGATCACGATCAACAAGAACATCGACGCATCCAAGAACGTCAGCATCAACAAGCCGATCACGATCAACAAGCCGATCACGATCAACAACAACATCGACGCCTCGAAGAACGTCAACATCACCAAGAACATCGATAATTCCAAGGTTATCGACAACTCCAAGGTGATCGACGCCTCGAAGAACATCAACATCACCAAGAATATCGATATCGAGAAGACCAACGTCTTCAACTATGGCAACGGCGGCCACGGCGGCGGCAACGGCCATGGCGGTGGCGGTGGCAGCAACAACAACAACAATAATAACAACAACAACAACAACAATAACAATAACAATAACAACAACACCAACAACACGACGAACAACAACTACTCGTCGTCGGATGCGGCCGCGCTCGCGCTCGCCGCGGCGATTTCCGAGCTCAACTCGACGATCAAGAACACCAACAACAATTCCTCGCAGGGCGGCAACGCCACCAATACCGGCGGCACAACCAACATCACCGTGATCGGCGCTTCGGCGACGGGCGGCACCTCCAACGCTGAAGGCGGCGCTGGCGGCGTGGGCAATGGCGGCGCCGGCGGCGTCGGCTATGGCGGCTCGGGCGGCAACAGCGATGTCGACGTCACCGCCGAGGGTGGCGCGGGCGGCAAGGGCGGCACCGGCACGGGCGGCACCAACATTGCGGCCGGCGGCGCCGGTGGCGAAGGCGGCACAGGCAACGGCATCGGCCTGGGCGGTTCTTCGACCTCGACTTCGAACAACGACGCATCGGTCAAGGGCGGCAGCTCGACCAGCGCCTCGACCAGCAGCAGCAAGGGCGGGAACACCTATGGCGGCACCGCCACGGGCGGCACCCAGACCCAGACGCAGACCTCGACGGCGACCAACACGCCGACCAACGTCTACACCCCGACGAACGTCAACACGCCGGTCAACACCAACACTTTCGCGCCGACCTATGCGCCCAGCCTGAGCTATTCGCCCAGCAACACCTATTCGCCGACCCAGTCGCAGACCGCGCAGGGTGGCCAGGGCGGCCAGGCGACCGTTTATGTCATCGAGCTGCAGGGCCAGGGTCAGGGTCAGACCGGCGGCGGTTCGGGCTCGGGCCAGCCGATCTATCTGACCGTCGACAACTCGGCCGACAATTCGTCGAAGCAGACGACCGGCGACACCACCGCGACGGGCGGCAGCAACACCAACGCCCAGACCAACGACCAGACCAATTCCAACAAGGCCACGGGCGGCGCGGCTGCCGGCGGCACGGGTTATGGCGGCGCGGGCGGTACCGGCAACGGCTACGGCGGCACGGGCAACGGTTATGGCGGCAACGGCTATGGCTACGGCTATGGCGGTGCCGGCGGCTCGGTCACCAACAACAATTATGGCTCCACCGGCGGCTCGGGCTCCACGCCGTCGGTCGCGCTGACCGTGATTGGCAACGGCAATGGCACCGGCGGCACCTCGTCGGTCAGCGACGTGAAGGCATCAAGCGACCAGACCCAGGCGCAGACCGGCACCAACACCAACACGGCCAACCCGACCAACACCAGCACGAACACCAACACCGCCCAGGGCGGCGCAGGCGGCTTCGGCGGCAATGGCTATGGCGGCCAGGGTGGCCAGGGCGGCACCTCGACGGTGTTCATCATCGGCGGTACCGGCCAGACCGGCGGCGGCACGCCCAGCCTGCCCAATATCATCATCGATGCCTCCAGCGACGCCTCGGGCGCGTCGGTCGGCGACACCACGTCGGCGGCGACGGGCGGCAATTCGACCAACAGCAACGACAACACCAACAAGGCCAATGGCGGCAGCGCCACCGCGAACCCGACCGTCACCGCCAATGGCGGCACCGGCAATGGCTTTGGCGGCTACGGCCAGGGCGGCAATGGCGGCAATGCCACCGGCGGCAATTCGGGCGGCAACACCTTCAGCGCCAGCCCGAGCTTCTCGAACAGCTCGACCTATAACGGCGGCGACCAGACCAACAACAACGCCCAGACCCAGACCGTCACGCCGACCGCGACCGTCTTCGTTATCGGCGGCACCGGTTCGGGTGGCGGCTCGGGCTCGACGCCCACGCTGAACCTGACGGTCGACAACTCGGCCGACAATTCCAACAAGACCGGCGACAACACGCTGACCGGCGGCGACAACAGCGCCACGGGCGGCACCGCCACGAACACCGCGAGCGCCACCGGCGGCGCGGGTGGCCGCGGCGGCAGCGCCGCCGGCGGTACCGGCTTCGGCGGTGCGGGCGGTTCCTCGACCAACACCGTCAGCCCGACCTTCACCTTCACCCCCACCGTCACCGCCGCAGGCACAGGCCTGGGCGGCAGCGTCGGCGATACCTCGGCCACGGGCGGTTCGTCGAACAGCGGCGGCAACACCTTCACCGCCGACAACCGCAACACCACGACGCAGGATCAGACCAACGACCAGTCGCAGCGCGCGGACCAGGCCCAGACGGCCAGCCCGACCTTCACGGCGAGCCCGTCCTTCACCGCCAACCCGACGCTGACGTCGAATCCGACCCAGACCAACAACCAGACCACCACGCCGACTTCGACCGTCTTCATCATCGGAGGCACCACCGGCGGCGGCGGTTCGGGCTCTATGCCCTCGATCAGCATCGACAATACCAATTCCGGCACCAACGCCGCGACCGGCGGCACCGCCACCAATGGCGACCAGACGCAGGGCGATCAGACCCAGACCGCGACCAACAGCGCGACGGGCACTGGCGGCCGCGCAGATGCGACCGGCGGCGCCGGTGGTTTCGGCGGCGCGGGCGGCAACGGCTTTGGCGGTTCGTCGACTTCCAACCCGACCATCACCTTCACGCCCTCGATCACCTCGAGCGGCGGCAGCGTCGGCAACACCTCCTCGACGCTCGGCCCGGTCACCTTGGCCCAGACCAACGACCAGGATCAGCGTCAGCGCCAGGATTCCGGCTCGGGTTCGGGCAGCGGCTCGACGCCGTCCATCGCGATCACGAATGCGGGCGCCACTGCCACCGGCGGCAACTCGGGCGGCAATACCCTGACCGGCACCAACACCGCGCAGGGCGGCACCGGCGGCAACTCCAATGCCACCGGCGGCGCCGGCGGCTTCGGCTTTGGCGGCGCGGGCGGCAATGCCAGCTCCAACAGCGGCGGCAACACCTTCAGCGCCAATCCGAGCTTCTCGAACAGCTCGACCTATAACGGTGGCGACCAGACCAACAACAACAACCAAACCGTCCCCAGCGCCACTGTCATCGTGATCGGCGGCGGCTCGGGCAGCGGTTCGGGTTCGAACCCCAGCCTGAACCTGACGGTCGACAACTCGGCCGACAATTCCAACAAGACCGGCGACAACACACTCACCGGCGGCAACGCCACGGGCGGCACCTCCAGCGCGACCGGCGGCCAGGGCGGCAGCGCCACCAACACCGCGAATGCGACCGGTGGCCAGGGCGGCGCGGGCGGCTTCGGCTTTGGCGGCGCGGGCGGCCAGGGCGGCTCGTCCACCAACACCAATACGGTCAGCCCGACCCTCACCTTCACACCCACCGTCACCGCGTCGGGCACCGGCACGGGCCTGGGCGGCAGCGTTGGCGACACCAGCGCCACCGGCGGCGCATCGAACAGCGGCGGCAACACCTTCACCGCCGACAACGCCAACACCACGACCCAGGCGCAGACCAACGATCAGAGCCAGACCGCCAGCCCGACCTTCACGGCGAGCCCGTCGTTCACGGCCAATCCGACCCTGACGTCGAACCCGACCCAGACCAACAACCAGACCACCACGCCGACTTCGACCGTGTTCATCATCGGTGGCACCGGCACGGGCGGTGGTGGTTCGAGCACCATCCCGAACATCAGCATCGACAACACCAACGCGGGCACCAACAGCGCCACGGGCGGCGCGGCCAGCAACGGCAACCAGACGCAGGGCGACCAGACCCAGACCGCGACCAATGCGGCGACGGGCACCGGCGGCAACTCCAACGCGACCGGCGGTGCCGGTGGCTTGGGCGGCGCGGGCGGCAACGGCTTCGGCGGTTCGTCGACGTCGAATCCGACCATCACCTTCACGCCCAGCATCACCTCGAATGGCGGTACGGTTGGCGACACCACCTCGTCGCTGGGCCCGATCACGTTGGCCCAGACCAACGACCAGGATCAGCGCCAGCAGCAGCAGCAGAACACCGGCTCGGGTACGGGTACCGGTTCGACGCCGTCGATCAGCATCACCACGGGTGACAACACCGCCACCGGTAACGGCGGCGCGGGTGGATTCGGCGGCAGCGTCGGCGACACTTCCGCCACGGGCGGCTCTTCGACCAACACCAACGCCAATACTGCCCAGGGCGGCGCGGGCGGCTTCGGCGGCGCCGGCGGCAACGCCACGGGCGGCAATTCGGGCGGCAACACCTTCACCGCTTCGCCGAGCTATACCAACAGCTCGAGCTACAACGGCGGCGACCAGACCAACAACAACAACCAGACCGTTCCCAGCGCCACCGTCATCGTGGTTGGCGGCGGTTCATCGGGCTCAGGTTCGACTCCGACCCTCAACTTGACGGTCGACAACTCGGCCGACAATTCCAACAAGACCGGCGACAACACGCTGACCGGTGGCAACGCCACGGGCGGCACCTCCAGCGCGACCGGCGGTCAGGGCGGCTCGTCCACCAACACCATCACCGCTGCGGGCGGTGCAGGTGGCTTGGGCGGTGCGGGCGGCAACGGCTTCGGCGGCGCCGGCGGTTCCTCGACCAACACCAACACGGTCAGCCCGACCCTCACCTTCACGCCGACCGTCACGGCGGCCGGCGGCGCGGGTGGCTTCGGCGGCAGCGTTGGCGACACCACCGCCACGGGCGGCGCGTCGAACAGCGGCGGCAACACCTTCACCGCCGACAACGCCAACACCACGACGCAGTCGCAGACCAACGACCAGACCGTCCCGTCAGCGACGGTGATCGTGATCGGCGGCGGCGGCTCGGGCAGCGGCTCGACGCCTAACATCTCGATCGACAACACCAACTCGGGCACCAACAGCGCCACGGGCGGCGCGGCCAGCAATGGCAACCAGACGCAGGGCGACCAGACCCAGACCGCGACCAATGCGGCGACAGGCACCGGCGGCAACTCCAACGCGACCGGCGGCGCCGGTGGTCTTGGCGGCGCGGGCGGCAACGGTTTCGGCGGTTCGTCGACTTCGAACCCGACCATCACCTTCACGCCGAACATCACCTCGAATGGCGGCAGCGTCGGCGACACCACCTCGTCGCTGGGCCCGATCACACTGGCCCAGACCAACGACCAGGATCAGCGCCAGCAGCAGCAGCAGAACACCGGCTCGGGCACCGGCACGGGTTCGACCCCGTCCATCACCATCACGGCCAACCCCACGCTGACCGGCGGCAACAACAGCGCAACCGGCGGCAATGGCACCGGCGGCGCCGGTGGCTTTGGCGGCAGCGTCGGCGACACCTCGGCCACGGGCGGTTCCTCGACCAACACCATCACCGCGACTGGTGAAGGCGGCGCGGGCGGCTTCGGCGGCGCCGGCGGCAATGCCACGGGCGGCAATTCGGGCGGCAACACCTTTACCGCAAGCCCGAGCTTCTCGAGCGCGTCGACCTATAACGGCGGTGACCAGACCAACAACAACACGCAGAACCAGACCGTCCCCAGCGCCACTGTCATCGTGGTCGGCGGTTCGTCGGGTTCGGGCTCGACGCCGAACCTGAACCTGACGGTCGACAATTCGGCCAACAACTCCAACACCACCGGCGACAACACGCTGACCGGCGGCAACGCCACGGGCGGCACCTCCAGCGCCACCGGCGGCCAGGGCGGCTCGTCCACCAACACCAACACCGCCGCGGGCGGTGCCGGCGGCTTCGGCGGCGCGGGTGGTTCGTCGACCAACACGCTGAGCCCCACGCTCACCTTCACCCCGACCGTCACCTCGGCCGGCGGCGCAGGTGGCTTTGGCGGATCCTCGAGCAACGGCGCGATCACCGTCACCGGCGGCGACAATACCGCTTCGGGCGGCGCTGGCGGTTTCGGCGGCAGCGTCGGCGACACCACCTCCACGGGCGGCAACTCGGCCTCGACCAACACCATCACCGCGACCGGTGAAGGCGGCGCAGGCGGCAACGCCACCGGGGGCAATTCGGGCGGCAACACCTTCTCGGCTTCGCAGACCGCGAGCCCGACCTTCTCGAACAGCTCGACCTACAACGGCGGCGACCAGAGCCAGACGGTGACCCCGTCGGTGGTTGTGATCGGCGGCGGCTCGGGCAGCGGCTCGACACCCAGCATCACCATCGACAACACCAACAGCGGCACCAACACCGCGACCGGTGGTTCGAACGGCGACCAGACCCAGACCGCCAGCAACACCGCCCAGGGCGGCGCCGGCGGCTTTGGCGGTGCGGGCGGCAGCGCCAATGCCACGGGCGGCGCGGGCGGCTTTGGCGGCTCGGCTACCAATGGCGATGTCACCGCGACCGGCAGCGGTACGGGCGGCAACAGCTCGGCCAACCCGACCATCACCTTCACGCCGACCTTCGGTGACACCACCGCCACCGGCGGCGCGGGTGGCAGCTCGACCAACACCATCGACGTTACGCCGACCATCACGGCCAACAGCCAGGGCGGCGCGGCCACGACCGGCGCGGTCACCGCGACCACGGGCGCGTCGAATTCGGGCGGCAACACCTTTACTGCCTCGCCGACCTTCAACGGCGGCGATCAGACCAACAACCAGAACCAGACGGTGACCCCGTCGGTGCTGGTGGTCGGCGGCAGCGGCTCGGGTTCGGGCACACCCAACATCACCATCGATGCTTCGTCGAACGCCACGGGCGGCGCGGCTGCTGGCGGCGCGGCCACCAATGGCGATGTCTCAGCCACCGGCGGCGCCGGCGGCACGTCGAACAGCGGCGGCAACACGCTTTCGGCCACCGGCGGTGCGGGCGGCAATGGCTTCGGTGGCGCTGGCGGCTTCGGCGGTGCGGCAACCAATGGCGATGTCACGGCCAATGGCGGCAACAGCACTTCCAATCCCACCATCACCTTCACGCCGTCCATCCAGCAGCAACAGCAGCAGGACAGCGGTTCGGGCTCCGGCTCTGGCAGCATCCCCGCCATCACCATCACCAATGCCGGCGCGACCGCGACGGCCAATGGCAATGGCGGCAACGGTACGGGCGGCAATTCGACTGCCACCAACGGCGACCAGACCGCGACCAACAGCGCCACGGGCGGCGCTGGCGGCATCGGCGGCGCGGGCGGCTTTGGCGGCAGCGTGGGCGATACCACTTCGTCGAGCGGCGGCAACACCTTCTCGGGCGGCACCTTCACCGGCGGCGCCAACACCGCGACCGGCGGTGCAGGCGGCTTCGGCGGCAACTCCAGCTCGGACAACAACGCCACCATCGACGTCTCGCCGACCCTCACGGCGGCGGGCGGTGCGGGCGGCTTCGGCGGCGCGGGCGGCAATTCCAACGCCACCAACGGCGACGTAACCGGCACCAACACCAATAGCTTCACGCCGAGCAACAGCTTCGCGCCCACCACGACCTTCAGCCCGACACTGACGGCCAATGGCGGCGCTGGCGGCACCTCGGCCTCGACCTCCACCGCCTATGTCACCTCTGGCGACACCACCGGCGGCACCGGCACGACGCCGTCGATCTCGCTGAACGTCGACAATTCGGCGAACAACTCCAACGCCAACACCGCCACGGGCGGCACCACCGGCAACAACACCCTGACCGGCGGCAATTCCAACGCCACCGGCGGCGCCGGCGGCTTCGCGGCGTCCAACAGCGGCGGCAACAGCTTCACCAGCGGCGACCTGACGGCCACCAATGGCGGCAACACCCAGGGCAGCGTCACCGCCACCCTGACCGGCGGCAGCAACAGCGCCACCGGCGGTTCGCTGGGCAACGTCACCGCCAGCAATGGCGACCAGACCGCCACCCAGGCGCAGACCAACTTCCAGCGCACCGGCGACGTCAGCAACACCGCTGCCGGCGGCAACGGCTTTGGCGGCAGCGTCGGGGACACGACCTCCAACAGCGGCGGCAACACCCTGGCGGCGACGGGCGGCAACGCCACCAATGGCGACCAGACTTCGACCATCGATGTGACGCCGACCATCACGGCCACCGGCGGCTTCTCGGGCGGCAACACGCTGGCGGCGACCGCCAGCAATGGCGACCAGACGGCCTATGCCACGGGCGGTTCGACTGGCGCGATCACGGTGGACAACACCAGCGCCGCCAGCGCGACTGGCGGCAATGCCCGCAACGGCAACGTCACCGGCACCAACACCAACGCCAACACCAATGACTTCACTCCGACGGTGAACGCCTATGGTGGCGCCGCGGCTGGCGGTTCGGCCAACAACGACACAACCTTTGCACCGGTGATCACCGCCAACTCGGGTGGCAACACCCTGCGCGGCGGCGACCAGACCCAGACCAACGCGCAGACGCAGGACCAGCGCGCCAATTCCAACGCCACCAATACCAACGCCAACACCGCCAATGGCGGCAACGGCTATGGCTATGGCGGCAACGCCACCAACACCAATACCAACACGGCCCGGGGCGGCAACGCCAGTGCGACGGGTGGCAATGCCACCTCGAACGCGACCGGCGGCAACGCGACCAACAACAACACCTCGACGAACAACAACACGTCGCGGGCCAACAACAACAACACGAACACCTCGGCGAATACCAATACGAACGACAACACGTCGAACGCCACGAATAACAACACGAACACCAGCACCAATACGAACGACAACACCAACAACAACGCCAACACGAACACAAATACCAACACCGCGACGGCCAACGCGAATGCCAACGCCACGGCCAATGCGCTGGGCCTGGGCGTCGGCATCGGCTCGGGTTCGGGCGGAGGCAGCGGCACGCCCGGCAACACGACCGTCAATGTCACGAACAACAACAACCTGCAGCAGCAGCAAGCTCAGCAGCAGGCCCAACAGCAGCAGCTGAACAACTTCAACAACAACGTCAACAACAACAACCTGACGAACAACAACTACAACAATAACAACCAGAATCAGAACCAGACGAACCAGAACAACAACTTCAACAACAACAACAATTACAACAACCAGAATCAGAACCAGTACCAGACGCAGAACAACTACAACAACAACACGAACAACAATCAGAACTACAGCAACAACGAGAACAACAACCAGAATTACAACCGCAACAACAACCAGAACCTCGCCTACAACAACAACCAGAACCTGAACGCCAACAACAACTTCGCCACCAGCTATTCCAACTACGCCAACACGGCGCAGGGCTATGGCTCCGGCACGGCCTACGCGACCGGCGGTCAGGGCGAAGCGGGCGGCTATGGCTATGGCAACGGCTTCGCGGCCGCGCAGGGTGCCGGCCAGGGTTACGCCGCGGCCAATGGCGCCGGCTATGGCTATGGCAACGGCTATGCCGCCGCGCAGGGCGCCGGCCAGGGCAATGGCTACGGTTATGGCTACGGCAATGCGGTCGCCGGCGGCCAGGGCGGCGTGTACGGCAACGGCTATGCGATCGCCGGCGGCGTACAGGGCAATGGCTATGGCGCCTATGGCAACGGCTACGGCACGGCCAACGGCGAAGGCTATGGCTACGGCCAGGGTTACATCCAGGGCTATGGCCAGCAGTCGCAGGGCAGCGCGAACGGCGGTTACGGCTACTACCAGCCGGGCGGCCCGACGGGGGCCTATGGCTATGCCAAGATGGTCCCGATGGGCGGCACCTCCGTCGCGCAGGGTTCAGCGGCGCCTGCTCCGGCTCCCGCGCCGGCGGTGACGACCGGTGGCACCTGCCACTTCGCCGACACCACCGTGGTCAAGGCGATCCACGCCATCTGCGTCAGCGCCGACGGTCACCAGTTCCCCGCCAGCCACATGACCGGCGAGACCTGGATCAACTCGGGCTATGAGGGCGAAATCGCCCGCTGCCTGCCCGGTTCGGTGCTGAAGGTTCAGGTTGGTTCGGTGATGATGACCAATGCCGGCATGGCGGTGTCGATGAACGACGCCCAGGTCCTGGAATGTGCGCCCGGCCAGGCCGTGCGCCACTTCAAGGATGGCATGCTGAAGTGCGCCGTCGCCGTGAAGGTGCCGGACTGCACGGAGCGCACCAACCTGCGCAAGTGGGGCACCGGCGATATGTTCTTCACCTACGTCACGCGCGTCTGTCTGGATCTGAAGCGCGAGATGGTCGGTGGCATGAGCCAGGTGAGCTCGTCCTACAGCTACCAGATGACCGGCGAACAGCGTCAGCAGGCTGCTGCGGCCGCTGCCGCCAAGGCGCGCGAGCTGAAGCTGTCGGGCATCAACTTCTACGGTGGCGTCGGCCAGGGCACCTATTAATCGAGACAGCCGGAAGGCTTAGAGAATCCGGAGCATTAGGGGCTCTGGATGGTCAGGAAGGGCGTCCCGTTTGGTCACGGGGCGCCCTTTCATTTCTTATGGGTATTCCTCAAGTCCCGATTGGCATGAATGGCTGCCGTGGCGGGCCATCTGCCGCGTTGCACATGGGGAGCGGGGTGCCTATTGTGCGCCCGCTTTCCTCACCCGCATCGGGGCTAACTCCATGAATATTCACGAATATCAGGCCAAAGAGGTTCTGCGCGGATTCGGCGTGCCGGTCCCCAAGGGCAAGCCCGCCTTCACCGTTGAAGAGGCCGTCAAAGCTGCCCAGGAACTGGGCGGCCCGGTGTGGGTGGTCAAGGCCCAGATCCATGCCGGCGGCCGCGGCAAGGGCGGCGGCGTCAAGGTGGTGAAGTCCATCGAAGACGTGAAGAAGGAAGCCGAGCGCATGCTGGGCATGACCCTGGTGACCCACCAGACCGGCCCGCAAGGCCGCGTGGTGAAGCGTCTTTATATTGAAGATGGTTCGGCCATCGACCGCGAGCTGTACCTGTCGGCTCTGGTCGATCGCGAAACGAGCCGCATCGCCTTCATCGTCTCGACGGAAGGTGGCATGGACATCGAGGCGGTGGCGCACGACACGCCCGAGAAGATTCACACTTTCCAGATCGAACCGGTGGCCGGTTATTCGCCCTATGTCGGCAACGAAATCGCCACGGCACTTGGCGTGAAGGGAGACACTGCCAAGCAGCTCGGCAAGGTTGTGAAAGGCCTCTATGACGCCTTCGTCGCCAAGGACATGAGCCTGTTGGAAATCAATCCGTTGGTCGTGACCAAGGATGGCAATGTCATCTGCCTGGATGCCAAGCTGAACTTCGACGACAACTCGCTCTATCGCCACAAGGAAATCCAGGAACTGCGCGACCTGGATGAGGAAGACCCGGCCGAAGTCGAAGCGTCCAAATACGACCTCTCCTACATCAAGCTCGATGGCGAGATCGGCTGCATGGTCAACGGCGCCGGCCTTGCCATGGCGACGATGGATATCATCAAGCTGTATGGCAGCGAACCAGCCAACTTCCTGGACGTGGGCGGCGGCGCGACGAAGGAGAAGGTTACGCAAGCCTTCAAGATCATCGTCAGCGATCCCAACGTGAAGGGCATCCTGGTCAACATTTTCGGCGGCATCATGAAGTGCGATATCATCGCGGAAGGCATCATCGCCGCCGCGAAGGAAATCTCGCTGAAGGTTCCGCTGGTGGTGCGCTTGGAAGGCACCAACGTCGAACTGGGCAAGGAAATCCTGGCCAAATCGGGCCTTGCCATCACCTCCGCCGACAATCTCGCCGACGCGGCCGAAAAGATCGTGAAAGCGGTGAAGGGTTAAGCCATGTCCATTCTCGTCGACAAGAATACCAAGGTCATCTGCCAGGGCTTCACCGGCAACCAGGGCACCTTCCACTCCGAGCAGGCCATCGCCTATGGCACCAAGATGGTCGGCGGCACCACGCCGGGCAAGGGCGGCTCCACCCATCTGGGTCTGCCGGTATTCGATACCGTGCGCGAAGCCAAGGAAAAGGTCGGCGCCGACGCGTCCGCCATCTATGTGCCGCCGCCGTTCGCGGCCGACGCCATCCTGGAAGCGATCGACGCGGAAATCCCGCTGATCGTCTGCATCACCGAAGGCATTCCGGTGCTGGACATGGTCAAGGTCAAGCGCGCGCTGTCCGGCTCGAAGTCGCGCCTGATCGGCCCGAACTGCCCCGGCGTGATCACGCCTGGCGAATGCAAGATCGGCATCATGCCCGGCCACATCCACAAACGCGGCAGCGTGGGCATCGTCTCGCGCTCCGGCACCCTGACCTATGAAGCGGTGGCGCAGACCACGGCCGTCGGCCTGGGCCAGACCACCTGCGTCGGCATCGGCGGCGACCCCGTGAAGGGCACCGAGCATATCGACGTGCTGGAAATGCTGTTGGCCGACGACGAAACCAAGTCGATCATCATGATCGGCGAAATCGGCGGCAGCGCCGAAGAAGACGCCGCCGACTTCATCAAGCATTCCAAAGTGAAGAAGCCGATGGTTGGCTTCATCGCCGGCGTCACCGCGCCTCCGGGTCGCCGCATGGGCCATGCCGGCGCCATCATCTCGGGCGGCAAGGGCGGCGCCGACAGCAAGATCGAAGCGATGAAGAGCGCGGGCATCCGCGTCTCCCCCAATCCGGCGGCGCTGGGCACCACGCTGATGGATCTGCTGAACGGCAAGTAAGCCGACGCAGTTTGAATACCGATGTCCCCGGCGCCAAAGCGGCGCCGGGGACATTTTCTTTCAAGCCATCATCAGCCTGTCGCTTAGCTGCCCAAGAATTGGGCCGCTGGTCATGCGTTAAGACGACCCCCGCCCCTATGGTTTTGCCGTGCAAATGCAGGGTTTTGAGGCCATATTAACCGCATTCAGCGTTGAATCGCCGCGCATTAGGCGTTACCACGCGGCCCCACAGGCGACGCGCCACCAGGAAGGGCAAGAGCCCAACAAGCTCCCCCGCAAGCGTTTGAAATGACAGAACAATCCCCCTCGGATCGGCTTAACCGCGCTTCGAACGACATTTTCGAAGCGACATCCTTCCTCAACGGCACCAACGCTCAGTTCGTCGAGCAGATGTATGCCGCCTGGCTGGCAGACCCCAATTCGGTCGATGCCGGCTGGCAAGGCTACTTTGCCCAGCTGGGCGAGCAGGGCCTGAACCCCACCCAGCTTGGCCGCGGTCCCGCCTGGAAGCGCGACGCCAAGAAGGACATCCCCTCTTCCGATCTGATCGCCGCCCTTACGGGCCAGGAGCCCCCCGCCCCGCCTGCCAAGAAGGGCGACAAACCAGCCAAGACCGCTCCCGCTGCACCGGCCGACACCACCGCTGCCGCCGCTCATTCCATCCACGCCGTCCAGATGATCCGTGCCTTCCGCATGATCGGTCACCTGGAAGCCGATCTCGATCCGCTGGGCATCGCGCCGCGCACACCGCAGGTGACACTGGATCCCAAAACTTACGGCTTCGAAGGCGCCACGCTGGATCTGCCGATCTATGTCGACGGCATCCTGGGCATGACCACGGCGACTCCGCGCCAGTTGCTGGACAAGCTGCGCAAGACTTACTGCAGCCGCATCGGCTATGAGTTCATGCACATCAACGATGCGGAGCAGAAAGCCTGGCTGCAGCGCCGCATCGAAGGCGAAGAAGGCGCCGTCGCCTTCACCCCCGAAGGCAAGAAGGCCATCCTGAACAAGCTGATCGAGGCGGAAGGCTTTGAGAAGTTCGCAGCCAACCGTTTTGTCGGCACCAAGCGTTTTGGCCTCGATGGTGCTGAAGCAACCATTCCGGCGCTGGAGCAGATCATCAAGCGGGGCGGCCAGCTCGGCGTCTCCGAGATCGTGATGGGCATGGCCCATCGCGGCCGCCTGAACGTGCTGGTCAACGTGATGGGCAAGCCCTATCGCCAGCTGTTCCATGAATTCCAGGGTGGTTCGTCCAACCCCGGCGACGTCGAGGGCTCGGGCGACGTGAAGTATCATCTGGGTGCCTCCTCGGATCGTGACTTTGACGGCCAGAAGGTTCACCTGTCGCTGACTCCCAACCCCTCGCACCTGGAAATCGTCAATCCGGTGGTGCTGGGCAAGGCGCGCGCCAAGCAGTGGCAACTGCACGACATCGATGCGCGCACCAGCGTTCTGCCCGTGCTGATCCACGGCGATGCGGCTTTTGCGGGCCAAGGCGTAGTGGCGGAATGCTTTGCCATGTCGGGCATCAAGGGCTACCGCACGGGCGGCACGATGCATTTCGTGATCAACAACCAGATCGGCTTCACCACGGCGCCAATGTTCTCGCGCTCCTCGCCCTATTGCACCGACATTGCGCTGATGGTGCAGGCGCCGATCTTCCACATCAATGGTGACGATCCCGAAGCGGTGGTGCATGCCACCCGCATCGCCATGGAGTTTCGCCAGAAGTTCAAGAAGGACGTGGTGGTGGACATGATCTGCTACCGCCGCTTCGGCCACAACGAGACCGACGAGCCGTCCTTCACCCAGCCGCAGATGTACCGAGTGATCAAGGATCACCCCAGTACCTTGCAGCTGTATGAAAAGAAGCTGGTGAGCGAAGGCACGCTGACCCAGGCCGAAGCCGACCAGATGGCGGCCGAATTCAACAAGCGGCTGGACGACGAATACAACGCCTCCAAGGAACACCGCCCCAACCGCGCCGACTGGCTGGATGGCAAGTGGCAGGGCCTGGAAACCGCGCCCAAGAACAGCGATCGCCGCGGCGAGACCAGCGTCTCACCCGACCTGCTCAAGAAGGTCGGCAAGGCATTGGTGACGACGCCGGAAGGCTTCAACCTGCACAAGACTATCGTGCGCCAGCTGGAAGCCAAGGCAAAGATGATCGAGACCGGCGACGGCATCGACTGGGCAACCGGCGAAGCTCTCGCCTTCGGCACCCTGCTGGACGAAGGCTATTACATCCGCCTGTCGGGTCAGGATTCGCAGCGCGGCACCTTCAGCCAGCGCCATGCGGCGCTGGTCGATCAGCAGACCGAGGAACGCTACTATCCGCTGCAGCATGTCAGCGAGAACCAGGGCTGTTTCGAGGTGATCGACTCCCTGCTCTCGGAAGAGGCTGTTCTGGGCTTCGAGTATGGCTACTCGACCGCCGAGCCCAAGGCGCTGGTCTTGTGGGAAGCGCAGTTCGGCGACTTCGCCAACGGCGCCCAGGTGGTGATGGATCAATTCATCGCGTCCGGTGAAATGAAGTGGCTGCGCATGTCGGGCCTGACCCTGCTGTTGCCGCATGGCTATGAAGGCCAGGGCCCCGAGCACAGTTCGGCCCGCCTGGAGCGTTATCTCCAGCTGTGCGCGCAGGACAATATGCAGGTCTGTGTGCCGACCACACCGGCCAACTATTTCCATATCCTGCGCCGCCAGATGCACCGCAGCTTCCGCAAGCCGCTGGTGATCCTGACTCCCAAGTCGCTGCTGCGCCACAAGAAGTGCACCAGCTTCCTCAGCGACATGGTCCCCGGCACTTCGTTCCATCGCGTTCTGCGCGACCAGGCCGAAGTCGTTCCGGGTGCCACCACCGTCAAGCTGGTGGATGACGCCAAGATCAAGCGTGTCGTGCTTTGCACCGGCAAGGTCTATTTCGACCTGATGGAAGAGCGCGAGAAGCGCAATGAAGGCCGCATCCAGATCTTGCGCCTGGAACAGCTCTACCCCTTCCCGGAAAACGTGCTGGCCCAGGAGCTGGCGCGCTTCCCCAAGGCCGAACTGGTCTGGTGCCAGGAAGAGCCGCAGAACCAGGGCGCGTGGAACTTCGTGCGCCACCGTATCGAGGACACCGTCACCAAGCTGGGCGGCAGCGCCTCGCCGCGTTACGTCGGTCGTCCGGAATACGCGTCCACCGCCGCCGGCCTGATGAAGCAACATCTGGCCGAACTGGCCGCCTTCCTCAATGACGCGCTTACCCTCTGAAATTCTGGCCCTCTGATCTTCAAAGAAGAGTCCTACCGATGACCGTCGAAATCAAAGTGCCCGCGATGGGCGAGTCCGTCACCGAAGCCACCATCTCCAAGTGGTTCAAGAAGGAAGGCGACGCGGTAAAGCGCGACGAGCCCTTGCTGGAACTGGAAACTGACAAAGTGACGGTTGAAGTGCCCTCGCCTGCCGATGGCACCATCGAATCCATTTCCGCTCAGGCCGGCGCCACCGTCACGGTTGGCGCGCTGCTGGGCGCGGTCGCCGAAGGCAAAGCCGGCGCCGCGCCGGCCAAGGCCGCGCCCGCTGCCCCCAAGGCCGAGGCGGCCAAGCCGGCCGCCGCGCCTGCACCGGCCAAGACCGACGCGCCCGCAATGCCCTCGGCCCAGCGCATCGCCGCTGAAACCGGCCTTTCCACCGCATCCGTTGCCGGCACCGGCAAGGATGGCCGGGTGACAAAGGGCGACATGCTGGGCGCATTGGCCTCGCGTGCGTCGGCCCCGGTCGCCGCCGCGCCGGCTGCGCCCGCCGGTCCGCGTCACCAGGCCGAACGCGAAGAGCGCGTGCCGATGACCCGCCTGCGCAAGACCATCGCGCTGCGCCTGAAGGAATCGCAGAACACAGCCGCGATGCTCACCACCTTCAACGAGGTCGACATGACCGCGGTGATGGGCCTGCGCGCCACTTACAAAGATGTCTTTGAAAAGCGCCACGGCGTGAAGATGGGCTTCATGGGCTTCTTCACCAAGGCCGTGGTCGCCGCGCTGAAGGAACTGCCCAGCATCAACGCCGAAATCGAAGGCGACAACATCATCTACAAGAACTATTACGACATCGGCATCGCGGTTTCGACCGAGCGCGGCCTGGTGGTTCCGGTGGTCCGTGATGCCGACAAACTGTCGCTGGCCGGTGTCGAAAAGGCGATCGCCGATTTCGGTGCCCGCGCCCGCGACAACAAGTTGAAGATCGACGAGTTGCAGGGCGGCACCTTCTCCATCACCAATGGCGGCGTGTTCGGCTCGCTGATGTCCACGCCGATCCTGAATTCGCCCCAGTCGGGCATCCTGGGCATGCACAAAATCCAGCCGCGTCCCATGGCGATCGGCGACAAGATCGAAATCCGCCCGATGATGTATCTGGCGCTGTCCTACGATCACCGCATCGTCGATGGCCGCGAGGCCGTCACCTTCCTGGTCAAGGTCAAGGAAAACCTGGAAGATCCGCAGCGGATGATCCTGGAAGTTTGAAAAAAGGCGCCTTCGGGCGCCTTTTTTGTTTGTGCCGGGTGTCGGTTCCGGCCGGCGCCGATCGTCCTTGGAACAAACACAGGAGACTGCCATGGCCTATGTCGACGGTTTCGTTGTCCCCGTGCCGAGGGTAAAACTGGAGCTCTACAAGGATATGGCCAGGCGGGCCGAGGTTGTATTCCGCGAACACGGCGCCATCGGCTATGTCGAATGCATCGGCGACGACGTGCCCTATGGTGAGCTGACGTCCTTCCCCCGCGCGGTCCAGGCCGAAGACGATGAAATTGTTGTTTTGTCCTGGTCGATATGGCCTGACAAGGCGGCGCGGGACGCGGGCAACAAGAAAATCATGAACGACCCGCGGCTGCAGGACATGATGACAAATCCCGCCTTCAATCCGAAAAAGATGATCTTCGGCGGCTTCGTGCCGTTCCTGGGGCTTTAAGCCATTCGCCGGTCAAGCTGCTCGAGCTTGGCCAGTTCGACATGAGCGCGCAATTCGATCTCGTCCAGCACGGCCTGCAGCTTGGGATCGGCGAACCCATCCTGACGCTTGGTCACGGCATGGGCGAGCTTGTTCAGGGTGGCGCGCGGAATGCCGCCGGCCAACAGGCCGTCACGCACCGAATCCAGCAGGTCCAGCAGTTGTTCGCCGTGGGTTAGCCCCTTGGACTTGCCCTGCGTGCTGTCATCCAGGCCCTGCAACATCAGGATGGAATCCAGCGCCGCGATCGGGCCGGGACCGGCCACGACCTGACCATGCGCTTCGGGTGGGGTACCCACGCTGAAGCCCCCGCTGGTGGCGGAAGACGGCTTGCGTTTGATGGCCGAAGTCTCGACCCGGCCGGGACCTTTGATTTCCACGGGGCATGTCCCAATGCGACACGCCAGCATCCCAAAACGTGGTTAAGGAAGAGTTAGGGCGTATCAGACCTGTACGAAAAGACCCGTAAATCGCTGGCACACGCCTTGAAAGGTACCGGCCGAGATACTTTTGGAGAAGGTTCCGCCATGTACGGCGATCAGGTTTACCCCGAGAAGAAACCCTATGGGCTGCTGACCCTGTTGTTCCTGGCGCTGCTGGCGCTCGCTGCCGTGGCCTATTGGAAAATGGCCAAGCCGGCCCCCGGCCCCTATGGCGCCATCGCCATGTCGGACAGCTCACTGACCTATGGCGGCGCCTGGGGCTATGCCGACCCCATCGCGGCTTACAAGCGCTCGATCAGTGAATGTTCCAAGGCCGGCGCCAGCGATTGCGTGGTCAAGGTCAGCCTGAAGGAAAATTGCGGTGCGCTGGCGATTAGCGTGCAAAAGAACGCGTCATATCTTGTGCAGGGTCGCGACCAAGTCGTGACCACCACCACCGCCATGCAGCAGTGTGAAGCGGCTGGTGCTAGCGATTGCGCCATTCGCGAGAACATCTGTTCCAGCGCTTCCTAAGCATTCGGGTCCCCTAGGGCTCGCGCCTTCCCGTCTCCAACCGGGAAAGGCGTTTTCTTTTCAGGCCCGGTGGTAGGGGTGGCCGGCCAGAATGGTCAGCGCGCGATAGACCTGTTCGGTCAGCAATGCGCGCGCCAGAAGATGCGGCCAGGTTTGTGGCCCGAATGCCAGGCTGCGACCCGATTTCTTTCCCGGCAAGGACGCAAGCCCGTCGGGCCCACCGATCACAAAGGCCAGATCGCGCGTTCCCACATCGCGCATCGAACCCAGCATTTCTGCGAAATCTTCGCTGGTCATGCCCTTGCCCTTGGCATCCAGCAGCACAAGGTGTGCACCTTCCGGCAACCGCGCGGACAGTCGTTCGGCCTCATCCTTCATGCGGGCATCGACATCGCGATGTTTTGAAACAGCAAGTTCTTCCAGCGTTATCGCCGTGAAGCCCATGTTGCGGCCTAGCTTGCGGGCGCGATCACAGAACTCGTCACAGAGTTGACCTTCTGGCGCACCGCGCATGTGGCCGATGGCGTAAATCCACAGGCGCATCTATTTGCGGCTGCCGACCGACCACATGCCTTCTAGGTCGTAATACTCACGCACTTCCGGGCGGAACAGATGAACGATTACGTCACCGGCATCAACCAGAACCCAGTCGCCCTGCCCCTGCCCGCTGACCGGCCGTGTACCATAGCCACCTTCCTTCAGGCGGCGCGCGAGATGCTCGGCCATCGCGCCGACATGGCGCGACGAGCGACCACTGGCGATCACCGCGGCATCGCACAGCGCCGATCGACCTTCCAGATCGATGGTCACGATATTCTCGGCCTTGTCGTCATCCAGCGACACCAGGATGCGCTTCAATAGATCGCTCTGCGGTGCGGCCTTGGCAGGCGCCGGCGCGGCGACCTTCTTGGTCGGCTTGCGAGCGGCGGCAGGCTTGGATTTCTTTGCGGGCTTCGCAGTCTTCTTGACGGCTTTCTTGGCCGGAGACTTCTTCGCGACTTTCGCCTTTTTGGCGGGCTTTTTGGCGGCTTTCAGGGTAAGCGTCCTTTTCGTCAGGGGACGAGGTTTAGCATGGCCTCGGCAGTGTCACCAAGGGCCCGTAGGGCACTGGAGCTTTGCCAATTGCGCCGCCCATCCAACATCACCAGAGAGGGGGAGGAACCCAGCCGACGCGAAACGCCGATGCGCCGGGCCAACGGCGCATGCAACGGTGCCAGAACGGAGCCCGGCCGTCGCACCACCGCGATGGGAATGGCCTTGGCAATATCACGCCAGCGCCGCCACCGGGAGAACTGCTCAAGGTTATCACTCCCCATGAGCCATATGAATGTCACATGCGGAAAACGCTTTTGAAGTGCCGCTACCGTATCGATCGTGTAACGGGTGCCTAGCCGCACTTCGATGTCGCTGACCTGGATATAAGGCCGGCGCGCGACAAGCCGGGCACGCTGCTGACGGACTTCTGTCGAGTCCGGCTCCGGCTTCAGGGGGTTTCCCGGCGTCACCAGCCACCAGACTTGGTCGAGCTTCAACGCCCGCTTCGCAACTTCGCTGACATAAAGGTGACCCTCATGCGCGGGATCAAAACTGCCCCCCAACAACCCGATCCGCAACCCATCAGCGATGGGGCCAGGGGGAGCAACCCATTTCAAGGGCGTGTCTGGCCATTGCCGCGCACCACGTATTTGAAGGTGGTGAGCTGTTCAGCGCCGACCGGGCCCCGCGCATGCATCTTTCCGGTGCCGATGCCGATTTCGGCACCCATGCCGAATTCGCCGCCATCGGCGAACTGGGTCGAGGCGTTCCACAGCACAATGGCCGAATCCACGCTGTTCATGAAGCTTTCCGCCGTTGCCGCATCTTCGGTCACGATGCTGTCGGTGTGATGCGAGCCATAATGCTCGATATGCCGGATCGCCTGCTCTAGGCCGTCGACCACGCGCACCGCGATGATAGCTTCGAGATATTCGGTCTTCCAATCTTCCTCGGTTGCAGGCCTGGCTGTGGGAAACACAGCACGCACCGCTTCGTCGCCGCGAATCTCACAACCCGCCATGGCCAGGTCTTCCAGGCAGGCCACGCCGATATCGTTCAATACCGCCTTGTCGATCAGCAGCGTCTCGGCAGCGCCGCAGATGGAGGTACGCCGCATCTTAGCGTTCAACACGATGCCGCGCGCCTTGGCGGGATCGGCCTTGCTGTGCAGATACACGTGACAAAGCCCTTCCAGGTGAGCCAGAACCGGCACTCGTGCTTCGTTGATAACGCGGCCGGTCAGCCCCTTGCCGCCCCGCGGAATAATCAGATCGATATTGCCGTTCAGACCTTCCAGCATCAGCCCCACCGCCGCACGGTCGGGTGTGCGCACGACCTGGATCGCGGCTTCCGGCAGGCCTGCCGCCTTCAAGCCTTCGGCCATTGCCTTTTGAATCGCGGCAGACGAGCGAATGGAGTCGGAACCACCGCGCAGAATGGCGACATTGCCCGACTTGAGCGTCAGCGCACCGGCATCGGCCGTCACATTGGGGCGACTCTCATAGATGATGCCGATCACACCGACGGGCGTGGCGACACGCGCGATATCCAGCCCGTTGGGCCTGGACCAGCGCGCCAGCTCGCGCCCCACCGGATCGGGCAGCGCAGCAACGACTTCGATGCCCTTGGCCATCGCTTCGATGCGGGCATCGTTCAGCATCAACCGGTCCACCATGTTGGCCGGCATGTTCGCAGCCTGGGCAGCCGCGACATCGCCCTTATTGGCTTCCAGGATTTCGGCGGCCCGGCTGCGGATGGCTGCAGCCGCCACGGTCAGTGCCTTGGTCTTGGCATCGCCGCTGGCTTCACGCATGGCGCGGGCGGCGTCACGCGCAGCCGCGCCGATCGCCATCATTTCCGCGGCCAGCGCGTCGGTGGAATTGTGGACCGTCATGTGCCGTTTCCCGTCAGGATCAGGTCGTCGCGATGGATCATCTCGTCGCGGCCACGATAGCCCAGAATGGCCTCGATTTCGACCGTGCGCTTGCCGGCGATCCGCTCTGCGTCCGACGCATTGTAGGCCGCAAGCCCGCGGGCGATTTCCCGCCCGTCCCGGTCCTTCACCAGAAGGGCATCGCCACGTTCGAAACGACCGTCGATCTGGCGAATGCCGGCCGGCAACAAGCTTCGGCCATCCTTCAGCGCCTTGACCGCACCTTCATCGATGACCAACACGCCTTCGGGCCGCAGAACGCCGGCGATCCAGCGCTTGCGGGCCGCGGCCGGCGTCAGGCTGGCACGGAAAATCGTGTAACGTGCACCGGCGGAAATCGCAGCCAGCGGATTGAGCGGCTCGCCCTTGGCGATGATGGTATCGCAGCCCGCGCCCATGGCGATCTTGGCGGCGATCAGCTTGGAGGTCATGCCCCCTCGGCCGAAACCGGAGATGGAGTCGCCCGCCATGCCTTCAATCTCCGGCGTGATGGCAGGCACCTCGGCGATATGCGTGGCGGTGGGATCGATGCCGGGGTTTGCGGTGTAGAGCCCATCGATATCCGACAAAAGAACCAGGCGGTCGGCGCCCATCATGGACGCCACGCGCGCGCCCAGCCGGTCATTGTCACCGAACTTGATCTCGGCCGTGGCGACCGTGTCGTTCTCATTGATGACCGGCACTGCGCCCAGTTCCACCAGCGTGGACAGTGTCGCGCGCGCATTCAGATACCGGCGGCGTTCTTCCGTGTCACCAAATGTCAGCAGCACCTGGGCCGCGACAATGTCGAGCTGCGCGAACATGTCGGCATAGGCTTCGGCCAGGCGCACCTGCCCCGCCGCCGCCGATGCCTGGCTTTCTTCCAGACGCAACTCACCGGCCGGCAACTTGAGCAACCGCCGCCCCAACGCGATCGACCCGGAAGAGACCAGAATAACTTTCGCACCCCGCTGCCGCAGCGCGGCCACGTCGGCGCACAGCGACTTCAGCCAGTCGCGGCGCAAACTGCCACTCTTGCCATCGACCAGCAGCGCCGAGCCGACCTTGACGACGACAAGCTTGGCGCCGGAAAACACATCGCTCATCGCCGCGATGTCTTTCGCTTGGCGCGGGCCTTGGCGGAATGACGCACGGCCTTGGGACGCGCCTTCGCACGCCCGGTGACGGGTTTCGCTTTTGCCTTCGGCCTCGCCTTGGGTTTGGCCTCGGCAACGGGCTTAGCTTCCGCCTTGGCGGTCTTCGACTTGGCCAGCGCCAGGCCCGCCGCGCGTTTCGACACAAGCGCCGGCCGTTTCACGGCAACCTTCGCCTTGCGCACAGGCGCGGCATCCGTCGCCTTGGGCGAAGGCGGCACGACCGGCGCCTGATAGTTCACGGATTGGCGTTCCGCGCGGGTGCGCGCGATCCTAACAGGCTGTGGCCTTGCATCGGCGCGCTCCTGGCGACGGCGTGCAATCTCGCGCGCCATCGCGCGCAACACGGCGGGAACGCCCTCGCCCGACACGCCGGAAATTACCATCACTTTGTGGCCGCAGGCTTTCTCCAGCGCGGCTTTCTTCTTGGCCAGATCCTTTTCCGGAATGGCGTCTACCTTGTTCAACGCCACCACTTCCGGCTTGTCGCCCAGCCCTTCGCCATAGGCTTCCAGTTCATGACGGATAGTTTTGTAAGCCTGCGCCACCTTATCGGCCGTGCCATCGATCAAGTGCAGGATGGTGGCGCAGCGCTCGGCATGACCCAGAAAGCGATCACCAAGACCGACGCCTTCGTGCGCGCCTTCGATCAAGCCGGGCAAATCGGCCAGCACGAAATCGGTTTCGTCGATCTTTACGACACCCAGCTGCGGCTCCAGCGTGGTGAAGGGATAATCCGCGATTTTGGGCCGGGCCGCCGATACGCGCGACAGGAAGGTGGACTTGCCGGCATTGGGCATGCCGATCAGTCCCGCGTCCGCTATCAGCTTCAGCTTCAGGATGAAGATACGCTCCTCTGCAGGCTGGCCGGGCATGGCGAAATCCGGCGCCTGGTTGGTCGAACTCTTGAAGTGATAGTTGCCGAACCCGCCATTGCCACCACGCAGCAGGCGGAAACGCTGACCGGGCGTGGCCATATCCACGATCAGTGTTTCGCCATCTTCCTCGTAAATTTGCGTTCCGACCGGCACCTTCATGATGGCGTCGTCGCCACCCTTGCCGGTCATCACCTTGCCCAGGCCGCCTTGTCCACTGCCGGCTTTCACGTGTTGCTGGTAGCGATAGTCAATCAGAGTGTTGAGATTCTCGACTGCCTCGGCGACCACGTCACCGCCACGCCCGCCGTCGCCGCCGTAAGGTCCACCATATTCGATGAACTTCTCACGGCGGAACGCTACGCAGCCGTTGCCGCCAGCTCCGGACTGGGCATAGACCTTGGCGACATCGAGAAAGCGCATGAGAGGCTCCTAAGCGGCCTGTTTTCGCAGGAAATCGGCCCGCGTCAACAGCATCTCGTGACAGAGGATTTGCATGCCTCGGGCCCTGGATTCCCGCATCCGGGAGCCATTGTGGCGCGCGCCCAGCTTGGCCAGGACGTGGCCGCTGGCCGGGTTGTCATAGAACCAGCCGGCATGAACGGTCGCCTGGTCCAGCTCTTCGAAGGCATAGGTCACCAGGCGGTGGGTCGCCTCGGTGGCATAGCCCTGTCCCCAGAAGGGCACACCCAGCCAATAGCCAAACTCATAGCCTGCCGTGTCGGGGTGCAAGCCGACGCCACCGATAAACTGGCCATCGGATTTTCGGATTATGGAAAAGACGTGGGCGCCCTCGTCGCGGCGTGGGCCCATGCCCGCCACAAACAGCTCGGCGTCCTCCTCATGATAGGGGTGCGGCACGCGGGCCAAATTCCGCGACACGTTGAAATCCCCCAGCCACACAACCATGCCCGCGATATCGTTGGGCCTGGGCGTCCGCAAGATCAGTCTATCCGTCTCCAAAGTGCACATGGCATTCCCCGCTCGTTCCTTTCGCGCGAGGAATAAAAAAGGGAGATGGCGGACCATCTCCCTCGCACACAATGGGCCGCCAATTTCTTGGCGGCCTATGTCTTCAGCCGCCTATTCTGCCGCAATCTTCACTGCCGGGTTCGCAGCCGAAATCACGGACACGAAGGTACGGCGCTTGTAGCCGGTCTTGAACGAGACCTGGCCGTCGCGAAGCGCGAAAAGGGTATGGTCCTTACCCATGCCGACGCCTTCGCCCGCATAGAACTTGGTGCCGCGCTGGCGCACGATCACATTGCCGCCGGCAACGGCTTCGCCGCCGAACAGCTTCACGCCCAGCATCTTGGGGTTGGAATCGCGACCGTTGCGCGAGGAACCGCCAGCTTTCTTATGCGCCATGACCTAACTCCTTAGCCCGCCGTGATGCCAAGCACCTTCACCGTGGTGAAGTGCTGGCGGTGACCGCGCTTGCGGTGGGTGTTCTTGCGGCGCTTCTTCTTGAAGGCAATGACCTTCTCGCCCTGGCCGTGATCGACGATTTCGCACTGGACCGAGGCACCCTTGACCAGCGGCGCACCGATCTTCGGCGTGTCGCCGCCCAGCATCAGGACCTCGAGGTCCAGCTTTGAGCCGACATCGCCCGTCAGACTTTCCACCTTCAGGACGGTGTCCTTGGCGACTTTATACTGTTTTCCGCCGGTGCGGACGACCGCGTACATGGCCTAAACCTTTGAATAGAATTGATTTTTTGGAAAGACGAGTCTTCCAAAGAGCGGCGGAATATACGCATAGGCGCTTTCAGGTCAAGCACCGGTTTTTCCGGCGCTTTTTCGGCTGCGGAAACCCGGGCGCGGCTGGCGAGTTCCCTGATCCAGATACCGGGGATTCCATGCGCCAGAGCTTTCTACTTGCCGCCGCCCTTTTCGGCGGGCTGAGCCTGCCCGCTCAAGCCGATAGCCGGGCTGAAGCGGGGTCTTTCTCGCTCCTTTTCGAGAACGATATCTTTTTCAATTCAGACCATGACTACACCAACGGCGTCGAGCTGGCCTACACGACCGCACCGGCCGACACCCCCGACTGGGCGGTAGATCTCGCACGTACTTTGCCGTTCTTTACCAAGCAGGGCGAGGTGCGGACGCGATACGGCTTGGGCCAGGACATCTTTACACCACGCAACCTAAGCGCACCGAACCCGTCCCCAAGTGACAGGCCCTATGCTGGCTTCCTCTATGGCTCCATGGGCGTCACTGCGGATAGCGGCGTGCATCTCGACCAGCTGCAAGTAACTTTGGGCGTGATCGGGCCCGCCTCACTGGCGCAGGATTCCCAGAATTTTGTCCATGACATCATCCATGATCGCGAGGCGCTGGGCTGGCACTACCAGTTGCGTGACGAAATCGGAGTGGTCATCAACTATGAGCGCGCTTTCCGCGTGATCAAGCCCTGGTCGGTGCTGGGCGGCGTCTTCGATATCGAGCCCCATTACGGCTTCGCTGTCGGTAACGTCTACGACTATGCCAATGCCGGTGCGATGGCGCGTTTTGGCTTTAACTTGCCGCGCGACTATGGCCCGATGCGCATCCAGCCCAGCCTGCCAGGAAGCGACTATTTCGAACCCACGGCCGGGTTCGGTGCTTACGTCTTTGCCGGCGCCGATGGCCGGGCGGTAGGGCGCAACCTTTTCCTGGATGGCAACACCTTCGAAACCAGCCGGAGCGTGCAGAAGATGAACCTGGTCGGTGACATTACCTTTGGCGCAGCCGTGACTTTCGACTCGTTCCGCCTGGCCTTTACCCGCGTGATCCGCTCACGCGAATACAAGACCCAGGCTCAGCAGGACCAGTTCGGTGCGGTGAATCTGACCGTTCGCTTCTAGGTGTGCTAAGACCATCACCATGCGGTCGATGGGCGACATTCTCTACAACTTCCACTGGATCGTGCCCGGCGAGGCGGCGCGCGCCATGCAGGCTTGGGCCGGTGGGGTCGAACGTTTCCTGACACAGCGAGGCATCAAGGCGATCATCAACCTGCGAGGCAGGAACGATGACCTGTCCTGGTGGAAAACAGAAACCGCGCTCGCGGAACGAGCTGGCATCGCCCACCTGGACGCCATGCTGGATTCGCGCAAAATTCCCACGCGCGACATGCTGGTGCGGCTGGTCGAAGCCTTCGACACTGCTCCGCGGCCGTTCCTGCTGAAATGCTCGGGTGGACAGGACCGTACGAGTTTCGCGGCGGCACTGTACCTGATCCATCGTGACGGCTGGAGCGCGATGAATACCGCCCTGCTGCAATTTGGGCGCTTTCCCTATCTGCACTTTCCCAAGCGCCATCAGCGCTGGCTGAAAGCCTTCATCGCCTTCGCGCACGAGGATGCGAACGGCCTTTCGTTGGCGGAATGGGCGCGCAATCGCTACACGCCCCAAGCCGCAAAGGCTTGGCTGGACGCGCACGGGTTGGCCGATAGCTATGCCGCCATCTTCACCGCGCCGACGCGTTCGCCGTTTCAATGGTGAGTTTGCAGGTCGCGCCGGGCGTCGCTCTTTGGCGCGAATATTTTCCGCCACAAGATCAGAAGACGTTGCTGGACGATGTGCTGGCCCGGCTGGAAGAAGCGCCGCTCTACAAACCCGTGATGCCGCGCACGGGAAAGCCGTTCAGCGTGGACGAATCGAATTTCGGCTCGCTGGGCTGGGTCTCGGACCGGGACGGCTATCGCTATCAGGCCACCCATCCCGGCACCGGCAGGCCATGGCCTGCCATTCCTGAAGCGTTGCTGGCGTTGTGGGCCTCCATCAACGATGGCCCGGCGCCGGAGTGCTGCCTGGTCAATCTCTACCGCGAGGGCGCCAAGATGGGTCTGCACCAGGACCTGGACGAGCGCGACACCAGCGCCGCGGTCATTGGTGTCTCGCTGGGCGACGAAGCCCTGTTCCGGATCGGCGCGCCTACCCGGGGAGGCAAGACCCAGAGCCTGACGTTGGCCAGCGGAGACGTGATCGCCTTCGGGGGGGCGGCACGCCTGGCCTTCCACGGCATCGACCGGATCCGGCCCGGAACCTCGCGGCTCGTGCCCGGCGGGGGCCGGTTGAGCCTGACGCTCAGGCGCGTGGCGGCCCGGCCATAAAAAAAGGCCCCCGGCCGGGGGGCCGGGGGCAATTGCGCTTAATGCGCGAGGAGCGGCCGGGAGGGGATGACCGGGGCTCCAGCGAAGAACGGGGCCGGAAGCGAGCGGGGGGCAATGCTGACGGCCCAAGCTGTTCTTCGAGTAGTAAACTATGCTCAAATGCCACAGGTTTCAAGAAAATTGGCCGGCAAGCCGAATTATATCATTTTAAGAGTGACATTTGCATTTTCGCCACATTCGCGATTTCCAGCAAATCACCTCAGCGCTGACCCAAATCCCGCGAAAATCGCCCGGCTGAGGGCATCCCGTTCCCAGTGCCATTCCGGGTGCCACTGGACCCCCAGCAGGAACCCACGCGCACCCGGCATCGATACCGCCTCGATCTGGCCATCGGGGGCGCTGGCGTCGGCGTTCAGCCCGTCCGCCAGCCGGTCAATGCCCTGACTGTGCAGGGAGTTGACCTGCGCCTCGGTCACGCCCGCGAGGCGGTGCAGCAGGCTACCCGTCACGATGCGAAGCCCGTGGGCGGGCGCGTATTCCACCTCGGGCGGGGCATTGGGCGGCTCGCGGTGGTCCAGCCGGCCGGGGACCTCGTGGACATGCTGGAAAAGGCTGCCGCCCAGCGCCACGTTCAGTTCCTGGAAGCCCCGGCAGATCGCCAGCACCGGCTTGCCCGCGGCGATGGCCGCCCGCAGCAGCGGCAGGGTGATCGCGTCCCGCGGCACGTCCAGCAAGGTCCCGGGCCGCGCCACGGCGCCATACTGCGACGGCTCGACATTGGAAGGTGAGCCGGTGAACAGCAGGCCGTCGACCGCATCGAGCACCGCATCGACCGGCAACGGCGCATCGGTTGACGGAATCAGCAGCGGCAAGGCGCCCGCGCCATCGCGCACCGCGGTGATGTATTCGTCATTGGCCTGGTGAACCGATGCGCCGTCGAACAGCCGCCGGTCGGTGACGATCCCGACCCGCTTCATCAGTTGCGGCTCTGGCGCGGCGCCCTTTGCGGCACGGTGAACAGCGCCTCATCCAATGTGGCACCCATCTGCGGGCTTTGCAGCGCGACGGTGGTGATACCGCCCTGGTTGTCCTTGATCGTCCATTGCCGCAGCTCAAGCCCCGGCAGCGAGAACAGCAAGGTAATATTGGAATTGTTGCGGTTGGTGGTGGTGCGCGCCTGCACCACCAACGCGCCGTCCTGCTCGCGCACGCCCAACACCGCCTTGTTGTGCGCCAGGTCCACCTTGTCGTTCAGCAAAAGGCCCAGCGGCGTGTCGGACAGGTCGTAACTGTCCACGGTGTTGAGGCGCGAATTCTTCACATACATGCGCCCGCCCGTCGCCACCACCAGCAGCGGGTTGGGCAGGTTGTACGAGAAGCGGATGCGACCCGGCTTTTCGATATAGACCTCGCCCTGGTCGGTGCCGCCATCGGGCCCGATCTGCACGAAGTTGCTGCGCAGGGTATGGATGGAATTCAGATAGGCGCTGATCTTGTCCAGCTGTGCGATCTGTTCGGCGCTGTAAGCCTGGTACAGGCGCTGCGGGGCCTGCTGGCCCGCGCCAACGAACAGCACAAGCGACAAGGCGGCGGGCAGGAGCGGAAAAAGTCGGCGCATCCGGTATGTCTCACACGGCATTGGGGAGGAATTCGGGCGATTTGCGGACCGCAGTTGGGGCAAGATAAGGTCGAGGCCCGAATAAGCAACCCATGAATTGATGCCAGTATCCCCCATTTTCCATGTCGCGGTGCTGGGCGCCGGCGCCTGGGGCACCGCACTCGCACTGGCCGCGCACACCGCCGGCCGCACGACGACGCTGTGGGTACGCGAAGACGATGTGCTGGCCGCGCTGAGGACCGGCGGCGAGAACCGCTTCCTGCCCGGCGTGAAGCTGCCCGCCGACATGATCGTGACCGGCGCACTGGAAGATGCGGCCAAGGCCGATGCACTGCTGGTGGTGGTGCCGGCCCAGGTGCTGCACGGTTTCCTGGACAGCCTGAAGCCGTTGCTCAGGCCCGGCCAGCCGGTGGTGATCTGCGCCAAGGGCATCGAGAAGACCAGCGGCAAGCTGGTGACCGAAGTGGCGGACGAGGCTGCGCCCGATGCGGCGTTGGCGATTTTGTCGGGCCCCAGCTTTGCGCGTGACGTAGCGCTTGGCCTGCCCACCGCCGTCACCATCGCCGCGAAAGGCGATCTGGCCGAAGGGCTGCAGACCGCGCTGGGCTCGGCCACCTTCCGCCCCTATGCCACCGACGACATGACGGGCGTGGCGCTGGGCGGTGCCGCCAAGAATGTCTATGCCATCGCCTGCGGCGTGGTCGAAGGCCTGGGCCTGGGCGAGAATGCGCGCGCGGCCCTGCTGGCGCGCAGCTTTGCCGAACTGGCGCGATTGGGCGAAGCGATCGGCGCACGGCGCGAAACCCTGATGGGGCTGTCGGGCCTGGGTGACCTGGTTCTGACCGCCACGTCGAAGTCGTCGCGCAATTTCTCCTATGGCGTGGCGCTGGGATCGGATACCGCGCCCAGCGGCAAGCTGGCAGAAGGCGTGGACACCGCGCCCGCTTTGGTCACGCGCGCCAAGGCCGCAGGCGTGGAAATGCCCATCGCCGAAGCCGTGGCCGATCTTCTCAGCGGCAAACTGCCAGCCGGCGAAGCGGCAATGCGGCTGATGAGCCGCAAACTGACATCGGAATAAACCGGAGACGACATGGCCCATTGGCTGTTCAAGAGCGAACCCGACGCCTGGTCCTGGGACCAGCAGAAAAAGAAAGGCGCCAAGGGCGAACCCTGGAGCGGGGTGCGCAACCACACTGCCAAGCTGAACATGAAGGCGATGAAGAAAGGCGACCTGGGCTTCTTCTATCATTCCAATGAGCAGAAGGCCGTGGTCGGCATCGTGGAAGTGATCGAGGAATTCCAGCCCGATCCCACCGACGAAAAAGGCCAGTTCGGCCTTGTAGTGGTGAAGGCGGTCAAAGACATGCCCCACCCCGTCACCCTGGCGGACTGCAAGGCCAATCCCAAGCTGTCGGGGATGTCGCTGGTCACCAGCTTTCGTTTGTCGGTGCAGCCGGTGACGGACAAGGAGTGGAAAGAGGTCTGCCGCATGGGTGGGTTGGCCACGACCCGCTAGCGGGGCAAATCGGTCCGGTGGACCGATTTGAGTGGCGAACGCCGCGAGCTTGGGCGAGCGGCCGGGTGGGACAACATGCGGACAAGGTTCAGGCCCCGGTATAACAATCATCAGAGGCTCCGAAGCGAAAGCGCCTGATACACGGGCCCTGGGCGAATCTTCGTTTTGCGATTTTCCCCCACCCCCTCCCCCCTGGGGCTGCGGATAAGGCGTGGACAGGCGTGTCGTCTTCATCCGCGAGTATCGCAGACGCGAACGCATGCGTCAGTGTGGATATCTGCAAAGCAGGGTCTTTGTGCTAAATCGCGCCTTCGCAACCCGCCCTGATGAAAATGATCGACCTCCAGACCTTGCCCCAGGCTTTGCTCCGCTACCGCCAGCCGGACAAGTTCCGCGCGCTGTTTGAGCTTGCGGTCACGCTTGTGCCGCTGGCCGGCCTTTGGGCCCTGATGTGGCTGTCGCTGGACATCGGCTATTGGCTGACGCTTCTGCTGGCGGTTCCCACGGCGGGGCTGATCGTGCGCGCGTTCATGATCCAGCATGATTGCGGCCATGGAACATTTTTTGCGCAACGCCGGGCCAATGACTGGCTTGGCCGCGCGCTGGGTATCCTGACCTTCACGCCCTATGACTATTGGAAGCGCAACCACGCGATCCATCACGCCACCTCGGGCAACCTGGACCGCCGGGGCATTGGCGATATCGAAACCCTGACCGTGGCGGAATACCAGGCAAAGTCCCGGATGGGACGCATGCTGTACCGCTGCTACCGCAACGCCTTTGTGATGTTCGGCATCGGCCCCGGCTACATGTTCCTGCTGCAGCACCGGCTGCCCATCTTTCAGATGCGCGACGGCTGGCGCCCCTGGGTCAGCACCATGGTCACCAATGCCGGCATCGCCGCCTTTGCCGCGGTGATGATCTGGCTGGTGGGCGTGGGCCCGTTCCTGGCAATCCACCTGCCCGTGATCCTGGCGGCGGCGTCAATGGGCGTCTGGCTTTTCTATGTGCAGCACCAGTTCGAAAGCGTCGAATGGCGGCGCGGCCATGACTGGTCCCATGCCGGCGCGGCGCTGGCGGGCAGCTCCTACTATGATCTCCCGGCGGTGCTGCGCTGGTTCACAGCCAATATCGGCGTCCACCACGTCCATCACCTGAACAGCCGGATTCCGTTTTACCGGCTGCGCCAGGTCCTGCGCGACCATCCCGAATTGAAGAACGTCCACCGACTGACGTTGAGGGAGAGCCTGCGCAGCGTGCGGCTGTCGCTGTGGTGCGAAACCCGCAAGAAGCTTGTCTCGTTCGGCGAGCGCGCGCACTAGCGCCGCAAGCACCCCCTATCGGCAGTACACCAGCGGCGCTAGGTCGATGCCGAAGGCTTTCAGGCGTTTTGCCAGCCGCGCGCGCAGGTCGGCATAGGATGACGGCAGGGCGATGCTGTTGAAGGCGCGGCCGGTGCCGCAAACCTCGATGCTTTCGATTTTCGCAGTGTCCAGCGCGGTCAGGTTCTGGGCCGCGCCATAGATGGGCTGGCCGTTCACCATCGTCAGCGTCACATCCTGCGGCTTGGCCGTCGCCAGCGCCTTGTACGGATCGCGCGCATCGCCCTTCAGCAGGAACAGGTCGGCATAGAGGCCTTTTGTCAGCGTGCCGACATGGGGATCGACATGGCCCATGCGGGCAGGAATGCCGGTCGCCATGTCGAACAGCTGCTTCTGCGAGAAACCCTGATGCAGCGCGTCGGCATAGACGATCTCGGCCAGCATGTTGGGGCTGCCGGTAGGCGCCCAGTCGGGCGCCAGCGCGATGGTCACGCCGGCTTTGCGCGCGGCCTCCAGGTCGGGCATCTCGCCATACAATTCCCTGTTGCTGCGCGGCGACCAGATGAGACCCGCGCCGACCTTGGCCATGTCGGCAAAATCCCGCGCCGTCAGCGCCACGCCATGCACCACGCTGGTACGCGGCTCCAAAAGGCCCAGCGATTTCAGCCTGGCGAACTCGGTCTTGGACTCCGCATCGTTGCGCCGGCCTTCGGCGGTGTGAACCACGATGGAATCCAGGTCGCCATGCTTCATCTGGGCCTTCAGGCGATTCAGCGCATCGGGCTTCAGGTCGCTGGTCACGCCCAGCACCCAGGCAACGCCCTCGTTGCTGGTGCCGGCGCCGTGAAAGCCGCTGGCGTAATCCAAGTTGCGCGCCAGGCCCTGGATGCAGGCGGGCGCGGGCTTGGTGTCGTCGACCAGATCGAGACCAAGAATGGACGTGGTGCCGCCCATCAGCGCCTGCAGCTCGGCATATTCATCCAAGTCGCAGAAGGCGCCGTGGGTCATCATCTGCCACCACGGATCCTGCAGCGCCTTGTGATAGCGGGCATCGGCGCGCCAGGCATAGCGGTCGGGCCAGGGTGCGGCAGCGGGCGGAGCCTTGGGCGCGAAACGCGGAAACACCGCCCACAGCGGATGGTTGTGCAGATCGACAAAGCCCGGAAAGACAAGGTCATCGGTTTCCAGCACGCGCGCGCCGGGCAGCACGGGCTTGGCATCGCTGATGGACTGGATGCGGTGGTCGTCGATCACCAGCCAGCCATGCGGCTTCAAGCCCTGGGGCGTGACGATGGTGCCGCCGACCACCAGCGGTGCGGACGACGCGGCGAGCGGCCAGAACAACAGGGCAAGGACAACAAGGATGCGCATGGGCGCGAGCATCGGTGAGAGGCGTGACAGCGGCAAGACTAGAATTTCTCTTCGCCTTCGCGCCGCACGGGATCGGGGAAATCGCGATAGAGGCCGAACTTCAGGTTCTGTACCTTGGAATTCACATCAAAATGGGTGCTTTCCACCGGCTCAGCGCGGGATGCGACATGGTTGAAGGCGGTGTCGAGCTGGGCCAGGTCGCGCGTCTCGATCATCAGGTGGAATTCGCCGATCTCGGTGGGCGCGAGGCCCAGCTTGCGCCGCGCCAGGCGCCAGCCTTCGATCAGGCCGCGTTCTTTCAGGTGATCCATGTACCGGGTCATGCCGCGGGCGAAGTCGGTGTCCTTGACGCCGGGCTTCAGGTTGAACCAGCCGTGGTAGTAATCCATGACGCGCCTCCCGTATGGACGCACCATAGCCGAAGGGACACGCCGGACCAGCGCGCGGCGCGCATGGGTCAGATGTATTTGCGCACGATCGAGACGTAGGGCGTATACCCCGTGCCGGCATAGGCGCGCAGGGCATGGGCATTGCCCGCCAGCACGCCGATCATCATCACCTTATGTCCACGTGCCCTGGACCAGCCCTCGCACGCCTCGATCAGCGCGCGGCCATGGCCGGCGCCGCGCGCCGAGGGCACGACATACAACTCGGCGATGAAGCCGTGGCGGCGTTCGGGCTCGGCGATGAACAGTTCGCCATGCTCTTCATAGGCAAAGGCCCAGCCGACAGGGTTGCCGCCCTGCTCGGCGATGAACATGGCGCCGTGCTTTTCGGCGCAGCGATGCTGCACGTCGCGCCAGTGATCGACCGCGAAGCCTGCGTCCTTGCGGCGGTTGGGCTCGAAGGCGGCTTCGTAGTCCTGCAACTGCTGGATATAGGCCAGGATCGCAGGCTCGTCCTGCGGCAGGCTGGCGTCACGAACCGGCATTAATGCTCAAGCGCCTTGACGATTTCTTCGGTCATCTTCTTGGCGTCGGCGAACAGCATCATGGTGTTGTCGCGGAAGAAGAGTTCGTTCTCCACGCCGGCATAACCACTGCCCATGCCGCGCTTGATGAAGAGCACCGTCTTGGCCTTTTCCACGTCCAGGATCGGCATGCCGAAGATAGGCGATTTGGGGTCGGTCTTGGCGGCCGGGTTGGTGACGTCGTTGGCGCCGATCACGTAGGCGACATCGGCCTGTGCGAATTGCGAGTTGATGTCTTCCAGCTCGAAAACCTCGTCATACGGCACATTGGCTTCGGCGAGCAGCACATTCATGTGGCCAGGCATGCGGCCCGCCACCGGATGGATGGCGTAGCTGACCTTGACGCCTTCCTTCTTCAGCTTGTCGGCCATCTCGCGTACCGCGTGCTGGGCTTGCGCGACCGCCATGCCGTAGCCCGGCACGATGATGACGGATGCGGCGTTCTTCATGATGAAGGCGGCGTCGTCGGCCGAGCCCTGTTTCACGGGGCGGGTTTCCTTCACGCCGCCGGCCGCGGCACCCGTGTCGCCGCCGAAGCCGCCGGCGATGACGGAAATGAAGCTGCGGTTCATGCCCTTGCACATGATGTAGGACAGGATCGCGCCCGACGATCCCACCAGCGCGCCGGTGATGATCAGGGCGGAATTCTCCAGCGTGAAGCCCATCGCCGCCGCCGCCCAGCCGGAATAGCTGTTCAGCATCGACACCACGACGGGCATGTCGGCGCCGCCGATGGGAATGATCAGGGTAATGCCGAAAACGAAGCTGAGCGCGGTGATCGCCCAGAAGGCCCAGGCCGGCTGGTGCATGCCGAAGAAAAAGATAAGCCCGGCGATGACCAGGAAGATCACCAGGTTCAGCAGATGACGCGCGGGCAGCAGGATCGGCGCGCCGCTCATGTTGCCGTTCAGCTTGGCGAACGCGATGATCGAGCCGGCGAAGGTGACGGCACCGATCGCGACGCCCAGCGACATTTCCACCAGCGACTGGGTGCGGATCGCGCCCTCGAAGCCGATGCCGAAGGCGTCGGGCGAATAGAAGGCCGCGGCCGCGACCAGCACCGCCGCAAGGCCGACCAGCGAGTGGAAGAACGCCACCAGCTGGGGCATGGCGGTCATGGAAATCTTCTTGGCCATGACCGCGCCGAACGCGCCGCCAATGGCCAGGACGCCGATGATCAGCGCCCAGGTCAGGCCGTCATAGATGCCCGCGACCCAAAGCGTGGTGCCGATGGCGATGGCCATGCCGATCATGCCGTTGCGGTTGCCCGCGCGGCTGGTGGCGGGCGAGGACAGGCCCTTCAGCGCCAGGATGAACAGGACGCCGGCGGCGAGATACAGAAGTGCTGCGATATCGGCTTTCATCGGCCTACTTCGCCTTCTTCTTGTACATGGCCAGCATCCGCGCGGTAACCAGGAAGCCGCCGAAGATGTTGACCGCCGCCAGGATCAGCGCGGCAAAGCCGAAGCCCTTGGAGATCCAGGCGCCGTGGGATTCGTGATGTTCCAGCTGCTGGAATTTCTGCAGCACCTGGTCGGATGTCAATGGCACGGCATCGGGCGCGGGCATCGCAATATGGGCGATGTGCGGAATGGCGGAGACCGAAACCGCGATCAGCGCGCCCACGATGATGACGGATGAGATCGCGTTGGTGACACTCATCAGCGGGGTGTGCAACGCCGGGGTTACGCCCCAGACCACGAAATAGCCCACGAAGATCGCCAGCACGAAGATCGACAGGCGGAAGACGAACGGATCGATGACGCCGATATCCATGTCTTATCCCCTTGCGACCGGCGCGCCGTCCTTGGCGACCACGGCCCCTTTGATGATCTCGTCGTTCCAGTCGATGGCGAGCGCGCCCGACTTCTTGTCCACGATCAGAGAAACGAAATTGAACAGGTTGCGCGCATAGAGCGACGACGAGTCCGTCGCCAGGCGCCCCGGCAGGTTGGTGTGGCCCATGATGGTCACGCCATGCACTTCGACCACTTCATCCGGCTTGGAGAGCGGGGTGTTGCCGCCCGCGCCCGCCGCAAGATCGACGATCACCGAACCCGGCTTCATCGACTGGACCATCTCTTCGCTGACCAGGATCGGCGCCTTGCGGCCCGGGATCAGCGCGGTGGTGATGATGATATCCTGCTTCTTGATGGTGTCGGCGATGAGCGCGGCCTGCTTGGCCTGGTACTCCGCCGACATTTCCTTGGCATAACCGCCTGCGGTCTGGGCGTTCTTGAACTCGTCATCCATGACCGCGATGAAAGTGCCGCCCAGCGACTCCACCTGTTCCTTGGTGGCGGGGCGAACGTCGGTTGCGCTGACGATGGCGCCAAGGCGCTTGGCCGTCGCAATCGCCTGAAGGCCGGCGACGCCCACGCCCATCACCAGCACGCGCGCCGGCGCGATGGTGCCGGCAGCGGTCATCATCATCGGCATGGCGCGGCCGAACTGCGCGGCGGCATCGATGACGGCTTTGTATCCGGCAAGGTTGGCCTGCGACGACAGCACGTCCATCGCCTGGGCGCGGCTGATGCGCGGGAGGAATTCCATTGCGAAGGCGCTGACACCGGCACCGGCCAGCGCGGCGATCGCGGCCTGCTCGCTGTGCGGCGACAGAAGGGCGGCCAGCACCGCGCCGCTCTTCAGGCCCGAAGCATCTTCGGGCCCGCGCACCATCAGCACGATGTCGGCATCCTTGAGCGTGGACGCGCGGTCGGGCGCGATGATCGCGCCGGCCGCCGTGTAATCGGCATCCGGGAAGCGCGCAGCCGCGCCGGCGCCCGACTGGACGACCACGTCCAGGCCGAGGCCCTTGAACTTCTTTACGGATTCCGGGGTGGCGGCGACTCTGGTCTCGCCGCTTCGTGTTTCCTTGGGAACGGCGAGACGCATCAGGGTAGCGCCGCTATCAGCCGTGGGTACGGAAAACGGCGAGGAAGACCATGATCAGCAGCACGAAGCCGAAGGTCCACTTCGAGCCGGTCAGGAAACCGGCATAGGTCTTCTGGTGCTGGGTGATGTCCATGGAACCGGGCTGGTGATCGGTATCGTGCGCCATTACGGCCCCCTGTATTCAGATTGGGCCGGAATATAGCAAAGGCGGTGCGCTGGGCAACGCTCTTTATTAAGGGTGATTTACCCCGGTTTTCACTGGGGTTTCGGTCCCGATTTTCGATCTTCATTTTCGATTAAGCATCGAATCGAAGCTTTGCCCTGTCCCGCGCAGAGACAGGCTTAAACGCCACATTTACCTGTGCCCGCCCAAACTGCGCGCCTCATTTGAAAGGCGTATCAACATGGCGCAGACCATTCTTGTCGTGGACGATGATCCGGTGCAGCGCAGGCTGCTGGAAACCGCCATCAGCCGCAGCGGCATGCATGTCGTCACCGCGCCCGGCGGCCAGCCGGCGCTGGACCTGATCGGCGGCCCGCGCGGCGACCAGATCACCCTGATGCTTCTGGACCTGGTGATGCCCGACATGGGCGGTCTCGAAGTGCTGGCCAAGCTGCGCACCACCAATCCCGACATGCCCGTCATCGTTCTGACCGCCAAGGGCGGCATCGACAGCGCGGTGGAAGCCATGCGCGCCGGCGCCAACGACTTCCTGGTCAAGCCCGCCTCGCCCGAACGCATCGCGGTCTCGATCCGCAACCAACTCAAGATCGGCACCCTGTCGGGTGAAGTGAAGCAGCTGAAGAAGAAGGCCAGCAACACGCTGACCTTCGACGACCTGATCGCCGGCTCGCCGGAGATGAAGCAGGTCTTCCGCCTGGGCGCGCGTGCGGCCCAGTCCGACATTCCCGTGCTGATCGAAGGCGAAAGCGGCGCCGGCAAGGAACTGATCGCCCGCGCTATCCAGGGCACCTCGGCTCGCGCCGGCAAGCCCTTCGTCACCGTGAACTGCGGCGCGATCCCGGAGAACCTGATCGAATCCATCCTGTTCGGCCACGAAAAAGGCTCGTTCACCGGCGCGTCCGACAAGCATCTGGGCAAGTTCCAGGAAGCCGATGGCGGCACGCTCTTTCTGGACGAAATCGGCGAGCTGCGCCTGGACATGCAGGTCAAGCTGCTGCGCGCGCTTCAGGAGGGTGAGGTTGACCCGGTTGGTTCAAAACGCCCGGTCAAGGTGGATGTGCGCATCATCGCCGCCACCAACCGCGACCTGGGCGCGATGTCGCGCGATGGTTCGTTCCGCGAAGACCTGTATTACCGCCTGAACGTGTTCCCGGTGATGGTGCCGGCGCTGCGCGAGCGCACCGGCGACATCGCGCCGCTGGCGCGTTTCTTCATCGAGCGCTTTGCGGCGGAAGAGAACAAGCCGGTCTCGGGTCTCACCCCGCAGGCCAGCCAGCTGCTGGAACGCTTTGCCTGGCCCGGCAACGTGCGCCAACTGGAAAACACCATCTTCCGCGCGGTCGTCTTGTGCGACGGCGCCATGCTGGATGTCTGCGATTTCCCGCAGATCGCATCCGCCATGGGCGTGGAATCCCTGCAGCGCCAGAACGTGCCGGCCCCGGTTGCCGGCGGCCATGCCCCGGCCCTGCCCGCCGGTTCGGCCTATGCGCTGAACACGCTGGACGGCGCCGGCCACATGCGTAAGTTCGAGGATATGGAATCGGAAATCATCCGCATGGCCATCGCCCGCTATGAAGGCCACATGTCCGAAGTCGCCCGCCGTTTGGGCATCGGCCGCTCGACCCTCTATCGCAAGCTGAAGGAATTCGGCCTGGATCCCGAACTGCAGAACGAGCCGATGGCCAAGGTGGCGCAGGACGATGGCAGCCCGATCGAGGAAGCCATCCGCAAGGCGGTTTAACCGTTCCCTCTGTGGACTTGGGCCCCGGTGCAACCCGGGGCCTTTTTCTTTTCAGGCGCCGGCCAGGACCGCGTCCAGCTGGTTGAAGGTTTCTTCGAAGCCGCTGGTGCTACCCGAGGTCATGGCTTCGTCCAGCGCTTCCTTGGACGGATAAAGATCGCGCATCACGACCAGCGTCTGGCCGCCACGTTCCTCGAAAGTCACCGTGGTGACGGCGCCATTGGGACTTTCGTCGTTGGTCCACACCATGCGCGAGGGCGGCGTCACTTCCAGATAGCGACCGAAGAAGCTCATGGGCTGGTCGGACGCGGGGTGGCCCATGGTCAGGCGATAGCTGCCACCAGTGCGGATATCCATCTCGTGGGAAATGATGGTAATGCCGAAGGATTTTGGCACCCACCAGCGGATGAAAAGGTCGGGCGTGGTCCAGGCCTGGAACACCAGCCGCGCCGGAGCATCGAAGATGCGGGTGACGGCCAGCTCGCGGTCGGACGCGCGCTCGGCATGGGTCTCATTTGGCTTTCTTGCGTCCATCGGACGTTTCCTTTCGCTTGAGTTCTTCGACAACCGCATCCAGTGCCTCGAAGCGCGCGGCCCAGAGCCGGCGGTAGTTTTCGATCCAGGCCATTTCTTCCTCCAGCCGGCGCGCGCCCAGCCGGCAGGTGCGCACGCGCCCGATCTTTTCGGTGACGACCAGGCCGGCCTCTTCCAGAACGCCGACATGCTTCTTCATGCCCGTGAGGGTCATGTGGAACCGGTCGGCCAGGTCGGTGATCGAGGCGTCGCCGCGCCCCAGCTGTTCCAGCACGCCGCGCCGCGTGGCGTCGGACAGGGCGGAAAAGGAGACATCGAAGCGCGCCGGCCTATACTGAACCATTTGGTTCAGTATAGGCCGGCGCCTTGAAATATGCAAGACCGCTATCTGTCATTCCCGCGAAAGCGGGAATCCAGTTGCGTGCAGATTCGCCGACGGATGGAAAAGCTGGATCCCCGCTTTCGCGGGGATGACAACCCTTACTAGATGCCAACGCCCAGTCGCGGCTTGTTGATGCGGACATTGTCCATGTCCTGCATCGGCACACCGTCGCATTCGATGGCAATGGTGGTGACGGGCGCGTCGGGTGCCGTGTTGGGCAGGCCGGTGAAGCGAGTGCGGAAGCCGTCCTGCTCCACCTTCAGCGCCTGGCCGGTCTTCAGGATCTTCGCCGACAGCACCTTGTTCTTCAGCCCGCCGATCGAGACGTCGCCGCCTTCGGGCCAGAAATGCACATGCATGAACAGCGTGTTGCCCTTGCGCGTGAAGTTGGAATAGACCGAGCGGCGCGGCTGGCACATGTCGGCGCCATAGATGGTGTCGCCGTTGTGCTGCATCCAGACGCCGGCTTCGCGCAGGATGCGCTCGCTTTCCGGTGGGATGCCGCCATCGGGCTGCGGCCCGATATTCAGCAGATAGTTGCCGCCGTCGCGCGCGCAGGTAATCAGGTTGCGGATCACGGTGCGCGGGGTCTTCCAGTTATCATCGGCCTTCTGGTAGCCCCAGCTGTCATTCAACGTCATGCAGCTTTCCCAGGCGCGACCGCCCTCTTCCGCCTTGATGGTCTGCTCGGGGGTGGAGAAATCGCCGGCCAGGTTGTTGCGGTTGTTGACGATGATGTCAGGCTGCAGCTGAAACACCATCTGGTTCATCTTTTCGGATTCCCAGCCCTTGGCGTCCAGCGGCCAGGACACGTCGTACCAGAGCACGTCGATCTTGCCGTAGTTGGTCAGCAGCTCGCGGATCAGGCCGTGGGTGTAATCCACGAAGCGGCGGCGCGCGGCTTCATCGGTGGCGCATTTGGCGCCGTCGGGATGATGCCAGTCCATCAGCGAATAATAGAAGCCGACCTTCAGGCCTTCGGCGCGGGCGGCTTCGACATATTCCTTCAGGATGTCGCGCTTGGGGCCAAACTTCACCGCGGTGTAGTTGGTGAGCTTTGAATCCCAGTTGCAGAAGCCTTCATGGTGCTTGGACGTCAGCACCATGTATTTCATGCCCGCCGCTTTCGCGAGCTGCGCCCATTTGCGGGGCGTGCCGGGCGCTGGGTTATAGCTGGCGGTGAACTTCTGGTATTCCGCGACCGGAATCGCTTCCATCTCCATCGCCCATTCGTGACGGGCATGGGCGGCGTACAGGCCGAAATGGATGAACATGCCGAACTTGGCATCATGCCACCATTTCATGCGCCGCACCTGGTCGGGCGTGGAGGCGGTGGTGGTCGGCTTGTCGGTCGGCAGCGCGACCGGCGGAGCCGCAGCCGCAGCAGGCACGGTGGCGGCCGCGGTCGCGGCGGCGGCAATCAGCAGATCACGGCGTTGAATGTCGGTCATGGTTCCTCCCCGCGCGGTCTTGAGCGCCGCGCTCTGGGAGGAAGCCTATCTCATGTCCATCGCGGTGAGATAGAGGTCCAGAACGGCCTCCTGCTCCTGGTAATCGGCCTTGTCGAGCTTCCGCAGCCGAATGACCTGGCGCATGATCTTGGTGTCGAAGCCGGTGCCCTTGGCCTCGGCGAACACTTCGCGAATGTCGGCCGACAGCGCCTCACGCTCTTCGTTCAGCCGCTCGATGCGGTTGATGAAGGCGTGCAACTGTTCTTTGGCGAAGGCGGTCTTGGACATCTAAGGGAACCTGGAATTTCAAAAGCCGCGGAAACTAGCCCGCCCGCGATGGGCGATGCAAACGCGATTATTCCTGTGGGTTCTTCATATCGGCCAAAGCCATATCCAGTATCGGTTTCAGGCGCGCCGCAAATTCTTGTGCCAGTGCGGGTGTTCCGATCAGGTCCTGGCGCATCTCGATCAGCACATGGGGCAGGCCGCGCTGCGTGCCGTGCTTGTACAGGGTGTCGCCTTCCAGCGCGCCGGTATAGGGCTCGTTGTCGCCCACGGTGAAACCTGCCTGTTCCAAACGGCGCATCAGGGGCACAGCCAGGCGGGTGTCGCGGTCATAGAGCACGCCGAACTCCCACTTGCGCGGCACGGTCTTCCAGCTTGGCGTGAAGGAGTGCATCGAGATCACCACCGCGTCGGGGCCCATCGCGTCCAGCGCGCGCGTGATCGCGGCATGATAGGGCGCGTGGAACGCCACAATGCGCCGGGCGACTTCATCCGGCCCCGCATGGCGGTTGCCGGGAATGAGGCTGCCGTCCGACAGCTTCATCACGATGGTGGGGTCATCCGCCCCGCGGTTGAGGTCGATCAGCAGCCTGGACCACACACCCAGCAGCGCCGGCGCGCCATAGGCAGCCGCAAGTGCCCGGGTCACCTGGGCGGCACCGATGTCATAGGCGATGTGGGTCGAAAACAGGGCCGGATCCAGGCCCAGATGGTCCATGCCCGGCGGCAGGGCATTGGAGGCATGGTCGCACAGGAACAGGATTTGACCGGTCCCGGAAACGTATTCGAAGGCGTTTTCCGTCATGGTCCGACGGTATAGATTCGCCTGCCGTTGACCAACGCGGCGTTTCGCGCGAAACCGGGACCACGATGCGTCGCACGACCCTGATCCTGCTTGCGACTTTGGCCTTCGCCGCCACCCCGGCCCAGGCCGCTTTCAAGATATGCAACAAGTCCGGCCTGCCCGCCCGCGTGGCGCTGGGACGGTTTGATGGCACAAGCTGGTCGAGCGAGGGCTGGTGGACGGTGGCGCCCAAGGAATGCACCGCCATCCTGACCGGGCCCCTTCAGGGACGCTTCTATTATCTCTATGCCAGCGATGGCGCGGCCGGCGTCTGGGAAGGCAAGACCCGCTTCTGCGTCAGCCCCGACAAGCGCTTCACCGCCAAGGGCCGCGGACAATGCATGAGCCGGGGCCTCGACACGCGCGGCTTCTTCCAGGTGGACACCGGCAAGAAAGCCGACTGGACCCAAAACCTTTCCAACTAGAGTTTGAGACATGCGCCGCCGCAGAAAGACCAAGATCCTCGCCACCCTGGGCCCCGCGTCCAACACCCGCGAAAAGATGCGCGCGCTGTTCGAGGCGGGTGTCGACGTCTTTCGCATCAACATGAGCCACACCAACCACGACATGCTGAAGCAGATGGTGGCCGACCTGCGCGCGCTGTCCGAGGAAGTGGGCACCCATATCGGCATCCTGTGCGACCTGCAGGGCCCCAAGATCCGGCTGGGCAAGCTGCCCGGCGGCCCGCGCATGCTGGTGGAAGGCGAGCGCATCCGCCTGGTACTGGGCGAGACCACCGACAAGCCGGAAGAGGTGCCGATCCCGCATCCGGAAATCTTCGAGGCGATCAAGCAGAAGCATGCGCTGTTGATCGACGACGGCAAGGTGCGGCTGCGCCTGCTGAAGAAAGCCGACACTTTCGCGGAAGCCATCGTGGAAGTGGCGGGCGAGATCAAGGATCGCAAGGGCGTGAACATGCCCGACACCCTGCTGCCCATGTCGGCCATGACACCGAAGGACCGCGCCGACCTAGACGCGGCGCTGGCGCAGAATGTGGACTGGATCGCGCTGAGCTTCGTGCAGCGCCCCGAAGATGTGGCCGAGCTGAATGAAATCGTGCAGGGCCGCGCCGGCGTGCTGGCCAAGATCGAAAAGCCCAAGGCGCTGGCCTCGCTGGCCGGCATCCTGGAACATGCCGATGCGCTGATGGTGGCCCGCGGCGACTTGGGCGTGGAAATGCCGCTGGAAAGCGTGCCCGGCCTGCAGAAACAGATCACCCGCGCCGCGCGCAAGGCCGGCAAGCCGGTGGTGGTGGCGACCCAGATGCTGGAAAGCATGATCCATGCGCCCATGCCGACGCGTGCCGAAGTATCCGACGTGGCTACCGCGGTGTTCGACGGCGCCGATGCGGTGATGCTGTCGGCGGAATCCGCCAGCGGCGAATATCCGGTGGAAGCGGTGGAGACGATGAACCGCATCGCCTGCTCGATCGAAAGCGATGAGCTGTATCAGTCGTTCATCGAGGCCCAGCGCGGCACCCCCGACAAGACGACGCCCGACGCCATCATGGCGGCAGTGCATGCCATCACCGAAACCATCGAGGCGCGCGCCATCCTGTGCTGGTCCACCACCGGGCGCACGGCGCTGCGCGCCGCGCGCGAGCGGTCCCGCGCCCCCATCATCGCTGCCACCCCCTCGCTGGCGACCGCGCGCCGCATGACCCTGGTCTGGGGCACCCACCCAGTGGTCACGCCCGACATCAACAGCGTCGATGAAATGGTGGGCCAGGCCATCGCCATCGCGGTGAAGGAAGGCTTCGCGGTTCAGGGCGACGACATCGTCGTCACCGCCGGCATCCCCTTCGGTCGCTCGGGCGGCACCAACATGCTGCGCGTGGCCAAGGTTTAACTGACCAGATCGCAGCCCGGCATGGGGAAGTTGCCGGGCACGCGCTTGGACGAGTAGGTGAAATTGTCGGCTAGATAGACATAACGCTGGTGCTGCGCGTCATGCGACAGCACGCGGTATTCATCGGTGCGCGCACCGCCCCAGCCATTCACCTTGGTGATGATGATGGTCAGATGGTCGCCCTTCAGCGACCAGCGGCCGCTTTCATACTGGTCGCTGGCCTTGCCCTTGGTGCAGAAGCGGTGATGGGCGTGGAAGCTGCCATCGGGCGCCATGGTGTCGATATACATGGCGCTGCGGTCCCAGGGTTGGCCGCTGCCGAACCAGGTGCCGGATAAAGGCGCGGCAGCATGCGCAGGCTTTGCGGCCAATATCAACGCCACGACCGCCCAGCGCATCAGCTCACCAGGTCGCAGCGCGGCATGGTGAAACTGTCGGCCACCCGCTTGGGCGTGTAGGTGAAGTTCAGCGGCAGCTCGACATATTTCTGCGCCTTGGGGCCGGCCTGGAGCATCTTGTAAGTGTCGATGCGCGGGTTGAAATTGCCGTCCACCGTCTGCACCGTCAGGGTCAGGATGTCGCCGTTCAGCGCCCAGCGGCCTTCCTGCACCACATCTTCGGTCTTGCCCTTGACGCAGGTGCGATATTCGCCGCGCCAGGAACCGTCGGCGCGCATGCGATCGATATACATGGAGCTTTTGTCGCCGGGCTGGCCACTGCCGAACCAGCTGCCCACCATCGGCGAGGGCGCGGCCAAGGCGGGCATGGCGGTCAGCAACAGCACCGCCAATACACGCATCAGATATCGCGGCCTTCCACAGACGTGGTGAGTTCGCGGATTTTGCGCTGGGCGACGTCGAGCTGCGGATCCAGCGCCAGCGCCTGGCGATAGAGCTTCAGCGCGCCTTTCTTGTCGCCATAGTCTTCCAGCATCGAGGCCAGTTCGACCATCGCGCTGAACTGCCGCGGGTTCAGCAGGACGACTTTCTGCAGGCTGACCAGCGCAGCGGTGTCGTTGTCGGCAGCCGATTCCATCGCCGCGCGCACATGCCAGCCTTCGGCATAATTGGGCGCGATCTGGGTCACCGACTGCACCAGCTTGAGCGCGGTCTTGCCGTCCTGCGCCGCCAGCAGGGCCTGGGCGCGGGTCATCAGCAGGTCGACCGACGGGCTGCCCGAAACGCGGAACATGGCTTCCAGCTTCGCCTCGATCGGCTTGGCCTCTTCCGCGCTCTCGGCCTTTTTCAACTGGGCGAAAAGCTGGTCGATGCCGACCGGCCTAGGATCGGGCTTGGCCGCGGGCTTCTGCACCGGCGGCAGCGCCAGCGCGGCGGACGTCATCAACAGCAGGGCAGCGAGGAAACGCATCCCGCCAGCTTAGTGCGGCTGCACCGGCAATTCCAGATTGACCGGCTTGGGACCGCCTTCGGCCCAATCCAACAGTTCCGCAATGTGCAGAATGGGCTGGTTCAGGCCCTCGCCTGCCGCCAGGTGCTGCAGACAGCCGATATTGCCGCTGACCAGCACGTCGGGATTGGCCGCCGCAATGTTGCCAAGCTTGCGCTGGCGCAACTGGCCGGAGAGTTCCGGCTGCAGGATGGAATAGGTGCCGGCCGATCCGCAGCAGAGATTGGATTCCAAGAACGGCGTGACGAGGAAGCCCGCAGCTTCCAGCATCGCCTCGCCCGTGCCGTTCAGCTTCAGGCTGTTCTGCAGGCTGCAGGCCGGGTGATAGGCGACACGAAGCCCATGCGGCGGCGTCGCCGTCATGGGCGTGCACAGTTCCGCGAAGTCGCGCGCGGCGGCCGCGAACTTCGCTGCGCGCGGCTCCCAGACTGGATCGCCGGCAAACTGGTGGGCGTAATCCTTCAACTGCGCAGAGCAGCCGGTGGCGGTGATCAGCACGCCGTCGAACCGACCGCGCTCATAGGCTTCGATGGCTTTCCTGGCCCAGGCGCGGCTGTCGTCTTCGCGGCCCATGTGATGGGGCAGCGCGCCGCAACAGCCGGAGCCCTCCAGCGCAATGAGTTCGATGCCGCGCCGCGCCAGCACGCGTGCTACCGCCGCATCGATCTGCGGCGCCAGCGCGCCCTGCACACAGCCGGGCATGATGGCGATACGCTGCTTGACGACGTCGGGCTTGGGGAACACATGCGGTTCCGGGCCCTGCGGACGTGCAGCGGCGCCGATGGCGGCCATCGCGCCCAAGCGACCGGGCATCAGCTTCGCAACCGGGCCACCGAGCTTGGCCAGCAGCAGGCCGATGCGTACCAGCGCGGGCCGCGTCATCACCGTGGCGATGGTCCAGCGCAGCAGGCGGTCGCCCAGCGGTCGCTTGTAGTGTTCCTGGATATGGGCGCGTGCCTGATCGACCAGGCGCTGGTAGTTCACGCTGGAAGGACACGCCGTTTTGCAGTTCAGGCATGACAGGCAGCGGTCGATATGATGCACGGTTTCGGGGCTCGGCGAGCCGCCCCTTTCCAGCATGTCCTTCATCAACACGATGCGGCCGCGCGGGCTGTCGCGTTCGTCACCCAGCACGACATAGGTCGGGCAGGTCGCGGTGCAGATGCCGCAATGGACGCAGGAACGCACCGCCTTGGCGGCGGGACCAACCTGCGGATCGGCAAGCTGTTCGGCGGTGAAATTGTATCTCATGAAATTCTGCCCGGATTGAACAGGCCCAGCGGATCGAAGGCCGCTTTCACCGATTGAGTCAACGCGGCAAGTGCCTTGGGCTGCGGGGTGTACAACCCCAGCGTGGCGCGGGATTCCGCAGAGGCGCGCAACAGCATGGCCTGCCCCTTGTATTTGGCTGCTATAGCACGAATGCGCGCGGCATCCGCCGGCTCGGCCGCTAGCCACAGCACGCCGCCGGCAAGGTCGCCCAGCCAGTGCTTAGCGTTCAGTTCTTTCGCGACGGCCGGCGCATCCGATGGCGCCACGAACACGCGCCAGATATCGCCCGCGATGTCGGCAAAGATATCGCCGCAGCCAATGCCGGCGAAGGGGTCGGCATCCAGGCGCTGCAGGCCGTGGCCGACCAGTCCGTGCAGCAGCGCGATCTTTTCTTCCAGCGGCTTGGCCGCGCCTTCCAATTTGATCAAGGCTGCACCCTGTCCCACATCGCGCATCATGCCGGCGGGCATATAGGCCAGGCCCGCAGGCTCCAGCGCCGAGAGCGCCACCTTGCGCAGCGTCGCGAACCCGATGTCCGGCGCCACATCGGCCAGCGCCAGCACCGCGTGATGCGCGGGCTTGGGGTATACGCGGAAGGTCAGCTCGGTCATCACGCCAAGCGTGCCGAAGGCGCCGCACATCAGCTTGGGCAGGTCGAAGCCGGTGACATTCTTCACCACCTTGCTGCCGGCCTTGAAGCTTTCGCCCAACCCGTTGACGCCATGGAAGCCCAGCAGCGAATCCCGCGCGCCGCCATGGCGCAGCTTGCCCGAGCCCGACGCATCGCACGCCACGGCGCCCGCAAGCGTCGCGATGCCGTTGCTGCCCAATAGCCGCGACCAGTCGGCCGGGTCGAAGCCCAGCCGCTGGCCTTTCTCGGCCAAGGTCGCAACGATCTGCGACAGTGGCGTCGCCGGCAGCGCCGTCAGGATCAGCTCTTCCGGTTCATACTTCACAATGCCGGAAAGGCTCGAGACATCCAGCATGGGCAGGTTGACCAGCGGGCGGCCCACCGTGCGGCGTGTGCCGCCGGAGATGATCTCGAACGGCGCGTGATCGGCGCGGGCAGCGCGCACGAAATCGACGACCTGGGATTCTGAAGTAACGCTGCTCATCAGTAACGCGGGATATGGGAATGGGGCAGCTTGCCGCCATGGGCGTGGATATGGCCCTTCTCGATGCACACCGAAAGCGTCGGGAACACCTTGCCGGGGTTGAACAGGCCATCGCTGTCGAAAGCGCACTTCACGCGATGCTGCTGGTCCAGGTCGCTTTCGGCGAACTGATCGGTCATCAGATCGCGCTTCTCGATGCCCACGCCATGTTCGCCGGTCAGCACACCGCCAACCTTGACGCACAGCTTCAGGATATCAGCGCCGAATTCCTCGGCCTTCTCGAAATCGCCCGGCTTCATCACATCGAACAGGATCAGCGGATGCAGATTGCCGTCGCCGGCATGGAACACGTTGCAGAAGCCCAGGCCGTGCTTTTGCGACAGCTCTTCCATTTCGGTCAGAACCGCGGGCAGCGCATGGCGCGGAATGGTGCCGTCCATGCAGATCATGTCGGGTGCCAGCTTGCCCATGGCGGCGAATGCCGCCTTGCGGCCCGACCAGATACGAGCGCGCTGTTTCTCATCGGTGGCTTCCACCGTCTTGCCGCCGCATTCCGCGACGATCGCGGTGACGCGGGCCACGGCGTGGGTGACATCGGCTTCCACGCCATCGGCGTCGATGATCAGGATGCCTTCGGCGCCGGCGGGATAGCCCGGCTGGTTGTAGCTTTCGATGGCTTCGGCGGCGCGGCGATCCATGAACTCCATCGCCGCGGGGACCACGCCATCGGCGATGATGCGCGCCACGCATTCGCCCGCCGCCGGCACGCTGTCGAACGAGGCCATCATGGTGCGCGTCACCGGTGCCTTGCGCAGGATCTTCACCACCACTTCGACCACTACGCCCAGCAAGCCTTCGCTGCCGGTGACCAGGCCCAGCAGGTCCAGCCCGCCCTGGTTGCCGCACTTGCCGCCCAGGGTGACGATCTCACCGCCCGGCAAGACCATCGTCACGCCGAGAAGATTGTTGGTGGTGAGGCCGTATTTCAGGCAGTGCAGTCCACCGGAATTCTCCGCCACATTGCCGCCAATGGTGCAGGCGACCTGGCTGGAGGGATCGGGCGCATAATAGAAGCCCTGGGCTTCCACCGCCTTGGTGATGTTCAGGTTGGTGACGCCGGGCTCGACCGTGACGCAGCCGTTCTCGTAATCGATCTCGACAATGCGCTTCATGCGGCCCATGCCGATCAGGATGCCATCCTCGCGCGGCAAGGCGCCGCCCGACAGCGACGTGCCCGCGCCGCGCGGCACGATGGGCACGCCGTGTTCCTGTGCAAACTTCAGGACTTCGGAAACCTGATAGCGATCCGACGGCAGCACCACGACCAGCGGCGTCTGGTGATAGGCGCTCAGCGCATCGGCATCGAAGGTGGCAAGGCCCGATTCATCGGCGACCACGCCATCGGGCACGATGGCGCGCAGGCCGGCCACGATCTCAGCGCGGCGGGCGACAATGCTTGTATCGGTGGGCGGAAGAAGCATGCGCGTCTGTATACGAGCACAGACGCCCGGGTGTTAGCCCTGACGCGCCTTGAAGCGCGGATTCTTCTTGTTGATCACGTAAACGCGACCCTTGCGGCGAATCACGCGGCAATCCTTGTCACGCTTCTTGAGCGAACGGAGGGAGTTGCGAACCTTCATGATGACACGCGCCTTTGGGACCTTTCGGCCGTTCAGGGCCGGGGATTTACGGAGGCGCGGAAACTATTGGTCCGACCCCACCCTGTCAACCGCAGAAACGGGGTAAAAAAAGGCGGTTTTCCGCCAAAAAAGCCACAAACCGGTGTAGCCTTTAACCCATGATGCGCCGTTTCCCCGTTCTAACCGGCCTGCAGCGCCTGGCCGCCCTCTCTGGGTTGCAGCGCCTCGCGGCGCTGTGCGGCACGCTGGTGGTGGTCGCCTGCGCGGCCACGGCGCCCAGGCCGACGCCGCCGGCACAACCTGCGGTTTCCATCCCCGTCCAGCCGCCCACCCGGCCCGGCAGCGGCAACCCCGTTTTCGATGCCTGGCTGGAACAGGCGCGCGGCCAGGCGCTGGCGCAGGGCATCCGGCCCGAGGTGTTCGACCAGGCCACAGCGGGAATCGCGCCGATCGCATCGATCGCAGCGTCGAACGCCAACCAGCCGGAATTCACCAAACAAGTCTGGACCTATCTGGACAGCGCCGTCTCAGCGCGCCGGGTGAAGGACGCGCAGCTGATGCTGTCGCGTTATGGCGACGTCCTGGCGCGAATCGAAAGCCAGAGCGGCGTGCGCAAAGAGATACTGGTCGCGATCTGGGGCATGGAGACCGACTACGGCGCCGACAGCGGCGGGCTGCCGCTCTTTGCCGCCCTGGCGACGCTCGCCTATGACGGCCCGCGCGCCAGTTACGCGCGTCCCGAATTCTTCGCCGCCCTGCGCCTGTACCAGGAGCAGCGCTATCCGTTGAGCGAGATGACGGCGTCGTGGGCCGGCGCCTTCGGCCAGACCCAGTTCACGCCCACCACCTTCTTCAAATACGCCACCGATGGCGATGGCGATGGCCGCATCGATCTGTGGCAATCCGCCCCCGATGCGCTGGCGTCTTCGGCGCGGCTGCTGCAGGCGCAAGGCTGGCGGCCGGGCCAGCCCTGGGGTTATGAAATCCGCCTGCCCGGCAACTTCGCCTATGAAGACGCCGATACCGATACCGTCAAATCCATCGCCGACTGGCGTGTACGCGGCGTCACCACTATCAGTGGCGCACCGCTGCCCGATGCGGCGGACGGCGCATCGATCTATCTGCCGGCGGGCGCGCGCGGACCGGCCTTTCTGCTGCTGCCCAACTTCAGCGTCATCCTGAAGTACAACAACGCCGCCAGCTATGCGCTGGCCGTTGCCTTGCTGGCCGACCGCATGGCGGGCGCGCCGGGCGTGATCCACGCCTGGCCGCGCGACGAACGCGCGCTGTCACGCGATGAGCGCCTGCGCTTCCAGACCGAACTGACCGCGCTGGGCTTCGACACTGGCGCGCCGGATGGCATCCTGGGCCGCAAGAGCCGCGCCGCGCTGCGTGCCTGGCAAAAGGCGCGCGGGCTTGCCGCCGACGGCTTCGCCACGGCCGACGTCCTTGCCCGGATCGACAAGGACGTCAGCCGGTAATCGCGGTCAATTGCCGATCGAAGCGGTGGAGGCCATCGTCTTTTCGGCGGCGGCACTGGCCATCTTGCGCAACGCCGAGGCGCTGATGCGATCCACGCAGGACTGGGTGATGGCGCTGTAATGCGACAGGGGCAGGCTGGCGCTGGCTTCCACGGCGCAGGCCTTCACGGCGGCGCTATGGACCTTGTCGGCCAGTTCGTCGGCCTGGACGGTGGTGAGGGCGGTCAAAGACAGGATTGCTGCAAGAGCGAAGGTGCGGGTCATAAGAGTCTCCAATAGGTTGCGGTTTGCAATCCTGGAACGCTCGCCTGCCTTCGCTGCTCTATGATCTTTTGGCGTTTCAAAACGCCTTCAGTTCAACGAATTTGATGCGGTAAGGGTGCGCGCGTTCGCCCCTGTTCTCAAGCCAAAATCGCATGACAGGAGCTTATGTCGCACTGCACCATTTTATGTGCTGCAATGCACAAAACTGAGCAGATTCTGACTCAATTCCGTGCAGCGGAAGCTCAGTGCATCTTTTTAAAGCGCACCGTGCTGGAGTCGCTGCGGCCTTCGGCGTCGACCACCGTCACCTTGGCCAGTCCTTCACCACTGGGCGTGTAGAGCGCCGGCGCGAAGCGGTCGAAGCTGCCCAGCGGCGCGCCATTCACCAGCCAGGTCAAAGGCGCACGCCCGCCATCCGCCTTGAATTGCATCGCGGCGTCTTTCGCCTTTGCATCCGGCAGCGGCACCACTGCGCCATTGGGCGGGAAGGCAATGGTCGGCGGCGGCAGTTGCGCGACCTGCTGCACCTGGGCCGGCGCCTGTTCGCGGGTGAAGACGCGCAAGGATGGCGGCAGCTCATCAGTGGCGCGCACCAGCAGCGCACCGGCGGGCACCGGCGGCGCGGGTCGTTTGTCGGGCGGCAAGAGGCCGAACATCTTCAGCAGGATCGGCGCGCCGGCTTCGCGCCCGACATGCCCCGGTCTCGGCGTGCCGTCAGCACGGCCTACCCACACCGCCACGGTGTAGTCGTTGGAGAAGCCCACAGACCAGGCATCACGGAAGCCGTAGCTGGTGCCTGTCTTGAATCCGATGGTGCGCTTCTTGAGCAGCCCCTGCCCCATCGCCCAGCCATCGGGCAATGCCACGCCGTCCAGCACGTCGCGCACATAGTAGGCCGCGACCGGACCGAAAAGGCGATGCGACGGCGCATCCGGCGTGCCCGCGATCACACGAAGGCCGCGCGCCTGTCCACCTTCGGCGATGCCGGCATAGAGCATCGCCACATCCGCCAGCGGCACACCCAGACCGCCCAGTGCCACCGGCAGCGACGGCGCGTCGCGGGTGGGGAAGCTCAAGCGTGCGCCGGCATTCTGAAGTGACAAAGTGAAAGCCAGCGGACCGACCCGGTCCAGCACCATGACGGCGGGAATGTTCAGGGACATCTGCAGGGCGTCGCGCGCCGTCACCGCGCCCTGGAACTGGCCATCGAAATCCTTGGGCGCATAGTCGCCGAAGGTCGTGGCTTCGTCCTGCATCCGCGTCATGGGATGCAGGATCAGATCGTCGAAGGCCAGGCCATAAATGAAAGGCTTCAGCGCCGAACCTGGCGAGCGCGCGCGGTTTGCCAGATCGACCTGGCCGCTGCGGCCCCAATAGTCCGTGCCACCGACATAGGCGACCAGATTGCGGGTCTTGTTCTCCACCACCACCAGCGCAACGTCGGCGGCGTCATCGAAATAGGCGCGTTCCTGCTTGGCCAGGCGTTCGGCGGCGGCCTGGATGTTCGCGTCCAGCGTGGTGACGATGCGCGGACTTTTATTTTTCAGCACCAGCCGCTGCGCCAGGTGCGGCGCGTTCAGCGGCATGGCCTGGCGGGCAAACGGCACGCCTTCCTTGCGTGCGACGCTTGCGTCGCCTGCGGTAACGATGCCGTCTTCCACCATGCGGGTCAGCACATGGTCGCGCCCCCGCAGCGCGGCCTGGGCGTGGCGGTCGGGACGCTGGCGCACCGGCGACTGGGGCAAGGCCACCAGCAGCGCAGATTCGGCCAAATCGAGATCGCGCGGCTCCTTGCCGAAATAGGATAGCGAGGCAGCGCGCACGCCTTCCAGGTTGCCGCCCATCGGCGCCAAGGTCAGATACAGCGACAGGATTTCGTCCTTGGAATAGCGCTCTTCCAGCTGGGCAGCACGCACGATCTGGATCAGCTTGCCCGCCATATCGTGCCCATGGGGCTCCAAAAGACGGGCCACCTGCATGGTCAGGGTGGAACCACCACTGACGATGTGATGGGCTTTGGCCAGCTGATAGACCGCGCGCAGCATCGCCAGGCCATCGACGCCGTGATGCTGTTCGAAGCGCTTGTCTTCATACGCGGTCAGCATGGCGAGATAACGCGTGCCGACCTGTTCGGGCGTGGTCTTGATGCGCCAGGCGCCGTCCTTGGACAGGAACGCGCGCAGCAAGGTGCCGTCCTTCGCCGTCACTTCCGGTGACAGCGTATTCGCCCGCGTCATGTCGGGCGGATTGGCGCGATCGATGGTGATCAGCGCACAGACCACACCCAACGCCGTCCAGGCGGTACGAACCCAGCGCTGACGGGGTGCGCTCATTGGCCGATATTCATCTGTCCCATGCCGGTGCGCGCGCGGACCGCAGGCGCATACATGTCTTCCACGCTGGCGGCGGGCAGCGCGAACCTGCCCACCGACACCGCGCGCGCGATGTAGGCGACATGGAAGCTCGGCGTCGGCTCGGGCCCCTTGCGGTTCATGGGGCGGTAGCGCTCGCCAATGTCGAAGGCCGCCACGAAGCGGTCGTCGCGGGCATCCTGCATGCCGGCATCGGTCAGTCCACCCAGGAAAGGATAGGCCTTGGCGTCGTCGCCTGCCAGCGGCTGCTCGATCTCCAGCCCCGCGGGCAGCAGGTCGATCACGCCCATCTGGCGATACAGCGCATTGGGCATCTGGCCGCTGATCTCCACGATCACGCGGTCATTCTGCTTCAGGCTGCCCACATCGGCAGGCGCGCCCGACATGGTCCAGATGGTCTTGCTGATGGTGAAGCCATTGGCCGCCGCCGGCAGCGCCGCATTGGGCGTGCCGGTCACCGACGTCGAACGCCAGACCTGCGCGTCGCCCTTGTTGGCCACCGTCACGCCGGTGTTCAGCTGCGCCAGGGTCGGTGACAGCCGCACCGCGCCGTCACGCGGGCTCGCGGGCGCACCGTTGACGGTGATGTTCAGCGGCAGCTTCTGCTTCGTCAGCGCATAGGCCGCGCGCAGCATCCAGCCCTTTTCCTGGGTGGTGGTGTCCTGCACGCGGGTGTTTACGCTTTTCACCTTGTCCAGCAGCACCGGCACCAGGTCGGCCTTGCCGTTCTCGGCCGCCAGCGCAATCGCGCCCGACAGGTCTCGCAGCAGCGAGCCATAGATGTCGTGCGGATAGCTGGCCGGGTCGGCGGACGCCACGATGCTGCGCGCCTTGCCGAAGCCGTACTCGGCACGGCTGCGGTCACCGACCTGCGCGGCTGCCGCACCCGTCAGGGCCGCGGCCAGCGCCGACTTCATGCCGCCCACCCTGGTGTCGCTGAAATAGCGCAGATCGCTGACATTGGCCTGGCCGTTCTGCGCCAGCACATAAAAGGCATAGGCGCGGGTCTGGTCGTCGCTGCCCTGCGAGGCGGCGCTGGTCTTCAGCCAGTTGGCGGCGCGCTTGATCGCATCATTGGGCACGACAAAGCCTTTGGCCTTGGCCTGAAACAGGAAATCCACCGCATAGACGCTGATGAAGGGATCGGCATCGCTGCCCGGCCCCCACATGCCGAAGTCACCGGCGAAGTTCTGCATGTCCAGCACCTGATCGACGGCGGTCTGGATGCGCGGGCGCAGTGCGTTGTCGCGCGGCAGACCGGCGAGATCGGCGACATCGTTGAACAGCAGCAACGGCTGGGCGCGGCTCGTTGTCTGTTCGATGCACCCATAAGGATACTTGTCCAGCCACTTGAGCAGCCCGGCGACATTGCTGTAGCCGTGGCTGGCCGAGACGCTGATGGTCACCGCTGCCGTCGAACCGACCAGGTCGCTGATCACCCCGCGATTGGCGGTGTAGCTGCCACCGGCGGGCAGCGGCAGTTCTTCCTCGCGGCTGATGTCGAGCTGCGCGGCACGCACCTGGATCGGCCAGCCATGGCTGACATGGAAGCCGTTGGGGCCCTTCACATCCAAGGTAATGCCGGCGATGCCCAACCCGGCACCACGCAACTGCACGGGCACCAGCACGCGCTGCTTGGCTTTCAATTGCTGGGTGATGGTGGCTTGTGCGCCATCCGCCAGCGACACCGGGCCATGGGTCTGGATGGTGGCGATGTACGCGCCCGGTCCGCCCTCGACATTGTCCAGGTTCAACGCCGCACCGATGGTGTCGCCGGGCGACAGGAAGCGCGGCAGCACCAGGTCCGCGACCACCGGATCGCGCACCACCAGCATCTTGTCGGCATGGCCCAGCTTATCGCTGCTCCACGCCACCGCCATCAGCCGCAGCGAACCATTGAAGTCGGGCACATCGAAGGTGATGTTGGCGACGCCGCCTGCACCCACCTTCACCACGCCGCTGAACAGCGCCACGGTACGTTGCGGCACCACGGCCAGCGAACGGCCGCCGAAGCCGTCGCCGCCCTGCTCCAGCGCGCCGACCGCGCCTTTCTCGACCCGGATCAGCCGGCCGTAATCGTCGCGCATCAGCACGCCCAGCCGTCGCTTGCCGAAATAGTAATCGACCGGATCCGGCGACTTGAAATCGGTGAGCTGCAGGATGCCCTCATCCACCGCCGCCAGGGTGACGAAGACATCGCCGCTGCCGCCCTTGATGGTCACCGGCAGGGTCACCTTCTGGCGGGGACGCACCTTGTCACCGCCGCCGATGGCCACGTTCAGGGTGCGTGGCGCATTGTCGACCCCTAGCCAGGCGACGCCGATGCTGCGCACCGGCTCGCGCGGTTTCACCTGCGCCAACGGACGATAGGCTGTCACCAGCACGTAAGCGCCAGCGCCCCAGTCGGCCGAGACCGGAATGTCGATCGTGCTGCCGCCCGCCGCCACATCAATGGTGCGCGAACTGAACACCTTGTCGCCCGCCACCACGACCAGCGCCTTGCCGTTGCCGTCGGGCTTGATGCGCACATGCGCCACCTGGCCCGGCGCGAAGGACGGCTTGTCGGCGGCGACGGGGATGCGGTCGGGCCGGTCGCCGGCGCTGCTGGCAGCCCAACCGGAATAGAAGCGATAGCTCGACGCCGCACCCGACTTGGGATCGCTGATGGTCAACCGATACGTGCCGTAAGGCAGCGCCTGTTCCAGCCGCGCCGACGCGCCGGTGCCCAGCGCCATGCCGCCCGAGGTGATCAGCCGGTCGCGCGTGGTGGGCTGGTACTTCCATTCGCCATTGGCCTGGAACCACTGATAGCTGGTGTCCTCGCGCACCCAGCTGAAGGTGACGCCATCCAGCGCGATGCGCTTGCCGTCGCCGTCCAGCGCGATCACTTCGAAGCCGGCGCGGGCATTCTCGGCGACCTGGCCGCCGTCGAACACCGGGCGAATGCCGATGGCGACGTCATGGGTGCGGATGGGAATGTCGGTGGTTTTGTCGGTGGTGCGCCCGCCAGGCTCGTGGATCGACACGCGCACCTTGGCCTTCAGCGGCAAGGTGGTGTCGGCCAGCGCGCCGGTATTGCCGCTGACGGTGCTGATGCCAGCGGCATCGGTCTCCGGGACCGTCAGTTCGACCTTGGTTTCCGAGAAGCTGTCGTCCACCCGGCCGAACTGCCAGCCGCGATAGCCATCGAAGGGTGTGGGATCGGCGGCGATGGTGGCTTCGGCGTCGCCCGACAGTCCACCGCCCGGCGCACCGTACAGGAAGCGCGCCTCGGTGCGGACATGGAAGTCGCCACCCGGCTTGATGCTTTTCTCGACCGCCGAGAGCGTCACCTTCAGCCGCTGGGGCACGAAGTCGGCCACATCGAACTGCACGCGCCCCACCGCATCGCCCTTGGGATCGATGTAGGCGCTGATCTGCCAGCGGCCATGCGGCGCGCTGGGCGACAGCTGCAGGGTCCAGGGTGCCGAGCCCGCCATCAGTCTGTCGCCGGCGACCGTGATGCGGCCGACCTCGATGCCGTCGGGGCGTTGTGCCACAAGCGTCAGCGGCGCAGTGACGGCGGTGCCGACACGGTCGCGCAGCATGGCAACGGCCTGCACGGTCTCGCCGGGGCGATAGATGCCGCGATCGGTATAGAGCCAGGTGTCGACCGGGCCGGGGCTGGCGCGCCCACCCACGCCGCGATCTGTCAGGTCGAAGGCGCTGCGGCGAAGGTCCAGGAAGGTAAAATCCCCGCCCGGACCATACGCCATCACCATGACAGGCTCGTCGCCGCCCTTGGCACGCATCAGCCCGGCATCAAAATCGCCGCGGCCATTGGCGTCGGTGGTGACGGTGCCCAGCACATTGTTGTTGTGCGCAATAAGCGTCAGCTTCACCCCGGCCATCGGCGTGGCGTGGTTGTAGGAGCGGGCAAAGACGCTCAAGCCCGAACCCGCTGCCGCACTGGCGCTGGTGAAGCTGGTCAGCGCAATGTCGCTGTCCACCACCCACTGCATCGCCAGCTGGTCGCCATAATCCTCGTCGCTGGCGGGCTTCTTGGCATTGTCCTGCGCTACGATGACATAGGCGCCGGGCTTGGCGCCCTTCAGCAGGTCGTGGATGGGGATCAGCGTAACGACGCTGTCATTCTTGACATTGTCGACCGCCATGGTGCCCGACCAGACCAGGGTACCCTGGTTGTTTTCCAGCTGCTTGCTGTCCCAGCCATACAGCGTGGTCTGGTCCACCGTGCCGGTCTCGATCTGCGACAGCAGCCGGTCGCCGACGCGGATGATCTTCACCGCCAGCTTGTCGATATTGACCGTGGTGACCGGAACGCCGGCGGCATTGTCGCGCGGCAGGATGATGCCGCCGCCGAACCGCACCAGCGAAGGCTTGTCGCGCAGCTCGACCGGCACGGTCTCGTCCGCCGCCAGCTTCTCGCCCGTCGAGGCGGGGAGTCCGGTTTTCAAAGTGACATTGTAGGTCTTGTCGAAGGCAAGCCCGGCCAGGCAGAGGCGGTTGTCCACCACCCGCAGCGCCGTCTTCACCACCGGATCGATGGCGATGTAATCCTCGTAGTGGGTCTTGCCGCTGGCGTCCAAAGTGCGGGTAAAGACCAGACAGGCCTGGGCCTGCGCCTTGGAGACATCGACATCCAGGCGGCGGAAGACGAAGTCCTTGGCCTGTTCCTCGCGCGGGGCGGTCAGGCTGCCGGTGACGCTGGAAAGCCCGTTCTGCAGGCGGGCGAACATGCCGTCACCGGTGATGTCGGGCTTGCCGGCCAGCCAGATAAAGGCCAGGGCCATGACGGCCACCGCGGCGATGCCGCCACCGATGATGAGAAGAAGCCTGTGGTTCTTGTTCATGGCTTTACCCCTGGTCGCACGGCCTGACGCCTCGCTACGCTCGGCTGGCCGATGCTCCGCCCCGATTCCGGAGTGCAAAATCTAATGCAAGCACGCGCGCGAATCGCGGCGGGACCATGACAAAGCGGTGAGTAGATTCCGGCTTGTGAAAATAATTATGCGCGGCAATCGACTCGCCGCCGTGCACCCGCGCGGAAGTGGCACTGGCGGGTGTGGCCGCCGTTCGAATCATACAGATCGATGGTCCAGCCGCTTTTGGCCCTGGTCATCAGCAGGAAGCCGAAACCGCCCACCGACAGGCCGTCGGCCACCTTCACCCCGGAATGGCCCAGGAAGGTCGCGCCGCGCAGGTTCTTGGGCGTGATGTCCAGCTTGTCGCCGCCATTGCCGGCCACGACCTGGGGCGGCACCTCGGCCTTGTCGTAGTTGATCGCCTCGAACGTGTGGATGTGGCCGGAGAGCTGCAATTCCACGTTGGCCGGCAGCATGGGCTTGCCCTTGGCTTCGGCCAGCCGCGCCGCCTCGATCAGGGTCAGGTTGCCGCCGATGGGAATGCCCAACGGCCCTGTGATCGCCGCCCAGGTGGGGCGGTGATGGACGAACCAGACCGGACCCGGCGCATCGGCCAGGCTGCCGATCTCGGTGGCGTACGTCTGGGCCATTGCGCTGTCCAGGTCGGTTTCGCCCGACACCGCATCGTCCAGCACGCCCAGGGTCAGGCTTTTCAGGTCCACGGTGTAGAGCGGCACATGCGTGGCGCAGGGCGCGGGTGCGCCCGGCCCCATTAGCAACTGCCAGCCGGTGCCGGCGCGCACGCAGTCTTCGTGGTTGCCCCGCGCCAGCACGATCGGCGCCGCCGCCAGCAGGGGTGCGGCCGGCGAAAAGAAATCCGCCTGCCAAGTCGTCCAATTGTCGCCCCAGGGCGAGCCTTCACAGCCGCTGTTGCCGGCAGGACAGGCGCTTTCGCGATACAGGTAATCGCCGACATGGATGACGAGATCGGGCTTCAGCTTTGCGGCGGCGGCGGCAAGCTGCGGGAACGGCCACTTGTCGGGCTCGTTGCAGGCCTGAAGCGTCTCGCCCTTGATGCGGCAACCGGTGTCACCCAGCACCAGTATGCGTTTGGGCTCGGCCATGGGGGCAGGCAGTTTTACGAGCCGAGCATCAGACAGACATACTTCATTCGCACCGACCGGAGGACATGGCTCCGGCGCACCGACATACCCCACCCATTTTCCGTCCGTGGGCTCAGACACGGAGCAAACACGCTTGAACGCGAGCGTTGGCTCGGCGCGCACGTCCATTATTCGGTGCGCCCCTTTATCCGAGTAGACCGTAGGACAGTTGGCGAGGTCGGTAACAATCCTGACTTCATAGCCACCCTCCACGGGCTGGACCCAAGCTGAGTCGGCCTGGGCCGCGGTGGCGATGGCAAGGCAGACAGCGAGCGCGGTTTTCATGGCCGCGACCCTAGCCCTCAGAAGAGACGCTTCAAAGTCACTTTCCAGATTCGACCGATGCCCGGCAGCGCCGACAGGTTGGCATAGGTGTCTGCACCCGGCGTGAAATAGCGTTCATCGCCCAGGTTGTTCACGTTCACATCGCCTTCCCACGTGTCCCATTGGACGAAGGCGGACGCGTTCAGGGTGACATAGGACGGGAAGGTGATCGGATTGGGCACTGTCTGGCGAGTATGGCCGACATAGGTGCCGCCGAAGGTCGCGCCCCAAACACCCCAATCCTGCGGATCGCCGGTGTAGGTGATGTAGGGGCTGATGACGGCATGCGGTTGCAGGCTGTCCTCGTAATCGCCGGGCCTCAGGGATGAGAAATCGAACACCAGGTAACCGCCGCCGAAACCATCCTGCGGCGCGATGCCGAAGGTGCGCGCCGGTACATAGGCAAAGCTGTGGTCCGGGCCCTTGACGGTGGTGTGCTGCAGGTTGCCTGCCAAAGTCAGGCTGAGATTGGCGTTGGCGACGTAACGCAGCTCCAGCTCGACGCCCTTGGCGCGAGTGCCCACGACATTGACGACGCCGCCGCCTTGCTCCAGCCGGGTGCGGTTCTGCACGTACCAGTCGAGCGCACCCTGAATGTGATCGTCCAGCGCGGTGAATTTCACGCCCGCTTCGTTCAGGAACGAGTTGGACAGCCAGGCACGGTTGGCCAGCAACACTGTCGAAACCTCGCTGGCCTGTCCGATCTCCAGTCCCGACGATTTGGCGCTGGTGACATAGGGCACCAGACCCCAGGGCGTGGTGTAGGACAGCGAAGCGCTGTAGGTGAACTTGCCCGCGTCGCCGCGACCCGACGCAGGCGCGAACGACATCACACCGGTGTTGGTCGAGCGCACGTTATAGGCGTCATAGCGCCCGCCCAAAGTCAGGTCGAAACGGTTCCAGACCGCGTCGGTGGTGACGAAGGCGCCGGCATCGGCGGTGTTGGTGGCGATGTCGTTTTCCCAGCCAAGCCCCATGACACCCGGCGGATCGGTGTTGAAGGGGCTGTCGATGATGTCGTTGGGTTGGGCGCCCAGGCTGATGTCGCGGCGGTCCAGCGCGATGACACCGGAGTTGTAGCTTTCGCGGCCGCGGGCATGGACATACCGGTAGCCGACGCCTGCCACCGTCTGGGTCTTCACCGCGCCGATCTCGCGCTTCAAATCATAGCGCGCCCGCACCTCGCCGATCTGGGTGCGATAGGAGCCGGGAAAGCCGTAGGACACGAAGCGGTCATTGGCCAAAGTATCGACAAACGCCTGCAGCTTGAGCGTGCCGTCGCCCAATGGCCGCGCCACTTCGACGAAGCCGGTATGGGTGGCGGTGTTGGAGAAATCGACCCCGCGCGCGACATAGACGGTGCGTGGATCGAGATGCGTGGTGCCGACACCGGTATTCAACTGATGTGCCGCATCGGTGCAGCCCATGCAGGCCAGCGGCGTGAAGCCCGGTGCGAAGGTGTACGGGTTGCCGCCCAGGTCGTTGAAGGTGAGGTATTTTCCGTTAGCCGCGACAAGAGAGGTGTTGCGACCAGTGACATAGGTACCGCTGTCGATCAGCTGCTGGGTCAGACGGTTCCAGCCCGGCGTCTGCACCTCGCCATTGGAATGATAGAACATGTAGTCGGCCAGCAGGCGCCAGTCGCCTGCGTCCAGGGTGCCCGACACTTCCAGCAACTGATGGCTGGGATGCAGGCCGCGATAGAAACTGAAGCTGTCGTCGATCTCGCCATAGGCGTGCACGCCGCCCACTGCATCGCCCAGCGCGATCGGCGCATTGATCAGCCCCGTGGCGTTGCGCTTGCTGTAGCTGCCATAAGTGACGCCGATCTCGCCGCCCAGCACATCGTCGGCGCCGGCGGTCTTGGGCAGGAAGTTGACCAGCCCGCCAACCTTGCCCGCGCCATAGATGGGCGATGGCGGCCCGCGCAGAATCTCGATGCCCGCCGCATCGGCCAAAGGCGTCGCGTAGGTGCCCCGGTTCTCGGCGCGCTTGAAGCCGCGATAATAGTTTTCGGCCAGGGTGCCGCGCAGGCTGACCGAACCTTCGACGCCGTAATAGCTGGCGGTGTAGGCCGATGGCGTGATCGCGGTCAGACTGTCCACGCCTTCGATTCCGTAACGGGCGATGGTGGTGTCGCTGACCAGGGTGATGGCGCGCGGTGTTTCCAGCAGCGGCTTGTCCAACCCCAGCGCCGCATCATTGGCGTTGGTGTTGAGCAGGCGCACGACGTCGCCGGTCACCGTGACCTGCTCCACGTCTTGTGCCATTGCCGGACCCGCCCATAGGGCGGCGGCCAGGATGATTGCGCCCCGCGTCATGCGGCGTACATAAGGGGCGCGGTAGGAAATGCCATGTAACATTTTACGTCAGATTGACGCGGATGCCGGCCCGGCGCAAGCAAAATATCGATTAACCGGTTGAGCTATATGGTATTTTTCCACCCGGCGGCGAAGTCATGCGTGGATGCAACCACGGCTCCGCTCAATCCAAGGGCCTCGAGAGTGCCCTCGTGCAGCGCTGGGTCATAGGCCGCGCAGGCATCGGCGGCGATGAAGACATGGAAATCGCGCTCGAACGCATCCCAAGCCGATGAGGCCACGCAACATTCGGTGGTCAGCCCAGCCAGCACCAATGTGTCGATGCCTTGGGCATGCAGCTGTTCGCCCAAGCCGGTATGGGCGAAGGCGCTATAGCGGGTCTTGGAGATGATCGCCTCGCCCCGCTGTGGCTGCGGCCCGATGAAGTCCGCGCCGCGGGTGCCTTCGACACACAGGTCGGGGCCGTCATCGCCCTTGCGCGCTTTCTCTTCCGCGATGATGCGGTTCTCGCCACCAGGATGAGTCAGCAGGCGCACGAAGGTCACCGGCACTTTTGCCGCGCGGGCCGCCGCCGTCAGTTCTTCGGCTTTCGCCAGTGCCGCCTGCGCGGCGGTGACATCAGCGCCCTGCAGCGCCAGCGCACCGTCGGGCGATCCGAAATCCACCTGCATGTCGATCACCAGCAAAGCGGTACGGTTGGGGGCGATCCAGTGCGGGGTCATGCGAAGGCCTGGCGCAACTGGGGCAGGATCTCCCGGCCAGTGACAACCGTGCCTGTCGCATAGTCGTCGAAAATGAACATCAGTCCGTCAATCTCGCAGTCGCGCAGGAAGCTTTCGATCTGGCGCGCACAGCTTTGCGGTGCGCCGATCACCGCCTGGGTCATGAAGGCCTCCCCGGCGCGCTCGGTCATGGCGTTGCCCGACAGGCCATAGCTTTGCAGCATGCCGCGCACCGCGCCCTCGTCCAGCCCATCGCGATAGGCTTTAGCGCGCGCCTGGGCTTCCTCATCCGTCGGCGCGGTGATCACGGTCATCATGCAATAAGTGCGGATGGTCTTGCCCATCTCTTTCGCCAGAGCCTTTGCGCGCAGCGAGGCGGTGCGGGTTTCCTCCGCATCGGCGCCACCGATGAAGCAGCCATCGCATTCGCCCACCGAAAACTCGAACCCGCGCTTGGACATGCCGGCGCAGATCAGGAAAGGCGGCCTCAGCGGCTTGGGCTCGCTGACGCAATCGGTGAAATGGAAATGCTTGCCATTGAAAGTCACTGAGGGTTCGCGCCACAACCGCTTGACGATGGTGGTCCATTCCTGGGTCAGGTCATAGCGCGCGTCATGGCTGAGCGTTTCGTCCCAGGCATCCATCTGCGCGAACTCGCCCTGATAGGCGCCGGCAACGATGTTGAGCCCGGCGCGGCCGCCGGAGATGTGATCCAGCGTGGCGATCATCTTTGCTGCAACCGCCGGGTTGTGCAGGATGGCGTGCAGGGTCGGCCACACCTTGATCCTTTTCGTCACCGCCGCGATGCCCGCCATCATGGTGACGGCCTCCAGGCTGGCGCCCCAATGGTTGGTTTCGCCGCCGAAGCCGCGCCACTTGCCCATTGCCATCACAAAGTCGAAGCCATTGTCTTCCGCCAGAAGCGCCGCATCGCGGTTCTGCTGCCAGCCGCCATCCAGCGGCGGCGTGGCCTTGCTGACGATCCAGCCGCCATTCGCAATGGGCAAAAAGACACCAAACTCTTTCATGCGGGTACTTTGTGCGGCGGGCGCATCCAGGCCACAGCGATCAGCACGGCTGCCATCAAACCCGCCAGCGCCAGGAAGAAGGGCGCGAAGCTGCCGGTCTTGTCGCGCGTCAGCCCGGCCAGGAAGGGTGCGACCGAGCCCACTGTCGAGATCAGATTGACCGTGGCGAACAGCTCCAGGTTGGGGCGGCGGCCGAAATAGTCCAGAAGCAGGATGGTGGAGGCGAAAAACGTCAGGCCGTAACCGATACCGATACCCAGCGCATAGATCACCATCAGGCCGGTGTCGTGGGCATAGGCCAACGCCACCAGCCCAGCGACCAGGGCCGCCAGCGAGATCATCAGCAGGATGCGCGCATTGATGAAACGGGTCAGCAGGCCGCCGGCCAGGCGCGCCCCCGCATTCACGATGCCGCTGACGCCGATCATGCTGCCGGCGGCGACCGCGGCCACGCCATTCTGGGTCAAATGCGCCACCGACACCGAGTTGGCGGTGATGCCGCAAAACAGGAAGGCGCTGTAGGACGCCGCCAGTATCCAGAATTGCGGCGTCTTCAGCGCCGCCTTCGCTGTCCAGCTTTCGGTGGAGATGTCGGGGTCGGCTTCGGCCTCGCCGCTGACATCGGTTCTGGTATCGACCAGCGCAATGGCGACCAGCGCGATCACAACCACGGCCGCGCCCGCCGCCAGCCAGTAATGGCGCCATGCGCCGCTGGCATGCACCACGCCATAATAGAAGAGCGGCGCGAACGCCGCGCCCAAGCCGCCGACGGTGAAATAGAAGCCGATAGCGACAGATGGCCGCTTGAACAGCCGCGCCAGCAAGTAAGTGCCGGGCACCGTGTCCAGAAGGGTGAAGCCCAGGCCCGCCAGCGATGCGCCGGCGAAATACATCCAGTGACCGGGCGCATAGGCCAAGCACACAAACGCCGCCGCCATCACCACCGCGCCGACAGCCAGGTTCGCGCGCAGACCAATATGGCGGATCAGCAATGCGGGCACGGTGGCGGTGATGCCGCAGAACACGCCCAGCAGGGTGTAGCCCAGCCCGGCTTCGGTCCAGCTCAGCCCCAGTTCACCCACCATGGCAGGCAGCACGAGGCCCAGGCTGTCGAAGGTGGCGGCGGTGATGATGAAGAACAGCGCGCTCACCAGGCCGAGCGACAACCAGGCACGCGTCACGTCAGCGGCCTTCCAGGGTGCGCTTCATCTCGGCGGGGAAGTCGCCCAGCACCTTCAGCATCTCGGCGCGGGCGCGATCGACGTCGCGGCTGGCGATCACGTCGGCCAGGGTGCGATGCTCCGCCAGCGCGGCATGACTTTCGGCGGGCGAGGGATCGCGCATCGCATAGAGCCAGTAGCGCGCGGTCTGGTGATGCAAAGTCACCACCATCTTGGCGAGCGTCCGGTTGCCGCTGGCGGCGGCGACGGCGACATGAAACGCCTCGTCCATGGCGGCAAGCGCTGCGGCATCGTTGTCGGCCACGGCGGCTTCACCGTCATCCAGGGTGGCGCGGATCTCGGCGATCTCGGCTTCGCTGGCATGCTGGGCCGCCAATCCGGCGCAATGCACTTCAATCAGGCAGCGCGCCTCGAAGGCTTCGCGCGCACTCATCAAATCCAGCGGTGCAACCGAGGTGCCGACACGGGCGCGGCGCACCACCAGGCCTTCCAGCGACAGGCGCGCCAGCGCCTCACGAATGCCCGCCAACCCGCCGCCATAGCGGCGCGCCAGGCTGTTCTCGTCCAGGTGTTCGTTGGGCGCCAGCGCGCCGATGATGATGTCGACCAGGATGCGGTGATAGAGCCGCGACTTCAGGAGTCGCGGCGACCATTCGTCCAGCCGGGCGCCGGCATCGGCTTCGCGTGTTGTCACCATTTTCCCACCTTCCGGGCTGGAGAATGGTGAGGCCCCCGCCACTTGGCAAGGGGCCCCAGCACTTCAAATGAAGTCGATTTCAAAGACATAGCCCGCACTGGGGCTGCTGGTACCCTCGAAGCCGGGCGGGCCCACGCCCGCGTCGCAGGAATAGAGCTTGCCCTTCCACATGGCCAGGCCATGGGCGTCGGCTGTGCCGTCTTCGAATTCGGCCGTCTCCAGCAACTGGCCGGTGGTGGCGGAATATTTCATCAACCCGCAGGTGGTGGTGTGATGCAGCTTGCCGTTCTGCATCACATAGCGGTTGATGTCGGACGAGCCGGTCACCATCCAGATCGCGCCGCCGGGCACCGTGTCGTCCCAGGCGATGCCGTGCCAGCGCGCGGTGGTGATGGGGATCATGAATTCCGGCTCCCACGTCTTGGGATCGACCTTGAGAATGCCCTTGAGCCGGTTGGCCACGATCCAGAGCTTGCCATTCTGGTACAGCAGGCCGTGGCTGCCACCGCCATTGGCGCCACCCAGCGGAATCTGGTGGTGGCTGATTTCCTTGCCATTCAGGTCGACTTCATAGACGCCTTCGGGCCCGCCATTGGCGCCCATCCAGACATGGTTGTTGCCGAAGGCAAACCCGGATGTGTTGTACGAGTTGGTCATCACCGTCTTCAGCTTCTTGCCGTTCCAGTCGAACAGCCAGGCGGCTTCCTGTTCGTGCTTGCCCGACTGGCCGTAACCGGCGGCTTTCTGCTCGGCGACCCAGATGCCTTCGTCGGTGATGGCGATGCCGTTGGGATAGGCGTCCGGCACCTTGAACAGGTTCTTGGTGGTCACCTTGCGATGGGGGACCTCCTTCGGCTTGGTCGGCGCCACCGCGCCCAGGTCCTTGCCCTTGGGATAATCCTGCGCCCAGGCCGCGGTCATGCCGGCGGTCGTGGCCCCAAGCTGAAACAGGAAATCGCGTTTGCGCATGTTCTGCCTCCCCTTTTGTCTTTTGCCGCAGCATGGCCGAGTCCACGGGGTTCCCAAAGCAAAAACGCCCGCCGGTTTCCCGGCGGGCGCTTTGTTCAGACGATAGGTCCGGTTAGTTGGGCAGCGCGAACGCCACCACCTGGTCGGACAAACGCGGCGTCAGGATGCCATTGCCGCCGGCAATGAACACCACATACTGCTTGCCCTTATAGGTATAGACCGCCGGCTGGGCGACGGCCGGTGCATCCACCAGGTGCTTCCACAAGACGTTGCCGGTCTTCATGTCGATGGCGCGCACTCTGGAATCCATCGAGGCGCCAATGAAGATCAGCCCCGACTTGGTGATGACCGGGGCGCCGATGGTGATCGAACCCCAGCTCTCGGGCATGTAGAAGCCCCACTTCTGGATCTGGCCGAACGGCTTTTCCCAGTTCAGCTTGCCGGAATTCATGTCGTAGCTGAGCAGCGTGCCATAAGGCGGCTCCCAGCAGGGCATGCCCCACATGTTGAGGAAGTTCTCCAGCTTGAAGCCATAGGCCGAGCCGGCCTGGGCGGCATAACCACCCGCACCGCGCAGCTTGTCGCCATACAGCTTCTGGGCTTCCGCACGCGGCACCAGGCTATAGACCTGGGGCGCGCGGTCGGAGTTCACCACATAGGTGTTGGTGGTGGGGTCCAGCGCACCGCCGCCCCATTCCACGCCGCCGATGGTGGCCGGCCAGGAGATCGAACCGCGGATGGACGGCGGGGTGTAACGGCCCTCGTCACGCAGGCGGGCCTTCCAGCGCGAGCATTCGCCGAAGCTGACGATGTCGGCCAGCTTGGAGACGGGCGGCGTCGTGTCCGGAATGGTGGGACGCGGCGTGCCCACATAGGGCTGGGTCTTGGACGCGACTTCACCCGGCACGTCGGACGCCGGATAGGGACGCTCCTCGATCGGATAGACCGGCTCGCCCGTGTTGCGGTTCAACACGAACAGGAAACCCATCTTGGTCGCCTGGATCAGCGCCGGGATGGTCTGGCCGTTCTTCTTGATGTCGAGCAGGGTCGGGGCGGAGTTGATGTCCACGTCCCAGATGTCGTGATGCACCAGCTGGCGCGACCAGACGACTTCACCCGTTTCCGCCTTCACCGCCACGGTCGCTGTGGCATAGGGCATTTCGGTCAGGCGGTCGCCGCCGTAATAGTTCGGGCTGGGCGACGAGGTCGGCAGGAAGGCGAGACCGGTTTCCGGATCGACGGAGATGCCGGCCCAGACGTTGGCGGTGCCGGTCTGGTTCACCTGGTCGGCGGGGATGATGTTGAAGGTCCACTTCAACGCTCCGGTGCGCGCGTCGATGCCATAGACGGTGCCGGGGTTCTCGACCTTTTCGGTCCAGTCGTTGCCGGCCCAGCCCAGGATCAGCGTGTCCTTGTAGACCGCCGGCGGCTGCAGCAGGCCCACCTTCCACTTGTGATTGCGGTTGTCGAAGCCGTCGACATTGACGACGCCGTTCTTGCCGAAGCCGGCGCAGGGCTTGCCGGTGTCGGCATCCACACCGTGCAACTCGCCATTCATGGTGCCGACATAGACCATCTTCTGGCAGGGCTGGCCGGGGGTGGGCACGGCTGCCGCCCAATAGGCGACGCCGCGGCTCTTGTAGCCCTGGTTCTCGGGCTTGCCGTCGCCGCTGGCGGCGGAATATTCCCACTTCTTGGTGCCGGTCGCGGGATCGAGCGCGAACACCTTGTAGAAGGGCGTGCCGACATAGACGGCATTGTTCACGAACAACGGCGTGGCGCCCCAGGTCGTGGAATGCATGCCTGAGCCCACGTCGCCGGTGTGGAAGTCCCACGCCTTCTTCAGGTTCTTGACGTTGTCAGGCGTGATCTGGGTGGAGGTCGAATATTTCTGGGCCTGCTGGTTACCGCCAAAGGCATCCCAGACCTGGGTGTTCGACGCCATCATCATCATGTCCTGCGCCGTCGCGCCCAGGGGCGACAGATACAGTGCGGCGGCAGCAGCGGCGCCGGCGGCGGCCAGCGCGATTTTCAGCTTAGTCTTCATCTTCGACCTCGTCCGTCTCGACGCTGCGGTCCGCGGCGTCGCCGATCACGTTCATCAGCCAGCCGATCAGGGCCAGCGCCATCGCCGCCATGATGATGGGGCTTTCCAGGAAATAGCCCGCCACCGACGAGCCGATGATGTCCAGGATGATGGAGATTACCAGGAAGCCCTGCAGGAAGCCGCCACGAACCGGCTTGGCGCCCAGGACCAGCGAGGCCAGGAACATCAGCGCCGCGGCGCCGGCGACCAGCACCACGCCGCCGGTGCCCTGCAATCCGTTCGGATTGTGCAGGTCGGCGGAATAATAGCTGAAGACGCAGATGGCGCCCGCGATGACTGATCCGAGTGTGATCAGCCACGCGCCGCGCGTGGAGTGTATTTGAGTCACGGCCCCTCCCAACGGTGTGAAAATTTGCGCGATCCTAGCGGGGGTTAGCGCAAACGCAAACCGCAAAAGCCCTTCGCACTAGCAGCAAAACCGACCACGCCATGAGGAAATGTCAGCGCGTTTGCGAAGGCAGGCCCGGCTGCCAGCGATAGATGCGCGCGCTGTTCATCCAGAAATACTTCGCGGCCCGATCGGGCTTGTCCGCGAAATAGCGCTGCATCAGCGCCAAAGCGTCAGGAATCGTCGCGGTGCCCACACTGTTGGGCCAGTCGCCGCCGAACATCACACAGTCCTCGCCGAACGCGGCCATTAGGCGATCCATCCGTGCGGCAGGCGCGGTGATTGTGACATTCTCTTTATTCTTGTGGATGACCTGCGACAGCTTGATGAAAAAGTTGGGCCGCGCCGCCAGGTCCGCGATCAGAGAGTCGTAGAGGCGCTGCGTTTCCGGTGTGGGATCGAGCGAGGGCATGTGATCCATCACCACCCGCAGGCCGGGAACCGCATCCATGGCCAGCAGCGCGCCGCGTAGCAACTCGAAGGAGGGGTTGGCCATGTCCAGGGTCTGGCCCGCATCGGCCAGGCGCTTCAGCCCATCCGCCATGCCGGGCTTCAGCACCTGTCTTTCGCCATCCATCATCCAGACGCGGGCATAGCGGATGCCGCGCCACAGCGGGTTCTTCGAGAAACGCGCGAGATATTCGGCAAATTCCGGCTTGGACGGATCAAGGCTTCCCACAACGCCTACGAACATCGGATCGCTTTGCGCGCGTTCCAGGATCCAGAGATTGTCTTCCACCCAACCGCTGGCCTCGACCACGATCGCGCCCACGATCGGGGTGCCGGCGATCTGCCTGCGATAATTTTCCGGTGTGGCGATCTGCGGCGGCTGGCCCTTAGGGCCAGAGTACGGCACGCCTTGCGGGCGGCGCGGATCGAACAGGTGGACATGGGTGTCGATCACCGGGATCGGCGCGGCTGCAAAAACGGGCACGGCTGCAGATGCCGCCGCGCCCGTCAGAACTGCCCTGCGCCGCATGCTAGTTATGCAGGCTGACCTTCTGCACCCGCCAGTTGCCGGCTTCCGCCACATACAATGTGTCGCCCGCACGGCAATCGATGGCCGTGGCGGTGCCGAATTCCTTCAACTGCTTGCCGGCGCGGCCAAAGTGCCCCAGCACCCGGCCGTCCAGCTCGAGCTTGTAAATCTCGCCGCCATTGTCGAGATCGTTGTAGGGATTGGTGTTCGACACATACATCACCGGATGCGCGCCCGGCGTAATGCAGATGGCTTCCGGATCGCCGACATTGGTGATGACGCGCTTGAAGTTGCCGTCATTGTCGAAGACCTGGATACGCTTGTTGCCCCGGTCGCTGACATAGACATTGCCGTCGGCATCGACCTGGATGCCGTGCGGGGTGGCGAACTGGCCTTCGCCGGTGCCGCGCGAGCCCCAGCTTTTCACGAACACGCCATCACTGGTGAATTTGGCGACGCGCGCATTGCTGAGGCCGTCGGCGACGAAGATGTTGCCGGCCTTGTCCCACGCCACGTCGGCGGGGCCTTCGAACAGGTCGCTCTGCATGCCCGACGCGGGCGGCGCACCGGCAACCTGGCGGCCCTTGCTGGGAGCCGCCGGCACATCGACCGATTCCGGCTTGCGGCCAAGAAGCATCGCCACGGTTCCATCGGGATTGAACTTGATCACCATGGAGCTGTAGCGGTCGACCACCCAGATATTGTCATGGGCATCGACGCGCACGGCCTGGGCCTGCAGGAAGCCGTACACCTGCTTGCCGATCTGGCGCACGAATTTCCCGGTCTGGTCGAACTCGTACAGCGCCGAGCCGCCATGCGCGAAGGCGCGTGAACCGCCCAGGGTGATGGTGGGGTCGCCATTGCGAGTATAGACGAAGACATGCCCCTTGGAATTGGTGGCCACGCCCACAGGCGATCCCAGGAAGGTGTCGTGCGGCAGCTGCAGGGTTTCCGCGCCGGTGAACGAGATTTCCTGCGCGGCGGCGGGAAGAACCAGGGCTGCGGCAGCCAGCAGAAGGGTTGCGAGACGTTTCATGTTACTTGCTCCCCTTTTTCGTCTTGGCCATGGCGGGCTCGGGCTTCAGCACGAATTTCTGCATGCGCCAGCTCTCGATTTCACCCACCACCAAAGCATCGGGATTGCGGCAGTCCATCATGTGCACCACCTGGAAGCCCGGCGCGATCTTGCCGGCATGGCCGAACTTGCCCAGCACCGTGCCGTCCAGCTCCATCTTGTAAATCTGCCCGGTCTTGCCCCAGCTGCCCGGCGGATTGCCGTTCGGGTTGGAGTTGGAGACGAAGAGGTACTGGTGCGCGCCTTCCGAAATGCAGTCAGACCAGGCGGTGCCGACATTGGTGTAGGCCGTCTTCCATTTCAGGTTGTTGTCCAGCACGACATAGCGGTTGTTGCCGCGATCGGCGACATAGACATTGCCCTGGTGGTCGACCTGAAGGCCGTGCGGCAGATTGTATTCATTCTCGCCGTGGCCGACCTTTTCGCTGCCACTCTGTACCAGGAAGCGGCCATTGCGATCGTATTTCACCACGCGGTTGTTGCAGTAGCCGTCGCTGATGAAGATGTTGCCGGCCATGTCCCAGGCAACGTCGGTAGGGCGGCACAGGGTGTACTTCTCATCCGGCGGGTTGGGGCCCTTGGGCGTGGCATAGGGGCCGTCGGCAGCCAGCGGGCGGTGGCCGATCACCATCAGCACCTTGGTGCCGGTGGGGTTGAACTTGGTGACGACGTTGGTCCCCTCGTCCACCGTCCAGATATTGTCGTCATGATCGACGCGCACCGAATGGGCGAACTGGAAGCCGTAGAAGCCCTTGCCGATTTCCTTGACGAAATTGCCCTTGTCGTCGAATTCCCACAGCCGGGTCTGCGGCCCGCGGAAAAACGCGAAGGTGTGGCCCTTGGAATTGGTGGCGACACCCTGCAGTTCGCCCATATAGTCGCCCTTGGGCGTCTTGAAGAAGCCGGGCACTGCCTGATACGGCAGGTCCGGCGTGGTCATCGCCACCACGGCTGCAGCTTGCGGCAACGCCGGAATGGTACTGGCCAGAAGCGCGGCCATTGCGGCCGCCGCGGAATATCGTTTCAAGAATGCCTCCCCTGCTCTCTTGCGGAGCTGAAATCGCGGGGGAGTGTATACAGCAACGCGCTGCCGACAAGATGCGCGACGCGCTGAATTACGCTGCGGTGCGGAAGATCAGTTTGGGTCCTGAAGCGCCGGCTTGGGCTTGACCTTGGCCTTTTTCAGTTCGGCCTTGGTCGGCTTGTGCGTGTCGGTGCTGCGGTTGTTCGAGGCTTCGGGCGGACCTGCCAGGGTGTTGGTCACCTGTGTATCGGTCGAACCGGAAGTCGTGGTGTTCTTGGCCATCGCGGCGATGGGCGCGATGAAGAAAGCTGCAACAAGCACGAAAATGGCGACGGGTTTCATGGCAACGCTCCTGTTCTGGTTAGAGAACAGGCAACGCATCACTTCGTTTCACAAGTTTCACGTCCCAGGATGGAACGCCGCCTACCGCTTGAGCGGCGGCACGCCTTCATGCGCGACTAGCAGATCATGCATGTCGTCGGCGTGCTCTTCTTCCGTAGTCAGGATACCTTCCAGCATCACGCGGGTACCCGGATCGTCATCGCCGAAATAGCGGATCAGCTCGCGATAGTGATCGATGGCGATGCGCTCGGCGATCAGGTTTTCCTTGATCATCTCCACCAGATTGTCGCCGATGGCATACTGCGCCGCCGACTTGGTGAGCAGGCCCTCCGGGTTGAAGTCGGGTTCCCCGCCCAGCTGGTTGATGCGCTCGGCCACCTGCTGGGCATGCTCCCATTCCTCGCGGGCATGTTCGGCGAATTCCGCCTTGGCGCCCTGGCTGGAAATGCCATGCGCGGCGATGGCGTTCTGGGTGTAGCGCAGGGTGCAGACGATCTCGGTCGCCAGCACTTCCTGCAGGATCTTGATGGTCTTCTGGACGTCGCCGCCATAGTTGGAACCGACGGCACCGCTCTCCAGGTGTTTGCGCGCATTCTCGCGCAGGGTCTTGACGTCGGACAGGAACGGCTTTGCGGCAGCAGACATGCTTATCTCCTTGAATTAATAGCGGCGGGCCCAGCTGAAATGCAGCTTGTCGTCTTCCCAGCGGGCGGAAATGGCGGCGGCGACAGCTAGGATCGCGCCGAACAGCAGCGCAAACGCAGTCCACAGGCCGGCGTACCCGGCGGCCTTGCGAACGGTGTCGAGCTCTTTCTTCATCCGGTCTTCGACGGAGCGCACGCGCGCATTGGCGTCAGCCATCGACAGGCCGGCATCCATCGCGGTGAGGCGCGTCAGGTTGGCCATGTTGTCGCCATGGTCGGTGTTGCCAGGATGCAGGTCGGCGACCAGGACGCGCGCGGCTTCTTCCTTGTCGTGCGCCAGGTCCTCGCCGCGGGCGAAGGCATGCGGCGCATTGGGATAAAGCAGCGTGTCGGCCCAATAGGCGGCGATAGAGCTTTCCGAGCGCGCTGTGTTGCGGTGCATGGCGCTGCCGCCGGCCACGGCCAGCGCCAGCAGCACCGCGCCGATCACCACGGTCACGGCCCAGCTGACAAGGCCATGCAGGCCAGCGCGGAATTCTTCTTCTCTCTTGGTCTCGACGGCAGGCCCGATCAGACGCCCGGTGACGTGACCGCCGGCCGCAAAGCCGAAGGCCTGCGCCGCCAAAACCCAGATGGCACCCAAGGTCATGAAAGTTCCGGCACTGGCGGGTGAGCTCAGCACCAGCCCGAAGCCGGCACCTAGAGTAATAAGGAAAAAGCTGGTGGCGGCGGCCACGGCGCCGCCGGCGATGACCGCGCTCCAGTTGAAGCGGCCCGATCGCGCGTCGTCGACGACAGTGGCTGCGGAACCTTCGCTCAGTACGGTGGTGGTCATTGCGCGCCCTTCTTTTCTCTTGTTGGGTAGCGCGATAACGGGTTTGGGGCGGTTCAGGTTCCCGCCAAGGAACCGCCTGCTTTGCGGGCGCGTTGTGCATGACAGAACAACAAGGACAATGTCATGCGATCCGGCTGCCTGTGGCTACTCGGCGTACCGCTTCCCATCATCCTGCTGCTATGGCTGATCACGGGCCACGCCTGATCCAGCTGGTCGGCTACCTGGCCGCGCTATGCTCGACCCTGAGCTTCGCGCCCCAGGCGTGGAAGATCATCCGGTCCAGGCGTACCCACGACATCTCGCTGGGCATGTACCTGCTCACCGTGACCGGCTTCGCGCTGTGGCTCGGCTATGGCGTGGCGTCGGGCCAGTGGCCGATCGTGATCTCAAACGCCATCTGCCTGGCGCTCGCAGGGTTCATCCTGCTAATGAAACTGCTGCCGCGCCGCGACAAGGAAAAGGTCGCGGACGCGATCGACCCGACCTAGATCTCGTTCGTCTGATCCAGAAGGGCACAGCCGGCATCGACCTTGTCGGCGATCTCGACGCCGATGAAGTCGTCAAAGCCGATCTGGGTATCCATCTCGTCGATGCAGGCCAGGCCCCGCGGCGCGGGTGCCTTTTCCTCATCGGCGAGGGCCGGCAACGGCGCCGACAGCGACGATGCCAGCATCATGCCCGCAAACAGATTCGTACAAACACGCTTGAACGCGACAGCCATCGATGGTGCCCCATGCAATTCCTTCCGTGACCATCCGCCCCGGATGATCTTCGAAAGCATTTCCAACCCCGTCAGGATTAACTCTGACCGGTTGCCGGGCGGTTAGCCAGTACGTGAAAAGACGCAGGTGCCGGGCGCTAAAGTTCCGGAATCGGAACTCAATGCGTGGGTTCGGGAACCTGTCTGTGCACCAATAACATGAAGATCAGCGCCAGCACCGAAGCCAGGACCACGACATAGCCAACCATGTCGAAGCGTTGCAGGGCACCGTCGGGGGCGCGCAGCACGATCAGGCCGGCAAGGGCCGCGGCGATGCCGCCGCTGAACTGCTGCAGGGAGGCGTTCACCGCGTTGAAGGCACCGCGGCGCGCGGGCTCGGGGATGGCCGAGATCAAAGCCTGGGACGGGATCATGCGCGAGAAGATGCTCACGAACAGCAGGACATTGATTACGACCACTTCCCATAGGGGCGACGGACCCAGATGGGTCCACACCACCACCATGACCATGGCCAGTCCGCTGCCGAACAGGAAGACCGGAAACTTGCCCACCCGGTCGCTGACGCGGCCGATGATCGGCCCGGCAAAGATGGTGCAGAGCCCCGTCACCAGATACAGCGTGGGCAGGTGATCCAGCGAGATGTGGACATTGTTGACCAGATAGGCGCTGCCGAACGGCATCAGCATGAAGCCGCCGGTGGTGATGGTGGCGGTGACCGCGAAGGCCGCAAGGTAACGCGGGTTGTTCAGCGTGTGCCACAGATGCAGGAAGGGGCTGTGCTCCTGCTTCAAGGTCAGGTGCGCCACCACCGGCTTCATGCCGAACACGATCGCGCCCAGCACGACCGCCGCCAGCACCACCACCGCCACGAAGGGCGCGTGCCAGTCCCACAAATTGGCGAAATAGATGCCGGCAGGCAGGCCCAGGATCTGGCTGGCGGCAAACGCCGTCTGCACGAAGCCCATCACCCGGCCGCGCAGCTGCAGGGCGAACAGGTCAGTGATGATGGCCATTACGACCGAGCCCACCACGCCACCGAACAATCCGGTGACGACACGCGCGAACAGCAGCAGGTGATAGGTGCTGGCCAGTGCGCACAGCACGGTGCCCAGAATGAAGCCGCCGTAGAAGAAGAGCAGCAGCCGCTTGCGATCAAAGCGGTCGGCAAAGCCCGCCGCGAGAATGCCCGATACCGCCGCGCTGAAGGCATAGAAAGACACTGCCACGCCGAACTGGCTGGGGGTGATCTTCAAGGCCGGCATGACCAGCGCGCCCAAAGGCGAGATGATCATGAAATCCAGGATGATGGTGAACTGCAGCATCGCCAGCAGCGCGACCAGGAATTTCTGGTAGCCGGTGAAGCGCGGCAGGGGGGCGGCTGTGTCGGTCATGGCCGCCTTTATGGCGGGAAGTTCCCTGCCCCGCCAGACCATCCCTTGCAGGACGGTCCGGCGGGCGGCTCATGACAGTTCTTTAAACGTGGCCGTGCAGATAGGCGAAGCTCTGGCGCACCATTTCGATGGCCGACGGGTCATAGGGCTCCTCGATTTCCAGGAAGGCGCGGTCGATGCTGGCCTTCTTGGCGGCCGCAAGTACCTGATCCCACTTGATGATGCCCTTGCCGATGATGGCACTGATCATCTTCATGTTGGTGTTGGGAATGCCCTGGTCCTTCAGGTCCTTGATGTGCAGGGAATGGTAGCGGGTGGGGTACTTGGTCAGGTAGGCGACCGGATCGGCGCCGCCCGCCACCACCCAGCCGATGTCCATTTCCATCTGCACCAGGTTGGGATCGGTCTCCTTCAGCAGCAGGTCGTAGGGCACCACATCGCCCACCTTGCGGAATTCCAGGTTGTGGTTGTGATAGCCGAAGCTCATGCCGGCCTTCTTGCAGGCCTCGCCCGCGCGGTTGAAGGCTTCGGCATTCTTCTTCCAGTCGTCCAGGGTGGGGCCGGCCATGATGGCGGCGCGATCCACCGGATAGAGCGGGAAGGAACAGGTGATGTTCCTGATGCCCACACCCTTGGCTTCATCGACGGTCGCCTGGAGGTTGGCGCGCAGCGCGTCACCGCCGGCATGGATGCTTTCCCAGGTGATGCCCATGCTGTCGTAAAGCTTGCGCTGGTCGGCGGAAGACTTGCCCGCCATGGTCAGGTTGGCCTGGACGTTCCGGATGCCGATCGCCTTCAGCGTCTTCATCGTGCCTTCGTAGTCCTTGGCCAGGTCGCCGCGCACGGTATAGAGCTGCAGGCCCAGGGGTACGGTCTTGGCCGCCAGTGCGGGCAGCGCGGTCGCCGCCAACAGACTTCCTGTCATCCCAAGAAAACCACGGCGCGTCGTCATCGGCAGACTCCCTGAAGAAATTGTTTGCTGTTAGAAATCCAGCGGGCCGAAACATCGCATAAAACCACGGGGGGTAAAATGGCTTCGCGGGCGCTTCTTCTTCTGGCGACATCGTCACTCGCACTTGCAACAATGGCGGCGGCCCAGACCGCGTCCGATCCCCGCGCGGTGGCGCTGGTCAAGCAGATGACCCCGGACGAGCGTGTGCTGCTGCTGCACGGATACTGGGCGCGGTCCGACCGGGTGAAGACGCCGATCCCCGCGGGCTCGGTTCAGAGCGCCGGTTACACACCGGGCATTGCGCGACTAGGCATACCCGCGCTGCAGGAAAGCGATGCCAGCCTTGGCGTCGCCTGGATCAGCGGCCTGCGCACCAAGGGCGGCACAGCCCTGCCCTCAGGCATGGCGCTGGCTGCGACCTGGGACCCGAAGATCGCCTATGCGGGAAGCGCGGCCATCGCGCAGGATACGCGCGCCAGCGGCATGAACGTGCTGCTGGCCGGCGGCGTGAACCTGACGCGCGAACCGCGCAACGGCCGCAATTTCGAATATCTAGGCGAAGATCCGCTGCTGGCGGGAACGCTGGCCGGCGAGACCATTCGCGGCATCCAGGACCAGCATGTGCTGTCCACTATCAAGCATTATGCGCTGAACGCGCAGGAAACCGGACGCCACGATGTCAGCTCCGACATTACGGAGGCGAATGCGCGCGAAAGCGATCTGCTGGCTTTTGAAATTGCCATCGAGCGCGGCCATCCCGGTTCGGTGATGTGTGCCTATAACAAATACAACGGCCCTTATGCCTGCGGCAGCGACTGGCTGCTGAACAAGGTGCTGAAGACCGACTGGCAGTATCCCGGTTTCGTGATGTCGGACTGGGGCGCACTTTATGATGTGAACTTCGCGCTGGCCGGAACCGACCGCCAGTCGGGCCAGGAGCTGGACGCGAAAGTCTGGTTCGATGCGCCGCTGAAGGCGCTGGATGCCAGTGATCCGAAATATCACGCCCGCGTCACCGACATGAACACCCGCATCCTGTCGGCGATGTATGCCAACCACCTGTTCGACGATCCGCCTGTGCCGGGCCCGGTCGATGTGGCGCGCGGCGAAGCGGCCGCATTGGCGGAGGCGCGCGCGGCCATCGTTCTGCTGAAGAACAATGGCGCATTGCCGCTGGCCAAGACCGCCAAGCGCGTGGCTGTTATCGGCGGCTATGCCAATGGCGGCGTGATGTCGGGCGGCGGCTCGTCGCAGGTTCAGCCGGCGCGCGGGCCCGGCGGCACCATCCCGACCAGCGTGGACAATGGCCGCTCCGCCATGCTGCATCCCGATCCGCCGCTGGCCGCGATCAAGGCCAAGCTGGGCGCCGACGCCAAGGTGGTGTTCGACGATGGCCGCTACATCGACCAGGCGGTGCAGGTCGCATCCAAGGCCGATGTTGTCATCCTGCTGGCGACGCAGTTCACCGCCGAAGGCCAGGACGTGCCCAATCTGAGCCTGCCCGAAAACCAGGATGCGCTGATCGAGGCCATCACCGCCGCCAATCCGCACACCATCGTGGTGCTGGAAACCGGCGGTCCGGTGGTGATGCCGTGGGTGGCCAAGCCCGCCGCGATCCTGGAAGCCTGGTATCCGGGCATCAAGGGCGGCCAGGCGATTGCCGACATCCTGTTCGGCGATGTGAATCCCAGCGGCCGCTTGCCGATTACCTTCCCGGTGTCGCTGGACCAGACGCCACGCCCCAAGCTGGACGGCCTCTATATGGACGACCTCAGCAAGGTGCATGTGAACTACGACATCGAAGGGAGCGATGCCGGCTATCGCTGGTACGCGCGGCAGGGCCTCACGCCTCTGTTCGCCTTTGGGCATGGCCTGTCCTACACCACGTTCAAGTATGACGACGTGAAGGTGTCGGGCGGCAAGACGCTGCAGGTCAGCTTCAAGGTCACCAACATCGGCACGCGCGCGGGCCGCGACACGCCGCAGGTCTATGTTACCAGCCGCGCCGGCAGGAAGAACCAGCGCCTGATCGGCTGGGGCAATGTCGATCTGGCGCCGGGCGCCAGCCAGATCGTGACGGTGGACGCCGATCCGCGCATCCTGGCGGACTGGTCCACACCCAAGCATGGCTGGAGCGTGCCGGGCGGACGTTATGACGTGACGGTGAACAGCAGCGCCGCCACGCCGCTGGCAAGCGGCAGCGCGACGGTGACGGCGCAATCGATGAAGCCCTGACCTAAAAAATCAGCGGCCATTGACCGGGTGGGCTTCGATGAAGTCCACCTGCTTGCGGTTCAAGGTTTCGACGCTGGTGCCGTTGTCGCCGAATACCAGGCGCTGCTCCTTCTTGGGATTGTAGCGCGGGATCGGCGCGTCGGCCGTGGCCGGATTGCCGGTCCTGGCGAACGCCACCACCACGTCCTGCATCATGTTGGACAGCTTGTAGTCATAGGGCGTCCAGTCGCGGGTGTGACGATAGATGTTCAGGCTGTCGAGCGTGCCGTACCAGAACGGCAGGTCGGAATTGTGATAGGCGCCCGCCGTCTTCACATCCATGTCGGTGATGTTCACGCCGGCCGGATAGGGATGGGCGTGATTGTACTGCACCAGCCAGATCGGCGACTTGGCGGTGGCCGCGGCATCCCTGGCCCAGTCGCGCGCCACGATGCCGAAGCCGGAGATGCGGCCGACTTCCATCGCCTGATGCGCGGCTTCCGCGTCGTTCTTCGCCGGGAACAGTTTCAGGAAGGCAGGCGCGTCGGCGCCATAGACCTTTTCGGCCGCCGCCTTGTAGTCGGCCAACGTGCGCGCATCGGTCACCGCGGTGTGGCTGCGGATATCGCTGCCCACCGAGGCCAGCAGCAGCGGCAGATCCTGCTGCTTGCCGGCGGCATAGATGTCGGCCGGGTTACCCGGCACAACATAACCATCGACCGTCGGGCCGCTGAATGTGATCTTCGCCGCCTTGGCGGTCTCGGTCACCGTATCGGCGGGGATGGTGCGCATCTGGGCGACGTCCTTGGCCTTCATCGCCTGCTGCAGCTTCACGCCCTTGGCTTCGGTTTCGGCAAGCGTCTCCAGATGCGGCGCGGCGACGCCGTGATAGCCGCCCGACATGGCGAAGACCTTGGCGTACAATCCGTGCGCCAGCGGCGTGGATTGCAGCAGATCGACCGCCATGGCGCCGGCCGACTGCCCCATCACCGTGACATTGGCGGGATCGCCGCCGAACGCCGCGATATTCTTCTGGATCCATTTCAGCCCGGCGATCATGTCGAGCTGGCCGTAGTTGCCCGAGGAATGATGCGGATCCGCCGCGGTCAGTTCGGGATGGGCCAGGTTGCCATAGATGTTCACGCGGTAATCCAGGCCCACGAAGATCACGCCCTTCTTTGCCAGCGGCTCGCCGCTATAGACCTCGAAATTGATCGAGCCTTCCTGGAAGCCGCCACCGTGAATCCATACCACCACCGGCAGCTTGTCGCCGGCCTTGGCCTGGGCAGGTGTCCACACATTGGCGTAGAGGCAATCCTCGCTGGAACGGATTTCGCCGAAGTAATGGTTCAAGGTGGTGGCGCGCAACGGGATATAGCAGTTGGTCAATCGCGAGTCGGCGTTCCAGATACCCTTCCACGGCTTGAGCGGTTGCGGCGGTGCCCAGCGCAGCTCGCGCACCGGCGGCTGCGCGAAGGGCACGCCCATATAGGCTTTCACGCCGCTGTCGAGGCGCGTGCCCGAAACCTTGCCGCTGTCGATCGCGATGGGATCGCCGCTGATCGGATTCATTTCACCAGCGAGCGCGGCACTGGTCAGCGCGAGTGCAGTGCAGCAAAGAATGGCCTTCAAGCAACGCATGGTCTTCCCCCTTTTTGCGAAGGGTTTGTAAGGCAAATCCCGTTGCCTTGCACGACCCCGAAAGCGGTTTTAGGTTTTCGCCGATACACGGGCGGCATCGAAGATGAAAAAGCTGATTGTTGCATTCCTGCTGGCGCTGGCCGCCGGCGCCGCCGCCGCGCCCGTCACCACCGCCGAAGGCCCGGTTGAGGGCACAGCCACGAATGGCGTGCAGCAATTTCTCGGCATTCCCTATGCCGCACCGCCGGTACGCGAGCTGCGCTGGATGCCACCGCAGCCGGTCAAGACCTGGGACACGCCGCGCAAGGCCGATCACTTCGGCCCCACCTGCGCGCAGGTGACGACCTTAGGCCCGTTCGCCGGGCCGCCCAACAGCAATGAGGACTGCCTTTATCTGAACGTCTTCACGCCGCGCCTGAAAGGCAAGATGCCGGTGCTGGTGTGGATTCATGGCGGCGGGTACTACGACGGCGCGTCGAACGACTATGACGCCTCGCGGCTGGCGGCGCGCGGCCGCATGGTGGTGGTGACGTTCAACTATCGCCTGAACCTGTTCGGCTTCATGGCCCATCCCGCGCTCGATGCGGAAGGCCATGCCTTCGGCAATTACGGCGTGATGGACATGCAGGCGGTGCTGCAATGGGTCCATCGCAACATCGAGGCGTTCGGCGGCAATCCCGACAAGGTGACCATCGGCGGCCAGTCGGCCGGTGCGGGCGCCGCCGCCGCCAATGTGGTGTCGCCGGGCGCGAAGGGCCTGATCCACCGCGCCATCTATCAGTCGGGCGGCTACCAGCCTTTCGCCACGCGCGAATTCGCAGAGACGCGCGGAACGAAATTCGCCGCTGCCGCCGGTTGCACCACGGGCGACGTAGCAAAATGCCTGCGCGCCCTGCCCGCGTCAAAGATTGCGGCGCTGGCGGGCGATGCCGCCAACCCCAGCCCCTTTGTCGGCGGCCCGATGGTGGATGGTACGATCATTCCCAAGCAATCCATCGACGCGATAAAAAGCGGCGATTTCAATCGTGTGCCGATCCTGTTCGGCACCACCCAGGACGAAGGCAATTTCTTCAACGGCATCATCCAGTATTTCAAGCCGGGTCGCGCCACGCTGACGATGGACGACTTCCGCAGCTATGTGACCAAGAGCTATGGCGGCAATGCCGGCCCCGGCGGCGGGCCGCCCGCCTATCCCAAAGGCACCGTCGATGCCGTGCTGGCGCATTATCCTGTGGCGAAGTCGAAGGCGGAGTCCGATCCGATCCTGGATTCCTTCACGCCCAACCGCGCGAATTTTGCCACGCCGCAACTGGCCTGGGATGCGGCGCACAGCGACATGCTGGCCTGCCGCGGCCAGTATGTGGCCGAGCAGCTTTCATTATATGTGCCGGTGCACATGTACCTGTTCACCGACCGTACCGCGCCCAGCTATTTCCCGAAGATGCCGGGCTATCAGTCGCTGGCCTATCACACCGGCGACATTCCCTATCTGTTCAACGGCTATCACGGCGGGCCCAAGGGTGTGCCCACCAGCCTGACGCCGAAACAGCAGGAGCTGTCGGACAGGATGATTGATGCCTGGGCCAACTTCGCCCGCACCGGCAATCCCAATCCGCGCCTCGCAAACAAGCCCTGGCCGCAATGGCAGACCGGCCCACGCACCAAGGCCTATTTCCTGCAGGACAATGATTGGGGCACCCTGCAGACCAATGCCGAGTTCGCCGCGGCGCATCAGTGCGGCTTCTGGCAATCCATCCTGCTCTACAAATAGGAAACAACCATGCGTGTTGCTGTGACCCTTGCGCTCGCCTTGATGGTGAGCGCCGCCCAGGCCGACATCCGCGTGGTGGCGCCGGGCTTCATCTACAATTCCGCGCTGAAGGACCTGGCGGCGGATTTCACCAGGAAGACGGGCGTGAAGGTCGATGTCGTCGAGATCGGCATGAATGTGATCGTGGGCCAGGTGAAGACCGCGACGCCAGCCGCCGACGTGGTGGGCCTGCCTGCCGACTTGATGAACACCCTGATGCTGGATGGCGGCGTGGTCGCCGGCACCTATACGCCGCTGGGTCGTGACGAGCTGGGTCTGGCAGTGAAGAAGGGCGCGGCGCATCCCGACATTTCCACGGTCGAAAAGCTGGCTGCCGTGCTGAAGACCGGCACGGTAATGGTCAACGATCCCAAGGCCGGCACCATGCAGGCGGTGATCATCGATGGCATCTTGAGGAAGCCGGAATTCGCGGGGGTGAAGACCGTGCCGGTGTCCAAAGGCGAAGGCGCCGGAGCCCTGGCGCGCGGCGAAGGCGACATGGCGATCCAGCTAGTGCCCGAAATCCTGAACAAGCCGCAGATCGAGCTGGTGGCGCCGCTGCCGGTGGAGCTGGGCGGTCACATGGACGGGATTCTGGCGGTGTCGGTGCGTTCGACGAGCAAGAAAGAAGCGGCCGACTTCATCAGGTTCGTCACCAGCGCCGAGGCCAAGGCGGCGTGGAAGACCAAGGGCATGCTGCCCTTCTGATCAGCGCGGCGTCTCCGCGATGCCGCCGTCTTTCCAGGTCTTGGCTGCTTCGGGGCGCATGACATAGCGCAGGAAGGCTTGCGCCTCGGACAGGTTGGCGGAAATCTTCAGCACCGCCGCCGACATGTCGACATGCAGGCCCATCGCGTCGGGGAACGGGCCCACGACCTCGGCATCCCTGGCCATCAGCTCTTCGGTGATGGCGCCGCCGCCATATGTCGCGTCACCGCGCACGATGGCATCACCGATCATGCCCTTGATCGGGCGCCGCTCGACGCCGTCGAATTCCGGGCGCTTGAGCATCTCTTCCACCATGGCGCCGGTCAGGCTGCCCACCGCTGGATTGGCATAGGCCAGAACGCCTTCCTTCTTCACGAAGGCGATGAACTTCTCTTTGCTGGAAATATCGGGATGCGCCCCGCCCTTCTTGACCACCACGCCGAACAGAACCCGGCCCAATGGACGCTCGCTGCCCGCTACCAACTTCGGCCTGAAGTCTGCGAAGTCGGTGGTCGGCGCCACCACCACGTCGGCGGGCACGGCATCGGTGGTCACGGCGGTGCGGATGCGTCCGACATTGTTGCCGGCGAAGGTGACGGTGTTGCCTGTCTCTCGCGACCACTGCGCCGCCAACTGTTTCAGCGGGCCGTTGACGATGCCGGGGGAGTAAACCGTGATCTCGCCAGCGAAAGCGGGCGACGCAACCAACAGAAGCGCGAAACACAGGCGGCGCACGAACGAATCCCCATTTTCCGTTATGTCTTTTTGTTCTTGATGACAGTCAAACCCGAATTGCCGCCCTTGGCAATGCGCTTTAAGTTTCGCGCCATAATAACGGGAGCGAAGCATGGAAGACGGCGCGACACGGCGTGAAGTGATGAAGACGGCGGCGGCGGCGATCGCGCTGACGGCCGTCGATGGCGCCGGCAAGGCCTTTGCGCTGACCGGCGACATGGCTGGCCTGCCCTGGGCCAACAATGCCATGCGCTGGGCCCAGGTCGCCTTCACCGAGGAAGACCCGCCCCGCTACGACCCGAACTTCTGGTTCGACCTGTTCAAGAAGACCCACATCAACGCTGTCTGCCTGTCGGCAGGTGGCGACATCGCGTTTTATCCGACGCAGGTGCCGCTGCACAAACGTGCCCGCGACCTGGGCGACCGCGACATGCTGGGTGAGATGGTCAAGGGCTGCCGCCAGCAGAACATCGCCATCGTCTGCCGCGTCGACCCCCACGCGATGAGCGAGGAAGCCTATGCTGCCCATCCCGAATGGGCCGCCGCGACCTCCGACGGCAAGCCGCGCCGGCACTGGGCCGCAGCCGACATGTGGGTGACCTGCCAGAATGGCGGCTTCATGTTCGACTTCATGCCTGCCGTGCTGAAAGAGATCACGCAGAAATACCAGCCGGAAGGTTTCTTCGGCAATCGCTGGGCCGGCAGCGGCATGTGCTATTGCCAGACCTGCCGCACCAAGTTCCGCGCCGCCACCGGCATGGAACTGCCCACCACCAACGATCCGCAGAACCCGCAGCGCAAGGCCTATATCGCCTGGAACGCCGACATGCGCTGGAAGCAGTTCACTTTGTGGAACGACACCATCCGGAAAGTGAAGAAGGACAGCTTCTTCAGCCCCAATGGCGGTTTGAACGAGCCGGAGAAGGTCGTTCATCCGCTGATCGCGATGGACCGCCAGGGCCGCACCGGCACCACGCCGGTCTGGATGATGGGCAAGTATGCCAAGCAGGGCCGCGCCGTGATGCAGAACCTGCCGGTGTGCGGGCTGTTCAACATCGGCGTGGAAGACGACAACCGCTGGAAGGACAGCGTGCAGCGCGGCCCCGAACTGCGCGCCTGGGCGCATAGCGGCATCGCCCAGGGCTTTCGCCCCTGGTATGTGAAGTTCAATGCCCGCATCTTCGATGCGCGCTGGGTCAAGCCGGTGACGCAGATCTTTGCGTGGCACTTCGCCAACGACAAATACATGCGCAACACCGCCAACCTGGCGCGGGTGGCGATGGTCAACTCTACCCAGTCGGGCATCTTTACCGCCGGCGGCACCGCCTTTACCGCGGGCGATGGCGTGCGCGCGGCGCAGCGCGTCACCGACAGCGTGAACGGCTATTACCAAGCTCTGGTAGAGGCACGCATTCCGTTCGAGATGGTGGACGACCGACTGATGACGCCAGACCGCCTGGCGCCGTTCCGGGTGCTGGTGCTGGCGGATGTCGCCGCGATGTCGGACAAGCAGTGCCAGCAAATTCGTGATTTCGTCGCCAACGGTGGGCGCATCGTGGCGACGGGCGAGACCTCGCTGTATGACGAGACCGGCAAGCGCCGCGCCAACTTCGGGCTGAGCGATCTGTTCGGTTGCGACTATGTGAAGACCGAGAACGGCGTGAAGAACAGCTATCTCACCCCGCATCATCCGCACCCGCTGACGAAGGGCCTCGAAGACGCGCCGCGCATCATCGCGGCCACCCAGCAGATCACCGTGAAGCCGCATGATGCCGGAAAGCAGCCGGTCACGCTGATCCCCAGCTATCCCGACCTGCCGATGGAACGCGTGTTCGCCAACCCGGAAACCACCGACATCGCAGCCGTGTTCTGCCGCGAGGTGGGCAAGGGCCGCGTGGTCTATTTCCCCAACGACATGGACCGCACCTTCTGGGAAGTTCTGGCCGAGGACCACCAGGTCTTGCTGGCCAACGCGGTGCTGTGGGCGTCGGACGAGCAGGCCCCGATGGCGGTGACGGGACCGGGCATGGTCGATGTGTCGTACTGGCGGCAGAAAGGCTCGCTGGCTGCGCACATCGTCAACCTGAACAACCCGATGATGATGAAGGGGCCCTACCGCGAAATCATGCCGGTCGGGCCTTACACCGTGTCGCTGGCGATCCCGGCGGACGTGAAGGTCGGCGCGGTGAGGCTGCTGGAATCGGGCGCAACGCCCAAGTCATCACGCGACGGCGACCGGCTGGTGGTGGAAGTGCCCGCCATCCATCTGCATGAAGTGGTCGCCGTCGATCTGGCGTAATTACTTCTTGGTCCAGGCGCCGCCCAGCGGCTTGATGTACTGGCCGCCCGGTGTCTTGGCGATCAGCTGCGCACCGGTAGCCTGGCCGGCGGCGTCGCGCGTAGTGCCGGACTTGGCAGCCGTCTGGGCATAGACATTGGCGCGGCCGGCGTTGATCTCGTGCACCGCCGCGGTCAGGCCAGCGTCGCCGCCACCGGAAACAAAGCCCAGATAGCCATCGGCCTGTTCGCCCACGGTGCCTGCCGCCTTGGCTGCATCGACCGCGGCCTTGTCGGACGCCAGATCGGCGAATGCCGGCGTAGCAGCCAGGACCAGGGCAGCGGCGAGGATGATGTTCTTGAAGTTGCGCATCATGTGCTTCCTTCAGATTAGAAGAGGTCGGGGTTCTGCGCGATTGCGCTCTGGACTTCCTTGTCCAGGCGCACGCGCACATCGGCATCGAGCTTGGCGTAGATGTTGATCGGCGCGACTTCGACGCGGATCGTCGGCGTGCAGGCCCCCAGGACAGCGGCGGCGCAAGCGGCAAACAGCAATGGCTTCATGGCTTTGCTCCAGTTTCGCCCGCCCCCGGGCTTAGCGTCTTTGACCACGCTTCGGCATAGGACTTCAAGAGTTCGTCAAAATTAAGGGAGGTATCCAGGGTCAGGTCGATCGGCGTGCCGCTGGGCAGCGGAATCGGCTTGTACAGCGCGGTACCGTTTATGATGTCCGATATCGCCACGTCCGCGGTCTGTGGCTTGGGCGGGTCGCTCTTGCCCTTGATATGGAAGACGATCTGCAGCCGGCCGTTGGCGACCGAGTTCAACTCGGCCGACATTTGGTCGAAGGCGAGATTCTCCAGCGCCTGATAAGCGAAGTCCTGCACTGCGTTGCTGGCAATGGCGGCATCCCCTTGCGCCCACAGGGACCGGTCGATGGAAAGCCGTCCCGGGCCGTCGGCGGCGATACGGCCGTTGGTGATGCGGAAGCCTTCGGGTGTGACGTTGAAGGGGATGTGACCGGAAATCTTGCCTTCCAGTTTGGCCTTGTTGCCCAGGTTCGACACCGCAATCAGATTGGACAAAGCGATGGATTTCAGGTCGGCGCTGCCGCTGACATGCTGAAGGTCAGACAGCTTGATGGTGAAGGCGCCCAGGCTGGCATGGCCCTGCGCCCAGTCGGCCGAAGCCGCGTCTACCTTCAACGCATCGGGACCGAAGCCAAAACGCAGGTCCACCGCATTGAACGGCAGGGTCCAGTCGATCCTGGATATGGTGATCTCCTGTCCCGGGGCGGTGACCGGCGGCAGCAGCGACGTCAGCGCGATGGTCGCCTTCACCGCATGCGCCTTGCCCAGGATGGTCATGAAATCCAGGCTGTCGATCGCAAGCGTGCCGCGGCTGGTGATGGCATCGCGCGTCCAGTCCAGCGTGCCGTCGAACCGGGCTGTGCCTTCGGCGCGCTTCAACGCCGTCAGCAAAGGCGACAGGTCTTCGGGCTGCAAATGATCGGGCGCGAAGGTCAGGTGATCGGCCACGATATGCGCATTGCCGGTGCCGCCGGCCTGGGTGTGGGTGAAGTCGACCGTGCCCAACACTGCCTTGTTCTTGTCGCGCGCGGTGATCTTTCCGCGCCAGATCCAGTTGGCGAGGGTAATGGTACCATCGCCCGACAGCGGCTTGAAGCGCGGGCTGGGCGCCAAGTCGGTGGCGCGCGCATTGCCAAGCGCGACGGTGCCGGTGATCGCGCCGTTCTCGCTGGCAAAATTCAGGCGGCCCTGCGCCTGGTCGATCCGGGTGTTGGTCAACGGCAGCATGGCGGCTGCGTCACGCGCGCCGCCGTTGAACTGCCAGCCAGCCGCATCGAGCACGAACAGCGGCTGGCCATCGGGACAGAGGCTAGCGCGGACGTCTTTCGCCAGGTCGCTGGCGCCGGGATGGAGCGCCGCCAGCGTGACGCGCGCGCAGGATGTCGGCGTGAAGGCAAAGCGGCCGGACTGCCAGGCAATCGCGCCGCCGCCGTTGAGGCTGGCATTGCGCAACATGGCAAAGCTGAAGCGGGTATTGAGCGTGGCGTTGGCGGTAAAGCCGCCGCCGCTCCACACCAGGTCGCGCAGCGCCATGTTGGCATTGGGCAGGCCGCCGCCGGACAGCGTGATGTCGGCGCTGGTGTTGAGGCTATCGGAACTGCCGGTAATGCCGGGCGCGGAGACGCGCAACACAGCGCCCTTGGCGCCGGTCAGCAGCAGCGGCGCGGACGGGATGAACGCGGTCTTGCCGGAACGATGTTCGACATGGCCAGCCCCTGCCAGTGTCAGGCGTGACAGGTTGGCGGCGACCGACTTGGCCAGTGACGGGTCGAACTTGTGGATCACGTCCAGCGCCCCGACACTGAAACCGGCGCTGCCCTTGACCGAGACATTGGCGGAAACATCGCCACCCGACATGGACAACGTGTCGGCCTGCACATCCAGCACGGGCGATTGCACCCCCTGCCCTGCCATGACTGACGCCGCCGTGACATGCAGTTTCAGCGATTGGGCCGACGAAGCCATCGCGGTCCAGCGCGGCTGGGCGATGTCCAGGTTCACATCGACATCGCGCGCTTCCAGTCCATCCTTGCGAGCGTTGAACTGTGCCGCGACCACCCCGCGCGCCGGCGTATAATCCAGGTATGCCGACGTCAGCGTCACGGATGTGCCTTGCCATATAATGTTCGCGGGCTTGGCCGACAACCGTGCTGACACCGGCCGGCTTTTGACCAGCTTGACGTCGCCATCAATTTCCACGGACCCGCCCGGCGTCGACAGCAGCGCGCGCAGATTGGTCAGCGACACCGCCAGATCGTCGCTGACCCAGCGCGACTTTCCCGGCTGGGCACTCAGCGAATCCAGCCACGCCTGCAGGGATGGCAAGGTGACCTTGCCATCTGTGTCGATGCGCACGCGCACCACCGGATCGACCAGCCTGACCTCCACCACCCGTGGCAGCCAGGAGAGCGGGTCGAAATGCAGCTCAATGCGGGCTGCCGAGATTTCGGGCGCTTCTTTCGGCCCCAATGCGAAGCGGCCCGATGCGCCCGACAGGCCAAGGTTGCCCACTTCCACCGACGACTCAACGCCGTGGCTGCGGAAATAGGATTGCGCGACCTGCACGGCAATCCAGGCGCGCACCAGCCACAACAGGGCAAGCAGCACGACCAGCCCGAAGACGGCGGCCAGCGCGATTTTGTGACGGCGCTCCATGGCGCCAGACTAGCCTCAGCGGCGGGGGCGGTAAACGCGCAGTGCGTTGTCGCCCATCACGGCGGGCACCGATTGCGGCGATTTCGCGGCGATGGCTTCGCGCGCCAATTCGAACCAAGCCTGATAGTCGCCGGCGAGCGTCAACACAGGCCAGTCGCTGCCCCACAACAATCGTTGCGGCCCGAAGGCATCGAACAGCACGGCAGCAGCGGCCATGATGTCGTCGCGCCCCGCACAGGGGCCAAGTTCGGTCAGCAGGCCCGACAGCTTGCAGGTGACATTGGGATTTTGCGCCAGGCTTTCGATATCGCGCGCCCATCCAACCATCGCATCGGCGTTACCCAGTCTGGGCTTTGCGGCGTGATCCAGCACGATCGAAAGTTGCGGATGGCGCCGGGCCAGTTCGGTGATCACGTCCAGCTGGTGCGACAGGATCAGTGCATCAAATACCAGACCCTCGGCGGCGATAGCATTCAGCGCCGGCTCCAGCGCGCGCTGCAAAATCCATTCGGGATCGGCGATGTCCTGCAGCATGGGGCGCACGCCCAGGAACAAGGCGTTCTCTGCGCGGCGGCGCACTTCGCCTGGCGCATCTGGCGCCAGCAGATCTATCCAGCCCACAACGCCCAGAATGAACTTCGCCCGCTCGGCGATGCCCAGCATGTAGTCGGTCTCGGCCGGCGTGGGCGCGGCCTGCACCAGGATCGTCGCATCCACGCCGGTCTGCACCAGCAGCGGACGCAGGTCAGCCGTGGCATAGACGCGGTGGATAGGATTGTCTGGCGTCAGCCAGCCATAGTCGCCGCGCGCCGGATCCCAGAAATGCTGATGCGCATCAACGATCACGGTACTGGCGCATCCTCACGCAACAATTTCTCGCGCTTCAGATCCTGCCACAACGCGGCGGGAATTTTGTGACGATACAAAGTCACAGCCTGTTCCACGCGCGCCGGCGTGTCCAGTCCCGGAATGACACTGGCCACCAGTGTATGCGCCAGCGGGAACTGCAGCGCCGCTGCCGCCAGCGGCACGTCATGCGCGTCACACACCGCTTCGATGCGGCGAACCTTGTCGACCACTTCGGGCGGCGCGGGTTCATAGTTGAAGAAGAGCGGAGCGCCTGTCTTGGTGCCGACGGCGAGGATCCCGGAATTGTAGGGTCCACCGATTACGATCGCGGTGCCGGCCTCTTCGCAACGTGGAAACAAGGCGTCCAGCGGTGTCTGCTCCAGCAGAGTATAGCGCCCCGCCAGCAGGATCACGTCCAGCCTAGCGTTGTCCATCACCTCCAGGCAGGCTTCGACCTCATTCACGCCCATGCCGAAGCCGGCGATATCGCCATTGGCCCGCAATTCCTCCAGCGCGCGCAGACCACCACACTTGGTAAGTTCGGCCATGTGGAAGGCGTTTTCGTCGCCATGGGTCATGCGGCCGATGTCGTGGATATAAAGAATATCGATCCGCGCCAGGCCCAGCCGCTGCAGGCTTTCCTCATAGCTGCGCATCACCGCATCATAGGAATAGTCGAACACCGGCTCGAACGGCATGGGCGTGGCATAGCCGTGACGAACTTCCGTTTCGCTGACAGGGTGCAGTACGGGGTCCAGCACCCGGCCGACCTTGGTCGACAGCACGAAATCGCGCCCGCGCAACGCATCACCCAACCGCCGCTCCGACAGGCCAAAGCCATAAAACGGCGCGGTGTCGAAATAGGCAAAGCCCGCATCGGTTGCGGCCTTCAAGGTCGCGCGTGCATCCCCCTCGGCCAGCGGGCGGAACAGATTGCCCAAGGGCGCAGTGCCGAACCCCAGCTCGGTGACTTTCAGGCCGGTCTGGCCCAGATCGCGCAGTGGAAAACTCATGCCGTCCTCAGTTTTGGCGCGAACCAGCCGAAGCTGACCACCACAGCATAGCACACGGCCAGGACGAACATGCTCCAATGCAACGCGCCGGTGACGCCGGCGAACACCGACATCAGCGGCGGAATCACGGCAGCACCACAGATCGCCATCACGATGAAGCTCGAGGCGAACTCGGCCTCATGCCCCAGCCCTTCCAGCCCCAGCGCGAAGATTGTGGGGAACATGATCGACATGAAGAAGCTGGTCGCGGCCAGCGCCCAGATGCTGGGAAACCCGCCGATGGTGGCGGCCAGGCAACACAGGATAATGTTGCAACCACCATAGAGCACGAGCTGGCGCGGCGGATTGATCGTGCGTTGCAGCCAGGCACCGACAAAACGCCCGACACAGAAGGCGATCATGGCCGCTTCGAGATAAACCTGCGCGCCGACACGTTCGGGCACATGCGCCGCTTCCTGCGCGAAATCGACCAGGAGCGACCAGGTTCCAACCTGGGCGCCAACGTAGAAGAATTGCGCCACCACCGCGAACAGCACGCGCGGGCGCTTCAGCACCGCCAAGGGCGAGCCGCCTTGCGGTGTCACATCGGGGCGCAAGGTCGGATATTTGGTGATCGCGATGGCGGTGGCGATCACCACCATCAGGATACCCAGCACCAGATAGGGTGGGCCGACAGCGGCTGCTTCCTGCGCACGCCAGGCATCGACAGCGGCGGGGCCCATCCCGGCTTGTTGTGCGGCCGTATATTCGACGCCGGAAAAGATCACCTGCGCACCGACGATGGGGCCGAGCACCGTGGCGACGCCGTTGAAGGCCTGCGCGAAGTTCAGCCGCGGCGAGGCGGTGCGCGCGTCGCCCATGATCGTGATGTACGGGTTGGCCGAGGTTTCCAGGAAGCCCGCACCGATGGCGATGATGTAGAGCGCCGCCAGGAACACGCCATAGATGCGCATGTGCGCGGCCGGCACGAACAGGAAGGCGCCGATGGCATAGAAAGCCAGGCCGATGATGATGGTCTTTTTATATCCCAGTCGACGGATGACCATCGCGGCCGGCAACGGGGCGCAGAAATAGCCGATATAGAACGCGAACTGGGTCAGGCTGGCCTGGGTGCGCGTCAGGTCCAGAGCCTTCTGGAAATGGTGGAGCAGAAGGTCGTTGAACTGCGAGGCCAGGCCCCAGGCGAAGAACAGTGTCGCGGTCAGCCCGAACGCAACAGCATAGCGTCTTTCGACGACTGGCAGCTTCATCCCATCCCCCTGTTTTTCGCCAGCTTAAGCGCAAAGCGGGGGACGGCGCTACATGGTCGCGCCGATCTGCCAGGGCACGAATTCGGCGTCGCCATAGCCCAGCAGTTCGGACTTGCTGCGTTCGCCCGAGGCAATCTTCAGGATGTGCTGGAAGATCTCGCGGCCCTTGTCCTGGATCGACACGCCGTCCAGCACGTCACCGCAGTTGATGTCCATGTCGTCCCTCATCCGTTCATAAACCGGCGTGTTCGTAGCCAGCTTGATCGACGGCGTGGGTTTGCAGCCATAGGCCGAACCGCGGCCCGTCGTGAAGCACAGGATGTTCGCCCCGCCCGCCACCTGGCCGGTGGCCGAGACCGGGTCGTAGCCGGGCGTATCCATGAACACGAAGCCCTTTTCTGTCACGGGCTCGGCATATTCATAGACCGCGTTCAGACTGGTGGTGCCACCCTTGGCGGCCGCGCCCAGCGACTTTTCCAGGATGGTGGTCAGACCGCCCGCCTTGTTCCCCGGCGAAGGGTTGTTGTTCATGCTGCCGGCATTGCGGTCGGTGTACGCCTCCCACCAGCGGATACGTTCAACCAGCTTTTCGCCCACCGCGCGGCTTCTCGCGCGGCGGGTCAGCAGGTGCTCGGCACCATAGACTTCCGGCGTCTCGGACAGGATCGCAGTGCCGCCATGCGCAACCAGCAGATCGACGGCTGCGCCCAGCGCCGGGTTGGCGGTGATACCGGAATAACCATCGCTGCCGCCGCATTGCAGCGCGAGCATCAGTTCGCTGGCGGGTGCGGTTTCGCGGCGCACATTGTTGGCGGCGGGCAACAGAGCGCGCACCGCCGCGATACCGGCCTCGATCGCCTTCTGCGTGCCACCGCTGTCCTGGATGGTCAACGAACGAAACGTGTCGCTTTCGGCGATGTTGTAAGCCTGCTTCCAGCGCGCGATCTGGAAAGTCTCACAACCCAGGCCCACCATCAGCACCGCGCCCATGTTCGGATTGGCGGCATAGCCCCATTGGGTGCGCTTCAAGACCTCATAGCCTTCGCCCTTGCTGTCCATGCCGCAGCCATGGCCGTGTACCAGCGGGATCACCCCATCGACTTCCGGGAAATCGTCCAGCAGGCCGGACTTCTCGACCTCGCGCGCGATCAGCCGCGCCACCGTGGCCGAACAGTTCACGCTGGTCAGGATGCCCAGATAGTTGCGGGTGCCGAAGCGGCCATTGGCGCGGCGAAAGCCCTGGAAGGTCGCGGGCGCCGCAATCGCGGGCGGCGGGTTGGCGCCGACGGCATACTCATAGTCGCGGTCCACGCTGTGGAAGGCGATATTATGCTCATGCACCCACTCGCCGGTCGCGATATCCTTGGTTGCGAAGCCGATGATCTGGCCGAACTTCAGCGCCGGCTCATTGGCCTTGATCGGGCGAACCGCCGCCTTGTGGCCACGCGGGATGCGGGCGGAGATCTTGACGTCATCGACGATGTCGCCGGGGCGCAGGTCGTCCACCGCCACCACGACGTTGTCGGTCGGATGCAGACGCAGGAAGGAAGCCATGATTGCCCTCGACGTGGAACGGCGCTCTTATAAAGAAAACCGTTGCCGGAGAGAAGAAAATGAGCCGCCGCCTGTGCTTCGCGCTGGACCTGGTGAACGACGCCGCCAAAATCGCGGAATATGAACGGTTCCACGCACCCGGCGGGGTGTGGCCGGCAATCGTGGACGACATCCACGCCCAGGGGATTGAAGGCATGGAAATCTGGCGCACCGGGGACCGGATGGTGATGATCGCCACCGTGGCCGACGATTACCCCCGCGCCCGCGACGTGCCGGCGGAATATGACCAGTGGGAAACCCTGATGTGGGGATTCCAGAAGGCCCTGCCCCACGCGGCGCCTGGCGAGAAGTGGGTGCCGATGACGCAGATTTTCGACCTGGCGGAGCAGAAAGGCTCTTAGGCAAAGAACCTAGGCGAGGTGCCCGAACAGCGCCAGTTCCGCACCGATATCCAGAGCGGCGTATGCTGTTATCCCCGTCAAAACAGACCAGATGTGCCGCCATCCAAATCGCAGATGCAGGACAGCCGCCGCCGCCCCACCGACGGCGAACGCCAACAAGCGTATAACAAGCGGATTCAATTCTACCTCCCCGACGTGATCAAAGCATCTTGAATTCCGGATCCAATCGCTCCTTCACCGCGGCTTCGTTCAATTCGATGCCGATGCCGGGGGCGTCGGGCACGGGCAGGAAGCCGTCGGCGTCCAGCTTCACCGGATCGCACAATTCGGTGAACGCCTTTTCCTGATACTGGGTGAATTCCTGCACCAGGAAATTCGGTATCACCGAGCAGACATGGGTGATGCCCAGCGTCCCAAGCGGCGTGCAGACGCCATGCGGCGCCAGTGGCACATTATAAGTCTCTGCCGTCGCAGCGATCTTCAGGCCCTCCATCAGCCCACCGGTCTTGGTGAAGTCGGGCTGGATGATCGACAGTGCCTGCTTCTCCAGGAAAGGGCGGAAACCATAGCGGGTGTAGATGTTCTCGCCCGCCGCGATCGGCACACGCGTGTTGTTGCGGATGCGCAGCATGGATTCGACATTGTCGGACGGCACCGGTTCTTCCACGAAAAGTGGACGATAGGGCTCGATCTGGTTGCAGATCTGGATGCCGGTCTCGGTGTCGTAATGGGCGTGGCATTCCAGGCCGATCTCGTAGTCCTTGCCCAGCTCCTTGCGGAAGCTGGCGAAGAAGTTCACCACGTCGTCGACCTGATTGTTGGTCATGTGCAGGCTATAGGGTTTGCCTGGCTCATAGCCTTTCGCCAGAGACCAGCCATCGGGCGCATAGTCCAGCCCAACCTTGATCACTTTGGTTTTGGTTTCCGCAAAGACCTTCTTGGCGATCTGCGGAGTGGCGGCGTGCAGATAGACCGGCACCTTGCTGCGCATCTTGCCGCCCAACAGGTTGTGGATCGGCAGGCCGAACGCCTTGCCCGCCAGATCCCACAGTGCCATTTCCACACCCGAGACCGCCGTCAGGTAGGGCCCGCCCTGGCCGTGCACGAACATCACCGACGGCGCGCCGCCCAGGTTGATCTTGTGATAGCCCCAAAAGTCCGCGAGGATTCCCTGGATGTCCAACGGATCGCGACCCTTCAGCATCACATTGAAGTTGTTGTTGATGATGTATTCGGTGCCGACGCTGTCCACGCACTCGCCGGTGCCGTACAGCCCCTCTTCGGTATAGACGCGCACGAAACGGCTGTTGAAGCCGTTTTTCAGGCGGATGGCGCGCACCTCGCGGATCTTCAGCTTGGGCGCGCGGCTGGTGCCCGCCGCCTTGGCGTCGCCCAGAAGTGCCGCATAGAAGCCCGCACCCAGCAATGTCCGGCGATCCATAGATCCCTCCCTGTTTTGGCGGCGAGCCTAGCGGGTTTCGCGCACTTCAAGAAAAGAGAAAAACTTCACACTGATGGAAAGTCAGACTTCATTTCCGCACGCCCGCTTGGCGTGATAGACCCCAGAGACAAGGGACCGGGAGGATCACATGAAAGCTGTTCTGTTGGCGCTCGCCATCGCCGCCACACCTGCGCTGGCGCATGAAAGCTTCTATTCGCGCGACGAGGTTATCCACATCACGCCGGAATGGAAGGGCGAACGCTTCCCCGACGGCCGTCCCAAGGTGCCGGATTCCATCCTGGACCGCATGAAGAACGTCACCCTGGAAGAAGCCTGGGCCACCGTGCGCAACGCCGGTTACGAGCATCAATATGAAGGCGGCTGGGCCGACCTGTATCCCGGCCGCATCATGGTGGGCCGGGCGCTGACCTCCGCCTGGATTCCGGGCCGCCTGGACCTGCAAAAGGTGATTGAAGCCGACGGCAAGGTCGATGGCCGCAAGGGTGGGCCCAATGCCTGGCCGGTCGACATGCTGCAGAAGCGCGACGTCTATGTCAGCGATCACTTCGGCCTGATCAAGGATGGCCCCTCGATCGGTGACAATGTCGGCAACGCCATCTATGCGCGCTCCGGCAACGGCATCGTCTATGACGGCGCGGTGCGCGACATCAACGGATTGCGCGAGCTGCCCGACTTCGTGGCCTATGTGCGCGCCTATGATCCGTCGCACCATTTCGGCCGCATCGGCGACGAAGGCCGGCCGCTGAATTCCACCATGATCTCGATCAACGCGCCCACGCGTATCGGCCAGGCCGCCGCCATGCCGGGCGACGTGGTGCTGGCGCGCGACGGTGGGGTGATCTTCGTGCCGCCGCAACTGGCCGAAACCGTGGTGCGCCAGTCCGAGCGCACCCACCTGCGCGATGTGTTCGGCCACCAGCGCCTGAAAGAAGGCAAGTATACGGCCGGCCAGATTGACCGCGAATGGACGCCCGAGATCGAAACCGATTTCACCGGCTGGCTGCGCGAGAATATCGACAAGCTGTCCGTCGCCCACGCCCAGATCCAGGAGTGGCTGGACGAGCGCGCCGCAAAGAAGCGCTGATCAGGCCGCTTCGGTCTTCAGCAGCGCCAGCAGCTTTTCGCGAATAATCGGCTTGGCGAGATAGTCGTCCATGCCGCTATCCAGACAGGTCTTGCGGTCTTCCGGCATGGCGTGCGCCGTCAGGCCGATGACGCGCGCAATGCGCGCCTGGCCTACTTCCAGCTTGCGGATTTGCTGGGTGGCACCCAGCCCATCCAGGTTGGGCATCGAGACATCCATCAGCACGATATCGGGTGACAGCTTGCGATAGGCTTCCACAGCCTGCACCCCGTCATGAGCGAAATGCACGTCATAGCCACCATCAGCCAGCATGGCGGCGATTACGCGGCGGTTGACGTCATTATCCTCCGCCACCAGCACGGTGATGCGGCCATCGGCAGATGCTGCGACGGGTTCGGCAACAGGTTCCAAAACCGCTTCGGCCACCGGCGCCGGCGCATCAGCCTTGATGTCGGCCAATTCGCGCAGCATGGCGGCGATGTCGGGCATCGGGGGAGCGGCGACAACCGGTGCCGCCGAACGGCTGATGATCTCGCGCACCTTGTCGGCCAGCATGCCGCTGCGCGCCGGCTTGACGATCATCGCCTCGAAATGACCGGCGATTTTTTCATCGAGATCGCCCAGCTGGCCGACCGAGGTCAACAGCAGCAGCGGCAGCGCCGCGGTGGACTGATCGGCCTTCAGCGCGCGTGCCAACTCGAAACCGTTCATGCCGGGCATCTGGTAATCCAGGATCGCCATGGCGAAACTCGCGCCCGATGCCAGCAACGACAGCGCCTTTGCACCGCTTTCTACTGACACCGGCACCAGCCCCCAGCTGCGCGCCTGCTCTTCCAGGATACGACGGTTGACGGCGTTGTCGTCCACGATCAGCAGCGCGCGGCCGGAAATATCGATGGTACTGACCGCGCGCGCTACATCGGCATCGGCATTGTGGCCCAGCACGAAATCCATGCGGAAGCTGGTGCCCAGGCCCACTTCGCTTTCCACGCCGATGCGCCCCTGCATCAAACCCAGCAGACGGCGGGTGATCGCCAGACCCAGCCCGGTGCCGTCATGGTGGCGCGAGGCCGAGCCGTCGACCTGCTCGAACATCTCGAACACCCGCTCCAGCTTGTCGCGGGGGATGCCGCAGCCGGTGTCGTTGACGCTGATGGATACCGCCACTTCACCGTCGCGGCGCTGCGCAGTGACATCGACCAGCACATGGCCAGCATCGGTGAACTTGATGGCGTTGCCCAGGATGTTGGTCAAAATCTGACGAACCCGGCCCTCGTCGCCGATCACCGCATCGCACAGAGCGGGGTCCAGGCGAATGATCAATTCCAGTCCCTTGGCTTCCGCCGGCGGGGCCAAGGCTGACACCGCGTCCTCGATACAGGTGCGTAGATTGAAAGGCTGGTTCACCAGCCGCATCTTGCCCGCCTCGATCTTGGAGAAATCCAGCACGTCATTGATGACGGTCAGCAGCGCGTTGCCCGAACTGACGACGGTGCCCAGCATGTCTTTTTGCTCGGCATTGAGCTTGGTGCGCGACAGGATGTCGGCCATGCCAAGGACGCCATTCAGGGGGGTACGGATTTCGTGGCTCATATTGGCCAGAAACTGCGACTTGGCGCGGCTGGCGGCTTCGGCCACCGACGATGCCGCGCGCAGGTCGCGTGCCAGGTTTTCCAAGTCAGTGGTGCGCTTGCGCAGCTCGGTGACGTCGCGGTCGATGATGGCGTAGCCGCCACCTCCTTGCGGACGCGCGCGCATCTCGCTAACCCGGCCGCCGAACAGGCGGCGCTCGACGGTGAATTCCTCGTGGCGGGCAAGCTTGCCCAGCAGCACTTCGATATCCTGTTCGCCAGTCAGACCCAACAGGCCCAACGCGCTCATCTTTTCCAGGCTGTTGGCGAAGTCCGCGCCCACGGCAAGCATTTCATCCTTCAGGGTGGGATCGTCCCACACCGAACCGGACACGCTGGCCACCTTGCCCCCCGCGTCCAGGATAATGACGGTCTGGTCCACCGCGTTCATCGCGCCGTTGAAGGCTTGCACTACGCCTGGGGCGCTGACTTTCTTTTCTTCCTCGTTCTTCAGCAGGTCGCTGGCGAACCAAGACAGGCCCACGAGGCGCGCACTAGTGTTGGTGATGGCGAGCGTCGGAATGGCGCTGACGAAATTGCGGAACTGGCCCTTGTCGTCAAAGGTCTCGCGCAACCGGTCGCGGAAAGCGTCGGTGCCGGCTTCGACCAAGGCGTTGGAGAAGAAATAGACGCCCCCCTCTGAGCATAAGCTCAACGCCGCGTCGCCGGCGAACGCACCCAGTGCCGAGAAGAAGACATCCAGCGTCTTGGTACAGGCGGCGTCGGTGTTGGTGCGCGCATAGAGCAGAATCTCCAGCGGCGTCATTTCCGAATAAGGCAGGTCGTGGATCTGGCAGACGGCGCGATGAATGTTGACCAGGCCGGGATCGCAGATCAACCGTTCATTGGAAACCCGGCCATAACTCTTGCGCAGGACTTTCAGGATTTCCGATTCCAGCGGTGTCGACGGCGCAAAGGCGGTGTGGCCAGCCTCGGTGTCGATCACTTCATAGCCGCCTCGCGTGTGCGTCAACGCCGCGGCGCACAGGCCGTGATTGGCATAGATGACGGCATAGCGGCCGTCCTTGATTTCGGGCGTGACCTGACCCTCGCGCTCGGCGACGCGCGACAGATCCTTGGTGCCCAGCCAAGGCAAGGCGGCGGCCAGCGCCGCCACATCGTTGATGACGAAGGTCTGGTTGAAGCTGAAGCGACGCTTCAGGTCAGACAGCGATAGCGTCCAGGTGCCATTGAAAAAGTTGGTGCGCCCGCGCACTGGACCGCCGAAGGAAACACCCAGCATCGGCGGCAGCTTTTCCAACCCCAACAACGAGCGATAATGCTCCAGCACATCGCCGACACCACCGAACTGGCCGTTGTCGAATTCAAAATTGTGCGCGAAGCGGGGCCGCTCGCCGCGGCTCCTCTGCATCAGCGATAGCCGGCACTGGGCCTGGCCGACATCTATGAGAACGGCGTCGTTCATCGCGCACGTTTCCTCCCGGAAACTGTCATAGTGATGAATGGCGCTTAATATCTGGTAACGATACCAAAGTTCCGCACACGGAACGTGCGGGCCCGCGGAAATCCTGACTTCTCAGCCTTTGTGCAGCGCTTCGGATATTTTGTCAGAAACCTGATGGGTCGGATGCGGACGCATCGCGGACTCGTACAGTGTGGTCAGCACCACGCAGGTCACGCCGTTTTCTGGGTCGGCCCAGCTCAAGGTACCCGTCGAACCATTGTGTCCGAAGGTGCGCGCACTGCAACCGGGCGAGCCGACGGCAGGCGGCAGATCGAAGCCAAGGCCGCTCGCCTTCACGCCGGGCGGCGACTGGTTGGTGATCATCAGGTCGGCCGTGGCGGGCTTCACCACCTTGCCGCGCTGGAACAGGAACTCGTCATAGAATTTCACGATATCGGCAGCAGGGCCCAGCGCGCCGCCCCAGGGCGCTCCCAGGTTGCGCCAGTATTCGCTGTTCCAGTTCCAGCTCTGCCACGACAGCTTGCCGGCCGGGGTCATCGCCGGCGCCGGCTGGCTTGGCACGGTCTGGTTGTTGGGCCGGCCGCGCAGTCCGAAGCTGGTCCGGGTCATCTTCAGCGGTTTGAACAGCCGCTCGTCTGCCAAGTCGGCGATCGGCTTGCCGGTGATCTTCTCCGCAATCGCCGACGCCAGCAGGATGCCCATGCTGGCATAGGAATAACTGGTGCCCGGCTTGAACTTCAGCGGCGCCTTCAGCGCGCCATCGCGGAAGACGTCCAGCCCCGCTTTTTCCTCGCGCAGCATCTCGTCGTTGACCAGCATGTCGGGCAGTCCGCCGGTGTGGGTCAGCAGGTTGCGCACCGTGACGGTTTCGCGCCCATCGCCGGTGAAGGAGGGGAAGAACCTGGTGACGGTGTCGTCCAGCGACAGCTTGCCCTCATCGACCAGGGTCATCACCACCGCAGCCGCCATCGGCTTGGTGATCGAGGCCAGCAGGAAGATCGGCCCGGTACCCTTGGCGGTTCCGAAGTTGCGGGCGAAACGCTGCGCCCCATGCGTCACCAGGATGGAGGCGCCCTGCACCCGCCCATCCATCACAAATCCGTCCATCAGCCGGGCGGCCTGCTCCAGCCCGGCCTTGTCCCAGCCACGCGCTCTGGCCATGCCCGGCAGTGTGATCATGGCGGCCCCCGTTGCGGTCAGCATATTGCGGCGATCCATCCCGTTTCCCCTTTTGTTGGGGCCATCTAGCCATCCAAAACGCGCATTGGTCCATAGCCAGTTTGGGTTGGACCGGGCGCGTACCGCGACCTAAAACACGCCCATAATTCCAGGGAGAACAGCATGAGCAAGATGTCGCCCAACGAGATGGCCCAGATCCTGGCAAAGGGTCTGCTGTCCTTCCCCGTCACCCATTTCGCCGCCAACCACCAGTTCCTGGAAGGCCCCTATCGCGAGCACTGCGCCTGGCTGCTGTCGTTCAAGCGCCTCACGGGCCTTTTCGCCGCTGGCGGCACGGGCGAGTTCTTCGCGCTGACCCCGAATGAAGTCACCACCGTGGTGAAGGCCGCGGTCGCCGAGACCAAGGGCCAGACCCCGGTGATCGCCGGCGCCGGTTACGGCACCGCCATCGCGGTCGAGATGGCCAAGTCGGCCGAAGCCGCTGGCGCCGACGGCATCCTGCTGCTGCCCAACTATCTGATGACGCCCAATCAGGAAGGCCTGATGGCGCACGTCGAAGCCGTCTGCAAATCCACCAAGCTGGGCATCATCGTCTACAACCGCGACAATGCGGTGCTGCAGGCCGACAGCGTCGCCAGGCTGTGCGACCGCAATCCCAACCTGGTCGGCTTCAAGGACGGCGTTGGCGACATCGAGCTGATGATGAAGGTCTATGCCAAGCTGGGCGACCGCCTGACCTATGTCGGCGGCCTGCCCACCGCCGAGACATTTGCTCTTCCTTATCTGGAAATGGGCGTCACCACCTATTCCTCGGCGATCTACAACTTCCTCCCCGAATGGGCGCTGTCCTTCTATGACGCCGTGCGCGCCAAGGACCACGCCAAGGTGATGAAGGGCCTGAAGGAATTCGTGCTGCCCTATATCGCCATCCGCGACGAGAACAAGGGCTATGCCGTCTCGATCGTGAAGGCCGGCATGACGGCCATCGGTCGCACCGCAGGCCCCGTCCGCCCGCCCCTGACCGACCTGACGGCGGACCAGCTGGGCCGCCTCAAAGCCCTGATTGAAAAGACAAAGCCGGTCTGAATCCGCTAAGGTCGCGCCCATGACGGGCGCTACCGCACAATTCGAACTGCACCAGATCCGCTGCTTCGTGGCCGTGGCCGAGACCTTGCACTTCGGCAAGGCGGCCGCACGCATGAACATGACCCAGCCGCCTTTGTCGCGGCAGATCCAGCTTCTGGAGCATGTTCTGGGGGTCAAGCTGCTCGACCGCACCAGTCGTGCGGTGAAGCTGACGCCGGCGGGCCGTGTGTTCCTGCTGGAAGCGCGCCGCATCCTGCGCCTGACCGAAAGTGCGGCCCTCGCCACCCGGCGCACCGCATCCGGCGATGCTGGCAGCATCACCTTGGGCTTCACGGCCGCCAGCGGCTACAGCTTCCTGCCGCGTCTGCTTTTGCAGCGCGCCACCCGCACGCCCAACATCGATGTGACCTTGAAAGAGATGGTGTCCAGCGAGCAGGTGGACAGCCTGCTCACCGGGCGCATCGATATCGGGCTGCTGCGCCCGCCCATCACGCGCAGCGAATTTGCCACCCAGAAGGTCGCCAGCGAGCGGCTGGTCGCGGCGCTGCCGGTTGGTGACGCGCGCCTCAGCGAAGCCTCGCTGACCCTCAAGGATTTCGACCACCAGCCGCTGATCATGTATTCGCCCGACGGCGCGCGGTACTTCCACGACATGCTGGCCGGCCTGTTCGAGGCGGAAGGTGTTTCGCCCGTCGCCATCCAGTCGCTGTCACAGATCCATTCCATGCTGGCGCTGGTGCGTGCCGGTATCGGGGCGGCGTTGGTGCCCGAAGCCGCCCAGTCGCTGCACTTCGACGACGTGCATTTCCGCCCGGTGGTGACCACGCCGCAAGCGCCTGTGGAGCTTTATGCTGCGTGGCACAAGGACAATGACAATCCCGCGCTGAAACCCTTCCTGGCGCTGCTGACAACGGGCAAGAAACCGCCGCGGGATTGATGCTTTTGCCGCATGGATCGCTTGAACCTTTGGCTTGGACCCGCCAAGCTGAAGGGGCCTATTTTGGCCAATAAGCCCCACAAAACCGGGCCCTTGAAGGGAAGCGACCATGACCACGACCGCCGGCGAAGACCGCAACAGTTACGTCCGCTTCTGGATCATCGCGGTCCTGTTCATCATCTCCTCGATCAATTACGCCAGCCGCGCGACCCTGGGCATTGCCGGCAAGCCGCTGGCCGAGGAATTTCATCTCGACCCGGTCCAGCTTGGCTATCTGCTGTCGTCCTTCGCCATTGCTTATGCTGTCGGTCAGATTCCCGGCGGCGCCTTGTTGGACCGATACGGTTCGCGCCCAGTCTACATCTGGTCCATAACCCTATGGGCTGTGTTCACCGGGCTGCAGGCCTTTGTTTCCTGGATTGCATTTATTCCGGTTGTGATCAGCCTGTTCGTGTTGCGTCTGGCACTGGGCGTGGCGGAGTGCCCCAGCTTTCCGGCCAATGCCCGCATCGTCGCCAACTGGTTTCCCAAGTCCGAGCGCGGCACCGCATCGGCTATCTTCAATGCCTCGCAATATTTCTCGGTGGTAGCCTTCACCCCGCTGATGGGCTGGCTGGCACAGTATTACGGCTGGCGCAGCGTGTTTCTGGCGATGGGCATCATCGGAGTGGTCGGCGCGATGATCTTTGCGGCAGTCGTCCAGTCACCCGCCAACCACAAGCGTATCAGCAAGCGCGAGTTTGCCTACATTGAAGAGGGCGGCGCACTGGTCAAAATGGACGGTACGGGACCGGCGCAACCCTTCCGATGGGGCGTGCTGGGGCAGCTCCTCTCGAACCGCATGCTGTGGGGGATCTACCTGGCGCAGTACTGCATCACCGCGCTTACCTACTTCTATTCAACCTGGTTCTTCATTTATTTGCACGATGCCCGGCACATGAGCCTGGCCAAAGCGGGCTTCGCTGCCGCACTGCCGGCGATCGCGGGATTTGTGGGCGGCGTACTGGGTGGCATTTTCTCCGACTATCTTTTGAAGCGGAATGTAGCGCTATCGCCGGCTCGCAAAATCCCGATCTTGATTGGCCTGGCGATCAGCTGCGCCATTCTGGCCTGCAACTATACCGACAGCCAGACCATGATCATGCTGTTCATGTCGATCGCCTTCTTCGGCAAGGGCGTCGCCGCCCTTGGCTGGGCGGTGATGAGCGATGCCGCACCGCGCGAGGCGACGGGCCTTGCCGGCAGCGTTTTCAACCTGTTCGGCAATGCGGCGGGCATCTTCACGCCCATCGTGATCGGCTACATCCTGAAAGAAACCAACAACAGCTGGGACCTGGCACTGGTCTTCCTGTTCGCCCACTCCATCGTCGCTATGGTCGGCTACGGCGTGATCGCGGGCGAGCTCAAGCGTGTCGTCCTCAAGCACTGAAAGCAGCCATGAGCAATCCCGCCAACGAAAAGCATTCCGGCGCGCCGCGCGTCACCGACATGAAGATTGTCCCGGTCGCCGGCCAGGACAGCATGCTGATGAACCTGTCTGGCGCGCATGGCCCCTGGTTCACCCGCAACCTGGTGATCCTGACCGACAGCGCCGGCCATACCGGCGTGGGCGAAGTGCCGGGTGGCGAGACCATTCGCGAAACACTCGAAAAGAGCCGCGACCTGGTGGTCGGCCAGGGGCTGGGCAACTGGAACGCGGTTCTGGCCGAGGTCGGCCGGCGTTTCGCCGCGCTGGATGCCGGGGGACGCGGGCTTCAGACCTTCGACCTGCGCACCACCGTGCATGTGCAGGCAGCCTTGGAGTGCGCCCTGCTGGACCTTTTGGGCCAGCACCTGGACGTGCCGGTCTGCGCGCTTTTGGGCGAAGGCCAGCAGCGCGGCGCCGTCGAAATGCTGGGCTATCTTTTCTTCGTTGGTGACCGCAGGAAGACCGACCTGCCGTATCGCTCGGACCAAAAGGGCGATGACTGGATAAAGCTGCGCGATGAAGAGGCCATGACGCCCAAGGCCGTGGTGCGGTTGGCGGAAGCCGCCTTCGAACGCTATGGCTTCAACGATTTCAAGCTCAAGGGCGGCGTGCACACCGGCGAGTATGAGATGGAAGCCGCCGCAGCCCTGAAGCAACGCTTTCCCAAAGCGCGCGTGACGCTGGACCCCAATGGCTGCTGGTCGCTGAAGGAAGCAATTGCGCTGGGCAAAGCCAAGGGCAGCGTGCTGGCCTATGCCGAAGATCCTTGCGGCGCCGAGGATGGCTATTCGGGCCGCGAGACCATGGCGGAATTTCGCCGCGAGACCGGGCTACCCACAGCCACCAACATGATCGCCACCGACTGGCGCCAGATGACCCATGCGATCGACCTGCACGCGGTGGACATTCCGCTGGCCGATCCGCATTTCTGGACGATGCGCGGCTCGGTGCGCGTGGCGCAGATGTGCGCCGACCGCAACCTGCGCTGGGGCAGCCACTCCAACAATCATTTCGACATCTCGCTGGCGATGTTCACGCATGTTGCCGCGGCAGCGCCCGGCAACATCACCGCCATCGACACCCACTGGATCTGGCAGGACGGCCAGCGCCTGACCAGGGAACCCTTCCCCATCGTCAACGGCCTGGTTCCCGTACCCAAGCGCGGCGGCCTTGGCGTGGAAATCGACATGGCCGAAGTGGAAAAGGCGCACGAAGCCTACAAGGCGCTGGGTTCGGGCGCCCGCGACGATGCGATCGCCATGCAGTTCCTGATCCCGAACTGGAAATTCGACCCGAAGAGGCCATGTCTGGTCCGCTGACCAGTGATAAGGTTGCTTGCATGAACGTCCAGGCCAGACCACCACACGAGCCGCCCCGCCGCATCCAGGTGGACAACCGCGACAATGTCGCGATCATCGTCAATGTGCTGGGCTTGCCGGCCGGCACCGAATTTCCCGACGGACTGGTGCTGAACCAGCTTGTGCCCAACGGCCACAAGGTCGCGCTGGCCGACATCAAGACCGGCGGCAATGTCGTGCGCTATGGCGAAGTGATTGGTACCGCCAAAAACGACATCAAGCGCGGCGACTGGATCAACGAAGAGAATGTGGTGATGGGCACCGCCCCGCCGCTGGACCAACTGGAGATGGCCACCCGCCCGCCCGCGCCAGGGGAGCCGCTGACCGGCTACACCTTCGAAGGCTATCGCAACGCCGACGGCACGGTAGGCACCAAGAACATCCTGGCGATTTCGACCAGCGTGCAGTGCGTAGCCGGCACGATGGAGTATGCGCTCAAGCGCATCAAATCGGACCTGCTGCCAAAATATCCCAATGTCGACGATGTGGTGGTGCTGACCCATGCCTATGGCTGCGGCGTCGCCATCAACGCGCCGGAAGCGGTGGTGCCGATCCGCACCCTGCAGAACCTGGCGCACAATCCCAACTTCGGCGGTGAAGTGCTGGTGGTCGGCCTGGGTTGCGAAAAGCTGGTGCCAGAACGCCTGACCGAACAGGGCGGCGACACCATGCGGATGCAGGACAATGAAGGCTTCGGCGCCAACATCGCCGCCATCCTGGAGCGTGTTCAGGCGCGGCTGAAGATACTGAACGCTCGCAAACGCGAGACCGTGCCGGCGGCGGAATTGATTGTGGGCATGCAGTGCGGCGGTTCGGATGCGTTCAGCGGCCTGACCGCCAACCCGGCACTGGGCTTCTGCGCCGATCTGCTGGTGCGCGCCGGCGCGACCGTGATGTTCTCGGAAGTGACCGAGGTGCGCGACGCCATCCACCTGCTGACGCCCCGCGCCGCCACCAGGGAGGTCGCCGACGACTTGGTGCGCGAGATGCGCTGGTACGACGATTACCTGGCCAAGGGGCAGGTCGATCGCGGCGCCAACACCACCCCCGGCAACAAGAAGGGCGGGCTGTCGAACATCATCGAGAAGTCACTCGGCTCGGTCGCCAAGTCGGGCTCCAGCGCCATCAACGCGGTACTGAAGCCCGGCGAGAAGGTTCGTGGACGCGGGCTGGTTTTCGCGGCCACCCCGGCCAGCGATTTCGTCTGCGGTACCTTGCAGCTGGCGTCGGGCATGAACCTGCATGTCTTCACCACCGGCCGTGGCACACCCTATGGCCTGGCGGCGGTGCCCGTGATCAAGGTCGCCACCCGCAGCGAGCTGGCGCGGCGCTGGGCTGACCTGATCGACCTGGACGCGGGCCCTATCGCCGACGGCACCAAGACCATCGAGGAAGTGGGCTGGGAGCTGTTCCAGCTGATGCTGGACGTGGCGAGCGGCAAAAAGCAGGTATGGGCGGACAAGTGGGGCCTGCACAACGACCTGACCCTGTTCAACCCCGCGCCGGTGACGTAACCGCGTCTTCCAGCACCATCTGCGCGCCCTTGTCGGCGATCATGATGGTGGGGGTGTTGGTGTTGCCCGACACGATGGTCGGCATGACCGAGGCATCGATCACCCGCAAATTCGACAGGGCGTGCACCCGCAGGCGCTCGTCGACCACGGCCATCGGGTCAGTGGAAAGGCCCATCTTGGCCGTGCCGACAGGATGGAAAATCGTGGTACCGATATCGCCCGCGGCGTGGATCAGTGCGGCGTCGCTGTCGTCGACTTCGGAGCCGGGACGGAATTCATCGGGATGGTATTTTGCCAGCGCCGGCTGGCGCATCAGCCGCCGCGTCAGGCGCAGACTGTCGGCGGCGATACGGCGGTCTTCATCGGTTGAAAGATAGTTGGGTGCGATCTCGGGCTTGGCATCCAGCACCGTCGAATTGATCCTGACCGTGCCGCGCGACGAGGGACGCAGGTTGCAGGGACTGACCGTGATCGCTGGGAAGCGGTGCAGCGGGGTGCCAAAGCGGTCAAGCGACAGGGGCTGGATATGGAACTGGACGTTGGCGCGCTCTTGGCGCTCATCTGACCTGGTGATCATGCACAGCTGTGAGGCCGCCATGGTCATGGGCCCACGCCGCGCCAGCGCATACTGCATGGCCATCCAGGGCCGCCCCAGGAGCGAGTAATAGATCTCGTTGAGCGTCTTGACGCCCTGTACGCGATACATGGCGCGCAGCTGCAGGTGATCCTGCAGGTTGCGGCCCACGCCTTCCAGTGCATGGATGACGGGAATGCCCAGTTCACCCAGCCAGGCGCCAGGACCCACGCCGGAGCGCTGCAAGATCTGCACCGAGCCGACAGCGCCCGACGACAGAATTACTTCGCCTTTCGCCCGCGCCTCGAAAATCTGGCCGCCTTGGCTGTAGCGCAGGCCGGTAGCGCGCTTGCACTCGAACAGCACGCGGTCGACCTGCACGTCGGTTACCAGCCGCAGGTTGGGCCTGTGCAGCACGGGCTTCAAAAACCCACGCGCCGCCGACCAGCGCCGGCCGCGCTTCTGGTTGACCTGAAAGTAATAGCCGCCTTCATTGTCGCCGGTGTTGGGATCTGCGATTTTCGGGATGCCGATCTCTTCACCGGCCTCAATCAACGCATCCAGGATTTCCCAACGCACTCGCGGCTGTTCCACCGAAAGCTCGCCATCGGCACGGTGATGCTCGGTGTCGCCCAGGAAATGCCGGTCCAGCTTGCGGAATACTGGCCTCACATCGTCCCAGCCCCAGCCCGCCAGGCCCAGCTGCCGCCAATGGTCGTAATCGCCCGCCTGCCCGCGCATCGACAGCATGGCGTTGATCGAAGACGAACCGCCGATCGCCTTGCCGCGCGGATAGTTCAGCTTGCGGCCGTTAAGGCCAGGGTCGGCGACCGTTTCGAACATCCAATCACTGCGCGGATTGCCGATCAGGTAGAGATAACCGACAGGGATGTGAAACCAGATCCAGTCGTCATAGCCGCCGGCTTCCAGCAGCAGGACACGGTTCTTTGGATCGGCCGACAGGCGGTTGGCCAGCACGCAGCCGGCAGAGCCCGCGCCGGCGATCACATAGTCGTATTCCCCGTCCAGCATCATCAGTCCAGATAGAACACTTCCTGCCACATGGGGAGGCGCTCGCCCGGCTTTCTTTCATCCATCGGCGCGAAATACGGCGCCATCGCCTGCTGCCAACGGGCATTGACCGGGCTTTTCTCGATCTCGCTCCAGGTCTGTTCAAAGTCGTCGCAGGTGAATGTCAGGAACAGCTGGGTACCGCGGCGGAAGATGGAATATCGCGAGATGCCGCAGCTTTTCAGCAGCGCCAGCATCTCGGGCCACACGGCTTTGTGCGACTCATCGTATTCGGCAATCTTGTCGGGGTTCAAGTTCAGGATGAATCCGGTGCGCATGATCAGGCCATGGTGTTGGCGATGCCGATGACGATGGTGGATGCCACCAGCAGCGCAAGTCCGATGAAGACCAGGGTCAGGGTTGGGCGGCTGGCGCCCTTCCATTCTTTCAGGGCGAAGCCCCACAGGCTGGAGAAGATGATGATCGAGGCCATGTGGAGGGTCCAGCTGGAGAAGCCGTATTTGCCCATCTGGCTTTCGCCCATGGTGTAGAAGAAAAACTGGAAATACCACATGGTTCCGGCCAGAGCGCAGAGCAGATAGTTGTGCAGCAGCGGCGGTGGGGCGGCTCCATCGGCAGCGATGCCGGCCTTGCCCACGAATTCACCGCCCGTGCGGTTGCGGAAAATGAGAACACCGCACCAGATGAAGTTGGTGGTCGCCCCGCCCAGCAATACCAGGCACAACACCGGAAGCCCCTGCCACAGAGGCGCGGTGCCGGCCGCCAGGGTCAGCGCCTTGACCGATTCACCCGCTGCCAAGCCATAGGCAAAACAGGCGGAAGTGATGCCGGAGAAGATCGCAACCAGAATGCCCTTCTTCAGGTCGAACTCCGCGATCGCCGCCTTCTGCTCGGCCGGCGACATGTCGCGCTCTTTCAACCGGCCTGCGCGGCCGATGACGACAATACCGGCCAGGCATAACAACAGACCCGCCATGACCACCTGCCCGTGCAGGGTGGGCAGGATGCGCGCCAGCTCGCCCGATACCAGCGGTGGCATGATGGTGCCGAAGGCCGCGGTCAGGCCCAGCACGATGGCCATGCCCAGCGACAAACCCAGATAGCGCATGGTCAGGCCGAAAGTCAGTCCACCCAGGCCCCATAACAGCCCGAAGAAAAAGCACCAGCCCCACACGCTGGCCGGCGTCGTCGACAGCACACCCATCAAATTCTGGGTCTGGATCGAGGCGAACACCCAGGGCGCGATCACCCAGCTGAACACGCCGCCGGTCAGCCAGAAAATCTCCCACGACCAGTGCTGCACCTTGCGGTAAGGCACATAGAAGCTCGCCGAAGCCAGGCCGCCCAGCCAGTGCAGGAACACGCCGAACAGGGGATTGGGTGTCATCGTCAGACCTCGATGTTCAGGCGGTAGAACCGGATCGCATTGCGAGCGAACATGGCGCGCCGCTCGCCATCGCTGAAGCCGGAGAGAATGCGGTGATAGGCGACCAGATGGGCATCGAAGCTGTCGAACAGCTTATCGGTGGGAAAATCCGACGCCACCAGACAGCGGTCGGGACCGAAGATGTCGATCGCCGTCAGCAGGAAGTCGCGGATGTTCTGCTCGCTCCAGCGACGATGGATAAAGCCCACGCCCGACAGCTTGATGCAGGTGTTGGGGAGTGCCGCCAGTTTCTTCAGGCCATCGCGCCACACCTGTTCGCCATCGGCATCGGTCAGGATCGGCATGCCTAGGTGATTCAGGATTACCGGAATGTCGGGATGCCTGGCCACCAGTGCCGCCATGTTGGCCAGCTGAGCGGGATAGACCTGGCAATCGAAGGACAGGTTGTATTTCTTCAGCAGCGCAAAGCCCGCGGCCCAGCCCGCATCGCCGGTGACATCGCGCGCCGAATAGGTACGCGCGGGATCACGATGCCAGCCCGCGATGTGGCGGATACCGCGCACGTGCGGGTGGGCGGCATGGCGCGCCAGCAGCGCCTCGACCTTGGGATCATCCAGCCCGGCAAAGGCCACAATGGCGTCGGGCATGCCGCGCTTGGCGGCAATCTCTTCCAGCCACTCGGTTTCTTTCAACGCGTCATCGGGATGGGCGCCAGCATCGACATGAACGATGCCTTTAACGTTCCACTTCGCGGCGTCGGCCAGATAGCCGTCCAGCCCGTAGTTGACCGCGATCGCTTCCGTGCTGCCGGCCGGACGGTCTTCATGGAACGGCGGCGTCAGCCAGGAATAGCGGATATGCGACAGGTCCCACAGATGGACGTGTGCATCGACGAAGGGCAGCGGCGCGGTCATCGGCGCTTGCTCCACTACCTTTTATAAGGCCGGTGCAGCTTGACCTCACGGTTCAGCTCCACGCCGAAGCCCGGCTTGTCCAGCGCCGATGCCTTGATGCGACCATTCTGCGGTATGGGCTCGCCCAGCAATTGCGGATGAAACATCGGCACCACCTTGTCAGCCTTGGGCGCCATCATCAGATATTCCGCGAACGGGCTGTTGTGGCGGGTGATGACGAAGTGATAGCTGTAGACCGACGAGCCGTGTGGCACCATCAGCTTGCCATGCGCATCGGCCAGGTTGGCGATCTTGATCAGCTCTGTGACGCCGCCACACCAGCCGACATCGGGCTGGATGATGTCGCAGCAATCCATCTCCAGCAGCATGCGAAAGCCCCAGCGCGTGGCTTCGTGCTCGCCGGTGGTGACCAGCATGCCCGGCGGAACCGATTTCTTCAGGTCGCGATAGCCCCAGTAATCATCGGGCGAGAGCGCTTCCTCAATCCATTTCAGGCCTGATTGCTCCCATGCCTTGTTGGCCAGGCGCGTGGCATAGTTCAGGTCCAGCGCCATCCAGCAATCCAGCATCAGCCAGAAGTCGGGCCCGACGCGTTCGCGCATGGTGGAAATTTCGGCCAGCGCCTTCTTCAGGCCCTCTTCGCCTTCGGCGGGGCCGTGATGCAGCGGCATCTTGCCGCCGATGAAGCCCATCTCTTTCGCCAGATCGGGGCGCGCGCCGGTGGCGTAGAATTGCAGCTCGTCGCGCACCGGGCCACCCAGCAGCTGGTGCACCGGTTCTTTCCGCAGGCGCCCCAGCAGGTCCCACAGCGCCAGATCGACACCGCTGATGGCGTCGATCACCAGGCCCTTGCGGCCATAGTACTGCGTGGAGAAATACATCTGGTCCCAGATTTTCTCGACTTCGGATGGGTCGCGGCCCTCCAGGAAGCGAGCCAGGTGCTTTTCCACGATGTAGCAGGCGGGCTCGCCGCCCGTGGTCACCGCAAAGCCGATGGTGCCGTCCGCAGCTTCGATCTCGACCACCAGGGTGCCCAGCACATTGATGCCGAAGCTCTGACGCGACTGACGATATTCGGGGTAGCGCGACATGGGGGTGGCGATATGGTCGTCGATCCAGTGGCCCTCGCCCTGATCGTGATAGTCGGCCCCGCCGCCGCGCACCACAAAGGCGCGGACCTCGCGAATCTTCGGAAATGCCACTGTTTACGCTCCCAAACGCTTGCTGTTTTGGTCTAGCGTAGCGGCAGAAAAACAGGGTGGAAAGATGCTTCTCAAGGATAAAGTGGTGCTGGTCACAGGCGCGAGCGCCGGCATCGGCCGCGCCGTCGCTATCGAGGCCGCCCGCCAGGGTGCCGATGTGGCGATCAACTATTTCGACCCCGATGATGCGAACGCCAACGATACGGTGAAGGCCATTGAGGCCACGGGCCGACGCGGACTGGCGGTCAAGGGCGATGTCGCCCAGCACGCCACGGCCAAGGCCTTTATCGATGCCGCGGTCTCAGCCTTCGGCAAGTTGGACGTGTTCGTCTCCAACGCCGGTATCTGCCCTTTCCACGCTTTTCTGGACATGCCGCAGGAAACCTATGAGCGCACCGTGGCGGTCAACCTGAACGGCGCCTATTACATGGTGCAGGCCGCGGCCAACCAGATGGTCAAACAGGGCAAGGGCGGCGCGATTGTCGGCGTGTCATCGATTTCGGCTTATGTCGGCGGTGAATATCAGACGCATTACACGCCCACAAAGGCGGGCGTGCTTTCGATGATGAACTCTGTCGCCATCGCGCTGGGCAAGCATGGCATCCGCTGCAATGCGGTGCTGCCGGGCACCATCCAGACCGACATCAACAAGGAAGACCTGAGCGATCCGAAAAAACGCGCCTATATGGAAGGCCGCGTACCGCTGGGCCGGCTGGGCGTCCCGGAAGATTTGGCCGGGCCGGTGGTGTTCCTGGCGTCCGATATGGCGCGTTATGTCACCGGCGCGGCGCTGCTGGTCGACGGTGGGATGTTCGTCAACCTGCAGTAGGTCAGTGCAACGTGGTCCCGTCGCCCGGACCGGGCGCGGGGCGCGGCCAAGATGTCCAGCGCGCATCGTTGCGCGTATCACCTTGCGCGGCCTGCCAGGGGAGCGCTTCCAGGCCGTTCAGGTCATAGACGATCTTGCCGCCCTTGATGGTCATTTCCGCCACCAGCTTCTGCGTGCCATCGACGCGACTGTTGACCATGTCGGTGAAACCGAACTTGCCCTTCTGGATGCTCAATACGGCCACATCGGCGACCGTGCCGGCCGACAGATTGCCCAAATCGGGCCGCTTGATCTCGCGCGCGGTATGCGCGGTCATATCGGCGATCACTTCAGGTAGCGAAACGCCAATCGCCATGAACTTGCTGGCGACATTCAAAATGTCTTTGGTGGCGCTGTTCATGCTGCCGACATGAAGGTCGGTGGACAGCGAGTCCGGCTTGAAGCCCTGACGGATCATCGGCACCGCCAACGACCACTTGAAGCTGCCACCACCTGTGCCGGCATCGAACCAGATGCCGCGCGCACGGCCTTCGATGAAGGCCTTGCTGGGCCCCTGGGTCACCGGATCCTGCTCCTGCCGCAGCCCCGAATACATGTGAGTATAGATGTCGCCGGGCCGCAGCTTCTTAGTCAGTAGGTCGTAGAGGGGACGCGTCGGGCGGTCGGCGCCAAAATCCACCATCACCGGAACACGGGCGCGGGTGCCGGCGATCACGGCCTGCTCCACCGGAATCCATTCCGGGCCGGCGAAATGGGCCGTCTTGATGCCGATGATGGTGTCGGGATACTTCAACGCCATCTTCGCAGTCGCATCGCCGTCCATATCGGACGTGTCCTGCTCCCACTTGCCGCCGCGCATCCCGTTGCCCACGATGTTGAGCATGGCCAGCACGCGGGTCTGGGACCGATCGATGATGCGGTCCTTAAAGTCTTCAAAATTGCGCCAGCCCGAGCAGCCGGCATCGATCACTGTGGTGACGCCGTTGCGGAAGGTGAAGCCATCGGGCGGCAGCGACAGGTCGCCGGCATAAGAGCCACGTTCGCCGGTCCCGTTATAAACGTGGACGTGCAGGTCCATCAGGCCAGGCGTGACATACATGCCCTTCACGTCGATGGTCTTGATCGCATCGCCCGCCTTCAGGCCTTTGCCGACACGCGCGATGTGCCCGTCCTTAATGGCGACATCCATGACTGCGTCGATATGGTTGGCGGCGTCGATGACATGGCCGTTCTTCAGCAGCAGGTCATAGGCCGGCAACGGTTGCGCCGACGCGCTTGCCACCAGCGCCAACAGACTTGAGCCCAGCAACAGCTTCTTCACGCCCGCCTCGCCGCCCAGCTGGCCGGTCCATATTCGCCCATGTCCACCGTCCCCGACATGCCGCCTTCGACCTGGCCACGGAAACGCCAGTGCACAGGATTGCCCGGCACATCCATCACCGCGTGCATCGTCACCACATCGCCATGCACTTCGCCCGTCAACGTTCCCTTGTAGAGTTCACCCGTCTGTGTGCCGGTCAAGGAATTACCCTTCTGCAGCAGGGTAAGGGTTTGCATGCCGTCGCCGCGCGCATAGTGGATGACGACCTCCCACCGGCCATCGATCTTGGCGGGCGGACCTGGCGGCACCACCGGATCATGGTAGTGCCCCGGATCGGTCAGCGCCCGATGGATGGCATCCGCAATGATGTCGGACTCGCCGGGGTCCAGCATGTAGGGCATCACAATCACTGAGCTTGCCATCTGGTCGGGGCGCCGCCCACCGCCGACATCGATCATGATGCGCGGGGTTTCGCCATCCAGCCGGTCGGCAAGTTCGCTGCCGGTGATTTTAAGCACATTGGCATCCCAGTGAATTTTCAGCCGGGTCGCCTTGTTGGACAGGTCTTCGGGCTCAAGATACTCGAACCGCGTCGAAGGAAGGCTTTTCAGCTTTGCCTCGATGCCCTTCATCCAGCCCAGCCACATATGCTGTTCGGCGGCATGATCGCGCTTGTACCAGGCCTCCACCGCGGCCAATAGGCCCATGGACTCTTCCTTGGAGCATTTCAGCGCCCGGCCAAAGGCATGATGGGGTGCCGCCTGGAAATAGGCGGACTTGCACAGGCTCTTGTCGCCCAGAAGAATGCCCGACGATTGCGGTCCGCGCAGGCACTTGCCGCCGGAATAGCACACCAATGTCGCCCCGCGGCTGAGATGCGGATTGGGCACGATCGGTTCTTCCGCCGCCGCATCCACCAGAACTGGCACGCCGACCTCCTTGGCGACCTTGCACAAGGTGGCGATATCCAGGGGGCCTTTTTCGGCGGGCGGCCCGCTCATCACATAGATCATTGCCGTGCGCGGGCCGATCGCCTTGCGCAGGTCCGCGACAGTCTCCACCTCGACGATCTCTGCCCCCACCATCCGCGCGCCCAGGTCATAGGGATTGCGCGAATACGTCGGGATGATGACCTGATCCTTGGCCTTGATGTAGGGCAGCGCCTGCGCCTTCTCGACATTGCTGCCAGCGATGCAGGCGACGGTGGCGAGGCAGATCGCGGCTTCCGCACCGTTGGTGACAATGCCCCATTCCGCGCCCATCAGCTGGCCCAGCCGTGTGCCGATGCCGTCCATCATCTCGTCCATCTGGACGTAATAGTGTGAGGCCTCGAACATGGCCTGCTTCACTTCCGGCAGCGACCGCGACCCTGAGATGATGGTGTAGGTTCCTCGGCCGTTGATCAGCGGGCGCACCCCGATGCGGGTGAACAGGTTGTCGGTCGCGGTGCCGGTGGTCTTGGGCAATGCCGCCGATTGCGCCGCCGCCGGCAACACAGCCAGCGCCGACGCGGCGCCCGTGGTCTTGATCAGGTCGCGCCGCGACCACTTTCCGAACATCCCCATGAACGCCCCCGCGTCAGATGTAAGCGATGCAGTCGATCTCGATCAGCGAGTTACCGGGAATGCCGGCAGCCGGCGCCACAGTGGTGCGCACGGGTGCCACATCGCCCCAGTTGAAAGAGCGATAGACGGCATTCATGCGGTCATAGTCCTTCAGGTCATTGAGGTAGACATTGACTTTCAGGCATTTCTGGAGCGAAGAACCGGCTTCCACCAGGTTCTTCTCTATCTCCTCAAGCACGCCTCTGGTGTGGTCCTCGATGGTGCCTGGCTTGTGATAGCCCACGCCCGACAGGAACAGCATGTTGCCGTAGGCGACGGCGCGTGAATACATGGATGGCTTGGCGTCGGGATAGGGCGACCGCTTTTCCAGCTTGGGCTGGGCATCAGCTTTGGTGGCGCCCGCCAGAAGGGTGGCGCCGGCGGCCGCAGCGGCGCCCGCATTGATCAGGTTACGGCGTGATTTCTTTTCCATGAGTCCCCCGTGACACTTTGTCGTTTCGCTGGAGTATGTCCGCGAAGCCGGCTTTGCGCCAGACCCAAGCCCAGCCACCAAAACTGGCTGTTGCGCCGCATTGCAACCGGACACCGCAGGCCTATATCGGGTCAGCATGCAGAACAGCCTGCCCCCTGTTGAAATTGATGAAGCCGACCTGAAGCGACTGGTCACCCAGTTCTATGCGCGGGTGCGAAAGGATCAAGTGCTGGGGCCGATCTTCAACGACGCCGTCCACGACTGGCCCGAGCACCTGGAAAAGCTCACCGATTTCTGGTCGTCGGTGATGCTGACCACAGGCCGCTACAAAGGCCGGCCGATGCCCGCCCACATGAAGCACCAGGGGCGCATCACGCCCGACATGTTCGCACGCTGGCTGGATTTGTGGGCACAGACGACACGCGAAGTGATGCCGGCCAATGCGGCGCTGGTCTTGCAAGCCAAGGCGCATCGCATCGCTGAAAGCCTGCAGATGGCCCTTTTCTACCGGCCCTAGCGGTCGAGATAGAACTCGATCGGCACGATCGCATCCAGGGTGCGCGTGGGATAATCAGCCGGAAGCGCCGGCAGCGGCTGTGCGCGCTGGATCAGCGCCAAAGCTTCGGCATCCAGCACCGGTCGGCCGCTGGACTTGGCGATCTCGAAACTCAGCACCTTGCCTTGTGCATCCATCACGAAATGGAGCTGCACCACGCCCTGTATGTGTGCTTGACGCGCGGCGCGCGGATACTGCTTGAAGCGATTGAGCTGGGCGAGCAGCTTACCCAAGAAAACATCGCGCCCCTCACCCGCCACCGGCGACGGCGCTGCCGGTGCGGCAACGGGCGCAGCGTTGAGCGGCGGCGGCACGGCAATCACGGGGCTCTGCTGGGCCACCGGCGGAACGACAGGGGTTTCGACCGCGACAATGGTGGGCTGCAGCAGCTTCGGCGGCGGCGCCAGGTCTTCCTGGGGCTTGGGCTTGTCCGGCACGATGGAGATGGAGATTTCCTTGGGCTCATGACCGCGGGAAACCTGCACCGCGGTCAACGCAGCGCCGATGATCGCCACATGCAGCAGCACGGTGATGCCAATGCTGACCAGCTTGCCTTTGTCCAACTGCGGCCTGGGATCGCGCAAAGTGACAGGACGGTTCTCCTCGAAGGCATCCAGCGGAAAAAGGATGGTCATGCGACTTCCCCCGCGGTGACGTCATCGGTCAGCATGGTCATGGGCACGCGGCGCTTGCGCTTCTTGGCCCACATGATGATGCCGGTGACTACGAACAGCAGCGGCACCAGGCCCGACAGGAAGACCAGGAATTTCCAGACCGGGCCGACGCTGCCCTGATGCAGCGGGCGCTGCCAGGCCATGAAGCGCTCGGACGGGTCGCGCACCTGCAGCACCTGAGCGGTGTAGGGATTGACCAGCACGCTGGCATTGATCGCGCCATTGGAAAGGAAGTTCACGGTTATCGCCTGGTCAGGCCGTGCCGGCAGGGTGACGCCACGCAGCTGGGCATGGGGCAACGCTGCCTTGGCAGCGTTGACGGCCTGCTGGGCGCCGATGGTCCGCGCGCCGGTGTCTTCGACTGTTATCGGTCCGCGGCTGAACTGCGGCATGCCGAACGTCTGCGGCCACACGATCACCACGCCTGAAAAGCTGACCACCATGAAGACCACGAAAACCCAGATGCCAGCGGCCGCATGCAGTTCGCGGTGGAAGCGCAGCCCCTTGGCGGTGCGACGCACCAGGAAAGCGTATTTCCACTGGCCGCGCTTGGGCCACCACAACACGATACCGGTCAGGCCCAGCAAAACCATCGCGATACCCATCGGGCCCACGGCCCAAATGCGGCCATCGCGGCCCATCATGAAATTTCCATGCAGCTGGTGTGCGAACGTCAGTAGCGGCGGCAGCGCCGCCTTGCGGGTGCCCAGCACCGCGCCGGAAACGGGATCGACATAGACCAGCATGCCCCGATTGCCGCCGCCGGGGGCACTCTCGCCGCCTTCACGCCGACGCTCGCCATCGCCCTCGCGATGACGGCGCTCGCGCGCGGCGCCATCTCGATTCATACCCGGCATGTTGCCCATCGGCGAGATGCCGCCGATGCGCACCGAAGCGGCATCGCCCTCGCCTTCGGGCAGGATGATCTGCAACTGGCCGCCTTCCAGGCCTTTCTGGGCAGCGGCGTCGCGCGCGGCGGAAGCGATCATGTCCAGCGGCAGGGGCTGGCCGGCGGTGGTGGCATGCGGTGGCGGATCGATCAGGGCCGCAACCTTGTCGTCATAGACCAGGATCGAGCCCGACAGCCCCAGCGCGGCCAGCAGGATGCCCAGGATCAGGCCGACCCACATGTGGACCGTGAACAGCGTGCGGCGAACGTCAGCAAACTTCATGGCATCCTCACGCGTCCGCCCAGCGACGGACAAGGTTGTGATACAGACCGGTCAGCGCAACCAGCTGCTCATTGTCACCTACCTGGGCCCGAAGGCCCTGAATGGCATTGTCGAGTTCGAAGAGATGCGTGCGCGCGGCTTCATCACGCACCATGCTTTGTATCCAGAAGAAAGACGACCAGCGGCTGCCGCGCGTCACCGGCGTCACATGATGGCGGCTGGTCGCGGAATAGAGTACCAAGTCACCCGCCGGCAGCTTCACGCTGTGATTGCCGTAAGTATCCTCGATCACCAGCTCGCCGCCATCATAGTCGGCCGGATCGGTGAGAAACAAGGTCGCCGACAGGTCGGTGCGCACCCGGATATTGGCGCCTTTCACGAAACGGATGGCATTGTCGATATGGGCGCCGAAATCCATGCCCGTGTCGTAGCGATTGAACAGCGGCGGAAACACGCGCAGCGCCAGCGAGGCGCTGGTAAAACGCTCATTGCGGCCCAGCGCGGTGAGGACCATGTCGCCCAGCACACGCGCGGTCTGAGAATCCTCAGGCACCTGAAGATTGTGCTTGGTCTGCCCGGATTGCGCCCCTGCGGTAATGCGCCCGTCCACCCAGTCCGCAGCCGCCAGCATGCGGCGGGCTTCGCCCACCTGCGCTTGCGACAGCAGACCGGGGATCCGGACCATCATTACAGAGCGGCCTCCACCGAGAAGACCACCGTGCGGCCGGGCGCCGGCGTGCCACGATTGCCGAATGACTGGGCATAGTTCAGACGGTCGGTGATGTTGAACAGATTGACCTGCGCCGACCAGATCGTGTCGAACTTGTAAGCGAGCGAACCGTCCAGCTCCACCGTTTCCGGGATGCGCACGATGCGCCCCAGCGGATAGCCGGTGGCGGAGGGCGCGACGTAATTGTTGAACAGATTGCTCTGGTAGATGACACCGCCGCCGACCGACAGACCATCCAGGAATTCCTGGGCGTTGTAGTCACCCCAGACCGAAACGGCGTTCTTGGGCACGAAGTATATCTGACGGCCAGTGGTCGCGGGATTTGGCGTGCAAACCGGCGGCGTCGCTGTGCTGCAGGTCAAGTCCGACACGATCTTGGGGCTGAGGTAGGTATAGGCCGCCGTCAAATTGAAGTGTGGCAGTACTTCGCCCGTAGCCGACAGGTTGACACCCTGCACCCGCTGCTTCTGGCTGGACTGCAGCGAGACCGTGCCGGTCGCCGGATCGGTCTGCAGCGCGTTGCCCTTGGTCTCGTTGAAGACCGCGGCGGTCAAGCCCAGGCGACCGTCGAACACGCTGACCTTGGCACCAATCTCGATATTCTCGCTCTTGTCAGGGCGCAGCGCGGATGCCGTGGTCGAGGCGATCGGTGTGGGCGTGCCCACCACTGAGGTGCCGATCGGCGTCGCCGCCTTGGCCCAGGAAATATAGTAGGTCTGGGTCTGGTCAGGCTCGTAGACGACACTGACGCGCGGATCGAAAAGGAAGGACGGCGACTTGAGTTTGGTCACCGGATAAGGCGCAGCCGCAGTGCCGACCGTGGTCGAGTTGTAGGAGGCGCGATACTGGTCGATGCGCAAGCCCGCAATCACCGAAAGCTGGTCGGTGAACCAGAAACGGTCCGTCAGGAAGAATGCCGGATCCGTCGCTTCGCCCGAGGAATTCACGACACTGGTAGCCGTGTCGCTGCCCAGATTGGTGGGCGCGGGATAAATCGGGGCATAGCCCGGAATGGGCTGGTGCGTCGGATTGTAGAGCGACCAGCCGATGTTGCGGCGGTTCGCAGTGTTGTCGTTGATGGGATAGAGCGTGGCGTTCGGTCCGGGTGGCAGGCTGTAGGCCAGCACAGTGCGGTCCGCGCGTTGGTAACCGACATCGATGCCCACGATGGTGACATTGTGGAAGCCGCCGACATGGAAGTCGGCGTTGGCCGACAGGATATCCTGCACGCCCCAGCTGTTGGACAGATACGGTCCGCTACCACCGGTCACGGCCAGGGTATTCACCGGATTGAAGGTGCCCGCCGCAGCGCCCGGACTGGCGATGCCGAACAGGTGCAGGTTGCAATAGCTGGTGGTGATGGTGTTGTCGCACGCATCTACCGATGAATAGCGGAAGTCACGTATATAAGTGGCGTAGCGCAGATCGTTCTCGATGGTCAGCCAGGGCGTGGCGACGTGGCTGATTTTGGCCGTCACAATGTCAGCGGTGTTCTTGTCATGATCGGCCGCCAGGCCCATGTAATTGTTGCGCGGCACGCCAAATTCGCCGGCGGGCGCGGCATAAACCGAGTTGGGCGGCGAAGCGACGACGATGCCGTAATCGGGACGCGCCGCCGTCTGCTGGTGCAGCCAGCTCAGGGAGAAGTTGGTGTCGGTGCCCAGGCCCAGCGCGATGGATGGTGCGATGCCCCAGCGAGTGGAATGGACCAGGTCGCGATCCACCACACCGGTGTCGGTGAACATCATGTTCAGGCGAACAGCAGCCGTGTCGGAGAGTTGGTAGTTCAAATCGGCAGTGGCGCGGACGTGATTACCGTTGCCGCCCTCGACATGTCCAACATAGCGGTCGGCAAGGAAGGGCGTCTTGGAGATGGTGTTGATCGCGCCGCCCACCGTGCCACGACCGAACATCATGCCGGACGGGCCCTGCAGCACCTGCACTTCCTGGTAGTTGAAGCTGTCGCGGGTATAGGCGGCGAAGTCGCGCAGGCCGTCGAGATAGACGTCGTCCTTGGCGTCGAAGCCGTTGATCTTGAACTGGTCGCCGGCCAGCGTACCGCCTTCGCCGATGGCGATGGTGATCCCGGGCACGTTCTTCAGTGCGTCACCCAGTGTGGTGGTGCCCTGCTGCTTCATGGTCTCACCGGACACCACCGTGATCTGCTGCGGCGTGTCCTGCACGCTGTTGGTCGGCATGGTGGTGATCGGCGGCGCATGATTCAGCGCGTTCTTTTCGCTGTTGTCCTGCACGGTTACGGGACCGAGCTGGACGGGCTGGGCGACCGCCGGTATGGCGAGCAGCAGCGTGGCCAGGGATGCGCCGGAAAGCACGATGGATTTCTTGGAAACAGTCATAAGCAATTACCCCTTCAAGGTTCAGCAGTGGTGTCATCGACCTGGCTTGCTTCCTGTCAGGCAGGGGCTGGCTTGGTACGCAACTAAGGAACGGCAGGCTGACGTTCGCCGGGGAAGAAGGTCCACCGGACCCTCATCTGACCCCGCTCACTTCGTCAGGATCAGCTTGCCGTTGCTGGTGAGACGCAGCCGGTATTCGGTGCCGTCATGCACCAGAACCGCTTCGCGCCCCCCCGCCAGAAGCTCGCTGATGGCGATGCGCCTGATGGGGCTGGCGGGATGACTTGGCCGCTTGGGCACATTGACTGGGCCGGCTGCGGTCATGCTCTCCCCTCACTTTGCCGGAACCTTGAAACATACCCCCCTGCTATTTGCAAGTGACTTGCAACTTCACTCGCAAATTGAGACTCCCGTGACGTTTCCTTGGGTTTTTCAATGCCTTAAGGGGAAGGGCTGGCGAACCGAAGCCGGGCCTGGCACGTTTCCTGTCCCGTGACCGCATTCCGCAAGCTGCTCTGCCACCGCCCGGAGGGGCTCTATTGCCCGCCGGGCGACTTTTATGTCGACCCAACGCGGCCGGTGGACCGCGCCGTCATCACCCATGGTCACAGCGATCATGCCAGGAGCGGCCATGGCACCGTGCTGGCCACGCCGGAAACGCTGGCCATCATGGCGGCGCGCTATGGCGAAGATTTCGCTGGCGCGGCACAGACACTGGGTTATGGCGAAACGATCGGCCGGGACGGCGTATCGGTGACCTTGGTTCCGGCGGGGCATGTACTGGGATCAGCACAAGCCGTACTGCGCTGGAAAGACATCACCATCGTCGTCTCGGGGGACTACAAGCGCCGCCGGGATCCTACCTGCCCGCCCTTCGAGCCGGTCGCATGCGATGTCTTCGTCACCGAAGCGACGTTTGGATTACCGGTCTTCCGCTTTCCGCCTGCGGAAGACGAAATCGCCAAGCTGCTGAAGTCGGTGACGCTGTTCCCCGACCGCACCCACCTGGTCGGCGCTTATGCGCTTGGCAAGGCGCAACGCATCATCCGCACTCTGCGTGAGGCGGGCTATGCCAAGCCGCTCTACATGCATGGCGCGATGGCGTCGCTCAATGCGCTGTACCAGCGGCATGGCGTCGATCTGGGCGAGCTGCGTCCCGCCACCGAAGACCGCAAGAACAGCCTGCCCGGTGAGATCGTCATCGCGCCACCCAGCGCCATCGCCGACAAATGGGCGCGGCGCTTCGCAGACCCTATTCCCGCTTTCGCGTCCGGCTGGATGATGGTGCGTGCCCGCGCCCGTCAGCGCCATGTCGAGCTGCCGCTGGTGATCAGCGACCATGCTGACTGGGATGAGCTGACCATGACGGTTGGCGAGTTGCGCCCGGAAGAGTTGTGGATCACCCACGGCAACGAAGAAGCACTGCTGCGATGGTCGGAACTGAACGGCATCAAGGCCCAGGCGCTGGATATCGCCGGCTATGACGAGGATGAAGGCGAATGAAAGCCTTTGCTCGTCTTCTGGACCAGATGGCCTTCACCCCGGCGCGCAACGCCAAGCTGACCTTGCTGCGCGATTATCTGAGCCACGCGCCCGATCCAGAACGCGGCTGGGCACTGGCAGCAATCACGGGCGCGCTTTCGTTTGATGCCGCCAAGCCGGGGTTCATCCGCAAGGCCGCAGAAGCGCGGCTGGATCCGCTGCTGTTCTCGCTATCCTACGATTTTGTCGGTGACCTGGCGGAAACAGTGGCTTTGGTCTGGCCGGCAAAAGCGGGCTCCAATCGCGAGCCAGAGTTGCCGGAAGTCGTGGATGCGCTGAAGTCCGCCTCGCGCCGCGAGGTGCCGCAGCTTCTGGAACGCTGGCTGTATGCGCTGGACGCCAGCCAGCGCTGGGCGTTGCTGAAGCTGTTGACCGGGGGCTTGCGCGTCGGAGTGTCGGCGCGGCTGGCCAAGCAGGCGCTGGCCCAGATGGGTGACGTCCCGGTCGCGGACATCGAAGAAGTCTGGCACGCACAGGAGCCACCCTATGGCGATCTGTTCGCTTGGCTTGAAAAGCGCAGTGACAAGCCCAGCAGCGCGGCACTGGGTCGCTTCCGTCCAGTGATGCTGGCCCAGGCGATCGAGGATGCCGACTTCGCGCGCTATGACGCAGCCGACTATGCCGCCGAATGGAAGTGGGATGGCATCCGCGTGCAGGCGGTGAACGAGGCCGGCACCCGCCGCCTTTACAGCCGCACCGGCGAAGACATCGCCACGGCTTTTCCCGACGTGATCGCCGCGTTGGATTTCAGCGGCGTGATCGATGGCGAATTGCTGATCTTCGCCGACGGCCATGCCAAACCTTTCGGTGACCTGCAGCAACGCCTGAACCGCAAGACCGCCGATGCGAAATTGATGGCGAAATATCCCGCTGGGATTCGCGCCTACGATCTTTTGGTGGATGGTGAGGAAGACCTGCGTGGTCTGACATTTGCGCAGCGGCGAAAGCGGCTGGAGACCTTTGTCGGGCGCTTGCACAATCCGCGCATAGACTTGTCGCCATTACAGCCCTTTGCCAACTGGGATGCGCTGGCGAAGCTGCGCGGCGATCCGCCCCAGGGCGACCCGAAGATCGCGGAAGGCCTGATGCTGAAGCGCTGGGACAGCGTCTATGAACCGGGGCGCCCCAAAGGCCCCTGGTTCAAGTGGAAGCGCGATCCCCGCTTGGTCGATGCCGTGCTGATGTATGCCCAGCGCGGCCATGGCAAGCGCAGCGGCTTCTATTCCGATTTCACGTTCGGGGTATGGCGCGAAGACGCGAATGGCGAACGCCACTTGACGCCGGTGGGAAAGGCCTATTTCGGCTTCACCGACGAGGAACTGAAGCTGCTGGACAAGTTCGTGCGCGACAATACTGTCGAGCGCTTCGGGCCCGTGCGTAGCGTGCGCGCCGACAAGGACTTCGGCCTGGTGCTGGAAATCGCCTTTGAAGGCCTGCAGCGCAGTACCCGTCACAAGTCGGGCGTGGCGATGCGGTTTCCGCGCATCAATCGTATCCGCTGGGACAAACCTGCCCGAGAAGCGGACGAACTGCCGACCTTGGAACAGATGCTGGACTAGCCGCCCTGCGGCAGGACCAAGGCGTCGCAGGTGGCCAGCACGGCGCGCATCTCCACCGGCTTGCCCAGGAAGACGCTGCCCGGCAACCGGCGGTCCGCCAGGTTGGGATTGGCCGAGACATAGATCACCGGCCCATCGGGATGCAGCGCGCGAAAACGATCCGCTATGCCCCAGCCATCGACCGAGCCCGGCAGGCGAATATCGGTGATCAGGAAATGGATCGCCGGCTGCTCCTCCAGCAGATTCAGCGCTTCTTCGCCGGTCGAGGCTTCGATCGTCTTCCAACCGGCCGCGTGCAGCTCATCGACCATCTCCATGCGCAGCAGCCATTCGTCTTCAACTACGAGGCAGGTGTATTTGGCGCGCATGGTATTCATCGAGCGGCCCAGGCCTTTCTCAGCACCCCTAACAATTGAGAGTGCGTCGCGTTCCGTCGAAAAGACGAACAAAAACAAAGGGAACCAGAAGTTCCTTCAAGGCGTTTCATTCGGGGTAATTGCAGGAAAATCACGGAAAAGCAGGACGTTAGTCGCGCGGAAGGCAAATCACGGAGCCAAAATTGGCCTCCGGCCTTGGCGATAACAAGAGCAAATCGTGCATTTTCGTACCGGGGCGAAGTAGACAATGGCAATGGCAGCGCTCGCAGGCTTACAGGAACTGGCGTCCTCGTCGCGCATCGTGCTGGCAGCCCTGCCGGTAGCGATCTATACGACCGACGCCGAGGGGCGGATCACGTTCTACAATGAGGCCGCCGCCCGCCTTTGGGGCCGCGAGCCCGACCGCTTCACTGAGCGTTGGTGCGCCGCGGCCAAGCTGTTCGGCCATGATGGCGAATTCATCCCGCCGTCCAAAAGCCCCATCGCCGTCGCACTGGCGAGTGGCCAGGTGGTACGCGCCGAAGCCATCCTGGAACGCCCGGACGGCAGCCGCGCCGACATCACTGCCCATTGTACGCCCTTGTTCGATGCGCGCGGCAAAGTCGATGGTTGTGTTGTCATGCTGAGCGACGTCACCCAGCAGCGCGCGTTCGAGCATGGCCAGGGCCGGCTGTCGGCAATCGTGGAATCGTCTGACGATGCCATCCTGTCCAAGAATCTCGACGGCATCATCCAGACCTGGAACAAGGGTGCGGAGCGCATCTTCGGTTACACCGCCAAGGAAGCAGTGGGCCAACATATCCTCATGCTGATCCCGCCCGACCGTCACAATGAAGAGCCCGGCATCATCGCCCGCATCAAGGCCGGCGAGCGTGTCGATCACTTCGAGACCATTCGCCGTCGCAAGGATGGCAGCCTGATCGACATCTCGCTCACCATCTCGCCGGTCAAGAATGCCAAGGGCGAGATTGTCGGCGCGTCGAAAGTGGCGCGCGACATTTCCGATCGCCGGCATGCTGACCATGCGCTGCAGACCCAATCGCGGCGGCTGGAGACGCTGAACACCATCGCCAAGACCCTGTCACAGGATCTTGACCAGGAACGCATCGTGCAAGCGGTCACCGATATCGCCACGGAGCTGTCGGGTGCGAAGTTCGGTGCGTTCTTTTATAATGTCATGGACGACCAGGGCGAATCCTACCTGCTCTATGCCCTTTCGGGCGCGTCGCGGGATTCCTTCGACAAGTTTGGCATGCCGCGCAACACCGCGGTATTTCATCCTACCTTCTCCGGCCAGGGCGTGATGCGCAGCGCCGATATCCGCAAGGACCCGCGCTATGGCAAAAGCGCACCGCACCATGGCATGCCCAAAGGCCATCTGCCGGTGGTCAGCTATCTGGCGGCTCCGGTCATATCGCGGTCCGGCGAAGTGATCGGCGGGCTGTTCTTCGGCCATGACCAGCCGGGCATCTTCACCCAGGATACCGAAGACCTGGTGATGGGTATCGCCAGCCACGCCGCGATCGCGATGGACAATGCGCGCCTGCACCAGGCCGCGCAGTTCGAGGTGGAACAGCGCAAGCGAGCCGAAGAAACCAAGGACCTGTTACTGCACGAGATCAAGCACCGGGTGAAGAATACCCTTGGCACCGTGCAGGCCATTGCTTCGCAGACGTTCCGGAAGGCTCCCCCGGAGGAGCGCGATGCCTTCGGTGCACGTTTGCGCGCCATGAGCGAAGCGCACGACGTTCTGACCGCACAGGACTGGGGTCAGGTCGCGGTGACTGACATCGTCACCCGTGCCATAGCCCCCTTCAATCCGCAGCGCTTCGCCCTGCGCGGCGACGACACCACCCTGGCCGCCGCGAAGGCGCTGCTGCTGGCCATGGCGGTGCATGAGCTGGCCACCAATGCGGTCAAATACGGCGCGCTCTCCAACACCGAGGGCCGTGTGCATGTCGACTGGCACGGGGAGAAAGACCGGCTGGTGTTTCACTGGCGTGAAAGCGGCGGCCCGCAGGTGGAACAGCCTGCCCATCGCGGCTTCGGCACCAACCTGATCCAGCGCGCCATGGGCGGGGTCAACGGCGGCGCACAGTTCGAGTACGCCGCCGACGGCCTGAAAGGCTCGCTGGAAATCCGTTTCTAGATCGGCGTGGCAATCACGTCCCAGCCCCAGCCCGGTGTGCGCGACGGGTGCATGTAGATGCCTTCCGGTCCGCGCGTGATCTCGTACTGCTTCTCGAACATCTCATAGACTTGCTTGGGACCGCCGGGCGCGGGCAGGAACAGTTCGGCCCACTCGCCATTCACATGGCTGACCGACCAGTGACAGGCGCCGTTGGTGCCGCCGGTATGGGGGTTTACGGTGATGTCGTAAGCCTCGGCCAACGCGCCGATCTTGCGCAGCTCGCTCATGCCGCCGCACCAGGTGACATCAGGCTGCCAGATCGAGGCGCCATCGGCATCCAGCAGCTTGCGGAAGCCGTAGCGGCCATAGACATGCTCGCCGGTGGCGATGTTGGTCGAGGTGATCTTCTTGCGCAGCCGCCCGAAGCCCGCGAATTCGTAAGGAGGAAGCACCTCCTCCACCCACTTCACGCGATAGGGTTCCATCAACTTGCACATGTCGATGGTGTATTGCTCGTCCCACGACATCCAGCAGTCGCACATCACATCGCCGTCGGGACCCACAGCCTTCCTGGCGCGCGCCACCAGCTCGACATTCTTGCGCTTGCCTTCCTCGCCGCTGATCGGGCCATAAGGCATGGCGACCTTGACCCGCTTGAAGCCGAAAGCGACGTGCTGGTCGATGTCGTTGCCGGTGCAGTAAGCAGGAATACGGGTCTTCTGCTCGCCGCCCAGCAAGTCATAGACCGGCACGCCCAGCGCCTTGCCGACGATATCCCACATCGCATTGTCCAATCCCGACAGCGCATTGAAGGTAATGCCTTCGGTGCCATAGCTTTCGGCAATGCGGAAGCAGATGTCCCAGTTGCGCTCGATGTCGAAGGGATCACGCCCGATCATGTATTGGGCGAAATGACCCATCACGATGGCGCCGCCGCCCGCGCCGCCCTGGCCATAGCCAACGATCCCCTTGTCGGTGGTCACCTGCACGGTGAAACCGGGGACGTTCCTGGCCTCGAACAGGCTGCGGGTGGGCTTGAACTCGGGATAGATGTTGGGCGGGGCCGAGACTTCCACGCCCTGGGTCGACCAGCTGCCGGCCGCCGGGGTGTATTTGGGCGGCGGATTGCGCGGCGTCAGCTTCACCAGCTTGATGTCGGTGATCTTGAGCTTGGAGCGTTCCTGCGCCCAGGCCAGCAGCGGTAGATTGATCCCACCCGCGGCCAGCGCAGCCGCCGCACCGCCCAGAAATTCACGCCGCTTCATGAAAGGCCCCCCCGGAAAATATTTTCCGGGGAGCCTAGCGTCGTTACTTGGCGGGTACCAGACGGATGATCGAGCCACCAACCGGATCGCCATTGCGGTTCTGCAGCAGCACGTACAGCAAGCCGTCGGGCCCCTGCAGCACTTCCCGTACGCGGCCAAAACCCTGGAACAGCTGCTCTTGGCCGCTGATCTGGCGGTCCTTGATGTCCATGCGGATCAGCGATTCACCCACCATGCCGGTGATGAACAGGTTGCCCTTCCAGGCCGGAAACTTGTCGCCGGTATAGAAAGTGATCCCGCCAGGACCGATCGACGGATTAAAAAAGGTGATCGGATCGGTCATGCCGGTGGCGCTGGTGCGGAATACGCCCGGCTCCAGCCCCTTCGTGGCGACACCCCAGCCATAGTCCTTGCCGGGCTCGATGATGTTGACCTCGTCGCCACCGGTGGGGCCGTGTTCGGTTTCCCACAACCGGCCCGTCGCCGGATCATAGGTCAGGCCTTCGGGATTGCGGTGGCCATAGGTCCAGATCGAACCCAGCGCGCCCGGCGTGTGCACGAACGGATTGTCGGACGGAATGGTGCCATCATCGTTCAGGCGATGAATCTTTCCCAGCGGCGAGGCCAGGTTCTGCGACATCTGCATGTCGTGGCGTTCGCCCATCGACCAGAAGAAGTGCCCCTTGCCGTCGAAAAGGAAGCGCGAGCCGTAATGGTCAGCGCTGGTGCGATAGGAATCCGCCGGCGGCTGAAACAAGATTTGCTGCTCGGTCCATTCGTTGTTGGCGTTGACCTTGCCGCGCATGATGTAGGTCATGGTCGGGGCCGACAGATTTGGCGCCTTGTATTCTTCCGGTGTGGTCTGATAGGCCGGCGGCACCGTGGTGTAGGAAATATAGATCCAGCCATTGTGCGCATAGTCGGGATGCAGCGCGACGTCCAGCAAGCCGCCGTCCTGGCGCTCGAACACTGCGGGCGTGCCCTTCACCGGGTCGGACAGCTTACCCTTCTTGTCCATGAAGCGCAGCTTGCCGTCACGCTCAGTGAAGATCATGCGGCCGTCGGGCAGGAAGGCAGCGCCCCACGGCTGGTTCAGCCCCTTCGCCAAGGTCTCGACCTTGAACTTCTGCTTGGCGGCGGTGAACACCTTGCCGTTGATATCGGGCACGGGCGCAACCTTGCGGTTCAGGTTGCCAGAGACGATGCGCAGGTAAGCCGGCATCTGGGAGATTTCGTCGGGATTGAACAGGCGCTTGAAGTCGTGATTGGCGACACCGGACGGACCTTCGCTGACCGAGGCGACGATCTGTTCGTCGGTGTGACTGGAAAGATAATCAGTGGTGTAAAGGCTCTTGGCCTTCGCACCGGCCGCCAGCGTCTGTCCGTGGCAGCCCGAACAGGTGGTATTCCAGATTTCGTACACACGGGTCTGTCGCAGCGCCGGCACCGGCGGGGCCATGCGCTTGGGCGGCATCTTGATTTCGGTGGATGCCGGTGGGGGCGGCGGGGGCGGTGTAAAACCCTGCGCCAAGGCGGCGCCGGCAATGGCAACAAACGCAACGGAAACGAGCAGCTTCTTCACTTTATTATTCTCCCGGGTCTTCCTACCAGATCGACGCGACGGCGCTTTCGAACTGTTCCAGGGTATATTGCACATCCTCTTCGCTATGGGCAGCGGAGAGTGAACATTGCTTTGTCGCAATGGGCACGAAGAAGACGCCGCGCGCGATCAGGGCTCGGCGCAGTGCAACATCCTTGGCAAAGTCGTGCCGCTCGATGATGTCGTGCAGATCGGCCGGGGGCCGTGGCATCAGGTAGAACGAGAAAGCCGAGCCCTGGCGCGCCACACAGGCCGTCACGCCGTGATCGGCAAAAATGTCCGTGATGCCGGTTTCGAGCCAACTGCCAAGTTTTTCCATGCGGGCATAGATCGAAGGGCCATGCGCCGCCAAATGGCGTACTGTCTCGATCGCAGCAGCCACCGCTACCGGATGACCGTTATAGGTGCCGGCGACGAACGGCCGGCGCGACGGATCGGGATCGATGATCACATCCATGTACTCGGCCTTGCCGCCGACCAGCGCCAAGGGGAAGCCATTGGCCACCGCCTTGCCATAGACTACCAGGTCCGGACGCACGCCGGAGATTTCGCTGTAGCCGCCCATGGCGTGGCGGAAGCCGGTCTTCACCTCATCGAACACCAGCATGAAGCCGAACTCGTCGGCCAGGTCGCGCAGGCCTTCCAGATAGCCCGGCTTGGGCAACACTACGCCGATATTCTGCAGTACCGGCTCGGTCAGCAGCGCAGCGACCGGGAAGCGGCGGCAGATGTAGCGCACCGATTCCAGATCGTTGAAATTCACGGCATGGACGAAGCGGGTCTGCTCGACCACCGTGCCCGCACCCAGGGGGCGCAGCGGATACTCGCCAGGCGAGACGCGCGGTCCGATATCGGCCAGCGAGTTGAACACGTTCACCGCCAGCTCGTCGTGATTGCCGTTATAGCCGCCCTGCATGACGATGATGTGCTGCTTCCTGGTCACCGCGCGCGCGATGCGGATCGCCAGCGAATCCGCCTCGCTGCCAGTGTTGAGCAGGACCACCTTGTCCACCGTGGGAACATGGGTGCAGATCAGTTCGGCCAGCCGGCCTTCCAGCATCGAAGGGCCCGCGCCGAACAGACTGTCGCCGCCGGTCAGCGCCATGGCGGCGGCATCATTTACCGGCTTGAAATTGTGGCCCAGGAAATAAGGCGCAAAGCCGGCATGGTAATCGATGTATCGTTTGCCGGTCGCGTCCCACAGGTGCGCGCCCTCGCCTTTGACAAAGCTGATGGCGGGATCGATGGCACGATTGACCGAGGAAATGCCGCCGGGAATGAAGCGGCGGTTGTGCTCCAGGATGCTTTCGGAAGTGAGTGTCTTGTCCATCAGGCGCGCTCGAGGTCCTTCAGCGATTGGGCCGTGTCCGCCACCACTTGCTCCATGCAACCGGGTTTGAACAGCGAAATCTTGATCTGGTAGAGGCCGGGCTTGTCATAGGTCTCGGCCGGGGCGAGATAACCGACATTGCCGTTGACGATGTTCAGCACCATCACCGCATGGCCGGGGAATTGCGCGCGGATCTGTTTCTGGAAGGCGCTATAGGGTTCGGCCGGCGCGCCAACCAGGAAGGCGTCGCCGATCTGCCACAAGGTCGTGTTGACCTTGCGCGATTTCCCCTCGCCCACGTCGCGACGTACCATCAGCCGGCGCTCCAGGCGCTCCTTCAGGGGGCGGTCGGTGCAGGTCTTCAGCGCTTCCAACAGTTCGGCTTCAGTCTGCAGATCGACATACGGCAATTCCGTTTCCGAAATGGATGTCTTCAGCGCGGTATTGGCGGGCTTGGCGCGCAGGCTCCAGCGACCCAGGCGCGCGCCGCTGTCTTCGATACGGTCGAAGGCAAGTTCCTGCTCCGGTGGCAACATGCCGGTCAGCGCCGACAGCGCGGCATAGCCAAGTTGACGGCCGTTCTGGTCGGCGATCGCCGTGTCGGCCTCATAGCTGCGCAAAGGCGTCATGTCGCCGGACGCGCCATGCAAGAACAGACACGGCGCACCGCCGGTGTCCCGCTCCACTACCTCACGCATCGCACCATAATAGTCGGGCGAGATCAGCTGATTGCCACCACCCAGCGAGACAGGGTGGCAGGCATAATTGACCAGGGTCGCGATGATCCTGCCGCTCGCATCGGTGACGCGGCCCACCAGCACGGTGTCATCGGTGGGACCATCGGGATTAACGCTGCAAAGAAAGGTCTCGCTGTCCAGCACCAAGTCGCGGTTGCGCGCCAGGTCGCAGCGGCCCGAGGTCCAGCTCGCCACGGCCGGCTGCACATGGGCCTTCGATCCCTTGATAGCGGCCACAGCGCCTTCCACGATCTTGTCGCGATAGCCTGGAATCAGGTGACCACCTTCCCGCTCCAGATTCTGCAAGTTGGAGGCGGGTCCGGAATGGGTGTGGCCCATATGGGTGATCAACTGATCGTCGCGAATGCCCGACCCATCCAGAATACGCTGACGGATCTCACGCTCATGCGCATTGTCGTACCACCAGCCCAGATCGAAGCAGAGCAGGTACAATTCCAGCTTCGGATCACCACCCCGGAAGAAAAGACACGTCGCCACCAGCGGACGGTGAATACCTTCCGCCGCGTCATGCTTGGCGCTGCCCCAGGAGCGGGCATAGATGCCCGCGGGCGGCGTGATATCGGCGCGCGCAACGCCAATTTCGCCCTTGAACTCACTGTGGCGGATCACAAGGTCGGACAGGTTTCTCTGGGTCATGGCCCGGCTCCGGTCGGGAAGAAGAGTTGAGAGAATATCAGCATGGCAGCCACGGTCAGCACCAGTGACAGGCCTGCCCACAGAACCACGCTGGAATACCAATGCTCTCCCAGCCCGGCGCGCAAGGTTTCACCCGAATTCCAGAAGGTAACGGGATGGGGATCGGTGCCCGGCGTTGGTGCAGGCCGCGCCAGGGTGCCCAGCACGCAGCAGAGCGCAGAAAAGGCCAGGCAGACCGGCGCCTGGTTGCCGAAGGAATAGTACCAGCCCGGCAACACCCAGATGTAGCCCGCCGTCTTGACGGCGGTACCGATCGCGAAGCCACCCACGATGGCACTCATGGCGCCAAACCCGTTGGTGCGCTTCCACATCAGGCTGACCCACAGGATGGCGGCAAAGGGCGGCGCGACGAAGGCATTGATGGTCTGCATGTACTGATAGACGCCGGCGCTCTGATGGCTGATGACGATGGCCATGATGATGCCAGCGGCGACGGCCCCCATGCTGGCCCAAATGCCGAAGCGGACTTTCTGCTTTTCGCTGGCCTCGCGGTTGATCAGCGGCACGTACAGATCGAGCGTCAGGATCGCTGCGGTGGCGTTTACCACGGACGATACCGTTGCCTGCACCGCACTTATAAGAACAGCCAGCAGCAGTCCTCGCAGACCCACGGGCAGGAATTCCTGTACCAGCACTACAAAGCCGCCATCGGCCTTGTGCTGGGCGTCCTTCCACGGCCCGAGCATGAATTCCGGGTGACGGGTGAACAGGATCAGGCCGGGCAGCACGATGATCAGCGGCAGGAACAGCTTGGCATAACCGGCCATCACCATGCCCATGCGCGCGTGCCAGATATCGCGCGCGCCCAGCACGCGCTGGACGATGAACTGGTTCATCACGCCATACCAAATTCCGACTGCCAGAAGACGCATGCCGGGAAATACCCCCGTCCATGGCGTCAGCGGATGATCGGGCGGCTGGAAGACGCTGAGGCGGTTGTAGTCGCCATAGCTGGTGATGTGCGGCGCCGCGGCAGCCGCCGCCTGATGCCAGAGGCCGGTGTCAGCGCGGTTGGCCTTGATCACAGCGTTGAAACCATCGATCAACCCACCCGACGGCGTGATCGCCTTCAGCGCAAGAACCGTAAGCAATCCCACGCCGCCGATCTTGACCACGGCCGTGACAAGCCCCGTCCAGGCTACTGTGTTCAACCCGCCATAGACAGCCCAACCGCCGGCGAAAACGCCAGTGCCGACGATGCACCATAGAAGCGGCCAACCGAAGAATCCCGACAGCGCCAACCCGCCGGCATACATCACCGCCGCCATGAAGATGGTGATGTTGGCGAAGATGGTCAGCAGCGCGAACGACAGCCGTACACCGGGACCGAAGCGCTCGGACAGGAATTGCGGCACCGTGGTGATGCGCGCCCGGATCAGGAACGGCACGAACAGGAAGACGATGATGACCTCGGCCACCGTGGTTTCCCACTGCGCCAGCGCCGGCGCCACGCCTAGAATGTAGCTGGCCCCTACCAGGCCGATGAAATGCTCCGTCGAGACATTGGCGGCGACATAGGACCCGCCCACCGCGTACCAGGGCAGCCTGCGCCCGGCCAAAAAATAGTCGGATGCATTGCCACGTTCGCCCCGGCCCGACAGGAAACCCACCAGGCAGAGCACGCCCAGAAAGACGAAGAACTCGACATAGTCGAGCGGCAGCATCGCCAAGGTGGAATTGGTGCCCATCGATCCCCGCATCCGGTGCCGCTTGGGCTTTTTCTGTGTCCGGATTTGCGGCTAGTCTAAACAGCCCCAAACAGCCAAGTCATCACAAAGGGGCACATTTCGGGGAAATTTCGCGTGAAACGACTGCTGACAGCCGCCTTTGCTGCGCTTGCGATACCTGCCATGGCACAGGACCTGCCCCGCGCGCCCATGACGCCGGGCGACACCCGCGACTTCCCCGAACTGAAATTCAAGGAAGGCCAGTATTGGGACGCGCGGCCGACCGAAAATGTCGACGACAAGCCGGTCTTCCCACAACAGACCCGCGCGCCCTATCACCACGCCGCCGACTTCCAGGTGACAACCATCACCGACAAGTTGCACTTGCCCTGGTCGGTTGCCTTCCTGCCCGACGGCAAGATGCTGGTGAGCGAGAAATTCCCGGGCCACCTGCGCATCGTGGACGCGGCGGGGGCAGTGTCGGAGCCGCTGGCCGGCATCGACATGCTCGCGCCCGACAAGAAGCTTGGCGTGCTCGACGTGGCGCTGGCGCCGGACTTCACCAGATCCAAGCGCATCTATTTCAGTTTTTTCCAGCTGATGCCCGACCGGAACGGCAACACCAATCTGGCCTATGGCACATTGGATGAGGCCAAGGGCGCCGTCCATGACGTGCGAGTGATATTTCGCGGTAAGCCATACGAGTCGGTGAAGAATTTCTCCAGCAAGCAGGGCGGACGCATTGCCTTTGCCAGGGACGGGTCGATCTTCCTGGCCATGGGCGACCGCGACGGCAACAAGAAGGAAGATTACGACCTGGCGCTCGCCCAGAAGCTGGACAACCACATGGGCAAGATTCTGCATTTGACGCCGGAGGGCCAGCCCAGCGCGGACAATCCCTTCCTGAAGACGGCCGGTGCACTACCGGAAATCTGGACCTATGGGATGCGCAGCCCACAGGGCCTGGCGTTCGATCCCCATACCGGACATCTGTTCGACACCGAACACGGCCCGCGCGGCGGTGACGAGCTGAACCGGATCGAGCGCGGCAAAAACTACGGCTGGCCGATCGTCACCCACGGCATCGACTATCCGGGCGGCAAGATTCTCAGCGGACTGGTCAGCAAGCCGGGCCTGGAAGAGCCGGTTTATTACTGGGACCCAGTGATCGCACCAGGATCGCTGACCTTCTATCGTGGCAACCTGTTCCCCGCCTGGAAGAGCAGCCTGTTCGTGGGCGGCCTGCGCGGCAGCGGCGTCTATCGCCTGGAATTGAAGAACGACAAGGTCGTGGCGGAAGAGCCGATGTTGACCGAAATGAAGCAGCGCATTCGCGACACCCGTGTGGGCCCGGACGGCGCGCTTTATGTTCTGACCGAACAGAAGGCTCTGCTGAAGATCACGCCGAAGTAGTTCGCTTCAAAAGCGCCAGCACTGATTTCTCCGCCGGGCTCAGCCCGGTGACGCGGCGGCGCGAGCGCGCATGAAGCTTCAGCCGCCCGCGCTCGAACGCCTCAAACACGGCGGGATGGATGTAGCATTTGCGGCAGACGGCAACCGTGTTGCCCAGCCGCTCGGCGACTTGGGCAACCACGTCCTTCACCGTCTTCTTGCTGGGATATTTGTCTTCCAGCGCGTCGAAGGCGAGTGCGGCTTCGACCGTGCCAGCCCAGGTGCGAAAATCCTTGGCCGAGACCTCGTCGCCGCAGATGTCATGCAGATAGGCGTTGACGTCGGTAGACGTGATTGCCTGCACCTTGCCATCGTCGTCGCGATATTCGAACAGATGCTGGCCCGGCAGTTCCTGGCAGCCGCGCACCAGCTTGGCGATGCGGGCGTCGCGTACCGTCAGCTTCCAGTCCTTGCCGCTTTTGCCGCGAAAAGTGAAGCGCAGTTCGCCGCCCTTCACCTGGACATGCCGGTTGCGCAAGGTAGTCAGGCCGAAGCTGCCATTGTCACGCGCATAACCTTCATTGCCGATCCGGATCAGGCTTTCTTCCAGCAGGGTCACCACCACCGCCAGCACCTTGTCGCGCGACAGATCGGGCTTCTTCAGGGCGGCCGCCAGCCGCTTGCGCAAAGCCGGAAGCCCCGCCGCGAAGCGCGCCAAATGCGCATATTTGGCGCGGTCGCGCACCGCAGCGAAATCCCGGTGATAGCGATACTGCTTGCGGCCCCGGGCATCGCGCCCGGTTGCCGCCAGGTGCGCGTTGTCGAACGGCGCGATCCAGACTTCCCGCCAGGCCGGTGGAATCGCGAGCGCGCGGATGCGCTTGAGCGTGCGCACATCGCGCACGCGGCTGCCCTCAGGCGACTTATAGAAGAAGTGACCAGGACGTCCGTGCCGGGTGATGCCGGGGATGCGGTCATCGCTGACATGGCGCAGGCCGGCGCGGCGGGCAGCGGCTTTGGCTTCTTCGTGGGTGGCGAGCATGGCAGAGAGAAATGCCCTGCCCGCCGGAAAAGTTCCGTCAGGGCGCAGGAGACGCGAACATCGGCATCTTTTCGTAATAGGCCAGCGGGTATTTCGGCGCATATCCGTCCGGAAACGGACGCTTCGAGAATTGCTGGAAATAGGCCAGGCAGGCATCGCGCCACCAGATCGCCTCGCGATGCTGGATCGCTAGGAAATCCGCAGTCTTGTTGAAGCGTTCGGCATCGACGTAGGGCTTTTGTGCCGCCCAAGCCGCCTGCATTTGCTCGACCTGACTGACACCCAGTTGGTAGCGGGCGATCAGCTCGTTCCACAGGGTGCGACCCGACCGCATCTTGGCGTCCCAGGGCACGTGATGGAAGTACAGCAAATATTCGTCGGGCGTCTTGGACGCGTCCTCAAACAGCTCTTTCCACTCACCTTTGTATTGGCCGGCGTTACCACTGCCGGTCGCCACGGTGCGATCGAAGCCCAGGCCCACCGCGTCGGCGCGGTGATAGTAAGGCGCCTTCCAGTCCTCACGCGGGCCGATCACGTCCCACGGGCCCGGTCCCATGTGATGGCTGTGCGCCATGATCAGCTCCAGCCCCAGCGGCGTCATGTAATTCACCACCGCTTCGCGCGAGCCCATCATCATCGCCACGGTCGGTGCGACGAAAACCTGATCGGCGGAGAAAGTCTGCCGCGCCCATTCCTGCGCCACCTCGCGGGCGGAAATCTCCGGATCCCAGGCCATGCGGCCGAAGACGTACCAGTTGGCCTGGTTGAAGATACTCCCGCACCAGTCCTGGTCGTTGCCGATATTGGCAACCCCAGCGATACCGGAAATGGCGTGGTGATCCAGACTGCCGTCTGTCACCTTGGCGACAGTCGAGCCCTGGCCATGCTCGAAAGTGTCAGCCTTCAGAGCCTCTTCATACAGAGGTCCCAAATAGGCCAGATGGGTCTGCTGACCCAGATATTCTTTGGTAATCTGGAATTCCATCATGATGCTGGTCTTGGGCATGGCACCGAACAGCGGCGAGAAAGGCTCGCGCGGCTGGAAGTCCAGCGCCCCATTCTTGACCTGCAGCACGACATTGTCGCGGAACTGCCCGTCCAGCGTCATGAACTCGTTATAGGCAGCATTGGCGCGGTCGATCTTGGGATCGTTGGCATAGACAAAAGCGCGCCACATCACCACGCCGCCATGCGGGCGCACCACATCAGCGATCATGTTGGCCCCGTCGGCGTGGTTGCGGCGATAGTCCTGCGGACCGGGCTGGCCTTCGGAATTGGCCTTCACCAGAAAGCCACCAAAATCGGGAATGGCACGATAGATCTCGTCGGCCTTCTTCTGCCACCACGCCTTCACCGCGGGGTCCAGCGGGTCGGCTGTCTTTAAGTGATCGATCTCGATCGGCGCGCTCCAGCGCACCGACAGATAGACCTTGATGCCATAGGGGCGCAGCACATCCGCCAGCGCCTTGGTCTTTTCGATATATTCCGGCGACAGGCTGTCGGCGCGGGCATTCACATTGTTTGGCACCATGCCGTTGATACCGATGCTGGCGTTCGCACGGGCATAATCTATCAATCGCGGATCGACGTGGCCGGGCAGTATGTGCCAGTTGAAGATCGACTGGCCGGCATAGCCGCGCTCAATCGAACCATCCAGATTGTCCCAATGGTTCAGGACGCGCAGCTGGGTCTTGGGGACAGACACGGCATCGGCGATCGGCAGGCGCTGCTGTACCATGCGCAGATAGGCGAAAGCTCCATACAGCACGCCGACATCGCTGTTTGCCGCGATCACCACCGCGCCCTTCACATGGCGGATCAAATACCCTTCCGCGCCCAGCATGGACAGAGGCAGCTTCAGCGCAGCAATGGCCGGCGACGAAGCGGGCGTGCCCACGACCAGCGCACCGTCATCGGCGGTGCCGCCCACAGCCGGCGCGGTACCCAGCATTCCGCGCAGGCCACGGCTCAATTCATCCCATGTTGCCTTCTGGGTCGGTGTGGCCGACGGCGCCATCAGCGAGGTGACGCGATATTGGCCGCGATATTGCGCTTCGACGGGCGCATACCTCAGCCACAAGTCATAGCCGCTCTCGGCATGCGCTGCGAACGAGACACAGAGAAATGCCAGCGCAAAAGATAGAAGACGCATCATCACTCCCAACCCCGGACGGTCTGGATGCCGCCATCGTGTTACCGATAACATATATCCGGTGGCAGGGCGACACCGTCATGCGAAATATCGCGGTTGCGTGGCCCTGCCCGATAGTCTGAAATCGCGCAAAGTCCCGCGCAGCGGGACAATCGGAGGATGACATGAAGGTGGGTGTTTTCACGCCCCTGCTCTCGGCCTTGCCGCTGGAGCAGGTGCTCAAGAAGCTCAAGACGCTGGGGATCGACACAGTGGAGTTCGGCACCGGCAACTATCCCGGCGACGCCCATGCCCATCTGTCCATGCTGGACGATGCCGGCAAGCTGGCCGACTTCAAAAGCAAGATCGCAGATGCGGGTATGACTATCTCGGCCCTGTCCAGCCACGGCAACGCCCTGCACCCCGACAAGGCGATCGCGGCCAAGCATGCCGAGACCAGCAAGAAGACTATCTTGCTGGCCGAAAAGCTGGGCGTGGAAACAGTGGTGGACTTCTCCGGCTGCCCCGGCGATTCACCCAACGCGAAATTCCCCAACTGGGTCACCTGCCCCTGGCCGCCGGATTTCCTGGAAATCCTAAAGTGGCAGTGGGACGAAGCGGTGACGCCCTATTGGAAACAGCATGGCAAATTCGCTGCCGATCATGGCGTGAAGATCGCCATCGAGATGCATCCGGGTTTCGTCGTCTACAACCCCGAGACCATGCTTCGCCTGCGCGACATCGCCGGCAAGTCGGTGGGTGCCAACCTGGACCCCAGCCATCTGTTCTGGCAGGGCATCAACCCCATCGACGCCGTTCGCGTTCTGGGCGATGCCATCCATTACGTCCACGCCAAGGACACGCAGTTGTTCTCAGCCAACATGCCCCGGACCGGCGTGCTGGACACCAAGCCTTATACGGACGAGCGCAATCGCAGCTGGATGTTCCGCACGGTGGGCTATGGCCATAGCGCGGAATGGTGGAGCGAGTTCATCTCCACCTTGCGCATGTACGGCTACGACAACGTCCTGTCCATCGAACACGAAGACAGCCTGATGTCGCCCGACGAAGGCCTGACCAAGGCGGCAGCTTTGCTTTCGCAGCTTGTCATCAAGGAAAAGCCCGCCGCGGCCTGGTGGGTGTAACGTGAACCGCATTCGTACCGCCGTCATCGGCACCGGCTTCATGGGCCGCACCCATCTGGAGGCCCTGCGCCGGGTCGAAAATGTCGACGTGGTGGAGATCGCTGCCACCTCGCTCGACAAGGCGCGCACTGCAGCCGAAGGCTATAACGTGCTGAATGCCACCGGCGACTGGCACGACGTGATCGCCGACCCTTCGATCGACGCGGTGCACATCACGACGCCCAACGTCGAACACTATCCGATGGTCAAGGCGGCGCTGGAAGCCGGCAAGCATGTGCTGTGCGAAAAGCCGTTGGCGATGACGGTAGCTGAGGCGGAAGAGTTGACCGCGCTCGCCGCGGCCAAGAAGCTGCGCGCCGGTCTGAACCACAATCTGCGCTATTACCCTATGGTTCAGCAGATGCGCCGGATGCGCGAGGCCGGCGATTTCGGCGAGGTCCTTGTTGTCCAAGGCACCTATTCCCAGGACTGGATGCTCTACGAGACCGACTGGAACTGGCGCGTGGATCCAAAGGTGTCAGGCGCCTCGCGGGTGATGGCTGATATCGGCTCGCATTTCTTTGACATGACGGAACATGTCACCGGGCTGAAAGTCAGTTCAGTGTGCAGCGACCTGCAGATCTTCTGGCCTACCCGTAAGCAGCCGAAAGACGGCGGCGAGAGCTTTTCCGGCAAGCTGGGCGTGGCGCGTGACGCCGTCGATACGCCGATCGTTACCGAGGATTTTGGCGCCACCCTGTTCCGCATGGGCAAAGCGCGTGGCGCCATGACCGCCAGCCAGGTTTCGGCCGGACGCAAGAACGGCCTGGTTCTGGAAATCTATGGCACCAAGGGCGGCGCGACCTGGCGCCAGGAAAGCCCCGATGAATTGTGGCTGGGCCATCGCGATGATCCCAACCAGGTGGTGATAAAAGACCCGTCGCTGCTGGACCCGAAAGCACGGGCCTATGCCGATTATCCCGGCGGCCATGCCGAAGGCTACCCCGACACCTTCAAGCAACTGTTTCGCCGCTTCTATGCTTCCATCGCGGACGCTTCGCTGACGCCGGATTATCCTGTTCTGGCCGATGGCTTGCGCCAGATGCGCATCCTGGAGGCCGAACTCGCCAGCCATAAGGCTCGCGCCTGGGTGGAAGTCGCACCGTGAAAAAGCCTGTTGTAGCCGTAACCTTCGGCGATGCCAGCGGCATCGGTCCGGAACTGGTAGCCAAGCTATTGCTGCGGCCCGAAGCGCGCGAGGCCGCGCAGATCCTGATCGTGGGCGACGCCTGGGTGCTGCAGGACGGCGAGCGATTGGCCGGGCATTCTTCACCCATCCAGGTGGTGCATGACTGGAAAGCCGCGCGAGATGGCGACGGCACACCGATGTTCCTGGAAGTCGAGACGGTTGCGAAGAACGACGTCACCAGCGGCGCCGTGACCGAAGCGGCCGGCCGCGGCGCGCGCCTGGCGCTTATCGCCTGCCTGGAGGCCGTGAAGCGCGGCGACATCGATGCCATCTGCTTTGCCCCGCTGAACAAGCAGGCGATGAAGAAAGGCGGCATGGATTTCGAAGACGAACTGCATTTCTTCGCCGACTGGTTCGGGGTGAAGGACTATTTCTGCGAGTTCAACACCCTGGGCACCTTGTGGACCAGCCGCATCTCCAGCCACATCCCGCTGGCGGACATCCCGAAATACGTCACCAAGGACCGCATCAAAGCGGCCACGCGCCTGACCTACGAAACCCTGCAGAAGGCCGGTTTCGACCAGCCCCGGGTGGCGGTTGCGGCACTGAACCCGCATGGCGGCGACGGCGGCACTTGCGGTCGCGAGGAAATCGATGTCATCGAGCCGGCAGCGCGCGAATTGAACGCGGAAGGACTGCCGATCGAAGGTCCGTACCCCGCCGACACCATCTTCCTGAAAGCGCGCGACGGACTGCTGGACAGCATCGTTACCATGTACCATGACCAGGGCCAGGTCGCGATCAAGCTGATGGGCTTCTCGCGCGGCGTCACAGTGCAGGGCGGCTTGCCGGTACCGATCACCACCCCGGCGCACGGCACGGCGTTCGACATTGTGGGGCAAGGCAAGGCCAACGCCGAGGCGATGACTCAGGCCTTCTTGCTGGCAGCGAAGATGGGCTCCAGCTAGGGATGGGGTAGCGGGCGGTACGCCGCCCGATCCATCTGGAACGAGCTGATCCACAAGGTGTCGCCGATTACCAGCGCGGTGGCGATGCCGCCGAAGTCGGGGTTGGGCTCACCATACGCCAGGATTTTCCACTGCATCGTCGCGGGGTCCAGCTGACCTGCGACCCAGCCGCGATGGCAGTTCATGTTGCCGTGCGCGTCCTGGATCTGCTTGCGGGTGCCGCCGCAAGCCGGTTCATCGAACATCATGCCGGCCGCGATCAGCCTGTCGCCGCTCCAATGGATATTGTCCAGGTTGTAGAACGGTGTGCGCACTGTGCGCACGGGCTTTGCCGTATCGGCACGGCTGTAGATCGCCACCGTCTGAGTGCCCGACACCGCGATATAGAACTCCTTCTCGTCCTTGGAGATTTCAATACCGTTGTTGCCCTGGAGTTCGGTACCGGGCAGCAGAGTCAGCTTCTTGTCCGTTGGCGTCCATTGCCAGACACCACCGGTGATGTTGCCACTGATGAAATCGGTCTTGCCGCCGAAGAACTGCACGTCGATCAGGACGGTGCCGTCGCGGGTAGCGGTGACGCTGTTGGCTTTGAAATCAGCCGGTTCCTTGATGCAGCCGGTCCAGGTCACATTCGGCTCGGCGCCTCGCGCATCCAGCGCGAAGATATGAATGCTCTCAAACGGCGTGTGGGTGACGGAATACAGGGTATAGGTGCCCGCCACCTTGGCCGGGATCAGCGCGATACCGTGGCTGTCGAAGGCATTCACATCGGGCGCTGCGCAACCAGGATACATTTTGGCGTCCGGCTTCTTGGCGCCCGTGAACAGCCGTTTGGAGGTCTTGGCGCTGCTGTCGATCAGAAAGATACCGCCATGCTTGCCCATGCCGCTGGCGACGATCCATTTGCTGGCGCTCACCTGCAACAGGTCTTCAGGCTGATCCAGGCCGCAGACATAGCTCAACCCCATCGACGGCGCGCAGCTGCCGGTCGCCTCCGTGCCCGGATGCGGCATGCCTTGCGGTTGCTGGGCGAATGCACTGGTGACCGCAATGGCCAGCGCCGCAGCGGCAACAAATAGCTTCATGGCATTCCCCCGTTCTTTTGGGGAAAGGCTACTTCGGCTTCGGCAGGGTCGTCAAAACGCCATCGGCCACCTCTGGGTCCATCGCCGCCAGATCGGCGCGATAGCTGACCGTGTCGGCCGTAGGGAAGGTTTTAGGCACCTTCTGTGTCACTTTGCCGGTCGCCGCCCATTCGGTGCCGCGCTGCAACGTGGTGATGAAGCCCACGCAGGACAACGCCAGCGCGTCATGCCCCAGCGTGGTGTGGAAGATTCGCCCCTTGCCCCAGGTCAGCGCCATCAGCATCGGTTCGTCAAAACCGGTGCCACGATTGGCCGGATCGGCATAGGCCGTGGCCAGCACGGTCATGTTCTTCCCCGGTCCGCGCAGGCGGGTATACAGCTCGTCGGTGGCGTGCATCCATTCCGGCGGCAAGCCGCGCATGATTGGATGATCGGATGCGCGCACCGTGATGCGGAATGGCTTGCGCTTGCCGTGCAACCCGGCAGGCCCGGGCGATACGTCGGATTCCAGCTTGCCGTTGTGGAAGTACCATTTGGGACCGGCGGGCGCGTCGCGCTTGCGCCAGCCGCCAACGCCAGTCATTTCGTTGAATGCTACCCAGTCGGGAAACGCATTGTCGGCGCCATGCACCGACACCAGCCCACCGCCTTTCTTCATATAGTCCTCAAACGCGGCCTTCAGCGGCGCCGGCCAGTCCTGGCTGTCATAGTTGGAGACAACCACCTGGTATTTGGCGAAGTCGGGATGGACGTCGGAGAAATCGCCATCGGCGGGCGGCAAGGTCGCCACGGTCACATCGAACAGGCCGGTCTCTTCAAGCTCGCGCTTCATCACCTGGGTGGTCAGCTGCCAGTTGTGGTAGGCGGCGGCGCTTGCGCCATCCACCAGCAGCACCTTTATCTTGGCCTCTGCAACGCCCGTCATCATCGCCAGCGCCAGCAACGCAACCAACAGGCGCTTCATCTCACTTCTCCGGATCGGGCGCGGTGAAAGCCGAGCAGCAAGGCTTGCCGATGGCCTTCAGCTCCATCACCTCGGCGCGGGTACCATCGGGATCCAGCAGGTTCAGCTGCCACTTGGCATCGCGCCCGATCTTGGGCAGCGCTGGCGCGGGTTGGCCCTGCAACCGGTCCTCGTTCCACAGCCTGGTATAAACCGCTTCCATGTTGGGCACGCCCAGCGCGAAATGGTTCAGCACGCCCATCTGCGCCTGTGTCAGCATGTTGGTCGTCACCATATATTCCAACCAGTCGGTGCCGTCGGGCACCTGCTGCGACACCCATTGCGGCGGCGCATCGTCCTTCATGCCGCCAAACCAATAGGGCCTGAAGCCCAGGATATCGCGATAAAACTTATCTTCCAGCGCGCGGTCCTTGATAATCGCGCCGACATGGATGATGTGCGGAAACAGCGGATTTGTGGCGACCTGCGCGGGCGCGGCCTGCACGAACTCCACCGTCACGCCCTCGGGATCCTTGACCTTGAACCACTGGCTGCCGTCGGCGCCCTTTTCGATCTTTCCGGGCACCACGACTTTTCTTGACGCCAAGTATCTGCGCAGGCCTTCCGCGTCAGCGGTGTTGAAGCCGATATGATCCATGCGGTTCAGTCCGGCGCCCGCGGGCAGCGGCAGCACTTCGACGAACTGGGTGGGCGAGAAGAAGTAGCGAGCCCCGGCCGGATTTTCAGTGTCGGCCATCTTCACCGCACCCAAGTCATGGACATAGAAGTGCTCTGCCTTGGCCAGGTCGGCGTCATACACCGACAGATGGGAGACCGAGGTGATGGGCGGGCGCGAAGGCGCACTGGCGGCAAAAGCCGTGGCGGCACCCAGCAGCAGAAGGCCGGCCGTGATCGAATATCTCATTGCGTCGCTCCATTGTCCTTGGCCGGCAGCATCTGATAGCTGACAAACACCAGGTGATTGCGGTCGCCCCATACGGGCATGGAAAAGCTGTTGCGATTGCCCAAGAAGCGCGTCAGCGTTCGCTGCACACCATCCTTGATCGACAGAAGCTGAATGGAAACCTCCTGCACCGGCGCGATGTTACCGGGCACTTTCTGCAGCCAGGCGACATAAGCGCCATCCGGCGAGACGTGCGGCGACTGGTTTTCCATGTCGTTGTCAGTGATCTGCAACGCGCCAGTGCCATCGGCATTCATGCGCCAGATCTGCGACGAACCAGAGCGGGAAGAATCGAAATAGATATATTTGCCGTCCGGCGTGAACTCCGGCCCATCGCTGACCGTGTCGCTGGTCAGCCGCACCTCTGCCCCGCCCGTGGCCGGCACAGTAAAGAAGTCAGCCGCCGCGGCCTTGCCCCGGGTGAACAGCAGGTTTTTTCCGTCTGCCGACCAGCCGTGAAAATAGCTGGAGAGGCCGTTGGTCAGCTTCAGGGGCTTTCCACCGAAGGGCAGCACATACAGATTGCGCACCGCTCCCTTGGTCTCGGCGCAGCTGAGCGCAATGGATTTGCCGTCGGGCGAGACACCATAGTCGCCGGCACAATCCACCAGCCCGGCGGTATCGACCAGCTCGGCGGGGCCGCCATTCAGCGGATCCAGCAGCGTCGTGCGCCAGATCTGGCCGTCCCTATAGAAGTAGACAGCCTTGCCGCCCGCCATCCAGTCAGGCGAACTGATGCGGCCCGGTCCCGTTGCAATCACAATCGCGCGGCGGGCTTCATCTTCAGTCTGCAAAATCTGGAGACTGGAGGTCAGCACCAGGTCGGGCGGCGGCGCGGCGGGCGTCAAAGCTTCCAGCTTCACATTCTTGAAGATCACCTTGTCGGTGGTGGCGGCGTCATGGGAGGTAGCGCCCAGCCCGACATAGAACGGCCCTTCCAGATGCGTATGCAGCGTGGCACCAACCCGATGCAACGGCTCGCCCTTGTGCGCAAGGAACAACGTGAAGACGTCGCCGCGCTTCTCCAGCCGCACGGTTTTGGGTATGTCGATGTTCAGCTCGATGCTCTGGGTATTCTCGCCCCGCGCGTCGCGGTGTTGCAGCGCCGTCATGCCTACACCATGAACATGCACCGATGCCTGGGCTGAACCGGGGTCGAGGCTCTGGCGGAACATCAGCACGCCCTTGCGGTGCTCTGCTGGCGGATGGCCGTAGTTGCCGGGCGTGAAGATCACATCAGCGGTCAGAGCCGCGTCGCCCGACATCTTCTTCCAGAGATAGTGAAAGCCATCGACCCGCGCCCAAATATTGGCGCCGGCGGACGTGATAATGTAATCGCCCGCCTTGGCGTCACGCGTGGCAGTTCCGGGCGGCGATACCGCGCCCACATCGGACTGGCCGTCGAATACGCCCAGGTTGCCCGCCATGGCAGGCGTGGCGATCATCAGCGCACCCGCCAGAGCCCAAGCCGCCCGCATTGTCCGCCTCCCCGTCTTGTTGTTGGCGGCGAGCATAGACCAACGGGATAGCGTTACCAGCGCCTTGGCTGACGTTGTATCCGCACAATCACTATCGAAAGAGCAAAGAAAAACGGGCGGGGTGTGGCGCCCCGCCCGAGTGTGTTAGCCCAGGGGAAGGGCCTAGTAGTTATACCGTACGCCGAGGAAGAAATTCCGGCCCGTATAGTGGTTGTAATACAAACGTTGCCCGACCGAGTCCGCGTACTGGAAAGTCTGCTGGTTGGTCAGGTTGATGCCATCGAAGGTCAGCGTGAAATTGTCATCGATCTTGAAGCTGGAGCTGGCATCGATGTTCAAGGTTGAGCCGTTGACCAGGAAGTCGTTCAAGTTGCCCGGATTGACGCCGCTCTGCGGGATGTAATGACTGCGGAACGAGGCGCTGCCACGGACTTCGAAGCGGCCATCGTCATAGTAAAGTGTAGCGGCCCAAGAAGTACGTGACAGACCCGTCAGATCGGCTTTCGTCAGGATCGAGCCGTCGGTGTTGTAATAAGTCTGGGTGGCCTGCACGAAAGTTACGTTGCCGGTAAAGCCGAAATTGCTGAAGGGATCAGGCAGGAAATCGAAGGGCTGCTGCCAGGATAGCTCTGTGCCATAGAGCGGCGCTCCCTTGGAGTTGATCGGCTTGGAAAACAGCCAGACAGCGTTCTCGTTGCAGCCGGATGCTGGCGGCGCGACATAGGCCGCGCCGCAGGCCGGCTGCACCAGGTTCACCGGCACGCCATCGGTATTCTGGTTGAAGGGAATGCTCTGCCGCACCGTCTGGATCAGCGAATCAAGGTGCTTGTAGAAGAAGGCGACCGAGAGCAGCGCACCCTTGTGATAGTACCATTCGAACGACATGTCCGCGGTCTTGGCCCGGAACGGATTGAGATTCGGGTTGTTTTCAGAAACGTTGAAATTGGAGCCCGTTACCGTGGCGGTGGCGCCACCTGGCAGCAGGTTGCCCAGATCGGGCCGCGCCATCACATAAGCCGCGCCGAACCGGATCAGGAAATTGTCCGCAGGCTCCACCACCGCGTTCATCGACGGCAGTACATCATGATAGTTGCGCCGTATCGCCGCCGTCACGATCGCCTTGGCGGTGGGATCATAGCTGTAGCCGACGGAATTCTGGGTGGTCTCGACATAGCGCAGCCCGATATTGCCGCGGAAGGGCGCGCCGTAGAATTGCGCGTCCCAGTCACCCTGCATCCACAATCCCAGGTCATTTTCACGCACGATGCCGTTCTGGCTGAGGAACTGCCCTGGGCCCTGCAGGAAGGCGCTGCAGCCTGGCGCGACATTACAGGGTGCGGCGCCAGTGGCCGAGACCAGCGGCTGGGCCGTCTGGTCAAAAATATGGAACTGAGTGTTGAAGGCATCGATATTGGGCACGGCCCAGGTCGTCGGGGTGCCAGCGCCGACACCGATACCATGCATGTTGACCAACTGGGAATTCGCCGCCAGCACAGCGGGCGTTTCCATGGCCGCAGGGATGATATTGTCCTGGCTGGCCGTGGTGCCATTGGTGCGGCCATAGATGCGGGCACTGAATCCGTAATTCTTGTAGTCGACGCCGCCCTTCACATTCAGCCAATCCATCGCTTTCCACTGGAAATCGGCCTGGGCCGTGCGATAGCTGTTACGAACGAAGTTCTGACGCTCGCGGACCTGCGACAGGAACCAACCATTGGTGGACGTCACATCCACGTTCCCATAGTTGAGCGCCGGCAACTGGGACAATCCACCGCGATAATCGAAAGAGTAGGGATTGGTCAGCGATCCCGCGCCACCCGCCTGCCCGCCCGGACATCCCGCCGTCGTGCCTGTCGAAGACGTGGCGGCGGTACAGTCATAATCCATTGTCAGCGTGGTCTGGATCGGATTGGAGTGATTGGATTCCGACCAGCCCAGCATGCCGTGCAGCTTGAATATGTCGCTGAAATCATGGCTCCCATCCAGAGTCACTTCCTTGAAGCGGGTGTCCAGATGGTCAAGTCGATGTTCCGACCGCAGGCCGACATTAGTTGCCTGCACAAAATCCAGATTGTTGGTCCTCTGGTTGACGTTGTAGTTCAGCAGTCCAATAGACCCCACGCCCAGGATGGGCGCATTGAGGCCGGCAATGGTGCTGGAGGTATTGTTGTTGGAGAAGGACTCTGCCTCCAGGTAATACTCGTTGCGCTCCACAGCAAAGTCGGCAAACAGCGCATCCAGCGTGAACAGCGTGGCGTCGTCCGGCTGATATTGAAGCGACCCGGTCAGGCCCAGACGCTTTTCATGGTTGGTGATGTCATCATAGCGCGGGAAGCGCGGCCGGAACGCCTCGTTCACCACGTCGTAATTCGTCAGCGCAGCGGTCGAGGATTGCGCCGAGGTCTGGCGATTGGGCGCGGTGGCCGTCGCCGGCAGGAATGCCTGGGTGCCGGGCGTGCCCGGCAGCGCCGCCGGTGGATTGTAGCCGACATAGGCAAAACGTTGAGTGGCTGAGCAGTTCGATGTGGCACCGGTGATGGTGGAACAGCCCGCGATCAACGGCGAAGCATGGCTGACGCTCTGCGCGGTATTGTCGTTTTGCCAACGCACGGTTGAGGCGCCGGCCTCCAAACCGTTCTGGATCTGGTATGCGGCGCTGAACAGCACGCCCAGTTTGCCGCCCATAAAGGTGTCGGAAACCAGCACTGCGCCGCGTGGATTGAAGCCACCGGACATGTCATTGTAGCCGCCCTGGAACGATGTCACGAGATTGAAGCCCGGCTTGTCGAAAGGGTGGGCCGTGTGCAGGTCGACTGTGGCACCCAGCGAGCCTTCTTCCACCTCAGCGCTTGCGGTCTTGTGCACCGTTAGCTGGCTGAACAGTTCGGAAGCGAACACATTGAAGTCGAACGAACGGCCGCGATTGGCGCCGCCCGATACGTCTTCGGAGCCGGTGGTGGCCAGCGCTTCCATGCCGTTGATGCGCACGCGCGTGAAGGTGGAGTTCAGACCGCGCACCGAAATCTGGCGACCTTCACCCTGGTCGCGCGCCAAGGTAATTCCTGGGATGCGCTGCAGAGATTCCGAGACGTTCAAGTCGGGAAACTTGGCGATGTCTTCGGCCAGGATGGAATCCGAGGAGTCCAGCGACTGGCGCTTCATGTCCAGCGACTGTTCAAGGCTGGAACGGAAGCCCGACACCACTACGGTTTCCACCTGGCTCGCGCCGCCGCTCGACGGCTCGGGCGCCGCCTGCGTCGCGGCGCGCCGCATGAAAGGGCGGCGAACGATCAATCCCGTCGAACCATCGGACACGACTTCCAGATCGGTGCCTCGGGTCAACATACTGACAGCTTGTCGGGCATCCATGTCGCCCGAGATGGCGGGCGCGCGCAGGCCCTGCACAGATTCCGGCGTGAACAGAATGCTTTCGCCGGTTTTCTGCGCCACGCTGCGCAAGGCGTCCGACATGGGCTGCTCGGACAGCGAAATCTTCGCGTCCTGCGCGGCGGCGGCGGCGTTGATGGACAGGATGGCTGCGCCGGCACACAGAACCGACCGCAGGACGCGCATGCGCGAAATGGCCATGGATGTTTCCCCTCTGATCCCGCGACCACTGACGGGCCGCTATTGATGAGAGACGTACAGGGGGCAGGCTTACCCCACCCCCATGCCAAACCCTATTCCGTGCCCTCCGCGACCAGGACCAGGGAATCCCCGTTCTGACGCACATTCACGGGTAACAACTTTTCCAGGGCACGGGCGAAGGCGCTGTTGTCGCCCACCCGATAGATGCCCGAAACCTTGAAATTCGCAGCGCTGGGATCGACCTCAAGCCGCTCGGTCGAATAGCGATTCATCTCATCCACGGCCTGCGAAAGCTCCGTGTTTTCAAAGCTTTCGTAGCCGGTCTGCCAGGCCATCTGCCGTGTCATGTCGGGCCGGTCACGCTTTTCGATATCGTTGGAGGCAACCAGCCGCTCGCCCTGGCGGATTTTCTCGCCATTGCCAGCGCTGGATGACGGTTTCACCTGCGCCTCGCCATGGATCAGCAGGACCTGGACCTTGCCGTCCTCGCAACGCACGTCGAAATTGCAGTGCGTCGCCACGATCTGGCGCTGCGCGGCTTCGACGATGAAAGGGCGGCCGGGATCGGGCACAACGCGGAAATTGGCGCGCCCATACTGCATATTCACCGCGCGCACCGTGTCGGAATAAGCTACGGAGATGCGGGTCTGCGCGTCAAGGAACAGTTGGCTGCCGTCATCCAGCGCGACATGCTTCTGCTCACCGACTTCGGTCTCATAGACTTTGGCTTGGGCCGATTTCCAGAACATGGCGCTGCCGCCCAGGATCGTCAGCGCGCCAGCGCCCATCACCAGTGCGCGGCGGCTCAAGGCACGGCTCGACGCCACCTCGGTCCGGAAGCCGGCGCGGATATCGGTGCGCGCATGGGTCAGACCACCAACCTCGTTCCAGACGCGGTCCACCGCTTCGAACGCAGTGGCATGGGCAGGGCTGGCCGATAGCCAGGTGCGGAATGCGGCCTCGTCAGCATGGTCGCGGTCGTCGGCGCGTAGCCGCGCAAGCCACGAAGCCGCTTCCGCCCGGATTTCAGGCGAGGGAGGAGGATCGGACCTGTTCACCAGCCCTCCGCCCATTCGGCCAGGAACAGCGCGGCCTTGGCGATGTGCTTTTCCACCGCGCTCTGGCTGATACCCAGGCGTTCGGCGATTTCGCGGTACTTCATTTCATCCAGGCGGTGCATCAGGAATATTTCGCGGGTCCGGGGCGTGAGGCGGGACAGGCCTTCCCGCACCCTCTCCAGACGAACGCGGGCCGCCAATACCTCATCCTGCAAGGGCGAATTTTCTGAGGTGCCCAGCGTTTCCGGGGCGACGTCGGCGATAAACCGGTCGTGGCGATAGTTGTCGACCCCGATGTTAACCGCGGTGCGCACCAGGAAAGCGGCAACGTTTTCAACAGCGTGCTGAGCCTTGTAGCGCAACAGGCGCAAGTAAGCGGCATGCAGAAGCTCTTCCGGGTCCGAGCGGCCGCGGGTGCGCAGCCGCACTTCCCTGATCATGCGATTCCAGAATTCTTGGTTGACCGGAATGTCCGCCATGGTTCCCCCAAACCGGCCGGCACTATACGCCGATCACAAAGCAGTGACAGGGGGCGTGTCGAAGAAATTGGCATGCAAAAACTTTCAGCGGCTTTACGCGCCACACAGTCTGCAACGGACGATCAGACATGTCTGGCGCTGCCTTTTTAAGGGCATGCATAAAAGCCCGTCATTATTATGTTTTTTCGTCTTCAACTTGCGATTTTCCGTGCACCGCCTGCATGCGCAGACGTAGATTCCCTGCGATGGATCGCGTTCAGACGATCCGCTTTCAGGGAGTGTTCCGATGAAACTGTTTCTTGCCGCCTCTGCCTTTGTCGCGCTGACCGCAGGCGCCGCTGTCGCCGCCCCCCAGGTGCAGCAGGTGATCTATAACGTTGATGCCGCCGCGCAGTGCTCGGCCGCCGCGAACGAGCAGGCTGACCTCAAGCACGGCCTGTCCTATTGCGACATCGCACTGAGCGATCCGTCGATGAACCATCGCGCCGCGCTGCTGATGAACCGCGGCGTGATCAAGGTACGGCTCGGCAACAACGCCGACGCGCTGGCCGATTACAACGCCGCGATCGCGCTCGATCCCATGCTGGGCGACGCCTATGTCAGCCGTGCCGGCGTTCTGGTCGCCATGAAGCGCTATGACGAAGCCCGCTCCGACGTGGCCTCCGGCATCTCGCTGGGCGCAACCAACATGCACGCCGCCTTCTACACCCGCGGCGTGATCGCGGAAGAAGCCGGCGACGTGAAGGCGGCCTATCGCGACTACAAGCAGGCGCTGGCGATCAAGCCCGACTATGCCGCCGCCAGCCGCGAGCTGTCGCGCTTCAAGGTCGTGACCCGCGCCGCGCGTCTTTGATATCGAGGAAACGTCCCGGCAAAAGGGATGACGCATAAAACTCCGCCGCGCTGGAAACGGCGCGGCGGATTTTCTTTGCCTACTTCTTGAAGATGCTGTCGGCCTTCCATTGCGGCCGGTCCGCCGCATTGGCCACCCGCGCGGCGATGCCTGCCACCAGCGCATCCAGCTTCACTGCCTCGTCTCGCAGCATGGGCTGCTCCAGGTCGTCCGACGGCGAATGATAGCGATTGGCGCGCCAGTCATGCTCGATGGCGAACTCCGGGGTGTCTTTCGCAAAACCGAATTTGAACACCAGCGCCGGCACGCCTTGGCGCACAAAGCTGAACTGGTCGGTGCGGATGAAGACGTTGCGATCCGGCAAGGGATCGGGAACGGTCACGATACCCTGCTCCGTCGCCACCGCACGCAGATCCTCGCCCAGCGAGCTTTCATCCTGGCCCGGCGCATAGACGGACTTCAGCGGCCATAGCGGCAGCGGCATGTCGAAATTCAAGTCGGCAACAAGGCTGCCTTTGGGCACTGTCGGACGGCGGGCGTAATAGTTGGAGCCCAACAGCCCCTTCTCTTCCGCCGTGAACAACAGAAACAGAATCGAGCGCTTGGGCCGCGGACCTGCCTTCAAGCGGTGCGCGATGTCCAGCACCGCGGCCACGCCAGACGCATCGTCCATCGCACCGTTGTAGATTGTGTCGCCCTTCACCGCCGCGCCCATGCCCAGGTGGTCCAGATGCGCACTGACGCCAACATATTCCTTCTTTAGCGTGGAATCGCTGCCTTCCAGTTTGGCGACGATATTGGGCGATTCCACCTGGCTGTGTGTTGCCGCGATTTGCGCCTTCAGCCGCCAAGGCAACAGGAAACCCGTTACCGGCTTGGACGTATCCGCCAGATCGCTCAATGCCGCGAAATCCTGACCGCTGCCGTGAAACAGCATATCCGCCTGCGCGGGATCGAACGTCGCCGAGAAAAACGGATGCTTGGTATCGCGCAGTGTCGCGTCGGCCAAGTACATACCGGGCCCGCGCGCCAAAAGCTTCTGACGTTCCCACAGGATTTCCACCTGCTTGGGCGTCACCAGGCTGATGACGCCCAGCGCACCACGTTTGGCCAGTTCTTCATTGCGCTCGAAACGCGCATTCGACTTGATGGCGCCGGAGATGTCGGCGGGCCCGCCGGAAATCACCACCGCGATCTTGCCCTTCAGGTCCACATCCTTGAAGTCGTCGTAGCCCTGCTTGGGCAGGTGCAGGCCGTAACCGATAAACACCAGCGGCGCGTCCACCGCATCAGGGCGCGGTCCGCCGCCAGCGGCTATCAGCATTTGATCGCCGACCTTGATCGGCATCACGCTGCCATCCACCGCGACAAGACTGGCGCTGCTTTTGTCCTGGTCGATGACCTGCTGCTCGAAAGTGACCGGCTGCAGGAAGCCCTTCACGCCGGCCGGGCTCAAGCCTTCCGCCTTCAACCGTCCAATCACGTAATCGGCGGCGCGCAGGTAGTCGGCCGAACCGGTCAGGCGGCCTTTCATGTCATCACCAGCCAGCGCGGTCACGTCTGCCCACCATTGGTTGGCGGCATCGGCGGCCAGCGCGGGGAGCGGCAAGGCCAGAACGCAGGAAAACAGGGCGGCACGGGAAAAGCGCATGGTGAGTCTCGCGAGCGACTCGGCGACCGTGCCACGCGACTTGGCAGCTGACAAATCTTCAAACATGTCAGCCGACTCATGCACGTAACGGCGGCACAGCGATGCGTTTTTGGGCAGAAGTATTTTCGCGCCAGACGTTGCAGGATGGGGAAGTCGCCGGTTTAATCCTTGTGCAGCGGTGTTGGAATCGCAGGCAGAAAGCGCCGGAAAAACAGGCGCGATTGGGGCTTCCCGGGACGGATAAAGCAACGGCGCCGCCGAATCTGGCGGCGTCTTCACTGTCCAGGGGGAGTTACCCATGATCGATCCGTTCAACGCGCCTTCCCGGCGCTCTTTGCTCAACATGATTGGCGTGGTGGCGGGTTCGGCCGCCATGTACCACGCCATGACCCAGCTGGCGCTGGCCGACACGTCCACCTTCAAAGGTCCGATCAAGCTGTCACCACCGCCCACCGGCACATCGGTGCTCGTGCTGGGCGCCGGCGTCGCCGGCATGGTCGCGGCTATGGAGCTGCGCGACGCCGGCTACAAGGTGACGGTACTGGAATACAATGGCCGGGCGGGCGGGCGTAACTGGTCGCTCTATGGTGGTGACACCTTCACCGAACTGGGTGGCGCGACCCAGCATGTGCAGTTCGATCCCGGTCAGTACATCAATCCCGGCCCGTGGCGCCTGCCCTACCACCACCAGGGCATCCTGCATTACGTGAACCGGCTGGGGGTGGCGCTGGAGCCCTTCACCCAGGTCAACTACAACGCCTATGTCCATTCCACCGACGCTTTCGGCGGCAAGCCGCAGCGTTACCGCCATGTCCAGGCCGACTTCTATGGCCAGATCGCCGAGCTGCTGTCCAAGAGCACCAAGCAGGGCGCGCTGGATCAAGCCGTCACCAAACAGGACCAGGAAATCCTGCTGACCGCGCTGAAGGACTGGGGCGCGCTGGACGACAAGCATCAATATGCCACCGGACTGGAAGCCGGCGAGCGCCGGGGCTTTGCCAGCGATCCCGGCGGCGGGTTGAACAGCGTGCCCATCGCGGGCAAGCGCATCGAAATGCCGGACCTGCTGAAGTCAGGCCTGTGGGCCTCGATCGGCGCGGGCCTGTCCTATGACATGCAGTCGTCGATCTTCCAGCCCAAGGGCGGCATGGGCCAGATCGGCAAGGCTTTCGGCAAAGCGCTGGAACCGCTGATCCAGTACAATTGCAAAGTCGTCGACATCAAGCAGGGCGACAAGGGGGTCACGGTCTCCTACATCGACAGCAAGACCGGCGGCACGCCCAAGACGGCTTCTGCGGACTGGTGCGTCTGCACCATCCCCGCCTCGGTGCTGAGCCAAATCCCCATGAATGTCGGCGCACCGATGAAGAACGCCATCAACCAGATCCCCTACATGGCGGCGTTGAAGGTCGGCCTGCAGATGAAGCGCCGCTTCTGGGAGCAGGACGACCAGATTTATGGCGGCATTACCTATACCAACCAGCCCAACAACACGATCGGCTACCCCCAGTGGGATTTCTTCTCCAAGGGCAAGGGCGTACTGCTGGGGTCCTATTCCTTCGGCACCCCGGCCTATATCGCCGCCGCCAAGTCGCCGGAGGACCGTATCAAGGACTCGCTGGAATACGGTTCCAAGATCCATCCGCAATACAAGGATGAGTTCGAATGTGGCGTGGCCGTGGCCTGGCATCGCGTGCCCTGGACGCTCGGTTGCGCCGGGTTCTGGACCGAAGAGAGCCGTGCCCAGCACTACGACAATCTCTGCGCCATCGACGGCCGCATCGTATTGGCGGGCGAGCATGCCAGCCGCATTCCGGCCTGGCAGGAAGGTGCGGTGACCAGCGCGCTGGACGCCATTACCCGCCTGCACAAGAAAGTGATGAGCGCCTGATCATGGAGACCAAGATGACCATCCGCCTCCTCGCCGCCGCCCTGGTTCTGACGACTGCCAGCGCCTTTGCCGACACCGCCGGCCCCGCACCCAAGCCGCAGACCGGCCATCGCGGCAATGCCAACGGCTTCTTCTCGCCCTTCCCCTTCGATGGTGGCGAAGCCATCTACAAGGGTGTGTGCCAAGGCTGCCATATGCCGGACGCCAAGGGCGCGGTGGGCGCGGGCGCCTATCCGGCGCTGGCAAAGAACGAGAACCTGGAGACGGCGGCCTATCCCGTCTCCATGGTGCTGAAGGGCCAGAAGGCGATGCCCGGCCTGGGCATGCAGCTGGACGACCAGCAGATCGCCGATGTGGTGAATTATGTGCGCTCCCACTTCGGCAACAAGTATCGAGACAAGGTGAAGCCCGCCGACGTCAAGGCGTTGCGCTAGCAGCGGCTGCTCCGGAAAAGACAAAAGGCGGCCTCAGCGGCCGCCTTTTTTATGCCAGCGTCTTGCCCATGCGGGTGATGGGCACGGTGACGCCCCCTGGCGTGGGCACCTCCATGCGCTCGATCTCCACATAGCCGCACGCCGCATACAGCGGTTCGCCGCCGGCGGTGGCACCCAGCTCGGTGCGGGTAAACCCTTCAGCAGCGGCCGCAGCCTCGCACAGCTCGATGATCTGCCGCCCCACGCCCCGGCGCACGAAGCCCGGCGCGGTGTACATGGCGCGCACCCGCGCAGGCTCGGTTGCGGGGTCCAGCAGCCGCGCATCACGGCCGGCGGTGTGATTGCCGCCGAACAATGTGGCGCGCCTGGACCAGCCGCCGCAGCCTGCCAGGACGCCGTTTTCCTCAAGTACAAAATAGGTGCCGTCGGCGATCAGCTGGCTGTCCACACCCATCACCGCGAAAGACGCCTCGACTTTTTCGGGCGGCAGGAAAGCCGGCAGCAACTGGCGTATCGCGGCATCCATCAACCCACGCAGCGCAGGCAGGTCGGATTCGGTTGCAAGGCGGTGTGTGAAAGTCATGCGCGTTTGTAGCGCCAAATGTTACGCGGCCAAGGCCCAAAATTTGGCCAGCCTGCATCGCGCCTTGCACAAGCCCTCAGCATCGCCCCCTTCACTGCGATTTTGACGCGCGAAATGGCACGATTTTCTGGCGTGATGGACGCACAAGCCCATGCAGTGCGCCGGGCCGGTGCTAACATGACGCCCTCTTCAACCGTGCCGGCCACGCCCGTCACACGACCAAAGGACAAGCGATGAAAAACCTCAAGAAATCAGCCCTTCTGGCCAGCTTTGCGGGCGCCTTGCTGTGCGGCGCGGTGCAGGCGAATGCTGCGGGCATCGAGCGCATCTATGGCGAAAACCCCATGTCTCCCATCGCGGCGGCCGTCAGCGTGCCGCCGGGCTACACCACCTTTTATGTCTCGGGTGCGCTGCCCACCGCCGTTACGCCCGCCGCCAACGGCCAGCCGGCAGATTTCGGCGATATCACCCAGCAGACCCGCTCGGTGCTGGATAACCTGAAGGCGGTGATGGAAAAGCAGGGCATCGGCTTCGGCGATGTCGTCGCCGCGCATGTCTTCCTGGACCCCAAGGCCGACTTCATGGCCATGAACAAGGTCTGGGCCACCGAGTTCGGCACCGCTACCCAGCCCAACAAGCCCGCGCGCGCCGCCATGCGCGTGAACGCCCTGGTGCTGCCCGGCGCGCTGCTGGAGATCGAGTTTATCGCCGCCAAGAAGGTGCCGGCGGCGAAGAAGAAGTAAGCTTCTTCTTACGGCAAAAAGCAGAAAGGGCGGGTCTCTCGACCCGCCCTTTCCTTTGGACGCCGCGCCCCTCAGAACTGGAAGGTCAGGCGGGTGTAATAGAAGCCACCGTTGATGCCATAGGGCGAGATCGAGAGCGGCGCGCCCACGATATTGCCGCCATCCTGCAAAGTGGTCGGGTCGCCCGGTACTACGCCGATCGCTTCCGGATACTTGTTGAAAAGGTTGTTGGCGCCCAGCGCGATGGTCCAGGATTCGAGATAGTGGTAATCAACCTCGATATCGGTGATCGCAGCCGTGCCGACCTTCTGGCGATAGTAGACGGCACCATCCGGCGAACTGTCATACGACGACGGTCCATACAGGGTCTCGCGGATGTTGACCGACCAGGGATCCCAGGTCCACAGCGCGCTCAGCCCGATCTTTTCACGCGGCGAGGCGTTGGTCAGCGTGGTACGTGAAGTCTGGTCGAAAAGCGACACACCCGGTCCCAGCGCCGCCGGCGTGGGGATGATCTTGCTGATTGAGGTGTCGTTGTAGTTGCCCGCGAGCGTCCAGTTGATGGTGCCCAGGCTGCTCAGGTCGGTGACGTAGTTGGCCGACACGTCGATGCCCTGGGTAAGCGTACTGGGACCGTTCAGCAGCAGGGTCACGCCCGTGAAGGTCACGGTAGGATCCAGAACGTTGCCGTGGGCGGCAATCGCCAGCGGCACGGTCGGCGAGATCGGTGTGCCGCCCGAACCATAGAGTGAACCCGTGCCCGTGATCCGATTGCGCAGGCTGATCGAATAGGCGTCAATCGTCAGGCTGAGGTTTTCCAGAGGATGCGCGACAAGCCCCATGCTGTAGCTTGTCGAGGCTTCTGGTGCCAGCGGGTTGACGCCTAGGATTCGCGCAGCCGCCGAGTTCGGCGGCAACTGCACGAAAGCCGTGGTGGGACCGACGTTGGTAGCCGAATAGAACTCTTCCTGGATCGTCGGCGCGCGGAAGCCGGTCGAGATGGTGCCGCGCAAGGCGAATTCCGGCGTGAAGTCATAGCGGGCGGTGATCTTGCCCACCTTGGCATCGCCGAAGTCGGTGTAGTGCTCGAAGCGGCCGGCGACGTCCACCGACAGATTCTGGATCGGCGACACTGCCAGGTCCAGGTAAACCGCGTAGTTCTTGCGGCTATGCGTGCCGGCGTCGGTCGGTTGGAAGCCCGGATAGGACTGGCCACCCTCCTTGTAGATCGAAGCGGCATCACCCTGGGTAATGCCGAAGGTATTTTCGCGACCTTCCGCGCCGATGGCGAAGGTCAGGGGCGAGGCCAGGCCGACATCGAATTCCTTGCTGACGTCAAAGTTCAAGGTGAATTCACTGGCGGTGAAGCTGCCGTCATAGATGTCGCGCGGCGTGAAGTGGGTATCGACAAACAACGCGGCGTTGGCCGTCTGCAATGTGTAGATCTTGTCGCGATCCTTGCCGTAGGTCCCCGACAGGTCCCAGTTCCAGCCCGCAACGCTGCCCTTGAAGCCGACCGTGTAGCCATAGTCGTCCTCGCGCAGAGCCTCTTGCGGATTGAAGCCGGACGGGAACGGAATCAGTTCGCCTGGCGTCGTGACCGTGCCGGCCACACCAAGCACCGGCGAGGCGATAACGCGGCTGGGGAGGCGGACATTTTCGTAGGCCTTGGCCTGGCGCTCGCCATAGGTGGCGTTGGCATACAGCGTGATGTTGGGGTCCAGCTCATATTCCATGTTGGCCGCAACCGTGGTCAGCATGGATTCCGGATCGCCGGAGATGTGGTTGATGTTGGGGTAGCCCGGGATCAGCGTGGCGTTGAAGGCGCCGGTGGGGGTGCCATTGGCGTCCATCACGCGGATGTCCTGGGCACCACGCTGGGAGAAACCGCGATAGCGCTTTTCGCCGGTGATGTTGAGGAAGCCCTTGGTGCCCAGCGGGAAACCAACATTGCCGCTGAAGTCGTAGGTGTCGCCACCCTCGTCCATGTACTGGCCGGCGGTCCCAAAGACCATGCCGCCCGAATCGTTCTTCTTCAGGATGATGTTGACCACGCCGGCAATGGCATCGGTGCCGTACTGGGCGGCCGCGCCTTCCTGCAGCACTTCGACGTGATCGATGGCGGCAACCGGGATCAGATCCAAATCGGAGGTCGCAGCACCCTGATACTGGCCACCCAGCACATGCAGGTTGCCGGTTGAGTGGCGGCGCTTGCCGTTGACAAGCACCAGCGTGTCATTCGGATTGAGGCCACGCAGTCGGGCCGACAAGGTCAGTGCACCGGTATCGCCGCCGATGGATTCGGCAGAGAAGGACGGCGTGATCTGCGACAGGGCCTGGATCAGGTTGGGCTGGCCGACATGGGACAGCGCATCCGAACCGATGACGGTAATGGGCGCGGCGCTGTCGGCGGCGGTCATGCCGGTCACGCGCGTGCCAGTGACAATGACGGCTTCGGTTTCAGCCTGGGCAACCTCTTGCGCCAGTGCGGGCGCGCTCGCTAAGGCTAGGAGTGAGGCGCCGAATAGAAGCGCGGACCTGGTCTTCAAATGCGCTTTGGTCAGAATAGTCATGTGGAACCCTCGTTGAGGATCGCCTTGCGGCGATGGTGGTGTGGTTCCTTCCGTCGTTTCCCCTGAAAATATCCGCCCGCGGCGATCACGCCGCGGGCGGTAACTGCCCCCTTAGAAGTTGAAAGTCAGGCGGGTGTAGTAGAACCCGCCATTGATGCCGAAGGGCGAAATGCCCATCGGCGCGCCCACCACGTTTGAGCCGTCGCTGATGGTCGTGGAATTGACCAGGACACGCGCCGGCGGGCGGGCATCGAACAGGTTGTTGGCGCCCAGCGCGATCGTCCAGGATTCGAGGTAATGATAGTCGAACTCCAGGTCGGTGATCCCGGTGGTCGGCACCTTGTTGGTGTAGTAGATGCCGCCATTGGGGCTGTAGTCCGCCGAGGTCGGACCATACAGCGTCTCGCGCAGGTTGATCGTCCAGTCGTCGATGGTCCACAGCGCCGAGAGGCCGATCTTCTCCTTCGGGCTGGCATGGGTGAGAAGCGTCCGGGTCGTCTGGCTGAACAAGGTCACACCGGGCGAGAAGGATGCCGGCGTGGGGATCATCTTGCTGATCGAGGTGTCGTTGTAGTTGCCGGCCAAGGTCCAGTTGATGGTGCCCAGGCTGCCCAGGTCGCTGACATAATTGGCCGAGACGTCGATGCCCTGCGTCAGGGTCGATATCCCGTTCAGGAACAGTGCGGCGCCCGTTTGGGTCACGGTCGGATCCAGCACGTTGCCGTGCGCGATGATGGCCGCGGTAACAATTGGCGAGTTGATCGCGCCGCCCGAACCAAACAGCGTGCCGGTTCCGACGATGCGGTTGCGCAGGGAGATCGAGTAGGCGTCCACCGTGATCGACAGACTGTCCAGGGGATGGGCCACCACACCCATGCTGTAGCTGGTCGACGCTTCCGGCTGCAGCGGCTTGACGCCCAGGATCGCCGCGGCCGCCGAGTTCGGCGGCAGCTGCACGATGGCCGAAGTTGGCGAAACGTTGGTGGCCGAGTAGAACTCCTCCTGGATGGTCGGCGCGCGGAAGCCGGTCGAAATCGTGCCGCGCACGGCAAATTCCGGCGTGATGTCATAGCGGGCCGTGATCTTTCCCACCTTGGCGTCCCCGAAGTCGGTGTAGTGCTCGAAGCGGCCGGCCACATCCACCGACAAATTCTGGATCGGCGAAACAGCGGCATCCAGATAGACGGAGTAGTTCTTGCGGCTGTGAAAGCCGGCGTCCGAGAGCTGGAAGCCCGGATAGGACTGGCCGCCTTCCTTGTAGCGCGAGCCCGCATCGCCGGCACCGATACCGAACACGTTCTCCCGGCCTTCCGCGCCAATTGCGATGGTCAGCGGTGAAGCAAGACCGACGCTGAATTCCTTGGAAATATCCAGGTTGAAGGTCGCTTCCGAGGCCGTGAAACTGCCGTCATAGAAATCGGACGGCGAGAAGTGGGTGTCTACAAACAGGCCGCGGTTGGACGAGTTGTAGGTGTAGATCAGGTCGTGATCTTTGCCATAGGTACCCGACAGGTCCCAGTTCCAGCCGGCAACCGAACCCTTGATGCCGACGGTGTAGCCGTAATCGTCTTCCTTCAGTCCTTCTTGCGGAGAAAAGCCCAGCGGGAACGGAATGAGTTCGCCCGGCGTCGTGTAGGTGCCGGCGACACCCAGGACAGGCGAGGCGATCACCTGGTTCGGCTGGCGATAATTTTCAAACGCCTTGGCCTGACGCTCGCCATAGGTGGCGTTGGCGTAAAGCGTGATGTTGGGATCTAGCTCGTATTCCATGTTGGCCCCGACCGTGGTCAGCATGGATTCCGGATCACCGGCAATCTTGTTCACCCTCGGAAAGCCTGGCAGCGTAACAGCCACTGAAGCGGGATAGGCGATGTTGGTCGGGCGCAGATTGCCATTGGCGTCCACGATACGAATGTCCTGGCCGCCGCGCTGCGAGAAACCGCGATAGCGCTTTTCGCCAGTGATGTTGATGAAGCCCTTCGTACCCAGCGGAAAGCCCACGTTGCCGCTGAAGTCATAGGTGTCGCCGCCTTCCTCGTAGTAGCGGCCCGCCGTGGCATAGGCGGTGCCGCCCGAGGCATTCTTTTTCAGGATGATGTTCACCACGCCCGCGATGGCGTCGGTGCCGTACTGGGCCGCAGCGCCTTCCTGCAGCACTTCGACGTGGTCGATGGCCGCAACGGGGATCATGTCCAGGTCGGCGGTCGCTGCGCCCTGGTACTGACCGCCGAGCACATGCAGGTTGCCGGTGGAGTGGCGGCGCTTGCCGTTGACCAGCACCAGCGTGTCATTGGGCGAAAGGCCGCGCAGGCGGGCCGACAGGGTCAGCGCGCCGGTGTCGCCGCCCAGCGATTCGGCCGTGAAGGACGGGGTGAGCTGCGACAGCGCCTGGATCAGGTTGGGCTGGCCGACATGGGAAAGCGCGTCTGAACCGATAACGGTGACGGGGGCGGCGCTGTCAGCGGCAGTCATGCCGGTGACGCGGGTGCCGGTAACGATCACTGATTCGGTTTCTCCCTGCGCGACGGTTTGCGCCAGCGCGGGGGCGGCGATCGCCGCCGGGCCAATCAGGGATGCACCGAAAAAAAGCGACGCTTTGACTTTGGTACGCGTAGAAACTGACGTGAACATTCAGGAACCCCCGGTGTATCGCCCTCCGGCGATGTTGGTCTGGTTCCTTCCTGAGATCCCTCACTTGCTCCAATTTTTTTGTGCGATGCAAAATCGCTGTATTCACGGTAGGCGGGGACCAAAGACAGCGTAAATCGAATTCGTGCGACGTCGATTATGACGGAAAGGCGAAGTGACAATAATGTATCGAGACCAGAGCGCTTTGATATTTTGCTTTTTAATGGCCAGCCAGGTTGGTCATAACTTGCTCGTTATGGTTCCTTGGCGATAGAAAAAATCTTAACACCAGGTTTTTTTGTTTCGGTGCATGCACGCTGTGCAAACTGATTTCTTTTCAGCCGCGCGCACCACGCCATACCGGCAATTGTGCATCGCAGCACATTTTTCAGGCTCATCGCTTGCTTATCTTTTGAGCGGACTGACCAGATACATGATGCATGAAGGCACGTGGCGAAGCCCCGATTACACCGCGCTTGCGGGCTCGGCCATGAGGAAAACGGCAGTTTGAACATTTCAGAGCAGATTCGTGCGGGTGACGATCAAAACCCCGGTGCGTTATCTTGAAGACAACACGGCAGACGGAGATTTCGCGGATGACGGCCCAGGATATTCAGATGCAGTTGGCCGATATCTGGGCCAGGCATCTGGGCGTGAAGTCGGTTTCGGACGACGACAATTTTTTCGCCCTGGGAGGCCATTCCCTGTTGGGGGTCAAGATGATCGGGGCGATCCAGGAAAAGTTCGACTTGGGTGATGAGCTGAAGCTGTCGGACCTGTTCGAGCACCCGACCTTGACCGACTTCTCTCACCATCTGCAGACGCTGTCGGTGCCCAGCGAAGAAACTGGCGAGATCTAGCGCGGCAGCGCGAGCACCGTCAGCGCCAGCCCGCCATCACTGGCAAAAAGCCCCTGTGCATCAGGCGCGCCCCTGCGGCGCACGACAAAACGGCCCTCGCCCCGATCCAGCCCCTGCACTTCTATCTGCATGTCGCGGAAGATCAGCGCCGTGCCCGCTGGCGCGTTGCGGGCCTTGAAGGCTGCCTCCTTGGCGCTGAACAGCAAGGTCATCGCCAGTGGCCGCCCAGCCGGCGCCAACCCGTCCAGCCACATCCTTTCCTGCTCGTCGAACAGGCGGGGCACCAGGGCTTCGGTTACCCCGCCGACCTGCTCGGCATCTATCCCGATGCCGGCACAATCCTGCGAGACCACCGCAGCGGCATAGCCAGCTGTGTGGGTGATGCTGCCGCCAAAGCCCTGTGGCCACAGCGGCCCTCCATTTTCCGCGCGCAGCAGCGCCGTATCGCTGATACCAGCCTGCGCCAACGCGGCGCGGGCACAGGCCCGGCCCAAGGCAAAGTCGCGCTGCCGCTTGGCCGCGGCACCGGCCACCAGCCCGGCCTCTGCCGCGGCGAGCGGCACATCCTGGCCCTTGTCGTGTATTTCCGCGCCCCACAGGCCCGGCGCCAGCACCCGGCCTATCAGGCCGCTCATGCCGGCAGGACCTCGTCGAACACCGCAAACAGCGTAGCCTGAAACGAGTCCCGGTCCGCCGCACCGATCACATCGGCATAGAAGTGCAGCGACGCCGCGGCCTCGCTGCCATAATCCATAAGGTGCAGGAACAGCGGCGAAGACACGCGCGGCCAGTGCGCGGCCGGCAGTTCGGCCACCTGCGGCGGCCAGGGCCAGTCCGCGCTGAGATCGGGCGCCTCGCTCTTGTCGGCCTTTTCCTGAGCGGTGCCCACGGAATAGTAGTTGAACACCGCGGGAATCTTGTTGGGGAAGCCGCGCGGCTCGATGCCAGGGCGCACCATCTGGGGCGCATAGAAATGCAAGGTGGGGATGCGCCGGCTGAGCGCCGCGTCATATTCCAGTTGAATGCCGCGCAGCACGGATTCGAAACTGGCACCAGGCGACGCATGAATGGCCACCGCGTCAGCGCAGAACATCAGACCAACCGTGTTGGTCAGGTCCATCGCGGTGCGCTTGTCGCCCAACACGCGAATGGGAAAATCCGCCTTGCCCGACCAACGCGCCATTGCGGTGGCGAAGATGGTCAGGCCGATCAGGAACGGCGTGACCTTCAGTTCACCGGCCAGCGTGCGGACACGCTCCATCACCCTGCGGGGAATATGGAAGTTGCGCACGATGCGCGTACCGCACCCCCACAAAAGCGGCGCGCCATCGGACGGCGCGGTCATGGTGGGCTGTGCGGCGTACCAATCACGCCAGTACCCGATCAGCGACACACCTTGGGGCCCCGCCAGGAATTGCCTCTCGCCCAAGGAGTAGTCGTTATAGGGCACCGATGGCGCGGCAGCCTTGCCTTCCAGAATGTTGCGCAGTTCCTCGATCACGATGTTGCGCGTACCGGCGTCAGCGATCATGTGCGCTGATGACAGAACGGCCATCGCGCCCTCCGGCAATGCAATGACCTTGGCGCGCGTCAACCATTCACCCAGAATAGGGTTGAGCAAAGCGCAGAAAGCTTGCGCGCTTTGCGTAGCCGCCTGGCCCGCTTCAGTGCCCAATCCGCGCATGTCTTCCTGGCCGACCGCGAAATCGTCTGCGGACCTGGACGCGGCATGCAAGGTGTCACCATCGGCGGTGAAAGACGCGCGCAGCGCCTCGTGCCGCCGCATCAGCTCGTGGATCGCCGCGGTGACGGCCACCGCGTCATGGCCGGGAAAGGTACCGACCATGCCAATGTTGAGCGCAACGGGCTTGCCTTCGTCCGGGGCGCCGGCGAAGCGCCACCACATTTCCTGGACGACAGAAGGTGTCAGCGGACCGGGCGCACCGCGGGTGGCCCGCAATCCCTTCGCGGCGTCACGGGCAGCGAGAAACGCAACGATCTCCGCGCGACGGGCCTTCAACGCGTCGCGATCGACCGGGGTCAGCGCATCCTTGGGCGAGCGATACCGCATCTCGCCATCAGCCAGGAACAGGATGATGCCGCGCCTCTCCAGTTCGGCCAGCAGATACGGAACGGAGATCATCCGGGCGTGCGGCGCGGCAAGACCACGATCAGAACCAGGACTGCGACCGTCAGCGCCAGAAAGGCCGAGAAGGCGGCAGCATAGCCATGCGTGGCATCATAGATGACGCCGACAAAGCGGGTGGCCGCGATGGTCAGGATCAGGCTGACCGTCCATCCCCAGCCCATGGTCGCGCCAAAGGCGGGGGCACCGAAGCTGCGCGCTATCATGCTGGCGGTGGTCGGCATGGCGCAGCCCAGCGCGATACCGGCCAGGCAGCTGCCCGCCAGCAGCCCGCCATAGCTGGGTGCAAGCCACAGGGACAGATGCGCCAGCGCCATCACCAGCACAGCGGCGGCGGCCAGCCGGCTCAGGTCAAAATGGTCGGCCAGAATGCCGGCGACTATCTTGGTCACCGCAGCACAGATGGCGAAGGCAGAAATGAACAGGGCCGCCGTCGTGGGGGCGATACCAAGCTGCGCGCCATAGGGCACCACTGTGACCACGATCGCCTGGCAGGCGCTGGTGATGATGCCGACCGCCAACACCGGAATCCAGAAATCACGACGGGACAAAATTTCGCTTACCCGCGGACGTGGCTTGACGCCTTCCACCGTCGACGGGCGGCCCTGATTTTCATAATGGCCTTCGGCGCCAATCGACGCAGGCGTGTCGCGCAGGAAAAAAAGCGCCAGCACGATAACGACACCGGCCATGATCGCAGCTTCGTACAGCAGCGCCGTGCGCCAGCCCATCTGCGCGATGGCGCGGCTGAGCAACGGTACGACGACGAGGCCGCCGCCCGAGGTCGCGACGGCCGCGATGCCCATGGCCAAACCGCGATGGCGCCAGAACCAGCGCGCTGCCAGGGTCGAGGTGTTGAGCGGGCCAAGCAGCATGAAGCCGATCGAAGCGGGGATCAGCAGCATGAGTGCCATGACCAACAAGCTGGAAGACATCGCGATCAACGCCAGCGCACCGCCGAACAGCAACGCACCCACCGGCACAACGGCGCGAATGGGAAAGCGATCAAGCGCGCGGCCTGCCAGCGGCGCGGCAAAGGCCGCACCCAGGAACAGGATCACGACAGCGCTGTTGGCATTGGCGCGGGAGATATGAAATTCCGCTTGCAGCGGCAACACGAAGAGGCCGGCGGAATAACTGGTTGCGCCCTGCGCCAGCAATTCGGCAAAGGCGGACGCCACCAGGACGATCCAGCCGTAATAGAAAGGCAGAGCAGATTGCCGCATGGCGATACCCCGGATGTTCCCCGCAGGCGTTATGCCATGGAACCGGGGTGCAGGGGAATCCTGTCAAACTGTCAGAGCAAGCCGCCGGGAATCGACGCGATCTGGTTTTCCCAGGTCTCTTCGTCGTCGGAGCTTCGGGGCGTATAGCGGCACAGGCCCATGGCGAAGGTCGGCACATCGTTGTCGTTGGCCAGCGGCACAAAGAGGTTCTCCGCGTCGAGATATTCCCGGCCTTCCAAGTGAACACGACCCAGGAAGCGCATGGGCTTTCCTCCATCCAGAATGAGATCACAGCAGTCCACCCAACGCGGCAAATGCTCGGGCGGCAGATATTCCTCCAGCATCTTGCCGGTGCGGTCGCCGCCCAGTTCGACCAGCCCGGTGCCCACCAGGCGAAAGCGGTAACGCGACGGCCCGGCGCTCACGCGCTCGAGCAGCAGGATGTTGCGCAGGACGTCTTTCAGATCGCGCGGCGTGAAATCGGAACGGCGCGGCATGGCGCGATCGGCCGCCTTGCTGCTCCACAGATCAAGCATCTTGCTGTGAAAATTGTCCCTGAACGCGAGCGTGGGATCAGCAATCTGATACCATTTCTCTCGCGCGGCGCGTTGGTTCAAAGCTTTGGCGGCAGCCATCAGGTTCATGCTGCGATAATTCACCGAAATTCATAAAGACCCGGTAAAAGCTAGGTTTTCTGAAGAAGTTCCACCCTGCGCGACTCAACTGCGCAGTAACACTTCCTGCAATCTGGTGTTGAAAGACCTGACCAACGCCGCACGGATGCGTTGTGCCCGGTAACCATTGGCGCTGAGTCGCGTAACACGGAGCTAAGGACTTTCACCTATTTAGCCCATGTTTGGCGGGCGAATTTCACCACAATCGGTAACCTCACCGGGAGTTAGGCATTTAACTTCCGGGCCGAAACTTTTATGGTTGCGAATATATTAACGACCGGTGGTTTCGATGGCTCAGTCCCAGGCGCGCTTGATACGGGAGGAGGAGAACCCGCCTTCCCGGCACGGCAAACATCGCCTCGATATGCTCGACGCCGCCCGCGTCGCCAAGCAACTGGTCATGTTCGAACCCTCCGAGCAGGTCATAGAGGATCTGGTGGCGGAAGCCTGCAAGAGCATTCCGGGTCTCGCGTCCGCCGAAGAAGCCATCCGCGTACAGCGCTTCAACCCCATGTGCGTGATGGCGGTAGCCCGCAAGTCCCGCTTCGACGCCAAGAAACCGGCTGGTGAAGGCTTCATTGCCGTCCTGCCACTGAATACGCTGGGCCTGCAGTCGCTGGCGCTGGGCACCTTCGACGGCGCCTCACCCGACCTGAGGCTTCTGGCGCGGCCCGACGAGCGTCCGGCAGGCATTTACATGTGGGGCGTGTTCGCGCCCGGTCCGCTCGCGGCCGGCATGGCGCTGTTCATGGAAAGGATGGCACCCGCCCAGTACGCCGGCGTCAATCTCTACTCCCGTCCCAACACCGAAGTCGGCCGTCGATTCAACGAAGTCCTGGGCTTCAAGAAGGGCACATCGGTCGGCGCAATCGTCGCGCCCAATGTCTGGATGTTCCGCCGCCAGCCCGAGCCGCCGCTATACGACACTTATGTACCTGGCGCACGCAAGAACGAAATCGGCATCACGGTGGCGCGCACCTTCGACGACTTGATGAAGGTCGCCGCGATCCGCAACGCCGTCTATATCGGCGAGCAGGAATGCCCCTACGACGAAGAGTATGACGGCAACGACCTGTCTTCCACGCACCTCCTGGCCTATATGGGCGACGAGCCGATCGGCTGCTTGCGCGTTCGCTTTTTCGCCGACTTTGCCAAGTTCGAGCGCATGGCGATCCGCAAGGAATTCCGCAAGTCCCGCGCTGCCATTCTGCTGGCCCAGGCCGCCATTAAGCTGGCGCGCCGCAAGGGCTATCTTCGCGGCTATGCCCATTCCCAGGCGCGCCTGGTCGGCTTCTGGGGCCGCTTCGGCTTCCGTCCGCTGGAAGGTGCGGCGCCCTTTGTTTTCTCCGACTATGACTATGTCGAGATTGTCGCCGACTTCCCGCCCGATGCCGATGCAGTTCGCATAGGTACAAGTCCCTATGTCGTGATCCGACCTGAAGGCCGCTGGCACGAGCAGGGCATCCTGGAAACCTCCGCCAAACGCCCGGCTACCAATCCTTCGGTGGCAAAGAAGGGCTGAACCTCACGCGGGAACCCGCAAAGTTGCTGATGACAGTCTGCGCGGCCTCAAGTAGGTTCGCCCGAACTGGCAAGGCCGTTCGTCCGGGGGGATGTTCGCACCGCGTAGTTTAGGGGGCTAAGCCGTGGTGGCCATCAGACCGCCAGGTGGGGGATGAATTCGCGCATGCAGCTTCGTAGCCTGACCGCCGGCCTTTCCGGGAAGAAGGGGGCGGTAATTACCTTCCAACGGGGCAAAATCGAAGAACACCCATTTCCGGCCGTGGCGGGCGATGTGGCCCTGGTACGCCGCGCGCTTGCGGAATGGGGTGTGAGACCCGGCATGCGGGTCGGCATCTATGCCCCCAACTCCTATGCCTGGCTGCTGCATGATCTGGCGCTGATCGACATCGGAGCCATCTCCGTGCCGTTCACCGACGATTTCGCTGGCCAGGTAAACGAGGAATTGCTGGCGCGATATGACGTGGCGCTGCTGCTGGTCGCCAAGGTCCACGCCAAGCTGTTCCCGCAAAAGCCGGCGCATATAGCCTTCATCGACGCCGACAACGACAATATCCGCGCGCTGGATCGCATGGCACCTACGCAGGGTGACGAAGACGACCAACACAGCTTGGTGTTTTCATCCGGCTCGGCGGGCGGACTCAAAGGATTGGTCATCAGCCGCAAAGGCCTCGAAGCCACGCTGCCGCCGATCTACAAGATGCTGGATCTGCGGGCGGGTGACAGAATGCTGCTCTTTTTGCCCATGTCCAATCTGCAGCAACGCAACATGTGTTACGCGGCGCTGTCGCAAGATTACGATATCGTCATCACCGACTACACCCAGCTCTTTGCGGCGATGAAGGCGTTGAACCCGACGCTTCTGATCGCGCCGCCGGTGCTGTACCAGATGATCTATGCCGAGTTCGAGAAGAAGCCGGCATGGCAGCGCAATCTGCGCCTGGGCCTGGCCAAGGCGGCATCGCTGATCCCGGTGCCGGCGATGCGCCGCGCCGCTATTCATGCGCTGTTTGGCGATGTGCTGGGCCAATTCGGCACCCGAATGCGGCTGCTGCTGACTGGCATGGCGCCCATCCGCCGCAACATCGGCGCCTTCTTCGACCTGTTGCAGCTGCCCTTGTGCGAATCTTACGGCATGGTGGAAGCCGGCTCGATCACTTATCGTGGCTTGGAATCCCGTGCTTTCGGGTCGGTGGGCAAGGTGTTGGACGGCATCAAGCTGGTCTTCGAGGCCGATGGCGAGATCATCGTCGAGCGCGATGCCCACCTCACCCTGCGCTACTTTCAGTGCGTCGATGGCGAGAACGAGCGCACCTTCCTTTCTCCCCGCCAGGTCGCGACGGGTGACATCGGCCGGCTGGATGCCGACGGCAACCTGTATCTGATGGGCCGCAAGAAGGAACTGATCGTTGCGCCCAACGGCTACAAGATTCATCCCGAGGCGATCGAGCAGGAATTGAACCACTGCCCCGATGTGGAGCAGTCGGTGATTTTCCTCAAGCCTCATGCCGCCAACCTGACCTGCGTGGTGGTGCTCAACCAGCCGGAAACAGAAGGCGCGCGCGAGCGCGTGAAGAAGTACGTCGCCGGGCTGCAATCGACCAAGAAGGCCGCGCAATTCGTGGACGTGAAGTTCGCAGACGAGACCTTCACCCGCGAAAACGGAATGCTGCGACCCAACATGAAGATTGACCGCAAGCGTATCACGGCCAAGTACGGCAACTAGTCTGCGACCGGCGCCGGGCTGCGGCCTGCGCGCGCGCCATGGCAGAGCCACACCAGCCCCGTCAGCCCCAGACACAGCCACATCGAAACGTGGAAAACGTCTATCGAGGCCAGCAGATAGGCTTGACCTTCCATGCCTCGTGTCAGCGCGGCCTTGCCGGCCATCTCCGACAAACCCTTCCCCTGCAGCATCGATAGAGTGTCGTTGAATACCGTGCCAGTCGCCATGTCAGCCATGCGGCTCTGGTGCAATGCCTCGCGCCGATCCCACAGGGTGGTGGCGATGGAAACCGCGAAGCCGCTGACGATGATGCGCGCAAAGTTCGACAGGCCAGACGCCATGGGCACGCGGCTCGCCGGCACGTCGTCAAGCAGGATGGTGACGGTGGCGATAAAGAAACCGGCATTGGCAATACCCTGCACCATCAGCGGCAGCGCGATGGCGGTGAAGCTGGCATCGGCTGTCAGCCCGGCGCGCAGGTAATAGGATGCTGCCGATGCCAGGAAGGCAACGGATGCGACCAGTCGCGCATCGACCCGGCCCATGGCGCGTGCTGCCACCGGCGTCAACAGCACCGAGACCACGCCGGTCGGCGCCGACACCAGGCCTGCCCAAGTCGCGGTATAGCCCAGCTGGGTTTGCAGCCACAGCGGCAGGATCAGCATGTTGGCCAGGAAGACGCCGTTGCCCAGGCTGAGCACCAGCGTGCCCAGCGCGAAGTTGCGGCTTTTGAACAATGACAGGTCGATGATGGGGTGATCCTCGGTGATTTCCCACCACAGGAAGGCGCACAGCCCGATGGCCGCGGTGACCGCCAGTATCACGATGAAAGTCGAGCCGAACCAGTCGGCATTCTTGCCCCGATCCAGCATCAGCTGCAGCGCACCGGCCCACACGACCAACAGGCCAAGGCCAACGCCGTCGATGCGCGGCCGCGCGGTGAGCGTTTCACGGTCGTGCAAATTCTCCCAGCACAGGAAAGCGACAAGAACGCCGACCGGCACATTGATCAGGAATATCCAGCCCCAATGCCAGTTGTCACTGATATAGCCGCCCAACAGTGGGCCGCAGATCGGCGCAACCAGCGAGGTGATAGACCACAAGGCCAGCGCGGTGGGCCGGCGGTCCTGCGGAAAAATCGAGATCATCAACGCCTGGGAACCAGGAATGATAGGCCCTGAAACCAGTCCCTGCAGGGCGCGAAATGCGATCAGCGACTCCAGGCTCCAGGCCAGCCCGCAGAGCAGCGACATCAGCGTGAATAGCGCGACCGATATAACGAATGTGCGCACCACGCCATAGCGGTTCATCAGCCAGCCGGTCAGGGGCACGCCGATACCGTTGGCGACCACGAAAGATGTGATCACCCAGGTGGACTGATCAGTGGAGGCGCCCAGGTTTCCCGCGATGGTGGGCAGCGAGACGTTTGCAATGGTGAGATCGAGCACCTGCATGAAAGTACCCAGCGCCAGGGCGCCTGCCGTAACGGCCAGCCTCGTGCCCTGAAGCGGCGTGTCGCTCACGGCGCGCGATTTTCCCGGACGATCCTGGCGATCAGCGCGTCACTGGCCGCCTTGGTGTCCTGGCTGGTATCGCCCCGCATTATGCCAGTGGTCGGCACGCTGGAAACCAGCGGTCCGCTCTGGTCGCGGATATCGGCTTCGACGCCGACACTCAGCCCAAGCCGCAGGGGGTGGTCTTTCAGCTCTTGCGGGTCCAACGTGATACGCACCGGCACGCGCTGCACGATCTTGATCCAGTTGCCCGAGGCATTCTGCGGCGGCAGCAGCGCAAAGGCCGACCCACTGCCCGCGCCCAAACCCGCAATATGGCCATGATAGGTGACGGTGCCGCCATAGATATCAGCGGTGATTTTCACCGGCTGGCCGATACGCATCCGCGCAAGCTGCACTTCCTTGAAATTGGCATCGACCCAGACATTGGACAGCGGCACCACCGACATCAACGCCGCACCGGCATTGACCCGCTGGCCCACTTGCACCGTACGCTGGGCGATCACGCCATCCACCGGCGCCACGATCTTCATGTGCGCCAGGGTGATGGCCGCGGCGCGCAACTGGGCTTCCGCGGCCAGCACGTCGGGATTGTGGGAAATATCGACGCCCGCGATACCCGACTGGGCTTGGGCCAGCCCACCGCGCGCGGCATTCACCGCGCCTTGCGCTGCCGCCACGGCGTCGCGGGCATGAGCCAATTCTTCGCCCGACACCGCGCCACCCAAGGCTGCCTTGCGGCGGTTGTAGTCGTTCTGCGCCTGGGTTAGCGCGACCGAGGCCTGGGCCAGCTGGGCGCTGTAGGAATCTGCACTGGCAAAAGTACCGCGCACGCCGCGCACCGCGCGTGCCAGCGCAGCTTCGGCCGCCTGCATGTTTACTTCGGCGATCGACGGATCCATCTCGATCAACAGCTGGCCGCGCTTCACGCCTTGGGTGTTGTCGGCATAGAGAGCGGTTACAGTGGCATTCTCACGGCTGGTCACCGCCACCACATTGCCCGCCACATAAGCGTCGTCGGTGGTTTCATAGAAACGCGCCACCAATAGCCACCACAAGCCCCATATTGCAGCAGCGGCCAGAAAGACGGCGCCCATGATGATGAAGCCTTTACGACGGCGGTCCAGCTTGGGGGAATCGATGATGCTCATGGCTTGGCACCTTCAGCTTTTGGATCGGATGTGAAGCCGCCGCCCAGGGCAAGCAGCAGCGCGACGCGCTGGACCGTGGCTTCCGCCACCAGCGATGCCATCTGCTGACGTGCGGTCAGCAATGTATTCTCAGCGGCAAGCATGGGTATCTGGCCCGAAAGGCCCAGGCGATAGCGTTCCTCGGCCAGCTTCAGCGCGCGCTGGGCACTGTCCAGCGCCTTCTGCTGTTCCTTGCGTTGGTCCGCCAGACTGGTCACTTGCGTCAGCGCGTCCGCAGTCTGGCGCACCGCACCCAAAACAGCACCGTTGTAGTCGGCGACCGCGACATCCAGATCGGCGGTCGCACGAGCATATTGCGCGCGCAGCCGCCCGGCATCGAACAACGGCAGGTGGATGGCGGGCCCAACGCCCATGGTCAATGCATCGGCGGTGAACAGGTTGGCCAATCCCAGAGACTGAAAGCCGATCGCCGCGATCAGGTTGATATTGGGATAGAAGTCGGCATGCGCCGCCTCACGGCCATGTATCGCGGCATCGATACGCGCACGCGCCGCCAGCACATCAGGACGGCGTGACAACAGATCCGCAGGCAAAGACTTAGGCAGTGCCAGCGCAGTATCCAGCGCAAGCGTCGGCCGCGCGATGGTGGGATAAGCCGAAGCTCCCTGCCCGATCAGGGCGGCGATGGCATGCACCGCGACGTCACGCGCAGATTCGGCACGGCGCACTTCGATATTGGCCAGCGCCAACAGGGCGCGCGCCTCTTCCAGTGACGCTTCGTTTTCAAGGCCCGCGGTAACGCGGCTCTGAGTCAAGTCCAGGATGGTCTGACGCTCAGCCACCGTCTGCCGGGCGATGTCCAGGTTTTGCCAGGCCAGACCGAGATTCACATAGGTTTGGGCGAACTGCCCGGCCAGAGCCAGACGGGCGGCATCGGCATCCAGCGCAGCGGCCTGGTCCGTGCCGTGGGCACGCGCGATCAGCGCCGCCTGCTTGCCCCAGAAATCCAGCGCCCAGCTTACATTGGCCTGGGCGCCACCGACCCAGCGCCACGAACCGCCATAGGGCGGCAGGTAGCCATAGGCATTGCTCAGCAGTTGGCGCTGGTCCTGGCCGTTGAGTGTGACCTGGGGGTAGCTCTCGGCCCGGGCAGCGGACAGCTCGGCCTGAGCGGCACGGATACGCGCCAAGGCGCCCTGCAGGCCTGGGTTGGCATTCAGCGCCTGGGCGACCAGCCGGTCGAGCTGCGGGTCATTGAAGGCCGTCCACCAGTCCGACGCGACCGTGGGAGCGGCATCGGCGCCCAAACCGAGCGAAGCGGTGGGCGTTTCGGGGACCTGGGGCGTGGTGGAGGGCGTGGCCACACAGCCGCCCAGCGCGAACGCCAGCGGCAGGGCAAGAATAGCGGCTTTGGTCGCTCCCATTCGGTCAGGCTCGCCTGATTCCCGTTTACGCGAGCTTAACCAAGATTATTCTTTTTATTCCAATAGCTTAAAACAAAAACGCCGCGACGGTTGCCCGTCGCGGCGCGTTGTTGGAACTGACTTGCCCTATCAGCCGCCAGTCGAGGCAATCAGGTGGAAGGGGCTGGGCGGTGCGGACAGGCTGAAGTTGCTGTTCGTCACGGTGCTGCTCACCAGGCTGGACGGACCACCGAACAGCGTCGCGCTGGTGGTATCGTTCGCGGTGTCGTTCCAGATGATGTCGCTGTAGCCGTTGCCGTCCACGTCTGCCGCACCCGACACGCTCCAGGTAACGCCCGGCGTGGTGGGGTGCGTGACAGTCTTGGTGCCGGTATGGCTGGTGCCATACATGAACCACACGACCGCCTGGCCCGAAGCGTTCTTGAACAGTACGTCGCTGAAGCCGTCGCCGTTGAAGTCGCCGGTGCCGACCGCCGTGAGGTTGGAGGTCGCCATCGCCGACGGCGTATTGGTCACGGTCGAACCATCCATCAGATAGACCTCGACCTGCTTGGTCGACGCGTTCTGCCACAGGATGTCGCTCTTGCCGTCGCCATTGAAGTCGCTGGTGGCGATCGGCTTCCAATTCGCGCCGGGGCCCGCAACGGTGTTCACGCTGCTCACGAAGCCCACCGCGTCGGTGGAATTCGGCTTGACCGTGAAGATCTCCGCCGTGCTGGTGGTCGAGTTCCACAGCAGCACGTCGGACGACGCGTCGCCGTTGAAGTCACCGGTGGCAATCGCCTTCCAGTTGGCGTTGTAGTTGCTGCCGTTCAGGGCCGCGCCGCTGAAGGCAACAGGGCCGGTGGAGTTGGAACCGATAATGTCGGTCAGCACCGAGAGCTGGCCGTTGGCCGAATCCTGCAGCAGGATGTTGGCGTTGCGGCCGTCGGTGGCGCTGTCCGGGTTGAACAGGCCGGTGCCGATCACATTGGTGGACCCCGAGACCGTGGTGGACAGCGTCCCACCGTTCACGGAGATCTGACCGGTCAAGCTGTTCTGGAAGACCAGGTCGCTGGCGCCGTCGTTGTTCACGTCGGACACATGCGAAGGCGCCAGGAATTTGATGCGCTCCACATCGGTCAGCAGATCACTCACGCCTTCCGGACCGTCAGAAACCAGGGTCAGGCCGGGGAACAAGGGATTGACGTTGTAGCTGTTCGCCGGCGCCGCCAGGTTGTTTTCGACGCCGTAGTAGTAAGCCACGTCCGTGCCGTCACCGCCCTGCAGCGTGTTGCTGCCGCCATGGCCGTAAAGCACATCGTTGCCGGCATTTCCGGTCAGGACGTTGTCGCCATCGTCACCTTCCAGGCGGTCATTGTACGCGGAGCCCGTCAGGTTCTGGATGTCGAGCAACGTGTCGTTGCCCAGGCCGCCACCGGTCGAGGTTCCGGTCATCAGGCTCGCCGCCAGGCCATTCTGGGTCGCGTCGGAGAAGTCAGCGGTGTCGCTGCCGCCCGCGCCGCCGTCCAGAAGATCGTCACCCTTGCCGCCGCGCAGCACGTTGTCGTTGCTGTCGCCGATCAGGGTGTCGTTGTAAGCCGAGCCGATCAGGTTCTGGATGTTGAACAGCTGGTCATTGCCCAGACCGCCGCCGGTCGAGGTACCCGCCGACAGATCGACGGTCAGACCGTTGCCGCTCGCGTCGGAATAGTCCGCCGTGTCGGTGCCGCCGGGGCCGCCATCCAACACGTCGTCGCCCTTGCCGCCACGCAGCACGTTGCTGCTGGCATCGCCGATCAGAGCGTCGTTGTGATCCGAACCGATCAGGTTCTGGATATTGAACAGCTGGTCGTTGCCCAGACCGCCACCGGTCGAGGTGCCGGCGTTGAGATCGACGACCAGGCCATCGGTGGTCGCATCGGAATAGTCGGCCGTGTTGACGTCACCGCCCGCGAACCCGCCGTTCAGGATGTCGTCGCCCTTGCCGCCGCGCAACACGTTGTCGAACTCGTCGCCGATCAGCGTGTCGTTGTGGTCGGAGCCGATCAGATTCTCGATGCCAAACAGCGTGTCGTTGCCCAGGCCACCCCCGGTGGAGGTACCATTGGTCAGCGTCTGGTTGGTCAGGTCGACCACCAGGCCATCGGTCGTGGCATCAGAGTAGTCCGCCGTATCAACGCCCGCAGAGCCGTCCAGGATGTCGTCGCCGGTGCCGCCCTTGAGGATATCATTACCCAGGCCGCCAACCAGCCAGTCATTGCCGCCAAGACCCGACAGCGACAGCGGGCCGGTCGAGCCGATCGTCTGCGCCGAACGGATAATGTCGTCGCCATTGGTGCCGTTGGCCGTCATCAGCGAGTGGGTGTGGTTGTCGATCTCGCTGACCGTGGCGTTGGTGATGACGGTGCCGTTGATGGTGACCGTCGGGCCGGCATTGTTCTGCGCCGGATTGGCCTTGTTCTCGCCCGAACGGATGCCGGTCGAAGTGCCGTCGATGGTGCCGCCATTGATGACGACGTTCAGGCCGCTGACATCGGCCGGCAGGGTGTTGTAGCTCGACGGATCATCGCGGCCTTCCACGACGATGGCCCCGTTCTGGCCGCCCGAATTTCCGACATTGGTCAGGGTCGGATTGTCGATGGTCACAGTGCCGGTGTAGGTGTGATATTTCAGATTCAGATCGATGCCATTGCCGTTCAGGCCGTTGGCGCCGAAGCTGGGCACGCCGCCATAATTGCCGACATTGGTCATGGTGAGATTGTCCAGGTTCGTATTGCCCTGGGCCGTCTCCATGTAGATGCCCTTGATATCGATATTCGAGAAGCTGCTGTTCTGGATCGTGGTGTCGGTAGCGTCCTTGGCGCTGCCGTTGGCCAGATCGTTGAAGAAGCCCGCGCCGATATACTCGTCGTTGAAGGTGCTGTTGTTGATGTTCAGGCCGGTCAGCGCCGTGCCATCGGGCTTGTTGAAGCCGTACACCGAATGCTGGGTGGTGACGCCATCCAGGGTAAGGCCCGAAACGCTGGCTCCCGACAGGCTCACGCCGCTCAGGAAGTCATCGACGGTGATGTTTTTCAGGGTGACGTTATCGGCCGCAACCGTGACGCCGTTGCCCGAAGCGCCGCTGTAGCCCGGCGCGGTCTGCAGCCAGGTGGCGAGCGAGCCGGCGAAATTGCCGTTGTCCTCGGTGAAGGTGCCCTCGATCACAACACCGGACGCGGCGCCCTGCAGGGTCACGCTCTTATTGACCACGACATTTTCGTTGTAGGTGCCGGGCGCGATCAGGATGGTGTCACCGGCATTGGCGGCTGCGATTGCCGCATTGATGCTGGAGAAGCCGCCGGGCCCGCCAACCAGCAGGGTGCGCGGACCGCTGGAGCCCTGCAGTATTTCGACATTGGCGGTATCGACACCATCGATGCCCGACACCGTGAAGTTGCTGCCGTTCCAGGCGATCGTGGTCGCAGACAGCGGCGTGGAGAACTTCGCCGTGTCGATGCCCGCACCACCATTCAGGGTGTCGTTGCCCGCACCGCCGATCAGGATGTCGTTACCGCCGCCACCGTTCAGGGTGTTGTTCAGGATGTCGCCCGTCAGGGTGTCGTCGAAGCCCGAACCGGTCAGGTTCTGGATATTGAACAGCGAGATGTTGCCGATGGTGCCACCGACATTCTGGGTGCTGGGGCCGCTCAGCGACACGGTTACGCCGCTGCCCGACAGGCCGAAGTCGGCGGTATCGCCGTTCGGGCCCGAGGTGTCGCCGTTCAGCGTGTCGCCGCCGGCGGTCGCGACCAGCACGTCGTCGCCCGCGCCACCGTGCAGCGTGTTGGCACCCGCATCGCCGGTCAGGATGTCGTTGAAGTTCGAACCTGTCAGATTTTCGATATTGGTCAGGGTCGTCAGGGTGGGAACACCGCCGAAGCTGGAGGTAAAGTCCTGCTGCGCCGCGCCCAGATTGGCGTTGACGCCCCCGGTGGTGGCGTTGCTGAACACCACGGTGTCACCGACCGGGCCGTTGGTGCCGCCATCGATGGTATCAATACCAGTGGTGACGTAGAAGGTGTCGTCACCGGCAGTGCCCGTCAGAGTGTCGTTGCCCGGCGTGCCCGGGAAGGTCTGGCCACCCGTGACGTCAATGGTGATGGTGTTGGGCGACTGGTCCAGGTCCACGCCGCCATTGGCGGTGCCGCCATTGTCCTGCACCTGGAAGGTGAAGCTGGCATAGCCCGCGCCCACAGCGTTGTTGGCGGGGATGAACTTCAGCAGGCCGACCGTGATGTCGGCCAGGCTGATGAACTGGCCCGCGGTGACAGCGACATTGTTGTCTGTCAGCGTGCCGGCGCCCGGCAGGGTCGTGATCTTGACCGCGAGCAGACTGTTGGCGGGGCTGTCATTCGGGTCGGTGAAGCCGAAATCCGAAGCCGCGAAGACGTACGGCGTGTTGATCAGGTCGGAGACCGTCTTGTCCGTGCCGGCCGGCGCGTCATTCACCGAGGTGATGTTGAAGGTGATGGTGTTGGGCGTCTGATCCAGATCGACGCCGCCATTGGCGGTGCCGCCATTGTCCTGCACCTGGAAGGTGAAGTTGGCGTAGCCGTTGCCGTTGGCATTGGTCGCAGGCGCGTACTTCAGCAGACCGGCAGCAATGTCAACGGTGCTGACCGACTGGCCGGCAGTGACCGCGACATTGTTCAAGGTCAGCGAACCCGCACCCGGCAAAGTGTCGATCTTGACCGCCTGCAGGCCGTTGGCGGGGCTGTCGCTCGGATCGGTGAAGCCGAAATCCGAAGCCAGGAAGGTATAAGTCTGATCTTCGTTGGAAGTGATGGTCTTGTCGGTGCCGGCAGGGGCGTCGTTCACCGAGGTGATGTTGAAGATGATGGTATTGGGCGTCTGGTCGGTGTCGATGCCGCCGCCGACGGTGCCGCCATCGTCCTGCACCTGGAAGGTGAAGTTGGAATAGCCGTTGCCATTGCCGTTCGCCGCGGGGGCATATTTCAGCAGGCCCGAATTGATGTCTGCAACCGATACGGTCTGGCCGGCGGTGACCGCGACATTGTTGTCGGTCAGGGTGCCGGCGCCGGGCAGGGTCGTGATCTTGACCGCAAGCAGCGCATTGCCATCGATGGGATCGCTGAAGCCGAAGTCCGACGCCAGGAACGTATAGGACTGGTCTTCATTGGAAGTGATAGTCTTGTCGGTACCCGCCGGCGCATGGTTCACGCCCAGGGTCGGGGTGAAGATGCCGGTGGCGGTGTTGTAGGTGCCGTTGGCGAACTGGATGAATTCGATGCTGGTCAGCGTATCGGTGCCGTCACGGCCGGGCGTGAGGTCCGTAACGGTGCCGTTGCCGGCCGGATTCACGGCCAGGGTATATTCGATGAAGTTGCCGGAATAGACCGCGGTGTCAATGTTGGCGCCGCCGTCCAGGGTATCGTTGCCCTTGCCGCCGGTGAGCGTGTCGTTGCCGGCGCCGCCGGTCAGCACGTTGGCGTTGTCGTCGCCGACCAGGGTGTCGCCAAACGCCGAACCGGTCAGGTTCTGAATGTGCATCAGCGTGATGTTGCCGATGCCGCCGCCCACATTCTGCGCCGTGGTCTGGTTCTGCAACGTGACGGTCACGCCCGAGGTGCCGTTGCGGAAGTCGGCGGTGTCGCCCAGCGGATCGGTGTCGCCGTCCAGCGTGTCGCCGCCGGCCGTGGCGATCAGGATGTCATCGCCCGCGCCACCATGCAGCACGTTGGTGCCGGCATCGCCTTCCAGGACGTCGTTGAAGTCGGAACCGGTCAGGTTCTCGATGCTGTTGAAGGTATCGCTGCCCTGGCCGCTGCCCACATTGTGCGGGTTGGGCTGGGACAGGCTGACATTCACCGGACCGGTGGAGTCGGCATAACTGGCCGTGTCGATGCCGTTGCCACCATTGAGGGTATCGTTGCCCTTGCCACCCAGCAGGATGTCGTTGCCTTCGCCACCATTCAGCGTGTCATCGCCGTCGCCGCCATACAGCGTGTCATTGCCGCCGTTGCCATTGATCGTGTCGTTGCCGCCATAGCCATAAATGATGTCGTTGCCGTCGCCGCCGTTCAGCACGTTGGCATTGTCGTCGCCATAAAGGGTGGCGTTGCCGTTGCCATTCACGGTGACGTTGGCGAAACCGGTGATCTTGTTGTCCTGACCATTGAAGGTCAGCTTCTTGTTGAACAGGTCGATCGTATAGGTGTCGGGGTTCGGGCCAGGCTGGGCGTTGTCGGTCAAGACAAAGGTGTTGGAGCCGGTGCCAGTGAATTCATTGCCCTTCACGGTGACGTCGTAGGGCGAATAGCTGTTGATGGTGAAATCGAATTCCTGCAGCCCGATGGTCACCTTGTTCTGGGTGATCGCGATGTGGTTGCCGCTGGCTTCCAGGGTTACCGTGCCGGTGTTGGTGGCGTTGGTCTGGATGATGTTGCCGTTGATGTTGGCGGTGCCGTTGGCCGCATAGGCGTCGGCCGACATGAAGACGTTGTTGATATTACCCTGAACGATATTGCCGTTCAGAGTCGCGGTCTTGGTGCCGTAAGTGTTGTTACCGTTGAAGCCGAAGTCCACGCCATTGCCATAGGCGATGGCTTCCATGCTCGCGCTGTTGGTGAGCTTGCTGTTCTGGATGATGTTGCCGTTCAACGTGGCGCTGGCATTGCCCCAGGTCGAACCCGTACCGGCAACAGCGCTGGCGGTCAGGTCGATGTTGTTCATCACCTTGTTGACCTGAAGGATATTGCCGTTGGCCTGGACGGTTGCGCTGCCGCCCTTGCCGCGCAGGCCCGGCGTGACGCCGGTGCCACCCTGGCCGCCTTCGCCGCCTTGTGCGTTCAGCGCGATCGTCAGGCTGGTGGAGGCCGGGGCGTTGGCGATGTTGCCGTTGAAGGTGACCGAGGCGTTGCCGCCGTCACCGCCGCTGGCGCCGGGACCAACGCCGGTGTTGTTGCCGCCGTTGCCGCCATTGCCACCGAAGACGTTCACGGTGATCGAGTCCTGCCCAATCTTGCCGTTCTGGGTGAAGGTCGCGTTTCCGCCCTTGGTACCTGCCGTGGGGTTGGCGCCGTTGGTGCCGTTCGCACCCAGAGTGCCGTTGACAGTGGTGATGGCCATGGTCCCGCTCCTTACTTTGACGGCGGGGCGCAATACTCCCACCGCTGTTTGGAACAGTCTCAAAATGAAACAGATTTAAGTCCAGTGGATTTTACGTGACGGCTGTGGGCAGCCTGGAAGCATCCACGCAAAAAGGCAGGGAAAGCGCGGGTTTAAGCAATTAACCACGCTTCACGATAGTTGCCGCCCGATTTCGGGCGGCAACAGCGGTCACGGCTCGCGCAGGCTTTCATCGGCGATCTTGAGGACCGGATGCAGCACATAGGCGGCGATGGTCTGCCCACCAGTCTTGATTTCGGCGCTGGAAACCAAGCCAGGCTTCAGGTGGATGTTGCGGTGGGCGAGGCTTTGTACGGTTTCGTTCAACTTGACCTGAACTTTGTAGACGAGCTTGGACTGGTCCTCGCCTTCCTTCAGGGGCTGGGAGTCCGGGCTGATGACGGTCAGGACACCGCTGACGGTGCCGAAGCGCTGGAAGGGATAGCTCTCCAGTTTCACGCGCACGGAATCGCCCACCGTCAAGTAGCTGATGTCGCGCGAGGGCACGTTGGCCTCGACATAGAGATCGGCATTGTCGGGCACAAGGGTCACCAGCGTCTCGGCTTCACGCATCACCGAGCCGTTGGAGCGGTCGGCGACTTCCTGCACCGTGCCGTCCACCGGCGCGGTGATCTGGGTGAAGTCATGCATGCGGTTGGCTTTGTTCAAGGTCTCCACCGCTTCGGCGAGCTGCTGGCGCGCCTCCACCAGCTGCTGATTGTGATCACTGCGCCACTTGTCGATGTAGGCCTGGCGTTCCTGGATGGCCTCGGCATGCTGCTGCGCCAACTTCTCGCGGTCGCCTGCAGTGGCGCGCAGGCGGTTCTGGGCATCGATAAGGCTGGACTGCGAGCGCAGGATGTCGAGCGTCGCCGCCGCCTGTTGGCGCTGCAGCCGGTCGTACATGCCGGCGACGCGCTGGGCCATGGCGAGCTGCTGCTGCTGACCGGGAATGGTGGTGTCGTCCACCTGAATCTGAGATTCGATCTGCGCCAGCCGCGCGCTGCGCTGGCTGAGCTGCGCGTTATAGTCGCTCAATTCCTGGGCGAAGATTTGCGCCTGAGTCATGCGGTCCACGCTGGAGTCGGCATTCGCCGTGAAGGGGCGGCTGTTCAGCTGCGCCTCCAGGCGCTGGGTCTGGGCGGTGAGCGTATCGACCTTCTGTTGAAGAGATGACACATCAGCCTGGGCGAAAGCGGGATCGAAGCGCGCCAGCACCTGGCCCTTGACCACGTGGTCACCGGGCTTCACGTCGATCGAGATCACACGCGAGGTGGTAAAAGGCTGCATCACCAGCATCGGCGTCTGGGTGGCGATCTTGCCAGGCGCGACCACGATGCGGTCCACCTTGCCAATCATCGACCAGATGATGGCGGTGACGAGCAGCGCAGTGACGACCCAAAGCGCTGCATGGGCCGAGATCGGCACACCGGCCTCTTCTATTGCGGCCGCATCGGGCTTGTAGGCATTGGCAGCCTGGTTGAACTTCGCGCTCATGCCGCGCTCCCCGCCTGCTGCTGGCTCCACAGCGTATGATAGATGAAGTTGCGCTTGATCAGCTGGTCGTGATTGCCAACATCGTTGATGGTCCCCGCATCCATCACGATGATGGCGTCAGAGTCGCGGATGGTCGCCAGGCGATGGCTGATCACCACGGTGGTACGGCCCTTGGCGATCTCCTTCAAATTCTTGACCACGATGCCTTCGCTTTCAGGGTCCAGCGCGCTGGTCGCCTCATCGAAGATGATGACGCGCGGCTGGCGCAGCAAGGCGCGCGCGATCGACAGGCGCTGCTTCTGGCCGCCCGACAGGTTTACCGCACCTTCTTCCAGTTCGGTGTCGTAGCGGTGCGGTAGCTGCTGGATGAATTCGTCCGCGCCGGCCATGCGTGCGGCATTCACCACATCCTCGAAGGCCGCGGTGGGATTACCCATCCGGATATTGTCCTTGATCGAGCCGCGGAACAGGAAGGGCTCCTGCGGCACGACGCCGTTCTGGCTGCGCAGATGCGCCAGGTCGATATCGCGGATATTGTGCCCGTCGATGCGGATCGAACCTTCGCTGGCGTGGTGCAGGCCCTGCAGCAGCGCTGAGAGCGTCGTCTTGCCCGAGCCGCTGCGGCCCACGATACCAATCATGCTGCCGGCCGGAATCTTCAGCGACACATCGCGCAGCGCCGGCTTTTCGGTACCGGGATAGCGGAAGGTGACCTTTTCGAACTCGATGTTGCCCGAGATCTTGGGTGTCAGGCCGCGTACGCTGTTCTCGCCCGGGCGGTTCATGATCTCGCCCAGCATTTCCACCGACATCATCACTTCCTGGTAATTGTTGAGCAGGCCGATGGTCTGCAGGACCGGGCTGATGACACGCGACGACATCATGTTGAACGCCACCAGGCCGCCAACCGTCAACTCACCGTGGAACACCAGGAAGGCACCGGTGATGACGACCGTGACCGACAGCGCCTTCTCAATGAAGGACGAAAGCGTGTTCGCGGCCAAGCCGATCTTGCCTACCTGAACATAGGTGTTGACGGCATCGGCGGCGGCGTCATCCCACGCCTCTTCGCGGCGCGGCTCCAGGTTGAGCGACTTGACGGTGCGCATGCCATGCACGGTCTCGACCAGCAGGGACTGGCGCTGCGCTTCGGCGGCATACAATAGGCGCAGGCGGCGGCGGTACGGACGGATCATCAGCGCGATGACCAAGCCAAGGAGCGCAGTGACACCCAGGACGACCATGGTCAGCGTGACGCTGTACCAAAGCAAGAGCGGCAGGAAGACGATCAGCGCCGGCAGATCCAGAAGCGTGGACAGCAAGCGGCCGGTAAGGAATTCGCGGATTTGCGAGCCCTGCTGCATGTGCTTGGTGACCACGCCCGCGCGGGACTGGTCAAAGTAGCTGATCGGCAGCTGCATCAGGTGGCGAAAGGTTACTCGCGACAGCCGGATATCGACGCGGCTTGCGGTGCGCAGGATAAAATAGCCGCGTAGCCAGCTGAAGGTGGAATCGAACAGGATCGCCAGCACCACGCCGACGCCGATCACCACGAGAGTGGAGATACTGAGATAGATCAGAACCCGGTCGATCACGATCTGGAAGAAGATGGGCACCGCGAGCGCCAGCACGTGCATGGCAAGCGCTGCAATCACTACGTTGCGCAGCAGCGCGCGCTGGCGCCAGAATTCAGGCGCAAACCAGCTCAGGCCAAATTTCTTGGGCTCTTCGCCGCGCTTGTAAACGCGCTTGAGAAAAACGATTTCGCCAGTCCAGTGCGCGAGGAATTTCGCCTTCTCGACCGGGAAAAGGTTGGCTGCCGGCACCTTGGGGTTGAAGACGATGACCTGTTCAGCCCCACCCTCGCCCGCCGCGGCCTGACCGACCTTCAGCACCACGAACCAGCCGCCTGTGTTCAGCCGCACCAGAAACGGGGCCTGGGCCTGCAACTGGCACAGTTTCTTCCAATCCGCGCGAAGAACATCGGCCTTCAGGCCTTCGGCGCGGGCGATGCGAACCATCTCGCGCGCGTCGGGCTCGCGGCCCTTGTCGTGAACGTGCAGAAGGCGATTGAGGCTCCAGTCGAGCTGGTAGTGGCGCGCGACGGCAGCAAGCGCACGCAGGCCGCTGTCATGCTGCTCGGCATTGTCCTGGCTGGGCGCTGGACGCTGCGTTGGTTCCATTTTTCCGATGATCCCCATCACGCACCTCTACGGAAAAGGCCGCTGCGGCGAAGCCGGCGGCGGCGTTTCATGCTGGCCATTGTTCTTGCGGCCAAAGCTGGTTTCAGGTTGCTCGGCTGGCTGCTGGGCAGGCATCTGCTGGGTGTGCGGCGGCATCTGCTGCTGTGCATAGGCCTGCTGCGGCGTCTGCTGTTGCGGTTGATGCTGGCCTTGCGCCTGGTGCTGCTGAATCAGCCGCACCGTCTCAGCCATCTTCTCGGCGGCGCGCATGAACTGGTCGGTGCCCATCACGATGCGATGCGCGAAGGCCAGGCGCGGCTTGCCGTCCGGTCCCATCTCGGTTGGAGAATGGGTGATGAAATCCACCCGCACGATCCCGTCAATGATCGCGATGCGTCCGATGCCGTCGACGAAAGTATGGTCTTCCATGCCTGTCCCAGCCTGAAAAAGGCGCAATGTCTCGGGCAGGACTATTCAAGAAGGAGGCCAGCGCCCAGGGCTTAACCTTAATACACCGGGCCGCGACGCTGGGCGACTTTCTGGTCCATCGGGCCAGCCGGGAAGGTCTTGGCCAGGAAGGAAATTACCTTTTCCATCGCTTCGCGGCTGGCGCCGGCATCGGGAACTCCGGCGCGGCTGAAGCCTTGTGCCAAATCGGGATAGAGCACCAGTTCGACCGGAACATTTGCGGCTTTCAGGGCGGCCGCCAGCTTCTGGGATTGCTCTGGGGGAACCCGACTGTCGGCCCCGCCATGCTGGATCAGGAAGGCCGGGCTAGTGGCTGATATATAAGAGAGTGGGCTGGCGATGCGGGTCAGGCCCGGCGGGCAGGCCGATGGCTCGCAGCCCAAGAACTCTCCAACGTCGGATGCCGGGGCAGTCGTAAAACCGCCGCTCTTGTCGGAGGCCGCTTTGAGATCTGTGGTGCCGTACCAATCCACCACCGCCTGCACGCAATCGGACGGCGCGTCCTTGGCAAGGCCCTGCTGCTCGAAGACCGAGACGCCGCAGGTCAAACCGGCAAGCGCGGCAAGCTGGCCGCCGCTCGCCTCACCCCACACCGCCGTGCGGGTGACATCGATATGGGCTTCATTGGCGCGGCTCTTCAACCAGCGGATCGCGGCTTTCACATCCATCAGAGCCGCCGGGAAGCGCGCTTCGCCCGACAGGCGATAGTTCACGCTGGCCACCACATACCCCTGCGCCGCCAGCGCGGCGAGTGCGGCAGGAAAATCACCGAAGCCGGCGGCATGACGGGTGTCGCCGCCATTCCAGCCGCCGCCATGCACAAACACGATCAGCGGCATCGGCCAGGGCTTGGGCGCGGGCTGATAGATGTCCAGCGTCAGCGGGCGAAAGCCTTTCCAGGTCTGGTAGGGCACATCGAACGCTGCGGCGACGCCGCCGGGAAAAGACAGCCGCTGTGGGCCATAATTGTGTACCGGCGCTTCAGCGACCGGACCTGCGAGCGGCGGCGCGGAAACGGAAGCCACAGGCTCGGTCCGCAATGTGGGCGCGGGCGTCGGCGGCACAAGTCGCGCAGGCGGTACGACCGAGGCTGGCGGTGCAGTCGCGACCGATGGTTCTTCCGACCGCAAGGCGGGCGGCGGCGACAGGGTGGTGGCGGCTGGCGGGGGTGGCAGGTCGATCTTGGAAATGGCGGCGGGCTGCCAGGCGGCGGTCTCCACTGGCGCGGCGTCGGGCGCCGCGGCCAGCAGCGCCGGAACCAAGATCAGCACTCCCAACGGCATCAGCCGCATGGCGTTTCCCCGCGATACCCGCTTCGACAAGAGGGCGAATCAAAAAATACTATGTTTCCAGCAGCCGTCCTATAAGGCCGCACACGGAGGGATCCCGCCATGACATTGCTCAAAAACGCCCTGATTTGCGGGCTGGCCGCCACTCTGCCGGCGCTGGCGGCGGACAAGGACTGGGCCATCTATGGCGGAACCAGCCAAGGAAATCGCTATTCCACCCTGACCCAGATCAACAAGTCCAACGTGGGGACCCTCGCCCAAGCCTGGCGCTTCGACATGACCGCCGCCGGCGATCCCCAGACCCACCCCCTGGCCGTGGATGGAGTGATTTATGCCTATACCCCAGACCTGAAAGTCATCGCGTTGGACGGCGCCACCGGCAAGCTGGTCTGGACCTTCGATTCCGGCGTCGAGGCGCGCGGCGCCCAGCGCGGCCTGACCTGGTACCGGGACAAGGACGGCAAGCGGCTGTTCGCATCCGTGATGAACTGGCTTTATGCGCTCGACCCCACGACGGGAAAGCCGATCGCCAGTTTCGGCCAGAACGGGCGCATCGACATGCGCACCGACGAGAAATTCTATGTCTCGCTGACCACACCGGGCGTGATTTTCAAGGACATGATCATCACCGGCTTCCGCACCGGGGAGTCCGCGCCGGCGCAGGCAGGCGACATACGCGCCTGGGATGTGCATACCGGCAAGCTGCGCTGGACCTTCCATACCATTCCGCATGCCGGCGAATTTGGCGCTGACGCATGGCCCAAAGGCGCCTGGAAGACTGCCGGCGCCGCCAATAGCTGGGCCGGGATGGTCATCGATCAAGAACGCGGTATCGTCTATGCGCCGACCGGGTCGGCGGTGGACGACTTCTATGGCGCGCCGCGCGCGGGCGACAACCTTTTCGCCAATACTTTGCTGGCGCTGGATGCCAATACCGGCAAGCGTCTGTGGCATTTCCAGGGCATCCATCACGATATCCAGGATCGCGACTTCCCCTCGCCGCCCGTGCTGCTGACGATCACACATGATGGCAAGCAGATCGACGCTATCGCCCAGCCCACCAAACAGGGCTATTTGTTCGTGCTGGATCGCGTCACCGGCAAACCGGTGTTCCCGGTGACCGAAACGCCGATCCCACAGACAGACGTGCCAGGCGAAGTATCGTCAAGGACCCAACCTGTGCCGTCGCTGCCCGCGCCGTATGCGCGCCAGAAGCTCACCAGCTACATGCTCTCCACCCGCACGCCCATCGTGCGCGAATGGGTGCAGCAGCGCTTCAAGACCTTCAACAGCCAGGGTCCCTACGCGCCGATGAAGATCGGCCAGCCTACGGTGGTGATGCCCGGCTTTGACGGCGGTGCGGAGTGGGGCGGATCGGCTGCCGATCCCGAGACCGGAATTCTGTACCTGAACTCCAACGACATCGCCTGGACCGGCGCGCTGGCGCCCAGCCGCGCGGCGCGCAGCCTGGGCGGCGCGACATATCAAGCCAATTGTGCGGGCTGCCACGGCCTGGATCGCAGCGGCTCACCGCCGGCTTTCCCTTCGCTGCTGAAGGCCGTAAAGTTCCTGTCACCCGAACAGATCGCCGACATGATCCATCATGGCGCAGGCCGCATGCCGCCTTTCCCGCAAATCCAGGGCGACACCTTGAAAGCGCTGGTCGATTTTCTGGAGACGGGCAATGACGACGGCGTGGGTGCACCCAAGGAACCGCAAGGTGCGGCCGACGCGACCTACAAGTTCACCGGCTACAAGAAATTCCTGGATCCCGATGGCTATCCCGCCGTGGCGCCCCCGTGGGGCACCTTGAACGCCATCGACCTGAACACCGGGCAATATGTCTGGAAGATTCCCTTCGGTGAATATCCGGAACTGGAAGACAAGACCACGGGCTCGGAGAATTATGGCGGACCTATCCTGACCAGGACCGGCCTGCTGTTTATTGGCGCCACGCTTTACGACAAGAAGCTGCGCGCCTTCGATGCGTCAAACGGCAAGCTGTTGTGGCAGACGGTCCTGCCATACGCCGGCAACGCCACACCCATCACCTACATGGCGAACGGCAAGCAGTATGTGTTGATCCAGGCGGACAACGCGCGCGACAAGAAGGCGCCGCAGGGCGCGGCCTATGTCGCGTATGCCCTGCCCTGATTACTTGGGCGGCGGCGCAATGGCATATGCGGCAGCGTCCTTGGCCGCCAGGGTCTGCACGCCGGGCTTGTTCAGAAAGCCGAGGTCGTGGAACCAGTCGACGAAACGCGCACCCCAACTGCCGAAAGCGGTGAAGGCACGATAGGTCAACCCACCGCTGGAGGGCGGATCGTCCGGCCCGACCGGGTCGCCTGGATGATGACCACGCGCATAGATGTGCATCTCCACATTGGGCACGCCCGCCTTGATCATGGCGGCGAAATACTCGTCCGCCCAGATGGCATGCACGCGGTCTCCCCAGCCGGCGCAGAGAATGAAGGCCGGCGGTGCATCCTTCGGGATTGCGGGCGTGCCGCCTTTGGTGAACAGCGAAGGACCCGGGTAGATCAAGCCCACAAAATCGGGCCGGGACGAGATACCGGCCAGCGGATCGGTCGGCGCGTGATTGCCGGCGTCGAAGTCCGGATATTTGAGCGCCGTTGCCGCGGCCAGTTCCGCGCCCGCTGAAAAGCCCATGATACCGATCTTGGCGGGATCGATGTGCCATTCCGCGGCGTGCGCGCGCACCAGGCGGATCGCCTGCTGGGCGTCATAGACCTCATCGGTCTTGGGATCGTAGCCGTCGCTCTTCAGCCGATTGCGCAGGATGATGGCATTGACGCCGTAGTTGTAGAGGAAGTGGGCGATATCGGCCGCCTCGCTGCCGACGTTCAGAGTGCGATGCCCGCCGCCGCCCGCCAGGATCACCGCGGCGCCGGTGTTGAAGCGGCCATCCACCAGATGCACCTCGATCGAGGGATTGTGGATGTTGACCATTGAGTTGACGCGGCCCGGCACCACCGGATCCATATTGTAGACTTCCGCCTCGCGCACGCGCTTGGCGTTGAGATAAGAGGAGCCTGCGGGCCAAAGAGCCATCACGATACCGCCGGGCATGATGGGTTGCGGCTGATACGGCGCGTCGGTGACGGGGCCGGGCCTGGGTACGCCCATCGCGGGCGGCACCGGCGGCAGTTGCGGCTGCGCGCATGCCGCGCCCGCTGTCAGGATCAGAGCCCCAAGGATATGCCGCATATTCGTCTCCATTACGGTGTCAAGCCCAGCGCCAGCGCCGGGTTGGTCTTGGCCATGCGGTCGATATCAGCGACTGCGATACCCTCCCTCTGCATGGCCTGCATGAAGTCGAGAAAACCCTGCGGCTCCAGCGGATGGTTGGTGTTGGGCGGAACATCGCCCAGATCTGTCGCCATGATGCAGTGCGCAGGGCCGACCGCACGCATGGCGTCGGCGTAGATCTTGAGCTTCTCGGCTTGATGTGCGCCCAGCGTGGAGTGATAGACAAACTCCAGGTAAGCGCCCTGTGCGGCTGCTTGCTGCATCTGCGGTATTGTCCAGCCCATATCCAGGGCATGCGTCACCACGATATGCACTACGCCGGTACGCTTGGCCTGCGCGATCACCATCAGCCCCTCTTCGGGGCTGACGTGACCGGTTTCCAGCACCAACTGCTTATGCTGGCCGATCCAGTCGATCAATGCGATGACGGATGGCAGCAGCGCGCCATCTTTGGCCACCGGTACACGGGGCAGGTTCTTTTCGCGCTTGGCCGGTGTGTCATTGTCGAAGGTTGGCAGCCAGACCACGCGCCCATAACCGCCGGTAGTCGCCACCATGCGCTTGACGGCCTCCAGATTGATGCCGCCCACCGCCAGATCCTGGGTGACGCCACCGAAAATTTCGATCGCCGGCACCGCCTTGCGTACCATATAGGCCAGCGAAGCCGTCGGCTCCCAGTGGTTCTTCATCACCAGCCCGCGCATACCCATCTTCCTGGACAGACGTGCCAGGTCATCGGCGTCGATGGCGCGGCGCACGCTGTCGGGCGCCTGATGGACATGGAAGTCGATCGCGCCAGTGAGCGAAACCTGCTGGGCCAGGCCGGCTCCAGTCAAAGCAAGGAAAAGAGTTCCGCAAAGAAGTTTCATGATCAGCCCTGCACCAGCTGCCGGGTGTGTCCGGACCGCGCGTCGTGACGCGCCAGCCGGGCCATCAGGTAATCCACCTCGGCGCGGCCGGTCGCGGTCAGCGGCATGAACGGCTTTCGCATCGTGTCGCAGGTCAGGATACCGCGCCGCTTGAGAATGTATTTGCGCACCGCCAGGCCCACACCCAATTGCTGTTCATAACGCAGCAGCGGCAGGTGGGCGTCGAACAGGTCGTGTGCGGCATCGCGCTTGCCCTGTTTTGACAAACGTACGCATTCCACCAGCATGTCGGGGAAGGCGTAACCCGTGTTGGCACCATCGACGCCGCGATCCAGTTCGAAGTCCAGGAACAGACCGTTGTTGCCAACCAGGATGGCGATATGGCGCATCGAGCCATCCTGCTCATAGCCGCGCAGCGTGCTGATCTTTTCCAGGCCGGGCCAGTCTTCGTGCTTGAGCACCTTGAGCGACGGGTTCTCACAGACGATGCGGCGGATCACATGGGGAGACATCACCACATCGGTAACCAGCGGGAAGTCCTGCATCACCCAGGGCACGTGGGCCCCGATAGCCTCCACGGCATTGCGGAAATAGGCACATATCTGGTCGTCGGTGCGCACCGTGGCGGGCGGGCCGATCATCACGCCGGCAGCACCACGCTCCATCACTGCGCGCGACAGCCAACGCATGGCGGCGAACCCCGAAGCCGACACGCCAACAATGATCGGCTTGCCGGCGGCACGGCGGATCACGCGATCGGCGACGGCCAGCGCCTCATCGGCATCCAGCTTGGTGGATTCGCCCAGCACGCCCAGCACCGTCATGCCGTCGCAACCGACTTCGAAATAGAAATCGGTCATCCGGTCGATGGAGTCGAAATCCAGACTGCCATTGTCGTGAAACGGCGTCGGCGCGATGGCGTAGACGCCGGAGATGCTGCTGTCGATCGTCACGCCTCGTGCCCCCATGCCAAGCGAAACGCTTCTAGCATGCCCGTCAAAATGATTGTCCGGGCAAAGACACGACAAAAACTTTGTTTCTCTGAGAAATAGCTTTGGCCATCTGGTCACGCTCACACGCGCGATCCTCAGCTTTTCGACGGATCGGGCAGATGGAAACAAACACTTGGCTCAAATGGATGGTCAATTTTGCGCGCGCGTTGTGCAGTTGCAAAAAATCAAGTGAAATCAAAACGGTGTTGGACCTGAGCTTTTCTGAAAGATAGGATTTGTTCGGGATGGATACGCAATTTCTGGAAAGTTTTCTTCTTGTGGTGGAGCACGGCTCGGTAGCCGAGGCTGCTCGCCGCCTCAGCCTGACGCCGGCCGGCGTGACCCAGCGCCTCAAGGCGCTGGAACAGGAACTGGGCATGGCCCTGGTCTCGCGCTCGGGCCGTACGGTGCGGCCGACCGAGGCCGGCTGGTCCATCCTGCCCCAGGTGCAGCAGCTGCTGTCGGGCGTACGCGACCTGCGTACCATCGCCAACGAGAAGAGCTTCGCCGGCAGACTGGCGCTGGGCGCGGTGTCCAGTGCGCTGACTGGCATGCTGCCGCCGATCCTGTCCGAAATGGCGCAGAAATACCCGCTGATGACCCTTTTCGTGGATCCGGGCTCGTCCAACGACCTTTATGCCAAGGTGAACAGCGGCGAGCTGGATGCCGCCGTCATCGTGGAGCCGCAATTCTCGCTGCCCAAGACCTGCGCCTGGGAAACCTGGCGCGAGGAACCGCTGATCATGCTGGCCCATCGCGGCGTGACCGAGAAGGACCCGCACAAGATCCTGCAGGCCTATCCCTTTATCCGCTATGACCGCAAGCAATGGGGTGGGCGCCTGGCCGAGGATTACCTGCAACGCTACGAAATCGCGGTGCAGGATCGCTACGAGCTGGACTCGTTGGAAACCATCGCAGTTCTGGTCGATCGCCAGCTGGGTGTGTCGCTGGTGCCCGACTGGGCGCCACCCTGGCCCGAAGGCCTGGCACTGAAGAAGATTCCCTTGCCGCTGTCGACGGACAAGCGCCGCGTGGGGCTTTTGTGGCGCCGCTCGACGCCGCGTATACGGCTGGTTCAGGCGCTCCTGGCCGAAGCCCAGCTCCACGAGACTTCCAGCGTGGCGACCTACAACGCAAACCGCCGCGCGGTCTGATCCACCACCGTCAAAAGAAAACCGGCGCCGCAATGGCGCCGGTTAAGTCGCGCGTGCGTTGCCGCGCCGCGCACAAAAAAATTGGCCGGCATCTTTCGATGCCGGCCAAGGGGGGAATAAAGGCTTTTACAGGTTTCCGCGGAAGCCGATGGTGAAATACCGGCCCATATCGTCGTAGTAGTTCGAGATGTTGCCGCCGATCGGATAGAACAGGCCCGGGTTGGACGCGTTGACCGGGAACAGCGGCGCACGGGTATTACCGATGTTGGTGACCGTGAAGTACAGGTCGCTCGAACCGCCCCACAGGTCGAAGCGACGATCGATCGTCACATCGAGCACGTTGTAGGAGCTGATACGCGGCGCGGCATAGTACTGGGTACCGCCGTTGAGCGCATTGTCGCTGCTGGCCTTCTTCATGCCCGACAGCCACTGGTTCTGCAGGTTCAGGCCCCAGTCACCAACCTGGTAGGCCAGGAAGGTGGTTTGGCGGGTCTTGGGCTGCACCGCCCAAGTCGGCACCGCACCCGGCAACTGGATGGTGGTATTGACCGGCTGGTAGGTCACGAGATGACGAAGATTGACGGAACCGGGGAAGCCCGACACCAGGTCCGACATTTCCCAGCCATAGTCGACCTCGATATCCCAGCCTTCCATGTACTGGCGCGCGGTGTTCTGCGGCCGGTTGAAGACCTGGGTGGGGAAGTTCGCGCTCGTCGCATAACCCGGCTGGCCCGGCGCGATCGGACGCGAAGCCAGATCGCAATAGGGCGAGTTGTAGGCCGGAGCCGTGGCATAGCAGATGTTCTGCACGGCCGAACTCTGGAAGCTGATGTTCTGGATCGCGCCCGACATGTGGGTCGTGTACCAGTCCACCGAAGCCGAGAAGCCGGGCAGGAAGTCCGGCGTCAGGACCACACCGGCGGTATAGGTATGCGCGACTTCGGGCACCAGGCTCGGATTGCCGCGCGACACCAGCTGGGTCGAGTTGTTGCCGTTGGGCGTGTACAGGAAGTCGGTGAAGCCGGTCGAGGAAATACCGACGGGCTGATACAGGTCGTTCAGGTTCGGCGCACGAATATCGACCGACATGGTGCCGCGGAAACGCAGGGTTTCGTTGACGTGCCAGTCGCCGCCGACCTTCCAGGTATAGGCTTCACCCGAAGTCGAGTAGTTGGTGTAGCGGCCGGCCACGTCCAGCGACAGATCCTGGAACATCGGCACGTTCTTCAGCAACGGCACGTTCACTTCGGTCGCGAACTCGTACACGTTGTTGCTGGCGTCGACGGGCGCGTTGACATTCTGCACCCACAGAACCGGCGCCGCGCCGTTGGCGAGGCACATGCGCAGACCCGTGCAATTCACGAAGTCGGTCGGCAGCGCGTTGGTCGTCATGGTGTAGGTGTTCCAGCGCGCTTCGCCGGAAAGCGCGGCGGTGATTTCACCCGCCGGCAGGCCGAAGCCCAGGCCGCCATGGATCGAGGCGCCGACATTGTCCAGAACCTGGGTCAGGTTCCAGTAGGTCATCTGCGAGACATATTCATAGCTCGCCGCCGACGGACCATAGGTCGGGTTGAACAGGTTCATGGGAATACAGCCGGGATAGAGGCTGGCATAAGCCGCCTGGGTCGTGACCCAGCACTGCACAGTGCCGCCGACATCCACGCCGTTGACCTTGGTGCCGGCCGGGGCGATGACCGCATCCATCGAGGCCAGCTGCTTGGCCTGATTTGTGTTGTGCGGGTTCTTCACCTGCAGGCGGCTTTCGGCATGGTTGTAGTAAATGTCCCACGCCCAGTGGTTCAGCGGGCCCATGCTCAGCGTGCCGGTCAGGCCCGCTTCGATATCCAGGTTACGCTGCACGCCCTGGGTGTTGAAAATGCGGCCCTGGGAGCGCGCATCGACACCGTCGATCTTGTTGAGATAGACCGGTGCCGAGAAGTAGGGCACGCCGGCAGGCGGCGGCGGCGGCGTGGTGTTGGTCTGCGGCGATGCGGTCGGCACGGCCGGCAGGAAGCGGGAACTGCCTGTACCAGTGGGAAGGCCAGTAACGGGATCGCGGCCCTGCAACTGTGCCTGCTGCACGGCCGAGAGATAGGGGTTGTTGGCGAAGAACGAATTCGGACGGCTGGCGGCCGCGCTGGCGCTCAGCGGCGCCCAATTGGCGTAGTTGCCCGATTCCGCCCAGCTCGCCTGGACATACCCGTTGATGTCGTCGGTAATGTCATAGCTCAGACGACCGAAGAGTTCTTCGGTGCGCGTCTTCTGGCGGAAGGTGCCGAACGGATTGTAGCCACCGTCGCCACCCTGCTCCAGATTCGCGGTCGTGGTGGGCACGCCATGGGTCAGAGGCGTCAGAACGCCGGCCTGCTGAAAGCCAAAGTTGTTGTAAGCGCAACCCGTGCCGCAGTTGATGGTGCCATACTGCGACAGGTTGAATGTCCGGCCATACGGAACGTTCACGAAAGGCGCAGCTAGGGTGCCGGCGCCGGCCTGCACCCAGGCCTGGCCGCCATAGCCATAGGGACGATGATCGTCGGGGATCATGTCCTGGTTGAAATAGCGCGTCGCCATTTCGAAGTGGCCACGGCCACCCCACAGCGGCGTACCCCAGGCAAGACCCAGCTGCTCGGAAGCGCCGTCGCCATACTTCGAGATGCCGGCATTGATGTTGTATTTGAAGCCGTCGAACTTCTTGTCGAGGATGAAGTTGACCACGCCGGCCACCGCGTCGGAGCCGTACACGGCCGAGGCGCCGCCGGTGACCACGTCCACGCGGCTCATCAGCATCTGCGGCAGGGTGTCGACGTCGACGGTGCCGTCCTGGTTGGAGGCGGGCACGCGGTGACCATCCAACAGGATCAGGGTGCGCTGGGTACCGAAGTTGCGCAGCGCCAGAACGTTGCCGCCGTTGTTCTTCGAGCCGTTATCCTGGGTACGCGGCGTGCGGCCACCAATGAACACCGGCAGCTTGTTCAGCGCGTCGGGAATGTCGGTGGGCGTCGTCGCCTGCAGCTGATCGGCGCTGACGGCCGTGATCGGCGTCGGCGACAGCGTGATGTCGGAAATGATTCGCGAACCGGTGACGGTCACCTGCTCGACGTCCTTGCCCTCCTGCGCGCTCGCGCCCACAACAAGGGCAACGGTGCTGGCAGCGCCAAGCAAAGCGATATTGAACCTGGAAATCATCTGCTTCTCCCCTCAATGCGCCGGCCTCGTTGGACCGAGCGTCAATTGCTACAAAGGGGGCGCTGTTCGTGCTCCACACGCCCCCGTATGGGCGCATCTATACAGGCTTTTCATGGAAGCGGACCTTAGAAAAACTATCTTGAGAAGCAGCCAGCGGGTCGCGTCACCTGCAGAAGCCGATATTGTATGCAGGACCAGACAAAACGAAAAGTTGACTGAGTAACGAGCAGGTCCCGAAGCGGCAGCTCAGTTTTCAGCAAAGGGAGGGGTAAAAATGGCATTCATGACACGGCGCAGCATGCTGTCTTCGACGGCGGTGGCGCTCGTCCTGGCGGGGAACACGGTAAAAGCCGCCGCCCTTCCCGACACCGAATGGCGCAACTATGCCGGCGATCTGGCCAGCACCCGCTATTCCCCGCTGGAACAGATAAACGCCAGCAATTTCAACGATCTGGAAGTTGCCTGGCGCTTCCCAACGACAATGCTGGGATCGCGCAATGAATATACCTGGGAGGCGACGCCCCTCCTTATCAAGGGACGCCTCTACACGACCGCTGGCGCGCGCCGCGACGTGGTCTGCCTGGATGGACAGAGCGGCGAGATGCTTTGGCTCTATCGCAAGGATGAAGGCGAACGCGCGCGTGCTGCACCGCGGCAATTTTCCGGGCGCGGCCTGTCCTATTGGAGCGACGGCAACGGCGACGACCGCATTCTATATGTCACGACGGGCTATCAGCTGGTGGCGCTGAACGCCAACACCGGCCTGCCCGTCGCCGACTTCGGTGACAACGGCGTGGTCGACCTGAAGCTGAACGACGACCAGGTCATCGACCCCAATGGTGGTGAGATCGGCCTGCATGCCACTCCGACCGTGGCGCGCAATGTCGTGATCGTCGGCGCCGCCCACGCGACCGGCAGCGTTCCAGGCATCAAGCCTCGGACCAAAGGCTATGTCCGCGGCTTCGACGTGAAGACCGGCAAGCGGCTCTGGATCTTCCACACCATCCCGATGAAGGGGGAGTTCGGTTACGACAGCTGGATCCGTCCCGGCGAAGCCGAGAAAGCAACCAATACCGGCGTGTGGGGCCAGATTTCCGTCGATGAGGAATTGGGCCTGGCCTATCTGGGCGTGGAAATTCCGTCGGCCGACGAATCCGGCCTGCATCGCTGGGGCAACAGCCTGTTCAGCAACTGCATGGTCGCCGTGGAACTGGAGACCGGCAAGCGCCGCTGGCACTATCAGTTCGTGCATCACGATATCTGGGACCGCGATGTGCCCTGCGCCGCGATCCTCTGCGACATTCCCCACAACGGAAAGATCATCAAGGCGCTGGCCCAGCCCAGCAAGCAATGCTTCCTGTATGTGCTGGACCGCGAAACCGGCAAGCCGGTTTGGCCGATCATCGAGCGCAAGGTTCCGCAGGGCGATGTTCCGGGCGAATGGTATTCGCCCACCCAGCCGATCCCGATGAAGCCGCCGGCCTATGACGTGCAGGCTGTTGATCCTTCAACCGTGATCGATTTCACGCCGGAGTTGCACGCCAAGGCGCTGCGCCTGCTGAAGCATTATCGTTCCGGCCCGGTTTATACACCGCCATCGGTAGCGACCGCGGACGGCACCTGGGGCACGCTGGTGTCGCTCGCCACGCAGGGTGGTACCAACTGGGCCGGCGGTTGCTACGATCCCGAAACGCACACCGTCTACACCTTCTCCGAAACCACCGTGGCGGTGGACGGCCTGGTGCCGGGCGATCCGCGCTTCAGCGACTCCGCTTACGTGCGCGGTACCATCGGCACCTCGCCCAAGCCCCCCGCAGTGCAGGGAAGCGACAGCTATGCCGGCCCGGCCATCGCACCGGGGAGTGCCGGCGCGGCCGATGAATTCCGCCCCGGCGTGGTCACCATCGATGGCCTGCCGCTGATGAAGCCGCCCTATGGCCGCATCACCGCGACGGACCTGAACAAGGGCGACATCGCCTGGCAGATTGCCCATGGCGATACGCCCGACGCTATCAAAAATCATCCGGCGCTGAAGAGCCTGAACATCCCGCGCACCGGGCGCCCTGGCTTGCTGGGCCCCACCGTCACCAAGTCGCTGGTGATCTGCGGCGAGGCCGGCTTCAACACCACGCCAAACGGCAAGAAGGGTGCGTTGTTGCGCGCCTATGACAAGAAGACGGGCGAGGACCGCGGCGCGGTCTATATGCCGGCGCCGCAGAATGGCAGCCCCATGACCTACATGCTCGGCGGGCGGCAATACATCGTACTGACCATCGGCGGCGCAGGTTTCCCCGCCGAGATGATCGCCTACCGCCTGCCCGCCTCCAAACTGAGTTGACCATGCGCAAGATCATCGTCGCTGCCCTCCTGTCCGTCGCCTTGCCCGCATTGGCGCAGGAAAGCGGACAGGTCTTCACCACCTGGGCGCCCAAGCCGGCCAAGCCGGCAGGCTGGGCCGCCCCCAACAGGCCGGTCTGGCGCTTGCCGGAAATCCTGGCCGCGCACAAAAGTGAAAAGAGCTGGCTGCAGCCTATCGTGCGCGATCACGACTATGCCGCCGACTACATTCAGATGGCGCCGGGCGAGAAGACGCGCCCGCTGATGTATGCCGACGACCGCACCTTCATCGTGGTGTGGGGCGGGCAGATTCGCTTCACCATTCAGGGCCAGCAGCCCTTTGTCGCCAGCAAGGGCTTCCTGGTGCAAGTACCCTTCCGCACCACCTTCAGCATGGAGAGCGTGGGCAGCGAGCCAGCCCTGCGCTTCGAGGTTCGCCGCGCCGACGCCGATCCGTATTATGCTGTTGCTGATGGCGAAACGCCGCCGACCATGAAGGGCATCGCCTATACCAAGACCAGCTATCGGCTGTTGCCTGATCCCTATACGGCCGTGAACGTCCCGTACGTCGATTTCTTCAAGGACTATGTAAACAACCCGGCCAATCCGAAAGGCAACAAGCCCTTCATCGCCGACGATCACAACTGGGCCAACATCATCCGGGGCCAGGGCGTGCCCACGCCGCCGCCCACAAACCTGGGCCACTTCCACACCAATATCGGCGAATTCTGGTTCATTCCCGAAGGCAAAATCGATTTTCTGCTGGAAGGCCAGAAGCTGCTGACCGCCAATGCCGGTGACATTGTCTATGCGCCCGCCGGCCGCTGGCATCGCGCCAGCAACAATGCCGGGCAGATGGATACACGCATCGCAATAACAGCGCGGCCCAAGAACATGCACAACTTCGCCGCCGATGCAGGGGCTGCCCAATGAAGCGCTTTCTAGCCGTCTTGCTGCTGGCCGTGACGCCAGCATTGGCGCAATTGCCCAATCCCTACAATCCGCCCGAGCGGCAGTGGACCAAACTGCCCGATGGCCGTCCCTGGGGCTCCAGCGCTGGCATCGACATCGGTCCGAACGGCGAGCTGTGGGCTATCGACCGCTGCGCCGCCAACAGTTGCGACGGCTCCAAGCTGGCCGCCGTTCACCAGATAGATCCCAAGACCGGCAAGATCCTGCGCAGTATCGGCACCGGACTGTTCGCCTTCCCGCACGGGCTTCAGGTGGACCGCGACGGCAATATCTGGGTCACAGATCCCGCCGTTAGCAAGGACGGCAAAACCGGCGAACAGGTGGTGAAACTGTCGCCCGATGGCAAGGTGCTGATGCGCATGGGCATGGCTGGCATGGCAGGCGGCGGACCGTCGATGTTTCACGATCCCTCCGATGTGATCACTGCACCCGATGGCAGCATTTTCGTTGCCGACGGTCATGGCACCGTGGCGCCCGACCTGCCGCCCGACACCATCACCCGCATCATCCACTTTTCACCCAAGGGCCGCTTCCTGAAGGCCTGGGGCAGCCTGGGTTCCAAGCCCAGTCAGTTCCGCAATCCCCATGCGCTGGCGTTCGACAGCCAAGGCCGGCTGTTCGTTGCCGACCGCGTCAACGGCCGCATCCAGATCTTCAGCCAGAACGGCACTTACCTGACCGAGTATCACGCCTTCGGCTATCCCAGCGGGCTCTATATCGACAAGAGCGACACGCTGTATGCGGTGGACTACAATACGGACGGCAAGAAGGGCATTTACATCGGCAGCGCCAAAACTGGCGAAGCCACGGCTTTCGTGCCCGACAACGATGCGGGCGAAGGTATTGCGGCCGATGCCGACGGCACCTTGTATGAAGCCACCCCGACCGGACTGGCGCGGTTCACCCGCAAGAAATGATTCGGTTGCAGGCCGCGCTAGTGCAGCGCGTGCGGATCGCGCTCGCCGGCCGTCATGGCGAGCTTGATGTCATCCACTGCCACCGGACAGGTGAAGTGGGCCGAGCGTGCGCAGTTGGGGTTGTAGGCATAGTTGAAATCGATTGAGACGGTCTTGGGCGGAAATTTTCCAAACCCGTCGATATCGACATACCGCCCCGCGCCATAAGCGCCCTTGCCCGTCAGCTTGTCGGTATAGAAGGCTGACATCTCGGTGATGTTTTTGGGATCATTGCTGTCGGCGTAAAATGGCAAGGTTACAGCTTGGCCCTTCAGATTGAAGCTGGCATCGCCCGCATGGAAGAACTGCTTGTCGGTGCCGCGCGACGTGCGGAACACGCGCGGCGGCAGGGCAGGATCCGGTTTGAACGACGCCGTCACCGCGAACGCCGGATCGTAGGGATAATAGCTGACGCCCTTGAAATCGCGCGCAGCGACAGCCTTCTGATTGTAGATGAACACCCGCCAGCCGATCACGCCGGCATCGACCTGGGTGGGATGGCCAGCGACATCGACATCTATGTCCACCGGCACACTCTTTTCCACCGTCGCGGGATCGACCAGCTTGCCGTTCAGCAACATGGTAATCCTGCCGTGGCTGACGGAAATGCGCATCGGACCTTGCGCTTTCGCGTCATGGCTCCAGCGCCAGCTTGCGGGCTTGCCCTTCTCGCCCACCAGGGTCGCCGACTGACCTTCGCCCAAATAGGCGGAGTCGTTGATCTTCAACATGCCGTGCGGTTCGCGGGCGTAGTGGAAGTTCTGCTGCTCGACCGCTTTCTTCCACGCTTGTTCAGGCTGGGCCGCACCGGCCAGCAGCAACGCGAAAACAGGCAGCAGGGTTTTGTTCATGGCGCTACTATAGCGCCGCTCAGCCGCAGCGATAAGTCCAGACATGGGCGGGCGGCAGGTTGCGCCACACCACTTTCTTGGACAAGCGCATCCCCGGTTCCGGCGGTACCGGCGGCCGCCAGCTGTAGGACAGCTGGATGAAGGCCGAGCCGCAGTCTTCTTGGCAATTCAGCGCCCGACGCAGCAGCGAGCGGCGGGTATGCAGCGGCAGTTGCAACAGCGGCAAGCCCGACACCACTGCCGATACCTGGGCGTCGAAGGGTATCTGGCTCTCAAAGATCAGCGCATCGCCGCGCACGACCTGCACGCGTGGGAAGCGCTTGCGCAGCAGTTCGGCGAAACAGGGCTCCTGCTCGATCGCCACCAGCCGCTCGGGCGGTACGCCGCGCTCCAGCAGCGCCTCGGTCACCACACCGGTACCCGGCCCCAGCTCGACCACCAGGCCGTCACGGCCGGGATCAACTTCGGCCGCAATGGCGCGCGCCAGGGCGGGGCTGGAGGGGGTCGGCGCCGAAACACCACGAGGGTTGCTGATCAGTCCCTTGAGAAAATCGCCATAGGCAACCGCGCTGGCCATCCCGACCCCTGTTTTCTGCGTAAGGGATCAATGCGTTACGCGCGCCATGGTTCCCTCCCGCGCCGCGATCGCCTATCCTCTGCACCGGGGAGGAACCAACATGAAAACAGGCATTCGCATCGCGGCGGGCGTGGCCCTGGCCGGGATACTCGCGGGGCCCGCGCTGACCCAGGAAACGGTCGATCCGGCCGAGCTGGCGCGCATCATCAAGGAACACCCCAACTGGGCCAAATGGCTGGCCGACCCCAAGCTGGCGCAGCTGACCCTGGCCGGGCCGAAGATGCCCAACTCGCAGTGGCGCGCCGACGATATTCGCCGGCCGCAGCCGCCCAAGGTCGAGACCGGCACGGCCTGTGCCGCACCGCCACCCAGCGATGCCGACATCCTGTTCGACGGCAAGAACCTGGACAAATGGACCGGTGATCACGTCGAGGAGTGGACGATCAAGGATGGCGTGGTCACCACCGGTGCGCGCGTATACAACTTCCTGAAGACCAAGGCCTCCTACGGCGACGCGCAGATCCACGTCGAATTCCGCGAACCGGCCCAACCCAATCCGCCGCTCAATCCCCAATATCACGGCAACAGCGGCGTGTTCCCGATGGGCCTGTACGAAGTGCAGATTCTGGATGGCACCGACAATGAGACCTATCCGGACGGCATGGTGGGCGCGATCTATACCCAGCAGCCTCCACTGGTGAACGCGGGCCGTGGGCGCGGTGTGTGGCAATGCTACGACATCGTCTTCCACGCGCCAAAATTCGAAGGCGACAAGGTGACCAAGCCTGCGCGCATGACGGTGATGCTGAACGGCGTCCTGGTACAGGACAATACCGTTCTGATCGGTGCCACAGTGCACGGCAAAGTCGCGACCTATTCGCCGCACGCGGCCGAGCTGCCGCTGGCGCTGCAGGATCACGGCAATCCCGACAGCCACGTCTCGTTCCGCAATGTCTGGATCCGGCGCCTGAAAGACTGACGCATGATGCGTCAGGCGCTGGTCTTCAGGCCCAGCTTGTCCATGGCGGCGCGGAAGTGCGCCAGCGCTCCCTTGGTCGGGCCCGGATAGGCGTCGATCGAGGGCTCGTTACCCATATAGCCGATATCGCCAAAACCTTCCGGCAGGGAGTAGAACCCCGCCATCATCAGTCCGCGCAGGCGAGTGAAGAATACGGCCGGGCGCTCGTAACCCGCCGGCACCTTGCCGCGCCAGGCGACCAGATCGAACAAGGTGCGGCGCTGGTCATCGGAAATCTGCGCAAAATCGGCGTTGAACCGCTGGCGGCTTTCCGCGTCTAGCCAGGCCAGGCCCGACAGGATGATATGCCGATCGCGCTGCTGCTGCGGATACGGTGCACTGACCCATTCATCGACGAACGCGTCGATGGGAAGCGTGGCCGCCGAAGGCGACTTGGCATCGGCCGGCAGCATCAGTCCTGCGATGGTACGCAGGTTCGTGCGCTGGCTGTCGTTCAAGGTCAGCGGCCAAGTCACCACCGGCTTCACCAGGTTGGGATCCTGGCCATAGCCGGTCGCGGTGATCGCGGTGTCCAGCTCCTTCCAGGTCGCGACCTGCGGTGCGCGCGGCATGACTTCAGGCGGCAGGCTCTGCGCATCGGCCAGCCAGGGGCTCGCGGTGGCGGCGGCAATCCAGCCCAGGGTGACGCGGCGGGAGACGAGCGTCATCAGACTTCTCCCTTCTTCATGCGCGACGCCAGGTGATCCATGCTGCGCCAGGCCAACGCCATGATGGTCAGGGTCGGGTTTTTGTGCGCGTTGGAGGTGAACACGCCGCCATCGGCCACCACCAGATTATCGACATCCCAGGCGCGGCCATATTGATCGGTCACCGAATCCGACGCCTTGGCGCCCATGCGGGTGGTGCCGACTTCATGAATGATCCAGCCACCCACCGCGATTGCCTGTTCCGGCGGAAGGTCGGGGGTCAGCACCTTGCCGCCCAGCTTTTCGATAATGGCGCGCGCGGTCTTCATGCCATGCGCGATCTGGCGATATTCGTGATCGGAGAACTTCCAGTGGAAGCACGCCACCGGCAGCCCGAACTTGTCCTTGGCCTCGCTGTCCAGCTCCATGAAGCTGTCGGAATTGGGGATCATCTCGCCTCGCACCGTGAGCGAGATTTGTGCGCCGTAATAGCGCCGCGCATCTTCCTTCAGCGAGGCCCCATAGCCGTCTTCCAATCCGATGGCGGGATTGCCGCCCGGTGCGCTGAAGCGCCCGCCGATTTCGTAGTGATAGCCGCGCGGGAAATCGAGTTTGCCGGCGGCCTGATCCTTGTAACCCCACCACGGGATATAGAGATGCGCGACGTCCCGGCCATCTTCATTGTAACGCGGACGATTTTCCAGCAACGGAATATGGCCGCTAATATTGGTGCCGGTGGTATCCACCAGGTTCTTGCCGACCTGCCCGCTGGAGTTTGCCAGACCGTCGTCTTTGGAGTTCAGCAGGATGCGCGCGGTTTCCACCGCGCTGGCTGCCAGCACCACCGCACGCGCCTTGGCCAGGTGCAGCGCGCCGTCCTTGAAATATTCCACGCCTTCGGCCTTGCCGTTGGCGCCCATCTTCACCCGCGCGGCAAAGGCATTGCTGATCAGTCGCAAGCGCCCGGTCGCAAGCGCCATGGGCAACAATGAGGTGGTGGTCTGGAACGCCGCGCCGATGGCGCAACCGCGGCCGCAGGGGCTGGCGTTGAAACAGGCCTGGCGCGGCGCATCCTTGTGCGGGATGTCGCGTGTCAGCACCGCATAACGCGACGGCACGCACGGGATGCCCAGCGCTTCGGCGCCGGCCTTGATCGCCAATTCGTTGATGCGCGGCTTGGACGCCGGCTGCAGAACACCGGGCGACGAATCCGGATGATTTTCCAAGCCCGAATTGGCGCCAGACACGCCCACCAGCTTTTCGGTGCGATCGTACCAGGGCGCCAGATCGGCATAGGAAATCGGCCAGTCCATGCCCAGGCCATCGCGGCTGAAGGGCTTGAAGTCATAAGGCCCGAAGCGCGGCGAATGCCGGCCCCAATGATTGGTGCGCCCGCCCACCATGCGCGAACGCCACCAGCGAAAGGTCGAACCCGGCGCGTTGGTGTAAGGCTCACCCGGCACCTCCCAGCCGCCATTGGCGGTGGCGTCGTAATAGCCGAAATGCTTGTCGGGCGTGGACGAGCCGCGTAGCGGCGCTTCGTGGTTCCACTTGAGCATGGTGTTTTCGCGGGTGGGATCATAGTCGCGCCCCGCTTCCAGCATCAGAACCTTCACGCCAGCGCGCGTCAGCGCCCAGGCGGCCATGCCGCCGCCCGCGCCCGAACCAACAACGATGACGTCAGGCTCGAACGCGGCCGTATGGCGAGGCTTGGTGTGGGCCATGCGTCAGATCAGATGTGGTCCAGTCGGGTGGTCGCGTCACCGAAGGTATCGCGCTTGATGCCGTAGCGATCCATCAGCGAGAGATAGAGGCTGCACATCTTGCGCTTGTCCTCGCCCTCATTGACGTAGCTCAGGCTGCGGCCGGTCTGCAGCGTGCCGCCCAGGCCACCGGCCAGGATCAGCGGCAGGCGGAAGTTGTCGTGCTTGCGGCCGATCCACATGTTGGACATGAACATCAGGCAGCTGTTGTCCAGCACGGTGCCGTTGCCTTCCTTCATGCCGTCCAGCTTCTTGGCCAGATAGGCATATTGCTCGACATGAAAGCGGGCAATGCGCTCGTAGCCGTCCGACGAATTGTCGTGCGACGCGGCGTGATGGCCTTCCTTCACGTCCAGGAAGGGATAGTACATTGCCGACAGGTCGCGGCTGATGATCCAGCTCGCCACCTTGGTCTTGTTGGTCTGGAAGGCGATGGCGATGATGTCGGCCATCAAGCGGGCATGCTCGCGCAGGTCTTCGGGCAGGCCGCTCTTGGGCCGTTCCATCAGCACCGCCTGCATGTTCTTGCCCTTGGCGGCTTCGTCGGCGCTGTCCTTGGCCTTGCGCGACAGTTCGATGCGCTTTTCGACTTCGCGCACGCTGGTCAGATATTCGTCCATCTTGCCGCGGTCGCTGGCCGACACCTTCTGCGACAACGCCTTGGCGCGCTCGTTGACGCGGTCCAGAACCGACAGGTTCTGCAGGCTGCCACGATTGTCGAACAGATTGTCCCAGGCAAGCGAAGGATAAACCTCGACCGGCACCGGCGAATCCGGCGTCTGCCAGGACAGGTGCGAGGAATAGGCCAGGCTGAAGTTGGTCTCGTGATAGCCGGTCATCGGCTGTTCGCAAGCCAGCACGATCGAGGATTGCGGCGAATCCTGCCCGATCTGGTTGGCGATCATCTGATCGACACTGGTGCCGGAATGGATGATGGCGCCCTTGGTGATGTGCTCGCCCGACAAGAGGCTGCCGGTCTGTGCCGGATGGATGCCCTGGTTGGTCAGGGCCTTCACATACAGGCCTTCGACGTAATTGATCTTGCCCTTGATCGGCTCCAGCGGCGACAGGGTCTTGGAGAGCTTCATGTCGGCGCCGTTGCCGGTCGCGCCCCAATGATCCTCGTTCACGCCGCAGCCCAGGAAGACCACGCCGAAACGCTTGGGGAATTCCGCGTTCGCGGGATCGGCCAGCGCGTCCAGCGACTCCAGCCACGGCAGTGCCATGGCGCAGCCGGTGCCGCGCAGTACGGCGCGACGCGAGAAACCCTTGGGCCTGGAATTTTCCGGGTGAGACATCTTATTCGCCCTTCTTGAAATTGATCTTGATCATCTTGCCTTCCGGCTTCGCAACGGGAGCGGCTTCGGCCTTTTTCACCGGCGCGACGCTGGCGGTCTGTTCCGGCAGGCGGCGATCCAGGAATTGCGGGCTGGTGACGATGGTTTCGACCAGCGCGCGGAAGCGGTAACCGTCTGCAGACAGGTTCGCCTTCATCTTGTCGATCAGCGATTCATCCGACAGCTGCAGCGAGCGGTTCAGCGCAAAAGCGAGCAGTTTGCGGCACAGATTGTCGACATAGTTCTGCTGGCGATGGTCCTTGATGAAGCTCTGCAGACCCGCCAGGCCGTCGGCCTTCACGCCGCCCGGGAAATCGGCGGACGCATCGATGGGACGGCCGGCCAGATCCTTGGCGCGGCGGTCGCCCACCGGGCCATAGCCCTCGAACACCAGGCCGAAGCTGTCGAAGCGTTGGTGGCAACCGGCGCAGAACGGATTCTTGTGGTGCTGCTCCAGCATGGCGCGGATCGGCAGGTCGGTCTTGGATTCATCGCTCGGCAGTTCCGGCACCACCGGCGGCGGCGGCGGCACGCGGATGCCCAGCACCTTCTGCACCACCCAGTTGCCGCGCTTGACCGGCGAGGTGCGCAGGCCCGGCGAGTTCGCCGTCATGAACACCGCCATCGGCAGGATGCCGCCGCGACCATAGTTCGAAGCGTTGTCGACGCGCACCCAGGTGTTCACATCACCCTTCACCGCCGGCATGCCGTAATGCTTGGCCAGGGGCGGATTGACGAAGGTGTAGTTGCCATAGATCGCATCCAGCACCGAACCGTCATGCTGGATCGTGTCCTGCATGAAGTGGATCGGCTCCTGGAACATGGCCTCGCGCAGATCGTCATCAAAAGTAGGGAAGCGCTGGCGGTCGACCGAATTGTTGGTCTCGAACAGGCGGAAGTTCAGCCAGTTTCCGGTGAACTCGGTCGCCAGGCCCGAAACCTTCTGGTCTTTCATCATGCGGCGCGCCTGGGCGGCGATGACGGAGGGCTTGTTCAGGTCGCCGGCCGCGGCATGCTTCAACAGTTCGGCGTCCGGCGCGCTGGCCCACAGGAAATAGGACAAACGGTTGGCGAGCGCGTTGCCACCCAGCGCTTCGGCATTGTAGCCCTTGCCGGTCTTGGCGCTGGCCATCACCGCGCCGGCCTTGGGCGTGTCCTTCAGATCGAAGCGGTACAGGAAGTCCGGCGACATCAGCACGCTGACCAGGGAGTCGCGGATCGCATCTTCATGGCTGAGCTGGTTCTTGGTGCGCAGCGTCTTGTAATAGCCCAGCAGGTCGGACTTTTCCGCGGCGGTCAGCGGGCGGCGATAGGCACGCTCGGCAAAACGCACCAGCGCCGCGACATGCCTGGGCTCGGCGGCGACACGTTCCTTTTCGGCATGGCGCAGCACCGTGTCGTTGGTCTGGAAGAAATCGCGGATCGCCGCGGGTGCGTCCTTGGCGTTGGCGGGCTCTGCGGCGGCGCGCGCCAGATATTTGTCGCGCAGCCAGTTGATCACATAGGTGTCGGTGACCTCATGCCCGGCCGGGCGCTTGGAGCCGGATTCCGTCGACAGGTTGCCGTTGATGTTGCCGTCAACCTCGCCCGACTGGTTGAAGAAATACTGCACCCAGGTGTGTTCGGTCTGGCGGCCGACAAAATCGAACTCATCCCACAGCCGGTTGAGCTGCTTCTGGCCCTTGTCGTCCAGGATCAGCTGCATCAGCGCGGTGTCGTCGCGATAATAACCGCCGGTATTGTGATAGCCGGCGCTGAGCAGGCGGCCTGCATCAACGGTGTTGTCGGGCCAGTAGCGGCCTCGCTCGCTGACCACGAACACGTCGGGGAAGACGCTGGCGAAACGTTCAAACGACTTTTGGTATTGGACCTTTTGGCCGGCCGGATAGACCAGGTCGGCATCACCGACGCGCACGTTGGACGCGATCACGCTCCAGCGGAATGAGGCGTCTTCGTGCAGCGGCGGATACTTGGGCACCTCCATCATCGCCAGCTGCGGCGCGTTGTCGGGACGCAGCACATCGGGATTGGAGTCGCGGTGATGCTCCCGGTACTGCTTCAGGCGCCAGTTGTGCAGCGGTTCTGACTGGCCGGGCAGGCCCTTCACGATCGGGGCTGAGAACTGCATCGCGGTGTCCGTGCGCAGCTTGACCACCCAGTCGCGCATCGCCGCGGCCTTGGCCGCGCGTGCACCTGCGTCGCTGGGCAGGCCGTTCCACATCGCCTGCAGCTTGGCGACCGGACCGATCGCGTTCTTGTCGTGCAGGATGCCCCACACCATCGGCAGGTATTTGGCGCTGACCTTCTGCTGAGCCGCAATCTGGGCCAGCGTGGCATTGGGTTGGCCGAGGGCAGCGCGGTTCTTGTAGCGCCAGGCCGCCTCGAAATAATCGGCATAGTCGGTGGGTTGCGCCTGATAGAAGGCGATAATGCGCTGGATGGAATATTTCTCGCGATCAGTTTCCACGCGCATGGCATGGGGCGCGAAATCGATGCCATCGGGCGTCAGCACCATGTTGTCGGCAATGGAGCGCGCGGCCTGCAGATACTTGTTGAGCAACGCCGGCGACATGGTCAGCGACTCGCCGGAATTGTCGAAGCCGGCCTGGTTGGCGGGGTCGACGGGGAACTGCTTGGCTACCTGCAGGTCCTGACCAGTCAGGTCGCGGATGGTGTAGTTGTATTCGGCGTTCGACAAGCGGCGCGCCAGGACCACGCCGGGGTCACCGCCCAGGCGCTTGATCTCTTCGCCGCGCACGGCATGGACAAAGCCGATGATCTGGTCGAGCTCGGCCTGGCTGGGCTGGGCCATGCGCTTGGGTGGCATTTCATGTGCCGAAAGGCGGTCGGCCAACAGCGACCAGCGGCCAAAGTCGTCCTTCACCTGGTCAACGGTCGTGTAGGACTTCAGGTCGAACTGGGCTGTCGGCTGGGCGCCGGCATGGCAGGCCACGCAATACTTGCCGACGAACGGCTTCACCGTGGTGTCGAACTGGTGCTGCAGGTCGGGCGCGTCCGCGGCATAGGCCGTGGTGGTGACGGACGCGAGCAATGCGAAAACCAACGCTCTCATGGACGACTTTCTGCTTCTTACTTGTTCTTGTATGCGCGGCCGCCTGAGCAGCCCTTCCCCTTGTTTGCGCCGCGATTTCCGGCGCAAGCAACGACAAATAATCAGAAATTCGCCTTAGAAACCAGCATGTTGCAGTGCAACAATGTTGTCTGAGGAATCTACCTTGCGCGTGCGGCCTCCGCGCCACGCTGCACAAGCCAGATCAAGCGCTTACCGGGAGTGTGCCCCCTGTCAGGTTCCCGCACAGCGGGCTAGGTTGACCGTCAATAACGAGAAAACGGGGGAACCATGCCCAAGATTCGCTGGCTGATGATCGGCCTGTGCTTCCTGGCCAACGCCATCAGCTACATCGACCGGGCCAACCTGGCGATTGCCGCACCGTCGATCCGCACCGAGCTGGGGTTGGACGCCGCCGCCATGGGCCTGGTGCTGAGCGCCTTCTTCTGGACATACGCCGTGATGCAGCTGCCCGCCGGCTGGTTCATCGACAAGGTGGGCGTGCGGGTCAGCCTGGCGGTCGCCGTGGGCTGGTGGTCAGTCTTCACAATGGCGACCGGCATCGCCCGCAACACCTGGCAGTTCATCGCCATGCGGCTGGCGTTGGGCGTGGGCGAGGCAGCTGCCCTGCCCTCGTTCACCAAAGTAGCCTTCAACTGGTTTCCCCGGCGCGAGCGCGGCATTGCCTGTTCCATCTTCAATAGTGGTTCGACCGCGGGTTCGGCTTTCTCGCTGCCGCTGGTGGCAGCACTGATCGCGCTGGTGGGCTGGCGCGGCGCCTTCGCCGTTACGGGTTTGCTGGGCATCGCTTGGGCGATCGCCTGGTGGTTCATCTATCGCGATCCGGAGAAATATCGCGCAGTCGCACCGGCACAAGTGGATGCGCTGCTGGCCGAACGCACCGCGCCCATAGTGGTGACGGCGAAGATCGGCTGGTTGGACCTGTTCCGCTATCGCTCGGTCTGGGGCCTGATGATCGGTCTCTTCTGCCTGAACTTCGCCATCTACTTCTTCATCACCTGGTTTCCCAGCTATCTGCTGGAAGCGCGCGGTTTCTCGCTGGCCAAACTGGGCACCTTGGGCATGTTGCCCGCCGTCATGGCCATTGTAGGCAACTGGGCGGGCGGCCTGGTGTCGGACTGGCTCATGCGCAAAGGCTGGAGCGCCACCAGGGCGCGCAAGACCTGCCTGGTGCTGGGCATGGCGCTTGCGTCTTCCATCGCGCTGGCGGCGTTCGTGGAATCCACCGCCGTCTGCCTGGCGCTGTTCACGCTGGCCTATGCCAGCCTGTCTTTCACCGGTGCCAACACCTGGACGGTGGTCAGCGAGATCGCGCCAACGCCAGGCCATGTCGCCTCGATCGCAGGGCTGCAGAATTTCGCGGGCAACCTGGCGGGAATACTGATCACCACTTTTACCGGTGTGATGCTGGCGATCACCAAGGGGTCGTTCCTGATCCCGCTGGCCGTCGCCGGCGCGCTGTGCGTTCTGGGTGCCTTGTCGTACCTGTTCGTGCTGGGCAAGGTTGAACCGCTGCCGCCGCTAGAGCCGCGCTCGCCAGCCTAGACCTTCCAGCGTGGTCGTGGCCGGACGGTATTCGCAGCCCACCCAACCGGCATAGCCCAGCGCATCGAGTCCGCGCAGGGCTTCTATCTCCGCCGTACCAGGCTCGTTGCGACAAGGCGGTGAAGCCACCTGGACATGGCCGATGATAGGGAACAGTTGCGCGATACCGCGCTGCAGGTCGTCCTGGATCATCTGGCGGTGATAAATGTCGAACTGGAGCTTCAGGTTCGACAGTTTCAACTCCGCGATGATCTTCGCGGCCAGTTCGAAATCGTTCATCAGATAGCCGGGAATGTCGCGCCCGTTGATCGGCTCGATCAGGATGTCGAGATCGGGCGCTGCCTCGCAGGCAATGCGCAACGCTTCTTTATAACTGTCCAGCGCCATGGGACCGGACGCAACACCGGCCATCACATGCAGCCGCGGTGTGGCGGTCGCGCGGGCATATTTCAGCGCCGTGTTCAACGCGACGCGAAATTCGGTGCGCCGTTCGGGAAAGACGGCAATGCCCCGTTCTCCATTGGCGAAGTCACCGGGCGCGACGTTGAAAAGAACCTGCTCCAGCCTGTGCTGTCGCAACCGCGCTGCGATGTCGTCGGCATCGAAGTCATAAGGAAACAGGTATTCCACTGCCGTGAACCCCGCATCCGCGGCGGCGGCGAAACGATCGAGGAATGGCCATTCCTGGAACATCCAGGACAGGTTGGCGGCAAGGCGTGGCATCAGCGGGGTACTGTGAAACGGCTGTGAGTGTCGGTCAGCGGATAGTGCTTGCCCTTCCAGACAAAGTCACCCGGCAACCCAGCCGGCCGGTCGATTTCCGCCGCCATGGTGTCGCCGTTGATCGCATAGCGCACAGACACCTTGCCTCTTGGCGTCGCGGCCGCCGCATCCAGCGCGGTCAGGTCACCCAGCACGGGCGCAACCCGCAAGCGCGCATAACCTGGCGCGTCCGGCTGTATGCCGGCGACGATGCCCAGCAGATCGGCGGTAGGATGAGCGCTCCAGGCATGTGTGTCGGAGCGTGTTTCGCCGCGCGACTCCGGCCAGGTGGTGTAGTGCAGGTCAAGAAGATCGCGCCAGTTCTTAAGCAGCGCAGGATAGCGGTCGGCCAGCCCGGCATGTTCGAAAGCGCGCACGAGATACCAGGCGAAATAGTAGGTGGTGGTGAACATGCCGTCGGGCGCATCGATGCCGTGGCCGGGCACCGTAATCCGCTCCAGGATCGCCTGCTGCTGGTCGGCCGGCGCCACGTCATACAATACCGCCAGCAGGTTCATGTGCTGGCTGTATAAAGTGAAGTCGGCATTATCTGCGAACAGGCCCTTGGCCTTGTCCCAGCAATGGGCGCGAATGGCATCGCGCGCCGCATCGGCGTGCGCAGTGTCGGCCGCGGCCTGCTCCTTGTCACCGTAGGCGGTTTCCAGCGCCGCGCCCTGGCGCAACGCGCCCAGCCACAGCAGCGTGGTCAGGCAACTGCCGCCATCGGCGCCGTAGGAGGGAAAGAACTCACGATCATTCTTGCTGCGCACCCAGTCGATGAAATTCCACTGCGGGTTCTTGCCCAGCAATCCATTGGGGCGTTGCCAGGATTCAAACCACTTCAACACCGTGCGCATGCGCGGCAGGTTGCGGATTATCACTGCCGTGTCCGGCTGCTGCTGCGACCAGTCGTGCAGCATGCCGACCCAGGCCAGCGAAAAGGTCGCGATGACATTGTCGCTGCGGCTGGGATAGGCGCCCTGCTGCAATCCGCCCTCGGCGTTGGATTCCGCGAAAGCGTCGATTGCCTGTTCCGCCAGACGTGCGTCGCCACCCACCGCATAGGAGATCAGCATCTGCAACCGCGTATCGCCCGTATACTGCAATTGCTCCCAATAGGCGCTGTCCATGTAGGTCTCATGGGCGTCGACCTGCGCGGTACGCCAGCCCACCTCCCACACCTTGTTCAGGACCGGGTCGCTGCTGGCGAAATGCGCGATGCTTTTGAAGGGATAGCCGGTCTCATGGACCTGCAGGCTTTCCAGGGTCAGCGGGGCCGCGCCCGTCTTCACTTCCAATTCGGCATAGCGCCAGGTGCGCCACCATAGCGGCATGAAATTGCGGCGCGCGCCATCGGTCATGAAGGTATCAAAGATGCCCAGAGCGCGACGGTCTTCGACCAAGTCGCGGTCGGCTTTCTTGTTGTCGGGGTCATAGAGTGCTTCGGTATAGGTCAGCCTGATGCTCGCGCCGGCGCCGCCCGAGACAGCCAGTTCCGGATAGCCGGAGATCACTGCATCGCGCCGCAGCAGGATATGCGCAGTCGTGTTCGCCGGGACGGTCACGGCCTGCGCCGGAAACGCCAGCGCCCCGGCCAGGTCGCTGCGCACCACCGAGCCCGCTGTAATGGGTGAAAAGCTCTGCTGCGGCAGCTTGTCCGCAACCAGATGGCGCGCGGCCGCATATGGCGCGGGCACGGCATCGACCCAGGCGCCCTGTTCCTGTGGCCCGGACCAGTCCCAGTCGGCTTTCGCCGCATCGATCACTTCCGGCGCGGAGGCGACATAATATCGTCCACGCGGCACCTGTACCCGGCCATTGGTTGCGGTGTGACCCTCGTCGATCTTCACCCGCCAGCCGCGCTTCGCCGTGGCCAGCGCGCCGCCTGTCAAACGCAAACCCAGCGCGACACTCTGCTGATGGATGGGCGCTACCTGCGGCGGCAAAGCGGACGCCGCCGGCAAGCCGCTGGCCGCTCCAGACGGCGCGCGCACATAGTCCCACACAACGGCGGCAACGAGATTGCGCCCCGCATGCAGGAAGGGCGCGAGATCGACCGCCTCGGTGCGCCAATGCGCGATCGTGCCCACGGACGGACCGGCGGCCACGCGCTGGCCGTTCACATACAGGACGAAGCGATTGTCAGCGGTGACGGTGACCGGCAGCGCCTTGGGCGCTTTGGCGAAATCGATGGCGCGGCGGAAGTGCAGCACCACGGGGCCGCTGATCGCGGCAGCGCCGGGATGGGTGATCCAACCGTCGCTTGCGGGCGCCGCCAGCGCGGGTCCCGTCAACAGCATTGCCGCCAGAGCAAAAGCCTTCATGCATCCCCCTGCCCGCCACTGCCGGGCGGTTCGTGGGCCAAGCCTAGCAGGGCGGCAGGGCAAAAAAAGGCCGGTGACGGCTTTCGCCGCACCGGCCGGAGCGCACGCAACAGAAACGAAGCGGCCGGCGCCCCAAGGGGATCAGAGCGCCGGCCGTTCCGGTCACAGATTGGCGCGGACGCCAATCGTGAAGTAGCGGCCCATGATGTCCTGGCCCGGAGGCGCAGGATAATCGAGACCGATATTCGAGCCGGTCGGATACAGGTCCGGACGCGAATTAATCAGGTTCTGGACAGTGAAGTAGGTGGTCATCGTTCCGCCCATCGACTCGAAATCCTTGGCGATGTTCAGGTCGACCACGTTCCACGACCGGACGTGCGGCTTGACCCAGTTGTTGGTGGTGGGCGTGATCGGGCCGCCGACGCGGCTGAAGCCGCTCAGCCAGCGGTCCTGCAGGCCGACCGTCCAGTCGTTGTAGCTATAGGTCAGGAAGGCGGTGAAGCGGGTCTTGGAGCCTGTGGTGAGCGTCTTGGGTGCACCGGGGAACAGAACCGATTGCAAAACCGGCTGGTAGGTCGCCAGAGCGCGCGCCGACCAGGAACCGTTCCAGCCCTCCACGATGTCGGCCATCGCGAAGGAATAGTTGGTTTCCAGGTCGAAGCCTTCGGTCTGAACCGATGCAGTATTGAGGTTCAGGTTGGCGATGTTGGTGGCATAGTTGGCCGCCGTACGATCGCTGAACGGCAGCGGGCGGGTATACAGCGAGCAATAGATCGCCGTTCCGTTCGAGGCTTCACACAGCGACTGGACCGACGTGTTGGAAGCCGTGATCTGGCCGATCGCGTTCTTCATGCTGAGACGGAAATAATCCAGCGACACGGTCAGACCGGGAATGGAATCCGGCGTCCACACCGCGCCCACTGTGTAGGTGCGCGACACTTCCGGCGTCAGCCTGGGATTGCCCGACGTGGTGATGAAGGCGGTGCTGTTGACCGGCGGTGCCAGATGGTTGTCGGTGAAACCGCCCACCGCCACCTGCGCCGGCTGGAACAGGTCGTTCAGCGTTGGCGCACGGATGTCGATCGAGGTCGTGCCGCGGAAGCGCAGGGAATCGATCACGTTCCAGTCGAAACCGATCTTCCAGGTCTGCACCGCACCGCTCGTCGAGTAGTCGGTGTAGCGGCCGGCGAGATTGAGATCGAAGCTCTGCACCAGCGGCATGTTGCGCAACAACGGAACGTCGCCTTCCAGCGCCACTTCCCAGACATTGTTGGACGCCGCGACCGGCGCCAGCACGGGCTGGGCGTAAAGCGGCAACAGCGACGAGCAGAGGCGCAGGCCCGTGCAATTCACCGTGGTGATGGGCGCATTGGTGACGACGGCATAATCGTTCCAGCGGGTTTCCGCCGACAACGCGGCCCGGATCGGACCGGCCCAGCCTTCGAACACTTCGCCCGCGATGCTGCCGCCCAGATTGTCCAGCACGTTGGTGGCGCGGAAGGTCGTGTCCTCGGCAAAGTAGTTGAACGCCGAACGGGTCACGGCCGTGGGGCCAAAGGGATTGACCGGTACGCAGTCGGCATAGGCGGCCGCCGTCGCTGCCTGGGTGGCGGCATAGCAAACCACGTTGCCGGCGGCATTCAGCACGGCGTCGGATGCGGCATAGAGCTTCTGGTAGTTCTGGTTGTTGATCAGGTCCACCGCCAGCCGGTTCTCGCCGTGGGTGTAGAACAGGTTCCAGTTGAAGCGCCCGCCCATCATCGAACCGTCCACGCCGGCATGTATGCTGAGCAGGCGGTTGACGTTGATGTCGCCGTTGTTTTCGGTCTGGCCCAGGCCTTCCAGGAACTCGCCCAGCTGGAAGGTATTGCCGGGCTGGACGGCGGGGTTGGCGGCCGCATTCTGCACCGGGTTGGTGCCGTTGTTGCCAAGCTGTGTCTGCACCGCGGCGGAAAGGAACGGATTGTTCTTGTAGAACAGGTCCGCCTGGCCCGCGCCCGGCGTCAGCTTCATCGGGAAGTGCCAGCCATAGGAATAGGCTTCCGAGCCCGACGCCTGGACATAGGCGGTGGTGGTGTCGTCCAGGTCATAGCTGAAGCGGCCGAAGATGGCGCCCTGGCGATAGGCATCCTGGGCGGTACCATAGGGCGAATAGGCGCCGTCGCCGCCGGAATTCTGGTTGGCCGTGCCGCCGGTCACGTTACCATTGGCGTCACGCGCACCCGCGACGCCGGGATTGTACGGCCCCAGCACGCCATTGGTGATGAACTGCTGCTGGTTCGCCAGCGGACAGGCGGGTACGCACCCCTGCACCAGGCCGCCGAAAGTCGAGTTGGGACGGCGGCCGTCGGGGATGAAGGCGAAGGGATTGGCAACGGTGCCGGCGCCGACCTGGGCATAGAAGGTCGGGCCATAAGGGCGGTCCACGACATTGAAGCCATCGCGATGGCGATATTCGACCGAGCCTTCGATGTGGCCGCGGCCACCGAACAGCGACCGGCCGCCAGCGGCGCCGAACTTGTAGCCGAACGCATCGCCATAGTTGGAAATGCCGGTATTGGCATCGACCTTCACGCCCTCGAACTTCTTGTTCAGGACGAAGTTCACCACGCCGGTCACGGCGTCGGAGCCATAGACGGCCGAGGCACCGCCGGTGACCACGTCAATGCGTGACACCAGCATCTGCGGCAGGGAGTCGATGTCGACCGTGCCGTTGGCGTTGGAGGGCGGCGCGCGATGGCCGTCCAGCAGGATCAGGGTGCGCTGCGAACCAAAGTTGCGCAAATTCAGCACGTTGGACGCGAGGTTCGACGTGCCGTCACCGGCGCGGCCGATGGTCTGGGAGCCCTGGAAGATCGGCAGCTTGTTCAAGCCGTCCGGAATGTTGGTGGGGGTGGTGGCCTCCAACTGTGCGGTCGAGACGATGGTGATGGGCGTCGGCGAATTGGCGGCATCGGAAATAACGCGCGAACCGGTAACGGTCACCGACTCCACGCCGGTACCCTGGGCTGCCGCCACAGTCGGCAGCGCCATCATGGCCACGCCGCAGGCGAGCCAGTGCTTGATCTTCAAGGCCATTGTTTCCCCCTCAGGAACGTTTCACAGCCCCCTCTATGGGGGTCTTCCGGGTGCTAGACGGGGATGGCCCGGCGCTTCCGCCATAGTCGGGCGAGATATTTTTCAGGATTTTGACAGTGCGCCCGCGAGCACGGCCTAAAGATTGGCGCGCAGGCCGACGGTGAAGTAGCGGCCAATGATGTCCTGGCCGGGCGCGACAGGATAGTTCAGCCCGATATTGGTCATGGATGGCACCAGATCGGGCCGGGCGTTGACCAGGTTCTGGATCACCAGATAGGCCGACATCGGCGTGTCGGCGGCGACGAAACCGCGCTCCAGGTTCAAGTCCAGCACGTTGAACGAGCGCACATGCGGATTGAGCCAGACCTGTCCCGCCTGTGTGACTTGGCTGAAGCCCGACAGCCAGCGATCCTGGAGGCCCAGGCTCCAATCGTCCCTGGTATAGGCCAGGAAAATCGTGAAGCGGGTTTTGGGACCGTTGGACGCCCCGATGCCAGACACGCGCACGATGGGTGCGCCGGGAAACGTCACCGACTGCAGCACCGGCTGATAGGTGCCCAGCGCGCGCAGAACCCAGGCGCCTTGCCAGCCTTCAACCACATCGGACATGGCGAAACGGTAGTTGGTTTCCAGGTCAAATCCTTCGGTCTGGACGGATGCGGTGTTCAGGTTGAGCGTGAAAATCCGGCTGGGATAGTTGGCGGGAGAGACGTCACTGAACGGCAAGGGCCGCTGGTACAGCGCGCAATAGGGCGAGGTGCCGCCGGAGCTTTCGCACAGTCCCTGCACCGTGAAGTTGGTGGCCTGGATCTGGCTGATCGCGTTCTTCATGTGGATGCGGAAATAGTCCAGCGAAGCCGAGAATCCCGGCACTGTCGAAGACGTCCAGACCGCGCCCATCGTATAGGTGCGCGAGATTTCGGGGGTCAGGGCGGCGTTGCCCTGGGTGACATTGAAGGCGGTACTGTTGATGGCGGTATGAATATCGCTGAAACCGATCACGCCTACCTGTGCAGGCTGGTACAGGTCGTTAAGGGTAGGCGCGCGAATGTCGATCGAGGTGGTGCCGCGGAAACGGAATTCATCCGTGACGTTCCAGTCCATGCCGATCTTCCAGGTCTGGACCGCCCCGGACGTGCTGTAGTCGGTGAAGCGTCCTGCGAGGTTGACGTCCAGGCTGCGCGCCAGCGGCATATCTTTCAGCAACGGCACCACGGCCTCCGCGGCGATTTCCCACACGCTGTTGCTCGCATGGACCGGCGCGACGACAGGCTGGGCGTAAAGCGGCAAGGCCGAGCTGCAGATACGCAAGCCTGTGCAATCCACCGTCGCGATCGGCGCGTTGGTGGTCACACCATAATCATTCCAGCGCGCCTCTCCCGACAGCGCCACGTTGACGGGTCCTGCCCATGTGTCGAATACGCGGCCGGACAGGCTGCCGCCCAGATTGTCCAGGACGTTTGTCTGGTGAAACAGCGTGCTCTCGGCGAAATAGTCCCAGGCGCTGCGAGTCAGCGCCGTCGGGCCAAAGGGATTGATCGGCACGCAATCGCGATACTGGGAAGCCGTGGCGGCCTGGGTCGCGGCATAGCATTGGATGATGCCGCCCGCCCCTACCACCGCATCCGAAGCCGCGAACAGCTTCTGGTAGTTCTGGTTGTTGACCAGATCCACCGCCAACCGGTTCTCGCCATGGGTGTAGAACAGGTCCCAGGCTGCGCGTCCCGCAAACAGTGTGCCGTCGATACCGGCCTGCACGCTCAGCAGGCGATTGACGTTGGTGGCGCCATTGGTCTCGCTCTGGCCCATGCCGACAAGGAATTCGCCCAGCTGAAAGGTGTTGCTCGCATCGCTCAGACCATTGTTGCCGAGCTGCGCCTGCACCGCCGGCGACAGGAACGGATTGTTCTTGAAGAACGTGCTCGCCTGGCCAGCGCCCGGAGTCAGCTTCATCGGAAAATGCCATCCGGTGGAAAACGCTTCCGACGCCGAACCCTGGATGTAAAAGCTGGTGTCGCCGTTGACATCATAGCTGAAGCGCGCAAAGGCCGATCCTTGGCGGTAAGCATCCTGTGCGGTGCCGTAGGGGGAGTAGGCCCCATCACCGCCGGAGTTCAGGTTGCCGGTGCCCGCGGTGGGATTGCCGTTCGCATCGCGCGCGCCCGCGATCCCGGGATCGAACGGCGCCAGTACGCCATTGCTGATGAACTGCAGACCCGCCGCGGGACAGGGTGCCACGCAATTGTTGATCACGCCGCCGAAGGACGAATTGGGTCGCCGTCCGTTGGGAATATAGGTGAAGGGGTTGGCGGCCGTACCCGCGCCGACTTCGGAATATAGCGAGCGGCCATAGGGCCGGGAAAATCCGTCAAAACCATCCTGGCGCAGATATTCCAGCGAGCCTTCAACATGGCCGCGCCCGCCGAACAGCGGCGAGCCCCCCACGGCGCCCAGCTTGTAGCTCGCCGCGTCGCCATAATTGGAAATCCCGGCATTGGCTTCCAGCCTGAGCCCGGTGAACTTGCGCTCGAGCACGAAGTTGACCACGCCGGTCACCGCATCCGAACCATAGACCGCGCCGGCGCCGCCGGTGACGATATCGACGCGCGACACCAGAAGCTGCGGCAGAGAATCGATATCCACCGTGCCGTCGGCATTGGACGGCGTGGCGCGATGGCCGTCCAGCAACACCAAAGTCCGCTGCACACCGTAGTTGCGCAGGTTCAGCACATTGCTGGCCAGGTTGGTCGTGCCGTCGCCGGCGCGGCGTATCTGCTGCGAACCCTGGAAGATGGGCAGCTTGTTCAAGCCATCGGGCAGGTTGGTGGGGGTGGTGGCGCGGATCTGCTCGGCCGCCACCATGGTCAGGGGCGTGGGCGAATTCGCGGCGTCGGATATAACGCGACTGCCGGTGACGACGACGGATTCCGACGGCGGCGGTCCCACCTCGTCATTCGCCGCATCGATGACAGTGGGCAGCGCGACCGCGCGGCGCAGCACGATGGTGGCGCCGTCGTTGCTGGCGACTTCAAGTCCGGTCCCGACCAGGAGACTCTCGAGCGCCACGTCCAGCGCCATGCGCCCGGCAACTGCGGGCGTCTTGATGCCGTGCAGCTGGCTGACAGGCGCAATGATCTGGATATTTTCCTGGCGGGCGAATTCCGGGATCGACCTGGCCGCCTCCTCGGAAGGTATGTTTATGTCACGCAGGTCTGCGGCTTTGACAGCGCTGGGCAGCGCGGCAATCGCAACGCCGCAGGCAAGCCAGACCTTGCGCTTCGAACCCATGCTCCCCCTGAAAATTCTATCGGCCTTCTTGTCCGCGAAGGCTCGGCGCTTTCGACCAGGGCACGCAAAACCCGAACGTCCGAAAGCCTGTACGCGCGTGCACGGCTAGCGGGTCAGTCGCACCTCCCCTTCGCCGACATCGGCGCGCGCGTTCAGGCTGATGGCGATGGTCTTGGCGAAGCCCACCGGATCGGTTGCCTTGAACAGGCCGGCAATTTCCTCGCGCGCCAGGGCCGGGTCCGCCACCACGATCCGCGTGTCGCTGTAGCGGGAAAATTCCGCCGCAGCCTGGGCCAGGGTTTCACCCTCGAACGCGATCTGCCCACTCTGCCAGGCCATCTGGCGATGCACCTGCGCCACCGGCATGGCGCGCGCCACGATCTGGCCCGTGCTGGCGCCGCCGGCTTCCGCCATGTCGTTGGCGGTGATGCGCACCGGCGCCAGGCCGGCCGCAGGCTTGAACACTTCCACAATGCCTTCGCGCACCAGCACCTGCACCGGCGCGGTTTCCAGATGACGCACCGTGAAGCTGGTGCCTACCACCCGCACATTGGTGTCGCCGGCCGCAACCACAAACGGGCGTGCCTTGTTCTTGGCCACATCGAACAGCGCCTCGCCGCGGATCAACTCCACCGAGCGCTGCGCGTCCGTGTAACTGACGGCAATTTCAGATGCCGTATTCAGCGTCACCACCGAACCATCCTTCAGCGCGATGACCTTGGTCTCGCCCTTGCCGGTGGAGAAATGCCCGCGACGGCTCAGAACCTGCCAGGTTCCCACCACCCCGATCAAGGCAGTGGCCGCGATAGCGCCGCCCAGCCGCATGGCATGGCGGCGGGTGCGCGGCTCGGCGGCTATGAAATTGTCGGGATTGAAATCCGGACCCAGCGCGCGGGCACGTTCGGTCGACAAAGCCAGGGCGCGCATCCGGCAATAGGCGCCGGCGGCACGCACGTCACCGGCAAGCCAGGCGTTGAACGCCTGGTCTTCCGCGGGCGCCAACGGGCCGCGGTCGATCCGGGCGGCCCAGTCGGCCGCCTCGGCGTCGATTTCACTTGCGGTCTTTGCTGGCATCTAACGTCCGGAAATGGGGGGGCTTGGGACTAGACGGATGGGAGGGATCCTTTCCGCCAACCCAGTCCAGCATCAAAAGGAACCCGCGGCTCATGTGCTTTTCCACGGTGCTTTCGGCAATGCCCATGCGCTCGGCGACTTCGCGTTGGGAAAGGCCATAAACCCGGCGCAAGGTAAAGACTTCCCGCACCCGGCCTGGCAGCTTGGCGATCATCTTGGCCAATTGCTGCAACTCGTCGCGGTCAATGACCTGCCGTTCGGGCGAAGGCTCGTCGCTGACCACTTCCAGATAATCGAAGTTGGGGGCCTGGGAGATGGAAACCACCTTCATCCGGCGCAGGTGGTCGATCACCACGGAACCCGCGACCTGGAAGGCATAGCTGCGCGCATCATGCACATGGGCCACGCTGTCCGCCGCCACCAGCCGGGTATAGGTTTCCTGGATTATGTCATCGACGTCGAGGCCGCCGAGGCTTTTGCGCCTGAGCCAGGCACGCAATGCCGGCTCATGTGGCAACACATGCCGCCCCAGCCATAGCGCGCGTTCGTCCGAGACCCCCGACATGGGGGCATCTAAGGGCGCGGTACCGCGATTGGCAAGCAGCACATCAACACCGATCGAGCCCTAATATTAAAGTATGGAGGCACGTTCAGATCCAGATACTGCACGCCCCCTCACTGGCTTTCCGCAGCGCAATCAATCGCTTACTTGAAAGCCCATTGCCCCACGGGCCGGCCCGCGCTATCAGCAGCGCGCATCCACCGACGGAGCCCGACCTTGAAGATGTCCTTTCGCTGGTTCGGCGACAGCGATCCCGTTCCCCTGCAGTACATCCGCCAGATTCCGGGCATGCATGGCATCGTTTCGGCGGTCTATGACGTGGCGGTTGGCGAGGTCTGGCCGGTCGGAAAAATCCAGGCGTTGAAGAACAAGGTGGAAGCCAATGGCCTGGCGCTGGATGTGATTGAATCGGTGCCCGTCCATGAAGACATTAAGCTGGGCAAGCCCAGCCGCGACCGGCTGATCGCGAACTATCAGCAGACCATCCGCAACCTGGGCGCCTGCGGGATCAAGGTGATCTGCTACAATTTCATGCCGGTGTTCGACTGGACCCGCACGTCGCTCGCCAAGACCCTGTCCGATGGTTCGACCACCCTGACCTTCAGCACGGAAGAGGTCGATGCGATCGATGTCAGCAAGGGAATCTCCCTGCCCGGCTGGGACTCCAGTTACAAGCCCGACGAATTGAAGACGCTGCTGGCGGAATATGCCAACATCGATGCCGAGAAACTGTGGTCGCATCTGGACTATTTCCTGAAGGCCATCGTGCCGGTGGCCGAGGAAAGCGGTCTGCGCATGGCGATCCATCCCGATGATCCGCCGCGACCGATCTTCGGCCTGCCTCGCATCGTCAAGGATCGCGATGACCTGGCGCGCCTGCTCAAGATCGTCGACAGCCCCGCCAACGGATTGACGCTGTGCTCCGGCTCGCTAGGCGCAGGTCCGCAGAACAATGTCGAGGCGCTGGTGCGCGAATTCGGCGGCCAGGGCCGCATCCACTTCGCGCATCTGCGCAACGTGAAGGTCAACGAGGCCGGCGACTTCGAGGAAACTGCGCACAAATCCGATTGCGGCTCGCTGGACATGGCCGCGATCGTCAAGGCGTATCGCGATGTCGGCTTCGAAGGCTATGTGCGTCCCGACCATGGCCGCATGATCTGGGGCGAAACCGGCAAGCCCGGTTACGGCCTTTATGACCGTGCGCTGGGCGCTGTCTATCTGAACGGGTTGTGGGAAGCGGTGCAGAAGTTCGCCTGACGCAACGCGTCAGGGCTGCAGCGGATTTTCCGGCCAGTTGTGCCGGGGATAGCGGCCACGCATGTCGCGGCGTGCATCGGCCCAGGCGCCACGCCAGAAACCGGCGATGTCGGCGGTCAGTGCAATCGGCCGTCCCGCCGGTGACAGCAGCGCGAGCCTGAGCGGTACGCGCCCACCGGCAAGCTTGGGTGTTTCTGCAAGACCGTAGAAGTGTTGCGCCCGCGCCGATGCAATCGGCACGGGCTGGGTGTAATCCACCGCGGCGCGGCCGCCGGGCAATGACAGGTGCGTCGGCAACTCCTTGTCGAGGCGGCTTTTGAGCGACCACTCCAACCGGTCCAGCAAAATGGCGGCCAGATCGAGCGCGGCGAGATCGGACAGCCGCGTCAAGCCGTGCAGGTGCGGGCCCAGCCAGTCCGCGACGCTTGCGATCAGGCTTTCGTCATCCGATGCCGGCCAGGTTTCGGCGTCCAGGCCATGCATGAGCTTCAACCGCGCCTGCAGATTGCGTGACGGCTCATCCCACGGAAGGTGCGAAGGATCGGATCGCACGGCCTCCAGCAAGGCTGCGGCGGCATCCGCAGCATCAGGCGGGGCGGCACGTTCTTCCAGCACCAGCGCGCCCAGCCGCTTGCGGCGACGCGCCAGGATGCTGCCGGAAACGGGATCGATACTGGTTTCCACACTTTCCTTGATCTGCGCGGTCAGCGAGGCGGGCAATGCCGCGATGTCCAGTGCCGCCGCCATGCGGATCATCGGCGACATCTTCATTTCAAGTGAAGCCACCGCCAGGAAGCTTGCCTTCGCCAACGGATCAGTCACGGCGAGCTTCGCGCCGCCGCCACCCGAAAGCCGGAAGCTGCCGGGCTCGTTACGACGCTGCGCCAGCCGATCGGGAAACGCTGCGGCGATCAGCGGTGCGGGATCGCCGGTGGCCACCTGGTCGCGCCCGATGCCCAGCCGCGCGCGATACTGCTTTGCCGCCTGGCGAATGGTGTTGACCGCATTGCGGTCGACACCCGCCACGGTGGAGGGATCACCGAGCGCTTCCAGCCGGGTTGTGATATCGGCAGGCACGTCCTGTCCACGCAGCGGATCGCGCGCTTCCAGAAGCGCGGCGATATCGCAGGCCCGCGCGGCCTGACCCTTGTTATCCGCTGCCAGCATCATGGCGGACAGGCGCGGATGCGCGCCCAGCCGGCTCATCTTTTCACCCAGCGGTGTGATGACCCCTGCCTCATCCATCGCGCCCAGCTCTACCAGCAATTCCCGCGCGGCGGACAACGGACCCTCCGGCGGCGCATCGGGAAAGGCGAGCTTGTCGGGTGGGGTGCCCCAAGCCGCGCAATCCAGCGCCAGACCAGACAATTCCGCTTCCAGGATTTCCGGCCGGTCATAGGGGCGCAATCCGCGTTGCGCGGCTTCGGTCCAAAGCCGCACGGCAAGCCCGGGCGCCTCGCGGCCCGCGCGACCCGACCGCTGGTCCGCCGCCGCGCGGCTGACACGCTCCGTTGCCAGCCGCGTCAGCCCGCTCGCGGCATCAAAACGCGGGCTGCGGCGGAAGCCGCCATCGATGACAATGCGCACACCAGGCACCGTGAGGGAGGTTTCGGCAATCGCGGTCGCCAGAACCACGCGCCGGCCTTCAGCGGGGCGCAGCGCCAGGTCCTGCGCCGCCGGCGGCAGGTCGCCATGCAGCGGCAATACCGTGGCGTCCAGCCCCTCAAGCGCCGCTTCCGTGCGACGGATTTCCCCCATGCCCGGCAGGAAGGCCAGCACATCCCCCGGCACATCGGCGAGCGCCGCGCGGATGGCACGCGCCATCGCTTCCGGCAGATCGCGCGGGTCTTTCAGATCGCGCGCGGCATGGCGAACCGCAACCGGATGCATGCGTCCGGCACTTTCCACGATGGGCGCGTTCATGATGGCGGACAGCCGCGCGCCATCCAGGGTCGCCGACATCGCCAACAGCCGCAGATCGGGCCGCAACATCGCCTGGGCATCGAGACACAGCGCCAATGCCAAATCGGCTTCCAGCGACCGCTCATGGATTTCATCCAGGATGACGGTAGAGACTCCATCCAGACCCGGATCACCCAGCAGGCGGCGCACCAGGAGGCCTGTCGTCACCACCTCGATCCGCGTCGCGGCAGAGACTGCACTCTCCAGCCGGGTGCGAAAGCCCACCGTCTGGCCGACTTTCTCTCCGATCAGGCTCGCCATGCGCGTTGCGGCGGCGCGCGCGGCCAGGCGGCGCGGCTCCAGCATCAGGATGCGGCCCTGGCTCATCGGCGCCGCACCCAGCAGCGCCAGCGGCACGCTGGTGGTCTTGCCCGCGCCAGGCGGGGCGACCAGTACCGCGTTGGGCTGGCCGCCCAACACCTCCAGCAGGCGCGGCAGGCACTCCGCCACCGGCAGATCGGGCATGATGAAATCGGCCAACGGCATCGTCCGAAAATGATTGGTGGGCCCGCCAGGACTCGAACCTGGGACCTAACCGTTATGAGCGGTCAGCTCTAACCAACTGAGCTACAGGCCCTTCCGGGGTTGGGGTATAACAGGATTTCGGGGGGTGCCAATGCCCCGCTTTTGCCCTTCTTGCCCGCCACTCTGGCCCGCGGATGGGTCCGCTTTCGAAAGAGATTTCCGATGAAAAATTCCCTGATTCCCGCCCTGGCTTTCGCGGTTTTGCTGTCGCCCGCGGCGCTGGCCCAGGAACCGCGCACCATCGCCATGAACGGCCATGGCGAGGTCAAGGGCGCGCCCGACCAGGTACAGGTCAATGCCGGCGTCACCACCCAGGCTGTCACGGCCGCGGCCGCACTGTCGGCCAATACCGCGCGCATGAAGGCGGTGTTCGCCGCCATCCAGAAGCTGGGCGTGCCGGAGAAGAATATCCGCACCATCAATTTCTCGGTCTCGCCGCAATACAACAATCCGCGCGACGGCCAGGCGATGCAGCTGACCGGCTATCAAGTAAACAATGAAGTATCGGTGCTGCTGAGCGATGTCGCCAAGCTGGGCGGAGCGCTGGACGCGCTGGTTTCCGCAGGCGCCAACCAGATGAACGGCATCAGTTTCACCATCAAGGATGACGATGCGCTGCTGGCCGATGCGCGCGCCCAGGCCATCGCGGATGCACGTACCCGCGCGCAAACCTATGCCAAGGCCGCCGGCCTGACCCTGGGTCCCATCCAGTCGATCAGCGAAGGCGGCGGCGAAGGCCCGCGCCCGGTTTATAAAGTCATGGCGATGGCCGCCCGCGCACCCGTTCCGGTTGCGGCCGGCGAACAGAGCGTCACCGCCGATGTGTCGGTGGTGTGGGAAATCCATTGAAGCTGTCTATATCAGCCCCATGAGCAATCCGTTTTTCGAAGACTGGACCGCACCCTTCGGCGCCCCGCCGCTGGACAGGATCACGCCGGAGCATTTCCGTCCCGCCTATGACCGGGCACTGGCGGAACACACCGCCGAGATCGTGCAAATCGCGGAAAATCCGGACGCGCCCAGCTTCGAAAATGTCATCGTGGCGCTGGAGAAAAGCGGGCGCCTGCTGACGCGGGTGGATGCCGTGTTCGGCAATCTCACCTCGTCGGCGACCAACGAGGCGTTGCAGGAAATCGAGCTGGAGATGGCGCCGCGCCTGTCGGCGCATTGGAGCGCCATCTCCATGCATCCGGTCCTGTTCGCCCGGCTGGATGCGGTGTTCCAGCAGCGCGCCTCGCTCAACCTCGACAATGAAAGCCTGAAGGTTCTCGAGCGCTATCACCTGGACTTCGTGCGCGCCGGCGCACAGTTGAAGGGTGAAGCACGCGACCGGCTGGCGGCCATCGGCCAGCGCCTGGCGGTGCTGGGCGCGCAGTTCAGCCAGAACGTGCTGGGCGACGAGGAAGACTGGACCCTGCCGCTGACGCAAGACCAGATGGCGGGCGTACCGGTTTCAATCCGCGATGCCACCGCCGCGACCGCGCGGGAACTGAAAGTGGATGCGCCGTTTGCGGTCACCCTGTCACGCTCCAGCGTCGAGCCTATGTTGCAATATGCCGACGACCGCGACCTGCGCGAGAAGCTGTACCGGGCCTGGACCGCGCGTGGCGACAACCGGAACGACCGCAACAATCGCGCGGTGATGACCGAGATGCTGGAATTGCGCGCCGAACGCGCCAACCTGCTGGGCTATGAAAACTTCGCCCAATTCAAGTTGGCCGACAGTATGGCAGGCACACCCGCCAAGGCACGCGCGCTTCTGGAAGAGGTGTGGGAGCCCGCGCGCAAGCGCGCCTTCCAGGAACGCGACGCGCTGCAGGCGCTGATTTCGCGCGAAGGCAACAACTTCCGCCTGGCGCCATGGGACTGGCGCTATTACGCCGAAAAACTGCGCCGCGAGCAGTATGATTTCGACGAGGCGCAGCTGAAGCCGTATTTCCAGCTGCAGAACCTGATCGAGGCATCTTTCCATACCGCCAACAGGCTGTTCGGACTGTCGTTTCGCGAACGCAGCGACATGCCGGTCTATCATCCCGATGTGCGGGTGTGGGAGGTGATCAAGGACGATGCCGTGATCGGGCTGTTCTATGGCGATTACTTCGCCCGTCCCGGCAAGCAGGGCGGCGCCTGGATGTCCAGCTTCCGTGACCAGGAACTCGTCAACGGCGATGTCCTGCCGATCATCATCAACAACTGCAATTTCAACAAGAGCGACCCCTGCCTGTTGTCGTTCGACGATTGCGTCACCCTGTTCCACGAATTCGGCCATGCCCTGCACGGCCTGTTGAGCCAGGTGCATTTCCCGCGCCTGTCGGGCACCAATGTGGCGCGCGATTTCGTAGAGCTGCCGTCACAGCTTTATGAGCACTGGCTGGAAGAGCCGGAAGTGCTGACCCGCTTTGCCCGCCACCACCAGACCGGCGAGGCCATTCCGAAAGACCTGCTCGACAAGCTGCTGCGCGCGCGCAACTACGGCCAGGGCTTCGCTACGGTGGAATTCCTGGCGTCGGCGCTGGTGGACATGGATTTCCACACCCAGGTGCCGCCGGCTGATCCGCTGGAAGCGCAGGCGCAGACCCTGGCGCGCATCGGCATGCCCGAGGAAATTGCGCCGCGTCACGCCGCGCCGCACTTCACCCATGTCTTCGGCGGCGATGGCTATAGCGCGGGCTATTACGCTTATCTGTGGTCGGAAGTGCTGGATGCCGATGGCTTCAAGGCGTTTGAAGAGGCACATAACCCTTTCGATCCCGCGACCGCACACCGGCTCTACAAGTTCATCTATTCATCCGGGGGCACGCGCGATTTCGCCACGGCCTATCGCGCCTTCCGCGGGCGCGATCCGCATGTCGAAGCCTTGCTGGAAGGACGCGGACTGACCGCAGCTTAGTTCTCGGCGACCTGGCGAGAGGGGCCCGACGGCTCCAGGGTGCGGTCCACGACATGGATGATGCCGTTCTTGTCGCGCACGTCATAAATCGCGATGTCGGCGGTGTTGCCGCGCTCATCCATCACCACGATATTGGTCGGGCCGTTCATGCGCGCCGTCAGCGTGCCGCCTTCGGCGGTACGCAGCTTGGCTTCGCCGCCGGCTTCGTTGATCAGGCGCAGCAGGGCTGCGCTGTCATACTTGCCCGGCACGATCAGATAGCTCATGCGACGCGCCAGGTTCGACTTGGCCTGCTGGCCGGCCGCGGCCATCGCCGCGTTGGTGGGCGCGAAGACGGTGAACTGGCCATTGGCCTTCAGCGCGCCGGCGACGCCGGAATCCTTCATCGCCGCCACCAGCTGACTATGCATCGGCGAGGACGCCATGTTCGACATGATGTCGCGATCGGGCATCATCGCCTGGCCGCCGATCATCGGGTTCATCACGTCGGAGCCCAGATCGGTCGCGGGGCGGGGGTCACTGCCGGAAACCGCGCCCAGCGCGCCACCGATGGCCATGGCGGCGCCGGCGGCAAATCCTGCAATCGCTGCATGTTTCATGGGGAACACCCGAAACCCTCTGACTTCAGGGGTCTTAACGTCCGGGGGCGCGGCTTCGTTCCGGGTCCGTTAATGGGATTCCAGCGCCTCGCGCTCCATCTCCAGCGCCAGCCAGCGTTCCTCGTCAGCGTCCTTTTGTGCCCGGATTTGCGCCAGTTCCGCCGATACCGCGTCGAAGCGCCTGGGATCGCGGCCATACAGTTTGGGATCGGCGAGTTCCTGCTCCAACCGCGCAATCGCCACGTCCGCCGCTGCTATTTTTTCGGGCAGGATTTTCAGCGCATGCGCGTCGGCGAACTTCATCTTGGCCGTTGCCGGCGCCCGGGTACGGCTGTCTTCCGACTTTTCAGGCCTGGCTTTCTTGACGTCTTCCCGGACGGGAACCTTTTCACCCCGCTGGACCAGCATGTCGCTGTAGCCACCGGAATATTCGGTAAAGCGGCCATCGCCTTCCGCCAGGATGATCGAGGTCGCCACCCGGTCCAGAAAATCGCGGTCATGGCTGACCAGAAGCGCGGTGCCGGGATAATCGGCGATCACTTCTTCCAGCAGGTCGAGCGTTTCCAGATCCAGGTCGTTGGTCGGTTCGTCCAGCACCAGGAAGTTCGAGGGCTGGGCGAACAGCTTGGCCAGCAGCAATCGCGCCCGCTCGCCGCCCGACAGCACCTTTACCGGGGTGCGCGCCTGCTGCGGCGTGAATAGGAAGTCCTGCAGGTAATTCATCACATGGCGCGGCTTGCCGGCCACCATCACGGTTTCGCCCGCGCCATCGGTGACGGCATCGGCCAGCGACTGGTCGGGGTACAGCTTGCTGCGCGACTGGTCGAGCTGCGCCATCAAGAGTCCCTGCCCCAGCTTGACGTTGCCGCGCTGGGGTGTGAGCTGCCCGATCAGCAGCTTCAGCAAAGTCGTCTTGCCAACGCCATTGGGGCCGACCAGCGCGATGCGGTCGCCGCGGTGAATGCGCAGCGAGAAATCGCGTACAATCTCGCGATCGCTGCCGTCATAGGCAAAGCCCAGCCCTTTGGCGTCGATCACCTTGGTGCCGCTGCCCGAACCTTCGGCCGCTTCCATCTTCACCGTGCCCAGGCTGCGCACCTGCTCGCGCCGCTCGGTACGCATGCCGCGCAGGCGTTCCAGGCGGCCGACATTGCGCTTGCGCCGCGCGGTCACGCCATAGCGCAGCCAATGCTCTTCCTCGGCGATGCGGCGCTCCAGCTTGTGGCGCTCCAGCTCTTCCTGGGCCAGCATTTCGTCGCGCCACGCTTCAAAGCTGGCGAAGCTTTTTTCCAGCCGGTGCGTCTGGCCGCGATCCAGCCACACGGTGGTGCGCGACAGGTTTTCCAGAAAGCGGCGGTCATGGCTGATCAGCACCAGCGCCCCGCGCGATGCCTTCAGTTCACCTTCCAGCCATTCGATCGCGCCCACGTCCAGATGGTTGGTGGGCTCGTCCAGCAGCAGGATGTCGGGCCTGGGCGCCAGCGCGCGGGCCAGCGCCGCACGGCGCGCCTCGCCACCCGAAAGGGTCGCGGGATTTTCCGTCCCCTCCAGACCCAGGTTGCCCAGCAGGTAATAAGCACGATTGGGATCTTCGGCCGGGTTCAGCCCCGCCTCGACATAGTCGCGGGTTGTGGCGAAGCCGGCCAGACTCGGCTCCTGCTCAAGGTAGCGGATGGTGGCGCCGGGCTGGGCAAAGCGGGTGCCGCTGTCGGCCTCGCTGAGGCCGGCGGCGATCTTGAGCAGAGTGGATTTGCCCGAGCCGTTGCGTCCCACCAGGCAGACGCGGTCGCCCAGTTCGACCGACAACTCCGCGCCGTCCAGCAGTCTTTGGCCGCCGAAGGCAACGGTGATGTCTTTCAGATGCAATACGGGCGCCATGGCCGGCTATGTGCGCGGCCACAGCGCCCGGATCAAGGCTTATTTCGTGGCGACGGCCATCGCACCCGGGCGGGATTCAAACGTCAGCCGCAGTTCGGGCTTTTCCACCGCCGCCTTGCCGTCAAAGTCATAGGTGCGGATGTCGCGCTCGACCGAGCATTGCACCAGAAGCCGCTTGCCATCGGCGGTCCACACCGCGCCCTGGCAGGCATGGCCCAACTGGGTGTCGCTCACATGCTCAAGCTTGCCCTTGGCGATGTCGAAGATCACCAGCTTGCCGAAAACGCTGTCGTAATTCTTGGCATTGCGCACCGTGGCCGAACCATTGCCCACCACGATTGCGGCGAACTTGCCGTCGGGCGAGATTGCAACATGCTCGGGCAGCGCGCCCACCTCCTGCACATCGATCAGCTTGCCGCTGCGCGTGTCCAGCATGACGGTGGCGCCCTTGTCGGTCTTGTCCTTCACGCCGCCGAAATCGTTGATGATCAGGATGCGCCCATCGGCGGTCAGCGCGCCGCCATCGGGCTGCACGCCCACGTCATAGTCGGCCACGCGCGACAAGGCGCTGCCCTTGATCGCCAGTTTGGTCGCCTTGCCGTCGCCAAAGCGCAGCGCCCAGGCCGTCTTGCCGTCACGGGCGATGAACACCGCGCGCGGTTCGGCCTTGGCGTCCAGCTTGACCTGGCTGCCCTGGGTCAGATTGCGATCCTTGATGGTGAACAGCGTGATGCTGTCGTCGCCCACGCCGGTCACCAGCGCGATGTCGCCTTTGTGACTGATCGCCACGGCGGTCGCGCCGGCTCCGGCTTCCACCGTCTGCAGGATTTTGGGTTTGGTGGGATCGTCCAGCCCGATCACCTGGACATGGTTGTCGGCGACATTCTTGCCGTCGGCGCCGACCTTCTGTGGGCAGGTCGTCAGCGCAAAGCCATAGTCCGGCGCCACGGCAACCGCCAGCGGCGGACCCAGGATGGTGCCGCAGGCCGCGACGTTGCCGATCACTTTTGGTGCGGCGCCGCTGGAAAAGGAAATCACCGACACGCTGTCGGGGGTGGGCTTCATCGGCAGGCCGTCGCCGGCGCGCACCTGCTTGCCGTCATTGCCCGACACGGCCAGGTCCGCGGACGCCGCCACCGGCGCCAGGATCAAGGCCGAAGCCAGCAGGAATGCGCGCATGTGAGTTTCCCCTCTTTATTGTTGAGACGAGCCTAGCTCGTCCATCCCCCAAAGAAAAAGGCCGGATTGCTCCGGCCCTTTCCGTATCGCGATGCAGCGAACCTTACGAGAAGGAGTACGCCGTCTTGATCTGGGTGAAGAACTCGACCGCCGAGAAGCCCTGTTCGCGGTTGCCATAGCTCGAACCGCGCTGGCCGCCGAACGGCACGTGATAGTCGACGCCGGCGGTCGGCAGGTTGATCATCACCATGCCGGCCTTCACGTTGCGCTGGAAGTGGCGCGCATGCTTCAGGCTCGTCGTGACGATACCGGCGGAAAGTCCGAAGTTGCCGGCGTTGCACAGCTCCAGCGCTTCTTCATAGGTCTTGAACTTGATGGTCGAAACCACCGGACCGAAGACTTCTTCCTGGTTGATGGTGTCGCTGGCCTTGGTGTCGACGATCAAGGTCGGCGCCATGTAGTGGCCAGGCGTCGCCAGCTTCAGCGCATCCGGACCACCGGCGAGCAAACGGCCGCCTTCCTTGATCGCGGTCTGCACGTACTTGAGGTTCGACGCCAGCTGGCTCTCGGTCACCGCCGGGCCCATCTGGGTTGCGGCGTCCAGCGAATTGCCGACCTTCAGCGCCTTGGCGCGTTCGGCGACGGCAGCGATGAACTTGTCATGGATGCCTTCCTGCACGAACACGCGCGACGAGGCGGTGCAGCGCTGGCCGGTGGCGAAGTAACCGCCATCGACGGCGATCTGCACGGCGCGGTCGAATTCCGCATCATCCATCACCACCAGCGGGTTCTTGCCGCCCATTTCCATCTGCACGCGGGCCAGATGGCTGATGGCAGCCTGGGCCACCTTCTCGCCGACCGCCTGCGAACCGGTGAACGACACGCCCTTCACGTCGGGGTGACGGGCGATTGCGTCACCAACGCTGCCGCGGCCCAAGACCATGTTGATGATGCCGGCCGGCGCGCCGGCTTCGTGGATCAGGCCGACCAGGGCGTGCGCCATGGCGGGGGTGGGGTTGGCCGACTTCAAGACGACGGTGTTGCCGAAGGCCAGCGCGGGAGCGATCTTCCAGGCCGGGATGGCGATGGGGAAGTTCCAGGGCGTGATCAGCCCGTAAACACCAACCGCTTCGCGATAAGTCTGGATCTCAACACCGGGACGAACCGAGTCCAGGTTCTGGCCGTGGCGGCGCAGCGCCTCGCCGGCCATGTACTTGAAAATGCGGCCGGCGCGCACGGTCTCGCCTATCGCTTCGGGAAGGGTCTTGCCTTCTTCGGTGGCGAGCAGCTTGCCCAGCGCGTCCTTGCGCTCGATGATCATGGTGCCGACCTTGTCCAAAAGGTCGGCGCGGACTTCCGGGGTCGCACCCGACCAGCCCGGGAAGGCGTCGCGGGCGGCAGCGACGGCGTCATTCACGTCTTCGGTGGTGCCTTCCGGAAACTTGGCGATCACTTCGTCGGTGTTGGAGGGATTGGTGCTTTCCAGCACGCCGGGGGCCGAAATCTGCTTGCCGCCGATGAAGTGGGTCAGGGTCTGGGTCATCAATCTCTCCTAAATCCGGGCAATTCCGGGGGTTATTTAAGCGGTCGGGGCGGATCATCCAACCCCGATGGGGGTATGGCTGTTACGCGGACAAGAGCCCACGCTGAACGAGGTTTTTCATCAGCGCCGTGATGCCGAAGGTCCAGGGCGGCGCCGCCTTGGAGCTGGTCACCTTGTTCTCCAGCACACCAAGTTTCGGTGTCGAAATCCTGACAATGTCGGCTTCCTTGTGGGTGAAGCCCTGGCCGGGGGTGTCGCGGTCCTGGGTGGGGGCGAAGAGCGTGCCCAGGAACAGCACGAAACCATCCGGATACTGGTGTTCCTTCACGGTCTGGCCGACCAGGTTCAGCGGGTCGCGGCTGATCTGGTCCATCTTGCTGCGGCCTTCCAGGCGGTAGTTGTCGGCGCCCACGATCTCCAGGTCGACCACGGCGCTGCGCACATCGTCCATGGTGAATTTGTCGTCGAACATGCGGATGAACGGCCCGACCGAGGTCGAGGCATTGTTGTCCTTGGCCTCGCCCAAGAGCAGCGCGCTGCGGCCTTCATAGTCACGCAGGTTCACGTCGTTGCCGAGCGTGGCGCCGACCGCCTTGCCCTTGCCATCCACCGCGATGACGATTTCAGGCTCCGGATTGTTCCAGGTCGAGGTCGAGCGCACGCCGATCATCTCGCCCCAGCCCACCGCCGACAGCGGCGGGGCCTTGGTGAAGACTTCGGCGTCGGGGCCGATGGCGACTTCCAGATACTGGGACCACATGCCGTCGGCGATGAGGGTTTCCTTCAGCTTCTGGGCTTCGGGCGAACCCGGCACAACCGACTTGATGTCGGTGCCGATACGGTCGGCGAGCTGCTGGCGGATTTCCTGCGCCTTGCCCGGAACGCCCTTGGCGCGCTCTTCGATCACGCGTTCGATGGCCGAGACGGCGAAGGTCACGCCGCAGGCCTTCACGCATTGCAGGTCGATGGGGGCCAACAGCTTGATCTTGCCCTTGCCTTCCCAACTCTTGGTCAGGCCCAGATCGTTGATGTCGCCCAGGTCGCGTCCGCCCGCGGGCACGCCCTTCCAGCCATCCAGCAATTGCGAGACGGTCGGCGCGATCTTGGAAACGTCAAACACGCGGCCTTCCTTGATCACCACCGGGGTCGGTCCCTCGCCGGCATCGATGCGGCCCACCAGCACGGCATCGCGCCAGTCGGTGGGGAGCGGGAAGGCTTTGCTGTCGGTCATGTCGCGGGATCTTTCGGGGTGGGGAAATCGCGGGGCACTTTAGTCATGGGGGCGTGTCAGACAAGGCGACGAACCGCGCCTCCCCGCCGCACCTATATTGCAGTGCAGCATGAAAATTTGCCGCTATAACCGGCCCGCGCATTTTAGACAGGGACCAGACCATGACCGCCTATGCAGGACGTTTTGCCGGCCGCACTGCCGTCGTCACCGGCGGAGCCTCAGGCCTGGGTGCGGCGACCGCCAAGCGCCTGGTCGCGGAAGGCGCCCAGGTCTGCCTGTGGGACATGAATGCCGATGCTCTGGCCGCCGCCAGGAAAGAGACCGGCGCCCAGCATTCCATCACCCTGGACATCAGCAACGCCGCCGCCGTCGAAGCCGCCGCGAGCGAGGCCAAGAAGCACTTGGGCGGCAAGATCGACATCCTGATCAACAGCGCCGGCATCACCGGCGCCACCCAGCCGGTGATCGGCTATCCCATCGACAGCTGGCTCAAGGTGTTCGACGTCAACGTCAACGGCCTGTTTTATGCCTGCCGCGCCATCGCGCCCATGATGGTGGAAGCCGGCTATGGCCGCATCGTCAACATCTCGTCGGTGGCCGGCAAGGAAGGCAATCCGAACGCCTCGTCTTATTCCGCGTCCAAAGCCGCGGTGCTGGGCTTCACCAAGTCGCTGGGCAAGGAACTGGCCACCAAGGGCGTCACCGTGAATGCCATCACGCCGGCGACCTTCGAGAGCCCGATCCTGAAGAACGTGCCGCAGACCCACATCGACTATATGCGCTCCAAGATTCCGATGGAGCGCTTCGGCACGGCGGAAGAGAACGCCGCCGCAGTCTGCTATCTCGCCAGCGAGGAAGCCAGCTTCACCACGGCTTCGACGCTCGACACGTCGGGCGGGCGCACAACTTACTAGCCCGCCCTCCGATTCTTTGTTGGCTTCGCTTCCCTTCGGGCGCTCCGCAGGGCGGCCGTACCACCTGTTGATCACTTCACCGGCGTGACCTTGGGCGGGTTGTCCGCAAAGTCGACGCCGATGTCGTTCTTGCGCCAGCTGAAGAATATCAGCACCGTGCCGTTGGTGGCGCGCGTGAAGCCATAGGCCGGATCGGTCGAGACGATCAGCTTGCCCGTCCTGTTGTCATAGATGGTTGCGGCGAACTTGGCGCTGCCCTTGGTGGTGCTCTGCGAATACAGCGCCAGCGCCGGAATGCCGACACTGGGCATGAACGGATTGGGCAAGGCGGGAATGCCGACAAGGGTACTGCGCTCGTCCGTGGACAACGTGCCGGCGCGCGGCAGGATCACCGCATCGGCCTTGGTCCGGTCCGGCACAAGCCGCACGCCATGGCGCAACAGCGCGTCGGTGATGGTGGCAAGGCCATATTGCGCATCCTGCGCCGCAAAGCCCGAGGCATCGATATAGGCGGTCAGGTTGGGCGGAACCTGTGCCGCGAGCGCCTCTGCCGCGCGGTCGGCGGCGGTGGTGATCAGCAGCATTTCTTCCGTGGAGCGGCCGGGGCTTGTGGCGCGCACCGTGGTGCAGCCGGACACAAGTAGCGTGGCGGCTGCCAACATGGCAAAGCGTGACATCATCAGGAAAGGTTCCCTTCGCGCCCCCGAGCGCCTGACTTTGCAATGCGCCTGTGCGAAAACCGGTTCCGCATGGATACGCGACTTTTTGTTCCGGTCGGCGCGCCGATCCACCGCCGCCCGATGAGCCGGCTGCAATCCGCGCTGGCCGCGCGGCGCAATGTGCTGGAGATCATTCCGGCCATCGCCTATCAGCGCCCCATCGTGTCGGGCGAGATGCTGATGCACTGGCACATGCTGGCCGATCCTGGCGGCTATCGCCGGGTGATGAGCGACAATCTCGCCAACTATCCCAAGTCCGAAGTGATGCGCCGGATGCTGCGCCCCGCGATCGGCGACAGCCTGTTCAATGCCGAAGGCGCGGACTGGAAATGGCAGCGCCAGGCGGTGGCGCCAGTCTTTACCCATCGCAATGTGGTGGCGCTGGCGCCCGCCATGACAGCGACCGCCGAACGCGCGGCAGAGCGGCTTTCGACAAGCGGCGGCCAGGCCGAGCTGGTGCGCGAGATGCTGACCGCCACCTTCGACGTGATCTGCGACGTGGCCTTGTCAGGACGCGAGCATTTCGACGCCGCCACCTTCAGCGCCGCCATCACGCGCTATTTCCACACCGCAGGCCGCGCCTCGCTGCTGGATTTCCTGGGCGTGCCAGGCTGGTTTCCCCGCCCCGGCGAAGTCCTGGCGGGATCGTCGGTCAAGACCATGCACGACATGGTAGCCACAGCGATCGAAGCGCGGCGCAAGAGCGCGACCACGCAAAGCGACCTGCTGGATCACATGCTCGCGGCACAGGACCCCGAAACCGGCCATCGCATGAGCGCCGAAGACCTGGTCTTCAACATGCAGTTCTTCATCGTGGCGGGGCACGAGACGACCGCGCTGGCGCTGGCCTGGGCGCTGTATCTTCTGGCGAACAGTCCTGCCGAACAGGCGACGGCGCGCGATCAGGCGCGCGCCCAATTGGGCGCCCGCGCGGCAACCGCGGCCGACCTGGAGGCCATGCCTTTCATCACCCAGGTTCTGGAAGAAGCCATGCGGCTGTATCCGCCGGTGGGCCTTCTGGCGCGCACCGTGGTGGCACAGGACGAACTTTGCGGCCGCACCATGAATCCGGGCGACCTGCTGTTCCTGCCGATCTGGGCGTTGCACCGTCACGAATTGTGGTGGGAACGGCCCGAACTGTTTGAGCCGCAGCGTTTCGCGCCCGGCACCCGCCGCGACAAATATCAATACCTGCCTTTTGGCGCGGGGCCCCGCGTCTGCGTCGGCGCCAACTTCGCCATGATGCAGGCCGGAATCATTCTTTCGACCTTGCTGGCGCGCTTCCGCTTCACTCCGCGCGGGCCTTCGCCGCAACCCATCATGTCCATGACGGTCAGGCCCGATCCCGGCGTTTTCCTGGCGGTCGAAGCCATCCCATAAGAAAAGGGCCGGATTGCTCCGGCCCTTTCATAATAGGTTGCGCACGCCTCAATAACGTTCGCGATAACTCACGTCTTCCATCGCCTGGCGCGTGGCACGGCGCACACATTCGCAATCTGCGCTGCGGTCACCGCGCAGGGAGGGCACACGCTCGTCCAGCTGGGCGCACAAGTCCACCGCCGTCTCATGCACGCGGGCATGCAACTCGGCGCGGTCGCCATTGTCGGCCAGATCCAAGTCGGAGAAATCCACCGGGCGCGACATGGCGTATTCGGTCGGATTGATTTCGCCATTCACCCGGCCGGTGATCTGGCGCTTGTAGATGTCGTCATAATAGGGGTGGACGATCACCGTCTCGGTACGATCGTCATAGGCGGCGCGATCGTACATGCGGTCATCACTGCGTTCGTAGCGATAATCCTGCGCCTGCGCGCCCGCCGCAAGCAGCAGTACGGCCGCACAGCCCAGCAGGGCGATTTTGCCTTTGGTCATGGCTTCAGTCCTTTTCCAACACTGAAAGAGACAATGTGGAACGGGCGATGAAGTTGCCGGTGGAACCCGGCGTGGCAAAATCGTGTCAGCGGCTGAGATGGGTCGCGATGGCGCCGGGACGCGAAACGAACGGCAGGGTGGCCGTCTTGTCCTGCACCAGGCTCTTGCCGTCGAAGGCATAGACTTCGATGACGCGCTCCCCGGCGCATTCCGCCAGCACGGTCTTGCCGTCGTCGCTGAACGCCGCACCCTGCAGCCAGTGGCAGCTGGGCGCTTCCGCGACGGGCGTCAACGCGCCGGGGCCGATCGCGAATATCTTCAGCACGCCGGTCACCGAATCCCATTTGGGACTGGATTTCACCCGCGGCGCGCCATTGGCGAGCACCAGCAGCGCATGCTTGCCGTCGGGCGAAAGCGCCACATGCTCGGGCGTGTTGCCCACCGGCAGCGACAGCGCCAGTTTGTGCGCCTTCAAATCCACCATGGTCAGCGCGCCGGTCTTGTCGCCGTTCAGCCCGCCGCCGACATTGGTGTTGACCAGCCAGTTGCCGTCCGGGGTGATGAAGCCGCCATAGGCGTTGCGGCCGGTCGCGACATCCTTGCCCGTCAGGCTGAGCTTGCTGCCGTCGATCGCGATCTCGATCACCTTGCCCGCGCCCCAGGTGATGGCATAGGCGTGGGCGCCATCGGGCGCGATCACCACATCGGTGGGATCGGCGCCCGCACCCAGATCCACCTTGCCCGCCGCCGTCAGGTGCCGGTTCTTCAAGGTGAAGGCATAGATCGCATCGGCATTGCGCGAGGCGACCAGTACCAGGTTGCGCGCGCGGTTGATCGAGACGCCGCTGGCGCCGGGCCCCGCCTGAATGGTCTGCAACAGGCGCGGATGCGCCGGATCGTCGAGCCCGATCACCGACACCGGACCATCGGGCACGGGATGGTAGGGGTCGGCCGGATTGGACTTCTGCGAGGCGGTGACGATGGCGAACCGCTCGTCCTGGCTCACGACCACAGCTTCCGGCGGCCCGATCATCGCGGCGGGCACCGGCAGGGTGCCGATCACCTTGGGTGGGGTCAGGCCCAGGTCGATCACCGCGATGCTGTCGGGCGTCTGGCCCTTGTCTTCGCCCTTTTCCAGCTGCTTGCCGTCCATGCCGGCCACCGCCAGCCGCGCCTGCGCACCCGGCGCCAGCAAAAGAACCAGGGCCGCCGCCAGAAGGCCGTGTGTGCGCATGGAAAACTCCCTCTTTGGGGCTGTTGGCCGCCCCGCGGGGAGAAGTGTGAGGCGGGCACGGCGGGACGGCAACCCCCAGCAGATATCAGGGCTTTTCGGCGATCTTTTGGCTGCGACGCTCCAGCTCCTCGGCCGTGCGCAGGAAGCGCGCGCGAAATTCCGGATCGAAGGTCTGTTCGGCAAATTCGCGAAACTGCCGTGCAAGCTGAATCAGCTTCGCGCGTTCTTCCTCACCTGTTGTCATGCTGGTGCCGCCGCGCCGGGCCGTGCCCGACGCGATCAAATCCTGTCACGATCGCAGATGCGCGACTGCACGAATTCCGGTGCAGCACGGCTGCACAGGTCGGTGCGGATCTGGATGCGCAGGTCGGCAAGGCGCGCGACAAAGTCGGGATCGGCCCATCCGCGCGCAGGCGTCGCCGCCGAACCGGGAAGATAGACACGCAGCTGACGTTCCATTGTGCCGTCCTGAAACAGCACCGGCGAAATCATGACGCCGCCGATCAGCGTCAACACGCAGAAATTCAAGGCCCGGACAAGCATGCGCATTTCCCTTCGACCGGGAACATGGCGCAAGGCGGCACGAATAGAGACAGCAATCGGTTCCATCTCAGAACCATTCGTTATCCATCCTGCAACGAAAGCGGTTCCTTTTGTTGCCGTGCCGGTACCATGCTCGACGCGATGGCAGAGCCCCTGGCACTTCACCATGCACCGGCAATCTTCGACAGCGCGATCGTGCTGTTGGAAGCGGAAACGCCTGTCGATGGCGGCTTTGGCGCATTGCTGGAAAAGCGCGGCTTTCGCGTGCTGCATGCGGCCAACGCCGCCAGCGTGGTGCGTTTCGCAACCCAGCGCGGTGACGTGGCGCTTGTGATCATCGACCAGCGCGCGCCGCTTGCCGGAAGCAATGCCCTTGCCGAGCAGCTTCAACCGCTGAAGCAGGAATTTCCCTGGCTGGAGTATCTCGCCATCGGCGACACCGATACGCTTCTGCCCGAAGATGCCGAACAGATCGCGGCAGAGATCAGCGACGACGCGCTGCTGGCTGCGGTCTCCGACGCCTATAACCTGGCGCGCCTGCAGCAGTTCCAGCTGGCAGAACGGCGCAACCTGGAACGCTCGCTGCGTGAGTTCAAGGCGCGCACCGAGGCCGCCGTCTCCGACCTGATCGCGCAGGCGCAAGGTCGCGGCACGACAACAAGCGAAGCAAGCGAGGATTCAACCCAGAACCACCTGCTGCGCCGGATAAAGGAAGAGCGCACCCGCGCGCGCATCCGCGAACAGATGTTCGGCGCGCTGGCGCTGGGTCACTCCGGCTGGGCACTGCTATTGGCGCTGTCCGAGGCGCAGGCCGCCGGCTACGAGATCACGGTGAAGAGCGCCGCCTACAGCGCGGGGCTGCCGCTGTCCTCGGCCCTGCGCAAGATCAACGAACTGTGCGCCAAGGACCTGCTGACCCGCCGCCAGGACCCCGCCGACAGCCGCCGGTCCTTCATCGGGCTGACCGAGCCGATGCGGGCGGCCCTGCAGGAATATTTCACGGCAGCCGAGGCCGTGCGGCCCAAGCTGGGCCTTACGGCAAGCGCCTGATTTATTTGGGAAAACTTGGAGCGGGCGAGGCGAATCGAACGCCCGACCCTAACCTTGGCAAGGTTATGCTCTACCCCTGAGCTACGCCCGCAATCCAAGTGGACGGGGGTTATGGCCTAACCTCCGGACGGATTCAAGCAGCAATTCCTTAGGTTTCGGTTGCGCGGGAACCCCCGATTTCCCAATGTCCGGACACGCGGAAAATCGGGGTTTTGAGGTGGCAGGGGGGCGCAACAGGACGGGCTATGCCCTGCTCACCCCCACGATGCTGGTAATGGCGCTGGCGCTGGCCGCCCCGCTGGGCCTGCTCTTCCTCTACAGCCTGAAAACCCAGACCGGCTTCAGCTTCGAACAGGGGTGGACCTTTGCCCAGTATGGCGAGGTGCTGGGCCGGGCGAGTTATCGCACCATCTTCCTGCGCTCGGTGCTGATCTCGGGTCTGGTCACGCTGGTCACGGTCGCGCTGGCGTACCCGATGGCCTATTTCGTCGCCTTCCATGCCCGGCACAAATTCGCCTGGCTGGTGGCGCTGACCATCCCCTTCTGGACATCTTACCTGCTGCGCGTCTTCGCCTGGAAGGTGATCCTGGGCTTCAACGGCGTGATCAATTCCGGGCTGGAGCGGCTGGGGCTGATCCACGCGCCGCTGGAATTTCTGCTCTACAATCCGTTTGCCGTGGTTGTGACCCTGGCGCACGCCTGGGCCGCCTTCGCCATCCTGCCCATCTATGTGTCGCTGGAGAAAATCGACCGCTCGCTGCTGGAGGCCGCGTCCGATCTGGGCGACAGCAGGCTGCGCCGCTTCCTGCGCATCACCCTGCCGCTTTCCATGCCCGGCGTGATCGGCGCCGCCATCCTGATCTTCGTGCCCACCACCGGCGATTATGTCACGCCCGAACTGGTGGGCGGTCCCTCGGGCACCATGATCGCAAACGTGATCGAGACCCAGTTCAACGCGGTGGGCAACTGGCCGCTGGGTGCGGCGCTGGCCATGGTCAGCATGGCGATGGTGGGCGTGATTGCCGGCCTGTTCGTGTGGAGCGCGCGGCTGGCCGCGCGGTCGGTACGATGAAATCCCGCGGCCTTCTGTTCTATGCGCTCGCCTATCTGGCCTTCCTGTATGTGCCGGTGCTGCTGCTGCCCCTCTTCTCGTTCAACGATTCCCAGTTCATCAGCTTCCCGCTCACCGGCTTCACCACCCGCTGGTATGAGGGTTTGGCCGCCGACACCGCCATGCAGCACGCATTGGGCAACAGCTTGAAGGTCGGCGCGGTGACGGCGCTGCTGTCCACCCTGCTGGGCCTGCTCGCGGCCAAGGCGGTGACGCGCTACCGGCTGCGCGGCACGGGCGCGGCACTGGGCTTCATCTCGCTGCCGCTGTTCATTCCCGACATCGTGCTGGGCATTTCGCTGCTCTTGCTGCTGGGCGCGCTGGATATATCGCTGTCGCTGGGTGGCGTGGTCTTGGGCCACATGCTGGTCTGCGTGCCGTTCGCGCTGACGGTTCTGGTCGCGCGCTTCGAAGGCTTCGATCCCAACCTGGAAGAAGCCAGCGCGGACCTTGGCGAGAATGCCTGGATGACCTTCTGGCGCGTCACCGCGCCCCTGATGCTGCCCGGCATCATCGCCAGCCTGATGCTGACCTTCATCACCAGCTTTGACGAATTCCTGGTCGCCTATTTCCTGTCGGGCACGGAAGCCACCTTGCCGGTCTATATCTGGGGCCAGCTGCGCTTTCCCGAACGCCTGCCCACGGTTCTGGCGCTGGGCGCGCTGATCCTGAGCGCATCCGTGGTGCTGGTAGTTGCCGCCGAAATGCTGCGCAACCGTGGCGTCAACAAGCCTATGGTAGGCGCATGACTTTCCTGAGCATCGAAAGCGTCAGCAAGGCCTTCGGCGGCCCGCCCGTCGTCGATCACGTCAGCATGGCGATCGAACGCGGCGAGTTCTTCGCCCTGCTGGGCCCGTCGGGCTGCGGCAAGACCACGCTGTTGCGCATGATCGCCGGCTTCGAGACGCCCGACAGCGGCACCATCCGCATCGATGGCGAGGCGATGAACAGCGTGCCGCCGCACCTGCGCCCCACCAACATGGTGTTCCAGAATTATGCGATCTTTCCGCACCTCAATGTCTTCGACAACATCGCCTATGGTTTGCGCAAGCTGAAGCTGCCCAGGGACGCGCTGCACGCCCGGGTCGAGCAGATGCTGGCGACGGTGCGGCTGGAGGGCCTGGGCGGCCGCGCCGCCAACGCGCTGTCGGGCGGCCAGCGCCAGCGCGTGGCGTTGGCCCGCGCCCTGGTGCGCGAGCCCAAGCTGCTGTTGCTGGACGAACCGCTGGGCGCGCTGGACAAGCGGCTGCGCGAAGGCATGCAGGTGGAACTGAAAGCCATCCAGCGCAAGGTCGGCATCACCTTCCTGCTGGTGACCCACGACCAGGAAGAGGCGCTGTCGCTGTCGGACCGGATCGCGGTAATGTCGGGCGGCAAGATCCTGCAGGTCGCCTCTCCGCGCGAACTTTACGAACGGCCCAACTGCCGCGAAGTCGCCGACTTCATCGGCGAGATGAACTTCTTCCATGCCACGATGCGCGAGATCACGGACACATCGGCCACGGTCAATGCCGGGCTGCTGGGCATCCTCACCCTGCCCCGCGCCAACATCGCGCCCGGCATCAAGATCGACGACCACATCCTGCTCGCCATCCGGCCAGAACATGTGCGCTTTGCCGATGCCGGTGTTGCGGGTGAAATCGCCGCCAGCACCTTTTTGGGAGAACGCAGTCACTATCACGTGAAGCTGGCGGGGCGCAGCGAGCCGGTCGCGGTCAGCGGCAGTGCCGTGCCGCAAGCCAAGCAGGTCGCCCTGGATTTCCCGCCGAAACGCCTTATTGGCCTGCCAATAACCGATTGAATATCTCGCGCGTGCCGGCCTGCATTTGCGCCAGCAGCATCTGCGTCTCCGCAAAGCTGCCGCAGCCGGCGGCACGGGTCAGCAGCGCCTTCAGGCCCGGCGTCGCGTCCTCGATCTTCGGCGTTTCATCCAGCGCGATGCGCAGCACCTGGGTCAACGCGGTCTGCAGCCGGGCGGACGCGATCAGCAGATCGGCATCGTCCGCCGCCAAGAAGCCCGCCGCCTTCAGCATGATCAGCGCCCCCACCGTGTTGGTGTCCAGCACTTGCGGCTTTTGCGGCCCATGCACCAGCTGCAGGCCCTGGGCAATGAACTCGATATCCACCAGCCCGCCCGGCGCGTGCTTCAGGTCCCAGGGATTCTTGCCGGGAAAGGTCTCGGCCATGCGCGCGCGCATGTCGCGCACATCCTGGACGATGGTATCGCGCGGCCGCGCGTGCGTCAGGCGGCGCCGGATTTCGCCTTCCACCCGGTCGCGCAAGCCGGCGGGCCCGGCGACCAGACGCGCCCGGGTCAGCGCCATATGCTCCCAGGTCCAGCTTTCGCTGGCATGATAGGCGGCGAAACTTTCCAGCGACACCGCGACCGGCCCCTTGTTGCCGGTGGGCCGCAACCGCATGTCCACTTCATACAAGGTGCCCGCCGCAGTCGGGGTGGTCAGGGCCGCGATCAGCCGCTGCGCCAGCCGCGCATAATAAAGCGAGGGCGACAGCGGCCTGGCGCCGTCACTGGCCTCGGCGCCCGCCGGCACGTCATACACGAACACCAGATCCAGGTCGGATGACGCGGTCATCTCGCGCCCACCCAGCTTGCCCATTGCCAGCACGGTGAAGCCCGCGCCATTCACCCGGCCATGGCCGGCAGCCAGTTCGGCTTCGACCCAGGGCATCAGCCCGGCGATCACGCATTCGGCGATGTCGGTCAGCGCGGGGCCGGCATCTTCGGCGCTGGCCGTGCCTTCGACGATCTGCACGCCGACGCGAAAAATCTGCTCGCGGGCGAAGCGCCGCGCAGCATCCAGCATCTCCTCATAGCTGCCGGTCAGCACACGGGCGAATTGCGCGTCCAGTTCGGCGCGCGTGGGCAGGCGGGTCAGGAAATCCGCGTCCAGCAGCGCGTCCATGATGGCGGGGTTGCGCGCCAAATAGGTCGCCAGCCGGGGCGTCGACCCAACCACCTTGGCCAGCAGGTCCAGGAATTGCGGCCGCGCCAGGAACAGCGAGAACAACTGCACGCCCGACGGCAGGTTCGACAGGAACTGGTCGAACTGCTTGAACGCCACATCGGGATCAGCCGCCCCCGCCAGCGCCTTCAGGATCGCGGGCATCAGCTTGGTCAACAACTCGCGCGCGCGCTGGCTGCGCATGGCGCGCACCCGGCCGTGATGCCAGCCGCGAATGGCGGCCGACACATGCGCCGCATCGACGAAGCCCATCGCGGTCAGCGTCTTCAAAGTCTCGGGGTCTTCCTCAACCCCGGTGAAGACCAGGTTCCCCTCCGCCGATGTCAGGTCGGGCTGGCTTTCGAACAGCCGTGCATAGTGACCCTGCACATTCTCCAGCACCCCGGTCAGGTGGCTGCGGAAATCCGCCGCGCTGTCATGGCCCACGAAGCAGGAGATATGCGACACGCCCAGGTCGCTTTCGGGCACCGAATGAGTCTGCTGGTCTTCGACCATCTGTAGCCGGTGTTCCAGCATGCGCAGATAGAGATAGTCCGCTTTCAAGTCCTCTGCGACCTTGGCCTCCACCCGACCTTCGCGCGCCAGCGCATCCAGCGCGCCTTGGGTATTGGGCACGCGCAGACCCGGATGACGCCCGCCCAGGATCAGCTGCTGGGTCTGGGCGAAAAACTCGATTTCGCGGATGCCGCCGCGCCCCAACTTAATGTTATGGCCGTTGACCGCGATTTCGCTATGGCCTTCATGGGCGTGTATCTGGCGCTTGATCGACTGGATATCCTCGATCGCGGCGAAATCCAGATAGCGCCGCCAGATGAAGGGCACCATGTTCTTCAGGAAGTCTGCGCCCGTCGCGGGATCGCCCGCACAGGCGCGCGCCTTGATCATGGCGGCGCGTTCCCAGTTCTGGCCCATCGCCTCGTAGTAATCGAGCGCCGCGTCGGTGGAGATCGCCACCTGCGTCGCCCCCGCATCGGGGCGCAGCCGCAGATCGACGCGAAAGACATAGCCATCGGTGGTGGTCTCGGCCAGCAGCTTCACGAGCCCGCGCACGATATCGACCGCGGCGGCGCGCTGGTCGTCGCGCTTGCGCAGGCGGAAGCGCTCGGCGTCGTAGAACACCACCAGGTCGATGTCGCTGGAATAGTTCAGCTCATGGGCGCCGTACTTGCCCATCGCCAGCACCGTCATCGCGCAATTGTCTTCGCTCAACCCCTCCACGCCGGCGCGGGCCGCGTCCGCCGCCAGCAGGAAGCGCAGCGCGCCGCTGACACAGGCATCGGCAAAGCGGGTCAATTCGGCAGTGACCCTGTTGACATCCCACGTACCCGCGATGTCGGCCATCGCAATGGCCAAGGCCGCGCGGCGCTTGGCGACGCGCAGATCCTTCATCGCATGGGCTTCGTCGGGGGCACTGGCAGCCGCCTTCGCCAGAAGGATCGCGGCGTTCAGCACCACTTCGGGCCCGGCGGCGAAATATTCGCCCAGCGCACCCACCTCGCGTTGCGCCAGCCGGCCCAGATACGGGCTGTTGCCGAATACCGCATCCAGCAAAGGGTCGGCGCTGGTGAAGCCATGCTCGGCCAGTGCGTCCTTCACGCGGATGACACGATCGGGATCGAAGGGGCTCGGAGGAATGCGCAGCATCGCTGCGCTTATAAACTATTCCGCCGCCGTTTTAAGCAGCGGCGCGCGCAGGGCCGTGCGCGGGAAGCGCAAGATTGCCTTCAGGCCGGTGGGCTGGTTGGCATCCAGCACCAAATCGGCATGATGGAAATGCGCAACCGCCGCCACCAGCGACAGGCCAAGGCCGGTGCCGGGCGAATTGCGGCTGGCTTCCAGCCGCACGAAACGTTCCACCACCCGGGCGCGGTCTTCTTCCGGGATGCCGGGCCCGCTGTCGCTCACCGACAGGTCCACGCCCTGTTCGCCCACATTCGTTTTGATGCGCACCTGCCCGCCGGGTGGCGTGTACTTGATGGCGTTGTCCACCAGGTTGGCCAGCGCCTGGGCGATCAGGCTGCGATTGCCTTCCACCGCCACCGGTACCGCAGACGGCATCAGCACCAGCCGGATATTGCGCTCCTCCGCCAGCGGCTCGTACAGCTCGGCCACATCGGCGGCGACCGACGGAAGATCCAGCGCGGTCATCGCGGCGCGGGTGGTGCCGGCATCGGTTTCGGCGATCAGCAACAGGGCGTTGAAGGTGCCGATCAACTGGTCGGTCTCGGCAATGGCGCGTTCGATCTCGCCTGACTGGGCGCCGGCAGCACTCAGCCGCGCCACGGACTCTTCCAGCCGGTTGCGCAGGCGATTGAGTGGCGTGCGCAGGTCGTGCGCCACGCTGTCGGTCACCTCGCGCAGGCCCCGCATCAGCCGCTCGATCCGGTCCAGCATGCGGTTGAGGTTCTCGGCCAGGGCGTCGAATTCATCGCCCGATCCGTTCAGCGGCACGCGCCGGCTCAGATCGCCCTTGATGATGTCGCCGGTGGTGCGGTTGATGGTGTCCAGGCGCCGCAGCATGTTCTGGCTCATCAGCGCCCCACCCAACAGGCCCAGCAGCAGGATCAGCCCCACCGTCCAGGGCAAGGTGGTGGTGAACATGCGGGTGGTGAGATAGCGGTCGTGCACGTCCTGCGCCACCAGCAGCACGAAATCGTCGGGCAGGCCGAAGATGCGCCCCCGCGCGCGCCGCGTCTCCAGCTTGCCGTCGACGGGGCGCTCATAATCGAACTCGACGAAATTGCCCGACGCCTCGACCGTCTGCGGCCAGGCGTTCAGGTTGCCGGCGATGTAGTGGCGAAGCCCGTCGGACAGCAGATACAGCGCCTGCCCGCCATGGTTGGAGCGGCTGCGCACCGTATCGGCCAGGCCCCGCAGGCCCAGATGCGACCATTGCTCGGACAGGCCCGTGATCTCGGCCTCGATGATCTGATCGGTCTGCGCGTCCAGGGTGCGGCGGGTGTTCCAGTAGGTGAAGGCCAGCAACGCCGCGACCGACAGCGCGAACAGCAGCACATAGACCAGCACGATGCGGAAGGCCTGGGTGCGGAGCAGGTGACCGGAGCGCATCCCCTCGCCCCGTTACCTTGGGCGCCTAGTGCGCACGGATCATGTAACCCGCGCCGCGCACGGTGTGCAGCAGCGGCGCCTGAAAGCCCTTGTCAATCTTGGCGCGCAAGCGGCTGATATGCACGTCGATGACATTGGTCTGGGGATCAAAGTGATACTCCCACACGCTTTCCAGCAGCATGGTGCGCGTCACCACCTGGCCGGCGTGACGCATGAGATATTCCAGCAGGCGGAATTCGCGCGGTTGCAGCTCGATGTCGGTGCCGCTGCGCTTGGCGCCACGGGTCAGCAGGTCCAGCTCCAGATCGCCCACATCCAGCCGGGTCTTGACGCCCACCGGCGAGCGGCGGCGCATCAGCGCGTCGATGCGCGCCAGCAATTCCACAAAGGCGTAGGGCTTGGTGAGATAGTCGTCCCCGCCGGCCTTCAGGCCCTTCACGCGGTCATCGACCTCCGACAAGGCCGACAGGAACAGCACGGGGGTTGAGTTGCCGTGCTCGCGCATTTCCGCGACCACCTTCAACCCATCCTTCTTTGGCAGCATGCGATCGACGATGGCGACGTCATAGGCGCGGCTCAGCGCCAGAGACAGGCCGTCCTCGCCGTCCGCCGCCTCGTCCACCACATGGCCGGACTCCTTCAAGCCCTGCACCAGGTAACGCTGCGCTTCCAAATCGTCTTCGATCACGAGAATCCGCATATGCTCTCCCGACAAATGCCCAAAATATAAGGGCGCGGAAGGTTTCCCCTCCGCGCCCCGCAAATCACGTCTTTTCGATATCGATGGCGACGAAGGCGGTGCCGCCCTGGCTGCGCTGGACCAGCAGCAGCACGCTGCTGCGGCCGCCCTTCTTGGCCTCGGCGACGCCGGCCTGGAAATCGGCCGGGTTGCGCACCGCGCGGGCGCCGATCTTCACCACGACGTCACCCGGCTGCAGCCCCTTGTCGGCGGCATCGCTGTCGGGATCGACCTTGGTGATTACGGCGCCGGCGACGACGCTGTCATTGACGTTAAACGCCTTCTTGGTTTCCGGCGTCAGCGACGACAGGCCCAAGCCCGCCGCATTGGCGCTGGCGGGGGCAAAGCTGTTGCCGCCCTCCGGCGCGTTCGACGCCACGCGCTGGTCGGGACGCACGCCCACCGTCGCCTTGATCGTCATCGCCTTGCCGCCGCGGCTGACATTGAAGACCGCGGACTTGCCGGCGGGCACCGCCGCAACCTTGCGGGTCAGGTCGGTGGAATCCTCCACCGCCACGCCGTCGATCGCGGTGACGATATCGCCCTGCTCGAAACCGGCCTTGGCGGCGGGACCGCCCGCAACCACGTCGGCCACCAGGGCGCCCTTGGCGTCCTTGATGCCCAGCGAGGCGGCGATTTCCGGCGTCACGCTCTGGATGTTCACGCCCAGATAGCCGCGCGTCACATGACCGGTGGCCTTGAGCTGGTTCACCACGTCATGGATCAGGCTGGCGGGAATCGCGAAGCCGATGCCCACGCTGCCGCCCGACGGCGAGAAGATCATCGAGTTCATGCCGATGACCTGGCCGCGCAGATCGAAGGTCGGGCCACCGGAGTTGCCGCGATTGATGGGGGCGTCGATCTGGATGAAGTTGGTGTATTGCTGGGTGGCGTCGATGTTGTTGCGCCCCAGCGACGAGACGATGCCGGCGGTGACCGAGTTGGACAGACCAAACGGATTGCCGACCGCCACGACCCAGTCGCCCACGCGCAGGCGCTTGTCGTCGCCGAACTCGACCGTCGGCAGCGGCTTGTCGCTGGCGATCTTCAGCAGCGCCACGTCGGTGACGGGATCGGTGCCCACCAGCTTGGCGGTGAAGCTGCGCCCGTCGGGCAGCTTGACGGTGATCTTCTTGGAAGCGTCGACAACGTGGTTGTTGGTGACGACGAAGCCGGCCTTGTCGATGATGAAACCGGAGCCGGCGCTCAGCGCCTTGTGCGGCTGCTGCGGCTGGCGCTGGCCTTGGCCGAACTGGTTGAACAGGTCGCGGAACGGCGCGGGGATCTGGTCCTCATTGTCGTTCTCGGTGGTGGTGGTCTCGCTGGTGATGGTCACCACGGCGGGCGACACGCGCTCCACCAAGTCGGCGAAGCTGAACGGCGCGCTGTTTTCCAGCATGCGCGGGGTGGCGCGGTCGGTGTCGTTGGCGGCCAGCATGGTGGGCGCGCCGGCGGTCTGAATCTTCTGTACCGGCGGCAGGAGGCCGAAGGCGCCAAGCCCGACCACCACGATCGCGGCGGCGCCCGACATGGCGATCACGCGGCGCTGGCGATGCGAAGGCTTGGGAAGACGGGAGAGAAAGCCGGGCAGCGGCTTGTTCTGGTCGGTCATAAGGAGGCTCCTTGTGGCGGTCGTGTTCGATCCAGCCGTGGCTGATATAGGAGCCTAACATGGATGGAACACGTACAAACGATTACAAGGGCGTAATCTTATTAAGCCGCTGACCGGGAAGCCTTTTTGATGGTCACCCAGGCCACGGTTCCCGCCGCGCCCAGCACCAGGAACGGCGCCAGCCACAACAGCCAGGTGTTCGCCTGAACCGGCGGCTTCATCAGGATGAAGTCGCCATAGCGCTCGACCAGAAAATCCTCGATCTGCCGGTCGCTCTTTCCGTCCGCGATCTGGGTGCGGACCAAGTGGCGCACATCGACCGAGAAGGGCGAGTTGGAATCGTCCACGCTCTCGCCCTGGCAGACCAGGCAGCGCAACTGCCGCTGCAGATTGCGCGCGCGCGATTCCTTGGCCGGATCGGCAAAGCTGTCGGGCAGCGGCGCGGCGTAAGCGGAACCGCCAACAAAAGAAGGCGCCGCGAGCGTCAGCGCCGGCACGAACATCAGCAGGAAGGCCAGCGCGGCTTTCATTCCGCGGCCTGCGCCACGGCCGATGCGTCCGGCTCGACGGCGCTGCGGCGCAAACGACCGGTGAGGCTCAGCAATCCGCCCAGGCCCATCAGCAAGCCACCGATCCAGATGAACGGCGCCAGCGGCGAAACATAGGCGCGAAGCGTGAAGCGCCCGCCGCCGCGATCATCGCCCAGCGCCAGGTACAGGTCGCGCAGGCCGGTGGTGCGGATCGCGGTGTCGTTCATGTCCTGGCCTTCGGCGGGATAGAAGCGATGTTCCGGCGTCAGCATGGCCTTCACCGCGCCACCATCCATCAGAGCGATGTTGGCGCGGTCGGCGGTGTAGTTGGGTCCGCGAACCTGGGTCACGCCATCGAAGCGCAAGGTGTAGGGACCGACCGTCATGGTCTCGCCCGGCGCCAGGGCTTCCAGCGCTTCGGCGCGCCAGATGGTGGTGCCCGCGACACCCAGCAGGCTGATGCCCAACCCGGCATGGGCCAGCGCGGCGGCAAAGGCGGCTGCGCGCGCGCCTTTGCGCTTGCGGACATCGATGATCGAAGCACCGATCAGCCAGCCGGCGACGGCGAAGGTGCCGGCCGCCGTCACGGTGCGCGGCGAAATGAACGCCGTCACGGCAACCGCGGCAACACCGGCCAGGCCCAGCGCGGGATACAGCGCGCGCCAGGCGGCTTTCAGGTCGGCGCGGCGCCAGCCCAGCTGCGGGCCGAACGGCACCACCAGCAACAGCGCGAAGAAGATCGGCGCGAAGGTCAGCGCGTAATAGGGCGGGCCCACCGAAATCTTGGTGCCGGTCAGCGCATCCAGCACCAGGGGATAGAGCGTGCCGACAAAGACACAGGCGCAGGCCGCGACCAGGAAGACATTGTTAATCAGAAGCGTGGTCTCGCGGCTGACCGGCTTGAACTCGGCGCCGCCCTGCAAGTGCGGCGCGCGCCAGGCAAACAGCGCCAGCGCGCCACCGATGGCCAGCGCGATCAGCACCATGATGAAGAAGCCGCGCGTGGGGTCGCTGGCGAAGGCATGGACCGACGACAGAACACCCGAACGCACCAGGAAGGTGCCGATCAGCGACAGCGAGAAACCGCCGATGGCCAGCAGCAAGGTCCAGGTGCGGAAAGCACCACTGCGTTCGGTGGCGAGCGCGCTATGCAACAGCGCGGTGCCGACCAGCCAGGGCATCAAAGACGCGTTCTCCACCGGGTCCCAGCCCCAGAAGCCGCCCCAGCCCAGTTCGTAATACGCCCACCAGCTTCCCAGCGCGATGCCAAGCGTCAGCGCGATCCAGGCGATCAGCATGAAGGGGCGCGCGGCGCGCACCCAGCCCTCCTCGCCCACCAGCATGGCGGCGGCGGCATAGGAGAAGGATGCCGACAGCCCGACATAGCCGACATACAGCATCGGCGGATGCATCGCCAAACCCGGATCCTGCAGCAGCGGCGTCAGGCCGGCGCCCTCGAACGGCGCGGGATCGATGCGCAGGAACGGGTTGGAGGTAAAGAGAATAAAGAGAATAAAGGCTGCAGCCAGCAGGCCCTGCACGCCCAGGGCGCCGCTGGTCAGGCGCGGCCCGCCGCGGCCCAGCAGCGCCACCAGCGCGGCATAGATCGCCAGCACCAGCACCCACAGCAGCATCGAGCCTTCGTGGTTACCCCACACGCCGCTGATCTTGTAGACCAGGGGCTTGAGTGTGCTGGAATGATCGGCCACCAGCTGGACAGAGAAATCCGAGGTTACGAAGGCATAGGTCAAGGTCAGGAACGACAGCGCCACGAAGACGAACAGGCCCATCGCCGCGCCATTGGCCAGGCTGCGCGCCGTGGCGGCATCGTTGCGCACCCCGGCAAGGCCGCTGGCCGCCATCACCAGCGACAATGCGAGTGCGAAGCACAGCGCAAGCTGGCCCAGTTCGCCGATCATTGCTCGCCTTCCTTCCAGCGCCCGCTGCGCTTGAGCGCCTCCACCACTTCCGGCGGCATGTAGCGTTCGTCATGCTTGGCCAGCACTTCGCTGGCCTGGAAGGTGCCGGTCTCGTTCAGCTTGCCCAGGGTCACCACGCCCTGCCCCTCGCGGAACAGCGCGGGCAGCACGCCATTGAAGCTGACCGGCACGGTGCCCTTGCCGTCGGTGACGGCGAAACTCACTTCGGCGCCCTGGCCGTGGCGCACGCTGCCCTTTTCGACCAGCCCACCCAGGCGGAAGGCGATCCCCGGCGCCACGACTTTCTGCGCGACATCGGTGGGGCTGCGGAAATACAGGACATTGTCCTTCAGGGCGCCCACGATCAGCACGGCGGCGCCCACGCCCGCCGCGACCAGGGCGGCGGCGAAAGCGATGCGGCGCTTCTTCTTGGGCGTCATGGCCATCTAGTGGTGACCGCCTTCATGCAGGATCTCGCCGGCGATGCCGGTTTCATATGCGATGCCTTCGGCGGTCAGCGCGATGTTGTGCGGCCACTCCGCGTTGATCAGCCCCTTCCTCTGCAGCGCGTTCCAGACATTCTGGTTCTCCAGACCGGTGGCGTCGCGCGAGGCCACGACATGATCGCCCAGGTGGAAGTGATCGCCATGCGCATGCGGAAAGGCGGTGATCTCGATCCCGCCATCGGCCGCCGGCTTGGACGCATCGGGCAGTTTGGCGATGGCCTGCAACAGGGTCAGCGTCTTGAGCTGGAGCGGATTGAGCTTGGCGGGATTGGCTTTCGGCGGCATGGCGATCCGGAAAAAAGAAAACGGCCGGGACCATACAGCCCCGGCCGGTTCCACGCAAAATGCGTCAACTTGCCTTAGCGGTGATGACCGCCGCCATGCCAGCCGCCGCCATGATAGCCATGGCCACCCCAGTGACCGCCGCCGCCGAAGCCGAAGCCGAACGACAGGCTGGGCCCGTAATAGGGATAGGGGTAATAGGCCGGGCCATAATAGTAAGCCGGGGGCGGAGGCGGCGGCGGATAGTCGGCGTCGTAATAGCCGTCGTCATACCCGCGCGCCGTGCGCTGATAGGCGCCGCCATCGGCTTCATGCATGCAGGAATAGTAGGCGGCCGAATAATCGGCCTGCACATCGCGCGCCGCCTGGCGCCCGTTGCTGGCGCCGATCGCGGTACCGGCCAGAAGGCCCGCACCCGCACCGGCCGCCGCACCAAGGCCCGCATTGCCGGCGCCCGCGCCGATGATGGCGCCCAGCGCCGCACCGCCCAGGGTGCCGCCGACCGTGCCCTTGACCTGCTGGTCATGCGCGGCCTCGCCCGGCGTGGTGTAGCCGGTGCGCGCTGCCGCATCGCGGCGGCAGAAGATATCGCGGTCGCGCTGCTCGTCGGCGGTGGCTTGCGCCTGCGCATTGGCCTGCACGCGGGCCGGACCCGGACGATTGTCAGGGGCGTAACGGGCGGACGGCGGCGGAGCCGCGTCATCCTCGTCGTCGAAGTCCGGCGCGTTGCGCGCGCTATCGGACAAATTGGCCGGCGGCGCGCTGGCCGCAGGCTGGGCCAGCGCAGTGCCGCCCAGCAGGGCGACCGTCAGCGCGGCGATGATCGGTGTACGAAGCATTTGGAACGTCTCCACGGAAACCGGGCTTTGAGCCCCTCTCGACAGGAAATAGGAGACGCCCCGAAGGGTTCAATGTCAAAGATGAATATAATCATTATTTTACGCGGTTCCGCACCGCGTTCATGCACCGTTCAGCTTGAGGTCAGGAAGCTTAGGCTGCTGCCAAAGCAGCACGCCCGCGACGGCGCAACAGTTCCGCTTCTTCGACGCTGAACAGCATGGCGGTCAGGTCGGTCGAGAGCTGGAACTGGTCGTTGGCGACCGGATTGGCGGGATTGTCCTTCAGCGCCTTCAGCACATCCTCGTTGTAGCGCTTGAGCGTGCTGCACAGGTCTTCATAGGTGACCTTCTGCTTGGCGGCGAAGGAGGCGGCGGCGGCGAAGTTGCGGCAACCCGCGACCATGCCGGCATAGCGCAGCGCCATCTCGCGCTTCTCAACCGAGATCGGCTTGGAGAAATCGCCGCCGGTGGATTTGTGGCTGGGAAGGGCGGCGTTGAACTCGCGCGGGGCGCGGTCCATGAAGCCTTCCATCACCTTGCCGATCATCACGCGTTCACCGAGCAGGCGCTTGCCCCACTCGCCTTCGCGGCGCAGTTCGATTTCCTTGGCGATGTGGCTGGACAGGTCGGCGAAGGTGCGCACCTGCTCCATCAGCTTGGCGGCGTCGAACAAGGGATGGCGAGTCTGCTCGATCTCGGTCTTCAGGTCTTCCATGCGCGAGAACAGGATTTCGCCGACAAGCCCCATGTCGGTCTTGGAGATCAGGGTCTCGTCATTCTTGCGCGTCACCATCATGGGGAGGCGCAACGCCTCCCAGGGGCGGTTCAGGCGGTTCATGGCGACGACGGCGACGTAAGGCGCGACGTCGGGATTGGTCTGCACCAGCAGGTCGTAGATTTCGCGCACCTGCCACACCAGCTGCTCGCTGAAGGCAGGCACCGGCTTGGGCAGAAGGGTTTCGAGCTTTTCGATCTGCTCGGCGGCGCTCAACAGCAGCGCCATCTCGTCGGCATCTTCCACCGAAAGGGAATCGCCCAGCACCTTCTCCAGCGCCTTGCGAGGGGCCGCGCCCTTCAACGCCGCGGACATGGCGGCGGCGGCGATGGGCCAGAATTCGGCGGCGCGGGCGAACGCGTCGTCATCCTTGCGCGCCACGATCAGCGCCTTGCAATCGCGGAAATAGGTCGCGGATTCGTCCGGCAGCAGAGTCTTGGAAACCCAGTTCCACACCGGCACTAGGCTGCGGCGCGCGATCACGCCCTTCTGCTTGGAACGGCGCGGCAGGCTGGTCAGGAGATCCTGGAAGGGATGGCAGAACAGGCGCAGCGGCGTCAGCGTGCGCGCATTCTGGTCGCGCAGCACAGGGCGCAGCGATTCCAGGATGTCGTCATGCGGCAGCGCCTTGCCGTCCATCATGCGATCGACTTCGACCGCGGTCGCCAGGCGCGCAGCCATGCTGCCCGGCAACGCACCGAGGAATGACTTCAGCAATCCGGTCTTGTCTGGCGAAAGCATGCAAAACGCAGCCTCCCGCTGCGCCTGCCTACATTAGGAGCAATATCCTTAATGCCCTGTTTCTTTTAAATAATCGCCGGAAGTTCCAGCTGCGCCAGCACGCCGCCAAGCGGGCTCGCATCCAGCGCGAAAAACCCGCCATAAAGCTTGGAAATATCGCGCACGATGGCCAGACCCAGGCCGGAGCCCGGTACGGTTTCGTCCAATCTTTCTCCACGCTCGCCGACCTGCCCGCGCTGCTCGGCGGACAGGCCGGGGCCATCGTCCTCAATCGTTAAGAAAAGCCTGCCGCCGTCCTTCGTGCAGCGCACACGCACCCGCGCCTTGGCCCACTTGCAGGCATTGTCGATCAGGTTGCCCAGCATCTCTTCCAGGTCCTGGCGCTCGCCACGGAAATAGATCGTCTCGCCGCATTCCGCATCGATGACGATGCGCGGATGAATGCGCCCGATTACGCGCGCCAGGTCATCCATCACGACACAGACCTGGGTGCGGTTGCCCAACACGTCCAGCGAACCGGCGGCGCGCGCGCGGCTGAGATAGTGATCGACCTGCCGGCGCATCGAGAAGACCTGCTTCTTCACGCTGTCGGCCAGCGGGCCCGGCTGCGCATCGGCTTCCGCCGCCAGCACCGACAGCGGCGTCTTGAGAAAATGCGCCAGGTTGGAAACATGCGTGCGCGCGCGACCCACCACTTCCTCGCTGTGCTGGATCAGAGAATTCAGTTCGGTGGCCAGCGGCGCGATCTCGGTGGGGAAATGCCCGTCCAGCCGGCGCGCTTCGCCGTCGCGGATTTTCGCCAGCGCGCGGCTGACCTTGCGCAGCGGCAAAAGACCTACGCGCACCTGGATCAGGATGGCGACGATGAGCCCCGCGCCCAAAAGCAGGAACGACCAGAACAGGGTGTGGTTGAACTCTTCCGTCTGGCGTTCGACCTCGGCCATGTCGCCGGCGACGGTGAAGGTATATTCGGTGTCGCTGGTATTGTCGGGCGTCAGGTCGACCCGGCGCGACAGCACGCGCAGCCGCTGGTTCTCAGGACCGTCGGCGGTGCCCCAGGTCAGCGCGCCCTTGCGCACCTGGTTCTGCGGCACGATCACCTTGTCGAACAGCGAGCGCGAAATCTGCCCACCACTCTTGCCGTAGCGGATCTGGTAATAGAGCCCGGAATAGACGCGGTCGAAATTGTGGGACAGGAAACGATCGGCCAGCATCACGCCGTTGCCGCCATCGGGATCGGGTTCGGCCGCCGCGATCAAACTGTCCATGTCGGCCTGCAACGCGGCGTCGAAATTCGCCTGTGCCGCCAGGTGAAAGGCGTTGGAGAGCACCGCGCCACCGACCAGAAGCCCCAGCACGGTCCAGATCGCGGCAGCCGCGATCAGGCGTGACGCAAGGGACTCAAGCCTCAGCCGCGCGGCCAGCCAGTTTCGGATCGTCGAGAGAGTAGCCAAGCCCGCGCACCGTCTGAATCAGCCCCGGATCCGTCTTCTTGCGGAGCCGCCCGATGAAAACCTCGATCGTGTTGGAGTCGCGATCGAAATCCTGGTCGTAAAGATGTTCCACCAGTTCGGTGCGCGACACAACCTTGCCGCGGTGATGCGCCAGGTATGCCAGCAGCCGGTATTCCTGGCTGGTCAGCTTGACCGGATTGCCGTCGAAGGTGACGCGCGACGCGCGCGGATCGATGCGCAGCTTGCCGATCTCGATGTCGGCGGTGGCGATGCCGGCGGCGCGGCGCAGGAGCGCGCGCAGCCGCGCCAAAAGCTCTTCGGTATAGAACGGCTTGGCCAGATAATCGTCGGCGCCGGCATCGAAGCCCGCCACCTTGTCGCTCCAGCGGTCGCGTGCGGTCAAGATCAGCACCGGCATCGACTTGCCGGACTTGCGCCATTTCTCCAGCACGGTCACGCCGTCCATCTTGGGCAGGCCCAGATCCAGGATCACCGCGTCATAGGGTTCGGTGTCGCCCAGGAAGTGGCCTTCCTCGCCATCGACGGCGCTGTCCACCACATAACCGGCATCGCCCAGCGCCTTCTTGAGCAGCCGCTGCAGATCCTTGTCGTCTTCCACCAGCAGGATACGCATGCCGTTCTCCTAGTGCCCCCAGCGGCCACGGCCTTCGCCGCCGCCGCGCCCAAAGCCATTGCCACGGCCGAAATTGCTCCGGCCTTCGCCACGCCCGAAATCGCGAAACTGCGGACGATCGAAACCACGCGGCGGGCCGGCGCGGTCGCGTTCGAAATCGCGATTGCGGCCATAGCCACCGTCATACGGATCGCGGCTGTAGGGACCGTAGGGACGATCGCCGCGCTGGGCATCCGGGCGCGGGCTGTCGAAGCTGTCGCGACCGCGCGACTGGCCCAGCACACGCCCGCTGCGCGCATCGGTGTCGTACCAGATCACGCGTCCTTCGGGCGTCATCCACTTCAGGTGATAATGGGGATCGCCCTGCGGACCATAGGTGGGGCCTTCGGCGTCATAGAAGTTGCCGGGATGCTCGCGCCGGATGCCCGGCAGCAGACGGTCCAGCGGCTGCACGCCATCGTCGCCGCGGCCATAGGGCTGGGCCTGGCCGGCAACCGGCAAGGCGGCGGCCAGCGCGAAAAGGCTCAGAAAAAGGGCGAAAAACCGGGGTGCGCGCATGGGCTTTTTGTACGTCTTTGGACATGAACCCACAATGAATAACCCGTCCAGTTCCGGTTCAGTTTCACCCTCGTAAGGTCGCCTCCATGGACGGCAATGCCGCCCAGCATTGAACGAAAGGAGACGACCATGTTCAACACCAAGACCCTTCTCGCCGCTGCCTCGCTTGCGGTGATCGCGGCCGCCGGCATCGGTTCGGCCTCCGCCGCGCCGTGGGAGGTCCGTCACGACCGCCAGGAGATTCGCCGCGACATGCGCGACCTGCGCCAGGATCGCCGCGAGCTGCGCCATGACATGAACCGCCACTATGTGGACCGCATGCATGTGGCCAACAGCCTGCGCTTCCATCGCTACAGCGTGATCGGCAGCCCGTACTGGATGCACGGCCGCTATGTGGTGCGCACCCATGACCGCTTCGGCCGTCTGGTGTTCGTGCAGATCGATCCCTACAGCGGCCGCTTCGTGCGCGAAGTGATCCTGTAACGAGCTTGAGGGCCCGGTCCGTGGTTTGCCCCTCCCCATAGGACCGAAGCCTTGCAAGTGGAGCCCGCGGCGGAAACGCCGCGGGCTTCTTGCTTTATGGACGCATGGGGTCTTTCCCGTTCAACGACCAGACGAATTCCACCAGAAATACGCCTTGAGCGGGTATGCCATCGATCTTGGCCGGCTCAATCTGAAGCTTTGCCAAAAGCTCGATCGCTTTCTGGTCAAGGTCTTCAAAGCCGCTTCCGACGCTGACTCTCTTGTTCAAGATGCTTCCGACCTGAGAAATGGAGACCTCGATCTTGGTGACGCCTTCCTCTTTTTTCTGCCGTGCGCCTTCGGGATAGGAGGACAAGGGCACCGTGATGCGCAGATTGGAGTCCAGAACTGGCGGCTTTACGCTACCGGCAGCCGCAAGCGACCAATCCACTGCGACCAACGTGTGGACCGTTGCACAATCATCTTTCAGCGGACGCCAACGCCAGACCTGCTTCACCCAACTGGCAGCGGCATCATCCAGCCGCTTGGACCCGCTGGAGGTTTCGACAACGACATCAGTCGGCACACCGTCTGTACCAATAAAAACCCGCATAACCACCTTACCCTGCTCTTCTGCGGTCACGGATTCCGCAGGATAGGGTGGGATGGTGTGGGTGGCGCTTACGGGCACCAACGCCGTGCCTCTGCGAAAGCAGGCAGGATTGGCGACTTCGGCCCGTACCGGAAAAGCAGCGAAAAACAGAACCGCCACTCCAAACATGACGGACAAAATCCGATTGCACATAACTTCCCCCGCTTGCGTGTTGGGCATAGCTTTTGCGGCAGTCCGATCGATGTCAATTGCCCCGAACTGACGACAAGCCTTCCAACCGCTCTAACTGCTCGGCATTTTGCCTTGCGATCCCAAGGTCCGTGGCAAGCAGGGCGACAGCCTCAGGCAGCGTAACGTCCGAGGGGGCGTCATCAGGCTGGCCGGGGGCGATGCGGGCGGCAACGTCAGCCACATCGGCGCCGCTGGCGGCGGCGTCGAGCAGGCGCACAGCGCCCCAAGGCAGACGGCAGACAGAAACACTCTTGGCATCGACACGCTTGGGGACCTCCGCGATCACGGTTTGAATCTGGCGCTGGATCGCCTGGTCGTTGACGCTCGCCGTGCGCGCGATGGCATCAGCCACCTGCACCTGCGCGGCACGCGCGGCCAGCGCCGCGGCCTGGGCTTTCGCCGCATCCAGGTCGCGCGCCGCGATCTGCGTGTGAAGACCGGCGACCTCAGCCTTCAATCCGCCGCCGATCAGTGGCAGCCCTTCGATCCGCGCGGTCTGCACGGCAAGCGCCAGCGCGAACACAAGCGCGCACACGCCCATCAGCGGGCCCGCAACACGGCCCGCCAGCCAGTTCAACAATACGCCCATGTCAGTCCTTCCGCTGCTGGACCAGCCGCCCGCCGATGCCCAGCAGCAGAATGCCCAGCGACAGCGCCAGCCCCAGCCAGCGCGGCAGATACTGTTTCAGGTCCGCGGGCAGCGCTTCCCACGCCCCCTGCACCATGCCCGACAGCACGATCGCCTGCAGCGAGAACCAGCGCCAGGCGCTGCGCCATTCCGCGACCAGCCTCATGACACCAGCACCGCGACTTCGGCGCGGCCGTCGTCCAGCACGCGCCGCACCCGCCCCAGCGCCAGGCGCATCTGCGCGAAATCCGGCGCGGCCACCGCCACACCAACGATGCCATCGCCATCTTGCGCCGCCACGATCACATCGCCCGCCGCAGCCCCCGTCACATTCACCGGCACCTTGCCGGCATAGGCGATGCGGTCCACCCGCTGGCGCGCCGCTTCCAGCTTGGCCGCAAAATCCGGATCGTCGCGCGACAGACCCGCGCCATAGCCGTCGCCGCCGACCAGGCCCGGATCGCTGGACTTGATGGCGAACGCCACCGCATCGGCCCATCGGTCGGTCAACAGGCCATCGGCATCGAAGCCCACCACCTGGCCTTTCGCCAAGGTGCCGCAGCCTTCGCACTTGGTTTCATATTCCGCATAGTCGGCGCCCGACGCATTGAGCGTGCCGCCGGCATTGATCGAGCGGCCGGTGGTGCCGTCCTTGCCGACATAGATCGCGGTGTTGGCGTTGTTGTAGCCCGCACCCGATACGCCGGTGAACTGCGCCGTCAGCACACCGCTTGCGCCGCGCACATCCAGCACCGCATTGCCCGCATCGGCGGTGACGGCATGGCTGAAGGTATCGCGATTGGCCGCGACCGTGGCGCCCCCGGTGGCGATGGATGTGACCTGCAACGCCGTGGCCGTCGGCTGGCCGCTGGCGCGGCTATACTGGCGGCAACGCCAGTTGCCGCTGCTATCGCTGGCGAACACCGCGCAATCGCCCGTCGCCGTTGTGAGATTGGCGCCACCGGGCAGGACCAGCGACGAGGCATTGTGGGTCAGGGTCAGCGCGCCGGCAAAGCGCACGAAACGCAACAGATTGGCGCCCGTGCCCAGGCCGGTGATGGTGGTGGTGCCGGTGATGGTGACGAACAGCGCAGCCGCAGCCCCCAGGTCGCAGGTCGCCGCCGAGGCGAGCGAAGTTTCCGCGGCATTAAGCAGTGCCGCGCCATCCAGCCAGGTGCCGTTGAGATAAATCAGCGTGGCATTGGTGCTTGTGAAAACACGCAGGCCATTGAACGGCGTGGTGAACCGCCAGCCGCCATCCAGGCAATAGGCGATCTTGAAGGCGCGCCCGGTCCAGGCGCCGGTGGGCGACGCGCCCAATAAATAAGTATCGCCATCGGCGGGCGATGATGGCGGCGTGTTGACGAACTGGCCCTTCAGGTAGATGTCGGTCACCGCATCCAGCGCGATCAGCGCATCGTTGATGGTCATGGCGTCCATCTCCTGCCCGTCGACCAGTTCGGGCAGCTTCAGGCGCGGCGTCTCATCGGACATACAGTGCTTCCTTCTTCGGGCGCCCGCGGCCCACGACCGCCGAGCGCTGATAAATCGTGACGGTCAGCGGATTGGGCAGGCCGGCCGGAAAATCCGCCGCCTGCTGTGCTGCCGTGTAGAGCTGACTGTGCTGAGCGATGCTGCTGAAGCTGCGCACCACCGTCGCGCCGTTCAAAATGTCCAGGTCATACAATTCGGCCACCTCGCTCATCGGCGTCACTGCGGGACTGAGACTGGAGGCCGACGGCGCGCGGTCGCGCCGCTTCCAGCGGATGACCAGGTCGCCCGAGGCGTTCCAGTCGAAGCCCACGTGACACGGCGCGGGCGGGACAAGCGCTACCGCTTCGCTGGCTTCGCTTTCGCCCTGCCAGCTTGTGTCGGATGTGGCGCGCGACAAGGGCCCCCAGCGCAACTGGAACGGCAGCCGCGCCTGGCCTTGCGCCTGGCCCAGCTGTACCAGCGCGTCATCCAGCACCACCACCCGCGCGCCGGCGGGCACGGCATCGCGCATCTGGCCCTCGCTGCCGCGCCGTCCGCGTTTCAATTGCGTCAGGGTGTATTCGTTTGCGCCGGTCAGCGCGGCGGTCGCAAATTGCACCACTTCCCAGCCGCCGTCTTCATTCTGTACCGCCAGCGTGTTGGCGCCGTCCAGCAGTTGCGCCGGATCGGCCGAGGCCAGCGTGCCATGCACCAGCCGCAGTTTCAGGCTGTTCACCCGGTCCCAATGTGCTGTGGGCCCCGACCAGAAATCATCGGTGGTGACGCCGAAGGAACAGGGCCTGGTGATGGTCGCGTCCAGCGTGAAGCCGGATCCGGTCATGCTGCGCATCACCGCCACCTTGCCCGGCCAGGGATCGGCATAGGCGCCGACGAAAGGCGCAGCGGTGTTCTGGCCGTCGCGCAGCCAGGGCAGGTCCAGCACGATCAACAGCGGCCGTCCCGGCTGGGCGACGGTTTCCGCTGTCGCCGGCGCACGCGCCGCGCCCGCCACCGCGTCGTATAAGGAAGGATCAGTCGCCACCGCTTCGATGGCGCGGGCCGCGCCATCCTCGATCTGCGTGATGCGCAGGCGATTGTCGCGGCCATTGACGGTGAGCACCAGCTCGTCGCCCGTTTCCAGCGCCAGCGCCGAAGGCGGCAGCGCCAGCCGCGCACTGTCACGCATCACCCAGGCATCGGCCAGCCAGCGCGCCCCGATCGACGCGGCCTGCGCCTGGTCCAGCACCAGCGGCAGGTTGGAACCGGCCATGCGGTTGGTCGCGCCGGATTGCCGCCGGGTCTCGATGCTGGCGACGGCATAGTCCTGGTCGCCATCGATGTAAGCCACGCGCGACGCCAGCGGCAGGTCATCGGCCTGCGCGCGCGCCAGGGCAAAGCCTGCGGTTTCCTCACCCTTCAGCACCAGGTCGCCGGCGGCGCAGGCCATCGGCGCGCCTCGGCCGCGCATGGTGAAGCGCAGCACGCCGTCGCTTTCGACGCTATCGAAGAAGCCCGCCATCGCCAGTGGCTGGATCGCGTCACGCGCGCTCATAACGTCAGTGACGGCGTAGCCGGTGACCAGGCCGTCCAGCGCGTGCGCATCATGCGCTGCCAGCCCCGCGCCGTCGCACAGCGCTCCGACCACATCGCCTGTCGGCACCTGGCCCAGCCGCCCGTTCAGCCAATGCCCGCGCGCATGATTGGCGGCATCGCTCCACACATCGCTCAGCGCCGGGAAAAACGGAAAGGGCCGCGCATCCCAGCACCAGGCATGGATGTTGGCGGTATCGATCATCGGCACGCCAGCCACCACCGGATTGTTGGCGGGCGTGTTCCAGAATGCGAGATGCGCCTCCAGGAAGCGGCGCTGGATCAGGTCGTCGCGCGCGCCACTGGAAAAATGCGGCGCGGCACTTTCGCTGGACCTGGGATCGAAGAAGACGTTGGGCTGGTTGGCGCCCTTGTCGATGGCGGGACAGCCCAGTTCGGTGAACCAGATCGGCTTGCTGGACGGCACCCAATCGGTTGCGCTGGCGCTTTCCACGCCGCCGGGCCGGTCATGGTGCACGTTGCTCCACCAGTTCCAGAAATCCTTGGCGCGCCACAGCCAGGGCTTGCCCAGGCCGTCGGTGATCGGCGTGCGGGTTTGCGCGGCGCGGTCGGCATCGCTGGCGTAATGCCAGTCATAGCCCTCGCCGCCCCGGATGTTGGCGAAAAGGTAATCGCGGTCCCAAGTCGTCGTCGCCAGCGCCGCATCCAGATGATCGCCATCGCGCCAATCGGCCAGCGGCAGGTAATTGTCGATGCCGATGAAGTCGATGTTGGCATCCGCCCACAGCGGATCCAGGTTGAACAGCACCCCGCCATCGACCGGGTGATTGGCGTATTCCGACCAGTCGGCGGCATATGCGATCTTCGCATCCGGCAAAATCGCCTTCACATCGGCCGCCAGCGTCTTCAACGCTGCGACCGCCGGATACCTTGAAGCACCGTCGCGGGTGCGCGTCAGCCCCACGAATTCCGACCCGATCAGGAAGGCATCGACGCCGCCGGCGTCGGCGCACAGCTGGGCATAATGCAGCACCATGCGCCGCCAACCCCACACGCCATCGAAGAAGTTCGCCACCTGCGCCGCGCTGGCCGGCGCCGCGTCATCCGCCGCATTGCCGCGAATGCGCCCGCGCCAGGGATAGGCAGGCTGGCCCGCGGCACCCGTCGCCGGATCGGTGAGCCCGTTGCCTCGCGCGATATCCATAAAGAGAAACGGATTGAACAGCACCCTGAGGCCGCGTGCCTTCAGCGCGGCGATCGCCTGCAGCACGCTGTCATCCGACGGCGTGCCGCCATAGGCGGGGCGGCCATTGGCGCGGCTGACTACATAGGCATCCTCGCGCGCCACGCCGGCTACTGACCAGGTTTGCGGATAGGTGTCGCGCACCGCCTCTTCCACGCCGGGCCGGATACGGATCGAACCCGCGCGCAGATCGTCGCCGAACCAGCCCACCACCAGCGATACCGAAGCCAGGTTCGGCGCCAGCGCCGTCAGGTCATCCAGCGATGTCTCGATGTCGGGCCCGCCGCCATGCGCATTCTGCGCCTGGCTGCCGCCCTCGCCATCATCGCTGAACACGGTGTCGGTGGCATAGGCGAACTCGCCCGCGCCGGGGATCAGCGCCACGCCGGGCAGCGTTGCTTCCACGCTGCCCGGTCGTGCCAGGCTCCGATAGACTTCAAACTGCAGAAGCGGAATGCGGTTGCCGAAGGCGGCCAGCGGCAAATCCTCGAACACCACATGGCAAAGCCCGCGATAGGCCGGCGCATTGCCGCCTTCGATCTCGGCAATCAGCGGGTCGATATCCTGATCCTCCGCGCCGTCATGAAAGCGCAAGGTGACTTGCGACGTATCCAGCAGTGACCCATTGGCCCACACCCGGCCCAACCGCGCGGCCACGCCTTCGCACAGACCCACCGCGAACGAAATCGAATAGGCATAGTCGGTCTCGCTGACACTGGGCCCCAAACCCTTGCCGCCCACGCTGGATGTGCTGGCGGTCTCGCGGAAACGGCTGGCCCAGATCACCTGGCCCGCAAGCCGCATGCGTCCGAACAGACGCGGGATCGCGGTGCCTTCGGTCGATGCCTGAATGGTGATGTCGGAAAGGCGCGGCCCGGTGATATGGCGTCCCGGCGTCAGCGCCTGGTCGATGGCGACACCGGCCAGGGTGCCCAGCGCGCCACCGATCTGCAGGCCGGTGATGCCAAGCACCGACACCCCGCCCAAAAGCGAGCTGCCCAGCGCCGCACCGGCGGCGCCGAGAACCAGAGAAGCCATGATTGTCTTTCGAGGAACGCCTTAGGGCGCGATGCCGAACCGGGCGTAGAATTCGCCCACCGTGGGCTTGGCCGCCATCGCCGCGGCGATGTCGGCGTCGCCGCCATGCGCATCACCAAGGCGATGACGCGCCAGCCCGCGGACATACAGCGATGGCGCGGCGTTGGGACGAAGCTTCAGCGAGGCATCCAGGTCGGCCACCGCCGCCGCATAGTCGCCCATGCGGAAGCGCACGAAGCCGCGCGAATCCAGCAGGTTGGGGCTGCCGGGCTGCACCTTCAACGCCTGGTCGCAATCGGCCAGCGCTTCGTGCAGCTGCTGGCCCCATTCCGCGCGCGTCCAGCAGCGATCGTTCAGCAGCGAGGCGTTCGCCGCATCGACCTTCAGACCGGCGGTATAGTCGTCGATTGCCTTGTCATACTGGCCAAGGTCCGCATGGGCACGGCCCAGCATGGCGAAGACGCGGGTGTCGGACGACAGCGACGCCGCCTGTTCCAGGTTCAGCGCCGCTTCCTGCGTGGCGCCGGTCTTCATCTTGCACAGGCCGACCAGATAGAAGGCCTCGCCATTGTCGGGCTGCAGCGCCAGCGCGTGGGCCAGGCTCGCCACCGCCTTGTCGCATTGGCCCTGCTCCAGCCAGGCATAGCCGATATTCTGGTGCACCCGCCAATTGTCGGGCTGCAGCAGCTCGGCATGATCCAGGTCGGCGAGACCCAGATCATATTCCTTGCGCAGCACATGGGTGAAGCCGCGTTCCAGCAGCGCGTCGGTATAGCTGGGCCGCAGCGCAAGAGCATGATCCAGCCGCGCCAGCGCACCGTCATAATGGCCCTGCATGCGCTGGATCTGGCCGACGAGATAGAACAGCCGTTCATCCTCGGGCGACAGCTTCATCGCCTGGTCGAAGTCGGCCATGCCGCGCGCGGTGTCTTCCAAAGTCAGGTAGGCGGTGGCGCGCGCGACATAGGCGCGGGTCAGGCTGGCGGGCGTATCGGCGCCGGCAGCAATACGGTTGCTGCACGCAGCGATCACGCCGGGCAGAACCGCCCGGTCCTGGCTGCGCGCGCCATCGATGCAGCTTCGCCATTCCTGCACCGCATCCGCATGCGCCACGCAGGGCAGAAGGCAGCTCGCCATCACGGCGAAGATCGCACCGGCCGTTTTCATCATCCGCATTCCCCATGCAGCCGGAAGGCATAGGCCAGCCGGACTGTCCAGAATTGGGACAATAACTCTTCCATCACCCGATGGCTCTGACGCGCATGGATCAAGGTTAACCGCTGCGAATCTTCACCAACAACCCCACAGTGGCGCGCCGGGCCACCGCGTGTCATGCGAAACAGAACAACATCCCCAGGCGCGATTGTTTCCGGCGCGATTTGCGTCAGGTGCCGCGCCAGCGCATCGCGCAGGGTTTCCCCGCCACCCGCATCGGCCCAGTCGGGCGCATAGGGCGGCGTATCTTCGGGTTCTTCGCCCCGCAGCTCGCGCCACACCCCGCGCAGCAGGCCCAGGCAGTCGCAGCCCGCGCCCTTCAGGCTGGCCTGGTGCTGGTAGGGCGTGCCGATCCAGCCGCGCGCACAGGCCACGATGTCAGTTGCCATAGCGGCTGCCGCCATCCAGCGGTTGATTGAGGCCGGGCCCCGCAATCACCGCGTCATTGCCGGGCATGTGGGGAAAGCCGCGAAAGTTCAAGGTGTTGGCAAAGCGCGCGCGGCAGGTGGAAAACTGCTTGTCGCAGCCAGGCTTAAGGGTGACGGCGTCGCCCACCGCGACCGGCTCGCGCATCGCCTGCCACAGCTCGATCATGCTGCCGGTCTGGCGCTTGATCTCGCCACTTCGGCCGTTGTTGGCGCCACCGGTGAAGGTCAGCAGGCCGGCGGTGAAATCGCCATCGGCGGCGTCATCCAACCCGCTGACGGTGAAACGGCGTGCATCGGTGACGGCCGTCACCGCGGCTTCGATCGGCGTGATCGCCAGTCCGCAGCGCGCATCCCCCAGGTTCGCATCGCACAGATGGCCGAAGACCCGACCCACCGGCTGGTTCAGCGCCTGCGCCAGGCCGCGCACTTCGGCCTGGAAGGCGCCGCCGCTGCGCGTGACTTCGCCCAGCGTACCGGCGCGCATCAGCACGCGCTGGCTGGTATCGCGCCAGTTGACCCGCCAGATCGCGATGGCCGCACCATCGTAAAGACCGGCTTCCAGATCGGCTTCGTTCAGGGTTTCAGCCGACAGCGCGCCGGAGACGGTGAGATTGTCGACCGAAAGCCCCAGCGAGGATTGCACCTCGCTCGCCGTGAAGCCGCTGGCGGCATGGTAAGTGACGCCATCGAAGGCCAGTGGCTGGTCGTGATCGGTGAAGCCAGCGACCTGGCCGTCGCCGCGCGTCAGCCGCCAGCACCAGCACAGGGTGGTGGCGCCGCTGTCGAGATGCGCCTGCATGCCATCTGGCAATATCTTCATGGGGATTGTCATTCCCGCGAAAGCGGGAATCCAGCCTTAGAGTAGAACTTCAACCAGGGGGATCGACGGAATCTCCCCCGCCGCGAACTGCGCCAGGTTGACCGACAGCGCATCGCTGTCGAAGCGCACCGGCGTATCGAATTCGTATCCCGCCGTGATCGCCGCGCCATCGGCCGGCGCGACGGTGAACGTGATGAGCCCGGTGGTGACGTCGCAGGAAAAGGCATGGCTTTCCACGCCATCCACCGCGACCCGCACTGTACCACCCACCGGCTTGGCGATGCCGCGGGTCCAGCTGCCCGCGCCGGAAATATATGCCTTGCTCAGCGCGAAGACCGTGGAATGGCCGTCACCGGTCCCGATGGGCTGGTCCGTGGGCGCGGACGTTCCGCCCGGCGCACAGCTCTTGCAGTCGGTGAAGTCGCGGAAACGGAAGCCATAAAGCCGCCCGCATCGCGCCTCGAAGAAGGCGATCACCGCATGCAGGTCATCCAGGCTCTTCACACCGGAGCCGACATCGAAGCTGCGCCGCGACGCGGCCCACACCGCGTTGCGCTGTTCATGGCCGCTGCCCAGGGTGACGATCTCGGTCCTGCGCACCGGCCCGCCACTGGAATGAAAGGCGATGGCGAGTGGAAAGGCGATTTCGTGGAAGTTCATGATGCGTTATGATCCGGCTATGACTTGGGGCTTGTCGGGTACAGAGAACTGGTTTCGCGTTTGGCGCTATGGTTCCGCCCTGCTATGGCTGCGGCCGATTCACTGGAAGGGCTGGCTGGCATTGGGCATTCAGGCGATTGCTGGGATCGCCGCGATCGGCTTGCTTGTGCGCCACAAGGCAGGCGATCCGTTCGATCCGCTGTGGTTTGTCGTGGCCGCGCCCACGATTGTCCTGGGATGGCTTGCCACGACTCGCATGGACGTTGTCGACCTGCGACAGAACAGATAGTTCATAAATTCCGCTGCCCCTGCGCGATGGCGCGCGCCAGCATGGCGGCGACCTGGCTGCGCGATTTCTGGAACGATGCTGCATCGGGCGTGGTGATGTTGACCGTCACACTGGCGCCGCGCGCCGCAAGCTGGCTGTTCGCCGTGATCTGGCCGGCGGCGGATGGCGTGAACAGTTCGGGCCCGTTCTCGCCCACCAGGTAACTCGATCCCGCCGCAACCGGGCCACCCGCCGCGCGCGCGCCGGCAATCGGCAGCAGCGCACCTGCCAGCGACGACACCAGGCCCTCGATCGGCTTGACGATGAACTGGCTGGCGGCGATGCGGTCGAAATCCGACAGGATCGCCGCGGTCAGCTGGCCGACGGAATCGCGGCCCGACAGCGCGGCGCGCGCGATGGTGTTGCTGACCGCGTTGAAGCTGCGGTTGACCGCCTTCTCGATCGCGTCGGTCGCCGACAGCACCGGGCCGTTGGCGAAGCCGGCCAGCGCATCGGCCGCCGCGCCCAGCGCATCCTTGGGATCAGTGGCCATCGGGATACAACCGCATCAGGGTTTCGAGATCGCTGCGCGCCATCGCGGGCGATACGCTGTCGATCAGCGCACGCCATTCCGGCAATGACAGCTTCCAGAACACGTCGGGCGACAGGCGCAGCTGCTTGAGGCCCAGGCTCATGCAGCGCCGCCAGGAAAAGGGGCGGCTGCCTGCACCTCGCCCGTCGCCGCCGCCAGCCCCGCGGCGTTGAACGCATCGGTCACGCCTGCGATCAGCGCGCCCAGGTCGCAGGGCAGCCGCAGCACATCGGCCGGGGTCATGTCATGGCCGCCGCCGCGCAACAGCGCCGCCGCCACAATGGCTAGGTCGCCCGCGCGCACTTGGCGCAGCCGCGCGCCCACGCCGGACAGGTCATCCAGCCCCAGCCCGTCCTCGATTTCGGCCAGCGCGCCCAAGGTCAGCAGCAGGCGGTATTGCCGCCCGCCCGCTTCCAGCGCCGCTTCGCCACGCACCCGGTTGGTCATGCGAATGCCAGCGCGCCGGCTGACGCCAGCGACAGCGAGATCTTCACCTCGCCGTCATGCGGCCCGTCATACTGTAGGGCGGTGATGCGGAACGGCCCCGTCACGATACCGAAACTGGGGATCACCACCTGGAAGTTGGTAATGGCATTGGCGAAGAACGCCGCGCGCAACGCCGCATCCGACGCGGCATCCTTGAACACGCCGCTGCCCGAGACGGTGGCCGAGCGCACGCCGCCCGCCAGCAGCTCGCGCCACATGTCCGCGCTGTCGGCGGTGGTTATGTCGATGGCCTGGGCATTGAACGCCAGGGTGGAGGCTTTCAGCCCCGCCACGCTGGTGAAAACTTCGGGGTCGCCGCCATCGCCGATCTTGATCAGCAGGTCGCGGCCGCGTTGGGCGGTCATGGGGTTCTCCTTAAAGCTTCAGCGCGCGATAGGGCGCCAGCAGCGCCAACGCCGCATCAGGCGTGGGTGCGGTGTCGGCGCTGCGATGGTCATAAAGTGACGACACGATTTGCAGGATTGCGCTGGCGATCGGAGCCGGCACATCGCCCGCATCGCCATAACCGGCGGTGAAGGCGATGGCCACGGCATTGCGGGCGCGCAGATTGGCGTGCGGCGACTTCACGATGACGCGTCCGCCGGGGACATCGACCGTATAGGCGTCGGCATCCAGCACCGTCGCGCCGTCATCACGCCCATACAGCGTCACACTTTGCACACTGGTCAGCGGCGGTAGCGGCAGTGTGATGCAGCCATCACCAATGCCGTCCAGCCACAAGGTCCAGCCTTGCGTCACGAAAGCCCGGCCGGTGTGCCATTCACACCGCGCCCGTGCCGCCGGGATCAGCGCCGCGATCAGCGCATCTTCATCGCCGCCGCTTTCGACACGCAGCCAGGCCTTGGCCTGGGCCAGGGTGACGGGTTCTTCCGCCGGCGGGGCGGTCAGTTGCAGGGACATGCGTCCTCTCGAAAAGAAAAGCCCCTGCGCCCGGGGGAGGAAGCGCAGGGGCCAGGGTCGCCGCACGCGCGGCGTTCGCCACCGTCTTACGAGGCAGCGAATTTCATCAGCTTGATGGCTTCGAAGTTCTGCACCCCACCGCCGACGCGCTTGGTGGTGTAGAACAGCACATAGGGCTTGGCGCTGTAGGGATCGCGCAGCACGCGAATGCCCACGCGGTCCACGATCAGGTAACCGCGCGCGAAGTCGCCGAACGCGATCGAATAGGAATTCGACGCGATGTCGGGCATGTCTTCGCTCTCCGTCACCGGATAGCCGAAGATGGTCGCCGGCTGGCCCGCCGCCGTGCCCGGCTGCCAGATGTAATTGCCGTTGGCGTCCTTGAACTTGCGCACCCGGCTTTCGGTCTTGCGGTTCATCACCCAGCGGCCATTGGCGCGGTAGCCCTGCTTGGGCGCATAGGCCAGGTTCAGCAGTGCGTCGGCAGGCGCGTCTTCATCATCGACGAAAGCGCCATCGGCGCCCGACACGACATAGCCGATCTTGCCCCACACCCAGCTGGCATCGGCCACCGTGGTGTAGTGCAGGAAACCGGTCGGCTTGTTGGAGCCGTCGCCATTGACGAAGGCCGCACCTTCCTGCTCGGCGAAGACGATCTGCACTTCGTCGGCCAGCCACTGCTCGATGTCCACTTGGGCGTCATCCAGCAAGGTCTGGGTCGCGGCCGGCATGGCGTAAAGCTCCATCGCCGGGAAATCGAGCGCCGCGAGGGCCGGCGTGCCCGTCTGGCTGATGCTGCCGGTCTCGCCCACCCAGCCGCTGGCCGCGCCCGCCGTGGTGATGGGCTTGCGATAGGTGCCGCCGCCGATGGCGCGCACGCTGGCGATGGCGCGGATGGGCGAAGCCTGGCTCAGCACGCGGTCGATGGTGCGCTCGATCTCCAGCGGCACGGTATAGCCGCCATCGGCATTGCTGCCTTCGCTCAGCGCCTTCACTTCCAGGTCCAGCCCGTCGCCCTTGCGCACATAGCGGTCGAAGCGCGCCTTGCGCTCGCCCGCCGCGGGATCGAACGCCCTGGCCGATCCGCCCAGATGCGGGCGCGCCTGGGCCAGCATCAGGGCGTCGATCTTCTGTTTGGTCTCGGTCAGCGCGGTGTCGATGCGCGCGACTTTCTCTTCGGTCAGCACATCGGCGCTGCGCCGCTCGATGCTGGCCAGGCGTTCGTCGTTCGCCTGCTTGAACGCCTCGAAGCCGCCGAGAAACTCCTCGAACGCCTGCTTGATCTCGCGGTCGGGGGTGACCGCCTTGGTTTCCAGTTCCATGCACTTCTCCTTATTGCGCGGCAATCGCGCTTGCTGCCTGTCGAAACACCTGCGCCAGGTTCGGCTGACGCGCACCGATGGCCGTGACCGTGGATCCCGCGAGCAGGGGGAAGGTCACGACCGAAATTTCCCATAACTCGACTTCCAGAAGCGTGCGCGTGCCGGCGCCGCCGCGTTTGGCGCGCACGGTGCGAAAGCCGATGGACAGGCCGTTCAGCGCGCCTTCCGCCAGCAGCGCGCGCACGTCGCGCGCCTGCTCCACGTCATTCACCAGCCGGCCGCGCACATAGAGGCCGCGCGCGTCTTCCGCGATCTCCTCCCACACCCCGATCGGGCTGTGCGAAAAATGCTGGTACAGCATGCGCACCTGCGAAGGCCCGCGCCGCCGCAAGGACGCAGCGAACGCGCCCGGCGCCACGCTGTCGCCCGCGCCGTCGGCCACGTTGAACAGCGAGGCATAGCCTTCGAACTGGTCGGGCGAGAGCGGCGTCAGGCCCGCGCGCGCGGGTTTGCGCGCCAGCGGGCGGCGCGCATAGGCAATCTGTACCAAGGGTGTGATCTCTACTGTTTGTCCAGCTTGGACTCGATGCGGTCCAAGGTTTCCCGGATGGTGCGCGCCTGTTCTTCCAGCACCGCGACCTTCTCGATTGCCGCCTGGTCACTCGCCACGATGCGCTCCAGCCCGGCGATGCGCTCGGCCGCACTGCCGGCCCAGAACAGCGCACCCGCCGTCTGCAACAAAAAAGCCGCCACAAGGGCGGCCGGTATGCGCTTCTCTGCGGGCACGCGTTCACTCAGGCTGAGGGACACCGACATCGTTTCCTGTGTTCGTGATCACGGCGGGCTTGAAATCCCAGCCGCGCAAGATCTTCAACGCCGCTTCCAGCGCATCCTTCACCTGGCCGCGATTGATCGCGTCCACCATCTGGCTGGTGTTCAGCGACACGGTCGCCGCCTGATACCCCACCGGCCCCGGCAGCGACAGAAACAGCGGGATGGAGTTCATCACGCCCGTCACCACGAAATCCTGGAACCACTTCTGCCGCACGATCTTGCCGGCATGGCCCACCAGCATCAGGCCGATGCCGGTGCCCAGATCGAAATTCTCCGCAATACCCTCGGTCTCGACATAGGGCAGCACGCCCGATTTATCCGGCCGCCAATCTTCATCGAAGATATCGACCGTACGCCAGGCACAGTAATAACCGCGGCACACCGGATAGCGCGTCTCATAAATGGCGCAGCCGCCGCCGACACAGTTCTTGCAAACCAGGCCGGATTTCTTCTGGATCTCCGGCTTGTCGATGGTGGGAAAGGTGCAGCAGACCGTGCATTCGCCACAGTCGCGTCCTGGAATCAGTTCCATGCCTTCCCACATGCGCCGCTCTATAGCACGTCGCCACCCTCAATGGGCGAATAGCCCGCCGCCGCACGCTTTTCGTTGACGGTCAGGAAATCCGCGCCCGCAAGCCTGGCCCACAGGCCTTCGCGCACTTGCGCCAGCGCCTCCACCGCATCGGCGTCATAGCCGATGCGCAAGCCATCACCGAAACGCGGGCACAGCCAGCGCGTCAGCGAACCCGCCGTGCGCGCCACCAGCGGCAACACGGTCTGGCGCCAGAAGCTCAAATTGGCTTCCGCATAGTTGGCATAGGTGTTGTCGCCGGGGATGCCCAGCAGCATCGGCGGCACGCCGAAGGCCAGCGCGATCTCGCGCGCCGCCACGCTGCGGGTCTCCGCGAAATCCAGGTCGGCGGGCGAATGGCTCATCGCCTTCCAGTCCAGCCCGCCTTCCAGCACCATGGGCCGCCCCGCATTGACCGCGCCCTGATAGGCGTCTTCCAGCTCGCGCCTCAGCCGGGTGAACTGCTCGTCGCTCAGCCCCGCCCCGTCCGGCCCCTTATATATAAGTGCACCCGACGGGCGGGCGGCATTGTCCAACAGTGCCTTGGTCCACAGCGCGCCGGCATTGTGCACCTCGATGGCCGCCTGGCTCACCTCCAGCGGCGACAGGCCGTAATAGTCGTCCAGCGGATGAAACAGGGTGGTGTGCAGCACCGGCAGAAAGCCGGAAGGCTCGCGGGTGACGCGCGTCACCAGGCCGTCGACATTGTAGTCGTACGCGGCCGGCCAGCCGCGTGCGCCCGGCACCACCGTCATGCGGTCGGGCCGCAGCACATGCAGCTCGCGCGGCACCGCGTCCAGGCTGACCGCTTCGAGATAGGCGTTGCCTGACGCTTGCAGAAAGGCATACCAGCGCTCGAACAACGCCGTGCCGTCCTCCTGCCCGTTGGGCCGCTGCAACAGCGCCAGCAGCGGATGACTTTCCAGTTCCTGCGCGCCGTCATACAGCAGCCAGGGCACGCTGGCCGCGGCTGCCGCGATCTTGCGTACGCAGGCATAGGCAATCGTGTTGTGCATTACGCCGACACGCGCCAGCGACGCGGCATCGCGCGCGCCATATCGCGCCCTGCCCATCAGCTGCAATGCCACCAGCGGCGCCGCCTTCTTTTCCGGCGGCGCCTTGCGAAGAAATTCGAACATAAGGCCTCTTCAGATATTGCGAATACGCGGATCGGGCCGCTTGCGGCCGAACAGGTCGGCCAGCGCCCACACCAAAGCGTCCATGCGGTCGGGGCTTTTGCCCGTGCCGTCGTAATGGCACATCTGGTCTTCCAGTTCGGCGAAGAGCCCGGCGTGATGCACCCGGCCCGCCTCGTACAGCGCCGCGACCGGCGCAGCGCGCGTGATCTTCCCGCGCATCGCCCGCACCAGGGTCACCGGCGCATCGGCGTCGGCTTGGGCCAGCACACTGCGCACCATCTCGCCGCCCTGGTTGGCTTCCGCGATCACCGCGTCGGCGTCGAAATCGGCATAGGCCTGCATCACCCGCGTCGCCCAGCCCGCTGGCGTCAGCCCGCCCAGAGAGTAATCCGCCAGCACATAGCCGTCATGACCGCTGCGTCCCGCCACGACGATGCCGCAGTCATCGCCTTGCATCCCGGCAGGCGGATCGACCGCCACCACCACGCGCGACAGGTTGGGCGCCGCTTTCACGCGGCCTGCCTCGATCCAGCCGCGCTGCCATAAGGCCCCTTCGCGGTCCTCGATCAGTTCGCCGTCCAGTTCCTGGCGGCCCAACGCGCTGGCGCCGTATCGCGCGCGCATCGCCGCGCAGAAGCCATCCGGCAGCGCGTCATTCTCCTCGGTCCGGGCCCGCGTCAGCGCCACATCCCCGCTCGCCAGCAAGGCCTTCAGCGCCGGGATATTGCGCGGGGTCGATGTCAGCAGCATTCGAGCGTCGTCGCCCAGCCGCAGGGTCATCAACGCCATGTCCAGTGCTGCTTGCGGATCGCGCCACTTGCAGAATTCATCACCCCACAGCCCGTCGAACTGATGGCCGCGAAAACTGTCCGGCTCCTCCGCCGACAACAGGGTCGCGGTCGCGCCATTCGGCCAGGTCAACAGATCGCGTGAGGGCTGGAACTCCAAGCCCTCCACCACATTCAGCAAACCGGACTCTCCTTCCACCATCACCGCGCGCACGTCGCGCGCGGTCGCCCCGATCAGCCCGGCGCGCTTCATGCGCCCCGCGGCTACCTCGGCGGCAATCCATTCCGCCCCGGCGCGGGTCTTGCCCGCACCGCGCCCGCCCAGGAACAGCCAGATGCGCCAATCGCCACCCGGCGGCAGCTGGGCGTCGCGCGCCCACACATCCCAGCCGGCCAGCAGCGCGGCGGCGTCAGCCTCGCTCAGGCTTGCCAGCAGGGCGTTTCGCTGCGGCAAGGCGTTGATCCAGTCGGCGCTCCAGCGTCGCGTGAACGTCACCGGCCTTCACTTTCTTTTCGCGCGCCACCGCCCGGCCGGCTTCCAGCTTGGCCAGCTTCTCCAAGGTCCGCTCCAGCGATGCCAGGGTCCGGGCATCGGCAGCGCGTTCCGCCGGCGTCTGGGGCTCGGCCCCGCTCACGGCATTCAGCTGCCGCTCCAGTTCCTGTTTCAGTCTGTCGACCATTTCGTCCAGCCATTGGGGTTCGGACACAGCCTCGTCGCGTGCCGCCATCGGGTTTGCCTGTGTGAAAATCCCGCAACAGGCGAAGGACGGCGAAGCGCCGTGGTTCAGAGCCAATTGCGGGGAATGGTCGTGATGTAACGGCCAGCCGCGCGCCCGGTCAATGGTTTGGCGGGAAATCCACGCCAAGTCCCCATGCCGCACCTTGAATCCGCCGCAAATATCGGTCAGCTATCCGCCCCATGTCCGCACCCTCAAACCGGCCGGAAGACTGGTGGAACAGCGAGGAAGTCTCCCGCGTCCGCCGGATCACAGATCCGTACGCGCCGGCCTTCGCCATCGCCATGGCGGTGATCGCGGTGCCGCTGGCCGCGCTCTACCTGATGCCGATGGTGCTGGGCCTGTTCGCGCCGGCGCTGGACCCCAAGGTGGACCTGTATGCGGTCAACCGCCCGCTGGCCTTCACCTTCCTGGACATCGACGGCAACGAGGTCGGCCATCGCGGCGCCATCGTGGGCGAGCGTCTGAAGCTGGAGGAGATGCCCAAATACCTGCCGGCCGCCTTCATCGCGATGGAAGACCGCCGCTTCTATTCCCACAACGGCATCGATCCCTTGGGCCTGGCGCGCGCGCTGCTGCTGGATCTTCGCGCACGGCACTTCGTGGCCGGCGGCAGCACAATCAGTCAGCAGACCGCCAAGATCGTCTATACCAACCAGCAGCGCACCATGGGCCGCAAGCTGACCGAACTGGTCGATGCGGCAGGCCTTGAGAAGTCGCTCAGCAAGCCGCAGATCCTGCAGCTCTATCTCAACCGCATCTATCTGGGCTCGGGCGCTTACGGCGTCGATGGCGCGGCGCGGGTCTATTTCGGCACCAGCGCCCGCAACCTGACCCTCGCCCAGGCGGCGATGCTGGCGACCCTGACCCGCGCGCCGTCGGTCTTCTCGCCCCGCCGCGACTTGCTGCGCGCCCAGCAGCGCGCCAGCCTGGTGCTGGATTCCATGGTCGACAATGGCGCGATCACCGCGGAGGCCGCGGCTTACGCCCGCGCCCATCCCGCCATCATCACCGACCGGGCCGCCGCGGAATCGCGCAACTATTATCTCGACACCGCCGCCGACGAGGCGATGAAACTTGCCACCGTGAACGGCCAGGCGCCGTCGGCCGACATGGTGGTGCACACCACGCTCGAGCCCAAGGTACAGGAAGGCGCGCGGCTGGCGGCGCTGCGCACGATCAACAAATACGGCAAGAAGAACCGCGTGCACGAAGCCGCCGTGGTGGTGATGAAGCCCGACGGTGCGGTCAGTGCGCTGATTGGTGGCGTCGACTATCAGGACAGCGTGTTCAACCGGGCCACCCAGGCCCATCGCCAGCCGGGCTCGGCCTTCAAGCCCTTCGTCTACATGGCGGCGCTGGAAGCCGGCCTCAGCCCCTGGGAAACCCGCGAAGACACGCCGGTCAACATCAACGGCTATACCCCCACCAATTTCGGCGGCCATTATTATGGCACGCTGACCCTGGCCGACGCGCTGGCCCACAGCGTCAACACCATCACCGTGAATCTGGCGCAGGAAGTCGGCATCAGGAATGTCATTGCCGCCGCCCGGCGCGTGGGCATCACCTCGCCCTTGCAGCCCAATGCCTCGCTGGCGCTGGGCACCGCCGAGGTCACGCCGCTGGAGCTGACCGGCGCCTATGCCGCCTTCGCCAATGGCGGCTACCGCGTCTATCCCTACATGGTCACGCAGATCGATATCGGCGGCCGCCCCGTTTACACCCGCAGCGCGCCCCAGCCCCAGCGCGTCATCGCCACCAGCGTGGACCGCGACCTGACCGCGATGCTGTATGGCGTGGTGATCGGCGGCACCGGCGGTTACGCCTCGCTGCATGGCCGCGAGGCCGCCGGCAAGACCGGCACCACCCAGGATTCGCACGACGCCTGGTTCGTGGGCTTCACCACCGACTATGTCGCCGCCGCCTGGGTGGGCAATGACGACTCCTCGCCCACGCGCGGCATCACCGGCGGCACCCTGCCCGCCTATATCTGGCGCGACACAATGCTGACCGCCGAGCAGGGAAAGCCGCTGAAGCCGCTGGACAAGTCGGTGCGCCCGCCGCCGGACGAACTGGAAGCCATGGCCAACCCCGATGGCGCGACCTGGGATGGCCGCGACGACGAGGCGCTGTCGCGCACCCCCGACCTGCCGCCGGACGAACAGGAACAGCGCCGCGAGCCACCGCGCCGCCGTTCGGGCGGTATCCTGGGCTGGCTGTTCGGCGGTGGCAGCGACGAGGAAGACGATCGCCCCCCGCCGCCTCCGCCGCCGTCGCGCTATCCCGATCGCTGAGTTATAAAGCGGCATGAAACGCCGCGCCTTCATCGCTTCCGCTTCCGCCGCGCTCATCACGCCCGCGGCCGCCGCCACCACGATCCGCTTCGTCACCGACTGGAAGGCGCAGGCCGAGCATGGCGGCTTCTACCAGGCCGTGGCGCAGGGGCTGTATGCCAAGCGCGGCCTGGAGGTGAAGATCATCCAGGGCGGGCCCGATGTGAACGTGCCGCAGCTGCTGGCCGGCGGCGCGGCGGATTTCGGCATGGGCTCCAACAGCTTCATTGCGATGAACCTGGTGAAGCAGAACATTCCGATCCGCGCGGTGATGGCGATCTTCCAGAAGGATCCGCAGGTGCTGATTTCACATCCGCGCCGCGATCTGAATTCGCTGGCGGACATGCGCGGCAAGCCGGTGCTGATTTCGGCGGCGACCATGACCGCCTTCTGGCCCTGGCTGCGCGCCAAGTTCGGCTTCAAGGACACCCAGATCCGCAAGTACACCTATAATCTGGCGCCGTTCATTGTTGATCCCAACGCCATCCAGGAAGGCTATCTCACCAGCGAGCCTTTCACGGTCGAGCAGCAGGCGCACTTCAAGCCCAAGGTCTTCCTGCTGGCCGATTACGGCTATCCCGGTTACGCCAACATGGTGCTGGTGCCGCAAAAGTGGATCGACACCAACAGGAAGGCCGTGCAGCTGTTCGTGGATGCCACGCGCGACGGCTGGCTGAACTACCTGAACGATCCCAGGCCCGGCAATGCGCTGATCAAGCGCGAGAACCCCGACATGACCGACGCCATCCTGAAACAGGCGCTGGACAAGATGAAGCAGTACGGCATGCTGCTGTCGGGCGACGGACTGGCCTTCGGGCTGGGCAGCATGACCGACAAGCAGTGGAAGCTGTTCTACGACACCATGGCGTCGGAAGGGCTGTATCCCAGGGGGCTGGACTACAAGCGCGCCTTCGACCTGAGCTTCGTGCGCGCGACCTTGCAGAAATACCAATGATTATCCTGAGCGGCGTCGGCAAGCGTTTCGCCAACGGCGTGGAAGCGCTGCGGGATGTTTCGCTGGCGGTGAAAGCGGGGGAATTCGTCTCGCTGCTGGGACCCAGCGGCTGCGGCAAATCCACCGCCTTGCGCATCGCGGCCGGATTGCTGCGGCCCGATGCCGGCAGCGTGACGCGCGATACCGGCGAGATCGGCTTCGTCTTCCAGGACCCAACCCTGATGCCCTGGGCCGATGCGCTGACCAATGCGCGCCTGCCGCTGGACTTGAAGGGTGTGCGCCGCGCCGATGCCAACGCCCGCGCGGCATCCGCGCTGGCGCGTGTCGGCCTGAAGGGCTTCGAGCACGCCTACCCGCGCGAACTGTCCGGCGGCATGAAGATGCGCGTGAGCCTTGCCCGCGCGCTGGCGGCGCAGCCCAAGCTGCTCCTGCTGGACGAACCCTTCGCCGCGCTGGACGAGATCACCCGCAACGCGCTGGGCGACGACCTGCTCAGGCTATGGCGCGAGGACGGTCTGCCGGTGCTGTTCGTCACCCACAGCGTCAGCGAAAGCGCGTTCCTGTCCCAGCGCGTGCTGGTGATGAGCCCGCGCCCCGGCACTATCACTGCCGACATCGCCTTGCCCGCTGGTCGCGACATCCGCCTGTCACCCGCCACCATCGAAGCCCAGCGCAGCATCAGCGGCGCACTCAACAGCGTGCTTGCGGCATGAGGCGCATCCTCGACATCGCATTGCCGCTGGCGGTTGCCGCAATCGTGCTGGGCGGCTGGGAATGGATCGTGGCGGCCAGGCAGATCCCGCCCTACATCCTGCCCGCGCCATCGGCCATCGCGCGCGCCTTTGTCGCCAACTTCGGCTCGCTGATGGAGTCGCTGGCTTCCACCCTCACCGTCACGCTCGAAGCCTTCCTCGCCGCGACCGCGCTGGGCGTCGCCACGGCAATCGGCTTTTCCCAGTCGCGGCTCCTGGAACGCACGCTCTATCCCTATGCCGTCATTCTCCAGGTGACGCCGGTGGTCGCCATCGCACCGCTGATCCTGATCTGGGTGGGGTTCGAGCACATCAACCTGGCGCTGGTGATCATCGCCACCATCGTGGCGTTCTTCCCGATCCTGGCGGGCGCGACGCTGGGGCTGAAATCCGCCGACTTCAACCTGATCGACCTGACGCGGCTCTACGGCGCGAGCGCGGCGCAACAGCTTTGGCGCGTGCGCCTGCCCACGGCTCTTCCCTATCTGCTGTCGGGCATGAAGACGGCGGGCGGGCTGGCGCTGATCGGGGCGGTGGTGGCGGAGTTCGTCGCCGGCAGCGGAACCGCGACGGGGCTGGCCTGGCGCATCGTGGAAAGTGGCAACCGGCTGGAGATCGCGACGCTCTTCGCCGCGCTTGCCTTGCTGGCCTTCACCGGCGTGGTCATCTTCGCCGCATTGTCGCTGCTGGAATGGGCGCTGCTGCGCCGCTGGCACGAGAGCGCGCTCAGCTCCTGACCGGCGCGCTTTCGCGCATGCCGATCATGCCCACCAGGCCCAGCAGCGCCGCCGCCGTCATGTACCAGGCCGGCGCCAGCGGCGAGCCGGTCTCCTCGATCAGCCAGGTGACGATAAATTGTGCCGAGCCACCAAAGGTGGAGATCGCCAGCGCATAGATCACGCCCAGCGCGCCGGCGCGCAACGCTGTCGGCAGGCTTTCGGTCAGCGCCGTCATGATGGTGCCCGCGCACACACCCACCAGCACCGCCATCACCGCGGTGCCGCCCAGCAAGGTCGCCATGGAGTGGTACTGCACCATTACCATGAAATCCGGCACGGTCAGCAGCAGCATCAGCACATTGCCGGTGATCATCACCCGCTTGCGGCCGAAGCGGTCGCTCAGCATCCCGCCCGACAGCGCGCCCAGCGCCGCGAAGGTGCCCGCCGCGATGGTCGCGCTGAACGCCCAGGCGGGCGGAAAGCCCAGGGTGCGGTTCGCGAACGTCGTCATGTAATTCATCGTGTAGGTGGAGATGGTGGCGCTGGCCAGCATGAACAGGCCCAGCAGTGCCACGATCGCCAACCCGCCGGTGAAGCCGCGATGGCGCGTCGGCTTGTTGTGGGTCTCGTGCAAGGTCTCGGGCAGGTTCTTGCGGATCATCATCGCGAACGGCACCACGGCAGCACCCAGCAGCAGCGCGAGGCGCCAGCCCCACGACACCAGCGCGTCCGGCGACAACAGGCTGGCAAGCGTGAAACCCACCACACCGGCGCACAAGGTGGCGAAATACTGGGTGGCGTTCTGCAACGACACATACAAGCCGCGCTTTCCGACCGGCGCGACTTCCAGCAGGAACGCCGTGGTCGGCCCCACCTCGCCGCCCAGCGCGAAGCCCTGCAGCAGGCGAAACAGCACCGCCATCAGCGGCGCGTACCAGCCGATCGACGCATAGGATGGCGTCAGCGCCAGGCCCACCACCGACACACCCATCAGGCCGAAGGAAAACAGCATGGCGGGCTTGCGGCCCCAGGTGTCACCCAGGGTGCCGATCACCACCCCGCCCAGTGGCCGGGTGGCGAAGCCGACGCCGAAGGTCGCCAAGGTGAACAGCAGGCTCGAGGTCGTGTCCTTGCCGGGGAAGAAGGCGGCCCCGATCTGGATGGCGAAGAAGCTGAAGGTGAGGAAGTCATAGAATTCCAGGGCATTGCCGGCCACCACCGCGCCAAGTTGCCGAAGCGTCAGCGTTCTGGATGGCGTGCTCATCAAATCCCCCGGGAAGTCCGCACTATTGACCGCTTCGCGGCTATCAATATCACAAATTTTCGGTGTGATTATTCAAATACTACAGCCGCGGCATGTTGAAGTCTTGATTTCGCCGGCGCGGCATGGGAAAGGACCGCCGCCATGGCTGCTCCCAAAACCGGTCCCCAGATGCTCACCGCCAACCGCCTGCGTACGGGCGATGTGCTTTATCGCAAGGGGGACGGCTGGGTGCCTTTCCTGGCCGATGGTGAGGTTTATCCAGACCCGGCCGCAGCCGAAGCCGCGCTGGCCGCCGCAACGGCGGAACTCACCCGCAACGAATTCGTCGCCCCCTATCTTTTCGAGGTGCGGACCGACGCGGGCAAGGTGGTCCCCGTTAAGGAGCGCGAGATCGTGCGCGCCGCCGGACCGACCGTGCATCCTCACACCGGCAAGCAGGCGGGCCAGTTCAATGCTTAACCCCAAGCGCGTCGAACCCAACATGTACCGCTATGACGAATTCGACGCCAAGTTCGTGTCGGAGCGCGTCGAGCAGTTCGCCTATCAGGTCGAACGCCGCCTGAAGGGCGAACTGACGGAAGATCAGTTCAAGCCGCTGCGCCTGATGAACGGGCTGTACCTGCAGCTGCACGCCTACATGCTGCGCGTCGCGGTGCCGTACGGCACGCTCTCCAGCAGGCAGATGCGCAAGCTGGCGCATATCGCGCGCACCTATGACAAGAATTTCGGCCATTTCACCACCCGCACCAACATCCAGTACAACTGGATCAAGCTGGTCGATGTGCCGGCGATCCTGCGCGAGCTGGCCAGTGTGGAAATGCACGCCATCCAGACATCCGGCAACTGCGTGCGCAACGTCACCGCCGACCAGTTCGCCGGCGCGACCGATGAAGAGATCGAGGATCCGCGCCCCTTGTCGGAAATCATCCGCCAGTGGTCGTCGCTGCACCCGGAATTCGTCTTCCTTGCGCGCAAGTTCAAGATCGCCGTCGGCGCCTGCGAGAAGGACCGCGCGGCGCTGCAGTATCACGACATGGCCGTGCAGATCGTGAAGAACGCGGCTGGCCGCATCGGCTACAAGGTAATGGCGGGCGGCGGCATGGGCCGCACCCCCTATCTCGCCCAGGTGATGAGCGAGTTCGTGGAGCGCGAGGACATCCTCGCCTATCTGGAAGCGGTGCTGCGCGTCTACAACCAGGACAGCCGCCGCGACAACATCCACAAGCAGCGCATCAAGATTCTGGTCAATGCCATCGGCGTCGAGGAAATGCGCCGCCGCGTCGACCGCGAATTCCAGGAAATCAGGAAGATGGGCAGCTTGCAGCTGCCCCAGGCGGAGCTGGACCGCATTACCGCCTATTTCGCCCCGCCCGCTTTCGAAACCGGGCTGGACGACGTGATTCCCGAAGCGGGCCCGGACTTCGCCAACTGGGTGAAGACCAACACCGCCGCGCACAAGCAGCCGGGCTATGCCATCGCAACCATCACGCTCAAGACGCCGGGCCAGGTTCCGGGCGATGCCACCAGCGAGCAGATGGATATCATCGCCGACCTGATGGACGAGTTCAGCGTGGGCGAAGTCCGCGTAACTCACGAACAGAATCTGGTGCTGCCGCATGTCCGCAAAAAGGACCTGCCGGCGATCTATGCCAAGTTGAAGGAACTGGATTTCGCCGCGCCCAATGCCGGCCTGATCACCGACATCATCGCCTGCCCGGGACTGGATTACTGCGACCTGGCCAATGCGCGTTCGATCCCGATCGCGCAGAGCATCGCCAGGAAGTTCGAGAATCTCGATCGCCAGCACCAGATCGGCGAGCTGAAGATCAAGATCAGCGGCTGCATCAATGCCTGCGGCCACCATCATGCCGGCCATATCGGCATCCTGGGCGTCGACAAGAAGGGCGTGGAATTCTACCAGCTCGTGCTGGGCGGTTCGGGCGCCGAAGACGCCTCGATCGGCACCATCATGGGCCCTGGCTTCGGCGAACATGAAATCGCCGATGCGGTTGAGCGTGTGGTGAACGTCTATATCGCCCAGCGCCAGGGCAGCGAACGCTTCCTCGACACCTATCGCCGCATCGGCATGGAGCCGTTCAAGGCCGCCGCCTATCAGGATCAGACGCATGCCGCTCATTAGGATCGAGGGCGGGCGCGCCGTGGAAGCCGCCGACGGTTTCGCGCGCGTCGCCGATGATGCGTCGCTGCCCGAAGGTGCGGTGACCGTGAGCCTGGCGCGCTTCCAGAAGGAGCGCGATCAGCTGCTGGCCCGCAACACGCCGCTGGGCGTGCGCCTGAAGGCGGAAGAAAACCCCGAAGTGCTGGGCGACGATGTCAGCCACTTCGCGCTGATCGAGCTGGAATTCCCGAAATTCCGCGACGGCCGCGCCTTTTCCTGGGCGCGCCTGTTGCGCACCCGGCTGAACTTCGCCGGCGAAATCCGCGCGGTGGGCGATTTCCTGTACGACCAGGTGAACTATCACCATCGCGTCGGCTTCGACGCCTGGGATGCGCCGGCCAGCCTGACGCCGGAGCTGTTCAACCGGGCCTTCACGGAAATGACCAACGTCTACCAGCCCTCGACCGACGGCAAGAAGACGATCCGCGAGCTCAGGGCTTCGCGCTGACGCGCCGCCTCTTCCACGCCATCCAGGCGAGGTTGCCCAGCACGATCAGCGTAATGCCCGCCAGGCCGCCATAGATCACCTGATCGGTGCTTGAAAGTTTCGACATCGCCGGCGCGAACCACTTCGCGGCATGCAGGGCGACAACGATTGCCATGCCGACCAGGGCGCCGATGAGATGGCCGCGAAAATTCTTCCAACGGTTGGCTTTCGCCGCGCTGAGATATTTTGACCGCTCCGCCGCCGCCTGACGCGCGAATTGCGGGTCGCGCCTGGCGCGCAGATCGCGCCGGATCATGAACACCAGCAACGCCAGCAGCAGCGGCAGAAAGCCGACACTTTCGAAAAGGCCGTTGTGGGTGATCTTGCCCCATACGCCCAGCGCCAGCAGACCGAGGATCATCGCCAGAATGATCCGGCTTTTGAGAGCCGGCTTCCCGGCCGTGACCGGCGGCAGGTCGATTTGCGTCATGCCCCATGCCCCCTTTGCGTCGGCGATGCTTGCCCTTCCCCCACCAAAACCGGGTTAATCGACCTCAGCAAAAACGCTGCAAACATGTCCGACCGCCGGTTCATAGATGGCGGAAATTTCATCCCAGACGGGGTTCCCGTTCAGGCAGGGTTCAGCCGGCCGGCGCCTAAACTCGCCCCGATTTCCATGCCCCCAGGAGATTTTATGCGCAAAGCCCTTATTCCGATGATCGCCTCGCTGGCGGTCTGCGGCGCCGCCACCGCGGCCCTGATTGCCAACACCGCCCATGCCGACCAGGCCGCCACGGCCAAGAAGCCGTTGCTAGTGGCCATGGCCGCCGCTCCCGCCTTGCCGGCCACCGCCACCATCCTGCCCCCGCCCTTGCCGGGCGAGGATTTCGGCGGCCCCGACATGATGGGCCCTGACATGATCGCACCGCCCGACATGGCGGGCGGTCCCGACAGCAGCGACCGCCGCGGCCAGTTCTGCAAGAACATGTATGCGCGCAAGGTGGGCGAGCTCGCCTTCCTGGAAACCAAGCTGTCGCTGACGCCGGCGCAGACGCCGCTGTTCGCGCGCTGGAAGCAGGCCAGCCTGGACATCGCCAACAAGCATGAGAGCGAGTGCGCCAGCTTCAAGCGCCCCGATGGCCGCCCCGGCATCGCCGACCGGCTGAACATGGAAGAGAAGCTGCTGAAGATCCGCCTGTCCGACATCCAGGCCGAAAAGCCTTCGCTGGTGGCGCTGGCCCAGGCGCTGACGCCGGAACAGCAGTCGGAACTGGGCCGCGCCGGCATGGTCGGCATGGGCGGTCGCATGCACATGATGATGGGCATGATGGGGCGCGGCCGGATGGGCCATGGCCCGGACGCTCCCCCGCCGCCGGCACAGTAAATTTCCCGGAACTGTCACAAAGGGGCGGCTTTGGCCGCCCCTTTTTTGTTGCGCTGGGGGGCGGCAAGCCCCAAAAGGCGCTCCATGAACGCACCTGCAAACCTCGAAGGCCTGCCGCGCTTTGCCTCGGCGCTGAAAGCCATCGAAAGCCTCAAGCCCACCGAGCCGCTGTACCTGGTGCAGCCGGAGAAATTCGCCGGCGCGGCCAAACAGTTTCTGGACGGTTTTCCCGGCGACGTTCTCTATGCGGTGAAGGCCAATCCGCATCCCATCGCGCTGACCCAGTTGTGGAATGCCGGCATCCGCCATTTCGATTCCGCCAGCCTGGGCGAGATCGAGGCGGTGAAGACCCTGTTGCCCGACGCCATCTGCCATTTCATGGCGCCGGTGCGCCTGCCGGGCCAGGCGAAAATCGCCTTCGAGAAATACGGCGTCACGGACTTTGTGGTCGACAGCCAGGCCGAGCTGGACAAGCTGCTGGCCGAAACCGGCAATCCCAAAAAGCTGCGCATCTTCGTGCGCCTGGTCGCGAGCCTTGGCGGCGCGCTGCTGGAGCTGTCCAGCAAGTATGGCTGCCGCCCCGAAGACGCCGCCAAGCTGCTGAAGGCCGTGAAGGCGTCGGGCGCGGCACCGTGCCTGACCTTCCATGTCGGCAGCCAGTGCCTGTCGCCCTTCAGCTATGCCCAGGCGATCGAGATCGCCGAACAGGCGATCCGCGCATCGGGCGTGGAAATCGCCGCGCTGGATATCGGCGGCGGCTTTCCCACCGCCTATGCGGGACTTGAGCCGCCGCCCTATCACTGGTTTTTCGACATGATCAAGACGGCGCTGCACAATCTGGGCACGCCCAACCTGAAGATCATGTGCGAGCCCGGCCGCGCGCTGTGCGCCCAGGGCATCTCGCTGGTGACGCAGGTGGTGATGCGCCGCGGCGACCGGCTGTACCTGAACGACGGCATTTACGGCAGCTTCGACGAGCAGCGCTTCGCCAGTTTCGAGGCGGACTATCCGCCGACCGGCGTCACGCTGGATGCCAAGGGCAAGGCCCGTGCGCTGAGCGGCGAAAAGCGCCCGTTCCGCGCTTACGGTCCCACCTGCGACAGCGCCGACGTGCTGCCGCGCCCGGTGATGGTGCCCGACAGCATCGCCGCCGGCGACTTTGTGCTGTTCGACGCCATGGGCGCCTATACAGTGTCGTCGCGCTCGGCGTTCAATGGGTATTACCCGGATCAGTGGGCAGTGGTTGGCTGATTTAACCAGCCGTTAAGCAATGCCGCCCGCATTGCCGGAATTTCAGGACAAACGGAAAGTTAAACATCGCGCGCGAGGATGGCGGCCAGGGAGCTCCATGTCCGCCTCGCAAAAACTCGCGCAACTGCTGAAACTGGCCGACCAGGGCCCGGTGATGCGCGCCGCGCTGGCGGAAGAAGTGGCCGAGCTGCTGGTGCATTGGCCAGACGATTATCCCGACAGCATGAAGGGCATGTGCGAGGCGCTGCTGGCGAAAGCCGCGCGCGAAGTCGATCCCGCCACCCGCGCGCGCCTGCGCGTGCAACTCTATTCCGATCCCGAATTGTCCGCTCGCGTGCTGCCGCGCGAATCCGCCACGCAGAAACTGCTGAGCGCCGCGCGCAGCGGTGACAATGACGGCGTGGTCGCCACCTTGTGCGAAAGCCTGGGCGTGGACGAAGCCATGGCGCGCCAGATCTTGGACGATGAAACCGGTGCGGCGCTGGCGATTGCCTGCAAGGGCGCCAACCTGGACCGCGCCGCGTTTTCCGCGCTTGCGCTGATGGCCCATCCGGGGCGCGACCGCACGCATGCGTTTGCGGTGCTCGACACCTACGACACCGTGCCCACCAGCGAAGCCACCCGCGTCCTGCGCGGCTGGCGCGGCGAGGTGGACGCGACCGTCAGCGCGGCCTGATCACAGGCCTTCGGCCAGATCATTCCATCCGGAATTGTTTTCTTCGATCAGCCGGATTTTCCAGGCACGATCCCAGCCTTTGATCTGCTTCTCGCGCTCGATCGCATCCTCGATGCGACCATATTCTTCGTACCAGACGAGAAGCTTCACACCGTATCGTTGCGTGAACCCGCGCACGCCACCTTCGCGATGCTCCAGTAAGCGCCGCGCAAGATCGTTCGTAACGCCAACATACAGCGTGCCATTGCGCCGGCTGGCCAGCATGTAAACGTAATATGTCATCCCCGGCGAGCATCGCGCGGCGCGCGATGTGAGGGAAGGGGATCCAGGTGGATGGACCGGACCGGCTGAAAGACCTGGATTCCCTTCCCCTCGCCCCGCTGACGCGAGGCTCGGCCGGGAATGACAGGAGTGCCTAACCCGCCGACTGGACTTCGTGGCGCTCGCGCGTCTTCAGGAATTTCACGTTCGGAAAGCGTTCGGCGACATAGCCGATTTCCCAGGCGCTCTTGGCCAGGAACACCGGCGCACCGTCACGGTCCGTCGCCATGCCGCCGCGATTGGCGGCGGCGAACTTTTCGATCTCGGCTTCCGTACCCGACAGCCAGCGTGCGCTGTCGTAAGGCGACGGCTCGAGGTCGGCATCCAGATCATATTCGGCAACAAGACGCGACTTCAGCACGTCCAGCTGCAGCGCGCCGACCACGCCCACGATCCATTGCGAACCGATCGAGGGCTTGAACACCTGGGTCACGCCTTCTTCGGCCAGCGACTCCAGCGCGCGCGCCAGGTGCTTCTGCTTCATCGGATCAGCCAAACGAACGCGGCGCAGGATTTCCGGTGCGAAGTTGGGAATGCCGGTGAACACCACGCCGCCGGTCTCGCTCAGCGTATCGCCCACGCGCAGCACGCCATGGTTGGGAATGCCGATGATGTCGCCCGGCCAGGCTTCATCGACTGTCTCGCGCTCCGAGGCAAAGAACAGGATCGGGTTGTGCACGCCGATGGTCTTGCCGGTGCCCGACTGCTTGAGCTTCATGTTGCGCCTGAACTCTCCACTGGCCAAACGCAAGAAAGCCACGCGGTCGCGGTGGTTGGGGTCCATGTTGGCCTGCACCTTGAACACGAAGCCGGTGACTTCCTTGTCGCCCGGCTGGGCGGCGCGGCCCACGGCCGCCTGCTCGCGCGGCGGCGGGGCATATTTCGCCAGCGCGGCCAGCAGCTGTTCCACGCCGAAATTCTTCAGCGCCGAACCGAAATAGACCGGCGACAGATGGCCTTCGCGATAGGTCTGCAGATCGAACTGCGGCAGGCCGTCCTTCGCCAGGCTGACATTCTCCTCCAGCGCGGCAGCTTCCTCGTCCGTGGGCACCGCGTCGTTGTAGGCGATGAAGCCGCCGGTCTGCAGGTCCTGGATGCCGCGGAAATTCAGCCCCATGCCGCAGGGCCACATCATCGGCGCGGTCTCGATCTGCAGCTGATCCGAAAGCTCGTCCAGCAATTCAAACGGATCGCGCGCTTCGCGGTCCATCTTGTTGACGAACGTCATGATGGGAATGTCGCGCAACCGGCAGACCTCGAACAGCTTGCGGGTCTGGGCCTCGATGCCCTTGGCGGCGTCGATCACCATCACCGCCGAGTCCGCAGCGGTAAGCGTGCGATAGGTGTCTTCCGAAAAGTCTTCATGGCCCGGCGTGTCCAGCAGGTTGAACACCGCGTCCTGGTATTCGAACGTCATAACCGCCGAGGTGACCGAGATGCCGCGTTCCTGCTCGATCTTCATCCAGTCGGACTTGGCGCGCCGCGCCTCGCCGCGCGCCTTCACCCGGCCCGCGGCATGGATCGCGCCCCCCAGCAGCAACAGGTGCTCGGTCAGGGTGGTCTTGCCGGCGTCAGGGTGGGAGATGATGGCGAAGGTGCGGCGGCGCGCGGCTTCGCTGGCGGGGGTACGGCTCATGAGCGCGGGGTAGCAGCCCCCGCGCCGCCCCGCAAGCTTTGTGCTATTCAGCAGGAATCATGGGCAAAATCGTCAAACTCACGCTGGCTTTCTGTGGTGTCCTGCTGCTGGTCGTCATCGGCCAGGCCGGCTGGTTCACCTGGCTGCCGCGCCGCCAGCCGCCCGACGACGCGCTGCCCAAGCTGGTGCGCGCCCTGCCCGACGGCGACACCCACGCCAATGTCGAATTCCGCCACCGCGTCGAGGCGCGGTTCCCGCTGGGCATGGCCGAGACAAAGCTGGTCGCGGGGCTGAAGGCCCAGGGCTTTCACATCCGCAAGACCATCGCGTCCTTCAGCCAGCGCGACACGCCCTGCAACCGCATCTGGACGATCTTCTGGAACGCGGATGCCGACGACCGCGTCACCCGGCTGCAGACCAACGACAGCCCGAACTGCCCTTAAGCGGCCGCCTTGGCTTCGCGCATCACGCGCTGGGCCCGGATGTACATCTCAAGACTGCGCACCGAGAACAGCGCGGCGCTGAACACGATCGAGGCATCCGAGATCAGCAGCGCATCCAGGTGCCAGGCCTGGGCTTCCATTCGAAGGCCCATGCGCAACCCGATGCGGAACAGGATCAAAACCACGATCACCACGATCGCGGCGACATTGCCCTTGGTCATCAAGGTACCGTCCTCGGGATGCACCTCGATATGCATGGTGCGGCCCATGTGCCAGCCGGCATAGCCGCCCAGCGCCGCGGCCAGCGCCAGCCAGCCCCATTCCGTCATCGCCAGTTGGCGCACGACATGGCTGCCGGGCTGGGGCATGAACAGCGCCATGCCGCAGACCGCCACGATGATGGCGGGACGAATCCACAGCATGCCCAGCTTCAGCGGCTGCGGCTTCGACATCTTGCGGATGCGCCGATACATCAGCGGCAGCAAAATCAAGATGACGATCAGGGTGATGACGGTGGGATTTGCGCCGTGCTGCTGCATGAAAAGCCCCGCTTGCGACGGCGGCGACGTTACACGATTTCCTCGTCCACGAAAGCTCGTCCCTTGGGATCCTCTATCTCGACGATCCACAGGTCCGGGTCGAATTTCACCTGCTTGTCACACCAGGCCTGCGCGCGCGGCTCGTCGGTCCAGCCGCCCAGGGGTTGGGCCCAGACAAGGTCGCCCCTGGCGTTGCGGGTCTGGTTCAAGACCAGAACCGTACCGTCCAGCTTCGCCACTTTTAAAATGATGGCGCCGGCGTCTTCGGCGCCCGAGCGCACGATGAAGGCCGACGCGCCTTCCACCTGCACCCGGCGCAACAGCGCGCGCACGAAGATTCCGGCTTTCAGGCGTGGCGTGGCTTCCATTACGTTTAAATAACCTCGCATCCCCGCCAAGTCACCTGTAGCGGCAAAGCGTTTGCGGTCATGCTCCCGCCCGCATCGAACGGGATCACACCCATGCCGCTTTCGCGCACACTTGCCGCCGCAGCCTTTGCCAGTCTTGCCTTCATCCTGCCCGCCGCCGCCGATCCCCTGCTCACCGTTACCGGCCATGGCAGCGTGATCAGTACCGAGACCGAAGCCCGCCTGACGGCCACCGCCGAGGCGCGCGGCCCCACTGCCGCCGAAGCGATGGCCGCGCAACGCGCCACCGCCGCCAACATCACCAAGGCGCTGGCCAGGGCCGGTGTGGCACAAAAGGACTTCGCCATCACCAACCTGAACATGAACCCGCAATACGGGCCCGGCGCAAACCTGCCGGGCCAGCAGCGTGTCATCGCCGCCTATGTCTGCAACACCACTGTCAGCGTGGTGCTGCCGCCCGAACGGCTGGACGAAGCGATGAAAGCGTTGGGCGAAGCCGGTATCAGCCAGAATGTGCATGTGAACTTCATGGCCCACAGCACCGAAGCCCAGCAGGCTGAAGCGCACGCGGCCGCCGTCAAGGACGCCTTCGCCCACGCGCAGGTGCTGGCCAAACAGACCGGCGTGACCCTGGGCCGGGTGGTGGCGGTGACCGACGGCTTACCTCCCAACGGGGTCGTGAACTATGCGGAGCAGGTACTGGCGGCCATGGGCAACAGTTTTGGCCCCAACCATGTCGTCAACGCCAGCGTCACTGTCAGTTGGGAGATAAAGTAGCCAGCGACGGCTAGGACACCGCGCGGAAGGGCAGCACCGTCGCGCTGCTTAGCCGTTCGCCCTTGGCGTCCACCGCCGCGTGCGGCAGGCGCACCGTGACGGTGGTGCCTTCGCCCAAGGCGCTTTGCAGCATCGCTTCGCCGCCATGCATCGCCGCCAGCGACTTGACCAGCGCCAGACCCAGCCCGGTGCCTTCCTTGCCGCGCGTCTCCGCCGACTCCACCTGCTCGAACGGCTTGCCCAGCCGCTCGACATCTTCCCTGGAAATGCCGGTGCCGGTGTCGCTGACCGAAATCGCGATGCCGTTTTCGGGCCGCGCGCGCACCACCACCTCGCCGCCGGGCGGCGTGAACTTCACGCCGTTGGACAGCAGGTTGACCAGGATCTGCTTCACCGCGCGGCGATCGGCAAAGGCCAGCCGCGCGCCGACCCCGATATCCAGCTTCAGGATCACGCCCCCGCGTTCGGCTGGGATCTTCAGCACCCGCACCGCGCTTTGCGCTACTTCTTCCAGGTCAAACAGTTCTTCGTGCAGCTCGAACTTGCCCGCCTCGATCTTGGACATGTCCAGCACCGAGTTGATCAGGTCCAGCAGATGGGTGCCCGATTCATGGATCAGGCGGGAATATTCCTGGTAGCGCGGGCCGACGGGCCCGAACATTTCGCGCATGGTGACTTCACTGAAGCCGATGATGGCGTTCAGCGGCGTGCGCAGCTCGTGGCTCATATTGGCCAGGAAGCGCGATTTGGCGCGGTTGGCCTCCAGCGCCGCATCGCGCGCCTCGACCAAAGCCAGCTCCTGCGCCTTGCGGTCGGTGATGTCGCGCGTCACCGCCACGATGTCGGCAGGCTGGCCCACCGTGACGCTGGCAGGGCGGCACCGGATTTCGGCCCAGACGAAATGGCCGTCGCGATGCTTCAGCCGCACTTCCGCGGTGCCGGCGCGGCCGAAATAGCTCGATTCCATCAGCGCCGCCTGCACCAGCTGCAGATCGTCGGGATGCACCAGCGCCTGCGGCGCCTGCCCTGTGATCTCGGCCGGCACGCGGCCCAACAGCGACAGCGTGGCGGGCGAGGCAAAGCGGATCACGCCGTCACTGGAATGGCGCGTGATCAGGTCCATCGCGTTATCCGCCAGGAACCGGTACATCGCGGCACCCTCGGCGGCGGCGGCATCGGCCGCGCGCTGGCGATCCTGCGCGGCGGCGGCGATCAGCACCGCCTGCACCAGCGCCGCCAGCATCGAACAGGCATAGACCTGCCAGGCCGGCAGGATCAGGCGCGAGGCCGGCAGCCAGCCGACCGCCTGTACCAGCGCCACCGTCAGCAGCGCGGCACCGGCGGCTACGCCGGCGCGCACCACGTCCTTGCGTCCGCCCACCAGCGCGGCTTCGGCCGGCACCAAAGCCAACCAGACGGTCAGCGGCGACTCAACGCCGCCCGTCAAAACCGCAACATAGCCGATCAGGATGGCGAAGCCGGTCAGGCCCACCTGCTCCAGCCGGGCCAGCGGAATGCGGGTCAAACCCAGAAGCCCCAGGGCGGCAGGCGCCATCAATCCGGCCATGGCGATGGCTTCCGCCGTGTCGGGGCGGCCCACCATGCCGAAGAAGGCCAGCCCCAGGGCGGCGCCGACCGCAGCCTTGGCCGCCTGCACCGCCATGAAGCGGCGCCGTTCGGCCTGGTTCGCGGTGTCGGCGGCAGGGGGCATCGGCTTGGTTTGCCTGGCAAATCGGGCGGCAGTGTCGGTTGGGCAAGCTTAACGAAATCTGAAGCCCAAGTCGCCGTGTTCAGCTTTCCACAAGGATTGGGGCAAGGCCCCGGAAAACTGGACAAAATGTGAGGAGCGACAACCGGTTCCATAACCAATCCGCAACGCCCCCTGGCCCATTCTGACGGCGGTTTGGGAGAGCCCGTGCACACAAAAGCGCCGGGCGGATACAGCGTGCAGGCACAGCGAGTCGAAACATGGAACGAAGCCGCGGCCCTTCTGGGCTCGCTGGATGCGTTGCGCGTGGCGCTGACCATTTTTGATTCCAGCGGCAAGCTGCTCTACGCCAATGCGCACCTGAATTACCTGCTGCGCTCGCTGCCGCCGCATCCCAGCCTGATCGGCTGTTCCTACCAGGACATCATCGCCTTCGAGATCGAGGGCGGCGAGATCGCCAAGTCCGCGCTGGCGAACGGCCATGACGCCTTCATCGCCCAGCGCCTGGCGCAGATGCAGGACGGCGCCTATGCGCCGATGGACGTGCCGCTGGCCGATCATCGCGTGATCGAGATCAAGGCCCGCAAGGCCGCCGGCGGACGCACCGTGCTGTTGTGGAGCGACGTCACCGCGGCGCGCGCCCAGCTGGCGCGGCTGGAAGAAGCGGTGGCGCTGTCGGCGGAAGCCTTCGCCTTCTTCGACGCCAATGACCGGCTGATCATGGGCAACGCGTTGTATGCGCAGCTGTGCGGCTACGACAACCTGAACGAACTGATCGGCAAGAGCTTCGCCGAAATCGTCACCAGCGTCGCCCATTCGGGCCGCATCCTGTTTGACGAAAATCCCGATACCTGGCTGGAGCGCCGGCTGAAAGGCCACCAGCAGCCCGCCGGCGCCATCACCCTGAAAACCAGCAGCGGCGAATGCTACATCGTGCGCGACCGCGCCACACCCGATGGCGGCCGCGCGTTGGCCTTCACCGACGTCACCGACCGGGTGCGTGCCGAAGCTGCCCTGGCCGAACAGCAGGAATCGCTGGCCGCGACGCAAGCCGCCGCCGAAAAGCAGACCGCCTATCTGGCGGGCCTGGCGTCGCGGCTGGACCAGGCCAGCGCCAAGGTGGACAGCGCCAAGACCACGCTGTTGCGCACCATGGGCCATGAACTGAAGACGCCGCTGAACGCCATCCTGGGTTTCAGCGACTTGATGATGACCCTGGCCGACAATCTCTCGCCCGACCAGGTACGCGAATATGCAGGCCTGGTGCACCAGGGCGGCACCAACCTGCTCAAGATGATCAGCCAGATCATGGACCTGACCAAGATCTCGGCCGGGCGCTACGACCTGCGCAAGACCGCGGTCGATGCCGGCGGCGTGCTGTGGCTGACGCGCGATGCGCTGTTGGCGCGCGCCGAGGCCCGCCATGTGGAAATCGACGCCACCCGCTGCCCGATCGGGCATCTGGCGCAAGCCGATGAAGCGGTGCTCAGCACCATGCTGCATGCGCTGGTCGACAACGCTGTCACCTTTGCCAGCACCACCGTGACGCTGGTGGTGGAAGCACGCGACGGCACTGTGCGCCTGACCGTGACCGATGACGGCCCCGGCGTCGCGCCCGAGGACCTGGCGCGCATCCAGCAGCCGTTCGAGCATGCCGGCCGCGCCGAAGGCAGCCAGCATTCCAAGGGTGCGGGCCTGGGCCTGACCCTGGTGAAGGCGTTCGCGGAACTGCATGGCGGCCGCCTGGATCTGTCCAGCCGGCCCGGCGCGGGCTTCGCCGCCCTGATCACCCTGCCCGCCGCCTCCGCGATTTAAGCCTCAATCCTGCCCATTCTCTGAAGGGTTCCGCACGCCTTTACGCGGAATCCGCCTCTGCGCCTTAACGGCCGCGCGGCATTTGATGAAAATTTTAATCACAAAAGATTCAAACACGCCGCGCCTTTGAATCGAAGCGAACGCAACACGGCAACTGTGCATTTCCTCTGCCATGAGGAACGGCCAACTAGTTTCAAATTTAAAGAAACAGATAAGCGCGGTGCAATGGCCCGCGGGCAATCCTGATCGCGTCGAAACACAGAAGGCGCTGTCATGATTTTCCGGGCCGTATTCTGGATAGGGCTGGTGTCGCTGTTGACGCCGCACGAGCCCGATCTCGGCCTGGGACGCCCGGGCGCCGGCACATCGCAATCCTCCCCCGCCACCGTCATTATGTCCGCCGCTAGCGGTCTCTCGCGGCCGGATACGGATTGTGGTTCGCGATGTGCCGGCGGCCTCGGCCTGCTGGATATCTTCCACCTCAACACCAACGCCAACGTCACCGCCGGACTGGCCGACGTGAAGGCCCAGATCGAGGCCGACCAGAAGGCCCGCGCCGCCCGCGCGATCTAGGCGGGCGTTTCCGCCGACCAAGCGGTGATCGGGCTGCGTGTGCGCACCACGCCCAGGCCGTAATGCAGCGCCAGCCGGTCCAGCGCGATCTTCAGCACCACCCGGCCCGCACTCCTGGCCCAGCCGCGCGCGCCTTCCACCGCTTCCAGGGTGGAGAGATGGCAGCAGACATCGAACAGCAGATCGGCCAGCCCCGGCCCCGCCGCGGCCAGCGCCGCGTTCAGCCGCTGGCGCGCCATCAGCGCGATGTCGCTGATGCTGTCGGCGCCCGCGCCGCGCGCCCCCGACACCACCGGTGAATCCCAGTTCACGCCCATGCGCGGCGCAAGCTGCGACAGGTCGAAATCGCGCCGCAGCCTTTCGCCCGCCGCGAACTGGGTGGCATCCAGAAGTCCGCGCAGCTTCAGCCGCGCCAGCGGTGACTCCGCCATGTTGCGCGTGACGCTGCGCGTTCCGCCCGTCTCCTGAATCTCGTCTTTCACCAGCTCCTGGTGCTGGGCGGCAAAGCCGCCGCCCTCGCGCGCCAGGAAATCGCGGCCGGCCGGGGCGATGACATGACGGCCTTCGCCATCGGGTGCGATCCAGTCCAGCCGCGCAAAGGCCTGAACCATCTCCGCCGACACCGTGCTGCGGCTGTCGGCGCTGCGGCCCATCACGAAACGGTCGCCCCGCGCGAATAGATACTGGCGCGGACCGCAAAGCTTGCGCAGCACGCGGCGCGCTTCCTGGCGCAACTGCTGTTCGCCGATCACGCGTCCATCCCGGCGGCACGCCTGAGCAGGGCTTCCATCCAGCACAGGCTGGAATCGAACTGCGCATCCTCCTCGCGCAGGCGCTCGATTACATCCAGCGCATGCTGCACGGTGGAGCGGTCGCGGCGGAACTGCCGCGCCAGGGTGCGCCGGTCCATGCCGAACACCACCCGCGCCAAATGGATCGCGATCTGGCGGGCGCGGGCCACCAGCGGACGGCCGCGCGTGGGCTTGCGCAATTCCTCCACCGGCACGCCATGCACCTGGCAGGCGATGAATTGCGCCATGCTGGCGCGTTGCGCGGTCACGAAAACGTGCGGATCCTGAATGCTGCCCATGAAAACCCTCAAACCGAGATACAGGACTATTATCCTATATCTCAAAGCGGTGAGGACAAGATTCTTCTCCGGAAATGCCGACACCCGGGGAAAATCCCTGTTGGGACAGCGGCTTGGGCCGGGGGATTTATTTTCGGCGACTGCGGATAAGCGCCTCAGGCGGCGCTGTTGTCGATCACGATCGTGCGGCGCGCACCACGCGGCGCGCGTTCGACCTTTTCGCCGAAGCTGCTGGAGAAATCCTGGAAGATCGCCGCCAGTTCTTCCGGATCGACATTGTTGTAGCCGCCGGTGGGAAAGCGATAGCGCCAGAAGCTGACGATGTGGGAGATCGCACCCAGCTTCTCGCCCAGCTCCAGGAACATGTAGGGCGCGCTCAGCAGGAAGTCGCGGAAGGTCTTGGGCGACTGGTTGGCGACCAGGTCGCCGAAGGAGGTGTCATAGACCGACAGCGCCTGGTTCACGTGATTGCCGGCATCGCGCACCAGCTGGATGATGCTGCGCCGCGCCTGGCCCAGAAAGACCTTCTGTTCGGGCGTGATCGCGCCGACCGGCTGAATCACGCTGATCTCGCGCAGCACGCCCATCACATCGGGCCAGAACCGGCCCATGGACCATTTGTAGTAGAGAAAGCCGCGCCAGCTGAACACGCCTTCACGGAAATCGTTGCCGGTGAGGCCAAGCGTCAGGCGCAGCGGCTCCAGCTTTTCGTCCACTTCGCTGGACAGCATCGCCGACACCAGGCGGTTGGAGGCCGCGGAATTGCCGCGGCCACCGGCCAGGTCCACCAGGCGCGCCAGCTCGGCGCTGACGAACTGGTGCATGCGCTCCTGGTCGCCTTCGGAAATGGCGAAATAGCAGGGCGCCACGTCGATCTTGTTGTTGCGCAGATGCTCGCGCACCAGGAACGGATCCAGCGACGGCACCGCGTTCAGCAGACGCAGCACCGTCAGGTCGCGTTCCAGCGTTTCCTTGGAATAGTTGCCGGCCTGGCGCAGCGTTTCGGCATAGTTGCGCTGGTCGACAAAGAAGGAACGGCCGCCGGCGCGCAGGTCGGCGCCGTCGAAGGGCAGGATGACCTTGGTCGCCACCGCGCGCGGGGTCGCGAACATGTAGACTTCGTCGGACCGCGTGCGATGCTTGAGCAGGAACGCCTTGTTGATGATGGGCGAGGCGAACAGCGGCCTTTCGCCATGCTCGGGGTTGTTCGCATTGGCCTGGGCGATCTGGAACAGGTTCAGCACGCGGCTGGTGGAGGCGCCGCCCAGCGCACCCAGAAAGCGGACGGAACGATCGGTGGCCAAAACGAAATCCCCGGACTGCGGCGGTTGTCAGGGGCGCATTTGGCCATTTTTGTCCTAAGGAAGGATTTACCCTTCGAACGGCGTGGCTATTGCGGCCATAAGTTAACGCAGGCGCCGGCTTGTTAATCAGTGGCGCGTGGCGTCGATCACCTTGGGCCGCGCAATCGGGCTGGCATCCTGCTTCAGCTTCTCGCTGAGACCGCTGGAGAAATCCTGGAAGATGGACAGCAACTCCTCGCCATCCACCCGGTCGGGCGCGCCCTTGGGGAAGCGGTGGTTCCAGAAGCCCACGATGTGGGAGATGCCGCCGATCTTCTCGCCCATCTCCAGGAACATGGCGGGCGCGGCCAGCAGGAAGTCGCGGAACTTGCCCGGCGCCTGGTTGGCGACCAGCTCGGAATAGGAATTGTCGTAGAAGGACAGGATGCGGCTGACATCGTTGCCGCTGTCGCGCACCTGGCGGATGATGGTGTCCTTGTACTGGTCGAACACCCGCACCGGAATGGTGGCGCTGAGCCCCTGCACCGCCTTGATCTGGCGCAGCACGCCCATGACATTGGGCCACAGCCTGGCCATCGACCATTTGTAATAGAGAAAGCCGCGCCAGCTGAACACGCCCTGGCGGAAATCCTCGCCCGTCAGGTTCAGCGTCTCGCGCAGCGGCGCCAATTCCTCCGAGACATCGCTGGACAGCATGGCCGCGACCATGCGGCGCGTGGAAGCGTCGGAACCGTCAGCGCCCAGAAGCTGGGTCAGCCGCGACAATTCCGTGGTGACGCATTCCAGCATCTGCGCCTGGTCGCTTTCGGAAATGGCGAAATAGCAGGGCGAAACCTTGATCTTGTAGTTGTTCAGATGCTCGCGCAGCAGGAAGGGATCCAGCGAGGGAATCGCGTTCACCAGCCGCACCACGGTCAGGTCGCGCTCCAGCTTCTCGCTGGAATAATTGCCGAAGCTGCGCAGCGCCTCCTTGAAGCCGCGCTGGTCCACCATGATGGAGCGTCCGCCGGCGCGCAGGTCGTCCAGGTCGAACGGCGCCACGATCTTGGTCACCATCGTGCGCGCGGCTTCGAACTGGTAGATTTCGTCCGAGCGCATCCGCTGCTTCAGGATGAAGGCGGTGTTGATCGCGGGCGACAGGAACAGCGGTTCGCCGGCATGTTCGGGATTGGCCTTGTTGCGCTGTGCGATCTGGCTCAGATTCAGCACGCGGCTGGTCGAGGCGCCGTTCAGCGCCGCCAGAAAGCGGACGGAATTGTCGTTCGACACGCGCTGCCCCTCCCCGGGCGATGCAGGTGCCATTTTGTACCCTCGGTTCCTAACGAAAACTGACCCGGCTAGGATGTTGCCCGCATGAACATGATCATCCGCCGTACACGGACAAAAATGGCCAGCCCGAAATGCACTTCGATCGTTCGCTGACATTTTTGGCCGGTCTTCCGGCGCGGCTTTCGCCGCGCGTCACGCGCGTGCTGGCGCCCAATCCCTCGCCCTTCACCTTCAAGGGCACCGGCGTCTACCTGGTGGAGGATGGCGACGATGTGATTGCGATCGATCCCGGTCCCGACATGCCCGAACATATCGCCGCGCTGAAGCGTGTCATCGGCACGCGCAAGCTCCGCGCCATCCTGATCACCCACACCCACCGCGATCACTCGCCCGCAGCGCGTGCGCTGAAAGCCTGGAGCGGCGCGACGGTGTATGCCGCAGCGCCGGCGCCGCACGCGGCGGCGAACGAAGGCCAGGTGGATGAAGCCCATGACCATGATTTCGTGCCCGACGTGATCGTGAAGGATGGTGAGCGTGTAGCCGGGCTCACCTGTGTCGCCACGCCGGGCCACACCGCCAATCACATGTGCTTTGCGCTGGAAGCCGAGAAGGCGCTGTTCAGCGGCGACCATGTAATGGGCTGGTCCACCAGCGTCATCGCCCCGCCCGATGGCGACATGGCGGCCTATCTGGAAAGCCTGGAGCGGCTGCGCACGCGCAACGACCAGATCTATTATCCCACCCACGGTTCGCCCATTGCCGATCCGCAAGGCTGGCTGCGCGACCTGATCGCCCATCGCCACGAACGCGCGGCGCAGGTCGCCGACGCCGTCGTGTCCGGCAGCGATACGATAGAGACCATCGCGGCGCAGCTTTATCCCGATCTCGACCCCGCGCTGCGCAGCGCGGCCAAGGCGCAGGTCAAGGCGCATCTCGACCTGCTGGAAAAACAGCGCCGCGTGATGCGCGATGGCGTCAGATACCGGCCTCTTTAGATTCCGGCCTTCGCCTTGAAATCGCGCAGCAGGAAGATGTTGAAGCCGTGGTCGATCTCGCCCACCCGGCTTTCGGCGCGTGCTTCGGCGCGCGCCGCCATGGTGCCGGCGCGGCGCACCCGGATCACGATGTCGGAGGTCAAGCCGAACCACGGGCTTTTGGCGATCGCCTCGATGCGGCCTTCCTTGGCGTTGTAGTCGACGATCTTCCAGCCCAGCGCCTTCACCGATTCAAAGCAGTGCCAGAACACCGTCGCTGCGGGATCGGCGGCGTTGGGCAACAGTCTGGGATGGGGATGGGTGATCAGCCCGTTCTTGTAGAGGTGCAGGGCATAAGCCACCGTCACCTCTTCGCCCTGGTAGCGGATCTTGCGCTGGCCGTCGAAGACCAGCGAGTTCTCGCCGGGCAGGCGCTGCTTGGCCAGCGCCACGAATTGCGGCGGCTGGTCGGGATCGGTGGCGGCGTCATGGATCGCCGGCATGGTCAGGCCGTAATAGAAGCTGGACAGCGGGGAATAGAGAAAGGCGACACTGCCCAGGAGCGCCACCAGCCCCAGCCGCTTGCCCACGCCGGTGTTGCTGGACACCGCCTGCTTGGCCCACCACAGCGCCAGCAGCAGCGCCACGATGCCGATGATGCTGGCCGGCCACATCAGGGTCAGGCCCAGGGCATAGGGAAAGAAGCCCAGCCGTACGCCCATCACCGCCACGCCTGCCAGCAGGGCGCCCAGAACAAGGGCGGCGAAGGCCGCGCGTGCGGCAACAAGCTGGAAACGCATGGGTGAAATCCGGATTTGGCGACGTACAATGGGCGGCACCATAAGATAGATTGCGCCCGCCCGCGAGAGGATCACGCCGTTGCTTTCCAACACTCAAGCTCGCGACATGGCGAGCCTGCTGCACCCCTTCACCAACCTGACCCTGCTGCGCAAGACGGGCCCCACCGTGATCGCGCGCGGCGCCGGCGTCTTTGTCTACGACACCGAAGGCCGCGATTACCTGGAAGCGATGAGCGGATTGTGGTGCACCGCGCTGGGCTGGGGCGAGAACGAACTGGCCGACACCGCGGCCGAGCAAATGCGCAAGCTGTCCTTCGGCCACATCTTCGGCGGCAAGAGCCACGAGCCCGGCATTGCCCTGGCCGAGAAGCTGAAGGAAATGGCGCCCATGCCGGTGGGCAAGGTGTTCTTCGCCAATTCGGGCAGCGAAGCCAATGACAGCCAGATCAAGTTCCTGTGGTACGCGGCGAACGCGCGTGGCGAAAACAAGCGCAAGAAGATCATCGCCCGCGACCGCGCCTATCACGGCGTGACACTGGCGTCGGCGTCACTGACCGGACTGGGCGCGTTTCACAAGAGCTTCGACCTGCCCTTCGACTTCACCCTGCGCGCGGAGTGCCCGCACTTCTACAAGAACGCCCAGCCGGGCGAGACGGAAGAACAATATTCCCAGCGCCTGGCCGGCGAGCTGGACGCGATGATCCAGCGCGAAGGCCCCGACACCATCGCCGCCATGTTCGTGGAGGCGGTGATGGGTGCCGGCGGCGCCATGGTGCCGCCGCGCGGCTATTTCGAGGCGATCACCGCCGTGCTGGACAAGTACGGCATCAGGCTGGTCGATGACGAAGTGATCTGCGGCTTCGGCCGCACCGGCAACGCCTTCGGCTGCCAGACCATGAACTACCAGCCGGACTCCATGTCGATCGCCAAGGCGCTGTCATCGGCCTATATCCCGATCAGCGCGGTGATGCTGTCGCCGGAGCTGGTGGAAATCATCGAGGAAGAGGCGACCAGGATCGGCGGGCTGTGGCACGCCTTCACCTATTCCGCGCATCCGGTTGCGGCGGCGGTCGCGCTGAAGACGCTGGAAATCTATGAACGCCGCGACACCTTCGGCCATGTGCGCAAGGTCGCGCCCACCTTCCTGAAACGGCTGCGCGCGTTGGCCGACCACCCGCTGGTGGGCGAGGCCAATGGCGTGGGCCTGATCGGCGCCATCGAGATGGTGGCGGACAAGAAGACCAAGCGCAATTTCGAAGCCTCAAAACTGGTCGGCGCCATATGCGGCCAGTTCTGCCAGGAGGAAGGCATCATCGTGCGCCCCCTGATCAACGACCGCATCGCGCTCTGCCCGCCGCTGGTGATCACCGAGGCGGAAATCAACGAGCTGTTCGACCGCTTCGAGCGGGGGCTGAACAGAACCCTCGCCTGGGTGAAGACCGAGGGCTTGTTGGCCTAGCCTGCGGCGCGCAGCGGCTGGTTGTTGGACAGGCCGGGGCGCGAATAGATCAGCGCCTCGCCGCTCCACACTTCCAGCTTCTTGGCGCTGGGCAGCTTCATGGCGTGCGCCAGGATCTTGGCGCGCTGGTCGTCGTCGCAATCGGCCGAAAATTTATAGGTGAGGCCGCCGGCCTCGTCGCGGTAACAGATTTCATAAGCAGGCATGGTGCCTCCAGAACAGTCGAAGACTGGCTATTGCGTACCCCGCTTGTCTGTTTTTTGCGCTACGGCGGCGCGAAAGTCGAATGACATTGCTGTTACAGCGATCACGAATTTTCTGAAAAAGTATCAGTGCGCAGGCGCGGCAATTTGCGTGAACCTTTTGCGCCGCAAAGGCGTTACCGGGGAGCCGTCATTCCATGCAAGGAGATTTCCATGTCCGCACCGTTCAAGCTCGCCCCCCTGCCCTGGGATGAAGACGCGCTCGCCCCCACCATCAGTGCCAACACAATCAACTTCCACTATCACAAGCATCACCAGACCTATGTGGACACGCTCAACAAGCTGGTCGAAGGCACGCCCTATGCCGACATGAAGCTGGAGCAGATCATCGCCAAGACCAATGGCAGCAGCGAGGCCAAGGACAAGACCATCTTCAACAACGCCGCCCAGGTGTGGAATCACGATTTCTACTGGCGCAGCCTCACACCGTCCAAGACCGAAGCCGGCGGCAAGCTGGACAGCGCCATCACGGCGGCGTTCGGCAGCAAGGATGTCCTGATCCAGCAACTGGCCGAAGCCGGCAAGACGCAGTTCGGCTCGGGATGGGCCTGGCTGGTGTCGAAGGGCGGCAAGCTCTCGATCGAGAAGACCCCCAACGCCGAAACCCCGATGGCCAAGGGCGTCAACTGCCTGCTCACCGTCGATGTGTGGGAGCACGCTTATTATCTCGACTACCAGAATGCGCGTCCCAAATACCTGGAAGCTGTGCTGGGCAAGATCCTGAACTGGGATTTCGCCGCCGAGAACCTGACCAAGGAAGACAACGCAATCCGCGCCGCGGCGGAATAGTTAGCGTGAATTTCACCAAGTCACTTTACGCAGCCGTAATCTGATCTCCATCATCCTCACCGCCTGTTTGGGGCGGTGGGGATGGCGGTTTCCAGGACAACCAGCTTTGGCAAGCGCGCGCCCGTGACCGCGCCGCAGGCCTGGCGCGCACCGCGCGCACAAGCCGCCGTCGAACCCGTCGCGGTCACCCCGTCCAGCACCGCCGCCGCGCTGATCGCGCGCTTTCCCTATTTCACCATCGTCCTCAGCGTCATACTGGGCGCGCGCTTCGTCGCCGAACTCAACTCCGCCACCGACTGGGCTGGAAAATCCGCGCCGGGCCATTTCTCGCTGCTGGCCATGGGCGCATCCGACCGCACCCAGGTGCTGGTGCACGGCGAATGGTGGCGGCTGTTTACCCAATCGGTGCTGCACGCCTCGCCCAGCCACCTGATTGGCAACCTGCTTTGCTTCCTGATCGTCGGCTTCTTCCTTGAGCCGATGATCGGCACCGGCTGGTTCGCCGCCATCTACCTGACCGGTGGTTTCGCCGGCTCGGTCACCTCAATGATGCTGAACCCCGCCGACACGCTGTCGGTGGGCGCATCCGGCGCGATCATGGCGACCTTGGCGACGCTGTTCGTGCTGAGCTTCCATCATGCCGCCGCCTTTCCCAACCTGATGCGGCGGCTGTCGGGCGGCGCGCTGTTTCCCGCGCTGTTTCCCAGCGTCACCAGCGACGGCACCACCGTCGATACCTGGGCCCATGCCGGCGGCGCGCTGACCGGCGCGTTCCTGGCCTTTGTCGTGATGGCGGCCTGGCGCGAAGGCGACGACCAGCCGCAGGGCCGCAGTCCGACCGCGATCGTGGCCGGCCTGTGGGCGGCGCTGACGGTGTGGGCCTTCGCCACGTCGAACACCACTATGTCCGGTATGCCAAGGACGGGCTGGATTACATTCCACCTGCCGAACTGCCGGACGACAGCGGCGCGATGCAGGAAAAATCCTTCGCCCTGGTGGAGAAATACCCCAAGGATCCGCGCGCGCGCCTGTTCCGCGGGCTCTATTTCCTGAGCCAGCGCGATCTGTCCGACGCCGAGCCCTATTTCCGCGAGGCCATCCGCCTGGAGGAAGCCCGCCCAACCATGACGCGCGCCTTCCGCGACTGGAACACCGCACTTCTGGCCGTTACCGTCTTCTACGAACACCGCCCCGACGAAGCGCGCGCCATCGCGGCGCCCTTGTGTGGCTCCTCGCGCATCGATGCGCGCACCCAGAACGTGCTGGACCTCGGAAAGCTTTGCAGCAAGTTCTGACTTACCGCGGCGGCGGCAAACCGCCGTTGCCCGGGTTCATGTCGGGTATCGGTCCCGCATTCGGTGACGCATTGGGTGCCGCCCCGCTGTAGCTGCTGGGGCGGCACGCCGTGTTGCCCCTGTTCCAGCCCGCGCGATACGCCTTGTTGTTCTGGTACGCCTCATCGTCGCGCACCGTGGTGTCGTCGCGCCGCTTGTTGGCGTCGGGGCCATAGCCGCTGTTGCAGCCATCCTGGTATCCGGCGCGATAGTCCGGCGACTTGCGCAGCGCGCGCGTCTCCTTGCTGGTGAACAGTCCACAGGACGACACCATCAGCACCATGCCGAAAACCAGGAAAATCCGCGCGGAGATCATGCCATCCACCATGTGTTAACCAGGCCATTTTACCCGCGTTTAAGTCCAAAAGGCGCAAAATCGCCGTCATGTCGCGCCCGAAATCACGGCGCTTTTTTGGGGTATTCGCAGGCCATGGAACGGTCGGAATTCGCGTCCTACCGGATATTGCTGCTGGGCGGCAAAACCCATGCGCTGAGCCTGCTGCGCTCGATCCTCAGCAATGCCGGCGTCAGCGACATCCTGCAGGTGGAAGAGACGCGCCGCGCCATGGAGCTGTTGTGCATGGAGCATTTCCATGCCGTCTTCTTCGATCCGAAATCGGAAGACTTTGACGGCATGCCCTTCGCGCTGGCCGCGCGCCGCAAGGAGGCCGTGCTCAACCCGATGATGCCCATCTATGCCATGCAGGAACGCGCCCGCCGCCGCGACGTGGAGGCCGCGCGTGACAATGGCGTGACCGACGTGCTGACCACCCCGGTCAGCCCCCGGAGCGTGCTGTCCAAGCTGAAGGCCGCCCCCCGCGCCTTCATCGTATCGCGCAGTTTCCTGGGTCCCGATCGCCGCGCCAGGGAGCGCGCGCCCTATTTCGGCGCCGACCGCCGCACCCGCCGGGCCAAGAAGGCCAAGGTGGACGTAACCCAGCTGACGCCCATCTGACGGCAGGGAACTTTTGGGTTAGGCTCGGCGTTATTGACCGCCGATTGAACCCCAAAGGATTTTCCATGCTGAAATCACTCGCCAAGCTGGCATCGGCCGTGGCCGTTGCCGCCGCCTGCCTCACCCTTCCGGCCCAGGCCGATGACAACACCGAACTGCTGCGCGACGCCAACCGCACCGTGAACCACCTGCGCAGCGACCCGGCCTTCGGCACCGCGCGCAACATGCTGCAGAATGCCGAAGCCATCTACATCGTGCCGCACCTGGTGAAGGGCGGCTTCATCTTCGGCGCCGAAGGCGGCTCGGGCGTTCTGCTGCACCGCACCGGCAAGGGCTGGTCGACCCCGCGCTTCTACGACATGGGTTCCGCCTCGTTCGGCCTGCAGATCGGCCTTGAGAAGGCCGAGCTGGTCTTCATCATCAACTCCAAGCGCGCCCTCGCCGGTATTGAAAAGGGCGAAGTGAAGCTGGGCGCGGGCGCCGGCATCACCGTCGTCACCCTGTCCAGCGCCGCGGAAGGCGCGACCACCACCCATGGCGGCGACATGGTCGTGTGGGCGTCGGGCACCGGCGCCTATGGCGGCCTGACCTTCAACGGCAGCGTGATCAAGCAGGACAAGGACGCCAACGCGGTTCCCGCCACCGGCCCCGCGGCCCAGGCCCTGCGCAAGAATCTCGCCAGCATCTGGTAACGACCCGCATTTCGGGCTTAAGCTTGGGGCGTCCGGACATCCGGGCGCCCCAAATCTTTTCAGACAGATAAAAGGAAACCCCGATGAAGAAGATCCTGCTCGCGGCGAGCGCCGTTGCGCTGTTCGCCACCCCGGCCTTCGCCGATCTTGCCGCTGAACTGTCGACCGCCCAGACCCATGCGGGCATGGCCGCGACCCAGACCGACATCGCCATGGCGCACAAGCACCTGCAGCATGCCGTGAACTGCCTGGTCGGCCCGTCGGGCGCCGGCTTCGACGCCGCCGCCGGCAATCCCTGCGGCAAGGCCGGCAACGGCGCCATCGCCGACACCACCGACGCGGCCCAGAAGGCCAAGCTGGAAAAGATCGCCAGCGACGCCAAGATGGGCGTGGCCAATGCCGACCTGGCCGGTGCGCAGGCCTCCGCCAAGGCGACCGCCGACGCGATCGCGGCTGCGAAATAGTTCGACGTGCAAAATAGCGAAAAGGCCGCCGGGAAACCGGCGGCCTTTTTGTTTTATGCGTTGATCAGTGCGCGGCCGGCTCGTGCGGCTTCTCGGCGCGGTTGCCGACGTAATCCATCGCGGCGAACAACAGACCCGACACCACGAAGGTCAGGTGCAGGTAGAGCATCCAGCGCAGGCGCGGCTCGTCCAGCGGCGAGCCCTCTTCGGTCAGGGTCATGAAGGCGCGCAACAGCGAGATCGCGCTGATCGCCACGATGGAGCCGATCAGCTTCATCTTCAGCCCTGAGAAATCCAGCGTGCCCATCCAGGACGGGCGATCCTCGGCATTCTCGGTGTTGATCTTCGAAACGAAGTTCTCGTAGCCCGAGAAGATCACGATCACCACCAGGTTGCCCGCCAGCGACAGGTCGATCATGCCCAGCGCCGCCAGGATGATCTTTTCCGGATCGACATGGGAAAGGTCGAAGGCCACCGGCAGGGCATGCACCAGTTCGCCGATGAAGGCGCAGAGCAGCATCACCAGCGCCAGCACCAGGCCGACATAGAAGGGCGCCAGCAACCAGCGCGACTTGAACAGCACGCCTTCCAGCAGCTTTTCGGCGACATTGCGATCGTGCATGTGTTCCCCCCGGTTGACCCCACCTGTCTAGCTATAAATCACGACGGAACCGGGGCAAAGGAACCCGCCAGCCCCCTGCACAAACCCGGAACACGCACTATATTGCCGGTATGGCTCACAACAACGGCATGGTGCCCCGCCAGAGAGGCAACAAGGGCGGGAAGAAGAGAGGCGTCAGCGAAGCGGCTGCCAGGTTCCAGGCGGCGGTGGACGCGATGCCCCTGGCCGCCGGCACCGTCGCGCCCGGCAGCGACGTGATCGACCCCGCCTACCAGACTGTGCCGATCAGCGAGTTCGTGCCCCACCGCCCGGTGATGCCGGCCAAGTCGGAAGGCGGCAAGAAGTTCAAGCTGGTCAGCGAATACACCCCGGCCGGCGACCAGCCCACCGCGATCCGGGAACTGGTGGCCGGCGTGCAGGCCAACGAACGCGACCAGGTGCTGTTGGGCGTCACAGGTTCGGGCAAGACCTTCACCATGGCCAAGATCATCGAGGCGACCCAGCGCCCCGCGCTGATCCTGGCGCCCAACAAGACGCTCGCCGCCCAGCTCTACAGTGAGTTCAAGTCCTTCTTCCCGGAGAACGCGGTCGAGTACTTCGTCAGCTACTACGACTATTACCAGCCCGAAGCCTATATCCCGCGCAGCGACACCTATATCGAGAAAGACTCTTCGGTGAACGAAGAGATCGACCGCATGCGCCATTCCGCGACGCGCGCGATCCTGGAGCGCGACGACGTCATCATCGTCGCCTCCGTCAGCTGCATCTACGGCATCGGCTCGGTCGAGACTTACTCAGGCACCGCCGTCGGGATCACGCGCGGCGACAAGCTGGACCGCCAGGCGGCGCTCGCCAACCTGACCGCGCTGCAATACCGCCGCAACGACGACAACTTCACCCGTGGCGCCTTCCGCGTACGCGGCGACATCATCGACATCTTCCCTGCCCACCAGGAAGACCGCGCCTGGCGCGTCGAGCTGTTCGGCGACGAGGTCGACAGCATTACCGAATTCGATCCCCTGACCGGCGCCAAGGCCGGCGTGCTGGACCAGATCAAGATCTACGCCAACAGCCACTATGTGACGCCGCGCCCCACGCTGCAGCAGGCGATGAAAGGCATCAAGCAGGAGCTGATCCAGACGCTCGCCCGCTTCCGCGAGCAGGGCAAGCTGCTGGAGGCGCAGCGCCTGGAACAGCGCACCAACTTCGACCTGGAGATGATCGAGGCGACCGGCAGCTGCGCCGGCATCGAGAACTATTCCCGCTGGCTGACGGGGCGCAAACCCGGCGAGCCGCCGCCCACCCTGTTCGAATACCTGCCCGACAATGCGCTGGTCTTCGCCGACGAAAGCCATGTGTCGGTGCCCCAGATCGGCGGCATGTACCGGGGCGACTATCGCCGCAAGGCGACCCTGGCCGAATACGGCTTCCGCTTGCCGTCCTGCATCGACAACCGCCCGCTGAAGTTCGAGGAATGGGACGCGATGCGGCCCCAGTCAGTCTATGTCAGCGCCACCCCCGGCAACTGGGAGATGGAACGCACCGGCGGCGTCTTCACCGAACAGGTCATTCGCCCCACGGGCCTGATCGATCCCCCGGTGGAAATCCGCCCGGTGGAAACACAGGTCGACGACCTGATCGCGGAATGCCACGACATCGCCAAGAAGGGCTATCGCGCGCTGGTCACCACCCTGACCAAGAAGATGGCGGAAGACCTGACCGAATACATGCACGACCAGGGCATCCGCGTGCGCTACATGCACTCCGACGTCGAAACCCTGGAGCGCATCGAGATCATCCGCGATCTGCGCCTGGGCGCCTTCGACGTGCTGATCGGCATCAACCTGCTGCGCGAGGGCCTGGACATTCCCGAATGCGGGCTCGTTGCCATTCTCGACGCCGACAAGGAAGGTTTCCTGCGCAGCGAGACCAGCCTGATCCAGACCATCGGCCGCGCCGCGCGCAACGTGGACGGCAAGGTGATCCTGTATGCCGACAGGATCACCGGCAGCATGGAACGCGCGATGGCCGAAACCAATCGCCGCCGCACCAAGCAGGAAGCGTATAATAAGGAGCACGGCATCACGCCGGCCAGCGTGAAGCGCAACATCGCCGACATCATGGGTTCGATGTACGAGAAGGATCACGTCACGGTGGACGCCGGACTTCTTGGTGCCGCGGACGGCGGCAGGGAGTTTGTCGGCCACAACATCAAGGCCATCATCGCCGACATCGAAAAGCGCATGCGCACCGCCGCCGCCGACCTGGAATTCGAGGAAGCCGCCCGCCTGCGCGACGAGCTGAAGCGCCTGCAGGCCACCGCACTCGCCATCAGCGACGATCCTTTCGCGCGCCAGAGCGACGTCAGCCGCGCCGCGCTGGATGCCGAAATCACCTATTCGACCGAGGACGGCCCCTCCAAGCCGATCCCGTCCAGGAAGGGCCGCGGCAAGCGCCTGGATCGTCCGGGACGGCCGAAAACATTTGGCTCGCGCGCACGCTAAGCCGCTCCAATCGTTCGACAAAAGATAAACCCTTGTATTTCAAGGCTTTTGCGCGTACAGTCCTTTCAGTGGTTCTTGTGTCTTACGTCAGACGAAGCGCTTCGATCTCTCTCTGACCCGCCAACGCGCGCCGGACCGAACCGAAAAAACTTCCTTCAGGCCTCGATTCTTGTTCCCACGCCGTGGCGCATCTCGCGCCGCGGCCACCCGATGACTGAAAAGGAAAATCTCATGACCATCGGAACCGTTAAGTTCTTCAACGCCACCAAGGGCTTTGGCTTCATCGCGCCGGAAGACGGCGGCAAGGACGTGTTCGTCCATGCCAGCGCCGTGGAGGCCGCCGGCCTTCGTACCCTCGCGGAAGGCCAGAAGATCCAGTTCGACATCCAGCCGGATTCGCGCGGCGCCAAGGCCGGCAACCTGCAGGCCGTCTAAGGTATCGCAAGGGGGCGGCGGCAACGTCGCCCCTTCGCTTTTTGAAAGACCCGACATGACAAAACCGATCTCCAATGCCGAACGCATGCGCGAATCCGCGCGGCGCACCGCCAATGGCGTGTTCCAGGCGTGGGAAGACCGCACCAACCTGGTGAAGACCCTGGCCGCCGAAGAGCGCGCCGCCACCGACGCCAAGACCGCCAAGCTGCGCGCCCTGCGCCTGGCCAAGGAAGCCGAAGACGCGGCGACCGCCGCCGCCGAAGCCGCCGCCAATCCCGCGCCCGAGAAGAAGAAGTCCGTCCGCCGCGTCACCGCGAGCTAGGCTGACGCCGTGCGCCCGGCGCGCTAGACTGCCGCCATGTCCCGCGCCTTCGTGAAAGAAACAGCCGAGTCCGCCGCGCCGCCCGAGCGCATGGTCGATGACGGCCCCAACCTGGTCACACCCGAAGGCCTCGCCCAGATCGACGCGCACATCGCGCGCATCGAGGCGGCGATGAAGACCGAAACCAACGTCCTGCTGCGCGAAACGCTGGCGCGCGACCTGCGCTATTGGGAAATCCGCAAATCCACCGCCGAACTCGCCACGCCGTCCAGCGATGGCACGGTCGCCTTCGGCGCGACCGTCACCATCACCCGCAAGGGCCGCAACCAGACCTTCCGCATCGTGGGCGTGGATGAAGCCGACGCCGCGCGCGGCCTGATCAGCTTTCGCGCGCCGCTGGCGCAAGCCGTGCTGGGCGCGCGCCCCGGCGACATCGTCGAGGCGGCGGAGCCACTGGGCGAAATCGAGATCATCCAGGCATCCTGATCGCGGAACCCTGACTCGCCGTTCCGATTCAGTGACCGGTAACCACCATGACCGCCGCCACCGAACCAACGGCGCGCGCACCCGTTACGATGGCTCACCGGGGGCGCCATGACATTCTGGCTGGGTTATCGCAAAGGATCCTTCTGGCTGAAGGAACAGGCCGGCTGCGTACGCTCGGCGACATTTCGCGCCCAGCAACTGATGCCGCTGGTCGGCACTGTCGAAATCTGGGACAGCAATGGGCTGCACCGCATGCCCGACTATCTCAAATGCGCCATCGAGATCGACCGCGCCACGGCGCAACTGCGCTTTCCGGGAAGCTGAGCCTCACGGCGCTGCGCTCAGCTTCGCCATCCCCGCCTTGGCGGACGCCATGTTCGGGTCCAGCGTCAGCGCCGCGCGATAATCGGCCAGCGCCGCATCGCGCGCGCCGGTATGGGCATAGGCGTCGCCGCGATGGCCATAGCCCACCGCATATTGCGCGGCAAAGCCCGGATGCTGCGCAATGTCCTTGCCGTTCAGGTCTATCACGCGAGTGAAATCGGCAATCGCCTTGTCATACTGCCCGGCCAGCGCGTAACAGCGCCCGCGCGCGTCATAGGCGCCGGCGAAACCGGGCGCCAGCCTGATCTCTTCGTCCAGGTCGGCGATGGCCTCGCCCGTCTTGCCCTGCTTCTCATAGGCCAGCGCCCGGTTGAACCAGCTGGCGACGTTGCGGCCATCCAGCGACAGGGCGCTGGTGAAATCCGCCACCGCCAGGTCGTATTGCGCTTTGTGCAGGTAATCGCTGCCGCGATTTTCATACGCCCCTTCCAGGCGCGGATTGAACGCCAGCGCCTGGGTGAAATCGGCAATCGCCTCGTCCAGCTGGCCCTTGTGCTGGTAGGCGTTGCCGCGAAAGGCATAGGCGTTGGCCAGCTTGAACTCCGGGTCGGCCCCCTTGGGCTCCAGCGCGATCGCCTTGCTGTAGTCGGCGATTGCCCTGTCATCCTGCCCCTGGTTGGCAAAGGCGCCGGCGCGATTGAAATACGCGGTGGCGAAATCCGGCGTCAGCGCGATCGCCTGGTCATAGTCGGCCAGCGCCTCGTCATATTGCCCCTTGGCGACATAGGCGACGCCGCGATTGTCCAGGTCGGTGGCCAGCCGCGCCCGCGCCGCCTGCATGTTGCCGCGGCCCGATTGCACATCGGAGGAGTCGGATTCGATGCGCCGGGAGCAGGCCGCGATACTGGCATCGGGATCGGCATCGCCGCAGCGCTTGGTCTGGGCCGAGGCCGGCAGCGAGGCCAGAACCAGCCCGCCAAAAATGGCCGCGCGCGCAATGCCTCTCCGCATGTCCGCCCCTCCGGCGCTCGTTGGCGCCTGTTGTTGGGCGAAGGGGATACGGAATTTGAGGCGGAATTGGGGAGGTAAGTGCTTTAACTAGGGCAGAAATTCCTCATCACCCCTGACACACGAGACCCGGCGTCAGCGCGTCTCGTCGGCCCACTTTTTGACCGCCACCTCTTCGCACAATAGATTGTGACAGTACGTTATGGGTGTGTTGCGTCCGGCCGAATAACGAAAATAACGGCGTATTTTCCGGGGGCTGCAATGAATCTAGGTTATTTCCATACCCTTCTGTTGGACGTTAAGTACGACTTGGCAGAGCTAAACATCCAGTCGCTACTCCAAGCGCTGGTCAACCAGCTACAGGCGCAAGTTAACGATCCTTCCAATTCTCAGTATCAGACGAACGTCGGAAACGCGCGCGAATCATTGGCAACGGCTCTTCAAGAGTCGAAAATCAATAGCCTCACTGACGGCGCGAAAACCGCTCTGCGTGAATTCTCTCTTGGAGTTTTAATCCCCTCCGACATGTTGGGCCGGATCGACGCAGCGTTTGTCGGCAATCAAATTACCCCTCAACTCGCCCTCAAGAATTTGCAAGAAATGAGAAGGGAGGTCGACGAAGGGATTGGTGCAATCAACAACATCCTTAACGGCTTCGACAAGCTTCAGGTCGAAACTGATGACCTAGGGGTTGGTGAAACAGAGATATCCATCACCATACCACGAGGCTTTGTTCACGAAGACCCAGTGAAGCTGGGGGAAGAATTCAAAAAGCTTGACCACCTTCTAAGACCATTCACCGAGCTCGCTGCCGGTGAGTATCTACCGATAAAAGTCCGCCAAATTTCTTCCTCCAATTTTCTGATAGCCCTACTTATTCTTTCCAACCTCGACAAAGCAGCAAAAGTCGTTAAGGCAGTTGCGGATGCCATTCGCTCACTAATAGGCATTTACAAAGATGTATCCGAGGTGCGGGTGATGAAAGCGCGCCTTAAAGAGATGGATGGAAAATCAACAGCCAAACCAATCGCGGAACTGGAGAAGTTTGCAGAAAAACAGGTGAATGAGGGCATAGGGAAAGTTGCGGAAGAGTTGGTGGCCACCTATTACACAGGCAATGACGCTGGCCGAAAAGCAGAACTCCTCACTCATATAAAAGATAGCCTGAAAAAAATGGCGGCTCGCCTCGACAAGGGTTTCGATTTCGAGACGCGCGCGGGCGAATTGCCTTCTCCTCAGATGGAAGAGGTTGGTGATGGCACACAAAGGGAGACAGCTGCGTCCGCGGCCACTCGCGCCTCATTGGCGGGAATTACCGAGGCTCACAAAGAGCAATTAGTCTTTGTACGAGAGGGAGAGCCCATCCTTGGATTGCCGGCTCCTGAAGAGGAAGCTTAGGACTGCTGAGGGAGCGATGTGACAGTCCACATCACAGAATGCTGGCGACAATCTCACTCGGCCGACACAGCTTCGTCCCCTTATCCGTCATCACAATCGGTCGGTTCAGCAGGACCGGTTGCGTCGCCAGGGCGTCCAGCAGGTCGACACGACGCTGCCGCTAGTCGACCGTCGGGTAAGTCCGGGGTGATGGCGCGCGCCTCGACGTCCCCGGGGCTGCGCACGACGTCAGCAAGTCATCCAGACTTTCATGCGCCTGCTCCATATTGCTTGCTGCCGCTCGCCCAAGCTCGCGGCGTTCGCCAACTCTCGCAAGTCCACCGGACTTGCTCGCGCGTTCCGCGCCGTCGGCTCACTCCACGCTTGCGCGGGAATGACAAGCGGGCGGGTACATGGGGGGACGATTACAACTTATCCCCACCCTCTATCGCAGTGGTACGATCCGCGCGATGCGACAGGGACGTGACTTTAAATCAGGTGCACACAAGCCCCACCCGGCAGGGGGAGGGGGTGGCCAAAATCGCAAAACAACGATCCAGCGCTGGCGCGCACCGGTCTTGGCCACCGCTACCTGTGGTAGGTCCCTCCGCCTGCGGATGATCCCGGCCTTGCGGATAAACCATGCGGAACCGTTCGCTGCGCCTGCAAAGTGGCCGTGTTGCGCTGGGATCGGCCAGCGCGTATTGTCGCGCCCACGTGGAGTTACGTCCGTCTGAGTGAAGCGCACCTAAGTAATCCCTGCCCGCCTTGAGTGCGCGCCTGGACGACGGTCAGACTTCTTCCCTCAAACCCGAAATTCCGCCCCTCCGGCATTCCGCCGAAGGACACTTACGCAGGAACTGTTACATGACGATCGGTACCGTGAAATTCTTCAACACCTCCAAGGGCTTTGGCTTCATCGCGCCGGAAGGCGGCGGCAAGGACGTGTTCGTCCACGCCACGGCCGTCGAAGCGGCGGGCATGCGCACCCTGAATGAAGGCCAGAAGGTTTCGTTCGACATCGTGCCCGACGCCCGTGGCGCGAAGGCCGCGAACCTGAAGCCGGCTTAAAGCACGGTTCGAAAGTTCACACGCAAGGGCCGGTGGAGAAATCCACCGGCCTTTGTGCTTTTCAGGCGTGCTTCAGATGTGCGCGATTACTGCGAGGGCGGCGTGGCGTTCGACGGGCGCGCGAAGGTGATGGTGATCTCCTTCTGCGGGCCGCTGCCGCTGGTGGTGAAGTTGGCGCTATGGCTGGCGCCGCTGCCGCCGATCAGGCTGGCCGTCGCGGTGTAGCTGCCGGCCGGCGCCTTGATCAGGATCCAGGGCGCATCGCACTCGGTCTGCACCAGGGTCTGCCCGCCCTTGGTCAGGGTGATATGGGCATTGGCCAGGTTGGCGCCGCCGGTCGTGGCCAGCACGATCTTGACCGGATAGGCCGACCAGGCGGGATTGTCCTTGGCGCTGCCGACGCCGGTGCACACGGTCTCCACCCCGTTCATGGTGGCGGGGGTGTCCTGGACGGCCACCGCTTCGGTGGTCATCAGGGCGGCCATGGGGAAGAAGGCAGCGGCGGCGGTGATCACAAAAAGGCGCATCGCAAAATCTCCGTTTTTCGACGTCGCCCCGCACACACAACGCGAGCCGGTTCCCCCGGTTCCGATGCTGTGGCAGCATTTGGCCATGACCCGCGCTTTGGCCCTCCTCGCCGCCCTCGCCCTGCTGGCCCCGCCCGCCCTGGCGGCCCAAAAGGCCCATGCGACCGCCCGGCTGGCCGGGCTGGACGGCAAGGCGCTGGGCACCGCCGAGTTCAGCGCCGTCAACCATGGGGTGCTGATCGTGCTGGACCTGCACGACCTGCCGCCCGGCGCCCATGGCGTCCACCTGCATGTCAGCGGCAACTGCGACGCCAAGTCGGGCTTCACCAAGGCCGGGCCGATCCTGAGCACCGTGCCGGGCAAGCAGCATGGCTACCTGGCCGAGGGCGGGCCCGAAGCGGGCGACCTGCCCAACCAGTTTGCGGGCGCCGATGGCCGGCTGCATGCCAGCATGGTCACGACCGCCTTCACCCTGGGCAACGGCAAGAAGTCGATCTTCGACCGGGACGGCGTGGCGCTGATCCTGGACCAGCGGGGCGACGACTACCGCACCCAGCCCCTGGGCAATGCGGGGGGGCGCATCGCCTGTGGCGTGGTGATGCGCACCATCGGACCTGCCAGCCGGAAACGGCATAAGTGACAGGCTTTTACCGGCGGGGGCCCCATGCGATGATCCCGCCATGGGCCTGGAAAAACCCCTCAATGTGCGCGACCTGATCGACGCCGATGCCTTGCGCCATGCGCTGACCGCGCTGGCCAAGCAGACCGGCGATGTCGGCAGCCTGCGCTCGTCCGGGCTGACCCTGATCAAGCAGGCCTTCCTGGATGGCCGCGCCCGGGTGAAGGACGCGGTCGAGAAGGAAGGGCTGTCGGGCATCGCCGCCGCCCGCGCCTTGTCGGGGCTGCAGGATGCGCTGATCCAGGTGATCTACGACTTCGCGGTCAAGCATGTGTACTACGCCCAGAACCCTTCGACGGCGGAGCGCATCTGCATCGTGGCGACCGGCGGCTATGGCCGCGGCGAGCTGGCGCCGGGATCGGACATCGACCTCTTGTTCGTGCGCCCCTTCAAGCAGACCGCCTGGGGCGAAAGCGTCATCGAGTTCATTCTCTACATGCTGTGGGACCTGGGCCTGAAGGTCGGCCATGCCACCCGCAGCCTGGCCGAAAGCGTGCGGCTGTCCAAGCTGGACGTCACCATCCGCACCGCCATCCTGGAAGCGCGTTACCTGTGGGGCGACAAGAGCCTCTATGAAGACCTGCGCAAGAAGTTCTGGAGCGAAGTCGCCACCGGCAATGGCCGCGATTTCGTCGAGGCCAAACTCGCCGAGCGCGGCCAGCGCCACGAACGCCAGGGCGAAAGCCGCTACCTGGTCGAACCCAACATCAAGGAAGGCAAGGGCGGCCTGCGCGACCTGCAGACGCTCTACTGGATCGGCAAGTATCTCTATCACGCCGACGACGCCGCCGACCTGATCGAGCATGGCGTCTTTACCCGCGACGAATACCGCACCTTCCAAAAGGCGGAAGCCTTCCTGTGGAATGTGCGCGTGCACCTGCATTACCTGCTGGGCCGCGCCGAGGAACGGTTGAGCTTCGACGTGCAGCCGGCGCTGGCCGCACAGCTGGGTTATACCGATCCCGAAAAGCCGCGCCGCGCGGTCGAAGCCTTCATGCGCGCCTACTTCCTGGTGGCGAAAGACGTGGGCGACCTGACGCGCATCTTCTGCGCCGCGCTGGAAGAACAACATCGCAAGCCGCAGCGCTCCTTGCGCCAGATGCTGCCGGGATTCCTCAAACCCCGCACACCCGACGACGACTTCTATGTTGAGAACGGCCGCCTGGCCGCCAACCCCGCCATCTTCCGCCAGGACCCCGCCAACATCCTGCGGCTGTTCCATACCGCCGACATCAAGGGCGTGGACATCCATCCCGACGCGCTGCGCACCGTCACCCGCAGCCTGGACCTGATCACCGACGCGGTGCGCAACAACCCGGTCGCCAACCAGGCCTTCCTGGAAACGCTGACTTCGCGCCACAATCCCGAATGGGCGCTGCGCATGATGAACGAGGCCGGCGTGCTGGGCCGCTTCCTGCCGGAGTTCGGCCATGCCGTCGGCCTGATGCAGTTCAACATGTACCACCACTATACGGTGGACGAGCACCTGATCCGCGCGGTGGGCAATGTGGCCGCGATCGAACGCGGCGACAGCAAGGACAATCACCCCCTCTCCACCGACGTGGTCAAGCGCATCCAGTCGCGCAACGTGCTGTACTGCGCCATCCTGCTGCATGACGTGGCCAAGGGCCTGCCCGGCGATCACAGCGATGTGGGCGCGGAGATCGCCCGCAGCCTGTGCCCGCGCCTGGGCCTGTCGGCCAACGACACCAACGCGGTGTCGTGGCTGGTGAAGAACCACCTGGTGATGAGCGACACCGCCCAGCGCCGCGACGTGTCCGATCCCAAGACCGTGCGCGACTTCGTCGAACAGGTGCAGACGCCGGAAATGCTGCGCCTGTTGCTGGTGTTGACCGTCGCCGACATCCGCGCCGTGGGGCCCGGCGTGTGGAACGGCTGGAAGGGCCAGCTGCTGCGCGAACTCTATTACGCGGCCGAGAACATGATGACCGGCGGCGACCAGGCCCCCAGCCGCGGTGCGCGCGTCGCCGCCGCCAAGGCGGCGCTGAACGAGCGCCTCACCGATTTCACGCCGGAGCAGCGCGACAAGGCGCTGAGCCGCCACTATGACAATTACTGGCTGGCCTTCGACGAAGACGAGCTGGAACGCCATGCGCGCCTGATCACCAGGGCCGATGCCGAAAAGCAGTTGCTGACGCTCGCCGCCGACACCAACAAGTTCCGCGCCGTCACCGACATCACCGTCTACACGCCCGACAATGCGGGCCTCTTCTCGCAATTCGCCGGCGCCATCGCCATGGCGGGCGGCTCCATCGTCGACGCCAAGGCCTTCACCACCTCCGACGGCTTCGCGCTGGACGTCTTCTCCATCCAGGATTCCGAAGGCGAAGCTTTTGCCGACAAGGAGCGACTGGAGCGCCTGCGCTCTGGCATCGAGAAAGTGCTGCGCGGCGAACTGCGCCCGCGCCGCGAACTGGCGCGCAAGACCTATCGCAACCGCTCCAGCGCCTTCAGCATCCGCCCCCGAATCCATTTCGACAACGAAGCCTCGCGCATCGCCACCGTCATCGAGGTGGAATGCCTGGATCGCCCCGGCCTGCTGTATGACGTGACCCAGGCGATCTTCGAATCCGGGCTTTCCATCTCCACCTCGATGGTGGCGACCTATGGCGAACGCGCGGTCGACGTCTTCTATGTGCGCGACGGCTTCGGCCACAAGATCGTGCATCCGGCGCGGCTGGATGCGGTGGAACGGCGGCTGCGCGCGGCGCTGGCGCCGCCACCCCTTGAAGCCCCGGCCAAGGCCAAGGCATAAAACTTTTTCTATTAGGAGGCCGCGTTTTCTGCGAAAACGCGAGGCATGAGCCACAAACAACTTGTCCTGTCGGGCATGCAGCCCACCAACGCCCTGCATCTGGGCAATTACCTGGGCGCCCTGAAGAACTGGGTGAAGATGCAGGCCGAAATGCCGTGCCTGTTCTGCGTGGTGGACATGCACGCCATCACCGCCGATGCCGGCTATGCCAGGCCGCAGGAACTGACCCAGTCGATCCGCGCCGTGGCGGCCGCCTATATCGCCGCCGGCGTCGATCCGGCCAAGACCCCGATCTTCAACCAGAGCCGCGTGCACGAACATGCCGAGCTGGCCTGGATCTTCAACTGCGTGGCGCGCCTGGGCTGGATGGATCGCATGACCCAGTTCAAGGAAAAGTCGGGCAAGCACAAGGAACGTGCCTCGGTCGGCCTCTATACCTATCCGGTGCTGATGGCCGCCGACATCCTGGTCTACAAGGCAACCCATGTGCCGGTGGGCGAAGACCAGAAGCAGCACCTGGAACTGGCCCGCGACATCGCCGGCAAGTTCAACAACGACTATGACGCGCCCGACTTCTTCCCCCTGCCCGAACCGGTGATCACCGGCACCGCCACGCGCGTGATGTCCTTGCGCGACGGTTCCAAGAAGATGTCCAAGTCGGATGAAAGCGACAACAGCCGCATCAACCTGACCGACACGCCTGACGCGATCGCCGACAAGATTCGCCGCGCCAAGACCGATCCGCTGCCGCTGCCCGAAAGCAAGGACGGCCTCGCGGGCCGCCCCGAAGCCGAGAACCTGCTCAACATCTTCGCCGCTTTGTCGGAACAGAGCCTGGACGCCACCATCGCCCAGTTCGCCGGCCAGCAGTTCAGCGGCTTCAAGACCGCACTGGCCGAACTGACGGTGGCAAGGCTTGCGCCGATCAATGCCGAGATGAACCGGCTTCTGGCCGACCCGGCGGAAATCGACGCGATCCTGAAGAAGGGCGCCGACGCGGCCTCGGCAATCGCCGCGCCGATCATGGACGAGGTCAAGCGCAAGGTCGGCTTCGTCAGCTGACTCCCTATCCCCATCCGGCCATGCCAGACTGCGCGCCATGACCATGGCGGAAACATTGCGAATGTGCGGACAGGCCCCCTGCGGACAAAGGGGGAGGGGTAGGAAAAAGCGCCCCGATATGTCCTTGAAATTTCTCGCACGGCCCCCCGTCGTCAGGGGCACAAGCGCGGTGGGGAAAGCCCTGTGAAAAACGTGCTGGTCACCGGCGCCGCCAAGCGGCTGGGCCGCGCCATCGCGCTGGACCTGGCAGCCGCGGGCTGGAACGTGGCGGTGCATTACAACGGCTCCGCTGCCGACGCCGAAACGGCTGCGGCCGAATGCCGGGCCAAGGGGGTTAAGGCCGCCACCCTGCAGGCCGACCTGTCGCAGGAAGCCCAGACCGAAACCCTGGTCGACCGCGCCGCCAGGGCGATCGGCCCGCTGACCGCGCTGGTCAACTCCGCCTCGCTGTTCGAAAGCGATGACTGGCAGAGCGCCACGCGCCGCAGCTGGGACGAGCACATCGAAGCCAACCTGCGCGCGCCCCTGGTGCTGTCGCAGGCCTTCGGCAAGCAGCTGCCCGATGGCGAAGCGGGCAACATCATCAATATCATCGACCAGCGGGTGCTGAAGCCCACGCCGCAATTTCTCAGCTACAGCCTGAGCAAGGCGGGCCTGCACTGGCTCACCACCACGCTGGCGCAAGGCATGGGCCCGCGTATCCGCGTCAATGCGGTGGGGCCAGGCCCCACCCTGCGCAATCCGCGCCAGTCGGAAGAGGATTTCGCCCGCCAGCGCGACGCCACCATCCTGAAGCGTGGCGCCGACCCGGCCGATATCTGCGCCGCCGTGCGCTATCTGCTCGATGCGCCCGCCGTGACCGGCCAGATGCTGGCGGTGGATGGCGGCCAGCACCTGATCTGGCAGACCCCCGATGTGACGGTGCAGGAATGACGAGCCCTTACGCCAGCGCGACGCGCAACATCCGCCACGTCTTCATCCGCAACCTGGAACTGCCGGCCCATATCGGCGTGTACCGGCAGGAGGAAGGCCGCACCCAGCGCGTGCGCATCAATGTCGACCTGGCGACCGACGATGTCGCCGATGCCCAGGACATGCTGGAAAACGTGGTCGATTATCACAAGATCGAGCAGCGCATCCGCGCCATCATCGCGGAAGGCCATGTCCGCCTGGCCGAAACCCTGGCCGAGCGCATCGCCGCCGCCAGCTTCGAGGACGCGCGGGTCCGCACCGTGCGGGTCAGGGTCGAAAAGCTGGAAGCCCTGACCGCGGCGGAGTCGGTGGGTATCGAAATTGAGCGCACGCGCTAATATATTGACGGCATGAGTTCCAACGAGGCGCCGCTCAAGGGCGCCGAGCGCATCGCCGCCTATCTCAAGACCCTGCCCGACGCACCCGGCGTCTACCGCATGCTGAATGCGGCCGGCGACGTGCTGTATGTCGGCAAGGCCAAAAGCCTGAAGAAGCGGGTCAACGCCTATGCCACCGGCCGGGTGCACTCGGACCGCCTGACCCGCATGGTGGCCGAGACGGCGGAGATGATCTTCGTCACCACCGAAAGCGAAATCGAAGCGCTGCTGCTGGAGAGCAATCTCATCAAGCGGCTGAAGCCCCGCTACAATGTCAGCTATCGCGACGACAAGAGCTTTCCCAACATCCTGCTGCGCGAAGACCATCCCTTCCCCCAGCTTCTGAAGCATCGCGGCGCCAAGACCACCAAGGGCGTCTATTTCGGGCCCTTTGCCAGCGCGGGCGCGGTCAACCGCACCTTGAACACGCTGCAGCGCGCCTTCCTGCTGCGCTCCTGCTCGGACTCGGTGTTCGACAGCCGCACCCGCCCCTGCCTCTTGTTCCAGATCAAGCGGTGCGCCGCCCCTTGCGTGCAGCGCATCGACCTGGCCGGCTACAACGAGCTGGTGGAAGAGGCCGAAAGCTTCCTGCAGGGCAAGAGCCAGGTGGTGCAGGACCAGTTGAAGCAGGAGATGACAAAGGCCTCCGACGCGCTGGACTTCGAGGCCGCCGCCAAGCTGCGCGACCGCCTGAAGGCGATGAGCCACATCCAGTCCTCGCAGGGCGTGAACCCGTCCACCTTCGATGAGGCCGATCTGTTCGCGGCTTACAGCGAGGGCGGGCACACTTGCATCCAGGTTTTCTTCTTCCGTGCCGGTCAGAACTGGGGCAACCGGCCCTATTTCCCCAAGCACGATCGCGACCTGCCGCTGGCCGAAGTCCTGGAAAGCTTCATCGGCCAGTTCTATGACGAACGCATCGCGCCGCGATTGATCCTGGCCAGCGAGGACTTGCCCAGCGCCGATCTGCTGACCGAGGCACTGGCGCTGCGCGCGGAGCACAAGGTGGAAATCTCCACGCCCCAGCGCGGGGAAAAGCGCGAGATCATGGAACGCGCCCTGGCCAATGCGAAGGAGCAGCTTGGCCGGCGGCTGGCGGAATCCAGCGCCCAGACCCAATTGCTGGAAGGCGTGGCCGATGTGTTCGGACTGGAACAGCCGCCGCAGCGCATCGAGGTCTATGACAATTCCCACATCCAGGGCGCGCATGCCCTGGGCGCCTTCATCGTGGCCGGGCCCGATGGTTTCGAAAAGGCACAGTACCGCAAGTTCAACATCAAGAGCGAAGAGCTCGCGCCCGGTGACGACTACGCCATGATGCGCGAAGTTCTGACCCGCCGCTTCGCGCGCATGGTGAAGGAGGAAGCCGAACAGCCCGACACCACAAAATGGAAACGGCCCGACCTGGTGCTGATCGACGGCGGCCCGGGCCAATTGTCGGTCGCCTGCCAGGTCTTTGCGGATCTTGGCGTGGAAGACGTGACCCTGGTGGGCATTTCCAAGGGCCCCGACCGCGATGCCGGACGTGAACATTTCTATGTCCCCGGCAAGGAGCCCTTCCGTCTCGACCCGAAAAGTCCGGTTCTGTACTACCTGCAACGTTTGCGAGACGAAGCCCATCGCTTCGTCATCGGCGGCCATCGCAAGAAACGCAGCGCGGCCATCGGCGCTAATCCGTTGGACGAGATCGCCGGAGTGGGCGCAGGCCGCAAGCGGGCGCTGCTGCAGCACTTCGGCTCGGCGCGTGCGGTGTCGGCGGCCAGCCTGGCCGACCTGGCGTCGGTGGGCGGTGTCTCAGAGACACTGGCCAAGAAAATCTACGACTTCTTCCATCCCTCATAGCTGGTGCAGCCAAATCAAGTGGTGACGCCCGGCTGGAGGGCTTCTAAACTGAGCCCATGTTCGCCCTGCCCAACGCCCTGACCATTTTGCGCATCGTGCTGGTGCCGGTGTTCGTGGTGGCGTTCGTGCTGCCGGGGGAAGCCGCACGGCTGGTGGCTTTCGCGGTTTTTTGCCTGGCCGGCATCAGCGACTGGCTGGACGGCTTCGCCGCCCGCAAGCTGAAAGCCGGCTCCGATTTCGGCCGCATGCTGGACCCCATCGCCGACAAGGTGCTGGTGGCGGTGGCGTTGATGATGCTGGTGGCCGAAGGCACCTTCCGCCGCGTCAATCCCGTGACCGGCGATACCGCCTTCAGCCTGCTGCGCCTGATCCCGGCCCTGATCATCCTGGCGCGCGAGATCCTGGTATCGGGCCTGCGGGAATTCCTGGCCGGCACCCGCGTCAGCGTGCCGGTGACAGCGGTGGCCAAGTTCAAGACCGCGGTGCAGATGGTCGCCATCGGCGCCATGCTGCTGACGCCGCTGGCTGACAGCTTCGTGCCGGGCCTGCCGTCCCTGACCTATGCGGCGCTGGCCTACATCCTGCTTTGGGTCGCGGCGGTGCTGACGGTTTACACCGGCGCGATCTATTTCCGGAACGGCATGGCGCACTTGCGCCCCGGCCCGAGTGAGCCGCGCACCTGATGTCTTTTCTCTGGGTCGTGTTCACCCTGCTGGGTTCGGTGGGGCAGACCGCACGCAATGCCATGCAGCGAGAGCTGACGCCCAGGCTGGGTGCGCTGGGCGCGACCTTGGTGCGCTTCCTGTTCGGTTTTCCTTTTGCGTTGCTCTTTCTTGGCATTGTGCTGGCGGTGACGCGCCAACCCCTGCCGGCGTTCGACACCGACTTCGCGCTATGGACCTTGATGGGCGCGCTGACCCAGATCGGCGGCACCGCGCTGATGCTGATGACCATGGAGCGCCGCTCCTTCGTTGTCAGCGTCGCCTATCTGAAGACTGAGCCGGTGCTGGTGGCGCTGATGGGCCTGACGTTCCTGCACGATCCGCTCACACCACTGATGGCGCTGGCCATCGGCCTGGCGATGGCGGGCGTGATCATCGTGTCGGTCAAGGCCGAGACCTTGACCGGAGGTCTCGCGCCGGCATTGCTGGGCCTGTCGTCGGCGGCACTGTTCGGCGCGTCGGCTGTCGGCTATCGCGGCGCCATCCTGTCGCTCCAGGGCGGATTCGTGCTGACCTCCACCGTGTCGCTCGCAGCGGGGCTGACCTTGCAGACCGCGCTGCTGATGGCGTGGCTGCTGCTGTTCAACCGCGCCACGTTGCGGGATCTGGCACGGCTGTGGAAGCCATCGCTCGCCGCCGGGTTCACCGGCGCGGCTGCGTCACAGTTCTGGTTCCTGGCTTTCTCGCTGGCGACGGCGGCCAGCGTGCGCACCCTGGCGCTGGTAGAAGTGCTGTTCGCGCAAGGCGTCACACGCTTCGCGTTCAAGCAAAAAACCACATTGCGCGAAGCCATCGGCATCGCGCTGCTACTGGCGGGTGCTGTTCTAATTGTATGGGCGCACCCGGCCGGCTAGGCCGGCACGGTTTCCTTGCCGCGCACCAGATCCGAATAGGCGGTCATCAGCTGTTCGGTCAGCGCGCCGGGCTTGAACTTGTAGGGCCCGATCTCCGACACCGGCGTCACTTCCGCGGCCGAGCCGGTGAGGAAGCATTCGGTGAACCCGGTCAGTTCTTCCGGCTGAATGTGACGCTCGACCACCTTGATCTGGCGCGCCTTGGCCAGGCCGATCACCGTCTGGCGGGTCAACCCGTTCAGGAAGCAGTCGGGCGTGGGCGTGTGCAATTCGCCGTCCTTGACGAAGAACACATTGGCGCCGGTGGCTTCGCTGATATAGCCGCGATAGTCCAGGAACATCGCGTCGGCATAGCCCTTGGCTTCCGCCTCGTGCTTGCAGATGGTGCAGATCATGTAGAGGCCCGCGGCCTTGGCATGCACCGGTTCGGTCTCCGGCGACGGGCGCTTGTAGCGCGCAATGTCCAGGCGAATGCCCTTCAGCTTTTCCGCCGGGCTGAAGTAAGACGGCCACGGCCAGCAGGCGATGGCGACATGGATCTTGGTTGCCTGCGCCGACACCGCCATCATCTCGCTGCCGCGGAACGCCACCGGGCGCAGATAGCCGTCGGTGATGCCGTTGGCCTTGCAGACATCGATGCAGGCCTGGTTGATCTGCTCGGCGGTGAAGGGAATCTTCATGCCCAAGGTTTCGGCCGAGAAGAACAGCCGCTCGGTATGTTCCTTCAGCTTGAAGATGGTGCCGTTGTAGATGCGCTGCCCCTCGAACACGCTGGAGCCGTAATGCAGGCCATGGGTCAGCACATGGGTCTTGGCGTCCTTCCAGTCCACCAGCTGGCCGTCATACCAAAGCTTGCCGTCACGCTGGTCGAAAGGGATCACGTCTGCCATGGCACTGTTCCTGAACTGTCCTGGGGACCGGTACGGCCGGTCTTGCCCCCCTTTCCGGGAGGGCCTAGTTTTTGCGTCATGTATTGCAGCATGTCGCGCTTGAAATCCGCAAGGCCCGCAAGGGCTTTTTCGCCCCTTGGGCAGGCATGGCAGCCATGAGTTTCCCTGCCAATGGCGGCGAACCGCACCTTCTGGTCGTTGATGACGACGAGCGGCTGCGCACCCTTTTGCAGCGCTACCTCTCGTCCAACGGCTACCGGGTCAGCGCCGCGCCGGGCGCGGCCGAGGCGCGCGCCCTGATGAAAAGCATGGAATTCGACCTGCTGATCCTGGATGTGATGATGCCGGGCGAAAGCGGGCTGGATCTGACCAAAAGTGTGCGGACCGAGTCCACAGTTCCCATCCTGATGCTCACTGCGCGCGGCGATCCGGCCGACCGCATCGCGGGCCTGGAGCTTGGCGCCGACGACTATCTGCCCAAGCCTTTCGAGCCGCGCGAGCTTTTGCTGCGCGTCAACTCGCTGTTGCGCCGCTCCGCGCCCGCCGAAGCACCGGCGATCGGTCCGGTGCGCATGGGCGCTGCGCTGTTCGACCCGTCCACCTCGCGGCTGACACGCGGCGGCAAGCCCGTGAAACTCACCGGCGCGGAAGCCGCGCTGCTGCAATTGTTCGCCACCCATGCCGGCCGTCCCTTCAGCCGCGGCGAATTGTGCAAGCGGCTGAACGTGGCGCTGGAACGATCGATCGACGTGCAGGTGACGCGCCTGCGCCGCAAGATCGAGGAAGACCCCAAGCTGCCGCTGTACCTGCAGACCGTGCGCGGGGTCGGTTATATGCTCGTCCCCGACCGTGGCTGACAAATGCTGAAACGCTTCCTGCCGCGCGCCCTGTTCGGCCGCGCGCTGATCATCATCGTCGCGCCCATCGTGCTGCTGCAGGCGATCGTCGCCTACGTCTTCTTCGAACGCGACCTGGACACCACCACCCGCCGCCTGGCGCGCGACGTCTCCGCCGACATCGCCATGCTGGTGGCGCTGGAGGACAATTATGCCGGCGCCGAACGGCTGAAGCTGCGCGCGCTGGCGGAGCGCCAGCTCAGCTACCGCATCACCTTCCAGCCGGGCGAGAACCTGCCGCCCTTTCACGGCAAGCTGACCAGCACGATCGACGTGGCGCTGGACGACATCCTGGAACAGCGCATCGGCGCCGACCGCGACTTCCGAACCGCACGCGTCGGCAACGACTTCATGATCCGGGTCGATGTACATGACGGCGTGCTGTCGGTCCTGGTGCCGCGCGATCGCGTCACCGTTTCCAAGCCCGACATCTTCATTCTCTGGATGGTGGTGTCGGCGCTGCTGCTGATGGGCATCGCCATCCTGTTCCTGAGAAACCAGGTGCGCCCCATCGAAAGGCTGGCGCGCGCGGCGGAAGCTTTCGGCAAGGGCCGCGCCGTGCCCGACTTCAAGCCCTATGGCGCGCTGGAAGTGCGCCGCGCCGCGTCCGCCTTCATCACCATGCGCGAGCGTATCGAGCGTCACGTCACCCAGCGCACCGAAATGCTGGCCGGCGTCAGCCACGACATCAAGACGCCACTGACCCGCCTGAAACTGGCGCTGGCGATGATGCCCCAGACGCCGGATATCGACTCCATGCGCGGCGACATCGCCGAAATGGAGCACATGCTGGACGAATATCTCGCCTTTGCCCGCGGCGAGGGCGGCGAGGAATCTCAGGCCACCGACCTGGACGAACTGGTGCGCGATGCCGCCGAAGCCAGCGCGCGCGCGCGCCAGCGCAGCGTCACGGTGACCGCCCGTGATGGCGTGACGGTCAGCGTCAAGCGCGCGGCGCTGAAGCGCTGCCTGACCAACCTGATCGACAATGCGCTCAAGCATGGCAGCGAGGTCACCGTGACCCTGACGCTCCTGGGCCGCATGGTGGAAATCGCGGTGGAAGACAACGGCAAGGGCATACCCGAAAGCCGGCGCGAGGAAGCCTTCCGCCCCTTCCACCGCCTGGACGAAGGCCGCAACCTGCAGGCCGGCGGTTCGGGACTTGGTTTGGCCATCGCCCGCGACATCGCCCGCGCACATGGCGGGGATATCCAGCTCGGAGATTCCAGGCTGGGCGGCCTGAAAGCGACCATCCGCCTGCCCGTCTGACGCGGTTCGCGTATCCCCATTTTCCCGGAGACTGCGCAAGCCGCAACAATGGCTTACCAAGCCGTCTCTGGTCCCCCTCCCCCCTTTATCCGCATCCATGCCCGAACCTTTCACGGGTGATCGTACCGCCGTGAAACCGCGTGGGGATAAGCGCAAGACGAGAGCGTCCGCTTTTCGCGGGCTATCCCATTTTGCGGCTTCAGGAAATTAAATCGCCCGGCCGTGCGGCACGCGGCGGATAAGTCAGCCCAGTTCTTTTGCGCGCTTGGACGCCGCGCGGGCGGCGCGTTTCACCAGCTTCAGCAGGGCGTCGTCCTGCATGAACACGGCCAGTGCGGCGGCAGTGGTGCCGCCGGGGCTGGTGACGTTCTCGCGCAGCTTCGACGCGGGCGACTTGTCGGCCTTCAGCAAGGCACCGGCGCCCGCCACGGTGGCGCGCGCCAGTTTTTCGGACTGGGCCCGCGTCAGGCCTTCGGCGATGCCGGCTTCGGTCAGCACTTCGGCGAACAGGAACAGATAGGCCGGGCCCGACCCCGACACCGCGATCACCGCGTCGATCAGCTTTTCGGTCGCGACCCATTCGGTGGCGCCCAATGCCGACAGCAGCGCCACGGCCTTTTTCCTGTCGGCTTGTGTCACACCCTTGGCGGCGAAGATGCCGGTGATGCCTTCACCGATCGCGCCCGGCGTGTTGGGCATGGCGCGGATGATGCGCGCCTTCGCACCCCAGGCCTTGCGCAGCGCCGCGATGGTGGTGCCTGCGGCGATGGAGATCATCAGCGCGGACTTGGCAAAGCCGGCAAGGGCACTCGCCTCGCCTTTCAGGATCTGCGGCTTGATCGCGACGATGCAGACATCGGGCTTGGCCTTGACCTGTGAGGGCGCCGCGAACAGCGCGATCTTTTTCGCCTTGGCGAGCGTCTTCAGTTCGGCCGACGGCTTGGGCTCGACGACCGTGATGTTTTTGGTGCCCGAGGCAAGCCAGCCATTGAGCAAGGCCGTGCCCATTCGTCCGCAGCCGATGAGAAGGATCACAGGTTCAAAAGCCCTTGGTTCGCATTCAACCCAGTTGTCATGGCCACTTTACGTGGGCCATCCGGGGTCGCAATCACGAAAATTCAGAGCAGCGTGTCTTGCTCTGGATGGCCCGGGCAAGCCGGGCCATGACAAGTGAAGACTACGCCTGGCCGGCGCACTCCAGCACCGCCGCGGCGATGGCTTCCTCGGCCGTCTTGCCACCCCACAGCACGAACTGGAAGGCGGGATAATAATGTTCGCACGCCTCGAGGCCCAGGTTCAGCAGCGCCTCGCACTGGGCGGCGCTGGCTTCGGCATCCGGGAAGATCATGGCGTGGCGGAAGATGATGGTGCCGTCCTGGGGCCACAGGTCGAAATGGCCGATCCACAGCTTGGCGTTCACCGCCATCAGCAGGTCGGCCACGTTCTGGCGGCGGGTCCCCTCGGAGATGCGCATGTCGAAGGCGCTGGACAGGTGCAGGGACTGCAGGTCCTCGCGCCAGGAGAAGTTGAAGTGATGATCGCTCCACTTGCCCGCGACCGACAGGTTCAGCTCGTCGCGGCCCGCGCGTTCGAAAGCCCAGCCATTGGCTTCAACCTGCTTTTCCAGCAGGTCGAGCGGGTGGAGGGTATCCAGCGGCTCGTCGTCGAATTGGGTAATCGGCATATCGCAACTCCAGCCACAAAACGAAGCAGTCGCGATCCAAACTGGCACAAGATTTAGAGAAAACAAGAGTCCCAGACTCACCATCCGGGGATGGCGAGAAGATTCCACAGCTTTGAATCCGCTCACAGATTCGCCCCCAGGCGGCGCGCCGGCCGCGGGAACGACTCCTAAGTGCTTGATTTGGATTCCAAAGCGGCAATCCGGGCTTCCAGCGCCTCGTTCTCGGCGCGCGCCTTGGCGGCCATGGCCTTCACCGCTTCAAATTCTTCGCGCGGCACGAAGTCCATGTCGGCGACCAGCCGTTCCAGCCTCTGGCGGATGAAGGTGTCGATCTCGCTGCGCACGCCCTGCGCCATGCCAGCCGCGTCGGTGAAGGCCTTTGCCATGCCGTCCAGGAAGGGATTGTCGGTCTGCGCCATCTGAGCCTCTTTATGTCTGGTCGCACGGGCTGCGCGCCTCGCCCTGCTCCGGGCGGCCCGATGCTCCGTTGACGCCGCCTATATGAAGCCCGCACCGCCTTGACACAAGGCGCGAAACACCCGCTTTTCCCGCTTTATGATAGCCCAGGCGCTGCTGCCCTATCCCCATATCGACCCGGTGCTGGTGCATCTGGGGCCGCTGCCGATCCGCTGGTACGCCCTGTCCTATGTCATCGGCATCGCGCTGGCCTGGTGGGGTGTGCTGCGGGTGTTGCGCAACAAGGCGTTGTGGGCGCACCCGCCCTTCAACGGCAAGCCGCCGGCCACCGAAGACCAGATCGGCGACCTGGTGGTCTGGGCCATTTTCGGCGTGATCCTGGGCGGACGGCTGGGCTGGGTGCTGATCTACGGCACCATCCTGTGCAGCGTGACGCCGCAATATGCGTCTTACTGCGACGGCCTGCCGATGGCCTTCCTCACCGATCCCATCCGCATCATCGCGGCCTGGGAAGGCGGCATGTCCTTCCATGGCGGGTTGCTGGGCGTCGTGGTGGCGGTGTGGCTGTTCTGCCGCCGCCAGAAGCTGGCCATGTTGCCAGTGGCCGATCTGGTTTGCGCCTTCGCCGCCATCGGGCTGTTCTGCGGCCGGCTGGCCAATTTCGTGAACGGCGAATTGTGGGGACGGCCCAGCGACGTGCCCTGGGCGATGATCTTCCCGCGCGATGCGCTGCACCTGCCGCGCCATCCCAGCCAGCTCTATGAAGCGGCACTGGAAGGCGTGCTGCTGTTCGTGCTGCTGCAGATCGCCATGCGCGTGTTCAAGGCGCATGAGAAGCCCGGCCTGCTCGCGGGGCTCTTCTTTGCCGGTTACGGCACCTTCCGCTTCATCAGCGAATTCTTCCGCGAGCCCGATGCGCAGTTCCTGGGTCCGGTCAGCATGGGCATGGCATTGTCGATCCCGGTCTGGCTGGGCGCGGGCGCGCTGATCTGGATCGCCTTGAAGAAGCCCAAAGCCGCATGAGCCTGAAGGCCCGCCTTACGGCGCTGATCGAGGCGCAGGGCCCCATGTCGGTGGCGCAGTTCATGACCATTGCGCTGCTGGATCCGCAGGAAGGCTATTACGCCACCCGCGATCCGATCGGCGCAGGCGGCGATTTCACCACCGCGCCCGAAGTCAGCCAGATGTTCGGCGAGATGGTGGGGCTGTGGCTGGTGCAGACCTGGGCCGACCAGGGCTGCCCGCAGAATCCGCGCCTGGTGGAACTGGGGCCGGGCCGCGGCACGTTGATGGCCGACATCCTGCGCGTGGCGAAGGTCGCGCCGGAGTTCCTGGCAGACCTCGACGTGGTGCTGATCGAGGCCAGTCCGAAACTGGCCGAGGTCCAGGCCGACAAGCTGCGCGGCAGCGGCGCTGACGTTTCGTGGCAGGCGCAGTTTGATGACAGCCTGACCGACCGGCCATTGTTTTTGGTCGCCAACGAATTCTTCGACGCCCTGCCCGTGCGCCAGTATGTGAAGACCGAACGCGGCTGGTGCGAGCGCATGGTGACCACGCTGAATGGCGAGCTGCAATTTGCGCTCGCACCGGTGCCGGTGCCGCCCTCCATCATTCCGCAAGACCGCGCCGCCGCGCCAGATGGCGGCGTCTATGAAACCTCGCCCGCAACGCTTGCGCTGGCGGAAGACATTGCCGGCGTCATCGCGGCACGCGGCGGCGCGGCGCTGATGATCGACTATGGCTATGTCGCCGAAACCATCAGCGCGGGCGGCTTCGGCGAAACCCTGCAGGCGGTTGGTGGTCACCAGTTCGCGGACGTGCTGGCCGATCCGGGTGAAGACGATCTTTCCGCCCATGTCGATTTCAGCGCGCTGGCTGCCGCCGGCAAGCGCGGCGGCGCCGCCGTGTTCGGCCCCGTCACCCAGGGCGGGCTCCTGGCCGGCATCGGCATCACCGAGCGCGCGGAACAACTGGTCAAGGCACACCCAAACGAAGCAGACGATCTTATCAAGGCGACCGAGCGGCTGATCGGGCCCGACCAGATGGGAACCTTGTTCAAGGCGCTGGCCTTCCTGCCGCCGGCGATCACCGACGTGGCGGGATTCACATGAAGCGGCTGGAAGCTTCCAATCTTGGCGGCGGCCGCATCGTGCACGGTTTCTTTGGCCGCACGGGTGGCGTCTCCACCGGGCTGTATGACTCGCTGAATTGCGGCCCCGGCTCCAAGGACGATCCCGACGCGGTGAAGGAAAATCGCCACCGCGTCGCCCAGGCACTGGGGCGCGAGGCCGAGCTGGTGACCCTGTCCCAGATCCACAGCGCCACCGTCCATGCCATGCCGGTGTGGGAGGCCCGCCCGGCGGGCGATGCCATGGTCACCGCCACGCCCGGTTTGGCGCTGGGCATCCTGACCGCCGATTGCGCGCCGGTGCTGCTGGCCGACCCGAAAGCGCGCGTGATCGGCGCCGCGCATGCCGGCTGGAAGGGTGCGCTGTCGGGGGTGCTGGAAGCCACGGTGGCGGCGATGGAAAAACTGGGCGCCCAGAAGGGCCGCATTGCAGCCGCCATCGGGCCCTGCATCAGCCAGGAGAATTACGAGGTCGGCTTCGACTTCCGCGACCGCTTCCTGGAAGACGGGGGCCTTCGGATGCGCAAATTCTTCGTGCCGTCCGACAAGGAAGGCCATTACCGCTTCGACCTGGAAGGCTATGCCGCCCATCGCCTGGCGCTGGCAGGGGTGGAATCGGTGGAAAGGCTGGGGGTCTGCACCTATCCCGCGGAAAACGGCTTTTTCAGCTTCCGCCGCACCACCCACGCCCAGGAGCCCGATTACGGCCGCCAGGTTTCGGCGATTCTGATCCCGGAATAGGCGGCAATTGGCGTGGTTGTGAATCCCCCGCCCACCCGCTAAAAGCCCGTCACACAAGCTTCACGGGGTTCGAGGGGTTAGCATGAACGATCTGAACGGATCGCGGGGCATGCGCCTCATCACCGGCAATTCCAACAAGCATCTCGTTGACGCCATCGGCAGCTATCTGGGGCTGTCGCAGGTGAAGGCCGATGTGCGCCGCTTCTCCGACGACGAAGTGTTCGTCGAGGTTCAGGAGAATGTCCGCGGCGAGGACATGTTCGTGATCCAGTCCACCAGCGCGCCGGCCAACGACAACCTGATGGAACTTCTGATCATGATCGATGCGCTGCGTCGCGCCAGCGCGCGCCGCATCACCGCCGTGATCCCCTATTTCGGATATGCCCGCCAGGACCGCAAGGTCGGCCCGCGCACGCCCATCTCCGCCAAGCTGGTCGCCAACCTGATCACCGAAGCCGGCGCCAATCGCGTGCTGACGGTCGACCTGCATGCCGGCCAGATCCAGGGCTTCTTCGACATCCCGACCGACAACCTGTTCGCCCAGCCGGTGATCATCAAGGACATCCAGGAACAGCTGGCCGGCAAGAACCCCATGGTGGTGTCGCCCGACGTGGGCGGCGTGGTGCGCGCCCGTTCGCTGGCCAGCCGGCTGAACACCGACCTGGCCATTGTCGACAAGCGCCGCCCGCGCGCCGGCGTGTCGGAAGTGATGAACATCATCGGCGACGTGGAAGGCCGCGTCTGCATCCTGGTGGACGATATCGTCGATTCCGGCGGCACGCTGTGCAACGCCGCCGAGGCGCTGCTGAACAATGGCGCCACCGAAGTCTATGCCTACTGCACCCATGGCGTGCTGTCGGGCAAGGCGGTGGAGCGCATCGCCGGATCCAAGCTGAAGTCGATGGTGGTGACCGACTCCATCGCGCCGACCCCGGCCCAGATCGCCTGCGCCAACATCCGCACCATCTCGATCGCGCCGCTCCTGGGCGAAGCGATGCGGCGCATCAACAATGAAGCGTCGGTGTCGAGCCTGTTCGACTAGACGGACTTAAGCCGTCATCGCCGCGACGATGGCGCCTTCGATCACCAGCACCAGCACCCAATGGGCGCCGTCGATCACGGTCAGCATCTTGCTGCGCTGTTGGAAGGCGTTGTTGACCACGGTGGTGGTGAGCAGGAAGCCCACGCCCAGGGTGGCGCCGGCAATGGCGCCGTCCTGCCAGCCATTGACGCCCAGGTTGGTCAGCACCTGGTACATGGTCGCCGCCATCAGCCATTCCGCCAGCAGGCAGACCACGAGCGGCGTGATGGGCATCTTCTTGCCCTTGCAGTCGTCGGGGTTCATGCCCAGCGCCCGCTGCCAGGCCTTGCCAAGGGTCGTGTACCAGGCCGCGCCGAACAGCCAGGCCGCCAGGCCCGCAAGCCCGATCACCACGATTGGATTGTGCATTTTTCCCTCCCGATTTTGCCGGGGAGGCTAGCACGGCCCGCCAAAGGGCCAAGGTTGCGCCTGTGCAAACCTTCCGCTACAAGCCCCGTTCTTTCGGGGCCCCCTTCGGGGTCTGGGATCAGGAGTGACGAAAAATGTCGAAAATTCAAGACCTTAAGATTGAATCGCGCACCGGCAAGGGCAAGGGCCCGGCCTACCAGGCCCGCATCCGGGGCAACATCCCGGCCGTCATCTATGGCGGCAACGCGGAACCCGAGATCGTCACCGTCGATGGCCGCACGCTTGAGCGCCATGTCGAAGCCGGTCACTTCCTGACCACGCTGTTCCAGCTGGACCTGGGCGGCAAGAAGACCCGCGCCATCCCGCGCGCCGTGCAGCTGGACCCGGTCACCGACCGTCCCGTTCATGTCGATTTCATGCGCCTGGCCGAAGGCGCCACCGTGAAGCTGGACATCCCCGTGCACTTCAACGGCCAGGATGTGTCGCCCGGCCTGAAGAAGGGCGGCGTGCTGAACATCGTGCGCCACGAGATCACCCTGCTCTGCCCGGCCGAGAACATTCCCAACACCATCGAAGTGGACATCTCCAAGCTCGACATCATCGAGTCGGTCCACATCGCCGACCTGAACCTGCCCGCCGGCGTGAAGCCGATCATCCGCGGCCGTGACACCACGGTCTGCTCGATCGTCGCCTCGACCACCGTGCGTGAAGAGCAGAAGGCCGCCGCATCGGCTGCCGACGCGCCCGCCGCTGCCGAAGCTGCGCCCGCCGCCGGCGCCGCGCCGGCCGCCGCCCCTGCCGCCGGCGCCAAGCCGGCTGCCGCGCCGGCCAAGAAATAAGATACCGCGCCGGGGGGAGGCGTCTCCGTCATGGACACGCCTCTCCTCATCGCGGGTCTTGGCAACCCTGGATCGCAATACGCCAAGAACCGGCACAATGCCGGTTTCATCGTCGTGGACGAACTGCACGCCCATTATCGCTTCGGCCCCTGGAAGGCGAAGTTCGAGGGCCTGCTGAGCGAAGGCACGCTGGGCGGACGCAAGACCTACCTGCTGAAGCCGCAGACCTTCATGAACCTGTCGGGCGACTGCATCGGCCCGGCGCTGCGCTTCTTCAAGCTGCCCCTGTCGTCGCTGGTCGTGATCCATGACGAGATCGACCTGGCCGCCGGAAAAGTGAAAGTGAAGACCGGCGGCGGCGATGCCGGGCAGAACGGCTTGCGTTCGATCACCGCCACGCTGGGGCCGGATTATCGCCGGGTGCGGCTGGGGATCGGCCATCCGGGCGAAAAGTCGAAGGTCAGCGGCCATGTGCTGCAGAACTTCAGCAAGGACGACATAGACTGGCTGCGGGTGCTGGTGGGCGCGATGGTGGACGCCGCACCGCTTCTGGCAAAAGACGACGACACCGGATTCATGAGCAAGGTGGCATTGCTGACGCAGCCGCCGAAACCGAAGAAAGAAAAAGAGTAATGGGCTTCAAATGCGGAATCGTGGGCCTGCCCAATGTCGGCAAGTCCACTTTGTTCAACGCCCTGACCCAGACGGCGGCGGCGCAGGCGGCCAACTACCCCTTCTGCACCATCGAGCCCAATGTCGGCGACGTGGCGGTGCCCGATCCGCGCCTGGAAACCCTGGCGCAGATCGCGGGTTCGCAGGAGATCATCCCGACCCGCATCACTTTCGTGGACATCGCGGGCCTGGTGCGCGGCGCCTCCAAGGGCGAAGGCCTGGGCAACCAGTTCCTGGCCAATATCCGCGAAGTCGATGCGGTGGTGCATGTGCTGCGCTGTTTCGAGGATGACGACATCACGCATGTCGAGGGCAAGATCGACCCCATCGCCGATGCGGAGACCGTTGAAACGGAGCTGATGCTGGCCGACCTTGAATCGCTGGAAAAGCGCGTGAAGCCGCTGGAGAAGAAAGCCAACAGCGGCGAGAAGGAAGCCAAGGAGGCGCTGGCGCTGATGAACAAGGCGCTGGTCTTGCTGCGTGACGGCAAGCCCGCGCGCATCGCCGTGCCCGACCTGGCGCCGGAAGAACGCGCACCCTATCAGCAGCTGGCGCTGATGACGGCCAAGCCCGTGCTGTATGTGCTGAACGTGGAAGAAGGCTCGGCGGCCAGCGGCAATTCCATTTCCGCCAAGGCCGAAGAGATGGCCAAGAAGCAGGGCGCCAAGTCGGTGGTGATCTCGGCCAAGATCGAGGAAGAGATCGCCCAGATGCCGATGGAAGACCGCAAGGACTTCCTGGATTCGCTGGGCCTGGAAGAGCCCGGCCTGAACCGGTTGATCCGCGCGGGTTACGATCTTTTGGGCCTGCTGACCTTCTTTACGGTCGGTCCCAAGGAAGCGCGCGCCTGGACCGTGACCAAGGGCTCAAAGGGCCCGCAGGCCGCCGGCGTGATCCATACCGATTTCGAGCACGGCTATATCCGCGCCGAAACCATCGCTTATCCCGACTATGTGGCGGGCAAGGGCGAAGCCGGGGCGCGTGAAGCCGGCAAGTTCCGGCTGGAAGGCAAGGAATATATAGTGCAGGACGGCGACGTCATGCACTTCAGGTTCAATACCTGATCACACGCTGCTGAGGTCGACCATTTCGGCCTGGCGCACGTTCAGCGCGGCGAAGCGGCTGCGATATTCCGCCGGGGTCATGCCGGTCTGGCGCTTGAACAAGGTGCGGAAGAACGAGACATCGTCATAGCCCACCGCCGACGACACGCTCTGCACCGGCGCGCCGTCGCGCTCCAGCATCGCCTTGGCCGCTTCGACCCGCAATGCGCGCAGATAGGCGGCGGGCTCGGTGCCGGTGGCGGCCTTGAAGCGGCGCAGGAAAGTGCGCCCGCTCATGCCGGCATAGTCGGCCAGGCCCTCATTGGTGTGGGCCTTGTGAAACGTCTCCTGCAGGAAGGATTCGACAGCGCGTACCCGGTCGTCGTCATGGGTGCGCGACAAGGGCAGCACGGCATAACCCGACTGGTGGGTGCGCGGCATCGACAGCAGCAGCGCCTTGGCGGTCTGCACCGCGACCTCGTGGCCGCACAGTTTTTCCACCAGGTACAAACTGACATCGGCAGCCGCGGTGAGCCCGCCGCTGCACAGGACCCGGCAATCCTCGGTGACGAAGAGGTCGGGGCGCCAGTCCACGCCGGGCCAGCGCTGGCGAAAGGCCGGCGCCACCGCCCAGTGCGTGGTCGCGCGCCGGCCATCCAGCAATCCCGCTTCCGCCAGATAGCCCGCGCCCATACACACGCCCGCCAGATAGGCGCCGTCGAGATAGCGTTCGCGCAGCCAGGGCAGCAGCGCGGAGTTCTCGACCAGCTTCTCGTCCATCATCAGGCCGGACGTCGGAATGATCACGATGTCGGCGCGCTTCACGTCATTGATCGCGTATTGCGGCGCCATGCTGAGCCCGGCATAGGGGCTTTGCACCGGCTTGCCGGTCAGCGAGGCAGTGGTGACGCGGAAACGCGGTTCCGGCGCGTGGCCTTTCAGCACCTGCCACAGCGCGCCGGCGGAATGGAAGACCTCGATCGGCATGATCGCGGTCGACGCATAGCCGTCGTCGAGCAGAATGACCGTGACGTCGAGCATCGCCTGCTGCTTATCCCCGCGCGGTTGTCGGATCGATCACGGTCAGAACTTCGGTGATCGTGCTGGCCGGAAAGCCCGAAAGCCTGGCGTGTTCGTGGATCGCCGCCTCATCTTCGGCCAAATAGATGCAGAAGGTCTTGTCCTTGGCAACATAGGACTGGACCCACTGCACCCGGGGCGCCAGCTGCGCCAGGGCGGCATTGGAGGTTTCTGCCGCGCCCTTGAGCTGCGGCTGGGTGAGGCATCCCACCTCGGGAATGTCGCGTTCGATGACGAATTTCTTCAGCATGATGGTGTCCATGACAGGTTTGCCGGGCGAGAAAAGCCGATTGCCCGGGCGGGGACGAGCGGCGGGATCGCCATTCCACAGGGGCGATCCCGCCAACCGGCTAATGCGTCATTTCGTGGTAAAGCGCGGTGACTTGCGGCTGATCGACCGTGGCCACAGCCTGGTCCAGGCTGCCGTGCAGGCAGCCCTGATAGGACAGCACGCCGCTGAGGTCGGTCTTTTCCGGCGACCCGCCACAGGCCTGGCGCGCCGCCGACTTCAACCGCACCAGCAAGGTGCGTGCGCCCGCCGGATTGGACAGCTTCAGGTCGTCATAGCGGACGGCCACCTGCAGCATGGCGGCCTGGGCGCCGACCGGCAGGGCAAGCGCTGCGGCGAAGATCGCCCAGCGCGACAGGGTGAAAAGAGTCTTTCTGGAATGCATGTGCTTTCTCCCGAATCTGCGTTTGAACAATGCGGGGGAGAAATCACGCGCGACGCGAACGCGACAGATGCGCGAGCGCCAATCAGGGTGGGCGATTGCGCCACGCAGATGCGCGACGGCGCGAAGCCTGAATTTTCCAGCATGCACACGAAGCGCGGCTGCTAGTCTTTCGGGAAAAGCCCGCGCAGGCCTTCGGGAGTCGCCGCACACACGCCGCGTTCGGTGATCAATCCGGTAACAAGCCGTGCCGGGGTGACATCGAATCCGGGATTGGCGGCGGGAGAGCCGGGCGCGGCGATTTCGACCGTGGCCACGCTGCCGTCGGACAGGCGGCCCTGCATCTTCAGCACTTCGTCCTGGCTGCGCTCCTCGATGGGAATATCGGCGCCGGTGGCGACGTCGAAGTCCAATGTCGAAGACGGCAGCGCGACATAGAAGGGCACGTTGTTGTCCTTCGCCGCCAGCGCCTTCAGATAGGTGCCGATCTTGTTGGCCACGTCGCCATTGGCGGTGACGCGGTCGGTGCCCACGATCACCATGTCGACATCACCCTGCTGCATGTAATGGCCACCGGCATTGTCGGCCAGGATGGTGTGCGACACGCCGTGATTGCCCAGCTCGAACGCGGTCAGCGCCGCGCCCTGGTTGCGCGGGCGGGTCTCGTCGACCCAGACATGCACGGGCAGGCCCGCGTCATGCGCCAGATAGATCGGCGCGAGCGCGGTGCCGTAATCCACCGTCGCCAGCCAGCCGGCGTTGCAATGGGTGAGAATGTTGACGGTCTTGCCGGGCTTTTTCGCCGCGATCTCGCGGATGATCTTGAGGCCGTTCTGTCCGATGGCTTCGTTCATCGCCACGTCTTCGTCGCAGATGGCGCCGGCTTCGGCCCAGGCCAGCGCCGCGCGCTTGTCGCGCGGCTGGTTGCGCAACGCGGCCACCATGCGCGCCAGCGCCCAGCGCAGGTTGATCGCGGTGGGACGAGTTTCGGCCAGCATGTCGTGCACGGCCATCAGGTTGTCGTCCGACGGATCCACGCGCATCGCCAGCGCCAGGCCATAGGCGCCGACCGCGCCGATCAGCGGCGCGCCGCGGGTCTGCATCGACTTGATGGCATGGGCCGCATCATCCGCCGTCTTCAGGGTCAGGGTTGCGACCGTGTGGGGGAACAGCGTCTGGTCGAAGATGCCGACCGCATCCTGGCCGACGGTCCAGATGGAGCGGGTGTGCTTGCCGTTCAGCTTCATGGCGCTTTCCCCTGGTAGCGCGCGATCAGGGCAACGATCTGCGCATGCGACAGGCCATGGACGGTCACCTGTCCCGCGCGATTGGGGCTGGAGATGAACGGCGCCGACACCAGCTTTCCATCCAGCACGACACCCATCTTGTGCCCGGCATTGGCGTAGGTGAAGGCATACATCAGGGTGGACGCGCTCTCTCCCAGGGTGACAATCGCGGTTTCCTTGCCGGTTTCCTTGTCGACATCGGGGCTGACGGCGGTGATGCCGGTCCCGCCGAACAGGGACTTGGGATCCAGACAAAGGATCTCGCCATCCTCCGGATCGGCCTGGGCCGCCGGCATGTCGGCCGTGCAGGCATGGGTGCCGTAAAAGGCAAGCTCAGGCTGTGTCAGCGCCCAGGCCGGCAACGCCAGAATTGCGATCAGGGCTGGCGCGGCAAATCTCATGGCGCTGCGGGAACCGTGGCTTTCATCGAAGGGTATTCGCACATGCGCGCATACCAGCCCGACAATTTGGGGCGCGCGGCCTTCCAATCAAGGTCGGGCATGCGGAATTCGAGATAGCCGAGCGAACAGGCCACCGCGATTTCGCCGATGGTGGGATCGGCGGCGAATTTGCTGCGCTCCAGCACGTCCAGCGTCGCGGTGATCGCCTCCATCTGCCGGGCGCGATAGTCGTCAGGCACCGGTGTCTGCCGGCCTGCGATCACCCATGCCACCGCCGCATCGGCCAGGCCGTCGCCCAGCGCCTGCAGGCCCAGCGCCTTCCAGCGGCCGGTGGTGTTGCGCCAGATGCTCATGCCGGGAAAGAACTTCCCGCCGCCCATCTGGTTCAGGTATTCGCAGATCACGGGACTGTCGATCAGGATCGAGCCGTCATCCAGCTGCAGCGCCGGAATCTTGCCCAGCGGATTGACGCGGCGGAAGGCCGGCTCCTGCATCGGCAGGGTGCGCACCTCTTCCAGCTTGATGCCCAGCTCATGGGCGATGACCCGGCACTTGCGGGCGAAGGGCGAGGCGGCGTTGCCGTAGAGCTTCAACTCAATGCCCCTCGAACGCGACCAGCGAGGTCACTTTCATCCCGTGATCCAGCAGGCGCTGGGCGCCGCCCAGTTCCGGCAGGTCGATGACGAACGAACAGCCGATCACCTGCGCGCCGGCGCGCTGCAGCAGCTTGATGCCCGCCATCGCGGTTCCGCCCGTCGCAATGAGATCGTCAACCAGCAGCACCTGGTCGCCGGGATTGATGGCATCGGCGTGGATCTCCACCCGGTCGGTGCCGTATTCCAGCGCATAGTCCTCGCCGATCACGGTGTGGGGCAGCTTGCCCTTCTTGCGCACGGGAATGAAGCCGACGCCCAGCTGGTGCGCGACGGCGCCGCCCAGGATGAAGCCGCGCGCTTCCAGGCCCGCCACCTTGTCGATCTTGGCACCACAATGGGGCTGCACCATCTCGTCGATGGCGCGGCGGAAGGCGCGCGGATTGCCCAAGAGGGTGGTGATGTCGCGGAACATGATGCCCGGCTTGGGATAGTCCGGGATGGTGCGGATGACTGATTTGAAGTCCATTATTCAACCCTCTTGCCGGACGCAAAGCGCACCGACTTCACGATCTTCAGAACAATTTCCTCGTCCTTCCGCGCCCCGATGCAGGCGGTGAAGGTGACGGCCCGGTCCTTGCCAATGATACCCGGTGGCGTTTCACGCTCAAAGACGGATGCCAGAAGCTTGCCGCCCTTGCAGGCCGAATCCGGCGCGCTCTGGATCACATAAGCCTTGTGGCCGTTGATCTTCTGGACAGCTTTGGAATCATGAGGCTCTGCCCAATTCATCGGATACTGAAAGCCAATTTCAAAATCCGGTCCGGAAATCTTGCCGCCGGACTGACCTTCGGGGCTGTGACTTGAGGCGCTCGCGGCGACGCCAAGCGGGACTCGACGCTGAATCCGACTACCGGCGATATCGCCCGCCACGGTGCGGCCAGGGATGGCGTCGCCAAGACGGCAGCCAACCCAATGACCGGGAACAGGAGAGCCGGCCCGAACAGCATCATTTATTCAGCACGCGGCCGGCGACCGCATCGAGCTTGGCGGTCAGCGCGGGATCGCGCTTGTCCGGCGCGGTGATCAGCGCGAAGTCCAGCACGGTCTCTGGGCGGTCGGGATTGGTGGAGGGCTCCCGGTTGGGACCCAGCTTGGGTGCGACCGCCATGATCAGCTTTTTCGCGTTGGCGGCGTTCTGGTGCATCACCTTGATCACGTTCTCGACGGTCACATGCTCGTGATCGTCGTGCCAGCAGTCATAATCGGTGACCATGCCGACGATGGCGTAAGGCAGCTCCGCCTCGCGCGCCAGCTTGGCTTCCGGCATCGCCGTCATGCCGATCACGCTGCAACCCCAGCTGCGATACAGGAAGCTCTCGGCGCGGGTCGAAAACTGCGGGCCCTCCATGCAGAGATAGGTGCCGCCTTCGCTGTGGTCGATCTTCTGCTCGCGCGCCGCAAGCGTCAGCGCGCCCGACAGCTTGGGACAGACCGGATGGGCCATCGGCACATGCGCCACGAAGCCGGGGCCGAAGAAGCTTTTCTCGCGCGCGAAGGTGCGGTCGATGAACTGGTCGGCCATCACGAAGGTGCCGGGCGGCAGCTCTTCCTGCAGCGAGCCGCAGGCCGAGACGCTGATCACATCGGTCACGCCCACGCGCTTCAGCACGTCGATATTGGCGCGATAGTTGATCGAGGTCGGCGTCTGCACATGGCCGCGGCCGTGACGCGGCAGGAACACCATGTCGACGCCGTGGAAGGTGCCGGTCAAAAGCTGGTCCGACGGCTCGCCCCAGGGGCTTTTCACCGCCTGCCACCTGGCGTTTTCCAGGCCGGGGATGTCGTAAAGCCCCGAACCGCCGACAATGCCGAGAACCGTCCTGGTCATGATCCAATCCGCAAAAGACGGGGCCTTTTAGCACAAAAGAACAAGGGCGCGAGTCGTGAGACCCGCGCCCTTGAAGCTGGATTCCCGCTTCCGCGGGAATGACAAATCAATGTCAGTGCGCGTCCTTCCAGACGCGGCGGTAGGCGGCGAACAGGATGCCGGCAAAGACGATCAGGAAGATCATCACGCCGAAGCCCAGGCGGTGACGCTCTTCCAGCTTGGGCTCGCTCGCCCAGGCCAGGAAGGTCACGACGTCATGGGCTTCCTGGTCGAGGGTCGCCTTGGTGCCGTCGCTATAGGTCACCGAACCATCCTTCAGCGGCTGGGGCATCGAGATGTTCCAGCCTTCGAAGTACGGGTTGAAATACTTGCCCTCGGTCACCTTGAAGCCGTGCGGGGGCTTGGCCGTGAAGCCGGTCAGGATCGAATAGACATACTGCGGACCGCCTTCGCGGGCCTTCACGATCATCGACAGGTCGGGCGGCAGCGCACCGGAATTGTTGGCGCGGGCCGCATTCTCGTTCGGGAAGGGCGACGGGAAGTGATCGGCCAGGGTGGCCGAGCGCATCAGGGGCGTGCCCTTGTCGTCGGTGGTCTCGCCCTTGTCATTGGGCTCGGCCGGGATCTTGGCTTCGGCGGCCAGCGCCTTGGCCTGGGCCTCGGTGAATTCCGGGCCGCCGGCTTCGGTCAGGTTGTGGAACGCCAGGTGGTTGGCGCCGTGACAGGCGGCGCAGACTTCCTTGTACACCTGATAGCCGCGCTGCAACGCGCCGCGATCATAGGTGCCGAGCGGGCCTTCGAACGAGAAGGAGACGTCCTTGGGCGGCAGGCGCTTGGTGTCCATGCCTTCCGCCATCACGGCGGTGGTGGTCAGCAGGCCGACGGCCAGTCCGAGAGCGAGGGTCTTGAGCATCATGGTCTGTCTCACTGTTCAGACTTGCCAAGCACGGCTTGGGCGATGGAGGCCGGAAGCTTCTTCGGGGTCTCGATCAGGCCGACGATCGGCATGATCAGGTAGAAGAAGGCGAAGTAGTAGGCCGAGGCCAGGCGCGCGACCCACACCAGCGGGATGCCGAAGCGGGCGGCGTCGACGCTCTGCGCGCCGCAATAGCCCAGCAGGACGCAGCACACCAGAAAGACCCAGAAGAACTGCTTCATCAGCGGGCGGAAGCGGTTGGAGCGCACGCGGCTGGTGTCGAGCCAGGGCAGGAACACCAGGGTCACGATGGCGCCGCCCATCACGATCACGCCCATCAGCTTGTTCGGGATCGAGCGCAGCATGGCGTAGAAGGGCAGCAGGTACCATTCCGGCACGATATCCGGCGGGGTCACCAGCGGATTGGCCGGCTGGTAGTTGTCCGGGTTGCCGAAGAAGTTCGGGGCATAGAAGACGAACGCCGCGAAGAAGATCACGAACAGGACCAGATAGAAGGCGTCCTTCACCGTGTAGTAGGGGTGGAAGGGCACCGTGTCCTGCGGGCTCTTCACGTCGATGCCCAGCGGGTTGTTGTTGCCGGGCACATGCAGCGCCCAGATGTGCAGGCCCACCACTGCCGCGATGATGAACGGCAGCAGATAGTGCAGCGAGAAGAAGCGGTTCAGCGTGGCGTCACCGACCGCGAAGTCGCCCCACAGCCAGGTGGCGATGTGGCTGCCGATCACGGGAATCGCGCTGAACAGGTTGGTGATGACGGTGGCGCCCCAGAAGGACATCTGGCCCCACGGCAGCACGTAACCGAAGAAGGCGGTGGCCATCATCAGGAGATAGATGAGCACGCCGATGATCCAGATCAGCTCGCGCGGCGCCTTGTACGAACCGTAGTACAGGCCGCGGAACATGTGGATGTAGACCGCCAGGAAGAACATCGACGCGCCGTTGGCGTGGATGTAGCGGATCAGCCAGCCGTAATTGACGTCGCGCATGATGGCTTCGACGCTGTCGAAGGCCAGGCCCGCATTGGCCACATAATGCATGGCCAGCACGATGCCGGTGACGATCTGGACCGCCAGGCAGAAAGTGAGGATGCCGCCGAAGGTGTACCAGATGTTCAGGTTACGCGGCGTGGGGAAGGTATGGATGGTGTCGTGCAGCAGGCGCGGCAGCGGCAAGCGCGTGTCGATCCACTTTTCGAAACCGGACTTGGGATTGTAGGTCGAAGGGCCAGACATATGTGTTCTCCTCAACCGACCTTGATCTTGGTGTCAGTCAGAAAGCTGTAGGGCGGCACCGGCAGGTTCTGCGGCGCGGGTCCCTTACGGATGCGGCCCGAGGTGTCGTACATCGAGCCGTGGCAGTGGCAGAGCCACCCGCCGTAATCGCCTTCCGGCATCTGCGGGGTCGAAACGGTGGGGGTGCAGCCCAGATGGGTGCACACGCCGACCAAGACCAGCCATTCCGGCTTGATCACGCGATCGGCATCGGTGGCCGGTGCGCTGTCGGGCTTGTTGGCGTTGCGCGCGACCGGATCGGGCAGCGAGGCGACATCCACGGCATTGGCCTCGGCGATCTCCTTGGGCGTGCGGCGGCGCACGAACAGCGGATGGCCACGCCACTTGTAGACGATCTGCTGGCCCGGCTGGATCGGGGTCAGGTCGATCTCGGTGGTGCCGGCGGCCAGCGCGGCAGCCGAGGGATTCATCTGGTCGATGAAGGGCCAGGCGGCCGCGGCAACGCCGACGGCGCCCACGGCGCCCGACGCCACATAAAGGAAATCGCGTCGCGTGCCCGCGTCACTGGTCGTAGCTGCCACTGGGTTCACCCTTAGAAATTCTTGGCGGAAAACGTGCCGACTTTTGCCACAAACAAGCGCGGGTACGGTACTGACGCAGTGACGCGCCGGGCCGTTTGCTCCCCCCCGGGGGCTTGTTCGTTCGCGGCGTAAAATAGAGAGTCGGTTTTCGAGGGTCTTGCGGCACGATGACGCAGAAAATGCCTTGTCCGCCCGTCACTTGGCCTGAAATGGAGCCCCAGCGTGCGCCTGGCCCTGTATGAGCCCGATATCCCCCAGAATGTGGGCGCCCTGCTGCGGCTGGGGGCCTGCCTGGGGGTGGGGGTCGATCTGATCGAACCTGTGGGCTTTCTTCTGACCGACAAGGGCCTGAAACGGGCCGGAATGGACTATCTCAAAACCGCCCAACTCACCCGGCATGAGAGCTGGGCCCGGTTCCGCGCAGGAAGCGGGGCGGGACGGCTGGTGCTGCTCACCACCCGGGGGGACATGGCCTATACCGATTTCGCCTTTCAGCCCGGCGATACCCTGATGGTAGGACGCGAAAGCGCGGGCGTGCCCGATGACGTGCATGATGCGGCCGACGCCCGGCTGGTGATTCCCATGGCCGGCGGAATGCGCAGCCTGAATGTGGCGCAGGCGGCCGCGATGGTCCTGGGGGAAGCGTTGCGCCAGACGAAGGCTTTTGGGGGTACGGACTGAATGGAACTCACGGTTTTCACGGAAAGCGGCCTTCTGGCCCTGCTCCAGGTCCTGATGATCGACATCGTGCTGGCCGGCGACAATGCCGTGGTCATCGGCCTGGCTGCGGCGCGGGTGCCGGTGGAGCTGCGCAAAAAAGTCATCCTGTGGGGCCTGGCCGCCGCCGTGATCCTGCGCGTGGGGCTGGCCGCGATCGCGGTGAAGCTGCTGGGCATCATCGGGCTGACCCTGGCGGGCGGCATTCTTCTTCTATGGGTGTGCTGGCGCTTCTGGCGCGACATTCGCGGCGGCGCCCATCACGACGCGCCGCAGGTGAATGCCAATACGTCCTTGAAGAATGCGATCATCCAGATCGTGCTGGCCGACGTCTCGATGTCGCTGGACAATGTGCTGGCGGTGGCGGGCGCGGCGCGCGACCATATCGATGTGCTGGTGATCGGCCTGTTGCTCAGCGTGGCGCTGATGGGCGCGGCCGCCAACATCATCGCGCGGCTTTTGGAGCGCTATCGCTGGATCAGCTATATCGGCCTGGCGATCGTCTTGTATGTGGCGCTGACCATGATCTGGCACGGCGGCACCGATGTGATGAAGGCGGTCACGTAACCCGCAACAGCAGCGCGGTCGTATCGTCCGACGTCTTGAAGCGCGGAAACTTCGCGCCGTCGGCATCGGCATTCTCGATGGCGCGCAGTTCTTCGCCCAGCACGTCCAGCCCGCGATCCATCGCGGCCTGCATCAGGCTTGTGGCGCTGTAGGCGCCATAATCGGACGCCAGCGCCAGGAAGCCATCGCTGGCGAGCAGGATGGCGGCGCCCGGCGCGACTTTCACCACGCGGCGCGCGACATGGCTGGCGGCTTTTTCCGAGGGTGTGAACAGCCAGTAGTTGCCGCTGTTGAGCCGATTGCGCCGGGATTTCAGCACATCGAGATGATGATGCCGCGCCGTCGCCGGTTGGTTGCTGGCCGCGGCGGCCTGGCGCGCGGTGTCGCTTTCGGTGGATTTGCTGTCGAAGGTCTCGCCCACCACGGTCACGGTGTCGCCGTCCGAGATCAGCGCGGCGCAATCGCCGTACCAGAGGAATTCGACGCCCTCGTCCGTTTCCGCCGCCAGCATCATTGAGGCCGCCGGGGTCTGCCACACATCCTCCGCGTCGCGCAGGCGAAGCGCATGGAAGCTTTTTTCGGTGTCGGCCAGCGCGGACCGCAACGCCCGGCGCGGACCTTCGCCCTCGCGCAGGTGCGCGATGATGCGGCGCGCGCCGAACTGGGCGATCCAGGCCGCATCGCTCTTGCCCGGCATCAGCGCATCGCCCAAAGGCGTGGCGCCATCGAGCACCACGGCGGCGACCGCATCCTGCGCGAAGGAATCCTCATTGGGCTTGGACGCATCGCCCGGCAGGGAAATCGATTCCAGAAGCTCAAATGCCATCGATCACGCTTTTCAGTTTCTCGCGCAGCGCGGCTTCGTCCGCGGTGAAATCGCCGCCCGCCCACCAGTCCTCGATCTGCGCCAGGATGCGGCCCACATCGGGGCCTTCCTTCACGCCGGCCTGCATCACATCCAGTCCGCTCAGGGCAAAGCGCGGACGCTCCCAGGTTTCGGCCATGCGCAGCATCATGCGCCAGCGCAGCGCTTCCGCGCTTTTGGGCGCCGCCGCCCAGGCCAGCAGCACCTTGTCGCGAAAGCGCGCCACACCGACGCGATACAGCAGCAGCCGCGCATCCTTGGCAGACAGGCCGGAAGTCAGCGCGGGCGAGGCAAGCACCTGCTCCAGCCGCGCGCGGTCGGCATTGGACAGCTTCAGGGCATCGGCAGCGGCGTGCGCAGCCTCGGCATCCGGCAGCAGCGCCGCCAGCCGCAGCACCCCATCGCGCGGAAACAGGTTGTCGGCATCGATTTCGGCCAGCCGTTCCAGGCGCGGCAGCGACAGCGCGCCCGGCAGCAATTCGGACAGGATCCCCGTCGCCGCCATCACCCGCAAGGTCGCCGAAGGGCTGCCGGCTTCCAGCAGCCGCAGCAATTCCTTCTGCACTCGCTCGGCCGACAGCGTCTTCAACTTGCCTTTTGCTTCGGCGGCGGCGCGCAACGCATCCGCGTCGATTTCGCCCTTGCCGTACCAGGCATGGAAACGGAACAGGCGCAGGCTGCGCAGGTAATCCTCGGCAATGCGCTGGCGCGCATCGCCCATGAATCGCACCCGGCCCGCGATCAGATCGTCAACACCGGTGGCATAGTCGAACACCTCGCCCTTTACCGAGGCGTACAACGCATTGAACGTGAAGTCGCGGCGCATGGCGTCTTCGGCCCAGTCGTCGGTGAAGGCAACCACGGCATGGCGGCCATCGGTTTCCACGTCGCGGCGCAGCGAGGTCACTTCAAAGGTATGATGACCGATCACCGCGGTGACCGTGCCGTGATCCATGCCGGTCTCTATCACACGGATGCCTTTTGATTTGAGCCGCGCCATGCTTTCGCTCGGCGGCATGGGCACCGCGATGTCGATATCGACCACCGCCGCGCCCAGGATGGCGTTGCGCACCGCGCCGCCGACAAAGCGTGCTTCACCCAGCGCCGCCATGACCTGCAGGGTCTCGGGCGCGGTCATCCATCCGTGCTGGGCCGGGTCAATGCGCATGCGCACTTTATATATCACGACTTATATTACGCGAGGCGCTCGGCCAGATTGACGATGATGGCCGCCGTCGCGCCCCAGATTTCATGCCCCTGATAGGTAAAGGCGAAAAAGCGCCGCTCGCGGCCGGCAATCTCCCGCGCCTCGTGGCGCAGGTTGGCCGGGTCCAGCAGGAAGCCCAGCGGCACTTCAAACACCGCGTCCACCTCGCGCGGGTCGGGCTTCAGCGCAAAGCCCTCCGCCACCAGTCCCACCACCGGCTGGATGTCGAAGCCGGTGCCGGTGACATAGCGGTCCAGGTAGCCCGCCACCGTGACCAGGCCGGGGCTGATGCCGGTTTCTTCAAAGGTCTCGCGCAGCGCGGTCTCGACCGGCGACAGATCGGATGCCTCGCTGCGTCCGCCGGGAAAACTCACCTGGCCGGCATGGCGCGCAAGCGTTGCGGTGCGCCGGGTGAAGAGAAGCCGCGGCTCTTCCCCCCCGATGATGGGCAACAGCACCGCCGCCTTTACGGGATCGGGCATCAGCGGCTTGCCCGACAGGTTGGTATCGATGTCGTCGCGCGTCCGGATACCCTGCGGCTGCTGCGGCAGGCGTTCGCGCAAGGCATCGAGCCGCATCAGGCCGGACCCAGCGGAAAAAAGAGGCCCGCACTGGTCACGCCCATGCAGCCGTCATGGTCTTGCGCCATCTCGGCCAGGTGATACCAGGCGCTGCGCGCCACTTTCGCTTCCAGCCCGGCGCGCACATGGACATAGGGCACCCCGCCCGCCAGGCGCAGCCCATGGGTGTCATCCAGCACAACCCTGTCGCCGACATTGGTGGCGAAGACGATGGTTTCGCCTTCGCGCGCCACCGACACGGCGATGAAGGGCGCGTCCTCGACAAGGATGCTCAACTTCTCGACCGGCGTGACCAGGACATGGCCGTCGCCTTCGCGCTTCAAAAGTCCGGCGAACAACCGCACCAGTTCGGGACGCGCGATGCGCGCACCCTCATGGAACCACTGCCCGTCGGCGGCGATGCGCATGTGGCTGTCCCCGCAACGGTCGGGGTTCCAGCGTTCCACCGGCGGCAGCTTTGCGCTTTCCATCACGGAATAGAAATCGCCTGCCGTCATGACGCCACAATTCACCGTTTTTCGTTGAGAAATTGGGGCCTTGCGGGGGTTGCACGCCCTTTGCCCCACGGTGCAACATATCGGTTATTCCGGCAAGGTTCCTGGCATGAGCAAGATCGACATCCTGGACGAGCGCGAGGCAGGCGCCCTTCTCGCCACCTCGGCCGCGACCTTCGCGCGGGTGAAGGATGGCCTGAACGCGGTGATCTTCGGCCAGGACGATGTGATCGAGCAGACGCTGATCACGCTTCTTGCCGGCGGTCACGGTTTGCTGATCGGCGTGCCGGGCCTGGCCAAGACCAAGCTGGTCGATACCCTGGGCACGGTGATGGGGCTGGACACCAGCCGCGTGCAGTTCACTCCCGACCTGATGCCCGGCGACATCACCGGTTCGGAAGTGATGGAGGAATCCGTCAGCGGCGAACGTGCCTTCCGTTTCATCCGCGGCCCCGTCTTCACCCAGCTGCTGATGGCCGATGAAATCAATCGCGCCAGCCCCCGCACCCAGTCCGCACTGCTCCAGGCGATGCAGGAGAAGCATGTCACGGTGGCGGGTGCCCGCCACGACCTGCCGCGCCTGTTCCATGTGCTCGCCACCCAGAACCCTCTGGAGCAGGAAGGCACCTATCCGCTGCCCGAAGCCCAGCTCGACCGTTTCCTGCTGCAGATCGATGTCGGCTATCCCGACCTGGACGCCGAGCGGCGCATGCTGGTCTCCACCACCATCGGCGAAGAGAAAAGCGCGGTGCGCGTCTGCGGCCCCGACGAGCTGGTGCAGGCCCAGTCGTTGGTGCGCCGCATTCCCGTCGGCGAGAAAGTCATGGACTCCATCCTGACCCTGGTGCGCGCCGCGCGCCCCGATGCGCAGCACGACAGCGGCGTGAAGGGCATGATCGCCTGGGGTCCGGGTCCGCGCGCCAGCCAGGCGCTGATGCTGGCGGTGCGCGCGCGTGCGCTGCTGGATGGGCGCTTTGCGCCCTCCACCGACGATGTCGTGGCGCTGGCGGGCCCGGTGCTGCGTCACCGCATGGCGCTGAACTTCTCCGCCCGCGCCGAAGGCGCCACCACGGCAGGTGTGATCGAACGGCTTTGCCAGGACCTGTTTTAGCAAGGACCCGTCTTGAGCGATTTTTCCGCGCTTCAGCATGAAGCCGACGGCCTGTCCGCGGGTCTGCCCGCGCTGATGGTCGAGGCCGATCATCTGGCGGCGTCGGTTTCGCTGGGCGTGCATGGCCGCAGGCGGGCCGGCATGGGCGAAAGCTTCTGGCAGTTCCGCCGTTATGCCCAGAGCGACGCCACCAGCGCCATCGACTGGCGCCAGTCGGCCAAGTCGCAGCATTACTTCGTGCGCGAGCGCGAATGGGAGGCCGCCCAGACCGTGTGGTTCTGGCGCGATGCCTCGCCCAACATGAGCTTCAAGTCGGGGGCGGTATCCAAACGCATGCGCGCCGACCTGCTGTTGCTGTCGCTGGCCTCGCTTCTGGTGCGCGGCGGCGAGCGCGTGGGATTCATCGGCATGGAAGGCGCGCCGGCCGCCTCGCGCCTGGCGCTGACGCGCATGGGCCGCGCACTGTTCGGGCGCGAGAACCGCAGCCTGCCGCCGGCAGCGCCTTTCTCGCGCGGCAACCAGCTGGTGTGGTTCAGCGACTTCCTGGACGACGGCGCGCTGGAAACCATGAAGGCACTGTCCCAGCGCGGCGTCGATGGCCATATCGTGCGCATCGTCGATCCGGCGGAAGAAGATTTTCCCTATTCGGGCCGCACGCGCTTTGAGTCTCCGCTGGGCGACAGCGACGAAATCTTCGGCCGTGCGGAGCGCATACGCGGCGCCTATCGCAACCGCTTCACCGCCCATGGCGAACAGATCGCGTCCGCCGCGATGAAGCTGGGCTGGACCGCCACCGCGCACCGCACCGATCACGCGCCGCAAGCCGCGCTCATCGCGCTGCATGCCGCCATCGGCGGTGCATAGCGCGTGCCCTTCGATCTTCCCATCACCTTCGGCACACCGCTGATCCTGGCCGCGCTGATCGCGCTGCCGGTGTTGTGGTGGCTGTTGAAAGTGACGCCGCCGCAGCCGCGCCGCACTCTGTTCCCGCCGCTGAAGCTGCTGCGCGGGCTGGAAGATGAAGAACAGACCCCGGCCGCCACGCCCTGGTGGCTGCTGCTGCTGCGCCTGCTGGCGGCGGCCTTGCTGATCGTGGCGCTGGCCGATCCCATGCTGGGCAAGAGCCCCAAGCTGGCCACCCCGGGCCCGCTGGTGATCGTGGTGGACAATGGCTGGAGCGCTGCGCGCGACTGGGATGCGCGCCAGGACCTGATCGCCGACCTGCTGCACAGCGCCAAGGGCCGCCCGGTCGCGATCATTCCCACGGCGGGCCCCGCGCCCACCGGATTGCTGAACGAAGGCGAAGCGGCGCGCATCGCGCGGGAGTTGAAGCCCCAGCCTGATGCCGGCGACCGCAAGGCCGCCGCCGTCGCGCTGGGCCGCTTCAGGTTCGCTGCGCACCCGTCGCTTTACTGGCTGAGCGACGGACTGGAAGACAACAGCAAGCCGCTGCGCGACGCGCTGCACCGCTTCGGTGGCGTCACCGTGTTCGCACCCCAGCGCCTGCCGCTGGCGTTGCTGCCGGTGACCCGCGATGCATCGGGTTTTGCGCTGACCGCGATCCGCGCCACCACCGGCGCGGCGCAGGAGGCGGAAGCCGCGGCCATCGGCGCGCGCGGCGAGACGCTGGCCGCGACCAGGCTGCATTTCCGCCGCGGCGACCTGAAGGCATCGGGCCATATCTCGCTGCCGATGGAAGTGCGCAACGCCACCGCGCGGCTGGCGATCCTGGGCGAAGACAGCGTGGGCGCGGTGCAGCTGCTGGACAAGGGCGCGGCCCAGCGTAGCGCCGGCATTGTTTCCGAAACCGCCAATGGCGAGCAGCAGCCGCTGCTGAACGACGTCTATTACCTGGAACGCGCGCTTTCGCCCTATGCCGAAATCGCCAAGGGCAGCATCAGCGCGCTGCTGGACAAGCATGTCTCGGTGCTGCTGCTGGCCGACGTGGCCAAGATCCCGCAAGCCGACATGGCGCGGGTGAAGGATTTCATTTCCAAGGGCGGGCTGGTGATCCGCTTCGCCGGCGATCGCATGACCAATGGCGCCGACGAGCTGGTGCCGGTGCGCCTGCGCGTCGGCGGACGCTATCTGGGCAGCGCCATGGCCTGGGGCGCGCCGCAGCACCTGGCCCCCTTCAACGCCAACTCGCCCTTCAACGGGCTGGAGATTCCGGCCGAAGTCACCGTGACCCGCCAGATCCTGGCCGAGCCCAGCGCCGAGAACGAGAACCGCACCTGGGCGCGGTTGAGCGACGGCACCCCGCTGATCACCGCGCAGGCGATGGGCCAGGGTTGGGTGGTGCTGTTCCACATCACCGCCTCGCCCAGCTGGTCGTCGCTGCCGCTATCGGGCCTGTATGTCGACATGTTGAAGCGCCTGCTGGCATTATCGGCGGGCACGCCGGCGCGCGAACTGGCGGGGCTGACCAGCCTGCCGCCGGTGCAACTGCTCGACGGCTTCGCGCGCATCACCCCGGCCAATGCCGATGTCACGCCGATCCCTGCCGCGACCTTCTCCAGGACGCGCGTCGATGCGCACCACCCGCCGGGGCTCTATGGCGCGCATGAAGTGGAAAGCGCGCTGAATTTGACGCACGCCACCGACAGGCTTGTGCCCCTGCAGGGCGAGAATTTGCAGAGCTATGGCAGCACCCATGCCAAGGCGCTCGAGCCCTGGCTGCTGGCGGCGGCGATGCTGCTGTTGTTGCTGGATGCGTTGATCGCGCTGGCCCTGCGCGGTTTCACGCCGGGCAAGCTGCGCTGGCTGGGCGCGGTGTTCGCGGTGGCGCTGTTCGTGCCACAGACAACAAATCAGGCCCGCGCCGACGACAGCATGGCGATGAAGGCGGCGCTGGATACGCGCCTGGCCTATGTGAAGACGGGCCTGGCCGATGTCGATGCCACCAGCCAGATGGGGCTGACCGGTCTCGGGTTGGCGCTGAAGTCGCGCACCTCCTACGAGCCGCTGGAGCCGATGGGCGTCGATCCGGAGAAGGACGACCTCTCGCTCTATCCCCTGCTCTACTGGCCGATGGACCCGCGCGAGAAGACGCTGTCGCCGAAAGCGCTGGCGAAAGTCGGCGAGTTCATGCGCAACGGCGGCACCATCTTCTTCGACACCCGCGACCTGACGCTCGGCGCGGTACGCGGCGCCGGCTCGCCCGGCGAACAGACCCTGCGCCGCCTGACCGCTGGGCTCGACCTGCCGCCCCTGGAGCAGGTGCCCGCCGATCACGTGCTGACCAAGACCTTCTATATCCTGCGCGACTTTCCCGGCCGCTGGACCGGCGGGCGGCTGTGGGTCGAATCCATTCCGCCCGCGGCCAAGAATGGCAGCCCGCCTGCGCGCGGCGGCGATGGCGTGTCGCCGGTGATCATCGGCGGCAATGACTGGGCCGCGGCCTGGGCGATCGACGGCAGCGGTCATTTCCAGAATACGCCCTCGCCCGGCGGCGAGATGCAGCGCGAGATGGCCTTCCGCTTCGGCATCAATGTCGTGATCTATGCCCTGACCGGCAACTACAAGACCGACGTGGTGCATGCGCCCGCGCTGCTGCAGCGCCTGGGCAATGAAAACAGCCTGGGGCGGCGATGACCCATATCGCCTTCGCCCCCGTGGTTCCGCTGCCGCTCTTGACCGCGCTGATCGTGGTGGCGGTGCTGGTCACCGCCTACGCTTTCTACATGCGCGCGCACGGCGCCTGGGCGCGCGGACTGGCTTTTGCCGTGCTGCTATTCGCGCTGGCGGGACCGCTGCTGGTGAAGGAAAAACACGCGCCGCTGCCGGACGTGGCGGTGATCGTCACCGACCGTTCGCAGAGCATGAGCCTGGGGCAGCGCGCCAAACAGGCCGAGGCCGCGCGCGCCGCGATCAAGCGCATGATGGCGGCCCAGCCCGGCCTGATCGTGCGCGAAACCTCCGTCACCACCACCGCCACCGGCGAGAATAACGGCACCCAGGCCTTCGCCGCGCTGAACGCCGCGCTGGCCGATGTGCCGCAAAGCCGCGTGGCCGGGGCAGTGCTGATCACCGACGGCCAGGTGCATGATGCCCCGGCGCCGGCCAACATGAACCTGAAAGCGCCGTTGCAGGTGCTGGTGGCCGGCAATCGCAACGAACGCGACCGCAAGCTCAGCGTCCTGAATGCCGCGCGCTTCGCCATCGTGGGCCAGTGGGCCAACATGCGGCTGCGCGTCGACGACCTGGGCGGATCGGGCGAGACCAGCGCGGTGCTGGACATCCGCATCGACGGCAAGCCGTTCGGCTCGCGCACCGTGCCCGTGGGCAAGAATACCGACATCCGCGTGCCGGTGGCGCATGAAGGCGAAAACCTGATCGAGCTGTCGGCGGCGCCGGGCCCTGCCGAACTTACGCTGCAGAACAATCATGCCGTGGTCACGGTGTCGGGCGTGCGCGACCGGCTGCGGGTGCTGCTGGTCTCGGGCGAACCCCATGCGGGCGAGCGCGTCTGGCGCAACCTGCTGAAGGCCGATCCGTCGGTGGATCTGGTGCACTTCACCATCCTGCGCCCGCCGGACAAGCAGGACACCACCCCGATCAACGAGCTGTCGCTGATCGCCTTCCCCTATCGCGAGCTGTTCCAGGAAAAGCTGGGCTCGTTCGACCTGATCGTGTTCGATCGCTATCGCGAGCGGGGCATCCTGCCGCTGGCCTATTTCCAGAACATCGCCAGCTATGTGCAGGATGGCGGGGCGCTGCTGATCTCGTCGGGCCCGGAATTCGCCGGCCCCGAAAGCGTCTATCACACGCCTTTGTCGCAGGTGCTGCCCGCCCAGCCGACCGGCCAGATCGTCACTGGCGGTTTCAAGCCAGTGGTGACGCAGGACGGCATGGCCCACCCGGTGACGCGCGAACTGCCGGGCCGCAACCAGGACAAGACCGCGCCCACCTGGGGCCGCTGGTTCCGCATCATCGGCGCCAACACGATTTCCGGCCAGACGGTGATGGCGGGCGATGGCGGCAAGCCGCTTCTGGTGCTGGACCGCGTGGGCCGTGGTCGCGTCGCCGAGCTGATGAGCGACCAGACCTGGCTGTGGGCGCGCGGCTTTGAAGGCGGCGGGCCGCAGGCCGAGCTGCTGCGCCGCCTGGCGCATTGGCTGATGAAGGAGCCCGAACTGGAAGCCGAAGCACTGGACGCCACCATCGTGGGCGGCGACATCCAGATCCTTCGCCGCACCATGGCGCCGCAGACACCGGCCGTGACCCTGACAATGCCGTCAGGCAGGACGCAGGTGCTGCAACTGACCAAGACCGAGCCCGGCGTGTGGCGCGCCAGCGCCAAGGCGGGCGAGTTGGGCCTGTATCGCGCCACCGACGGCATGCTCTCCACCGTGACGGCGGCGGGGCCGCTCAATCCAAAAGAGGTGGCCGACATGCGCGCCACCGTCGACGTGCTGCAGCCCAACGCCGCGGCCTCCGGCGGCAGCGTGCACTGGCTGGCAGATGGCGTGCCGGAAGTGCGGCGCGTCGGGTTGGGCGACACCGCCAGCGGCGCCAACTGGATCGGATTGCGCAGCAACGGCGCCTATCGCGTCACCGCGCTGGAACAGCAGAAGCTGCTGCCGCAGTGGCTGGCCTTGTTGCTGATCGTGGGCGCGCTGCTGCTCGCCTGGCGCCTGGAAGGCCGCTAGCCGAGGCCCGCGCCACACGCCGTCACGGCATGATCGATGCGCGCGCGGCGCACCTGGCCGGAAAGCGTCAGCATCTCGCCGCCTTTCAGCGACAGGCCCAGGATGCGGTTCTGGTCCACGGGTCCGGGAAACTTCACCCGTCCCGGCGGCAGGCGCGAGAAGCCGACCTTGGCGTAATAAGGCTCGTCGCCCACCAGCAGGATGCCGCGCCACGGACCTTCCTTGGCGGCGGCGATGCCGGCCTGCATCAAGGCGATGCCGATGCCGCGCCCGCGCTGGTCGCCCTGAACGGCCAGCGGCCCCAGCAGCAATTCCTCATGTCCGCCCACGCTGATCGGCCAGAAGCGCACTGAACCCCGCAGGGTGCCGTCTTCCACCGCGACAAAAGAGAGTTCGGCCAGCGGATCGACGCCTTCGCGCAGGCGGTAGGCCGACTTGGCGAAGCGGCCGGGCCCGAATGCGTCAGCGTTCAGCGCCTCGATGCGCGCGCCGTCGGCTGCCTGTTCCTGCCTGATCTGCCAGCTGGTCATGGACGTTCGCTAATCGCAGCGGGGGCAAAAGGCAAGTTCACCACCACGGTGAAACCTCCGCCGCGCCCGTCAATTCGGCGAGGCGGCGCAGGGTGGCGGGACTGGTATCGGGCGGCGGGCGCGCCGGGTCCGCGAAACAGATTTCACAGACTTCCAGGTTGGGACGGAAATCCACGCTCGCTCCGGTGATGCGGTAGAACGCGATGACGTTGGTGGCCCAGCCGGCGGGACGGGTATAAAGGCCCTTGAACTCCGTCACCCCGCCTTTCAGCCCGACCTCCTCGGCCAGCTCGCGCAGCACGCCGATTTCCGGCGGTTCGCCCCGCCCGGCCCCGCCGCCGGGAAGGTGCCAGCCTGGCATGTAGCGGTGCCTGACCAGAAGGACCCGGCCCTGGACGTCGAACACCGCCCCCGTCACCCCGAAGGCGGTGGGCGACAGCAGGACCTTGGCGGTCATGAACAGACGAAAAATCAGGCTGGGTCTGGGCACTTGCAAAAGTCTTTCCGACACGGCGGCCCCGTAACCCTTCCATAACGGAAAGGCGTATACTGTCGCAGCAACATTTTAGCACGCCCGTGCGTTTGGACAGCAGCGGGTGCCGGACAGGGGGTTCGGCCGCATCTGTCACTGGGGCCACGCAGGATGTCGGTTACTGGGTTTGAATCCCTCAAGGCGCTTATCGTCGAAGACAACGCGCACATGCGCTCACTGTTGCGCGCGCTGCTGAATTCCGCCGGCGTCAAGGACATCTTCGAAGCCAGCCATGGCGGCGCCGCCCTTCAGGTGATGCGCGAGCGCAAGGCCGACCTGGTCCTGTGCGACCTCGCCATGAAGCCGATGGACGGGCTGGAATTCACCCGCCAGGTGCGCAATTCCGAGACCAGTCCCAATCCCTTCGTGCCGATCATCATGATCACCGGGCACACCGAGAAATACCGGGTGGAAGCCGCGCGCGATGTGGGCGTGACCGAGATCCTGGCCAAGCCGATCACGGCTGCCCATCTGTTCACCCGCATCGCCGAGATCATGGAGCGACCCCGCGCCTTCGTGCGCAGCGAAAATTATTTCGGACCCGACCGACGGCGCCATCGCGACGAGAATTATGCCGGCCCCTGGCGCCGCCAGGACGATACAGACGACACCGAAGTGCGCGAGGTTTCCTGATGACAAGCCAGGCCAAGAAGGCGCAAATCATTGCGCCCGACGCCTATCCCCAGATGATGAGCCGCGCAGACAGCGCGCGCGCACTTCTTTCGCTGCGCGGCGACAAGACGCTGGCCCGCGCCCAGGTCGCGATGGAGTCCGCCGCCGCCCCCATGCGCATCGCCATCCTGGGCTATGTCGCGGAGATGGAAGCCCAATGCCAGGACATGGACCTGGTGTTCGCGCATGTGCACGAGATTCGCGGCTTCGCGGAAACCGCCGGCATGGCGTCGACCGGCCATATCGCCGAGATCCTGTGCCGCTACATGGAAGACATGCGCCGCATCGAAAAGCCGCTGGATACCCATATCGTGGCGCTGCATGTGGCCGCGATCGCGCGCGCCGCCCGCGCCGAGGAAGACGATGTCGCCATGGGCGAAGTGGTGGCCGCCGAACTGGGCGCGCTTGTAGCCCGCCGCCTGGTCGAAGCCCAGAAAGGCTGAAAAGCGGGGGCAAACTTTAAGGCGCGTTAACGGTTTGAAGCCCGCAATGCCGCCCCAATTCACGGCTCTTTAAGTCCTGCCGTTAATAATGACCGCCGAGATACCTGCGGGCTTACCATGCTTCAGATTGGCGGCATTGTCGTTCTTTTCGGCTGCGTTTTCGGCGGCTACCTGATGACGGGTGGCAGCCTGGACGTGGTGATCGAGGCCGCACCCCACGAATTGCTGACGATCTTCGGCGCCGCGGTGGCCGCGATGCTGATCGCTGGCTCGATCTACAACGTCAAGAAAATCATGGGCTCGCTGGGCAAGGCGATCAGCGGCCCGCAGTGGAAGCCCAAGGACTATAACGACCTGCTCTGCCTGCTGTTCCTCTTGACCAAGACCATGAAGTCCAAGGGCCTGATCGCGCTGGAAGCCCATATCGAAAAGCCGTCAGAGTCCTCGATCTTCAAGCGCTATCCCAAGATCATGAAGGACCATTTCGCGCTGGATTTCATCTGCGACACGCTGCGCATGATGACCATGAGCCTGGAAGACCCGCACCAGGTCGAAACCAACATGGAAAAGCAGCTGGAAAAGCATCACCACGAAGCCCTGGTCGGCGCCAATGCGCTGCAGGCCATGGCCGATGGTCTTCCCGCGCTGGGCATCGTCGCCGCCGTGCTGGGCGTCATCAAGACCATGGGCGCGATCAGCGAGCCGCCGGAAGTTCTGGGCGGCATGATCGGCTCCGCGCTCGTGGGTACCTTCCTAGGCGTGTTCCTGGCTTACGGACTTGTTGGTCCGCTGGGCAGCCGTCTCAAGGCGGTGATCGACGAGGACGCGCTGTTCTATCACGTGATCCGCGACATCCTGGTCGCGCATCTGCACGGCAATGCCGCGCAGGTCTCGGTGGAAATCGGCCGCGGCAGCGTGCCCAGCGAATATCAGCCCAGCTTCCAGACGATGGAAGCGGCGCTGAACGCCATCCCGCCCGACGGGGGCTGAGGCCTTCTAGTAGGGGCCGCGATACTTCTCGATGCGGCGGCGGTAATTCTCGTTGGCGGCCCAGCGCCGGCGATATTGGTCGCGCGCTTCCGACATCGAGATGAACAGCGTCGCCAGGGCGCCCGCGAAGACGCCCAGCGGAATCGCCACGAACAGGTCCGTGTCCGTGCCGAAAGCCACGATGGCCGCCACGATCACGCCTGTCAGCTGTGCGACGCTTCTCGGAAGAAGTTGTCCCAAACCACCCATTCGGCGGTTGTAGGAAGGCCCTGTCCCAATCTGAAACATTGGCTCACCGTAAGGTTAATTGCTTACGGCGAATTGTTAACCGAGCCGGCGCGGGCGCAACAGCAACCAAGCCGGGAATGCACAGTTAATCTGTGCGCGCAGGACTAGAGATTGACGGTTCCGTGCTCGCCGGCGCTGGGGCGCTTGCCGGTGGCGGCCGAGAGCAGCATGTCGGCATAAGCGATCAGCTTGCCGGGACTTTCCCAGTATTCCGCGCGCGACGGCGTCACCACCAGCAGACGGATGCGCGGATCATCGGGACCATCCCACCACGCCTTGTCGAACGCATTGAACAGGTCGGCGATCTTGGCGCGGTCGTCGCTGACCTGCGCCCGGCCATAGGCGACGACGAAGGTCGCGCCCTTGCTGAAGGACAGAACGACTTCGCTATCCTCGCGGACCTCGCGGTCGCTGTCTTCGCCCTTGTTGGCAAGGATGTAGATGCGGCCTTCTTCCTTCTTGGCGGTAGCCGCCATCGGGCGCGCGTCCATGTGCGCCCCGTCAAACGTGACGAAGGTCGCCATGGGGATGGACTCCAGCAGCTCCCAGATATGTGCGCTTTCTGACTGAGCCATGGCGGTCTCCCGTGTCTGCCTTTCAGCAAACACCGGTCGCGCGCGGTCGTTCCGTCAGGTGTGGCGGAAGCCAGCCTGGGTCAGCCGGTCGCGGATGTCCTGGGCGTGCTCGGCGTCGCGCGCCTCCACCACCAGGCCCAGGGTCGCCGACTTGGCCGGCGTGCCCGCCATCATGCGGTTGTGCGAGACTTCGAGCACATTGCCGCCTTCGGCTGCAATCAAGGTGGCGATCTGGGCAAGCTGGCCGGGCCGGTCGTCGATCTGCAGTTCCAGCGAGATGATGCGGCCTTCGCGCGTCAGTTCGCGCAGGATCACGTTCGACAACAGGCGCATGTCGATATTGCCACCCGACATCACGATGCCGACCTTGCGACCGGTGAAGCGCGAGGCATTGGCGAGCAGCGCGGCGAAGCTGGCCGCCGCCGCGCCTTCGATCAGCGTCTTCTCGATTTCCAGGATCATCGCCAGGCCGTGCTCGATCAGCGCCTCGCTGACCACCAGCACATCCTTCACCGTCTCGCGCACGATGGCGCTGGTCATCGCACCGGGATACTTGACCGCGATGCCTTCGGCGATAGTGGAGGCCGGCGGCGTCACCGGCGGCATCTGCCCGCGCAACATGTCGTGCATGGCGGGATAGAGCGCGGTCTGCGCGCCATAGATCTCGATCTCGGGCTTCATGCCTTTGGCAGCGATGGCGCAGCCGGAGATCAGCCCGCCGCCACCCACCGGCACGATCAGCGCGTCGAGCTGCGGCACATCCTCGAGCATTTCCAGCGCCACGGTGCCCTGACCGGCGATCACCAGCGGATCGTCGAAGGGATGAATGAAAGTCAGGCCCTGCTCGGTGGCGATGCGGCGCGCCTCGGCATCGGCTTCCACCAGGCTGTTGCCGTGCAGGATCACGGTCGCGCCGAAATCGCGGGTGTGCTTGACCTTGTTGAAGGGTGTGGTCAGCGGCATGACGATGGTGGCGGGAATGCCCAGCCGTCCGGCATGAAAAGCAACGCCCTGGGCGTGGTTGCCCGCGCTCATCGCTGCCACGCCGCGCGCCTTTTGCGCCTCGGTCAGCGACAGGATGCGGTTCAGCGCACCGCGCTCCTTGAAGCTGGCGGTGAACTGGCGGTTCTCGAATTTGAGCCAGACTTCGCAATTGACGATCTGCGACAGGGTGCGCGAATGGCGGGTGGGGGTGCGCACCAGCGCGGGCTGGATGGCGGCGGCGGCCTTCTGGATATCGTCGAAATTGGGCGCGATGGACATGGCGGGCTTATAGCCGGAAAAATGCGACAGTTGTCCTGCGGCACGGCTGCCGCGGCCGCGCGCGGGCAGATGAATGGTAGCACCGGACGGATTTGAACCGCCGACCAAGGGATTATGATTCCCCTGCTCTACCGCTGAGCTACGGTGCCGCCTGTTCCGATGGGAAAACCCACGGAGGCGGGGGATTTAGGGGGCCCCTCCGGACCTGTCAAGTTTGCCCGTTTCAGGCGGCTTTGACCGCGGATTCCGCGGTAATCCAGCCCCCGCCCAGGACCCGGCTGCTGTTCACATCATAGAAGACGCAGGCCTGGCCCGGCGCGATGGCATCTTCCGGCGCGGCCAGTTCCACCCGCGCCCCGCCGCCGGCCAAGGGCGTCACCGTGGCGGCCACCGGCGGGCGCATGGAACGCACCTTCACCCGGGCCTCGAACGACGCGTCATGGCCGGTCAGCCAGTTCACGTCGCGCAGCACCATCGACGACGAGGCCAGCGCCGAACGCGGCCCCACCACGACGCGGGCATTGACCGCATCCAGCTTCAGCACGAACAGCGGCTCTTCATTGCCCGACAGCCCCAGGCCCTTGCGCTGGCCCACGGTGAAATTGACGATACCGTCATGGCGCGCCAGCACCTTGCCGGACTGGTCGACAATGTCGCCGGCGCGCGCCGCATCCGGCTTCATGCGGTTGACGATGGTGGTGTAGCGGCCCTGCGGCACGAAACAGATGTCCTGGCTGTCTGGCTTGGCGGCATTGACCAGCCCCAGCTCGGCGGCAATGGCGCGCACCTCCGGCTTTTCCATGTCGCCCAGGGGAAAGCGCAGGTAATCCAGTTGCACCTGGGTGGTGGCGAACAGGAAATAGCTCTGGTCGCGCGCGGTGTCGGCGGCGGCATGCAGTTCCGCGCCGTCCGCGCCGTCCACGCGACGCACATAATGACCGGTCGCCATCGCTTCGGCGCCCAGCTCGCGCGCGGTGTCCAGCAGATCGGCGAACTTCACCTTCTGGTTGCACGACACACACGGGATCGGCGTCTCGCCCTTGGCATAGCTGTCGGCAAATTCCGCGATCACGTTGGTGCGAAAGCGGCTTTCGTAATCCAGCACGTAATGGGGAATGCCGATCTTGGCCGCCACCTGTTTGGCGTCATAGATGTCGGCGCCCGCGCAGCAGGCGCCCTTGCGCGCCGGCGTCTTGTCTTCGGGATAAAGCTGCAACGTGATGCCCACCACGTCATAGCCCTGCTTCTTCAGCAGTGCGGCGGTGACGCTGGAATCCACGCCACCGCTCATGGCGGCGACGACGCGGCTTCCGGGCTTGAGGATGCGCTCGTTCATGGCCGCGATATAGGCAGGACGGCCCGGAACCGCAACAGGCGCGCTATTTCAGGGGTTTAGCCACCCGACGAGGGCAGGTAATTCAGCAGCGAAAGCTGGTGCAGGCCGGCCGTGACCTGAAGCGCCGCCTGCAGCTGGGTCTGGTTCAGCGACAGCTGGGTGGCGGCATCGGCCATGTTGGTGTCCTGGATGTCGGACACAAAGCCCTTATACAGTGTAGTCATGGAGGTCTGCTGGGTCTGGGCGTCCGTCAGGCGGTTGGCGACGAAGCCGTTCGACGCCACCTGGGCGTTCAGATCGCTATCGACCGTGGTGGCGGTGGTGATCGCGCCGGTCAGATACGTTGACTGGGCCTGGCTGAGGCTGGTGGCGAAGTTGCCGCTGCCGCCGGCATTGAACTGGGCGATGGACTGCAACGCCTGCATCAGCCCGGTGCCGACATCGGACGCGGTGACGCCATACTGGACGTTCACGCCATCGGCGACCTGCACCGACTTGGTGAAGGTGCCGTTGGTGAAGGCATTGGAGACAGACGGCAGCGCCGCCAGCTGCGACAGCGAGTTCACCGACACCGGCGCGGTGTCGGTCTTGCCGCCGGAATAGATGTAGTCGCCGTTGGCGTCCTTGGAATTCAGGATCGAGGTCGCCTGGTCGAAGATCGACGACACCTGCTCCATCAGGCCGGTGGCATCGTTGTTGGCGACGGCGTTCGACACCGCCTTCTTCAACTGCGCCGCCAGGTCCGACAGGCTGTTGAGCTGGGTATCCTGCATGTCGACCTGGGTCGCGGCGAAGGTCGTGGCGTTGGTATAGGCGCTGTTGCGCGCATTGGCGGCGATCGAGGCCGTCAGCACCTGGGTCTTGTCGCCGAAGCCGGCATAGGTGGTGGCGTTCTTGGCCGATGCGATCTGGGTCTGGGTCTTGTCGAGCTGCGAACCCGCGCGCTCGATCTGCGCCAGGAAGTAAGCGGTCTGGGAGGCGGTAGCGACGCGATCAACGCTCATGGCCGATAATCCTACTGAATATCTAGAAGAGTTTTGTAGAGCTGGTCCACTACGCTCAGCATGCGTGCGCCCGCGGCATAGGCCTGCTGATAGGAAGACAGCGACATCAGTTCCTCGTCCAGGCTCACGCCCTGGTCCGACGACAGGCGCGACTGGGCTTCGGTGAGCCGGTCGTCCTGGGTGGTCTGGTTGGCGCTGACCGTGTTCGAGAGGGTCGAGAGGTTCTGGTAGAAGCTGGCGGTATAGTCCGACAGCGAGGCGGTCTGGGCGGCGATGCCGCCGGCGGCCTTGAAGCTGCGGTTGCTGTTGATGACGTTCTGCAGCGCGATGGCGCCGGAATTGTCGCCGGCCGAGATGATGGTGCTGCCGGCGGTAGCGCCGCCGAGCTGGGCGGTGCCGAAGCCGATGCGCGCCGGATTGGTCGTCATCGCCTGGGTCATCGAGAAACCCGAGGCTTGCGCCGAAGCCGCGCCCGCGCCCAGGCCGAACATGGTCGAGAAGCTCATGCCCGTGGTGCCGCGCGTGGTGGTGTCGGCAGTGACGTTGAGCGAATAGCCGGAATAAAGCGCGGAATTGGCGGTCGAGATCGAGCCGTCGGAATTCAGCGTGAAGGTGGTGGCGCCGGCCATGGCGGTGTTCAGCGCGCTCACAACCTGGCCGATGGTCATGCCCGCGGTGGTGGTGATGCTGGCAGACTTGACGATGTCGCCGTCCGGGCCTTTGAGCGAGAAGGCGATGGTGCCGCCCGCCGCCAGGCCGCTGGAATCCGAGGCCGACAGGCCGGTGGAGGTGATCGACGGCGCCTGGGACTGGAAGATGTCGTTCAGGCCGAAGAACTGCGAGAAGCCGAAGCCGCCGCGCGACGACGGCGTGGTGGCGTCGTCCTGCACCAGAACGCCATTGCCGCCGGTGGCGGCGATGGAGAGCTGGCCGTTGTTGAAGCTGGCCGTGCCGTTGGCGCCCAGCGCGGTGTTCAGCGCAGTGGTGAAGCTCGATACGGTGGAACCGATGCTGACGCTGGCGCCGCCGTCGACCGACAGTGTGCCGGCGCTGAAATCCACATCGATACGCGACACCAGCGTGCCGCTGGGGTCGGTAACGGCCAAGGTGGTCTTGCCGGTGAAGTTCAGCGCGTCAGTGCCCAGAAGGCCGGTATTGCGGCCCGTCAGCGAGGTCGGCGGCGGATAGGCGGCGTTGGCGTTGGCCTGGGCGTTGAAAGCCTGCTGGGTCTGCTGTGCGAGGTTGCCAAGCGACTGGCTCAAGCCCCCCAGAACCTGGTCGCGCATGTCGATCAGGCCCTTCAGCGAGCCGCCCGACAGATGCGGGTCCAGCGGCGTGGCCTGGCCGATCACCGCGCCGGTCTGGGGATTGACGTCCTGGATGGAAATATTGCCGTAGGCGCCGTTCTGCGCGCCGCCCGAATAGGACAGCTGCGCATAGGTGTTCGACACCAGGTTCATGCCGTCGGTGGTCGACACGTTCAAGGTGCCGTCCGGATTCTGGGTGGTGCGCACGTCCATGGTCTTGGACAGGTTGGCGATGGCCACGTCGCGCTGGTCTTCCAGGCCCGAGGCGTCGGCGTTCTGCGCCTTGGCGTTGCGGATCTGGGTGTTCAGGTCAAAGACCTGCTTGAGCAGGGTGTTGGTCGAACTGATGGAGGCGACCGCCTGCTGGTCGATCTGCTTCTGCAACGACGAGATGGTGTTGGAGACGTTGGTGAAGGTGGCCGCGACATTGTTCAGCGCATTGACCACTGCGGTGCGGCTGGCGCTGGCGGTCGGCGCCTGGGACGCGGTGGCGAAGGCGCTGGCCAGGCTGGTCAGCCGGGTGGCGAGCGACTGGTTGTCGCCGGGGCCGCCCAAAACACCGTTCAGCTGGGTGAACAGGTTGGCCATGGTGTCGTACTGGGAAGAAGTGCCGCCCGCCGTCAGCACTTCCTGGCTGAGAAACTGGTTGGAGATGCGCTGGATGCTGGCGACATCCACGCCCATCAGCTGGCCGCCGGGGGCAAGCGTCTGCAGGTTGACGACGCGGCGCGCATAGCCGGGCGTGTTGACGTTGGAGACGTTGTTGGAGACGACGCTGAGCGCGGCGCTGCTCGTCTTGAGCGCGCTCATGGCACTTGCGGCGATACCGTTCAAACTCATGGACGAAAGGTCCGGATGCTTTGTTCCGACAAGTCTGTCGCAAGCACCATGCCAGTTCTTCACCCTGATTTTTGCCCGGAAATACTGGCTTTTCAGGGTTGCCAAAGGGTAACCGCCGGGCGGCAGAGTTTGCCGGTCGGGCATCTGTTGCCCGTCCTTTCGTGCAGTACGGGGTAGCTGCATGCGAAAAAAATCCAGCAATTTCCAGCGCCTGAAACCGGCACGGCGCTTGCGATGGTGTTTTCGGATCATCACCGGACGGCCATGCGCGCATCAGCGACATCTCGGATTTCTTCGGCCCACGCCGCCCATCACGCGGCGTCGCAGTCGAACAACAGCAACAAGGCGGACGACACGTCGCCTTTCGCGCTGCTGCTCGCCTCGGTGGCGCCGAAGGACAAGAAGTCGGCGGCGCAGAGCGATGCCCAGGACGACAGCAACAAGGCGGCTGACGACCAGGCCGTGTCCAACAAGACTGACAACAGCGCGCCCACCACTGCCTCGGCCGCGCCGGATGCCAAGCCCACGAAGGACGCCAAGGATACAAAGTCTGACGCCGATGCGGCCCAGCCGGCGGCCGATGTTGCCGCGACTGATCCCGCACTGAATATCGCGCAGCCCGACCCCGCCGCGCAGCAGGTCCAGCCGCAGCCGGTTGCGCAGCAGGCTGTGCCGCCCGCCAACGATGACGATGCCACCAGCGATGAGGTGGTCGCCGCCGCCGCATCCGGCGCCGCCAAGCCTGCCGCGCCGGCCAAGCCGGCTGCCGCGCCTGCGCCGGCCAAGCCCGCCGCCACCGCCGATGCCTCCACGCCGGCTGCTCCGTCGTCCGACACCGACGAAACACACGAAACCGACCAGGCTGGCGACACCCAAGACACCGCCGACCAGACGCCGGTTCAGCCCGCCAAGGTCGCGCCCGTCGCCGCCAATCTGAAGACTGCCAAGACCGACGACGCGTCCAAGGCCGATGCGGCCAAGCCGCGCGCGAAAACCGCTGCCGACACCAAGACCACGCCCGCCGATGGCGCCAAGCCCGATGCCAAGGCGGAGGCCAAGACCGATGCCGCTGCCGATATAAAGACGGCCGCCGCCGAAACGCCGCGCGCGCCGCAAGCCGCCAGCACCAACATGGCCCCCAGCGCCGTTGCCGCGCCGGAAGCCGCGAAAATGCAGGCCCCGGCCACGCCGGTCGCCACGACCCAGCATGTGCAGGTCGCTCCCCAGCCCACGCCCAACCTGCCGCAGCTTGCGGTCGAGATCAGCGCCAAGTCGCAAGCCGGCGCCAAGCAGTTCGACATCCGCCTGGATCCGCCGGAGCTGGGCCGCGTCGAAGTACGCCTGTCGATCGACGCAACCGGCAAGGCATCGGCCCACCTGTCTGCCGACCAGCCCCAGACCCTGGACCTGCTGCGCAAGGATTCCACCAGCCTCACGCAGGCCCTGCGCGATGCTGGCCTCAATGTTTCCCAGGACGGCCTCAACTTCTCGCTGCGCCAGCAGAGCCATGACAGCTCCGGCAGCCAGCAGCAGCAGATGATGGGTGGCGGCCGCGCCACCCGTTTCACCGCCACCACCAGCAACGACGCGACGCCCGTGAGTGCAGCCTACCGCGCACCCGCCGACGGCCGTCTGGATATCAGGGTTTAAGCCATGACCGTTTCGCCGACCTCTTCGACGACCAACACGCCTGCGACCGCGCAGACCAATGCGGCGGACTCGATGGCGCAGCTGTCGGGCAACTTCTCGACCTTCCTGACCCTGCTGACCACCCAGCTCAAGAATCAGGACCCGACCAGCCCGATGGACTCCAACCAGTTCACCCAGCAGCTGGTGATGTACAGCCAGGTCGAACAGCAGATTCAGTCCAACGACAACCTGAAGACCCTGATCAGCCAAGGCACGACCAGCGCCTCGTCGATGGCGACCACCTATCTGGGCAAGAAGGTGTCGGTGACCAACGGTCAGGCCTCGCTGTCGAGCGGCGCGGCCAACTGGACCTACAGCCTGAACGCGACGGCCGCGACCAACCAGCTGACCGTCAGCAACGCCAGCGGCAAGATCGTCTATGCCGGCACGGGCGACACAGCCGCCGGCACGCATAGTTTCGCCTGGGACGGCAAGGACAATAACGGCAACGCGCTGCCCGACGGCCCCTACAAGCTGACCGTCACCGCATCGGACGCCAACAAGACCGCCATCACCGCCTCGGTCGCGAGCGCGGGCGTGGTCGGACAGATCGACATGACCAGCGGCACGCCGATGCTGGTCGTGGGCAACATGGAACTGGGCCTCGGCGATATCGCCGCGGTCGCCAACTGATTTTTTGAACCCAACACGGCGCCGAGAAGCGGCGCCTTCCAATGGACGACCGCGGGGAAAAGCCCCAAAGCGCCTTGAAGGAAACGGACTATGTCTCTCTTTGGATCTTTGAACATCGGTGTCGCCGGTCTTGCCGCCAACAGCGCGGCGCTGAGCGCCACTTCCTCCAACATCGCCAACGTCAACACCGTCGGCTACAAGCAGGCCACCACCAACTTCTCGACCTTCCTGAACTCCAACGGCTTCTCGGCCAACACCGCCTCGGCCGGCGTCACCGCCGTCATCGGCCAGGACGTCACCAGCCAGGGCCTGCCGATTACGACCTCGTCGGCGACCGACATGTCGATCTCGGGCAACGGCTTCTTCGTGGTCTCGCCCAACGCCAACTCGTCGCAGCTGGAATATACCCGCGCCGGCAGCTTCCGCCCCGACACCGACGGCAACCTGGTGAACGCGGCCGGCCTGTATCTGCGCGGCTGGGCCCTGGACAGCCAGGGCAACGTCCCGACCGATACCGGCAACCTGTCGCTGATCAACGTGTCCAGCGTGCTGGGCAAGGCGCAGGCCACCGATAACCTGGGCGTGCAGGCCAACCTGCAGGCCTCGGATGCGGTCGTCAGCCCCTATACCGCCGGCGATATGGCATCGGGCACGGTCAAACCGGAATTCCAGCGCACCATCAACGTCTATGACAGCCAGGGCGGCAGCCAGCCGCTGACCTTCTCCTTCGTCAAGACCGCGGCCAACACCTGGTCCTATGAAGTGAGCTATGCCGGTTCGGCCTCGAACATCTCGACCACCGGCCCGCTCTATTCGGGCACGATGAAGTTCAACTCGGACGGCTCGCTGGCCAATGCCGACACGGCCACCACGCCGGCGACCGGCAACATCTCGCTCAACATTCCGTGGAGCGCGACCACCGGCCTGCAGCCCCAGGCGATCAACATCAACCTGGGCACCGTGAACGGCACGACCGGCATCACCCAGTATGACTCGACCTCGACGATGAATGCCTCGACCGTGAACGGCTCGCCCTTCGGCTCCGTCACCGGCGTGACCATCGCCAAGGACGGCACCGTGACGGCGCAGTTCTCCAACGGCCTGTCGCAGGACGTCTACAAGATCCCGGTGGCGACCTTCTCGAACCCCGATGGCCTGTCGCAGGTTTCGGGCAACGCCTATGTCGCCAACAAGAATTCGGGCGCGGCGAACATCAACATCGCCAATTCCGGTTCGGCCGGTTCGATCGCCAGCCAGTCGCTGGAAGGTTCGACCGTCGACCTGGCGACCGAATTCACCAACCTGATCACCACCCAGCGCGCCTACAGCGCGTCTGCCCGCATCATCACCACCGCGGACCAGATGCTGCAGCAGCTGGAACAGTTGCCGACCAACTAGCGATGAGCGGGAAACGCCCGTAATCCGGGCGTTTCCCGCAACATTCGCAATGAGTTGAGTGAAGCTTTTATGGGTTCGTTTACCACGTCTCTTGGCCCTTTCTAAACGCGGGGTCACGTAGGTTGGGCGTGGATAATGTTGGAGTTTTACCGATGGAAGAGCGCAAAGGACGCGTGAGCTACGTCATCGGCCCCGATGGGTCGCCGTTGACGCTCGCCGATCTGCCGCCGCCCTCGACGCGCCGCTGGGTCATTCGCCGCAAGGCCGAGGTTGTTGCCGCCGTGCGCGGCGGCCTGTTGAGCCTGGACGACGCCTGCAAGCGCTATACGCTGACGGTGGAGGAATTCCTCGCCTGGCAGCATGCGATCGACCGCTTCGGCCTGGCCGGCCTGCGCGCCACCCGGGTGCAGCAGTATCGCAATTGACAATTCGCAAATCGGGGAAACCGTAAACGAGCGGTTAAGCAAATAATTGCGCGCGACAACTGCGCGCACCGTTTCGTCTTAAACCAAAGTTTACCGTACAGGCGGCAATGTTTGCCTAGCAGCGGCGCGAAAGCTCTTCGCGTCTCTTCCAGGAGGACAGTGTGCCCGAGTTTTTCAAGCAGGTAGGCGCGGCGCGGTTCGGCGTGATGGCCGGCGTGGCCGCCGTGCTGACCGCCTTCTTCCTCTATATTGCGGGTGCCATCACCGAGCCCCCCAAGACTATCCTCTTCTCGGGCCTGGAATCGCGCGACGCCGCCGCGGTGACCAGCAAGCTCGACGCGATGACCGTCAAGTATGACGTGAAGGATGGCGGCACAATCCTGGTGCCGTCCGACCAAGTCACCAAGCTGCGCATGGCGCTGGCCCAGGACAATCTCCCCGCCGCCGGTGTGGGTTATGAGATTTTCGACAAGTCCGACGCCTTCGGCACCACCGCCTTCGTCCAGAACATCAACCACCTGCGCGCCCTGGAAGGCGAGCTGTCGCGGTCGATCAATACCATCGAGGGCATCGAATCCAGCCGCGTCCACCTGGTGATCCCGGAACGCCAGATCTTTTCGCGCGAAGAACAGCAGCCCAGCGCCTCGGTCGTGCTGAAGACCCGCGGCCGCATGGACCGCGGCCAGGTCGTGGCCATTCAGCACCTAGTGGCCGCCGCCGTCGCCTCCATGTCGGCCGACCGCGTCGCCATTGTCGATGATCGCGGCAACCTTCTGGCCGGCGGCGACGACAAGTCGGGCCCCGACGCGCTGGCCCGCAACCAGGACGAAGACACCACCAATTACGAGAATTCGCTGCGCCAGCGCATCGAAGCCATCGTCACCAGCGTAGTGGGCGCGGGCCATGTGCAGGTCCAGGTCGCTGCCGACATCAACTACAACCACACCCAGACCACCAACGAGGAATACAATCCCGACGGCAAGGTGGTGCGTTCGACCCAGACCGTGGAACGCAATGCCAGCGACACCTCGGGCGGCGCCAATGCCGTGTCGGTGGCCAATGCCCTGCCGGGCGGCCAGGCCAATGGCGGCGGCGATTCCACCAAGAGCAATTCCGGCTCGACCGAAGAAACCACCAACTACGAAATTTCCAAGAAGGTCACCACCTCCACCGTGGACGGCGGCGACGTGAAAAAGGTCTCGGTCGCGGTCGTGGTCGACGGTTCGGGCGAAGGCACCGCCTACAAGGCGCGTACCGCCGATGAAATGAGCAAGATCACCGCCCTGGTGAAGTCGGCGATGGGCTTCGACGCCAATCGCGGCGACCAGGTTCAGGTCTCCAACATGCAGTTCGCCCGCATGGAAACCGCCGCGGGCAGCGAAGCGCCCAAGCCGCTTCTGGGCCTGGACGCCGGTTACTGGTTCAAGATCATCGAAGCCGCGATCCTGTGCGTCACCGCTCTTCTGATCGGCCTGTTTGTCGCCAAGCCGCTGATCAACCGCATGTTCGCCGCGCAGGCCGGCGCCGGCGGCCGCGGCACAGTCGCGCTGGGCAATGCCTCGCCGGTCGCCGGCGCTTTGCCCGCGCCGTCCGCCACCCATGATGCCAACGGCGCGCCCGCCGCCCTGCCCGCGCCGGGCGAAGCACCCGTCACCCTGGTTGCCGCCCCGCGTCCGGGCATCGACCTGTCGCAGCTGGACGGCCAGTTCGGCGAAAACTCGATCAAGAAGGTCGGTGAGGTCGTGTCGCAGCACCCTGAAGAAGCGCTGTCGATCATCCGCACCTGGCTGCACCAGCCGGCATAAGAGAACACCATGGCCAAACCAGGTAAAGCCGCCGTCAAGGAAGACATCCGCGCCCTCACCGGCGCGGAGCGTGCCGCCATCGTCATGCTGTCGCTGGGCGAAGAGCACTCCGAGAAGATCTGGAGCATGCTGGACGAGGAAGAGATCAAGGAAATCTCCCAGGTCATGTCGAACCTGGGTTCGGTCTCCTCCAACGTGATCGAAAAGCTGCTGGTGGAATTCGTGGGCCAGATGGCCGGCACCGGCTCGCTGATGGGCTCGTATGAATCCACCGAGCGCCTGCTCGCTTCCATGCTGCCGCCCGAAAAGGTCGGCACCATCATGGAAGAAATCCGCGGCCCCGCCGGCCGCACCATGTGGGACAAGCTGGCCAATGTGAACGAGACGGTCCTGGCCAATTATCTCAAGAACGAATATCCGCAGACCGTTTCGGTCGTGCTGTCCAAGATCAAGCCGGAACACGCCGCGCGTGTCCTTGGCTCCCTGCCTGAAGAATTCGCGCTGGAAGTGGTGCAGCGCATGCTGCGCATGGAAAGCGTGCAGAAGGACATCCTGGACAAGGTCGAGCAGACCCTGCGCGTGGAATTCATGTCCAACCTGGCGCGCACCGCCAAGCGCGACGCCCACGAACAGATGGCCGAAATCTTCAACAATTTCGACCGCCAGACCGAAAGCCGCTTCATCACCGCCCTGGAAGAACGTTCGCGCGACGCCGCCGAAAAGATCAAGGCCCTGATGTTCACTTTCGAGGACCTGGGCAAGCTGGATCCGGGTTCGATCCAGACCCTGCTGCGCGGTGTCGAGAAGGACAAGCTGGGCCTGGCGCTGAAGGGCGCCAGCGACGGCCTGCGCGACATCTTCTTCTCCAACATGAGCGAGCGCGCCGGCAAGATCCTGCGCGACGACATGGAAGCCATGGGCCCGGTGCGCCTGAAGGACGTGGACGAGGCGCAGATGCGCATGGTCAACGTCGCCAAGGACCTGGCCAACAAGGGTGAAATCATGATCGCCGGCGGCAGTGGCGACGACGAACTGGTGTACTGATGAACGCCCGCAAATTCACCTTCGACACCGAATTCGTGGCCGCCGAGGACCGCCCGGCCCCGACCGCGCGCGCGCGCCAGAAGAAGACCCTGACCGTGGAAGAGCTGGAGGCGCTGGAAGCCAGCGCCCGCGAACAGGGCGAGAACCACGCCTCGGTGCGCGCCGCCGAGCAGCTGGACCGCACCATCGCCGCGCTGACCATCGCCATCCGCGCAACCCTGGACACCAGCCATGCCGAGATCGAGGCGGTGCGCGCCGAAGCCTGTACCATCGCACTCGCCATGGCCAAGAAGATTGCGCCTGCGGCGCTCGCCGCCATGCCGACCGGCGACGTGGAGGAAGCCCTGCGCCAGGCCATGCATCAGGCGATCGGCGAGCCGCGCATCACCCTGCGCGCCGCCCCCGATGTCGCCGCCCTGCTGGAGCCGCGCCTGGCCGATATCGCCCATGAAGAAGGTTATGAAGGCCGCGTGATGATCGCCGCCGACCATACCATGCGCGGCGCGGATTGCCGCATCGAATGGCGCGGCGGCGGCGCCGAGCGCAGCGAACAGATGATCGAGGAAGCGCTGAGCGACCTCATCGCCCACCGTTTTTCTCATAACGACGTGAAAGGATAACCGCCATGGCGACCGACAATGTCGATCTGCCCGACCTGAGCCCGGAAACCGGTGGACCCGCCGGCGGCGCGCTGCTCAACAGCGACGCCCCTGCCGAGGCGATGCCCAAGCATTCCGCCCAGGACCTGGAAGCGGTGTTCGACGTCCCCGTCACGGTGTCGGCCGTGCTGGGCAAGAGCCCGATGGAAGTCAGCCAGCTGCTGAAGCTGGGCAAGGGCACCATCGTGGAGCTGGACCGCAAGGTCGGCGAAGCCATCGACATCTATGTCAACGACCGCCTGGTCGCGCGCGGTGAAGTCGTGCTGGTCGAAGACCGGCTGGGCGTCACCATGACCGAAATCATCAAGGCCGGTTCCGGCTCCTAAGTTTTTGAAGGATTAAAGCCATGCGTCTTCTCATCGTCGGCGGAATGAACGGCCAGATCGGCCTGGCCACCAAGATCGCGATGGACAAGGGAGCCAAGGTCTCCCACGCCGCCGATATCGAACAGGCGATGGCCAGCCTTCGCAGCGGCGTGGGCGCCGACCTGGTGTTCTGCGACGTGGCGCTGGATATCTCCAGCCTTGTGCGCAGCCTGTCGGCGGAACGCATCTGCACGCCGGTTGTGGCCTGCGGCATCGGCACCGACACCCGCCGCGCGGTCGACGCGATCCGCGCCGGCGCCAAGGAATACCTGCCCCTTCCCGCCGATGCCGAGCTGATCGCCGCCGTGCTGGCCGCCGTGGCCGACGAAAGCCACCAGCTGGTGCATGAAGACGAATCCATGAGCGCGGTGCTGAGCCTGGCCGACCAGATCGCTGGCAGCGAAGCCTCGATCCTGATCACCGGCGAAAGCGGCACCGGCAAGGAAGTGATGGCGCGTTACATCCATCGCAAGAGCCACCGCGCCGACAAGCCCTTCATCTCCGTCAACTGCGCCGCGATCCCGGAAAACCTGCTGGAATCGGAACTGTTCGGCCACGAGAAGGGCGCCTTCACCGGCGCCATCGCGCGCCGCGTCGGCAAGTTCGAGGAAGCCAATGGCGGCACCCTGCTGCTGGACGAAATCTCGGAAATGGACGCGCGCCTGCAGGCCAAGCTGCTGCGCGCCATCCAGGAACGCGAGATCGACCGCGTCGGCGGCACCAAGCCGGTCAAGGTGGACATCCGCATCGTCGCCACCTCGAACCGCGACCTGGCGGAAGCGGTCAAGCACGGCACCTTCCGCGAAGACTTGCTCTATCGCCTGAACGTGGTGAACCTGCGCCTGCCCGCGCTGCGTGATCGCCCCAAGGATATCCGCGCCCTGTCGCATCACTTCGCGCGCAAATATGCCGAAGCCAACGGCGTGCCGTATCGCCCGATCTCCTCCCAGACCGAGCGCGTGCTGCTGGGTTATGGCTGGAAGGGCAATGTCCGCGAACTGGAAAACACCATCCATCGCGCGGTGCTGCTGGCCCAGGGCCCCGATATTTCGCCCGAAGCCATCCGCCTGCCCGACGGCACCCAGGTCGGCAATGCGCCTGTCGTCTCCACGTCGCCGCAGAACACCACGGTGCAGACCGCGGTCAACAGTGCCGGTGCCGTTACCCGCAACCTGGTCGGCCGTACCGTGAGCGACGTCGAACGCGACCTGATCCTGGACACGCTGGACCACTGCCTGGGCAATCGGACCCATGCCGCCAACATCCTGGGCATCTCGATCCGCACCCTGCGCAACAAGCTGAAGGAATATTCCGACTCCGGGCTGAGCGTTCCGGCGCACGGCGAAGCGCGGTTGGCTGGTTGATCCGTTTCAAGCGTTAGGTTGATTTTGCATGTCTGACATCGGCACCACCGCCAAGCCTGCCTTCGACCTGTCCCCGTCGGGGATCGTCGGCTTCATCAAGAAGTCCGACCTGGGGCTGGCCGTCGGCATCATGGCCATCCTGGTGGTCCTGATTCTGCCGCTGCCGACCTGGATGCTGGACGTCAGTCTGGCCTTCTCGCTTTCCTTCTCGATCCTGATCCTGATGACCGCGGTGTTCATCCGCAAGCCGCTGGAGTTCAGCAGCTTCCCGACCATCCTGCTGATCACCACCATGCTGCGCCTGGCGCTGAACCTGGCCTCGACCCGCCTGATCCTGGGTCACGGCAATGAGGGCACCGCCGCATCGGGCCGCGTCATCGAGGCCTTCGGCAACCTGGTGATGCAGGGCAACTTCGTCATCGGCCTGATCGTATTTGCCATTTTGATCGTGGTTAATTTCGTCGTCATCACCAAGGGTTCGGGCCGCATCGCCGAAGTCGCGGCGCGCTTCAGCCTGGACGCGATGCCCGGCAAGCAGATGGCGATCGACGCCGATCTGTCGGCCGGACTTATTGATGAGAAAGAGGCGAAGATCCGCCGCAAGACCATCGAAGCGGAATCCAATTTCTTCGGCGCCATGGACGGCGCGTCCAAGTTCGTGCGCGGCGACGCGATCGCCGGCCTGTTGATCACCGGCATCAACATCGTCGGCGGCATCATCATCGGCGTGGCGCAGAAGGGCATGAGCTTCGGCGATGCCAGCCACACTTTCACCTTGCTCACCGTTGGTGACGGCCTGGTCTCGCAAATGCCGGCGCTGATCGTGTCCACCGCCGCCGGCCTTATGGTGTCGAAGGCCGGTGTCGAAGGCGCCACCGACAAGGCGCTGATGGGTCAGTTGTCATTCTATCCGCAGGCGCTGGGCATGGCCGCCGCCGTGATGGGCGTCGTGGCGGTGCTGCCCGGCATGCCGATGTTCGCCTTTGGCGGGCTTTCCGCCGCGACCGGCAGCCTCGCCTGGTATGCCCACAAGCGCAAAAACGCCCGCCTCGCCCAGGACGCCGCGGAAATAGCGCAGTCCGACGCGCCCCCCGCGGAAGAACCGATCTCCAGCGCTCTGGCTTTGGACCTGCTGCGCGTGGAATTGGGCTATGGCCTGTTGCCGCTGATCAATGATGTGCAGGGCCACCGCATCACCGACCAGATCAAGGCGCTGCGCCGCCAGTTGGCGCAGGAGATGGGTTTTGTCATGCCCGCCGTGCGCATCCTGGACAACATGCAGCTGGGCTCCAACGAGTACCGCATCCGCATCAAGGAATTCGATTCCGGCAAAGGCGAACTGTTTCCCGGCTCGTTCCTCATCATGGATCCCAAGGGCCTGCCGATCGACCTGCCCGGTACCCACACCACCGAGCCGGCCTTCGGCCTGCCCGCGACCTGGGTCACCGGCGCGCTCAAGGAAGAAGCCTCGTTCCGCGGCTTCACCGTGGTCGATCCCGGCACCGTGCTGACCACGCACCTGACCGAAGTGCTGAAGTCGCATATGGCGGAATTGCTCTCCTATGCCGAGACCAAGAAGCTGCTCGACGACCTGCCGCCCGAGAACAAGAAGCTGGTCGAGGAAATCATCCCCTCGCAGATCAGCGTCACCGGCGTTCAGCGCGTGCTGCAAACCCTGCTGTCGGAACGCGTCTCGATCCGCGACTTGCCGGCCATCCTGGAAGGCATCGCCGAAGCGGTCGGCCACACCAAGAACGCGCTCTATATCACCGAGCATGTGCGTGCCCGCCTGGCCCGCCAGCTCTGCCACGCCAACCTCTCGCATGGCGGCTACCTGCCGCTCATCGCCCTGTCGCCCGCCTGGGAACAGGCCTTCGCAGAAAGCATTGTCGGCCAAGGCGAAGAGCGCCAGCTCGCCATGGCGCCGTCGCAGCTGCAGCAGTTCATCCAGGGCGTGCGCGAAGCTTTCGACGAAGCGTCGGGCAAGAATGAAGTGCCCGTGCTGCTAACCAGCCCGCAGATCCGTCCTTTTGTCCGCTCGATCGTGGAACGCTTCCGTCCCGCCACGGTGGTGATGAGCCAGAACGAAATTCACGCCAGCGTGCGCCTGCGCACCCTGGGCCAGGTCTGATCGATGGCGCTTCAGGCTTCCAGCGATGGCAATTCGGTGGTGTCCTTCCCGCGTGCCGATTTGCGCGGGTTGCTGGGCAATGCGCTGAAGCGTCACCGCTTGCCCGAAGCGCTGGCTGCGTCGCTGGTGCGCGAGGCGCAGAAGTTTCCCGATGTGTCGGCCGATGCGGCGTTGGCGTTTGCGCTGGACCAGCGCATGACCCCGGCCCCGATCGATTTCGAAAAGGCGCGCGGCATCCTGTTGGTCGGTCCTGCCGGCGCCGGCAAGAGCGCGGTCGCCGCCAAGATTATTCACGCCGCCCGCCTGGTCGGCCGCCAGACCGAGCTGACCCGTGCCGATGGCGGGCTGGCCCTGTTCCGCAGCCGCACCAATCCGCCGGAATTGCTGACGGTGATGGAAGCCGAGGGCTTCAATCCGCTGAATGCGCGCGCGGCGTCGGCTTTCTCAGCCTTGGGTGACATTGAAGGCGTCGAGACCATCGGCGTGATCAGCGCGCTGAACGATGCCGAGGATGTCAGTGACATCGTCGCGGCCTTCCGCTTCCGCCGCGTCATTGTCACCAACATGGACCGCACCCGCCGTCTTGGCGCGGCGCTGGCTGCCATCACCGGCGGCGCGCGCCTGGCCCATGTGACTCATGGCGCACGGCCGGAAGATGCGTTGGAACAGATCGCGCCCGGCGCCCTGGCCGAGCTGCTGCTGAACGCGCAGCCGCACTAGTCTGCGATCAGTCCGCCCGGATCAACCAGCATCCGATACTTCTCGTGAAGGTGGCTCTGCGCAGGCAAACAGGATTGATCACCGCGCCGAAAAACAACTTCGATTTGCGAATGGTTGAAGTCGTTTTCCAGTAGATAGCAGACTCTGAATAGCGCCGCATCGGTCACATGCCGGATCAAAGATGAGGCCTCGGCATCGCTGAGCTTTTTCATCACCTCAGCCAATTGTTGCGACAGAACGGAAGGCTTCCTGCCTGGGGGATGGCGAAGATGTGCCACCTGATCGTGCACGGAACCCAAAAGCTCCGTGACAAAAGCAGATAGCGCTTCGTCGCAGAGATTTTGCGGCTGCGCCATATCAACGCCTCTTTCCGCCGCCACCGCCGCCCTTGCCGCGATTGTCGATCGCGAAAGGCCCCGGCCCCATGCCCACCATCAACAGCAAGCCGCCGCAGATCGCGAAGTCGCGGATGAAGATGTTGAACTGTGCCGCGCGCGCGCCGCTGTCGGCATAGTGCCAATAGTCGTGCAGGCCGAAAGCCGCGGTGATGGTGACCGCGAACAGCATCACCGCGCCGTAGCGGGTGTGATAGCCGAAGAACAGCGAGATCACGCCCATGAAGACGATCAGCAGCGCGAGCAACAGCATCAGCGGCGGAATGGGAATGTGCTTGGCGTCCATGACGGCGGAGATGGAATGCCAGTTGGCCATGATGTCGGCCGCGCTGGTCAGGTAGAACCAGACAAAGGCGCAGCGCCCCAGGAAGGGCGAGATTGTTTCCGAAAATGACATGGCGTGATGGGCCCCGACTCAGCTCCCGGGCCAATCTACTCCGTTCACCTAGGAGGCGGAATCGGGGCTTTTTGCCTGATCGCACCCCGTTTTGCGGCCTTTTTGCCACATCGCGCCCGCAGCGCCGCAAAATTGGGAACGGCAAAAAGAGCAGCGGCGTTATTGGCGACGAAGGGACCTTGGAGCTTTTAAGGGTCTATTGAAATGTCCGCGATTGGTTTGCCCCAGGCGAAAGCCTTTGCCCCGTCTGTATTCGCCGAATGGCGCCATGAACACCTGGTGTTCGAGCGCCAGCAATCTCTCGCCATGCGCGGCATGGAATGGGAAGGCCGCGTCAAGCCGCTGACGCCATGGTCGACGCTGATCCTGCGCGGTCTTGGCGCGGTGATCCTGGCCGGCGCGTTTCTGGCGCTGGTAATCTGAAAACGAAACGGCCGCCCTTGCAGGGCGGCCATCGACAAATCCATCTAATGAAGTCTAGGCGCTGCGCAGCGTGTGCTTGCGCAGGTGGCGCACTAGCGCCATCTCGTCCATGCGCGACTGCTGGCGGCGGGTCTGCATTTCGGCAAGGCGCTTGGCCTGCTGTTCGGTCGCCACTTCCAGGGCCTTCAAATCCTGGAAGGCATTCGACAGGTCGAGCTGGGCAGCGGCGTGTTCGCGCTCGATTTCCTTCAAGGTGGTGCGCAGGTTCTCGCGGCGCGATTCGATCGAGCGCAGGAAGCTCGGAAACGCCAGGCGGCCGATATCGCTGTCGCCGGCGCGTTGCTTTTCGCGCGCGACATTGTCGTCCAGGTCGGACAGCTTCTTTTCCAGGTCGGCGCGCATGGCGTCGATCGCCGCAATGCGGCGCTTCATTTCATCGACGCGGAAACGCTTGAGGCGAATTAGCGTATCGGTTCGGTTCATCGCGCACTCCCGTCGGCGATGCCCATGATCTGCGACAACGCCTCATAGCCTTGGCTCAGCGACGCCGTCTCGTCTTTCCTCTGGCTGAGGAAGGCTTCGAGCGCGGGGTAGAGCCTTACGGCGTTGTCCACTTCAGGATTTGTGCCAGCCTTGTAGGCGCCCAGCCGGATCAGCTCGGCCATGTCCTCATAGACGGTGAGCGGCTTTCTGGCTTCCAGAACAAGGTGTTGTTCGTCCGGCGTGTTGCAGCCGGGCATGGCGCGGCTGACCGATTTCAGGATGTTGATGGCCGGGAAGCGCCCGCGTTCCGCAATGGCACGTTCCAAAACGATATGGCCGTCCAGGATGCCGCGGACGGCGTCGGCCACGGGTTCATTGTGGTCATCGCCTTCCACCAACACGGTAAACAGACCGGTGATCGAACCGGAGCCTTCCATGCCGGGGCCGGCACGTTCCAGAAGGCGCGGCAGCTCGGCAAAAACGGTGGGGGTGTAACCTTTGGAGGCCGGCGGTTCGCCGGCCGACAGGCCGATCTCGCGCTGGGCCATGGCGAAACGGGTCACCGAATCCATCAGCAGCAGCACGTTCAGCCCGTCATCGCGCAGCTTCTCGGCTACCGCCATGGCGACATAGGCCGCCTGGCGGCGCACCAGCGGCGCTTCATCCGACGTGGCAGCCACAACAACGGAACGCGCCAGGCCTTCCGGACCCAGATCGTCCTCGATGAATTCCTTCACTTCGCGGCCGCGTTCGCCGATCAGCCCGATGACGATGGCGTCGGCATTGGAATTGCGTGCCAGCATCGACATCAGCGTGGATTTGCCAACACCGGAACCGGCGAAGATGCCCATGCGCTGTCCCGCACAGAGCGTGGTGAACACGTTCATCGCGCGCAGGCCGGTATCGAGCTTCTTGCCGACACGCGCGCGGCGTGTGGCCGGCGGCGGGTTCGCCTTTAACGGATAAGCCTGCGTGCCCTGCGGCAGTGGACCAAGCCCGTCCATGGCGGCGCCGAAGCCATCGACCACGCGGCCAAGCCAGGCTTTGGAGGGATAGATGGAAGGCGGCTGATCCTCGAAATCGGCGCGGGCGCCCAGCGTGATTCCGTCCAGCGGACCCAGCGGCATGACCAAGGCGCGGCCATCGCGAAAGCCGACCACTTCGCAGGGAATTTTCTTGTCTTTTCCGATGGTTATGCGGCACTGGCCGCCCAGACTGACAGCGCCCTGGGCACCCGTCACTTCCACGCCAAGGCCCTCGATACGGGCGACCCGGCCGAAGCGGGTCAGGGTGGGGACGGCGGCAATATCCTTGAGCAGGGACTGCATAAAAATCCTCAGTAGTCGGAGAATTTGCCCCTCCGAACCCGGCCATCCTGCCGCCAGAACTTTAAATGGCGGTAAACTTAACAAATCGAATCAAGGGCCTTAGCCGCCGGGTTCCCATCCTTTCCAGCCCTTAAGGCGGGGATGAGGAACCCTGAAGGTGGGGCTAAGGATTAAATCTGCTGTTAACTATTTGCGTTTAGCGTCCGGAAACTGATTAACCGCTCCCACACCATGTGGGGCGCCCGAACGTTAAGACCTGCGGCGGCTGCCGCACACGAGAGAGGGGCCTGATATGCGCGTACTCCTGATTGAAGACGACAGCGCAATGGCGCGCAGCATCGAACTGATGCTCCGCAGCGAGGGCCTGAACGTCTACACCACCGATCTGGGCGAGGAAGGCATCGACCTGGGCAAGCTGTACGATTACGACATCATCGTACTCGACCTGCAGTTGCCGGACATGTCGGGCTTCGAGGTCCTCAAGGCCCTGCGCGTCGCCAAGGTGCAGACCCCGGTCCTGATCCTGTCGGGCAATGCCATCGTGGAAGCCAAGGTCAAGGCGCTGGGCTTCGGCGCCGATGACTATATGACCAAGCCCTTCCACAAGGATGAGCTGGTCGCCCGCATACAGGCGGTTGTCCGCCGCTCCAAGGGCCACAGCCAGTCGGTCATCACCACCGGCAAGCTCACCGTCAACCTGGACGCCAAGACCGTGGAGGTCGACGGCGCCCGCGTGCACCTGACGGGCAAGGAATACCAGATGCTGGAGCTGCTTTCGCTCCGCAAGGGCACGACGCTCACCAAGGAAATGTTCCTGAACCACCTGTATGGCGGCATGGACGAGCCGGAGCTGAAGATCATCGACGTCTTCATCTGCAAGCTACGCAAGAAGCTGGCCGCCGCCACCGAAGGCGCCAATTACATCGAGACAGTCTGGGGCCGCGGCTATGTGCTGCGCGATCCCAATGGCGAAGAGATCGTCCAGGTCGCGTAAGCGCCGGACGGATAGACAAAAGGGCGCCCCTTTGCAGGCGCCCTTTTTTATTTATTCCGCGCAATCCAGCAGACGATTGTCGAGCGTGGAGCCGATCATCAGACGCTTGCCGAAGGGCACGGCGACGCTGGCGCCGGCAATCTGCGCGCCCTCATTGCCATAGACCTGGCGGGCTTCCTGGGGAACGCCGTCCAGCATGCTTATACGCAGGATCTGGGACGGTGCTTTCAGGCGGCTCTCGGCCGTCATTGCCCGCCATTCCAGCAGGTTTGCATGGCCCGCCACCCACAGTGAGCCTTCATTGTCGCGGGTGATTTTTTCGGGACCTGCGGGAAGCGTCATGGTGCCGGCTTCGGTCAGCGCGCCGGTATAGGGCTCGCGGGTGAAACTGGTCAGTGAGCGCGACAACAAACCACCCAGGATCACGTGATCGCCGGCGACCACGATGCTGCGGGTTCCATAGAGGGAGCCCGCCACTTCGCGGAACATCATGCCGTTGAAATAGAGGACATTGCCGCCCGACAGGATGCCATAGGTCTGCAAACCATGAATGAGCGGATTTTTCGACGCGGTGCCGTTGGCGACATAGAAACTGCCAGGCCCGACCGCCGCCACGTCCTGCGGATTGATCAGCAGTCCGCCTTCGATGGTGCCCTGCGCCACCAGCGCCGGGCTGGTCTGGGGATTGGCGACTTCAAAACTGTCGATGCTGAAGCGGCCGCTGCTGCGCTTGTTCACCGCGTAGAGGAAAAGCGCCTTGCCGTCGGGCGTGCGCGACAGGCCGATGCCGCGAGGATGAAAATCCTTCGCGGTACCGGCCAGCTTGACCGGCGCCTTGGCATCGGACGCCATCACATAGATGCCGTCCGCCGCATCCGGCCCGCGCGGGCTGGAAACCGCGATGAACAGCTGCCCATTGGCGGCTTCCATGTCGGAAACGCCAGGCAAGGTCGCGGCTACGCGGCACTGGCCATAGGGTTGCGGATCGACCGAGGAAAACACACCGTTCGACCACACGCCACGCACAATCACGCTAATCAACGCCACGACCACCAGCGCCAGCAAGGCGCGACCGGGACGGCGGGGGCGGGAAAATCTCATTGCGGCGCATCCGCGAATTGCAGCGAGGCAAGCCGCGCATAAAGCCCGCCGCCCCCCATCAGCTCGGCATGGTTGCCTTGCGCGACCACCCTGCCCTCATCCAGCACCACGATGCGCTTCAGCCGCTGGATGGTGGAGAAGCGATGCGCGATGACCAGCGTGGTGCGGCCCACCATCAGATTGGCCAGCGCGGTCTGAACCAGGCGTTCATTCTCGGCATCCAGCGCGCTGGTGGCTTCGTCCAGCAGCAGCAGCGGCGCATCGCGCAGGATGGCGCGCGCGATCGCCAGGCGCTGGCGCTGGCCGCCCGACAAGGTGACGCCGCGTTCGCCCACCACGGTGCCGAAGCCCTGCGGCAGACGGTCGATGAATTCGGTCGCGGCGGCGGCATCGGCGGCGGCGCGCACCTGTTCGTCGGTTGCGTCTTCGCGGCCATAGCGGATGTTGGCGGCGATGCTGCCGGAGAAGATCACCGGCTCCTGCGATACCACCGCGATGTGGCGGCGCAGGTCGACCGGATCAAGCTGGGTGATGTCGATGCCGTCAAAGCGGATCGAACCCGACTGCGCCTCAAAGAAGCGCAGCATCAGCTGGAATACGGTGGATTTGCCTGCACCCGATGGGCCCACGAGCGCCACCGCCTCCCCCGCCGCGACATCGAGCGAAAAGCCGTTCAACGCCTTGAACTCGGGACGCGTGGGATAGCGGAAGGTGACGTTGTCGAAGCTGACCGCGCCGCCCGATTCTGCCGGCAGCGCCAGCGCGCTCTGCGGCGCGCGGATCGCCGGCACTTCGTGCAGCAATTCCATCAGCCGCTCGGTCGCGCCGGCGGCGCGCTGCAGGTCGCCCCACACTTCCGACAGCGAGCCAACACCGCCGCCCACCAGCACGCCATAGAAGATGAACGCCACCAGCTCGCCGCCGCTGAGGCGGCCGTTGATCACGTCATGCAGGCCCACCAGCGCCACGGTGGCGAGGCTGGCAAAGGCGGTGAAGATGGCGACCGCCGTCAGGATGGCACGCGCCTTGGTGCGCTGTTGCGCGAAGCGGAAGGCGCGTTCCACCGAGAAACCGAATTCGCGCCGCTCATAGCCTTCCATGGTGAAAGCCTGCACCGTGGGCACGGCGTTCAGGGTCTCGGTGCCACGCGCCGCGGTTTCGGCGATCGAATCCTGGCTCTGGCGCGAAAGCTTGCGCACCCAGCGGCCGAACAACAGCATCGGCAGCAACACCAGCACCACCGCGCCGATCACGAACGCCGCCAGGCGGAAGCTGGTGATGAACATCAGCAGCAACCCGCCGGTCAGGTTCACCAGGTTGCGCATCGCCACCGAAGCCGACGAGCCGATCACCGTCTGGATCAGGGTGGTGTCGGCGGTCATGCGCGACAGCACCTCGCCGGTGCGGGTGACTTCGAAGAACTGGGGCGAAAGTCCCAGCACATTGTCGAACACGGCTTTGCGGATATCGGCCACGACCCGTTCGCCCAGCCAGGTCACGGCATAGAAGCGGGTGGCGGTGGCCAAGCCCAGGACGGCCGCGGCGCCGATGAAGGCGGCATAGAAGCCGGTCAGGGCATGAGCCTGGGCGGCGTTCATCCCCCGGGCGTCGATTAGCCCCCGGGCAAACTGGGGCAGAACCAGGGTGGCGGTCGAGGACGCCACCAGCGCCAGCATGGCCACGGCGATCCGGCCCCGATAGGGGCGCAGGAAAGGCAGCACGGCCCGCAGGGGCGCCAGGGAACGGCTCTTGGGCCGGCCGGCGGCCACCCGGGCGGTCTCGCTGGTAAAACTGGTGTCGCCCCGGGCCAAGTCGCGATCCGCGTTAAGAAATCCGGGTCGTATATAGGGGTTAGGGCCGGGCGCGCCAAAGGAACTATTGCCGCCTTGCACGCCCCCGCCCCCTCCCGTATAAGCCCCGCCTCCTGGGACCCGTCGGAAATGGGCGCCCGGCCAACGAGAAGGTACGCGCGCCATGAAGAAGGGCATTCACCCGGACTATCACTTCGTCGAAGTTCAGCTGAACGACGGCACCACCTACAAGACGCGCACCACCTATGGCACCGCGGGCCAGAAGGTCACCCTGGACATCGATCCCACCACGCACCCGGCCTGGACCGGCGGTCAGCAGCAGCTGATGGACCGTGGCGGCCGCCTGACGCGCTTCAACAAGAAGTTCGCGGGCTTTGTGAAGTCGTAAGGCTTTCGCGCCGATATACGAAAAACGCCGCCGGTCATTCCGGCGGCGTTTTTGTTTTCAGGGGTGGCTGCCGAAGGCTTGTGACAGCGCGTCGAGTTGCGCGCGGGCGCCGGCGGGTGCGGCCTGGCGATCGCCGAACAGGATGTCGTCGAAACGGGCAATGCGGCGATACAGGCTGTCGCTGCGCGACAGCAGGTCGTTCAGTTCCACGGGCAATTCGCCGGTGTCTTCCGCGCAGACACCAAGACAGATTTCGCGGCTGCCCAGGCGATAACGTTCGTCCATCGCGTCCGACCGTTCCATGTCGCCGTCGCGCACCGCGCGCTGCACCAGGAGCCAGCTTGCGGCCTGCATCAGGCGGGTGGTGACACGCATGGATTCACCGGCATAGAGCATCGCGGCCTTGCGCGGCAGCGAGCGCGCTTCCTCGCGACCCTTGCCGTCCAGATAGCGCGCGGTCTCCTCGACCAGGGACATGCCTTCGTCGAAGGTCTTGTCGAACATGGCGCCGTCGGTGAAGGTGTCGATATCGCCGGTCATAGGATCTTCCGTATATGGAAGCGAACGCTAGCAAGCCGGACGGGCAACGCAAGTGGCGCGTGTGGTAAACGCAATCAAATCGCGGGGACAGGCGCAGGAACGCCACATTGCTGCTGTGCGTATTAACGCTTTTACTTCTTGAAGAAGGTTTCCGCTGCCGACTTGGTGGCATGACGCGCTGCGATAGCGTCTCTGCAGCGCGCAATTTCCGCATCGAGCGCGGCGATGCGTTTTTCCAGTTCGTGCGCCGAGAAGGTGGAAATGTCTTCGCCCAGCACGATTTCGGGCGGCTTCTTGCGCGGCTCGTCCAGGTCCATCTGCAAAAGCCTCCTGTTTGCGGCTAGTCTGGCAAGCCATGAAAAGCATCGCAATTGAAAATCCCGGCAGGGACCATCGGCTGGTACTGACGGATGTGCCCAAACCCGTACCCGGTGCGGGCGAGGTGCTGATCAAGGTCGCCGCCGCAGGACTGAACAATGCCGACCTGCTGCAGGCGCGCGGCGCCTATCCGCCGCCGCCCGGTGCATCGCCCATCCTGGGCATGGAAGTGTCGGGCACGCTTGAAAGCGGCGAACGCGTCTGCGCGCTGCTGCCCGGCGGCGGCTATGCCGAATATGCGGTGGCGCATGCGGGCAGCGTGCTGCCGGTGCCCGGTACCGTGAACCTGATCGACGCGGCGGGATTGCCGGAAGCCTGCTTCACCGCCTGGACCAATATCGTCGATACCGGCCGGCTGGCCGCGGACGAGACCTTGCTGGTGCACGGTGGAACCAGCGGCATCGGCAGCATCGCCGTACAGATCTTCGCAGCGCTGGGACACAGGGTATTCGCTACCGCCGGCAGCGGTGCCAAGTGCGAAGCTGTGCGGGGTTTCGGCGCGGCGCGCGCCATCAATTACAGAAACGAGGACTTCGTCGCCGTGGTCAAGGACGCGACCGGCGGCAAGGGCGTGGACGTGATCCTGGACATGGTCGGTGGCGACTATGTCCAGCGCAACATCTCGGCCGCCGCCCCGTGGGGCCGCATCATCAACATCGCCTATCAGAGCGGATCCAAGGCCGAAGTGGACTTCGCGCCTGTCCTGACAAAACGGCTGACCCTGGCGGCGACGACCTTGCGCGGCCGTACGCCGGCACAGAAACAAGCGATCCGCGATGCCCTGGCCGCGCGGGTCTGGCCGCTGCTGGAACAGGGGCGCGTTCGCCCGGTCACCGACCAGGTTTTCCCGCTGGAACAGGCCGGTCAAGCCCATGAAACCATGCGCAAAACCGGGCATATCGGCAAAATCTTGCTCGCTATGGACTGAAATTCTTTGCCTTCCCCGCCCCCGGGCGATAGAAAGCCCCCGTTCCTCGAAAGGATTAGCCTGACGAGGGGCGGGAACCGGTGAAAGGGCTCCCGCTCAACGGGAGAAAACCACCATGGCCGCTGTCGACAACAAACCCCTGATGCCCAAAGCCACCGCCGTCTGGCTGGTGGACAACACCGCGTTGAGCTTCGAGCAGATCGCCGACTTCTGCGGCCTGCATCCGCTGGAAGTGAAAGGCATCGCCGACGAAGACGTCGCCAAGGGCATCAAGGGCCAGGACCCCGTCGCCACCGGCCAGCTGACGCGCGAGCAGATCGCGGAGGCCGAGAAGGATCCCAAGAAGCGCCTGAAGATGGCCGCGCCCAAGCACAAGATGCCGTCGGTGCGCCAGAAGCGCGCCCCGCGCTACACTCCGGTGTCGAAGCGCCAGGACAAGCCCGATGCGGTCTATTGGCTGATCAAGAACCATCCGGAATTCACCGACAGCGAGATCATCAAGCTGATCGGCACCACCAAGGCGACCATCGCCAAGATCCGCGAGCGGTCGCACTGGAACGCCGCGAACATCAAGGCGGTCGACCCGGTTACGCTCGGCCTGACCTCGCAGTTGGAACTGGACCTGGCGGTGAGCCGCGCCGCCGGTCGCGTGGAACGCGCCGAGAAGCGCGCCGCGCGTGCGCTGCGCCGCGGCGAACGCCTGAAGTCGATCGCCGAAACCACCGGCGACCCGCTGGCGATGCCGCCGGTCGTGCCGCAGCCCGGCGAAGGCCAGCCCGCGTCCGACGACTACAATCTGTCGAGCGAACTCGAACAGGACTAAGGAGCGGTTCGCGCGAAGCGCGAACGAAACGGTCCAGTGGACCGTTTCGAGCGACGTGTGCGCCGAGCTTGAGCGAGCGGCCGGGAGGCTCGGCGCTCAGAGATACTTGAGCGCCACAAAGCCTGCGATCAACACGACCAGAAATAGCACCAGAGCTGCTTCGAGATATTTCTCGAGCAGCTCTTTTGCCTTGTCGCCCATCAGATAGACCAATGTCGCCTCGATCACGATATAGCGGATCGAGCGCGTCACCGCCGAATAGAGCATGAACAGCGGGAAGGCGACGCCGGCCAGGCCCGAGGCGATGGTCACCAGCTTGTAGGGAATGGGTGTGGCGCCCTGCACCATGATCAGGTGGGCGTTGTTGGAATATTTGATGCGCAGGTTTTCCACCTGCTCCATCGGCAGGTGCGAGGCATGCACCAGCCACACACCCGCGGTTTCCCAGAACAGCGCGCCGATGGCATAGCCCAGGGCTCCGCCCATCACCGACCAGAAAGCCACCCAGGCACCCAGTTTGAACGCGCGCTTGCGGTCCGCGATCATCATGGGCAGCACCATGATGTCGGCGGGAATGGGGAAGAAGCTGGCTTCGGCGAACGCGAACGCGGCCACCGCCGCCCAGGCATGACGCCCCTGGGCATTGGCCAGCATCCAGGCATAGACGGCGCGCAGGCCGCGGGGCTTCTTTTCCGGCTGGTCGATGATGCTCATGGGCGGGCTTCTAACATTGCGGTGGCGTTCATCCAACCTTGCCGCAAATTGCGGCTTTCTTTAGCGTGCCCGGCCTGCCGCGCCATCCGCACAACTGTCACAAATGGCCATGACCAGCCGCTACGCCTTCGCCTTCATCTTCTTCACCATGCTGCTGGACACGGTCGGGCTGGGCATCATCATCCCTGTGTCGCCGGGGCTGATCGCGCAGTTGACCCACGAACCCATCAGCGGCGCGGCGCGTTGGGGCGGCTGGCTGTTCTTTGCCTATGCGCTGATGCAGTTCGTCTGCGCGCCGCTTCTGGGCAACCTTTCCGACCGCTTCGGGCGCCGCCCGGTACTGATCCTGTCGCTGGCGATGCTGGGCCTGGATTACATCATCACCGGCCTGGCGCCGACCATCGCGTGGCTGTTCATTGGCCGCACCCTGTCTGGCATGGCGGGCGCGGCCTATCCTACCGTCAACGCTTATATCGCCGACATCTCGCCGCCGGAAAAACGCGCTGCCAATTTCGGCATGGTGGGCGCGGCGTTCGGGGTGGGCTTCATCCTGGGTCCGGCGCTGGGCGGATTTGTCGGCGAGCATTTCGGCCTGCGCGCACCGTTCTTCGTCGCGGGCGCCCTGTCGCTGGCCAATGCGTTGTTCGGCTTGGTGGTGCTGAAGGAATCCCTGCCTGCCGAACGCCGCCGCAAGTTCGAGTTCTGGCGTGCCAACCCGCTTGGTGCGTTGAAAGCGCTGGCGCGCTTCCCCCAACTGATCCTGCTGATCGCGGTGCTGGTGCTGGTGCAGTTCGCGCATGACTGCCTGCCCTCGACCTGGACCTATTACACCATGCTGAAATTCGGCTGGGGGCCGGGCGACGTGGCCTGGTCGCTGGTCGCGATCGGCGCATTAAGCGCAGTGTCATTCGCGGTTCTGCCAGGGCTTGTGGTGCCGCGCATCGGCGAAAGAGGCGCGGTCTATGTCGGTTTCGTGTTCTCGGCCCTGGCCTATGCCGGCTACGCTTTCGCCGCCAAAAGCTGGATCTTCTATGCCTGGATGATCCCCTTCACCCTGGGCGGCGTGGGCGGGCCGGCGCTGAACGCGTTGATGAGCCACCAGGTGCCCCCCGACGAGCAGGGCGAGCTGCAAGGCGCAACATCCAGCCTCACCAACCTGACGTCGGTGGCGGCCATGTGGGCCATGCCCACCCTGTTCGCATGGTTCACCGGGCCGTCGGCGCCGGTCTATTTTCCAGGGGCGTCATTTTTCGCGGCCGCGCTGTGCGAACTGGGCGGTTTCGCCCTGTTCGCACTGGCGATGCGGCGGCATCAGTGAGAGGCGCGCAGCCTCTCCAACTCGTCTTTTAGTCGAAGCTTCTGTTTCTTGAGCGCGGCGACGCGCAGCTCGTCCCAGTCGGGATTGGACATCTCGGTCTCGATGATGTCCTGAATTTTTCTGTGCTGGTTGGACAAATGATTGATGTGTCCGTCAAGCGCCATGCATGCACCTCCGTTTAGGACTTCGGTCTGGTCGCATGCGCTTGGGCGCATGCGCCTGGCCCAAAAATTCAACCACCAAACCGACGGGCTGTCAGCCCCCAAAAAGTGGCGGAACCGAAACTCTTTGCGCTTGACTAGGGAAGTGCTAACGGAAGGCATGGCACGCGGCGGGAACCCGAAAAGCGATACGGAACGGATGGTTATCGGCCTTTCCGGCGCGTCCGGCGTGGCCTATGGCATCCGCTTGCTGGAAGCCTGCCGCGAGCTGGGGCTGGAATCCCATCTGGTGATGACCAAGCCGGCCGAGATGACCATCGGCTATGAGACGATGCTATCGCCCAAGCAGGTCGCCGCCAAGGCAGACTACAATTATGCCGTCACCGATATCGCCGCGCCCATCGCCAGCGGCAGCTTCCGCACCAAGGGCATGATCGTGGCGCCGTGCAGCGTGCGCACCATGAGCGAGATCGCCACCGGTGTCACCACCAACTGCCTGACGCGCGCTGCCGACGTGATGCTGAAGGAACGCCGTCCGCTGGTGTTGATGGTGCGCGAGACGCCGCTGCATCTGGGCCATCTGCGCACCATGACCGCGCTGGCCGAGATGGGCGCGATCATCCTGCCGCCGGTGCCCGCTTTCTATTCCGAGCCCAAGACGTTGAACGACCTGATCGACCAGATGGTGGGACGGGCTTTGGACCTGTTCGGCTATGACTGGCCCGACATGAAGCGCTGGGGCGAAGACATGGCCAAGAGCCGCCGGAAGAAGAGTGCGAAATGACCGGCGTCACGCCCACCGATGAAGTCGCCGCGCGCGCCAAGCTGGCGCAGCTGACCCAGGAGCATCGCGACCTGGATACCGCGATCGAGGCGCTGCATGCATCGGGCAACATGGACCTGATGGCCCTGGCGCGGCTGAAGAAGCGCAAGCTTCAGCTGAAGGACGAGATCACCGAGATCAACAACGGGCTGCTGCCGGATATTATTGCTTAGCCCTGGGCATGGACGTTCCGCTCCCCGGCCGGACCTTTCCTGGGCCGATGTGCCATTCGATAATCTTTCCACCCAAGTCCGACACCAGGGCTTCATGGATCGCCCATTCGATGGGAGCGATCTGGGCAATACGCCTTTCTCGCGTCGACTTGAACCAGCCCGGATCGTCCAGATGCACCTGGACCGACCAGTAGTCATCGTCTGATCGACATTCAGGCGAAATGCCCACACCGATATCGACGCCATCTGTTTGAGACGGATCGGAGAAGACAGTGAACATCCAGATATCGGTAGATGATCCAAATACGTTTCCGCATTCAAAGCCGCGCTTTGCCAGCGCAGCCTGAAGCCGTTCGGCGAGAGACCTTAGATCTGCCTCCGAGAAAGAGTCGGTACGACGGCACGATGCAATCTTGACGGTGCAGAAGTCATCAACCGGCAAGTCACACTCCTGCGTTGTGAAACTAGGCGGGCGTCAGTTCGCCCAGTTTCTTGCGGATCGCGTCCAGCGCCACCTTCGGATTGCCGTTATCAGGGCCGCCGGCCTGGGCCATGTCGGGGCGGCCACCGCCGCCTTTGCCGCCCAAGGCTTCCGCCGCCGCCTTCACCAGATCGACTGCGCTGACTTTGGCCGTCAGATCGTCGGTGACACCGACCACGATCGACGCCTTGCCTTCGGCCGCGGCCACGAACGCGACCACGCCCGAACCGATCTGGCCCTTGGCGCCATCGGCCAGCGACTTGAGGTCCTTGGGCGAAACGCCTTCGACGACGCGCAGCACCGCCTTCACGCCCGCGATGGTTTCATTCTCGTCACCGCCCGACTTGGGACCGCCCGACAGCGCCAGCTGCTTCTTGGCTTCCGCCAGTTCGCGCTCCAGCTTGCGGCGTTCTTCCGCCAGCTGGGTGACGCGCGCCGACAATTCGCCGATGGGCGTCTTGATGGCGAAGGCGGTCTCGCGCGCGATCTCGGCCTGGCCGGCCAGGTAGCGGCGGGCATGTTCGGATGTCAGCGCCTCGATGCGGCGCACGCCGGCGGCAACGGCGGATTCCGCGACCAGGGCAAACAAACCGATATCGCCCAGGCGGTGCACATGGGTGCCGCCGCACAGTTCGACCGAATAATTCTTCTCCTCGTCCAGGTCGGTACCCATCGAGAGCACGCGCACTTCATCGCCATATTTTTCGCCGAACAGTGCTTCCGCGCCCGCCGCGATCGCCTGGTCGGTCGGCATCAGGCGGGTGGTGGTGTCGCTGTTCTGGCGGATGATGGCGTTGACCTGGGCTTCGATGGTCTGCAGCTCTTCCGCCGACACCGGCTTGGGATGCGAGAAGTCGAAGCGCAGGCGTTCGGCCGTCACCAGCGAACCCTTCTGGCTGACATGCGAACCCAGTACGCGCTTCAGCGCGGCGTGCAGCAGATGGGTGGCGCTGTGGTTGGCGCGGGTGGCGCGGCGGCGTTCGGCATCGACCTTCAGGTCCACCGCATCGCCCGGCGCAAAGCTGCCTTCGGTGACGCGCACCGAATGGATGTGCAGCGCGCCCAGCGCCTTTTGCGTGTCGGTGACCTGGCCCTTGGCCTTGGCGCCGGTGATGGTGCCCTGGTCGCCGGCCTGGCCGCCGGATTCGCCATAGAAGGGCGTCTGGTTGGTGATCAGCTCCACCGCGTCGCCGGCATTGGCCTGCATCACGCGGCCGCCATCCTTGAAGATGGCCAGCACCTGGCCTTCGGCTTCCTCGGTGTCATAGCCCAGGAATTCGGTGCGGCCGACTTCGTCCAGCACCGCGAACCATTGCGCTTCGCTGGCGGCTTCGCCCGAACCCGCCCATGACGCGCGCGCGTCGGCCTTCTGCTTCTGCATCGCGGCGGTGAAGCCGTCGATATCGACATTGATGTTGCGGGCACGCAGGGATTCCTGCGTCAGGTCCAGCGGGAAGCCGTAAGTGTCGTAGAGCTTGAACGCCACGTCGCCGGTCAGGCGGTCGCCCGACTTCATGCCGCCGGTCGCTTCGTCCAGCAGCTTCAGGCCGCGCGCCAGGGTTTCGCGGAAACGGATTTCTTCCAGCTTCAAGGTCTCGGCAATCAGCGCCTCGCTGCGCTTGAGCTCGCCGTAAGCCGAGCCCATCTCGGCGACCAGCGCCGGCACCAGGCGGTGCATCAGCGGCTCCTTGGTGCCCAGCAGGTGCGCATGGCGCATGCCGCGGCGCATGATGCGGCGCAGGACATAGCCACGGCCTTCGTTCGACGGCAGCACGCCGTCGGCGATCAGGAACGAGGTGGCGCGCAGGTGGTCGGAAATGATGCGATGGCTGAACACCGCGTCGCCTTGCGCCTTCACGCCGCTCGCCGATTCCGATGCCGCGATCAGATGCCTGAACAGGTCGACGTCATAATTGTTGGTGACGCCCTGCAGGATGGCGGCGATGCGCTCCAGCCCCATGCCGGTGTCGATGGAGGGTTTGGGCAGGTCGAGACGGGTGTTCTCGTCCACCTGCTCGAACTGCATGAAGACCAGGTTCCAGAATTCCAGGAAGCGGTCGCCGTCCTCTTCCGGGCTGCCGGGCGGGCCGCCCCAGACACTGTCGCCCTGGTCGTAGAAGATTTCGGAGCAATAACCGCAAGGGCCGGTCGGCCCCATCGCCCAGAGATTGCTCTCATGGCCGATGATCTTGTCGTCGGAGAAGCCGGCGATCTTCTTCCACAGCTGACGGGCCTGGTCGTCGGTGTTGTAGACCGTGACCAGCAGCTTGTCCTTGGGCAGGCCGATGGTCTTGGAGACGAAGTCCCAGGCGTTGACGATCGCCTCTTCCTTGAAATAGTCGCCGAAGGAGAAGTTGCCCAGCATCTCGAAGAAGGTGTGATGGCGGGCGGTATAGCCCACGTTGTCCAGGTCGTTGTGCTTGCCGCCGGCGCGCACGCATTTCTGAACGGTGGTGGCGCGGGTGTAGGGGCGCTTTTCGGCGCCGGTGAACAGGTTCTTGAACTGGACCATGCCCGCATTGGTGAACAGCAGGGTCGGGTCGTTGCGCGGCACCAGCGGCGAGGACGGCACCACCTGGTGGCCACGCGCGGCGAAGAAATCCAGGAATCCGGAACGGACGTCAGCAAGGCTTTTCATGGGCCGGTTGTAGCGGCTGAAAAAAGGCGTGTCACGCGGCGGGTTTTTGGGGGCTGGCATGCTTGTCCCCATCCGCCTGTCCCCCGTCCGCAGAACCGGTTTTGAGGCCATGGAGGCACTTGCAGGCACCGGGTCTTGCCCCCCTCCCCCTTTATCCGCACGGCGCTATCCGCGGGCGGCGTGAAAAACAAAGGGCGCTCCCCATTCACAAGGAGCGCCCTTTGCCGAGGAGTTGCGTCGCGGCTGCGAAATCCGTGACCCAACCTTACCGTTCGCCTTGCGGCCTATTCTTCGTCTTCGTCATCCTTTTCGGAGGCTTCCAGCACCAGGTTCTGGCCGATCTGGCCCGACGCGGCGCGGATCGCCTGTTCGATGCGATCGGCGATATCCTTGTTTTCCGTCAGGAAGGTCTTGGCGGCCTCGCGGCCCTGGCCGATGCGCGAGCCGTCATACGAGTACCAGGAGCCCGACTTCTCGACGATGTTGGCCTTGACGCCCAGATCGACCAGCTCGCCCACCTTGGACACGCCCTGGCCGTACATGATGTCGAACTCCACCTGCTTGAAGGGCGGGGCGACCTTGTTCTTGACCACCTTCACGCGGGTCTGGTTGCCGACCACTTCGTCGCGATCCTTGATCGCGCCGATGCGGCGGATGTCCAGGCGCACCGAGGAGTAGAATTTCAGCGCATTGCCGCCGGTGGTGGTTTCCGGGTTGCCGAACATGATGCCGATCTTCATGCGGATCTGGTTGATGAACAGCACGATGGTGTTGGACTTGGAGATCGAGCCGGTCAGCTTGCGCAGCGCCTGGCTCATCAGGCGGGCCTGAAGGCCCGGCAGCTGGTCGCCCATCTCGCCTTCCAGTTCGGCCTTGGGGGTCAGGGCGGCCACCGAGTCGATCACCACGATGTCCACGCCGCCCGAACGCACCAGGGTGTCGCAGATTTCCAGCGCCTGCTCGCCGGTGTCGGGCTGGGAGATCAGCATCTCGTTGATGTCCACGCCCAGCTTCTGGGCATAGACGGGATCCATGGCATGTTCGGCGTCGACGTAAGCGGCCACGCCGCCCTTCTTCTGGATCTCGGCCACCACATGCAGGGCCAGGGTCGTCTTGCCCGAGGATTCCGGACCATAGATTTCGACGATGCGGCCGCGCGGCAGGCCGCCAATGCCCAAGGCGATGTCCAGGCCCAGGCTGCCGGTGGAGACGGAATCGGCCGCCACGCCCAGGTCGCGGGCGCCCAGCTTCATCACCGAGCCCTTGCCGAAGGCGCGGTCGATCTGGCTCAGCGCGGCTTCCAGCGCGCGCTTGCGATCGCCATTCTGTTCCTTGCCAACCACCTTCAAAGCCACCTGAGACATGCCGAAACTCCCTCGGTTATTCCACAGCGACCGCTGATCCCCAAGCGAATCCGGCGACGGGTGGACAGGGCGAAGGTACACGCTTTGTTCTTGTTCGCAAGCCACGAGATAACGTGTTGAAAAGACGAAGAAACCCTAGAGTTCGTTCTCGTCTTGTCCAATCAAGTACTTAGTCTGTTCTCATGGACGGAGAACGAAAATCGCGCCATATGGCAACTAATTATTGTTTGACAATAATATTATTCTGCCGTACAGCGTTTTCTCGAGAATAGACCGAAAGCGCTGCCATGACCGATATTTCTTTTGCCGCCGAGCCTGCGATTCTCTCCCCGGCCTTCCAGAAGGCACGCCGTCTGAGCCGGATCCTGGCCCGCACCTTCGCGGTCTTCTTCTGGCTGGTCCTGGTCTATCTGGCGGTGGCGTCGCTGCTGATGGCCATCGCGCCGGCCGGGGTCAGCCTGGACTGGCAGGATGCGATGCTGCCCATCGCCGGCCACACCGCTGGCGAGCATCTGCTGGGTGCCTTCTCGCTGATGGTGGGGGTGCTGCCCGGCCTGTTCCTGCTGCGCCATGCGCAACGCCTGTTCGCCTGCTTCGCGCGCGGCGAAGTGTTTGCCGCCGAGCCGGTCGCCCATATCCGCGCCGCCGGCTTCTGGCTGGTCGTGTCGGCCATCGCCGCGATGATCGCCAAGATCGGCCTGAACAGCGCCAGCGGCACGCACACCAATATCGAACTGGACGTGCAGGGCCTGGTGTTCGGCGCCGCCACCTTCGTCGCCGCCCATGTCATGGCGGAAGCGCGGCGCATCGCCGACGAGAATGCGAGCATCCTCTGATGATCGTGGTGAACCTGGATGTGATGCTGGCGCGGCGCAAAATGCGCTCCAAAGAGCTTGCCGAACGCATCGGCATGACCGAGGCCAACATGTCCCTGCTCAAGTCGGGCAAGGTGAAAGGCGTGCGCTTCGAGACCCTGGAGAAAATCTGCGCCGAACTGGAGTGCCAGCCCGGTGACCTGCTGGAATTCCGCGCGGGCTAGACCGTTACGTCGAGCTGCGCGCCGGGGCCGGTCCTGGTCTGCGTGTCGGTCTGCGTCGTGGCCGCCTCCAGCCCCTTGAGCGCGCCGTCGAAGGTCACGCTGGGCTTGTTGGCCAGGCTGGGATCGTTGGCCGCATTCACGCCATAGGGCCCCGCCTTGGGATGGGCCGGGTCGATATGCTTCTTGGCATAGTCCACGTCCGTGCAGTTGCGGCAGGTATAGCCGTTGACCTGGACGGGGTTGGGATAGTTGGCGCTGACGTTCATGGGCGCTCCACAGACCCCCATACCCTGGCATGGGGAGGTTTAAGTCCCCGTTAAGGGCGGCTAAGCTGCGGAAAACAGCCCGGGAAAGCCATGAAAACCATCGCGATCGCACTGACGGCCCTGCTTTCGACGGTCTCGCTGACCTCGGCTGCCCCCTGGATGACGCTGACCTCGACCTCGCTCACCGACGGCAAGATCATCCCCTTCCGCTATGGCAGCGACGATGCCAAGCGCGCCTGCAGCCCCCGCGACCCCACCATCTGCCCCTGCCCCGGCAAGAATGTCTCGCCGCAGCTGAGCTGGCATGATGCGCCGGCCGGCACCAGGAGCTTCGCCATCCTGATGTATGACATTGACGGCCAGTATGGCGCCGGCGTGTCGCACTGGGTGGCCTACAACATCGCCCCCACCACCACCGGCCTGGCGGAAGGCGATGGCACCGCCGGCAAGGGCTATACCGGCGGCAGCAACACCCGCGGCATGTCCACCTACATGGGCCCCTGCCCGCCCAAGGGCGATGGCCCGCATCATTACATGATCACGGTGATGGCGACCGACCTGGATCCCAACCTGCCCGCCGGCCTGACGCGGGAACAGTTCCTGACGCAGGCCAAGGGGCATCTGCTGACCAGCGCCACCATCGGCGGGCTGTTCGCGCGCGCCTATCACTGAGACTTTCAGCCAGGAGATTTCCCATGAAGACGATTGCGCTTGCCGCCGCGCTGCTGGCTGTCGCCGCCGCGCCCGCGTTCGCCAAGGCTCACAAGCCCGTCCATCACAAGGCCGCGCCCGCCAAGGTGACACACGCCAAGGCCGCACCTGCCAAGCCCAAGACGGTTGCGCACATCACCCGCGCCGACTGGGGCGACGTCGGCGGCCAGAAGGTCGATATCTACACGCTGACAAACGCCCACGGCATGAGCGCGCGCGTCACCAACTATGGCGCCTTCCTGGTCGACCTGATCGTGCCGGACCGGAACGGCAAGAAGGCCAATGTGGTTCTGGGCTATGACAATGTCGAAGCCTACAGCCATGGCACCACCTATGGCGCGGTGATCGGGCGCTTCGCCAACCGCATCGGCGGCGCGCAGTTCACGCTGGACGGCAAGACCTATCACCTCAAGGCCAATGCCGGCCCCAACAACATCCATGGCGGCCCGGTCGGCTTCAGCTATCACGTCTACAACGCCACCATGATGGATGGCCCCAATCCGTCGCTGATCCTCAACATGACCTCGCCCGACGGCGACCAGGGCTTTCCGGGCAACCTGAACTTCACCGTGATCTACACCCTGAAGGCCGACAACACGCTGCGCATCGACTACCGCGCCACCACCGACAAGCCCACGGTGCTGAACCCCACCAACCACAGCTATTTCAACCTAAAGGGCGCGGGCAATGGCGATGTGCTGAACCATCGCCTGCAGGTCTTCTCCGATGCGGTGACGCCGACGGACACAAATCACATGGCGACCGGCCAGGTGATGAAGGTGAACGGCACGGGCTTTGACTTCACCAAGCCCAAGCGGCTGGGCAAGGACATCAACGGACCCGATCCCGCGATCGTGGCGACGCCCGGCTATGACATCAACTTCATCGTCAAGGGTCCGCGCGGCAAGCTGCGCCCCGCCGCCCGGATGACCGAGCCGGAATCGGGCCGGGTGATGGAGGTATGGACCACCCAGCCCGGCGTGCAGCTCTATCTGCCCAACAACGAAAAGCCGCTGCCGGGGCGCAATGGCGAGATGTATGTGAAGCGCGGCGCCTTCTGCCTGGAGACGCAGCACTTCGCCAATGCGCCCAACATCCCTGACTTCCCGACCACCGAATTGAAGCCGGGCAAGATCTTCTACGAGTCGACGGAATTCCGCTTTTCGACCACGAAGTAAGACTGTCATGGCCCGGCTTGCCTGGGCCATCCAGGGCAACCAGCACAGCGCTTGCGGCTCTGGATGGCTCACATAAAGTGGGCCATGACATTTGCGGGTTGGCGATGACCGAGCTTCTCTTCTCCTACGGCACCTTGCAGCAGGACGGCGTGCAGGTCGCGCAGTTCGGCCGCAGGCTGTCGGGCCGTGCCGATGCGCTGCTGGGCTGGAAACAGGAAATGGTGGAGATCACCGACGCGGATGTGCTGGCCAAGAGCGGCAAGCGCTTTCATCCCATCGTGATGCCGGGCGCGGCGGACGACCAGGTGCCCGGCATGGTGTTCGAGATCACGGCCGCGGAGCTTGCCGCGGCCGATGCCTATGAGGTCGCCGATTACAAGCGCGTAACCGCCCGGCTCGCGTCGGGCGCCACGGCCTGGGTGTATGTGAAAGCCTAGGGCGAGGTCGTGGTGACGACGCTGATCGGCTGGCCCTGGCCCGCCGCGCTGGCGCGGCCGCCCGAAGTCGCGATCGCGACGCCGGCGACGACCGCGACGATACCGCCCAACACGAACAATTCCGGACCGGCCGCGAGCTGCGCCTTGGCGACGCCGGCCGGCTTGCCGGCGGGCAGCAGCGGATCGGCCGAGACGGCGGATGCCGCGATCGTGACGGCAGCGACCGTGATGGTGAGAATCTTGCGCATAATGCCCCCTGAACTGAGTTTTTTATAAAGTCCTGATGAACTTTCGGTCAGGTAGCCGGGCGGGACAAGCGGAAAACCGGCAGGGCTGCGCGGTTTCACACGTAAGAAAATCTAGTGTTATCCGGCCGCGCCAATGCAAAAGGCGCCGCGTCTCCGCGGCGCCTTTCGTATCCAACCGGCGGAAAGCCTTGCTTCCCGGCCGTTACTTCTTGGCCCAGGGGCCGACGTCCGGCTTGCCCTGCGTATCGGCCAGGCTGCCCAGCTCGTCCTTCACGCCCCTGGCGATGGCGCCGGTTTCGCTGCCGGCCTGGAAGCAGGTGAAATCCGGACGGTCGCGCCACGCCAGCGGACCGCACAGCCGCACGCCCGCCTTCAGGGCGGCGTCATGGACGATGTTGATCTCGCGCTCATAGTCCGGGTCGTTCTGCTTGTAGCCGGAGTGATTGCCCAGGTCGCCGCTCGCCGCGAACACCGCGGTGACTCCGGGGATCTTGGCGATGCGGTCGGCATCCTTGAGGCCCGCCAGGGTCTCGATCATCAGGATCAGGACCAGGTTGTCGTTGATGGTGGCACGGTAGCCGCCCGGCACATTGCTGTAGAGGGCAAAGGCCTGGCCGCCACCGTTGGAGCGGCGTCCCAGCGGCGGGAAATAGGCCCAGTCACGCGCCTTGATGGCTTCCTCGTAGGAGCGCACCGTTGGCACCACCAGCACCAGTGCGCCGGCATCCAGCGCATGCTGTTCTTCACGCTCGTCGGTATAGGCGACGCGCACGCCCGGCACCGCCTTGGCATAGGGGCAGGTCGCCCACATCTTCTGGGTGGCATCCCAGTCGCGGCCATTGTGCTGGTGCTCGGTCCAGATGAAGTCGTAACCGGCATTGGCCATGGCGCAATAGATGGCGGGATCGGATGACGCGAACAGCGTGCCGCCGGTGACCTTCTCGCCCTTCATCATCTTCAGCTTGACCGGATTCCAGATCTTGGCGCCGGGAGGCGCGTCCCAGGCCTTGCCGAACTTCCAGGTCTTGTCGTCGAACTTGCCCTGGTTGATCGCGCCGGCCGGCGCCTTGTCGATGGCGTGGCTGTCGACGCCGGCGGGCGCCGCCAGCGGATACTTCTTCATCGCGGTGGCGACTTCGTCTTCATTGGCCTGGCTGAAGGCGGCAACCGTGCCAAGACCGACAGCCGCGATCAGCGCGGCCGAAAACAGCATGCGTTTCATGAAAAGCGTTCCCCTCCAGGTGGCGCGAAAAACCGGCGTTCTTGCGACCGGCCGCGGGATATGACAGCTAATCAGGGAAGCGGTCAAACGTGACAAAACCGCACTTCGCGCCTGCGAAAAGAGGGACGCCATGAAGATATTCTGCTTCGCCGTGTTGGCACTGGCCATCGCCGCACCGGCCCAGGCCGGCATCGCCGTCACCGCCTGGGGCGGGATCGGCAAGGAGGGCGTGGACCTCTATACCCTGACCAACAGGAACGGCATGGAGGTGAAGATCACCAACTATGGCGCGACCGTCACCTCCATCAAGGTGCCCGACCGCAGCGGCCAGATCGCCAATGTCGCGCAGGGCTATGAGAGCCTGGCCGAATACACCAGCCCGAACTATGGCGGCCGCTATGGCGCGGTGATCGGGCGCTTCGCCAATCGCATCAAGGCCAACCGCTTCAAGATCAACGGCGCGGAATATCCCGTCGGCCGCAATCTCGACGGCCATGCAGCCGGCGGCGACAAGCCTTATGACGAGCGGGTGTGGAAGGCCAATCCGTTCGACGGCGACGAGCCGCGCCTGATCCTGGATCTGATCGACCGCAACGGCACCATGGGCTATCCCGGCACATTGCGCGTGCGCGTCACCTATATGCTGACCGCCGGCAATGTGTTGCGCATCGGCTATCACGCCGTCACCGACAAGCCGACCGTGGTCAGCCTGACCAACCATTCCTATTTCAACCTGGCGGGCGATGCGTCCGGCAGCGTGCTGGACCAGCTGTTGACGGTGAATGCGGACTTCATCACCGCGGGCGACGAGACCAACACGCCGACCGGCGAGATGCGCGCCGTGGCAGGCACCGCGTTTGATTTCCGCAATCCCACGCCGATCGGCAAGAACATCGCCGCGCCCGATCCCGCGATCCAGAAGGCCAGGGGCTTCGACCAGAATTACGCCATCAACGGCAAGCCGGGCACCTTGCGCTTCGCCGCCCGGCTGGAGGATCCGAAGTCCGGTCGCGTGCTGGAGGAATGGACGACGCAACCCGGCGTGCAGGTCTACAGCGCCAACTATTCCCCGCCGCCGGTGGGCATCGTGAAGGGCTATACAACGCACAGCGCGGTGGCACTGGAGGCGCAGGGCTTTCCCAACGCGCCCAACATTCCAAGCTTTCCGTCGGTCCGGCTCGATCCGAACCAGAGCTATGACGAAGTGACGGAGTATCGCTTCAGCGCGCGTTGAGGCGCAGGACCATCAGTGCGTGTAGAGGCCGATGCACTGCTGGTAGCTGTGCGTCGCGACTTTCACCTGGGTCGGCTGATCGAAGCCATGATCGGTGGCATCCTGTGTCGCCACCGCACGGCAGAACTGGTCATTGGCGGCAACCTGGGGCGCCGCTGCCGGCGCGGGCGCCTGGGCTGCAACTTCCGCCTGCGGCTCGGCGGCGGTGTCAGACTCGCCGAAACTCAGCAGGCCCGACGAACATCCGCAAAGGCTGAGCGCAAGAACAACAAAGGCAAGGCGACGCATATCGGAACCCGAAATCGAAACGAACAATGATGACGCGCAATAGGTTTCGAATAGGGCCGAATTATGGAAGCGCTTTGCAAATGAACTTTCTGAAAAATGTCAGAGAGATTCAACGCGCGGTTACGCCGACAACACTTCCTTCACCTTGGCGGCGAGCTGCTTCAACCCGAACGGCTTGGGCAGGAAATGGATGTCCTCGCTGGACTGGTCGTTCTTGCGGAAGGCTTCTTCCGCATAGCCGGACATGAAGATGACCGGGAGTTCCGGATGCGTCGCCTTGATATTGCGCACCATGGTGGGGCCGTCCATGTTGGGCATCACCACATCGGTAATAACAAGATCAATCGTGGCACCAGCGTCGCGCACGATCTCCAGCGCTTCCTCGCCGCCGCCGGCTTCCAGCACCTGATAGCCGCGCATGCGCAGCGCGCGCGCCGCAAAGCTGCGCACCGCCTCTTCGTCTTCCACCAGGAGGATCGTGTCCTGGCCGGTGACGTCGCGCGCTGCCTGCGGCGCCTGTTCCACGACGGCCGCGTGGGCGCTCGCCTCCGCCATGTGGCGCGGCAGATAGATGTTGAAGGCAGTGCCCTTGCCCACTTCGGAGTCGACGGTGATGTAGCCGCCGGTCTGCTTGACGATGCCGTAGACGGTGGCGAGACCCAGGCCCGTGCCCTGGCCCACCGGCTTGGTGGTGAAGAAGGGATCGAAGATCTTGCTCTGGATCTCCTGGCTCATGCCGGTGCCGGTGTCGGCCACCTCGATGCGCACATAGTCGCCGGGCGGCATCATCGCGGTGCCCAGCGCGGTCGAGGTCTTCACCGTTTCGTTGACCGTCTTGATGGTCACGGTGCCGCCGCCGGGCATGGCGTCGCGCGCATTGACCACCAGATTGATGATGGCGTTGCCCAGCTGCGCCTCGTCGGCATGCACCGGCCAGAGATCGGGCTCGCGCTCGACCGTCAGCTGGATGCCTTCGCCCACCAGGCGGCGCAGCATCTGCGCCAGTTCGCCCACCACTTCGCCCAGCGCCAACGTCTTGGGCTGCATGGTCTGCTTGCGGCTGAAGGCCAGCAGCTGGCTCACCAAGGCGGCGGCGCGCAGCGCGTTCTGGTGAACCTCGTTGATTTCCTTGAACGAGGGATCGCCCGCCTGATGGCGCATCAGCAGGAATTCGCAATTGCCGATGATGACCGTCAGCAGGTTGTTGAAGTCGTGCGCCACGCCGCCGGCCAGCTGGCCGACCGCCTGCATCTTCTGCGACTGGGCGAACTTGGTCTCCAGCGCCTTCTGCTCGCTGACGTCCACCAGGTAAAGAATGGCCTTGCCGCCCATGGACGACGCGAAAAGCTCGGCCATGCGCTCTTCGCCATTGGCGGCCTTCCTGCCGCGCACTTCGATGGCCTTGAGGCCGGTCTCGCCGGCGGCGGCCTTGGCGATCAACTGGCTGACCTGGATGCGCTCGGCGGCATCGACCACGTCGGCGAAGTTGCGGCCCACAAGATCGGCGCCGAAGAACTTGGCCAGTGCGGCATTGGCATCGCTGACGGTGCCGTCGGCATCGGCAAAGGCCACGCCCATCGGCGCGTCGCGGAACAGGTCGCCCGCGTTGGCGGCCGGGGCCGCAACGGGCGCAGGCGCGGCAACAGGCTCGGGCGCCGTGACGACCGGCGCGGGCGCGACCGCGGCCGCGCGGTTCAGATTGGGTTGCGGCGAGGTCGAAGCGGCCAGGCGCGGGGTGAACCACCAGGCGGCCTGCTTGTCGGGCAGCGGGCGGACCGCGGCGACGATCTCAAGGCCCGGCATGACGATAAAGCTTTCCTCGCGCGCACGGCCTTCATTGGCATCGCGCGACAGGCGATAGAGAACAGCGGCCGAAGGCTCGCCCGCCAGCGCCAGTTCGGGCGGCGGCGGGGTTTCGTTCTCGCCCACGCCGGCCATGCGGCGATAGACGGGATTGCAGTCCAGCACCGCGCCGCCTTCGCCGGTGATCGCCCAGGCGATGTTGGCCTTGCCGGCCGCTTCGGCGATGCGCAGCGCGTCGGAGGTGGCGCGGCCCGAGCGCGGCCACACCGCAAAGAGAAAGAAGATGGCCACCACCGCGATGCCGACCAGCAGGGCATAGCCCGCCAGGCCGGCGACCTGCGGTGCGGCGATGGTCAGCCCGGCCGCCACCAGGGCGAGCAGGACAAAACCCAGAGAGGCCCAGCGCCAGGCGCCGGTGGGCACGCCCAGAGGGGCGGCGGAGAGGGATCGTGAAGCATCCATTAACGCCAGAATACCGGATTTGGTTAACCAATCCTTTCCGGCACCCAATATGTTGATATTACTGGATTATTTTTAGGCCCGCCGAACGCTGTTCGCGTTCCTGGGGACAGAAAGTTAATGCCTCGAATCAGGGAATTAACTGGCCAGCCGGGGCAGCTTGCCCTGCAGACGCATCACATAGCCGATGACCTGGGCCACCGCCTTGAAGTGTTCGGGCGGCACGGGCTCGTCGATTTCGACAGCGGCATGCAGCGCGCGCGCCAAAGGCGGGTTCTCGATCACCGCCACGCCGCTTTCCTCGGCCAGCGCGCGAATGCGCAGCGCCAGCGCGTCCAGGCCCTTGGCGACGCAGATGGGCGCCGCCATCTGGCCGCTCTCATACTTCAGCGCCACCGCATAGTGGGTCGGGTTCATGATCACGACCGTCGCGGTCGGCACCGCCGCCATCATGCGCTTGCGCGACTTCTCGTGCCGCAGCTGGCGGATCTTGGCCTTGATGTGCGGGTCACCTTCGTTCTGGCGGTATTCTTCCTTGATCTCCTGCTTGGACATGCGATTGCGCGACATGAAGCGCATGCGCTGGAAGAAATAATCGAGCCCCGCAATCGCGGCGAGCGCGATCAACGCGGTCATCAGCACCTTGAACAGCAGATGGCCCATGTCGCCCACCACCGCGGCGGTGGACTGGGAGAGAATGGCCTCCATGTGCGTGCGCTCGGGCCAGAGCTGGGTCCAGATCGCGATGCCGACCACCGCGATCTTGGCCAGGCCCTTGAGCAGGTTGATCCAGCCTTCGATGCCGAACAGCCGCTTGAAGCCCGACATGGGCGAGACCTTGGAGAAATCGGGCGCCAGCCGGTCGAGGCTGAAGGTTGGAAGCCCCTGGATCAGGTGGCCGGCGACCGCCGCCAGCACCATCACGCCGAAGATCGGCCCCATGGTCGTGGCGACCTGCAGCAGCAAGGTGCGGGTGATCAGGGAAAGCCCCGCGCCATCGACCGCCATCGCGTCGGGCTGTTCCAGAAAAACCTGCAACGCATTGCCCAGGCCCATCATGGTGTATTTGCCGAACATGGCGATGGCCAGGGTGCCGCCGCCCAGCAGCACGAAAGCCGTGACCTCGGTCGACTTGACGCTGTCGCCGTTCTCGCGCGCCTGCTGCAGCCGCTTGGCTGTCGGCTCTTCGGTCTGTTGCGACTTGTCCTGGTCTTCCGCCATGGCCCTACAGGAACACTGCCATCTGCGTGGTGTAGAAGTTCAGGAACACCGTCATCAGCGAGCCGATCAGCGCCAGCATGATGAGGAAGCCGCACATGATGTTGAGCGGCACCGCCAGGAAGAAGATCTGCAGCTGCGGCATCAGGCGCGCCAGCACGCCCAGCCCCGCATAGACCGCGAAGCCGAACACCAGGAACGGCGCGGCGAGCTGGAAGCCCAGCGCGAAGGAACTGGATACCAGCGTGATCACCAGCTGCAGCATGTCACCAGCCGGCAGATGGCCGCCGGGCGGCAGCATCTTGTAGCTGCCGGCGATGGCGCCGATCGCGAGATGATGCAGGTTGGTCAGGAAAATAAGCGTGGTGCCCAGGAGCGACATGAAGTTGCCCAGGACCGCGCCCTGCGCGTTCTGGGTGGGATCGATGGTCTGGGCATAGGCAAGGCCGGTCTGGGTGGCGATCAGATAGCCCGCAACCTGGAGCGCGCTCATGATGATGCGCGCCATCGCGCCGACCAGCACGCCGCAGGTGACTTCCTGCGCAATCAAAATGAACAGCGCCATGGTGGACTGCGGCGCGGTGGCGGGATAGGCGCCCTGCACCTGCGGCGTCAGCGCGAACGCGATGGCCAGCGCCAGCACCAGGCGCACGCGGCTGGGCACGCCCATCTCGCCGATGGCGGGCAACAGCATCACCATCGCGCCCACGCGGGAAAAGACCAGCAGGTAGGTCAGGATGATGCCGGACAGCGCGGGCAGGTGGATGGTCACGTAAGCCCCTAATAGGCGGCGATGCGCCCGGCGATATCGGTCATCAGGCCGCTGAGCGCGGAGCCGGCGAACGGCAGCGCCACCAGCAGCACGACGAAGACCGCGACGATCTTGGGCACGAAAACCAGGGTCTGTTCCTGGATCTGGGTCATGGCCTGCAGCAGGCCGATGCCGATGCCGATCACCAGCGCGGTCAGCATGGACGGCGCGATGATTTCCAGAAGCACCAGGATGGAAGTGTGGGCGAAGTCGATGGCGGTCGCGGGATCCATAAGTCTCTCTATTACTCAGATCGGCATGTTCATGATGGACTGGTAGGCCTGCACGACCTTGTCGCGCACGGCCACCACCGTATCCAGGGTGATCTCGGCATTGTTCACCGACTGCACCACGTCCACGATATTGGCCTTGCCCTGCACCTGCTGGGTGGCGGCCTGTTCGCCCTGGCGGATGGTGCTGATCGAATCCTTCACCGCGCCCGACAGGAAATCGGAGAAGTTCGTGCCCGGCACATTGGCCGGGGTGATGCCCTGCGCGGCCGTCGAGGTGCCCATCTGGGCGGCGGCGCGATAGGCGGCTGCGGCGGCGGCGGGAATGGCCATGTCTCTCACTCCTTCTCAGGTCCGCCTCCCCTTCTGCGCGAAGCGCATCGGAAGGGGAGGTGGTTTCAGCGTGCGAGGCCCTTGGCCGAGCGAAAGCTGAAACCGGAGGGGTTACTTGTTCAAAAGATCGACGGTCTTGGCCAGCATCTGCTTGGTCGAATCCATCACCGTCAGGTCGGCTTCGTAGGAGCGCTGCGCTTCGCGCATGTCCATGATTTCCACCAGGCTGTCGACATTGGGCAGCTTCACATAGCCCTGCTTGTCGGCATTGGGGTTGCCGGGGTCGTACTGGCTCTTGAAGTCGCTGTTGTCGGGAATGGCCTTGCCGGAATTGACCAGCGAGGCCCCCAGTTCGCGATCGAACTCCGAATGGATGGTCGCGATCTTGCGGCGATAGGGATCGCCGCCCTTGGTGGGCGAGGTCGAATTGGCGTTGGCGATATTCTCCGCGATGATCTTCATGCGCTCGGTCTGGGCGCGCATGCCGCTCGCGGCGACGGACATTGATTTCGAGAAATCCATGGTCAGTCTCCTTTAATGGCCGATCGCTGTCTTCATCAGCGTCATGGCCTTGGCATAGAGGTTGGCGGCGGCCTGGAACTGGGCCTGGGTGTCAGACACCTTGATCATCTCCATTTCCAGCGACACGGAATTGCCGTTGGGGCTGGCTTCGACATCGGGCGTTGCCTGGTCTTCGAACTGGCTGGTGCGGGAGGGCGAGACGCTGAAGTGGCGCGAATTGGTCGTCAGCAGCGAGCTGCCCGAGGTGGAGCTTTTCAGCGCATCCTCGAAATTCAACGGCTTGATGTCGCGCGCCACGTAATTGGGCGTGTCGGCATTGGCGACGTTCTGCGAGAGCACGTCCTGGCGCTGGTGCAGCCAGGTCATGCGCTCCCGAAGCATGGCGAAGAGCGGCACATCGGGCAGGTTCATCGCGGTAACCTTTTGTTAGCCTTGTTCCAAGCGCCACAGTGCGCTTCCCATGCTTAAGCACGCATTAACAGGGAGAAGTTTTTGCCGGGCACGATCTGCCGGGCCTTAACCGGCGATTAAGGTTGATAGCCGTTAATCCCGGCCATGGAATTCATCGATGTCCTTCGCTACTTCGGCGCCCTGATCCTGGTGCTGGCCATGGTCGGCGGCGCCGGCCTCATCGCGCGGCGCTTCGGCGTGCCCGGCGTCACCAAGGCGGCGAGCGACAAGCGCCTGGCCGTGGTCGAGACACTCATGGTGGGTCCGCGCCAACGCCTCTTCATCGTGCGCCGCGACAATGTGGAACATCTGGTCCTGTCCACGCCCGACGGCGCGTCGGTGATCGAATCCGGCATCACGCCGAAGGAACCGGTGGCGTCGTGAAGACCTTGAAGCGCCTTCTGCCCGTCCTGCTGCTGTTTGCGCTCCTGATGCCGCACACCGCCCTTGCCGCCGCCCTGCCGCTGGCCAAGGCCGGCGTGTCGCAGGCCGCTGCTGCGGGTGCCGCGGCGCCCGCCAATGGCGGGCTGTCCATCGATCTGAACGGTTCGGGCCTTTTCACCGACCGCATGCTGCAGATCGTGGCGCTGATCACGGTGCTGTCGATCGCACCCTCGATCATCATCATGATGACCAGCTTCGTGCGCATCGTGGTGGTCTTGTCGCTGCTGCGCACGGCCCTTGGCCTGCAGCAGTCGCCGCCCAACAGCGTGATCGTGTCGCTGGCGATGTTCCTCACCTTGTTCGTGATGAGCCCCACCCTGACCGACGCCTATCACCAGGGCATCCAGCCCATGATGAACAACCAGGTCACCACCGAGCAGGGCTTCACCCAGGCGCTGGTGCCGATGAAGAAGTTCATGCTGGCGCATGTGCGCGGCGCGGACATGAAGCTGTTCTCCGACATGGCGCACGACAAGCCGACCACCGATCCCGTCCAGGTCAAGATCACCACGCTGGCACCCGCCTTCATGCTGAGCGAGCTCAAGCGCGCCTTCGAGATCGGCTTCCTGATCTTCATTCCCTTCCTGATCATCGACATGGCTGTGGCCTCGATCCTGATGAGCATGGGCATGATGATGCTGCCGCCGGTGATCATCTCCCTGCCCTTCAAGCTGATCTTCTTCGTGCTGGTGGATGGCTGGCGCCTGATCGCCGGATCGCTGGTGCAGAGCTACATGCACTCGCCGCCGCCGACTTGACGGGCTGACCGCCCCGCTGGACAGTTCCCCAAAATAAAAACGGGGAAATGCATGGGGCCTCTCAAAAGCGTTGCATCCGTCCTGGCGCTGCTGCCGCTTCTGGGGCTTGGCGCGACCAAGGCCGCGCCGACACCGGATGCCCAGCGCTGCGAGGCGCTGACGGGCAAAAAACTCGGCCCCTACACCCGGATCGAAAGTGCGGTCTGGAAACCGGACGGCGACACCGTCACCACCAGCGCCGCCACCGCCAAGGTCGGCGTACCCTTCTGCCGCATCGTTGGCGTAGCGACGCCGGTCGCGGATTCGCGCATCGGCTTTGAAGTCTGGCTGCCGCCGGCATCAAGCTGGAACGGCGATTTCCGGGGCGAAGGCAGCGGCGGCTCGGCCGGCAACATCTCGCCCGGCGCCATGGCCGATGCGCTGGCGGCAGGCTTCGCCACCATGTCCACCGACAACGGCCATGTCGATCCACCCGGCACCAACTATGGCCTGGCCTGGGCCTACAAGCACCCGCAGAAGATGATCGACTGGGGCTGGCGGGCGCTGCACACCTCCACCGTCGCCGCCAAGCGCATCGTGCGCGATTTCTATGGCAGGCCGGCGGGCAGGAATTATTTCATCGCCTGCTCGGCCGGCGGGCATCATGCGCTGATGGAAGCCACGCGCTTTCCCACCGACTATGACGGCATGGTCGCGGGCGCCGCGCCGTGGAAATGGACCGCGCTGATGCTGGGCCATACCTGGAACAGCATGCCGGCGCTGAAAGATCCCGGCGCGCTCACCGCCGACAGCGCCGCGATCCTGAACCGTCGCATGACGGCGGCCTGCGACAGGCTGGATGGCGTGGAAGACGGCATCATCGCCGAGCCGCGCCGCTGCACCGTCGATCCCGTCGAATTCCAGTGCAAGGCGGGCGAGACCGCCAATTGCCTGACGCCGGTGCAGGTGGACGCCGCGCGCCACATCTATGCCGGCGCGGTGCGCAGCAACGGCGCGCGCCTGCAACCGGGCCAGGTGCGCGGCACCGAGCTGGGATGGGCGCCGATCATGAGCGGCGCGCGCCCCGGCGGATCGAGCTGGGAGTTCTGGCGCCAGGCGGTGTTCCAGGACCCCGACTTCAACAATGTAAATTTCGATTTCGACCGCGACACCGACCGCGCCATGGCGACCAAAATCGCCGGCGCGCCCCTGCCCGACGTCTATGACCAGAAGGCCGACCTGCGCGCCTTCGCCAAACGCGGCGGCAGGATGATCCTGTTCCACGGCCTTGCCGATCATCAAATCTCGCCGCTGGTCGATATCGACTTCTATCAGCGCATGGTGGCGCTGCAGGGCCAGAAGCAGACCGATGCGTTCCTGCGGTTCTTCCTGGTCCCTGGCATGGGTCATTGCAGCGGCGGCGTGGGCTTCTCCCATATCGGCGGCGCCACCGGAAAACCGCTGCAGAACGACAGCGCCCACGACATGGTGCGCGCGCTAGATGCCTGGGTGAAAACGGATGAGGCGCCGTCGGCCTTCATCGCCGCGCAGTTCAAGGACGGCGAGCCGGTGGCAACGCGGCCCGTCTGCCGCTATCCGCTGGAGGCGAAGTTTGGCGGCCGTGGCGATGCCAAAGAAGCCGCGAACTGGTCGTGCAAGGCGCCGGAGAAGCTTCCGCCGCAGCCTATGTAGGCTTGCGCAGCACGTCGACATAATAGCCGATCATGCCGCGGGCGCGTTTTTCGTCGCCCGGATCGCGCAACGACGCCGTGTCCGCCACCCAATCCTCGCCGCAACTTTGGGACGGCGTCGCGGCGCAGGCGATGAAGCGATCAAAGGCGCCGCGATACCGGGCGAACTGCGCGCGGCTCATCACCGCGCCATGGCCGGGCACCAATTTCACGAAGTCGGTGGCGGCGATCTCGCCCAGCGCCTGCGACCAGGCCCTGGCGTCGGCGGTATCCAGGAAGGGCACCGGCAGGGTCACCAGGTCACCGGACGCCACCAGCTTCGCCGCCGGGTCATAGACCCAGATGTCGCCGGCCGTGGCGCCGTGCGCGACATGCAGCACAAGCCGCTTGCCGGCCAGCCGCACCGTTTCGGTTTGCGAAACCGTGACGTCGGGCTTCAGCGCGTCGCCATTGGCGACCGTCGCCATGTCGATCTTCAGGTCGTTTAGCGTGTCGGGCGGCAGTTTGCCGTCCGCCACCATCTGCGCATTGGCCTTGGCGCCGCGCGCCAGAAAACCGGTCAGTGCGTCATTGATAGCGGCGGTCGCATAGACCTTGGCTTGCGGCCACTTCGCTTTCAGGCGCGCATTGCCGCTGACATGATCCAGATGCCAGTGGCTGTTGATGATGGTGGCGACCGGTGCGCGGCGCTGATCGGCCAGCGCGATAATGGCGTCGCTTTGGGACAGATGACGCCCGGTATCCAGCACCACCAGGCCATCGCGCCCCTGCCACACAACGGTATTGCCGTCGGGTTGGCGATCCTTGGGGATGCCGCCGGCGATCCGCCAGGTTCCCGGCGCGATCTGTTCCGGCGCGGCAAACGCCGGCAGCGCCGCGCATGTCAGGATTGCAATGATCACACCCCGCATGTGGGCAAGGGTGATCCGCCGCAATCGCTTTTGCAAGCCACTCGCGCTAGACTGACGTCATGGCGCACGATCATGCTTTGCACGACCACACACATGGCCAATCGCACGGCCACGACCATCATCATGGTCACGATCACGGCCATGCCCACGCCGCGGCGGACGATCACGCCCACGGCATCTGGACGCGCGATCATGTCTTCCTGGGTCATGGCCATGACCGGGCCGAGACCCGCGCCAGGTGGGCGGCCATCGTCACCGCCGCCTTCATGTTCGTGGAGATCGGCTGCGGCATCGCCTACCACTCCATGGCGCTCCTGGCCGACGGCGTGCACATGGCGACCCATGTGGGCGCGCTGGGGCTGGCGGCCGGCGCCTATTGGCTGGCGCGCCGCCATGCGGGCAATGCGCGCTTCACGTTCGGGTCCGGCAAGTTCGGCGACCTGGCGGCCTTTTCCAGCGCCATCATCCTGGGCGTCACCGCTCTGGCGGTGGCGGTGGAATCGATCCAGCGCATCGTCACGCCCAGCGCGGTCCAGTATGGCGACGCGCTCCTGATCGCGGTGATCGGCCTGGTGGTGAACCTGGTCAGTGCGCTGATCCTGAAAGACGACCATCACGGCCATGACCACAGCCACGGCCATTCCCATGGCCATGACAACAATATGCGCGCGGCTTACGTGCATGTGCTGGCCGATGCCGCCACCAGCGTGCTGGCGATCATCGCGCTGGGCTGCGGCTATTATTTCGGCCTGGGAATTCTGGACCCGATCAGCGGCCTGGTCGGCGCGTTCGTCATCGCTTCCTGGTCCTATGGCCTGATCCGCGACGCCGGCATGGTGCTGCTGGACGCCAATGCCGACCCCGCCATGAGCGACGAGATCCGCGGCTTCCTGCAGAACGAGTTGAAGGCGCGCATCCCCGACCTGCATCTGTGGCGCCTGGGCCCGGGCCATCGCGGCCTGATCGTCTCGCTGATCACGCCCGACACCATCAATGCCGAAGCGGTGAAGGAGACCCTGCGCCGCCGCTATCCCGACCTCAGCCACGTCACGGTGGAAGTGGCAGTTTGTGCTGATTGCACATGAGGTTTTGGAAAAAGAAGAAAGCGCAGGTCGAGCAGGTAGTGGACGATGTCGCCCTCACCGCCACCGACCTAGCCGAAAAGACGCTGACCATCGGGCCGGGCGGCGTCCTTTTGATGCTGGCCGCCGGCGCGGCGAGCGCGGCCGCCACTTATTATGTCGTGCAGAAGCGCAAGGCTTCCAAGGCGAAAAAGCCCTAGCGCGATTTCAGCGCCGCATAGAGCCACGAAGTCATCGACGACAGCAAGGTCGCCAGCAACGTCTGGATCGCCGCACCCACCACCGCGACGGCCAGCAGCGCCGGCTTGGGCTGCTTGATCACAACGGCAGCGGCCTTCGCCGTCGCGGCCGCGTCATGCGGCGCCCGGAAACGGCCGACAATCATCATCACCAGCATTATGACGATGAAAGGGAGCAGGGTCAGCAGAAGCGTCTTCAGCCAAAGCCAGAAGCGACCTTCCATCAGGCTGAAGCTCTGGTCGATGCGATCTTCCGCGCTTCTGGCCGGCACTTCGATTGCGATGGCGGGAAACATCGCCGCCAGCTTGTAGATCATGATGACCAGGCCGATGAAGATGATCAGGTCGATCAGTCCACGCACGAAACCGACCGACGAGGCCAACAGGCTGAAGCTGAACGCCGCCAGGAAGAACAGCTGCAGCCCCATCATCCAGAAGAACAGGTTGATCGTGGGCGCGCGGCGCACGCCGCGCTGCTGCAACAGGATAAAGCGATGCACCGCCACCGCCAGCGGCGCGGTGACCGCCCCGGCCAGGATCAGCGCCAGGCCACGGCTCGCGATGTGCTTGAGCGCCAGGAGCACGGTGATGTCGGCGGGCTTGGGGCGCACCATCCAGCTTTGCATCCCGGGCACCAGCACGATCGCGGTCGCCACCACGATCTGCAGCGCCAGGAACAGCACGAACAGCAGCGGCATGGCGCCGATCGCGGCGAAGGTGCTTTTCCAGGCACGGCTGGCCAGAGCCCGCGCCGTCACCGGACCGGTATATGCGATCACCCCTGCCTCCCTTTTGCGCCGACCCTAGCGGGCGGCCGCAAAACAAAAAAGCCGCCCCGAAGGAGCGGCTTTGATGAAATCCCGGAAAGGATCGCCTAGCGCGGCAGCAGGCCTTCGCGCTGCAGGCGCTTGCGCTGCAGCTTGCGGTAACGGCGCACGGCTTCGGCGCGCTCGCGGGCGCGCTTCTCGCTGGGCTTCTCATAGGCGCCGCGCAGCTTCATCTCCCGGAAGATGCCTTCACGCTGCATCTTCTTCTTCAGCGCCTTCAGCGCCTGGTCGATGTTGTTGTCGCGAACGATGATCTGCAAAGGAAGCTCCGGGTCGAAAAATTGAGGCGGGGTCATACCAGAGGGAAAAATCCCTGTCTACCCAAGGCTTTTAACCTTTTGGGCCTTCCGCCGTTCCGTCCCCAGCGCCATATTTCCCGCCATGGCCATCCTGAAAATCGCCCGCATGGGCCACCCCGTCCTGGCGACCCCGGCGCAAGCCGTTTCCGACCCCAACGCGCCGGAAATCCGCAATCTTGTCAATGACATGATCGAAACCATGATCGATGCCAATGGGGCCGGGCTGGCGGCCCCCCAGGTGCATGTTCCCCTGCGGGTGGTGGTGTTCCAGGCCCCGGAGGGGCGAACCGACCCCGGCCTGTCCGACGAGGAGCGTTTCGACCACACCGCCCCCCTGACCGTGTTGATCAATCCCGAAATTGACGTGTTGTCGCCGGCCACAGAGGGTGGCTGGGAAGGCTGCCTCTCGGTGCCGGGCCTGCGCGGATGGGTCGAGCGGCCGGCCCATATCCGCTACCGGGGGCTGGGGCTGGACGGCAAAATGATCGCGCGGACGGCGCGCGGTTTTCATGCCCGGGTGGTGCAGCATGAATGCGATCATCTGGAGGGGCGGCTCTACACCCAGCGGATGAGCGACATGTCCAAGCTGATCTTCGAATCCGAAATCCGTCATGTGCAGGCGGCGCAATGAGCGATACGCCCAAGAAGCCCCGCAAAAAGGCCGCGCCGAAAGTGGAACCGTCAGAAGCCCCAAAGCGCGATGACGCCGCGGCCAGGGAAGCGGTGCTGATGGCCGCCCTGCCCCATGCGGCTTTCGACGGCTTCACCGACGCTGTGCTGCAGAAAGCCGGCGCGGAAGCGGGTGTGAGCAAAGCCGATCTGGCGCGGCTGTTCGAGAACGGTCCGCTGAGCCTGATCGAATTCTATTCCCACTGGGCCGATGCGCAGATGGAATCCGCGTTGGCCGCGCAGGATCTGAAAGCGATGAAGATCCGCCAGCGCATCGCAACAGCCGTGAAGGCGCGGCTGTCGGCACTGGCCCCGCATAAGGAAGCCGCGCGCCGCGCCGCCGCCCTGCTATCGCTGCCGATGCATGCCGCGACTGGCGCCAAGCTCGTCTATGCCACGGTGGATGCGATGTGGCGTGCCGCCGGCGACACCGCAACCGATTTCAATTTCTACACCAAGCGCGGCATCCTGGCGGGCGTCTATGGCGCGACCGCGATGCGCTGGTTCACCACCGAAGATGAAAAGCAGGTCGACGATTTCCTGGCTGCGCGCATCGAGAATGTGATGCAGTTCGAGAAGTTCAAGGCCAAGGCCAAGGAAGCGCTGTCGAACTTCCCGGCCTTTGCCGACTGGGCCAAGCCGAAGAGCTGAGACTGGAGAGGGAGATGATGGAAATGCGATTTGGCCTGGGAATGTTAGCGGTATCTCTCACAATATCGTTCGGCGCGCAGGCCCAGAACCTGCCGCAGCCGGGAAAGCCGTCGGACAATCTGGCTTCGGCAAAAGTGTTCGACCATGCCGCACTGGCGCTGGCCCACAATCCCAACGGCAGCGAGCGGCGCGATGTGGTGACGGGCAGGCTGGCCACCGGCGAGCCGGTGCACATCCATGAATCGATGCAGCCGCCGGGCCTGAAGCCCAATCCGGCGCACGCCATCGCGCATTCCGAATTCATCCTGGTCACAGAAGGCCAGCTTGAGATCACCCATGACGGCAAGACCGAGACCGCGGGCCCGGGCAGCGTGATCTATGTCGCCTACGGCACCATGCACCAGGCGCGCAATCCCGGCACCGTGCCGGTCAAATACACCGTGATCGCCATTGGCGGCGACGCGCAATAACACCAGAGGGAGAGACGACAATGGAAGATATGGATCGCCGCAATCTGTTCGCGGCATTTTCGGCAATGGCCGCCTTCGCAGCGGCTGCGGGCACGGCATCGGCCGCGCCGCGCATCGGCTTTCTGAGCACCAAGGAGCTGTCGAAATCGCGTGTGCTGAAATACGCCGACCTGCCGGTGCGCAAGTTCGACAATGGCGGCACCCAGCGCCCGGTGATGTCGGGGACCCTGCCCACCGGCGAGTTCATCGAATTCCATGAAAGCATGCTGCCGGCCGGCCAGATGCCGCATCCGCCGCACAAGCACCCCAACACCGAGCTGCTGTTCATCCTGGATGGCGACCTGGAATATCTGGACGAAGGCGGCAAGACCGTGCGCGTCGGACCCAAGGACATCGTGTTCAGCGCCAGCAACATCATGCATGGGCTGAAGAATGTCGGCACCACGCCGGCGAACTACATCGTCTGCTCGATCTCCAAGCAGATCGAGGAATAGTCCCAAACTGTCATGGCCCGGCTTGCCCGGGCCATCCAGAGCAACAAGCATCAGCGCTTCAGGCCCTGGATGGCCCACGTAAAGTGGGCCATGACAGCACGAGACTACAGCAATTCCGCGATCTGCACCGCGTTCAGCGCCGCACCCTTGAGCAACTGGTCGGCGGCGACGAACATGCTGATCGAACGGCCCGACGGATCCGACAGATCCGTGCGGATACGGCCCGCCAGCACATCGCCCTGGCCCGAGGCATCCTTGGGCATGGGGAAGTAGTTGTTGGCCCAGTCGTCGACCACCTTCACGCCCGGCGCCTTTTCCAGAATCGCCTTGACCTCGGCCGGGGTGATCGGGCGCTCGCATTCGAAGGTCATCGACACCGAATGGGCGCGCAGCACCGGCACGCGGATGCAGGTGGCGTTGATCGCCATGTCGGGCTCTTCGAAGATCTTGCGCGATTCCTTCATCACCTTGGTCTCTTCGTCATTGTAGCCGGTGGCCATGTCGATGGCGGTGTTGTGGCTGAACAGGTTGAAAGCGTAAGGGTACTTCACGACCTTGGGCTCATAGGCCTTGCCGTCCAGATAGGCGCGGGTGGAATCTTCCAGCTCGTTCATCAGCGCGGCGCCGCCGCCCGATGCCGCCTGGTAGGTCGAGATGATCAGGCGCTTGACCCTGTTGACCTGGTGGATCGGCCACAGCGGCACCAGCGTGGTGATCGCCGAACAGTTCGGGTTGGCGATGATGCCCTTGTGATCGGCGATACGGCGGGCATTGATCTCGGGCACCACCAGCGGGATCGCGGGATCGGCACGGAAGGCCGACGAATTGTCGACCACCACGCAGCCCGCCTTCACCGCGATGGGCGCATATTGCTTGGAGATGCCGGAGCCGGCGCTGAACAGCGCGATGTCCACGCCGTCGAAGCTGTCGTCCTTCAACTCTTCGATGGTCAGCTCTGCCCCGCGAAACATCTGCTTCTGGCCGGCTGAGCGGGCGCTTGCCAGCAGCTTCAGCGCCTTCACCGGCACGCCGCGGCTTTCGATGCAGCCGACGAATTCGCGGCCCACGGCGCCGGTGGCGCCGACAATGGCGATGGTCTTGTTCTTCACATTCGTCTCCGTTCAAAAACAAAAAACCCCGTCCTTTCGGAGCGGGGCCTGGGAATTCGCTGGTGTCTCGTTCAGACGCGCGCGCAATCCAAGGCCCCGCAGGGCTTGGTCTTGGTCGTCTTGGTGGTGGTCGTGCGCGTCATGGCGGCGGAACCTATGGGGCGATCACGGCTTCGTCAACGGCAGAAGCCGCGTGACATGCCCCATCTTGCGACCCGGGCGGCTTTCCGCCTTGCCGTACAGGTGCAGGGCCCCGGTTTTGCTCAGGGATTCCCAGGCATCGGCCTCTGCACCGATGATGTTTTCCATCACCGCGTCGGCGTGCCGCACGGCCGAGCCCAGCGGCCAGCCGGCCACGGCGCGGACATGCTGCTCGAACTGCGAGCACTGGCAGGCCTCGATGGTCCAGTGGCCGGTATTGTGCACGCGCGGCGCGATCTCGTTCACCAAAAGGCTGCCGTCATTGCCGACAAACAGCTCCACCGCCAGCACACCGACATAGTCCAGCGCGTCGGCGATTCTGTGTGCGATTTCTTTCGCTTCAGCCACCTGGGCCGCCGACAGCCGCGACGGCACGGTGGAGCGGCGCAGGATGTGATGCTCGTGTGCATTCTCGGGCGGATCGAAGGCGGCGAACTGGCCATCGGCGCCGCGCGCGGCAACCACCGACGCCTCATAGGCGAAATCGACAAAGCCTTCCAGAATCGCGGGCGCCTTGAACTTGGCGAATGCCGCAGCACATTCTTCCGCGCTCGTCACCTTGGCCTGGCCCTTGCCGTCATAACCGAAGCGGCGCGTCTTGAGGATGCCCTGGCCGCCGACCTTGGCAAACGCCTCGCGCGCCTGTGCCTCGCTCGACACTTCAAAGAACGGCGCGGTCTTCAGCCCCAGCTTCTCGACAAAGGTCTTTTCGCTCAGCCGGTCCTGGGTGATGGCCAGGGCGCTGGCACCGGGTCTCACCGCGACATGGGCTTCCAGCGAGGCGATGGCATGCGCGGGCAGGTTCTCGAACTCAAACGTCACCGCGTCGCAAGCTTGGGCGAATTTCGCCAGCGCGTCGATATCTTCGTACGACGCGACGACAGAACGGTCGGTCACCTGGAAGGCCGGCGCGCCGGCGGCATCGTTGTAGATCGCGGTCTTCAAGCCCAGGCGCGCGGCCGCCATGGCCAGCATGCGGCCCAACTGACCGCCGCCGATGATGCCAATGGTGCCGCCCGGCGGCACCGGCTTGTTCAAGGTCTTCATTACTTGGGTTTCTTCGCCACGCTCTTGGTCTGCGCGGCGCGCCAGGCATCGAGCTTGCGCTTCACGCCCAGGTCCGACAGCCCCAGGATCGCGGCGGCATGCAGCGCGGCATTCTTGGCGCCGGCTTCCCCGATGGCGAATGTCGCGACCGGCACGCCACCCGGCATCTGGGCGATCGACAGCAGCGAGTCCAATCCCTTCAGCGTGCGGCTCTGCACCGGCACGCCCAGGACCGGCAGGGTCGTCATCGACGCCACCATGCCGGGCAGATGGGCGGCGCCACCGGCGCCGGCGATGATGACCTTGATGCCGCGGGCTTCCGCCGACTTGGCATATTCGGCCATGCGGTCGGGGGTGCGGTGGGCCGAAACGATGCCGGTCTCATAGGCCACCCCCAGGTTGGCCAGCATGGTGGCAGCCGCCCGCATGGTCTCCCAGTCGGACTGGCTGCCCATGATAATGCCGACGGTTGCGCGGGATTTGGCCATTTTCTGCGGTTTCCGGACCTCAAGAAGCGGCGCAGTATAGGGATCGAAATCCCGGTGAAAAGCGCTGTTTATCGGCCGTTAACCATTGGCCGTTAACCAATTGGTTCCGATCATCAACGGATTCTTAAAGGCCCGGTGGCAGACTTCACGGGCCAGAAGGCGAAACGCGATGAAAGTCGAACGCAACAGCCCCGCCCGCCCGGTCCGCTCCGTCGCCCAGACCGCGTATGCCAAGCGCATCGAGGCCGCCGACGCTTTGGGTGGCGTGGATGCGCTGGCCACCAGCGCCAGCGTGCTGGGCATTCCGGAAGCCGAATTCACCCCGCGCGTGCGCGACGCCATCATGAACCTGATGGGCGAGGTCGAGAACCTGCGCCGCGAACTGACCAGCACCAAGGCGCGGCTGGAAGATGTCGAGAAGGCCGCCGACCAGGACGGCATGCTGCCGCTGCTCAACCGTCGCGCCTTCGTGCGCGAACTGACGCGGTATATTGCGTTCGCGGGGCGTTACAATACGCCGGCCTCATTGGTCTATTTTGACTTGAACTATTTGAAAAAGACCAATGACGAGCTGGGCCATGCCGCGGGCGACGCGGTGCTGGCGCACTTCGCGCAGGTCCTGACCGACCATGTGCGCGACAGCGACAGCGTGGGCCGGCTGGGCGGCGACGAATTCGGCGTACTGTTGAGCCATGCCAACCAGGAACAGGCATCGAAGAAAGCCGATGCGCTGGCCGAAGCCCTGAAGGCGTCACCCACCCAGTGGAACGGCCATTCGATTCCGGTGAGCTTCGCCTATGGCGCGTTCGAGTTGAAGTCGGGCGACAATCCCGATGCCGCGATGGCGCGCGCCGACCAGGCGATGTACGCGCAGAAGAAATTGCAGCGCAGCGCCGCCGAATAGCCTCAGGCAACGGCCGCCTTCATTCCGCGCACCGCAGCGACTTCGCCGAGCGTCGCCTGCAGCGTCTCTTGCAGATCGATCAGACAGGCCCTGGCCGCAGCCGCATCGCCCGCCTTGCACGCGGTCTCCAGCGCACGCGCCTGGTCGCTGAAGCGCCTGGCGCCGATATTGCCGGATGACGACACCAGCCCATGCGCCACGCGCGCGATAGCGCCGAGGTCGCCGGCATCCAGCGACGCGGCGATCACGTCCAGCTGGCTGCGCGCATCCTGGGTGAAAAGCTGCAGGAAGGAAGCGACACCCTCCTCGCCAATGACATCGCGCAACGACGCCAGGGTGTCGCGGTCCAGCACCGGCGGCTCATCGGCCTTCGGCGCGGCAACGGCTAGGGGCGCGTCACCCTCTTTCTGGAAACGATCCAGCAGCGCCAGAAGGGCGGCGGGCGCGATCGGCTTGGTCACATAATCGTCCATGCCGGCGGCCAGATATTCCTCGCGCGCGCCGGGCTGGGCATTCGCCGTCATGGCGATGATCGGGACATGGCATTTGGGCGCGGCCATGTCGCGGATCTGGCGCGTGGCGCCGGGGCCATCCAGTTCGGGCATCTGGATATCCATCAGCACGACATCAAAGTCGCCGCGATGCATGGCTTCGACCGCCTGCACGCCGTTCTCGGCGACGGTCAGCTGGTATCGCTTGCCCAGAAGCGCCTCGGCATACTTCTGGTTGATCTTGTTGTCCTCGGCCAGGAGGATGCGCATCCGGGATTTTTCCTTTGGGATGGCGGGAAGGGTTTTGGGCTCGGGCCGGATCGCGGCCCTGGATGCCGCCAACTGATAAAGACGGGTCAGGCAATCGCGCAGTTCGTGCTGGCGCACCGGCTTGTCCAGCCGGCCATCCAGCAGCGCGATTTCCTTGTCGTTCAGCGCGTGGCTGCCGGCCGACGAGGCGATCACCAGGCGGATGCCCGACAGGTTGGCGTTGGCGCGAATGCGCTCCGCCAGCTCGCCGCCCGACATGCCGGGCATCATGTGATCCATCAGCGCCAGGTCATAGGGCTTGCCCGCGCGCCAGGCACGCTCCAGTTCGGCCAGCGCGGCAAAGCCGTCATGCACGGCCATCACCTGGCGCGCGCCCAGCGCGGCCAGCTGGCGGCTCATGATGTCGCGGTTCATGGCGATGTCGTCCACCACCAGCACCTTCAACTGCGCCAGGTGCGCGATGACGCTTTCCGGTTCGACCAGCTGGGTCTGCGAACGCTCCAGCGACAGCTCGAACCAGAAAGTCGAGCCAACGCCGACTTCGCTCTCCACGCCAATGCGGCCGCCCATCAGTTCGACCAGCTCGCGGCAGATCGCCAAACCAAGACCGGTGCCGCCATAGCGGCGGGTGACCGAGCTGTCCGCCTGGCTGAATTTCTGGAACAGCCGCTCGCAGGTGGCCTTGGGAATGCCGATGCCGCAATCCTGCACCTCAAAGCGCAGATGCGACACCCCGGTTTCGGGGTCTTCCACGCGCGCCACCTTGACCATCAGGCTGACGCCGCCCTTCTCGGTGAACTTGATGGCGTTCGACAGCAGGTTCAGCAGCACCTGGCGCAACCGCGCCGCGTCGCCGCGATAGGCGCCGCGCGCATCGGGCTCGACGAAGCAGCCCAGGTCCAGATTCTTTTCCCGCGCCTTGCCGATCATCACCGCCAGCGCGCTTTCCACCGTGGCGACCAGGTCGAAGTCCAGCACTTCCAGCGCGAACTTGCCGGCTTCCAGCTTGGAGATGTCCAGGATGTCGTTGACGATGGCCAGCAACGCCTCGCCGGATTCGCGCACGGTTTCGGCAAAGCCGCGCTGCTCCTTGTCCAGCGACGTTTCCAGCAGCAGCCCGGTCATGCCCAGGATGCCGTTCATGGGCGTGCGGATTTCGTGGCTCATATTGGCCAGGAAGTCGGACTTGGCGCGGGTGCCGGCTTCGGCGGCATCGCGCGCAGCGATCAGTTCGACGCGCGCGGTTTCCAGTTCCACGATGTGGGCGCGCAACCGGTCGGCCTCTTCCTGCGCGCGCTCGGCCAGGCGGGAATCGAACAGGGCGCACACCGCGCCCAGCGCAATCACCAGGAAGGCCACGATAGCCACCGCGATCGACATGCCTTCGGGCGCCAGCATCACGCCATGCGCCACCACCGGCGCCAGCCGGAACGACACCGCCGCCATGGCGGTGAAATGCATGGCGCAGATCGCAAGCACGAACAGGCCGGTGGCGGCGGCATGGCCCTTGAAGGTCCTGGCATTGCGCAGGGTCATCAGCGCGGCCACGCCGCCCGCCATGCCGGCGATGACGGACGCCACGACATAGGTTTGATCCCAAGCCATCACGATGGGGCCGCGCAAGGCCAACATGCCGGTGAAGTGCATCAGGCTGATCGCCAGGCCCAAGGTCACGCCGCCGGCGATCACGCCGGGCCGCGAGCGGCAAAGCCCGAACGCGGCGATGCACAGCACAATGGCGATCAGCGCGGATTCCACCGTCTGGGTGATGTCGTAGCTGACCGGGAAACCGGGATGAAACGCCAGCATGGCGATGAAGTGGGTGCCCCAGATGCCGCAAGCGGCGACGAAGCCCGCCGCGCCCAGCCACGCCAGATAGGCGCGGCCCCTGGCGGCATCCATGCGGGTCAGCATGTGGGTGAAGGTCGCGCAGGCGAACAGGCACAACACGGCCGCCACCAAAACCAGACGCAGATCGTGCTGCGTGGTCACGCATCCCAAAATCTTGAACATCGAATCCCCGAAATGCCCGCCCAAACCCATCCCCTGATAAGGGAAGGCCCGATAAGATTTGGCTAATTGCGTAACATTTCCCGGTAGTTACGGCGGCGCCCGCAGGATTGCGGGAAATCGATGGTTTCCGAATGATGAAGGTCGCGACCGGTCGCGTCAGCGCGTTGACGCGGCAGGCGAAAGGCGCGCGCGGATGACCGACCTAGGCCGTCTGCCAATAGATCGTGTAACGCCCATCCTTCACCTGATTGAAAGGGCGCAGCACGATGTCATGGCCGCGCACCCGCCAGGCCTGTGCGCCGTCATGCACCAGCACCGTCTCCAGCCCGGCGCCCGTCAGCGGTAGCGCCGGTATCGCGACCGCGTGGTGATAGACATCGGGGCCATGCGGCTTGTCCTTGCCGGGCTGGGCCACCGGCTCGACCGCATCGCCGCGCGGAAATTCACCCGCCAGCACCAGCGGGCCATAGAGTACCGCGGCCAGCGCGGGCCTGTCGGCGAAGGATTCCAGCCGCAGGGTCATCGGCGTTTCCAGCACCAGCGTGTCGCCCGCCTGCCATTGCCGCGCGATGCGGTAATAGCTGCCCGGCACGGGCGCCGCGTCCAGCGCCTTGCCGTTGAGCAGCACGCGCGCATCGCCGGTGGTCCAGGCGGGAATGCGCAGGTTGATGGCCAGGCTTTGCGCCGGCGCCTTTTCGATCGTCAGCTGCGTGCGGCCTTCGTCGGGAAAGCGCGTCTGCTGCGACAGGACCAGGCCGCGATCGGCCCAGTCGAGCCGCGACGCCAGCATCAGGTTCACCCACAGATCGCGCCCGTCCTGGAAATAGATGGTGTCGGTGAGCTTGTTGTATTCCTCGGCCGCGCTGCCGTTGCAGCACCAGAAGGTCGTGGTCTCCTCGCCCCAGGTGCGCCAGGCGCCCGGTGTCAGCGACAGGAAATACTGGTTCATGCCGTCGGGCCGGATGGTGCCCAGGCGGTGGTTGAAGAGGTTGCGCTCGTAATAGGCGATGTGGCGCTCGTCGGGCTGCCAGCCGAACACATGCCGGGTCAGCTTCATCATGTTGTATGAGCAGCAGCATTCCTGGTGCTGGTCGCCGCTGATGAATTCGTCGGACAGGCGCGAGGGCGTGGACAGCCAGTGTTCGCGGTTGGAGGCGCCGCCGGTGGCATAGCTGCGATTGCGCACCACCGTCTGCCAGAAGAAATCGGCGACATCGTGAAAGCGGTAATCGCCCGTGATCTCGTAGCGCCGCGCCGCGCCGATCACCTGGGGCACATGGGTGTTCATGTGCAATCCCGCCAGCTGGTCGCAGGACAAGGCGAGCGGATTGAACACCGCCTTCTTGGTGAAGCGGTCGCCTACCCGGCCCCAGCGCGCATCGCCGGTCAGCGCGGCCAGATTGTAGAGCTGCTCCTGCATCCCGCCGAATTCCACCTGCAGGATGCGCTGCATATGGTCTTCGTCCCATTGCGCGGTCCAGCCATCGACCCAGCCGCACAAAGCGGTCATCACCGTCAGCGCCTGGGCGCTGCCCGCATGCACGTGCATGTCGTAAAGGCCGGCCAGCAACTTGTGCATGGTGTAGAAGGGCGCCCAGACATTCTCGCCCTTCTGCAGCCGGTCATAGAAGCTGGCGGGATAGGCCGACAGATAGCCGCCCTGGTTCAACCGTGCCTGGCATTGGGCCAGTCCCTTCACCAGCATATCGCCGCGATGCTTCAGTTCGCCGTCGCCCGCGCTGGCATAGCCCAGCGCGCAGGCAGAGAGGTAATGTCCCAGAAAATGGCCGCGCAGTTCGCCATCGGGTGCTTCCCAGCCGCCCAGCGGTTCAGCCTGGGATGCGATGCCCGCATTGACGCGAAATGTGTGCAGCAGCCGGTCAGCGGACAGCCGCTTCAGGTATGCAGCATTGGCGCGATGCGCGTCGAGGAAAGGCCCTTGCGCCAACCGCACCTGGGACAGCGCAAAGGGCTTGAGCCGGGGCGCGACATCGGCGCGGACGAACTCCAGCGGCTGCGCAAAAGGTGCATCGGAAAAGCGCTTCACGATCTGGCGCACCGCTGTCAGCGTGTTGGGCAGCGCCGCCGGCGGCAGCGCATCGGCAGAAGCGGTCTGGGCGGCGGCTTTTCCGGCAAGTGCCAGAACGGCAGGCGCGGTGGCCGCGCCCATGGTGAAATGGCGGCGGTCGAGCGTCATCGCAGTCTCCCCGGAATTTTTTGTCTGAGTTATATTAGGGAAGGTTGGCACGGTGTGGCAACGAGGGTGTACGCGACGCGCGTGTCAGGCATTGGCCCCGGAGAGCTGGCATCACCCGGTAGAGCAAGCGGCCTAGCGATCCGAGAGTTCGCGGCAGACCGGCTGGCTTTCGTTCAGGCGGAAGACGAACTGCTCAAGCCGGCGATCGGGGAGGCGCAACACATTCAGCGCCACCATCTCGCCGGCCCAGCGGATGAAGATGGTCTGAAACGGTGTGCCGCTATTGCCGCCGGGATGGCCGACATAGGTGTTGCTGCGCTCGTCGCTGCCGCTGTTGGCGAAAATCCATAGGCCCATGCGATTGCCCGCGCGCGCACGGATCACGCGCGCCATGACGGTGCCCTGCTGAAGCAGCGACACCTGGGACGCTTCAAAAACGACACCGGGCCAATGCGCGGCCTCCCCCAGGCCGGGCGCACCTGCCCAGGCCGCAGGGGTGACCTGCGCGCGACCATACGCAACATCGCCAGAGCCAAGCAGCGTTTCCGGCATCCGGTCGCTGAGCCGGCTGAGATGCCCATACAGCTTGTGGCGCGGCACACTGCTTTCCGGCCAGAACAGGTATGCGCATAAGCCTTTCAGCCCCCGCGGCTTGTTCCAGCCACAACTGACGGCGATCCCATTCAAAAGCAAGACGGCGAGAAAAATCCCCCCGATCAGACGCCAGTTCGGCAGTTTGGACGTGTCGTCCACGTGTTTCTCCCGATGCGGAAGACTGGCACGTGTCCGATTGCCAAAGCGTCTATGAAAAAGGCCGGATCTTGCGACCCGGCCTTTTCGAAGTTGGATTCCCGCTTCCGCGGGAATGACAGGTAGGACGCTAGCGCGAGGAATTTTGTGGCGTGAGCAGGAGCGGGGAGCAATGTGGGCGAACAGCCCATGAGCGATCCCGCGACGAACTCACGACGCAAAAGGACCGCGCTAGGCCATCGCCTTCTTCAGGTTTTCGTCAACCTTGTCGAGGAAGCCTTCCGTCGTCAGCCACTTCTGGTCGGGGCCGACCAGGAGCGCCAGGTCCTTGGTCATGAAGCCGCTTTCGACCGTGGCCACCGTGACCTCTTCCAGCTTGTGGGCGAACTTGGCCAGCGCGTCGTTGCCATCCAGCTTGGCGCGATGGGCGAGGCCGCGCGTCCAGGCATAGATCGACGCGATCGAGTTGGTCGAGGTCGACTTGCCCTTCTGGTGCTCGCGATAATGGCGCGTGACCGTGCCGTGCGCGGCTTCGGCTTCCACCGTCTTGCCATCGGGGGTGAACAGCACGCTGGTCATCAGGCCAAGCGAACCGAAACCCTGCGCCACGGTGTCGGACTGCACGTCGCCGTCATAGTTCTTGCACGCCCAGACATAGCCGCCGCTCCACTTCAGGGCGCTCGCCACCATGTCGTCGATCAGGCGGTGTTCATAGATGATGCCGGCTTCCTTGAACTTCGCGGCGAACTCGGTGTCGTAGACTTCCTGGAAGATGTCCTTGAAGCGGCCGTCATAGGCTTTCAGAATCGTGTTCTTGGTCGACAGATAGACCGGATACTTGCGCATCAGGCCGTAATTCATCGAGGCGCGGGCGAATTCGCGGATCGAGTCGTCCAGGTTGTACATCGCCATGGCGACACCGGAGCCCGGCGACTTGAACACTTCATGCTCGATGGTCTTGCCGTCTTCGCCGACGAACTTGATGGTCAGGGTGCCCTTGCCGGGGAACAGGAAGTCGGTGGCGCGATACTGGTCGCCAAAGGCGTGACGGCCGACGACAATCGGCTGGGTCCAGCCGGGAACAAGGCGCGGCACGTTCTTGCAGATGATCGGCTCGCGGAAGATCACGCCGCCCAGGATGTTGCGGATGGTGCCGTTGGGCGACTTCCACATCTTCTTGAGCTTGAATTCCTCGACGCGGGCTTCATCGGGGGTGATGGTGGCGCACTTCACGCCGACGCCATGCTTCTTGATCGCTTCGGCGGCTTCGACCGTGACCTTGTCGTCGGTCTTGTCGCGGTTCTCCATGCCCAGGTCGTAATATTCCAGGTTGATGTCCAGATAGGGCAGGATCAGCTTCTTCTTGATCAGGTCCCAGATGATGCGGGTCATCTCGTCGCCGTCGAGCTCGACGACCGGATTGGCAACCTTGATCTTTTCCATGGAATTCCTCGAATTTTGGGGCTGGCAGGGATATAGCGGGGGCGTAAACCGAGGTCAAAGCTGTTTATTTAAGCAAGGCCAAACTTCATGCCAGTTTTCTGCCCGGAAGAAACGCCCAAGAAATTGACTCCTCACATCGTCAATTTCTGCAAGTCCTTGAGCCACCAAGAGCCTCTATACGTTCCGGTCAACCCGGACCCACAAGCAGTCGAGAAAGATTGCTTCAACGCAGTCGCTGAAAGATGTGCGAGCCAAGGTGGGGAAATCGTCTTTGGCTGGAATATTTGGACTTGGCCGCACCTTTGGCTTAAGGCGGAGCACCATGCCGTCTGGCGGGCACCAAATGGCGATATGGAAGACATAACCCCGAAACCCAATGGCGCGTCATCGATCTTATTTTTGCCCGATCCCAATCGACCTTATGACTTTGAAAATCACAAAAGACTGATGAACGTTCTGCGCGCCCTCTCGACTGATCCACGTGTCGGCGCATTGTACAATGCTGAAAAGGCTTTCTTCGATTACGAAGAAGAGAATACCAAACCGGGCACACTCGAAGTGAGTGTAAATCCGAAAGTGTACTTCGACTTGGAAATGGAAAAGAACTTTGCGCTCGCCGAGTTAGCTTTGCAGCACATTCGCAGCGGGCAACAGTGTCCATGTCGGAGCGGCAATCGATTTGACGAATGCCACAGGATTCAATTCTTGCTTCTCTTGGGAAGCAGAGAGCGCCTATGACCGCCCCCGCCATCGTCTTGTCCCACACCCAGATGGGCGAAAATATCGGCTCGGCTGCCCGGGCGATGAACAATTTCGGCCTGTCGGAATTGGTGCTGATCGCGCCCAAATGCGAATGGCCCAACGACCGCGCCCAGATGCTGGCGTCCGGTTCCAGCGAGATCTTGAACCGGGCGCGGGTTTGCGCCACGGCGGAAGAAGCGCTGGCACCTTATAACCTGGTGCTGGCGACCACCGCGCGCGCCCGCGACATCGTCAAGGACATCCATACGCCTGAGGCCGCCGCCGCCCGCATCCGTACCGCCGCCGGCACCGGCGCCAAGACCGCGATCCTGTTCGGCAATGAGCGCGCCGGCCTGGACAATGACGAGCTGAGCCTGGCCGATGCGGTGATCACCATCCCGACCGCCGAATTCTGGTCGCTGAACCTGGGCCAGGCGGTGCTGCTGCTGGCCTATGAATGGTTCAAGGCCGCCGACGTCACCGCGCCGGTGCGCACCCGCGATCATATCGGTGTGCCGGCCACGCGCGGCGAACTGGTGGGGCTGTTCGAGCACCTGGAGCGCGAATTGGATGCGGCCCAGTTCTTCTTTCCCCCCGCCAAGAAAGACGCCATGGTGCGCAACATCCGCGCCATGATACTGAACTCGCGCCTGACCGATCAGCAGGCACGCACCATTCGCGGCATGATCGTGGCCTTGGTGCGCAACAAATATCGGGGCGAAAAGTCTTGAGCCAGTTTTACGTCATCCTGGGATTTGCCGCCGTCGCCGTGCTGGCGGTGGCGTTCGCCTTCGTGCCGCTGCGCAAGGTGGCGGGCAGGCGCAAGTGGCTGCTGATCGGCGCGGTGGCGCTGTTCGTGCTGGGCATCGGTGGCGGGGCCTATCTGCTGGTGGGGCGTCCGCACCTGGCGGAACGCGCCGCGATGGGCATGAAGACGCGCGAGGCCAATGGCCTGGTGCCCTACCTGATCCAGGAAGTGCGCAAGGACCCCAAGAACGTCAAAGCCTGGCGCTATCTGGCGCAGCTGTACATGGGCGCGAGCGATCCGGGTGACGCGGCCAGGGCGCTGGCGCATGTGGTGCAGCTGACCGGGCGCAGCGATCCCGAACTGCTGGCGGCCTATGGCGAAGCGCTGACATTGAGCCAGAATGGTGCCGTGCCGGAAGAAGCCGAGCGCGCCTTCGTCGATGCGCTGCGGCGCGACCCCTCCAGCGCGCGGGCCCGTTTCTATCTGGGGCTGGCGCGGGCACAGCACAATGACCGGCCCGCCGCGATCCAGTATTGGGAAAGCCTGTTGGCCGACGTGCCGGCGAACGCGCCGCTGCACCAGATCCTGGTCGACCGGCTGGCGATGCTGCGCTCGCAGACACCCGGCGGCGCGCCCAATCCGCAGGCAATGGTGGACATGCTGGCGGCGCGGCTGAAGGCCGATCCCAACGACGCACTGGGCTGGGTGCGGTTGATGCGCGCCTATACCGTCTTGGGCGAAACCGACAAAGCGAAGGACGCGCTGACCACCGCGCGCAAAACCTTCAAGGACAATGCCGACGCGCAGACCGCGTTCAAGACGGCGGCGAAGGCGTTGAAGCTGGAATAGCCTTTGTCATTCCCGCGTAAGCGGGAATCCAGAGTCTTGATGGCCGCGCTGACGCGCGGCGCTGGATCCCCGCTTTCGCGGGGATGACAGTTGCAGAGGTTACGCCGGCATCTTGCGCTTGGTGTATTCGCGGATGCGCTGCACCACCGCTTCGCCCGGCGAGGGGATCAGGCGCATGCCCTGGTCGTAGCTTTGCTCCATCGTCGCGCCGTGGGTGCCGGTGCCCAGCCACATCACGCCGTTCTTCTTGGCGGCCAGGCGCACCCGCTCCAGCGAATCCAGATAGTGCGGATTGGACAGGACCTTGGCGCGTTCCTCGCGCGACTGCGGCTTGACCGCGTCCCAGCCCAGGATCGACCAGCTGTTGTCGCTGGGACCCGGTTCGGCAAACGCAAGCCCCTGGATCGCCATCAACTGCTCGCAATTCTCCACCGCGTGGCGGTTCTCCAGCTTGAAGCCCATGGCGATCTCGCCCTTGGGATTGTGCGGCCAGCAATCGGCGACGGCGAGATACTCATCGCCCTTGATGCCCCAGATGTGATTGGCAAACACCTGAGACCCCGCGCCGCGCGAGCCCTCGATCGGGTACTCCTTCACGCCGGGCAGCGTGAACTTGTAGCGCGCGGCGGAAATCGCGATCTCGCCGGCTTCGGGCGAATGCATCTCGCAGATCAGGATGCCGTGCACGCCACAGGCCAGCGCCTGCTGGATCTGCCAGGCATTGGCGCGCATCGACGGGCCGTCGAAACCCACCGCCGGCAGCGTGACGTACACCATTGGCGTGCGATGTCCGCTCGGCGTGGGGCCGCCGTCAACAAGACCCTGCATGAAGTTGCGCAGGTTGGAGAAATCGAAACAGCCATTCTCCATCTCGTAGTTGATCACGTCGCAGAAGGTCTGCGACAGGCGCTTGCCTTCTTCATAGCCGTCCGGCGCGCCCGACGGCGCATAGACTTCATAGAAGGCGACCTGGTTGTCTTCCCACAGCTCGATCGCCTTGTTGATGCGGCGCGGCTTGTAGTGCGGATCCACCGCGCTGGTCTGCGGCAGGGTGCGCGCCCAGCTTTTGCGGAAACCGCCGCCCTTGCTGGCGGTGCCGAAATAGTTGGGGCTGTCCAGCATGGTCTGGCCGCGCGCGTGCGGCACGCCGGCGGGAATCTGCGCCTTGGCGGTGGTGGCGGCCAGGCCCGCACCGATCAGGGCGGTGCCGGCGAGAAAATCGCGCTTCTTGATATCCATGTCGCTTCCTCTTTTTCTATTTGAAGCGAGCCTGTCATTTTGACGACGGCGTGTCAGCCGCTTTTATGCGCTGCGGTGCAGCACCCAGTTCGCGCACCAATGTCTCCACTGCCTGCGCGGCGGCTTCCACCGCGTCCGCGTCACGGCCGCGCATCACAAGCTGCGCGCCATAGGGCTGCGGCCCTTCGCGATAAAACGGATAAGACCCGATCGACACATCCTTGTGATCTTTTGCGACAGCCGCCAGGCCCGGCGCGATCCTGCCTTCGGGCACCGGCGCTTCCACCGTGATCGCGGTGACGGCCGCGCCGCGTGGCAAGTCCGGCGCGATCTGTTCCAGCATGGCGCGCATCACCATCGGCACGCCGGCCATCACATAGACATTGCCGATATGAAATCCCGGCGCGCCCGACACCGGATTGGCGACCAGTGTGGCGCCATGGGGAATGCGGGCCATGCGTTTGCGCATCTCGTTGAACTCACCCGGCGGATACCGCGCTTCGAGCAGCGCGTACGCCTCGGGGTGGTAACCAATGCCAACACCGAAGGCGCGCGCCACCGCATCCGCGGTGATGTCGTCATGGGTGGGCCCGATGCCCCCGGTGGTGAACACAAAAGTGTAACGCGCCCGCAAGGCGTTCAGGGCGGCGACGATCTCCTCTTCCACGTCCGGCACGACGCGGACTTCGCGCAAATCGATGCCCAGGCTGGTGAGAAAACGGGCGATGTAGCTGGTGTTGGTGTCCTGGGTGCGGCCCGACAGGATTTCGTCACCGATCACCAGGACTGCGGCACTGCTGGTCATAAGTTCCTGATTGGTTTTGTGCGGCCCCCACATTATATTGGTTCCAATGACCATCGTACCCCAGACCGAGATTTTCGAGGCCGCCCGCAAGGCGCACTTTGCCGTGACCATCCATGAAGGGGCGGATTTCGAAGGCATGCGCCGCGCCGGCCGCCTGGCCGCCGAAGTCCTGGACCTGCTGGTGCCCGTGGTGAAGCCCGGCGTCACCACGGCCCAGATCGACAAGCTGGCCTATGACTATGTGGTCAGCCATGGCGCGATCCCGGCCTGCCTGAACTATCGCGGCTATCGCCACACCGTCTGCACCAGCATCAACCATGTGGTGTGCCACGGCATTCCCGACGACAAGCCGCTGCGCGATGGCGACATCGTGAACATCGACGTCACGGTGATTTTGGACGGCTGGCATGGCGACACCAGCCGCATGTATCCGGTCGGCGACGTGAAGCTGAAGGCGCGCCGCCTGGTCGACATCACTTATGAATCCATGATGCGCGGCATTGCCGTGGTGAAGCCCGGCGCCACCACCGGCGATATCGGCCACGCCATCCAGTCTTACGCCGAAGGCCAGGAACGTTGCGCCGTGGTGCGCGACTTTTGCGGCCATGGCCTGGGCAAGGTGTTTCATGCCCTGCCCAACATCGTGCATTACGGCAAGCCCGGCCACGGCATCGCGCTGAAGCCCGGCATGTTCTTCACCATCGAGCCCATGATCAACCTGGGCGGCTATGGCGTGAAGGTTTTGAACGACGGCTGGACCGCGGTGACCCGCGACCGTTCGCTGTCGGCGCAATTCGAACATTCTGTGGGCGTGACGGAAACCGGCGTTGAAATCTTCACCCTCTCGCCAAAGGGGCTCGACAAGCCCCCTTATTCCTGACGGCGAGCCTTCCGACGGTGTTGATGGCGTGGAAGAAGCGGGGGAGTTCTTCTCCCGCGCGGGCGCGCACGACAATGCCCCGCGCACGGATGCGCGCAACAATGGAAGTGCCGGCCACCGCGAAAGACTGCGCGACCGCTTTCTGAAAGGCGGCGCCAATGCCCTGCCCGACTACGAACTGCTGGAGCTGACTTTGTTCGGCGTGATCCCGCGCCGCGACACCAAGCCTTTGGCGAAAGCTCTGCTGGCGCGCTTCGGATCGTTTGCCGAAGTGATTTCGGCGCCCCGCGCGCGGCTGATGGAAGTGAAGGGCTGCGGCGAGGCGGTCGCCAACCATCTCAAGATCATCGAGGCCGCCGGCCATCGCCTGGCCCAGACCAAGGTTATCAAGCGGCCCGCGCTGTCCAGCTGGGGCGCGCTGATCGACTATTGCACCGCCGCCATGGCGCGCGAGCCGGTGGAGCAGTTCCGGGTGCTGTTCCTGGACAGGAAGAACATCCTGGTCGCCGACGAAGTGCAGAACCGCGGCACCATCGACCACACCCCGGTCTATCCGCGCGAGATCGTCAAGCGCGCGCTGGAATTGTCGGCCAGCGCGGTGATCCTGGTGCACAACCATCCCTCCGGCGACCCCACGCCATCACGCGCCGACATCGAGATGACGCGCGAGATCGAAAAGGCGTGCAAGGCGCTGTCCATCGCCATCCACGATCACCTGGTGATCGGGCGCGGCGGGCATGTGTCCTTTAAAGCGATGGGCCTGCTGTAACCCTATTCGCCGATCAGCACATCCATCGTCTTGGCTTCGCCGAACCGGATAATCGACATCGACACCACGCTTCCAGGCCGCTGCGCCGACACCGCGCTGATGAAATCATCGGGAGAGGTGATTTTCCGACCCGCGACTTCCATCACCACATCCATGATCTGCAGGCCGGAGCGCTGGGCCATGCTGTCGTGCGCAACGTCGGACAGCAGCGCACCGTCGGCGGTGTCCGAAAAGCTCAGGCTGATGGGCACGCCCAGATGCTGCGCCGCGCTTTTGGTAAGGCCCTGAAGGCTGACGCCGATCCTGCCTGGCTTGGCGGGTGGCAGCGGCGGCACAGCATCGGACACAACAGCGACCGTGCCGGCCGGCGCCCACGCCAGCGCATGACGGCGTACACCCATCGTCGGGCTTTCGGTGGCGAACAGCTTTAAACGGTATGCCTGAATCTGGCGCTCGTCTTCGATTGCCATGCAATAGGGACTGGTTTCCCTGCCCGGCACGCCGCTGGCCAGCGAAAGGCCGCGCGCCCTTGCTGCGTCCATGATAGCCGCAGCATGGCGCGCCTGTGCCGCTTCGATATCCGCCTTGGGCGTTTCATCCTGGAAGATGTCGGCGATGATGTAGTCCACCACCGGCGGCTCCAGCGAGGCGGGGACCAGGATTGAGCAGGACCAATAGACTTTGGCCGGCGACTCCTGCGCCTGGCTCGGCGCTGCGCCAAGCATAATCAGGCTCGCAAGAGCCGCTGTGAAAGTCATGCCGCGCATCTGAAGTCCCCTGCTGCCCGCATCATTTCCGCATGACCGGCGGCGGCGCGCAAGAAATCCATAGCAACGCAGCGTGCCCAAAAAAACATCGTCCATGCGTAACCGCTGCGCCCCGGCCTGCGAACTTCCGCAAAACACGGGAGGACTGCTTGCGCACCGTTTCAGACTGGGCCGTCCTGCCCTTGCGAGTGATCGTGGGCTACGGCTTCTTTGCCCATGGCTATGCCAAGCTGGCGCGCGGGCCGGCCAATTTCACCGCCGTGCTGGCGGCGCTGCACATGCCGTTCCCGGAATTCCTGGCCTGGGCGACCATCCTGCTGGAAGTGTTGTGCGGGCTGGCGGTGCTGGCGGGCTTTTTCGTGCGGGTGACCGCGCTGCCCATGATCCCCATTCTGCTGGTGGCGATCCTCACCGTGCACCTGCCCAACGGCTTCAGCTCCATCAAGCTGTTGTCGGTGGATGCGGCGGGCGCGCATTTCGGCCCGCCGGGTTACGAGACCGACCTTCTGTATCTGGCCGCGATCGCCGCGCTGCTGCTGGCGGGGCCCGGCCCCTGGGCGATCAGCCGGCTGCTGTGGGATGACACCATGCGCATCGGATTGAAATCATGAAGCAGGACATTGTGGTGATGGCGGATGCGCATGGCGTGATCCGTTTCTGGAGCGCGGGTGCTGCGCGGATGTTCGGCTATCCCGTGACCCAGGCGCTGGAGCAATCGCTGGAAATGATCGTGCCGCCGGAGCATCGCGCGGCCCATCGCAAGGGCTTCGCGCGCGCCATGGCCAGCGGCCAGGCCGCCGCCGAAGGCCAGCCCGGCCCGTTCCCGGTGCTGCGCGCCGACGGCACGATCCTGGAAATCAATGGCCGGCTGACGCTGTTGCGCGGACCCGACGGCAGCACCATTGCCGCCGCCGTGGTGTATGACGCCGCCTAGCCGGCGCGTTTCCCCTCTCCCCTTGAGGGAGAGGGCGGTTTGTCTTGCGCTTCGCCGCAGGCGAAGTGCCTAGACAAACCGGGTGAGGGGTTTGTGGGCCGCGAACGCACCCCTCACCTGGCAAAATCCAAGCACTTGGCTTTCGCTGCACTCAAGCCAAGCGCGGGATTTTGCGTCCTCTCCCTCAAGGGGAGAGGAGCGACCGCGCATCAATCCACCAGATGCGTGCCGTGGGTGATCGCGCCGCCGGCGCGGATCGCGGCGGCGACAAAGGTGGTCTCGGCGATTTCCTCCGGCGTCGCGCCGGCCTTCAGCGCCTTGCCCTTGTGGATTTCCAGGCAATAGGGGCACTGGGTGGTCAGCGCCACGGCCAGCGCCATCAGCTCCTTGTACTTCACCGGGATCGCGCCGTCGGCGAAGGCTGCCCTGTCGAACTCCAGAAATCCCTTCCAGGCGTCGGGCGCGCCGTGACCCAGCTTGGGCAGTTTCTTGATGTTCTCGGAATCGTAGAGATTGGACATCGGGACCTCGCTTAAAATGCTGGAAACGCTGGGAAAACCAGCCTCTTTCGCCCCAAGCCTATCCGCGCTAGAAGCGCGCGACAATCACGGAAGAATGACGCGATGATCCCCCGCTATGCCCGCGAACAGATGGTTTCGATCTGGTCGCCCGAAACCAAATTCCGCATCTGGTTCGAGATCGAGGCGCACGCCACCGACAAGCTGGCCGAGCTGGGCGTGGTGCCCAAGGAAGCCGCGGCGAAGATCTGGGAAAAGGGCCGCGACGCCAAGTTCGACGTCGAGCGCATCGACGAGATCGAGCGCGAAGTGAAGCATGACGTCATCGCCTTCCTGACGCACCTGTCGGAGATCGTGGGCCCGGAAGCGCGCTTCGTGCACCAGGGCATGACTAGCTCCGACGTGCTGGACACCTGCCTGAACGTGCAGCTGATGCGCGCCGCCGACATCCTGATTGCCGACACCGACAAGCTGCTGGCGGCGATCAAGACGCGGGCCTTCGAATACAAGATGACGCCCACCATCGGGCGCAGCCACGGCATCCATGCCGAGCCGACCACCTTCGGCGTGAAGCTGGCGACGTACTATGCCGAGTTCACGCGTGCGCGCGCCCGCCTGGTCACCGCGCGCAATGAAATCGCCACCTGCGCGATTTCGGGCGCCGTCGGCACCTTCGCCAATATCGATCCCGCCGTGGAAGAACATGTCGCCAAGGCGATGGGCCTTCAGGTCGAGCCGGTCTCAACCCAGGTGATCCCGCGCGACCGCCACGCCGCCTATTTCAGCGCGCTCGGTGTCGTTGCGTCTTCGCTGGAACGGCTGGCGGTGGAAATCCGCCACCTGCAGCGCACCGAAGTGCTGGAAGCCGAAGAATATTTTTCGCCCGGACAAAAAGGCTCGTCGGCGATGCCGCACAAGCGCAATCCGGTGCTGACCGAAAACGTCACCGGCCTGGCCCGCATGGTGCGTTCGGCCGTGATCCCGGCGCTGGAGAATGTGGCGCTTTGGCACGAGCGCGACATCAGCCATTCCAGCGTCGAGCGCTACATCGGCCCCGACGCCACCATCACACTCGATTTCGCGCTGGCCCGCATGACCGGCGTGATGGAAAAGCTGGTGGTCTATCCCGACCGGATGCAGAAGAACCTGGATGCCACCCATGGCCTGGTGCACAGCCAGCGCGTGCTGCTGGCCCTGACCCAGGCGGGCCTGGCGCGCGAGGACAGCTACCGGCTGGTGCAGAAGAACGCGATGCGCGCCTGGAACGGCGAAGGCAACCTGCTGGACCTGCTCAAGGCCGATCCGGACGTGTCCAAGGCGCTGCCGGCCGCGAAACTCGAGGCCATGTTCGACCTGGGCTATCACCTCAAGCAGGTGGACACGATTTTCGGGCGCGTGTTCGACAAGTAAGCCTTTGTAATCGCTTGACTTCCGTGTTCCCTGTGGACGGGAACCCGCTATGCGTTCCTGCGGCCCCCTGAATCATTGCTCCGGGGGTCTCGCATCCCTAAATTGCGGCTCTAACGGGCCAAAAGCCCCCTGAAGGACCACCCCCATGAAGCGCCGCCGCGTCATCTACGAAGGCAAGGCCAAGATCCTTTACGAAGGCACCGAGCCGGGCACCGTCATCCAGTACTTCAAGGACGACGCCACCGCGGGCAACGGCGCCAAGAAGGACACCATCGAGGGCAAGGGCGTCCTCAACAACCGCATCAGCGAATACCTGATGACCCAGCTGCAGGGCATCGGCGTGCCGACGCATTTCGTGCGCCGCCTGAACATGCGCGAGCAGCTGATCAAGGAAGTCGAGATCATTCCGCTGGAAGTGGTGGTGCGCAATGTCGCCGCCGGCTCCATGTCCAAGCGGTTGGGCATCGAGGAAGGCACGCCGCTGCCGCGCTCGATCATCGAATATTACTACAAGAATGACGGCCTGAACGATCCGTGGGTGAGCGAAGAGCACATCACCGCGTTCGGCTGGGCGTCGCCGCAGGACCTGGACGATATCGTCAACCTGACCATCCGCGTCAACGACTTCCTGTCCGGCCTGTTCCTGGGCGCCGGCATCAAGCTGGTCGACTTCAAGCTGGAGTTCGGCCGCCTGTGGGAAAACGACTATATGCGCATCGTGCTGGCCGACGAGATCAGCCCGGACAATTGCCGCCTGTGGGACGCCACCACCGGCGACAAGCTGGACAAGGACCGTTTCCGCCGCGACATGGGCGGGGTGATCGAGGCCTATAGCGAAGTCGCCAAGCGCCTTGGGATCATGCCCGAATCGGTGCAAGGCGAGAACAAAGGCCCCGTGCTGGTTCAGTAGGAAAACATCGTGAAAGCCCGCGTTTTTGTGACTTTGAAGAATGGTGTCCTGGACCCGCAGGGCAAGGCCATCGGCCATGCCCTGAACGGCCTGGGCTTCGGCAGTGTCGGCGAAGTGCGCCAGGGCAAGGTGATCGATCTTGAGCTGACCGAGACCGATGCCGCCAAGGCCAAGACCGAACTGAAGGCGATGTGCGAAAAGCTGCTCGCCAATACCGTGATTGAAAAGTACGAGATCGAGCTGAGGTAGCCCGATGTCATGGCCCACTTCACGTGGGCCATCCAGAGCAACAGGCTCTGACATCGGGAATTGGGCTCTGGATGGCCCGGGCAAGCCGGGCCATGACAATTTGGGAGTGGTCGCGTGAAATCCGCCGTCATTGTCTTTCCGGCCTCCAACTGTGATCGCGACGCCAAGACGGCGCTGACCCAGATGACCGGCAAGGCGCCGGCGATGGTGTGGCACCAGGACAAGGAGCTGCCCGATGTGGACCTGGTGGTCCTGCCCGGCGGCTTTTCGTATGGCGATTACCTGCGCTGCGGCGCCATGGCCAACCAGTCCGGCATCATGGGCGCCATCAAGGCCCATGCCGACAAGGGCGGCGCAGTGCTGGGCATCTGCAACGGCTTCCAGGTTCTGACCGAAGCCGGTCTTCTGCCCGGCGCGCTGATGCGCAATGCCGGCCTGAAGTTTTTGTGCAAGCCGGTGGCGCTGACGGTGGAAGAGACCCAGTCCAGCTTCACCCGCAAATACGACAACGGCCAGGAAATCCACGTGCCCATCGCGCACGGCGAAGGCAATTACTATGCCGACGACGCCACGCTGGACCGGCTGGAAGGCGAAGGCCGCGTGGCCTTCCGCTACAAGGACAATCCCAACGGCTCGGCCCGCGACATCGCCGGCATCCTGAACGAAAAGCGCAACGTGCTGGGCCTGATGCCCCATCCCGAACGCGTGGTGGATGACGCGCTGGGCGGCACCGACGGCCGCGCCATGTTCCAGAGCCTGATCGAAGCGCTTTCCTGATTAGAAGATCCACATGACCAAGATCACGCCCGAACTCGTCAAGGAGCATGGGCTCTCTGACAGCGAATACGCCCACATCCTCAAGCTGATGGGCCGCGAGCCCTCGATGGTCGAGCTGGGCATCTTCAGCGTGATGTGGTCTGAGCACTGCTCATACAAGTCCACCCGCGTGCACCTGAAGAAGCTGCCGACCAAGGCGCCGTGGGTGATCCAGGGCCCGGGCGAGAATGCCGGCGTGATCGACATCGGCGACGGCGATGCCTGCATCTTCAAGATGGAAAGCCACAACCACCCGTCCTTCATCGAGCCCTATCAGGGTGCGGCGACCGGCGTGGGCGGCATCATGCGCGACGTCTTCACCATGGGCGCGCGCCCCATCGCCATGATGAACGCGCTGCGCTTCGGCGAGCCGGGCCATCCCAAGACCCGTCACCTGGTCAACGGCGTGGTGCACGGCATCGGCGGTTATGGCAACTGCATGGGCGTGCCCACGGTTGGCGGCGAAGTGAACTTCCATCGCAGCTACAACGGCAACATCCTGGTCAACGCCATGTGCGTGGGCCTGGCCAAGTCCAACAACATCTTCCTGTCCGCCGCCAAGGGCGCGGGCAATCCGGTGGTCTATGTCGGCTCCAAGACCGGCCGCGACGGCATCCATGGCGCGACCATGGCGTCGGCCGAGTTCGACGATGCCAGCGAGGAAAAGCGCCCCACCGTGCAGGTCGGCGATCCCTTCACCGAGAAGCTGCTCCTGGAAGCCTGCCTGGAACTGATGGCCACCGACGCCATCATCGCGATCCAGGACATGGGCGCGGCCGGCCTGACGTCTTCGTCCGCCGAAATGGGCGACAAGGGCGGCAGCGGCATCGAGCTCGACCTCGACAAGGTGCCCCAGCGCGAAGCCAACATGACGGCCTATGAGATGATGCTGTCGGAAAGCCAGGAGCGCATGCTGGCGGTGCTGAAGCCGGGCCGTGAAGCCCAGGCCGAAGCCATCTTCAAGAAGTGGGAGCTGGACTTCGCCGTCATCGGCATCACCACCGATACCAAGCGCCTGGTCGTGAAGCACAAGGGCAAGGTCGAAGCCGACATGCCCATCACTGCGCTGTCGGACGAAGCCCCGATCTATGAGCGCCCCTACACCGAGCGCGCGGCCATGACCGGCGCGCCGTCGTTCGACAAGTCCAAGAATGTTCTGGCGTCGCTGAAGACCATTCTCGCCTCGCCCGACATGGCCTCGCGCCGCTGGGTGTGGGAACAGTATGACCACACCGTGATGGCCGATACCGTGCAGGTGCCGGGCGGCGACGCGGCGGTCGTGCGCGTGCATGGCAGCAAGAAGGGCCTGGCCATCACCACCGACGTGACGCCGCGCTATTGCCGGCCCGATCCGTTCGAGGGCGGCAAGCAGGCCGTGGCCGAAGCCTGGCGCAACATCACCGCCGTGGGCGCGGTGCCGCTGGCGGTGACCGACAACCTGAACTATGGCAATCCGCAGAAGCCCGAGATCATGTGGGAAATCGTGGCCGGCATCGACGGCATTGGCGCCGCCTGCCGCGCACTGGACTTCCCGGTGATCGGCGGCAACTGCTCGCTCTACAACGAGACCAACGGCGAAGGCATCCTGCCCACGCCTGCGATCGGCGGAGTCGGCTTGATGGCCGATGTGTCGAAGATGGCGACGGTTGCCTTCAAGCGCGACGGCGATGTCATCATCCTGATCGGCGAGACCAAGGGTCACCTGGGGCAGTCGATCTATCTGCGCGAGATCGAAGGCCGCGAGGAAGGCGGTTCGCCGCCGGTCGATCTGGCTATCGAAAAGAAGAACGGCGATTTCGTGCGCAAGCTGATCGAAGCAGGCCGCGTCGACACCGTACACGACTGCTCGGACGGCGGCCTTTTGCCCGCGATCGCGGAAATGGCAATGCCGCGCGGCATCGGCGCTGCCATCGGCCAGGCCGGCGCGCCCGACGCGATCCCCTTCTGGTTCGGTGAGGACCAGGCGCGTTACGTGATTGCCGCGCCGTTTGCCGAAGCCGAGAAGATCGTCGCGGAGGCCCGCGCCCAATTCATCCAGGTTGCCGAACTGGGCAAGACGGGCGGCGACGCGATTGCCGTGGGCGGCGAGGCCGTGCAGGTTTCGGCGCTGCGCGAAGGTTTCGAGAACTGGTTCCCGACCTACATGGCCGGCGAAGAAATTCCGGTCACCAACTAGGACATACAGCCATGGGCATGAAAGGCACGGAAATCGAAGCCTTCATCAAGGCCGCCTTCCCCGACGCCGTCGTCGAGATGAAGGATTTGGCCGGCGACGACAATCACTGGGCCGCCACCGTCACCTCGTCGGCCTTCAAGGGCAAGACCCGCGTGGCGCAGCACCAGATGGTCTATGCCGCGCTCAAGGGCAACATGGGCGGGGTGCTGCATGCCCTGCAGCTGACGACCATCGCCAAGGACTGACCTTCCTTGTCATTCCCGCGAAAGCGGGAATCCAGAGCCGCAAACACCGGCGCCTGTTGCCCTGGACCCCCGCTTTCGCGGGGATGACAGATTAATAGAGGTCGCCCCAGCCCTTGCGGCGGACGCGGCGGGTTTCGGCCTTGTCGCGCGCGGGGATAAAGTGGGCGTGTAGTCCGGTTTCATCGCACAGCTTGAAGGTCGGTCCGGGTTTGGCTTCCAGCACGGGCGCCAGAATGCGCGCGCCACTTGCCACCTTTTTCCGCACCGCCACAACATAGCTGTAGCGCTCATCCTCGAACGGCACGCTGGCTGCCTTCAGCTGCATGTGCTCGCGCGAGCGCGCCAGGCGTTGGGAGAAGTGGCACCAGTCGTCGCCGCGCAAGGGGCATGCATTGTCATGGGTACAGGGCACCGCGATGTGCGCGCCCGCTTCGATCAGCGCCGCGCGGCTGCTGCGGATGCGGGCAAAGCCCTGCGGCGTGCCGGGTTCGACCAGCACCAGCGCCTTGTCGGTGCCGCGCCACAGATCGACAGCGGCGGATGCGGCCTCCGCTTCCGGCAGTTCGGCCAGCACATAGCTGGCGATCACCAGATCGGCGCGCGGCTTGTCGCCCGACAGTTCGCCCCCTTGCACCTTTGCCTGCGGCAGCAACTGCGCCGCCAGCGCGCGCAATGCGGCGTTTCGGTCCAGCAGGGTGACGGCGATGTCGGGCCAACGTTCGGCTGCGGCCCAGCTTGCCGCTCCGGTGCCGGCGCCCACATCCAGCAGCGAGGCAGGCGCGAAGTCGGGCATCACCTCGGCCAGGCGCGCCAGCACAACTTCGTTCACCGCGAATGTCGCGGGCATGCGCGCCAGGGCGTAGGCCAGCGCATCGGCCTGGCTCACGATCCCGCCGCTGCTCTGGCCCTTGCGATACGCCGCCGACAGACCTTCCGCGCGCGCGGCCAGGTCCTTGCGCGACACCCCTTCCAGCAGGGCATCCAAGGCGGCGGTCAAAGCAGGCGGAAAAGCCATGAATTCCCAGCAATACCGGGGTTCCCGCGGCCTTCTTGACCGCCCCCTTCCCCGTGCTTAGATCATAGCCGAACTCTCGCAGGAACTGCCCAATGTCCGACGTCCAGGCCCAAATCGCCGAAGCGGTGAAGAACAACGACGTGCTGCTCTACATGAAGGGCACGCCGCAGTTCCCGCAGTGCGGCTTCTCGGCCGTGACGGTGCAGATCCTGAACCATCTGGGCGTGAAGTTCGCCGCCGTAAACGTGCTGGAAGACCAGGACGTGCGCGAGGGCATCAAGCAGTTCTCGAACTGGCCGACCATTCCCCAGCTCTATGTGAAGGGCGAGTTCGTCGGCGGCTGCGACATCATCCGCGAGATGTTCGAGACCCAGGAGCTGGCGCCGTTCCTGGAACAGCACGGCATCGCGCTGGAACCGGCGGCCTAATTCCGCTTGAAATGCCGTTGCCACACCGGCGCAATCGCCGGTCGCTGTGAGACCGCGTCCGCCAGCGCCATCAGGCGCGGCAGGTGCGCCAGCTTCCAGTCGGCTTCCAGGCTCCAGCGCGAGAACATCGCGGCATAGATGTCGAGCAGCGTGAAGCCGCTGGCCAGAAAGAACGGCCCGGCGATCATGCGCTCCACGATCAGGAGCCGCTCGCGGATGCGGTCGCGCGCGGTGGCGCGCATGGCGTCGGTATCGCCGCCCGGCACGAAGCGTTCGGGATAATCCACGATCTCCACGATCGGATAGACCTCGCCCGCCATGAAGGCCAGCCAGCGATAGGCCTGGGCGCGTTCGCTAGAGGCCTGCGGCGGCAGCAGCTTCGCTTGCGGGAAGTGATCCGCCAAGGTCAGCAGGATGGCGGCGCTTTCGGTGACCACCTGACCTTCGCCCAGGCGCAGCGCCGGCATCTTGCCGCTGGGATTGATCGCCAGGAAGGCGGGCGCGCGCTGCTCGTTCCTTTCCAGCGACACCAGCTTGAAGTCATAGGGCGCGCCGGCTTCGGCAAGTGCTGCTTCGGCGCTGAACGCACCCGACCCCAGATCGCCATACAGCGTGAACATCAACCGATCCTTTTGAACACCACGTCGCGCTCCTCGCGCCGCGAGACAAAGCCGATGATGTGGCCGTTCGCGTCGCGCTGGAAGATGTCGCGACTGCGGGGCTGCCCCGGCACAAACAGCACATCTGCCAGCTCGGCCTTCAGCTCGACCGCGTGCTTGCCTTCGCGCGCGCCCATCAGATGGCCGTCCTTCTTGCTGATCGTGTAACCCAGCCCCGGCCCGCCGCTGTATCTGCCGACATAGGCGTCGGTCAGCTTCGCGGGCAACACGACCGCGGGCGGATCCTGCCGCGTCGCCAGCACCGCCATCGACAAGAGCTTCCAGTCCGCACCACGTTTCACCCAGCTGGTGGTGGTGCGATATTGGGCGTGAATTTTCTGGCCGTGATAATTTTCATACTCGTCGGCGATGAAGCTGGCGGCCGCGGTGTCGCCGCTGACCCTGGCCTGCCAGTCGATCACTTTGATGTAGCCGCTGGCGCCCGCCGGCAGCGGCTGTATCTGGGCCACAGAAGCCTTCTTGTCGGTGACGGCGCCGGTCTCGTCGCTCATCAGCATCTGGTCGTCCAGGATGTCGGCCCAGACCTTGGCCTTGCCCGGCGCGATGGCATCCTGCAGCGCCTGGGCTTTTGTCTTCAAAAGCGCACTGACATCCTGGGCATGGGCGGCGGTCGCGGTCAGCAGCAGGGCAAGAGCAACGCGGATCATGGGCGGCATCCCCGGATTTGGCCGCCAATCGTGCAACAAAAAAGCCCGGTGTTTCCACCGGGCTCTTTCGCAAAAATATGAGAACCGATCAGCGGGGATAGAATTCCCCCTCGCGCGTTAGCGCGAGTAAAATTCGACGATCAGGTGCGGCTCCATCTGGACGGCGTACGGGACGTCGGCCAGCTTGGGGGTGCGCAGCAGCTTGGCGGTCTTGCCTTCGGCGACTTCCAGGTAATCCGGGGTGTCGCGCTCGGCCGACTTGGAGGCTTCCATCACAAGCGCCATTTCCTTGGCCTTGGACGACAGCTCCAGCGTGTCGCCTTCCTTGACGTGATAGGAGGCGATGGTGACGCGGCGGCCATTGACCTTGACGTGGCCGTGGCTGACCAGCTGGCGGGCGGCGAACGGGGTGGGCACGAACTTGGAGCGGTACACGACGGTGTCCAGGCGGGTCTCCAGCAGGCCGATCATGTTCTCGCCGGTGTCGCCGGGACGGCGCGCGGCGTCGGTGTAGTACTTGCGGAACTGGCGCTCGGTGATGTTGCCGTAATAGCCCTTGAGCTTCTGCTTGGCCTGCAGCTGGGTGCCATAGTCGCTCAGCTTCTTGGCGCGGCGCTGGCCGTGCTGGCCTGGGCCATAGGAACGCTTGTTGACCGGGCTCTTGGGACGGCCCCAGAGGTTCTCGCCGACGCGGCGGTCGAGTTTGTACTTGGAATTGGCGCGCTTGCTCATCGTGGTCTTTCAGTGGAATTTCGCATCCGGAGGCCCGGAAAGGCGCGCACTTATACGGACGCCGGGCCCATAGTCAAACCCCTGCAACCAGGGGTTTAGCGTCCGATTCCTTGCCTTGCGAAATCAATGGCTTAGGCCGTATCTGGCCCGCATTCTGGCACTGGAACAGCTTGCCGGAAAGCCGGGATTGTGCCCATCGGGGCTACAGCTTGAAATAGGCGACCGGGCTGAAAGCCAGGACAAGGGCCGCACCCTGGAGGACCAGCCGGGCGGCTGCCGAACCTTGCCGCTTCCAGTCCGCCGTAACCAGATATCCAAGAATGAAGGGCATCTGGGCGACGATCAGGAGCCAGAAGACTTTGAACCCAAGACCTTCGTCACTGTTGCCAGACCTGATGCCACCGGCGACGTTCCCAAGAACCCAGACGCAGGCCATAAGGGACAGGATCAGCGGGACGGCAGTACATATGCGGTTCATGCTATGGCGGTTCATGGAGCGCTCCACAATGCAGGCCAGAAGAACACCGTATACCCATGCCTAAAGGGCCCCAAGGCCGGAAGCGCAAGGCTGACGTGATCGGCAATGCCGTTCGCATGTTCCCGGCTCTGGCTTGCGGTCTAAAACAGCGCCTTTGGGACATTGGCGATATCGTGAAACTGATCGAAGAATGGGAGGCTATGCGTGAGGCTGCTTAAGGTTGCGGGCATCGTCGCTACAATTCTCTGGGCCGTCTTTATTGCGTGGCGGGTTGAGGAAACCTACGAACTCGCTCGGGCGACTTGCGGGTATGCTTATTCAGCCCTTTTCCAGGCCAATCCTGACCGCATGATTTTCTGCCCAGCAGATCGTCTACAACTCTAAGTCAAACTGTACCAGTGCCCGCATCCGGGCACTGGCACAGTTCGCCGGAATGCCGGGATTGAAGGGGTTATAGGCCGGGAATAGGGTCGGACCATGGCAGATTTGGCTAGCTTCAAAGCATGGGTTTTAGAGCAGCAGAGCGCCATCCGAGAGACCCTCGCCATGTTTGAAACAGGCCAGTTGCATATCTTCCAAAACGAACGCGATATCAGCGAGGGCCACATGCGGTCCCTGCGCCTGACTTTGCAAGAAATTGAGGACTTACTGGCCGGAAATCCCCATGCCTAAAAGGACCCAAGGCCGGAAGCGCAAGGCTCACGTGATCAGCAACGCCATCCGCATGTCCACGGCTAAGGCTTGCGGCCTGGAACAGCGCGCTTAGGCATTGGCGATATTGTGAAGCTGGTCGAGGAATGGGAAGCGGCGGAATGAACAAAGTGCCCGATGATGACAGGCGCGGCATTTGCAAGAATTGCGACCACCCAATCGGTTACCACCACCGGGAAGACGAAACCTGTACGGTCAAGGATTGCCGTTGTCCGGGGTACAAGCCAGGTCTGGCGGCGAGAACCTAGTGCGTCCAGGCCTTCGGCAAGACCGCTCGCACCGCATTGCCCATTTCATCGGAAACCTCGATCGAGGCGACAATTTTGGCCGACCGGCTTCTCAGCGCTGCGTCCGCCAGGTCACGAGCGCTGGCCCGTGCCTCCTCCTCTACAGCGCGCATATTGCGGCATTCCATGCCCTCTTCGTCGGGCACCAAAATCAGTCCGTCCCGGATGTGGAAAAAATAGCGACTCATGAAGAGTCCTTTCGGCTGGCCGAGTTGTACTGCCGGCTACAGAGGAACGAAATCCGCCGAGTTAGTACAAACACCCACAACCAGGGAGAAAACCGTACCCGTGCCCGCGATATGGCACCGCGCCGACCCTGCAAAAAGCCGGGATTGATGGGGCCCGGGACTGGGCCTAGGGTCTGGCAAGGCCGGGGCCTCCGGTGACTTTGCCACCAGCAACGGGACATCCATGCCCATGATCACCGATCCTTTGGCGGCGGCCGTTGTGGTGTTTTTCCTGGGTGCTGCGGCGATGCTGGGCCTTCAGCCCGCGGGGCGCGGGACGGACGAACTGGAATCGAGGATGGTCGTTCGTCTTCTGCTCGGCCCGGCCTGCCTGGCGGCCATAATTCTCATCCTGGGCGGCGTGGCGGACCGTTTGGTTTTGGCCGGATCGCTGTAAGCTCAGCCCATGCGCAAAGCCGTCGCTCTTCTGTCAGCCGTCCTGTTGTGTTCAACCGCCTGGGCCACCGAACCTCCGCTGCCGCCCGGCAAGCCGGCAGGCGTGAAGCCGGCGATCAGCCATTCCACCGAAGTCTATATCCTGGTCGGCACCGCCGCGGCCGCCGTATTGGCCGGCATCGCCCTGTTCAACATGAACAAGGCTTCGACGCCGGCAACCTCAACCTCTCCCTAGGCCGCCATGTCGGAACTGCAGGTTTTCGATTCCAATGCCATGCCGTGGGAGGAACGCTTCGTTCCCGAACTGGGCAAGGCGCTGTTCGCCAAGCGCTTCCTGGAAGACCCCGAAACCGGCGTCACGGTGCGGATGGTGAAGTACCCGGCCGGCTTCACCAACACCTGGCATCATCACCCCTGCGCCCACGGCATGTTCGTGCTGGAGGGCACGCTGGTCACGCACCAGGGCTCGTTCGAGCCCGGCAGCTTCGTGTGGTTTCCCGAAGGCATGACCATGCAGCATGGCGCGACCCAGACCACGGACGTGACCGTGCTGTTCATCACCAACAAGAAATTCGAGATCCACTACGTGCCACCGCCCGGCTGAGGGGCGGGCGCGATCAGGGCGCGGTGGTGGTGGTCACCACGGCGGGATTGTCGACATGGCTCTTGCTGGAGACGATGGCGACCATCGCGCCGACGCCGGCCAGCACGCCCAGTGCGATGAAGACGCCCGGCATCGACATGTTCGCCTGGCGCACGCCCGCCGGCTTGCCGGGAACCAGCGCGCCATCATTGGCAAGGGCCGGCGTGGCGGCCAGGCCAAGGGCGAGCACAACAGCAGTCAGACGGCGCATGGAAATCCCCGGATTTGCGACAGACAGGGTTCTTATGGTCCGTGACAATGACGCCGCCATGACAGCTTGACGTCAGATCGCCCCGCTTACAGGTTGCGTGACAAAAGGCCCCGTGGCGGAACTGGTAGACGCACCGGACTTAAAATCCGTTGTTCCGAAAGGGACGTGTCGGTTCGAGTCCGACGGGGGCCACCAAACCATCGGAAAAGGACCGCTCCATGAAAGCCCGCCTTCTCTGCACCGCCCTTCTGGCCTTGGGCACCCTCGCCTCTGCCGCCGACATGCCCCATGGCATCAACAAGCCCGCCATGGATGCGTCGGTCACCCCCGGAGACGACTTCTATAACTATGCCAACGGCAACTGGATGAAGCAGACGGTCATCCCGGCCGACCAGGCGGGCTGGGGATCGTTCCAGATCCTGCGCCAGGAATCGCTGACCCGCACCCGTGCGGTGATCGAGGCGACCAGGGCCGGCACGCCGGTCAACGACTTCTATGCAAGCTTCCTGGACACCGCGGCGATCGACGCCAAGGGGCTGGCGCCGCTGAAGACCGAACTGGCGGCGATCGGCGCGATCAAGGACAAGACGGCGCTGGCGCATGCATTGGGTGAAACCCTGCGCGCCGATGTCGATCCGCTGAACAACACCAACTTCCAGACCCAGAACCTGTTCGGACTGTGGACCGCATCGGGCTTCACCGACAGCGATCATTACGCTGCCTATCTGCTGCAGGGCGGCTTGGGCATGCCGACCCGCGACTATTACCTCGACAGCAGCGACAAGATGAAGGCCAATCAGGCGGCCTATCGCGCTTACGTCGCCAGGATCTTGACCCTGGCGGGCGTGGCGGATGCGCAGAAGCGCGCCGACGCGATCTATGCGCTGGAAGCCAAGATCGCCAAGGCGCACATCTCGATGGTGGAGAACCAGGATGTCGCCAAGGCCAACAATCTGTGGAAGCGCGGCGACTTCGCCGCCAAGGCGCCGGGCCTGGACTGGGACCAGTATTTCGCCGGCGCCGGCCTGACCAGCGTCTCCAGCTTCATCGTCTGGCAGCCCACGGCGTTCGTCGGACTGTCCAGGCTGGTGGCGAGCGAGCCATTGGATGTGTGGAAGGACTGGATGACTTTCCACCGCATCAACAATTTCACCGCCGAACTGCCACGCGCGTTCGACCAGGCGTCGTTCGATTTCTATGCCAAGACCCTGTCGGGCACGCCTGAGCAACAGGCGCGCTGGAAGCGCGCGGTCGCCGCCACCAACACCGCGATGGGCGACGCGGTCGGCCAGCTGTATGTCGCGCGCTGGTTCACGCCGGACGCGAAAGCCCGCGCCCAGGCGATGGTGAAGAACATCGTCGCGGCTTTCGGCAAGCGGCTGGACGCCTTGAACTGGCTGGCGCCCGCCACCCGCGCGGAAGCAAAGAAGAAGCTGTTCACGCTGTATGTCGGCGTGGGCTATCCCGAAAAATGGCGCAGCTATGCCGGGCTGTCGGTGGTGAAGGGCGACGCGCTGGGCAACGAGGCACGCGCGGAAGCCTTTGAATATCGCCGCAACCTGGCGCGCATCGGAAAGCCGGTGGATCGCACGGAATGGCAGATGACGCCGCAAACGGTGAATGCGGTGAACCTGCCGCTGCAGAATGCGCTGAACTTCCCCGCCGCGATCCTGGAGCGGCCCTTCTTCGACGCCAAGGCGGCGGATGCCTTCAATTATGGCGCCATCGGTGCGGTGATCGGGCACGAGATCAGCCACAGCTTCGACAACCAGGGCGCGGTGTTCGACGACAAGGGGCGGTTGCGCAACTGGTGGACCCAGGCCGATTTCGCCCACTTCCAGGCCAGCGGCAAGGCGCTTGCCGCACAATTCAGCGCCTATCGTGCGTTTCCGGATTTGACCGTGAACGGCCAGCAGACGCTTGGCGAGAATATCGCCGACAATGCCGGCATGACGGCTTCGCACGAAGCCTGGCTCGCATCGCTGAACGGAAAGCCGGCGCCGCTGGACCAGGGCTTCACCGGCGAGCAGCAATTCTTCCTGGCGAACGCACAGGTCTGGTCGACCAAGCTGCGCGACGCCGCGCTTCGCCGCCAGATCCTGACCAACGAACATGCGCCCGGCATGTACCGCGCACTGGGCGCGCGCAACCTGGATGCCTGGTACCCGGCCTTCAACGTCAAGCCCGGCCAGAAACTGTACCTGGCGCCTGGCAAGCGGGTGCATGTGTGGTGATCAAAGCGCCGCGATTCCGCAGTCGGTAAGATAGTCGGCGATGCCTTCGTAATAGTCGGGCGGCCGCGTCGGATCGGTGACGTCACCCTTGGGCACATAGATCACCAGTCCTTGGCGACCGCGCGTCAAGAGAACCCGATAGGCATTAGCCAGATACGTTTGACGTACGGGGTCGCGCACCGCCTGCCATTCCGTGCCGCGGAAATTGTAGTGCGCCCAAGCATTGCCGCGGCGGCGAAAATTTGCTTCCCAGCAAAGGCCAACCCAGTCCAGCTCAAGCCCCTGGATATCAAACTCTGTCGCTGGATCTTCCAAGTAATAGGACGACCGCACATCGGACTTGCTGTTCAAGAACCAGGTCGGCGCATCAACCTTCTCATGCACATTGACGCCATCAGGCTTCAAACGCGAGGCGCCCGAATAGGCCACCAAACCAAACCGTTCCGAGCCGCGCGCGCGTTCGCGTAACCACATCTTTGCCGCACCAAGATCGCGCGTCAGGAGAATGGGGTAGGCACCCCGAATGTCACCGTGCAAGTCGCGCGCGGCGCCTGCATCACCGGAAACGACAGCATTTACAAATGCTGAAAGCTTTTCAGCGCGAAAGGACCGAATCGAAACGGCCAGGTGCAAATCAGGCTCGACCATGTAATCGACGCCATGCAGCAGCGCACCGAGATTGCGCCCCCAACGATATTCCTCGCTTTCGAGGCGATCCGAAACATGCACTTTCCAATCGCGATGCTTTGCGGCAATGGCGGAGAACCACTCCGGCAATCCCGCTTCGCCGGCATTGATTTCTTGGCCGCCCCCCACAAGACACACGATGGCGCACCACGCCTTGTGACGGTCAAACACGTCGATCAGAAAGCTGGGCTCTGACTGATCGAAGTTCGCCAGCCCCTTCTTGCGCGCCATAAAGCCCGATAGATGCTTGGCATCCCAGGCGCGCTGGGCTTCGTCGAACACCGCAATCGCCTCAAAAGGCGCAGCCTCCGTGATCAGGTTGGCGTCCCGGAAGTGATGAATATTTTGGATGAAAGATTTGACTTTGCGTCGACAGTCTTCCGTTTTCACTTTTTGCCCGGCCACCTTCAGGCGCTGTACCTCATCGCGCGACAGCGCCTCCCGGAGCACCTCAACCAACGGATCATTGCCGGACAGAAAGACGGCGCGCTCGCCCTCACGATTGGCATAGCGGACCGCCAGGTTCAGCCCCGCCAGCGTCTTTCCGGCGCCGGGCACGCCGGTCACGAAACAGATGACTTTCTGCCGCTCTTGCTTAGCGGCACTGATGATCTGAGACAGACGGTCGGTCGTTTGCGCGAGATTCTTCGCGCTGGCGTCAGAGCGGGTGATTTCCTCGACCCGATGATTGCTATACAGCGCCTGCGCCGCTTCGATGATGGTTGGCGTGGGCTTATAGCCACTGGCCATCCAGGCCTGCGCGTCTAGAGGCCCTTGCGCTGAAAACCGTGCGGCCTCCGATGCCATTGCTTTCGCCAATCCGGTACCATTGGTCAAAATCGGCTTGGCGACATCGTCAGGCCAAAACATCAACTGGCCCGGGCGACTGACAGCCTTGGTGGCGATGAGGATCGGCACCAACGGCCGATAATGACTGCCTTCGTGAAAATTCTTCAGGTCCAGGCAATAGTCGATCGCTTGATCGATTGCGCCGGAGTCGAAATCCGCGGCGCCCACTTTGAACTCGATGACGAAGATCACCCCCTTCAAAATGACGATGGCATCAGCGCGCCGACCCATGCGTGGGATGGCGAATTCCAGCGCCAGCCAGCCATCATCGACCTGTGCCAGTTCACGCCGCAGCAGATCGATCTGCGCCAGCCAAGCCATGCGCTGCGCCGGATCCAGGTCATGCGCATGATGCTGCGCCAGATGACCCAGAACCGTTTGCGGTTCCTGGCGCAGAAAATCTTCAATGCGTGCAGAATAATAGGCGTGCTGCAGCCTTGGCGTATTCATCCCCACCCCTGACACCAGATTAAGCGAGAAATTCAGACCTACAAGACTGCTTCGATCAGGCGGGGGCCGGGGTTGTTGACGGCTTCGGCGAAGAGCGCGGCGAACTGGGTGGTGGTTTCGGCGCGGCCGGCTTGCACGCCATGGCCCTGGGCGATCTGCACGAAGTCCAGCGTGGGATTTTTCAGGTCCAGCATGGCGAGCGTCTTGGGGCCGGGGTTCAGGGCGCCGACGCGGCCAAGCTCGATGTTGAGGATGTTGTAGCTGCGGTTGGCGCAGATGATGGTGATCACGTCCAGCTTCTCACGCGCCATGGTCCACAGCGCCGGCAGCGAATAAAGTGCGGCGCCATCGCCCGACACCGCGATCACCTTGCGCCCCGGCGCGGCCAGCGCCGCGCCCGCCGCCATGGGCGCGGCATCGCCGATGGCGCCGCCGGTCAGGAAGATGGCGTCATGCGCGGGCGCATTGACCAGATGCTTGTGCAGGCCCGGCCCGGCGGTGAGGGAATCGTCCGACCAGATCGCGTCGTCGGGCATCAGGCGCGCGATGATGGCGCCCATCGCATCCGATGTCAGCACCCCATCGGCGGGCATGTCGGGCCGCAGCAAGGTCACCAGATCGCCCGGCGCCGTCGCGTTCAGGGCACCGGCCAGTGCCGACAATGCGGCAACCGTGTCGTCGCCCGGCTCGGCCAGGGTGATCAGGTCGCAGCCCGGCGGCGTCATCCAGCTGGGCAGGCCGGGATAGGCGAAGAAGCTGACCGGCGGCGGCGCGCCGACCAGGATCAACTGTTCGAGGCCGGACAGGAATTCCAGAATCTCTTCCGCGAAATAGGGCACGCGTTCGACGCGCGGCAGGCCGGCGCCGCGGGTGATGCGCGGGTTGAAGTAATCGTGCAGCAGGCGCGCGCCGGTTTTCTGCGCGATGCGGCCGGCAAACGCCAACCCTTCGCGTTCCAGGCAGCGTCCGCGCAGCAGCAGTGCGCTGTGCTTGCCGTTGGCCAGCGCGGCGGCGGCCGCCTCGATGTTGCCCGGCAAGCGCGGCGCGATGGGCGCCAGCGGTTTGGCCACACCAGCCGCCTCGCTCCAGGCGCAATCGGCGGGCAACACCAATGTCGCGACCTTGCCTTGCCGCGCCGCCTGCACCGCACGCGCACCATCGGCCGCCACCGTGTCGGGCGTTTCGGATTTGTGCAGCCAGTCCGACACCGGCGCGCAGATGCCCATGATGTCGCTGGTCAACGGCGCCTGTTCATACTGCGCATGGCTGCGTGCATGGTCGCCGACAATGTTCACGATGCCCTGCTGCGCTTTCCGCGCATTGTGCAGGAACGACACCGCGTTGGCGAAGCCCGGGCCCAGATGCAGCAAGGTCGCGGCGGGCTTGGCGGCCATGCGGGCATAACCGTCGGCGGCGCCCGCCACCACGCCTTCCTGCAGGCAGAGCACGCCCCTGATGCGCGGCTCGCGATCCAGCGCCGCCACGAAATGCATTTCCGAGGTGCCGGGATTGCCGAAGCACATTTCGATGCCGGCATCGGCCAGCGTATGGACCAGTGTTTCCGCCCCGTTCATGGCGCCATAAAACCCGCAAGGCGCGCAAAAACAAGGGGCCGGGCGCGGGCTTTTGGCCTAGACTTCGCGACGGGTGGGGAGACCTGGATGCAGACGATTTCGACCAGTTGCGTCATCGCGGGCGGCGGCCCCGCCGGCATGATGTGCGGCTATCTGCTGGCGCGCGCGGGCGTGGATGTGACGGTGCTGGAAAAGCATGCCGACTTCCTGCGCGACTTTCGCGGCGACACGGTGCATCCCAGCACGCTTCAGGTGATGCACGAACTGGGGCTGCTGGAGGAATTCCTGAAACTGCCCCACGCCAGGATCGCGCATGCCGGCATCGATATCGGCGACCGGCACTTCAACTTCGCCGACCTGTCGCGCCTGCCGACCAAGGCGAAGTACATCGCCATGATGCCGCAATGGGACTTCCTGGATTTCCTGGCGCAGAAGGGAAAACAGTTTCCCCACTTCCACCTGATGATGCAGACCGAAGCGAAGGATTTGATCGCGCAGAACGGACGCATCTGTGGCGTGCTGGCGACGGGACCGGGGAGCGTGGGCGATGGCCAGAGCGACAACAAAAAAGTCAATCTGCAGATCCGCGCCGGGCTGACGATTGCCGCTGACGGCCGCGGCTCGATCCTGCGCGACAAGTCGGGCCTGAAGGTCGACGACCTGGGCGCGCCGTTCGACGTGTTGTGGCTGCGCCTTCCGGCCGAACCCGGCGACCCGCAGGACGTGATCGGCCGGCTGCAGGGCGGGCAGATGTTCGTGATGATCTGGCGCGGCGACTATTACCAGTGCGCGCTGGTGATCCCCAAGGGCGGCTATGACGAAATCCGCAGCGAAGGGCTGACCGCGTTCCGCACGCGCCTCAAAAGCGTGGCCGGGTTCGCCGCGCCGCGCGTCGACGGCGCGATCACCGATTTCAGCCAGGTGAAGCTTTTGACGGTGGCGGTGAACCGGCTGGAGCAATGGGCGCGCCCCGGCCTGTTGATGATCGGCGATGCCGCCCATGCCATGTCGCCAGTGGGCGGGGTGGGCATCAACCTGGCCATCCAGGACGCGGTGGCGACCGCCAATATCCTGGGGCCGGTGCTGCAGAAGCGCGTGCCCAGGCTCGCCGACCTGAAGAAGGTTCAGGCGCGGCGCATGTTTCCCACCCGGCTGATCCAGGCCTTCCAGCTGTTCGTGCAGAACCGCTTCCTGGACCCGCACATCCTGCACGGCAACGGCACGCCCAACCCGCCCTGGTTCCTGAAGCTGGTGGACCGCTGGCCCTGGCTGCAACAGTTCCCGGCCCGCTTCGTGGGGCTTGGTCCGCGCCCGGAGCATGTTAGACTGCGCCCATGAAGTTGCGTATTCGCCCCATCAATGGCTGGGGCTGGTTTGATGCCAAGGGCGAGCCGCTGGACGTGCCGCCCCCGTTCGAGATCGACGTCATCGTCACGCAGGAAGGCGATCCCTTTACCAGCGTGCTGGGGCAGGTCGCGCCCTCGTCTCACCCGCTGGCCGAGAAATGGCTGATTTTCACGCCGCGCCGCACCTCGTTCGCACAGGGCTTCGAGGGCTATGCCAACCTGTTCGGCTTCGACAAGAAGCCCCATGTGCCCAGGATCAACGAGGCGCTGACCGACAAGCCCAGCCTGACCGGCTCGGTGCAGATCGACGAGATGATCGACTAGCGGCCGCTTGCTGCGGTGCAGAATCGAATTTCGTTCCGGACCCGGACAAACAGGATTACGCTTTTGTCAGCAACCCGTGAGGGAGCCTGCCATGGCTGTCCTGGATCATCACGATCACTCTGGTGCCTCTCCAAGCCAAAACGCCTGCGCGGTGCAGTTCTGCCTGACCTGGATCGGCTTCTTCGTGCTGATCGGGCTGTTCAGCTGGATCGTCGCGGCGATTTAAAAGCCGCCAACGCCTCCAGCGCGAGGGATTTTGTGGCGTAAGCAGGAGCGCGGGAGCGATGTGGGCGAAAAGCCCATGAGCGAGCGCGCGACGAACTTACGACGCAAAAGACCCGCGCTGGGTCACATCTGCATGGTCCAACCCTCGACGCCCATCGCGGCCTGACGTACGGCTTCGGTCAAAGTCGGATGCGAGTGGCAGGTGCGGGCGATGTCTTCCGACGAGGCGCCGAACTCGATCGCCAGCACGACTTCGGCAATCAGGTTGCCGGCTTCCGGTCCGATGATGGCGCAGCCCAGCACGCGGTCGGTCTTGGCGTCGGCCAGGATCTTCACGAAGCCGTCGGTCGCCACGATGGTCTTGGCGCGCGCGTTGGCGGTGAAGGGGAATTTGCCCACCTTGTACTGAATGCCAGCGGCCTTCAGGTCTTCTTCGCTTTTGCCGACGGTGGCGACTTCCGGGAAGGTGTAGACCACCGAGGGGATCGCGTCGTAATTCACATGGCCGGCCTTGCCGGCGATCAGTTCGACACAGGCGACCGCTTCGTCCTCGGCCTTGTGCGCCAGCATCGCGCCTTCGCGGCAGTCGCCGATGGCATAGATGCCCGGCACGTTGGTGCGATAGTGATTGTCGGTGACGACACGGCCGCGCTTGTCCAGCGCCACGCCGACTTCGGCCAGGCCCAGATTGCCGGTGTAGGGCACGCGGCCGATGGCGACCAGCATCACGTCGCAGTCGATGGTCGATTTGTCGCCGCCCGCGGCGGGCTCGACCGTCACCTTCAGGCCGGACTTGGTCTTCTCCACGCCGGTGACCTTGGTCGACAGCTGGAAAGTGAAGCCCTGCTTGGTCAGCACGCGCTGGAACGCCTTGGAGACTTCCAGGTCGATGCCCGGCGTCACGCGATCCAGATATTCGACGACGGTGACGTCGGCGCCCAGGCGCTTCCACACCGAACCCAGTTCCAGGCCGATAACGCCGGCGCCGACGACCAGCAGCTTCTTGGGCACGCTGGCCAGCGACAGCGCGCCGGTGGACGACACCACCTGCTTTTCGTCGATGGTGACGCCGGGCAACTGGGCGACGTCCGATCCGGTGGCGATGATGATGTGCTTGGCGGTCAGCTGGCGGGTCTTGCCGTCGGCCAGCTTCACTTCGACCTTGCCGGGGGCGATGATCTTGCCTTCGCCGACGATGGCTTCGCTCTTGGCCTTCTTGAGCAGGAAGTCGACGCCCTTGGTCAGCTCGCCCACCACCTTGGTCTTCTGCGCCATCATCGCGGGCAGGTCGAGGTCGACCTTGGCCTTGATGCCCAGCTTGGCGAATTCGGTTTCGGCTTCGTGGAAGCGCTCGCTGGCATGCAGCAGCGCCTTGGAGGGGATGCAGCCGACATTCAGGCAGGTGCCGCCAAAGGCGCCCGCGCCGCGCTTGTCGATGCAGGCGCTGGTCAGGCCCAGCTGGCCGGCGCGGATCGCCGCGTTGTAGCCGCCGGGGCCGCCGCCGATCACGATCACGTCGAAACTGTCAGCCATGTCCCAAACACCTCAAATCACGGGCGGAACATAAGCATCCGGAGAGGGTCGAGACAGCCTAAAAACGCATGACAGACGTGGTTTTTTGGCGCTAGAGGCCCACCTGTCATGGCCCGGCCTGCCCGGGCCATCCAGAGCCGCAGGCACCGGCGCTGGTTGCCCTGGATGGCCCACGTAAAGTGGGCCATGACACGAAGTGCTAAACTTGCGGAGGCCCTTCCGGGCGAAGATCGGGGTCGGGGAACACCAGGTCCACCACCGTGCCCTGCCCCGGCTCGGAATGGACGCTGGAAATGCCCCCCAGCTGCAGGCCGAAGGTCTTGATCAGCCGGCTGCCCACGCTCTTGTTCTGGCCTTCCATGGCAAAGCCCTGGCCGTTGTCGGCGATGGCGAGCTTCAGCTTGCCGTCGGGCAAGGGCTGCATGGTGATCCGGATCAGGCCGGGGCGCTCCTGCGGGAAAGCGTATTTGAAGATGTTGGTCAGCACTTCCACGGTGAACAAGGCGAGCGCCACCGCCACGCTGCCGGCGACCACGCGGCTGGGCACATCGACCTCGATCTTCACGTTTTCGCTCGCCATGCCGCCGGCGATCTGGTGCGCCAGTTCTTCCAGCAGCTGGCGGATGTCGAGCGTGGACTGGTCTTCCAGTTCGTTGAGGATGCGGTGCACCAGCGCCAGCGCATTGATGCGGGTCTGCGCCTGGATCAGCGCGTCCTTGGCGGCATGGTCCTTGACCTGTTGCGCCTGAATGGACAGCAGGCTCATCACGATCTGGAGATTGTTCTTCACCCGGTGGTGAATCTCCTTGATCAGGGTGGTCTTCATTTCCACGTTTTCGCGCAACCGGCGATCGCGGTCCTGGATGCCTTCCGCCATCTCGCTCATGGCGTCGCCCAGCAGCTTGAACTCGACCGGCGCTTCGACCAGGTCGGGACGAATGGTGTAGTGGCCGGCGCGATAGGCGGCCGCGATGCGGCGCAGGTAATTGATCCACTGCGTCACTTGTCTGTCGGTCGCCAGCCAGATCGCGAACCAGGCAAAGCCGATCATCAAAATCGGCAACAGGAAATCCAGGCCGACATGCAGATAGGTGGGACCGAACAGGCGGCTCTCGCCCATCGCAAAGGCGACATAGATGCTGTCGCCCATCAGCGAGGCCGACCCGAAGCGCCACAGATCGCCGCGCGAATCCAGCGCGCTGGAAACATCTTCCAGTTTGCCGACTGATTTCATCGCCGCCTTGGCGATGGCGCCGCCGACATCCTTGTTGTTGGTGGCAATCACCTTGCCGCTGCGGTCGAACACCGCCACCACCGCACCTTTGGGCAGGTTGGAGGAGCGCATCATGTAATCGATCCAGTGCACATCCAGCGAGATCGCCACGGTGCCGTCGAAGCTGCCGTCGGGCTTGTGCAGCGCCAGCATGCCGGCGATCACGCGCTGGCCGGTGACGCGGCTGACGGTTTCGTTCGACACCGTCATCTGGCTGGTTTTCTTGGTGTCCTCGAACACCTGCCGGCCCGAAACATCCAGTCCGCGCGCCAAGGCCATCGCCGAGCAGGCGACATGCCCGCTGGCATCGATTCGGGTGAGATTGGAGAAATAGCGCACGCCGATCAGCGTGTCGGCCAGCACGCCGTCACAGTTGCCGTTCATGCCGCGCACTTCCGACAGCGAACCCACCGCGCGCAGCACCTGTTCGGCGGCCGCCAGAAGATTCTGGTCGCCGGCCGCCACCGACCAGGCCGATTGCAGCAGCCGGTCGTGCACGTTGGCGATATCGAGACGGGCACGCGCCACGCCCTGGAAGATGGAAACCAGGACCACCGGCAACAGCGCGAGCGTGATGATGACCTGAAGACGCTGGCGTAGCGTCCAGCCCGGCTCGCTGCTCATGCCATTGGTGTTACTTGGGGCGCTTCTTGCTGGTGAGCTGGTCCGACCGCCCAGGGCTGAGCTGATCAAGCTGCGCCATGATCTCACGAGCGGCATCTCCCCCGGCCGGCCGCGAGACATCGTCCAGCGCGTCGCCACCGTCCAAAATCTCTATCAGGGTCTTGCGCGCACGGGCAACCCGGCTTTTCACCGTGCCGACCGCGCATTTGCAGATGGCAGCCGCATCTTCATACGAGAAGCCGCCGGCACCGACCAGGATCAGCGCTTCACGCTGCTCGTCGGAGAGATGCTTGAGGGCGCGCACCGTGTCGGACAGTTCGGCGGAATGGATTTGATCCTCGCCGCCGCCGGGAATGCGTTCGGCCGCTTCCTGATCCCACGGCGCCTGGCGCCAGGCGCGGCGGCGATCGCTGTAGAACTGGTTGCGCAGGATGGTGAAGAGCCACGCCTTCAGGTTGGTGCCCGGGATGAAGCTGGCGCGGGACTGCCACGCCTTTACCAGGGTCTCCTGCGCCAGGTCGTCGGCGCTTTCCTGGTTGCCGGTCAGCGAGCGGGCAAAGGCGCGCAGAAAGGGCACCAGGCCCAGCAATTCGCTCTTGAAGTCGGGATTGTCGGTGGACTTCTGCATGTTCTGGGTCGAGGGGGTGGAAGTGTGCATCACGACACCTTCTTCCCGCCGGTTTCGCCCGCTTCGTCAATCTGGCGCAGCAGATCCATGAAATCGTCAGGAATGGGCTCCTGCGCCACATCGTCATACATGCGGCGAAGCTCGCGTCCGATGGCCCGCTGGCGTGCGCGGATGGCCCTCGCCTTTTCGGTGGGCTTTTCGTCAGACACGGAAGTATCCCATTGCTGTGTCATGATAGTTTGAACCTGGTTGGCCAGACCCACCCACCGGGCGGTCCGGACTGAAATTCCGACCTGTCGACCCCATTTCCAGTTCCCTTCCCAAGTTCCAAACGAACGGATTTGACGATGGTTCCGGAAGGCTAGGGAACTTTTTTGGTGGACGTAAGTTCCTGTCCTGAGCTTTTCTTTTGGGCCGAAGGAGCCTTTCCATGAGCATGTCGCAAACCCTGGCGCCGCACCTCCCGTATCTGCGCCGCTATGCCCGGGCCCTGACCGGGTCCCAGTCCAGCGGAGACGCCCATGTGCGCGCCGCCCTGACCGCCCTTTTGGCGGGGGATCAAAGCCTTATCGAGGGTGTGCCCCCCCGGGTCGGCCTGTACCGCCTGTTCCACGCCATCTGGGAATCCGGCGCCGAGCATTACGACCTGAATGACGAAAACGAAGGCATGGGCGCTGGAAAAACGCCCGAAACCCGCCTGCGGTCCCTGTCGGCGACCAAGCGCGCCGCCCTGCTGCTGACCGCCGTGGAAGCCTTCAGCCTGGAAGAAGCCGCCTTCATCCTGGACGAGGAGCCCGATGAGGTCGAAGCCGCCATCCTGGGCGCGCAGAAGACCATCGACAGCCAGCTGGCCAGCAAGGTCCTGATCATCGAGGACGAGCCCATCATCGCGCTGGACCTGGAAAATCTGGTCACCGAGCTGGGCCACAAGGTCGTGGCCGTCGCCGCCACCAAGGACGATGCCGTCGCCAAGGCCAAGTCGGAACGTCCCGGCCTGGTGTTGGCCGACATCAATCTGGGCGAAGGCGGTTCGGGCATCGACGCGGTCAGCGAAATCCTGGCCAGCTTCGACATCCCGGTGATCTTCATCACCGCCTATCCGGAAAAGCTGTTGACCGGCGAGCGTCCGGAACCGACATACCTGATCGCCAAGCCCTTCCTGCCCGAAACCGTGCAGGCGACCGTGGGCCAGGCGCTGTTCTTTCACCCCGTTGCCAAGGAAGCCGCATAGGCTTGCGGCGCGTTTAGGCATTTGAGATCTGGAGATTTGAGACATGGCAAAGAAAAAAGCTGCCGGCAATGTTGAAGCGCGCCTGGCGGCCCTGCGTGCCGATTTCGCAGCGCTGCAGGCCGACATGAAGGGCCTTTACGGCGATGTGAGCGAAGTGGCGTCGGAACGCGCCGCGCTTGCCATGCGCTCGGCCGAGGAAATTGCCGACCGCGCCGTGGCGCTGGCCGAGGAGGCCGCGCGCGAAGGCAAGGAAATGGCGCTGGAATACAAGGACGAGGCCGAGGAATGGGCCGAGGAAAATGCGGAAGAGCTGCGCGACCATGTGCGCGCCCAGCCGCTGACCGCGCTGCTGATCGCCGGTGGCGTCGGCGCGTTCCTGGGTGCGATCTTCCTGGGCCGCCGCTAAACCATCAGGTTCCACGACAAAAAGATGCCCGCGGCCCAAACAGGTGCCGCGGGCATTTCCTTGTTAAGCCCTTGGAGCGTATAAACGGATGTTCGGGAATGGGGATTTCATGTTCGCGCGTCTGACCGCCAAGGCCGTTCTGGCCGCCGCCGCCATCGCCATGGCGTTCTTCGGCATCGGCCTTCTGGGCATGGCGCTGGCGTCGGCACTGGTTGCGTGGCTCGGCACCGTCGGCGGCTATGCCCTGGCCGGCGTGGTCCTGTTGCTGCCGCCCATCCTGTGGGCGGCGATCGTTCATCTCACCCGCCCGAAAAGAGCCCCTGCCCAAACCGGCGGCAGCGAGCTGACCAGGGTCCTGCTGGCGGCGGTCGCGAAGGAAACGCCCTGGGTCGCCATCATCGGCGCGGGCGTGGCGGGCGTGGCCAACATGTTCCTGAACCGCAACAAAAGCTCCAAATAGTCCCGCTCCGGTACCGGAGCCTGTGGACAACAGGGAACCCTGAACCCAACGCGGCGTTTTTGTGACCTAGAGTCACTGGGAGCGTACGCATGCTTGGTTGGGCACTTGTCTTTCTGATCCTCGCGCTGGTCGCGGGCTATATGGGCTTTTTCGGGCTGGCGGGCCTGGCGGCGACGATCGCCAAGCTTCTGCTGGTCGTGTTCGTCATCCTTCTGATTGTCAGCGCCTTCTCCGGCGCACTGCGTGGACGTCCTCCGGTCTAGTCATAGGGAGTCATCATGCGCCTTCCCGCTTTTGTCACAGATCATCCTGTCGAAGCGCTGGTCGCCGGCGTGCTGCTGGTCGCGCTGGTGTTCGGCAGCGCCGACCGTCATGCCGCCGAGGTTGCGAAAGCGTCCCAGAATGGACCGGCTGTCGCCGCGGCCAAGTTGTGAAAAAAGTTTTGATGGGTCCGGAACGCTTTTTTTGCTGACCCATTATCTAGAACGAGCGGACGTCCGATCCGGAACGCCCCCAGCCCCTTCGACAGCCCGCCTCGGGTGTCCGCTCTCTAAAAGCCCCGCTTCGGCGGGGCTTTTTCATTTCTACGGCACCTTGCCGATGAAGGAACTTTTGGGGTTGCGCGCGGGGTAGAGCATGTAGAGCCCGCCGCTCCTGGTCTGCACCTGGGTCGGGAACCCCAGATACGCAAACTGCTGCTGCACCGCTTGGTGCTGATCGCGGCGCAGCTCCACCAGATAGATCGGATGGCGCAGCCCCGCTGCGCGCGCCGCCGGCGCATCGGCATAGCGCTGCGGTTCGTTGACCTGCACCACCGGCGATGCCGGATGGTTGAAGCGCAGCCAGGCCGTGGTTTCGTAATCGGTGGTGAGAATGGCGTCCGCCACATGCGCCTTCACCAGCGCATCGGCCACCTCGCCCACGGGCGCGAAATCGCGACCCAGGATGCGCGCCGCCGGATCCTTTTTCATCGGCACCACGCCGAAGCCCGCCTGCGCATAGGCCAGCACCAGCAATAACGCCGCGACGGGCGCGGCCAGCAAAGACAGCCAGCGCAGCCAGCCGTCCCGCGTCACGACGTGCGCGGCCAGGATCGCCAGCGCGGGATAGAGGAAGGCCGGCCAGTTGCCCTGCACCCGGTCGTGCAGCGCATGTTCCAGGAAATAGGCGATCGCCGTCCAGGCCAGTACCGCCAGCACCAGCCGGTCGTCGCCGCGGCGCGAGGCGCGCCACAGCCCGATCAGCATCAGGACAAAGATCACCGGCGTCGCCATGCCCAGCTGCGCGGCCAGAAATTCGCCGATGAAGCGCAAGGTCATGTGCCCGCCGCCGACGCGGCCGAACTGGAAGACAAACGTCCCCCACTGATGCTGCGACTGCCACAACAGGTTGGGCAGGAAAACCGCCAGCGCGAAGGCGCCGCCGAAATACGGCCAGGGCGACACCAGCCACTTCCTGGCGCGCGCATCGGCCAGCAGCCAGAACAGGGTGCCCAGACCCAGGAACAGCGCGGAATATTTCGACAGCAGACCAAGACCGGCGGCGATGCCATAAGCCAACCACCAGCGGCCATCGTTGCTGCCCTGGATTTTGGCGAGGCACCAGATCATCGCCGCACTGGTGACGATGGAGGGCATGTCCGGGGTCGCCGCCAGCATCTCCACCGAGATCATCAGGGTGAGGTTGAAGAACAGCGCCGCCAGCGCCGCCTTGTTTTCGTCTTTCAGCAACAGCGCGGCCGCGCGCCACACAAACCACGAGGTGGGCAGCGACAGCAGCACACCGGCGAAGCGCACCCCGAACGGCGTGTCACCAAACAGTGCGGTGCCTGCGCGGATCAGCCACGCGATCGCGGGCGGGTGATCGAAATAACCGGCGGCCAGGTGTTTGGACCACAGCCAGTAATAGGCTTCGTCCGCCGACAGCGGCAGCCACGCCGCCATCGCGCCGCGCAGAACAACAAGAACAAGAACCAGCGCGAGGGAAACGCGCGCAGAAATCATCTGGCGCGCCACACGAACAAGGTGGACATGGCGTAATTCCACAAGGCGCTCATCACCGCGCCCACCGCGCCCGCCACCCACCAGATCGGGCGCTCCAGGTACAGCCAGCTCGCCAGATCGACATTGGCCAGCACGCCCACCGAACCGATCAGGCAGAACAGCACAAAGCCCTTCAGCATCGCGAAGCCCTTCAGGCGGCGGTCGCGATAGGTCATCTCGTTGTTGAGCAGGAAGTTCGACGTCATGGCCGCGAAGGTGGCGATGATCTGGGCCACCCGGAACGGCTCGGGCGACACCATCAGCGCCACATAAAGAACCGCCAGGTGCACGAAGAGACCGATGGTGCCCACGATGGCAAAGAAGATGAATCGCGGATCGACCAGGTCGCCGGTCATCTTGGCCAGCAGCAGGCCCAGGAACTCCACGCCGATCTGGATATTGAACTTGCTCTCGCCGGCGAAGCGCTCGCCGAAGCTGTAGGGCTGCTCGGCGATGCGCAGTTTGCTGCCGCCGGTGGCGGCGATATCGAGCAGGATCTTGAAGCCGGTCGAGGACAAACGCGGCGCGATCTCGTCGAACTTGTCGCGGCGCATCATGAAGAAGCCCGACATGGGATCGGACAAGGGCGTGCCGACCAGGCGATGGGTCAGCTTGGTCGCCAGGCGCGAGATCGCGCCCCGGCTTTCGGAGAAGCTGGCGGCGCTGCCGCCCGCGACATAGCGGGTGGCGGCGACCAGGTCGGCCTCACCGCTCTCGATCCTGGCCAGCATGGCGGGCAGCACCTTTTCGTCATGCTGCAGGTCGGCGTCGATCACCGCCACGCAAGGCGCGGCCGAGGACAGCATGCCCTCGATGCAGGCGCCGGCCAGGCCGCGACGGCCCACGCGCTTGAGACAGCGCACCCGCGGGTCGTTGGCGGCGATGTCCTTTACCGCCGCGGCCGTGCCGTCGGGGGAGTTGTCGTCGACGAAGATGGCTTCCCAGGCGATGCCCGTCAGGGCCAGGTCCAGGCGGCGCACCAGTTCGGCGACGTTGCCCCGCTCCTTGAAGGTGGGCACGATGATGGAAAGCTGCAGCAAAAGCGTGCCCCGGGCGACTTGGTCGGCGCCTTGGTGAGGCCACAGGCCCCACCCGTCAAGACCCAAGGCTTTTGGGCAAGGAAAAAGTAACTCTGCCAGAGACTTGGGGGGAACCAGCCCCTCGGTACGAAACCCGGCTGCTTAACATGCGTTGGCAATAGCATGAGCAGTTCAGCCATCCCCTCGCGCACCCCGGTTCCGGGCCTGCCCCCCGACCACACCCATATGCGCCTGACCGCGCCCCGGGTGCTGGTGGTCGAGGACGAAATGACGGTCGCCATGCTGATCGAGGACATGGTGGGGGAACTTGCCTATGAGGTCGCCGCCGTGGTGCCCCGGCTGGAAGACGCCATGCGCCTCCTGGACAGCGACCTCTTCGACCTGGCGATGCTGGACGTGCACCTGAACGGCAAGACGGTGTTCCCGTTTGCCCGCGAGCTGGAAGCGCGGGAGATCCCCTTCCTGTTCGCCACCGCCTATGGGCCGCGCGGCATCCCCGAGGAATTCCAGAACCACATGGTCCTGCAGAAGCCGTTCGGCCCGGTGGAACTGCGCCGCGCCCTGATGAGCCTGGCGGCACACTGAATTTCCAGCCACGCAAAGCAAAAGCCGCCGGCGCGGGAACGCCGGCGGCTTTGCGCATGTCTGTCTCAGTGGAAGAAGATCGCGTAGATCACGATGCCGGCGATCACCGCCAGCGCCAGGCTGATGTGCAGCACATAGCGCATCACGCCCAGTTCCTTGCCCTGGCGCGCTTCCTGTGCGCTCAAGACCGTGTGTCCGTTTTCGTGCGTCGCCATGGCTATCTCCAACTACTCGGCTGCATGATTGTGAGCGGAGAGACGAGCTTCCAGTTCCACGATCATCGCGCCGATTTCGGATTTCTCGTCCTCGACAGGGCAGAGGTCACGCCAGGCGCTGAGAATCTCCAGCCGCTCAGCGTCGCCGAAGCGGCGGTCGCGCAGCACATCGGCCGGCGTGCGATAGATGCGCGACGGATTCTGGCGGACGTCATCGAAAAGCTTTTTCTTGGTCATGCATGCCTCCGCATGCGTCAGATGCGTCCAACAAGTGCGAGCACCAGCACGATCACCAGAACCAGGCCCAGTGTGCCGGAGGGGTAGTAGCCCCAGCTGCGGCTGTGCGGCCATGCGGGCCAGGCGCCCAGCAACAAAAGCAACAGGACGACGATCAGAATGGTTCCGAGCATTTGAAAATTCCTTCTTGTCCAATGAGAGGGGAACACCGGCAAGGCGCTGGGGTTCCCGGCAAAACATTTCAGTTTCAAAGGTTCCAGCCATTTATGCTGGAACAAGGCGTTCGGCGCGACCGTTTCCTCCCATGAGAAATCCATGCGGAGCATTTTCATGCGCACTCCCCTGATGACCGGCGCCGCCCTGATGCTTCTGGCCGGTGCCGCTTCGCCCGCGATGGCGGGTCATTCCACCGCGTCCGAGCGCGAAGCCACGCGCCAGCTGAATCTGCAGGCCGCCGAACAGGCGCGCGGCCCCGTCACCGCGCAGCCGCAACAGGCGCAGCCGCAGGTGGCCGACGCCACCATTGGCATGCCGGCCAACAGCCCGCCCGCCGCCGCGCCCACCGCCAAGGTGCAGACCGCCGCCGCCGAACCGGTAACCAGCGCGCCCGCGGCGTTGTCGCAGATCAGCAATCCGCCCGCCAAGGTCGGCGTCGCCAATGTGCAGGATTCCAGCGGCACCATCATCGGTGCGGTCCAGCGGGTGGAAGTGACGCCGCAGGGCCAGCCCACCAAGGTCGCGGTGGCGCTGATCGGCAAGGACGAGAAGATGGTGGTGCTGGATGCCGACAAGGTCACCTATGACCAGGGCAGCAACGTGATCACTGCTCAGGGCTCTGCCGACCAGATCCGCAACAAGGCCGGCTAAAAGCCTCAGCGCATGAACTTGATCGCCGCGAGCGCGCCCGCGCTTGCGGCGATTGCCGTCAGCACCGTGCCCCAGGCCATGTCGATCAGCGACACCTGCAGCGACCAGACCTTCAAGGTCGCCAGGTTGGTCAGGTCATAGGTGGCATAGGCGAAGAAGCCGAACAACGCGCCGGTCACCGCAGCGCTTTTCCAGTCGCCGGTCGCCAGCGCGGGCCTGACCGCGATCAGCACAATGCCGGCGACATAGAGCACATAAAAGGCAACAGCAGCCGTCATGTTGGGGCTCTCGGCCATCACCGGCCCCAGCGCGCGCCGATAGAGCGGCGCCGACATGGTGGTCAGCCAGACAAAGTCCAATCCCGCCATCACCAGTGCCGACGCGACATATGCGATCAGGTATGTCATAGCTGTTCTACGGTTGAGATGGACATTTGGATCGGTGATCCGTGCGCGATCCGGCAGCGTAAGAGCCATAAAGGTAGAACATGGCCAGGATCGCAATCGTGGGGACGGGGATTTCGGGGCTGGGCGCCGCCTGGCTGCTCAATCCCGATCACGAGGTCACGGTCTATGAGAAGGCCCCGCGCATCGGCGGCCATGCCCGCACCGTCAACCTGGACTATGACGGCACCCCCATCGCGGTCGATACCGGCTTCATCGTCTTCAACCGGCCCAACTATCCCAACCTGAGCGGGCTGTTCGATCACCTGGGCGTGGCCACCCACGAAAGCGACATGACCTTCGCCGCCACCATCGGCGATGGCTGGCTGGAATGGGGCGCGCGCGACCTGAATGCGGTCATCGGCCAGCGCCGCAACCTGCTGCGGCCCCGTTTCGCGCTTCTGGTGCGCGACGTGCTGAAGTTCAACCGTCGCGCCGAGACCACGGTCGAGCACCATCCCCACCTGACCCTGGAAGGGCTGATCGCGCATCTGCGGCTGGGCGACTGGTTTCGCCGCTATTACCTCTTGCCCATGTCGGGCGCGATCTGGAGCTGCCCGCCGGCGGAGATGCTGCGCTTCCCCGCACACACCCTGGTGCGCTTCTTCGCCAACCATCACCTGCTGTCCTTCACCGGCCAGCCGCAATGGCGCACCGTCACCGGCGGCAGCCAGGAATATGTCAGCCGGCTGACCGCGCCCTTCACGCACCGCATCCGCACATCCTGCGCTGCCGTGGCGGTGACCCGCGACGCCGGCAAGGTGCAGATCCGCGATGCCCAGGGCAGCCTGGAGAGCTATGACCAGGTGGTGATGGCCAGCCATGGCGACGAGACCCTGGCGCTGTTGTCCGACGCCGACGCGCAGGAGCGTGCGCTGCTGTCCTGCTTCCGCTACCAGAAGAACCGCGCCGTCCTGCACCGCGACACCCGCATGATGCCGCGCCGCCGGCGCTGCTGGGCCAGCTGGGTCTATCGCTCGGACGGGGGTGCGGAGCCGCGCATCGGCGTGACTTATTGGATGAACCGGCTGCAGGGCATCGACGACGCCCATCCGCTGTTCGTCAGCCTGAACCCCCGCGAGGCCATTCCCGACGAGATGGTGTTCGACACCTGCGAGTTCGATCATCCGGTATTCGACACCGCGGCAATAGCCGCCCAGCCCCGGCTGCAGGCGCTGCAGGGCCAGCGCAACACCTGGTTCGCCGGCGCCCATCTGGGTCACGGCTTTCACGAGGACGGGCTGGCCAGCGCGGTGCGCGTGGCGCGCGGCCTGGGCGCGAATGTGCCGTGGCTGCGCCCCGATGCGGCGCAGCAAAAGGCGCGTCCCACGCCCGCCTTTCCGGGTCAGCCGGTGGCGGCGGAATTGTTTTGAGCCGCGCGCAAGTCTAAACTTTCATAGTCTTCTTGCCGGGAAGTCGTGATGTCCCTGATACCCGCGTCCGTCATCGAGAAAAGCTGGCGCAAGGCGATCCAGTCGCTGGAATTCGGCCGGCTGGAATTCGTCGCCCCCAATGGCGAGGTCACCATCTGCCAGGGCGCCCATCCCGGCCCCTCGGCGCGCTTTCATATCCATGAATGGGACGTGTTGCGCCGGATCATGGCGCGCGGCGATATCGGGCTGGGCGAGGAATATATCGCCGGCAGCTGGGACACCGACAATGTCGAGAAGCTGGTCAGCCTGTTCCTGCTGAACCTGGATCACTTCTCGGATTTCTCCGACGGCAACATCTTCAACCGCATCGGCTTCGTCATTCACAACGCCTTCGTGCGGCGCAATTCCATCAAGGGCTCGTCGCGCAACATCCAGGACCATTACGACGTCGGCAACGACTTCTATTCGCTGTGGCTGGATCGCAGCATGACCTATTCCTCCGCCCTGTATGGCGGCACCGAGGACCTGTATCGCGCCCAGCAGAACAAGTATGAGCGCATCCTGTCGAAGTTCACCGAAAAGAAGGCCAGCGTGCTGGAAATCGGCTGCGGCTGGGGCGGCTTTGCCGAGCGCGCATCCGCCGACAGCCACCAGGTGACGGGGCTCACCATCTCGCCGTCACAGCACAAGTTCGCCAGCGAGCGGCTGAAGAACACCGCCGCCGAAATCCGGCTGCAGGACTATCGCCTGTGCAAGGGCCAGTTCGACAACATCGTCTCCATCGAGATGTTCGAGGCGGTGGGCGAGCATTACTGGCCGGCCTATTTCTCCACCGTGAAGGAACGGCTGAAGCGCGGCGGCCGCGCCATCATCCAGACCATCACCATCAAGGACGAGCTGTTCGCCGGCTATCGCACCCGCAGCGACTTTGTCCGCCACTATGTCTTCCCCGGCGGCATGCTGCCCAGCTTGCAGCGCTTCCGCGAGGAAGCCGAGAAGGCGGGCCTGAAATTCGCCGGCGCCTTCGGCTTCGGCAAGGATTATGCCCGCACCCTGCGCGAATGGCTGGTGGCGATGCAGGCGAAGGAGCCGCAGATCAAGGCGCTGGGCCATGACCAGCAATTCCTGCGCAACTGGGAATTCTATCTGGGCATCTGCGCCGCCACCTTCGAAGTGGCGCGCACCGATGTGGTGCAGGTCGAACTGGTCAACGCTTAAAGACGAATTCCAGAGACCCGCCTCCCCTTCATGCGCGAAGCGCATAAGAGGGGGAGGTGGTTTCAGCGTGCGAGGCGCGCGTGTCTAGCGCGCCGAGCGGAAGCTGAAACCGGAGGGGGGCATTAAATTAAGCCGGTTCGTACATCGATCTGACGACAAGCTGGATGCGCGTGGTGACGCCGAAGCGGCGCTTGGCATCCTCGATATGTTTGTGCACGGTGGATTCGCTGATCCCCAGCAACTGGCCCGCTTCCCAGTCGCTCTTGCCTTGCGCCACCAGCTTCACGCAGTCGCGCTGGCGCGGCGTCAGCTGCGGCCCACGCCGCACGCCGCCTTCGTCACGCAGCACCTCGACGGCATCGAAGGCCAGAGCGCCGACATAATGGGCCGCCGCCAGCGAAGCGAAGGGCAGCGCCGCGTCCTTTTTCATCGCGAAGGAACAGCAGCCGGCGAACAGGCTGTAGCTGCCCACCGCATCCGCGCTGCTGGGGCGGTGCACCGGCACCGTTACCGCCGCGCCCAATCCTGCCTCGCGCAGATTGTTGAGCATCAGGTCCTGTTCCGGCGTCAGCGCGACCAGGCGCGCAATGTCGGACCACAGGAACGGTGCGAAGCATTGCGAGGCCGCGGTCAGCACCGGATCGAACACCGGCGCCGGCGCGCTCCAGCCCAGCGGCATGTCGGCCAGCCATGCCTGGCCTTGCGCATCCTGCAGCAGCAGATGATGGAAGCCCAGCGTGCGCGCGGTATCGCCCAGCGACGCGCGCAACTGCGCGATGTCACGCGCCAGTTTGGCGGCACGGGCAAATTCCTGCACCAGTCTGTTCATGAGCTGATCCTAGCCGGAAGCGGGTGTGTTTTACATTGGCACCGCCAATAGTCACCATGACCCGCCCACAGGAGAATAGCCATGACCGGAACCATTCAGGTGCTCGCGATCTGCGGTTCGCTGCGCAAAGGTTCCTTTAACCATATGGCGATGCGGGCCGCGTTTGCGCACGCCCCCGACGGCATGCGCTTCAGCGAGGGGTTGATCGGCGACATTCCGCTGTACAATGAGGATCTGCGCGAACAGGGCGATCCGCCTGCTGTCGCGACCTTGAAGCAGCAGGTGAAGGATGCCGACGCGCTGCTCTTCGTGACCCCTGAATACAATTACAGTGTGCCAGGCGTACTGAAGAACGCGATCGACTGGGTGTCACGTCCGCCCGCTACCCAGCCCTTCGACGGCAAGCCCGTCGCGATCCTGGGCGCCAGCGCCGGACTGATGGGCACGGCGCGCAGCCAGCAGCATCTGCGCCAGACGCTGATGTCCCTGAACATGCTTCCGGTGAACAAGCCCGAGGTGCTGATTGCCCAGGCGGCAGGCAAATTCGCCGAGGACGGCAGCCTGAAGGATGAAGCCACAGGCAAATTCATCGGCCAGCTGATGCAGGCCCTGTACGACTGGACCCTGCGGCTGAAGGGCTGAAACCGCCATGTGGGAACGCTAACGCCCCGGCTGACTGCGATACGCGCGCGCAGGTTAAACCTGACGTCACAAAAAACGCTGTTTTGCCCTTCATTTTCGGGTATGGAGGGCGCCGCTTAGGGGCACCAAGAGGGTTTCCATGTTTCGTCACAGCATTCTCGCGCTGGCGCTTCTGGCTGGCACAACCATGGCCGCGAACGCCGCGGGCGACGCCAAGGCCGGCGCTGCCGTGTTCAAGCGTTGCGCCGTCTGTCACACCGACGACAAGGGCGGCGGCGATGGCCTGGGCCCTAACCTGTTCGGCGTGATCGGCCGCAAGGCAGCGTCCAAGCCGGGCTATGCCTATTCGGCCGCGCTGAAGGGCAAGAACCTGACCTGGGACGAAGCCACCCTGACCAAGTGGGTCGCCGGTCCCGCCCGCGTGGCGCCCGGCACCAAGATGCAGTTCGGCGGCATCACCAGCAAAAAGCAGCAGGCCGACGTGGTCGCCTTCCTGGCCACTTTGAAGTGATCCCCTCCGGTTTCAGCTTCCGCTCGGCCCGCTAGACACGCGGGCCTTGCACGCTGAAACCACCGCCCCTTCCAGGGTGCGCTTCGCGCACGAAGGGGAGGAGGGCCTTGGGAACCTGCGACATCCCGCCACACTTGCTGGATTTACCCTGTTTGCTGCAATGCAGCGAACGGGCCTGCCATTCGTTGACAGTATACGGCGCTGACGCCTAGTTTTTGCACCGCACAACAGCAGGACGGCCGGCCTTTGGCGACGGGGAACGTCCCTTTGGGAATCTAGGGAAACAGCATGAAGGTCCTGGTGCCCGTGAAGCGGGTGATTGACTACAACGTGAAGGTCCGCGTGAAGGCGGACCAGTCGGGCGTCGACCTGGCCAATGTCAAAATGTCCATGAACCCCTTCGACGAAATCGCCGTCGAGGAAGCCGTCCGCCTGAAAGAAAAAGGCAAGGCGACCGAGGTGGTGGCTGTTTCCATCGGCCCGCAGCAGGCATCGGAAACCATCCGCACCGCGCTCGCCATGGGCGCCGATCGCGGCATCCTGGTGAAGACGGAAGGCACGACCGAGCCGCTGGCGGTCGCCAAGATCCTGAAGGCCATCGTCGAGGCCGAGAAGCCCGACTTCGTCATCACCGGCAAGCAGGCCATCGATGACGACGCCAACCAGGTGGGCCAGATGCTGGCCGCGTTGCTGGGCTGGCCGCAGGGCACCTTCGCCCATTCGCTGGAACTGGGTGACGGAAGTGCGAAGATTTCGCGCGAGATCGATGGCGGTCTGCAGACCGTCGAGGTGAAGCTGCCGGCGGTGATGACCACCGACCTGCGCCTGAACGAACCGCGTTATGCGTCGCTGCCCAACATCATGAAGGCCAAGAAGAAGCCGATCGACGAAAAGTCGCCCGCCGACCTGGGTGTCGATGTGACGCCGCGCTTCAAGGTGCTGAAAGTGACCGAACCGCCCAAGCGCGGCGCCGGCGTGAAGGTCGCCAGCGTGGGCGAGCTGCTGGACAAGCTGAAGACGGCGGGAGTGCTGCCGCAATGACATCGCTCGTCATCGCCGAACACGACAATGCCTCGCTGAAGGACGCCACCCACAAGACCGTCACCGCCGCGCTGGCCGTGTCGTCGCCGGTGCACATCCTGGTCGCGGGCGAAAATGCGCAAGCCGTTGCCGATGCCGCTGCGAAAATCGCGGGCGTGGAAAAAGTGCTGCTGGCCGACGCCGCGATCTACGCCAAGCAGTTGGCGGAACCGATGGAAGCGCTGATCCTGTCGGTCGCCAACCCGTATGACGCGATCCTGGCGCCCGCCACCACCACGGGCAAGAATTTCCTGCCGCGCGTGGCGGCGAAGCTGGACACGCCGCAGGTGTCGGACATCATCAAGGTGGTGTCACCCGACACGTTCGAGCGGCCCATCTATGCCGGCAACGCCATCGAGACGCTTCAGGCGCCCGCGGGCAAGAAGATCATCACCGTGCGCACCACGACCTTTGCCGCCGCCGGCGAAGGCGGCAGCGCACCGGTCGAGAAGATTGCGGCCGCCGCCGATCCCGGCACCTCGTCCTTTGCGGGCGAAGCGCTGTCGAAGTCGGAGCGCCCCGAACTGACCAGCGCGAAGATCATCATCTCCGGCGGGCGCGGCCTGGGCTCGGGCGAGAACTTCAAGCTGCTCGATGCCGTCGCCGACAAGCTGCATGCCGCGGTGGGCGCGTCGCGCGCCGCCGTCGATGCGGGTTACGTGCCCAACGACTACCAGGTGGGCCAGACCGGCAAGGTGGTGGCGCCCGACCTCTACATCGCGGTCGGCATTTCCGGCGCCATCCAGCACCTGGCCGGCATGAAGGATTCGAAAGTCATCGTCGCCATCAACAAGGACGAGGAAGCCCCGATTTTCCAGGTGGCGGACTATGGTCTGGTGGCGGATCTGTTCAAGGCATTGCCCGAGATGGACGAAGAACTCGGCAAACGCGGATACAAGTAAAGGCGAACACCATGACGGTTGAAAAGATTGGCGTGATCGGTGCGGGCCAGATGGGCACGGGGATTTCCCATGTCCTGTCGCTGGCCGGCTATGACGTGGTGCTGGACGACATCAACAAGGATGCCCTGTCCAAGGCGCTGGAGCGCATCGAGAAGAACATGCAGCGCCAGGCCGCCAAGGGCGCGATCACCGACGACCAGATCAAGGACGCCTTGTCGCGCATCCGCGTCACCACCTCGATCGACGATCTGCGCGACCGCGACCTGGTGATCGAGGCCGCCACCGAAGACGAAAGCATCAAGAAGAAGATCTTCCAGGACCTCAGCAAGCGCATATCGGACAAGGCGCTGATCGCCACCAACACCTCGTCCATCTCGGTGACGCGCCTGGCCGCCGCCACCGACCGGCCGGAAAACTTCATCGGCCTGCATTTCATGAACCCGGTGCCGATCATGCAGCTGGTCGAAGTGATCCGCGGCATCGCCACCAACGACACCACCTTCCAGGCAGCCCTCGAGATCGTGAAGCGCGTGGGCAAGACCGCGGCCTATGCCGAAGACTTCCCCGCCTTCATCGTCAACCGCATCCTGCTGCCGATGATCAACGAGGCGGTCTATACGCTGTATGAAGGCGTGGGCAATGTGGACGCCATCGACACCGCGATGCGGCTGGGCGCCAACCATCCGATGGGCCCGCTGCAGCTGGCCGACTTCATCGGCCTGGACACGTGCCTGAGCGTGATGCAGGTGCTGTATGAAGGTCTGGCGGATTCAAAGTACCGCCCCTGCCCGCTGTTGGTGAAGTATGTCGAAGCCGGGTGGCTGGGCCGCAAGACCGGCCGCGGCTTCTACGATTATCGCGGCGAACACCCGGTTCCCACGCGATAAGTATTTTAAGGGTCGCTTCGCTCCCGGGCGCGGCGAGCACCCGGTTCCCGCGCGGTAAAGCTTCTCTCCATGGCCGCCTCAGGGGCGGCCATGGTGAATAGAGTCAGCTGCCGGTAATGCGCTTGAAATAGGCCACCGCCTCCGGCGAATCCCACTCTGCCGGGCCTTCCGCCTTGGCGACGATCTTGCCTTCGGGATTGATCAGGATGGTTGCGGGCAGGCCATACGCCTTGAAACTCTTGAGCATCACCACGTCGCTGTCGCGGAACACCGGCAGCGAGACATGATGGCTTTTCAGGAAGGCCACCGGATCGACCTCGCCCTTGTCCATGTTGATCGGCAGCACCTTCAACCCCGGCGCGAAGGCCTGCAGCCGCGCCAGCGCGGGCAGCTCGGCCACGCAGGGTGCACACCAGGTGGCCCACAGGTTGACCAGCACATAGCGGCCCCGGAATGTGGAAAGCGCATAACGGCGTCCGCCCGCATCGGTGAAGCCCACATCGGGCGCGGCGGGAGGGGCCTTTTCCAGCTTCAGCGCGGCCAGCTGGGCCGGCGGCTCGATCCCCTGATGGACAGAAAGCAGCCCTCTCGCATATAGGATGCCCAGCGCCAGAGCGGCGATCACGGCCAGGGAGATGATGATTTTCTTGGTCATGACTTTCCGGATGAAGAGATGAGCACCAACAAGATGTGGGGCGGTCGGTTCGCAACCGGCCCCGCGGCCATCATGAGGGAGATTACCCCCTCGATCGATTTCGACAAGCGCCTCGCGGCGGAAGACATTGCGGGGTCGCGCGCGCATTGCCGCATGCTGGCCGCCGAGGGGATCATCTCCAAGGATGACGGCCAGCAGATCCTGGCCGGCCTTGAGACCATCGAAAAGGAAATCACCTCCGGCGAATTCGTCTTCAAGCGCGAGCTGGAAGACATTCACCTGAACATCGAGGCACGGCTGGCCGAACTGATCGGCCCCGCCGCCGGACGGCTGCACACCGCACGCTCGCGCAACGACCAGGTGGTGACCGACTTCCGGCTGTGGGTGCGCGCCGCCTGCGAGCGCGCTGACCAGGGCCTGTTGGAGCTGCAGCGTGCGCTGTTCGCCCAGGCCGAGAAGAATGTCGAAACCATCCTGCCGGGCTTCACCCACATGCAGGTGGCCCAGCCGGTCAGCTTTGCCCATCACCTGCTGGCCTATGTCGAAATGTTCGGCCGCGACCGTGGCCGGTTCGAGGATGCGAAGAAGCGTTTGAATGAATCGCCGCTGGGCGCCGCCGCGCTCGCCGGCACGCCGTTCGCCATCGACCGCGACAACACCGCCAAGGCTTTGGGTTTTGCGCGCCCGATGCGCAACTCGATGGACGCGGTGTCGGCGCGCGACTTCGCGCTGGAATATCTGGCGGCCTGTTCGATCGCCGCGATCCACCTGTCGCGCCTGGCGGGCGAGCTGGTGCAGTGGTCGACACAGGCCTTCGGCTTCGTGAAGCTGTCGGATGCCTTCACCACCGGCTCCTCGATCATGCCGCAGAAGCGCAATCCCGACGCCGCCGAACTGATCCGCGGCAAGACCGGCCGGGTGATCGGCGATTTCGTGTCGCTGGCCACCGTGGTCAAGGGCCTGGTGCTGACCTATGGCACCGACCTGCAGGAAGACAAGGAACGCGTCTTCGACGCCGCCGACACCTTGGAGATTTCGCTGGCCGCGATGGCGGCGATGGCCGCCGACATGACGGCCAACCCCGAGCGCATGCGGGCTGCCTGCGAAGCCGGCTATCCCACCGCCACCGACCTGGCGGACTGGGTGGTCAAGACCTTGAAGAAGCCCTTCCGCGAGGCGCACCACATCGCCGGCTCCATCGTGAAGGCGGCGGAAGACGCGAACGTCACGCTGGACAAACTGCCGCTGGCGAAGATGCAGGAAATCGAACCCGAAATCACCGACGCGGTGTTCAAGGTTCTGTCGCTGGAAGCCAGCGTGAATTCGCGCATGAGCCTGGGCGGCACAGCACCCGCGCGGGTGCGCGAGCAGCTGGCGCACTGGAAGGGGCTGCTGAAATGACGCGCTTCGCTATTCTTGTGGCGCTGTCGCTGGCGGTTGCCGCCTGCGGCGTGAAGAACGACCTGATCAAGCCCAGCGGCAAGCCCACGACGCAGGACCAGCACGATCCCTCCAAGCCGCCCTATCCGATCGGGCGTTAGGCAGACACCCGTGAATTTCTTCCAATACAAGAATGGCGTCCTGAGCGCCGAGGCCGTGCGGCTGGACGAACTGGCCGAGCAGGTCGGCACGCCCTTCTATTGCTATTCCACCGCCACCCTGGAACGCCACTTCCGCGTCATGTCGGAGGCATTGCCAAAAGGTTCGCTGATCGCGTTTGCGGTCAAGGCCAACGGCAACCAGGCGGTGCTCAAGACCCTGGCGCGGCTGGGCGCGGGCGCCGATGTGGTGTCGGGCGGCGAGCTGGCCAAGGCGCTGGCCGCCGGCGTGCCCGCCGAGAAGATCGTCTTCTCCGGCGTCGGCAAGACGCGCGAGGAAATGAAGTCGGCACTGGAAGCCGGCATCTACCAGTTCAATGTCGAGAGCGAGCCGGAACTGGGGGCGCTGGATGAGGTGGCGCGTTCGCTGAACAAGCGCGCGCCCATCAACCTGCGCATCAATCCCGATGTGGACGCCAAGACCCACGCCAAGATCACCACCGGCACCGCCGAGACCAAGTTCGGCATTCCCTTCATCCATGCGCGCGAGGCCTATGCCCATGCCGCGACCCTGCGCAACGTCCAGGTCGTCGGCGTCGATGTGCATATCGGCAGCCAGATCACCGATCTCGCCCCGTTCGAAGCCGCCTTCACCCGCATCGGCGAACTGGTGAAGACGCTGCGTGCCGACGGCCATGTCATCACCCGCCTGGACCTGGGCGGCGGGCTGGGCGTGCCCTATGAAATGAACAACACCCCGCCGCCCGATCCCACCGCCTATGGCGCGATGGTGACGCGGGTGACCAAGGACTTTGGCTGCACTTTGTCGTTCGAGCCGGGCCGGCTGATCGCCGCCAATGCGGGTGTGCTGGTGTCGCGGGTGATCTATGTGAAGCGCGGCGACGCCAAGACTTTCCTGATCATCGATGCGGGCATGAACGACCTGGTGCGTCCGGCCATGTACGAGGCCTGGCACGACATCGTGCCGGTTGTGGAAGCGCCCGCGGGTTCCCCGCGCGTCAATTACGACGTGGTGGGACCGGTGTGCGAAACATCGGACCTTTTCGCGTCGGAACGGCCGCTGACGGAACTCAAATCGGGCGATTTGGTGGCGATCCTGTCGGCGGGCGCCTATGGCGCGGCAATGGCGGGCGATTACAATGCCCGTCCGCGCGTGGCTGAAGTCTTGGTCTCGGGCGAGCAATGGGGCATCGTGCGTCCCAGAGAGAGTTATGCCGACCTCATCGCCAAGGACCGCATCCCCGACTGGCTCGCGGACTGACGCTTTACAGCGCCAGATCGCGCTGGCGCGCATCGTCCTGGTCATCGAAAAGATCCTGCCCCGGCTGTGGCCGGCCGCGGGCTTTGCCGGTTTCTATCTGGCGCTGGCGCTGACCGGCGTCTTCACGTTCATTCCCTGGCCGGTGCAGGCACTGATCCTGGCAGCGACCATCACCGCATCGGCTTATTCGCTGGCCAATGGCTTTGCCGATTTCCTGTGGCCGCGCGAACTGGACGCTGCGCGCCGGCTGGAGCGCGACAGCGGGCTGGAACATCGCCCCGTGTCGGAGCGCGGCGACCAGCTGGTGGGCGATGATCCGGTGGCGCGCGCGCTGTGGGCGCTGCACCTGCAACGCACCCTGCCCGGCAAATTCCGTTTGGGCCTGCCACGCGCCTCCATCGCCGAACGCGATCCGCATGGCCTGCGCTGGTATCTCCTGATCGCGCTGACGGTGGGCGTGGTGTTCGCGCGCGGCGACACCGCGGCGCGCCTGGTGCAGGCGTTCGACAGCGGCGCGGGTGTCGCCGCCAGCATCGATGCCTGGATCGATCCGCCGCCCTACACCGGCTTGCCGCTGACCTCGCTGCATCCGGGCGACGATGCCGTCATCACCGTGCCGCAAGGCTCGATCCTGAACCTCAGGGTACATGGCGCCGCGCGTGCGCCGGGTCTTGCGGCAGGCAGCAATCGCGCGCCGCGCTTTGCCGGCGAGGACGGGGAATATACCAGCAATGTGATCCTGACCCAGCCGGCGCGGGTGCGCGTGCAGGTGGGCGGCCATGCCATCGGCAAGTGGAACATCCGCGCACTGCCCGACGCGGTGCCCACCATCACACTGACCGCCAGGCCCAGCGTCACCGAACAGAAAGCCACCAAATTCGCCTTCAAGGGCAGCGACGATTACGGCATCGCCAACGTCCATGCGGTTCTGGCGCCAAAGCATGGCAAGCCGCTGATCGCCGACCTGCCGCTACCCAGCGCCAACGCGCAAAACCTGGCCCAGGACAGCTATGTCGACCTGACCAGCCATCCCTATGCCGGACTGATGGTGACCGGTCACCTGGAAGCGCGCGACGCCATCGGCCAGGTCGGCAAGAGCGCGGACTTCACCTTCCGCCTGCCCGCGCGCATCTTCACCGATCCGCTGGCGCGCGCGCTGATCGAGCAGCGCCAGCATCTGGCCACCAGCGACGCGGCGGGGCGCAAGATCGTGCTCCTGACCCTGGATGCGCTGACCATCGCGCCCGACAAATTCTACCAGGACAAGAGCGACATCTTCCTGGCGCTGCGGGTTGCCTTCAACGGCATCAAGATCGCCAGGTCCGAAAAGGACATCGAGCACGTCGAACAGGTTCTTTGGGAGACCGCCTTGAAGCTGGAGCGCGGCGGGTTGCTGTCGGCGGCGGAAGAGCTGCGCAAGCTGGCCATGATGATCGCCCAGGCCATGGCGTCGGGCGCGCCGCAGGACGTGATCGACGAACTGCTCAAGCGCTACAATGAAGCGATGCAGCGCTATACCCAGGCGCTGGCGGCCAATCCGCCCCAGGGCGAACAGCCGTTGCCGCCCGATGCCAAGGAACTTGGCATGAACGACGTGCAGACCCTGTTGCAGATGATCCAGAAACTTTCGCAGGCCGGTGATCGCGAACAGGCGGCCAAGCTGATGGCCATGCTGCAATCGATGCTGGAAAACATGCGCATGTCGCAATCGGCCGGCAACGGCCAGCAGAGCCAGCAGGACAAGGCGCGCAACGAGGCGCTGCAGAAATACGGCAACCTGATGGGCAAGCAGCGCAACCTGCTGGACAAGACCTTCCGCCAGAAACAGGGCCAGGCCGATCCCAAGGATGGCGGCGCGCAAGGCCTGCAGAAGCAGCAGCAGGACCTGCAAAAGGAATTGCAGGACGCGCTGAAAGGCATGGACGGCAAGACCGCCGAAAAGCTGCGCGAAGCCGGCAAGGCAATGGGCGATGCGCAGAACGCGCTGGGCCAGAAGGACATGGAGAATGCCGGCAGCGCCCAGAACCAGGCGCTGGAAGCCATGCGCCAGGGCGCGCAGGAACTCGCGCAGCAGGCGCAGGGCGGACAGAAGCAGGCGGGACAGGATCCGCTGGGCCGCGGCCAGTCGGCGCTGGGCCAGTCGGGCGTGAAGATTCCTGGGGCCACCGATCTGGCGCGCGCGCGCCAGATCCTGGAAGAACTGCGCCGCCGCGCCGCCCAGATGAATCGCCCGCAGTCGGAGCGGGATTACCTGGACCGGTTGCTGAAGTCGTTCTGAGTTTCCAATTCGGTGTCATGGCCCGCCTCCGCGCGGGCCATCCAGAGTCACAGGCGCTGGTGTTTGTTGCCCTGGATGGCCCACGTAAAGTGGGCCATGACAAATGGGGCTAAACCTTCCCGATATATGGCAGCCCGCGATGGCGGCCGGCATCGTCCATGCCATAGCCGATCACGAAGTGATCCTTGTCGACGCTGAAGCCGACATAGTCGGCCCTGGCAATGCAATCCGTGCGCTGCTTGTCCAGCATCACCGCCACCTGCACGCTGGCCGCGCCCGCCGCCTGGATCAGCGACACGGCCTTGGCCACCGTGCGCCCGGCATCCAGCACGCCGTCGATCACCAGCACATGCTTGCCTTCGATCTGCTCGGAGGGGCCCGCGATCATCGAGATGGCGCTGGCCACGCGCTTGTCGCCATAGGAACGCAGCCAGATCATTTCGACGTCCATCGGCACACCTTCCCAGGCGAGCGCGCGCAAAAGATCAGCGGCGAAGACGAAGCCGCCCACCAGCACCGGCATGGCGATGTCGGGGATCAGCTTGGAGCCGGCAATCTCGCGCGCCATCTCGCGCACCCGCGCGTCGATCTGCTCGGCCGAGAAAAGCGTTTCCGGCGGCATGGGGAAATCGGTCACGACGCATCTTTCGCGAAACGCACTTCCAGGTGCCGCGCCGCCGCCGGCGGACTGGAGAGGCGCGTGGTGAAGGGTTCGGACTGGCCAGGCTTCAGGGTCGCGACCTTGGGTGCGAACACCCAGTGATAAAGCTCGCGGTTGTTCACGTCACTTAAAGTGACGCGAATGTTCTGGGGCACCGGCAACTCGCGCGGGCCGGCATTGACGATCATGCCCGTCACCACCAGCACCACCTGGCCGTCCTCGCTTTCGCGGCGGTAATCGACCTGGCGGAAATCGATGCCGCTGGCATTCACTTTCATGCCGAGACTCGAATAGACACCGGCCGATTGCGGCCAGATCACCGCGATGTCCTGGCGATACCGCACCGCCGACACCGCAATCAGCAGCACCACCGCAATCAGCCCGGCCCAGCCCGCGATCACCGCCAGCTTGGGGCCCAAGGGCGCGCGCTCCACCGGCTGGGTGGCGGCGGGCGCAAAGGCGCGGGTGGGAGACGGGTTCACCGGATAGGGGCTGGCTTCCGGCTCGACCGGCAGGCGGGGCTCATCCTCGGCGGGCGCGGCTGGTGCCGGGGCCGGTTGCGCCTCGATCACGGTTTCCGGCTCTTCGGGTGCTTCCGGCGCCTGGTGCCAGCTGTTGCCGCACTTGGCGCAACGCACGGTGCGTCCGGCAGCGGGGAATTTCGACCCGTCCACCGAATAGCGCGTACCGCAGTTGGGACAGGTGAGAATCATGCCCGGCCTGTTGAAATATCAGCGGAAAATACGGGCCGGGGGCGATGACCGCAAGCCGGGTGATGGGTATGTTCACCGCAATGGTTCGCTTCGAAAATGTCGGCATGCGCTATGGCACCGGGCCCGAGGTGCTGCGCGATGTCAGCTTCACCCTTGATCCCGGCACCTTCACCTTCCTGACCGGGCTGTCGGGGGCGGGCAAGACGACGCTTTTGAAACTGATTTATGTCGCCGAGCCCCCATCGCGCGGCCTGATCACCCTGTTCGGCACCGAGCTGGCCACCGCCCGGCGCAAGGACCTGCCCGCCATCCGCCGCCGCATCGGGGTGGTCTTTCAGGACTTCCGCCTGCTGAACCACCTGTCGGCCTTCGACAATGTCGCCCTGCCGCTCAGGCTGGCCGGCAAGAAGGAAAGCGAATTCTCCCACGATGTGCGCGAGCTTCTGTCCTGGGTGGGGCTGGGCGACCGAATGGATGCGCGGCCGGCGACCCTTTCGGGCGGCGAGCAGCAGCGCATCGCCATCGCCCGCGCCGTGGTGGCGCGCCCCGACCTTCTGATCGCCGACGAACCGACCGGCAACGTCGATCCCGAAATGGGCGCACGTTTGATCCGGCTGATCGCGGAGCTGAACCGGCTGGGCACCACCGTTCTGATCGCCACCCATGACCGCGCCCTGATCGAGGCGACGCGGGCGCGCGAGATGCGCCTGATCGAAGGCCGGCTGGTCGAATTGAGGCCGGCATGAGCGAGCGCGCCGCGTACATCCTGCCCCGTGACAAGGGTGCCGCCCCGCTGGATTTCGTCATCGCGGTGATGGCGTTCCTGGCGGCGCTGGCGCTGGGCGCATCCCTGGTCGCGGACCGCGCCGCGCAGGGCTGGCAGAGCGGGTTTTCCGACCGCATCACCGTGCAGATCATGCCGCCGGAAACCGGCGACGCGCGCGCGGGCCTGGACAGCGAGACGCAGGCTGTGATGGCGGTGCTGCAGAACACGCCGGGCATCGCGCGCACCCACCTTCTGACCGACGCCGAAATCAACGTCCTGGTTGAACCCTGGATCGGCAAGGATGGCGCGGTGGCGGGCATCCCCCTGCCCCGGCTGATCGACGCATCCGTCACGCCGGGCGCCGAGATCGACGCCACGCGGCTGGCCGCACGCCTGAAGCAGGCCGCGCCCCACACCTCGCTGGACGATCACCGCCGCTGGATCGCCCGGCTGAAGGGCCTGGCCGATGCGGTGCGCTATTCCACCTATGCCATCCTGCTGCTGATCGCGGGCGCGACGGCGGCAGCGGTCTCCTTCGCCACCCGCGCCGGCCTTGAAGCGCATCACGAGATGGTCGCCCTGCTGCACCAGATGGGGGCGCTGCCCGCCTTCATCGCGCGCGCGGTGGAATGGCACTATTTCCTGTCGGCCTTGTTTGCCGCGGCCCTGGGCACCTTGTTCGCCGCCCTGTTCTTCGTCGGCGCCAGCGGCCTGGAAGTCTTCGGCTTCGAGGCGGTTCCCTTCCTGCCGCCCTTGTCGCTGAAATGGACCGAAATCCCGTGGCTGGCCGCCGTTCCGCTTGTCACATCGCTCATTGCCTGGGCAACCGCGCGCATCTCTGTGCTTTCGGTCGTCAAAGCCATCTATTGAGCGCGGCGAAGCCGGTTTGCTATCCTGCCGCGACGCAGTGGAGCCCTGAAATTTGCGCGTTTTCCTGTCGGTCATAGTGCTGGCGCTTGTCGCCTATGCGATCAGCTTCGTGCTGTTCGTGGCGAACCTGCCGGTCGCACCCAGCGAGCTGCCCAAGGCCGACGGCATCGTGGCGCTGACCGGCGGCGACGAAAGGCTGGATACCGCGGTGTCGCTGCTGGAACGCGGCGTCGCCAGGAGGCTTCTGATCAGCGGCGTGTCGCAGACCACGACCAAGGACCAGCTGGGCAAGCTGTCGGATGGGGGCGCGCGTTTCGCCTGCTGTGCCGATATCGGCTATGCGGCGGAGGATACCCATGGCAATGCGCAGGAAGCGTCCGACTGGGCGCATGCCCATCACTTCAACAGCCTGGTGATCGTCACCAGCCGCTATCACATGCCGCGCACCCTGCATGAATTCTCGGCCGTGCTGCCCGACATCACCCTGATCGCCTATCCCGTGGACCAGAACGGCATCGACCTGTCGGGCTGGTGGCGGCATCCGCGCACCGCCAGCCTGCTGCACCGAGAATACACCAAGTATCTCGCCAGCCTGGTGACGACCCACCTGCAATCCTGATGACCTTCATCCGGTCCCTGCTTTTCCTGGTCTGGTTCCTGGCGGTGACGGCGGTGCTGTCGCTGGTCTTCCTGCCGGTGCTGATCCTGCCGGCGGGGGCAACACGCTGGCTGGCGCGCATCTGGTCGCGCGCGACCTTCTTCGGTTTGAAGCTGTTTGCCGGCATCGACTGGGAGATACGAGGGGTCCCGCCGCAAGGCCCCGCGCTGGTGGCATCCAAGCATATGAGCATGTGGGACACGCTGGCCCTGTGGCTGGCGCTGCCGGGTCCGGCGATCGTGCTGAAGCGTGAATTGCTGCGCATTCCCTTCTATGGCTGGTTTCTGTGGAAGGGTGCCGCCATCGCCATCGACCGCAGCGCCGGGGCGCGCGCCTTGCGCAAGATGAATGACGAAGCCCAGGCCGCGCTGAAGGATGGCCGCCCGATCCTGATTTTCCCCGAAGGCACGCGCAAACAGCCGGGTGCTGCGCCGGACTACAAGCCCGGCGTGGCGGGCCTGTATTCGCTGCTGGGTGTGCCGTGCGTGCCGGTGGCGCTGAACAGCGGCGTCTACTGGAAGGGCTTCGACAAGTATCCCGGCACCATCGTGCTGGAATTCCTGCCGGCCATACCGCCGGGCCTGAAGCGCGCGGAGTTCATGCGCGTGCTGGAAGAGCGGATCGAAACCGCCACGGCGCGGCTGCTGCCATGACCGCGCTTGCCGCGCGGCAGTGCGGGTCTTGCACCGTCTGCTGCACTGAACTGCAGATCGAGGACCCGGCGCTGCACAAGAAAGCCGGCGAACGCTGCCGTCGTCTCACCACGGGCGGTTGCGGCATTTACGAAACCCGGCCTGGCGTGTGCCGCGAGTTCCTGTGCGGCTGGCGATTGTTCGCTGAGTTGGACGACAGCTGGCGCCCGGACCTGTCCGGCGTGCTGGTGATGCGCAAGGCGCCCGCCGAGCTGGCACCGCACTGGCAGGGCGCGGGCTTCGGCATCCATCTGGCCGTCACGGGTGGCGAAGCCGCAGTCACCCGCCCGGGCTTTGCCGAATATGTCGTGGGCCTGATGCGCCGGGGCGTGGCGGTCAGCATGTCCGCAGCCTCGCCCGTCACGCTGGTTAACGACCATATGGACGCGCACGACATCGAAGCCGCGCACATCCGGCTGGTGGAAATCTGGCGGCTGCTGCATGCCGCCCGCTGGCGGGCCAAGCCCTTGATGCTATTGCCGCTTTACAAGCTGCAGCTGGACCGGCTGCGTCATCAATCCGCAAAAAATACCAGCAATAACAGCTAGATAGCGGGCGTGCCGGCCTGGAAAGGCGCGCCCGGCACCCCATATTAGGCGCGAGGTTCCGCTGTTGTGGCGGAACGCCTGCGGATGTGTTTGGTACCCTTTCCATGAGCGATCTTTCCCACCAGGTCTGGGACATGAAGTACCGCTTCCAGGCGGACGGCGCGGGCGACCGCGACGTCGCCGACAGCTGGTCGCGCGTGGCGCTGGCCTTGGCGCAAGCCGAAAAGCCGGAGCAGCGGGTGGGCCGCGCCCTGGGGTTCGCGCGCGCGCTGTCGAACTACAAATTCCTGCCGGCGGGACGGATTCTCGCGGGCGCCGGCACCGGGCGCAACGTCACGCTGTTCAACTGTTTCGTGATGGGCACCATCCCCGACTCGATGGACGGCATCTTCGGCGCGCTGCGCGAAGCAGCCCTCACGCTGCAGCAGGGCGGCGGTATAGGTTACGACTTTTCGACCTTGCGCCCGCGCGGCGCCGGCGTGGCGGGTGTGGGCGCGGATGCATCCGGCCCGGTGTCGTTCATGGATGTGTGGGATTCCATGTGCCGCACCATCATGAGCGCGGGTTCGCGCCGTGGCGCGATGATGGCGACCTTGCGGGTGGACCATCCCGACATCGAGGAATTCATCGCCGCCAAGCGCACCGCGGGCCGGCTGACCAACTTCAACCTGTCGGTGCTGGTGAGCGACGCCTTCATGAAGGCGGTGAAGGCCGATGCCGACTGGGATTTGCAATTCGACGGCAAGGTCTATCGCACCCTGAAAGCCAAGGCGCTGTGGGACACCCTGATGCGCAGCACCTACGATTATGCCGAGCCGGGCGTGATCTTCATCGACCGCATCAACCAGGCCAACAACCTGGGTTATGTCGAAACCATCGCCGCGACCAATCCGTGCGGCGAGCAACCGCTGCCGCCTTATGGCGCGTGTCTGTTGGGATCGATCAACCTGGCGCGTCTGGTGAAGAGCCCGTTCGGCGATGACGCCGCCATCGACATGGCCGAACTGGAACGGCTGGTCGGCACCGCCGTGCGCATGCTGGACAACGCCATCGACGTATCGCGCTTCCCTTTGGAAGCACAGGCCCAGGAAGCGCGCGCCAAGCGCCGCATCGGACTGGGCGTCACGGGCCTGGCCGACGCGCTGATCTTCTGCAAGGTGAAGTATGGCTCGCCCGAAAGCCTGGTGCTGATCCGCACCTGGCTGGAAGCGATCAGCCACGCCGCCTATCGCGCGAGTGTCGAACTGGCCAAGGAAAAGGGCGCGTTTCCGCTGTTCGACGCGCACCAGTTCCTGAACCGGCCGCATATCGCGGCCCTGCCCGCCGATATCCGCGACGGCATCGCCTATTGCGGCATCCGAAACGCGCTGCTGACCTCGATCGCGCCCACGGGCACCATTTCGCTGTTCGCCGGCAATGTCTCCAGCGGCATCGAGCCGGTGTTCGCCTTCCGCTATGGCCGCAAGATTCTGCTTCCCGACGGCACGCGCCAGGAAGAACAGGTCGAGGACTATGCCGTGCGGCTGTTCCGCGAAAAATTCGGTGACGCGCCGTTGCCCGACTATTTCGTCAATGCCCAGACGCTGGCGCCCGCCGATCATCTGGCGGTGCAGGCTGCCGCCCAGCCTTACATCGACAGCGCGATTTCCAAGACCATCAACCTGCCCGCCGACATTGCATTCGCGGATTTCGAACAGGTCTATGCCACCGCCTACGAGACCGGCTGCAAAGGCTGCACCACCTATCGCCCCAATGCGGTGACGGGATCGGTGCTGTCGGCAGTGGAAGAGCCGCGCGCCGCCATTCCCGCCGAAACCATTCTCGCGCGCGATACCGCCGAGCCCGAACTGCCGCTACCCCTGCCCGAAACGCGCTATCCCGCGGAAGGCAGCGTGGTCTACATGACCCAGCCGCTGGACCGGCCCGAAGAACTCCTGGGCCGCACCTACAAGATCAAGTGGCTGGACAGCGACCACGCCTTCTACATCACCATCAACGACATCGAGAAGGATGGCCGCCGCCGGCCGTTCGAGATCTTCATCAACTCCAAGAACATGGAAGCCTATGCCTGGGCATTGGCCTTGACCCGCATGATCAGCGCGGTGTTCCGGCGCGGCGGCGACGTGTCCTTCGTGGTAGAGGAGCTGAAGGCGATCTTCGACCCGCGCGGCGGACAGTGGATGAACGGGCGCTATGTGCCCTCGCTGCTGGCCGCGATCGGCGAGGTGATTGAAAAGCACATGCTGGAGATCGGCTTCATCGGCGCCCGCGAGGCGGCCGGCGCTCCCCTGACCGGCCTGTCGGGAATGCCCAGCGCCCATCACATTCCCCCCGAAGGCGTGCGCGCCCGCTATTGCCCGCGCTGCAACGATGCCAGTTTCGTGAAGCTGGAAGGCTGCGATTCCTGTTTGTCCTGCGGCTACAGCAAGTGTAGCTAGTGGCCATGTTTCGCTATTCCAGCCGTTTCTGGCTTTACGCCCCCATCTGCGCCTTCCTGGTGATCGCCGCCGCGGTCGGGTTCTACTGGTATTCCGCCGCGAGCGCCTTCGAACAAAAGCTGGCGCGGCTGAAGGGCCATGACGCGGTGCCCGGCATCACGCTCAACTGGGACAGCGTGACGGTGAGCGGCTTCCCCTTCCGCCTGGAAGCCAACTTCACCAATTTCCGCGCCACGGGTGCCGGCGCGCGCGGGCCCTTCGCCTGGACCAGCGAGAAGTTCGCGATGCACGCGCTGACCTATGGCCGCGCCACCATCATCTATGAAGCGGCCGGACGTCAGGACATTGCGTGGACCGGCGCGGAAGCGATAGCCCATCACACCAGCTTCGTGCCCGGCATGCTCCACGCCAGCAGCACCAGCGGGCCGCACGGGCTGGCGCGCTTCGACCTGGATGTGGTCGATGCCGGCAATGCCGACTTCACCGCCCAGCGCCTGCAGTTCCACCTGCGCCGCGATCCCGACGGCAAGGACCTGGATGTGATGTTCGCGGTGGCGAACATGACCCAGGCCGGCAAGCCGGTGAACGGCGAGGCTTATGTCAGCGTGAACAAGGCCGCACCCCTGATGCCGCTGCTGGCGGGCGATGCGGGCTGGCCCGATGCGGCGCGCGACTGGCGTGTCAATGGCGGCACTCTGAAGACGACCAAGGGCACGCTGCTGGAGCCGATGCGACAGGCGCTGGCTGCCCTGCTGCTGCTTTAGGATTTGTTGCGGCCGAAGTTCGGCGCCGCCGAATCCTGGCCGACATCGATGATGGCGCGGCGGATGGCGCGGGTGCGGGTGAAGAAATCGAACAGGGCCTGGCCGTCATCGTTGCGGATGGCGCGCGTCAGCTGGCTCAGGTCTTCGTTGAAGCGGCCCAGCATCTCCAGCACCGCCTCGCGATTGTTCAGGAAGACATCGCGCCACATCGTTGGATCGGACGCCGCAATACGCGTGAAATCGCGGAAGCCGCCGGCGGAGAACTTGATCACTTCGCTTTCGGTGACCTTTTCCAGGTCGTTTGCGGTACCCACGATGTTGTAGGCGATGAGATGCGGCAGGTGCGAGGTGATGGCCAGCACCAGGTCGTGATGGCCGACATCCATCGTCTCGACATTGCTGCCCAGCCCTTGCCAAAAGGCTTTCAGCCTGGCGACGGCGGCGTCATCGCTGCCCGCGACCGGCGTCAGGATCGCCCAGCGCCCGTCGAACAGGCTGGGAAAGCCCGCTTCCGGGCCGGAATATTCGGTGCCCGCAATCGGGTGGGCGGGAATGAAATGCACGCCCGCCGGCACGAAAGGCCCGACATCGCGCACCACCGCGCCCTTGACCGAACCCACATCCGACAGGATCGCGCCCGGTTTCAGGTGCGGCGCCAGTTCCTGCGCGATGGATTTGTAGGCGCCCACCGGGGCGCACAGGATCACCAGATCGGCGTCGCGTACCGCCTCCGCAAGGGTATCGGGCACGCTGTGGCAGAAGCCCAGCCTGGCGGCACGCGCGCGCACGTCGGTGCTGGCGTCGAAACCGGCGATGTGTCTGGCCAGCGCGCCACGCCGCGTGGCATGCGCGATGGACGAGCCGATCAGTCCCAGTCCGATGATGGCGATACGATCGAACATCACGCCGCCATGAATTCCTGCAGCAGCTTCACCGCCAGCCGGTTCTGTTCCTCGGTGCCGATGGTCATGCGCAGGCAGTTCGGCAGGCCATAGCTGCCCACCGGGCGCAGGATGATGCCCCCCTTGTTCAGGTAGGCATCGGCATTGGCCGCGCTTTTGTCGCCGGCCGGGAAATGGATCAGGACGAAATTCGCCACGCTGTCATCGACGCGCAGGCCCGCCTTGCGGGCTTCCGCTGTGATCCAGGGCAGCCACTTGCTGTTGTGTTCCACCGCCGCCTGGACATGGGCGCGGTCGCGCAGCGCCGCGGCGCCGGCCAGCTGCTGCACCAAAGCGGTGTTGAACGGCCCACGGATGCGGTTGATCACGTCGCAGATGTGGACGGGGGCATACATCCAGCCGATGCGCAGGCCCGCCAGGCCGTACAGTTTGGAGAAGGTGCGCGTCATCACGACATTGTCGTGCTTGGAGACCAGCTCGGCGCCCGCGTCATAGTCTGACGCGGTGACGTATTCGGCATAGGCCGCGTCGATCACCAGCAGCACATTCTTCGGCAGGCCGGCATGCAGCCGCGCCATCTCGTCCCGCGTCAGGTAGGAGCCGGTAGGGTTGTTGGGGTTGGCGACAAAGACGATGCGGGTCTTGGGTGTCACCGCCGCCAGAAGCGTGTCGATGTCGGCCTTCAGCCCGGTGTTGGTGTCCTTCTCGGGCACCATCACCGGCGTGGCGCTGTTGGCCAGGGTGGCGATCTTGTAGACGAGGAAGGCGTGCTGCGTGAACAGCGCCTCGTCGCCGGGGCGCAGGTAGGCGTTGGCCAGCATGGTCAGCAGCGCATCCGAACCGTCGCCGCTGGTGACGATGCGGTTGGCATCCAGTTGGTAAATTTCCGCGATGGCCTCGCGCAGCACGGCAGCCGAGCCTTCCGGGTACAGCGCCAGCGCCGCCTTGGCATCGTCGCACGCCGCCAGTGCCTTGGGCGACGGGCCCAGCGGGCTCTCGTTCGACGACAGCTTGTGCACCTTGGCGACGCCGGGCACGGCGGCACGCCCGCCGACATAGGCGGTGATGTCCAGGATTCCGGGCTTGGGTTCGGGCTTCATCAAGGCGTCACAGGTGTCAAAAAGGCCGGTATTGATAGGGCGGCGCTGCCATAAAGGAAAGTCATGCCAGCCCCTTAATTGACAGGGGGCAGAGGGGGTCTTAGCTACCAGTGACCATGAGCGAAGCCCCGCGTTTCCTGCATCCGATCAAGGCCCTGGAAGCCCACCAGGGGCATGCGGTCACGTTTGAAGACCCGCTGGCGCTGGACTGCGGCAAGAGCCTTTCGCCTTTCACCGTCGCCTACATGACCTATGGCACGCTGAACGCGAAAAAGACCAACGCCGTCCTGATCTGCCATGCCCTGACCGGCGACCAGTTCGTGGCATCCGACCATCCCATCACCGGCAAGCCCGGCTGGTGGACGACCATGGTGGGACCGGGCAAGCCGATCGACACCGACCGCTTCTTCGTCATCTGCAGCAATGTCATCGGCGGCTGCATGGGTTCGACCGGCCCGGCCGAGATCGATCCCAGCGACGGCAAGCCTTACGGCCTGAATTTTCCGCTGGTCACCATCCGCGACATGGTGCGCGCGCAAAAGCGCCTGGTCGAGCATCTAGGGATCGACAAGCTGCTGGCGGTGGTCGGCGGCTCGATGGGCGGCATGCAGGTGCTGCAATGGGCCGCGACATACCCGGAAAGCGTGCGCGCGGTGGTGCCGATTGCGTGTGCGGCGCGCCACAGCGCCCAGAACATCGCCTTCCACGAAGTGGGCCGCCAGGCGATCATGGCCGATCCCGACTGGCAGGAAGGCGAATACTGGGCGCACGGCACCAAGCCGTCCAAGGGCCTGGCGGTGGCGCGCATGGCTGCGCACATCACCTACGTTTCCGAGATGGCGTTGCAGCGCAAGTTCGGCCGCAACCTGCAGAACCGCGAGGCGCTGTCCTTCCAGTTCGCGGCGGACTTCCAGATCGAATCCTATCTGCAATATCAGGGCGCCAGCTTCGTCGACCGCTTCGACGCCAACGCCTATCTCTACATCACCCGCGCGATGGATTATTTCGACCTGGCCGAGGAACATGGCGGCCAGCTGTCGGAAGTCTTCCGACTGAACGCGCCGCGCTTCTGCATCATCAGCTTCAGCAGCGACTGGCTGTTCCCACCGGCGGAGAACAAGCGCATCGCCCACGCCCTGAATGCGGTGGCGGCCCAGGTCAGCTTTGTCGAGATCAAATCCGACAAGGGCCATGACGCCTTCCTGCTGAACGAGCCGGAAATGTTCGACACCGTGCGCGGCTTCATCAATCACGCGGCGCAGGATTTGACATGAGCCTGCGCCCCGACCTTGCGGCGATCGCCGACATGATCCGTCCCGGAGCGCGGGTGCTGGATGTCGGCTGCGGCGACGGCGCGCTGCTGGAGCACCTGAAGGTCGAGAAAGGCGTCGATGGCCGCGGCATCGAGCTGATCCAGTCCAATGTGAATGCCTGTGTGGCGCGGGGCCTGGCCGTGGTGCAGGGCGACGCCGACAGCGACCTCGTGGATTACCCCGCCCAGGTATTCGACGCGGTGGTGCTGTCGCAGACCATCCAGGCGACGGAAAAGCCCAAGGCGGTATTGAACCATCTGCTGCGCATTGGCCGGCGCGCGGCGGTGTCGCTGCCCAACTTCGGCTACTGGAAGGTGCGCGCCGCGCTGTTGACCGGCGGGCGCATGCCGCGCACCCGCGAGCTGGGCTATGCCTGGTGGGAAACCCCCAACATTCATCTTTGCACCCTGGCCGATTTCGTCGACCTGACGCGCGAATGCGGCGCCACCATCGTGGAAGCCCATGCGCTGACGGATGCGGGCGTGGCCAAGCGCATGGATCCGGCGCGGCTGACAACTGGCTATTTCGGGCCGAATTTATTTGCGCAAGGCGCTATTTTTCTTCTGAAGAAAAGTTGAAATCCGTCACAGCGGATTTCAGCGCCGCTTTCGCCGGCTGCGCCAGGCCCGGCCCCACCGGGGCGTAAAGCGACTTCGACGCTTCCACGATATGCACCCCGCCGATGCGCGGAAACAGGCGCGCGCCGATGCTTTCCCAGCCATGCGCGCGCATCGACCCGAAAGGCGGCGCATACAGTGCGCGTTCCCAATGCAAGGGCTCGAACATCGCGTCGCGCAGCAACCGCTCCAGTTCGGCGCGCGAAAAAGGGCGGCCATGGCCGAAGGGCGAACGATCCAGCTGTGCCCAAAGGCTGGTGCGGTTGGGAGCGACCAGCAGAATCTTTCCCTCCGGTGCCAGCACCCGCCACAACTGGCGCAGCAGCGGCCGCAGCGCCTCCGCACCTTCCAGCCCATGCACGATCAGGATGCGGTCGAAGAAGACATCGGGAAAGGGCAGCGCGTCTTCTGCGCAGACCAGGCGCGCATGGCGGGAACTGGTTTTGGCCGGCACGCCAAGTTGGGCCGGCATGGCGGCGATGGCGCGTTCCGCGTCCAGTCCGCGCATATAGGGCGTGCCATAGCCATAGGTCAGCAGCCGCAAGCCCCGCACACTGGGCCAGGCCGTGCGGATGCGCCGCGCCAGGACATGGCGCGCCCACTGCCCCAGGGGTTCCTTGTAAAACGCAGCCAGGTCGTCGCCATTCTGCAGCATGCGCGCGAGATTAAAGCGCAATTGGGTTTGTGGACAGATGCCGGTTTGCTAGGGTCCGCGCCTTATCAGGAGCCGCCATGACCGAGATCGAGATCGTTCCCTGCCTGTCCGACAACTATGCCTATCTGGTGAAGTCGGGGGACCAATGCGCGGTTGTCGATCCGTCGGAGGCCGCCCCCATCCGTGCCGCACTGGCACGCAAGGGCTGGAAGTTGACCCATATCCTCAACACCCATCACCACCTGGATCATTGCGGCGGCAACCTTGACCTGAAGCAGGAGTTCGGCGTGAAGGTCGTGGGCCCGGGCAAGGATGCGGCGCGTATTCCCGGCATCGATGTCGGTGTCGATGAAAAATCGGGGTGGGAATTCGACGGCCGCAAGGTGCAGGTGCTGGAAGTGCCGGCGCATACGCGCGGCGCCATCACCTTTGTGATCGACGGCAATGCCTTCACCGGCGACACGCTGTTCCTGATGGGCTGCGGGCGATTGTTCGAAGGCGACCCCGCAACCATGTGGAACAGCCTGTCCAAGTTGATGACCCTGCCCGACGACACGCAGATCTATTGTGGTCATGAATACACCGCCAGCAACGGCAAGTTCGCGCTGACCCTGGAACCGGGCAATGCCGCGCTTCAGGCACGCATGAAGACGATCGAAGCCACGCGCGCGGCCGGCAAGCCGACCGTGCCGGCGTCTTTGGGCGAAGAGAAGAAGACCAATCCGTTCCTGCGCCCCGACAATGCCGAGATCAGGAAGAGCCTGGGCATGGAGAAGGCCGACACGGTTTCCGCCTTTGGCGAAATCCGCGAGCGGAAAAACAACTTCTAGAGAGGCGAGACTAGCGGTCGCGCAGCTTGGACGGTTCGTCCTTGTCGAAGGGCGAGGTGACCACGTCGCCCGCCGCGCCGGCAACACTGCCCGCAGCACCCACGACCGCGCTGCCCGCATCCACCGCGGTGGAGGCGACGTCATAGGCCAGGCAGCCCGACAGAAGCAGGGTCGTGGCGGCAAAGACAGCGAAAGTGACCGGTGCGCGCATGGCAGAACCCCGACGGAACCTGTTTGACAGTAGCACCATCTTAGCGCCCCAATGGTCAAAACATCGTAACCAGGCCCATGTCGCAGATCCTGTTCCCCACCCGCCTGTATCAGGGCCGCATTGCCGCCCCGCGCGATCTTGAAGCGACGTGCCTGGCCATCGCCACCGAGGATGTGGCCGGCCGACGCTGGAGCCGCGATCACGGCTATGGCGGATACACTTCCTATGCGTCGCTGAACGACCTGACGCTACGCGCCAGCATCTTCGACGATCTGGAAAAGAAAATCGCCAAGCATGTCGCGGCGTTCGCGCGCGAACTGCAGTTCGACCTGGCCGGACGCAGGCTTCAGCTCGACAGCCTCTGGATCAATGTGATGAACAAGGGGGCGATCCACGCGCCGCACATCCATCCCCATTCCGCGATCAGCGGCACCTATTATGTGGCGGTGCCGCCGAAGTCCGGTGCGATCCGTTTCGAGGACCCACGGCTCGCCATGATGATGGCCGCGCCCGCGCGCAGGAAGACGGCCAGCGCGCAAAACCGCGCCTTCGTCGATATCGAACCCAAGGCCGGGCAGGTGCTGCTCTGGGAAAGCTGGCTGCGCCACGGCGTGGAAACCAACCGCGCGCGGGGCAACCGCATCTCGATCTCTTTCAACTACGCATAACCAACCTGGGAGGGCTTGATGGGTATCTTCGCCGGATCGATCGAAGTGCAATATCTGTGCTGGGCCATGGTGCTGGGCCTGGCGCAGCTGATCCTCGCCACCGCGGCGGCCACGCACCAGCAGGGACTGGCCTACAACCTGTCGCCGCGTGACGGCACCGCGCCGCCGGTTTCGCCTGTCGTGGCGCGGCTGGGCCGGGCCTGGCACAATTTCCGCGAGACCTTCGTCTATTTCGCCGTGGCGGTGCTGGTCGTCACCGTGCTGAACAAAAGCAGCGCCACCAGCGTGCTGGGCGCGCAACTCTATTTCTGGGCACGGCTGGTCTATGTGCCGGTCTATGCCAGCGGCATCACGGTGGTGCGCACCCTGATCTGGACGGTATCGATGGTGGGCATCGTCATGGTGCTGACGGCGGCGCTGGCCTGATCAGCCGCAAGGATGGCGGCTGCCGCCGCGGCCGCGGAAGATGGTGCCCTGCACGGCCTGGCCGCAGACATCGCCGCCTTCGAAGGTCTTGCCCGACTTGTCGATGGAGGAGCGACCTCCCGACGTGTCATTGGTCTGGTGGCGGGCTCGCGCGGCCGAGCGTTCTTCCGACGACATGCGCGCGGTCTCCGCGCCCGGCACGCCCGGGCCATAGCCGCCCTGCCCTTGCGCCAGCGCCGGTCCAGCCAGGCCAACCGCCAGAACAACAGCCACCGTCACGCGCATTTTCCGTCCCCCGGTGGAATGATGCGCCGATCATGGCGGAACTTTCATGTCCCGCCAAGCGGGTCAGGCGTGACGGCGGCGGATGATCGCGGTCAGCTTGTCGGGCAGCTTGGAGACGAAATGCTCGCGGTCCCAGGCGATCTTGGCCTCGGCGAAAATCGCTTCCTGCGCCTCGCGCGGCAACAGCGGCCAGGCCGCGATCACGCCGCTGCCCAGCCGGCGCACCAGGCACTCGTCCTCGGCCGGATACTTGAACGTCTTTTCCTCAGCGAACGCCATGGCGCCCTCTCCTCTCGATCGTTGGGTTTCGAAACGAGGGGGAAGCGGGGAACTTCTCGCGGCTCGCCAATACATGGGGGAGCCAGAAGCTCAACCCGATCAAGAGCCTAGACCAGCTCTCGCATGGTTGGGAACGAGAATTTTCGTGCGCCGTTAGAGTTCCATGGGACGCGCCTTAAGACCCGGAGAAGCCGTGGACTGGAACACGCCGCAAGGCGTGACCCACGGCCATGTCGTGAAGAAGACAACGTCGCGCGGCAAGATCAAGGATCACACGACCGCAGCGTCGCAGGACAATCCGGAATACGTGGTCGAAAGCGACAAGACCGGCAAACGCGCCGCCCACAAACGCAGCGCGCTGAAGAAGCACTAAACAAAGAAGCTGGATTCCCGTTCATACGCTGTCGCTATGAACTCGCGGGAATGGCAAGTCGCGCTGACTAGCGCTTGCCCTTTTTCTGGCGATCCTTGCGCGCGGCGTAACGCGCGTCGCGGGCGGCCTTCTGCTCGGCCAGGAGCTGCACCAGCTTGTCGGCCTCTTCGCGCTTGGCGGCCTCGGCGGCAAGCTTGGCTTCTTCTTCCTCGCGCTTCTTGCGCTCTTCTTCCTCGATGCGCGCCTTTTCGGCGGCTTCGGCGGCCAGGCGCTTGGCCTCTTCCTTCTGGCGCTGGCGCTCTTCGCGCGCTTCGGCGATTGCCTTGCGCTCGTCGGCGGTCTCTTCCAGCTTCTTGCGGGCTTCCTCGGCACGGGCCTTGGCCTTGGCGAGCATTTCCGCGCGGGCCTTCTGCTGGGTGGCGAGACGATCGTCGAACTTGGTTTCCTTGAAGCCGGCCATGTGTCTTGGAGTGGTTCTGTCTGTTAGGGGTTAAAGGACGCGCAACTGCGGCGCGGTTTCGGAAAGCGGCTTGTTGGCCGCATCGACCAGCACCACGCGGGGATGGAAGGACTGGGCTTGCGCCTCCTCCATGCGAGCATAGGCGACGATGATGACAAGATCGCCCTTCTGGGCGAGGCGCGCGGCGGCGCCGTTGATGCCGATCATGCCGCTGCCGGCGGGCGCCGGGATCGTATAGGTCGTGAAGCGCTCGCCATTGTTGATGTTGAGCACATCGACCTGCTCGTACGGCAGGATGCCCGAACGCTCCAGCAGCGCGGTATCGACGCTGATCGAGCCTTCATAGTGAAGATCGCACTGGGTGATGGTGGCCCGGTGGATCTTGCCCTTCATCAATGTGAGCTGCATCAATTGTCCAGGAAGCTTCTGAGCTTCCTGCTCCTTGACGGGTGCTTCAGCTTGCGAAGCGCCTTGGCCTCGATCTGGCGGATACGTTCGCGCGTCACGCTGAACTGCTGGCCGACTTCTTCCAGCGTGTGGTCGGTGTTCATGCCGATGCCGAAGCGCATGCGCAGCACGCGCTCTTCGCGCGGGGTCAGCGTGGCCAGCACGCGGGTGGTGGTCTCGCGCAGGTTGGCCTGGATGGCGGCGTCGATCGGCAGGACCACGTTGGGGTCCTGGATGAAGTCGCCCAGATGGCTGTCTTCCTCGTCGCCGATGGGCGTTTCGAGAGAGATCGGCTCCTTGGCGATCTTGAGGACCTTGCGCACCTTCTCCAGCGGCATGGCCAGGCGTTCGGCCAATTCTTCCGGGGTCGGCTCGCGGCCGATCTCGTGCAGCATCTGGCGGCTGGTGCGCACCAGCTTGTTGATGGTCTCGATCATGTGCACCGGAATACGGATGGTGCGCGCCTGGTCGGCGATCGAGCGGGTGATGGCCTGCCTGATCCACCAGGTGGCGTAGGTCGAGAACTTGTAGCCGCGGCGATACTCGAACTTGTCGACCGCCTTCATCAGGCCGATGTTGCCTTCCTGGATCAGGTCCAGGAACTGCAAACCACGATTTGTGTACTTCTTGGCGATGGAGATCACCAGGCGCAGGTTCGCCTCGATCATCTCCTTCTTGGCGACGCCGGATTCGCGTTCGCCCTTCTGCACCGTCTGCACGTTGCGGCGGAATTCGCTGACCGACTGGCGGGTTTCCGTCGCCAGCTGCTGGATGTCGTCGCGCAGCAGCTTGATCTTGTCGCGTTCGTCAGTGACGAAATCGTGCCAGCCCAAGCCGGTCAGGCGACCGACGCGGCGCGCCCAGTTGGGGTCGAGCTCGTTGCCGAAATACTGCTTGAGGAATTCGGCGCGGTCGACGCCATGGCTTTCGGCCAGGCGCAGCAGGCGGCCTTCCAGGCCGACGAGACGCTTGTTGATGCCGTACATCTGGTCGACAAGCGCTTCGATGCGGTTGTTGTTCAGCTTGAGCGACTTGACCAGGTCCATGGTCTCGTTGCGCAGCTTCTTGAAGCGGCGTTCCTGGCCGGTGGACAGTTCGTCGGACGCGAGTGCTGCTTCCACCGACGCGTCCTGCAGCTTGCCCAGCTTCTTGTAGAGGCCGGCAATCGAATCCAGCGCGGCCAGCACCTGCGGCTTCAGCGCGGCTTCCATCGCCGACAAGGGCAGGTTGCCTTCATCGTCGAAATCATCGCCGTCCTGGCCATCGGTCGAGGCGGCGGCTTCGCCACCCTCGCCGCCTTCCTCGCCGTCCGCCTTGGGGGCGGGGGCCGGCTTGGGGGCTTCCGGCTTCTTGAATTCGGCAACCGGCGGCGGCACCACGGCGCCTTCGGCGGCGGGCGCTCCTTCGGCGCCGTTCGCGGCAGCAGCCGCCTGGCCATCGGGACCGGCGCCATACATGGCTTCCAGGTCGATGATGTCGCGCAGCAGAACCTTGCCTTCGTTCAGCTCGTCGCGCCAAACCGTCAGCGCCTCGAACGTCAGCGGGCTTTCGCACAAGGCGCCGATCATCAGCTCGCGGCCGGCCTCGATGCGCTTGGCGATGGCGATTTCGCCTTCGCGCGACAGGAGTTCGACCGAACCCATCTCGCGCAGATACATGCGCACCGGATCGTCGGTGCGGTCATACTGTTCGCCGGACTTCTGGGTGGTGGCGAGCGCCTTGGAGCCTTCGGCGGCAACCAGCGCGCCGCCCTCCTCGCCTTCTTCCTGTTCTTCGCTCTCGATGACGTTGATGCCCATCTCGTTGAGCATCGCCATCGTGTCTTCGATCTGCTCCGACGAGGTCTTGTCGGACGGCAGCACCTTGTTCAGTTCGTCGTAGGTGACGTAGCCGCGGGCTTTCGCCTTGGCGATCATCTTGCGGACGCCGACATCCGACATGTCCAGCAGCGGACTGTCGGCATCGCCGGGGGTTTCGTTCTCGCCGGGCTTCTTGGGCGCGATCTTGGAACCGGGCTTGATCGGCTGGGCGGGAATGGCGGCCTTGGCCTGCGCCTTTTCGGCAGCAGCGGCGATCTTGGCCTTCTGTTTTTCTTCCTTGGCCTTGGCGGCCAGCTGCGCCTTGGTCAGCTTCTCGACTTTTTCCGGCTTCTTGGGCGCGGCCTTCACCGCCACCTTGGCAGCAGCCTTTGCCGGCTTGGCAGCAGGCTTCGCGGGCGCCTTGCCCTTCTTGGCCGGCGCGGGCTTGGAGGCCGCGGCTTTCGCCGCCGGCTTCTTGGTCGCTTTTGCCGGTTTCTTGGAAGAGGCTTTGGTCACGCGTGAACTACCCTAAATGTTGCCGCGACCGTCGCCGGGTCGCATGTTGAACGCCTTGCGGCGCTCCAGCAGCCGCCGTGCATCAGTCTGGCCCCCTGACAGTTCGCGCAGCCCTTCGACGGCGCGCCGAAAACCCGTCAGCGGATCTTCAACCTCAGGACCGGCAAACCGCGTCAGCAGATCGCCCATTCCCGCACGGGTGAAATGGGTCTGAACCCCAGCTTTTTCAAGGCTGGAGCCGGAGGCGGCGAGGTTTAGAAGCTCGTGGCGAAGCCTGTCAAGCGAAGGGTCTTTCAGCTCCAGATGCGCCAGCACCTCGGCCTCTTCCAGGGCTATATCTGGTGCCTGGGCGAGGTAGCGGCCCAATTCAGCCTCCTTGGCGACCCTGCCCCCCGTCTGGGTCAGGGCTGAGGCGGCCGAGCGGCCGGCCCCCGAGACCGCTTCCGGGGTTCCCGGCAGGGGGCGCTGGGGGGCACCCCGGAACTTGCCGGCCTGGCGGGGCCCCTGGGACCGGGGGGCACGCGCCCCGTCCGGTCCGGCCTGGGGCGCGCGCCGCTTGAAGGTCTCGAACACCAGCTGGTCGAAGCCCCGGCGATAATAGTCGGCCACCTTGGAGTCGGTGATGCGGTCGGTGATCTCGCGCAGATTGTGCTCCAGCCCCGCACGGCGTTCGGGGGTGGAGAGATCCTTGCCTTCGGTCTCGGCCCGCCACAGCAGTTGCGAGAGCGGCAATGCGGTTTCCAGCAGCACGCTCATCGCGCCGGCGCCATTGGCGGCGATGAAGCTGTCGGGATCTTCGCCCGACGGCAGGAACGCGAAGCGCAGCGAGTGACCCGCCTTCAGGTGCGGCAGGGCAAGATGGGCGGCGCGGTGCGCGGCCTTCAGGCCGGCAGCATCGCCGTCGAATGCCAGGATCGGTTCGGGTGCTGTGCGCCACAACAGGTGCAGCTGGTCTTCGGTCAGCGCGGTGCCCAAGGGTGCCACGCTGTGCGCGAAACCCGCGCGCACCAGCGCGATCACGTCCATATAGCCTTCGGCCAGGATGATCGTGCCGGCCTTGATCGACGCGGCCCGCGCGGTCTGGAAATTGTAGAGATTATGCCCCTTGGAGAAGAGCGAGGTCTCGCCGGTGTTGATGTATTTGGGCTTGGCGTCGGCTTCCAGCGCGCGCGCGCCGAAGGCGATCGGGCGGCCGCGCGCATCGGTGATGGTGAACATCACGCGATTGAAGAAGAAATCGCGCATCGGGCGCGAACGGCCTTCGAATTCTTCCGCCGGGCGCGCCAGACCGGCGGCGATCATGTCTTCCTGGGTGACGTTCTGCGCGGTCAGATGCGCGATCAGCGCATTGTTCGACGGCGCATAGCCCAGGCGGAACTGCTTGGCGGCAGCGCCATCCAGCCCGCGGCCTTTGAGATATTCGCGCGCTTCGCGACCGGCGGGCTCGCGCAGCTGGGCCTCGAAGAACTGCGCCGCCAGCTCGACCACGTCGTAGAGCGATTTCTTCTTCTGCTCGCGCGCCTCGTCTTCGGGCGACCATCTGGGCAGTTCGACGCCGGCCTCGCCGGCCAGCTTCTCGACCGCCTCGCGAAAACTCATGCCTTCGGTTTCGGTCAGCCAGCGGAAACAGTCGCCGCCCTTGCCGCAGCCGAAGCATTTGTAGGTGCGCCGCTCATTCTCGACCTTGAAGCTGGGCGACTTCTCGCCATGGAAGGGGCAGCAGCCCCACATCACCCGGCCCTTGCGGACCAGTTTGACGCGACGGCCCACCAGCGCGACCAGATCGGTGCGCCGCCGGATCTCCTCCAGCAGTCCTTCGCCATACAGCATGGGGGCCACTGTAGGATGTTGGCGGTGGCAAGGCGATTCAATCCGCAATCCAGCCTGTGAATCGACGCGAAAAAGATTGTAGGCGTAAGGGTTTATCCGTATCAACGGTGCGGTATCGGGCGGATGAATCCTTAACCGCACCGCCCTATCCTTGCAGCGTTGAGATGCGAGTCGGGCATGCCGCTTTACGAGCTTCCGTTCGAGGGCAAGGACGATCCACGGTGGAAGCTGCTGGATGCCTGCCAGGCCATGCTGGCCGCAGCACGCACCCAGGACCAGGTCATCGAAATCGTGCGCACCTCCGCCCGCAATGTGCTGAGCGCCGATGGCGTGACCTTTGTGCTGCGCGACTATTCCAACTGCCACTATGTCGAGGAAGACTCCATCGGTCCCTTGTGGAAGGGCCAGCGCTTCCCCATGACAAGCTGCATCAGCGGCTGGGCGATGATGAACAACCAGACCGCGGTGATCCCCGACATCTTCCAGGACGATCGCATTCCCCACGACGTCTATCGCAAGACCTTCGTGAAGAGCCTTGTGATGGCGCCGGTGGGTTTCGATACGCCGATGGCGGCGATCGGCGCCTATTGGCGCGACAAGCCGGTGATCAGCCCGCGCGAGGTGAAGGCGGTGGAAACCATCGCGGAACTTGTTGGCGAGGCCATGCGCCGGGTGCGCGGCGTTGCGGCCTGACGGAACTTTGCTCGCGGAAAGCCCGCCGTGTAAAACAGGTCCATGTCGATGATCGATGACGGTTTGGACTACGACCGCACCTCCCTGATGGAACTTGCGCGCGAACGCATGGAGGCGGCGCAGAACCGCCAGGCGATCATCGCCGCCGTGAAAGACAGCGCGCGCGGCATCTGCAAGTCGGACGGCATCACCTTCATCCTGCGCGAAGGCAGCCTGTGTCACTATGTGGAAGAAGACGCGATCGGCCCGTTGTGGAAGGGCCAGTTCTTCCCCATGACCGCCTGCATCTCGGGCTGGTCGATGCTGCATGGCGAGACCGCGGTGATCGAGGACATCTTCAGCGACCCGCGCATTCCCCATGACGCCTATCGCCCGACCTTCGTGAAAAGCCTGATCATGACGCCGGTGGGCGAGCGCAACGTTGCCGCCATGGGCGCCTATTGGAAGGACCAGCGCAGCTTTTCCGACATGGATGTGCTGACGGTGAAGACCTTCAGCGCCATTGTCGGGCGCGCGCTGTCGGACCTACTCTAAAGTTTCCGAGCGAAATGAAAGCTGGTCACCACCAGCCCCTCACGGAAATAGAATCTGTGCGCGCCGGTGCGATGGGTGCCGGAGTCCAGGCTGAAGCTTTCGCAGCCTTGCGCGCGTGCGTGATCCTGCATCCATTTCAGCAGCGTCTCGCCGAAGCCTTTTGAGCGCCTGCTTTCCGCCGTCACCAGGTCGTCGACATACAGCGTCTTGCCGCTGTGCAGGTAATCCTGGATGCGAAAGCCGGCCACGGCAGCGACCTCGCCCGCATCCTCGACATAGATCAGCGACCAGTGATCATGGGCCATCTGGTGCCTGGCGCGACGCACCAGCTCGGCTTCATCGGCCAGATGCGGCCGCAATTCGCGCATCACCGCAAAGCAGCGCGCGATGTCCGCGTCGCTGGTGGCGACCTTCACATCACTCATTTGCCCGAAAGCGCGTCCTTGATCGCAGCACTCGCCTTGCCGAAGTCCATCTGGCCGGCATAGCGTTCTTTCAAGGCGCCCATCACCTTGCCCATGTCCTTGATCGAGGCCGCGCCGGTCTCGGCGATGACGGCGGCAATCGCGGCACGGCTTTCCGCCTCGTCCATCTGCTTGGGCATGAATTCGCGGATCACCGCGATTTCGGCTTCCTCGTTCTCGGCCAGCTCGGGGCGGCCACCCTGGCGATAGACGGCGGCGGATTCCTCGCGCTGCTTGATCATCTTGCCCAGCAGGCCCAGGATTTCGTCATCGCCCAGCAGGTCGCGGCTGGTTTCGCTGCGCGCGGCGATGTCCTTGTCCTTCAGCGCCGCCAGGATCAGGCGCACGGTGGCCAGGCGCTTGGCGTCCTTGGCCTTCATCGCCTCCTTCATGGCGTCGTTCAGGCGGGCGCGCAGGGACATGGGAACCTCCGGAAAATGAGGCCGCGAACCTAACGGGAATCGGTGGATAATTCCAACGCCCTGATTTTGCAGGGCTAATTTGCACGACAGATGTGTTGACGCTCAGGCCCCCCATCCGTATTTTCGCGCAAATTCGAGGCCTCCCATGACTGACTCATCTCCTGCCCACGCCGCCAACGCGGCGAACGTATTTTCGCGCGGCGGACTGATGCTGGCGGACGGCACCTTCTTCGAAGGCGTCGGCTTCGGCGCGGTCACATCGGCCATCGGCGAGGTGTGCTTCAACACCGCCATGACCGGCTACCAGGAAATCCTGAGCGACCCCTCCTATGCGGGCCAGATCGTGGCCTTCACCTTCCCGCATATCGGCATCGTGGGCACCAATGCCGAGGACATCGAGACCACGACGCCGGCCGTGCGCGGCATGATCGTGCGCGCCGATGCGGAGCACCCGTCGAACTATCGCAATCTTCTGGCGCTGGATGCCTGGCTGAAGAAGCACAACATTCCCGCCATCGCCGGGATCGACACCCGCGCGCTGACCTCGCTGATCCGCGAAAAAGGCATGCCGCATGGCGTGGTGGTGAATTGCGGCCCCAGCGGCGAATGCGACAAGGCCGCGCTGATCGCGCAGGCCAAATCGTTCGCGGGCCTGGAGGGTCTTGATCTCGCCAAGGACGTCACTTCGACCCAGACCTACAAGTGGGACGAGATGCCCTGGGCCTGGGGCGAAGGCTACAAGAAGGAAGACAAGCCCAGCTTCCGCGTCACGGTCATCGACTATGGCGTGAAGCGCAACATCCTGCGTCTGCTGGCGGGCATGGGCGCCGATATCACCGTGGTGCCGGCCAGCGCCACCACTGAAGACGTGATGCGCCACAAGCCGCATGGCGTGCTGCTGTCCAACGGCCCCGGCGATCCGGCGGCGACGGGCGAATACGCCATCCCCACCATCAAGGGCGTGATCGATAGCGGCGTTCCGGTGTTCGGCATCTGCCTGGGTCACCAGATGCTGGGCCTGGCGCTGGGGGCCAAGACCAAGAAGATGGCCCAGGGCCATCACGGCGCGAACCATCCGGTGAAGGACAAGACCACCGGCAAGGTCGAGATCGTGTCGATGAACCACGGCTTCACGGTCGATCGCGACACCCTGCCCAAGGGCGTCACCGAGACCCATGTCTCGCTGTTCGACGATACCAACTGCGGCATCGCGGTGGACGGCAAGGACATCTTCAGTGTGCAGTACCACCCCGAAGCCTCGCCCGGCCCGATGGACTCGCACTATCTGTTCGAGCGTTTCGCGGCGGCGGCGAAGAAGCGCGCTTAGACGGCCTTGCCGATCAGCAGGCCGACACCGGCAGTTACCGCCATCGCAAACGCGCCCCAAAACGTGACACGGATCGTGGGCTTCAGGATGCCGGCGCCGCCCGTCCTGGCACCGATAGCGCCCAGCAAGGCCAGATAGATCAACGACGCCACCGTCACCACCATCACGATCAGCCGCTGTGGGCTCAACGCCACGGCCAGCAGGGGCGCCGCCGCTCCAGCGGAAAAGGTGATCGCCGATGTGACAGCCGCCTGCAGCGGCCGCGCCGTCATGATTTCGGAGATGCCCAGCTCGTCACGGGCATGAGCCTTGAGCGCATCCCCGGCCATCAGCTGCCGCGCCACATCATTGGCAAGCTCCTGGTCCAGGCCGCGCTTTCTGTAGATAGCGGCCAGTTCGCGTTCTTCGGCTGCGGGGTCGTCGGCCAACTCGGCCTTTTCCCGAGCTAAGTCGGCATGTTCGGTGTCGGCCTGGGAGCTGACCGAAACATATTCTCCCGCCGCCATCGACATGGCGCCCGCCACCAGACCGGCGGCACCGGCCAGGAAGATATCGTTTTTGGTCGCGCTGGCGGCGGCAATGCCCACGATGAGACTGGCGGTGGAGACGATGCCGTCATTGGCACCCAGCACCGCGGCGCGCAGCCAACCGATGCGCGCCACCAGATGACGTTCCCTGTGGATGCGGGCGTGGTGGCGCATGGGTGTCCTTTCAGGGTTGGCGCAGCACCAGCTTTAGCGCCGACCACTCGTCATCGATGGAGACGGCACGCACCGTGTCGAGACCCAGCTCTTCCGCAGCAACACGGATGGTGTCGCGGCTGACATCGCTTTTCTTGCCCGCGGTCTTCTTCTGCCAGCTGACCCAGATGCCGCCGCCCTTGGCCATGGCCTGCCGGGCGCGGGGAAGCTGGGTCTCCAGTTCCGCCATGGTGGTGACGAACAGATGCACCAGCGACGCGCCGTCATTGGGCGCGCGCATCACGACTTCGGCGCCGTCGGGCAGTTCGCCCAGCAGCTGCTTGTAGTTTTTCGGCGCGTTGATCGGGGCAATGGTGTTGCCCGGCTTGATCAGCAGCTTCTTCGCCAGCGGTTGGGTGCTCGCCATGGGGCGAGGTTAGCGGCTGAACTCCACCACATCCAAGAGGGATTCCTGCACCGCAGGAATCTCAAGACGCAGGTGGTTGTTTCCGATGCCGGTCAGAAGGCCGATTTGGTCGTCGGGGGTCACCGAGGCGCCGATCGACGGGCTGTTGCCGGAATAGTTGTGATAGGGTTCGCCGCGTGCGCTGGACGCGCCGAGGTAAACCCAGGCGCCATTCTCGGGATACAGGAAGCCGACAAAGCGCTGGCTGCCATTCATCTTCTGCAGCAGCAGGCCGCCATTGTACGGGCGGATATTGCAGCTGAACCATTGATCATAGACCATGTATGAGGTCATGCGCCCCAGCTTCATCTGGCGGCAGCGCCAGTTGCCCATCAGCTCGCGCGCAGGGATTCCATGGCCATCGGGCTGCATCACGCGCGGAATGGCGCGGAAGTCGCCGCGGCCCTGGCCGCGCTGCGCGTCGGCGATGGCCTCGGCGCGGATCTGGGGAAGCTGGACCAGACGGTCCAGGTCGGCGGGAGCGGCGATTTCTTTCCACCCGGCCAATGCCGGGGTCGCAACGAACGCGCTCAGCGCGAGTGCGAACAGACCCTCATGAATCCGACCTGCCATCGGGATGCTCCTGGCTCTCCGATGGTGTCCACCCCTTCAGATCCGCGGTCGGCGGCATGCCGATCACGTTGAAGCCGGCGTCGACGAAATGGATTTCGCCTGTGACACCACCTGCCAGGTCACTAAGCAAGTACAATGCCGCGCCGCCGACATGGTTAAGCTCGACGGTCTTCTTGAGCGGAGCGTGGCTCTTGTTCCACTTGAACACGGTGCGGGCATCGCCCACCGCGGCACCGGCCAAGGTGCGCATGGGGCCGGCGGAAATCGCGTTGACGCGAATGGCATCACGGCCCAGATCGGCGGCCAGGTAGCGGACGGAAGCCTCAAGCGCGGCCTTGGCCACGCCCATCACATTGTAATTGGGCATGACGCGCTGGGCACCCAGGTAGGTCAGGGTCACCAGGCTGCCGCCGTTGGGCATCAACGCCGCCGCACGCTGGGCCACGGCGGTGAACGAATAGCAGGAAATATCCAGGCTTTTCAGGAAGTTGGCCCGGCTGGTATCGACGTAGCGGCCCTTCAATTCGTCGCGGTCGCTGAACGCCAGGGAGTGCACCAGGAAGTCGATTCCGCCCCATTCCTTTTTCAGGTGGGCGAAGACCGAATCCAGTTGCTCGTCATTTTCCACATCAGCCGGCAGCACGATCTTGGAGCCCACCGATTCCGCCAGCGGCCCCAGCCGCTTCTTCTGGGCGTCGCCCTGATAGGTGAAGGCGATTTCCGCGCCCTGCGAAGCCAGCACCTGCGCAATGCCCCAGGCGATGGAATGGTCGTTGGCGACGCCCATCACCAGGCCGCGCTTTCCGGCCATCAATCCCGATTTGGCCTCAGCCATGATGGCGTCCTTCGGGGTCTTCTGATCCATTTTGGGACATCACTTCTCGAAGCGCTGGAAGACCAGCGAGGCATTGGTGCCGCCGAAACCAAAGGAATTGGACAGCGCGACATCGATCTTGGCGTTGTCGATGCGCTTCCTGACGATGTTGGCGCCTTCGACCGCGGGATCGAGCTCCACGATATTGGCGCTCTCGCAGATGAAGTTGTTCTGCATCATCAGCAAGGTGTAGATCGCCTCATGCACGCCGGCTGCGCCCTGGCTGTGGCCAGTCAGCGACTTGGTGGCGCTGATGGCGGGCGTCTTGTTCGCGCCGAACACGGTCTTGATGGCGTTGATCTCGGGAATGTCGCCCACCGGCGTCGAGGTGGCGTGCGGGTTGATGTAGTCGACCGGCGCCTTCACGTTCTCCAGCGCCATCTGCATGCAGCGCACCGCGCCTTCGCCCGAAGGCGCGACCATGTCGGCACCATCGGCGGTAGCGCCATAGCCGACGATTTCGGCATAGATTTTCGCGCCGCGCGCCTTGGCATGCTCCAGCTCTTCCAAAACCAGAATGCCGCCGCCGCCACTGATGACGAAGCCGTCGCGGTTGACGTCATAAGCGCGCGAAGCGCTTTCGGGCGAGGCATTGTACTTGGACGACATCGCGCCCATGGCGTCGAACAATTCGCTGAGCGTCCAGTCCAGTTCCTCGCCGCCGCCGGCGAACATCATGTCCTGCTTGCCCCACTGGATCAGCTCAAACGCGTTGCCGATGCAGTTGGCGGACGTCGAACAGGCGCTGGAAATCGAATAATTGTAGCCCTTGGTCTTGAACCAGGTGCTGAGGTTGGCGCTGACGGTGGACGACATCGCCTTCGGCACCGCAAACGGGCCGATGCGTTTGGGGCTGGAATTCTGGCGGGTGATGTCGGCGGCCTGCACGATGGCTTTCGTGCTGGGCCCACCTGAGCCAACAATAAGTCCGGTGCGCGGATTGGAGACCAGGTCCTCGCCCGTGCCGGCATCGGCGATGGCCTGGTTCATCGCCACCCAGCAATAGCCGGCGCCGTCGCCCTGGAAGCGTCGCGCGCGGCGATCGACCACTTCATCCAGGTTGATCTTCAGAGAGCCATGCACCTGGCTGCGAAAGCCCAGCCGGATGTAATCCTCCGCCGCGACGATGCCCGAACGCGCATTGCGCAGGCTCTCGGTGACCTCGGCGGCGTTGTTGCCGATGGAGGACACGATTCCGAGGCCGGTAACGACCACTCTTCTCATGGAAAACCTTTACAGGCGTTAGGCCGCGGCGGGCGCTTCGGTGAACAGGCCGACGCGCAAATCCTTGGCTTCATAGATGGTCTTGCCGTCGACCTGCACAATGCCGTCGGCCACGCCCATGAACAGCTTGCGCATGATCACGCGCTTCAGGTCGATGATATAAGTGACCTTCTTGGCGGTGGGCAGCACCATGCCGGTGAACTTCACTTCGCCCACGCCGAGCGCGCGACCCTTGCCCGGACCACCCATCCAGCCCAGGAAGAAGCCGACCAGCTGCCACAGCGCATCGACACCCAGGCAGCCCGGCATGACCGGATCGCCCAGGAAGTGGCACTTGAAGAACCAGAGGTCGGGATTGATGTCGAATTCGGCCACGATGTGACCCTTGCCCTCGCTGCCGCCGTCCGCGGTGATCGAGGTGATGCGGTCGAACATCAGCATCGGGGGGGCGGGCAATTGGGCGTTGCCGGGGCCGAAAAGCTCGCCCCTGGCGCATGCCATGAGGCCTTCAAGGTCAAAGGAGGATTGGCGCAACGGCTTGTTGTCCACGGGCTGTCTTCCTTGAAAACTCTGGCGTTTCCTGGGCGGTTCCCTACCCCAAAAGGGGGGGGTTCGCTACCGTAAAGCCAGCCTTCTTGCTTAGAAGGATTCTAACGTATATCCTGTGTTACTGTAGCAGGGATGGTTCGCGTCGAACAACGCGCGCCGCCTTCAGAAGGAACCCGCCCGATGGGCAAGCGCGACACCGCCAAGGACATGTCCGTGCATGCAACCGCCCGGTTGCGGCAGGCCGGCCTGCGCCCTACCCGCCAGCGGGTGGAACTGGCGGGCCTGCTGTTCAAGGATTGCGACCGTCACGTGACGGCGGAAAGCCTGCACGACGAAGTCACCGGCGCCGGCGTGAAAGTGTCACTGGCCACGGTGTACAACACGCTGCACCAGTTCACGCAGGCGGGCCTTTTGCGCCAGGTGATCGTGGATGCGGCGCGCAGCTATTTCGACACCAACACTGGCGACCATCAGCATTTCTTCCTGGAAGATGAAGGCATGCTGATCGACATTCCCGGCGAAGACATCCAGGTCGCGAACGTGCCCGCACCGCCGCCGGGGCTGAGCGTGGACCGCGTCGATGTCGTGGTGCGCGTGCGCCGCAACTGATCCGCATTCCTGCGAGTCATTCTCACAGATTAGAATAGTTCTAATGCGTTGACTTGGGTCGGCGGCAGGGACAGTCTTGCGCCTCGTTTGCAATGAGGAGGCGCGACATGCCGGCACTGAAGAACACCAAGACCTGGGAAAACCTGAAAGAGGCCTTCGCGGGCGAAAGCCAGGCGAACCGCCGCTATCTCTATTTCGCGCAGAAGGCCGACGTCGAAGGCCATAACGATGTCGCCGCCGTGTTCCGCTCGACCGCGGAAGGCGAGACCGGCCATGCGCACGGCCACCTGGAATATCTGGAAGAAGTGGGCGACCCCGCGACCGGCGAGCCGATCGGCGCCACCGACGCCAACCTGAAGGCGTCGATCGCCGGCGAAACCCATGAATACACCGACATGTATCCGGGCATGGCCAAGACCGCGCGCGATGAAGGCTTCGACGAAATCGCTGACTGGTTCGAGACCCTGGCCAAGGCCGAGAAGTCGCACGCCGGCCGCTTCCAGAAGGCGCTCGACACGCTCGGCAACTGATTTGACGAACTGACAGACACAGCCGCGCGAACAAACAGCTCGCGCGGCTGTTTCATTTTCGGGGGAAAACATGACGTCACGCGAAGGCAGCCTGGACGCGCCGACCCGCCAGGTCATCGACTGGAAAAATCCCGACTTTGCCGATCCGGTGAAGCTGGATGAAGAGATGCGCCGGGTCTTCGACATCTGTCATGGCTGCCGGCGCTGTTTCAACCTGTGCGACAGCTTTCCCCGCCTGTTCGACCTGATCGACAACAGCCCCGACGAAGACGTCGAGCATCTGAAGTCCGAAGAGTTCAAGCCCATCGTCGAAGCCTGCACGCTTTGCGACATGTGCTTCATGACCAAGTGCCCCTATGTGCCGCCGCATCCCTTCATGCTGGACTTTCCGCACCTGATGCTGCGCCACCGCTTCGCCGAGGCGAAGCAGGGCAAGACCGATTTCGTGCAGCGCCAGCTGGCCGAAATGGACCGCAACGGCAGCGCCGCGCGCTTCGTGGCGCCGGTGGTGAACTGGGTGAGTGACAAGGATAACGCCCTGACGCGCGGGCTGATGGAAAAGACCGTGGGCATCGACGCCAAGGCGACCCTGCCCAAATTCCACGCCCGCACCTTCGTCAGCGCAGCCAAGCAGGAAGAGAATGAGATCAACACGGCCGCGCCGGCTTTCGGCAAGCGCAAGGCCGCGCTCTATGCCACCTGCTTCGTCAACTACAACAAGCCCGAGACCGGCATGGATGCGCGCGCCGTGCTGAACCATATCGGCGTCGAGACCAAGGTCGCCTATCCCGGCTGCTGCGGCATGCCTTTCCTGGAACAGGCGGAACTGAGCCGCGTCGCCGACAATGCGCGCAAGGTCTCGGCCGAACTCGTGAAGCTTATTGATCAAGGCTACGACATCGTGGCGCTGACGGCGTCGTGCGGGTTGATGCTGAAATTCGAATGGGCGCTGATTTTGCCCGACGACGCAAACGTGAAGAAGGTTGCCGACAACACGTTCGACATCGACGAATATGTGGTCGATGTGGCGAAGAAGGACGGCCTGCCCACCGGCCTCACCCCGCTGCCCGAAGGCGTCACCGTACACCTGGCCTGCCATGCCCGCGCCCAGAACATGGGCCCCAAGGCGGCTGAGATGCTGAAGATGATCCCCGATACCCCGGTGGACGTGATCGAACGCTGCAGCGGCCATGGTGGAACTTTCGGCGTGGTCAAGCCGACCCATGACGTGGGCGTGAAAGTGGGCAAGCCCGTGTTCCGCGCCGCCGACAAGAACCAGCGCGGCCATATCGTGTCGGATTGCCCGCTTGCCGCGCAGCACATCGTGGCGCATACCGATACCCCGGCCAAGGCGCCGGAACATCCCATCCAGATCATCGCGCGAAGTTTTGGACTAAAAAAATGAGTGAAGCCGCCCGCAAGATCACCGCCGCCGACCTGCTGTCGCTTAAGGACTATGAGGTCAAGCGCAAGGCGCTGAAGGCCGAGATGATTCCGGCCAAGAAGCTGCGTCGCGTCGAGGTCGGGCCCTTCGCCACCTTCTATTTCGAGAACTACACCACCATGTGGCTGCAGGTGATGGAGATGCTGCGCATCGAAAAGGGCGGCGACGAGCAGATCCCCGGCGAGCTGGCGGCCTACAATCCGCTGATCCCGCAAGGCAGCGAACTGATCGCCACCATGATGCTGGAGATCGAGGACAGCGCGCGCCGCAACAAGGCGCTGATGATCCTGGGCGGGATCGAGGAAACCGTGTTCATGGAAATCGGCGGCGAAACCATCCGCGGCACGCCCACTGAATATGACGACCGCACCACACCCGACGGCAAGACCTCATCGGTGCACTGGCTGCGCTTCAAGCTGTCACCCGAACAGATAAAGCGCTTCGCGAGCGACAAGGTGGTGATCGGCATCAGCCACCGCAACTATGGCCACATGGCGGTGCTGACGGATGAAAGTAAGGCGGCGCTGTCGAAGGATTTCGCTTAGCACTCCCCAACATTGTCATGGCCGCGAAACCGGGCATCCACCTGCGAGACAATCGCGGCTGTTGGAAAGCTGGATTCCCGCTTTCGCGGGAATGGCAGTCAGAGCTTCACGCCACCTGCCAAAATTGCGGCGTGGCGCTCCTGTGTAAGGCGTTCGTAATGCCCGTCCACCAGCACATACAGCGGATCGCTGATCGCGGCGGGATCGAAGCCTTCGCGCACCAGGTCCACCTTGCGCTGTTTGAAGGTGCCGGTGACCTCGATCTGGGGTGACAGGCGCAGGAAGATCGGGTGCGCATAGTGCGGCAGCCGCGCCTTCAATCGCGCCGGCAGATCATCGATGGCAAAGTCGCCATTCACCACCAGCGCCGCCATGCCCGCGCGACCTTCGGCACCGGGCACATGCACGCCATAGACATTGGCTTCCAGGATGCCCGGCACCGCCGCCAGCACGCCGCCCACCTCGCCGGTCGAAACATTCTCGCCCTTCCAGCGAAACGTGTCGCCGATCCGGTCAACGAAATAGAAATAGCCGTGCGCGTCACGCCGCATCAGGTCGCCGGTGCGAAACCACATGTCGCCCTTGCGAAACACATCGCGCAGCATCTTCTTGTCGCTGTCCGCACGGTTGGTATAGCCCTCGAACTCGCGCCCCGAACGCGCCGACATGCCGCCCACGCATTCGCCCACTTCGTCCGGCGCGCATTCGATGCATAGCCCGTCGGGTCCACGCACCGGCATTTCACTTTCCACGTCGAAGCGGATCACGCGGCTGGGCAGCAGGCCTTCCAGGTAATCGGGCACCCGGCCCACCGCGCCCACCGTGCCGTCATAATTCAGCATCGAGACATTGCTCTCGGTGGCGCCATAGAATTCCACGATGCGCGGGATTGCGAAGCGGCTCTGGAATTCGCGCCAGATTTCCGGGCGCAGGCCGTTGCCGGTGATGACGCGCACCTTGTGGCCACGCTCCAGCTGCGAAGGCGGCTGGTTCAACAGATAGCGGCACAACTCGCCGATATATTCGAAGATGGTGCAGTCGTATTTGTGGATGTCGCTCCAGAATTCGTGCACCGAGAATTTGCGTCGCAGCACCAGGGCCGCGCCGGCAAAGAAGGCGATGCCCACCGCACACACACCACCGGTGGAATGATAGAGCGGCAGCGGATCATAGACGCGGTCGGTCTCACGCGGCTGCAAGGCGCCGACAAAGCCTGTCATCATGAACAGCATGCGCATATGGCTGAAATTCGCCGCCTTGGGCATGCCGGTGGTGCCGGAGGTATAGATGAGAAAGGCGCGGTCCTTCAGCGTGACGCCGGCGCGTGCGCTCCTGCCGGGCGATGCCTCCGACGCGGTCGCCAGCGCACCATCCAGGTTGCCGCCATTCTCCACCCACAGCATAGGCGCTGGGTCGAAGGGCGCGGCCCGGAACGCCTGTTCCAGTTCCGCACCCACGATCACATGGCGCGCGCCGGAAATGGTGATGGAATGCGCCAGCCCCTCGCCGGTCAGGTTGGTGTTGATCAGCGCGACCTGTGCGCCGACCTTGAACATGCCGAGCCAGGCGCAGATGAAATCGGGGCGGTTCTCCATCAGCAGCGCCACCACCGCGCCCTTGCCGATGCCCTGCGACAGCGCCCAATTGGCATAGCGATTGGCGCGCGCATCCAGCTGCGCATAGCTCATCGCCTGGTCGCCGCAATAGATCGCGATGTTGTGCGGACGCTTGTGGGCTTGCGCTTCCACGATGTCCACGATGGAGCGCGTGGCCTGCGGCTTGACCAGCCGCAGCAGCCACAAGGTGCGGATGATGTGGCTCAGAAAAACATATTCGCGGCGTATGGCGCCGATCATTTCCGCTTTACTCCCCGATTCGCAAAGTGTCGTCCGCGTGTCACAGCTTGGCAAGCTGTGTTAGGAGAGCACATGGATGAGACCTTGGACCTGCGAGGGCTGAAATGCCCCCTGCCCGCCATGCTGGCGAAGAAGGCGCTGGCGAAATTGCCGCCCGGCACAGCGCTGCTGGTCTGGGCCGATGATCCGCTTGCCGTGGTCGATATTCCGCACATGTGCCATGGCGAAGGCCACGCCTGTAACAGCGTGGCCTCGCGCGACGGCTATAACGAGTTTTCGATTACGCGGGCGGGGCCGGCGGCGGCTTGATCGCGTCCGGTCCGATGCGCGCGATCACTTCATTGGCATTGACCGAGCGCGGCTCCTTCGCCGCCTGTTCCGGGGTCAGCAGAACCACTTCGGCATAGGCCTGGAAGTTGGTACGCGTCACGATGTCGACACTGGGGTCATAGGGAAAGCCGAAGCCGCCCCAGTAACCAAAGCCGCGGCGATAACCCCACCAGGGGTCGGGCGGCGGCGCCATCGGCACGGCCTGATAGGTGGTGCGCGCACGCGTGTTGCGGGTGTCGAAGATGAAGTTGGTATAGCCGGCGGCCTTGGTCACTTCCGCGGCGCGCAGCAGCAAGTAGCTCTCCACCGTCTCGCGCGGGGTGACCGTGTTGCCGGTGAAGGTGATGCGGTAGCGGTTGGCGGTCAGGGCCCGGTCGGTATAGCCCTCCCGTGCGCCTTCGACGCGGGGACCATAGGTGGTGGGCTGCATGCAGCCGGCCAGCACAAGGCCGGCGGCCGCCAGACCCAAAAGAGGGGAAAAGTTGCGAAGCATTCTCATGTGGTACTCCCTGGCGACCCCTCGCAGGTGACTTCAGCATAATATGGTAACGAGGCAGCCGAAATCCCAGTTCCGGCTTGCATTTCGTACCCTTGGGGCTTCGCCAGAGGCTTGATTTTGCGGGACCTTCGGCCCCCGGCCGGCGTCATTTTGCACTGCACCCTCTTGCTAAAGCCGCCCGGTCAGGGGAAGTTGGCGCCCAACCGGCGGCGCACGCCGGAAGTGGCCCAAAACGGGCTTCGGCTAATGGGATAACAGGGGCCTGACCATCGCTATGCTCGGCTATTCCCTGTCCGCCGCTCTCGCCATCGTTCTCGTCGCCGTCTGCACCTTGTCCATGCAATTGGCCATGCTTGGCTGGTTGCGGGTGACGCGCAAACGTCCTGATCTGCGCAAGCTGGAGATGCCGGAAGCCGAACTGCCCCATGTGCTGGTGCAATTGCCTGTCTGCAACGAAGGCGCGGTGGCGCTGCGCGTCGCGGCGGCGGCTTGCGCGCTGGACTGGCCGCGCGACCGCCTGACCATCCAGGTGCTGGATGACGGCAACGCAGAAAACCACGCGGTGCTGGCGCAAAGCCTGCCGGGAATCGTGCCGCAAGGCGTGAACCTGCAGCTGCTGCGCCGTGGCGACCGCAAGGGTTTCAAGGCGGGCAACCTCGCCTTCGGGCTTTCGCATTCCGAAGCGCCGTTCGTGGCCATGTTCGATGCCGACTTCGTGCCCGCACCCGATTTCCTGCGTCGCACCTTGCCGGTGCTGCTGGCCGATGACGGCCTGGCCTTTGTGCAAACGCGTTGGGGCCATGCCAATCGCGACACCAACTGGCTGACGCGGGTGCAGGGCCTGCTGCTGGACACCCATTTCGCGGTGGAACAGGAAGCACGCTTCCGCGCCGGGCTGCCCATGGCGTTCAACGGCTCGGCAGGTGTGTGGAACCGCACCGCGATCGAACAGGCCGGCGGCTGGGCCGGCGACACACTGACCGAAGACCTGGATCTCTCCATGCGCTGCGTGCTGCAGGGCTGGCGCAGCGCCATGCTGGATGACCTGGAAGTACCCGGCGACCTGCCGGAAACCGCTGCGGCGTGGCGATCCCAGCAAGCCCGTTGGACAAAAGGCCCGGCGCAGTGCGCCAGGAAGCTCCTGCCCAGCGTGTGGGAAAGCGCCCTGCCGGTGTGGAAGAAGATCGCGATGACGGCGCAGATGTGCCAGTTCGCCTTCTATATCCTGGCTTTCTCCAGCGCGACGATCTCGCTGTTCATGATGACCGTGGGCATCAAGCCCTATCCCGCCGTCACCATCCTGGGCCTGGTCGTGACCTTCCTGGGCCTTGCGGTTTCGCTGACCTATCTGTGGCTGGGCCAGCGCATGCTGAACCGCCATCACGAACGCCGCCTGATCCCCAGCATGATCCTGGCGGTGGTGTTTCCCTCCGGCCTGATCCTGGCCAACACGCGCGCGACCCTGGAAGCCTTCTTCTCGAACCGCATGGATTTCGTGCGCACCATGCGGCCGGGCGAAATCCAGAAGGGCGGCTGGCGCGGCGTGCCCGAACTTGTCGCCGGCACCTTCGTCGCAACACTGGCCTTTGCCGAAAGCAACTGGGCGGCGCTGTTCTTCTTCTTCGCCGTGTCGGGCCTTGTTTCGATCGGCACTATGGGTGCGATTACCCCGCGCGTGCAGCCCCAGCGCATTACGCCCGGCGAATAGCGCCGTTCACCGCGAACTTGCTGCGCAGGCCTGAGCTTTCATGGCTAAGGCTTGGTAAACATTCATCCTGGTATTTTAACCTATAAAAACCGCAGCATCTCCATAACCGTGCGGTGAAGCCCTGTTGCTATGGTCGCCTCCTGTTTTGGGCGACGGGCTATGAAGACGGTTCTGCAAATCTGTGCGTGGGCGGCGATGGCGGCGGGGCTTTGTGCCTGCGCCAGCGAGCCAATGGACTATAGCGAAATGCCGCGCGAATACGGCCGCAGCGTGGTGCAGGAAGCTCCCGCGCAAAAGCCGTTGCAGTGTGTCCCTTACGCGCGCGAACATTCCAAAGTGAAAATCTACGGCGACGCCTATACCTGGTGGGACAAGGCCGCCGGCAAGTATCCGCGCGGTGCGCTGCCCGAGGAAGGCTCGGTGATGGTGCTGAACAATTACGCCGGCCCCAATCGCGGTCATGTTGCGGTGGTGCGTTCGGTGGTGACAAGTCGCGAGATCCGCATCGATCACGCCAACTGGCTGGATGACGGCTCCATCTATGTGAACGATCCGGTGATGGATGTGAGCGATGCCAATGACTGGACCGCGGTGCGCGTGTTCAACATCAAGACCGGCGCTTGGGGCGGCAAGGTCTATCCGGTGCAGGGCTTCATCGGATCCGGCCGCATGGTGGGCCCCGACGATCTGGTGGCCGATGCCGATGACGGCGGCGCGACTGCCTGGGCCGGGCACCGTTTGGCAGCAAAATAATTCGTTGAATCATATACTTATGCCGTGGTCTGCGGCCTTGTGCCTCGCCCTCTTCCAGTGGGCGGGGGCAAAGAATATCGTCCCGGCCTTTCGCGCCTGAGACAACCCGACCGCAGGGCCCGCGTTTCCTTTCCATGCACAACAGCATCATCCCGTGATCGCCACACAGCCTGACCCAGGCGCCCCATCGCCGGAGCCGATGGTGAGCCAGGACGACCCGCTGGCGTCCGCGCCCGCGCTGCCGCGCGCGGTCGAGCATGAGGCCGCCAACGACCGCCGCAACCTGGGCGGCCTGATGTTGGGCGCCCTGGGCGTGGTGTTCGGCGACATCGGCACATCACCCCTCTACGCCCTCAAGACCACCGTGCTGGCGACGGAAGGCGGCCTGCCCAACCACATCGCCGTGATGGGCTCGCTCTCGATGATCTTCTGGGCGCTGATCCTGGTGGTGACGGTGAAGTACGTCCTCATCATCATGCGCGCCGACAACAATGGCGAAGGCGGCACGCTCGCCCTGGCCGCGCTGGCGCATCGCTCGCCCGGCATGACGCGCAAGATCAAGGCGGCGATCGGCATCGGCGCCATTGTCGGGCTGGCGCTGTTCTTCGGTGACGGCATGCTGACGCCGGCCATTACCGTGCTGTCTGCGGTGGAAGGCCTGAAGGTGGAGAGCCATACCTTTGGTGCCCTGGTGGTGCCGTTGTCGCTGGGCATTCTGGTGGTGCTGTTCGCGCTTCAAAGCCACGGCACCCATCGCATCGGCCGATTGTTCGGTCCCGTCATGCTGCTCTGGTTCCTGGCGCTTGCGGGCTTCGGCTTGACGTCTCTGGTGCGCACGCCGGCGATCCTGGCCGCTGTCAATCCGTTCTATGCGCTGGACATGTTCATCGAGGCGCCCTGGGTCGCCTTTGTCAGCCTGGGCGCGGTGGTGCTGGCTGTCACCGGGTGCGAGGCGCTGTATGCCGACATGGGCCATTTCGGCAAGCGACCGATCCAGTATGCCTGGCTGCTGATCGCCCTGCCCGCGCTGATGCTGAACTATTTCGGCCAAGGCGCGGCCCTGCTGCGCCATCCCGAGCATGCGGAGATCGCCTTCTTCTCCGTCATTCCCCACTGGGCACACATACCGATGGTGATCCTGGCGACCCTGGCCGCCATCATCGCCTCGCAAGCCGTGATCACCGGCGTCTTCTCGATGACCCAGCAGGCGGTGCAGCTGGGCCAGCTTCCCCGCATGGAAATCCGCCACACCAGCGCGACCGACTATGGCCAGATCTTCGTGCCGCGCATGAACGCGCTTCTGGCGGTGGGCGTCGTGCTGATCGTGCTGATCTTCAAGTCGTCCGACGCGCTGGCCGCCGCCTATGGCATCGCGGTGACCGGCGTCATGGTGATCGACACCTTCAACGCCGGCATCGTCGCGCGCAAGCAGTGGAACTGGATGTTCTGGCTGGTGATCGGGCTGTTCGGCGCCATGGCCATCTCGGACATGACATTCTTCACCGCCAACGCGCTGAAAATTCCCGAAGGCGGATGGCTGCCGCTGTTCATCGCCTTCGGCGTCTTCATTGCCATGGATACCTGGCGGCGCGGCCGCCGCGTGCACATGGAGAAGGTGCGCAGCGAATCCCTGCCGCTGAACCTGTTCCTGGAACGGGCCGACAAGTCCACGACCCGTGTCGCGGGTCTTGGCGTCTTCCTGTCGTCGCGCACCGACATCGTGCCGGGCGCGCTGCTGCACAACCTGAAACACAACAAGGTCCTGCACGAACGCGTGGTGATCGCCAATGTGGTGGTCGAGGATACGCCGCTGGTGGCCCCCGCCAAGCGCATCGAAGTCGAGAAGCTGGGCAAGGGCTTCTATGCCGTGAAAATCCATCACGGCTTCTTCGAGACGCCCGACGTGCCCCAGGCGCTGGAAGATGCCCGCCGTTTCGGCCTGGCGCTGGACGTGGATACCGCCACCTTCTTCATCGGCCGCGAGACTTTGGTTCCGGCCGAAAAGTCCGAACTGGGCAAGTGGCGCAACCGGCTGTATCGCGCCATGGCCTCCAACGCCCTGTCGCCCGCGCGATTCTATCACCTGCCCACCAATCGCGTGGTAGAGTTGGGCACCCAAATCACCATCTGACCCTTGAAATCAGATACCCCCGTTCCCTTCCGCAAGACCCTGGGCCTCACCGTGGGCGCCCTGGGCGTGGTGTTTGGCGATATCGGTACCAGCCCGCTGTATGCGATGCGCGAGTCCGCGCTCGCCCTGGGCGGCCACGCCGCGAGCCCCTTCGCCGTCTATGGCGCGGTGTCGTTGATCTTCTGGACCCTGGTGGTCGTTGTCAGCGTCAAATATGTCGGCTTCATCATGCGCGCCGACAACAATGGCGAAGGCGGTGTGATGGCCTTGGCCGCGCTGGCGCACCGCGCGCCGGTGAATCGCAAGTTCAAGACCGCGATTGGCGTCGCTGCCCTGATGGGCCTGGCGCTGTTCTATGGCGACGGCATGCTGACCCCGGCCATCTCGGTTCTGTCGGCGATCGAAGGCCTGGGCGCCTCCGATACCTTCAAGCCCTGGATCATGCCCATCACCCTGATCATTCTGGTGGGACTGTTCCTGATCCAGAGCCGTGGCACCGAAAAGATCGGCAAGCTGTTCGGACCCGTCATGGTGCTGTGGTTCCTGATCCTGGCGGTGCTGGGCGCCATCGCCATCGTGCGTCATCCCCAGATCTGGCTGGCGGTGAACCCGCACTATGCCTTTGCGCTGTTCGTGCGCGAGCCCTGGACGGCCTTTGTCGCGCTGGGCTCGGTCGTGCTGTCGGTCACCGGTTGTGAGGCGCTGTATGCCGACATGGGCCATTTCGGCAGCCGCGCCATTCGCTGGGCCTGGATATATTTCGCCTTTCCCGCGCTGGTGCTGAATTATTTCGGCCAGGGCGCGCTTCTGCTGTCGCAGCCCGACGCGGCACCCTTTCTGTTCTATGCGCTGGTGCCCAGCTGGCTGCACTATCCCATGGTGGCGCTGGCGACCATCGCCACAATCATCGCCTCACAGGCCGTCATCAGCGGCGTGTTCTCGATCACCCAACAGGCGGTGCAACTGGGGCAGCTGCCGCGCATGGAAATCCGCTACACCAGCGCCGAAGAGAAAGGGCAGATCTATGTGCCCAAATCCAACGCCATGCTGGCGGTGGGCGTGGTGCTGATCGTTCTGATCTTCAAGTCGTCGGATGCGCTGGCCGCGGCATACGGCATCGCCGTGACGGGCGTGATGGTGATTTCGACCGCGCTGGTGGCGGTGGTGGCGCGGCATCGCTGGAAGTGGAGCAGACCCGCTGTGCTGACGGTGTTCGGCATTCTGGGACTGATCGACCTGGCTTTCATGGGCTCCAATGCGCTCAAGATCACGCAGGGCGGCTGGCTGCCGCTGGCGGTGGCGGCGGCGACCTTCGTGGTGATGGACACCTGGCGCCTGGGGCGGCGCGTGCATCTGGAAAAGCAGCGCGACAATTCCCTGGCATTGGATCTATTCCTGGCCCGCGCCGACAAATTCAGCCAGCGCATCACCGGCACCGCGATTTTCCTGAGCCCGCGCGCCGACGTCGTACCCAATGCCATGCTGCACAGCATCAAGCACTATCACGTGCTGCACGAGCGGGTGGTAATCGCCACCGTGACCGTGACTGCCACGCCGCTGGTCAGCCGCGCCAAGCGCGTGACCGTGGACAAGCTGGGCAAGGGTTTCTTCGCGGTGAAGATCAACTACGGCTTCTTCGAAACGCCCGACATCCCTGCCGCGCTGGAAACCGCGCGCGCGCAGGGCCTGGCGATCGATCCCGACACCACGACCTATTTCCTGGGCCGCGAAACGTTGGTGGGCGGGTCCGACGCCGAACTGAAACGCTGGCGCGTGGCGCTATACATGTGGCTGGCGTCAAACGCGCTGTCACCGACACGCTTCTATCACTTGCCGCCCGGCCGCGTGGTCGAGCTGGGCACGCAGGTTTCAATCTAGCGCGTAGACCAGGGCCTTCAGATAGGCGCTTTCCGGCAGCATGGGGTGGACGGGATGGTCCACGCCTGCGCCGGACTGGTGGATCAGGCTGGCGCGGCGGCCAGCACGCTCCAAACCTTGCGCGCATTCCGCAGCGAAACGTTCGGGCGGAATGTTGTGCGAACAGGATGCGACCAGCAGCATGCCGCCCTCGGCTGTGACGTCGGCGGCCAGGCGGGTCAGCTTGCGATAGGCCTTGGCGCCGGGCTCCAGGTCCTTCTTCGATTTCACGAAGGGCGGCGGATCTGCGATCACGATGTCGAAGCGCTCACCGGCGGCCTTCAACCGCTCCAGCTCCTCGAACACATCGGCCTTCACCGCGCTGATCTTCACGCCATTGGTGCGCGCGCTTTCTTCGGCGATTGCCAGCGCGGGCGCGGACGAATCCAAACACACGGTTTCCTTGGCGCCCGCCTTGGCCGCCAGGATGCCGAAGCCCCCGGTATAGGAATAGGCATCCAGCACGCTCTTGCCCTTGGCGAATTGCGCGATGAAAGCGCGATTGTCGCGCTGGTCGTAATACCAGCCCGTCTTCTGGCCTTCGGTCAGGTCGGCGATATAGCGCGCGCCGTTTTCTTCCAGCGCGATGCGGTGGCCTTCGCCCTTCACGGTCTCGACGTAACTGTCCAGGCCTTCCAACGCGCGGTTGGGCGCATCACCGCGCAGGATCACGGTCTTGGGCTTCAAGACCGCATCCAGCGCCATCAAGATGGCGGTGCGCTGCTTTTCCATGCCCGCGGTGCCCAGCTGCACCGTCAGCGTGTCGTCGAAGCGATCGATCACCAGGCCCGGCAGGCCGTCGCCTTCGGCATGCACCAGCCGGTAGAAGGGTTTGCCATACGCCGCATCCCGCAGGGCGGCCGCGCGCGTCAGACGCGCGGCAAAGAATTCCGCATCGATGATCGCGTCGCAATCATCAGCCAGCAGGCGGACGGCAATCAGGCTCTTGGGATTGAAATAGCCGGTGCCGAAAGCGCGCCCATCCTCGCCGCGCACATTGACGATCGATCCCGGCGCAATCGCCTTGGCCGCTTCGTCCATGCGGATTTCGTTGGAGAATATCCAGGGGCTGCCGGCGCGGGCACGACGGCCCTTGGGCAATATGACGGTTTTGCGTGACATGGCGCAGGGTGTAGCGCCCCCTTGCGCCCCGGTCTATGGAGTCCTTAGATTCCGGCCGTATTCATAAAAGGATCAAGGTCATGGCCGTCGACGGAAAATGGGAAATCACCATCCAGTCCCCGCTGGGTGCGCAGAAGGCCACCCTGGACCTCAAGGCTGACGGCGCCAGCCTGACCGGCAGCCAGCAGGCCGCGCAGGGTTCCGGCCCGGTCGAAAACGGCAAGGTTGACGGCAACACTGTCGCCTGGTCGGCCAAGATTTCCTCGCCCATGCCCATGACCCTGGATTTCGCCGGCACCGTGGATGGCAACAAGCTGTCGGGCAGCGTCAAGGCCGGTTCGTTCGGCTCATTCCCCTTCACCGGCAGCCGCGTCGCCTGATATAAGCATCGCGGGATTTCCTTGGGGCAGCCGGTGACGACACGGGCTGCCCCTTTGCTTTGGAGTTGACCGTGCCGATTCACAAGGAAGGTTATCCCTTCATCGCGCTCTTCGCGGGCTTCAACCTGCTGGCGTTTCTGTTCGCGGGCTGGCTGGGCTGGGTGCTGCTGCCCATCACCATCTGGTGCATCGCCTTCTTCCGCGATCCCGAACGCACCACGCCCGATGGCGAAGGCCTGATCATCTGCCCCGCCGACGGCAAGCTTTTGCCGATCATCGATGCGGTACCGCCGGCCGAACTGGGCATGGGCGATGCGCCGCGCCCGCGCCTGTCGATCTTCATGAATGTGTTCAACGTGCATGTGAACCGCAACCCGGCATCGGGCAGCGTGGTGGCCTTGGCCTATCGCCCCGGCAAGTTCTTCAACGCAAGCTTCGACAAGGCGAGCATCCACAACGAGCGCATGTCGGTGCGCCTGCGTCCGGAAGGGAGCGATGGTGCCCGCGATCTTGCGGTGGTGCAGATCGCCGGCCTGGTGGCGCGACGCATCGTCTGCGAGTTGACACAGGGCCAGAGCGTGCAGCGGGGCACGCGCTTCGGCATCATCCGTTTCGGCAGCCGCGTGGATGTCTATCTGCCGCCGGGCTGCGAAATTCTTGTGGCGCCGGGCATCACCACACGTGCGGGCGAAACCGTGCTGGCGCGGTTTGTTTAAGGGCTTGGTCAGGGGACGCGACATGGAACCGGATCGGATGACCCGGCGTCGGCGGGCGCGCCAGATCGTGGCGGCGCGGCTTGAGCAGCTGGAAGACCTGTCCATCGGCAAGCTGGTGCCATCGACCATCACCTTGATGGCGTTGGCGTCGGGCATCACCGCCATCCGCTTCGCGCTGAATGCGGAATGGACCACGGCGGTGGCGCTGATCATCGCCGCCATGATCTTCGACATGCTGGACGGGCGCGCCGCGCGCTTGCTGGGCGCCGACAGCCGCTTCGGCGCACAGCTGGACAGCCTGGCCGACCTTGTCAGCTTCGGCGTGGCCCCGGCCATCATTCTCTACATGTGGAGCCTGAACCAGATCGGCGATCGCGGCTGGATCGCGGCCCTTGTGTTCTGCGCCGCCAGCGCCATCCGCCTGGCGCGCTTCAACGTGGAAGCGCTGCGCGATGAAGGCGCCACCAAGGGCAATCCCTATTTCACCGGCATGCCCACGCCGGCCGCGGCCTGCATGGTGCTGCTGCCGCTTCTGGTGTCGTTCCAGTTTCCCGACACTTTCGTGCAGGAAGCCTGGGTCTCGGTGTTGTTCATCGCCGTGACCAGCGTGCTGATGGTGTCGCGCCTGCCCACGCCGTCGATCAAGTACATGAAGCTGCAGCGCCAGTACCGGATCGCGGCAGCCCTGGTCTTTGCCGGTCTGGGCGCGGCCCTGATTGCCTGGCCCTGGGCCACCATGACGATCGGATTGGTGATCTATGTCTGCACCATTCCCTTCGCCATCTATGCGCACCACCCGCGCCTGGTGCTGAAGCGCAGCAATCGCTGATTTTCTAAATGATCGCCCCCTTCGCGGGGCGCTCAACGCCACGCGCGCCACGCAGCCTTAAGGCCACGCAGCGCGCATTGGGCAAACCGTAAAACGCTTACTTCGACGAGCTCTGTGCCGGCGCGAAGCCGCCCATCAGGCGCGGCTGGAAGGGGCCGGCCACGCTGGGGTTGTACTGAAAGCTCTGGCCGTAATTGTTGTAGCTGGGGCCGTTTTCCTGGTTGCCGCCCTGGGCGAAGTGCACCTGGCCGAAACCGTCCATGAATCCACCGCCGCCACCACCGCCGCCATCGGCGCCGGCGCCAACGCCGCCGCTCCAGCCGCGATCATCGACGCGCAAGCCAGGTTCTTCACCCTGCGGCGGACCGTAATACGCCATTTCCGGCGGGGGGCCGTACATCATCGGCGCGGGCGGACCGTAAGCTGCCGGCGGCGGGCCATACATCGTGGGCGGCGCATCGCAGCAGCCGATTTCCGGATTGGGCATGATCATGTCGTTGGGTGCGACGCGCCACTGGCTGCGGCGCTCATACCCGGTCAGGGGTGCGGCCGCGGCATACTGGTAATAGGAGCCTTCACGGCGCGCGACACTGCGCACTGTGCGGCGGGTCATGCTGGGCGTGCGCACCGCGGCCTTCTTGACCGGCTTGGCCTTGTGGTCGTCGGGGCAGTCGCACAGGCAGGTGACCTTGTGCTCGGCCGCCATGGCGGGCTGGGCGGTGAACGCCGAAAAAGAGATCAGGGCCGTCGTCAGCAGAAAGCCGGCCGTCAAAGCATTTACCCGCATTGCGCGCTCCTTCGTTCTCGAAAGGTGCGTCGCGGGCAAAGCGACGTGTACCGATATGAGACGTACTAAAGCGGGACAGGCCGGCTTTCCAGCGGTGTTTGAAGCGTTGGTTAATTTCGGAAAATCTGCACCGCAAATGGGCTCTTAACCCCTGCGAAGCGACAATCGCCGGCAAGACCATGTTCATGACCACCCACCAGCCCGTTTTGTGGACGCCCGATCCCGACGCCGATCGCAAGCGCGCGTGCCGCATCCAGCTCGCGTTGCTGCGCGGCGCGCTGGAGAATCTCGGCGCCAATCGCAAGATTGCGCCGCTGCTGGCGCTGGCAGTCGCAGGCATGTTCTCGCAATGGGTGAGCGCCGAACGCCTGGTCGGATGGTTCGCGGTGGTGATGGTGGGCATCGCCCTGCAGCTTCTGGTCATCCGCAATTTCCCACCTGGCGAACTGGACGTCAGCGCGGCGCGCAAATGGACCGCCATTGCCAGCGCGGCAAACTTATTCTCCATCGTGTGTTGGACATCGCTGGGCTGGTTTTTGTGGGTGCCCGGCAACGAGTTCGACCACACCCTGATCACCATCGTGCTGGCCGCGACCCTGGCTGCGCATTCCACTCTTGCCGGCGCCAGCCGCGAGCTCTCCGTTCCCGCCTTCATCACCTATGCCGTGGTGATGGCGCTGATTCCGCTGCAGGATCGCAGTTCGCAGTCGGTATACCTGGCCTTGGTCACACCGTTCTACGTCTGGTACATCGCCCGCATCGCGCGCCAGAACCATACCCGCGCCCGCGCCAACATCACCTTGCTGGAAGAGCGAAACGCGCTTCTGGCCGAATTGGTGATGGCCAAGATCGAATCCGACCGCGGCCGCGAAAAGGCGGAAGCAGCCAGCCTGGCCAAGTCGCACTTCCTGGCAAACATGAGCCATGAACTGCGCACGCCGTTGAATGCCATTCTGGGTTTCTCGGAAGTGATTTCCACCGGCATGTTCGCAGCCGCCCCCGAGCGCAACGCCGAATATGCCAAGCTGATCAATTCCTCCGGCCACCACCTCCTGAACCTGATCAATGACATTCTCGACCTGGCCAAGATCGAAGCCGGCCGCTGGAAGCTGGAGGAAGGCGAGCAGGACTTGTTCCGCATCGCCGAGGATGCGATGCAGCTGGTGCAGTGGAAGGCCAAGGACACCAACGCCACGCTGGACAACGCGATCGATCCCAAGGCGCCGATGGTCTATGCCGACGAGCGCGCCATCAAGCAGGTCCTGCTGAACCTTTTGTCCAATGCGGTGAAGTTCACCCCCGAACAAGGCACCGTCACGGTTTTCGCGCACCGGAACGCCGATGGCAGCATGAGCTTTGGCGTCGCCGACACCGGCATCGGGATTGCGCCGGAAGACCAGGCACGGGTGTTCGACAGCTTCGGCCAGGGCAAGCACGACGTCGCCATCGTCGACAAGGGCACGGGCCTTGGCCTGTCCATCGTCAAGGGGTTGGTCGAAGCCCATGGCGGCTACATCCGGCTGGAAAGCCAGGTGGGCAAGGGCACGCGTGTCACCGTCACTCTGCCCGAAGGCCGCGTGCGCCGTCGCGCGACGGCCAACGACGAACCTGCCTTCGTCGCCTAGCTGGCCTTCTTCAACGCCTGCGGCTGGCGATGGGTCAGCGCATGGATGAAACCCAGCTTCTCGATCACCTTGGGCGACAGCACGAAGGGATACAGGTCCAGCTGCCCCATGCTGCGGTTCAGGCTGTTGGTGGCAAACTCGATCGGCAGCCAGGCATCGATCAGCGTATCCATGCGGGGCGCGCGATACGGGTCGAAGCTGATCTCGGCGGTCAGCTCTCCGCGCGCGCGGCGCGGCCGCACCTTCACGCCGAAGGCGCCCGCGGTCTCCAGCGTATCGACGATGTGAAGATAGTGCGCCCAGGTTTCGGCAAAGTCTTCCCACGGATGCGTCGTGGCATAGGTGCTGACATAGCTTTGCGGCCAATCCGCTGGCGCGCCTTCGTCGTAATGCTTCTGCAGCGCCTGCGCATAGTCCTGCCGATCGTCGCCAAACAGCGCGCGGAAGGCATCCAGCCAGCCCTTCTCGCTGGCGACCATCCGGTCCCAGAAATAGTGGCCGCTTTCGTGCCGGAAATGGCCCAGCAGGGTGCGATAGGGCTCGCCCATCTCGCCGCGCACCTTTTCGCGCGTGGCGTCATCGGCCTCACGCACCGCCAGCGTGATCAGCCCATTGTCATGCCCGGTCATCACACCCTGGGCATGGGTTTCCGGCGGATCCTGCAGGAAATCGAAGGCCAAGCCGTGTTCGGGATTGTCGGCGCGGTTTTCCAGCGGCAGGCCCAGCCGCAGCAGGCTGTAGAACAATCGGTGCTTGGCGATTTCCATCTTGCCCCAGAGCTGGTCATTGCCCGCAATCGACAGGTCGGGGATGGTCCGGTTGTGGCGGCAGGCCGCACAAAATTCCTCATGGCTGTCCGCCGGCACCATCCAGTTGCAGACGCCGTGCTCGAAATTGCGGCAGAAGCGGTAGGCCACGCCTTGGGCGGCCAGCGCTGTCCAGCCGCCATTTTCCTTGGGCTCCAGCGCTGAAATCTCAGTCAGATCAGGTAGATAGCCTAAGGTCCGACCGCAGCTTTCGCAGCGGATATTCTCAAAATACAGCAGGTTGCCGCAGCCCTGGCAGCTGAACAGTTTCATTGGTTTGAGACCCTCGATTGTTAAGGGAAACGTGGCTTTATGGGCGACGTTCCCCACCTGCGGCGGCGAGAACCGTGACGCCTCTTCGCAGTTGCGGCATAATTTTTCCCAACAAGGGTCTTCAAGGTTCGACATGAGCATCCAGGCTGCGCTGCGCCACGTCACCCGCTATCGCTACGACCGGCTGATCGGGCTGGGCCCGCAGACCATCCGCCTGCGCCCCGCCCCGCACACCCGCGCCAAGGTGATCGCCTATTCCCTGAAGCTCGAACCCGAAGAGCACTTCATCAACTGGCAGCAGGACCCGCAGTCCAACTGGCTGGCGCGCGTGGTGGTGCCGGAAAAGACCGATCACTTCACGGTGCAGGTCGACCTGACGGTCGAGATGGAGGTGATCAACCCCTTCGACTTCTTCCTGGAGCCTGACGCCGAACACTACCCCTTCGCCTATTCGGCGGAGCTGAAGGCCGAGCTTGAGCCCTATCTGCGCGCCGCCGACATCGGCCACACGTTTGACGCCTATCTGGCCAAGGTCAGCCGCGAGAAGAAACAGACCACGGCCTTCATCTTCGAACTGAACGCACAGATTGCGCGCGACATCGGTTACCTGATCCGCATGGAGCCCGGCATCCAGACGCCTGAGGAAACGCTGTGCAAAGGATCGGGCTCCTGCCGCGACTCGGCATGGCTGCTGGTGCAGTTGCTGCGCCACCTGGGATTGGCCGCGCGCTTCGCCAGCGGCTATCTGATCCAGTTGAAGCCCGACGTAAAATCACTGGATGGCCCCAGCGGACCGGAAGAAGATTTCACCGATCTGCATGCCTGGTGCGAAGTCTATCTGCCCGGCGCCGGCTGGGTGGGTCTTGATCCCACCAGCGGCTTGTTCGCCGGCGAAGGTCACATTCCGCTCGCCTGCGCCGCAAACCCGACCCAGGCCGCGCCCATCAGCGGCGCGGTCGAGCCAGCGGAAGTGCTGTTCGACTTCGACATGACCGTGACGCGGGTGAAAGAGCCGCCGCGCGTCACCAAGCCCTATACGCCCGAACAGTGGGCCGAGATCGAGAAGCTGGGCGACGAAGTCGATCAGGTTCTGAAGAACCATGACGTGCGCCTGACCATGGGCGGCGAGCCGACCTTCGTTTCCATCGACGACCGCTCCGGCGCGGAGTGGCATACGGCTGCCGTCGGCCCGACCAAGCGTGCGCTGGCCGATACGTTGATCCGCCGCCTGCGCGAGCGTTTCGCGCCTGGCGGCTTGCTGCATTACGGCCAGGGCAAGTGGTATCCGGGCGAAAGCCTGCCGCGCTGGGCCTTTGCGCTGTACTGGCGCGCCGATGGCGTGCCGATCTGGAAATCCGCCGACCGCATCGCGCCGGAAAACGCCAATTATCAGCCGACGGTCGAAGACGCACACGCGCTGATCAAGGCCATCGCGCAGAAGCTGGGGCTGGACGACAGCTATGCCATCCCCGCTTACGAAGACTTCTGGCATCACCTGGCGCAGGAGCGCCAGCTGGCCGCCAATGTCGATCCGCGCGATTCCAAGCTGGAAGATCCCGAGCTGCGCGCACGCCTGGCGCGGGTGTTCGAACGCGGGCTGAGCCATGCCGTCGGTTATGTGCTGCCGGTGGAAATGGGCCTGCAGCGCTGGCTTTCCGAGCATTGGACCACGCGCAGCGGGCATCTGTTCCTGTTGCCCGGTGACAGCGCGATCGGGTTTCGCCTGCCGCTGAATTCCTTGCCGTATGTGGCGCCGGAAAACCGCAGCTTCGTGCCGCCACCCGATCCCTTTGCGCCGCAGCCCAAACTGGAATCGCGCGACGAAAGCGGCCAGGGCTATCGCAACGGCCGCGGCAACGGACGGATCGCGCCGGTCGAAGGCCCCTTCGTGCCGGTCAATGCCACGCTCACGCATCTGAACCTGGCCGCCGAGCCGGTGGTGCGCACCGCGATGACGGCGGAGCCGCGCGATGGCCGGCTGTGCGTGTTCATGCCGCCCACGCAATCGGCCAACGACTACTTCAAGCTGCTGGCGGTGGTGGAAGACGCCGCCGAAGCGCTTGGTCTCGCGCTGCACATCGAAGGCTATCCCCCGCCCTATGACGCACGCGTCAATGTCATCAAGGTCACGCCCGATCCCGGCGTGATCGAGGTGAACATCCATCCCGCGAAAAACTGGCGCGAGCAGGTCGACATCACCAAGGCGCTGTATGAAGAGGCCCAGGCCTGCCGCCTGTCGACCGAGAAGTTCCTGCTGGATGGCCGCCACACGGGCACCGGTGGCGGCAACCACATAGTGGTGGGCGCGGCCGCCCCGCCCGACAGCCCATTCTTGCGCCGCCCCGACATGCTGAAAAGCATTGTCGCCTATTGGCAGAACCATCCCTCGCTGTCCTATCTGTTCAGCGGGTTGTTCATCGGCCCCACCAGCCAGGCGCCGCGCATCGACGAGGCGCGGCACGACGCGCTGTACGAACTGGAAATCGCCTTCGACGAAATCCCGTCCCGCGCCGCGGCCAACATTCCGCCCTGGCTGGTGGACCGCGTCTTCCGCAACCTGCTGGCGGATTCGACCGGCAACACCCACCGCACGGAAATCTGCATCGACAAGCTCTATTCCCCCGACGGCCCCACCGGCCGCCTGGGACTGGTGGAATTCCGCAATTTCGAAATGCCGCCGCATGCGGAGATGTCGCTGGCGCAGTCGCTGCTGCTGCGCAGCCTGATCGCGCGCTTCTGGCGCGAACCTTATCAGTCCAACCTGGTGCGCTGGGGTACGGGCCTGCACGACCGGTTCATGCTGCCGCATTTCCTCTGGGCCGATTTCGCGGATGTGATCGACGACATGAACGGCCACGGCTTCGCGCTGGACGCAGACTGGTTCAAGCCGCATTGGGAATTCCGCTTCCCGCTGATCGGCCAGGTGCAATATGACGGCGTGGCGCTGGAGCTGCGCACCGCCCTCGAACCCTGGAACGTGATGGCCGAGGAAGGCGCGGTCGGCGGCACCGTGCGTTTCGTCGATTCCTCCGTCGAACGGCTGCAGGCCAAGGTCAGCGGCCTGACCCAGGGGCGTCACAGCCTGTTGGTCAACGGCAAGCCCGCGCCCCTGCGCGCCACCGCCCAGGGCGAGGCGGTCGCCGGCATTCGCTTCAAGGCATGGCAGCCGGCCCACGGCCTGCACCCCACCATCCCCGCGCACGGCCCGCTGGTGCTGGAAATCTGGGATGGCTGGAAGAAGCGCAGCCTGGGCGGCTGCACCTATCATGTCGCCCATCCCGGCGGGCGCAATTTCGAGATCTTCCCGGTCAACGCCTATGAGGCGGAAGGCCGGCGGTTGGCCCGCTTCGAGCCGTCCGGCTTCACGGGCGGCGTGTTCGATCCGGGCAAATCGGACACGCACCCCGATTTCCCCTATACCCTCGATTTAAGACGATAATCGCGCCGGGGAGTTGATTCGCACGTGGTGACGGCACCGCTCATGGCGACGCGCTTTGACGAATTGCGCGACGAAGCAGGATTGGTGCGCCCGCATTGGCGCGCCTTTGCCCGCACGCTCAGCCAGCTGTCGCCCGAAGAGTTCGAACGCCGCCAGGCCGCCGCCCGCGCCACGGTGCAGGACAATGGCGTCACCTATAACGTCTATGACGATCGCGGCGGCAAGGCGCGGCCCTGGCAGCTCGACATCGTGCCCTTCATCCTGTCGGCCGGCGATTGGGCCAGGATCGAAGCCGCCGTCATCCAGCGCGCCGTGCTGGCCGACATGGTGCTGCGCGACGTTTATGGCCCGCAGACCCTGATCAAGCAGAACGTCCTGCCGCCGCATCTGGTGACGGGCCATCCGCAATTCTTGCGCCCCCTGTGCGGCACCCGGCCCTCGCACGACGTGCATGTGCACCTGTATTCCGCCGACCTGGCGCGCGGGCCCGATGGCAGCTGGAAGGTGATGGCCAGCCGCGCCGATGCGCCCGCCGGTCTTGGCTATGCGCTGGAAAACCGGCTGGTCGTGGCACAGACCTTTCCGGAGAATTTCGCCGACCTGCGCGTGGCGCGGCTGGCATCGTTCTTCAATGCCTATCGCGAGAATGTGCTGAACCTGGGCGCGTCGCGCCGTGACCGCGCGGTTTTGTTGACGCCCGGTCCCTACAACGAAGCCTATTTCGAGCATGTCTATCTGGCGCACTATCTGGGCCTGACGCTTGTGCAGGGCGACGACCTTGCGGTGCGCGACGGACAAGTCTTCATCAAGACCCTGACGGGGCTCGAGCGCGTCTCGGCCATCTTCCGCCGCGTCGATTCCGATTTCTGCGACCCGCTGGAGTTCCGCGGCGACAGTGCGCTGGGCGTGCCCGGACTTGTGGAAGCGGTGCGCGCCGGTGGCGTTGTGCTGGCCAATGCGCTGGGCGGCGGGGTGATCGAAAGCCCGGCGATGGATGCCTATCTGCCGTCGGTGTGCAAGGCGCTTCTCGGCGAAGAGCTGAAGATCCCCGACATTGCCACCATCTGGTGCGGCACCGAATGGGGTCGCAAGGAAGCGCTGGCGCGGATGAAGACCTCGATCCTGCGCGATGCCTTCGATGCGCGACCGATGTTCTCGCGCAACTCCACCGCCCGCCTGGGCATGGACATGACTGCGGAGGAACGCGAGCGCATCACCCAGCGCCTGAAGCTGCGTGGCGAAACCATGGTGCTGCAGGAAGTCTCGCCGCTGGGCATGGCGCCGGTGTTCGAGAACGGCAAGTTCACCACCAAGCCGGTGTCGTTGCGCGTCTTCGCTGCCTGGACGCCGAACGGCTGGATGGTGATGCCCGGCGGGCTGACCCGTGTCGCCGCCGATGACTCGGTGCGCGCACTGTCGATGCAGTCGGGCGGATCGTCCAAGGACGCCTGGGTTCTGTCGTCGGCGCCGGTGGACAATTTCAGCCTGCTGGGCGGCGGCGGAAAGACCCTGGAGGTAAAGCGCCAGGGCGAAAGCGCGCCCAGCCGCGCGATGGACAACCTGTTCTGGCTGGGCCGCTATGCCGAGCGCACCGAAAGCTTTGTGCGTATCCTGCGTGCGGTGGTGGCGCGGCTGAGCGACGAGCCAAACAGCGCATTGGAAGTGGCGCGCAAGCTGTTGATCCCCTTCAGCCACGCCAGCGACGCGCCGATCGAAGAGATCGCCGACGAGCCCGCGCTGACGCATGAACTTCAGACCCTGATCTACAATTCGCGCACCAGCCGCGGGCTTCAGCGCCTTTTGGGCCGGGTCGAGCAAACCGCCTGGTCGGTGCGCGACCGCCTGTCGCTGGATACCTGGCGCACCATTCACGCGCTGGCCACGGTGGACAATCCGCCCGACATGGAAGCGCCGTTCACCCCACCCGATGCGCGCTTCTACCTGGACTCGCTGGTGCGCCGCGCAGCCGCCTTGTCGGGCCTGGCGGCCGAGAACATGACGCGCGGTCCCAACTGGCTGTTCATCGACATGGGCCGGCGCGTGGAGCGCGCCCAACACCTGGCCTGGCTGGTGCGCCAGACTGTGGGCGACACCGACAGCCGCGAGACCGAGCACATGCGCATCCTGCTGGAAATCGCCGACAGCGCGATGACCTATCGCTCGCGCTATCTCAATGCCTTCCAGCTGGTGCCGTTCGTCGACCTGTTGCTGCTGGACGAACACAATCCCCGCTCCTGCGCCTTCCAGATGGCGACCATCGAGGCGCATCTGCGTGAGCTGCCGCGCATCACGCTGGCCCAGCGCAGCGACGTCTCGCGCACCATCGCGCATGAGATGCGCCAGGCGCTCGCCAACGCGAACCCGGCGCGGCTCGCCTTCTGCGAAAGCGGCAAGCGGCCGGGCCTGCTGGAACTGACCGAAACCATCTATTCCGATGCGGCGTTGTTGTCGGATGCCATCGCTGACGCTTATTTCCAGCACGCCAGCCGGCGGCGCACGGGATCGGCCAGCTGATGGAATATTTCGTCCGCCACCGCACCACCTATCGCTACCTGCAGGATGTTTCCCATTCCTGGCATGTGGCGCATCTGAAGCTGCGCACCACGCCCAACCAGACGGTGCACGACAGCACCGTCACCCTGTCGCTCGATCCCGCCAGCCGCGCCGACCGCAACGATTACTTCGACAACCCGTGTGAATGGTTTTCCATCGACCAGGTGCACACACAACTGGAAGTGTTGGCGGAAAGCCATGTGCGCGTCGATCCCCGGCCCGAACCCGCAAGCCGGGACAGCCTGGCCTGGGAGGACGTGCGCGCGCTGCTGGAAAATGCCAGCGTCGATGAAGCGCGCGACGCGGTGCAGTTCCTGTTCGATTCCCCGATGGTGAAGTTCACCCATCCCGACATTACGGCCTACGGCGCGGTGAGCTTTCCGCCCGGCCGCCCGCTGCTGGCCGGGGCCATCGAGCTGATGAACCGCATCCACAAGGACTTCCGCTACGACACCACCGTCACCGACGCGACCACGCCGGTGGACCGGGTGTTCGAGATCCGCGCCGGCGTCTGCCAGGACCTGGCGCATGTCGCCATCGCGGCGATGCGTGCCATCGGCCTGCCCGCGCGCTATGTCTCCGGCTACCTGCTGACCCAACCGCCGCCGGGCAAGCAGCGCATGCTGGGCGCCGATGCCAGCCATGCCTGGTTCAGCGTCTGGGCACCGCCTTTCGGTTGGGTCGACCTGGACCCCACCAACAATGTGCTGGTGGGCGAAAGCCATGTCACCTCGTCCTGGGGCCGCGATTATGGCGATGTCGCGCCGGTCGCGGGCATCATCCTGGGCGGCCATGACCATGTCGTCGATGTGGGTGTCGACGTGATCCCCGCGGATCAGGTTGCCTAGGGGTGGCGCCCCGCGATAAGCAGGGCGCTCCATGACGACGGCTCTTCTTATCCTTATCATCGCCTGCTGCTCGGCAGCCGCCACCATGACCGGTGGCGCGCTGGCGTTGAAGCTGTCCAGGGGCCTGCCGCTGGTGATGGGCTTTTCGGCGGGCGCGGTGATCGGTGTCGCCTTTTTCGATCTGGCGCCGGAATCCCTGGCCGCGGGCACCGGCCTGTTCGCGCCGCGCGACCTGCTGGCACTGATGGCGGCGGGTTTCTTCTTCTATGCCGTGCTCGACCGGATGGTGGCGCGCCATGATTGCGAGGGCCAGGCGAACCCAACGCGCGGTCTTTTGGGCGCGGCGAGCTTTTCCGCCCACAGCGTGCTGGATGGATTCGCCATGGGCATCGCCTTTCGTGCCAGCCACGAGATCGGCCTGGTGGTTGCTGCCGCCGTGCTGGCGCATGATTTCGCCGATGGCCTCAACACCGTGAACGTGGTCACCAACAATGGCGGCAGCCGTGCCTTCGCCTTGAAGTGGCTGGCGGTGGATGCCTGCGCACCGATCCTGGGTGCGCTGCTGAGCTTGCTGGTGGTGCCCAGTGCCGGACTTCTTGCCGTTCTTCTGGCGTTGTTCTGCGGCTTCTTCCTGCACATTGGCGCCAGCGGGCTATTGCCCGAAAGCCACCGCGCCTTTCCGCGCCCGTCCACCACCATCGCGACCTTGCTTGGCGCGGGTTTTCTCTACGCCGTCACAGAGCTGGTGCGTTAAAACGTATAGACCAGCGACAAGCGGCTGGTCGTATCGGTGGTGTTGATCGCGGTCGGCAGCGGCAGGGACTGATTTTCCTTCTGCAGCCGGTAGGAGAAACGGGTCGATAGCGCGCCGATCAGCCGCATGGTCAGCGCCGCTTCCGAGGTCAGCGTTTCGTCCCGGCTTTCCTTGTAGTAGGTCGCAGCCTCCGTCAGCGTCAGGCGCGAGGTCATGTCCCAGTGATAGTTGCCGGCGACGCGCGCGGCCAGCGCGGAGTCGGCGCCCGAGTTCAGGTAGCTGGTCTCGCGCACGGCGGGCGAGGCTTCCACGGACAGCGACATGCTCTTGCGGTTTATCACCGACACACCGGCGCCGACCGATGCGATGAAGCGGCTGTTGAAGCCTTGCGCCCGGTTGCCTTCCCAGCTCGCCAACCCCAGCGCATAGATCCGGTCGTTGATCTTGTAGTTGGCCTGGTGGCCGACGAAGTAGCGGTCGCGCTCTTCCACGCCATCATGATGCAGGTAGTCGACCGCGGCACCGAAGCTCTGTTTCCAGCGCAGGCCGTCGCGCACGAATGTCAGGCCCGCGGTGACGCCGGTGGAATTGACCTGACCGCTGGTGTCGAAGGCGCCGAACTCGCCCTTGCCCACCCAGCCCTGGTAATAGCGCTGGCGCCGCAACCTGGCCTGGCGGCGTTGTTCGGCGGTGAACATCAGGCGCTTGTAGAGGATGTCGATCTCGGCGCTGGAGTTGGGATTGGACGTCTTGGCGGTACGGATCATCGACTGCACCAGCACCGGATCGCCGCTGTCCACCGCGATGCGCAGCATGTCGGCCACCGGCTTGGGCACCGGCGCGGCGAATGCGGGCAGCGCAAGGCTGCCCGCCAATAGTGTCGCCATAAACCCAAGCTTCATGCGCGTTCCGTCAGGGGCTTTCGGCCATCTGCTTCATGGTGTCCAGCGCCTCGCCGAAGCGCTTGGTGCGCGCCGCGCGGTCGGCCTGCTTCTTCTCCACCGTGTCCAGGTTCGAATTGTCGTAGAACAGGGTGTAGACGATCTTGGTCTTCCTGCCGCGTTCCAGCGGTTCGACCGCAAGCGTGCCGTGATAGAAGATCGGCGACGCCGGCTGAACATCCGACGGCTGCTGGGCATAGGTATAGGAATAGGGCGTGGCAGCGACGATGATCTCATCGGTCTTGCCGTTCAGGCGGCGGTTGGTGCCCACGCTGACCTGGTTGCCGCTTGTCACCACACAGGACTGCAGCTTCAGCCACTGCTGGATGGTGCAGTAGCCGCCGATCTTGGCCCAGACCTGGTCGGGCGTGCGGTCGACCACCTTCTCCAGAAGGATGGTGTTCCACTCCGGCGCCGCCTGGGCAGTGCCGCCCACAAGAACCAGCGCCGTTGCTGCGGCTGCGAACAAGCCTGATTTCATGCCCGTCTCCCTTCGCTTCCCTTGAGTTTCTCTGATAAAACGGCGGCGTGCCGTGCGCAACAAGACATCAGCGGCAGAGGTCTTTCCCATGTTCCGCAGTCTTGTTCCGGCATTGCTGATCCTTGTTGCCGGGACGGGTGGCGGTTCAGCAAAGGATTTGCGGGTTTTGACCGGGGCGGGCATGTCGATGCCCGTGCGCGAAATGGCGGCCGCTTTTGGCCAGAAGACCGGCGATAGCGTTACCGTGGTCAGCGACACCGCCGGCGGGGTGCAAAAGCGCATCGAATCCGGCGAGGCGTTCGATCTGGTGATCGGCACAACCCAAGTGCTGGAAAACCTGGCGCGCCAGCACATGGTGGCCGTTCAGCATCACGACCTGGCGCAGATGGTGGCCGGGATCGGCATGAAAGCCGGCAGCGACATGCCCGATATTGCGGATGCCCGCGCCGTCAGGAAGACCCTGCTGGCGGCGCAAACAATTGCCTATGTCGATCCCGCGTCCGGCGGCATCACCGGCGTGTTTTTCCTGCAACAAGCCGACAAGCTGGGCATCGGCGAGCAGGTCCGCGCCAAGGCGGCGCTGCAACCCAACGGCACCGGCGTCGCCGAGGCGGTCGCCACCGGTGAAGCGCAATATGGCGTCACCCTGATCAGCGAGATGCTGCCCAACAAGGGCGTGAAGGTCTGGCCCCTGCCCGATGAATTGCAGATGACCACGATCTATACCGGCGCCGTCGCCAGCAATGCGCAAAACGCACTGGACGCCGCGCGCCTGCTGGACGACCTTCGCGGGCAAGCTGGCCGCGAGGCCGCGCTCAGGGCCGGTTTGAAGCCTGTTTCACAATAGTTTCAGAGGGAGACGTTCATGGATCGCCGCAAATTCTTTTCCGTAACCGGGGCGGGCGCCGCCGCGATGGCCGCCGGCGCCGTGCCCGCCGACGCCGCCAGGAAGAAGACGGCTGGCGCTTCGGGCGCCTGCGCCAGTGCGAGCCTGCAGCCGTTGAAGGCCCGCCTGGGCCACCAGTTCGGCGCGCTCACCGACCAGACCGCAGCCTGGATCGCCCGGTTCGGCGTCGATGCGGTCTGCACCAGCCCCAAGGTGATGGACCCGACCCGCCTCTATCCCACCGTGGAAGAGATGAACAAGATGCTCGACATCGCCAACAAGTGGAAGGTGAAGGTCGAGCTGGTGGACAGCGTGCTGCTCACCTCGTCCAACATAGACAAGGAAAAGAATCCCGGCATCATGCTGGCCAAGTCGCCGGAGCGTGAGCGCGAGATCGAGGCGTTCCAGAACCATATCCGCACCTGCGCCGCCACCGGCATCCGCACCCTGAAGTACAACATGTCGCTTCTGGGCGTGGTGCGCCTGGAGGAAGTGCCGGGCCGCGGCGACACCATGTACAATCGCTGGAACTACAAGGATGCGGTGGCGAAGAACCCGCCCTTGACCCGCGCCGGCGTCGTCAATGCCGAGGAGTTCTGGGAACGCATCGACTATTTCCTGAGTCACATCGTGCCGGTCGCCAACGAGTACAAGGTGCGCATCGCCTGCCATCCGCAGGACCCCGGCATGCCGCCGGAAGGGTATCGTGGCATCGACAATGTGCTGGGCACCATGGAGGGCTTGAAGAAGTTCGTGCAGATGCACGAAAGCCCCTATCACGGCCTGAACTTCTGCCAGGGCACGGTGTCGGAAGACCTGTACCATCCCAACGAGGAATTGCCCGACGTCATCCGCTGGTTCGGCAGCCGCAAGAAGATCTTCAACGTGCATTTCCGCAACATCAAGGGCGGCCGCAACGACTTCATCGCCGAGATGTTTCCGGATGAAGGCGATGTCGATTTCGTCAAGATGCTGAAGGTCTATCGCGAAGTGGGCTATGAAGACCTGCTGATGCCCGACCATGCCCCGCATGTGGTGGGCGCGGGCAGCGAATGGGGCGCCAACGAAAACTTCGCGTTCGAATTCGGCTATATCCGCGGGCTGATCCAGGCGGAAAAGCACCTGGTCTGAGTTCCCGCATTCAGAATTGGGAAAGGCGCTGCCGGAAACGGCGGCGCCTTTTGCTTTCTGAGCGTCGAATGTCAAAAAATCCGTTCGGCCGTTCATGTACCTGAACCGCAGATGAACGCGAAGATGAACGGATGTAACAAAGCGCACCGATAAAATCGCGATTTCCCGGCATGCGGACACGTTCTTTCGGAAAATAAAGAAATCATTTGCCGCGCTTTGCGCTTCGGCTCGCTTTTGCGCCGATGTTGCCACAGCCTTCCTGCTGCGGGCACAGCATGGGGCTGGGCCTTTCGAAAAATTGAGATGACGATGTCGAGGATCGCGAAGGCCTTTGCGGCCGCCGCTGTGCTGACGTGCGCGCCTGCCTGGGCGGAAGATGCCGCGTCAACCACCACCGGACAATGGCTGAAGGCGGGCGACTGCTCGCTGTTCAATGCCGACGCCCATCCCGGCGATACCGTCACCTGGACAGGTGCCTGCGAGGCCGGTTTCGCCAGCGGATTGGGCACCGCCACCTTCACCAGCACCGATGGCAAGTCCCAGAGCTTCACCGCGGAATTTGTGAAAGGCGAAATTCCCGATGGGCCTGTCGTTGCGCGCTGGGGCCAGGGCTGGAGCTATGAAGGCGAGACGGTGGGCGGCCATTTCAACGGATCGGGCATTCTCACGACCGACACCGCCGATCGCTTCGAAGGCCAGTGGAGCGACGGCAAGATGAACGGCTTCGGCGTCCTACGCCGCGCCAATGGCGAGCGCTATGTCGGCAATTGGAAGGACGACAAGCCCAACGGCGCGGGCGAGCTGCACCGCGCCGACGGCACCTTGCTGGCAGGCAATTTCGTCGACGGCAAGTTTGCGCAGGCCGATGCGCCCAAGCTTGAGAAAGCTGCCGTGGTCGCGCCCGTGAGCGGCGAGCATGTGCCCTTCAGCACCGTGTCGGGCAAGACGTTGACGGCGGTTGACGGGTCTTCCATCGCGCTGAACCTGATCGAGGGCGGTCTGGAATTGCAGGTTTCGCCCGGCGACGCCGGCACCGCCGCCGCGCGCAAGACCACCTTCACGTTCATGACCGATCGCATGGGCACGGTGGTGGAAGACAGCGGCCAGCCCGGCGCGGGCACATCGGTCACCGGCTTCTTCCGGCTGACCGGCAAGGGCGTGGAAGTGCGCTATGCCGATGGCCGTTCGGCCATGCTGACCGCCAATGGCGACGGCGGCGTGCAGATGGCGTTGGATGGCGATGCGGGCCCGTCCTGCCGCAACTGGTACCCGGCGGGCCACAGCTTCACCGATGCCGACAAAAAGGCCGCGCTGAACGCCTATGCCAGCCGATTGGGTCTACCGGTGGCGGCCAACGACACCAACGCCTGCGGCGGCGCACCCGTGGCGGCTGTGATCGCACCGCCTGCGGCTGCCATGGCCCCCACGCCCACCCCGCTCGACAAGCCGGCCAAGCTGTCACGCGCCGAAGTGAAAGTGCCCGCGCGCATGGCCAAGGCCAGCTATCGCATCGGCGACTATGCCAAGTCGCTGGAAGCGGTGGCGGTGAAAAGCTCGGAAATTCACGCCATTGATGAGGATGCGCCGGCAATCAGCGGTCCCTCCGTGCGCGAAACCGTCGCCGCCGTGACGCCGGCGGCAAGGACGGCCGACAAGAGCGACGCTTCCAAGTGCCTGAAGGTCGACAGCGATGGCGGCCATTGGGGCTTTCGCAACAGGTGCGATTTCGCCGTGCAGTTCGCCTATTGCATGGCGGGCGAAGATGGCCTGGCGGCCTGCGGCAAGGATGTCACAACCGCGCTGACCGGCAGCGTCGCCGCCAATGGTTTCGGCGCGCTTTCCGCCGACAACAGCATCAAGGAAAAGGACGCCTCGCACAGCTTCCGCTGGATCGCCTGTGGCGGCGCCGCGGGTGAAGTCGTCGCGCACCTGGATCATGCCGAACCGCCGTCCGGCCGCTGCGAACGCGCCCGCACCGCATCCAACAACTGAGGGGGATTTCATGCTCAAGACCGCTACCGCGACCGCCGCGCTCTTTGCCTTCAACCTTGTGCTGGCCAATGCCGCGATGGCTGCGGGCTGCGCCAGCGCCGCTGATGCCACCGCGCTGAAGACCGCCGTGATGCAGCAGGAACTGATGGTCGCCGCCCTGCAATGCCATGAGGCCGGCGCCTACAACCGCTTCGTCATCAACTATCGCAGCGAGCTGCAATCGTCCGACGCAACCCTGAAGGCCTTCTTCGTCAAGCGTGGCGGCGAGCATGGCGAGGCCGGTTACGATACCTTCAAGACAAAGGCCGCCAACCTGTCCGGCCTGGAGCAGGCACGCGACGCAAAGGCCTTCTGTGCCGATGCCCATGCACTGTTCGCGGCGGCGGCCGGCAACAGCGGCAGCCTGGCGCAGTTCGTGGAATCGCGTTCGGCGCCGATGGACATGGGCGGCATCTGCAAGGAGTCGCGACCCGTTCTGGCATCGGCCAAGGTGCCGGTGGCTGACAAGCCGGTGCTGGTGCGCGTTGCCGATGCCGCGCCGACTGCCAAGGTTGAAACGGCTGATATCGCCATCGCCGGTGTGCCCTCGCACAGCTTGGCGGCCAATCCGTGGGGCCGTGGCGCGCCGCCGCGCGCGGTGCAGCCCGAAGCGCGCCAGGATGACGAAGACATGGATGACGCGGGGGACCAGGCGCAGTCCGCGGCGGCGGATGAGGACGATCTGCCGCCGCCGCGGCCGCGCGCCTATGCCATTCGCGACCGGCGATATGATGACGATGCGCCGCGCTATGAGCCGCGTGCCTATGGCCCGCCGCCCGGCTGGTACCCGCCGCCGCGTTACCGCTGGTATCCGCGCGATCGCTACTATCAGTGGTAACAGCTACGCGACGCGTTCCAACTTGCCGATCATCAGGATGTAGGCCAGCGCGCCGATGACAGCGACGGCGGCGACATAGATAAGGCCCGGGGCGAAGTTGCCGCCCTGGGCCAGATAGCCGATGACCAGCGGCGTGCTGATGCCCGACAGGTTGGAGATGAAGTTGAAGGTGCCGCCGGTCAGCCCGACCAGCCGGCGCGGCGCCAGGGACGAGATCAGCGACCAGCCGATCGAAGCCACGCCATTGCCGAAGAAGGCCAGCGCCATGAAGAAGATCACAGCTTGCGGCGCATCCACATAGTTGGCACCGATGATGGACGCCGACAGCAGCAACCCGAAGATGATCGGCATCTTGCGCGCGGTGCTGAGGCTGGCGCCGCCCCGCAGCAGCCGATCCGACACCAGGCCCGACAACAACACGCCCAGGAATGCCGCCAGGAACGGCACTGAGGCATAGAGACCCGATTTCACGAAGCTCATGTGGCGGAATTCCACTAGGTAGGTGGGGAACCAGGTCAGGAAGAACCACTGGCAGGACGTGACCGCGAACTGGCCGATATAGACGCCCCAAAGCTTGCGATACTTGAACACGGTGGCGAAGTCGGCCCAGCTGATCGTGGCTTTCTCGGTGTGGCCCTCGTCACTGCCCAGTTCGACCAGCGCGCCGCCGGCTTCCAGATGCGCGATTTCCAGCGCATTGGCATTGGACTGGCGCGGGGTGCGATAGCGCCACAGCCAGAACAGACCCCACAAGGCGCCGCCGACGCCGGTGGTATAAAACACCGCCCGCCAGCCGTGACTGGCCTGCAGCATCAGCAACAGAGGCGTCAGGAAAGCCAGGCCCACGAACTGGCCCGAGGTATAGAAGCCGATGGCGCCGGCGCGTTCGCGGTCGGGAAACCAGCTGGTCACCACCATGTTGTTGATCGAATAGGACGGTGCCTCCATCAACCCGATGGCCAGGCGCAGCGCGATCAGCGAGGCGACACTGCCGACCACGCCCAACATCGCCGTCGCCAGCGACCACAGGATCAGGATTGCGGGATAGAAAACGCGCGGACGAATGCGGTCGACCAGCCAGCCGGCCGGCATCTGGAAGAAGGCATAGGTCCAGCCGAAGGCCGACAGGATCCAGCCCATGTGCACCGTGTCGATGCCCAATTCCTTGCGCATGGCCGGCGCAGTGATGGAGATGTTGCTGCGGTCGAGAAACGTGATCACGACGCAGACGAAAATCATCAGCATCACGCGATAACGATAGCGCGTCGGCGTTTCCGTCATTTCACCACTCCGCAAAGGAACCGTCGGTGTGCCGCCACACCGGCGGGCGCCAGCGATGGCTTTGGGCAACGCCCCGCGCCACCGCGTCTTCGTTGATGTCGATGCCCAAACCGGGGCCTTGCGGAATTGCGCAATGGCCATCGGCATAGGCAAAGACGCTCGCATCCGTCAGGTAGTCCAGCAGGTCGTTGGACTGGTTGTAGTGAATGCCCAGGCTTTGTTCCTGGATCACGGCATTGTGGCAGACCGCATCCAGCTGCAGGCAGGCTGCCAGCGCGATGGGCCCCAGTGGGCAATGCGGCGCCATCGCCACATCATAGCTTTCCGCCATCGCCGCGATCTTGCGCGTTTCGGTGATGCCCCCGGCATGGCTGGGATCGGGCTGGATGATGTCGACCAGACCATCCTGCAATACCGTCTTGAAATCCCAGCGCGAGAACAGCCTCTCGCCCAACGCGATCGGCGTGGCGGTGTGGTTGGCGATTTCGCGCAGCGCCTCGACATGCTCGCTCAGCACCGGCTCCTCGATGAACATCAACCGGAAGGGATCGAGCGCTTTCGCCAGCACCTTGGCCATCGGGCGGTGCAGCCGGCCGTGGAAATCCACCGCGATGCCGAAGTCCGGCCCCATCGCGTCGCGCAGTGCGCCGACGCGTTCGATCACCGCATCGATCTTGGCGTTGCTGTCCAGATAGGCCATCTCTTCGGTGGCCAGCATCTTGATCGCGGTGAAGCCGCGTGCGGCCACCGCCTTGGCGCCGGCGACGATATCGGCGGGACGGTCGCCACCGATCCAGCTGTAGACGCGCATCGTCTGGCGCACCGGACCGCCCAAGAGCTTGTGCACCGGCTGACCCAGCGCCTTGCCCTTGATGTCCCACAGTGCTTGGTCGATGCCGGCCAGCGCGCTCATGTGCAGCGCGCCGCCGCGATAGAAACCGCCGCGATACAAGACTGTCCAGTGATCCTCAATCGCGCCGGGATCCTTGCCGACCAGATAGTCGGCCATTTCCGACACCAGCGCGGCCACGGTTTCGGCACGGCCCTCGACGATGGGTTCACCCCAGCCGGTCACGCCGGCATCGGTCTCGATCTTCAGAAAGAGCCAGCGCGGCGGCACCACGAAGGTGCTGAGCTTGGTGATCTTCATGCGCGTTAACCGCCCGTTTCCCGCCTTTTTTCAGGACAGTGCCGGGCTTTGGGCGGCCGTGCAAGTTGTCGCAGGACAAAGCGCGCAGGATGTAACGATCCGTCCGCGTCCTATATTCCAGTTCATGAGCCACACCGAGATCGAACTGAAGACTGCCGTTCTTCGAGGCCTGATGGGCCGTTGCCCCTGTTGCGGCAAGAGTAAGCTGATGAAGAGCTATCTCAAGGCGATCGACCAGTGTTCGGTCTGCGGCGAGCATTTCGGCCAGATCCGCGCCGACGATGCCGCGCCCTGGCTGACCCTGATCGTGGTCGGCCATGTCTTCCTGCCCCTGATCTTCCTGTTCAACTGGGACTGGATGCCGCTGTGGGTCGCGATGGTGTCGATGTCGGCGTTGGTCGTGGCGCTGTGCCTGGCCATCCTGCCCAAGTCCAAGGCGCTGTTCATCGCCATCCTGTGGCAGACCCGCGCGCCCGGCTACAAGCCGGTCGAACTGATTTCCAACTGACGGGAAATATGGGCGGCTACTGGCCGCCCTGCTCCACCAGCTCCACGCGCCGGTTCTTGGCGCGGCCCGCATCGTCGCGATTGGTCGCGATCGGCGACAACGGCCCCACGCCACGCGCCGTCAGCCGACCCGGTGCGATCTTGAACTGCGACTGCAACGCCGTCACCACGGATTGCGCCCGCTTGAGCGACAGGTTGAGGTTGTAGTCCAACCCGCCGGCATTGTCGGTGTGACCCACCACGAACGCCTTCACGTTCGGATGCTTGGACAGATAGCCGGCGATCTCGGTCAGCTGGGGCTTGGAATCAGGCTTGATATCGGCCTTATCGAAGTCGAAATAGAGACCATAGAAAATCGCGCGGCCTTCGCTGGCGATCTTGCTGTCAATCTCTGTCGCGCTGACGGTGACAATCTTCTGTTCCATCGCCTTGGGTTCGACCGCTTCGATCAACACGCCTTCATAACCGGTCAGCGCGTTGGAATAGTCGCCGTTGCTGCCGCCGGAAATCTGGGCGAGATAGATGCCGACCAGCGTGTCGCCATTCGCGGCTGTCTTCTTGTACAGGCCGTAGCGCACGTCCTTCACATATTCGAGCATGGCGTTGGTGAGATAGGTGCGCACTTGGCCGGCCTTTTCGACCACTACGCGGTGCTCGGTATTGCCCGGATCGAACTTCTTCCTGCCAAAATCCTCGCCGCAGGCCTCGCCTGCGCATTCGAACACCGGCTTGAACCCGGCCGCGGTCAGTGCCTGCTTGTGGTTGGCCAGAATCTCCAAGGTCGAACGGCCCTTGGGCGCCACATAAAGACTGCGCGTGACCTTGCCCTGTCCGCTGGTGGTGGACTTGAACTTGTCGTTGGCCGTCGGGCCCGTGGGCAGGGTGAGTTCGTCGAACGCCTTGACCGTCTGGGCCAGAAGATGGCTGCCGTCATAGCGGCCGGCGGGTGCCCAGTCGCTGGCGCCCGGCTGGTCCTTGGCGATCTCGCGTACCGCCTCACTGTCGGCGGCCAGCGCCCCCGTTACCAGAAGACCCGCAACCGCCAATCCCAGCCACGCCCGCATGTATCGCCCCATCGATGTTTGCGGTGGCGATCATTACCGACTTTTCATGACAGAAAAAGGGGCTGGATTTCAGCCTTGGCAACTCTTTTCGCACGCCCCAAGACACGCACAGGCCAGCTGGCGCCCACGTGCTTCCAGGAACGCGGCCAGCGCATCCTTCAGCAGTTGCTGTCGCGAGGAATTGCTCTTCACCGCCAAAATGCCCAGCCGCTCATAGTCATGCGCCGACATGCGCACCGAACAGCTTTTGTCCTTCGACGGCGGCGACGGCGGGGGGGCGGATGCCAGCGCGACCATCGGTTCGGCGCGGAACACCGGTGGCTCGGCCATCGGTTCCTGGCGCCAAGGTTGCGCTTCACCCTTGCGGGCCAGAAGCGAAGACGTGATCGAGGCAAATTTGGCGCTGCTCATTTCCAACCCCATTGCGGTATATCGCTGGCGCGGCGGCCGAAGGAGCGCCGCTCGGGCGAGCGCGCTTCGGTCAGGATGCGGCGATCCACGCCACTGCGCCGCTCAGGTCCGTCATAAACCGGCGGCAGATCGCCCACGGCTTCGATCACCGCGTCTTCGCCCTGCGCCAAGAGTGCGTTGACCGCCAGATGGTTGGGCTTGATCTCGGGCAGCAGCGCGGGGTCGCGCACGATGCGTGACAGCTTGTCCTGGATATAGACCCACAGGTCGGCGATTTCTTTCGCCGACTGCGAGTTCGGCACGACTTCGCCCACCGTGCGGCCGTCGATCATGCTGGCAGCGAAATCGACACGATGATGAATGGTGACCGGCGCTACCGTGCCGTGCTGCGACAGCGCCACGGCGCTTTCGCCCGTGATGCGTGCGCGCGCCGTGGCGGCGTTGACCACGAAGATCAGCGGCTTGCCGTGACGCTCGGCGATATCGACCGTGGCGCCCACCGCGCGCAAATCGTGAGGGCTGGGGCGTGTGGGCACGATCACAAGGTCGGCATGCGCCACCACCTTGGAAATCGACTGGGTAATGGCGGGCGGGGTGTCGATCACCGCGATCTTGATGCCGGCGCGATCGAGCCCGGCCAGCGCCTCGTCAAGCTCCAAGAGACCCGCCTTCACAAAATGCGGGGCCGGCGCCTGGCGCGCGTTCCACCAATGGGCCAGCGAGCCTTGCGGGTCGGTGTCGATCAGCGCGATCTCGCCGGCGCCTTGGCGCACGGCTTCGACGGCCAGGTGGCCGGACAGGGTGGTCTTGCCAGACCCGCCTTTCTGGGACGCAGCGACGATGGTGTACATGGCAAGGTCCCCGTTAAGCCTGGGCATGCTGGGGCCGCGCGCGTTTCGGACGGCTGAAGCCCGGCCGCGCAATTTGTCTAGAACTTGCTTTGAAATCGCGGACTTGGGCGTCGTCACAAAAGGGAAACAAAACTGTAGCATCTGGTGGGCCATGCCCAGACCCGCCCTGATCCTGCCCATCGTTTTGCTCGCTTTGCCGGCCTTTGCCGGCCCGCGCGAAGACACCCTGGCGGGGATTTCCCGTTGCGCCTCCCTGCCCGACGACCGCACGTTCCTGGACTGCATCTATGGCGCGGCTCAGCCGATGCGCGGCAAGCTGGGCCTGCCGCCGGCGCCCGCCGGCCAGGTGCGGCTGGTGCCGCCGGCCGCAGCTTACGCGCCGCCGCCGACCGCCGCGCCCATGCCGGCCTATGTGTCGCCGCCCGCATCGCGCGCTGCTGCACCGCGCATGGCCGCTGCTGCGCCCGAGCCCACGGTCAGCACCTTCAGCAGCATCATGGGCAATGACACCAGCGCGGGCTGGATCGAAACCTACAGCTTCGACAGCAAGGGCCTGTTCACCGTCACCTTCAGCAACGGCCAGATCTGGCGCCAGGATGCCGGCGACCCCAATCGCGCGCACTGGAATGGGCGCGCGTCGGATTATTCCATCAAGTTCGCCAAGGATGCGTCAGGCCGCACCGGTCAGCTTATGGTGCGCGGCGATTCAGGTCTCTACCAGCTGCACCGCATCCGCTAGCGGATCGCGCGCCGGCCTTCCACCCATTGCCAGGCAACCAATACCGGCACGCCGACCACCAGGTCGCGCGCACGGCTGAGCAGCGACACCGCCAGTCCCGTGTCCGGCGACAAACCGAACACCGGCGCCAGGGTAACAAAACCGATTTCCTGCACGCCTATCGCGGCGGGAATAAAGACGGTGGCGCTGCGCAAGCCTTCGACAAGAGAGGCGATGGCGATAGCCGTACCGATACTGGCATGGGTGCCCATCAACCACAGCATCAACCACAACCACAATCCGCTGGAAATCCAACCCATCAGATGCAGCAGCACCGACAGCGCCACCGCGCCGCGACGGCGATAGATGGCATGGATTGCATCGCGAAATGCCTGGACATGATGCTGGTGGCCGGTGATCAGCTTCAGGCTGAATTTCTCGACCCAGCGGCTGCCATGCATCTGCACCAGCGCAAACCCGATCGAGCCCAGCGCCAGCAGGATCGCGCCGCCCAGGATCGCGCCCATCAAAGGCGACAGGGTGGCATCGGCTTTGAGAACCGAAAACGAAACCGCCACGCCCATCAGGATGAAGAGGCTCTGGGCGAAAAGCTCGGTCGTGACGTCGGCGACTTCGACGGCCATGGCTTCCGCGCCCTCCAGCCCCAGCAGCACCAGCGCGCGCGCCGCCGCCGCCATGCCGCCAAGCTGGGTAATGGGCAGGATGTCGCCGGCGGTATCGCGCAACTGCCGCGCCATCCACACGTCGCGAATGGGCATCTTGCGCGGCAACAGCGGCGAAATGCCCGAAGCCAGCGCGCCTTCCTCGATCAGCCCGGCCACGACGATCAGCGCAAACCCGCCGACACCGACTTGCGCCATGGACTGAACGACAGCACCCAGATCGAAACGGGCCAGCACCCAGCCCAGGACCACGAGGCCGATGGCAAACGGAAGCAAGGTGCGGATGGACATGGAGCCTTCGGAAGTGATCGCGGCGACCCTAGCCCAGTTCGCGTCAGCCCGCGACGTTCTCGGCGACCTGACCGAAACGGCCGCTGTTGAAATCGGTGACGGCCTGGCGGATTTCCGCTTCGTTGGTCATCACGAAAGGACCATAGCCGAACACCGGTTCGCCCAGCGGCTCGCCGGTCATCACCAGCAGCATCGTGTCGGCATCGGCATGCAGCGTCACCTGGTCCCCACCGCGTTCGAAGCGGATGATCCGCGCCTCACCAATAGCGGCACCGCCAACCGTGACTTGACCCGCCAATACCGCGATCATTGCAGTGTGCCCCTCCGGCAAATCGAGCATCACGTCCGCGCCTGCCTTCACCTGCAAGTCCCACAGATTGATCGGGCTGAAAGTGCGCGCCGGACCTTTGACATCGCCAAACGCGCCCGCGATGACACGCCCGCGCCCCGCGCCATTGGGCAGATCAAAGGCGGGAATCTTTGCCGCCGTGATCGCCTGATAACCGGGGCGGGTCATCTTGTCCTTGCCCGGCAGGTTCACCCACAGCTGCACCATGCGGAATGGGCCACCCTTGGCAGTGTATTCGGGCGAATGGAATTCCTCATGGATGATGCCGCCGGCCGCGGTCATCCATTGCACGTCGCCGGGGCCAATGGTGCCGCCACCGCCGGTGGAGTCGCGATGGCTGACTTCGCCGTCATAGACGATGGTTACGGTCTCAAACCCGCGATGCGGATGCTGACCGACCCCGCGCGGCTGCCGTGCCGGCTGGAAGACATAAGGGCCCGCATAGTCGAACAGCAGGAAAGGGCTGATCGCGGCGGTATCGCCCTGGTAGGAGAACAGCGAACGCACGGGGAAGCCATCGCCAACCCAATGCCCGCCCCGGGATTTCAGGATCTCGGCAATCTTTTTCATGGCGAAGATATTGGGGGCGCGCGGGAACTGCGCAAGGGGCCACCGCGCGAGGCTGGCTGACATTAAAAAGGCCACGCAAAAGCGTGGCCCTTTTTAATGGTGCCGCCTGCGTGACTCGAACACGCGACCCCCGCATTACGAATGCGATGCTCTACCGACTGAGCTAAGGCGGCCCCTGGACAGGGCTGGTCTTCTAAGCGGCCCCATCCTGAACTGCAAGGCGGAAACGGCGGGTTAAGCGCCGGTTCCGCCCGCGAATTGGAGCCTTTTGCGGCCTATTTCCCGTAGAAAATCCGCCAAATCTTGCCCTTGTTGGAATCCGCCACATACAGCGCCCCGTCCGGCCCAACCGCCACGCCCACCGGGCGATAAGCCGCCGTCTTGACGTTTTTGGCACTGGCGTCGGGCCCGGCAAAACCGTCGGCGAAAACCACAGGCTTGCCCGCCTTGCCGCCCTTGAGCGGCACGAAGACGACATTGTAGCCGCCATGGCCGCCACGCAGAACGCTGCCATCCGCACCGCCGCCATGCATGGCCACGAAGGCACCGCCGCGATACGTGGCCGGGAACGCGCTGGCGTCATAGATCGCCAGATCCAGCACGGCCGGCCGCTGGGGCGCGAACGCCGCCACTGGCGTCGCATACTTGCCCTTCGGTGCTTCGGTCTTGCCGTCGCCGCCATAGTCAGGCGCGACCAGACGCTTGTGCTTCACGCCATCCCAATAGGTATAGGGCCAGCCCATGTCGGTACCCTTGGTGATGCGGAACATCTCATCCGCGATGGCGTCGTCATCGGCTTGAGTCAACAGATCGGGCCAGGTCTTGGCGGTGGCATCGCGGCCATGCCAGGCGCCATACAGCGCATCGCCTAGCTTGAAATCCATCGCGCTCATGTTGCGATAGCCGGTGGCGTACTTCTCGCCGTCGGCCAGTTTCTGGCCCGCTTTGGTCTCGTCAAACTTCCAGACGCCGCCGCGCGTTTCCAGAAGCGGGCACGGGTTCAGACCCTTGGGCTTGGCATCCTTGGGCGTGGCGGGATCGGGGCAGTTGGCGGCACCGCCGCCACCATCGATTCCGACATACAGGCCGCCCTTGCCGTCGAAGGCAATCGGATGATTGGTCGCCGCCAGACCATCGACGATCAGTTCGCCATCACCCTTGGGCACCAGCATGTCGTCCAGCGCGAAGCGATAGACGGCGGTGCCCGACGCGGCATAGAGCGCGCCATTGTGAACGGCGATACCGGTGCCCTGGTCGACCTTGCCGATGGCGAACTTCTCGGTTTGCATCGGCTTGTGATCGGCGCCCAGACGCAACGCAATGATGCCGGCCGACGGTGCATCACGGCCATGACGGGTGGAGATGTAGATGTCGTGACCCCGCAGCGCCATGTGGCGGATCGGGCCCAGGCCCTCGGCCACGACTTCGGCATGGAAGCCCTTGGGCAAGGTCAGGCCATCCGGCTCGGCGGCAATCGCCGGCAGAGTGGCGGCGCCCAGCGCACAGGCAAGCAACATCATCTTGGTCATCGGATCCCCCTGGAACGGCTTTTGCCGCTGTTTTCAGTCGGCATGATAGCGGCGACCTGACCGCGCGCAACCACCGCGCGGCCTATTTGGCCCTGGGATGAGCCTTCTCATAAGTTTCCAGCAACTGGCGGGTTTCCAGTGCTGTGTATATCTGGGTGGTGGAAAGCGAAGCGTGGCCCAGCAACTCTTGTACGGATCGCAGGTCTCCGCCGCCCTGTAGAATGTGCGTTGCAAACGAGTGACGCAGCGCATGCGGTGTGGCCTTTTCTGCCAGGCCCAACCGGCCGCGCAGGCTCTGCATCAGCAATTGCGCCTCGCGCGCGCTCATCGGCTTGCCGCGGCGCGACAGGAACAAGGGCGATGACGGCGCACCGGTAAAAGGCACTTTGCCCGCATAGTCCGTCAGCGCGGCATTCACCACGGGCAGCACCGGCACGCTGCGTTCCTTGCGGCCCTTGCCCAGCACGGTCAGCGTCGATCCCAACGGCACATCGCCGCGCTTCATGGCAAGCGCCTCGGAGATGCGCAGCCCCGCGCCATACAACAGCGTCAGTAGCGCGGCATCGCGCGCCGCCAGCCATTCGACCGCGTGCTCGCCGGCTTGCGCAATCGCGCGCTCGGCATCTCCGACCGACAGCGGGCGCGGCAGCGAGCGGCGCACCCGCGGCGTGCGCACCGCGCGCGCGGCTGCGTTCTCCAGGATGCCTTCGCGCGCCAGGAATTTGTAGAAGCTGCGCACCGCTGCCAGCGCGCGCTGCACACCACCCGCGCCCAACCCCTCCGAGCGGCGCGACGAAATGAATGCGCGGATATCGGCCGGCACCAGCTTGGCCAGGCGTTTCTCGTTCACCGCGCCGCCGGTGTGGATCGCCTGGAAACCGATAAAGCGCGCCACATCGTCGCCATAGGCACGCAGGGTGTGCGGGCTGGCGCGCTTTTCGTGCGCCAGCATCGCGAGCCACTGTTTGCGAAGTGCGTCCGCTCCTTCGCTCATCTACTTGATGGTGATATTGGCCTTCTTGGCGTCGGCGACGAACGCCGCCAGGCCCTTGTCGGTCAGCGGGTGATTTAGCAGCGCCTTGAAGATGCTGGTCGGCATGGTTCCGACATCGGCGCCGGCCATCAGCGACTCGCGCACATGGCTGACGCTGCGGATCGAGGCCGCCAGGATCTCGGTCTTGAAGCCGTAATTGTCATAGACCGCGCGGATGTCGCGGATCAGGCCCATGCCGTCTTCGCCCATGTCGTCGACACGGCCGATGAAGGGCGAGATGAAGGTCGCGCCCGCCTTCGCCGCCATCCACGCCTGGACGGGCGAGAAGCACAGCGTGACATTGACCATCGTGCCTTCGCCGGAAAGCTTGGCGCAGGCCTTCAACCCGTCCCAGGTCAGCGGCACCTTCACCGCGATATTCTTGGCAACCTTGGTCAGGACCGCGGCTTCCTTCATCATGCCTTCATAGTCGGTGGCCAAAACCTCGCCGCTCACTGCGCCCGGCACGATCGCGCAAATCTCCTTCAGCGATTCGACATAGTCCTTGCCGGTCTTGGCGGCGAGGCTGGGATTGGTGGTCACGCCATCAACCAGGCCGGACGCGGCGTATTCGCGGATTTCGGCCACATCGGCGGTGTCGAGGAAGATTTTCATGGGATTTCCGACCTTAAATTTATTGACCTTGGGGAAGTATGGGCCGAAGTGTAGCCCATGATCCGGGCCCGTTTGAACCCCGCGCCGCCACCGGAAATCCTGCAAAAACCCGTGGCCGGTGTGCTTTTGCCGCTGCCGCTGGCGGGTGCGTATGACTACAAGCTGCCCGCTGGTGCTAACGCGGTGCGTGGGGCGGTGGTTGCCGCCCCCCTGGGGAACCGCGAGATGCTGGGCGTGGTCTGGGGTGCGGCCGAAGGCAGCGTCGGCGACAACCGGCTGAAAGTGGCCGAGCCACTGGATGGTGACCCGCGGCTTCCCGGCAAGCTGTGCGACTTCATCGACTGGGTGGCGGACTATACCCTGAACCCGCCGGGCGCGATCTTGGCGATGGCGTTGCGTTCGCGTGGCGCGTTCGAGCCGGAAGCCAGGCGCATTGCCTATGTGCGCGGAAGCGTGACCCCGCCGCGCATGAGTGAGGCGCGCAAGCGCACCCTGGACGTGGCGGGCGACGGGCTGGCACGCAGCGTGGGTGGGCTGGCGGAGGACGCCAATGTCTCGACCGCCGTGGTGCGCGGGCTGATCCAGGCGGGTGCGCTGGTACCAACTGAACTGCCGGAATTCACACCCTTCCGCGAACCCGATCCCGCCTTCGATGCGCCGGTGATGCAGGGCGATCAGCAAGCGGCGGCGGAAGCGCTGCGCAATGCGGTGGCTGCTGGAAAATTCTCGGCGCATCTGCTGGATGGCGTGACCGGATCGGGCAAGACCGAAGTCTATTTCGAGGCGGTGGCGGCGGCGCTGCAGAAGGGCAAGCAGGTGATGATCCTGCTGCCGGAGATCGCGTTGACCATCCAGTTCCTGGACCGCTTCGCCAAACGCTTTGGCACCCGGCCCGCCGAATGGCATAGCGATCTGTCGCAGAAGGAACGCCGGCGCGTTTATCGCGCGGTGATGAATGGCGAGGCGCGGGTCGTGGTGGGTGCGCGATCGTCTCTGTTCCTGCCCTTCAGCGAGCTGGGCCTGGTGATCGTCGACGAAGAACACGAACAGGCCTTCAAGCAGCAGGACGGTGCGATCTATCACGCCCGCGACATGGCGGTGGTGCGCGCCCGGATCGAGGATTGCCCGGTGATCCTGTCGTCGGCCACGCCGTCGCTGGAAAGCTTCGTCAATGCACAGGGCGGACGCTATGCCCATCACCGGATGGCTTCGCGCCACGGCATTGCCGAACTGCCGAGCGTGAAGCTGATCGACCTTCGGCATGAACGCGATCCGGTCGAGGTGGAACACAAAGGTCAGTGGCTGTCGCCACCGTTGCGCGCCGCACTGGAAAAAACGCTGGCAGCCGGCGAGCAGGCGATGCTGTTCCTGAACCGCCGCGGCTATGCGCCTCTGACCCTGTGCGAGGCCTGCGGCCACAAGTTCACCTGCCCGCACTGCTCCGCATGGCTGGTGGAGCACAAGTACAAGAAGCGTTTGGCCTGTCATCAATGCGGCTATGAGCTGCCGATGCCGACCGATTGCCCGCAATGCCATGAGAACGGCACGTTGATTCCCTGCGGCCCTGGCGTAGAGCGGGTGGCGGAGGAGTTCGCAGCCTTCTTTCCGGCGGCGCGCTATTCCATCGCCTCGTCCGACATCCTGCACGGTCCGGCAGAAACCCAGGCCGCGATTCGCGCTTTTGCCAAGCGCGAGATCGATGTGCTGATCGGTACCCAGATCGTCGCCAAGGGCCATCACTTTCCGCAACTGACTCTGGTGGGCGTGGTCGATGCCGATCTTGGCGGCAGCGATGGCGACCTGCGTGCCCGCGAACGCACTTTCCAGTTGCTGCATCAAGTGTCAGGCCGCGCCGGCCGCGCTGAAAAGCCGGGTCTGGTTCTGCTGCAGACTCGCAATCCCGAAGATGCGGTGATGCAGGCGCTGGCGCGTGGCGACCGCGACGGCTTCTATGAGCAGGAACGCAGCTTTCGTGAGGCGTCGGCATCGCCGCCGTTCGGCCGCCTGGTGGCGCTGGTGGTCAGCGGCTATGACGGCGAAGCCGTGCGCGAGGCTGCACGCCAATTGGGCAAGGCGGCGCCACCGGCGCGCGACGTGAAGGTGTGGGGTCCGACGCCGGCCTTCTATGCCCTGCTGCGCGGACAGACGCGGGAACGCCTGCTGGTACAGACCAGCAAGGGCATCGACGTGCAGGCCTACCTGAAAGCCTGGCTCGCGCTGGTGAAAGTGCCCAACGCCATCCGTGTCGCGGTCGACGTGGACCCGGTCAGCTTCTTTTAGAGGCTGCGCACAAAGTTGGTCATCAGCGTGTCCAGTTCCGACGCGCGCACGGCCAGATCGCCCGAGACCTGCAGCAGTTCCGCCGCCGATCCACTGGCTTCTTCCGACGAGACGCGCACGCTGCTGATATTTTCCGAGACTTCGCGGGTAGCGGCGGACTGTTCCTCGACCGCGCCCGAGATCGAGATGCTGACCTCGTTCACCTTGGAAATGACATCGGCAATTTCCTTGATCGCGGCCGCTGTGGCGGTGCTGGATTTCTGGATGCCGTCGATCTGTTGACCGATCTCGCCGGTGGCCTTGGCGGTCTGGTTGGCCAGATTCTTCACTTCCGATGCGACCACCGAGAAGCCCTTGCCCGCCTCGCCTGCACGCGCCGCTTCGATGGTGGCGTTCAGCGCCAAGAGATTGGTTTGGCCGGCAATGTCGGTGATCACGCTGGTGATCTGACCCACGCTTTGGGCCGATGACAGAAGGCCGTTCACCTCGGTCTGCGATTGGGCGGCCTGCGACACCGCTCCAGCGACCAGGTTCGCCGCCTGGGACAGCTGGCGCGAAATTTCCATCGCAGAGGCATTCAGCTCTTCGGTGGCGGACGCGACGGCCTGCGACTTGTGGCTGGCGATGTTGGCGCCCGACGCCAGTGCTTCGGCGGTGGACTGAAGCTGCGCGGCCGACGCCGACAGCGTCTTGACCAGCGCGCTCACCTGCAGCGAGACCTTGGCGGTTGCCTGCTTGCGCGCGGTGATGTCGGTTGCGTATTTGACGACCTTGAACGGCCGCCCGGTGAAATCACAGATGGGATTGTAGGACGCCTCGATCCAGACTTCGCGACCACCCTTGCCCAGGCGGCGATACATGGCCGACTGGTATTCGCCCTTGTTCAGGCGCGCCCAGAAGTCGCGATACTCCTCGCTTCGCGCATACTCTTCATCCACGAACATGCGGTGATGGCGGCCCTTGACCTCGTCCAGCGTATAGCCCAGGGCCGAGAGAAAATTCTGGTTGGCGTCGATGATGGTGCCGTCGAGATCGAAATGAATAACGGCCTGCGCCTTGTTGATCGCGGCGATCTGGCCTGCGGTATCCAGCAGCTTGGCGTCTTCCCACACCGTCATCACGCCCAGGCGATTGCCGGCGGCATCGGTCAGCGGCGAGACGGTCAGCCCGAACAGCAGGCCGCCGAGACGGATGCTGGCCTTGCTGGGTTTCTGCAGCGCATTCAGCATCTGGCGCTGGTGCGCCGGGTTCTTGTGGAAGACGTCGATCTTCTGGCCGACCAGCTGATCGGCCTGGAAGTGCGGCAGATCCTTTTTGATCTGTGGCTCGACGGATTTGAGGAATGTCAAAACCGCTGCGTTGACATAAGTGATGTTGTAGTCCGCATCGGTAATCATGGCGCGCGCCTCAAGCGCGTTCCACGCCGCTGCCATCGTCGCAGCGCTATTGTCCTGTTTCCTGGTCTTGCCGAACATGCGGTCCTTCCACCTCTTTGGGTGGCAGGATGATTAACCCTGATTGTTATCGGGCTATTTCCGAAAAGGGCAGATTCGTGGCGTCAGCATTTCGGCCATGTGTCGAAATGTGTCGGACGGTTCTAGAGCGTACGAACGTCGGTCAGGTGGCCGGTCACTGCCGCCGCCGCCGCCATCGCCGGCGACACCAGATGGGTGCGCCCGCCGCGGCCCTGCCGGCCTTCGAAGTTGCGGTTGGAGGTCGAGGCGCAACGCTCGCCTTCCTTCAGCTTGTCGGCGTTCATGGCCAGACACATGGAACAGCCCGGATCGCGCCACTCAAAACCCGCATCGACGAAGATCTTGTCCAGGCCCTCTTCCTCCGCCTGTTCCTTCACCAGACCCGAGCCCGGGACGACGATGGCGTTCACGCCCGAGGCAACCTTGCGGCCCTTGGCGATCTGGGCGGCGGCGCGCAGGTCTTCGATGCGGCCATTAGTGCACGAGCCGATGAAGACGTGATCGACCTTGATATCGGTGATCGGCATGTTGGCGGTCAGGCCCATATAGTGCAGCGCGCGTTCGGCGGCGTCGCGCTTGTGCGGATCGGCGATCTTTTCCGGGTCCGGCACATTGGCGGTGATCGGCAGGCCCTGTTCCGGGCTGGTGCCCCAGGTCACCATCGGCACGATATCGCGCGCGTCCAGGGTCACTTCGGCGTCGAACACCGCGTCGGCGTCGGAGTGCAGGGTGCGCCAATAGGCTTCGGCCTGTTCCCACTTCCCGGCCTTGGGCGCGCGGGGCTTGCCCTTCACATATTCCAGGGTCGTGTCGTCAACCGCGATCAGGCCGGCGCGCGCGCCGCCCTCGATGGTCAGGTTGCACAGGGTCATGCGGCCTTCCATGGTCAGGCCGCGCACGGCGTCGCCGGCATATTCGATGACATAGCCGGTGCCGCCCGCGGTGCCGATCTTGGCGATCACCGCCAGCGCGATGTCTTTCGCCGTCACGCCTTCGGGCAGCTTGCCGTTGACGGTGACGCGCATGTTCTTCGACGGCTGGGCGCGCAGGGTCTGGGTCGCCAGCACATGCTCGACCTCACTGGTGCCGATGCCAAAGGCCAGCGCGCCAAAGGCGCCATGGGTCGAGGTGTGGCTGTCGCCGCAGACGATGGTGGTGCCCGGCAGGGTCCAGCCCTGTTCCGGGCCGATAATGTGCACGATGCCGGCACGCGGATCGTTCATGGCGAAATATTCGACGCCGAACTCGCTGGTGTTCTTGATCAGGGCTTCGACCTGGGCGCGGCTTTCCGGCTCGGTGATGCCCTGGTCGCGGTCCTTGGTGGGCACATTGTGGTCGGCCACGGCCAGGGTCAGCTCGGGACGGCGGACCTTGCGGCCCGACATGCGCAGGCCCTCAAAGGCCTGGGGGCTGGTCACTTCGTGGACAAGGTGGCGGTCGATATAGATCACCGGGGTTTCGCCGGGGGTGGCGGACACCAGATGGGCGTCCCAGATCTTGTCGTACAGCGTCTTGGCCATTTTCCTAACCCACTGAAATTTCTGGATTTCCCAGATATTCGAACCGCCGGAATTCACCCCCTCCCCTTTTCGGGGCGAGATGGGCGTACCGGGGCGCTTACATATAAGTCGGGCGCGGCTTTGGGAAGGCTAGTGCTGGGACAGCCAGAGCATGGTCATGATGACCACGATGGCGATGAACTGGGCCAGCACGCGGATGCGCATCAGCCTGTTGGACCAGGTGAGCGCGGTATTGCCGCCCTTCCACAGGGTGAAAAGGCCCAGGCACAGCACGATGAAGACGACGCCGATGGCCACGGCCGAGACGATCTTGATCATGGCCGGGTTATCGACCCGCCGCCCCGGCGACGCAAGGCGTCAGGCGGGCGCAGGCTTGGGCTTGCCGCGCCCCGCCACCCAGTCGAGGGCCTTCTGCCCCAACTCGCGGAACCGGGCCGAGCATTCCTCCAGCCGGGCGCGCCACTGCGGGTCCGGTGCCTGACCGGCGATGGTGGCGAAATAGACCTCCATCAGGGCGGCGATGGCGATCGGCTCCATGATCGCCTTCTTCAGCGCCCAGGCGAACAGGAAGGCGAAGACGAACACCCAGATTGAGGCCGCGCGCGGAAACACCGCCAGCAGCGCCGCCGCCGGGCCCAGAAAGACCAGGAACAGGAAGAAGGTGGTGATCCAGATCAGCACCGTCAGCCAGAAGGCATTCTTCAGCAGGTGGCGGTAATTCTGGGCATAGAGCACCAGCGCGTCCTGCGAGGCGCTCCACGGATTGGGGCTGCGGCTGCGCAACAGATAGGCCAAGATGATTTCATCGACATAGGTGAGCGACATGCGCATCACCGCATTGATCAGGTTGACCAGCGCATCGAGCCCCGGCACCGGCAGGAAGGCTTCGATGCCGCGCAGGATGCGCGAAAGCGCATTGATCACGCCCTTGATCAGCTGGTCGACACCAAACAGCACCGAGCTTTCGGTGAAGTGCGCCTTCACCGTGTTCGCCCCATAAGTCAGCTGGTTCTGGCCATCGGGCACCGGCTTGTTGTCCATCAGTTCGACCAGTACGGCGATGTGCGCCGCCTTGACCATGTAGAGCAGGTACTCCCGCAGCAGATAGAGAATGGCGCTGGTCAGGCCAAAGCCGATCAAGCCGCCCAGGAAAGCGCCGCCCGGTCCGCCACCGCCGACGCGGCCCATCAGCCAGCCGATGCCCGCGCCCGTGCCGATGGTGAAGCAATAGGCCAGGGTGATCGCGCCATAGACCACCAGCCGCAACAGGATGAAGGGCAAGGTGCGCAACACCATGCCGACGGCGCGCGCAAAATTGAAATCCCACATCACAACCTCCCCAAAGGCTTATGCGAGTGAATCGATCTGTTCCGGCGTGTAGTTGCCCGGCACGATGGTGACGGGAATGGACTGGACCGCAGTGCCGAACATCGAGACCAGCGGCCCGGGCCCTTCCTTGCCGGTGCCCGAGGCCAGCACAAGGATCGAGATATCCTTGTCTTCCTTCAGCAGCGCCAGCAGCGTTTCGGTAGGCAGGCCATAGGGAATGATCAGTTCGGGAATTATGCCGGCCAGTTCGTTGACCACCTTGGCGGCCTCGAACAGCATGCCTTCGGCTTCGGCATGGGCCTCGTCGCGCATGATCTCTTCCACGCCGCGCCATTGCTGGAAGTCGGGCGGGGTCGCCGGGCACATCAAGGTGACACGGCCCTGGGTGTGCTGGGCGCGCCGCGCGGCAAAGCGCAGGGCCACCTGGCATTCCGGCGTCTTGTCGATCACGACCAGGAATTTGCGGGGGGCGCGGGTGGCGGTCATGACGAAACGCTACCACAGCTTGGGCAGACCAAAAACGGTCGCCCGGCAACGCGTCAGATAAGCTTTTTCTTCAATTCGTAGAGGACTTCCAGCGCCTGCTTGGGGGTCAGGGCGTCGGGCTCGACCTTGCGCAGTTCGTCCTCGACGCTGCTGATTTTCGGCTGGGGGGCGGTGGCCCCGAACAGCGGCAGGTCGTCGATCTTGGCCAGTGGCTTGTGGCCTTCGCGGCCCTCTTCCAGGGCGCGCAGCACTTCCTCGGCCCGGGCCACCACGGCATCGGGCAGACCAGCAAGCTTCGCAACGTGTATGCCATAGCTGCGGTCGGCGGTGCCCGACACCACTTCGTGCAGGAAGACGATGCTGTCATTCCATTCCCGCACTTTCATCGTGTAGGCGGCCATCATCTTCAGCCGCTCCACCAGCGCCACCATCTCGTGATAGTGGGTGGCGAACAGCGCACGGCTCTTGTTGGTTTCGTGCAGATGCTCGGCCGCGGCCCAGGCGATGGCGAGACCATCATAGGTCGCGGTGCCGCGTCCGATCTCGTCCAGGATCACCAGCGAGCGCGGCGTCGCCTGGTTCAGGATCGCCGCGGTCTCGACCATCTCGACCATGAAGGTAGAACGGCCCGCCGCCAGGTCGTCGCCGGCGCCCACGCGGCTGAACAGCCGGTCGACGATCCCGATATGCGCGCTTTCAGCCGGCACGAAGCTGCCCATCTGCGCCAGGATGGCGATCAGCGCGTTCTGGCGCAGGAAGGTCGATTTACCCGCCATGTTCGGACCGGTCACCAGCCACAGCCGGCCCTTGGCATTGCCCGACAGGTCGCAGTCATTAGGCACGAACGGCCCGGCGTTCGCAGACTGCAATGCGGCTTCCACCACAGGGTGACGGCCGCGTTCGATCTTGAAACCCAGCCCCTTGTCGATGCCGGGGCGCACATAGCGCTGCGCGATGGCAAGTTCGCCCAGCGCCGAAGCAACATCCAAGGTCGCCAGCGCATCGGCAATCGCGGAAAGCTGTTCGCCATGTTCCAGCGCCAGCATCGACATTTCGTCGAACAGGCTGGCTTCCAATCCCAGTGCGCTTTCGGCCGCCTCGGAAATGCGCGAGGCCAGGGTCGCCAGTTCGTCGGTGGAAAAACGCACCGCGCCCGCCATGGTCTGGCGATGGCGGAAAGTTTCCTTGTCGGCCATCAGCTTGTCGGCATGGGCCTGGGCGACTTCGATGAAATAGCCCAGCACGCCATTGTGCTTGATCTTAAGTTGAGTGACGCCGCTGGTGCCGCGATACTTGCCTTCCAGGCCTGCAATCACGCGGCGGGATTCGTCACGCAAGGACCTCAGTTCATCCAGCGGTGCATGCGCGCCCGTCTTGATGAAGCCGCCATCGCGCGACAGATAGGGCGGCTCGGCCACCAGCAGGAATTCCAGCCGGTCGGACAACCGCGACACGCCCGCGATGTTCTGGGTCATGGCTTCGATCGCGGTCGCCGCTTCGCCGCCCGGCCGTGCCTGGCCCAGGGTGTCACGCAAAGCCCGCGCCGCCTTCACGCCATCGCGCAGATTGGCCAGGTCGCGTGGACCGCCGCGCGCCACCGACAAGCGGCCCAAGGCGCGCGCGATATCGGGCGCGGCGCGCAGCGCCTCGCGCGCCTTGCGGCGCAGTTCGGAATCCTTGGAAAAACTTTCCACCGCGTCGTGGCGCGCTTCGATCTGCGCCACATCGGTCAATGGCGCCGCCAGGCGCGCCGACAGCAAGCGCGCGCCGCTGGCCGTCACGGTGCGGTCGATCTGGGCCAGCAACGAACCGCTGCGCTGGCCTGAAAGTGTTTGCGTCAGCTCCAGGTTGCGGCGCGTGGCGGCATCGATGCCCATGAAATGCGCCGGCGACACCCGCGCAATGCGCTGCAGCGCGACCTTGGCGCCCTTCTGCGTCAACTCCAGATAGGCGATCAGCGAACCCGCCGCCGACAGCTCGGCGCGGGAAAAGCTGCCGAAGCCATCCAGCGATTGCACATTGTAGTGCGCCTTCAGCGCGCGCTCGCCGTTGGCGGAGTCGAAGCGCGATCCCGGCAGCGGCGACAGGGCCGCCCCAAGCGACTTGAACAGCGCAGCGAACTCTTCCTGCGCCAGCAATGCATCGGGTACCAGCAGTTCGCGCGGCGACAGGCGCGCAAGTTCAGTGGAAATCTCGGCCTGCCCTACCGCGGCGACGCTGAACTCGCCGGTCGACATGTCGGCGGACGCAATCGCGAAGTCCGCACCGCTGCGGCCCAGCGCCGCCAGCAGGTTGGAGGCGCGCGCCTCCAACAATGAATCTTCGGTCAGGGTGCCCGGCGTCACCAGCCGCACCACCTCGCGCTTCACCACCGACTTGGCGCCGCGCTTCTTGGCTTCGGCCGGATCTTCGACCTGCTCGCACACCGCCACGCGATGGCCCTTGCGGATCAGCTTTTCCAGATAGCTCTCGGCGGCATGCACCGGAACGCCGCACATGGGGATGTCTTCGCCGGCATGCTTGCCGCGCTTGGTCAGCGCGATGTCCAGCGCCTCGGCCGCCTTTGCTGCGTCCGCGAAGAAAAGCTCGTAGAAATCGCCCATGCGGTAGAACAGCAGATAGTCCGCATGCTGTGCTTTGAGGGCGAGATATTGCGCCATCATGGGGGTGGCGTCGGCCAGCGCCAGCGCGTCGACCTGTATACCGATTTCCATCTCGCTCATGCGGCAAGCATAGCAACACTTAAAGCTGACCGCGTCACCGAAGCGTGGTGCAATCGCGGGCAGCGTTGTTATTCTGTGGAAATCTCCGTTACCCCAAAAAATTCAGCAGGTTGCGAAATGTCCCGTCCGTCCTTCACCGATGACGAAGCCCTGGCTTTTCATGCCGGCTCCAAGCCCGGCAAGCTGGAGGTCAATCCGACCAAGCCGATGGCGACCCAGCGCGACCTGAGCCTGGCCTATTCCCCGGGTGTCGCGGTGCCGGTGCTGGCGATCGCCAAGGATCCGGAGCGCGCCTACGACTATACCGCCAAGGGCAACATGGTGGCGGTGATCTCCAACGGGACCGCGATCCTGGGCCTGGGCGACCTGGGGCCGCTGGCGTCCAAGCCCGTGATGGAAGGCAAGGCGGTGCTGTTCAAGCGCTTCGCCGACGTGAACTCCATCGACCTGTGCGTCGACACCAAGGATGTCGAGGAATTCATCGACGCGGTGAAATATCTGGGGCCCAGCTTCGGCGGCATCAACCTGGAAGACATCAAGGCGCCGGACTGCTTCATCATCGAGCAGAAGCTGCGCGAGCTGATGGACATTCCCGTCTTCCATGACGACCAGCATGGCACCGCCATCATCAGCGCGGCCGGCGTGATCAATGCCTGCCACCTGACCGGGCGCAGCATCGACAGCATCAAGGTGGTGTGCAACGGCGCGGGCGCGGCCGGCATCGCCTGCATCGAACTGCTGAAATCGATGGGTGTGAAGAACGAGAATGTCATTCTCTGCGACACCAAGGGCGTGGTCTATCGCGGCCGCACCGACGGCATGAACCAGTGGAAGTCCGCGCACGCGGTCGAAACCAAGGCGCGCACCCTGAGCGACGCCATGGTCGGCTGCGACGTGTTCCTGGGCCTTTCGGCCAAGGGCGCGCTGACCGCCGAGATGCTGCGCAGCATGGCGTCGAACCCGATCGTCTTCGCCATGGCCAATCCCGATCCCGAAATCATTCCCGAAGACGCTCAGGCCGTGCGCGGCGACGTGATCGTGGCGACGGGGCGCAGCGACTATCCCAACCAGGTCAACAATGTGTTGGGCTTCCCCTATATCTTCCGCGGCGCGCTGGATGTGCGCGCCACCACCATCAATGAAGCGATGAAGATCGCCGCCGCCGAGGCCATCGCGGCGCTGGCGCGTGAGGATGTGCCCGACGAAGTCGCCGCCGCCTATCGTGGTGCGCGCCCCGCTTACGGCCCCGAATACATTATCCCCTCGCCCTTCGATCCGCGCCTGATCTCCAAGGTGTCGGCGGCGGTGGCGAAAGCGGCGATGGACAGCGGCGTCGCCAAGAAGCAGATCACCGATCTGGAAGCGTATGAATTCGCGCTGGCCTCGCGCCTGGACCCGTCGGCGGGCCTGTTCCAGATGGTCACCAACGCGGTGCGCGCCAAGCCCAAGCGGGTGGTGTTCGCGGAAGGCGAGGAAGACAGCGTGATCCGCGCCGCCGCCGCCTTCCAGAATGGCGGCATGGGCAAGGCCATTCTTGTGGGCCGCCCCGATATCGTGAAAGCGGGGCTGCGCCGCGCCGGCATCGACGAACATCTGCTGGAAATCAAGGTGCCGCACTCGGCGGAGGAAGCCGCGCCCTATATCGACGCGCTGTACCAGCGCATCCAGCGCCGCGGCGGCCTGCATCGCGACGCGGTGCGCATGGTGACCAACGACCGCAACATCTATGCGGCGTCCATGCTGCGGGCCGGCGACGCCGACGCCATGGTTACGGGCGTGACGCGCAACTATGCCAACGCGCTGGCCGATGTGCGCCAGGTGCTGGACCCGCCGGCGGGCCAGCGCCCGATGGGCATGCAGGTGGTGTTCGCCAAGGGCCGGGTGGTGCTGATCGCCGACACGGCGGTGACCGAAATGCCCACCGCCGACCAGCTGGCCGACATCGCCATGCAGTCGGCTGCCACCGCCCGGCGCTTCGGGCTTACGCCGCGGGTGGCGCTGCTGGCGTCTTCGACGTTTGGCTTCCCACGCAGTGAGCGCAGCGAACGCATCATCGAGGCGGTGCAGATCCTGGAACATCGCGGCGTCGACTTCGAATATGACGGCGAGTTCGCGGTGGACGTGGCGCTGGATAAGGACAAGCTGGCGCTCTATCCCTTCGCCCGCATCACCGACACCGCCAATGTGCTGATCATGCCGGCAATCCATTCGGCCTCGATCTCCACCAAGCTGTTGCAGCAGATGGGCCATGCCAGCGTGATGGGCCCGATGCTGGTGGGCCTGGACAAGTCGGTGCAGATCGCCCCGCTTGGCGCCAAGATGAGCGAGATCTACAATGCCGCGGTCATCGCGGCATATGATATCAACCGGTAATGCAGTTCGACAAAGTCACGGCGTTCATGGAAGCGATCTGGGATGACGAGATCATCCCGGCGCTGACCGATTACATCCGCATCCCCAACAAGTCGCCGGCCTTCGATGCCGATTGGGAACAGCACGGCCATATGGACAAGGCCGTCACGATGTTCGCGGACTGGGCGAAAAAGAAGATCGCCGCGTTCCCGGGCGCCTCGCTGGAAGTGGTGCGCCTGCCCGGCCGCACCCCGCTGATCGCCATCGAAGTGCCCGGCTCAGCCCCCGGCACCATCCTGATGTACGGCCATCTGGACAAGCAGCCCGAGATGACCGGCTGGGACGACAGCACCGGCCCCTGGGTGCCGGTGCGCAAGGGCGACAAGCTGTATGGCCGCGGCGGCGCCGATGACGGCTATGCCATGTTCGCCAGCATCGCCTCGCTTCTGGCATTGAAAGAACAGGGCATTGCGCATGCCCGCGCCGTGATCCTGATCGAGGCGAGCGAGGAATCCGGCTCGCCCGACCTGCCCGCCTATATCGATCACCTGGCCGCGCGCATCGGCGAGCCCGACCTGGTGGTGTGCCTGGATTCCGGTTGCGGCAATTACGACCAGCTGTGGCTGACAACCTCGCTGCGCGGCATGGTGCTGGGGACGCTCACGGTGCGCGTGCTGACCGAAGGCGTGCATTCCGGTGCGGCCAGCGGCGTGGTGCCGTCGTCTTTCCGCATCCTGCGCCGGCTGCTCAGCCGCATCGAAGATCCTGAGACCGGCAAATTCCTGGTGCCGCAATGCCGGGTCGAGATTCCCGACGAACGCCAGACCCAGGCCAAACAGGCCGCGGCCATCCTGGGCGAAGATGTCTGGAAGCAGTTGCCGTTCGCGGGTTCGACCCAGCCGATGGGCGACGATGGCGCGACGCTGATTTTGCAGAAGACCTGGCAGCCGCAGCTCTCCATCACCGGCATCGCCGGTTATCCGCTGCCGGAGAATGGCGGCAATGTGCTGCTGCCCTTCACCACCGCCAAGATCAGCCTGCGCGTGCCGCCCACCTGCGATGCCGAGCGCGCGCGCGCCGCGGTCAAGCTGGTGCTGGAAAGGGACCCGCCCTATGGCGCGCAAGTCGTGTTCGACGCGCCGCGCGGCGAGAATGGCTGGAACGCGCCGACCCTGGCGCCCTGGCTGGAAGCCTCACTCGACAAGGCCAGCCAGGCCGCCTTCGGCAAGCCGGTGGCGTATCAGGGCGAAGGCGGCTCGATCCCCTTCATGGGGATGCTGGGCGAGAAATTCCCCAGGACCCAGTTCGTCATCACCGGCGTTCTGGGCCCGCACTCCAACGCCCACGGCCCTAACGAATTCCTGCACATTCCGTTCGCCAAGAAGCTGTCGGCGGCGATTGCGCAGGTCGTGGCGGATCACGCGGTCAAGTAATCGGGTCGCCGAACATCAGCGCGCCGGCATAGCGCGCGGGCGGCGAGCCATAGCTCAGCACCTGGTCGTGATAGGCCTTCAGGTTGAAGCCGCCTTTCTTCTCGGCGCGGGCACGCAGGCCGTCATGTTCCTGCCGCCCCACGAAATAGGTCGACAGCTGGGTGGCGCTCAGCCGCGCGCGGTCCCATTTGCCCGATGCCTCGCGTTCTTCCTGGAACGCCGTCTCAGTCATCAGCTTCATCGCATCACCCTGGCTCATGCCGTCGCAGTGAATCGCCTGATCCAGGATCGCGTTGCTGATGGTGCGCAGATAGACCTTCAACTGCGCCAGCTTGTAGAGCGGATCGGCGTCATAGAAGCCGGCATCGGCCATCACATTCTCGGCATAGACCGCCCAGCCTTCCACGAACGAGCCCGAGCCCAGCACCGCGCGCACCATCGAGGGGCATTTGTTGGAATGCCACAGCTGCACATAATGGCCGGGCATCGCCTCATGCACCGTGATGTCGGCCAGGCCGCGATTGTTGTATTCCTTCAGGAAGCTGTCGGACTGGGCCTTGCTCCAGCCATCGGGAATGGGTGAGACGGCGTAGAACGTCTTCAGGTGCTTTTCCAGCGGGCCGGGCGGATCGCAATAGGCGGCGGCAACGCCCTGCTGGAACTTGGGCATGATGATGATGTCCACCGGCGCATCCGGCAGGGTAATGATATCTTTGCTACGCACGAAGTCGGTCGCCCTGGCCAGCAGCGACTTCGCCGTCGCCACAACTGCGTCGCGCGCCGGGCGGTCGGCGTAGCAGATGTCCAGCGCCTGCTGGATCACCTTCTGCTGGGTCGCCGCGTCGGGCGCCTCCGGCGTGTTCGCCTTCACCGCCTTTTTCGCGATGGCATACATCTGCGCGCGGGTGTCGTGGATCGCCTTGTCGGCGCGGGCGCGGATTTCCTTGCGCGACAGGTTGGAGTTCAAGGTGAAGACCAGCTTCTCGTCGAACAGCTTCGCGCCGATGCGGAAGTCGCCCTTGGCGCCGGGCACCAGAACCTTGTCCAGCCAAGCCTGATGTTCGGCCACCGCCTTGCGCAGGTCGGCGGCCGCGCCTTCCAGCGCAGACCGTTCGCGCAGGCCCAGCACCTTGGCGTTGGGCAGGATCATGGAATCGACGATGTCCATGATGCCACTGTTCTGCTTGGCCACCGTGGTTGCGTGAATTTTCGGCACCCGCGCCACCACCATGCTCTCGCGCATCTGCTTGAGCAGCGTGGGCAGCGCCCTCATGCGCTGGGTCGCCGAGCGCAAGCGCACCGCCATCGGCGCGAAGTCGCGCGCCACCAGCAGGTACAGCGCGTTGCCGGCAAGGCTGGACCAGACCAGCGCGTCCCAGGCCCAGCTCTGCAGGCGTTCGTCATCCCAGACCTGATAGCGCAACTGGCTTTCCAGGATCGCGGCATCGACCTGGTTGTCGCGGGACAGTTTGCTGCGATCCAGCTTGGCCAACTCGGCCAGGAAGCCCTTCCAGGCGGCGACGCGCACGCCACGCCGCTGCGGGCTCATGTCGTCGATCAATGTATCGAAACGATGGTCGCCGATCTGGGTCGCGGTCACCGGCTGGTTGTTCAGATAGGTTTCCAGCCAGCGCCTGGCCAGCGCGGCGAACTTCGCGTCTTCGCCCGTCTGTGCCAATCCGGGCGCGACCAGCATGGACGAGCCCATCAAAACCAGGGCGAGGCGGCGGTTCAGCATGGGAGCTTCCTGCTTCGACACCGCGTTATTTCAGCCGTAAACTGCGTCAAAAGCAAAAGGGCTGCCGATGAGCTTTCTGGATTCCGCCACTGACCCCAAGACCGCCAAGCGCCGGGCCTTGAAGTATTTCCTGGTGCTCACCCTGGCGGTGGGCGCCACCGCCAGCCTGTTCACCGAACCCAACATCCCCACCTGGTATGCCGGGCTGACCCGCCCGGCCATTGCCCCGCCCAACTGGGTGTTCGCCCCGGTCTGGACCACGCTGTATGTGCTGATGGCGCTGGCGGCGTGGCGGGTATGGAAGATCACCGGCACCCGCTCGATCGAGATGCTGGCCTTTGGCGTCCAGCTGGCGCTGAACTTCGCCTGGAGCGGCATCTTCTTTGCCCTGCACCGGATGGATGCGGCCCTGGGCGAGATCATCCTGCTGGACATGGCGATCCTCTACACCATGGCGCTGTTCTGGCGGCGCGACCGGATCGCCGGGCTGATGATGTTGCCCTATCTGGCCTGGACCATGTTCGCCACCGTACTGAACAATGCCTTCCTGGCACTGAACGGCTAGGCGGCCAGCACGGTTAACCCTGCCGCAGAAAAAACACGCCTGGCGTGGTTCCAAGTGCCCGCTTTGAGTGTTTTGTTTCGCGCATGACGTTGCGTTTCATCCCCGCCGCGGCGCTGGCCCTGTGCCTGGCTGCCTGTTCCACGCCCAGCCCGGACTCGCTGGCGGAGCATGACCCGTGGGAAGGCACCAACCGCGATATCTTCGCCGCCAATGTCTGGGTCGAGCACAACATCGCCGCCCCCGTGGTCGAAGGCTATCGCACGGTGGTGCCCGAAGTCGGGCGCGAAGGCCTGCACAATGCGGTGACCAACCTGCGCACGCCCATCGTGTTCGCCAACGACGTGCTGCAGGCCCGCCCCAAAAAGGCGGTGCAGACCGTGGCGCGGCTGGTGATCAATTCCACCATCGGCATCGGCGGCTTCATCGACGTCGCCGCCAAGATCGGCATCCCCTATCACGACAATGATTTCGGCGTGACCCTGGGCGTGGCCGGCGCCAGCGAAGGCTCGTACCTGGTGCTGCCGCTGTTCGGGCCCAAGCCGCCGCGCGATCTGGTTGGCATGGGCGTGGACGGTTTGTTCGATCCCTTCACCTGGTCGCGCTTTCCCGGCCGCCATGAGCTTTTGACCGCGCGCAGCGCTGGCGGCATCCTGGATACCGCCAACCAGAACCTGGACCAGTTCGAGGAGATCGAGCGCAACTCGATCGACTTCTATGCCTCGACCCGCAACCTCTATCGCCAGAGCCGCGCGTCCCAGATCCGCGGCGACCAAGCCCTGTTCCAGACCCTGCCCGAGTTCTAGCGCGTCCGCGGATGCGCAGGATTTTGGGTCCTGAGCAGGAGCGAGGAGCGATGTGGGCGAACAGCCCATGAGCGACGAGCGACGCCCTCAGGGCCCAAAAGACCAGCATCTGGCTTGGCAAGGTCTGCCGCCCTCCCTATATACCCCCTGTGGCCGACATGGGCATCGCCCATCTGCCATTTTTGTCAAAGAATTCAATGGGATGGACCGGAGGACGCCTTAGGGGTCAGGACTCCATGCCCAACGAGAGGAATAGCAATGGCTAAAGTAATCGGCATCGACCTTGGCACCACCAACTCCTGCGTGGCGGTCATGGAGGGCTCGGCCCCCAAGGTCATCGAGAATGCGGAAGGTGCCCGCACCACCCCGTCCATCGTCGCCTTCGCCCCCGACGGCGAGCGCCTGGTCGGCCAGCCCGCCAAGCGCCAGGGCGTCACCAACCCCGAATACACCTTCTTCGCGATCAAGCGCCTGATCGGCCGCCGCTTCGACGATCCCATGACCAAGAAGGACATGGGCATGGTCCCCTACAAGATCGTCAGCGGCGACAATGGCGACGCCTGGGTCCAGGGCCGCGACGCCAAGAAGTTCAGCCCCTCCGAGATCAGCGCCTTCACCCTGATCAAGATGAAGGAAACCGCCGAGGCGCATCTGGGCGAGAAGGTCACGCAGGCCGTGATCACCGTTCCCGCCTACTTCAACGACGCCCAGCGCCAGGCGACCAAGGACGCCGGCAAGATCGCGGGCCTGGAAGTGCTGCGCATCATCAACGAGCCGACCGCGGCTGCCCTGGCCTATGGCCTGGACAAGAAGCAGAACGGCGTCATCGCCGTGTACGACCTGGGCGGCGGCACCTTCGACGTGTCGGTGCTCGAGATCGGCGACGGCGTCTTTGAAGTGAAGTCGACCAACGGCGACACCTTCCTGGGCGGCGAAGACTTCGACACCCGCGTCGTCAACTACCTGGCCGACGAGTTCAAGAAGGAAAACGGCATCGACCTGCGCAGCGACCGTCTGGCCCTGCAGCGTCTGAAGGATGCCGCCGAAAAGGCCAAGATCGAGCTGTCTTCCGCACAGCAGACCGAAGTCAACCTGCCCTTCATCACCGCCGATGCGTCGGGCCCCAAGCACCTGACCATCAAGATCACCCGCGCCAAGCTGGAAAGCCTGGTCGAGGACCTGATCCAGAAGACCATCGGTCCGGTGAAGCAGGCGCTGAAGGATGCCGGCGTCACCGCCAGCCAGATCGACGAAGTCATCCTGGTCGGCGGCATGACCCGCATGCCCAAGGTGCAGGAAGCCGTGAAACAGATCTTCGGCGGCAAGGAACCCCACAAGGGCGTCAACCCTGATGAAGTGGTCGCCATCGGCGCCGCCATTCAGGGCGGCGTGCTGAAGGGCGAAGTCAAGGACGTGCTGCTGCTCGACGTGACCCCGCTGTCGCTGGGCATCGAGACCCTGGGCGGCGTCTTCACCCGCCTGATCGACCGCAACACCACCATCCCGACCAAGAAGTCGAACATCTTCTCGACCGCCGAGGACAACCAGGGCGCCGTGACGATCAACGTCTTCCAGGGCGAGCGCGAGATGGCGGCCGACAACAAGTCGCTGGGCCGCTTCGACCTGCAGGGCATTCCGCCCGCGCCGCGCGGCGTGCCGCAGATCGAGGTCACTTTCGACATCGACGCCAACGGCATCGTCAGCGTGACGGCCAAGGACAAGGCCACCGGCAAGGAGCAGCAGATTCGCATCCAGGCTTCGGGTGGCCTGTCGGACACCGACATCCAGAAGATGGTCAAGGACGCCGAAGAGCATGCGGCCGAGGACAAGAAGCGCAAGGAAGCGGTGGAAGCCAAGAACCAGGCTGACGGCCTGATCCACTCCACCGAAAAGGCGCTGTCCGAGCATGGCGACAAGGTGGACGCCGCCGACAAGACCGCGATCGAAGCCGGCCTCGCCGCGCTGAAGGAAGCCGTCAAGGGCGACGACGCCGAAGACATCAAGGCCAAGACCAACACCCTGGCCCAGGCCTCGATGAAGCTCGGCGAAGCCATGTACAAGGCCCAGCAGTCGGAAGCCGCGGGCGCCGATGCCCAGGCCGACGGCGCCAAGCCCGCCGACGACAATGTCGTGGACGCCGACTTCGAAGAAGTCGACGACAAGAAGTAATCAGTACCGGCCCTTCGCGGGAAACCGCGAAGGGCCGTTTTGTTTTAATCGTCGGGGGACGAGGTTAGTTCAGGGGCCATGTCGACCAAGCGTTGCTATTACGAGACCCTGGAAGTCGCCAAGGGCGCCGACGGCACGGTCCTGAAGTCCGCCTATCGCAAGCTGGCGATGAAATTCCACCCGGACAAGAATCCGGGCGACCACACCGCCGAAATCAAGTTCAAGGAAATCAACGAGGCCTATGACGTCCTGAAGGACGATCAGAAGCGCGCGGCCTATGACCGCTTCGGCCATGCGGCCTTCGAAGGCGGCATGGGGGCCGCGGGTGCGCGCGCCGGCAATCCGTTCGGCGACATGGCCGGCGGCTTCGGCGATGTGTTCGAGGATATCTTCAGCCAGATGATGGGCGGGGGGCGCAAGCGCTCCAACCGCGGCCAGGACCTGCGCTACAATCTGGAAATCTCGCTGGAAGAAGCCTTCACCGGCCGCAGCGCGGAAATCAAAGTGCCCACCATGGTGGCCTGCGAACCGTGCAGCGGTTCGGGTGCGGAGCCCGGCCACAGCGCGGAGACCTGCCCGACCTGCGCCGGCCACGGCAAGGTGCGCGCCACCCAGGGCTTCTTCACCATCGAGCGCACCTGCTCGTCCTGCCGTGGCTCGGGCAAGATCGTGCGTCACCCGTGCAAGGCCTGCCGAGGCGCTGGCCTTGTGCAGAAGGAGCGCACGCTCACCGTGGATGTGCCGCCCGGCGTCGAGGAAGGCACGCGCATCCGCCTGTCGGGCGAAGGTGCTGCGGGCACCAATGGCGGGCCCGGCGGTGATCTCTATATTTTCCTGTCGGTCGGCGAACATCCGATCTTCCAGCGTGACGGCCACGACCTGCATTGCCGCGCGCCGGTCAGCTTCGTCACCGCCGCGATGGGCGGTTCAATCGAGGTGCCCACCCTCGATGGCGGCCGCGCCAGTGTGAAGATTCCCGAAGGCACCCAGCCCAGCCGCCAGTTCCGGCTGAAGGGCAAGGGCATGCCGGTCTTGCGCAGCGCCCAGCGCGGCGACCTGTATGTCGAGATCGCGGTGGAAACACCGGTCAAGCTGACCAAGCGCCAGAAGGAATTGCTGCGCGAGTTCGAAGCCGAAAGCCAGGCCGGCTGCCAGCCCGAAGCCGAAGGCTTCATGGCGCGGCTGAAGGATTTCTGGAACGGCGGCGCCTGCTAGGCAGTACTATCCAAAGTAGGAATTGAACGGCGGGCAATCGCCACTGGTGCTCAGGATCGCGTCATAGCGGCCTTCGTCCAGCACTTGCTTCACACCCAGCGCCGCCTGGCCATAGGCCGCGCGCGCGGTGATCGCGCCGGCGCTCAGGCGGCGGGCACCGGCATTCTTCAGCTCCGAAACAGACGGCAAGCCCTTCATCATCAGCACATTCAGCGGCAGAGGAATGGCCTGCGCCACCGCCGCGATGTCACCAAGGTCCGCGATCAGCGGCGCGAAGAAGCCGTCGGCGCCCGCGGCCTGATACAGCTTGCCGCGCCGGATCAGTTCGTCGCGCTTCTTGGCATCGTCCACCAGATTGGCGAGATAGACGTCGCAGCGCGCATTGATGAAGATGTCGGCACCCTTGGCCTTGGCCGCCTGCTTGATCGCGGCGATCTTGGCCACCAGCGTTTCGGGCGCGTCCTTGCCGTCCTCGATATTGATGCCCGCCACGCCCAGGTCGATCAGCGCCATCACATGGGCGGCAACCTCTGCCGGATTGCTGGAATAACCCGCCTCGCTGTCGACACTGACCGGCCCCTTCACCACCCGCATCACCGCGCGCGTCGCCGCCAGCACCACCGCGCGCGGCATGGTCTCGCCATCGGCATAGCCATTCGACCAGGCGACCGCCGCGCTGGAAGTGGCGATGGCCTTGGCGCCCAGCTCTTCCACCATGCGCGCGCTGGCCGCGTCCCAGGCATTGGGCAGGACCAGCATGTCCTGATGCAGGGTGCGCAGGCGGTCGAGTTGTTCGCTCTGGGTCATGGCGGCCTCTTTCGGACGTTAACGAAGCCTCGGCCCGTCCCCCGGATCGGTCAACTGTCACCAATGCAGGGCTGCAATGCGGGCGGGATTTTGCTAGGAACAGGCATGGCCGCCATCGCCGACAATCTGCGCTTCCTGCGCGCCCTGATCTCGCGCCCCAAGAATATCGGCGCCGTGCTGCCGTCGGGCCCCGCACTGGCCCAGGCCATCGCGCGCCAGATCGCCCGCGGCCCCGTTCTGGAGCTGGGGCCGGGCACCGGCGCGATCACCACCGAGATCCTGGCGCATGGCATCGCGCCCGACGATCTGACCCTGGTGGAATATGACGAGGAATTCGTGCGCCATAACCGGGCGCGCTTTCCCCGCGTCACCATCATCCAGGGCGATGCCTTCGACCTGGACAAGACACTTGGCGGCCACGACCGGCTGTTCGGCGCCATCGTGTCGGGCCTGCCGCTGCTGAACTTCCCCATGATGATGCGCCACCGGCTGATGGAGGGCGCCTTGGCCCGGCTGGCGCCTGGCGCGCCTTTCATCCAGTTCTCGTACGGCACGAGTGCGCCGGTGCCGGCGCCCGCCGGGTTCGCCGTCACCCGCGCCGCCGTCGTCTGGGCCAACATCCCACCCGCACGGGTTTGGGTTTATCGGCGGCTTTAACTGGATCTGGCAGGCGGGTCTGCACGACCCGCGAAAAACGGCGGGTTGGGCAGGACCGGGAAGTCTGGGATAGCTCCGAGTTGCCGCCAGCGTTCTGGTACCGGAGTCGAGGCTGTCGCGAGGTCGGCAAAAGCCTCGAAAATATTGCCCACGAGGTCAAACGGTCCGGCATCGTGCATGGGATCGAAGTGGGTTGCCGGTGCGTCAACCGCAAGAGGACCCGGCTTTTTTACTGCACCAAATCCTGCAGCAAAAAGGGTGCAGCATAGGATTTATGCTGCACCCCATGTTGCGCGGTAAGTTGTTGATCTAACTACTATTCAGCCGCTTCGGCCAATTCCGGCGCCGCGGCCAGGACGTCCTGGCCCACATGGGCTTCGAACTTCTTGAAGTTCTCGCGGAACATGCCGACCAGCTTCCTGGCCTGGGCGTCGTAAGCCGCCTTGTCGGCCCAGGTGTCGCGCGGATTGAGGATCTTGGCATCCACCCCCGGCACGGCCACCGGCACCCGGAACTTGAAGTGCGGGTCGATGCGCATTTCGACATTGGCCAAGCTGCCATCCAGCGCCGCATTCAGCAAAGCGCGGGTCGCCTTGATCGGCATGCGGCTGCCGGTGCCGAAGGCCCCGCCGGTCCACCCCGTGTTCACCAGCCAGCAGTCGGCCTGGTGCAGGCCGATCAGGTCGCGCAGCAGGTTGCCGTATTCCGACGGATGGCGCGGCATGAAGGGCGCGCCGAAGCAGGTGGAGAATGTCGGCTGCGGCTCCTTGCCCAGGCCCTTTTCGGTGCCGGCGACCTTGGCCGTGAAGCCCGACAGGAAGTGGTACATCGCCTGCGAAGGTGTCAGCCGCGCGATGGGCGGCAAGACGCCGAAGGCGTCGGCGGTCAGCATGATCACGTTCTTGGGATGGCCGGCGCGACCCGTGGCCGAAGCATTGGGGACGTAATCGATCGGGTAGGCCGCGCGGGTGTTTTCCGCATAGGTGTTGTCGTCCAGGTCGAGCACGCGGGTCTTTTCGTCCATCACCACATTCTCCAGCACGGTGCCGAAGCGTTCGGTGGTGGAATAGATCTCGGGCTCCGCCTCGCGGGAGAGCTTGATCACCTTGGCGTAGCAGCCGCCTTCGATGTTGAAGATGCCGTTCTCCGACCAGCCATGCTCGTCATCGCCAATCAGCGTGCGGCTGGCATCGGCCGACAGGGTGGTCTTGCCGGTGCCCGAAAGGCCAAAGAAAATGGCGCTTTCGCCATTGCCGCCGACATTGGCCGAGCAATGCATTGACATGATGCGCTTGGCCGGCAGCAGGTAGTTCATGATGGTGAAGACAGACTTCTTCATCTCGCCGGCATAGGACGTGCCGCCGATCAGCACCATCTTCTTCGCAAAATTGACCGCGATCACCGTCTTGGAGACGCAGCCATGACGCGCCGGATCGGCTTCGAAGCTGGGCAGGTCGATGATGGTGAATTCCGGATCGAAGCTTTTCAGTTCTTCGGCGGTGGGACGGATCAGGAGCTGGTGCACGAACAGCGAGTGCCAGGCAAACTCGGTCACCACGCGCACGGAAATGCGGTGCGTCAGGTCGGCGCCGCCAAACAGGTCCTTGGCGAACAGCTCCTTGCCTTCGGCATGCTTCATCATGTCGGCATAAAGCGCATCGAACTGCGCCGGCGTCATCGCCTTGTTGTTGTCCCACCAGATGGTCTTCTCGGTGCTGTCGTCGCGCACGGTGAACTTGTCGCCCGCGCTGCGGCCGGTGTGGATGCCGGTCTTCACCACCAGCGGACCGTTCTTGGCGACATGACCTTCGCCGCGCCGCACCGCTTCTTCGTACAGCGCCGGTGCGCTGAGGTTGAAGTTCACGGCCTTGAGGTTCTTGAAGCCGTGGCGGCCAAGGCCGAAAGCGGTGTCGGTCATGATAACTCCGAGAAAAGGCAGGACTGACCGTCAGCTATAGCGATGAGTGCAGTGCGTCACAAATGTATTCAGTTTCAGTTCCGGTTGTATTTAAATAACAAAAACAATCACTTATGCGTAACACTGGCTGCGACATAAGCGGCGCGTTGTCACGGCGATTCCACGGCGCTAAGCACAGGCCATGCTCTCGGACGAGGAACTGGACCGCTATGCCCGCCACCTGGTGTTGCGGGAAGTGGGGGGCGTGGGCCAGGCGAGGATCCGTGCCGCAAAGGTGCTGATCGTGGGCGCGGGCGGGCTGGGCAGCCCGTGCGCGCTGTATCTGGCGGCCGCCGGTGTGGGCACCATCGGGCTGGCGGACGACGACACGGTCAGCCTGTCGAATTTACAGCGACAGATCCTGTTTCGCACATCAGACGTCGGACGCGGCAAGGTGGAAGCGGGTGCTGCGGCGCTGAAAGCCTTGAATTCCGGGGTTCAGATCGATTCGCACACGGCTCGCGTGACGCAAGACAATGTCGCCGCGCTGATCGCGCCTTACGACATCGTCGCTGACGGCTCTGACAATTTCGCCACCCGCTTCCTGCTGAACGATGCGTGTTTCCATGCCGGCAAGACGCTGGTGTCGGCGGCCGTGACCGAGTTCGAGGGCCAGCTGGCCACCTACAAGGGCCGGCCCTGCTATCGCTGCCTGTTTCCCGCGCCGCCGCCGGAGGGCACGGTGCCCAGTTGTTCGGAAACCGGTGTCCTGGGGGCCGCAGCGGGCGTGATGGGCAGCCTGCAAGCCCTGGAAATCCTGAAGGAAATCGCCGGAATCGGCACCGGGCTGGCGGGAAAAATCCTGACCTACAAGGCGCTTAGCGGTGAATTTCGCACGGCAACCCTGCCCCCCGACCCGGCCTGTCCTTTGTGCGCAAGCGTGCCAAGAAAGTCCCCGTCGGCTTAACCACGTTTAAAGCGGGCGCGCGGCAACATTCCCCCATGGGGAACCAGATTCATTACGAAGTCTTCCGCCGCGCCGGCGCCAAGGGCGCCTGGACCTTGCACGAGGTCGTGTCGACGCGCGAGCTGTCGATCGCCATGGCGCAGGAGCTGATGGCCGGCGAAAAAGCCACCGGCGTCAAGGTCGTGAAAGAGACCTACAACGACGACACCGGCGATTTCATGTCGCTGAAAATCTTCGAAGAGGGGCACAACCAGGTCAAGATCGACCCCAAGGCCGAAGACGCACCCAACGCACTGCCCTGCTTCAAGCCCGACGACCTGTATTCCTATCACGCGCGCTGCACCATGGCGCGGCTGCTGTCGGACTTCCTGTCGCGCTGCAAGATCACCGTCACCGAACTGATCCACCGCGCCGACATGCTGGAGAAGCTGGAGGCCACCGGCACCTTGTACCAGCACGCGGTGCAGAAGGTCGCGGTGGCGCAGGCCGCCAACACCAACATTCCGGTGCAGCAGATCGTCAAGAGCCTGAACGAGCTGACCACCAAGGCGATCAACCGCGTCTATCGCGACCAGCGCAGCGGCGCCTTCCCCAATCCCGGCGCCGAGCATATCGCGCCGCTGGCGATCAAGCTGGCCGCCAATCCCGACAGCCAATACCTGTTCAACGGCGCGCTTGCCCGCTATCTGCAGGAATCCAAGGGCTGGGACGACAAGGTCCAGCTGCTTCTGAAGCTGATGGATGTCGCTCCATCCGAAGACGCGCCGCGCAAGCTGTTGCTGTCGGCGGTCGATGCCATCGTCGCAGAAATCCTGGCCGGTTCCGCCGCGCTGCAGGACCTGATGGGCAAGAGCGAGAACCTGTCCCAGGCGCTGAACAACCTGGTGTCGCTGTTCCTGGGCAAGACGCCCGACGGCGCCAAGGGCGGCCTGGCCGCGCTGACCAAGCAGTTCGCGGAAGATTCCCTGCCCGCCGCCAAGACGGCCATCGCCAACCGCATCATTGCCGAAATCAAATCCAACCGCAGGCTCTGCCCGGAATCGATGGTGGAGGAGCTGAAGGCGCTGCGCTCGATCGCCAACAAGCTGGTGCTGGGCATCGGCAAATATCTCAGCCACGAAGACCTGATCGCCGCCTTTACGCTGCGCGCCAAGCGCCTGGTGGCGCAGGAGGCCCTGGGCCAGTACATCGCCGAGGCAGCGCCCGACGAGAAGCTGGAACGCATCCTGTTCGTGGAAGACAACATCATCGGCACCGAGAACAAGCGCCAGCTGGCCAGCTATATCCTGCCGGTGCTGAATTCGGCCGTGTTCGAGAGCCATTTCCACAATCCCAAGGTGCCGCTGCTGCAGCGCCTGCAGCGGTTGGCCCAGCTGCAGCTGCGTGTGCGCCGTTCCGGCTTCGTCGATGTGACGCGCGAGGAAATCGCCGGCCGCCTGGACACCCTGGCGGTGCAGATGGAAGCGCGCGGCAAGCTGTTCGACGCCATCGCCGCGCGCAGCACGGGCCCGGTGGACAAGGCCCAGACCCTGCTCAAGCTGGCGACCGGCGGTGTGCTGACCGACGGCCAGCTGTCGTCGCGGGCGCGGGAAATGATCCTGGGCTATCTGTCCCAGCCCGGCTTCCTGACCGGCTATATCGCGTCCCAAGCCAAAGACGGCGTCGCGCCCGACAGCGAAAAGGTTATGGGCGAGTTGATGGACGTGCTGGGCAAGGCCGGCATCACCCCGGAAACCGGCCTGAAGTCGATCGCCGCCTAGGCGACGCTTTTCGCGCTCTTGTTGTGCAGGGCAGATTCCAGCAGCAGCAGGACCACGCCCGCCGAGATGGCAATGTCGGCGAAGTTGCACACAAACAGCGATGTCGCGCCCAGGTGCAGATACAGGAAATCGAACACCGCGCCATACAGCGCGCGGTCGACAAGGTTGCCCAGCGCACCGCCCAGGATCAGGCCGTAACCGGCGGCCGACAACCGGGTCGGCGCCTTCCAGCTCAGCACGCTGACGAACGCGATGATGATAAGCAGGAAGCCCATCAGCAGCCAGCGGCCGCTGTCGCTGTTTTGCGTCAACAGGCTGAACGACACGCCATGATTCCAGGCGCGATGGAAATCAGCCAGGCCAGGTATCAGCGTGATGTCGCGCGCGATGTTCATCAGCGCGTGCTCCAGCACGATGTTCAGCAGCAACGCGCCTGCGGCGCAGATCATCGCCAGCTTTTTCAATGCGCGGCATCCCAGTTGTCGGCGGCACGCGCGTCGACCACCAGCGGTACCGAAATCTCCACCGCCGGCAACGCAGCCTTAGCCATCACGTCGGCGATCAATTTGCAGGCTTTGTCGACTTCCTTCTCCAGCGCTTCGAAGATCAGTTCGTCATGCACCTGCAGCAGCATGGTGGCCTTCAATTTGGCTTCGGCCAGCGCGTCGGGCATGCGCACCATGGCGCGGCGGATGATGTCGGCGGCCGTGCCCTGGATGGGCGCGTTGATTGCCGCACGTTCCGCGCCGGCGCGGAAGCCCGGCACCTTGGAGTTGATCTCGCGGATATGGATGCGCCGCCCGAACAGGGTCTCCACAAAACCGTGGGTGCGCGCGAACTGCTTGGTGTCTTCCATATAGTCGCGGATGCCGGGGAAGCGGGTGAAGTACTTCTTGATATAGTCGTTGGCTTCCTTCTGCTCGATGCCCAGCTGGTTGGCCAGGCCGAAGCCGGAAATGCCATAGACGATGCCGAAGTTGATCGCCTTGGCGCGGCGGCGCACTTCCGCGGGCATGTCCTTGACCGGCACGCCGAAGATTTCCGACGCCGTCATGGCGTGAATGTCCAGGTTGTCGGCAAAGGCCTTCTTCAGTTCGGGAATGTTGGCGATGTGCGCCAGGATGCGCAGTTCGATCTGGCTGTAGTCGGCGCTGATCAGCTTGGCACCCTTGGGCGCGATGAAAGCCTGGCGGATGCGCCGGCCCTCCTCGGTGCGCACCGGGATGTTCTGCAGGTTGGGATCGGTGGAGGCCAGGCGACCCGTCGACGTCGAAGCCATCGCGTAGGACGTATGCACCCGGCCCGTCTTCGCATTGATATAGCCCGGCAGCGCGTCGGTATAAGTCCCGCGCAGCTTGGCCAGGCCGCGCCAGTCCAGCACTTTCTTCGCGATGGGCGCGCCCTGCGCGGCCACGTCTTCCAGCACATCGCTGTCGGTAGACCAGGCGCCGGTCTTGGTCTTGCGGCCGCCCTCCATCTTCATCTTGTCGAACAGGATCTCGCCCAACTGCTTGGGCGAGCCGATGTTGAATTCCTGTCCGGCCAGCTTGTGAATCTCGCCTTCCAGTTTGGCCTGCTGCCTGGCGAAATCGTTGGACAGTTTGCGCAGCAGGTCGGGATCGATCATCACCCCCGCGCGCTCCATGTCGGCCAAGACCATTACCAGCGGCCGTTCCAGCGTTTCATAGACGCGGCGCTTCTGCTTGTCGCGCAGCTGCGGCTTGAGCAGCATGTGCAGGCGCAGGGTCACATCGGCATCTTCGGCGGAATATTTGGTCGCTTCCGCCACCGGCACGCAGTCAAAGGTCAGCTTGTCCTTGCCCTTGCCGGTCACTTCCGTGAAGGTGATCGGGGTGTGCGACAGATGCAGCTCGGACAGTTCGTCCATGCCGTGGCCGTGCAGGCCGCCTTCCAGCACATAGGACATCAGCATGGTATCGTCGATCGGATGCAGGCGGATGCCCCGCTGCAGGAACACCAGCGCGTCGTATTTCAGGTTCTGGCCGATCTTCAGCACGCTGTCGTCTTCCAGCAGCGGCTTGAGGCGGGCGATGACATCGGCCTCGTCCATCTGGATGATGGTGTCCTTGCCGTCCTGGGCCTGCGACAGGTCCAGCGTCAGGCCATCACCCTTGCGGTGGCCGCAAGGTACGTAACAGGCCTCACCCGGCGCCAGCGCCAGCGACACGCCGCACAGATTGGCGGTCATCGGGTCCAGCGAGGTGGTTTCGGTATCGACGCAGATCACGCCCTGTTCGCGGGCGCGTGCGATCCAGCGGTCCAGGTCTTTTGACGCGGTGACGGTGACATAGGCGTCGCGGTCGATCGGTGCCTTGAGCGCGCTCAGATCGGCGGCGGGCATGTCGGCCGGCGGCTCCGGCAGGTCGGGATGAACCGGCATCACATTGGCAACGGTGGGCGCGGCGGCAATGTCATCCAGGTCGGTGACTTCGAAGTGCGTCGCCACGCGCCGGGTGATGGTGCCGAACTCCATCGCCTTCAGGAAGGCGATCAGCTCGGTGGCGCGAGGTTCCTGCACCGCAAATTCGTTGGGCTGTTCCTTCAGCGGCACCTTGTCGTCCAGGGTGACCAGCTTCAGCGAGACGCGCGCATTTTCCGCATTCTCGATCAGGGTCTCGCGCCGCTTGGGCTGCTTGATCTCGCCCGCCTTCTTCAGCAGGGTTTCCAGGTCGCCATACTGGTTGATCAGTTCGGCCGCGGTCTTGATGCCGATGCCCCTGACGCCGGGCACATTGTCGACGCTGTCGCCGGCCAGGGCCTGCACCTGCACCACCTTGTCGGGGGTGACACCGAATTTCTCCAGCACCTCGGCCGACGCCAGGCGGCGGTTCTTCATCGTGTCCAGCAGTTCGACCTTGCCGTCGACCACCAGCTGCATCAGGTCCTTGTCGGACGAGATGATGGTGCAGCGCGCGCCCGCCTCGCGCGCCAGGCGCGCATAGGTGGCGATCAAATCGTCGGCTTCGTAACCGGCCAGCTCAACGCAACTGACGCCGAAAGCGCGGGTGGCATCGCGCACCAGCGGAAACTGCGGCACCAGGTCTTCGGGCGGCGGCGGGCGGTTGGCCTTGTACTGGTGGTAGATCGCGTTGCGGAAAGTCTTTTCGCCCGCGTCAAAAATGACGGCGAGATGCGTGGGCGCCTCGCCCCCCTTCATGTCTTCCAAGAGCTTCCACAGCATGTTGCAGTAGCCGGACACTGCACCGGTCGGCAGGCCGTCGGACTTGCGGGTCAGTGGCGGAAGCGCGTGATAGGCCCGGAAGAGATACCCGGAGCCGTCAACCAGATAGAGATGATCCCCCTTCTTGAGGGCGCTCAATGATGGACCGCGCCGGCTTTGAGCACGAAGCGCTTGTCGCAATAGGGGCACTCGACGAAATTCTCGTCGCCCATCTCCAGATAGACCTTGGGGTGGCCCAGCGCACCGCCGCCGCCATCGCAGGCCGCGCGGGTGTCATCGGTTTCGACGATTTCAGGGGCCTGGACAGGCATGGGACAGTTCCAAATAGGCGGGACGGCGCGGATCATAGCCGCTAAGATTTGGGGAGCAAGAGACAGATTGCCATGGTCCGACTGACCAAAATCTACACGAAAACAGGCGATTGCGGGGAAACCGGGCTGGGTGACGGCAGCCGGATTTCCAAGGCCAGCCCGCGCGTGGCCGCGATCGGCGCGGTGGACGAAACCAATGCCGCCATCGGCGTGGCGCGGCTGGATGCGCAGGGCGATTTCGACACGATGTTGGCGCGAATCCAGAACGACCTGTTCGACCTGGGTGCGGACCTGAGCGTGCCGCTGGATGCGCCCAAGGCGGACGGCCGGCTTCGCATCGCGGGCAGCCAGGTCGAGCGGCTGGAACGCGAGATCGACGCAATGAACGAGAGCCTCAAGCCCCTGACCAGCTTCATCCTGCCGGGCGGCTCAGCCCTGGCGGCGCATCTGCACATGGCCCGCACCATCTGCCGCCGCGCCGAAGCCGCGCTGGTGGCGCTGGACGGGGAGGAGAAACTGAACCCACACGTCTTGCACTATATCAACCGGCTGTCAGACCAGCTGTTCGTGATGGCGCGCGCCGCCAATGATGGTGGCATGGGCGATGTGCTCTGGGTTCCAGGGGGATCGCGGTAAACTGATTTCGGTACCGCGCGGGCTTCCGTGCCCATTCAGGAGGTAGCATGCGCAAGATGCGGCACATCTTGATCCGCATGGCTATCGCGATAGCGATAGTGGCGGGCGTGCTTTGGCTCTCTCGACCCTGGCCCGACGTCCTGGCCATCCGCTTCATCTTTGACCGAGGCGCCGCGACGGCTTCGGGGGCGCTGGAAAAGCACTTGCCCCGGCAAATCATCACGCGCAATTCGATACCCTATGACGGGACAGACAGGGATGCGCTGCTGGACGTCTATCGCCCCGCACGGCTTGACCCATCATCGCCAACCATCGTGTGGGTTCATGGCGGGGGCTTCGTCTCCGGCCGGCGCGGTGATATCGCCAACTATCTCAAAATACTGGCCGGACAGGGTTTCGCTGTCGTCAATGTGGATTACACAATCGCACCGGAAGCGACGTATCCCACGCCTGTGCGCCAACTTGGCCGCGCCTTGGCGTTCATCGACAGCCACGCCGCGACGTTAGGCATCAACGCCCGCGCGCTGATACTGGCCGGTGACTCAGCCGGCGCGCAAATTGCTGCGCAGATGGCCAATATCATCACCAATCCGGCGTATGCGCACGCGATCGGGGTCACGGCGCCCGTAACATCGCAACGATTGAGAGGTGCGTTGCTCTATTGCGGCGTCTACGACCTGCAGACGCTGGGCACAGATCGGGGCGGCATCATCGGCTGGTTCCTGCGTATTGTAACCTGGGCCTATAGCGGCAGTCGCGACTGGTCGACCGTGCCGGGATTCGAGCGCATGTCTGTGGCGCGCCATGTCGGCGCGTCTTTTCCGCCAGCCTTCATTAGTGCGGGCAATGCTGATCCATTGGGGCCGCAATCGGTCGCGATGGCGCGCGCACTTCAAACGCGGCAGGTGCAAGTAGAGACACTCTTCTTCCCGAAAAACCACAAACCGGACTTGGGCCACGAATATCAGTTCGACTTGGATCACGCGGATGGCCAAACCGCGCTGGCGCGCTCTGTCACCTGGCTTCGGCGCCATGGATTGCAGGATTAACCCCGCGCGGGCGTGAGCATCGCGCAGGGGTTCTGCGCATTGCAGGGCGGCAGGGTGGTGGGCTTGCGTACCTGGCTGACCACCGCGACGCCGGCATTGGTTTGGGTCGGCGGCACGACATGCCTGGGCATCACCGGATCGGCGAAGACCGGATTGGCATAGAAACCCTTGTCGGGTTCGTTCAACTGCGCCAGTGCCGCGCCGGTGGCGGCCGCCAGCGCGACCGCGCCGACAAGAAGCGAGTAACGGAACATCATGGCTTTGGCCCTGGGCATCACGGCGCAGAGATAAGCGCCAAGCGTTGCACGCGCCTGACCACGGGATGAAAGCGCGGCCATTCAGCGTCGCAAAGTTACTCAGGCCCGTGACGGCGACCGAACACAAACGCGAGAATGACACCGATGACACCGGTCACGCCCCAGCCGGGCGACGACAAAAAGGAATAGACCGGCTGGGCGGCAGACGGCGCATGGTCGTGCAGCCAGGTCTTCACCGTGAACAGGCTGGCGGGGTTCACGATCATCCACACCTTGTCCAGGCTGCGCACCGTCAGCTCGCCGCCCTTTTCAAGCGAGGTCACCGCGTCGGCGCCCAGGAGCATCAGCGCGACGACGATCAGGATCAGGCTTATGAGGCGCATGAAAACAGCCATGGCCGATGCATAGCCGTGCGCGTGTCTGCGCACAAGAATGGGAAACCCCAGTTAACCAAGTTCCCTCAACGCTCCAGCGCCTTGCGCAAAAGCGCCTTGATGCTGGCAGCCAGCTGCGGGGTCATGCGGCCCAGCATGCCGCGGCGTTCGGGCGGAATGTGTGCGGCGGGGTCGCCATCGCTGCGAAACGCATAGTGATCGAAGATCTGCCGCCAGGCGGCGCGGCGGCTGGCGGGCATCTCGCTCATCGCCAGCACGGCATGCACTAGGGCGGTGAAGGGCGAGGACGGGCCGCGCGCGGTGTCATACCACCAGTAATTCACCAGGATGTTGAACGGCGACAGCGATTCCACATTGTGCCACCACAGGTTCGGAATGAAGACGGCGTCGCCGGGTTCGAGCTCGGCCACTTCGGCCGCCATCAGCGCTTCGGCATAACGCGGGTAGCGCACCATGTCTGGTGCGGCGACCTGCACCATGCTGGTGGGCTGGCCGGCGGGGGTGAAATCCAGCGGCCCGACATACAGGTTGGGCAACTGGTCGGGCGGAAAGAATGTGAAGCGCCGCCTTCCCGCCACCACGCAGGCGATGTTGTCGGACATGTCGTAATGCGTCGGCGCGGTGACCGGCCCGCTGGCCCAGATGCGCGACACCACCGAAGGATCGAGCAGCCCCACATCATTGTCGCGCGCGAAACCGGGAAACCCCTCATGGGTGGACACCGCGCCGGCATAGACCGCCGGAGGTGCGCGATCGCCCGCATGCGCCAGGATGCGCGCAAGGGCCTTGTCGAAAGTCTCGGTGACGCGCTCGAAATTGAAGCCCGTCATATCGGCATTATAGAACAGCCGCCCCTGGATTGCGGGCGGGCCCAGCGCGGTCTGCACCGGACGGCCGATGTCGAAGGTTTTCAGATAGGCGCACAGCACTTCCGGCGACTTCGCGCCTTCCGCCACCGCCGGCCAATGCGCCACCAGCCCTTTCAACACCGCCGGGCGATCGCGCGGAATGATTTCGTCGCGGAAAATGCGAAGATCGACGTTCCGGTATTCCTGAGTCTTTGTCAGCGCCGCGGCCATGCCGGAATCGTGGCACGCCGGCGCCAAAAGAAAAAGCCGCCCGTATCGCTACGGGCGGCTTTCCCAAATCCTGTCGGCGAAATTATTCCGCCGGCGCTTCGTCGGTCTTGGCCTTCTTGCCGATGTCTTCGCCGGTGGTCTGGTCCACCTGCTTCATCGACAGGCGCACCTTGCCGCGATCGTCGAAGCCCAGCAGCTTCACTTTCACGGCCTGGCCTTCCTTGACCACGTCCGACGGCTTGGCGACGCGCTGCGACGCAAGTTCGGAGACATGCACCAGACCGTCCTTGGGACCGAAGAAGTTCACGAAGGCGCCGAAGTCCATCACCTTGACGATCTTGCCGTCATAGATCTGGCCGACTTCGGGCTCGGCGGTCAGGCCGCGGATCCACTTCAGCGCCGCCTTGATCGACTCGCCGTCGGCCGAGGCGACCTTCACGGTGCCGTCGTCCTCGACGTTGATCTTGGCGCCGGTCTTCTCGACGATCTCGCGGATCACCTTGCCGCCGGTGCCGATCACGTCGCGGATCTTGTCGGTCGGGATCTTGATCTGCTCGATGCGGGGGGCATGCTCGCCCAGTTCCGCACGCGCACCGGTGAGCGCCTTGTTCATCTCGCCCAGGATGTGCTTGCGCCCGCCCTGTGCCTGCTCCAGCGCCACCTTCATGATGTCCTTGGTGATGCCGGAAATCTTGATGTCCATCTGCAGGCTGGTGATGCCGTCGGCGGTGCCGGCGACCTTGAAGTCCATGTCGCCCAGGTGATCTTCGTCACCCAGAATGTCCGACAGAACCGCGTAGCGGTCGCCTTCCAGGATCAGGCCCATCGCGATGCCCGCGATCGGCTTCGTCAGCGGAACGCCCGCATCCATCAGCGCCAGCGAAGTGCCGCAAACGGTCGCCATCGACGACGAGCCATTGGACTCGGTGATCTCCGACACCGCGCGGATGGTGTAGGGGAACTGGTCCTTGGTCGGCAGCATCGGATGGATGGCGCGCCAGGCGAGCTTGCCATGGCCGATTTCGCGGCGGCCCGGCGAACCCATGCGGCCCGTCTCGCCCACCGAATAGGGGGGGAAGTTGTAGTGCAGCATGAAGGTCTGCTTGCCGGTGCCTTCCAGGCTGTCGACGAACTGCTCGTCCTCGGCGGTGCCCAGGGTGACGACGCACAGCGACTGGGTTTCACCGCGGGTGAACAGGGCCGAACCATGGGTGCGCGGCAGGATGCCGACTTCGGCAACGATCGGGCGCACCGTGGTCAGGTCGCGGCCGTCGACGCGCTTCTTGGTGTCCAGCACCGCGTTGCGCATCACATCGGCTTCCACGTCATGCAGCAGGCCGCCATAGACATTGGCCGGCACCTGGCCTTCGCCTTCGCCCACGAACTTCTCGGCATACTTGGTCTTGATGGCCGACAGCGCGTCGCGGCGGTCGAACTTGACCGGGATCTGGAACGCCTTGGACAGTTCGGCGGAAGCCGCCGCCTTGATGGCAGCGCGCACGGGGGCGTGCACGTCCTGCGGCACCGGACGCGGGTCCTTCGCCGCCTTTTCCGCCAGGCGGATGATGGCGTCGATCGCGGCCTGCATCTTCTCATGGCCGAACACCACCGCACCCAGCATCACGTCTTCGCTGAGTTCCTGGGCTTCGGATTCCACCATCATCACGGCGTCCTTGGTGCCGGCGACGACGAGTTCCAGCTTGGAGTCCGGATACTGGTCGATGGAGGGGTTCAGGACATATTCGCCGTTGATGTAACCGACGCGGGCGGCGCCGATCGGGCCCTGGAAGGGCAGGCCCGACAGAGTCAGCGCCGCGCTGGCGGCGATCATCGCGATCACATCGGGATCGTTCTCAAGATCGTGGCTCAGCACCTGGGCGACGACCAGCACTTCGTTCTTGAAGCCTTCGGCGAACAAGGGGCGCACCGGACGGTCGATCAGGCGCGAGATCAGGGTCTCGCGTTCGGTGGGCGCGCGCTCGCGCTTGAAATAGCCGCCCGGAATCTTGCCAGCGGCGTAATAGCGTTCCTGGTAATTGACGGTGAGCGGGAAGAAGTCCTGGCCTTCTTTCGCCTTCTGCGCGCCGACGGCGGTGGCCAGCACGACGGTTTCGCCATAGGTGGCCAGCACCGAGCCGTCGGCCTGGCGGGCGATCTTGCCGGTCTCGAGCGTCAGCTCGCGGCCGCCGAAATCAAAAGTCTCTTTGTGGATGGTGAACATCGGTTTTCGTCTTTCATATGCTCACCGCCATATTGCGTGTGAGCGTCGTACAGCTCCCCTATGGAGCCTGCCCTGGCGGAGGCTCATCCCCCGCAAAAGCAAAAGCACGGCCTCACGCTTTTGCGCGAGACCGTGCCAATTCTGTAAGTGCGCGGATCAGCGGCGCAGACCCAGCTTCGCGATGATCGCCTCATAGCGCTTGACGTCGCGGGACTTCACATAGTCCAGCAGGTTGCGGCGGAGCGAGACCATCTTGATCATGCCGCGGCGCGAGTGATTGTCCTTGGCGTGGGTCTTGAAGTGTTCGGTCAGGTTGGTAATGCGTTCCGACAGGATCGCGATCTGGACTTCCGGCGAGCCGGTGTCGTTCTTGCTGGTCGCGTTTTCCGCGACGACTTCCTTCTTGCGTTCAGGCGTAATCATTTTTTCGTTCCGGACATCAGGGGTTGTTTGAGAAATTGAACACACGAAACGGCCGAAGCTCTCCTTCGGCGATTTCGGCCAGTGCCACGGGCGAGCCGTCTTCCTCTTTCAGGAAAACCGTCAGACCCTGAAGCTCGCCGTCCCCGAAACCGTCCTTCATCCTGGCGAACAAATTCGCGCGGATGAGGATGGGGTTGCCGGATCGGATGCGAACCGTATCGGGGCCACCAACGGCCAGCGCCGGGATGCCGTCCAGCGCGGTCGAAAGGGGCCTCAAATACCCAAAAGCGGCGGGACTATGCATAAAAGGGGTCAGGGTATCTAGGCTGACCGCGTCTTTTTCTTCCCACCCCCCCAGGCGGGCGCGCCGCAGGGCCGAAACATGGCCCAAGGTTCCCAAGGCCAAGGCGATGTCGCGGACCCAAGACCGGACGTAAGTACCTTTGCCACAAAGGATTTCGAACTCCGCCGTGTCCGCCGTCACCCCTAGCAGGCGGGCCTGGTGGACCACCACCTGGCGGGGCTCCAGCACCACGGTTTCGCCCTCCCGGGCCAGATCGTAGGCGCGTTCGCCCTGCACCTTGATGGCGGAATAGGCCGGGGGGGTCTGGTTCAGCACCCCGGTGAAATGGGGCAGCTGGGCCTCGATCGCCTCGCGGGTGGGGCGGTTGGGGCTGGTGCCGGTGACCGGGCCCTCGGTGTCGTCGCTGTCGCGGCTTTCGCCCCAGGTCGCGGTGAAGCGGTACACCTTGTCGGCATCCATGGCGTAGGGGACGGTCTTGGTCGCTTCCCCCAGCGCAATCGCCAAAATGCCGGTCGCCAGCGGATCGAGGGTGCCGGCATGGCCGGCTTTCTGCGCATTGAAGATGTGGCGGACCTTCGCCACGGCTTGCGTCGATGTCATGCCCAGCGGCTTGTCCAGGATGACCCATCCATGGACCGGGCTGCCTTTCTTGCGACGGCCCATTATTCGTCTTCTTCGTCGTGTTCGGCCGCCAGGTCGCGCTGGACTTCCGGCGACTTGAGGATGGTCTCGATCTTCTGGGCTTCAGCGAAGCTTTCGTCTTCGACAAAGCGCAGGTCGGGGGTGAACTTCATCGCGATGAGATGGCCCATCTCGCCGCGCAGGAACCCCTTGTGCTTGTTCAGCGCCGCGATCACCGCCTTGGCGTTGCCGCCGCCCAACGGCTCGCAATAGACGGTGGCATAACGCATGTCGGGTGACGGCTTGATCTGGGTGATGGTGACCGACACGCCGTCCAGGTCGGGATCGCGAATCTCGTTCTCGCGCAGCACTTCGGCCAGCGCGTGGCGCAACATTTCGCCGACACGCAACTGGCGCTGCGACGGGCCGCCCGGACCATCATGGCGACCGGTGCGGCGGCCATTGTGGCGGGGAGAACGGCTGGGCGGACGGCGGGACATCATTTCTCTACGTGTCATTCCCGCGAAAGCGGGAATCCAACTTTCGCAGGCAGTAAGTTGGATCCCGGCTCACGCTTCGCGCTGGCCGGGATGACAGGTCTATAGAGCGCGCTGGATGGTTTCGACCTCGAAGCACTCGATGACGTCGCCCTTCTGCAGGTCCTGGTAGCCGACAAAGCCCATGCCGCATTCCTGGCCGACCTGGACTTCCTTCACTTCGTCCTTGAAGCGCTTCAGCGTCGACAGCTCGCCTTCGTGGATCACGACATTGTCGCGGATCAGGCGGACCTTGGCGCCGCGGCGCATCAGGCCTTCGGTGACCTTGCAACCGGCGACCTTGCCGACCTTGGTGATGGTGAACACTTCCAGGATCTCGGCATTGCCCAGGAACTTCTCGCGCGTCTCCGGCGTCAGCATGCCCGACAGCGCCGCCTTCACGTCATCCACCAGGTTGTAGATGATGTTGTAGTAGCGGATCTCGACGCCGTCGCGCTTGGCGCGTTCGCGTGCCTGGTTGTTGGCGCGGACATTGAAGCCGAACACCGCCGCACCGCTGGCCTGGGCCAGGATGACGTCGCTTTCGGTGATGCCGCCCACGCCCGACTGCAGGATCTGCACGCCCACCTCGTCGGTGCCCAGCTTGGCCAGCGCACCGTCGATGGCTTCGGCCGAACCCTGCACGTCGGTCTTGAGAACCAGCGGCAGCAGCTTCTTCTCGCCCGCTTCGCGGGTCTTGAGCAGCTGATCCAGCGTCTGGCGCGAGGACGAGGCCTGGCGCTGTTCGCGGCGCTTGCGGGCGCGGTATTCCGCGACTTCGCGGGCGCGCGCTTCGTTTTCAACCACGACCATTTCATCGCCGGCTTCCGGCGCCGCCGACAGGCCCAGCACTTCGATGGGCGTGGAGGGACCGGCTTCCTTCACGGTTTCGCCACGTTCGTTGGCGAGCAGGCGCACGCGGCCCCATTCCGCACCGGCCACGACGATGTCGCCGACCTTCAGCGTACCGCGCTGAACCAGCACGGTCGCCACGGGGCCACGGCCCTTGTCCAGCTTGGCTTCGACCACCGCGCCTTCGGCGGGACGATCGGGATTGGCCTTCAGGTCCAGGATTTCGGCCTGCAGCAGGATGGCTTCTTCCAGCTTGTCCAGGCCAATGCCCTTGGTGGCGGAGACTTCCACCGACTGCACTTCGCCGCCCATGTCTTCGACCTGGACTTCGTGCTGCAGCAGTTCGGTCTTCACCCGGGTGGGATTGGCGTCACCCTTGTCGATCTTGTTGACCGCAACAATCATCGGCACGCCGGCCGCCTTGGCATGGGCGATGGCTTCGACCGTCTGGGGCATCACGCCGTCATCGGCCGCGACGACCAGGATGACCAGATCGGTGACCTTGGCGCCGCGCGCGCGCATCGCCGTGAAGGCGGCGTGGCCGGGCGTGTCGAGGAAGGTGATCTTCTGGCCCGACTTGATCTGGATCTGATAGGCGCCGATGTGCTGGGTGATGCCGCCGGCTTCGCCCGACACCACGTCGGTCTTGCGCAGCGCATCCAGCAGCGAGGTCTTGCCGTGGTCGACGTGACCCATGACGGTGACGACCGGCGGACGCGAGACCAGCTTGGTGTCGTCGTCCTTCTCGCCCGTCAGGCCTTCCAGCACGTCGCTTTCGGCGACGCGCTTGACCACATGGCCGTATTCGGTGGCGACCAGTTCGGCGGTATCGGCGTCGATCACGTCGTTGGGCGTGACCATCATGCCGTTCTTCATCAGCACCTTGATCACGTCGACGGCGCGGCGCGCCATGCGGTTGGCCAGTTCGGCAACCGTGATGGTTTCGGGCACGACGATGTCGCGCGGGCCGGCCGGGCCGGCCTGGACCTGGTGGCCCTTGTTGACGCGCTGAAGGTGGCGGCGATAGCTCGCCACCGAACGCACGCGCTCATCGTCATCGGACAGAGCGCGGGTGACGGTCAGCTTGCCGCGACGGCGCTCGCCATCACCAACGGTCTTCTTGACCGCGGGCGTCTTGGGCGCACCGGGCTTGCCGGGCACGCCCTTCTTGGCGCTGTCGCCTTCTTCTTCGTCGTTCTGCAGGCGGCGGCGCGGGGCTTCGCCCGGCACGGTCGCGGCCGGGGTTTCGGCGCGGCGGGCGGCTTCGGCTTCGGCGCGCTTCTTGGCGGCTTCGTCGGCGGCCTTGCGGGCGTCTTCCTCGGCTTTGCGCTTTTCGGCGGCCAGTCGTTCGGCCTTCAGCAATTCTTCTTCCTGGGCGCGGCGGGCGGCTTCGGCCTCGGCGATCTTGCGCGCTTCGGCATCCGACACCTTCGCATCGGCCAGAGCGGCGGCGCGGCGGGCCTTTTCCTCGTCCGAAAGCTGGCGCAGCACGACACCGCGCGGCGCAGCAGCAGCCGGCGCGGCAGGCTTGGCGGCTTCGGGCGCCGGCGCGGGAGCCTTCGCCTCGGCCTTGGCAGCAGGCTTGGCGGCAGCGGGCGGAGCAGCCGAGCGCTTCTTCTCCACCACCACGGCCTTGGTGCGGCCATGGCTGAAGCTCTGCTTGACGGTGGAGGTTTCCGTCTTCTTCAGCGACAGGGTTTTGCCCGGGCGCTTGGTTTCGTCGGTATCGCTCATGCTGTTCTTTCGGTCGGTCGGGCGCGGAAGCCGGAAAGGCGTTCCGCATCAAGGATCAAACGGTCTGCCAAACCGCCCGGCTGGACGGCGGCATGTATCACATTCTCGCGTCCCAAGGCCAAGCCCAATTCGGCGCTGGTCAGGGTCTCGATCACCACGCAATTCAGTTCCATGCGGTGCGCGGCGGCGTACAATTTGCGCTTGCCGTCGCGCGAACCGTCGAACGCCTCGATCAAGGCTTTCGGCGGCTTGGGGCTTTCCAATGCACGCAGCACATTGTCGAAGCCCAGCACCAGGGTGCCAGAGCGGCGCGCGATGCCCAGGTCGCCCGTCATGCGGGTGACGAGCGCCTTTTCCGTGCGCGCCGCCAGATCGGCGGTGGCCGTTACCTGCGCCTTGGCGGCGCGGGAAAACAGCTTCTTCTCGACCGCCTTGTCGATGGCAACTTTGGTGGCTTCCACCCAGATGCCGCGACCCGGCAGCTTGGCGGCCACATCGGGCACCACCTGGCCATCGGGATCGGCGACGAAACGGATGATGCGGTTTTCGGGCATGACTTCGCCCGACACGATGTCGCGACGTTCGCGCGCATCCGCGTGCGAACCTTTTTCGTCCTGATCGCGCGCAGAGTGCGCGATCGGGGCGCGACCATCGTATTCCGCCTCATCCATTTTCGCCGCCACGTCTTGCATCAGGCTTCGCTGTTCTCCGTCTCGCCTTCCACGGCCTCATCTGCCACTTCGGGTTCTTCCTCGATCCAGCCGGCCTTCACGCGCGCCTTCATCACGATGGCATTGGCATCGTCGCTGGTCAGGTTGAAGCCGTCCAGGGCGCCGGGAACGCGCACGCGCTCCTTCTCCTTGTTGACTTCGTAATAGCCGATCAGGTCGTCGCTGGCGCAGCCGGCCAGGTCTTCGAGCGTCTTGATCTCGTGCTCGCCCAGCGCCACCGCGATCTGGGGGGTGACGCCCTCGACTTCAAGCACATCGTCGGAGACGCCCAGCGCCAGGCGCTTGTCGTCCAGTTCCTTGTTGCGGGCTTCGATGAACTCCACCGCGCGGCTCTGCAGTTCCTGCGCGGTTTCCTCGTCGAACGCCTCGATCTGGGAGAGTTCGTTCAGGTCGACATAGGCCACGTCCTCGATGGTGGCGAAGCCTTCCGAAGCCAGCAGCTGGGCGACGGTCTCGTCCACGTCCAGGCTGTTCATGAACAGCTCGGTGCGCTGGGTGAATTCCTTCTGGCGGCGTTCCGATTCTTCCGCCTCGGTCAGGATGTCGATCTGCCAGCCGGTCAGCTGCGAAGCCAGGCGCACATTCTGGCCGCGGCGGCCGATGCCCAGGCTGAGCTGTTCGTCGGGCACCACCACTTCGACGCGGTGGGTGTCTTCGTCCAGCACCACCTTGGAGACTTCAGCCGGCGCCAGCGCGTTGACGATGAAGGTCGCGGCTTCGCTGTTCCACGGAATAATGTCGATGCGCTCGCCCTGGAGCTCCTGCACCACCGCCTGCACGCGCACGCCGCGCATGCCGACGCAGGCGCCGACGGGGTCAATGCTGCTGTCCTTGGAGATGACGGCGATCTTGGCGCGGCTGCCCGGATCGCGGGCCACGGCGCGGATCTCGATCACGCCATCATAGATTTCCGGCACTTCCTGGGCGAACAGGCGCACCATGAACTGCGGGTGCGAGCGCGACAGGAAGATCTGCGGGCCGCGGGCTTCGCGGCGCACGTCATAGATATAGGCGCGGATGCGGTCGCCGGCGCGGAAGCTCTCGCGCGGGATCATCTCGTCGCGGCGCACCACGCCTTCGGCCTTGCCAAGATCGACCACGACCGAGCCGAACTCCGAACGCTTGACCACGCCATGCACCACTTCGCCGATGCGGTCCTTGTATTCGTCATACTGGCGCTCGCGCTCGGCATCGCGCACCTTCTGCACGATCACCTGCTTGGCGTTCTGCGCATTGATGCGGTTGAAATCGACCGGCGGCAGGGTCTCGGCGATGATGTCGCCGATCTGGGCGTCGGGGTTGCGCTTGCGCGCATCGCTCAGCGCGATCTCGGTCTTGTCGTTCTCGACCAGCTCGACCACATGCAGGTAGCGCGAAACATGGGTTTCGCCGGTCTTGGGATCGATATCGACCTTGATGTCGTTCTCGCTGCCGTAATGCGCCTTGGCGGCGCGCTGCATGGCTTCTTCCATTGCGGTCAGCACGACCTGCTTGTCGATCGACTTGTCGCGGGCGACCGCATCGGCGATCTGCAGCAGTTCCAAACGGTTCGCGGAAATTGCGCCGGCCATTGTCTTACTTCTCCTTCGCGAGACGCATTTCGCGCGTCTTCATGTCTTCGTTGATGAGTTTGTCGGTGAGCACGAGTTTCGCGTTGAGCAGGCTGCGAAACGGAAACTTGATGTCTTCATTGCCCAGGCTGGTGTCGCGGATCACGACATCGGAGCCGTCCAGGCCCAGCAGGATGGCGCGGAAGCGCTTGCGCTCGCCGCGCGGCGTGGGGACCATCGACGACAGCTCGATCTTGGCTTCGTGGCCCGACCAGCGCGAGAAATCCTGCGGGCGGGTGAGCGGGCGGTCGATGCCCGGCGAGGAAACCTCAATCTCGTATTCGCCTTCGATCGGATCCTGGGCTTCGATGAAGTCGAGCAGCGCATGGGAGAGTTCGGCGCAGTCTTCCACATCCATGCTGCCGTCGGGACGTTCGGCCATCACCTGCAGCACGCGGCTGGAACCGCCCATCATGCGCAGGCGCACGAGCTTGAACCCCGCCTTTTCGATGACGGGTTCAAAGATCGGGTCCAGATTGGTCGCAGCCGAGACTGACAAGTTTGCAAAGCCTTTTGCCCGCGGCGGTCATTACGACCGCCACACAACGAACTCTTGTTGTTAGGGATGGCGCGGATATACGCCCCGACCGACACATTATCAAGACAAAGTCAGGGGATATTGCCCGCCGGGCCCTGTTTACCTAGGGTTTGCGCCTGATTTGCTGGGGAATCACCATGAAGAAAATTATTGCTGTCGCCTTGGCCGTGACCGGCCTGGGCATCGCCGCCGCCGTGGCCGACGTCCACGAAGACCGCGAGGGCCTGATGAAACAGAATGGCGGGGCGCTGAAGGCGCTGTCCGCCGCGGCTGCCGCCACGCCGTTTGACGCCGCCGCCGCCAAGGCCCCGGCCCAGACCCTGATCGACAATGCCGCCAAGATGCCGGCCTTGTTCGGTCCCGACACCCAGCCCGACGCGGAGGCCCTGCCCACCGTGTGGAGCGACCAGGTCGGCTTCAAGGCCGCTGCCGCCAAGCTGGGCACCGACGCCGCCGCATTGCAGGCCGCCACCGACCAGGCCAGCTTCGCTGTCGCGTTGAAGACGGTGCAGGGGGATTGCGGTGGTTGCCACACCACCTATCGCGCCAAGCCCGCGCCCAAGCCGGCGCCGGCGCAATAGTCCAAGCGTTTCAAAAGTCGCGGAAAGGCCCGTAAAATCGGCTTTTCCGCGATTTCCTATTTCTTCTTTTGCTCGAAAATCTGCATCGAGGTCTCACCCGGCCGCGCGGGCTGCTGTGCGGGCTGGGTCGTGCTCTTGGCCGCGCCCTGGAACATCTCGCCGAAATTCTGCGGCGTCAGCAGCAGGTAGATGAAGCCGAGCGTGATGATGGCGGCGATCACGACCACGCCCAGGTCGCCCGGATGGGTGCCGTAGGTGACGCGGTCTTCGTGATTTTTCTTGCGGAAGATCATGGGCGGATTTGTAGCGCGCCCGCGCGGCCAAACGAAGGCTATCGCCGCACGAAGCGCAGGAACCGGGGCGGGCCTTTGATGGCCTTCTGCTCATAGCGGGTGGGCGGCCAGTCGGCGGGGCGGGTGGTCCAGTCGGTCAGCCCGGCCGCCGTCCAGGTGAAGGCGGGATGGGCCATCAGCCGCTCCAGCGCCCAGGGCAGGTAGGTCTTGTCGTCGGTGGCGAAGCGCAGTTCCCCGCCGGGTTTGAGGGCGCGGGCCAGCTGGTCCAGCATGTCGGTCTGCAGGAAACGGCGCTTGTGATGGCGGGTCTTGGGCCAGGGATCGGGGAACAGCAGGAAGAAGCGGCCCAGGCTGGCATCAGGCAGCGCCTCGACGATGTCGCGGCCATCGCCCTCGAACAAACGAACATTGTTCATTGGCGTTTCTTCCAGCTTTGTCAGCAGCTTGGCCATGCCCATCTCATAGGGCTCGGCGCCGATCACGCCGACCTGAGGATGGTGACTGGCCTGCCAGACCAGATGCTCGCCCGCCCCGAAACCGACCTCCAGCCAGATCTCTTGAACGGTGTTCGGAAACTGCGCCAGCGGGTCGCCGCCCAGGGTGTAGGCCAGCTCGCCTAACAGTGTTCGGCGCAGGCCCGCCTGCCGGTCGGACAGCTTGGGGCCCTTGCGGCGGCCATACAACTTGCGCCGGTTGCGGTCGGGATGCGGCTGTTCGGTCGGCTTTTCGATCGACATGGGCGGGTTGTGCCCGGCGCGCCTGTCCGGGGCAATAGTTGGCATTTGAATCAAATGCGACCGTGGACTTTCAGAACCTGGAAAACCGGCCGAGGCAAGTTCCGCTCATGACCGATGCCTTCACGATTGCCGCCGGCGGGCTTCACAATGAACTGGGCCGGTTTGATGCCGCGGCCGCCAAACTGGGCGGCAGCCAGCAAGCCGGGCCGGACCAGATCGTGGCCCTGCAGCAGGCGCGCATTGCCGCCGGCGCCGATGCTGCGGTGATGCAGATCGCACGCCGGCTGCAGCGCAGGCTGCTCGATATCCTGGCTTAGAACGCCGACTTGATCTGGTCGGCCAGGTCGGTCTTTTCCCAGCTGAAGCCGCCTTCCGCATCCGGCTCGCGGCCGAAGTGGCCGTAGGCTGCGGTGCGGGCGAAGATCGGCTTGTTCAGGTCCAGATGCTGGCGGATGCCGCGCGGCTTCAGATTCATGATCTGCGGCAGCAGGGCTTCCAGCTTGGCTTCATCGACCTTGCCGGTGCCATGGGTGTCGACATAGACGCTCAGCGGCTCGGCGACGCCGATCGCGTAAGCGAGCTGGATGGTGCAGCGGTCGGCAACGCCGGCGGCCACCACGTTCTTGGCCAGATAGCGCGCGGCGTAAGCGGCCGAGCGGTCGACCTTGGTCGAGTCCTTGCCCGAGAAGGCGCCGCCGCCGTGCGGGGCCGCGCCGCCATAAGTGTCGACGATGATCTTGCGACCGGTCAGGCCGCAATCGCCGTCCGGGCCGCCGATCACAAACGCGCCGGTGGGATTGATGTGCCACACGGTCTTGTCGTTGATCCATTCCTTGGGCAGCGCCTCGCGAATGTAAGGCTCGACGATCTTGCGGATGTCGGCGCTGGTCTGGTCTTCGCTGGTGTGCTGGGTGGAAAGCACGATCTGGGTGGCTTCCACGGGCTTGCCGTTCACGTAACGCAGCGTGACCTGCGACTTGGCGTCGGGCAGCAGCACCGGCTCCTTGCCCGAATGGCGGGCGTCGGCCAGCAGCTTGAGGATCTTGTGGCTGTAGAACAGCGGCGCCGGCATCAGCGCCGGGGTTTCGCGGCAGGCATAGCCGAACATGATGCCCTGGTCGCCAGCGCCTTCATCCTTGTTGCCGGACGCGTCCACGCCTTGGGCGATGTGGGCGGACTGGGCGTGCAGCAGCACTTCGACCTTGGCGTTCTTCCAGTGGAAGCCGTCCTGCTCGTAGCCGATGTCCTTGATCGCCTTGCGCGCGATGTCTTCGACTTCAGCAGGGCCGACCGACTTGGGGCCGCGGGTTTCGCCCGCGATCACCACGCGGTTGGTGGTGCACAGGGTTTCGCAGGCGGCGCGGATATCCCAAGGGCTCAGGCCGTCCTTGGGGCCTTCGCGGAAGAACAGGTCCACCACCTCGTCCGAGATGCGGTCCGACACCTTGTCGGGATGGCCTTCCGAAACGCTTTCGGAGGTGAAGAGATAATCGGAACGCGCCATGTGCGGACTGTCCTGTTCTGGGGAAGCGGGCACCTCCTTTACAGGGTTTGGCGGGGGGGTCAACAGCATATGTCAAATATGACATATGCTCTGGCGTAGTATGGGTTTCTGGCGTAAGGAACCCCCTGCTATACAGCCCAAAAGGCAAGGACTTCCGATGCGCACTGCGACAGTGGAACGCAAGACCCGCGAGACCGAGATTTCGGTGTCGCTCGACCTGGATGGGTCGGGCGAAGCCGACATCGATACCGGCATCGGTTTCCTGGACCACATGCTGGAGAGCTTTGCCCGCCACTCCATGATCGACCTGAAGGTGCGCGCCACCGGTGACCTGCATGTCGACTATCACCACACCACCGAAGACACTGCCATCGTCATCGGCCAGGCGGTGAAGCAGGCGCTGGGCGATTTTTCCGGCATCACCCGTTTTGGTTCGGCGCTGATCCCGATGGACGAGGCGTTGACCCGCGTGGCGCTGGATCTGTCCAACCGCCCGTATCTGATCTGGAAGGTGACCATCCCCAAGCCCAAGCTGGGCGAGATGGATACCGAGCTGTTCAAGGAATGGTTCCAGGCCTTCGCGCAGAATGCCGGCGTGTGCCTGCACATCGAGAACCTGTATGCCGACAACAGCCACCACATCGTCGAGACCTGCTTCAAGGGCCTAGCGCGCGCGCTGCGCCAGGCAGTGACGCCGGATGAGCGGCTGGATGGCGCGAGCCCTTCGTCGAAGGGCTCGCTGTAGCCATCAGGCCGCCTTGCGCGCATCGCGCGTGGCGTTGGCCCACCAGACCAGTTCATCCAGCGCCGCCTTGGCGGCAGGCAGCAGGTTCGCCTCGATCTCTTCAATTGGCTTTTTGCCGAAGGCCGGATGCACGGCGAAGAAATCGCCGCCGCCGATATGCACGGCCGAGCGGGTGGACACCATCTGCAGCTCGATGCCGATCAGCCGCAGATGCTCGACGGCGCGCGCCGCTCCGACGCCGCCATAGCCGATGGCCGTGAAGGGCTTGTGCTCCCATTCCTTGTAGGCCTGGTCGAGCGCGTTCTTCAGGGCGCCGGTGAGAGAATGATTGTATTCGGCGACCACGAAGATGAAGCCGTCATACTTGGCCAGGGTTTCCTGCCAGCGCACCGCGGCGGGATTCTGGCTGGGCATCCAGCGGTTCGAGGCGATTTCATCGAACAGCGGAAGCGGATGGTCGCGCAAGTCCACGAGTTCCGCATCGATATCGCCGCGTGCCTGCGCCTGTTTCAGGATCCAGTTGGCCGGCGCGTCGGCGAACCTTGTGGGGCGGGTCGAGCCGATGATGACGGCGATTTTGGGCTTCATGCTCACGACGGTGATCCTGTAGACTGGTTTCCGTCGGTAACCTGATTACAGTTTCTCACCGCCACAAGGAGGCACTTTGCCTAAACCAGGTAACCCGGAGGATACCGCCACCTGCGCCTATATCGGCCACATGCTGGCGCGGATCAGCGACAAGTGGACCCTGCTGGTGGTGCGGGTGCTGGGGCCCGGGCCGATGCGCTTCAATGCCCTGCGGCGCGAAGTGGGCGAGATAAGCCAGAAGATGCTGGCCTCGACGTTGCGCGATCTGGAAGAAAACGGCTTCGTTTCCCGCACCGTCACGCCGACCAATCCGCCCCAGGTCGAATATGCGCTCACGGATCTGGGCCGCGAATTTCTCAAGCCTGTTCAGAAGCTGGCCGAATGGGTGGTTGAAAATGCGCCCCGCATGAACGCGGCGCGCGCCAATTTTGCCAGGCGGCGCGCCCGCGACGCGGCCTGACCAACGATGGACAACCTGTTTCCGGTTTCCGACTCCGAACGCCGCGCCGCGCTGGAAGCCGCGGAAGCGCGCGCGTTGCAGATGTTCACCGCGATTGAAGCCGCAGGCCTTGTGCGCGCCGGTGTCAGCGAGCGCCAGGTCGAGGACGAGATCAAGGCGCTGGCGCTGAAGGATTTCGGCGTCACCACCCACTGGCACCGCCGCATCGTGCGCAGCGGTCCCAACTCCATCACCACCGCCGGCGATCATCCCGAGGTGCGCATGATCGAGGCCGACGACATCGTCTATCTGGATCTCGGTCCGGTGTTCGAAGGCTGGGAGGCCGATATCGGGAAGAGCTATGCGCTGGGCAGTGACGCGCGCAAGCACGCGCTGGTCGCCGAACTGCCGCGCCAGTTTGAAAAGCTGCAGGCGCACTATCGCGCCAATCCCGACATCACCGGCGCGGCGCTGTATGACTTCGCGGTGCGGTCGGCGAATGAGGCCGGCTGGCAGTTCGGCGGCGTGATCGCCGGCCACATTGTCAGCGAATTCGCCCATGCGCAGATTCCCGGCGCCAAGCCGCTGACCCGCATTTATCCCGACAATCTCGAACCCATGTCGAACCCCGACGGCAACGGCAATCCGCGCCACTGGATCGGCGAGATTCACTTGGTCGCACCGGACGGCAGTTTCGGCGGTTTTTACGAGCGGCTGCTCTGATTTTGTCATTCCCGCGAAAGCGGGAATCCATTTCTCTGCATCTCGCTTGTTGCCCCTGGATCCCCGCTTTCGCGGGGATGACAACAACCCTTGAATTGGTGTTCTTGGAATGTTCCAATGGCGCATGATCTCCACTTCCACCGCCCTGGATGTCGCGCGGGGGGTTTCGCGCCTGCTGCTGGAAGACGGCTATTCGCCGATCCTGGAATTCACTTTGCCCAATGGCCGTCGCCTCGACGTGGCGGCGATCGGGCCCGGCGGCGAGATGCTGGGCGTGGAAATCAAGGTCGCGCTGGCCGACCTGAAGGGCGACACCAAGTGGCCCGAGTATCTCGACTATTGCGACCTGTTCTATTTCGCCATCCCGCCGGACTTCCCCGACGAGCATGTGCCGCAACAGACCGGTCTGATCGTGGCGGACCGCTATGGCGGTTCGATCATCAAAGAGGCGCAAGCCCAGACCCTGCACGCCAGCCGCCGCAAGGCCGTCACCATCAGCTTTGCGCGCTGCGCCGCCGAGCGGCTGTCGCGCCAGCTGGAAGCGATTGCACTGGCGCAAAGCAAGAATCTGGTGATCCCCGATGTTGAGTAAGGCCGAAGCCAAGAAGACCATGCTGGGTGTCAAGGACACCTACGAGAAGCCCTATTTCGGCAAGCCCGCCGTCTTCTTCGGCGAAAGCTTTGTCGGTCGCGTGCACGACAAGGAAGAGGCGGTGGCGCTGCGCGTCGGCTCCATCGAGATGCGCGACGTGATGCTGGAGGCCGAGCCGAAGCTTTTCTACATCACCGAGCACTACAAGCCCTGGCCGATGCTGCTGGCACGGCTGAAGGTTCTGGACCGCGTCACGCTCAAAGAGCTGGTGCTGGCGCGCATCGGCGAGGTCACTGCCAAGACAGCGAAGATGCGCAAACCGCCCGCACCCGAACCCGCCCGAAAGCCCGCCAAAGCCGCCAAACCCAAGGCCAAAAAGGCCAAAAAGCTAACCAAGCGTTAGCCGCGCGCGGGCCATCCTGCGGCCCGCATGGACAGGCTGAAACCCGCCTTCGCGCCGGAATGGGTCGCGCTCGCCGCGCTGGCGATGCTCGACGCAGTGTGGGCGCGTGCCATCGGCTTTCACCTCACCCTCAGCTGGGGCGACGGCAAGCTGGTCGCAGCCGGTATCGCCGTGATGCTGGCGCTGAAGATCTTCGCCCAGCCGCGCTTCGCCAAAGGCGGCGTGATGGCGGAATATTTCTCGCTGACCACGGCGGCGGCGCTGGTCTTTGCCGTGCTGTCCTATCTGTCGCTGGCCTCGTCGCGCGCTTTGGTCGATGCCCCGCTGATGGCGGCGGATCGCGCGCTGGGGTTCGACTGGATGGCGGGCTACCACTTTCTCAAGGCCAGCCCCGCGATCGCCCTGATGCTGAAGTTCGCCTATGAAAGCATGGTCTATCAGGGCCTTTATTTCTGCGTGCTGTTCGCCCTGATGGATGACCGGCGCAATCTGCGCGACATGTTCTGGCTGGTGCTGGTCACGGGGCTTGTAACCAGTGCGGGCGTGTTGCTGTTCCCGGCCTTCGGCCCTTTCAAGGCGCTGAACATGGCGCCGGCCGGCAGCTTCCTGCCGGAGATGGAACACATCAAGAGCGGTCACGACCTGAACTTCGCGCTGGCCAGGATGACCGGCGTGGTGAGCTTTCCCTCGTTCCATACCTCCATGGCGCTGGCCTATGTCTGGGGCTTCCGCAAAACCGGGCCGATCTTCTGGGCCATCGCCGCGCTGAACGCCCTGATGCTGCTGTCGATCCCCTGGTATGGCGGACATTATCTGGTCGACATGATCGGCGGCGCGCTCAGCATGCTGGCCGCGCTCGCACTGGTGCGGGGCGCGCCAGCGCTGTGGACCCGGTTGACCGCGCCGATCCTGCAGCCGACCCTGGCAAACCGCTGACCCGCAACCGCTCCGGCGCCGCCGCGTGATACACAGGCGGCAGGAATCAGATCATCCGAGACAGACAGCCGTGGCAAACACGCGCGCAAGCATTGTTGGCGTCACCCTGTTCGTCATTGCGTGCGCCTGTACCTATTACCTGCGCAATGCGGCCGCCCTCTTGGGCCATTTCGACCTGGGCTGGCACCTGGCGGCCGGCGACCTGATCCGGCAACTGGGCCAGGTCCCGCAGCATGATCCCTGGTCGTTCACCGCGGGCGACACGCAATGGTTCAACCTGTCCTGGCTGTGGGATGTGCTGGCCAGCTGGATCTATCAGCATGCGCGGCTGGAGGGCCTTGTGCTTCTGACCGTCGGCTGTGGCGCAGCGATCGCGGGCTGCCTGATGGCGATTGCGCTGCGGGCCGGTGCGCGCGCGCTGCCGGCGGGTGTGGCGGTCTTGTGCGCGTGCCTGTTCTATCCCGCCTTTTCTTCGTATCCGAACGTCTATCTCGCCGCCGCGCCCAACATGGCGACGATGCTGTGTTTCGTGGTCTTTTTCGGCGCATGCCTGAAGCCATCGCGCGCGCTGCTCGCGCTGCCCCTGGTGATGGCGGCCTGGGCCAACCTGCATGGCGGATTCGTGCTGGGGCTGTTCCTGATCGGCTTCTTCGCGCTGGCCGCTGTTGTCCGGCGCGACAGGCGCAATGCCCTGCTTTATGCGGCGACGGGATTGGGCTGTCTTGCCGCCACCCTGATGAATCCGCTGGGCTGGCACATCTATCAGGGCGTTGCCGGCACGCTGGGCAATCCGGCGGCGGGACAGATCGGCGAATGGATGTCCTACTATCACAACATCCGGTTTCCCGACGCCCTTCCCGGGCTGATCTACATCCTCTTCTTCGTCATTGCCGAGTTGCGCTATCGCGCGCCATGCCGCGCGGAGGCGCGCATCCTGTCATGGCTGTTTCTTCTGGCGGGGCTCTACCAGTTTCGCTATCTCGCCTTCTTCTTCCTGTTTTCCACCGTCCCGATGGCGCTGTGGCTGGATCGCATGCTGCCGGCGCGCCGCGATGTCGGACGCATTTTCCTTGCCGCCGGCCTGGTGATGAGCTGCGCCGTTCCGCTAGCCTACTGGCAGACCGTGCCGCATGTCGGCCTGCCGCGGCTGGTGTCGCAAGCCGATGCGCGCTTCCTGAAAGCGCACTTCGCCCACACCCGTCTGCTCAATCACTGGAATTTCGGCGGCCTGATCATCTTCTATGATCGCGGCGCGGTGCCGCTGTTCGTCGATGGCCGCGCCGCCACCGCCTATCCGCAAGGCCTGCTGAACGACTGGTTCAAGCTGGGCCGCGAAGAGGTCAATCCGGCGGACTGGGACATGGTGCTGCGGAAGTATCGCATCGAAACCGTCATATGGGTCAAAGCCCATGACGCGCTCAGGCGCTATCTGGTCGGTACGCGCGGCTGGAAGGAAGCCTATACCGGGGAATTCGTGAGCATCTATGCCCACCCCGGTGCCACGCACTAGCGCGGCGAGCGCTTGGCCAGGATGCGCTGCAGGGTGCGGCGGTGCATGTTCAGGCGGCGCGCCGTTTCCGACACATTGTGACCGCACAGCTCATAGACGCGCTGGATATGTTCCCAGCGCACGCGGTCGGCCGACATCGGGTTTTCCGGCGGCTTGGGCTTGGAGCCCGGCGTCGCCATCAGCGCCGCCAGAATGTCGTCGGCATCGGCGGGCTTGGGCAGGTAATCGATGGCGCCGTATTTCACCGCGGCGACCGCGGTTGCGATGTTGCCGAAGCCGGTCAGCACGACCACGCGGCTGTCGGGGCGGGTGGTATGCAGGGTCTCGACCACGTCGAGCCCATTGCCATCGTCAAGTTTGAGATCGACCACGGCGAAAGCCGGCGGCGCTTCCTTGGCGCGGGCCTTGCCCTCGGCCACGGACTCGGCCTGGGTGACGGTGAACCCGCGCGTTTCCAGCGCACGAGCCAGCCGCTCGCGCAGCGGGCGGTCATCCTCGACCAGCAACAGGGTCTTTTCGTCGCTCATTAAGGGGGGCCTTTAGGTCACTTTTGACAGGGCGTCAAACATTTAACCCGCTTCGGTCTGGGTCGGCGGCTGGGGGCCGTCGATAACCCCGCGCTGCCAGCGGATCGACACCCGCGCCCCACCGGAAGCCGGATTGTCGGCCTTAACCACACCACCCGTCTGTTCCAGCAGGATCTTGGCGATGAAAAAGCCCAGGCCCATGCCCTCATGCTTGTCCAAGGGCCCCTGGGGTCCGATGTCGTTGTCGGCCAGGGCGTGATGGCCGGGACGCGAGGTGATGTAGGGCTCGCCCAGCGCCTCGAAGATTTCCGGCGCAAAGCCCGGGCCGTCGTCATGCACTTCCACGTACAAATACTGGTCATCCCAGCTGGCCTTCACCGCCACCAGCGACCCCGCGAAATCGGCGGCGTTCTCGATGATGTTGCCCAGCCCGTGCAGCAGTTCGGGCGCGCGCCACACCTGCGGCACCGAATAGTCGCCGCCTTCGGTGTGCGAGACAGGCGGGGTGATGGTGACGCGGATATCGACGTCCTCGCCGCGATGGGGATCGGCAATATCATCCAGCAGCGCCCCCAGCGGCAGGCGCGCGGTGGCGCCCAGCAACGCCTCTTCCGGATTGGCCAGGCGCGCAATGATGGCGCGGCAGCGCTCGGCCTGGGCGCGCAACAGACGCACATCCTCGATCTCGGTGGAGTTTTCCGGCAGCGCCCGTTCCAGCTCGCGCGCCACCACCGCGATGGTGCCCAGGGGCGTGCCCAGTTCATGCGCGGCGGCGGTGGCGAGTGCGCCCAGCGCGGCCAAGCGATGCTCGCGCGACAAGGCGAGCTGTGTCGCGGCCAGGCCCGCCGACATGCGCGCGGACTCTGAGGCGATGCGCCAGGCATAGACCGACGTGAAGCCGATGCCGATCACCAGCGCCGTCCAGATGCCGGCCTGGTAGAGCTGCGGCAGCTCGAACACCGTGCCTTCGGGCCAGGGCAGCGGACGATGCTTGATCGCGATCAGCGACACCGAGGCAAAGGCAATGAAGGCCAGGATCAGCACATTGCCCAGGTTCAAGGTGGCGGCGGCGATGACCACCGGCGCCACGAACATCAGCGCAAACGGATTGGCGATGCCGCCGGTCAGGTACAGAAGTGCTGCCAGCTGCAAGACGTCGAAGGCCAGATAGAAGGTCGCTTCGCGGTTGGTCAGGCGGTGTGCCGGCGGATAGCGCAGCGCCAGCACCACATTCAGCGCCGCACTGATCGCAATGGCGGTGCCGCAATAGATGATGGGCAGCGGATAGCCCAGCGCGAAATAGACCAGGAACAGCGCCGCCGACTGGCCGGCAATCGCCAGCCAGCGCAGGTTCGACAAGGTACGAAGCCTGACGCGCCCGGCCGCACCCGCGCCGGCGAAACCACGCGCCATTTCCCTGGATGCCGCCAAATGTCTGCTTCCCTGTCGCTCGGGTTCGGATTAGAGCATTGCCCATGCTGCGCAACAAGCAAGCCCTGGTCCCCTATCTGCTGCTGATCGCGGCCCTGATGGGTGGCGTGCTCTGGTATGAAAGCGAAAAGGTGCCGCGCCTGGGCCAGGTGGTGACGTCTGGTGTCGCCGATGTGGGCGGGCCGTTCAAGCTGATCGACCAGACCGGCAAGACCGTCACGGACGCCGATTTCCGCGGCCGCTACATGCTGATCTATTTCGGCTACAGCTTCTGCCCCGATGTCTGCCCCACGACCTTGAGCGTGATCGGCGACGCGCTGGCCAAGCTGAAAGACCCGCGCATCGTGCCGGTCTTCATCACCATCGATCCCGATCGCGACACGCCCCAGGTGCTGGCCGATTACATGAAGGCGTTCGGGCCGCAGTTCGTCGGCCTGACCGGCAGCACGGATGCGATCAAGGCGGTGGAGCAGAAATATCGCGTCTATGCCGCCAAGAAGCCGATCGATCCCAACAATCCCAAGCGCGGGTACGGCATGGATCACTCATCGGTGATCTATCTGATGGGACCGGACGGCAAGCTGATCAGCTTCTATGACGAAGCGATCTCGCCGGACGATCTGGCGAAAGAATTGAAGTCGAAAATCTAGAGCGACGAGGGCAGCGGCAGATTGTTCTGCGCGCAAGCCGCGATCAGGGTGTTGTGCATCAGGCAGATGATGGTCATCGCGCCCACGCCGCCCGGCACCGGAGTGATCGCGCCCGCGACCTCTTTCGCCGCGTCATAGTCGACATCGCCGACCAGCTTGTATTTTCCTTCACCCGCCTCGACGCGGTTGATGCCGACATCGATCACGGTGGCGCCCGGCTTGATCCAGTCGGCCTTGACGAATTCCGGCTTGCCGATGGCGGCGACCAGAATGTCGGCACGGCGCGCGATGGCCGGCAGATCCTTGCTGCGCGAATGCGCCATGGTCACGGTGCAGTTGGCCGCCAGCAGCAACTGCGCCGCGGGCTTGCCGAACAACAGCGAGCGGCCGATCACCAGCGCGTCCTTGCCGGCGATGTCGCCGACATATTCCTTCAGCAGCAGCATCACGCCCGCAGGCGTGCACGAAACCAGATGCGCGCGGCCCGACATCAGCAGGCCCGCATTGTAAGGCGTCAGCGCATCGACATCCTTGGCAGGGTCCAGCGCGTCCAGCACCGCATTCTCGTCCAACCCCTTGGGCAGCGGCAGCTGCACCAGGATGCCGTGCACGGTCGGATCGGCGGACAACGCCTTCACCTGCGCCACCAGCTCGTCCTGGCTGACGGTGGCGGGCAGTTCGACATGCACCGACTTGAAGCCGATGGCCTCGGCGGTCTTGCGCTTGTTCCTGACGTAGACTTCCGAGGCCGGGTCCTTGCCCACCAGCACCGTTGCCAGCCCGGGCACTAGGCCGTGTTTGGCTTTCAGCTCGGCGGTATAGGCGGCGATCTTCTCGCGCAGCCTGGCGGCCGAAGCCTTGCCGTCGATCACGGTCGCCACGGCTTAAACTCCGTAACGGAAGGAGGCCCAGGTGATCGAATACTGCAGGAACCAGATGATCACGAAGACGACGATGGGCGACAGGTCCAACCCGCTGACGGCCGGCAGGATCTTGCGCACCGGGCGCAGCACCGGCTCGGTCAGAGCGAGCAGGATGCGCAGCAGCGTGCGCACGAAATTGTTATGCACGTTGATGACGTTGAAGGCCGTCAGCCAGGACACCACGATCGCGGCGACCAGGATCCACTTGTAGATTTCCAGGACTTCGATCAGGAGGGCGGCGATGGGGTTCAGCATGGCCACCTTGTACCGGGCGGAACCTGCCCGGAAAAGCCCGAAAATCCTGCCCGCTTGACGGGATCGGGCGCTGTTCCTAAAACCCCCGTCCCGTCGGCGCGCCGACCGGGACCGGTTCGGGGCTGTAGCTCAGTTGGGAGAGCGCCTCGTTCGCAATGAGGAGGCCAGCGGTTCGATTCCGCTCAGCTCCACCATCCCCCTTCGGGATGACCTGAACCGAATACTTCGCCCAGTCCCGTCCCGGCCTCGCGGGCTTTGCCCGCTGCGGCGTTCTGCCGGGCAAAAGGTCCACCGGACCTTTTGCTGATCCGGCCTCACCCGCTCAGCTCCACCATTCCCCAGGGAATGGGTTCCGAACCGACTACTTCCCCGTGTAAATGACCCGCCAGACCACATTGCCGACATCGTCGGCAATCAGCAGCGCCCCATCCTTGGCCACCGCCAGCCCCACCGGTCGGCCCCAGACCTTGGCCGGGTCGCCCGGCCGGCCCATGCCGTTCCAGAAGCCGGTGATGAAATTCTCATAGCCGTTGACCGGCTTGCCGTTCTCGAAATGCACCTTCACCACCTTGTAGCCGGTGGGCTGGCCCGCATTCCACGAGCCGTGCAGCGAAACAAACGCCTCGCCCTTGTACTCGGCCGGGAAGTTGGTGCCGGTATAGAAGGCGAGCCCCGTCGGCGCGGAATGGGCGTGGAACAGTACATCTGGCGTGATGGAGGCCGCGACCTTGGCCGGGTCTTTCGCGCCCCACACCGGATCGGGATTCCTGCCGGTATAGGCAAACGGATAGCCATAAAAGCCGCCCGGCTTCACGCTGGTCATGTAATCGGGCGGCAGTTCGTCACCCAACCCGTCGCGTTCGTTGGTGACCACGAACAGCGTGTTGCTGCCGGGCTGGACCGCGATGCCCACGGGATTTCGGATGCCGCCGGCGAATTCGCTCAGGCCGCCATCGGCAGTGACCTTGAACACCTGCGCGCCGGGCTTGAAGTCCGAGATATTGTCGCGTGAGCCCAGCGCCAGATACAGCGCACCATCGGGCCCGAACGCGATGTTGCGGGTGACGTGATTGCCCTTGGGCCGCAGGTCGGCGAGCTTGGTCGTCACTTTCTCCGGCTTGCCCGCCACCGTCTGGCCATCCTGGTAGGGGATGCGCCAGATGCCCATCAGGTCGCCCACGTAAAGATAGCCGCCATGGAAGGCCAAGCCATGTGGATAGACAAAGCCCGACGATGCAAAGGTGAAAGTCTTGTCCGCCTTGCCGTCGCCATTGGTGTCGCGAAGGATGGTGATCTTGCCGGCGTCTTTCGTCGGCTCAGCCAAGAAGACATCGCCATTGGGCGCCACCGCCATCCAGCGTGCATTGCTCAGGTGATCGGCGAACACCGAAATCGCAAAGCCGTGCGGCACTTCCGGCAACATGCCGGGCGGGCGGGGAACGGTGTCGGACTGGTTGCCCGCCGCAGGAGTGTCATAGGGCTTGGCCAGGCTGGCGGGCGAGATCTGGAACCGCTGGCCGGGATGATCGGCCGCCAAAGTGGCGCCGGATGCCAGAAGAAGCGCGGAAAAGCTGGAAATGAGCAGGGTCCGTCCGGTCATTCGCCGCTCCGTTAAAATTCGATTTACCAATCCGGGCTCTAACTGGCGCCATGCGTACTGCGCTCCTGGCTGCCATCGTCCTGGTCGTCGCCGCCTTGTCCCCGGCGGCGGGCGCGGAGGATGGCGCCAAAAAGGGCAAAGCGCCAGAGCACAAGGAAACCCAGTCCAAAAGCTTCGTGGACGTGGATCCGATCTACACCACCATTGTTTCGGACAACCGCGCCGCCGGCATGTTGATGCTGCGCATTGGCCTGGATGTGCCTGACGAGGAGCTGCACGCCCAGATCGATCACGCCATGCCGGTGCTGCGCGATGCGTATCTGCGCAACATGATGACCTTCACCGCCAATGTGGTGCGCACCGACATGCAACCCGATGTCGAGATGATCGCCGAGCGGTTGCAGGGCGTCACCGACCGCGCGCTGAAGCGCAAGGGCGCCAAGGTGCTGTTGTCGCAAGTCGCCATTCGGGTCACCACCAAGTAGCGCCCTAGCCGCCCCCCATTAAGCATATTAGGCTGCGCGCGCATTCGCGGGCCGCCCTCTTTTCATGACCTGGACCAAACCCGTCAGCGTATGGCTGGCCCCTGCGCTGGTATTGGCGCTTGGGGTCGCGGTCATGCTGTCCGATGGTCTGGGCATCGAGACCTTCCTTTCCAACCGACTGTTCGATGCCTGGCAGCGCCATGCCCCGCGTGCCGCCGACGCCCAGACCGTGAAGGTGCTGGAGCTGGCATCCTTCGACGAAGACAGCCTGGTCGGCGCTTTGCGCGGGCTTTCAGGCGCCAAGCTTGTGGTGCTGACCGCACCGCTGGCGCCGGGAGCCTCGCCGCAAAGCCTGATCCCCAAACTGCCGCCGAACAGCGATGCTGTGCGCGCCGCGCTGCAGAAGCTGCCCGAGCCAGGTCACGACCTGGCGGGCGCGCTGCGCGAGACCAAAGGCGTGGTACCGGTGCTTCTGGGCGAAAAGGGCCGCAGCCCCGACATCAAGGCGCGCTTCACCTATCGCGGCGCCAGCGATCCGTTTGCGCCCGCGCCGCGCTTTGCCAATGCGTCCGCGCCACCCGCGATGGTGGAAAGCAATGCCGATGGCGAAGGCGCGGCCAACCTGCCCGCCGATCCCGATGGCGTGGTGCGGCGCGCCCCACTGGCGTTTCACCTGGGCAACGGCCTGGTCCCGGGCCTGGGCGCTGAAGCGTTGCGCCTGCTGGACGGCAAGGCGGAAATCACCGTGCGCAGCGACGAGCGCAATCCGCTGAGCTTTGTGCGCGGTGTGGGCATCGCCGCGCTGGAAACCGCGCATGGTCTTGTGCCCACCGATACCGACGGCGGCATCCGCCTGCACTTCACCAATGCGCCGCGCCTGACGGAGGTGACGTCCGCACAGGACGCGATCGTGGTGATCGGCCTGCAGGGCGCACTGGTGAAGACACCGATGGGCCCGATGAGCGTCGCCGCCGTCACCGCCGAAAGCATTGAAGGTCTGCTGGGCGGCGATGTGCTGCGGCGGCCCTCCTGGCTGTGGGTTGCGGAAGCGGTCCTGATGCTGGTGCTCGGCGCCGGCATGATCTGGCTGTTGCGCTTCGGCCTGGGCTGGTCGGCGGGCGTTGCCATGGCCGGTGTCGTCGCGATGACCTTGCTGTCCTGGTACCTCTATGCCGCCCATTCCATCCTGGCGGACGCGGCGACGCCGTCGCTGGTGCTGCTGCTGGCGTTCGCCGCCGGCGCGATTGCCTGGGTGCATGACTTGCGGCTGGCCTATGCCGGATTGCGGATGGCGTTCGCCGATTCCCTGCCGCGCGCCACCATCGAGAAGATCGCCCGCCGTCCCGCCCTGCTGAACATTGAAGGCGAGAACCGCACCGTCACCTATCTGGTGTGCGGCGTGCGCGGCCAGAAAGGCCTTGAGGAGGCCTATCGCGACAATCCCACCGGCTTCACCAGCCTGATGCAGACGGCGCTAACGCCCTTGATCGACCAGGCGCTGGCGCATGGCGGCACCATCGATCGGCTGACCGCCGACGGCTTCACCGCCTTCTGGAATGCGCCGTTGGACGATGCCGAGCATGCGCTGCATGCCTGCGAGGCGGCGAACGGCATGGCGATCATGTCAGCGCGCGTCACAGAACAGTTGGCGCAGGAAGCACGCGGCGTGCCGCCGCTGGTCGAAATCGGCGTCGGCATCGCCACCGGCGACGGCGTGGCGGGCGCGTTCGGCGGCCAGGGCCGGCTGGGCTACAGCGTGCACGGCGATGTGGTGACCCTGGCCCAACGGGTGCAGGCGCATTCCAGGCTTTATGGTCCGGCGCTGGTGATCGCGGACACCACCAAGCGCATCGCTGAACGCGGTTTTGCCTTCCTGGAAATCGACACCATCGCGGACGAGAACAACCAGGCAATGACGTTGTGGGCGATCATGGGCAATCCGGTGAACAAGGCCTCGCCCAAGTTTCGCGCATTGATGGTGTTTCACGACCATATCTTCCAGGCGATCCGCAAGCAGCACTGGCAGCTGGCGCGCGACCTGATCGCGCAATGCCGCAAGCTGTCGGGCGCCAGCCAGAAGCTCTACGACCTGCACCTGGCGCGCATCAGCTGGTACGAGCGCCATCCGCCGGGCGCGGACTGGGATGGCGCGTTTCGCCCGCCGATTGAATAGCGATGCGCTTCTCAGCAATAGCACTCGCCGCGCTCTTGGCAGTTGGGGGCTGTGCTCATAAGCCTGACTTGTCTTGGCCTGAAGATTCTGAGGCCATTCCAGACGCGCGCACGGCAATTATGATTTCGCTCGCGATTTTTCGCGGCCAAGTAAACCGCGATATCGGCGACAACAGGGAGTTGGCAAAAATGCTCGAGGCATTCCGCTATCGCACTTCCGATTCCGTACATGATCCCAAGGGCGATGCCTGGCTTGTGCAGGTCTCGGCGGAAGAAAGGGCCAGGTTCGAAAAAGTGTGCGCGGGGCAATGTGTCGGCGGCGAGCTTTATAGTATGGCGCTATCGGCACATGATGGGCGCCTGCTGGAACTGTATATCCCCCAGTAGAGGCAATTTTTATGGAACGGTTGCCAGCCCGTAATGCGCCGCGGGGGTACCCGTCAGCGCCGCCCACATCTGGTCGCCCCAGCTGAAGTGCCACCATTCATCGGGATGACCGGCGAAACCTTCTTCCACCATCAGCCAGTGCAGCAGCCGGCGATTGGCGCGCGCTTCCTGGTCGGAGAAGGAGAAGTTGTTGGGGTCCAGATTCTCGAACCGGTCGCGGTTGGCCAGTTGCGTCACGTCGTCGAACAGCGAACCCATCCAGAGTGGATCGCCGCCTTTCCAGCGCAAGGTCAGGTCGACGGCGGACGCGGTCGCATGGGGTGCGGGCGATTCCGCATTCTCGGATGGCGCCGCCCAATAGCGTTCCACTTCCTCGACCAGCGCCGCGCCGGTTAGCGCGGGATCGCGGCGCTGCAACTCCGCCGGCATCCATACGTCGTGGAAGTAAGCCTGCACCGCGCGCGGCCGCCAGGCATCGAACAGAAACATCTCCAGTCCCGCCGCCGCGATCCGCGCATTCACCTTGCGCAGCTTGTCCGCCACGCTTTGGCGCAGCCACAGCTTGTCGGTGGCGCCATCGACCCGGTGCCAGTAGGGCGGGTTGCGGCCGCTGGCATAGAAATTCTCCCCCGCCAGGCCCGCCTCGCGCGCTTCGATCACCGCCTCGCCATACAGCGCATTGTCACGGGTGATGGGGATGCAGGTGCGGAAGCCCTTGCGGGCGGCACGCGCCGGCGCCTGATCGCCGATGGCGCGATTGCGCAATTCTTCCAGTGGGCCGAATACCGACATGGCGTTACAGTAAAGCCATGACCGAGCAAGGCAAAGACTATCGCAGCTGCCGCCGCGCCTTCATCGCTGCCTGCGAGGCCGCGCATGTCGAGACAATCGCCCGCGTGCAGCCGGGCAAGGCGGACGACGGCAAGCCGCTGTTCACCGATACCGCGGCCCTGGGCGACCGGCTGGCGACGCGCGCGACGTTGGTCGTGGGCAACGATGCGCGGGCTTCGACGGCCCAGATCGGCCTGCTGGCAACCGCGCCGCCACCAGGCGAACGCCTGGTGCTGGTGCATGCGCTGGACCCGAAAGATTTTGGCAGCCCGGCCGATCCCGCCTGGGCCGCACCCATTCTGACGGCGGTGGCGACCGAAGACCTGTCCAAGGTCACGGCCCTGATCCTGCACGACCTTGCCGGCGGCGATCTGTTGGCGCTGCTGCAAAAGGCCATGCCCAAAGCCGCCATCACCCTTGCCTGAGGTCACCGCGCGCCGTTTACTCGCCGCATGCTGAACCTTCTCCTGCCCCTGATGCTGGCGTCCGGCTCCGCACTGCCGCCGCCCGGCCCGCTGCCGCCCGCCGCCAACCAGGCGCTGGCACACGACATCCTGCGTGACCTGGTCGCGGTGCGGTCGGTGCACGATGTGGGCACGCGCGAGACGGCGAAGGTGCTGGCCGGCTATTTCCAGAAAGCCGGCTTTGCGGCGTCCGACATCGTGCAGGTCGCCGATCCCAGATACCCGCACCAGATGAACCTGATCGTGCGGTTGCACGGCACGGGCAAGGCCAAGCCGATCCTCTATCTGGGTCACATGGATGTGGTCGATGCGCGGGCGCAAGACTGGTCGCTGCCGCCTTTCAAGCTGACCGAGAAAGACGGCTTCTATTATGGCCGCGGCACCACCGACATGAAGAATGACGATGCCGCGCTGGCCGCCGCGCTGATCCGGCTGAAGCAGGAAGGCCACAAGCCGTCGCGCGACATCATCGCCGCCTTCACCGCCGACGAGGAAGTGGGCGAGGAACAGAATGGCGTGAAATGGCTGGTGAAGAATCGCCGCGAGCTTGTCGATGCCGCGTTTGCGATCAACGTGGACGGCGCGCCGGGCGAGATATTGAACGGCAAGCGGCTGGATTACGGGGTGGAGACCAGCGAGAAGATCTATCTCACCTGGCACCTCAGCGTGACCAACAAGGGCGGCCATTCCAGCGAGCCGCGCCCCGACAATGCGATCTATCAATTGTCGGAGGCGCTGACCAAACTGGCGCGCTACAGCTTTCCCATCGCGCTGAACGACACCACCCGCGCCTATTTCACCCGCATGGCGTCGCTGGAGACCGGTGCGAAACGCACCGACATGCTGGCCGCCGCCAAGGGCGATGCGGCGGCCCAGCAGCGCCTGACCAAAGACACCGCCTACAACGCCATCCTGCACACCACCTGCGTCGCCACCATGCTGGATGCCGGCGTGCAGGAGAATGCGCTGCCGTCCAGCGCGCAGGCGACAGTGCAATGCCGGGTGCTGCCCGGCGAAAGCGCGGACAGTGTGAAGACCCGCATCGCGCAGGCCATTGCCGACCCGGCCATCAAGATCACCATGTCGGGAACATTCAATCCCTCGCCGCCTTCGCCGCTGTCGCCCGAAATCTTCGGCACCATCGAAAAGACCGTGCATGGCATGTGGCCGGGAGTGCCGGTGATCCCCGCCATGGCGGCGGGCGCCAGCGACAGCATCTTCACCCGCAATGCCGGCATCCCCAGCTATGGCGCGGGCGGCGGCTGGGACGATATCGCCGATGTGCGCGCCCATGGCCGCGACGAACGCCGCGATACCGGGCATTTCCAGTCGGACGTGGAATTTACCTATCGGCTGATGAAGGCCTTTACCCAATAGGCTTTGCCAGCCGTGGCCCGGTTGGGTATATCCTGCCCCGCACGCACCCGTAGCTCAGCTGGATAGAGTGTCGCCCTCCGAAGGCGAAGGTCATAGGTTCGAATCCTATCGGGTGCGCCAATTTTTCTTAGGAGCTTAGCGACTTAGAAAAGCCGGCCCCGCTTCGAGCCCGCGTGCGGGCGAGGGCGGCGAGCCGGACGGAAGCAAAGACATGCTCGGTCCCATCGACTTCAAGGCCCTGGCGATTGTCGCCCTGATCTTCATTCCCCTGGAACTGATCTTCCCGCTGCACGCGCGCAAGCCCTGGCGCCGGCATTGGCAGAACGACCTAGTCTTCCTGGTCCTCAACGTCATTCCCATCACCTTCGGCATCGTCTTCTTCTCGGTGCTGCTGGGCGAAGCGGCAAAAGCCTGGATGCCGGCAGGCTGGATCGCAGCCGTGCGTGGCCAGCCCCTCTGGCTGCAGGTGATCGAGATCCTTCTGCTGGCCGATATCGGTTTCTATCTCGCCCATCGCGCTTTCCATGCCGTGCCGTTCCTGTGGAAATTCCACGCGGTGCATCATTCGATCGAAGAGCTGGACTCGCTGGCGGGCTTTCGTGTTCACCCCATCGACCAGGTACTGACCAAGACCGCGTCGTATGTGCCGATTATCCTGCTGGGCTTTTCCAACGAAGCGTTCCTGGCCTTTGCGCTGATCTACAAGTGGCAATCCATCGCCATTCACTCCAACACGCGCTTCCGCCTGGGGCCGCTGCGCTGGCTGATCGCCTCGCCGCAATTCCATCACTGGCACCACGCCAACGAGCCCGCAGCCATCGACAAGAACTTCGCCGGCCAGCTGCCCTTCCTCGACCTGATCGGCGGCACCGCCCATATGCCGTCACAGATGCCAGCACGTTATGGCACCGACACGCCGGTACCCCAGCGCTACGACCTGCAACTGATCCATCCCTTCCGCCGCGCGCGCGTTGCAACCGGGGCCAGCGGCGCGCCATAGTGCCGCCATGCTGCTGCCCGAACTCCCCATCGCATTCGGCCTGATCGCCGTGACCGCCGGATCGGCGCTTGCCGCGCGCCGCCTGCATGTGCCGTTCTCCATCGTGCTGGTGCTGGTCGGCTTGGCGCTGGGCTTCATGCCGTTCATGCCGCAGGTGGAATTGCGGCCCGACCTGGTGCTGAGCCTGCTGCTGCCGCCACTGCTTTATACTTCGGGCGTGGGCATGAGCTGGCGCGGCTTCCGCAACGACCTGCGCGCCATCCTGCAGCTGGCAGTGGGCGCGGTGATCTTCACCGCCACGGCGGTGGCGGGTGTGATGCACTGGCTGCTGGGCACCTCGCTGGCCGTGGGTTTCGTGCTGGGCGCGGTGGTGGCGCCGCCCGATGCGGTGGCGCCGATGGCGATCGCGCGCCGCTATCCCCTGCCGTCGCGGGTGCTGACAATTCTCGAAGGCGAAGGGCTGGTGAACGACGCCACGGCGCTGATCCTGTTCAGCTTCGCGGTGGGCGCTGTGGCGATGGGCAATGCGTTTTCCTTACCGCTGGCGGTGGGCGAGTTCTTCGTCATCGCGGCGGGTGAAATCGCCTGGGGCCTGTGCGTGGGCTGGGCCTCGCTGGCCTTGCGCCACTGGGCATCGGATACGCGCGTGGAAATGGTGATGGCGCTGCTGACGCCGTTCGCCGCCTTCTGGATTCCCGAAAGCCTGGGCGGTTCGGGCGTCCTGGCCACCGTCACTGCCGGTCTTTATGTGAGCTGGAACGGCCCGCGCTTCATCTCGCCCGCCACCCGCCTGCAGGGCTTCTTCGTCTGGGACATGGTGACGTACCTGACCGAGGGCGTGATCTTCCTGCTCACCGGCCTGCAGGCACGCCTGATCGTGGACCGGCTGAGCGGCGGCGACTGGAACCGGGTGTTGACGGCGGCGGCCATCGTCTGCGCCACCATCGTCGTTGTGCGCTTCATCTGGGTCTATGCGGTGACCTACCTGTCGCGCCTGCTGCCGGGAAAGATGCGCCATGACGAGCCGATGCCCCCTTGGCGCAGCATCTTCATCGTCGCCTTTACCGGCATCCGCGGCGTGGTCTCGCTGGCGGCGGCGCTGTCGATTCCGTTCTTCGCTGGCGATGGCACCGCCTTCCCCGAACGCGACATGCTGGTGCTGGTCACCTTCGCTGTGATCCTGGTGACACTCGTCGGACAAGGCCTGAGTTTCTCCTGGGTGATCCAGAAGCTGGGCCTGGTGGATGAAGGCCGCCGCGAGCAGGAAGAGGCCAAGAAGCGCGAAGTGCGCGCGCGCGTCAAAAGCATCGACGCAGCCCTTGCGCGGCTCGACGGCCTGGAAGGCGCGGCAACGTCACCCGAAACGGTCGAGACCCTGCGCCGCCGCCATGCCGACCGGCGTGCCTATTTCGTCGCCGCCTGCAACGACATATCCGAAGGCCATGTCACCCTGAGTGCCACCGCGTTGCAGCTGCGCTTTGTCGAGGCCGAGCGCCAGAGCATCGCCGACATGTATTGCCGCGGCGAAATCGACGACGATGCGCGCCGCCGCATCGAGCGCGAACTCGACCTGGAAGACTCGCGCCTGCGCCATGCCGCGCAGAGCGGTCTCACCATGACCCTGGGCGCCTGAGGCGTTTTGCATCTTGCCCGTTGGGCGCAGCGCCCTAGCATCGCGGGGCCGCCCCGACGGGATCGCCGCATGCCCAGCCGCCGCCAGCTTCTGAAATCCGCCGCGCCGGCGCTGATTGCCGCGCCATCGCTGGCACAGGCGATGAGTGTGCCCGGCAATGATGTATTGGCGCCCAACTCTATCGCCGTCGCCGATCTGCCAGGCCAGTACGACCTGACGGCGGATGTGCACAATTTGGAGGCAGGCTATTGGAGCCCGATGCCGCGCGTGGTGGCCGATGCGTTCGCGCGCAACAACGCCTTGGTCAATCACGACAACTCGCTGTTCGGGCGCAATGTGCTGTCGGGCGCGCAGGCCCTGAATTTTCACGGCAAGGCGGCGCAGGCCGCGATCGCACGGCAGGTCGGCTGCCTGCCCGAGGAGATCGCCGTCACCCGCAGCGGCTCGGACGCCCTGCAGATGCTGATCGTCAACTACAAGGCGCTGAAGCCCGGCGATGGCGTGATCTGCTGTGACCTGGATTACGACTCCACTTTGGCGGCGATGTCGTACCTGGAAAGCCGCCGCGGCGCGCATCTGGTGAAGTTCGCCATGCCGGAGCCGGCGACGACCGCCAATATTCTTGCCGCCTACGAAACCGCGCTGAAAAGCACACCCAACGCGAAGCTTCTGCTGGTGACGCTGATTTCCCATCGCACCGGGCTGATAAACCCTGTGCGCGAGATTGCGGCGATGGCGCGCGCGCGCGGGGTCGACGTGATCGCCGACATCGCCCATGGCGTCGCCCTGCTGGATTTCCAGCTGGCCGACCTTGGTGTCGATTTCGCCGGCTGGTCGGTCCACAAATGGACCTCGGCGCCTTTGGGCACCGGCGCCATGTACATCCGCAAGAGCCGGCTGGCCGACATCGATCCGGCCTTCGGCAACTTCGTCTATGACCCGGCCGACATCAATGCGCGCGTGCCGGAAGGCACGATCAACTTCGCCGCCCTGATGTCCATTCCCAAGGCGGTGGAATTTCATTTCGCCGTCGGCGCCGCGGCAAAAGAAAAGCACATGCGCACCCTGCGCGACCGCTGGGTGCATGCCGTGCGCGACCTGCCAAATGTCGCGATCATGGTGCCCGACGATCCGGCGCGGTATTGCGCCATCACCAGCTTTCGCCTGAAGGGCATGAACACCCTGGAACGCGCCCGGCAGGTGCAGATGCGCCTGCTGGAAAAGCACAAGGTGCTGACGGTGTGGCGCGACGGCGTCGCCAGCGGACCGGTGATCCGCGTCACCCCGGGCCTGTACAGCAAGCCCGAAAACGTCGGTGCCCTGGCCGCGGCGCTGCGCGCCGAGCACGCGATGTTCGTTTGAGAGACAATCGAGAGAGCTAGAACTCGAACTCGGCTTTCAAAATCTCAAACAGCTCTTTCGCACTTTCTCGCGTCAGCTGAATGGTCTGGCTTTGCTTTTCCGGCATCTCTCGCTCTGATGATCCACGCGTATCCAGCTGGATGAAGTTCACCATGCCGGTGCCGGATCTAAACGTGGACCAGTGACAAATCAGGCGGGTCGGCTGAAGTTTTATCGTTTTAGGGGCTGCGTGAAAACTATCGATCACTGCCATTTCACATCTCCCTTTCGACTGCTCGCTTCCAGACCAGCATCCTTGTCGTCATGTCCTGCACGACCTCGCCCTTCTGGTTGCGGGTCAGGCTGTGCACCGTGATCATGCCGCGTTCCGTCCGCGAGCGCGACGGTGTGACCGCCAGCACTTCGCTTTCCACGGTCAGGGTATCGCCGGGGCGGGTGGGGCGCGGCCATTTCAGTTCGCCGCCCGCGCCGATCAATCCGCCCGCGATGGGCATGCCGCTTTTCACCAGCAGCGACATGGTGATGGACGCGGTGTGCCAGCCGCTGGCCGCCAAGCCGTGGAAGAAACTGTTCTCGGCTGCCTTCTCATCGAGATGAAAAGGCTGCGGATCGAACTGGCGGGCAAAGGCCTTGATCTGGTCCGCATCAAGCGTGTGGGCCGCCGATGTGAATCGACGGCCCACCGTGAAGTCTTCGAGATAGAGGTCGTTCATCCGTGGAGCATAGCACCACGCGGCGTCTCCGGCCCGCCTCCCCCTTCTGCGCGTAGCGCATGGAAGGGGGAGATGGTTTCAGCGTGCGAGGCCTTGGCCGGGCGGAAGCTGAAACCGGAGGGGGTTCAACCAATAAGCTTCTTCGCCACCTGCGCCACGCGCTTGCCCTGGAAGCGGGCGACCGCGATTTCGGCTTCGCTGGGGCCGGCCGGCGGATGACCGCTGACCACACTGGCGCCATAGGGCGAACCCGCGCCGGCGAACATCACGCCATCGGCATAGCCGGTCGGCACGATGATCAGGCCCAGATGCGCCAGCACCGGATAGAGCGAAAGCGTGGTCACTTCATTGCCGCCATGGGCCTGCGAGGAACCGGCGAACACCGAACCGGCCTTGCCGACCAGCTTGCCCTGCTGCCACAGCCCACCCAGGCCATCGATATAGGCCTTCAATTCTGACGAGACGGAGCCGAAGCGGGTGGGCGTGCCGAAGATGATGGCGTCGGCCCATTCCGCGTCTTCCACGGTGGGAGCGGCATGGCGGGCGTTCATCGCTTCGGCCTGCTCCTTCCAGCCGGGCACGCTCGACAGGATGTCATGGCCGACAAGCTCGCGGGCGCGGCGCAGGCGCACCTGCGCGCCTTCGGCTTCGGCGCCTTCCGCGACGGCCTTGGCAAGGCCCTCGATGGTGCCGCTGCGCGAATAGAAGGGGATCAGGATTTTGGGAGAAGTCATGGATGCCTCCGGGGTTGAAATCTTGATCCCTGAGATAGGCGGCTGGCCCTGTTCAAAAAACTGGGATAATTTCGATCAGACTGTTCGAGAAAGTTGAATAGATGGAGCCCAAAGCCCCGACTTTGGACCAGATCGCGGTCTTCCTCGCCATCGTGGAGACCGGCAGCTTTGCCGCCGCCGCCCGCAAGCTGGGCCGGGCGACCTCGGTCATCAGCTACGCCATCACCAACCTGGAAGCCCAGCTTGGTGTCACGCTCTTCGCCCGCGCCGGCACCGCCAAGCCCAAGCTGACCGATGCCGGCCGCGCCATTCTGGCCGACAGCCGGGGCATGGCCATCGCATTGGACCAGTTGCTGGCGCGCGCACGCGGGCTGACCCAGGGACTGGAAGCGGAAGTCTCGTTGGTGGTCGATGTGATGCTGCCGGCCAAGAAGCTGGTGAAGGCGCTGGACGAATTTGCCAAACGCTTCCCCACCGTCGCCCTGCGCCTGCAGGTCGAGGCGCTGGGCGCGGTGACGCAAGCGGTGCTGTCGGGCTCGGCGGTGTTCGGGATTTCGGGTCCGCTGGAATTGGCCAACGATCTGCTGACGCGCGGACCGGCCGGCGCGGTGAAGATGATCGCGGTGGCCGCGCCCACCCATCCCCTGGCGCAGGTTGCAGGCCCCATCGGCCAGGCGCTGGCGCGCGATCACATTCAATTGGTGCTGACCGATCGCTCGCAGCTGACGGCGGGACGCGACTTCGGCGTCTTGTCGGTGAAAAGCTGGCGGCTGGCGGACCTGGGCGCCAAGCATGCCCTGCTGCTGGCGGGGCTGGGCTGGGGCAACATGCCCAAGCCGATGGTCAATGACGACATCAAGCGCGGACGGCTGGTCGAACTTCAGATCGAGAGCCCGGGCGAGATGCACTATCCACTTCATAGCGTCCATCGCAGCGACACACCGCCGGGACCGGCGGCCTCTTGGCTGATGGAACGGCTGGCAATGGCGTAGGCGCAAACCAAACCGCCATCCAAAAATGGCTTGGTCGTCACAAACAAAATTCAGATTGGAACAATCCCACGACTCGCGCATTGGCGCGAGGACGCGTAGTGTTTCGAGCGAAATCAGAAAACCATGGAGTGAATGACATGGCTGCGAAGAAGAAAAAGAAAGCGGTGAAGGCCAAAAAGGCGCCCGCAAAGAAGAAGACGAAGAAGACCAAAGCGGCAAAGAAAGTCGCGAAGAAGCCTGCCAGGAAGGCGAAGAAAGTCGCCAAGAAATCCAAAAAGGCCAAGCGGAAGCCGGCCCCCGGCCTTGTGGCCCGCGCCATCAAGGCGGTGAAGAAGGCCGTCACCCCGGCCAAGAAGAAGAAAGCCAAGAAGCAGGCCATCGGCGAAGGCAATTACGAAGCCAGCCGCGCCTTCGACAAGGACCAGGCGAGCTTCGTCGCCCGCAACAAGTCCAAGATCCCGGCCATGGGCAAGGCGGCCGAAGCCGAGCTGGATGGCCCGCAGGGCGATTTGCTGCGCGACGCGGAAGCCGCCGCCGCCGGCCGCTCGCGCGATACCTTCGAGCCGTAAGCCGGTTGAAAACACAAACGCCGCGCTCCTTTCGGGGCGCGGCGTTTTTCTTTGTCGGTCCCGAACGGCCTACTTCGGCGCGTCGGGCTTGAAGTCCAGCGCGCAGCCATTGGTGCAATAGCGCAGGCCGGTGGGCTGGGGACCATCGTCGAAGACATGGCCCAGATGCCCGCCGCACTTGGCGCAATTGAACTCGGTGCGCGTCATGCCATGGCTTGTGTCGGTCTGGGTCGTCACGGCACCCGGCAGGGTGTCGTAGAAGCTGGGCCAGCCCGAGCCGCTTTCATACTTGGTCTTGGCGTCGAACAGTTCGGCGCCGCAACCGGCGCACTGGAATTCGCCAGGGCGCTTTTCGTAATTCAGCGGGCTGGAGCCGGGACGCTCGGTGCCCTTTTCGCGCAGCACGCGATGCTGTTCTGGTGTCAGGGTGCGGGTGGTGGTGTCGGTCATGGGATGTCCTTTCCTTCCCCTATTCGTCTGGCCGGGCAGATAGTTACGAAACGCCCGGAACTCAAGGATTCTGGCTGATGACCATCTGCAGCATGCTGCTGAGCTTGCCGGTATTTCCAAAGGCAAACCCCGCGTCATAAATCACGTCATCGACCTTCCAGCCCTGGGGCGTCATCACCACCACCACCGTGTCGTTCCACTTGGCGGGTTTTTCCGCCTTGCGGCCCGGCACCAGGGGCGGCGCATAGCTCAGCGCCACCGGGCAGCGCGCAATCTTGGCGTCGCCGCGGCATTCCCCGATCTGGTAGTCGCTGGCCCCCTCGAACAGGGACGAGAACACATCGCCTTCCAGCATGGGCGGCACGGCGTTCTTCACCTTGGCGGTCAGCCGCGCCTGGGCCGCCGCGGCATCTGCGATCTGCTTGTTCAGGCGGGGCGACAGCACCGGCTGGTAGCGCACCCGCGCCGTGGCGTCGGGAATGCCGCCGCCCTTCACATGTAGCGGCACATAGACGCCATAAAAGTCGCCGACCGCGGTGGCCGGGTCGGTGCTGGCCAGCGCGGGCGTGGCGATCAGGGCGAGCAGGACAGCGACGCGGATCATTTCTTGAGGGAGTCGCGGATCTCGCGCAGCAGCAGGATTTCCTCCGACGGCGGCGGCGGCGCTTCGGCGGCGCTGGCCGGCGGGGCGACCAGCCTGTTCATCTGGCGGATCATCAGGAACAGCACGAAGGCGACGATCACGAAGTTGATCACCGCGTTGATGAAGAGGCCGTAATTCAGTGTCACGTCCTTGGCGGCCTTGGCGGCGGCCAGGGTCTCTTCCGGGGTGCCTTTCAGCACGATGAAGAAGTTGGAGAAATCGACACCGCCCAGCGCCAGGCCGATGGGGGGCATGATCACGTCATTGACCAGCGAGGTCACGATGCCGGTAAAGGACGCGCCGATAATGACACCGACCGCGAGGTCGAGGACATTGCCGCGCATGGCGAATTTCTTGAACTCGGCGAACATGGACATGACGTTTCTCCCCAAAGCGGGCAAAGGCTAATCGCGCGGCGGCTTTCCAACAAGACGGCGCGGCATGCGCAGATAGCCGATTGCCAGCAGGGTTCCGCAGATCGCGCCCAGGCTGTTGGCCAGCATGTCGCCCCATTCCCCGTCACGCCCCACGATGGTCTGCAGGATTTCCAGCCCGCCCCCGATCGCCAGCACACCCAGGAAGACCCAGACCAGCGAGCGGCGCAGGCCCCAGCCAAGGGTCGCCAGCAACGCCAGCCCGAAATAGGCGGTGAAATGCTCGGCCTTGTCCCAGCCGAAGATTTCGTCGGCCAGGTGCGGCGGATGCGGGGTCAGTTCGCCCCAGGCCACCACCGCCAGCGCAGGAATGAACAACCAGGCGCCGGCGCGGCGCACCCACGGAAGAAAGATGCCGTGAAAGAACATCGCCACGGGGTAGCGCAAATTTGTGGCGAGGTCTTGGCTTAAAGCTATGCCAGCTTGGCCGAGGCCATGCTGACTTCGGGCAGCGACAGCCGGAACGACAGGCCCAGGTTGGATGAGACAATCTGGAAGTCGGCGCCGATTTCACTCGCCAGGCTGCGCATCACGCGAAAACCCAGGCCGCCGCCAGTCTTGATATCGAAATTTTCCGGCAGGCCCACGCCGTCATCGCTGACCGTCATCACCAGGCGGCCGTCGGCGGATGCGGTGCAATCCACCGTCATCACCAGCGGCGCGCCCGCAGGATGGGCGTATTTCATCGCGTTGATGAAGATTTCGCACAGGATGAGGATGATCGGCTGCACCTGGCGCATCAGCACCATGCAGTCATTGCCGCTGTGATTGACCCTTACATGCTGCTCGGGCGAGGACAGCGCCGCGACCAGCGCGTTGGTCACGTCGTGCAGATGCGGCTTCAGGTTGGTCGCGCCATCGGCGTCGACATGGCTGAGCAGCCGGTGCAGCTGGCTGATGGTGTTGATGCGCGCGGCAATGCCTTCCAGCATCAGGCGCACATCGGCCGGCGACAAAGGCAGGGTGTTCTTGCGCACCGAGGCCGCCTGCATGCGCACCATGCTGACCAGGAGGGTCAGGCTGTTGGCGATGCGGTGGTTGGCTTCCGCGACGATGTCTTTGGGTGGGGGCGACGACATGCCGTTGGGGCGGTGGGTGAGGAGTGCGTCCATGGGAGCATCCTCCTTTCGCCTTCGACCATGCGCCCTTTGGCACCTGGACGCAAATAAAATTCCTGTGAAAAATCAAACACTTGCGTTAGTATTCGGCTAATTCTGTACAGACTACTCACTTGGCTAAGGGAACCAGAAGTTCCTAAAGTCGGTTTTATAGAGACGCTTTTTGCACCGCTTACTCATTATGAGTAAGCTTGCGACCTAGAAGGGACCTGGACGTGCCATGAATGACCTGACGCGCGGCGAACGCCTTCAGATCATGTTGACCAAGGAAGAGCTGGACGCCTTGGACAGCTGGCGTTTCCAGCGCCGCATGCCCAGCCGGGCGGCGGCAATCCGGGAATTGCTCAAGCGCGGGCTGGCGGCCGAAGGCTTTGACAGCGCGGACGGGGGCAGCCGTTCCAAGGATTTCGGGGTTACCGGCCGCTCCACCTCCTCCGGCCTGGACGGCGACGGCCAGGATCCGGCCGAATAACGGGTTGCTTTTCGCCCCTTTTTCCTTTTAAACGCCCGCTCTTTCGAGCCGCCCGGCCGGACATGCCGTGGCGACTCTCGAATGCTCCCCCTGTGCGCCGACCAGCACGCAACAAAGGGGGACCGGACCAGGTCTGATCCGGGAGCCATATGAAGGAAGCAAAATGTCCAAGATGAAGACCAAGTCGGGCGCCAAAAAGCGCTTCAAGATCACGGCCAAGGGCAAGATCAAGACCCACCAGGTCGGCAAGCGCCACCGTTTGATCAACAACTCCCCGGCCCGTACCCGCGACCTGCGCGGCATGGACACCCTGTCGGAGTCCGAAACCCGGCGCGTGAAGCGCTGGATGCCCTATGGCGGAGGTATCTAAGTCATGAGCCGTTCACCCCGCGCCGTTCCGTCCCGTGCCCGTCGTGCCAAGGTCCTCAAGCAGGCCAAGGGCATGCGCGGCCGCCGCAAGAACAACATCACCACGGCCAATGCCGCGGTCGACAAGTCGCTGCAGCACAACTACATCGGCCGCAAGGAAAAGAAGCGCAACTTCCGCGCCTTGTGGATCCAGCGCATCAACGCCGCCGTGCGCGAACACGGCCTCACCTACAGCCGATTTATCGCCGGGCTCGCCAAGGCCAAGATCGACATCGACCGCAAGGTCCTGTCCGACCTGGCCATTCACGAGCCCGTTGCGTTCAAGGCTCTGGTGGAACAGGCGTCGAAGTAAGCAATCTCCATCCGAGCGAGTCGCGGGCTTAACGGCCCGCGATACCTTCTCTTCGGAGTTTGCATGACCGACATCGCGTCCCTTCAATCCGAAATCCTGGCGCAGGTCGCCGGCGCCGCCGATGAAGCAGCGCTTGAAGCCGTGCGCGTGGCCACCCTTGGCAAGAAGGGCAGCGTCAGCGCGCTGCTCGCCACCATGGGCAAGCTTTCGCCGGAAGAGCGCAAGGAGAAGGGCCCGCAGTTCAACGGCCTGAAGGATGCGGTCACCGACGCAATCGCCGCGCGCAAGGCCCAGCTGGGCGATGCCGCGCTGGATGCGCGCCTGGCGGCCGAGACCCTGGACGTCACCCTGCCCGCGCGCGCCGAGAACACCGGAACCGTGCATCCCATCAGTCAGGTGCTGGAAGAGATCGTCGCCATCTTTGCCGACATGGGCTTTGGCGTCGCCGAAGGCCCGGACGTCGAATACGACGACTACAACTTCACCAAGCTGAACATTCCGCCCGATCATCCCGCGCGCCAGATGCAGGACACCTTCTATGTGTCGGCCCAGGGCGACGGATCGAGCCATGTGCTGCGCACCCACACCTCGCCGGTGCAGGTGCGCACCATGCTGAACACCAAGCCGCCCATCCGCATCATCTCGCCGGGCCGCACCTATCGCGTCGACAGCGACGCCACCCACTCGCCCATGTTCCACCAGGTCGAAGCGCTAGTGGTGGATGAAGGCATTCACCTGGGCCACCTGAAATGGACGGTGGAGGAATTCTGCAAGGCCTTCTTCGAGATCGACAAGATCGAGCTGCGGGCGCGCCCCAGCTTCTTCCCCTTCACCGAACCCTCGCTGGAATGGGACATGCGCTGCGACCGCAGCGTGCCGGGCAAGATCACCTTCGGCACCGGCAATGACTGGCTGGAGCTGGGCGGCAGCGGCATGGTTCATCGCAAGGTGCTGGAGAATTGCGGCATCGACAGCAGCAAATATTCGGGCTTTGCCTTCGGCTTTGGCCTGGACCGCATGGCGATGCTGAAATACGGCATCCCCGACATTCGCAGTTTCTTTGAAGGCGATGTGCGCTGGTTGAAGCATTACGGCTTCGCCGCACTTGACATTCCCACCCTGGACGGAGGGCTCAGCAAGTGAAGCTCACCCTCTCCTGGCTCAAGGAATATCTGGATACCGACGCGACCGTCGACCAGATCGCCGAGCGCCTGACCGCGATCGGCCTGGAAGTCGAAAGCGTCACCGACGCAAGCGCCGCGCTGAAGGATTTCATAGTCGGCGAAGTCGTCAGCGCCCAAAAGCATCCCAATGCCGACAAGCTGCGCCTGTGCAGCGTCTCGACCGGCAGCGAGAATTTGCAGATCGTCTGCGGCGCCCCCAATGCGCGCGCCGGCATCAAGGTGGTCTTGGCCCGTCCCGGTACCGTGATCCCCACCACCGGCGAAGCGCTGAAGCTGGGCACGATTCGCGGCGTGGAATCGCGCGGCATGATGTGCAGCGCCCGCGAACTGCTGCTGGGCGAAGACCATGACGGCATCATCGAGCTGAAGCCCGGCGCCAGGGCGGGCGAGCCCGTGATCGCGGCGCTGGTCGAAGCCGGGTTGCTGGCCAACGATCCGCTGATCGATGTGTCCATCACCCCCAATCGCGGCGACGCGGCGAGCGTGTACGGTATCGCGCGCGACCTGGCGGCGTCGGGCCTGGGCACGCTGAAGAGCGACAAGGTCACGCCGGTCGCCGGTAAATTCGCTTCGCCCATCGGCGTGGCGCTGGACTTCGCGCCGGAAGACAAAGGCGCCTGCAGCATCTTCTCCGGTCGCCTGATCCGCGGCGTCAAGAACGGCCCCTCGCCCAAATGGGCGCAGGACCGTTTGAAGAGCGTGGGCCTGAAATCCATTTCCGCACTGGTCGACGTCACCAACCTGATCGCGCACGAACGCGGCCGTCCGCTGCATGTCTTCAACGCCGACAAGCTGAAGGGCACCGTCAAGGCCCGCATGGCCAAGGACGGCGAGCAAGTGCTGGCGCTGGACGACCTCACCTACACGCTGGATGCCGGCACCGTCGTCATCGCGGATGACGACAAGGCGCTGGGTATCGCGGGCGTCATGGGCGGCAAGGACACAGGCAGCTATGACGACACGGTCAACGTGTTCCTGGAATCCGCCTATTTCGATCCGGTGCGCATCGCGCGCACCGGCCGCAAGTACGGCATCATTTCCGACGCGCGCTACCGCTTCGAACGCGGCGTCGATCCGCAGATGGTGCTGCCGGGCATCGAGCTGGCGACCAAGCTGATCCTGGACTGGTGCGGCGGTGAAGCGTCCGAAGTGGTGATCGCCGGCGAACTGCCGCCCCCGCACAAGCCGATCCTCTTCGACACCGCTGCGGTCGAAAAGCTGGGCGGCATCCTGGTGCCGCGCGAGCGTATCATCGATATCCTGGGAGACCTGGGCTTCGTCGTCGAAGACCATGGTGACCTGCATGTGACGCCGCCGAGCTGGCGCCATGACGTCGATGGCCCCGCCGACCTGGTGGAAGAAGTGGTACGCATCAACGGCCTGTCTGATGTGCCATCGGTGGCGCTGACCCGCGACCACGCCGTGGCCGCGCCCGTGCTGTCCAAGGCTCAGCGCCGCACCCGCACCGCGCGCCGTGCGCTGGCGTCGCGTGGCTTCAACGAGTGCGTCAGCTTCAGCTTCATCGCGCGCGACCAGGCCAAGCAATTCGGCGGTGGCGATGACGCCCGCCAGCTGTCCAACCCCATCGCGTCGGACCTGGACGCGCTGCGCCCCTCGATCCTGCCGTCGCTGCTGGCGGCCGCCTCGCGCAACGCCGCGCGCGGGTTTGCCGACCTGCAACTGTTCGAGATCGGCGCGGCATTCGATTCCGGCATGCCCGGCGCGCAAAAGACCGTCGCCGCCGCCATCCGCACCGGCAACGGAGAGCGCCACTGGCAGAAAAGCGAAGCGCCCGGCCTGTTCACCGTGAAGGCCGATCTGCTGGCCGCGCTGGAAGCCATCACCGGCGGGCCGATGACGGCGCCAATTACACAAGGCAGCGCCGCCTGGTATCACCCGGGCCGCAGCGGCACCATCGCCATGGGCCCCAAGGTCATCGCCCAGTTTGGCGAACTGCATCCCAAAATCCTGTCGGCGTTCGACATCAAGGTGCCGGCGGCGGGCTTCGAGATTTTCCTGGACGCCATTCCCGACCCCAAGTCCAAGGGCAATAGCAAAGCCAAGCCGCTGTATCAGCCCTCGGCGCTGCAGGCGATCGAACGCGATTTCGCGTTCGTGGTCGATGCAAAACTGGCGGCGGGCGAACTGGTCAAGGCGGTCAAGACCGCCGACCGCAACCTGATCGATGCCGTCAATGTCTTCGACGTCTATGAAGGCAAGACTGTCGGCGAGGGCAAGAAGTCACTGGCGCTGGCCGTGCGCATCCAGCCCAAGGACGCGACGCTGACCGACACCGAGATCGAAGCCCTGGCGCAAAGGATCGTGGCCGCGGCGCTGAAACTGGGCGCGACGCTGCGCGGGTAATCCCCTTTGTCATCCCCGCGAAAGCGGGGATCCAGGGCAACCAGCGAGATCGGGAAACTGGATTCCCGCTTTCGCGGGAATGACACTTAAAAAGTGAGCAAGCTCGGCGCGGCCCCGATCTCCTTCACCAGCTTCTCGAACTCCGCCTTGGCGCGCGGGTTGGAGCGCTGGTGGCGTTCGGCGAAGATCATCTCGTTCTTCTGGGTGTGCTCGAAGCCCGTGAATTCCGTCACCCGCACCTTGTAGCCATGCGCTTCCAGATACAGCCCGCGCAGCACATTGGTCAGGTGCGAGCCGAACTCGCGGCGGTGCATGCCGTGACGCCACAGCTGATCCAGCGGGCCTTTCACATCATCCAGCTTCGCCGCCAGCTCTGCCTGGCAGCAGGGCACCAGCGCGATGAACTTCGCCTCATGGCGCAGCGCGAACAGGATCGCTTCGTCGGTCGCGGTATCGCAGGCGTGCAGCGCGGTGACGATGTCGACATGGGCGAGCTTGGCATCCGCAATTCTGCTTTCCACGAATTCCATGCGCGCGAAGCCACTTTCGTCGGCAATCTTCTTGGCCGTCTCGATCAGCTTCTTCTGCGCTTCCACCGCGATGACCCGGCCACGACTGGCAGGCCCGAAGAAAAGATCATACAGAATAAAGCCCAGATACGACTTGCCCGCGCCCAGATCGGCCAACAGCGGCTGTTCTTTATCCGCCAGCGCTGCGTCGATGGCGGGGCGCACCAGCTGCGCCAGGTGCTGCACCTGTTTCAGCTTGCGGCGCGAATCCGCATTCAGCCCGCCATTGTGGGTCAGGATATGCAGCGCCTTCAGAAGCGCCACGGACTGGCCGGGCCACAGATTGCTGACAGGGTTCTTCATGTGCGCAAGCCTGAAAAGAAGCTGGTGATGCCGTGTTTGTAATTGTAAGCGCGCACCGCCCAGTAATTCATCCTGGCCCACTGTTTCGGCGGAGTCAGGTCATTCCAGTCTGGCGACAGCGTCTTTTCGATCTCGTTCGACATATAGATGCGCCGCCGCCCCTGCCAATAGTGCAGGAAGCTGTCCTTCACCTCGGCGACCGGGATCTGGTTCAGCCGGCAGACCTCGCTGATGGCGAACTGCTCGATGGTGGGAAATTTCGGCGCCCGCCCGATCAGCGCGTCGATCATCGCCAGCGCATCCTCGATCAGCGGCATATGAATGGGCGACATGCCGATCAGGCCGGAATTGAACATCCAGCTTTGCGCCACGTCATAGTGATAGCGCCCCAGATGCGGCAGTTCGGTGCGAAAGCCCTTCAGCGGCGGGAACGGGTTCATCAGCTCGAAACGGTTCATCACCACCGGCGATTTGACGACCGAGAACATTTCCGATGGCGCCAGCTTGGCGCGCACCTCGGCATCGAAGCCCGCACGCACGATGGAATCGCTGTCGACAAAACACACCGGCGCGTCGAAACGGGCCAGGGCGTCCTTCACCACTTCCGGCTTGATGCGGTGGTGATACAGCCCGTCGCGCGACCAGGCCGCGATCCGCGCCCCGATATCGACCACCTCGACCGGCCAGCGTTCATACACCCCCGGCGCATCGGTATAGATCACCACCGGCGCCTCGGTGTCGGCGCGCAGCGATACCAGGCTGTATTTCAGCTCGCGCCGGTATTTCACCAGCCCGCCATAATCGAGATAAAGATACCGTAACATCGGCGTCCTTATCGCACGTTGCGTGCCCAGCCGGTATGGCTAGGCTGCACGGGGTTACCTGAGGGGCAGGCATGCTTCGCACACTGGCGGCGCTTCTTTTCCTGAGCATCGCGGCACAGGCCGCACCCCGCGCCGTGATCGCCGATCCGCCGCCCGACAAGGCCCATCCCGCGGCGATGAAGTATGTCCGCATCCCCAGCCACGGCGCGCTGTTGAACGGGGTGCTCTACACCGCGTCCGGTGCGGGTGCGCATCCGGCGATGCTGTTCCTGCACGGCTTTCCCGGCAACGAACAGAACCTGGACCTGGTCCAGGCGGTGCGCCGCGCCGGCTTCACCGTGCTGACCCTGCATTATCGCGGCAGCTGGGGCAGCCCGGGCACCTTCTCCTTTACCCATTGCATCGAGGACAGCGACGCGGCCGTTTCCTTCCTGCGTTCCAGGGCCGGCGCCCTGCATATCGACCCCGCCCGCGTCTTCGTGGCCGGTCACAGCATGGGCGGCTTTATGGCCGCCAGCGCCGCCGCCCATGAACCAACGGTCGCGGGCCTGATCATGATTTCGGCCTGGGACATCGGCCAGGACGGCGCCAAATTCCACAACAAGGCCTTCCGCCAGAAGCAGCTGGACGAAGAGTTCCGCGACGACGTGATCCCGCTTGCCGGCACCAGCGCCGACGCCCTGATGGATGAAGCCATGACCAATGCCCGGGACTGGGATTTCGCCGGCTGGGCGCCCCAGATCGGTCAGCGGCCGGTCCTGCTGGTATCCGCCCGCGACGGCAGCCAGGCGGATGCCCACCGGCTGGCCCAGGCGCTGGCCCTGAACAACAACCACGCCAGCGAGATCCACATGGCGACCGACCACCCCTATTCCGACCACCGGATTGCCCTGGAATCGGCGGTAATCGACTGGCTCGCCAAGCATTGAAAAGCCCTGTTGTGCCGGGGGGTTTGGGCCTGCTAACACCCCCGCCAAATGGCTGAACTCTCCAAAATCCGCAATTTCTCCATCGTCGCCCATATCGACCATGGCAAGTCCACCCTGGCCGACCGGCTGATCCAGTTCACCGGCACGGTGGCGGCGCGCGAGATGACCAACCAGATCCTGGATTCGATGGACATCGAGCGGGAGCGCGGCATCACCATCAAGGCCCAGACCGTGCGCATCGACTACAAGGCGCAGGACGGCGAGAATTATGTCCTGAACCTGATGGACACGCCCGGCCATGTCGACTTCGGCTATGAAGTCAGCCGCTGTCTGGCGGCTTGCGAAGGCGCGCTGCTGGTGGTCGACGCGTCGCAGGGCGTGGAAGCCCAGACCCTGGCCAACGTCTATCAGGCGATCGATGCGGGGCTCGATATCGTGCCCGTGCTCAACAAGATCGATTTGCCGGCGGCCGAACCCGACCGCGTCAAGCAGCAGATCGAGGATGTGATCGGCATCGACGCCTCCGATGCCGTGCCGATTTCCGCCAAGACGGGACTGAACATCGACCAGGTGCTGGAAGCGGTGGTCAAGCGTCTGCCCGCGCCCAAGGGCGAATTGAACGCGCCGCTGAAGGCGCTGCTGATCGACAGCTATTACGACGCCTATCTGGGCGTGGTGGTGCTGGTGCGCATCATCGATGGCGAACTGAAGAAGGGCCAGAAGGTCCGCATGATGGCGGCCGACGCCGTCTATCAGGTCGAACAGATCGGTGTGTTCAAGCCCAAGAAGCTGTCGGTCGAGAAGCTGGGCCCGGGCGAGGTCGGCTATATCACCGCCCAGATCAAGCAGGTGGCCGACACCAAGGTCGGCGACACCATCACCAACGATCGTCACGGCATCACCGAACCGCTGCCGGGCTTCAAGCCGGCGCAGCAGGTGGTGTTCTGCGGCCTGTTCCCGGTCGATGCCGCGCAGTTCGACGACCTGCGCGACGCCTTGGGCAAGCTGCACCTGAACGACGCCAGCTTCACCTATGAAACCGAAAGCAGCGCCGCGCTGGGCTTTGGTTTCCGCTGCGGATTCTTAGGATTGCTGCATCTGGAAATCGTGCGCGAGCGTGTCGAGCGCGAATTCAATCTCGACCTGATCACCACCGCGCCGTCGGTGGTCTATCACATCTACATGAATGACGGCTCCATGAAGGAGCTGCACAACCCCGCGGACATGCCCGATGTGACCTATATCGATCACATCGAAGAGCCGTGGATCAAGGCGACCATCCTGGTGCCCGACGAATATCTGGGCGGCGTTCTGAAACTGTGCGAAGACCGCCGCGGCCGCCAGGTCGAACTGACCTATGCCGGCAACCGCGCCATGGTCGTCTACATGCTACCGCTGAACGAGGTGGTGTTCGACTTCTATGACCGCCTGAAGAGCGTGTCGCGCGGCTATGCCAGCTTCGACTATCACATCGAAGCCTATGAAGAAGGCGACCTGGTCAAGATGTCGATCCTGGTCAATGACGACCCGGTCGATGCGCTGTCGATGATCGTCAACCGCCAGCGCGCCGAAGGCCGTGGCCGTGCGATGTGCGAGAAGCTGAAGGACCTGATCCCGCGCCACATGTTCAAGATTCCGATCCAGGCCGCCATCGGCGGCAAGGTGATCGCGCGCGAAACCCTTTCTGCCCTGCGCAAAGACGTCACCGCCAAGTGCTATGGCGGCGACATCAGCCGCAAGCGCAAGCTCTTGGACAAGCAGAAAGAGGGCAAGAAGAAGATGCGCCAGTTCGGCAAGGTGGAGATCCCCCAGGAAGCCTTCATCGCCGCGCTGAAGATGGATGATAATTAGTAACCGACTGCACCGGTTCCAATATTATTTGCGAACTGCCAAGCTAGCGCACTTCCAACCCCTGGAAGATCCGCCATAACCGTTGAAGCATCTATTCCAAAATAGAATAGCCGCTGCTGAAAAGCACCCCAAAACTCGTACGGAACATCGATGTGGTCGATCCGAGGGCTTTTGGGATTCCATTCCGCATTTGGCGTCGGGTGAATCGAAAAGCACCCTCTCTGAGCTCGAACCCGCTGATGCCAATGCGGTGCGATTACAAAACAAGGTTCGCTTTGCTTTCGATCGAACGGGTCCAGCCCTTCTTCGTCTCGTATTAAACTTGGGGTGACGTGCGCGGCATATATTCTCGCCGTTTTTTGATCGACTTTTGAGTTCGTCGCGAACCAAGCGGCCATGAGTGGATTTGGCGTCCAATCGAGAAGTCTTGTCGGCACGCCATGATGCTGAGCGATGGCTAGCCATTCGAGCTTTGACTCAAGCGGAATGCGCAGCTCTAGTCGCGCTCGCCGTTGAAAAGCGCGCAGAAGCCTTTTCTCACGCGTGAAGTGGTCAATTGTGCGAGGTTTGGTTGGCTCATACCAACGCTCATCTCGCAAATTCCTGCCAATACTTGGAACGAGAGTGTGGGAAGTATCTGAAACACCTCTAAACCACCAAGATGAACGCGCGTGGTCAGTGCAGAAATCGAGAAACTTTGTCCAAGCTTCTCGCTCTTCTTCTTTGCGGCCAATCTTCGCAGAAGTCGGCGCGTGAGGTTTTGATTTTGGCTTTGCCATACCATGCCTCCCCCTTCGAATATTAACCATTCCAATTACTGCTTCAAGACGCGCATGCTTATCCGCGCTAACCAAAAGCCATGGGCTTTTTCCGCAAAGACGAAGCACCGCGCTGGGTGGACGACGCCGATCTGAGCTGGACGCCGGAAGAGCCGCTGACGCACGCGCCGCGCTTTGGCGCCGCCGCCGATTTCGCCGCCCCGCCACGGCCCACGACCGAAACATCCGAACCCTGGCGCTTCACCCTGCCCGCGCCCTCGCGCCTGGCCATCGGCGTGGCGCAGGGCTTCGGCCTGTATCTGCTGGTGCAGGCGCGCGCCCACGGAATGTGGCCGGGCAACGATCCGTATTTGTTTGCCGCGCTGTCGCTGGCCGGATTGTTCGCGCCGCTGGTGCTGCTGGAAGGCCTGGGTGAAATCCCGCTTTCGCTGTTGTCACTATGGACCGGTGCGGTCGCCGCCGGCATGGCGTATCTGGGCATCTATCATCACTGGCGCATCCAGGGGCCGGAGCAGATTCACGCCGGGCTGGGCCTGGCTCTCGCCGCCGCGCTGATGCTGGTGATCGCGCAGGCGCTGCTGCGCGCCACGGTGAAGGATCGCCGCCCCCTGCCCGAATACCGCACCGCCTTCCACGTCACCTGGACCTTGCTGGCGCGTCTCACCGTGTGGGCGATGATCACTGGCATCGCCTGGGCGGTGATCGGGTCGGGCAACAGCCTGTTCAATTGGCTGCGCGCGCACTATCCCAACCTGCACCTCGTCATCGACCCCGCGCTGCTGACCTTGCCGCTGGTGGCGCTGGCCAGCGCCGCCGCCTTCGACATGACCGCGAGCGGCAGCAAGCGCTTCATGCGCAAGGCGCTGCTGGCGTGCCTGACGATCGCGCTGCCGCTTCTGGTCGTCACCTCAGCGCTGGTTCTGATGTCACACATAACAGCCGTGCCGGTCCGTTTGGCCTGGCTGCTGGGACTGGCCGTGATGCTGGTGATCGCCATCAACGCCTCCTATCGCGGCGAAACCAAACGCGGACGCTGGCGCAAGGTCAGCGAAGCCATCGCCGCCTTCCTGATCGCCGCGCTTGCCATTGCAAGCGCGGCTGCACTTCACACCCGCGTCGCCCAGTTCGGCTGGACCGCGCCGCGCATCGAGATGGCGGTGGCCATCGTCATGGTCGGCCTGTATGGCGCGCTCTATTCCGCCGCCGCATTGATCGGGTTGGGCGGCGGGCGCTGGATGCAACGCATCGAGCTGGTCAATCTGGGCCTGGCGCCGCTGCTGTTCCTGGCCTGTGTCGCGCTGTCCACGCCGCTGGCCGATCCGCTGCGGCTGGCGGTGCAAGCCCAGAGCCATCGCCTGGCGTCGGGCGCGGTCGATCCCGCTCTGTTCGATTTCGACTGGCTGCGGCGTGACGGCGTGCGCTTCGGCCAGCAGGCGCTGGTGGCGATGACCCGCGCGCCGTCGCCCGAAATCGCGCGGGATGCGGCCATCGCGCTGGCCACCCCGCCCCGCAGCGACACCCCGCCGCCGTCGGAAATTGGCGCCAACATCACCATGCGCACCCCCGGCGCACGGCTACCCAACACCCTGCTGGCCCAGGACTGGAGCACCAAGGGTGCCAACGTTCCGCCCTGCCTGACCAAACCGCGCCTGGCCTGCGATGCCTGGTCGATGGATCTGGACCGCGACGGCAAGCCCGAGTTCCTGCTGGTCTATGGCACCGATGCGCGCTGGTGGGCGAGCGTGCTGAAGGAGCGGGGCAACCAGTGGAATGCGGTGGCCAGCTTCGCCTCGCCCCCGTGCCGCGGCACCCTGACCGCCATGCGCAAGGGCAACCTGTATGCGGTCGAGCCCGCGCCCACCTGGCAGGACCTGTTCGTGGCCGGTTTCCGCCTGACGGCCAAACCCGCGCCGCGCGCCGACCTCCCCTGCCCCAGATAGTTTCGACTTTCGCGGATCGACCCATTATACGACCCGCCATGTCCACAGTGGCCCTGATCGACTATGGCTCCGGCAACCTCGCCAGCGCGGCGAAGGCCCTGGCGCGCGCCGCCAACAGCAAGTTCGACATCGTCACCACCGCCGATCCGCAGGCGGTGAAAGATGCCGAGCGCGTCGTTCTGCCCGGCGTGGGCGCCTTTGCCGATTGCATGGCGGGGCTGAAGGCGGTGCCCGGCATGGTCGAGGCCCTGCGTGAAAAGGTGCTGAAGGACGGCGCGCCCTTCTTGGGGATTTGCGTGGGCATGCAGCTGCTGGCCACCACCGGGGTGGAGTTCGGCCGCCATGCCGGCCTGGGCTGGATCGCTGGCGAAGTCGTCAAGATCGAGCCGCGCCGCGAGCAGAACGAACCGCTGAAGATTCCGCATATGGGCTGGAACGAGATCAGCAAGAAGCAGAGCCATCCGGTGCTGGAAGGCATTCCCGACAAGGCGCACGCCTATTTCGTGCACTCGTTCCAGCTGATCCCTGCCCTGCCCGAAGACCTGATCGCCACCACCGACTATGGCGGGCCGCTGACCGCGATGGTGGGCAACGAGAATGTGGTGGGCACGCAATTCCATCCCGAGAAGAGCCAGGCCACAGGCCTGAAGCTGCTCGAAAACTTCCTGAGCTGGCGTCCATGATTATCTTTCCGGCCATCGACCTGAAGGACGGCGTCTGCGTGCGCCTGAAAAAGGGCGAGATGGACCAGGCCACCGTCTTCAACACCGATCCGGCGGCACAGGCGCACGACTTTCAGGCCCAGGGTTTTCAGTGGTTGCATTGCGTCGACCTGAACGGCGCGTTTGCCGGCAAAAGCGCCAACACCGACGCGATCAAGGCCATCCGCGACGCCATCGATCTGCCCATTCAATTGGGCGGCGGCATCCGCGACATGAAGGCGGTCGAAGGCTGGATCGAAGCCGGCATCACGCGTGTGATTTTGGGCACCGCTGCCCTCACCGATCCGCAGTTCGTGAAAGATGCCGCGCGCGCCTTCCCAAACAAGATCGTCGTCGGCGCCGATGCCAAGGGCGGCAAGATCGCGACCCAGGGCTGGGCCGATGTCTCCGACCTGACTCCTATCGATCTAGGCAAGCGTTTCGAAGATGCCGGCGTCGCCGCCATCCTGTTCACCGACATCGATGGCGATGGCCTGCTGAAAGGCGTGAATGTCACCGCCACTGCCGCCCTGGCGCGCGCTCTGACCATTCCGGTCATCGCGTCGGGCGGCGTCGGGTCCATCGCCGACATCGACAATCTGCTGGCCGCGAACGAACCCAACATCGAAGGCGTGGTGGTCGGCCGCGCGCTCTATGACGGCCGCATCGATGTTCAGGCGGCTTTAGCCAAGACTCGTTGAAGGCCAAGGTCGCAATTTCGTTTTAGCGCGTCTCGAACATGCCGCGCGCTATCGCGGCTTGATATTCCTCGACAGAGTGCCCCGGACATTCGAGACGCAGCGCCTCTATGATTTCCGGGCATGCTGCGGGCTGGCCGTTATGGATGCGCTTCAGCGCATCTGCCCAGGCACCGTCTCGAACACGCTCACAGAGGCTATATGCTGCAGAGCTTAGTTGTTCGCCCACGCGTCCCCGCCTAGCTCCGGCTCAGCCGCCGCACGATCTCGTCCAGTTGCTCCAGGCTGCTATAGGCGATCTTCACCTCGCCCTTATCCCCAGACTTGCCGGCCTTGTGGGTAATTTGTGTCTTGTAGCCAATCGCCTTGGAAACCGTGGATTCCAGGTCGGCGATGTTGGGATCCTTCACAGGTTTTCCCACAGGCTTGCGATGATGCGGCGCGCGGGCTTCGGCCTGGCGCACATTCAGATGGCCTTCGATCAAATCACGGGCGGCAGCTTCCGGATTGTCGGTGCCCAGCAGGGTTCGCGCATGGCCGGCCGTCAGCTTGCCTTCGCGCAGCCAGGCCAGCACCTGCGGCGGCAGGTTCAACAGGCGCACGGTGTTGGCAATATGGCTGCGGCTTTTGCCGACCTGCTGCGCCACTTGTTCCTGGGTGCGCGCGAACTGGTCCATCAGCTGCTTGTAGGCCAGGCCCTCTTCCACCGCGTTCAGGTCGGCGCGCTGGACGTTTTCGATAATGGCGATTTCCAGCGCCTCGCCGTCCGCCATCTCGCGGATAACCACCGGCACGTCGTGCAGCTTGGCCAGCTGCGACGCGCGCCAGCGGCGTTCGCCCGCCACGATCTCGTAACGGTCGGGCCCGACCGGGCGCACCAGGATGGGCGACAGCACGCCCTTTTCCTTGATGCTGGCCGCCAGGTCGCTCAGCGGCTGTTCGTCGAAGGTCTTGCGCGGCTGGTATTTGCCCGGCTGCAGAAAGGCGACGGGCAGGGTGCGGATGTCTTTCTTGGCGACGGGCTCGCCCTTCACGGCGGCGGCTTCGTCACCGATCAACGCGGAAAGACCGCGGCCCAGGCCGCGCGGACGATCTTGCGGGGGAGGGGTCATGCCGCGGCCCGGATGCGTTCGCGCTGGATCAGTTCGCCGGCCAGCTTGATGTAAGCCTGGCTGCCGGGACAGCGCAGGTCATAGACCAGCGCCGGTACGCCATGCGAAGGCGCCTCGGAAATACGCACATTGCGCGGGATCACGGTGGCATAGACTTTCTCGCCAAGCGTGGCGCGCACGTCATCGGCAACCTGGTCCGACAACTTGTTTCTCTTGTCGAACATGGTGAGCACGATGCCCTGCATTTCCAGCGAAGGGTTCAGCTTGTCGCGCACCAGCTCGATGGTCTTCATCAGCTGGCTCAAACCTTCCAGCGCGAAGAATTCGCACTGCAACGGCACCAGCACGGCATCCGCCGCCGCCATCGCATTCAAGGTGAGCAAAGTGAGGGAAGGCGGGCAATCGATCAGCACATAGGAAAACTGATTTTGTCCGTGTGCGGAATATTCCTCGATCGCGTCGCGCAAGATGAAATTGCGCCGCGCCATGTCGGCCAGCTCCAGCTCGGCGCCCGACAGATCGACGGTGGCCGGTACCAGGGACAGGCCGGGGATGCGGGTGGGCACGATCGCCTCGGCCAGCTTGGCCTCGCCGGTCAGCACTTCATAAACGGTGGTGGAGCGGTCCTGGCGATGGATGCCCAGGCCGGTCGAGGCGTTGCCCTGGGGGTCGATGTCGATCACCAGGGTGGGCTCGCCGATGGCGGCCAGCGCGGTGCCCAGGTTAATGGCGGTGGTGGTCTTACCGACGCCGCCCTTCTGGTTTGCGACGACCAGGACGCGCGGCTTGAGGGGAGGTGACATGACGGGGGCCCAGCTTTCTCACCGTCACCATAGCACCAGAAGGATCGGTCTGGCTTGGGACCTGCGAGACCTCCATGTTCCAATATTTATGGGCTTCGGTCAATTCAGCCCCTACATTTTGTCCTTTGAGGAAAAGGCAAACACTGTTCGGTCCCACGAACCTGTGAGCATATTCCAGAAGCAAAGGCAGGGGGGCACAAGCCCTAGCGGTCACCACATCGAAGGCCTTTTGGGGCCGATCTTCCATCCGGGCGTTTTCTATTGTGATGGTCAGGCCCATCCCGTCGGCTGCGGCCTGCAGGAAGGCGCATTTCTTGGTCGTGGCTTCGTGCAGGGTCACGGTGATGTCGGGCCGCAACGCCGCCAGCACCAGGCCCGGAAAGCCGGCTCCCGAGCCCAGGTCGGCCAGGGTGCGGGCTTGGGCCGGGATCAGGGGCGCCAGCTGGGCGCTATCCCAGAAATGGCGCTGCCACAGGTCGGGCAGGGTGCTCTTGGCCACCAGATTGTGTCGGGCATTCCATTCGACCAGCAGGTCGGCATAGGCCGTCAGCTTGGCCAATGTTTCACGTGAAACACCGGTCTGGGCGGCGAATTCTGCGGGGCCGAAGTCCCCCAATTCATCACGCCCGAACGGCATCACGTGCCTTCAGGCCCTTCACATGGGCGAGAATGAGGGTGAGGGCTGCCGCCGTGACGCCTTCGATGCGGGCGGCCTGGCCCAGGGTAGCCGGGCGGATGCGCTCCAGCTTCTGGCGGACTTCGTTGGACAGGCCGATAACCGCGGCATAATCGAGCCCGGCAGGCAGGGCGCGGCCCTCATCCCGGCGGAAGGCGAGGATGTCGGCGTCCTGACGGTCCAGGTATCCGGCATACTGGGCATCGATCTCCAGCTGCTCGACGATATCGGAGCCGATGGACCCCAGTTCCGGCCAGATTCGGGTCAGGGTGGGGAAGTCGGTCAGGCTCAACAAGTCTAGGCCGCTGCGGCGGACACCGTCATGCCGGATAACGAGACCGTGTTTGGCCGCCTCATTGGGGGTTAGGGACAGGGAACCCAATGTTTCACGTGAAACACTCAGCCTATCCGCCTTGTCCGCATAGGCTTTCTGGCGTGTGGAACCCACGATCCCGGCGGCGGAACCCAGTTCCGTCAGCCGCTGGTCGGCATTGTCCGCCCGCAAGGTCAGGCGATATTCGGCCCGGCTGGTGAACATGCGATAGGGCTCGGAAACGCCCTTGGTGACCAGGTCATCGATCAAGACGCCGATATAGGCCTGGGCCCGGTCAAAGATGACGGGCGGGGCGCCCGACACGGCCCGGGCCGCATTCCACCCAGCCATGAGCCCCTGCGCGCCCGCTTCCTCATAGCCCGTGGTGCCGTTGATCTGGCCGGCCAGGTAGAGCCCCGGCACCGCCTTCACTTCCAGCGCCGGCGAAAGCTCGCGCGGATCGACATAGTCGTATTCGATGGCATAGCCCGGCCGCTGCACGACCGCCTTCTCCAGCCCCGGAATGGTCGCCAGCAGCGCCAGCTGAACGTCCTGGGGCAGGGAGGTCGAAATCCCGTTGGGATAGACCAGATCGGTGCTAAGTCCTTCTGGCTCCAGGAAAATCTGATGGGACTCGCGGTCGGCGAAGCGGCTGACCTTGTCCTCGATGCTGGGGCAATAGCGCGGCCCGGTCGAACTGATCTGGCCGGAATACATCGGCGCGCGGTGCAGGTTGGCGCGAATGATCTCGTGGGTCGACAGCGTGGTGCGGGTGATGCCGCAGCGTATCTGGGGCGTGGTGATGGCGCGGGTGAGAAACGAGAAGGGCTGGGGCGGCTCATCGCCCGGCTGCATCTCCAGCGACGCCCAGTCGATGGTGCGCCCGTCCAGGCGCGGCGGCGTGCCGGTCTTCAGCCGGCCCATGGCGAGCTTCAGGCCATAGAGCGTTTTCGACAGACCGATCGATGGCGCTTCCACACCATCCGCGATCTTCATCCGGCCCGACGGAATTTTCGCCTCGCCGATATGGATCAGGCCGTTGAGAAACGTGCCGGTGGTAAGCACCACCTTGCCACACGCGATCTCCTCGCCATCGGCGGTGACGACGCCGGCGATCATCGTGCCGGCAGTGCCGACACCCTTTAAAATCAGGTCTTCCGCGCTCGCGACCTTGATCGTCAGGTTTTCGATTTCACGCAAAGCGCTCTGCATCGCCGCGCGATAGAGCGCACGATCGGCCTGCGCGCGCGGTCCGCGCACCGCCGGGCCCTTGCGGCGATTGAGCAGACGAAACTGGATGCCGGCGGCATCAGCCACGCGGCCCATCAACCCATCCAGCGCATCGATCTCGCGCACCAGATGACCCTTGCCCACGCCACCGATGGCGGGATTGCAGGACATCTCGCCCAGGGTCTCGAAGGCGTGGGTCAGCAGCAGGGTGTTGGCGCCGAAGCGCGCGGACGCCGCCGCGGCCTCGCAGCCGGCATGCCCGCCGCCGATGACGATGACGTCGTACTTCATGGCGGGGATGTACGGCCCCCGTCTTTTATCCACAAGCCGGAACTATCTGATCCGCCGCACTGCGATCACCCCGGCGCGGCCGCTCAGGTGCAGGGTATAGCTGCCATTGATCGAACCGCGCTCGATCATGGCGCTGTAGGCGGCCGGCGGCTTGGTCAGGTGCCCGACCGGGTTGGCACCCGGCGTCTGGCGCCAGACCTGGCCGTTGTCGAGCGTCACGGTCAGAAAGCCGCTATCGATCTGGTAGTCGGTGACCCGGCCACTGATGGCGTCGATGGTGTCGCCGTCGCGCGGGATGGGATAGGCCTTGGCCCTGCCATTGCCGACACTCTCGCTGCCGAACTGGGCGACGCTGGTCTGGGGTGCGCGCGCCGGGCCATCGCCGAACAGCCCGGACATGAAGCCGGAATTGCGCTCGCGATGCGGGGGCTGAGGCGGCGGCGATGCTGCGGCCATTGCTGCAACAGGCGGTGCAGCACGGGGTGCAGCATAAGGCGCCGCCGCAATTGCGGCCGGGGCGCGGGTGATGGTGGCGTCGTAACAGCCCAGACGCCTGTCCCGATCCGAAAGCGTCGAACAACGCTGCATCGCCGCCAGCGCGTCATCGCGCGGGTCGGCATTTGCTGCACCCGATGCTGCAGCAATCACCGCAGCAAAAATCAGCCCCCGTATCATGCCGCAGTTCTAGCATGTCTTGATGCAGGTGGCATTGCGCTTCGCTTTCGCTCAGCGCGCTCGTCGCTCGAAATGGTCCACCGGACCATTTCGTCCGCTTTGCGGACCGCTCCTCTCACTTACCGATGCAGAAATCGCGGAAAACAAAGTCCAGAAGCTCTTCCACATCGACCCGGCCGGTGATGCGGCCGATGGCGCGCATGGCCAGGCGCAGGTCTTCCGCCAGCAGCTCCGGCGCATCGGCGGGCGCGGCCAGTCCATGTTGCAGATGACCCAGCGCCTCGGTCAGCGCATGGCGATGACGGGGCCGGGTAAGGGCAGGCGCGTCGCCCGGCGCTTCCAGTTTTTGCTGCACTTTGCTGCGCAGCATTTCCAGCAGCGCCGAAACGCCGTCACCGGTCTTCAGCGAGATCGAAATGCCGTCGTGGCGCGCCAGGTCGGCCTTGTTCCAGACAATCAGGTCGGGCGCGGGCAGGTCGGCGGGCAAACCGGCGCGGGGATTTGGGGCACTCCCATCCAGCAGCAACAGCGTCATGCCCCCCGCGGCATGGGCCAGCGCCCGGCGCACGCCTTCGGCCTCGATCACGTCGCTGGTTTCGCGCACGCCAGCGGTATCGGCCACCGTGATCAGGTATCCGCCCAGATCCAGCCGCGCCTCCACCACGTCGCGGGTGGTGCCGGCGATATCGGAGACGATGGCCACATCCCGCCGGGCCAGCACATTGATCAGCGAGGACTTGCCGGCATTGGGCGGGCCCAAGATGGTCAGTCGCAGGCCCTCGCGCAGCGCCTCGCCGCGCCCTGCGTCATCCATATGCTCTTGTACTTGCTGGACTATTTCCTGCGCTGCCGCCCGCGCCTTGGCGAATTCGGCATCGCCCACGCCGTCATCGGAGAAATCGATCGCCGCTTCGGCCCGCCCCAGCGCCACGATCAGGGCGGCGCGCCAGCCCTCATATAAGTCGGCCAACACCCCATCATGCTGGCGCAGCGCCTGGCGCAACTGGGCCGGGGTCTCGGCATCGACCAGGTCGGCGATGGCCTCGGCGGCGGTCAGGTCCAGCTTGCCGTTCTCCACCGCGCGGCGGCTGAACTCGCCCGGCTGGGCAGGCCGCAACCCGTGCGCCAATAGTCCCGCAAACAAGGCCTCGCGCACCGCCCGCCCGCCATGAATATGGAATTCGGCCACATCTTCGCCGGTGAAACTGGCCGGACCCGCAAACCACAAAAGAAGCGCGCGGTCGATTTCGGCGCCGTCATGCCGCAACCGCCGGGTCACCGCGCTCCGGGGCGGGGGCAGGGGCCCCGCCAGGGCTGCGGCCGCGCGACCGGCATCGGGGCCCGAAACCCGGACCACCGCCACGCCACCCCGGCCCGGCGCACTGGCCAGGGCGAAAATCGTGTCGGACACGGCTATTTGCCGTCTTTCTTGCCCATGGCGGCGGAAGCGGTATCCCACATCAGTTTCTGGAACTTCTGGAAGGCCTCAGGCCCCCCAACCGGCATCCAGGCCCGCATCATGGCTTCCGGGTCGTTGGCGTCGAAGGCCGCCTTCATCCGGGCCTGCATTTCCTCGAGCATCTTGCCCTGCATGGGCGCGACATCGGGCAGGCCCATGAAGGCGCGGGCCTCCTGGGGCGACATGTCGATCTCGATATTCACCTTCATGGCAAACCTTTCGCGTATCGGGCTTTCAGGCTAAACAACCCCGCCCCAAAAACACCACAGAAGCGGGTCCGCGGAAAGCCGCAGACACCCACGGGATTTGAGAAAATGAGCAGTGCAGTGACCACCAGCCCCTTCCTCGCCGCCCACAAGGACAATCTGGTCAAGTGGCGCCCATGGGGCCCCGATGCCCTGGCCGAAGCCCGCGCCGAGGACAAGCCCATCCTGCTCAGCCTGGGCTATGCCGGCTGCCACTGGTGCACCGTGCTGAACAACGAGGCCTTCAACGACGCAACCGTCTCGGCCTTCATCAACGAGAATTACATCCCGATCCTATCGGACCGCGAAGAGCGCCCCGACCTGGACCTGGTCTATCAGGGCGCGGCGGGTGCGATGAACCATCCGGGCGGCTGGCCGCTCAACATCTTCCTGACCCCCGATGGCGTGCCCTTCTGGGTGGCGGGCTACCTGCCCAGGGAAGAACAGGCCCAGACCCCGTCCTTCCTGCGCCTGCTCACCGAAAACGCCAATCTCTGGAAGAACGACAAGGTGCGCGTGGCGCAGAACGCCGCCCAGACCCGCGCGGCGCTGGAGAATCTCTACAACCGCGACATGGCCGCGCCCCAGGAGAACATGAACCTGGACATGGCGGCGATGCGCATCGCCCAGGCCTATGACATCTTCTTCGGCGGCCTGCAGGGCGCGATCAAGTTCCCCAACGGGCTGATGCTGGAGCTGATGTGGCGCGCCTTCCTGCGCACCGGCATGCCGCAATTCTCGCAGCTGATCTTCACCACCCTCGACAGCATGCTGTTCGGCGGCGTCTACGATCATGTCGGCGGCGGCTTCTTCCGCCACTCGACCGACGAGCGCTGGCTGGAGCCGGTGTTCGAGAAGATGCTCTACGACAATGCGCAGATGATCGACATCTGCACCCAGATCTTCCAGTTCAACCGCAACGAACTGTGCCGCCAGCGCGTGGCCGAGACCGTCGGCTGGCTGCTGCGCGACATGATGGTGGGCGATGCCTTCGCCGCCGCCCAGGCCAGCGGCAACGATGCCGATGACGCACGCTTCTATACCTGGAGCGAGGCGGAGATCGACGCCGCCCTGATCGGCACCTTCTCGGCGCGCTTCAAGCAGGTCTATGGCATCAGCCGCGACGGCAACCTGCGCGGCCGCAACCTGCCGCGCCGCCTGGGCAACCCCATGCCCGCCAACGAAGCCGATGAAGCGCTGCTGGCCAAGCAGCGCGAGATGCTGTTGAGCGCCCGCGAAAAGCGCACCAAGCCGGGCCGCGACGAGCGCGTGCTGGCCGACTGGAATGGCCTGACCATCTATTCGCTGGCCCGCGCCGGCAAGGTGTTCGACAAGCCGGAATGGACCAAGGCCGCGATCGCGGCGTTCGACGCCGTGGTCGCCAAGCTGGGCGATGGCGAAACGCTGCACCACATGGCGGGCGGCACCGGCTATGCCGACGACTATGCCGCCATGGCGCGCGCCGCGATCGGCCTTTGGGAAGTCACCGGAGAGGACCGCTTCCTGGAGCCCGCCAAGACCTGGGTGAAGACGCTGGACACCCATTTCTGGAACGCCCAGATCGGCGGCTATTGCTTCAATGCCGATGACGGCGAGCAGCTGTTCATCCGTCCGCGCATGCTCTTCGAGAATCCGCGCCCCAGCGCCAACGGCATGATGCTGACCATCCTGACCCGCCTGGCGCTGATCACCGGCGAGCGCGACTATATGAGCCGCGCCTCGACCCTGGCGGTCACCTTCGGCAGCGAAGCGACCCGCGTGGTCAACGGTTCGGGCGCCTTCCTGAACGGCTTCGAATACCTGGTGAACAGCCTGATCATCATCGTGATCGGCCACAAGGGCCATGCCCGCACGCAGGAATTGCTGCGCGCCTATTGGTCCAAGCCCGTGCCCAACGGCATGGTCGTGCAGATCGAGCCGGGCGAGGCGCTGCCCGCCGACCATCCGGCCAACGGCAAGACCATGATCAACGGCCAGCCCACCGCCTTCATCATCCAGCGCGGCACCATCAGCGACGGCGTGACGGATGCGGCGCAGCTGGCCCAGTTCCTGACCCTGCCGGTGCAGCTGCGCCAGCAGCCGCAGCAACAGCAGGTCCGCTGATTTTATTGACCCCCTCCGGTTCGAGAGGTTTGAGATGACCAAGGCGATCCGCTTCGAAAAGACCGGCGGCAGCGATGTGCTGCAGTATGTCGATGTGGATCTGCCGCCGCCGGCTGCCGGCCAGGCGCGGGTAAAGCACACGGCCATCGGCGTCAACTTCATCGACACGTATCACCGCACCGGGCTTTACGCGCTGCCGCTGCCGTCAGGCCTTGGCTCGGAAGCCGCCGGCGTGGTGGAAGCGGTCGGCGCAGGCGTCACCGCCTTCAAGCCGGGCGACCGCGTGGGCTATGCGTCGGGCTTTATCGGGTCGTATTCCGAAGCCGCCAACGTGCCGGCTGACCGCCTGGTGAAAATCCCCGACGGCGTGAGCGACGAAGTCGCCGCCGCATCGCTGCTGAAAGGCATGACCGCGCAATATCTGCTGCGCCGGATCCATCCGGTGAAGGCGGGCGAGACCATCGTGTTTCATGCCGCCGCCGGCGGCGTCGGCCAGATCGGCGTGCAATGGGCCAAGCATCTGGGCGCCACCGTGATCGGCACCACCACCTCGCCTGATAAAGTCGCGCTGGCCAAGCAGGATGGCTGCGACCATGTGCTGAACAGCCAGGATGCGGGCTGGGAAAAGAAAGTCCGCGAGATCACGAACGGCGCCGGTGTGCCGGTGGTCTATGACTCCATCGGCAAGAACACGTTTCTCGCGGGCCTCGATTGCCTTGCCCCGCGCGGCATCATGGTCACGTACGGCAATGCTTCGGGCCCGGTCGATCCGTTTGCGCCGGGGATTCTGGCCGCCAAGGGCTCGCTGTTCGTCACCCGCCCCACGCTTGCCCATTACACCCGCACCCCACAGGAATTGCAGGAAACCGCCGACGATCTGTTTGCGGTGCTGGCGTCGGGCGCGGTCAAGGTCGCCATCAACCAGCGTTACGCCCTGAAGGACGCGGCGCGCGCCCATGACGACCTGACCTCGAAAAAGACCACCGGCGCCACTATCTTGACGCCATGAGTGCCGAACGCCTGACCGCCATCTATCACATTCGCGACGACGCTTCCCGCGTCGCCGCGCGCGCCACCGGCATTGCGGTGGAGCAGAGTGTGGAAATGCCGGTCGCGGCCGTCACCGACCGCGCCATCCTGGACGATATTGTCGGCAAGGTCGAAAGCGTCACCGATATCGGCGGCGGCGTGCATGAAGCGCGCATCGGACTTTCCGTGGCCACCACCGGTCTTGAGGCTGGCCAGCTGGTCAACATGCTGTTCGGCAATTCCTCCATGCATCCCGACATCGTGCTGGCGGATGCGGAATTTCCCGATCAGCTTCTGAAGGCGTTCGGCGGCCCGAACCTGGGTATCGGCGGCCTGCGCAAGCTGGTGGGGGCGGGCAGACGCGCGCTGACCTGCTCGGCGCTAAAGCCGCAAGGCTCCTCGCCTGCCGAACTGGCCAATATCGCGCGCCAGATGGCGCTGGGTGGTCTGGACTTCATCAAGGACGATCACGGCATCGCCGACCAGGCCTACAGCCCGTTCGCCGATCGTGTGCCGCGCATCGCCGAAGCGGTGGCCGCGACGGGATCGAAGACCGTCTATCTGCCCTCGCTGTCGGGCCATATCGAACAGATGCGCAAGCAGATAGAAATCTGCCGCGCCAATGGCGTGAAGGGCGCGCTGGTCGCGCCGATGATCGCCGGTGTCTCGACCTTTCATGCGCTGGTGCGCGAAAATCCCGGTTTCGCCTTCATGGGCCATCCGGCGCTGACCGGCCCGGGCTACATCGCCCCGCCGTTTTTGTTCGGCAAGCTGTTCCGGCTTTTTGGTGCCGACGCCAGCGTGTTCGCCAACCATGGCGGGCGCTTTGGCTATACGCCAGCCACCTGCGCCGCGCTGGCAAAAACCGCGCTGGCGCCCTGGGGCGACGTGAAACCGGCGGTTCCGGTTCCCGCCGGCGGCATGACCCTGGCCCGTGTCCCGGAAATGCTGCAATTCTATGGGCAGGATGTGATGCTCCTGATCGGCGGCGACCTGTTGTCGGCCGGCGCGCGCATGGCGCAAGAAGCCGCCAGATTCCAGGACGCCGTTGTGAAAGAGGCTGCGTGATGGACAAGCCGGAAGAGAAGCCCGCGAAGCCCCCTGCCGCGCCGTTCCGGTCTTTCGGCGGCGACTTCCGCTGGGATGACGTTTCGCTGCTGGCCTACAAGGAAGAGGGCGCGGCCCCCTTCAAGTCGATCACCCGCCAGGTCCTGTTCCAGGACACCGAGCTGAAGTGCGAGCTGCGCTATTTCGAGGTCGCGCCCGGCGGATATTCGACGCTGGAACGCCACGAACACACCCATGGCGTGATGATCCTGCGCGGCGAGGCCGATGTGCTGGTGGGCGATGAGGTGCGTCACGTAAAGACCCACGACCTGGTGCGCATTCCGCCCATGACCTGGCACCAGTTCCGTACCAAGGGCAGCGAACCGATGGGCTTTCTGTGCATGGTCAATGTCGAACGCGACAAGCCGCAGCTGCCCAGCGACACGGACGTCGCGCAGATGAAGGCCGATCCCAAGGTCGCGGATTTCCTGAAATGAAAATCGCCGGGCTTGTGCTGGCATTGATGGCGATGCCCGCACTGGCCCAGCCGGCGGTGGATGCCAAATCGGGCGCGCTGTTCGATGCAGTCGCGGCCCAGGATGCCAAGCTGTTCGACGCCTATAATGGCTGCGACCTGTCGGTGCTCGATGGCATGGTCAGCGAAGACCTGGAATTCTATCACGACCAGACCGGGCTTGCGGTCGGACGCGCGCCCTTCGTCGCCGCGATCAAGAACAACATCTGCGGCAAGGTTCACCGCATGCTGGTGCCCGGTTCGCTGGAAGTCTATCCGCTGAAAACCTATGGCGCGGTCGAAGTGGGCGAGCATGTCTTCTGCCCGGCCGCCCATCCCGAAAACTGCGATCCCGGGAGCAGCGGCATCGCCAAGTTCACCATGCTGTGGAAGCAGACACCCAAAGGATGGCTGCTGACGCGGGTGATCAGCTACGCCCACACGTCGGATACCGCGCGCAAGAAATAATCAGTCCCACTTGCCGTCAAAGGACGGCAGCAGGGCGATCACCGCGAACAGGCAGGCGACCACGCCAAGGGCTGTGATTTCCAGGCTCATGCTGGCCTAACGCATCAGGCACAAAAAAAGCCCTGCGCGGGAAACCGGCGGGGCTGATTTTGTCAGGCTGACGCCTGTTACGTGTTCATGCTCTCGAAGAAGTCGGCATTGTTCTTGGCCTGGCGCAGCTTCTCGAGCAGGAACTCGATCGCGTCCACCGTGCCCATGGGCGACAGGATGCGGCGCAGGATGTAGGTCTTGGCCAGCGCGCCCTTTTCGACCAGCAGCTCGTCCTTGCGGGTGCCCGAACGCATGATGTCGATGGCGGGGAACACGCGCTTGTCCGCGACCTTGCGGTCCAGGATGATTTCGCTGTTACCCGTGCCCTTGAACTCTTCGAAGATGACTTCGTCCATGCGGCTGCCGGTATCGATCAGCGCGGTGGCGATGATGGTCAGCGAGCCGCCTTCCTCGATGTTGCGCGCGGCGCCGAAGAAGCGCTTGGGGCGCTGCAGGGCGTTGGCGTCGACACCGCCGGTCAGCACCTTGCCGCTCGACGGCACCACGGTGTTGTAGGCGCGGCCCAGGCGGGTGATCGAATCCAGCAGGATGATCACGTCGCGCTTGTGCTCGACCAGGCGCTTGGCCTTTTCGATCACCATTTCGGCCACTTGCACGTGGCGGGTCGCCGGCTCGTCAAACGTGGACGAAATCACTTCGCCGCGCACGGTGCGCTGCATGTCGGTGACTTCTTCCGGGCGTTCGTCGATCAGCAGCACGATCAGGAAGGCTTCGGGGTGGTTGGCGGCGATCGCCTTGGCGATGTTCTGCAGGATGACCGTCTTGCCGGTACGCGGCGGGGCGGTGATCAGCGCGCGCTGGCCCATGCCCTGGGGCGCGACGATGTCGATGACCCGCCCGGTCTTGTCCTTGATGGTCGGGTCGTCCAGCTCCATCTTCAACGCCTTGGTCGGATAGAGCGGCGTGAGGTTGTCGAAATGGACCTTGTGCTTGATCTGCTCGGGGTCCTCGAAATTGATCGTGGTGACCTTCAGCAGGGCGAAATAGCGCTCGCCTTCCTTGGGGGCGCGGATCGGGCCCTCGGCGGTGTCGCCGGTACGCAGGCCGAAGCGGCGGATCTGGCTGGGCGAGACATAGATGTCGTCGGGGCCCGGCAGATAGTTGGATTCCGGCGACCGCAGGAAGCCGAAGCCGTCCTGCAGGATTTCGACCACGCCCTGGCCCATGATCTCGACTTCGCGCTCCGCCAGCTCCTTCAGGATGGCGAACAGCATGTCCTGCTTGCGCATGGACGAGGCGTTCTCGATCTCGAGTTCCTCGGCGAAAGCCAGCAGGTCGGCGGGCTTTTTGTTCTTGAGCTCCTGCAGCTTCATCACTTGCAGGCCGTCTTGGAGGGTCATGAAATGCAACCTTGAAGGAAGGGATTGGTCCCGATGCGGCAAGGGCAATGGGCCCCGGACATGAACATCGGTAAGAGGTTGGCTTGACCCGCCACCGTTGCCGGCTCGCTTAAGCCCCAAAAGATGCTGGGGCCCGCGTGGGTCAATAAGACGATCCGGTTATAGCCGGATTTGCGGGGCTTGCAAATATCCCCATCCAGGCCTGCCCGCAAATAATGTTTCAGGGCGTTTAACCCGTCCGGCGGGTCAGGAAAAGGGCTTCACCACCACCAGGATCACGATCAGCACCATCAGCAGCGCCGGGACCTCATTGATCATGCGGTAGAACTTCGCGCTGTGGTCGCGCCGGTCGGCCTGGAAGCCCCGCCACACCCGCACATTGAAGCCGTGCAGCCCCGACAGCAGGATCACCAGCAGAAATTTGATGTGCAGCCAGGTGTCCAGATAGGCGCCGGTCAGCCAGGCCAGCAGCGGGCCCAGGATCCACACCGCGATCATCGACGGGTTGATGATGATCTTGAGCAGCTTGGTCTCCATCACCTTGAAGATCTCGCTGGCTTCCGAGCCCGGCTGGGTGCCGGTGTGATAGATGAACAGCCGCGGCAGATAGAGCATGCCCGCCATGAAGGCGATCACCGCGATGATGTGCAGGGCCAGGAACCAGTCGATATAGTTGGCGAGTTCGTTGCGCAGCGCGTCCATTACCACTTGCCCTCCATCCCGCAGCGGCAGAATTCCTGCGGACAGATCCGCGAACCCGCGCTGTTGATCGTGCCGGTGCCGCCAAGCGCGTCGCGCACCAGCTTCGCCAGGCCGCCGATGAAACCGGGTTCCACACCCACCGTGGCGGCGCGGCGATAGTCCTTCACGCCATGGTCGCGCGCAAGCTTGGCATATTCGATGTCCAGCTCGACCAGGGTTTCGGAGTGCTCGCTGACAAAGGCGATGGGAAACACCACCACGCCCTTGCCGTCGGCGCCGGCGCGCTGGATTTCACTGTCGGTGCTGGGCCCGATCCATTCCAGCCGGCCGACCTTGCTCTGGTAGCAGACCACCGGTTCCAGCCCGGGCATGCCGAGCTTCTCGACGATCGCCCTGGCGGATTGCTCGACCTGCCATTGATAGGGATCGCCTTTGTCGATGACGCGCTTGGGCAGCCCGTGTGCCGACAACAGCAGCCGATAGGAGACATCCGTCGGCGCATCCGCCATCACCTTGCGGATATGGGCCACCGCCGCGTCGATGAAACCGTCTTGCGCCGGATAGCAGCAGACTTTGCTGGTCGGCTGGTTCAGCTTCTCCCGCTTCGCCGACCGGGCCCAGTCCTGGAACGAGGAGTCCGTCGTGGTGGTGGAGAATTGCGGATAGAGCGGCAAAAGCACGATTTTATCGGGGTTGTACGCTTTCACCGCCCGCGCCGCACCCGCGCTGAACGGATGCCAGTAGCGCATCGACACAAAGGCTTTCGCCTCCACGCCCTCTTGCGCCAGCTGCTTTTCCAGCGCATCGGCCTGGGCGCGAGTCTCGGCAAAGATCGGCGACGACCCGCCCATGTGCTCGTAAATCTCCCGCGCAATCGGCGCCCGGCGCTTGGCGATGAAGCGCCCCAGCGGCGCGCGCACGATCCAGGGCAGGGAGATGATCGCGGGGTCGGCGAACAGGTTGCGCAGGAACGGCTCAACCGCTTCGGGACTGTCGGGCCCGCCCAGGTTGAACAGGACGACGGCGACCTTCATCCGCGGATGCGCTTCAGCAGTTGTTCGACATGGGCGATCGGCGTCTCCGGCAGGATGCCGTGGCCCAGGTTGAAGATATGCGCCTTGCCATCCATCGCCTGCGCAATGGCATCCACCGCGCGGTCCAGCGCGGCGCCGCCGGCGATCAGCGCGATAGGGTCTAGATTGCCCTGCACCGTGCAGCCCAGCGACTTGGCCGCCCAGCCCATCGGCGCAGACGTATCCAGCGACACCGCATCCACGGGCACGGCTTTCACATAGGCCTCATAGCCGCTTTGCGTCACCGCGCGCGGGAAGCCGATGATCTTCGCATCCGGGCGTTCGGCCCGCACCGTGTCCACGATTTTGCGCGCTGGCTTGATCACCACATCCTCGAACAGTACCGGCGGCACGCCGCCGGCCCAGCTGTCGAAGATCTGCACCGCGTCCGCGCCCGCATCGATCTGCCGGATCAGGTGGAAGGCGACGCATTCCCCCAAAATATCCAAAAGGCGGGCGAAACCCTGTGGATCGCGATAGGCCCAGAGTTTCGCCGCCTTCTGTTCGTCGCCGCCCACACCCGCCGCCAGATAGGTGGCAAGGGTCCAGGGCGCGCCGCAGAAGCCGAGCAGGGTGGTGGTCTGGAAACCTTCCTTGTCCAGTCCGGCGCGCGTCCTGCGCAGCGCCTCATAGACCGGCTCGAAATAGTTCGCCCACGATTTGCGATCTGTCACGAAACCGTCTGTAGAGGTCACCGGCGCCATGCTCGGTCCCTCGCCAGCGGTGAACGTGACCTTCTGTCCAAGCGCCTCAGGCACCGTCAGGATGTCTGAGAACAGGATTGCGGCGTCAAAGCCGAAACGGCGGATCGGCTGGATGGTCACTTCCGACGCCAGTTCCGGGTTCAGCGCCATGCCCCAGAAGGAACCCGCCTTCTCCCGCACCGCCCGGTACTCCGGCAGGTAGCGGCCGGCCTGGCGCATCAGCCAGACAGGCGGCGTCTTCTCGACGCCTCCTTCGAGCACACGCACAATCTTCCGGTCACTCTTCAAAACAAGACTCCAAGGATTCTAAGGATGATGAAGATGATGTTTGGGCTGTGGGTTGTTGATGAAAGTGTGGGAACGCTTCTGGCTTAAGCGAAGCATCGCATGGACTCAAGCACTTGGCGGGCCCCCTGACGAGAGGCCGCAACCGGCCGCCCTGTTGGCGGCAGGCCCCGCCATCCCCAACCCGTCCGCGGGTTTGCACAAGGGGTGCGTTCCCGGCTAGGAGCCTGTGGTTACTACCTAGGTCTTTCCCCTTACGTCCCCAGCCATTGGGATAACTTCTGTGGATCGCAAGTATCACGTTCATCTGATCTCGGACTCGACCGGCGAGACCCTGCACGCCGTCGCCAATGCTGCGCTTGCGCAGTTCGAGGATGTGGACGTGATGGTCCATCCTTACGCCCTGGTGCGCAGCGAACACCAGCTGACCCGGGCGCTGGACCATGCGGCCATCATGCCGGGGATTGTCTTCTTCACTTTGGCCAATCAGGCGTTGCGCGACAAGCTGATCGCGCGTTGCGCCGACATCAATTGCCGGGCGGTGGACGTGCTGGAAGGCCCGGTGATGGCGCTGCGCCATTTCCTGGGCCAGGCCGAAACCCACAAGGTGGGCCGCCAGCACCAGGTTGATGCCCGCTATCTGGAGCGCATCGAGGTGCTGAACTTCACCATCGCCCATGATGACGGCCAGTCGCTGGATACCATCGATGATGCCGAAGTGATCCTGACCGGGGCCAGCCGCACCTCCAAGACGCCGACCTGCGTCTATCTGGCCATTCGCGGCATTGCCGCTGCCAATGTGCCGCTGGTGCCGCGCATGCCGCCGCCGCCGCAACTGCTGGCGGCAAGGAAGCCGCTGGTGGTGGGACTGTGGGTGTCGCCCGACCGGCTGATCCAGGTCCGGCGCAACCGCCTGACCAGCATGGGCGAGGTGCGCGACACCGATTACATCGATCCCGATGCGGTGCGCGGCGAAATCGCCGCCACCCGCCAGCTGTTCGAAAGCCAGGACTGGCCGATGATCGACGTGTCGCGCCGCTCGATCGAGGAGACCGCCGCCGCGGTGATGAACCTGTTGACCGAACGGCGGGAGAGCAAGGCGTGAGCATCGTGCTGGCCTCGGGCAGCATGAGCCGCAAGACATTGCTGAGGGCGGCCGGTGTCGCCTTCACCGCCGATCCCGCCGACCTGGACGAAGACGCGCTGATGGCCCAACTGCACCGCGACGGCGCCAGCGCCGAACGCGTGGCGACCGAGCTTGCGACACAAAAAGCGCTGCACGTCTCCGGGCGCCATCCGGGTCAGCTGGTTCTGGGCGGCGACAGCGTGATCGCGCTGGAGGGACGCCTGCTTAGCAAGTGCGCCACCCTGGATGCGGCCCGCGCGCTGCTGGCCACTATGTCGGGCAAGGATCACCTGCTGGTTTCGGCGGCCGCGCTGGCGCGCGATGGCGCCCTGCTGTGGGCGCATGCCAGCCCCTGTCACATGTCGGTGCGCCGGTTGAGCCCGCAATTCCTGGACGAGTATCTGGCTGCCGAAGGCACGGCGATCCTCTCCAGCGTGGGCTGCTATCATTTCGAGGGGCGCGGCGCGCAGCTTTTCGATAGAGTGCAGGGGGATTATTTCTCGGTCCTGGGCCTGCCGCTGTTGCCGGTTCTGGCACAGCTCAGGAAAGAAGGCGCACTTCCGGCATGATTACGGGCAAGGGCAAGGTTGCTGCGGTTCTGGGCTGGCCGGTGACCCATTCGCTGTCGCCGGTGCTGCATGGGCACTGGCTGGATGAACTGAACATCGACGGCGCACTGGTGCCGCTGTCGGCCTCGCCGCAGAATTTCGCCGCGATCATCGACGGGCTGCGCCGCTCAGGGTTCACTGGCGTCAATGTCACCGTGCCCAACAAGGAATCCGCCTTTGCGTTGGCGCATGAGAATGACGCCGCCGCGATCGCCGCCGGCGCCACCAATCTTTTGGTGTTCCGGGATGGCCGGATTCTTGGCCGCAACACCGACACTTATGGGCTCTATGCGTCCCTTGAAGAAGTCACCGGCAAGCTGAACGGCGAGACAGTGATTTTGCTGGGTGCGGGCGGTGCCGCGCGCGGCGCGGTACTGGCGCTGGATCAGCTGGGCGCGGGCACCATCCACCTCCTCAACCGCGACGCCAAGCGCGCGGCCACCCTGGCGGCGGCGCTGGGCAAGCAGGTCAAGGCCAACATCATCCCCGGGGGCCTGGATGGCTGGAATGCGGTGGCGAAAGACGCCGCGCTGGTGGTCAATGCCACCGCCGCCGGCATGAGCGGCAACCCGCCGCTGGCGATAGACCTTGGTCTTTTGCCGAAGAATGCTGTGATCAGCGACATGGTCTACAGCCCGCTGGAAACCCCACTCTTGAAAGACGCCGCGGAGCGCGGCCTGAAAACCATCGACGGGCTGGGCATGCTGATGCACCAGGCGGTGCCGTCGTTCGAGGCTTTCTTCGGCGTGAAACCCAAGGTCACGCCGCAGCTGCGCGCCGCCCTGATCGCGGCGCTCAAAGCCCGTGGCTAAACCCTTCGTCATCGGGCTCACCGGCTCCATCGGCATGGGCAAGACCGAAACCGCGAAACTGTTCGCCGCCGAGGGCATTCCGGTGTTCGACGCCGATGCCGCCGTGCACGACCTCTATGCCGGCGAGGCCGCGATCCTGATCGAAGCGGCGTTTCCGGGCTCGACCCGCGGCGGCCAGGTGGACCGCGCTCTTCTGGCGAAGAAAGTCACCGGCGATGACGCCGCGCTGAAGCGGCTGGAAAGCCTGATGCATCCGCTGGTCGCCGACCGGCGCGACCAGTTCCTCGAAGACGCCAAGGCGCCCATCGTGCTGCTGGATATCCCGCTCTTGCTGGAAGTGGGCATCGCGGTGGATGCGGTGGTGGTGGCCAGCGCGCCCGAACACATCCGGCGCGAACGGGTGCTGGCGCGCCCCGGCATGACCGAGGAAAAATTCACCGCGCTGAAAGCCCGCCAGCTGAGCGATACTGAAAAGCGTGCACAGGCGCATTATGTGGTGATCACCGACAAGGGCTTGGATCACGCCCGCGAACAGGTGAAAATGATCCTGGCGGATATTCGGGCCAAAATCAGTGCGTGAGATCGTCTTCGATACCGAAACCACCGGCTTCGAGCCGGGCGACGGCCACCGCATCGTGGAAATCGGCTGCGTCGAGCTGCTGGATCATTTCCCCACCGGCCGCACGCTTCAGTTCTACCTCAATCCCGAACGCGAGGTGCCGATCGAGACCACGCGCGTCCACGGCCTGACCAACGAATTCCTGGCCGACAAGCCGCTGTTCGCGCATGTGGTGGAGGAGTTCCTGGAATTTTTGGGCGACAGCCCGCTGGTGATCCACAACGCCGCCTTCGACATCAAATTCATCAATGCCGAGCTGAAGCGTTGCGGCAAGCCCGCCATTCCCCTGGCGCGTGCCACCGACACCATCGAAATCGCCAAGCGCAAATTGCCGGGTGTGCGCTATTCCCTGGACGAGCTCTGCAAGCGCTTTTCCATCGACATCACCGCGCGCACCAAGCATGGCGCGCTGCTCGACGCCGACCTGACGGCGCAGCTTTACCTGGAGCTGATCGGCGGGCGTCAGCGCGGCCTGATGCTGGCGCCGGTGGAAGTTGTCGAAGCGCAGGGTCCGCAAGGTCCGGGGCCTGCGCGCCAGCGCCCCGAGCCGCTTGCGCCGCGCATCACGGAAGTGGAAATCGCCGCGCACGCGGCCTTTGTCGCCAAGGAGCTTGGCGAGAAAACACTCTGGAAATTGGACGTTGCCGTTTCCGCGTAGGCGGAGAGAAGCTGGATCCCCGCTTTCGCGGGGATGACAGTTCGTTAGGCCGTACCCTGCGGCGCCGCGGCGGCGCCTTGGGCGACGCGGGCCTGGTACAGCGCCATGAAGTCGATCGGCTCGATCATCAAAGGCGGCATGCCGCCATCGCGCACCACGTCGGCGACCACGCGGCGCACGAACGGGAACAGCATGTGCGGCGCCTGGATCAGCAGAATGGCCTGCTGGGTGGCGACGTCGGGAATGTTGGTCAGGCGGAAGACGCCGGCATAGGCGACTTCCAGCAGGAACAGCGCCTTGCCGTCATTCTTGGCGTCGACGCGGATCTTCAGTTCGACTTCGAAGGTGTCCTGGGCTTCCAGGCGCTTGGCATTCAGGTCGACCGACAGTTCGATCTGCGGACGCTGGGTCAGTTCGATCGACACGCCCGGATTTTCGAAGGACAGGTCCTTGATGTACTGGGCCAGCACCTGCAGGTTCGGAGCCTGGGTCGGGTCGTTGGTCGGGGTTCCTTCGGCGCTCATCGTCGATCCTTCAATTAGGGCCCGCGCGCTACCACGGATCGAAGGGACGGGGCAAGCAAAAGCCTTTTCAGCCTTAAAATCGGCGGCTAGGGTCGGCCGAAGCCGGGGGGCTGGGTTCTATCAGGGTTGGCATGCCGGATTCACAGACACTGGGCCTTTTCATCGCCGCCACGGTCGCGGGCGTGATCGCCATCCGGCTCTATTTCGTGCTGGGCCGGCGCACCGGAAACGAGCCGCAGCCGCAAAGCCAGCCCGCGCAGCCTTCGCCGCTGGCCCAGCCCGCGCCGCAGGCGCTTCCCGCGCCGGCCGCGGGCGGCAACGCCATCCTGGAAATCCAGCTCGCCGACCGCACGTTCGACACCGCGAAATTCCTGAACGGCGCGCGCGAGGCCTACAAGCAGATCATCACCGCATTTGTGAACGGTGACCGCGAAGCGCTGCGCCCGCTTCTGTCGCCTGACGTATTTTCGGCCTTCGACGGCGCGATCGGCGCGCGCGGCGAAGCGCCAGCTGCGCTGGTTGCGTTGAACGACGCGCGCATCGTCGATGCGGCGCTGCAGGACCGCCAGGCCGAGATCACGGTCGCCTTTGGCGCGCAATTCGCCACCGGCCCGGTCACCGATGTGTGGACCTTCAGCCGCGACCTGGAGTCCAGCGATCCGAACTGGATGCTGGTGGCAACCTCCGGTGACCTTCCCGAATGAAGAAGCTTGCCGCGCTGGCTGTCCTGTTGCTGGCGGGCTGCGCGAGCGAGCAGGTGTCGAAAACACCCGCTGTGCCCGATGTGGTGCGGCTGTCGCGCGCGGATGACGTGCATGTGGGCGGCAGCGACGCAGCCCTGAATGCGTTCCGCGCCAGTTGCGCAGTCCTGATGGCCAAGCCCGACAGCACCGCATTGGGCGCCAGCTATGCCGGCACGGTGGCCGACTGGCGCGGCGTTTGCGCCAATCCGGGTGGCGCGGATTTCTTTGAAAAGAACTTCACGCCCTTTGCCGTGGAAGGCGATGGGCTGTTCACCGGCTATTACGCCGCCGAGATCAGCGCCAGCCGCACGCGCCACGGCAAATACCAGACGCCGGTCTATGGCCTGCCGCCCGACCTGGTGCGCGCCGACCTGGGCGCGTTCATTCCCAAACTGAAAGGCGAACACATCTCCGGCAAGGTGCAGGGCGGCAAGCTGGTGCCCTATGCCGACCGCGCCGCGATCGATGCCAGTGGCGTGAAAGCGCCGGTGCTGTTCTGGGCCGACGATCCGGTTGCGGTGTTCTTCCTGCAGATCCAGGGCTCGGGCCGGGTGGTGCTGGATGACGGCACCCTCGCCAACATCGCCTATGCGGGCGAGAACGGCCGTCCCTATACCGCCATCGGGCGCACCCTGATCGCGCAGAATGAAATCGCGCGCGAGGATGTTTCGCTGCAATCCATCCGCGCATGGCTTGTGGCCCATCCCGACCGCGCGCGGTCTGTGATGGAAACCAACCAGAGCTTCGTTTTCTTCCGCGAAGGCCCTGGTACCGGTTCGCAAGGCGTTGCGTTGACGCCGATGGGCAGCCTCGCGGTCGACATGCGCCTGCATGCGCTGGGGGTTCCGATGTTCGTGGCCGCCGACGGGCCTGATCCGGTGAACGCGATATTGGTGGCTCAGGATACCGGCGGCGCCATTCGCGGGCCGGTGCGCGGCGACATCTTCTTTGGCGCAGGAAGCGAAGCGGAAGCCCGCGCCGGTGCGATGAAGGCGCCGGGCAGGCTGTATGTGCTGCTGCCCAACGCGCTGGCCGCGCGCACGCCATGAAGCGCGTCACCAGCGAGGAAGAGCGCAAGCTGTTCGAGCGCAACTTCAAGGAAGCGCGCCCGATCAAGGCGACCATGGCCAAGGCGCCGGCGAAAAAGAAAAGCGCCAAGGCGGGCCCCGCCGGCGTGAACGGCGCGACCCAGGACCGTCTGCGCAAGGGCAAGGTCGAGCCCGATGGCCGCATCGATTTGCACGGCATGACCGAAGCCGTGGCGCATCGCACATTGCACACCTGGCTGGTGGCGGCGCATGGCCGGGGCTACCGGCTGGTCCTGGTGATCACCGGCAAGGGCAACCCGCGCAAGGATGAATCGACCGCCTGGATGCAGTCGCCGCACGGCGTGTTGAAACAGATGGTGCCGCGCTGGCTGAACGAACCGGAGCTGAAGGCGTTGATAGCAAGCACCTCGCCCGCGCATGTGCGCCATGGCGGCGATGGTGCGCTGTATGTGTATCTCAGGAAAGCCCGGTGAAGCAGGCCCATACCACCATCACGGTTTCGACGCGTGGCGCGGGGCTTTATGAATGCACCGACGCGGTCGAAGACTTTCTGCGCAAGTCGCAAATCGAAACCGGCTTGCTCACCTGCTTCATACGCCACACCTCGGCCTCGCTGGTGATCCAGGAAAATGCCGACCCCGACGTGCAGAAGGATTTGCGGGATTTCTTCGAATACCTGGCCAAGTCGGGTCCGCGCTTCCGCCACACCGCCGAAGGCCCCGACGACATGCCATCGCATATCCGTTCGGCGTTGACGCAGACGTCGATCGCAATTCCCGTCGCGCGCGGAAAACTCGCGCTGGGCACCTGGCAGGGACTCTACGTGTTCGAGCACCGCGACCCGCCGCATCGGCGGGAAGTCACACTGCATCTGATCGGCGAATAGCCCAAATTGTCATGGCCCACTTTACGTGGGCCATCCAGGGCCGCGAACACGGTGCGGGTTGCTCTGGATGGCCCGGGCGAGCCGGGCCATGACAGATGCGCTAGATCAGACCGGCCTTTGTCGCCAGCTCCTTCAGCGACGTCTCGGGACGCGCGCCGTAATGCGAAATCACTTCCGCCGCGGCCAGCGCGCCCAGGCGGCCGCAATCGGCCAGACCCTTGCCGTGCGTCAGGCCATACATGAAGCCGGCGGCGAACTGGTCGCCCGCGCCGGTGGTGTCGACCACGCGCGCGATGGGCGCGGCGGGAATTTCGTGCACCATGCCTTCTTCCACGATCACGCAGCCCTTGGCCGAACGCGTCAGCGCGGCGATGCCGCCCCATTTCTTGGCCGCCGCCACCACGCCGTCAAAGTCGTCGGCCTGGAACAGCGCCTTGGACTCGTCCTCGTTAGCGAACAGGATGTTCACGTCGCGGTCGATCAGGTGCAGGAATTCGTCGCGGAACCGGCCGACGCAGAAGCCGTCGGACAAGGTCAGCGCGATGCGCCCGCCCGCGCCCTTCATGGCGGCGATCGCCTTGCGCGAGGCATCCTTGGCGGCTTCCTCATCCCACAGATAGCCCTCGATGTAGAGAATCTTGGCCTGGGAGACTTCTTCCTCGTTGATGTCGTCGGGCGCCAGTTCGCGACAGGCGCCCAGATAGGTGTTCATGCTGCGCTGGCCGTCGGGCGTGACGGCAATCAGGCACGACGCGGTGGTCGAACCCTGGCGGGTGGGATGACCGGTGAAGGCGATGCCCTGTTCGGTCATCGACCTGGCGAAGACTTCGCCCAGCCGGTCGTCGAACACCTTGCCGAAATAGATGCCGGTTCCGCCCAGCGAGGCCAGGCCCGCCAGCGTATTGGCGGCCGAACCGCCCGCGACTTCGTGCAGCGACGACATGGACTGGCTGGTGTCGGACAGCGCCTTCAGCAGCTCCTTGGCGCGGAACTCGTCGATCAGGGTCATGCCGCCCTTGGCAATCTTGTGGGTCAGCAGGAACCGGTCATCGACGGAAGCGATGATGTCCACGATGGCATTGCCGACACCGGCGACGTCGTAGCGAAGCGTCATGAAAACCCCGAAACTGGAAGACGAGGCCCCGCTTATAAGCATTTCCCTTGTCGGGCAAGCCGCAGGGGTGCGAAAACGCCATCCATGATGCGCCGCTTCGCCTTTCTCGCCCTGGCCTTTGTGACAGCCGCCTGCGGCACGACCGGGACACCGGCGCCCCGCACCGCCGCCATTCCGGCTGCGCCGCCGCGTGGCGAGCCCGGCCAGTACATCAACATGCCCACCGCGGCCCTGCAGGCCGCTTTCGGCAAGCCGGCTTTCGTGCGCAAAGATGGCGCGACCGAGATGTGGCGCTATGACGGCGAAACCTGCCGCGCCTTCTTCTTCCTGTATGGCGCGTCGGGCCAGCAGGCGGTGCGCCATATCGAAACCCTGCCCCATGGCAGAGACCAGGCCGCCGACATCGGCTGCCTGACGGCGCTGCGCAGCCTGCCGCCCAAGGTGTCGTGATGCTGCGCAAGACGCTCGGCACACTGGCGGGGCTCTTGGCGTGGATCGTGATTGTGACCGTGCTGAACTTCGGATTGCGCGCCGCGCTGCCGGGTTATGCCGCGGTCGAAAAGGCGATGAGCTTCACCTTGGTGATGTTGCTGGGACGGCTGGCAATCAGCTTTGCCAGTTCGCTTGCCAGCGGCTTCATCGCCGCGAAGATCGGTGATCGTTCGTCCGCGCTGATCGCCGGCGTGATCCTGCTGATCCTGTTTGTGCCGGTGCATTACCAGATCTGGAGCAAATTCCCCGTCTGGTATCACCTGAGCTTCCTGGCCTCGCTGCCGCTGCTGTCCGTGGCGGGCAGCAGGCTGGCGCGGCGCTAGCGCTTCTTCACCGGCGCCTTCTTCTTTTCCGCCGGCAGCTCCCTGATCTTGTCCTTGAAGCGGCACAGGTCACGCACCACGCAGACCGGGCACAGCGGCTTCCTCGCAGTACACGTGTAGCGCCCGTGCAGGATCAGCCAGTGATGCGCATGCAGGCGGTATTCCTCCGGCACCACTTTTTCCAGCTTCAGCTCGACCGCCAGCACATCCTTGCCGGGCGCAAGTCCCGTGCGATTGCTGACGCGGAAGATGTGCGTATCGACCGCGATGGTCGGCTCGCCGAAGGCGACATTGCGCACGACATTGGCGGTCTTGCGGCCCACGCCGGGCAATTCCTCCAGCGCCTCCTGGTCGTTGGGCACTTCGCCAGCGTGCTTCTCCACCAGCAGCTTCGCCGCCGCGATGACGTTCTTCGCCTTGCCCTTGTAGAGCCCGATGGTCTTGATGTGTTCGATCAGTCCCGCTTCGCCCAGATCCAGCATCTGCTGCGGTGTGCGGACCTTGGCGAACAGATCCTTGGTCGCCTTGTTCACGCCCTTGTCGGTCGCCTGTGCCGACAAGGCGACAGCCACCAGCAGGGTGTAGGGGTTCACATACTGAAGTTCGGTTTCAGGCTTGGGCGTGTGCTTCTTCAGCCGCGCGAAGAACTCTTCCGCTTCGGCTTTGGAAAATGGCTTGGCCATTACAGGCCCAGCACGTCCGTCATGGCGTAAAGGCCGGGCTTCTTGCCGTGGCCCCACTTGGCGGCGGTCAGCGCACCATGGGCGAAGATCGAACGGTCTTCGGCGGTGTGGCTCAAGGTCAGGCGTTCGCCAAGACCGGCCAGGATCACCGAATGCTCGCCCACCACCGTGCCGCCGCGCAGGGTGGCGAAACCGATATCGCCATCCTTGCGCGGGCCCAGATTGTGGCCGTCGCGCGAACGCACCGCATGCTTGTCCAGCGCGATGTCGCGGCCGCGTGCCGCCGCATTGCCCAGCAGCAGCGCGGTGCCGCTCGGCGCATCGACCTTGTTGCGGTGATGCATTTCGAGCACCTCGATGTCGTAGTCGGGCAGCGAGCGCGCCGCGCGCTCGACCAGCGCCGCCAGCAAATTCACGCCCAGGCTCATATTGCCCGACTTCACGATCACCGCGTGACGGGCGGCGGCCTTGATGCGCTCTTCCGACTTGGGGTCAAAACCGGTGGTGCCGATCACGTGCACGATGCGCGCCTGCGCCGCCAGGTCGGCCAACATGGTGGAAACCATCGGCGTGGTGAAATCCACAACCGCCTGCGCATGCGCCAAGAGCGGCAGCGGATCGGCCGACAGCTTCATGCCGTTGGCCTGCATGCCCGCCAGCACGCCGCTGTCCATGCCCAGGTTGGGATGGCCTTCCGATTCCAGCGCGCCGCAAAGGGTGATGCCCGAACCCTGCGCGATTTCGCGGATCAGGGTGCGGCCCATGCGGCCGGACGCGCCGGCGACGACGATCTTGAGGTCTGACATGACGTCCCCGCTTACGCCTTGGTGTCGACGGATTCGGAATCCTTGCGCGCCACGGTCACCATGGCGGGGCGCAGCAGGCGCTCGCCGATCATGAAGCCGGTCTGCATCACGTCCACGATATTGCCCGCGGGTGTGCCGTTGCCCGGCACTTCCGCGATGGCCTGGTGGAAATTGGGATCGAACTTGCCGCTGGTGTCGACCTGCTTGACGCCATAGCGCTCCAGAGTCTGGATCAGCTGGCGGTCGGTGGCTTCCACGCCATCCAGCACCGACTGCAGCTGCGGGTCGGCGGCCGCGCGCACATCGGCGGGAACCGCGGCCAGCGCGCGGGCGAAATTGTCGGCAATGCCCAGCATGTCGCGCGCGAACTTGGTCACGGCATAGGTGCCGGCTTCGGCCTTTTCCTTTTCGGCGCGGCGGCGAATGTTCTCGGCCTCGGCCAGCGCGCGCAGGCGCTGGTCTTTCAGTTCGGCATTCTCGGCCTTCAGCGCTTCCAGCACCGCAAATTCCGCCGCATGCGGATTTTCGCTGTCGGGAAGCTGCATCTTTTCTTCGGTATCGTTCATGGGGCGGGTTCCTAAACCTTAAGCGAGCAAACGTCCAATGACTTTGGCGGTATGGTCGACCATGGGGATGATGCGGCCATAATTGAGACGGGTGGGGCCCAGAACCCCGATCACGCCCACGATTTTCCCCTGGGCGTTGGCGTAGGGCGCCGCCACGATCGAGGAACCCGAGAGCGAGAACAGCCGGTTTTCCGAGCCGATGAAGATGCGCACCCCTTCGCCACCCTTGGCCAGTTCCAGAAGCTGGATCAGGTCGGCCTTGCGCTCGATATCCTCGAAAAGCGTGCGGATGCGCTCCAGGTCGGCCTGGGCGCCGACATTGTCCAAAAGATGCGCCTGGCCACGCACGATCAGCACTTTTTCGGGGCCCGCCAGGGTCGCCAGTCCCTCGGCCACCACCTTGGCCGTCAGGGTGTCGAGTTCGCTGCGCTCGCTGTCCAGTTCCGACAAAATCTCGGCGCGCGCGGTATCGAGTGTGCGCCCGCGCAGCCGCGCGCCCAGGAAATTGCCCGCTTCCACCAGCGCGGAAACCGGCAGACCGGCGGGCGTGTCGATGACGCGGTTTTCCACCTGGCCGTCCTCGCTGACCATGATAACCAGCGCCTTGCCCGGCGCCACGGCAACGAATTCGACATGCTTCAGGGCGGCGTCCTGCTTGGTGGTCAGCATCAGGCCCGCACAGCGCGACAGCCCCGCCAGGGACTGGGTCGCCTGGGTCAGAACCTCCTCGATGCCCCGGCCCGAGCCCGACATGCGGGCCTCGATGGCGACGCGCTCGTCCGGCGCCAGTTCGCCGATTTCCAGCAAGCCGTCCACGAACAGGCGCAGGCCTTTTTCGGTGGGGGCGCGGCCGGCCGAGGTGTGCGGGGCGTACAGAAGCCCCATCGCCTCCAGGTCCGCCATCACGTTGCGGATCGAGGCGGGGGACAGCGCCTGGGGCAGCCTTTGGGACAGGGTGCGCGACCCCACCGGCTCGCCCGAGGTCAGGAAGGTCTCCACCAGATGGCGGAATACCTCGCGCGGCCGGTCGGTCAGGCCGGGCGGGACGACGAGGGGGTGGCGGGGATCGAAGCTCAAGTTGTTGAAAACCTTGAATATTCTCTATTGCGGTTGCGCTTTGGAAGGCGTCCGCCTAGGTAACGCACCCCAATATATGAGGCTTCATGCGCCCTTCAAATCGTGCCCCCGACCAGATGCGGGCCGTCTCGCTCACCCCCGGCTTTTCCCGCCATGCGGAGGGCAGCTGCCTGGTCAAGTTCGGCGACACCCATGTGCTGGTCACCGCCAGCCTGGAAGAAAAGGCGCCGCCCTTCCTGAAGGGCACCGGCAAGGGCTGGGTCACGGCGGAATACGGCATGCTGCCGCGCTCCACCCATGATCGCATGCGCCGCGAGGCGGCCGCCGGCAAGCAGTCGGGCAGGACGCAAGAGATCCAGCGCCTGGTCGGCCGTTCGCTGCGTGCGGTGTGCGACCTGCAGGCCCTGGGCGAACGCCAGATCACCCTGGACTGCGACGTGCTGCAGGCCGATGGCGGCACCCGCACCGCCGCCATCACCGGCGGCTATGTCGCGCTGGCCCAGTGCATCGCTTTCATGAGCAAGACCGGCCTGGTCACCAAGCCGATCCTGAAGGACCACGTCGCGGCGGTGTCGTGCGGCATCTCCAAGGGCGTGCCGGTGCTGGACTTGGACTACGATGAGGACAGCGTGGCCGAAACGGATGCGAACTTCGTCATCCTGGGCGGCGGCGGGCTGGTTGAGATTCAGGGCACCGCGGAAGGCGCACCCTTCAGCGAAGAGGAATTCCTGGCGCTGCTGAAACTGGCGCGCAAGGGCACCGGCGAGCTGGTGGCGCTGCAGAAGGCGGCTCTTGCGTGAGCATCCGGCTGCCGCGCGGCTCAACCCTGGTCGTCGCCTCGCACAACCAGGGCAAGGTGCGCGAGATCAAGGCGCTGCTTGGGCCGCACGGCATCCATCCGGTCAGCGCGGGCGAGTTGGGCCTGCCCGAGCCGGAGGAAACCGGGACGACGTTTGCCGCCAATGCCGAACTGAAGGCGTTGGCGAGTGCAATGGGCAGCAAGCACGCCGCGCTGGCCGATGACTCGGGTCTGTGTGTCGAGGCGCTGAACGGCGATCCCGGCATCTATTCGGCGCGCTGGGCCGGCCCGACGAAAGACTTTCGCGTGGCCATGAACCGCATCCATGACGAGCTGCGCCACAGGGGTATCGCCACCAGCAAGGCGAAGTTCGTCTGCGCGCTGTCGATAGCGCTGCCCGGCGGCGAGATGCAGACCTTTGAAGGCGAAGTCCTTGGGTCGCTGACCTTTCCGCCGCGCGGCGACCATGGATTCGGCTATGACCCGATCTTCATAGCCGACGGCATGACGGACACCTTTGCCGAAATCGATCCGGTGAAAAAACACGCCATGAGCCACCGGGCGAAGGCGTTCGAGAAGCTGCTGCACAGCCACATCTTTGATGAGTCGCTTTAGCCCTCATTGTCATGGCCCGGCTTGCCCGGGCCATCCAGAGCGACAAGCGCCGGTGCATGTTGCCCTGGATGGCCCACGTAAAGTGGGCCATGACAAGTGGAGCGGGTCGTGAGCTTCGGCGTCTACGTCCACTGGCCATTCTGCGCCGCCAAGTGTCCCTATTGCGATTTCAATTCCCATGTCCGCTCGGCAATCGATGAAGACGGCTGGGTCGATGGCATCCTGCGTGAACTGGACTGGGTCGCCGCGCACCAGACGACACGGCCCGTGGTGGAAACCATTTTCTTCGGCGGCGGCACGCCCTCGCTGATGAGCGGCCGCGCCGTCGGGCGCATCCTGCAGAAAATCGCATCGCTGTGGCCCATGGCCAACGATCCCGAGATCACGCTGGAAGCCAATCCCGCATCCGCCGATGCCGCGCGTTTCGCCGATTACCGCGCTGCTGGTGTCAACCGCGTCTCGCTGGGCGTGCAGGCGCTGAACGATGCCGACCTGAAAAAGCTCGGCCGCCTTCACGACGTGGCGGAAGCCAAGGCTGCGCTGACGATGGCGATGACCACCTTCGACCGCGTGTCGCTGGACCTGATCTATGCCCGTCCCGACCAGACCGACGCGCAATGGCGCGCCGAATTGAAAGAGGCGCTGGCGATCGGCACCGACCATCTCTCGCTCTATCAGCTGACCATCGAGCCGGAAACGCCGTATGCGCTGCTCTACAAGAACGGCCAGCTCCACATCCCCAACGAAGACATCGCGGCGGGGCTCTATGAAACCACGCAGGAATTGACGCAGGCCGCCGGTCTTCCGGCTTACGAAATCTCCAACCATGCCCGCCCCGGCCAGGAAAGCCGCCACAATCTGATCTATTGGCGCTACGGCGATTACGCCGGCGTCGGTCCGGGCGCGCATGGCCGCGTCTCGCTGGCCGGCCAGCGCACCGCCACCGCCGCGATCAAATTGCCGGAACGCTGGATCGACGCCGTCGCGCAGAACGGTCACGGTTTTGGCGAACAGGTCGCGGTCTATGACGGCGACGCGGCGCGCGAGCACCTGCTGATGAACCTGCGCCTCGCCGAAGGCCTCGACCTTGCGGCGTATGAAATGCGCTGGAACGCACAGCCCCATGCCGACCGCATGGCCGATCTGATCGCGCAGGGTTTCCTGATCCGCGACGGCGACCGGCTGACGGCAACGCCCTCAGGCCGGTTGCTGCTCAACCGCGTGATCGAAGAACTCTTGGACTGATTTAATGGTCGCGCCGCGAGGCCCTAGGCTTCGCTTCGGGTTCGCGGTCGCTCCTAGGCGCCCGGCCGCACGAATGTCGTCGGCGCGGGGCTGACCACCACCGGGCCGTTGCCCGTGACTTCCAGCACCGCCAGACCGCGTTCGGACGTGCCGTCATTGTTGAAGCGGAAGATGCCGTTCACACCCGCAAAGCCGTTGGGATCCATCAGGGCGGCCTGGGTGAAGCGGTGATAGGGCGCGCCCTGCGACAGCAGCGCCACCAGCGACACCGCGTCATAGGCGAGGCTCGCCAGCTGCGCCGGCGCACTGCCGAACGTGCCGCGATACTTGGCGATGAACTGCGCATCGGCATTGGGCGAAGGCGCGGCGTACCAGCTGCCCACCAGACTGCCTTCGCGCGCCAGCGAGGGATCGTCATCCCACAAGCCCGTGCCCAGGAGCTTCACCTTGTCCTTGCTCGCGCCATCCAGCGACAGGGTCGGCGCCAGCGCCTTCAGCATCACACCGCCCTGGGCGATCAAGACCGCATCGGCGCCGCTCTTGGCCACCGCGGCGGTCGGCGCGGCGATGGCGCCGGCATTGGCGGGGAAGCGTTCGATGTCGGCGATGGTGCCGTGCGCGGCCGTCACCGAATTGCGAAACGCATCCTGCGCCACATCGCCATAAGCGCTCTGCGGCACCAGCGCCGCGAACTGGCGATGGCCATTGGCGTAGGCGAAGTTCACCACCCGGCGCACTTCATTCTGCGGCAGGAAGGAAATCAGATAGGCGCCGTTGCCCGCCACCGCCTTCTCGGTCGAGAAGGCCAGCACCGGCACGCCGCGGTCGCGCGCGATGGGCGCCACCGCCTGCACCGACGGCCCGAACAGCGGGCCCACGATCACTTCCGCGCCCTGGGCCAGCAGCTTCTGCGCCGCATCGGCGGCGGTGGCACCGCCATTGCCTTCGTCGGCGGTGATCAGGACGATGTTGCGGTTGCCCGCGTCGAACAGCGCCAGCTCGGCCGCCTTCAGCATCGACTGGGCCAGCGCCCGGGTCGCGGGCGCGCCGCCGGTGAAGGGCAGGATCACGCCCACGCGCACCGGGGTGCCGTCGGCCATGCCGGGCAGGCGCAGGTAACTGGGCTGGTCGCGGTCCAGCGGATTGGCCGCGACGGGGGCCGCCGGCGGGGGCGGCTCGGGGATCGCGATTTCGGGCTTGGGGGTACAGGCGGCTATCGCCAAGGCGGCGGCAATGGCACAAAAGCGGAGATGAAGACGCATGGGCCTGTTCCTTTGACGCGCGAACCTAAGCCTTTGGACACGGAAGGTAAATCGCCAGATCGTGGCACTTTGGCGGCGGGGCTGTATGTGGTGGCCACCCCCATCGGCAACGCCCGGGACGTAACGCTTCGGGCGCTGGACGTGCTCAAGGGTTGCGACGTCATCGCCTGCGAGGATACCCGCGTCACCGCCAAGCTGCTGGCGATCCACGGCATCAGCCGGCCGCTGGTGGCCTACAACGACCATAACGGCCCGCAGATGCGCCCGCAGATCCTGGCCCGGCTGGACCGGGGCGAGGCGGTGGCCCTGGTGTCGGATGCGGGTACGCCGCTGGTGTCGGACCCCGGCTACAAGCTGGTGCGCGAGGTGATCGGCCATGGCGCGCCGGTGATCGCCATTCCGGGTGCGTCCGCCGTGCTGACCGGCCTGGCCCTGAGCGGTCTGCCCAGCGACCGTTTTCTCTTCGCCGGTTTTCTGTCGGCCAAGGCGGGCGAGCGCGCGACCGCCCTGGAAGAACTGAAGGGCATTCGTTCGACACTCATCTTCTTTGAATCCGGTCCGCGCCTGGCTGAGACCCTGGCCGCGATGACAGAGGTGCTGGGCAACCGCCCCGCCGTGGTGGCGCGCGAGCTGACCAAGCTGCATGAAGAGGCGCGGCGCGGATTGCTGCCGCAGCTGGCCGAACATTATGCGCAGGCGCCCACGCCGAAAGGCGAGGTGACCTTGCTGGTAGGCCCGCCCGCGCAGGCCGAAGTGGACAATGCCAAGGTCGATGCGGCGCTGAAACAGGCGCTGGCCTTCATGCCGGTGAAGGCGGCATGCGAAATGATCGCCGGGCTGACGGGCGAATCCAGAAAGGCGCTGTATGACCGGGCGCTGGATCTGAAGAATGAATGATCGCCGCGCAGCCCATGCTCACGGCCACCGCAGCGAAACGCTGGCGGCGCTGTGGCTGCGGCTGAAGGGCTATCGCATCCTGGGGCGGCGGGTGAAAACCCATTTGGGCGAGATCGACCTGGTGGCAGCCGCGCCCTTCGGCCCGGTCTGTTTTGTCGAGGTCAAGGCGCGGGCCGCCGCGCGCATGGCTGCCGAGGCGGTGGCGCCGGAGCAGCAGACTCGCATTGCCCGCGCCGCGTCTCTATATCTCGCGGGCCGCCCCGCGCTGTCGCGGCGCGGCAGCCGTTTTGATATCGTCGCCATCGCGCCCCGGAAATTGCCGGTGCATCACCGCGATGTGTGGCGCCCGGATTTTTGAGAGGCGCTTATGGCTTTGACCGTCGCGATCCAGATGGACCCGATCGAGAAGATCGACATCTCCGGCGATTCCACATTTGCGCTGGCGCTGGAAGCGCAGAAGCGCGGTCACAGCCTCCTCTATTATGGCCCGCGCGACCTGAGCTTCCGCGACGGCAAGGTGACGGCGCATGTGCGTTCGCTGTCGGTACAGGCGGTGAAGGGCGATCACTTCAAGTTGGGCGAGATCGAACGCATCGACCTCTCCAAGGTCGATGTGGTGCTGATGCGCCAGGACCCACCTTTCGACATGGCCTATATCACCGCCACCCATGTGCTGGAGCGCATCCACCCCAAGACCCTGGTGGTCAACGATCCCAGGGAAGTGCGCAACGCGCCGGAAAAGCTCTTCGTCACCGAATTCGCCGACTTCATTCCCCCCACTCTGATCACCAGCGACCTCCGCGAGATCAGGGCGTTCCGCGACGAGCACAAGGACATCATCCTCAAGCCGCTTTACGGCAATGGCGGCGCGGGTGTGTTCCGCGTCAAGGCCGATGACGAGAATTTCGGCTCGCTGATGGAGATGTTCACGCTGTTCTATCGCGAGCCGGTGATCGTGCAGCGCTACCTGCCCGACGTGCGCAAGGGCGACAAGCGCATCATCCTGGTGGATGGTGAGTTTGCAGGCGCCATCAACCGCGTGCCGGCGGAGGGCGAGGCCCGCTCCAACATGCATGTCGGCGGCAAGCCGATGGCGACGGAACTGACGGCGCGGGAAAAAGCCATCTGCGCGGCCATCGGCCCGGAACTGAAGCGCCGCGGCCTGATCTTCACCGGCATCGACGTGATCGGCGACTATATGACCGAGATCAACGTTACCTCCCCGACCGGCATCCACGAAGTAAAGCGCTTCGGGGGTGCCGACATCGCCGCCCTGGTTTGGGACGCGATTGAAAAGCGCAAGGGGAACAAGGCTTAAGCCGCCTCTTGACGCCGTACTTATATAAGTTCCTGCAACAGGCTTCACGGGTAGTTCCATGATTACGCTTCGCAGGTCCGAAGAACGCGGCAAGGGCGAACACGGCTGGCTGAAATCGCGCCACAGCTTTTCCTTCGGCGACTATTACGATCCGGCGTTCGAGAGCTTCGGGTCTCTGCGCGTCATCAACGAAGACTGGATCGCGGGCGGCGCGGGCTTTCCCCCGCATCCCCACCGCGACATGGAGATCGTCACCTACATCCTGGGCGGCGCCATCGCGCACAAGGATTCCACCGGCGGTGGCGGCGTCATCAAGCCTGGCGAAATCCAGCGCATGAGCGCGGGGTCAGGCATCACCCATGCCGAATTCAACGCCAGCCCGACCGAGACCTGTCACCTGCTGCAGATCTGGATCATGCCGTCCAGGCGCGGCATCGAGCCCGGCTACGAGCAGAAGACCATCGATCCGGAGGCGGTGAAGAACCGCTTCGGCCGCATCGCCGCCCCCGAGCCGCGCGAAAATGAAGTGCGCCTGGTGCAGGACGCGGAAATCTGGACCGCGAAGCTGGACGGCGGCGTCGAAGCCATTCACCCGCTGCGCCCCGGCCGCAAGGCCTGGCTGCAGGTGGCGAAGGGCGAAGTCAGCATCGGCGACGACACGCTGAAGGCGGGCGATGCGGCGGCGATCACCGATGTCGGCCAGATCGCGGTCAAGTCGAACACCGAAAGCGAAGTTCTGCTGTTCGATTTGGCCTGACCCTCCGGTTTCAGCTTCCCTTCCTGTGCGCTCACGCGCACGAAGGGGGGGTGGCCTGATCACCACCGCAAATCGCGCATCATCCGGGCGTACAGGTCCACCGCATCCCACAGGTTGCGCAGCCGCAGATTCTCGTTGGCGGCATGCTGGTTGTTGTCGTGGTTGGTCACCGGCAGGCCGATGATCGGCTTGTGGAACAGCGCGTCGAACATGTTGATCGGCACGCTGGCGCCCATCATCGGCAACAGGGTGACCGGCTTGCCGCCATTCGCGGCCCTGATCGCGGCTTGCGCTTCCACGCCGGTCATGTCGGTGCGCAGCGCCGGATAGCCGCCGCCCCAGCGGAAGAAGACGATGCGCGGATGCGCCAGCCGTGTCGCCAGATCGGGCGGGGCATGCACCACCGTCCAGCCCTTCGCGGCCAGGAAATCTTCCGTCAGCTGTTTCGCGCGCGCCGGTGTCTGGCCCGGCACCAGGCGAAAGTCGGCGGCGATGGTGGCGTCGATGGGGATGGCGCCGGCGGCCTCCGCACCCACCTGGCCCGACCGCAGTCCGCGAATGTTCAGCGCGGGCCGCATGGTGCTGAGTGTCAGGCCCTCTTCGCTTTCCGCGGACGCTAGGCCGAACTGCTGCTTCAGGTCGCTTTCCACGGGCGGCAAGTCCGCGATGGCTTTCTTCTCGGTTGCCGTCAGCGGGCGCACATCGTCATGGAAGCCGGCGATGCGGATGCGCCCGTCGGGCGCGCGCAAGGTGGTGATCAGCTCGGCCGCCAGCGCGGCCGGATTGGGCGCCCAGTTGCCGTAATGCCCGTCATGCAGCGCGCGCAGCGGGCCATAGACGGTGGCTTCAAATCCGGTGGTCCCGCGCGCGCCGAAATACAGTGTGCGGGTGCGCGACTGGTGCACCGGCCCATCGCCGATCAGCCACAGGTCCGCATCCAGTTCGCCCAGATGGGGCTTGAGGGTTTCGACCAGGTGGGCCGATCCCGCCTCTTCCTCGCCTTCCCACACCACCTTGATGTTGATCGACGGCTTTTGCCGTGCCGCCTTCATCGCGTCGAACGCCATCAGGAAGGCGGCGATGGAGCTTTTGTCGTCGGCCGCGGCGCGCCCGAACAGCCGCCATTCCGGGTCCAGCGTCCTGGCGGTCTTCCAGTCCACATCGCTGCCGTCGATGGCGGTGCGCATGACGGGCGTAAAGGGATCGGATTTCCATTCCGACGGCGTCACCGGCTGGCCGTCATAATGGGCATAGAAGACCACGGTGCGCGCTGCGCCCGGCGTTTTCAATTCACCGAACACCACCGGGGGATGCGCGCCATCGCGAAACTGGGCGGTGGCGAAACCGCGCTGTTTCAACAGGCTCTCCAGGTGCGCGGCGGTCGCCGCCAGCCCGGCCGGATCGGCGGCGACGCTTTTCAGGCGGACCAGGTCGTCCAGCTGGGCGACGATCTCGTGTTCATGGGCTGCGCGCCATTTTTCGATGGCGTCGGGCGCGGCAGCCGCCGGCAGGGCCAGCACCGCAAAGGCTCCGAAGGATAGTGACAGGATGCGTGTGCGCATGACCCAAACCCCAATGCCCGCGTGCAGGGTGGCAGAAGGGTGCGACGCGTCAATGCGGCGACTTGGCCGTGCGGGAGATTGCTATTTCACCAGTCCGAAGCGCGACTTGTAGCGCGCGTCGATGCCCGACAGCGGGAAATAGATGAAGACGTCGGTGGTGCCGAACTGGTGGTCGATCACCGCGCCGTCGCCGATGCGGCAGCCGGCGCGCACATAACCCTTCAGGATGGGCGGCAGGCTGCGGATGCCTTCGCGCTCGTCCACCTGGTCTTTCGCCAGAATGTCCATCGGCACATACAGTTCGGGCCGCGCCTTGACGCCGATATCGGCGGGCATGGCGCAATAGTGATGCAGGTAGGACAGCGGCAGCGCCATCTCGGCCGGATCGACGCCGGGGAACGACGCGCAGCCGAACATCAGGTCGATGTCGAAGCGCGCGACATAGGCCATCAGCCCCTTCCACAACAGCTGCATGGTGCCGGGGCGTGCGCGATAGGATTTCAGGATGCAGCTGCGGCCCAGCTCCAGATACTTGGTGCCCTTGGGCAGGCCGCTGATCATCGGCAGCAGGTCGAATTCGCCCGCGGTGTAGAAGCCGCCGACCTTGTCGGCATCCTTCTCGCGCACCAGACGATAGGTGCCCACCACCAGCGGCTGGCCGTCTTCGTCATGGGCGTCGCGGTCCACCACCATCAGGTGGTCGCAGACGTCGTCATACTTGTCGAAGTCGCGGCCGGCGGCGCGCATCGCATCCGACGGCTCCGCGCTCATCTCTTCGTAGAAGACCTGGTAGCGCAGCGCCTGCGCCTGTTCGATCTCGTGCTGGGTTTCGGCCAGGCGCACTTCCAGCGCACCCGAGGTGGCAAGGATCGGCCACTGCAGCAGGCGGCCTTCGAACGGTCCGGCTTCGTAGATGTTGACCACGGTCTTTTCCTGTTGGCCGGCCTTTGAGCCCCACGACTCAAAGACCCTGTTCTGTCACCGGGCTTACGCCCCTTGTGCGACAGTTTGACAATTTTACCCCAGATGGCTGTCACAATCCAAGGGTGGCACAGGGTTTTTCTTTTCTCAGGCCGGGTTAACCGGCTGCAACCTTTGGTTTTTTCGCCACAGCCAGGCGAACAGCACCAAAGCCGGGATGCCGATGGCGCCCGCGCCCGCGAAAAACACGGCATAGGCGGTCATCCGACCCAGATGTGGGGTCATGCCGTCCACCAGAGCGCCCGAGAAACCCTTGAGGAACTTGCCCGCCAGGGCATAGGCCGACGACAGCAGGGCGTACTGGGTGGCGGTGTACCCCAAACTTGTAAGGCTGGACATGTAGGCGACCAGGGTGACGCCGGCCACGCTGATGGCGAAATCGTCGAAGCACATCACCGCGGTGAAGATGCCGACATGCGGCCCCGCCACGGTCAGGAGGGCGAAGGCGGCGATGCCGACCGCCTGCAGAATGCCGCCCAGGATCAGCGCGCGCATGTAACCCAGCCGCAGCGAAAAGAACCCGCCCGCCGCCACGCCGACAAAAATCGAGGCCAAACCGAGCGTGCCGCGCACCGCGCCGATCACATCCTTGGAAAGACCCACCTCGTGATAAAAGGGATTGGTGACCGGCCCGCGCACGAAGTCGGGCAGGCGGTACAGCGCGATCGCCAGCAGCATCACCACCGCGGTGGGGCCGTGGACCTTGAAGAAGGCGATGAAAGGCCCCGCCACCGCGTCGAAGAACCCTTGCGGCGTCCAGAGCGGCTTCTGCGCTTCCTTGGCGTCCATCACCGCATCGGCGCGCGCGGGTTCGGGCGCGAAGAACAGGCTGGCGATCAGCCCGATGCCCATCAGCACGCCGCAGATGGTGTAGGACATCGGCCAGCCCAGATGCTGCGCCGACACCAGGATCAGCGAGTCCGTGCACAGAAGCGCGATGCGAAAGCCGAGCGTCAGGGCCGAGGTCAGAAGACCCAGCTCGTCGGCGTCGCGCGCCACCTCGATGCGCCAGCCGTCGATGGCGATGTCCTGTGTCGCCGCCGCAAAGGCCACCACCAGCGCCAGTGCGCCCAGCATCACCAGGCCGTGGCTCAGCCCGAAGGCCGCCATCGCGATCAATCCGCCGGCGACGAAGATCTGCGCCGCCGCCATCCAGGCGCGCCGCCGGCCCAGCCGGCCCAGCAGTGGAATATCCAACCGGTCCAGCAGCGGCGCCCAGACGAACTTGAAGGAATAGGCCAGCCCCACCCAGCTGATGAAGCCGATCGCGGTCAGCGAGGTGCCTTCATCGGCCAGCCAGAAGCCGAAGGTGTTGCCGACCAGAAGGAACGGAAGACCCGACGAAAAGCCCAGCGCCAGGGTCACCAGCACTTTCGGACTCAGATATTCACGAAACGAATAGCGCCTGCGCGCCGCCCCCGAAGCGGTCATGCCGCGACGATATGCGAACCCTCTTCGCTAGGGAACAGCATCAGGAACATTTCCTCCAGCTCGGCGGGGTCCACCGGCTTGGTGAGGAAGCCGTCCATGCCTGCATCGCGGCAGGCGCGCTTGCCTTCGTCCAGCGCATCGGCGGTCAGCGCCACGATGGGGGTGCGCGGTTTGTCGTTGCGGGCTTCGGCGGCGCGGATCGCCTGGGCCGCCTCGATGCCGTCCATCTCGGGCATGTGAATGTCGGTCAAGAGCAGGTCGTAATGCCCCTCGGCCATGGCGCGCACCGCAGCGCGGCCATTGGTGACTTCCGACACGGTGTGGCCGCGGCGGCGCAACAGCTCGCGGATCAGCATCATGTTGATGGGATTGTCCTCGGCCAACAGGATGCGCAGGCCGTTGCCCTGCGGCGCATGCGCAGGTCCCACGCTGCGGGCCGCAGCCGGATGATCTTCCAGGAAGGGCGCGGGGATCGCGGGCGGATCGAAATCGGGGGCTTCGATCACGTCCTCTTCCACCGGCGCGGGCGCGGCGATTTCGACCGGCGGCGGCGCGACGACAGGTTCGACAGGCACGTCGACCGGCGCCGCATCGATCAGTGGCGGCAGGTCATCCAGCGCGGGCGGCGGGGCTTCCGCCTGGATTTCGCGCACATATTCCGGTTGCGCCGGACGCGGCGCACTGGCCTGCTCGCCGCGGCACAACAGAAGGCGCGTCACCAGCGAGGACTGGCGCACCGGCTTGACCAGGTAACCGGCAAAGCCGATCGCACGCATCTCTTCCAGCTTGCCGCGGCCATTGGGTGTCAAAAGCACCAGCGCCGGCACATTGCCGTCGGGCTGCACGGTCAGCTCCGGCGTGCTGCCGGGGCCCGCATCGATCAGGATCGCATCGGCCTGCTCGCGCGGATCGGCGGGCACGCCGCCGCTGGATGCGATCTGCAGATACAGGCCTTCGCGCAGCGCCTTGTTCTTGCTCATCACCGCGATGCGCATGCCTTTCAGCGGCGCGGTTTCGTGTTCGCCGGGCGCGATGGTGGTGCAGGGCAGGGTGAACCAGAAGCTCGAACCGCCTTCGGGCGCGGCATCGACGCCGATCTGGCCCTGCCAGGTGTCGACCAGTTTCTTGGAGATCGCGAGACCAAGACCCGTGCCGCCGAACTTGCGCGCATGGCTGGAGTCGGCCTGCACGAATTCCTGGAAGATTTCCTGGCGCTTGGCGGGCGGCACGCCCACGCCGGTGTCGCGCACTTCAAAGCGCAGGAACGGCGCGCCTTCGGAATAGACGCGCTTGATCTCGACGCAGACGCCGCCTGTCTCGGTGAACTTGATGGCGTTGCCCACCAGGTTGGTGATGACCTGGCGCAGGCGGCCTTCATCGGCCTTGATTGTCTGCGGCACGTCGGGCGCGAAGATGACGGTGGTTTCCACGCCCTTGCTCTGGCCGCGCGGGCACAGAAGCTCGGCGATGTTGGACATCATCACGCGGGGATCGACCTCGTCCTCGTCCAGCATCAGCATGCCGGCTTCGATCTTGGAGAAATCCAGAATGTCGCCGATCAGTGTGATCAGCGCCTCGCCCGACTGGGTGATGGCTTCGGCATAGGTGCGCTGCTCGGGCCGAAGTTCTGTCTCCAGCAGAAGACGCGCCATGCCCAAGACGCCGTTCATCGGCGTGCGGATCTCGTGGCTCATGGTGGCCAGGAACCCCGACTTGGCCTTCGAGGCTTCCTCGGCCAGGTCGCGCGCATCCATCAGCGCGTCTTCCAGCTGCTTGCGGTCGGTGATGTCGCGGCCCACGCTCTGCACTTCGACCAGGCGGCCATGGCTGTCGCGCACCGCGAAATCTTCCCAGGCGATCCAGCGATAGCCGTTCGCCGTCTTCACATGCTGGTCGTAGCGCGCGCGGTTGCGCCCCGATTCCAGGAAGCTGCCGAACAAGGGTGCGCGGCTTTCGGGATGCGGCTCGGGCGCGAAGGGATAGCCGATGGTGCGCGCGGGGCTGAGCCCGAACAGCTTGAAGAAGGCGTCGTTGCCATAGGTGAGGCGCGAGGAGGCGTCGCGGCGGAAGATGGCGTCGCCCTGCGCGTCGACCAGACCCTTGTAGCGCATCTCGCTCTGGTTCAGCCGCGCATTGATGGCGGCCGCATTCTTCAGCGAGACTTCCAGGCGGCCCGCCACGGTCTTGAGCTGGGCGGTCTGCTGGTTGCGCACCTTCTCGCGCTCGCGCGCGGTCAGCAGGTTGTTGAGCAGGAAGGCCAGCGCCACGACCAGCAGCGCGCCGAAGCTGAACGGCGAGATCAGGGTCAGGCGGCCGAACCACAGGATATTGGCCAGCGCAGCCAGCAGCATGATGCCGGCGACGATGCCAAAGACGATCCTGATGATGCGCGCCAAGGACACGTACAAGCCTTCGAAAAATGCGGTCTTTCCCGGCCGCGATTTTGCCCTTGGGCTCGTTCAGAAACGCTTAAAGTTCCGGTGGTCCCGTTAACCGGGCTGCCCCGGCCCGCCGATATTTCGGGTTCCGGAAATCCCCTTTTGAAACAAGATGTTACCAGATGGACCTTGGGAACCCCGGGGGCTGTCACAAAAGCTTTGCAGGACTGTGATGTTCGTGGCGTGAGCGGCTGGGAATGTCCGCCCGCTTTCGCCTGTCCCGGGGCCTCTTTTGACCGATATCAGCTTGAACGAACCTGCCGCCCTCGCTGCCCGCGTAGAAACCGCCCGCAAGGCCGGCGCCGGCGACACCCGTTTCCGCCTGCTGGCGCTCAGCGCCGCCATCCTTGTCCTGCTGATCTTCGCCGGTGTCATCGCCTCGCTGGTGATCGGCGCCATGCCCAGCTTCAAGGCGTTCGGCTTTGCCTTCATCTGGACGGAAGCCTGGCGTCCGACCAAGGAAATCTTCGGCGCGCTGGGGCCCATCTACGGCACGCTGGTCACCTCCGCCATCGCCATGGTCATCGCGCTGCCGGTGGGCATCGGCATCGCCATCTTCCTGACCGAGATGTGCCCGCGGTCCTTGCGCCGCCCCATCGGCATCGCCATCGAACTTCTTGCCGGCATTCCGTCGATCATCTACGGCATCTGGGGCCTGTTCGTGTTCGCGCCCTGGTTCCAGGTGCATGTGCAGGAGCCGGTGATCGAGGCGCTGGCCAATGTGCCGGTCCTGGGCACCATCTTCGGCGGCGCGCCCTTCGGCATCGGCACCTTCACGGCCGGCCTCATTCTCTCGATCATGATCCTGCCCTTCATCTCGGCGGTGACCCGCGACGTGCTGGAGACCGTGCCCAGCGTCTTGAAGGAAGCCGCGTACGGCCTGGGCTCCACCAGCTGGGAAGTGATGTGGAAGGTCTGCCTGCCCTTCTGCTCCACCGGCGTGGTCGGCGGCGCGATGCTGGCCTTGGGCCGCGCGCTGGGCGAGACCATGGCGGTCACGTTCGTGATCGGCAATGCGCACCGCATCGATCCCTCGTTGTTCGCGCCGGGCACCTCGATCAGCGCCACCATCGCCAACGAATTCAGCGAATCCACCAGCGAGCTTTACACCGCATCCCTGATCGAGCTGGGCCTGGTGCTGTTCGTCATCACCTTCATCGTGCTCGCATCCGCCCAGCTGATGCTGCGCCGGCTTGAGAAAGCGAAGGGGAAGTAAATGAGCGCCACGCTTTCCACCATCTCCGGCCGGGCGCTGTATGCGCGCCGCCGCATCGCCAACGGCATCTTCATCGCGCTGTCGCTGGGCGCGGCCGTGTTCGGCCTGGTGTGGCTGGCCTTCATCCTGGGCGCGCTGCTGAAAGACGGTTTCTCGTCGCTGTCGCTGGATCTCTTCACCCAGATCACGCCCCCGCCCGGCACCAAGGGCGGCCTGCTCAACGCCATCACCGGCAGTGTGATGATGAGCCTGGGCGCGGTGATCGTGGGCACCCCGATCGGTTTGTTCGCCGGCACCTATCTCGCCGAATATGCCCGCTATGGCCGCCTGGCCTTCGTGGTGCGCTTCGTCAACGACATCCTTCTGTCGGCGCCCTCCATCATCACCGGCCTCTTCGTCTATGAAGTGGTGGTGGTGCGCATGGGCCACTTCTCCGGCATCGCCGGCATCGCCTCGCTCACCGTGATCGTGATCCCGGTGGTGGTGCGCACCACCGAGAACATGCTGATCCTGGTGCCCAACGGCCTGCGCGAAGCAGCCTCGGCGCTGGGCGCGCCCAAGAGCTTCGTCATCAAGGCGGTGACCTGGAAGGCCGCCAAGGCCGGCATCATGACCGGCGTCTTGCTGGCGGTCGCCCGCATCTCCGGCGAAACCGCGCCGCTGCTGTTCACCGCCTTCGGCAATAACTTCATGTCCACCGACTTGACCCAGCCGATGGCCTCGCTGCCGGTGGTGATCTTCCAATATGCGCTGTCGCCCTACGAAGACTGGCACACCCTGGCCTGGGCCGGTGCGCTCTTGGTCACCGGCACGGTGCTGACCCTCTCCATCATTGCCCGCCTCCTGGAAAAGAAACGGACCTGACCCATGGATACGTCCTTCCACCTCGACCACGCCCAGCACGCGGTTCCCGCGGGCGTCGTGCATGCGGACAAGCCCAAGATCGACATTCAGGACCTGTGCTTCTTCTACGGCACGCACAAGTCGCTGAAGAACATCTCGCTGCCTTTGATGGAAAAGAAGGTCACCGCCTTCATCGGCCCGTCGGGCTGCGGCAAGTCCACCTTGCTGCGCGCCATCAACCGGATTTTCGAGCTGTATCCGAACCAGCGCGCCGAAGGCCAGATCCTGATGGATGGCGAGAATCTGCTGAAGGCCAAGGACCTCAACCTGCTGCGCGCGCGCATCGGCATGGTGTTCCAGAAGCCCACGCCGTTCCCGATGTCGATCTATGACAACATCGCTTTCGGCATCAAACTGTATGAGCGCATCCCCAAGTCCGAGATGGACGGCCGCGTGGAAGACGCGCTGACCCGCGCCGCCCTTTGGACCGAAGTGAAGGACAAGCTGAATGCCAGCGGCCTGTCGCTGTCGGGCGGCCAGCAGCAGCGCCTGTGCATCGCGCGCAGCGTGGCGACCAAGCCGGAAGTGATCCTGCTGGACGAGCCCTGCTCGGCGCTCGACCCGATCTCGACCGCCAAGGTGGAAGAGCTGATCGAGGAGCTGGCGAACGATTACACCATCGTGATCGTCACCCACAACATGCAGCAGGCCAGCCGCGCGTCCGACTACACGGCGTTCATGTACCTGGGCGAGCTGATCGAATACGGCGCGACCGAGAAGATCTTCACCGCGCCCGACAACAAGCGCACTGAGCAATATATTACGGGACGTTTTGGCTGATCTGCCGACACGGCAAAGAAAAAAGGCCGCTCCCTTCGGAGCGGCCTTTTTGTTTCTGCGCCGAGTTTAGCTGACGTAATCGGCTTCCCGGGTCTCGTCGATCACGGGCGGATTGGCCACCGCCTTGATGATCCAGGTCAGCACCACCGCCACCGCCAGGTTGGCGACCAGCGCGCTGACCGCCGCATAGCACGGCACGGTCCAGCCGAAGATGTGCAGCGGATAGGTGCTGCTCTTCATGCCCAGCTCCCACACCATCCAGGTGCCAAGGCCGACACCGGTGGCCCAGCCGGTCAGCAATGCCCAGGGATTCAGACGCACATACAGCGCCAGCAACACACTGGGCACCGTCTGGCAGATCCAGATGCCGCCCAACAACTGAAGCTGGATGGCATAGGTGGTCTGCAGCTCCAGCACGAAGAACAGCGCGCCCAGCTTGGCCAGGAAGGCCACCGTCTTGGCCATGCGCGCCTCGGTCTGGGGCGCGCAGTTCGGTGCGATGAACTCCTTGTAGATGTTGCGGGTGAAGAGGTTGCCGCAGGCGATCGCCATGATCGAGGCCGGCATCATCGCGCCGATGGCGATGGCCGCGAACGCAAGCCCTGCGAACCAGGCCGGGAACATGTGCAGGAACAGCGCCGGCACGGCGAAGTTGTTGCCGAAGCTTTTGAAGCCTGCCGCATATTCCGGCATGCCCTTCACGCCCGACGCGATCGCCATGTAGCCCAGCAGCGCGATCAGCGCCAACGCCACCGAATAGGCCGGCAGCAGGATGGCATTGCGGCGGATCACATGCCGCGACGAGGACGAGAGAATGCCCGTCACCGAATGCGGGTACAAGAACAGCGCCAAGAGCGATCCCAGCGCGAGCGTCACATAGGCGAACCCAGCGCCCAGGCTGTGATCGGGCGCGGGCGGCAGCAGCATCTGCGCCGGCGGCACCGCGTCGAACACCTTGCCGTATCCGCCCAGTTCGGCCGGGATGATGGTGATCGCCGCCAGCACGGTGATATAGACCAGCAAATCCTTCACCACCGCGATCAGCGCGGTACCGCGCAGGCCCGAGGTATAGGTGAAAGCCGCCAGCACCACGAAAGCCGCCAGCAGCGGCACCGAGACATTGCCCAAGAGCGGCAGCGCCACGACATAATCCACCCCCAGCGCGGCGATCACCACCTGCATGCCGACCAGCTGCAACGCGATATAGGGCATCACGGCGATAAGCCCCGTGAGCGCAATGGCCAAGGTCAGTCCGCGATGGCCGAAACGCCCGCGCACGAAGTCGGCGGCGGTGATGTAGCCATGGGCGTGCGCCACGCTCCACAAACGCGGGAAGGCGATGAACACCATCGGGTACATCAGCGCCGCATACGGCACGGCAAAGAAGCCCGACGCGCCCGCGCCGAACATCAGCGCCGGCACCGCGACGAAGGTGTAGGCGGTATAGAGGTCGCCACCCAGCAGGAACCAGGTGATCAAGGTGCCGAAGCTGCGGCCACCCAGGCCCCATTCATGCAGCTGCGACAGGTCGCCGGCACGCCAGCGCGCACCGAACAGGCCCAGCAACGCGACCAGCACGAAGAGAATGACAAAGACGGCGATGGTGACGGGCGAGACGCTCACTTGCTGCGCTCCTGCCACAGATAGACCGGCACGATGCAGGCCGCGGTCAGGAAGATTCCGAAGATCTGCCACCAGTAGAAGAAGGGAATGCCGAACAGCTGCGGCTCGATCCGGTTGTAGAAGGCCGGCCACACCCAGGCGAGGTACGGAATCGCCAGGAACAGATAGATGGGGTGAAAGCCCCGGCGCGGCGGTTTGTCTTCGTACATGGGTGCCCCCTCTGGTCACGGCCTGCTTCGCGGCCGTTCCGATATAGACGCGCCGCCTGATGCTTCGCTCATCAGGCGGCGCGGAAAATCATCGCCGGCTCAGCGCGTGCTGGTCGGCTTGCCGCTCTCGTCCACATTGGTGGTGATGTTGGGGCCATAGCCGGTCAGCAGCAGCACGGCGGGCTCCTTCTCGCCGGTGCGCGCGCCGTCCCAGTGGATGCCGTTCTTCAGGTCGACCGCCACCGAGCCGGCATGGACCGGGAAGGTGGTGCGTTCGTCATAGACGCTGGAGGACGAGGTCCACCAGGTGCCCGAGATCACATAGGCCCAGCGCTCATTGTTGTGATAGTGCGGCTTGGAGAAGTGACCCGGCCACCACTTGTAGATCACGCTATAGGGGCCGGGCTTGTCGGGGTCGCCATACAGCTTGCACATCTGCTGCACGCCTTCGGTGCCGGTGCACTTGATGTCCTTGGCGGGGGTATAGCCCACGCGCGTCGGGTCGGGCGTGGGGCCGACCGGATCGTTCACCGTGGTGCCGACCTTGGGGTCCTTCTGGGCAATGGCGGCGACATAGCCGCCGGTGGCACCCGCTGCCACCAGCACGGCACCCAGCATCATCTTGGTCACGGTACGCATGATCATCTCCCCGGAAATTTGTGGGATCGATGATAGGCGGGAACTGTGACGCCTCGCAAACGCGGCGTCTTATGTGCGCCGCAGCAATGCGAGGTGGTGCTTAGGCGGTCTTGCGGCCAGCGAACACCAGACCCAGCCCCGCAAGCACGGCGACAATCGCCGCCACGGTCGGAATCCAGACGGTGTGGTGCTCGGTCGAATTGACCTGCAGCGGACCGGCATCGATCACATTGTGCGTTTCGGTCCAGCCGATATGCGGCAGAACCAGCGCGGCAATACCCGCCACGATCAAAACGATGCCCAAAATCGCCATCGGCTTCATGGAAATGCTCCCTATCCAATTGCCGCTTTAACGGGCGGGATGGAACAAAGGTTCCCTATTTGCGCGCTTCCGTCGCCATGCGCAGCGCCAGCCCGCCCAGGACCGTCGCCATCAGCCAGCGCTGCGCGGTGGCCCAGCCGGGGCGGCGGCCGAGAAAGCCCGCGATCGAACCCGCGCTCATCGCGATCAATCCGTTCATGGTCACGCTGACCACGATCTGCGCGCTGCCCAGGACCAGCGCCTGGCCCAGCACATGTCCCCGCGCCGGATCGATGAATTGCGGCAGCAGCGACAGATACAGTACCGCCACCTTGGGATTGAACAGCGCCGTCACCAGTCCCATCGCATAGAGCTTGCGTGGCGGATCGGCGGGCAGCTGGCGCACCGCGAAGGGCGAGTGGCCGCCGGGGCGGATCGCCTGCCAGGCGAGATAAAGAAGATACAGCGCGCCCGCTGCGCGCAGCGCGTCATAGGCGAACGGCACCGCCAGGAAGATGGCGGTGATGCCGAACGCGGCGCACAGCATGTAGAAGACAAATCCGGTCGCCACGCCGGCCAGCGACACCAGCCCCGCCTCGCGGCCCTGGCAGATGGAACGCGACACCAGATAGATCATGTTGGGACCCGGCGTCAGCACCATGCCCAGCGCCACCAGGCAGAAGGCGATAAGATTGGTGAGCGTCGGCATCGCGAACCCCCGTTCGATTTCGCGATGCTAGGCGGCGCGGCTGCCCATCACCATGCGCGCGCACGCATGCCGGTCATGCGGGTCATTTCTCCAGGCCGTTCAGCGGGCCGAAGCCTTCCATCAGGCCCTTGGCCAGGCACAGCGGATTGACGCTGGGCACGGTGACGTTGCCGTAGGGCGTCTGTGCCACCGAAAAACCGGTGCAGGGCACGCGCAGGTTTCTGTTCTTGGCCGCCATCTCCGCGGCGCGGCGTGCCGGGTCCTTCACATGGCTTTTGTCTTGCGCCACCACGCTGTCGTCGGGCCGCGCCAGGGCGCCGGTGCTGCAATGGGCGCGCTGGTCCGGTGTCAGCTTGCCCAGGTCTTCCAGCGCGCAGCCGAACAGGCTCTGGCCCAGGCCCTGGATGTTGGGCGCTGGTGTGGCAGGCAGCGGCGGCGCCACGACGGGCACGATGCGATGCGGAAGCTGCGGGCTGGGTTCGGCCTGCGGGGCTGCGGTCTGTGCCCTGGGCTGCGCGGGTCTCGGCAAAAGGTGAAAAATGATTTCGCGCGCGCTCTGGGTCATGCGCGGCTGCGGCGCGATCAGGGCGTGTACCAGCGCCAGCAGCAGAAGCCCATGCAGCAGCACGACCAGAACCGCGCTGACCGCGCGCCGCCTCAGGCCTTCGTCACGCAACGCGAAAGCCAAGCACTGCTCCGTTACGGCAGGTGGGTGATCCGGCGATAGCTCAGGGCTTCCGCGACATGCGCCTTGCCCACGCCGCTTGCCCCCGCAAGGTCGGCGATGGTGCGCGCCACTTTCAGCACCCGGTGATAGCCGCGCGCCGACAGCTTCATGTGTTCGGCGGCTTCGGTCAGCAGTTTCGAACCCGCGTCATCGGGCTTGGCCACCGCATCCAGCAATTCGCCTTCGGCTTCGGCGTTGGTGCGAAGCCCGTGATCGGCAAAGCGTTCGCGCTGCACGGCGCGCGCCGCATGCACGCGGGCGGCGACTTCGGCATTGCCTTCGGCGGCGGGCGGCAAACTTAAGTCGGCGGCGCTGACGCCCTGCACTTCCACATGCATGTCGATGCGGTCGAACAAAGGGCCTGAAATGCGCGACTGGTAATCGCCGGCGCATTTGGGCGCGCGCCCGCAGCCCTGCGCCGGGTCACTCAGATAGCCGCAGCGGCACGGGTTCATCGCCGCGATCAGCTGGAAGCGCGCGGGATAGCGCACATGGGCATTGGCGCGCGCCACCACCGCTTCGCCGGTCTCGATGGGCTGGCGCAGGCTGTCCAGCACGCCGCGCTGGAATTCCGGCAGCTCGTCGAGGAACAGTACGCCCAGATGCGCCAGCGAGACTTCGCCCGGCTTCACTTTCAGTCCGCCCCCCACCAGCGCCGCCATCGAGGCCGAGTGATGCGGATTGCGAAAGGGGCGCGTGCGCGAGATCGCGCCGTCCGACAATTCGCCCGCCAGCGACTGCACCATCGACAGCTCCAGCGCCTCGCGCGCATCCAGCGGCGGCAACAGGCCGGGCAACCGCTGCGCCAGCATCGACTTGCCCGCGCCGGGCGGGCCGATCATCAGAAGGTTATGGCCCCCGGCGGCGGCGATCTCCAGCGCGCGCTTGGCTGACTCCTGTCCTTTCACGTCGCGCAGGTCGGGCGCGGAACGCGCCGCCTCCACCACCCGCGCCACCGGCGGCGCCAGCACGCTCGCGCCCTTCATGTGATTGACCAGCGCGATCAGCGACGGCGTGGCCAGAATCTCGACGCCGCCCGCGAAGGCCGCTTCCGGTCCGTTGGCGGCGGGACAGATCAGCCCGCGATTGTGTTCGCTCGCGGCAAGCGCCGCATTCAACACACCGGCGACGGCGGTGACCGCGGCATCCAGCGACAGCTCGCCCAGCGCGACATAGTTCGCCATCTCGCTGGCGGGGATCACGCCCATCGCCGCCAGCAACCCCAGCGCGATCGGCAGGTCGTAATGCGAGCCTTCCTTGGGCAGGTCGGCCGGCGCCAGGTTCACGGTGATGCGCTTGAAGGGCAGCGCCAACCCGATGGCCGCCAGCGCGGCGCGCACCCGCTCGCGGCTTTCCGCCACCGCCTTGTCGGCCAGCCCGACAATGTTGAACTGCCCGCCGCCGGAGTCGGAAATGTGAACCTGAACATCGACCTCGCGGGCGTCGATGCCCTGAAACGCCACCGTATAGACGTGCGCGACGGTCATGGTTCGCCCGGAATGCTGGGCGGCCAGCTTGGCAAAGGCGCCGGCACCCGTCCACGGCTATCTCATTGCGGCGCAAGGCGTTTTGCTGCGCTGCGTCGAGAAATTGTCATTGCGGCGGGACCAGTTCTGACATACTTTGCGACAAATGGCCAAAAAAGCCATATTTTCTGGGGACGACGTGAGCGACTTATCATCCCGTGACGACCGGCAGTTCAGCGCCAATGTCGCGCTGATCATCTTCCTTGCGCTGTCGGTGTTCTGGGTGGCGGTCGCCTCCGCTGCCTGGATTCTGCTTTAGGCGTGGAGCGCCGAAGAGCCCGGCCGTGATGGCCGGGCTTTTTCTTTTCCTATTCGCGAACGCGTGCAGATGCATCGCCGTGCGCCGCGATCCTTACCGCTCTGTTAAGGCGCACGCGTTCCGCGCTAAGCGAAACTACGAATATCTTCGCGCAGGCGTGCTGGCATACTTGCGCCATGGCACGCACCGTCGACCACCGAACCGAAACCGACGTCCTGATGCTCCGCCTCATGGCGATCGCGCTGGCGAGTTTCTGGATCGGCACCGGCATTCTGCTGTGGCGGTATCTGTAGGAAATATCCTGGGGCGCAAAAAAAGCCCGGCCGCGAGGCCGGGCTTTTTCATTTCGTGCGTGTTGGCCGCGGTCAGCTCTTCGCGCTGTTGATGTAGCGGTCGTTCAGCTTGGCCATCAGCGCCAGCGGCACCGCGCCGCCCACCAGCATGGTGTCGTGATACTTGCGCAGGTCGAACCTGGCACCCAGCGCCTGTTTGGCGCGCTCGCGCTGCTTCAGGAATTCCAGCTTGCCCAGCATGTAGCTGCAAGCCTGGCCCGGCCACACGCAATAGCGCTCGATCTCGGTGACGGCCTCGGTTTCCGGATTGCCCAGCGTGTCGACATAGAACTTCAGCGCCTTTTCGCGGCTCCACTTCAGGCCGTGCATGCCTGAGTCCACCACCAGGCGCACGCCGCGGAACATCGCGTCATGCAGCTGGCCGATATGGCCGAAGGGATCGTTGTCGTACATGCCGATCTCCACCGCCACCTGCTCGGCATACAGCGCCCAGCCTTCGGTATAGGCGGAAAAGCCCAGCACCTTGCGCACCAGCGGCAACTTGCTTTCCTGCTGGATCGACAACTGCATGTGATGGCCGGGAATGGCTTCGTGGAAAGTCAGCGTGGGCAGCACGAAGCGCGGCACTTCGGCCGAGTCACGCAGGTTGATCCAGTAGATGCCGGGGCGCTTTCCATCCAGCGACGGCGAATTGTAGTAACCGCCGGGCTGCGACGCCTCGATGTTCTTGGGCACCCGCTTGATGACCACATCGGCCTTGGGCAGGGTGATGAACAGCTTGGGCAGCTTGGCGCGGACTTCTTTCACCTTCTCGTTCAGGTCGGCGATCAGCTTTTCCTTGGCCGCGTCGGTGTTGGCGTAAAGCTGCTTGGGATCCTTGTAGAGCCCGGCCAATCTCTCGCCGACAGTGCCCTTGGTCATGCCCTGCTGCTTCATGATGGCATCGATCTTGGCGGTATGGTCCTTGATGATGTCCATGCCGGTCTGGTGGATCTGCTGGGGCGTCATGTCGGTGGTCGCCCAATAGGTGAGCGAGTCGCGGTAATACTGTTCGCCGTTGGGCAGCTTCCAGCAGCCGGCATCGTGCGTCGCCTTCTTCTGCATCTCGGCGATCTGGGCCAGCTGGCGGTCCAGCGCGGGATAGACCTTGTCCTTCAGAACCTTCGCGGCCTGGGCGCCCCAGTCGCCGGCGATGTTCTTTTCCTTGGCATGGCCCACCAGCGAGGCGGTCATGGGCGAGGCTTCGGGCGCGGGCGCGCGCAGCTTGCTCACCAGAAGCTTCAGTTTCGCCAGCGCAAAGTCGGGCGGCACCACGCCCAGCGCCACGTCATGCCTGGCGACTTCGATCTCCTGGTTCATCGCGGTGGCGAAGGCGCCCAGGCGCGCAAGATAGGCGTCGCAATCCGCCTTGGTCTCGATGGTGTGCTGGGTGTCCAGGAAGGGCGGGGTGTTCACCGCATTGCCCGACAGCTGCGACAGGATATAGGGCTGGCCCGGCGTGGCGGGGCCGTAGTTGGTGCGCTTGGCCGCCGCGTCGGTGGTGGCGAGGTAATACATCACCACGTCATAGTTCAGCTGGTCCTGCCCGCTGACGCTGCCCCGATCAAAGGCCTTCAGCCGCTTCAGCTGGTCGCCGTTCAGCGCCTTCTGCTTGGCGATGCCCGCCAGCGAGGTGTCGTCGATCTGGCTCTTCTGATAGGCGCGCTTGCCGGTATCCAGGCCCAGCGCCGTGGTGCTGACGGGCGACAGGTCCAGCTGCTCGTCCATGAACTTGTCGAACAGCGCGTTCAGCGCGGGCGCGCCTCCGGTGGCGGCAAAGGACGGCGCGGCAGACATGGCAAGAGCGGCGGCGCCCGTCTGGAGCGCAAAACGTCGTGACAGCATGTTGGGAGAACCCTTCGATTTGGACGCGAAAGGTTAGTTTCCCCGACGGTTTGGCGACAAGCCCCGGAAAATTGCGTTTATGTCAGGACGATTGTTTGAAACATGCCTGGGACCCGCTCATCCGTGTTCCAAACAAAAAGGCCCGGACGATGCCGGGCCTTTTTCCATGCGATTTCTCGAAACTTATTCCGGCGCCACCGTCACCTTGATGCCGTCGGTCTCGGCCGAGCAGATCACCTGGCACGACAGGCGCGACGAACCCGGCTCAACCGCCAGCGCCATGTCCAGCATGTCGATCTCGGCTTCGCTGGGCTCCGGGAGCTTGGCGTACCAGCCATCGGTCACATAGACATGGCAGGTGGCGCAGGCGCACGCCCCGCCGCATTCGGCGGCGACATCCAGCCCGCCGTCACGCAGAATTTCCATCACGCTCCAGCCGTCACGGCCTTCCAGCTCGTGAACCTTGCCCGCGCGGTCGGTGGCGATGATCTTCATTAGGAAACACCCAGCTTCTTCTGCAGGTTGGACGACGAGGTCGTGTACTGGAAGCGCAGCTTCTCATTCGGCCGCGCGATATGGAAGGCCGCCTGGGCCATCAGCGCGGCTTCATGGAAGCCCGACAATATCAGCTTCAGCTTGCCGGTATAGGTGTTGATGTCGCCGATGGCGAAGATGCCCGGCGTCTGGCTTTCGAAGCGCGCGGTATCAACGGGAATCAGGTTTTCGTGCAGGTTGATGCCGAACTCCGCGATGGGGCCCAGCTTGATGGTCAAGCCGAAGAAGGGCAGGAACGCGTCGGCCTCGTGATGCCACTCGCTCTTGTCGGCGCCGGCCAGGGTCACGCCGGTCAGCTTGCCGGGCTCGCCATGCACCGCCTTCACCGAGGCGACATGGAATTTCACCTTGCCGGCGGCTTCCAGCTCGCGCATCTGGTTCACGCTGTGGGCGGCGGCGCGGAAGCCGTCGCGGTGATGCACCAGGGTCATGGTCTTGGCCAGCGGGGCGAGGTTGATCACCCAGTCCAGCGCGCTGTCGCCACCACCGGCAATCAGGATGTTCTTGCCGCGGAAGGTTTCCATCTTGCGCACCGCATAGTGCACGCCGATGCCGTCGCCGGCATTTTCGAAATGCTCGATGCCCGCGACCGGGGGACGCTTGGGCTGGAAGCTGCCCGCGCCCGCCGCGATCACCACCACCGGCGCAATGATCTCAGTCCCAACGTCGGTCGACAGCTTCCAGCGGCCATCGGCCAGCTTTTCCAGCTTGGTCGCCATCTCGTTGAAGTGGAACTGCGGATTGAACGGCTTGGCCTGCTCCAGCAGGCGATTGGTCAGCTCTTGCCCGGTGACGATGGGCAGGCCGGGAATGTCGTAGATCGGCTTTTCCGGATACAGCTCGGTGCACTGGCCGCCCGGGCGATCCAGGATGTCGACCAGGTGGCACTTCAGGTCCAGAAGACCCAGTTCAAAGACGGCAAAAAGCCCGATGGGGCCCGCGCCGATGATGACGGCATCGGTTTCGATGGGACCGCCCGCGGAGGCGGGCACTTCAGTGGTGACAGCGGTCATTGGGCGTCCTCGAGGTGCATTTCACACCTAAACTTATGTAATGCTTGGGAAAACGTCGTTCTTATATGTAAAAATGGCATCGCCAACAACCCCTGTGTACAACACTGCTGCGATGCAAAATGACGCTCCCCTGCCGTTGCCGGATTCCTGCAATTCGATGAGCGAGTTGCGGGCGGCGATCGACGCCCTGGATGCCCGGCTGGTGGCGCTTCTGGCGGTGCGCCAGGCCTATATGGAGCGCGCCGCCATCCTCAAGCCCAGCCGCGACCAGGTGCGGGACGAGGCGCGGATCGAGGACGTGGTCGCCAAGGTGCTGGCCGAAGCCCGGCGCACCGGCCTGTCGCCCGACATCGCCGAGCCGGTCTGGCGCCTCCTGATCGAGCGCTGCATCGCCCACGAGTTCGCGGCGTTTGATAGGCGAAGCTGACGACTTAGCCTACAGCAAGATGCTCAAGCTACGCTCTTGAGCTTGGTTATTAGATTGCTCCATCTCTCCAGCTTAGAAAAAGCTGTCTCATCACTTTTACTGTCATCCTTCGCATGATCAGAAGCTTTCGAGGCGACAGCGTTCAACATTATAGTCAGCAGAAGCTTCTTCTGTTCATCACTGCCGACATCATCAATTTCTGTTTTGAAGCTTTCATAAAGCTCCATAACGCGTTGCTTGTGATTGTACTCCTCATAAAGTTGGCGATAGAGCCTCAAAGAGGCAAATCCGAACCCGCTTATAGTTGCGAGTGGGATTGCCACCAGTAGCCGCAGTGCCAGCATTTGATTTGTGAGTACAAAGTGTGGATCTGCTTCAAGCTTCTGCAAAAGTTGAAAAGAGCCCAGAGCCACAACTGCTAAAGGCGTAAAAAACAATAGATAGAACGTAATCGTGGCGACCAAGCTGGCAGGATTATATGCTGCTAATGAACGAAGGCGCTTCTTCCAGCCCGTAAGTGGAGTGCCGCCTGGTGCTCCTGCGAAAGACGTGGGGGAGTACTTCGATTTTGCATCGTAGTATGTATATGCGAAGCCTGCCGCGCCGGCGCTCGGCAATAAAGCCAGAATTTTTGTCTCGAGCGACTTGAATAACTCGTTTCTCAGCTTCTCAGACTCGCCTTTAAACTTTTCTCCGTCTTTGCTGGCAGTGTCGAGGAGTTTTGCCATGCGATCTCGGAGATCGATGATTTGTACCTCTAGGCTGTCTCTTTCGTGCGTATTTTCAAACAACTCAGACTGAAACACCGATATTTTTGCGTGCGCACCGTCTATCTCTTCGATTTTAGGGCGCAGCTCATCTTGCCGTTTGGCGAGTTCAGCTTGCTTGTCAGTTGCCTCGGTTGCCAACTCGCCAAACTTCGCATTCGTTGACTCAATATTGGCGACGCCTTCATTCGCAGAATCTCGCGCTGCTTCTATCTCAGCTTTCAGCGCTGTTACCTTTGAAAGCGCTCCTTCCATCTCTGACCGCAATTCTTCAAGCGCTGAAAGTTTGGTAGATGTGTCTTGCGAACTATTGCTCACGCTCTCCGAGAGTGATGCTGCAGCACTCTTTATTGCTTCAATGTCAGCTTTCGTCTGCGTAACAACGCCCAGATCAGTGCTTGCGGCTTGATAGGTAGCTTCGATGCCACCTTTAAGTGAGGCGACCTCGGTTTTTAGGCGATCCACTTCTGCGGCATCACCTCGAGCTTTTTCGATAAGTTGGTTCAGTGTTGTAGTCGAGGAAGCGAGAAACTCATCAAACTGCCGTTTCCTCTCCGACGCGTCGTTCAATATTTGTTGGACATCGGACGAACTCGGGTCGCCCTGACCTGTGTCAGACACTCATTCCTCCATCAAAATTTTTTCGAGAAAATAAGTTGGCAGCGCAGACGCCTGCCGGACGCAACAATCCGCCTACAACTTATAGCGGCGGTCAGAGCACGTCCAGATTTTGTTCATCTATTGTTCTCAGGCTCTTTTAAGATATCCGCTGCGAAACTCGGCACCCAGAACTCGCCGAGCAACTGGTCCGAAGTGATCTTGAACCGCCGTGCGCGATCCCGCTAAAAGCACGCCAAAATTCCGGGAGATTTCCATGTCCAATTCCGTGAAACAGATGATGGCCGATGCCAATGGCGCGGTGCCGCGCGTCAGCGTTGAAGACGCGCAGAAGCTGATCGCCGAAGGCGCGCTGCTGGTGGATGTGCGCGACGGCACCGAGGTTGCAGCCAGCGGCAAGCTGCGCGGCGCCATCAACGTCTCGCGCGGCATGCTTGAATTCCGCGCCGATGCCGACGCGCCCTATTACGATCCCGCCTTCGCCAAGGATCGCGCCATAGTGCTGTATTGCGCCTCGGGCGGCCGCTCGGCGCTGGCCGCGAAAACGCTCAAGGACATGGGCTATGCCAGGGTGTTCAACCTGGGCGGCTTCAAGGATGCGGTCGACGCCGGCGCGCCCACCGAGTAAGCGGGCGCGCGGCATCGTCCGTCTGGCGTTCAGTCTTCCCGAACGCGGGTGACGGTGGTCTTTTCCGTCACGACTTTTTCGGTCTTCTTTTCCGGTTCCGGCGCGACGACCACCACTTGCGGCGCAGGCTTGGGCTCGTCGTCGGTGACGATGATCTTGTCACCCATGGCTACTTGCTCTGGCCGGTGACGACGATGGCCTTGGGCGCGCCGCCGCTCTTGTAGTTGTCCCACATGAAGAAGCCGACCACGCCGACCGCCAGCAGGACCGCGCCCAGGATGAAGCCCAGGATGGCCGAACCGCCACCGCCGCCGCCGTTGCCGTCTTTCTCGATGATCACAGCCATGTGTTGCTCCTGTTGAATTGCCGCCAAGGCAACGACGCTGCAGGCCGCGCGGTTCCGGTCCCGATCGCACAGTGGCGATGGAACTCGCGCCTGAGACCGGATGGCGCGCACAGCCTGCCGCCCCGCAGTGCCGAAGTTCCTATTGGTAGTGAAGCAGGGCCGTCTCGAGCGCACGGGTTGCGGCATCGAGGGTGTTTGCGGCCGACTTTTTTTCGCAAACGGTTTGCAGTTCAGCGGCGACCGCCACCAGTTTGCCCGGCACACTTTCGGGCGGCGGCGACCAGGTTCTTCCTGTCATGAAGGAAGACGCGAAAATATAAGTTGCGCCATCCGCACCGCCCTGCGGCTCCTTTCCATAACGCGTACGCTGCAGAACGCCGCGCCAGACCGCCACGACGCGGTCGCCCAGCGCCAGCGGGATGATCGTGCTGCATCGCTTCGGCTCTTCCGTGCGCGGATGCCTCGCGTTTACCGGGAATATGCCCGTCGCCGGAATCGTCACACTCACGACGCGGTAGGAATCCTTGCGCCTTTCGATCGTGGTCAAGATCGAGCAGCAGAAAGAAAGGTCCGCGAAAACCCGCGCTGCGATTTCCGGCCGAAAGGCGTCCGGATAAGCCTTTCGGGCGTCGGCCATGGGAAAGGAAAAGCCTAAAAACGGCGTCTCCGGTTTGAGGTGGTCAAAATCCATGTCGCGCAATATCCGCGCAATGCGCGCGTCTTGCGGCGCATTCTGGGCGTTGGCGGTCGAGCCGATGCAGATGGCCATCAACGTCAGTATCGCAACGGAGCGACGGCAAGGCATGGACGCCTCCTTCTGGGCGCGCATTCTAGCATGCTCGCGGGCACGCGTCGGTCACGCACACAAGATATCCGCCGCGAAACCCAAATCGCGGCATGCGATACTGGCGCGTGATGAAGAGGCGTGAGGTTCAGCAGGCGGGGTTATCCGCCGCGGATAAAGGGGGAGGGGGCGGCAAAAGCCTCCCGCCAAGCCTTTGGCGTCTCACGATTGGGGGGCGGCAAAAATGGGAACAGGCGCGGTGCGCCCTGTCCGCAGCTCACGCCGCCAGATATTCCGCGATGAACAGCTGCACCGCATGGCCTTCGCGGGTCAGCACGTCGATCACTTCCTCGGCACGCGCCTGGTTGGTGACCGGGTCCACCGGCTCGGCATTGGCCGCCGCCTCGCCCATGGCAAAAGCGCCGACGCCGCGCGCCGCGCCCTTGATGGTGTGGGTGACCTCGCGCCACTTCTTGGCATCGCGCGCGGCCAGGATGGTGCGCAGCTGGCCCACCATCGCCGTGACCTGGCCGTCGAACAGCTTCAGGATCTCGGCATTCAGGGTCCGGTCGCCGCCGGTGTAGCGGGCGAGGTGGGACATATCGATCGGGCCGTCGGCCATGGCTGTGTTCCGGAAATACCCGCCAATCCTGGGCCCGGCGCGGCTAAGGCCGCGTTAATGCGGGGTTTTTGCTGTAAAATGGCCCCCGATCATGCTTAAGATGGCCAAAGGCGGGGCAGATCAGGGCTTTAGGACCATGGCACGGACATTCGGACAGCCTGTCCCCCTGGAAAAACCGCAAGGCCCCGAAACCCAGGTTGCGTCGCCGGCCACCCCCCTGCCCAAGCTGAAGCCCGGCCGTTTCGGCGTCGTGGCCCTGTCCACCGCAGGCGTCCTGTCGGTCTTCTGGGTCGGCGTCGCCTGCGCCTTCCTGTGGGGATGGCTGGGTCCGGTGGGCCTGCTGGCCATGCCCCTGGCGGTCAAGGCGCTGTGGACCGCCTTTGTCATCCTGCCGCCCTTTCTTTTTGTCGCCGTGTCCGCCGCGCTGGCCCGCAGCGCCGCCATGTCGGACGCCACGCGTCTTCTGGTGCTGGCCAGCGAGCGGCTGTTCGCCGCCGACGAAACCACCGCCAACAATGCCGCCCGCCTGGCGCGCGCGGTGCGCCGCGAACTGGATGGCTTGAACACCGGCCTCGATGTCGCCTTCCAGCGCATGCGCACCCTGGAAGCGGTGCTGGAAAAGCAGATCTCGACCCTGGACGACGCGGGCGCGCGCGCCCAGGTGCGTGGCGACACCATCGCCGGGCGCCTGAACCAGGAAAGCAACCGCATCGAGGCGCTGGGCGACCACCTGACCGATGCGGCGGGCCGCGCCGGCGAAACCGTGGCGGGCCGCGCCGCGCAGTTGAAGGCGATGATGGAATCCGCCGAAGGCACCCTGAAGATGGCGGCCCAGCAGCTGGACGTGCAGGCCGCAGGCTTCCGTGGCGCCATCCAGCAGGCGTCGGACGCGCCGCTGGAAGCCGCCAAGTCGCTGGAAGCCCAGGCCGCGCGCATCGAGGAGATCAGCGACGCCGCGATGGGCCGCGCCGAATTCGTGCTGGCGCGCCAGGAAAAGCATCGCGTGCAGATGGGCGATCTGGTGACCAAGCTGCGCGAGGAAAGTGCGGTGTTCGAAACCGCGCTGGCGCAGCAGCGCACCGGCATGGAACAGGCGATCGAAGCCTTGGGCGGCGAAGCCAAGAAGTTCGAGCTGGTCACCGGCGACGCCGAACGGCACCTGGAACTCATCATGGCCAATGCTGTGAACCGCGCCGGCCAGCTGACCGGCGCCTTTGCGCGCGAGGCCGAGCGGTTGAAGGAGAGCAGCGAGGCGGCCGCCCAGGTTCTGGCCTCGCTGTCGGCGGCGCTGAAGGATGCGGGCGACGGCGCCAAGACCTTGATCGGCGAGTCGTCAGCACAGGCCAAGCACGATGCGCGCCTCTTGGTGGGCGAGGCGATGGCGGAATGCGAGCGCCTGCTGCGCGCGAGCGGCGAGATGAGCGCGGAAGCCGGCAAGATCCGCGGCCTGCTGTCGGAAACCACGCGCGACGTGGAAAAGCATCTGCTGCGCCTGCCGGGACTTGCGCAGGAAGAAGCCCGCCGCGTGCGCCAGATCATGGCCAACGAGACCGAGCAGCTGCTCGACCTGTCGGCGCGCACCATGAACACCCTGCATACGCGCTCCACGGCGAAGGTCACCGCGCCCGATGTCGGCGGCCCGATGAAGACGGAAACTGCGCCGGTCGAACCCGATGGTCTGAAGGGCCTGGCGCGCAAGCTGACATCGAAAAAGCCGGAAGCGCGCAAGGATGGCGGCAAGAGCTGGGAGATGAAGACGCTTCTGGCCGCTGCCGAACAGGGCGACCTGCGCGCGCTGCCCAAATCGTCGATGCAGACGGCGGCGACCCTGGGTGCGCTGGAACTGGCGCTGGCCGACATGGCGATCGATCTTTCCGCGCTGGACGAAACCAAGCCGGGTGACGAGGACTGGAAACGCTATCTCGCCGGCGACCGCGCCGTGTTCGCGCGCCGCCTGGCGGACGCGATCGATGAATCCGCCGTGGACCGCATCACCAACCTGTACCGCGACGACCAGCGCTTCCATGACGCCGCCGATGCCTATCTGGCGGAGTTCGAGACGCTTCTCACCCGCGCCAAGGAAGGCGATGGCGGCGGGCTGCTGACCTCAACACTGCTGTCGGCCGACACCGGCAAGGTCTATCTGACGATTGCCTATGCTTTAGGGCGCCTGTGATCGCTTGAGGCGCGCGGCATAGAAGCCGTCCATCCCGCCCTCCAGCATGAAGGGCAGGGTGCGCAGGTCGCCGTCGGGCGTCAGCCATTCGGCGTGTCCGAAAACTTCTTCTTTGGAAATCGGCGCGCGCGTGAAGTCCGGATGCGTCGACAGGAACGCGTCGATCTGTTCTTCGCCCTCCTCGCGCTCCAGCGAGCACACGGCGAAAACCAGCGTGCCGCCCGGCGCCGTCAGCGACGCGCCATGCTGCAGGATGTCGTAGGCGGCAGCCGCCTGCACCGTCACATCGGCCGCGCCCTTGAGCCACGGCAGATCGGGATGGCGCCTAATCGTGCCGGTCGCGGTGCACGGCGCATCGATCAGCACGAACGGCGCTTGTGTGGTGACGTCGCGGGCGTCGCTGACGATCACATCTGCTTCCAGTTTGGTGCGCGCCAGATTCTCGCGGATGCGCTCCGCCCGCGTGGCGTCGATCTCGACGGCGAGCACCTTCGCGCCCATCGCCGCCAGCTGCATGGTCTTGCCGCCCGGCGCGGCGCACAGGTCGATCACGGCCTTGTCGCGTACATTGCCCAGCAGCACTGCCGGCAAACCAGCCGCCGCGTCCTGCACCCACCAGTCGCCGGATGCGAAGCCCGGCAGATCCTCGATGCGGCCCGGCGCGGTCAGCCGGCGCACAGTACCGAACAGCGGCATGCTCTCCGGCGCGGTCGCATCGGCCGCCTTCAGGGTGATGTCGATGGGCGCGGCCTGCTGATGGGCACGCGCGATGGCGCGCGCGGTGCCGGCGTCATACTGCGCCACCCAGCGCGACCACAGCCAATCCGGCGTCGACAGCCGCTCGCGGTCCAGGCCCGACAGAATGGCCGCGCCTTCCGCCGCCACCTTGCGCAGCACCGCATTGATCAGCGGCTTGAAGTGCTTGGCCTTGGTATCCTTGATCGCCAGCTCGTTGGCGGCGTCGACAGCGGCATGCGCCGGGACCTTCAGGATCAGAAGCTCGCACGCCCCCAGCAGCAGAATCTCCACGGTCGCGCCGGCCTTGTGCGGCGCCAGCGGCTTGGCGATGAACTTGCGCAGCACCGCATCCAGCGCGCCCATATGGCGCAGGGTCTCGCTGGCCAGCGCACGGGCGAAGCCGGCGTCACGCGCCTCCAGCCCGCGCAAGGCTTCCAGCTGCGCATCCAGCGCGCGGCGCTTCTGCAGCACGCCCGAAACAATGGCGAGCGCGGCCTTGCGGGCAGGCAATCCGGTGTCGGTCATCCGGGCTGTTTAGACGAGATGGGCCTTAGCCCCAAGGCCCACGCTTCGGGGCCGTTGCGCCGGCGCCGGCCATCGCGCGCAGGCGCGCAATGCGCTCCTCGGTTGGCGGATGCGTGGCGAACAGCCCCGCAATGCCGCCATGCAGCGGATTGACGATGAACATGTGCGCTGTTGCCGGGTTGGCGTCGGCGGGATGGTTCTCGATCTGGCGGGCATTGCGCTCGATCTGGCCCAGCGCGCCTGCCAGCCACAGCGGCCGGCCGGTGATCTCCGCACCCGCACGGTCGGCCTCGAACTCGCGGGAGCGGCTGATCGCGGCCTGAACCAGTACGGCCGCGATGGGTGCCAGCAACGTGACCAGCAGCATGCCGGCCATGCCGATCGGGTTGTTGCGGTCGCGCCCGCCCATGAAGAAGGCCATGTTGGCCAGCATCGAGATCGCGCCCGCGATCACCGCGGTGATGGTCATGGTCAAGGTGTCACGATGCTTTACATGCCCCAGCTCATGCGCCAGCACGCCCGCCAGTTCTTCCTGGCTGACCTGCTGCAACAGGCCCGTGGTCACGCACACCGCGGCATGGTCGGGGTTGCGGCCCGTGGCAAACGCGTTGGGCTGCGGGTTCTCGGTGATGAACACCTTGGGCATGGGCAACTGCGCCTCGCCCGCCAGTTTCTCCACCAGCCGATACAGATCGGGCGCGCTCCCCGCATCCACCTGGCGCGCGCCATACATCGACAGCAGCACCTTGTCGGAGTTCCAATAGGCGAAAAGATTGGTGCCCAGCGCGAACAGGAACGCGATCAGCACGCCGGTGCCGCCGCCCAGCAATGCGCCAACCGCCAGGAACAGGCCGGTCATGGCCGCCATCAGGATGCCGGTGCGCAGGGTATTCATCGTTTCCTCTCTATCCCCTCAGATGTAAGCTCTCGCCATGACCGATCAAGCAACCGTCGCCCACCGCATCGCCGAAGCCGCCAAGCGCGCCAAGGCCGAAGCCGACGCGCGCCGCGCCCAGGAAACTAAGGTGGAATTGCCGCCGGAATTGGGCGGTCCCAAGGGCCCGGAGCCGACGCGCTTCGGCGACTGGGAACGCAAGGGTATCGCGTCCGACTTCTAGAACGCCGCTTCGGCCATCTTTTCGAGCTGACGACGTACGTCGGTCGGCCAGCCTTCGATATGGGCGCCGAAATCGTCCCGCCGTCCGGCATAAAGCGCGCGCATTGCTTCTTCATATCCCGGCGCATTGCCGACCAGGGTTGTGGCCAGGCGATAGATCGCCGAGCGCACCGCACGCTGTTGCGCCTTGGGATTGCGGCTGGCCTCCTCGACCAACTTACGCAGGGCGCCGGACGCTCCTTCCGGCTGGGTCGCCAGCCAGTCCCAATGGCGCGGCAGCAGGGTGACTTCCCGCGCCACCACCCCAAGCTTGGGGCGGCCCGGGCGAGGCGCCTCTTCTCCGGGTGGGAAACGGGGGTCGATATCAATCACCCGTCCGGTCTCGTCATCGAAGATCACGGCGTCCGTGCGATTCCGGCAAACAGCATAGACAGCCGATAGGTTGCCGGCGGCAACCTGCTCAAACCCTGCAAAGGCGGTGTAACCCATGTGGATTGTACCCGGATTATAATATACAAGTATACTATCCGGGTAATACACGGGCGTCAAATTATCCGGGCAAAATATGGTCAATTGCCATTTGAGATTGCCGCAAGCCTTGATGCGCCAACGTCCAAGGTTCATCTAACGGAGGCAATTCGCGAGCGCCGCCATGTTCATCCAAACTCAAGACACCCCTAATCCCGCCACCCTCAAGTTCCTGCCGGGGCGCGAAGTGATGGGCGAAGGCAAGGTTGCTGACTTCCCAGAAGCGGGCTCGGCTGCTCGCTCGCCACTCGCCAAGGCGCTGTTCACGGTGCCGGAAGTCAGCCGGGTGTTTTTTGGCGCGGACTTCATCTCGGTTACCAAGCGCGATGGCGAATGGAAACATCTCAAGCCCGCGATCCTTGGCGCCATCATGGAGCACTTCACCCGCGGTCTGCCGCTAATGGAAGGCGGTGCGGAAGAATCCGATGCGACCCAGGAAACCTATGATGCCGAGGACAGCGAAGTCGTCGAGCAGATCAAGGAGTTGATCGAGACCCGCGTGCGCCCCGCCGTGGCGCAGGATGGCGGCGACATCATCTTCAAGGGATTTGACGGCGACAGCGGCATTGTCTCCCTGCACCTTCAGGGCTCGTGCGCGGGATGCCCATCCTCGACCATGACTCTGAAGAACGGCATCGAGAACATGCTGCGCCACTATGTGCCCGAAGTGACCGCGGTCGAAGCGGTCTGATGTCGGAAGCTCATCTTGCCGAAGCGCACCACGCCGTCAGCGACGCGGCGCTCGATACGCTGCTGCGCGAGGCCCATACCACGCGCAAATGGCTGGACACGCCGGTCAGCAACACCGTGCTGATGGCGATCTACGACCTGATGCGTTGGGGGCCCACCGCCACCAACATCACGCCGGCGCGCATCGTGTTCTTGGTGTCGAAAGAGGCGAAGGAGCGGTTGAAGCCGCTCCTCGACGCCGGCAATGTGCGCCAGACCATGGAGGCGCCGGTCACTGCGATCCTGGGCTATGATCTGGACTTCGCGCGCCACCTGCCGCGTCTCTACAAGGACAATCCGAACGCCCAGTCCTGGTTTGGCGATGCTGAAGCCAACGAAACCCATGCGCTACGCAACGGCAGCCTGCAGGGCGGCTATTTCATCCTGGCCGCGCGTGCGCTGGGGTTGGATTGCGGCCCGATGGGGGGCTTCAACCACGATGGCGTGGACGGCGAATTTTTCGCCGGCACGCAGATCAAATCGAATTTCCTGTGCAACCTGGGCTATGGCGCGCCGGGCGGCACGCGACCGCGCAATGAGCGGCTGTCTTTCGACGAAGCCTGCAAGATTCTCTGATGCGCATTCTGGCGGTCGATACCGCGCTCGGTGGGTGCTCGGTCGCACTGCTCGAAGGCGCGCGCGTGCTGGCTCACATTTTCGAGGCGATGGACCGCGGTCATGCCGAGCGTTTGGCGCCGATGGTCGATCAAGCCATGCATGGTTCCAGCTTTGCCGATCTCACAAATCTCGCCGTTACCACGGGGCCAGGCACCTTCACCGGGCAGCGCGTGGGGCTGGCCTTCATGCGCGGGCTGCGCATTGCGCTCAGGAGGCCGTTGACCGGCATAACCACCCTGGAGGCGATCGCAACCGCCGCAATGGATGAAACCAGCCAGACCAAAGCCGCCGCGATCCATGATGCTCATCGTGGCGAAGCCTATTTGCTGTTGAAGGACGGCGAGGCAGTTGTCCAGCAACCGGTGGTTCTGCCGTTTGGCGAGGCGGTCGCGCGCATTCGCGATTTCGGGCCTTGTGTGCTGGCCGGCAGTGGCGCGGCCACTGCACATGAAACACTGGGATTTCTGCTCTCGACGGTGCGCCAGCCGGATGCTTTGTGGGTGGCCCGCCTGGCCCAGGAGATGCCAATACCCGAAGCGGCGCCCGGTCCAATCTATCTGCGCGCGCCGGACGCGAAATTGCCCGGCGGGAAGACGCTGGCATGACGGTCGCGTTGTTTCACGGCGACGCCGCGCCGCTGGCCGCCCTGCACGCCCAGTCCTTTCCCGATCCTTGGGATTCCGAGGCCATTAACGACCTGTTGGCTACGCCAGGCACCTTCGCGTTTTACGCTCCGGATGGGTTTGTGCTCGCGCGTGTCGCGGCAGGCGAAGCCGAAATCCTGACCCTGGCGGTCGCTCCCCAAGCGCGCGGCCGGGGGCTGGGCCGGGCCTTGTTGCAAACCGCTATCAATCGGGCCCGCGCCGATGGGGCCACGACCATGTTTCTGGAAGTCGGCGCGGACAACCCGGCGGCGCGCGCTTTGTACGCCAGCCTGGGCTTCACAAAAGTGGGCGACCGCAAGGGGTACTATCAGGGCCGCGATGCCCTGGTGCTCAGGCTTCCGCTGGCCGAGGATTTCGCCTAACTTGCGCCCATGACCCGCATCGAAAAGCTTTGTGTCGACAAAGGCCTGCGCATGACCGACCAGCGCCGCGTGATCGCGCGCGTGCTGTCAGATGCCGCCGACCATCCTGATGCGGAGGAGCTGTATCGCCGTGCCAGTGCGATCGACCCCCATATCTCTATCGCCACGGTCTATCGCACCGTGAAGCTGTTCGAGGATGCCGGCATCCTGGAGCGTCACGACTTCCGTGACGGCCGCTCGCGCTATGAAGAAGTGCCGGAGTCGCACCATGATCACCTGATCGACGTGGCGACCGGCAGCGTGATCGAATTCCGCAACGAGGAAATCGAGAAGCTGCAGCGCCGCGTGGCTGAAGAATTGGGCTTCGAGCTGATCGACCACCGGCTGGAACTTTACGGCGTTCCCAAAGGGCGCAAGCCGCAGAACTGATGCCGCGCATTCGGGCCGCTGTCATTGTCGCGGCTTTCATGGCCTTCACCTTTGTGTGCATGCCGGTGCAATGGCTGCTGCTGAAGCTTGGGCTTTCTGCGGCGCGCGGCTTCCCGCACTGGTATCACCGGTGCGTCGCCGCCATCTTCGGCATCCACATCAAGACGGTGGGCGCACCCGTTACCGGTGAGGGCGTGCTGCTGGTCGCCAATCACACCAGCTGGGCCGACATTGTGATCTTCTCGGCCGTCGCGCCGATCAGCTTCGTCGCCAAGGCAGAAGTCGCCAAGTGGCCGTTCTTCGGCACCTTGGCACGGCTGCAGCGCACCGTGTTTGTCGAACGCCAGCGCCGCAGCGCCACAGGTGACGTGCGCGACACCATCCGCGAGCGGCTTCTTGCCGGTGACGCACTCGTGCTGTTTCCCGAAGGCACCAGCCATGACGGCAACACCGTGCTGCCGTTCAAAAGCGCTCTGCTGGGGGCCGCCGAAGCCCAGCTGGCCGATGGCCATTATGTGAAGGTGCAGCCGGTGTCGGTCGCGTTTACCGGTTTGCACGGCATGCCGATGGGCCGGGAGTACCGCCCGATGTTCGCCTGGTATGGCGACATGGAGATGATGCCACATCTGTGGGAGGCGCTTTTGGCCGGACCGCTGGATGTTGTGGTGCAGTTCCATGAGCCGTTCAGCCTGGACATGATGGACCGCAAGGCGCTGGCAGCCCGGGCGGAAGATATTGTTCGCCGGGGCCAGGCAATGGCGTTAGCGGGCAGAGCCTGATAAATCCGGGCCCAATGAAGAAGGTCTTTGTAAAAACCTATGGCTGCCAGATGAACGCCTATGATTCCGTCAAGATGACGGATCTGCTGGCGCCGCTGGGCTATTCTACGACCGATGCGCCTGACGGCGCCGATATGGTGATCCTCAACACCTGTCATATCCGCGAGAAGGCGGCCGAAAAGGTTTATTCCGAACTGGGCAAGCTCAAGCAGCTCAAGCGCGACAAGGAAGGCATGCTGATCGCCGTGGCCGGCTGTGTTGCCCAGGCCGAAGGCGAGGAAATCGTGCGCCGTGCGCCGGTGGTGGACATGGTGGTGGGGCCGCAATCCTATCATCGCCTGCCGGAAATGATCGCCCGTGCCGCGCGCAGCCAAGGCAAAGCGATCGAGACCGATTTTCCCGCGCTGGAAAAGTTCGACAGGCTGGCGGAGCCGCAGACGAGTGGTGTCAGTAGTTTTCTCACAGTGCAGGAAGGCTGCGACAAGTTCTGTACCTTTTGCGTCGTGCCTTACACGCGTGGTGCCGAACATTCGCGTCCGGCTCAGGCTATTCTCGCCGAAGCCGCCCAACTGGTCGATAAAGGCGCGCGCGAACTCGTGCTGCTGGGCCAGAATGTCAACGCCTATGACGGCGACGGCTGGTCGCTGGCCAAGCTGTGCGATGCCCTGGCCAAAATCGATGGCCTGCAGCGCATCCGCTACACGACCAGCCATCCGCGCGACATGGCCGATGACCTTATCGCGGCGCATGGCGACAATCCCAAGCTGATGCCGTATCTGCATCTGCCGGTGCAGTCGGGCAGCGATGCGGTGCTGGAATCGATGAACCGCCAACACAAGGCAGATGATTATCGCCGCCTTGTAGAGCGTATTCGCAAGGCCCGTCCGGATATCGCCATGACCTCGGACTTCATTGTCGGCTTCCCCGGTGAAAGTGACGCCGATTTTGAAGCGACCATGCAGCTGGTGCGCGACGTTGCATATGCCACGGCCTTCTCTTTCAAATACTCCAAGCGGCCGGGTACGCCCGCCTCGACGATGCGCAAGCAGGTAGCTGAAGATGTGAAGGCGGCGCGGCTAGATGCGCTGCAAAAACTGTTGCTATCACAGCAATATGCGTTCGACGATTCTCAGATCGGCAAGACGATGCCAGTGCTGCTTGAAAAGACGGCGCGCGATGCGGGCCAGTTGATGGGCCGCACGCCTTATCTTCAGCCGGTGCATGTCATCGTCGATGCGGCGATGATCGGTACGACCGCCAATGTGAAAATCGAACGCCGCACCGCCAACAGCCTGCACGGGGTTCTGGCTTGAGCGCCAAGCGCACGCCGGTTTCCACCCTGGAGTTCGACGACAACAAGCTGTTGCGCGCGCTTTCAGGCCCGCATGCAAAGCACTTCGTCCGCATCGAACAGAAGCTGGATGTCGGCATCGATATGCGCGGCAACTTGGTGGCGATCGAGGGCCAGTCGCGCGAGCGTGCCGCCGCCATCCTGCGCGCGCTTTATGCCCGACTGGAATCGGGCGAAAGCATAACCCTTGCCGAAGTTGACGCAGAGATCCGCTTCACTGATAGCGGTCGCGTCAATGCGCCCGGTTCGCTGCGCACGGCGTCCAGCCGCGCGGTGCGCCCGCGCTCGCATGTCCAGTCGGCTTATCTCGACCTGATGCGCGAATGTCCGCTGGTGTTCGGCATCGGCCCGGCCGGTACCGGAAAGACCTATCTGGCGGCGGCATTTGCTGCGCACATGCTGCATGAAAAGCGGGTGGAGCGGTTGATCCTGTCTCGCCCCGCACTGGAAGCCGGCGAGCGCCTGGGCTTCCTGCCGGGCGACCTTAAAGAGAAGATCGACCCCTATCTGCGCCCGCTCTATGACGCGTTGTTCGACGTGCTGGGCGACAAGGCCGGCCGGCTGATCGAGCAAGGCGTGATTGAAGTGGCACCGCTGGCCTTCATGCGCGGGCGCACCCTGAGCCGGGCCTTCGTCATCCTGGACGAAGCGCAGAACACGACCGGCGCACAAATGAAGATGGTGCTGACCCGTCTGGGCGAGGACAGCCACATGGTGGTGACGGGCGATCCCAGCCAGAGCGACCTGCCGGGCGGCCGCGCCGAAGGATTGAACGAGGCGCTGTCGATTCTGGAAGGCGTGGAAGGGGTTGGCGTCGCCCGCTTCGCCGAAAAGGATGTGGTGCGCCATCCTCTCGTCGCGCGCATCGTTGCCGCCTATACTCGGTCCGGCAAATCATGAGCGGGATCACGTTGGTGGTCGAAGACGAGGCCTGGCGGAAGCGGCGGGGCATTCAGGCCCGGTTGAAGCGGGCGGCCGAGGCCGCGGCGAAGGCCGTGAAGCTGAAGGGCGATGTAACGATCCTGCTGGCGGGCGACAAGAAGCTGGCTGTGCTGAACCATGATTTCCGCGGCAAGCCCAAGCCGACCAATGTGTTGTCCTTTCCGTTCGTCGGCGGCGGCGACATCGCCATCGCCCATGGCGTGGTGGCGCGCGAGGCAAAGGAGCAAGGCAAGCGCTTTGCCGATCATGCGACGCATCTGGCTGTTCATGGCGTGCTGCATCTGGCCGGCTACGATCACATAAAGACCAAAGACGCCAAAGTGATGGAGCCGCTGGAAGTGAAAATTCTCAAGCGGCTGGGTGTTGCCGATCCCTATGCAGCGACCGACCATGAGTGATCTGCCCCATCAGCCGCTGCTCAAGCGCCTGATCCAGGCCTTGACCGGTCAGGACGCCAGCGCCGCCGCGATCCGCGAAAGCCTGGAAGAGGTGATCGAGGAAAGCGAGCGCGAGTCCTCCGCCTTGTCGGCGCAGGAACGTGTGATGCTTTCCAACTTGCTGCGTTTTGGTGAGTTGCGCATTTCCGACGTCATGGTTCCGCGTGCCCAGATCATCGCGGTAGAAGAATCCATTGGTCTGGCCGAACTGCTGCAGGTCTTCCGTGAGGCGCAACATTCGCGCCTGCCGCTGTATCGCGGCACGCTCGACAATCCCACCGGCCTAATCCATGTGAAGGATGTGCTGGGCCTTTTGGAAGTCACGGCCGAAGGCGCCTATTGCCTGTCGCCGAGCGCGCGTATCACCGGCCTGAAGCGCGATATCCTGTTCGTGCCGCCATCGATGCGGGCGCTGGACCTTCTGCTCAAGATGCAGGCCAGCCACACGCACCTGGCGCTGGTGATCGACGAATATGGTGGAACAGATGGCCTGGTCTCCATCGAAGACATCATCGAAGAGATCGTGGGTGACATTGCCGACGAGCATGATGACGATCCTGTCGAGTTGAAGCCGGACGAAGATGGTTTCATTGCCGATGCCCGCATGGACCTGGACGACGTCAAGGAGCAGACCGGCCACAACCTTGCCGTTGAAGGCGAAGAAGATACCGACAGCCTGGGCGGCTTGGTTGTGTCGTTGCTGGGCCGCGTGCCCCAGCGTGGTGAGATCGTCACCCATCCGGCCGGTTATGAATTTCTGGTTCTGGATGCTGATCCCAAGCGTATCCGCAAGCTGCGCGTGAAGCTGCCCAAGGCATGAGGGCTCTCGCGCGCATCGGCGAGCGGCTTTGCGGCCTGATGGGCTGGCGCCGCTTGTTGGTTGCGTTCGCTGCCGGTGCTGTTTCCGCGCTGGGCTTCGAACCCATCGCGTTCTTTCCGGCACTGCTACTGGGCTATGCCGCGCTGGTCCTGTTGATCGACAGCGTTGACGCCGGGCCCAGACCCGTGCGCCGCGCCGCGCTGGTCGGCTGGGCCTTCCTGTTCGGCCAGTTCCTGATCGGCCTGCATTGGATCGTCTATCCCTTCCTGGTCGATCCCGAGAATCACCTGTGGCAGGCGCCCTTCGCATTAGTGCTGATGCCGGGGGGGCTGGCGCTGTTCGGCGCGCTGGCCGGCGCGCTGGCGGCGTATTTCTGGCAGGATGGCCCGGCGCGCGTGTTCGTGCTGGCTGTGATGATGGCGTTTGCCGAATGGCTGCGCGGCCACATCTTGACTGGCTTCCCCTGGAACCTGTCCGGCTACGGCTGGGGTTCAAGTCTCGCAGTGCTGCAATCAGCAAGCCTGTTTGGCGTTTATGGCCTTTCTTTTCTCACCATCCTGCTGGGCGCTTCGCTGGCCGAGCTGACAAGCGGTCGCTGGCGTACGCCGGCACTCATGGCATTGGTCTTTGCGGGGCTATGGGGCTTTGGCGTGTATCGCCTCGCCACTACACCCATGCAGAATGTTTCGGGTGTGGAGATGCGGCTGGTACAACCAGCGATCCCCCAGACCGAAAAATTCGTGCACCGCTTCCTGCTGCGCAACTGGCGTCGGCTGGTGACCTTGAGCCTCGCACCGCCCGACAAGGGCAAGCCTCGGCCCACCCATATCATATGGCCGGAAGCCGCAACTGGCTTTGCCGTGGCGCGCTCATCCGGCGCGCTGGATCAGATCGCGCTTCTCACCATGCGCGGCCAGACCTTGCTGACAGGCTCGGTGCGGGTGGATCGTGGTGCCGATGGCGAGCGTGCCTGGTACAACAGCCTCTATCTTTTTCCGGCGGGTGGCGCGCTGCCATCGGTTTACGACAAGTTCCATCTGGTGCCATTCGGGGAGTATGTCCCCTATGCGGCTACCCTCGCGCGTATCGGCATTACCCAAGTAACTACCGGCGAAGGTGCTACACCAGGCGATCATCCGCATGTACTGAACGTTCCGGGCGCGCCGCAGGTCACGCCGTTGATATGCTACGAAGTGATCTTCCCGCATGACGTGATCGATGCGTCGGGCCCGCGTCCGGGCTGGCTGGTCAACGTCACGGATGACTCCTGGTTCGGGCCTTGGGCAGGTCCACGCCAGCATCTGTTGATCGCGCGCGTGCGCGCCATCGAGGAAGGCTTGCCCATCGCGCGCGCTGCAAACACAGGCATCAGCGCAATGATTGACGCGTCCGGTCGCATGCGGACCAAGTTGGATTTAAACCGGATGGGCTTTGTGGACTCTGCCCTGCCTATCGCATTGCCCGCCACGCCCTATGCCCGGTTTGGTGATCTGGTGTTTGTGATATTTTTGGTTACCGGCGCCTTAGCCGCGTTTGCCTTGGCGCGCACAGTCTCTCCGCCAAAGGCTTGAAATTTCCTGTTTCAGTCGGCCGCCGGATAAGGCAAGTTCCCAGCGTACATTTCTGATTTGAGCAACGCGTGCCCAAGAAGCAAGCCAATCCCATCGACGTCCAGGTCGGCAATCGCGTGCGCATCCGGCGCATGCTGATCGGCATGAGCCAGGAACGTCTTGGCGACCTGCTTGGCCTGACCTTCCAGCAGGTGCAGAAATACGAGAAGGGCGTGAACCGTATCGGCGCGGGCCGCCTGTTCGAAGTCTCGCGCATTCTGAACGTGCCGGTGGATTTCTTCTATGAGGGATTGAATGCCCCCGATCAGCCGGGCATGCGCGAGCCCGATGCCTCGCCGCCGGTGATGGAATTCATGTCCAGCGGCGAAGGCCTGCAGCTGAGCCTGGCCTTCATGAAGATCAAGGATGCGAAAGTCAGGAAGCGTGTGCTCGACCTGGTGAAAAGCCTGGCCGAAGAAGAAGAGCAGAAGAACTAGCTCTTCCGCGACGCTTTTTCTTCCAGTCCCGACATCGCTTCGCGCGATTTCAGCACGGCATAGACCTCTTCGGGCGTGATCCCGCTCGCCGCCCACAACACCAGCAGGTGATACAGGACGTCGGCCGATTCCTTGGCCAGTTCCGTCTTGTCCTTCTGGATAGCGGCGATCACCGTCTCGGTGGCTTCTTCGCCGAACTTCTTGGCGCACTTCTCCACCCCCGCCGCCAGCAGCTTGGCTGTATAGGACTGGCTGGGGTCGCTGCCCTTGCGGGAAGCGATGGTGGCGTATAGGCGGTCAAGGGCGTCGGACATAGGTTGGCCTATACCATGTACTTGCGTGGACCGTACACCGGTCCGGAGGCGTCAAAAAATTAAAGACCAATCCGGGCCCGGATATCGGCCGGTGTCAGGCCCTGCTCGCGCAAGCTTTGCAAGGTCACAGCGCCGTCCCGCTTGGAGAATTTCTTACCGGTCTCGTCCAGCACCAGCGGATGATGGGCGTAAGACGGCTCGGGCAGTTTCAGAAGCGCCTGCAATAGGCGCTGGATATGGGTCGCCGACAACAGGTCCTCTCCGCGCGTCACCAGCGAAATCTGCTGGTGGGCGTCATCGACCACAACCGCCAAATGATACGACGTCGGCATATCCTTGCGCGCGATCACGATGTCTCCAAAGCGGAAGGGATCGACCGGATAGCGATGCCCATGCTCCAGGAAACTCAGCGGCCCGGTCTTTTCCACCGCCTTGGTCACATCCAGCCGCAACGCATAATTCTCCCCCGCTGCGATCCGGTCCGCACCTTCCCCGCGCGACAGCGCCTTGCAGGTGCCAGGGTAAATCGGGCCATCAGGCCCATGGTGCGCCTCGCCGGCGCGGGCAATCTCGGCGGCGATCTCCGCGCGTGTGCAGAAACAGGGATAGACCAGGCTGTGCGCCTTCAGGTGCGACAGCGCCTCGGCATAGGCCAGCATGCGGGTGGACTGGCGCAAGGACGGTTCGTCCCATGACAGCCCGAGCCATTTCAGGTCAAAGAAGATCGCCTCGATGAACTTGTCGCGCGAGCGGCCCTTGTCGATATCCTCGATGCGCAGCAGAAAGTCGTCACCACTCTCATAGGCGGTGATTGCCGCGAGCGCATGGCCCAAGTGCAGCAGGCCGGTGGGTGACGGGGCGAACCTTGTGACAATCATGGCGAACGATTAGAGCATATAGCATGGCGCTTTCCGGACCCACCCTTGATGCCGCGCGCGGCCCCGCAACCCACCTGGTCGTACTGGTGCATGGCTATGGCGCCGATGGCAACGATCTGATCGGGCTGGCTCAGCACTGGCAGGGCTTGCTGCCTACCGTGGCCTTCGCCGCGCCCAATGCGCCCACCCGCGTGCCGGGTGCGCCGTCAGGTTTTCAGTGGTTTCCTATCTCCCGCATCGACCCGCACGAGATGCGCAAGGGCGTGGAGGTCGCGGGCCCCGTGCTGGACGACTATCTCGACGCCGAGCTGGTGCGGCTGGGTTTGCCGCCCGACCGGCTGGCGCTGGCGGGCTTTTCCCAGGGAACCATGCTGTCGCTGCATGTGGGCTTGCGCCGCAAGGTGAAGCCGGCCGCGATCGTCGGTTTTTCCGGGCTGCTGGCGGGCCCGCCACCGGAAGAGCTGAAAGAGGGCGATTTCCCGCCTTTGCTGCTGACCCATGGTGACAGCGACCAGGTCATCCCGGCACAGGCCATGTTCATGGCCGCGATCCAGCTGGCGGCGGCGGGTGCGGGGGTGCAGTGGCACCTGGCGCCCGGGATGGGCCACGGCATCGACCCGGAAGGCCTGATGATCGCAGGCCAGTTCCTCAACCAGGCCTTTGGTGGCCTGTTGAAAACACAAGGACCGGTCCGCTCCGTCTACAAACCGTCATAGCGAATCGGCTAGCCTGTGCGTGCTGGCGGGGGGTAAGCTGTCCCCGCGAAAGGAGAATGGCCTTCAAGGGGTATTGTCCGTGCTAGCCGCAGCCGTCACCTCGGGCAACTGCCCGGCGTTGGTGCTCAACGCCGATCACCGTCCGCTGAGCTACTATCCGCTGTCGCTCTGGTCCTGGCAGGACACCATCAAGGCCGTGTTCCTGGATCGCGTCACCATCCTGGAAGAATATGACCGGGTGGTGCGCTCGGCACGCTTCGAGATGAAGCTGCCCTCGGTGGTCTCACTCAAGACCTATATCCGGCCGGCGCGCAAACCCGCATTCACCCGCTTCAATGTCTTCCTGCGCGACCAGTTCGAATGCCAGTATTGCGGCGACCCCGAAGACCTGACTTTCGACCACATTATTCCGCGTTCGCGCGGCGGCCGCACCACCTGGGAAAACATCGTCACTGCCTGCAGTCCTTGCAACCTGATGAAGGGCGGGCGCATGCCCAACCAGGCCAAGATGCATCCCCGCATTCGGCCGCATCAGCCATCTGTGGTGGAGCTGCGCGAGAACGGGCGCAAGTTTCCGCCCAATTATCTGCATGAGAGCTGGACAGACTATCTGTACTGGGATTCCGAACTGGAACCCTAGATCCTTTCGGACAGCTTGATCGCGATGCGACAGCCCGCCTTGATCGTTTCACTCAGCAGCTTGTAGCCTGGCGCCTGTTCCGCGCCGTTTTCCAGCGCGGTTTCACGGTGCGCGGCTTCGTCGGCGCGAAAATTCTCCACCGCCGCCTTCAGGGCGGGATCGCGGCCATCTTCCAGCGCCGTGATCTGCGAAGCGTAGTGCTCGTCGATCACTTCCTCGACGGCTGCCGTACAGGCATAGGCCGCCTTTTCCCCCAGCATGGCGGTGGCAGCGCCCAGCGCGAAGCCGGCGACGCGCCACACCGGTTCCAGTGCCGTGGGGCGCACCTTGCGCTCGTTCACCAGCCGGTCGAAGGCCTTCAGATGCCGCTGTTCCTGCTCGGCCATGTGGGTGATGGTTTCCACGCTGGTCTCGCTGCCCTTGCGGCGCTTCAGCACCGCAAGCTGGCCTTCGTAGATCCGCACCGCGCCATATTCGCCGGCGTGATCCACGCGGATCATGGAGTCGATGTCAGTCATCCTGCCAGGTGACGAAGGGCGGACCTTGCGGCTCATGACTTCCTCAGCAGGGCGACGGTGCCGATGATGGCGGCACCCAGTGAGATGATGCCGTTAAACGCTGCCAGCGACAGGCCGAAAAGCGACCAGGTGATGGCGTTGCAGCTGACTTCCGGCGGCGGTGCGTTGGAACCGATGACATAACGCGCGCCGGTGCAGGCCACCGGGCCGGGCAGGAAGCCAAGCTGCATGCCGTATTGATAGGCCCCGATCAGGCCCGAAAGCGCCACCAGCATCAGCACCGCCGCGACGGGACGATCCTTCTTCCAAAAGGTGACCAAGAACAGAAGTGCAATAAGCGCCACCGCAAAGGGCCAGCGCGACCACTGATGCTGTAAGGTCATGCCGATGACGGCGGTCAGCACGATCGCCGCGACGATCAGCAGGCGCTTGTCGCCTTTCCAGAATGGCACAACGCCCAAACCGATGATGGCGGCGGCGATGTGTGGCCAGCGTTGCCAATGGCACATTTCGCACGGCGCGAGATGGCCAAGATATTGAAACCCGAGCGCGCCCAGCAGCAAGGCCAGTGCAACCGCGCCCATCAACAGTGAAATCTGCGTATCACGAATCATTGCGGAGAAATGTCTTTCAGGAACGCCGCCTCGCGCGATACACATAGCACATTCTTCGCGTGAGAGCAGAGAGTGTTGTTCAGCCGTAAAGCCCCTGCCATTCGCCGCGAGCTTCTCAAGATCGACGGCCGCCTGCTGGAAGTGAAGGTTCGCCTCAATCCCCGTGCTCGCCGCATGATCGTCAAGGTCAACCCGGCCACGGGCGAGGTCAGCGTCACCGCGCCTTCGCGCCGCGGGCTGGCGCATGCGCTGGACTTCGCGCGCGGCGAAAAGGACTGGATCGCGGGCCAGCTGGCGCGTGCCCCCGGCGCCGTGGCGCTGGAAGCCGGTGCGAAAGTGCCTTTCCAGGGAGAGATACATGAAATTCGCGCCGCGGCGCGTGGCGCTGCACCTGTGTGGCGCGCCGATGGCGTGATCTGGGTACGCGGCGATGCCGCCCATGCGCCGCGCCGGGTGCTGGATTTCCTCAAGCGCGAGGCACGCAAGGCCTGTGAAGACCGCGTGCTGGTTCATGCCGGCAAGCTGGGCGTGAAGGCCGCGCGCATTACGGTGCGCGATACCCTGTCGCGCTGGGGCTCCTGCTCCTCGACTCGCTCGCTGTCCTTTTCCTGGCGGCTGATCATGGCGCCGGAGTTCGTGCTGGATTACGTGGTGGCGCATGAAGTCGGCCACCTGCGCGAGATGAACCACAGCCCGCGCTTCTGGGCGCAGGTGCGTCTGTTGATCGACGACCTGGATACGCCGCAGGACTGGCTGAAGGTCCACGGCCGCGAGCTGCAGCGCTACGGCGTCAGGACTTAAGTTCCGCCGAACAATCCGTTCAGGATGCGCTGGAAGGCATCCGGCTTGCCTTTTTCGGGCGCCGGCTGCTCGGCCGGCTGCTGCTCCTGCGGCTGATCGACGGGCTGCTCCGCCAAAGCCACCAGATTGTTGCCGGCCAGCGGACGCACGGGAAGGCCAGCTTCCGCATCGCTCATGAATGCGTGGAAGATGCGGGCGGGCAGGGTGCCTCCGGTGGCATGCGCCATGGCGGCGTTATTGTCGTTGCCGACCCAAACCCCGCACACCAGGTCGGCGGTGAAGCCCACGAACCAGGCGTCATGGAAATCCTGCGTCGTTCCGGTCTTGCCGGCGGTGGGGCGGTCTTCCAGGCGCGCCGCCTTGCCGGTGCCGGTGGCGGTGACTTCGCTCATCAGCCGGGTCATCTGCATATTGTCGTTGGCGCTCATCACCGCGTCATTGCCCGGCATCTTGCGTTCGTACAGCACTTTGCCCGAGCGGGTCTTGATGCGGATGATGCCGAATGGTTGCACGCCGGTGCCGCCATTGGCGAACGGTGCATAGGCGCCGGTCAGCTCCAGCGGTGTGACCCCGGAAGTACCCAAGGCCAGCGACGAGACCTCCGCCAGCGGCGAAACGATGCCCAAACGCTTGGCGGTGCGTGCGACTTCCTTCGCGCCAACTTCGGCGGTCAGCTGCGCGGCCACGGTGTTGGAGGATTCCGCGAAGGCCTGGATCAGCGGGATGCGGCCCTTGAAGTGACCCTCATAATCCTGCGGCTTCCAGCCATGGATATCGACGGGACCGTCATTCACCGTTTCATCCAGAGTGTGGCCGTGCTCCAGCGCGGTCAGATAGACAAAGGCCTTGAAAGCCGAACCGGGCTGGCGCACCGCGTCGGTGGCGCGGTTGAAGGTCGAGCCGGAATAGGACCGTCCACCGACCATGGCGCGCACCGCGCCATCCGGCGTCATTGCCACCAGGGCCGCCTGAGAGGCGTGCAGCTTCTCACCGTCATTGGCCAACCCTTGCGTCACCGCGCGCTCGGCCATGGTCTGTGTATCGAGGTCGAAGCTGGTTTCGGCGATCAGCGGTTCGCTGGAGGCGCCGACATATTCGTTGAGGCGCGAAACGATCCAGTCGGCGAACCAGCCCGCTCCTGGCGTGCCGGTGACACGCACGATGCGCGGCCGCGTCGCCTGCGCCATCTGGCGGGTGGAGTCGTCGATAAAGCCGGCCTCGTTCATCGCGCGTAGCACGATTTGCGCGCGCGCCAGAGAGGCGTCGGTATCGGCGATCGGGTTGTACTTCGCAGGCGCCTTGACGCTGCCAGCGATCATCGCGGCCTCGGTCAGGCCGAGCTCGCTGGCATGCTTGCCGAAGAACTTTTCACTCGCGGCTTCTATGCCGTAAACGCCGGCACCGAAATAGACGCGGTTTAGGTACAGGGTGAGAAGCTGGTTCTTGCTGTAGCGCGATTCCAGATATAGCGCGAGCATCGCTTCCTGCACTTTGCGGTCGAAAGTGCGGCTGGGGCTGAGGAACAGGTTTTTGGCCAGCTGCTGCGTCAAGGTCGAACCGCCCTGTACGACATGGCCGGTCAACGCATTCTGCACGGCGGCGCGCGTCAGGCCGATGGGGTCGATACCGAAGTGCGAACGGAAGCGGCGGTCTTCGACGGCGATGAAAGCGTTGGGCACAAAGTCTGGCAAATCTTCCGTGCGTACCATCTGGCCCTGGGTCAGGCCACGGCGCGCGATCATCCGGCCGTGATCGTCGAGTATGGTGATGTCCTGCGAGGGGCCGCTCACCATCAGATGGCGCACATCAGGCAGGTTGGACAGGAAGTGCGAGAAGAACAGACCGCCGAAGATCACGCCCCAGGCGCCCAGCATCACCAGCACATAGGGCCAGGTCGCGCGGCGGCGTGGCTTGGGAGCGTCTTCCGGCGGCGGCGCGGGCACGCGCGCCGTCGGACGCGGTGTGCGCGTGGGCCGGCGTTTGACCGGCGGCGGTGGCGGTGCGGACCGTTTTCTCCCCATGTTGAGAGTGTTAGGCCGCGAGTGTTAACGCCTGTTAAACAAGGTTTTCGAGGTCTTACGGCTTTTTTGCAGCCGCCCGACAAATATCAACCGAACGGTGTTCGGTCAGGCACAAAGCCGGTACCCGCCGCCTTCTGTCAGAAGGATTTGCGCTTTCGCAGGGTCCTGCTCGATCTTCTTGCGCAGGCGGTAGATGTGGGTTTCCAGGGTATGGGTGGCGACCGCCGGGCCATAGCCCCAGACCTCATGCAGCAGGGTCTCGCGCGGCACCGTGCCCGCGCTGGCATGCAGGAATTTCAGGATGTTGGTTTCCTTTTCGGTCAGCCGCACCTTGCGCGCGCCTTCCTGCAACAGCTTGGCGGAAGGATGGAAGGTATAGGGCCCGATGCGCACCGCCGCGTCGCTGTTGGCGGCATGGTGGGTGGAAAGTGCGTGCAGCTTGGCCAGCAGGCTCGCAAAGCGGAACGGCCGCGCCAGCGATTCCTGCGTGGTTTCCACGCCATCGGTGAGCAGCAAAACCGGTGAAACAAGGCCCGCTTCGCGCAGCCGCGTGGCCACGGCGTCGCCATTGGAAAGCCCGATGATGGCGAAACTCAACGCGTTGCCGCGCGACGCCGCTTCGGCTTCGTGCGCGCTGGCCACGGCCATCACCTCGAAGCCTTCATGTTCGAGCTGCTCGGCCAGCGAGGCGCGCAGCACGGCATCGCTTTCGGCCAACAGGATTCGGGGTGAACTGGGCATGCCTGTGTTTCGGTTTGGGGAAGACAGTTTTAACCCGCCTGCCCGCAGGGCGGCAAATCTTGCCGCTTCCTGACTGCCCGGTCTCACATGAAATTCCAGCAATAGCGCGGAATTTTTCTGGCGCGGCGCTTGCTTCGCGCGAAGGTATGACCGTCTACAGCCCGACCTATCATGCCATGGTCTCCTCGCCCGCAACCCCGGCGGGCGCGGCCACTGCTGCGGCGCAACCTTCAGGGGACGGCGAAAGCTTCTTCCACCACATTCTGGACGTGGTGAATCCGTTGCAGCACTTGCCCATCGTGGGAACCATCTATCGCGCCATCACCGGCGAGCATATCGGCCCGGTCGAGAAGATTGCCGGCGACGCGCTGTATGGCGGCATGTGGGGTGCTGTCACGGCCGCCGCTGACGTGGCGTTTGAATCCATCACCGGCAAGAGCGCGGAAGACACCGTGCTGGCCTGGGTGCAGGGTGACGACAAGGCCAGTGTCGGCGACACGCTGCTGGCCTGGATCAAGGGCGACAGCAGCACCGCCATCGCCAGCCGCAAGGTCAGCGCCCCGCAGATGGCCGCCAACACCGCGCTGCCCTCGGCCGACATGCCTGATCTGCCGATGGAGGCGCCGGTAGAGATCGCGCGCCAGATGCCCAGCACGCTCGATATCGCCGCTTTCACCAGCGCCCTGTCGTCCAAGGGCATCGACAACGACACCGCGATGCGCGCGCTCTATGCCTATCGCAAGACCGTTGCGACACCGCCGCCGGTCGTCACCAGCCTGAACTAGGCTATACTGCCCGCATGAATTTGATCGTCACGTCTGAAAACGGCGCGAACTGGCTCGACTGGGGCCAAGGCAAGCGGCGCTGCGCGGTGGGCAAGGGCGGCATCGGCATCAAAAGCGGTGAGGGCGACGGCATGACCCCGCGGGGACTGTGGCCCATCCGCGAGGTGTTGTGGCGTCCCGACCGGATCGAAAAACCAGAGACCATTCTGCCGTTGCGCGCCATCGAACCCAATGACGGCTGGTGTGACGCGCCGAACGACCCGCACTACAACGAACTGGTGAAGCTGCCCTATGCCGCCAGCCATGAAGAACTCTGGCGCTTCGATCATGTCTACGACTTGATCGCGGTGATCGGCTACAATGACGCGCCGATGGTGGCGGGCAAAGGCAGCGCGATCTTCCTGCACCTGGCGCAACCGAACTTTGGCCCGACGGCCGGTTGCGTGGCGCTGACTTTGGGTGATGCGCTGGCGGCGCTGAAACAGATCAACCTCGGCGACCAGCTTCAGGTCGTATAATCCCGCGCGCCGAAGATCGCGGTACCCACGCGCACATGCGTGGCGCCGAACTTCACCGCCAGTTCGAAATCTCCGCTCATGCCCATGCTGAGTTGCTGAAGCCCGAAATCACGCGCCATCTTGAGCAGCAGCGCGAAATGCGGCGCGGCATCGTCTTCCACCGGCGGGATGCACATCAGACCTTCAACCGGCAGCTCCAGCTTGCGGGCATGTTCCAGCAAGGCGCTGGCGTTGCGCGGCAGCACACCAGCCTTCTGTTCTTCTTCGCCGGTGTTGACCTGGATGAGCAGGCGCGGGGCACGCCCACCTTTGTCGCGCTCGGCGGCAAGCGCATCGGCCAGCCGGTCGCGGTCCAGGGTCTGGATCACGTCAAACAGCGCGACGGCTTCTTTCACCTTGTTGGTCTGCAGGGGACCGATCAGGTGCAATTCCAGGTCGGGATGGTCGGTTTTCAATTGCGGAAACTTGGACTGCGCTTCCTGCACCCGGTTTTCGCCGAACACGCGCTGGCCGGCGGCAATCGCCTGGCGGATGCCGACTTCGCCCACGGTCTTGGACACGGCGACAAGTTGGGTCGCGGGCGCCGGCGCAATCGCGGCCTTTCGCGCCGCATCGATGCGGGCCAGTATGTCATCGAGATTCTGTGCGATCGTCATGGCCGCGAACCTATTGCATCACCAGCAACGCCTCAACCACGCGATGCCGCTGGTGCTGATGACCGATGACCGCGACGCGGATTGGGCCGCGGCCGCGGCGAACTTGCCGCACGGCAGCCTGGTCATCGTGCGCGCCCGCGACGCCGCGCGCCGCGCGGCATTGGCGGAAAGCCTGATCGGCAGCGCGCGTCTGCTGATCGCCGATGATCCGGCGCTGGCCGAACAGGTCGGTGCGGCGGGGTTGCATTTGCCAGAGGCCCGGATGCGCGAGGCGTTTCACTGGCGCCGCCGCCACCCCGATTGGATCATCACATCTTCGGCACACACGCTGGGCGCGCTGCTGCACGCGGCCGCGTTGGATGCGGTGTTCCTGTCGCCGGTCTTCGCCACTTTCAGCCACAAGGACGTGCGGCCCTTGGGTGCGGCACGGGGCGCGCTGATCGCGGCCCAGTCGCCGGTTCCGGTCTATGCGCTGGGCGGTGTCACGGCGCGCAATGCCGCGCTGCTGGCGCCCAGTTTCGCCGGCATCGCCGCGGTTACTGGTCTGCTGTCTTGAGGTTCAGGTGCAGATAGACGGCATCCATCTTCAGCAATGGTGAACCGTTGAAGAAAACGCCGCTGTCACGGGCGTAACTCTGCCGCTGCCAGCCTCCGCTGACCTGGATGGATGAACTCAATTGATAGCCCAGCGAGGCTTGGGTGCCGTTCAGCCCGATGCGCGGCAGGCCCGCGATCGCCACGCCCATGGCGACGCCATTGCCGTACTCCACACCGGCACTCCACTTGCCATCGTTCACCAGCGCGCTGACATGCTGGCCGCGCGTGGTCGCCGGTTGCCAGGCCTGGTTGATGCCGAACGCATACGCATTGCTCTGACGGAAAGCGCCGCCCAGCGACACGGTGATGTCGTCGTTCACCGGATAGTCGGCGCGCAGGCCAAAACCCAGATCGCCGACGCCTTCTTGGCCCGGCAGCTTGCGTTCGGCGCGGCCTTCCGCCACCGCGCCATAGGCCGACAGCGACAGCGGACCCAGCTCGGTCTCATAGCGCAGCGCCGCTTCCCAGACATCGACCTGGCGGCCCGCCACCTGTGGCCCGGCATTCAGGAAGGGCAAGGTCTTGCCTTCGCTGGGCGTGAAGGACAGCGCGACCTGCGCCCCGAACAGGGCCGGGCTGGTATAGGCGAACTTGGCATAGTTACTGGACGCGCCGACTTCGGTACGCAGGGCGAACAGCGTGTTCACCGCGCGGCCGGTGGCAGGATCGCGGAAGAAGCTGGTGCGCGGATCGTCCAGCGACACCGCGGCATCCACCTTGGGGCCGCCCACCGCGATGGCATAGCCGGCACCATCGGTCAGCCCGATCTCCAGCTTGCCCAGCCCGGTGCGCATCTCGCCTGCCAGCCGCTCGATCCAGTCCCCGTCATAGCGTCCGCGCGATAGGGGATCGGCAGCAGCGAAAGTCCCGGCCAGCCCCAGCGACAGCCCGCTGTCATAGTCGTGGCGCAATTCCGGCATCACCCGCAGATCGCCGCTGACCTGGGCGCCCGACTGGCCGGGTTGGTTGGGCCCGAACAGCGCGCCGCCGGCTTCACCACCTAGCCGCAGCTCGGCATCGCCCACCGGCCAGGCGGCGGGCAACAGCGCCCAATCGTCGGCCAGCACCGGGCTCGCGCATGACAGCAGGCCCAGAAGGGCAATCTTACGGATCGGCAATGGCGTGACCTCTAACTCCTTGCAGAATAAGCCAAAGTTGGCGGCGCTGGGCAAGCCGCGCGCCGTTGCGTGGGCCACGGCCCCCCGCTATAAGCCCTTGAACGCGCGACCATCGCGCCACCCAAGGAAAAGACGCCCCCATGCGAGTTCTGCCCGCCTTGCTTTGTGCGCTGGTTCTGGCCGGCTGCGGCTCCTCGAATGACGGCTCGCGCGATATGGATGCCGGCACCGGCATCTCCTCGGGCTCGACCCGCATGACGCTCGGCGTGAACTCCTATCTGTGGCACGCCTCGCTGGACACGCTGTCCTTCCTGCCGCTGCAGTCGGCCGATCCGTTCGGCGGCGTGATCATTTCGGAATGGTATGTTGCGCCGTCCGCGCCGGATGAGCGCCTGAAGGTCACCATTTACATCATGGACCGCACGCTGCGCGCCGACGCGCTCAAGGTCGTGGTGTTCCGCCAGGTGCGCCAGGGCGCCGGCTGGGCCGAAGCCCAGCCCAGCCCCGACACCGCGCACAAGCTGGAAGATTCCATCCTGACCCGCGCTCGCGAGCTGCGCCTGGCCAGCATCGGCAACGGCTGAGGATCGCGCAATGGCGCGGTACAACGCCAAGGACTCGGAAAAACGCTGGCAGCAGGAATGGGACAAGCGCGCGCTGTTCGCGACGCCGGAACATTCCGACAAGCCCAAGGCCTATGTGCTGGAGATGTTCCCCTATCCGTCGGGGCGAATCCATATGGGCCATACCCGCAACTACACCATGGGCGACGTGATCGCCCGCTTCCGCCGCGCGCAGGGCTATAACGTGCTGCATCCCATGGGTTGGGATGCGTTCGGCCTGCCGGCGGAAAACGCGGCGCGCGACAAGGGCGTGAGCCCGCGCGACTGGACGTATGAAAACATCGCGGCGATGCGCGAGCAGCTCAAGATGATGGGCCTTTCCATCGACTGGAGCCGCGAATTCGCCACCTGCGATCCGGAATACTACCACCAGCAGCAGAAGCTGTTCCTGGAGTTCTACAAGGCCGGCTTCGTGCATCGCCAGGAAGCCGATGTGAACTGGGACCCGGTCGATATGACCGTGCTCGCCAACGAACAGGTGATCGACGGTCGCGGCTGGCGTTCAGGCGCCATCGTCGAGCGCCGCAAGCTGTCGCAATGGTTCTTCCGCATCACCCAGTTCGCCGAGGAATTGCTGGCGGGTTTGGACACGCTGGATCGCTGGCCGGAAAAAGTGCGGCTGATGCAGAAGAACTGGATCGGCAAGAGCGAAGGCCTGCGCTTCCAGTTCACGCTGTCGGATGCGCGCAAGCTGAATGTCTTCACCACCCGTCCCGATACGCTTTTCGGTGCGTCGTTTGTTGCGTTGTCGCCGGAACATCCGCTGACGCAGGAACTGGCGCTGAAGGACCCGAAGCTCGCCGACTTCATCCAGGAATGCCGCAAGACTGGCACCGCCGAAGCCGAAATCGAGAAGGCCGAGAAGCTGGGTTACGACACCGGGCTGACGGCGACGCATCCGTTCGACAGCGAGTGGAAGCTGCCGGTGATGGTGGCGAACTTCGTGCTGATGGGGTACGGCACCGGCGCCATCTTCGGCTGTCCGGCGCACGACCAGCGCGATCTGGATTTCGCCCGCAAATACGATCTGCCGGTGACGCCGGTGGTGGTGCCGTCCGACGCCGATCCCAAGACATTCGCGGTCGGCAAGGAAGCTTATGTCGGCCCCGGCAAACTGGCGAATTCGCGCTTCCTGGACGGCATGACGGTGGAAGCCGCCAAGGCCGAAGTCGCATCGCGCCTGGAAAAAGAAGGCGTCGGCCAGCGCACCACCAACTATCGCCTGCGCGACTGGCTGGTCTCGCGCCAGCGTCCCTGGGGCTGTCCCATTCCGATGGTCCATTGCGCCACCTGCGGCGTGGTGCCGGTGCCGGAAGCCTCGCTGCCGGTGCGCCTGCCCGAGGTCATCAACTTCAACGTCAAGGGCAACCCGCTCGACGCCGACCTGGACTGGAAGACGTCTGTCTGTCCGTCCTGCGGGGAAGCGGCGGTGCGCGACACCGACACGCTCGACACCTTTGTCGATTCCAGCTGGTACTACACCCGCTTCACCGCGCCCCATGCCGCCCAACCGGTCGACAAGGCCGCGGCGGACTATTGGCTGCCCGTGGACCAGTATATCGGCGGCATCGAGCACGCGATCCTGCATCTGCTCTATGCGCGATATTTCACCCGCGCGATGAACAAGCTGGGTATGGTCAAGGTGGCCGAGCCTTTTGCCGGCCTGTTCACGCAAGGAATGGTCTGCCACGAGACTTACAAGAACGCCGCCGGCGAATGGGTTTCGCCCGATGAGATCGAAAAGCGCGATGGCAAGGCATTCCTGATCGGCAGCAACACCGAAGTTGGGATCGGGGCATCCGAGAAGATGTCCAAGTCCAAGAAGAACGTGATCGCGCCCGAGACCATCATCGCGGAATATGGCGCCGACACCATTCGTTGGTTCATGCTGTCGGATACCCCGCCAGAGCGCGACATCGAATGGACCGATGCCGGCGCTGAAGGCTGCTGGCGTTTCGTCAATCGCATCTATCGCCTGTGCACCGAGGCAGACGGCCTGCCGCCGGTTGGCACGCCGGCCGGCGGTGACGACGAAGCCAGCGCGAGCTTGCGCACCGCAACCCACAAGGCGATCGCCGCTGTCACCGATCATCTGGAACATCTGCGCTTCAACAGCGCGGTGGCCCAGCTCTATACCCTGGCCAATGCCATCGGTGGCGCCGACAAGGCGAACGGAGCCGCCCGTCGCGAAGCGCTGGAGGCCATCGTCCTGCTGTGCGCGCCGATGATGCCGCATCTGGCCGAAGAGTGCTGGCAGGCGCTGGGCCACAGCAAGCTGGTGGCCGAAACCGCCTGGCCCAAGCACGATCCCGCGCTGACGGCGTCCAACAGCGTAACCCTGGCGATCCAGGTCAACGGCAAGCGCCGTGGCGAGATCACCATGCCCAAGGACAGCGACGCCAAGGCGGTGGAAGCTGCTGCCCTGGCCGACGAGGCCGTGGTGCGCGCACTGGAAGGCAAGGCGCCCAAGAAGGTGATCGTCGTGCCCAACCGCATCGTGAACATCGTTGCATGAGAAAGCACGCCGCCATCGCCGCGTGTCTTCTTCTGGCCGGATGCGGCTTTCATCCCTTGTATGGCGGGCGGCTGGAGCCGCAGATGGCCTCGGTCTATGTCGAGCCGATCGAGGAACGCGACGGCTATGAGCTGCGCACCCGCCTGATCGATCTGCTGCACACCGATGGCAGGCAGGCGGGCAAGCGCTATTTCCTGAAGGTGGTCCTGAACGAATCCGCGCAAGGCATCGCGCTGCAGAACGACGCCACCATCACGCGCTACAACAACACCCTGGATGCCAAATACACGCTGAGTGACGTGCAAGGCACCACGCTGTTCACGGGCACCCAGACCGAGCTTGCGTCCTACAACGTGGTCAACTCGCCTTATGCCACGCTGACCGCGGCGCAGGATTCCAGCAAGCGCGCCGCCCAGCAGATGGCCGAACGCATCCAGCTCGATCTTGGCGTTTGGTTCCGGAAGCGCGGTCAATGATCGTCAAGAGCCACGAGGCCGACAAATACGTCGTCAATCCGCCCAAGGCTTTGTCCATCGCGCTGGTTTACGGTCCCGATGCGGGCCTGGTGCAGGAACGGGCCGAGAAGCTGCTCAAGACGGTGACCCCCGATCTGACCGATCCGTTCAACGCCGCCGACCTGAGCGAAACCGCACTGCTGGCCGATCCGGCGCGGCTGGCCGATGAAGCCGCCGCGATCTCGATGATGGGCGGGCGGCGCACCGTGCGGGTGCGTGGCGCCGGCAACGACATGGCCGACATCCTGGAAGGCTTCCTCGATGACCCTAAGGGCGATGCGCTGGTGGTGATCGAGGCGGGTGACCTCGCCAAGACATCGGCCCTGCGCAAGCTGTTCGACGGTCACAAGACGGCTGCCGCTATCCAGTGTTATCCCGATTCCATCCGCGACCTGGGCGATGTGGTACGCGACGCATTGCGCGCCGAAGGCCTGACCATCATGCCCGATGCGCTGGAAGACGCGGTGTCGCGGCTGGGCAGCGATCGCGGCGTGACACGGCGCGAGCTGGAAAAGCTGATCCTCTACATGCACGGCCAGAAGCAGGTCACGCTGGCCGATGTGCGCGCGGTGATGGGCGATGAAGCCGAAGCGCGCAGCGAGTCCGCCTGCGACGCCGCCGGCACCGGCGATCTTGCCAAGCTGGACCGCGAGCTGGAACGGCTTTGGGCCTCCGACACCCAGCCCGCGCAGGTGATCCGCAGTGCTATGGGACATTTCCAGCGCCTGGTGCAGGCGCGCGAATCCAGCGCGCGTGGCGCCAGCATGGATGACGTGATGAAGCGCCTGCGCCCGCCGATCCATTTTTCCCGCGCCAATGCCTTCAAGGCCCAGGCGCAGCGCTGGTCCACCGACCGGCTGGGCGAGGCGCTGGACATGCTGCTGGAAGCCGAGGCGCTGACCCGCACCACCGGCGTGCCGGCGGAAGCGGTGACCGGCCGCGCCCTGATGAACATTGCCGCGATGGCGAGAGCGAGCCGCTGATGCTGAAAGTCCGTGTTATTCCCTGCCTGGACGTGAAGGACGGCCGCGTGGTCAAGGGCATCAACTTCGAAGGCCTGCGCGACGCCGGCGATCCGGTGGAGCAGGCCATCGTCTATGACAAGGCGGGCGCCGACGAACTCTGCTTCCTCGACATCACCGCCAGTCACGAAAATCGCGGCACCCTGCTGGATGTGGTGCGCCGCACCGCCGAGGTCTGCTTCATGCCGCTGACCGTGGGCGGCGGCGTGCGCACTTTGGACGATATCCGCACGCTTCTGCTGGCGGGCGCCGACAAGGTCTCGATCAACACTGCCGCGGTCACTCGGCCGGAATTCGTCAAGGAAGCGGCCGAGAAGTTCGGCAGCCAGTGCATCGTCGCGGCCATCGACGCCAAGATGGCTGATAGCGGCCGCTATGAGATCTTCACCCATGGCGGGCGCAAGGCGACCGGCATCGATGCCGTCGAACATGCCCGCAAGCTCACCGGCTATGGCGCGGGCGAGATCTTGCTGACCTCGATGGACCGTGACGGGGTGAAATCGGGCTATGACTTGAAGCTGACCCGCGCCGTGGCCGATGCCGTAGAAGTGCCGGTGATCGCCTCGGGCGGCGTCGGCAATGCCCAGGACCTGGTGGACGGCGTCAAGCAGGGCCATGCCAGTGCCGTGCTGGCGGCGTCGATCTTCCATTTCGGCGAAGTCTCTGTGGCGCAGGCCAAGGCCGCCCTGGCCGCGGCCGATATTCCGGTCCGCCCCGTCTAGGTGCGATTGATGGCCAGGCCGTTTTCCGTCACGCTCGGCGGATGGATGATCCCCGCGCTTCCGTTCATACGCTGAGCCGCCGCAACCTGGGTCCACTGAAGCCGGTCAAGGCCGCGCCCGCCCATGTCGCGCGTTCCATGCGCCCGGAAGAGGCTTTCCGCGCCACGCTGTCGGATTGTGTCGCCCAGATCAACGCCAATGCCGCCACCGTGCGGGTCGGCCGGTCGGTCGAAGGCCTGCATCAGTTGCGCGTGGCCTTTCGCCGGCTGGAAGTGGCGCTGGGCGCCTTCGGGCGCGAGTTCAAGCAGGACTGGCTGGAAGAGCTGCGCGGCCGCGCCAAGGTGCTGTCGGGCCGGCTGGCGGGTGCGCGCGACCTGGACGTGTTCGTGGAAACGCTTCTGGCGGAGCCCCCGGAAACGGCGGGTGAAGGCTTTGACTTCCTGCGAACGCGCGCCGAAGCCGCGCGTGACACTGCCTGGGAAACCGCTGCGCTCTGCGCCGCCAGCCCGGAGTTTGAATCCTTCTGCGATGATGTGGCCGCCTTGGCCCACTCGCAGGTTCCGCTCACCCGCAAGCGCCGGCTGCCCAAGACGGCATCGCGCATGCTGGAACGCCAGCTGAAGCGGGTCAGCAAGCGCGGCCGTGTCGCCCGCAACCGGGATGAAGGCGACATGCACCGCCTGCGCATCGCGCTCAAGAAGTTGCGCTACACCGCGGAGTTCTTTGCCCCGCTCTATCCGGAAAAAGATGTGAAGCGGTACCTGAAGAAGCTGAAAGGCCTGCAACATCACTTGGGCGAGTTGAACGACATCGCCAATGTGCGCGCCGTGGTGGGCGAGATCCTGCGCGGCCAGCCGGCCGGCAACAGCGCCATGTGTTTCGCCGCCGGGTCGGTGGTGGGCTGGTTCGGCGCCCAGACGCCGGATGCAATCAAGAAGGCGCTGAAGCGCTATCGCCGCTTCCGCCGTGTAGCGCCCTTCTGGCATTGATGGCGCCGGATACGCCGCAGGAGATTTCCGCCGTCCGCGCCATCACCTGGCGGGTATTGCCGCTGCTTTTCCTGGGCTATTTCGCCGCCTATATCGACCGGGTGAATGTCGGCTTCGCGGCCCTGACCATGAATCCGGCGCTGGGCCTGAATGCCGAACAGTTCGGTTTGGCGGGCGGCTTGTTCTTCGCCGGCTATGTCGCCTTTTCGATTCCCAGCAACCTGATCCTGGCGCGCCTGGGCGGGCGGGTCTGGATTCCCATCCTGATGGTGTTGTGGGGCCTGGCGTCACTGTCGAACGCCTGGGTGGTCGGGCCCAAGAGTCTCTATCTGGCGCGCTTCATCCTGGGCGTGGGCGAATCCGGGCTTTATCCGGGCCTGCTCTACATCTGCACCGAATGGTTTCCCGGCCGCTACCGGGTGCGCATGCTGGCGCTGCTGATCCTGTCGACGCCCTTTTCGATCATGGTGGGATCGCTGATCTCCCAGCCTATCCTGATGCTGGATGGGTTGGGCGGACTGGCCGGCTGGCAATGGTTGTTCGTGCTGCAGGCGATCCCCACCATCGGGCTGGGCGCGCTGTTCTATCTGGCGCTGCCGGATTCGCCGTCCACTGCACCTTGGCTCGCGACCGCCGACAAGCACTGGCTGGTGACGCAACTGGCGCAGGAAAAAACGGCGCGTGAGGCGGTGCATCGCTTCAGCGTGGGCGAGGCGCTGGCCAATCCGGCGGTGTGGCTGATCGCGCTGGCGGGCACCGGCATCAATGCCGCGGCTTACGGCCTGATCCTGTTTCTGCCGCAGATGATCCATGCGCTGGGCGTGTCCGCGGCCATGACGCCGCTGGTCAACGCCATTCCGTTCGCGGCGGCGGCGGTGGTGATGGTGCTGTGGGCCAATCATTCCGACCGCAGCATGGAGCGCAACTGGCACTCTGCGATCCCCGCCGCCTGCGCCGGTCTGGCGCTGATCGCCTGCGCGCTGCTGCAGGCACCGCTGGCGGTGATGGTGGCGCTGACCATCGGTATCACCGGCATCTTCTGTTACGTCTCGGTGTTCTGGGCGGTGCCGTCGGCAATGCTGACTGGCTCGGCCGCAGCGGCAGGGCTGGCACTGATCAACGCGGTGGCGAATCTGGGCAGCTTTTTCGGGCCCACGGCGGTTGGCCTGGTGAAGGATGCCACCGGCAGTTTTTCGCTGGGCATCATGGCGCTGGGCTTTGGCCCGCTGGTGGCGGCGGTGATCGCGGCCAGCCTGCGCAGCTTGCGCAAGTTTGAATCTTAAACGTTCAGCTCGACAACCACGGGCACATGATCGCTGGCCTTCTGCCAGCCGCGCATCTTCTTGATGATTTTCTGTGACGTCAGTGCACCCTTCAGGCCGGGGCTGACCCAGACATGATCGAGCCGCCGCCCGCGGTCGGATGCTTCCCAGTCGGCGGCGCGATAACTCCACCAGCTGTAGATCTTTTCGTCCGGCGGAATGAAGTGGCGGGTGGAATCCGTCCAGTCCAGCGCGGCCTGTGCTGCGCCCAACAGCTGGGTCTCGACCGGCGTGTGGCTGACAATGTCCAGCAGCTGCTTGTGCGACCAGACATCGTTCTCCAGTGGCGCGACGTTCAGATCGCCCACCAGCACCACCGGATCGCCTTTGGATTTCCTGGCGAAGAATTTTTCCATGCAGCGCAGGAAGTGCAGCTTGTGATCGAACTTGGGATTCTTCTTCGGATCGGGAATGTCGCCGCCGGCGGGCACATAGAAATTGTGCAGCTCAACCCCGTTCGCCAGCGTCACGCCCATGTGGCGGGCATGGCCCTCGCGGCAGAAATCCTGGACGCCGGTCTCGCGGAAGGGAATTTTCGAGAGCACCGCGACCCCGTGATAGGCCTTCTGGCCGTGGATCGCCTGGTGGACATAGCCCAGCTTGTGAAAGGGCAGGGCGGGAAACAGGCCGTTTTCGACCTTGGTCTCCTGCAGGCAGAGCACGTCCGGCTGCTCCTGGCTCAGAAACCGGGTGACCAGCTTCTGCCGAAAACGCACCGAATTGACGTTCCAGGTGGCGATTTTCACCCCGTGCAACCCTTCTATGCTGCAGTTGCACAGCGCGCTAACGCCTGGGCAACCCGAATTTATTAATTCAATAATATCAGCCGTTTGATCCTAATCAATCACGTCTGACATGTTAAAATTGCATGGATTTGGCAGTTTAATTTGCAAGTCTTCAGTAATATGTTGCGGTGCACAACGCAGTTCCGAAGGGTGCTCGCAAAAATATATTGCAAGGTACCTTGCGTAAACAGGTAGCGTGCGATACATAGTACCCATCGGATCAACCAACGAAGGACACACCCCAATGACCAACCCCCTGATCACCACCCCGGCCCAGACCGAAGACGCCATCGCCGACTTCTTCAACGCCGCCACCATCACCGTCGCTGGCCTGCTCGCGCTGCTGACGGTCGCCGTCACCTTCTAATTTCGAAAAGGACCAGACCATGAGCCGCTTCATCACCCAGACCGTCCAGCCCAGCATCCACGAGTTCGTGGGCGACGTGTTCAATGCCACCACCATCGCCGTTGTCGGCGTGCTGGGTCTGCTGACGGTCTTCGCGACGGTTTAAGACTTCGACAGGGGCCAGCGGGCCCTGGGTGAGATCCCCAGCTCATCCCGTCCGCCGGCCGCCATACGCTCCACGCCCGCCCAGGCAATCATGGCCGCATTGTCGGTACAAAGCCTGGGCGGCGGAATGCGGGTGACGAAGCCTTCTTTCGCGCAAAGCCTGTCCAGCGCCGCGCCAATCGCCTGATTGGCCGCCACGCCACCCGCCACGACCAGCACATTTCCGCCCGGAAAATCAGCGCGAAAGCGCTGCATGGCGATGCGCGTGCGATCGGTCAGGATGTCGATGACAGCCGCCTGGAAACTGGCGCTGACATCGGCGGTATCGACCTGCTTTTCGGCCAGCTGGCGGACCGCCGTCTTCAGGCCGGAAAAGGAAAAGTCCGCCGTGCGCCGCACATTGTGGCCGGTCACCAGCGGGCGCGGCAGGTCATAAGCCTTGGCGTTGCCGCCCTTGGCCGCCCGTTCGACTTCCGGCCCGCCGGGATAGGGCAGGCCCAGAATCTTCGCCGTCTTGTCGAAGGCTTCGCCCACGGCATCGTCGATCGTGCTGCCATACAGGCGGAAATCATCGGCCCCGCCAACGCCCAGCAACTGGCAGTGCCCGCCCGAAACCAGCAGCAGCAGGAAGGGATAGGCCACGCCATGGGTCAGCCGCGCGGTCAGCGCGTGCCCCATGAGGTGATTGACCGCGATCAGCGGCTTGCTCGCGCCCAGCGCCAGGCCCTTGGCGGTGGCCAGCCCCACCATCACGCCTCCGATCAGGCCCGGACCCGCCGTGACCGCGATCCCATCCATGTCGGACAGGCTCATTTTTGCTTCCTCCAGGGCGCGTTCGATCACCCCGTCCACGATTTCCAGATGGGCGCGGGAGGCGATTTCGGGCACCACGCCGCCATAGGGGGCATGCGCCTCGCTCTGGCTGAAGACGATGTTGGACAGGATTTCGCCCGGACCGGGCGGGGAGCCCCGCACCACCGCCGCCGCGGTTTCATCGCAGCTGGTCTCGATGCCCAGTATGGTGAGCGCCTTGCCTGTCATGGGGCGCTGCTTTACGCCGAAACCGCCAGAAAATGCGAATCCTGATCACCAGACCGCTGGAAGACGGCGAAGAGATCGCCAGCACCCTGACTGCGCTGGGGCATGAGCCGCTGCTGGCGCCGTTGCTGTCCACCCATTTTCATGATGGCCCTGTTCCCGCGCTGGACCATGTGCAGGCGATCCTGGCCACCAGCGCCAATGGCGTGCGCGCCTTTGTGCGGCTTTCGCCGGTGCGCAACATTCCGCTTTTCGCGGTCGGACCCCAGACCACCGCTGAGGCGCAAGCCGCCGGCTTTACCATCGTGCGCAATGCCGATGGCGATGCGCGGGCACTGGCCAGGGCCGCCGCCGGCTGGGCCGACCCGGAAAAAGGCGCGCTGCTGCATATCTGCGGCGAAGAGGCGCCGAGCACCTTGGGCACTGCCTTGGCACCGCTGGGATTCACCATTCGCCGTGCCGAACTCTATCGGGTCGATGCCACACCCGGCCTGCCCGATGCGGTCAAAACCGCGCTCGGAGATGGCCGGGTCGAGGGCGCCTTGTTCTATTCGGCCCGCAGCGCGCGGGTTTTTGCCGATCTGACGGCAGGGCTTTCCACGCAAGGGGTCGAAGCCTTCTGCATCAGCCCGGCGACCGCCGCGGCACTTGATCCGGCCCGCTTCCGTACCCTGCATATAGCGGCCGCGCCCAACCAGGATGCCCTGCTGGCGCTTTTGCCCCGGCCGTGAGGCAAACCACCGCTTGCAGCCGGGCCATGGTCCCGTGCAGACTTCGCGCATGCAGCATGAAGTTTTCGCGAATACCGAGGACTTTGGGGGTCCCGACATCGTCGCCGGCCCCGGCCGGTCTTCCAAGCCCGGCGTGGACGCGCCCTATGGCGACTACGAGTTGGGCAAACCCTATGACGAGATGTTTACCCGCGAGGGCAAGGCGCGGCAGCCCTATGCCGCGATCGACTCGCGGCTTTCCACCCTGCCGATCGAGGAATTGCAGCGCCGCCAGCAGGCCTGCGAGCAGAGCTTCCTGCACCAGGGCATCACCTTCACGGTCTACAACGACAACAAGGCGACCGAACGGATCATTCCGACCGACCTGATCCCGCGCGTCGTCACCGCGAAGGAGTGGGACCGTATCGAGCGTGGGCTCACCCAGCGCATCATCGCGCTGAACCTGTTCCTGCGCGACATCTATGGCGATGGGCGCGTGCTGAAGGACGGTGTGGTGCCGCGTTCGATGATCTACGGCTCCAAGCACTACCGCCGCGAGATGCGCGGGCTGCCGGTGCCGCACGGCGCGTATGTCAATATCTGCGGCAGCGATTTGATCCGCAACGAGGCCGGCGACTTCGTGGTGCTGGAAGATAATCTGCGCGTGCCGTCGGGCGTCAGCTACATGCTGGCCAATCGCGACGTGGCGCGGCGCGCTTTCCCGGCGGTTTTCCGCAGCATGGGCGTCAGGCCCATCGAGCATTATCCGCTGGAGTTGCTGGCGACCCTGCGCTCGCTGACGCCCTACAATGAAGACGTCTCCATCGCGGTGCTGACACCAGGGGTGTTCAACAGTGCCTATTTCGAGCACGCCTTCCTCGCGCGCCAGATGGGCGTGGAGCTGGTGGAAGGCCGCGACCTGCTGGTGAACGACAATGTCGTCTATACCCGCACCACATCGGGCTTGAAGCGCATCGACGTCATCTATCGGCGCATCGACGACGACTTCATCGATCCGTTGATCTTCCGCGAGGATTCCGCACTTGGTGTGCCGGGCCTGTTCAACGCCTATCGCGCCGGCAATGTGATGATCGCCAACGCGCTGGGCACCGGCGTGGCCGACGACAAGGCGGTCTATGCCTATGTCCCGCGCCTGATCCGCTACTACCTGGCGGAAGAGCCGATCCTGGACAATGTCGAGACCTTCCTCTGCCGCGAGGACAAGGCGCTGGATCACGTGCTGGCCAACCTGGACAAGCTGGTGGTCAAGGCCGTGGGCGAAAGCGGCGGCTACGGCATGCTGGTCGGACCGCACGCATCACGGGCCGAACGCGACGAGTTCGCCCAGAAGATAAAGGCCGATCCGGAAAACTATATCGCCCAGCCCACCATCCAGTTGTCTACGGCGCCGACCTTCGTCGGCAACGGCGTGGAAGCGCGGCATGTCGATTTGCGGCCCTTCATCCTGCATGGCGCGGAGACCAAGATCGTGCCGGGCGCGCTCACCCGCGTGGCGCTGAAGCGCGGCAGCCTGGTGGTGAATTCCTCGCAGGGCGGCGGATCGAAAGATACCTGGGTGTTGAGCCAGTAGATGTTAAGCCGCGTCGCAGATTCGCTGTACTGGATGAGCCGCTATGTCGAGCGGGCCGAACACACCGCGCGCCTGATCGCGGTCAAGCTGGAATCCATGGTCGAGCAGACCCCGGAAGACGCGGCCGCGAGCTGGAGCCGCGTGGTCGAGGCGCTGACCGGCGAGAAGACCCAGATCTCGCACCTGGACGCGTTTGCCGTCACCCACCGGCTGGCCTTCGACCGTGAAAACGAAACCTCGCTGATCGCGTCGCTCGCTTTTGCCCGCGACAATGCCCGCCAGGTGCGCGAGGCGCTGTCCAACGAAGTGTGGGAAAACCTGAACCGCATGTATCTGCGCCTGGCGCCGGTGACGATGGATTCCATCTGGGTCCATACCCCGGCGCGCCTGTTCCGCGAGGCGCTGGAAGACATGCATGCGCTGGAAGGCGTGACCTATTCGACGCTCAGCCATGGCGAGGGCTGGTACTTCCTGGAGCTGGGGCGGCATATCGAGCGTGTGCAGCAGCTGGGCCGCTTGCTCGATATCCATTTCACCGCCGCGCAGAGCGAAAATGGCCCGAAATATTTCGACTGGCTGGTGCTGCTGAAGTTCTGCACCGCTTTCGAGCCCTATACCAAACGCTACACCGCCTCGATCCGGCCGCAGAAGATCGCCGAATTCCTGCTGTTCGATCCCGAATTCCCGCATTCCATCTGCTTCTCGGTCGACCGCATGACCGAGGCGCTGGCGCGTGTGGCGCCCGGCGCGCCGCCGGCGCGCCGCGCCGCGGTCGAAAGACTGGCGGGGCGTTTGAAGGCTGCGGTGGATTTCGGGCAGGTGGATGAACTGATGAGCGGCGGCGTGGCCGCCTTCATCGCCGACATCACCAAGCAGTGCGAGCAGATCCACAAGGCGTTGTATAGTTCCTACATCACCTATGGCGCGGAGACCGTGCTGTGATCACTCTGAAATACGGGCTAGTTGTTGCAATCATCGTAGCCGCAGGATTTTTGGTCCGAAATATAATCTTCGATTTCCGGTGCGGCGTCGCTCATGGCAACCTGAGAAGCTATTCAAGGGCAGAAAATCGATCAGATTTCTGGTTTACCGTTCTGAGCCAAGTTTCGTTTCTGGCGCTGGTGTTAGATGCTGTGATCTATTTTCTGGTTCGAGGGAAGTAAGACGCTCGTGTTCTATTCCATCCGGCACGTCACCCGTTTCCGTTACTCCGCGCCGGTGCGCGAGTCGGTGATGGAATTGCGCATGCAGCCACGCTCGGAAGGGCCCCAGACCCTGCGATCCTTCCAGATCGCCACCAATCCGCGCGCCCAGCTCTATGCCTATACCGATCACCTGGGCAATGCGGTCTATCATTTCAACATGCTGCGCGAGCATGAAGAGCTGCGCATCGAGGCCCAGGCCGTGGTCGAGATCAACCAGATGAAGGCGTTGCCCGAACAGGTCGATCCGCTGGAATGGGGCCGTTACAACAGCTTTAACCTGCATGACGACCAGTTCGACATGATGGAGCCGTCGCGCTTCGCCCGTCCGTCTCCCGAACTGCTCAGCTTCATGAAGATCGCGGATCTGGAAAAGCCCGACGGCGATCCGCTGACCGCGCTGAAGAAGCTGCAGCGTGGCATCTACGATTCGTTTGAGTACCAGTCCGGCGTGACCGAAGTGAATTCGCCCATCGAGGTGGCGCTGGAACAGCGCCGCGGCGTCTGCCAGGACTTCGCGCACATCATGACGACAATAGCGCGCGAATGGGGCATCCCCACGCGCTATGTCAGCGGATATCTCTATCACAAGGGCTCGCGCGATCGCTCGGCGGCCGACGCGACGCACGCCTGGGTGGAAGCCTGGCTGCCGTCCCTGGGCTGGGTCGGGTTCGATCCCACCAACAACATCATGGCGGCGGAACGGCATGTGCGCGCGGCGGTGGGGCGTGACTATGCCGACGTGCCGCCGACACGCGGCACCTACAAGGGTGGCGCCGACAGCGAATTGTCCATCGCGGTCTCGCTGGAGCCGACCCAGGCGCCGGTGCGCCACGAGGATTTCCTGAAAGTGGCGCGCCCCATGGCGGCCCCGCAACCCACGGCCTCGATGCCGGAACGCCTCTATCACCAGCAACAACAGCAGCAACAACAATAATGTCAGGCAGGAAGAAACGGGATATCGGCGGTCTGATCACCGTCGATGGCAATCAGCTTCGCTGGTCGGTGAAGAGCGAGCCCATGCGCCGCACCACCGACGGCGATATCGGCTTGCGTCTGACCATCCAGAAGCATGATGAGACGCTCACCCGTCACGGCGTGTTGAAGGATTGGCGCGAGCTGATCCTGCAATATCCGTTTCAGACGCGGCAGAGCCACGCGTCGCGCTTTCCGGATAAGCCGAAAGTGACGCCGGAAATGATCACCGCCGGGGTGCGCCTGGCGATGGAAGCCGGCTGGGAGCCGCACTCGCGCGGCCGCACCTTTGAACTGGTGCTGGAAGAAAACGATATCCCCAAGAGCTAGGCGATCAGCGCCTTGCGCTCGGCATCGGCCGCGAACACTTCCAGTTCATCGGCCACATCCGGCATCAGGGTTTCCCAGTCGGCGAACTTTTCCGGCCAGTAGACATACGTGTCGGCATACCAGGGGTATTCCTTGGTCCCCAGTTGCGGCCAGGTGCGCCCGGCCGTGACGAACCAGGTCTTGGTGCCCACCGCGCCGGCAATCGCCGCAACCGCCGTCGGCGCGGAGACCACAAGGTCCAGCGCGGCGCAAAGTGCTGCCACGCCGTCGATGTCGTTCTTCAGGTCCAGGCCTTCGATCTGGTGGATGGTGATGCCGAAGGCCTCCTGCGCGCGCGCCAGCTCGTCGGCACAATTGCCGTACTGGATGTTGACGAAGCTGATGCCCGGCGTCTGCAGCACGGGACCCCACTGGTCGATGGCCGAGAAATACTTGGCGCGCTTGGCGCCCAGCATCATGGAACGCCAGCACAGGCCGACCTTCTTGCCCGGCAGGGCTGCCAGCTGGCGGCGGAATTCCGCGACCCGCACAGGATCGGGCTTCAGGAAGGCCTGGTGGGGAAACTGGTCCAGCGACTTGCGATAGTGCTGAAGCGCGCTGCCCATCGGCGCCCAATAGTCGGGCTTTTCTTCCTTTGCGAACGGAATCAGGCGAATGGCCTTGTTGCCATCGGGATCCATGAAGGTTTTGTCGTCATAGGCGCCGACCGTGGCCTTGGGGAAGCTGCGCTGGAACAGCGGGATCAGGCGCGGATCGACCGCGACCTGCATCTTGCCGGTCTCGCCCACTGCCTTCTGGATGTCGGGCAGGATGTTGGCGAACATGAATTCATCGCCCAGGCCCTGTTCGCCCGACAGCAGGATGGTCTTGCCGGTCAGGCCTTCGCCCTGCCACATCGGGGCATCGATCAGGTGATGCACATAGGCGCGGAAGCGCTGATCGTTGCGGATTTCATAGGCACGAAAACCTTCGTCCAGATGGCCGGCGCCGATCAGGCAGATTGCGCGCGAATGATTGGCCTCGCGGCGCTCGGTGGGATCGATCGCCAGTTCCAGCGCGCGGTCATAGTTGGCCAGCGCATCTTCCAGCTTGCCCAGGTGCTGATAGGCATAGCCCAGATTGTGATAGGCGCGGGCAAAGCCCGGCTGCAGGCGTGCGGACTCCTGATAGAAGACCACGCTTTCATCCGCACGTCCCTGTTCGGCCAGGACCGTCGCCAGCGAATTCCACAGGATCGCCTCATGCGGCATGCGATAGATCGCGGCCTTGAGCGTGGCGATAGCTTCGTCGATCTGGCCCAGGTCGCACAGCACGCTTCCCAGATTGTTGTAGCCGAGCGGGGAATCGGGACAGGCGGCGATGTACAGCTTGAACATGTGCGCCGCGCCTTCGGTCAGCTTCAGGTTCCAGGCGGTCAGGCCAAGATTGATAAGCAGTTCGCAATCGGTGGGATCGAGCTGGAAGGCGTGCTCATACGTCACCAGCGCCTTGTGGGTGTGACCCATGCGCTCCAGCGACATGGCCAGCACATGGAAGGCCTTGGAGCTGGTTTCGTCGATTTCGGTCGCCTTAAGCGCCCATTGCGCGGCCTTGGCAAAGTCGGCCTTGCGCCAGAATTTGAGTCCGCGCTTCAGCGCGACATTGGAACGGTGGCGCGCTTTGGCGGCGACGGCCTCGCCGAACAGGGCTTCCAGCTTCTCCAGCGCCTCCATGCGGGCGTCCACGCCGGCCAGCGTGTCGATGGTGGGAAGCGGTTGGGCCTGGGCCATGTCTTGGTCCGTTCTTTCGAGAAAGCCCGGCAATCAAAGCCTTTTATGATTAACCACCCGTGAATGGAAACGTACCAACCGTCGACCATTTATTAACCAACCAGCCCTATCGTCGCCCTCGATCAAGCGAAAAAGGGGCGTCATGCCGCTGAAACTATCCTTAAAGCCTGGCGAGAAGTTCGTGCTGAACGGCGCGGTCCTGGCCAATGGCGACAAGCGCACCAGCCTGGTGATTCAGAACAAGGCCTGCGTGCTGCGCGAAAAGGACATCATGCAGCCGGAAGGCGCCAACACGCCGGCGCGCCGCATCTATCTGGCCATCATGATGATGTACCTGGACGGCGAAGCCAGCGAAGAGCCGTACAACGAATTTGCCTTGCGCATGACCGAGTTCATGAGCGCCATCAACACGCCCGGCGTGCTCGCTGCCTGCGTGGAAATCAGCCGCGATGTGTCCCAGGGCGCCTATTACAAGGCCCTGATCGCCTGCCGCAAACTCTTCGACTTCGAACAGGAGCGCCTGAATTATGAGCCTTAAAGCCTATCAGAGCGCCCAGGCGCGCACCGAAGACCCGCGTGTCACCGAATACCGGCTGTTTGGCCAGGTCACTGGCGCGCTGCTGTCGGCCAAGGAAACCAATGCCGTCGGCACCCCGCTGGTCGAGGCGGTGGACTGGAACCGCCGCCTGTGGCGCACCCTGGCCGCGGACTGCATGGACGACCGCAATACCCTGACCCAGGAAGTGCGCGCCAAGATCATCTCGCTGTCCTTGTGGGTGTCGAAATATTCCCGCTCGGTCACGCGCGAGAAGGCCTCGCTGGATCCGTTGATCGAGATCAACCGCACCATCATGCAGGGCCTGCAGGCCAGCTGATCGCTTCTCTTTGACAAATATCAAAAGCCGGCCCGGAGAAATCCCGGCCGGCTTTTTGTTGTCCGCGACGTCGCAAGACGCGCGCGCAAGGCGCAGGGTTTGGGGCTTTCTGTGCCGGGGTGGAGCGGCAAAAACTGCCGCAAGCGGCAGTTCATGCCTAATGGCCCCGCCCAAACCCTTCAGAAAAACCCTGCAATAACAACAGCTTGCCAAGTTAACGGGCTGGCATGGGCGTTGCAAAAGTTCCTGCGGGCGAGTTGCCCAAGGGCCAGCAGAACGCGCGGTCCACCACCAGTAAACGGAGAATGCCATGTCTTTTAGCGTCAACACCAATAACGGCGCCGCGATTGCGCTGCAGTACCTGAACGCCACCCAGGGTCAGCTGAACCAGACCCAGTCGGCTATCAACAGCGGCCTCAAAGTTGCGAATGCAAAGGACGATGGCGCTATCTATGCTATCGCCCAGAACCAGCGCGGCTCTGTTGCCGGATACCAGTCCGTGATCAACAGCCTGAACAACGGCTCGTCCGCCATCGACGTCGCGCTTTCCGCCGGCCAGTCGATTTCGGACCTGCTGATCCAGATGAAGCAGAAGGCCCTCGCGGCTGCCGACCCGTCGATCGATACGGCGTCGCGTCAGGCCCTGAATGCCAACTTCACCGCGCTCCGCGATCAGATTTCGACGATCGTCAAGAACGCTGTGTTCAACGGCTTCAACCTGGTTGACGGCTCGACCACCCAGATCACGGCCTTGGCCTCGTCTGACGGCGCCCGCCGCATCACCACGGCGTCGCAGGATATGAGCCTGTCGGGTTCGGTCGTGACCATCGCCACGACCAGCTCGATTTCCACCCTGACCAAGGCTTCGGCCTTGATCGCCACGATCCAGACCTCGCTGTCCAACGTCAACTCGGCGCTCGCCAAGCTGTCGTCCGGTTCGGCGAAGTTCTCGATCCAGGCGACGTTCACCCAGAAGCTGTCCGATACCCTGACTGCGGGCATCGGCAACCTGGTCGACGCGAACATGGCGCAGGAAAGCGCCAAGTTGCAGTCGCTGCAGGTCAAGCAGCAGCTGGGCGTTCAGGCCCTGTCGATTGCGAACCAGTCGCCGCAGGCCATCCTGTCGCTGTTCAAGTAAGCCTGATCCCTTTCGAGGGGACTTGTGGAAGGGGCGATGCGCAAGCATCGCCCCTTCTTCTTTGCGCGCATCGTGTGGCCGTTCTTCTTCGCCGCGCGTTTCATTGGTCAGCGCCGTCGCGTGCGGTTGCATCGGCCGCCGGCGTGCACCGCATTCATCTTCGTTAGGCATGTTGCGTATCAGCCTGGATCACATTTTATCCAGTGTTTCTGCGGGTTTCTCGCACGCCCTTTTATGAAAAGTGGAAGTATTTGCCGCCCTCACTCGGCAAAAGATTCCCTGTGGCGGCAATATCTGCCTACCGGTTCTTCAGCGCGGAAATTTCCGCCGGGACCTATTTTCCGCCCGCGCGCAAAATCGATGTTTAATCGAGTCTGAATCCATTCCGGCACGGTGTTTGAAATGACGCGGATGGGCAAAACGCCCAGAGCACTGCTCGAAAAACCAGAACGGAGAGACCACTATGTCCTTTAGCGTCAACACCAATAACGGCGCCGCCATTGCGCTGCAGTACCTCACCGCCACCCAGGGTCAGCTGAACCAGACCCAGTCGGCGATCAACAGCGGCATGAAGGTCGCCACTGCTCGTGATGACGGCGCGGTCTACGCGATCGCCCAGAACCAGCGCGGTCAGGTGGCGGGTTATCAGGCCGTCATGAACTCGCTCAACAATGCGACCTCCGCGGTCGACGTGGCCCTGTCGGCCGGTCAGTCGATCTCGGACTTGCTGATCCAGATGAAGCAGAAGGCGCTCGCGGCTGCTGACTCCTCGCTCGACACGGCGAGCCGTCAGGCCCTGAACTCCAACTTCACGGCTCTGCGTGATCAGATCACCACCATCGTCTCGAACGCCGAATTCAACGGCTTCAACCTGGTGAATGGTTCGACCACGTCGATCACCGCTCTGGCCTCGGCCGACGGTTCGCGCCGCATCACCACGACCTCGCAGGACATGAGCCTGTCGGGTTCGATCGTGACGCTGAGCACGGGTGCGTCGATCTCGACCCAGACTGGCGCGTCCACCCTGGTCGCCACGATCCAGTCTTCGCTGACCAACGTCAACTCGGCCCTGGCCCAGTTGTCGTCGGGCGCCGCGAAGTTCTCGATCCAGTCGAGCTTCGCCCAGAAGCTGTCCGACACCCTGACTGCGGGTATCGGCAACCTGGTCGATGCCAACATGGCGCAGGAAAGCGCCAAGCTGCAGGCCCTGCAGGTTCGTCAGCAGCTGGGTGTCCAGGCGCTGTCGATTGCCAATCAGTCGCCGCAGACCATCCTCTCCCTGTTCCGCTAAGCCACGGCATGGGCGGCGAGAAATCGCCGCCCATCGCTACCGGACGCGGAATAGCCGCAAAAAGCGGCATTCGCCCCGAGGCGAAGGGAATATTTTTCTGGTGGGTAGAAGCGAAGACCGAAGTGCCGGGGGGCACTTCGGTCTTCGTGCATTTTGGATGACCCCCTCCGGTTTCAGCTTTCGCTCGCCTGCGGCTCGCACGCTGAAACCACCTCCCCCTTCCTGCGCTTCGCGCAGAAGGTGGAGGCGGGGCTCTGGAATTCGTGGGTTTGAATTAGGCGGCGCTGATCGAGAAGCGGAAGCGGCGCGGGCCATCGGCATACGTGCCGGGCTTGCGGGTATCGTCCAGCTCCAGCGCCGAAAGCTGCAACTGGCAGAAGACGCTGGCTTCGCCGCCGGCGCGGCGCGCGGGGCGATGGGTCAATAGGCCCAGCAGCGGCGCGGTGCTGCGATCCACTTCGATGCGCAGGCGCGTCGTGCCGTCACCGATCTCGGCCCAGCCTTCGGTCAGGCCCAGCCCGTGCGACGACGACACCAGGAACGACACCGGCGCGCCATGGTCGATGGTCTGGCCGGCCAGGTGAAACGTTTCGGCCGCTCCGCCATTGCAGGTCGATAGCGCCAACTTTGACAGGTCGAAAGCCTGCGGCAGCAAGGTGAAGTGGCCCAAGCGCAGCACGCCCTTGCCCCAGTCCTGCCAATGGAAAAGGATGTCGAAATCCACGCGAGGTTTGTCGGCGTGGAAGCGCATATGCTTTTCGATCGCGCCTCTCACTGTTTCAATACGCTCGTGAACGATAACGGCACCGTTCTGGTCCTGTGCAACGCGAGCTTCACACCAGTCCAGGTCGGTCAGCTTGTGCTCGCCAGGCGCCTCAAAAACGCAGTCGCCGGTATACCAGTCGGCCTGCAGCGCGATGTCGTCGAAGAACCCGTGCGGTAGCCCACCAACAGAGGGCTTCCCATGATTCTTAAAGAAGAGGCTCGATAATGCGAGTCCGCGACGGCGATCAAGAACGGCATAAACCGCTGCCGTATCGACCTCCACATGTCGCAATTCGTGACGCGCGGTAGCCGGCATAGGCGGATAAGGACGCCGTCTGGCGCTCCATTTCGCTTCCGCATCCCTCAGGCGGGCGCGAAACGCGGTCCAGCGCTTTTCCGTCAGGTGGGTGCGGAAGTCGCTGGCCCACAGATAGCAAAGTTCTTTCCAGTCGGCATGCGCCTCGTCGGCGCACATGCCTTCATAAACGCGCTGGCAGGCGGCATTGACCTGGGTATTGTCGCGCCCCGTCACCGCCCAGCGGGCCAGGTTGTATTTGCGCTGCTTCTTGACCGGCACCGGCACCGCCGGGCTTTCCAGCACCAGCTGCTGCCCTGCGCCGGGCAGGTCCAGCAGCTTCAGAATATCGGACGGCGCCAGCAGCGTCGCGCCATCATCCACCACGCGCAGCAGCGCCTGTTCGATGCGCGGCCATTCCCGCACCGTCAGCCGTTCCTCGGTCTTGAAGCGGCCGGGGCGGAAGTCGAAGATCTCGGCATCGCTGGCATAGAGGCAAAGCGCGCGGTTTTCGCCATGACGGCCGCGCACAAAGCTCGCATAGGTTTCCAGGTCGGTGTCGCCATGCGCCAGTCGTTGCAACTGCTGAAAGGCGATCGTGTTGCTCCACAACAGCGCGATGTCGCGGCCATCAGGCCCCACGGCGCGTTGCGGAAGCCAGCCGGTCTCGGCCGGCCATTCGGGATGCGCGGCGCTGGGATTGTCGAAGTCCATGATCAGCGCGTCATAGCCCGCATCGCGGTACAGTCCGACCAGGCCGCCGGCATAGGCCTGCTCGTTGACCAGGGCGATGCGCGGGCGCGTGCCCAGCAATTCGTCATAGACGTCCATGCCGATGCGCAGGTTTTCGGCGGTGACGCGTGCGGGCACCAGCGGCCCGATCATCTGGCTATAGCCTGAACCGATCAGCTCGATGCGGCCCTGCGCGATCAGGTTGCGCGCCGCCTCGATCCACTCCATGTCGCGGGCGGCGATTTCTTCCAGGGTATAGCCGCTGATCTCGATGCCCAGCGGTCCGCACTTTTCGGCCAGCTTCAACAGCGGCCAATAACAGTTGGCGACCACCGCCTCACGACGCTCTTCCTCGATGGAAGAGAAGGCAAGATTGAGATGGAAGAAGGCAAAGACCTTCAGCCCTGCGCCCGCCTTCACGTCGCTATGGCGCAGCGCCATGTTCATGCGGTCTGGATCCGGATCAGCGCCAGGGCGTCGTTGGCAGCCTTCAGCGCCGCGTCACGGGTGGCGCCCGTTGCCAGAACCATCGCGGCGCTGGGCCGCTTGTCGCCGGCGGGCGGAATCACATCCCCCATGCGCGCGGTGACGACCACTTCCTCGATCCCGGCGACTTTGCGCGCATCATCGGCGCCATCCACCGCCGTCACCTTGCCCGGTGCGGGGAAGGCATAGCGCTGGATCACGGCATGCTGGAACTTGGGCTCCAGGTCAGCCGGTGACACCGGCTCGCCCAACGCGATATTGATCGCCGCCCCGATGAAATCGACGCCGGTGTTCAACGGAATTTCCCGGGTGCAGAAGAAGCCGCCCGACAAGCGCGCGGCCAGCTCGATCACATAGGGTTCGCCCTTGTGCACCACGATGTCGCCCTTGACCGTGCCGTTGGTGACACCCATGGCGGCGGCGGCGCGCCCCGCAAGGTCCTTCACCTTCTGCTGGATGTCGGCGGGCAGCTGGCTGGGCAGATCGCCGCCATTCTCGATGAAGAAGGGGGCATATTTTTCCAGGTGTTCGTAATTGCGGTCGCTGAAGCCCGGCGTGTAACAGACGCCGTCCAGCACGATGCTTTCGGTCGAGACCTGCGGACCTTCCAGATACTGTTCCACCATCACCCGCTCGCTGGGCGAATGGTTGCGCGCCAGGAAGAAGGCGCTGGTCAGGTCTTCCACCTGCGCCACGCGCTGCACACCGCGCGAGCCGCGGCTGTCTACCGGCTTGATGACCAGGTCCTTGCCGCGGGTGATGGCGATCTGCTGCAATTCCTGGGGCGTGCGCACTTCCGCGAACCACGGCACGGCGACACCGGCGCTCTGGAAGCATTTCTTCATCGCCAGCTTGTCGGTGGCGAGTTCGGCGACATGCACCGGCAGGCCCGGTAGGCGCAGGCGCTGCGCCACCGTGGCGGCGGTCACCGGTGCGTCGGCGGCGACGCACAGCACGCCGTCGATCTTGCGGATCTTGCGGTTGTAGCGTTCGGCGGCCGCAGCGGTTTCATCCGGGCCATAGACGTCGGCGATCAGGCAGGAATCGGCAAAGGCAAAGCCCGGCGCCTGCGGGTCCATGTCCGACACCACCACGGTGTGGCCCATTTCCTTGGCGCGGCGCGCGGCGTCCGCCGCTTCGATGCCGCCCGACACGATCAGAAGCGTCTTGCCCATCAGAAGTACAGGCCTCCGTTCACGTTCAAGGTCTGGGCGGTGACATAGCTGGACGCATCCGACGACAGGAACACCACGGCGTCGGCCACTTCCTCCGGGCGGCCCATACGTTTCAGGATGATGGTCTCGGCTGCCTTCTGCACGGCAGCCGACGCCATGCCGGCCTGCGCCATTTCCGAGGCGATCAGCCCGGCGGAGACCACGTTGGAGCGGACGTTATGCTGCGCGCCGAAGCGGGCGATCACCTGGGCCAGCGAAATCAGTCCGGCTTTCGATGCCGCATAGTGCGCGGTGCGCGGACCGCCATACTGGCCCGACACCGAACCGATATGGGTGATGGCGCCGCCGCCGGCAGCCTTCAGCAGCGGCAGGAAAACCTGCGAGACCACGAAAGGGCCCTTCAGGTTGGCGTCGACGATCACGTCCCAATCGGCATCGCTGACCTGGTCGAAATCGGTCGGCTTGTTGATGCCGGCATTGTTGACCAGGATCGAAATTGGGCCAAAAGCCTCAGCCTGGCGGGCGGCTTCTTCCACGGACAAACGATGGGTGACGTCCATCTGCACCGCCAGCGCCTTGCGGCCTTTCGCAGTGATCTGGTGGGCGATGTCGTGGGCTTCGGCGCTTTTCTCGCGATAGGTCAGCAACACGTCGGCTCCGGCATCGGCCAGGCCCAGCGCGATGGCGGCACCTATGCCGCGCGATCCGCCGGTGACGACGGCGCATTTGCCGGAAAGGGAAAACCGCGATGTCATTTGCGCTTGATCACGCGGCGCACGGCCTCGGCGATGTGCGGCGCGGCGATCTCATAGTGATGCGCCAGCTCTTCCGGCTCGCCAGAGGCGCCGAAGGTATCCTTCACGCCCACGAACTCGACCGGGCAGGGGTGGGTGGCGACCAGCGCTTCGCTGACCGCGCCGCCCAGGCCGCCATGGATGTTGTGGTCCTCGGCTGTGACAATGGCGCCGGTTTCGCGCGCACAGCGCGCCACCAGCTCGGCATCGATCGGCTTGATGGTGGCCATGTTGACCACCCGCACCTGGATGCCTTCGACCGCCAGCAGGTCGGCGGCGGCGATGGCGCGGGCAACTTCCGCGCCACAGGCGATGATGGTGGCGTCGCGGCCATCACGGATGATGGTGCCCTTGCCGATGGTGAAGACATGGTCTTCGCCAAACACCTTGGGCGAGGCGCTGCGGCCGGTGCGCATATAGACCGGGCCCTCGAATTCCAGGATCGCGCGGGTGGCCAGCGCCATCTCGGTTGCGTCGGCGGGCGAGATCACGGTCATGCCGGGGATGGCGCGGAACGCCGCCAGGTCTTCCAAAGCCTGGGCCGAACCACCATCGGGGCCGACATCCAGGCCGGGATGCGAGGCCACGATCTTGGCGTTGCGGCGCGCGTAAGCTAGCGACAAACGCGCCTGCTCGATGGCGCGCAGGCAGAACACGGCGAAGGTCGTCACGACAGGCACCAGGCCGACCGCGGCCATGCCGCCGGCCGCCGCCATCATGTTCTGCTCGGCAATGCCGAACTGCACGAAGCGGTCGGGATGGGACTTGCGGAAGTGATGCACGCCGGTGCCGCCGGCAATGTCGGCGTCCAGCACCACGACATTCTTGAACTCGTCGGCCAGCGACGACAGCGACTTGCCGAAGGCTTCGCGCAGGGAATCGCCGTTGGAGGCGATGAGGGCGGGGCTAGACATCCAGGAATTCCTTGATCGTGGTAGTATCGGCGCCAAGCGCCTGCAGGGCTTCTTCGGCCTGCTCGCGGGTGAATTTCACGCTGCCGTGCCACAGCGGAATATTTTCCATGTACGGCACACCCTTGCCCTTGATGGTGTGGGCGATGATCACCGACGGCAGGTCGGTTTCGCCCGCATGGCGCAGCGCATCCAGGATGGCGGGAATGTCGTGGCCATCGATCTCCTGCACATCCCAGCCGAAGGCGCGCCACTTCTGAGCCAAGGGCTCCAGCCGCATGATCGCGTCATTGGTATTGTCGGACTGCAGCTTGTTGTAGTCGATCACCGCGGTGAGCGTGTCCAGGCGATGGTGCGCGGCCGACATGGCAGCTTCCCAGACCTCGCCTTCCTGCAATTCGCCGTCGCCCAGCATGGTGTAGATGCGCGCCGGATTGTTCTGGATGCGAAGCCCGATCGCCATGCCGACGGAAACCGAAATGCCCTGGCCCAGCGAGCCGGTTGAGGTTTCCACCCAGGGCAGGTCCAGAACATGGGGATGGCCCTGGAAGGGCGAGTTCAGCTTGCGCAGCTGCAACGACTCGCGCTTGTCGCAGAAGCCGTAATGCGCGCCCACGGCATACAGCGCCGGCGCGGCATGGCCCTTGGACAGCACGAAACGGTCGCGGCGCGGATCGGCGACGCGCGACGGCGCCACGTTCATTTCCGCGCCATACAGGCAGGCAAACAGGTCGGCCGACGACATGGCGCCGCCGGGGTGACCGGAGCCCGCGTGATAGATGCTGGCGATGGAATGCATGCGCACGAAGCGGGCCGCGTCGGCCAGCTTGGCGTGCAGGGTGTTGGGCGTCTTCGTGGCGCCCGGCTGGGGGATGGCGGCTTGCATGTTCATGACTGTTCCTTTCAAGCCGCGCGGGCCCGGGCGGCACGCCCCAAGAGGTCGGCGTACAGGATGATTTCGGCGCGCGGCGCGCGGCGCCTGATTTCGTCGGTGATCTCGACCGCGAACATGCGCGACATCACCACCACCACATCGGCGGCCGCATCGCTCAGCGCATCGGCGGTGTGCAGCGCCACGCCGTGGCGGCTGTCCATGTGTTTCTTCAGATGGGTGTCGATCAGCAACGACAACTGCGCCGGGTCATAACCGCCTTCGCGCACCAGCATGTCGAACAATCGACCCGCGCCCCACAGCGCAACGCGGCGCGGCTGCAACGCGGCCAGCTCGCCCGCCGCATCGCGCAGCGCCGACAGGTTGCGGGCACGGATGCGGGTATAGGCGGTCATCAGGCGCATGGCTTCCGCCACTTCCGCCGGATCGGCTTCGATGCCGGTGAGAGGTGCGCCGGTCTTCTTCGCCACGAACAGCAGGTTGACCAGGTCGGCCGGATCGTTCTGCTCGATGATGGTGAAGCCGGCCGCCACGATCATGCGGCGCAGCGTGTTGGCCGAGAAATGGAACAGGTGCTTGTCGATGAACCATTCCTCGACAATATCGTCGCCGCCGATCAGCGCGATGTTGGGCGCATCGATCACCAGGATGCCGCCGTCCTTCAGCACGCGCGCATGATCCTTCAGCGCGGCAAAGGGCTCGGCCAGGTGTTCGATGGTGTGGCAGGAATGAACGATGTCGAAGCTGGCATCGGCGAAGCTGGTGTTCTCGGTACGGGCGCGCACCAGCTCGGTGCGCGGCAGGCCGGCACTGGAATCCGCGAAACGCTCATCGGGCTCGACTGCGGTCAGCGCGGCGTTGGGCGCGGCATCCAGGAAGGCGCGGGCAAAGCTGCCGCGATTGGAGCCGACATCCAGCAGCTTCAGCGGCGAGGACAGATCGGCATGACGCGCGATGGCGTCCAATGCCTGCTGGGTGCGAAAGCCCTTGCCGTAGCGCACATTGCCCCAGTCGGCACCACCCGACACGGCGGCGGCGTGGCGATCCTTGGTGCGCGCGATGCGCGGCGTGCTCTGCACCAATCCGCAATGGCCGCAGACCAGCACGGTCAAGCCGCGCGTCGAACCGTCAGGCTTGTAGGGATGGCCAAGCTGGGTGGACTGGCAGAAGTCGCAAACGTCGGACATGGATTCCCGGCTCAATATTCCGGTAACCATGTTGAAGAAGCTTGGTTAACAGCTGTCTAATAGCGGACTTCGTACTCGGGCCGGCCAGCATAGCCCAACTGGTCCATCATGGCGCCCGCGATGGCCGAAAACTGCGCCCGCTGGGTGTCGTCCAGCAGCTTGTCTTCGGGCTTGTTGACGTTGTGAGGCCGGGTAAAAGCGGCGAAGTCGCTGGTTTCGGGCGCAACGCCCAGGAATTGATATAGATCAACCACCAGGTCGGGCGTGGCGACCAGGTCTTCCAGCCGAACGAACAGTGTTCGGTCCTTGGGCAGCTTGGCCAGGGCGTCCAAGGCGACCCGGTTCACCTCAGCCCAATGCCAGGCGATGCGCTGGAACTGGTCGAAGCCGCGAAAGGCAGCGGCATCGGCAGCGCTTTTGCGCGGCACCGGCCACCAGTATTTCTTCTCCGGCGGTGGCGCGGATGCAGCGCCGTCATAATGCGCCTGCATCACGGCATTGGAGCCGTCGTCGTAGCATTCGCCGCCAAGCTTGTGGAAATAGGAACTCGCAACCTTGCGGCCGTCGCGCACCAGATGAACGAAGCGCGCGGTAGGGAAGAGTTCCGCCAGGTCGGGAATCAGCCAGCTGAGCTTGTTGGAGGAATCGCCCCAGTGTGTGCCTTGCGCATAGTGCACGGCGGCGGCGAAAGTCTCGCGCACCAGCTTGTGAGCTTCGGCGTCATCGATCAGGCCGAGATAGCGCTTCACCGCCAGCGGCTGGGTGATCTGCACGGCATATTCGTGATGCATCTCCACGCCGGCTTTCGCCGACAGCGCCTTGTGCAGCATCGCGGTGCCGCTGCGCCCGCTGGAGACGATGAAGAAAGGCTGGGTCACGGCTTGGTGGCGATGACCACGGCTTCGCGGCCGATGCCCAGCTTGGCCATGGCGCGATAGAAATCGCGGCGCGTCTGGCTCAGTCCGGCCTTTTCAAACGCAAAATCGAAACGCTTGCGCTTGGTGTGGCAGGCGCGGCCCAGCTCGGCGTTTCCGACATAATTCTCGCCCATCATCACAAAGGCTTCCATGGGGAAGCTGGTGGTGCGATCGGCGATGGTCAGGCCGAGATTTGTCATCAGGTTGGCCAGCGAATCGAAGTCGAAATAGTTCAGGTGATGGGGCGGGGCGACCCACCAGTCGCCAGTGCCCGCGACGCTGCGAGCCGCGATTTGCAAGGGCGAAAAGTCATTCGGCACGCCGACGCACAACACACCGCCCGGCTCCAGCAAGCCGATGGCAGCCTTCAGGATCGCAACCGGATCGGGCACATGTTCCAGCACATTGGTCAGGTTGACGGTGTCGAACTTGCCAAGCGTGGCGGCAGCGTCCTTGCCGAAAAAGCCTTCGGTGACATCGGCGCCCAGCGAGCGCGCGTGCGCAGCCGCCTGGCGTGAGGGTTCGAAGCCGTGCGCCTGCCAGCCGCGCTTGATCGCGGTGGACAGGAAGAAGCCGGGGCCGCAGCCGATATCCAGCAGGCGGCGGCGCGATGCGGGCAGCAGCTTTTCGAAGATTTCCAGCCGGTCGTTCTGCGCCAGCTCGAACCAGGCCTGGTCTTCGCCGGCATGGGCGATGAAGGTCGGCTTTTCTTCGGAATAGTAATTTTCGCGATATTCGCGCTCCAGCGCCGCCGGGTCGGGCAGGGGCAGCGCATGCTTGAAGCCGCAATCGAAGCAGTCGATCACGTCATGCTCTTTCACATGCGCGATGCGCGGGCCGTTATGGCGTCCATCCTGCAGAAATTCCGAGACCGATGCGGCGTGGTTCATGCCAATTGTTCCTGACCCGTTAACGGCTTCTTAGCCATAAGAGCTTTAGGTTTCGTTAAATGGACCAGCCTCTCTTCATCGCCGAAGCATCTTCCAACCATGGCCGTGACCTGGACCGGGCGCGCGCCTTCGTGGATGCCGCCGCCGATGCCGGCTGCGACGCGGTGAAGTTCCAGCTTTTCAAGATCGACCGGATGTTCGCGCCGGAAATCCTGGCCCAAAGCCCCAAGCACCGGGCCCGCGCCGAATGGGAACTGCCGCTGGACCACCTGGCGCCGCTGGCCGAACATTGTTCGGCCCGCAAGATCCAGTTTTCCTGCACGCCTTTCTACATCGAAGCGGTGCGCGAACTGGCGCCCTTCGTCGATTTCTACAAGGTCGCGTCCTACGAGCTTCTGGTCACCGACCTGCTGAAGGCCTGCGCGGCGACCGGCAAACCGGTGGTGCTGTCCACCGGCATGGCCACCATGGATGAAATCGCCGGTGCCGCCGGAACCCTGATTTCCGCGGGCTGTGCCGACATCACGCTTTTGCATTGCGTCTCGGCCTATCCCACGCCGGCCGCAGAGGCCAATCTGTCGGCCATCGCCCAGATCCGCGACATGACCGGCCTGAAGACCGGCTGGTCCGACCATACCCGCCGCCCGGCCGTCATCGAACGCGCGGTGCATCACTGGGGCGCCTCGGCGATCGAATTCCATCTCGATCTTGACGGCAAGGGCGCGGAATACGCCGCCGGTCATTGCTGGCTGCCCGAAGAAATCGCGCCGGTGATCGCGCGCATCCGCGAATCCGGTATCGCCGACGGCAGCGGCTTCAAGGGACCGCAGCCGTCCGAAATCGCCGACCGCGAATGGCGCGCCGATCCGTCCGACGGCATGCGCCCTCTCAAGCATATCCGCAGCGTCTACAAGGGCGAAGCGGCGTGAACACCGTCTATGCGCGGGAGAATATCCGTGTTGTCGCCGTGATTCAGGCGCGCATGGGCTCGACCCGGCTGCCGGGCAAGGTGCTCAAGCCCATCGCCGGCCAGCCGCTGTTGTGGCACATCGTCCATCGCCTGAAACAGTGCCACCTGCTGGAAGACATCGCGGTCGCCACCACGACCAACCCGGCCGACGAAGCCATCGTGGAATGGTGCAACGCCAATGGTGTGATCGTGGTGCGCGGGCCCGAAAACGATGTGCTGGCGCGCTATGCGTTGGCCGCCGAAAAGCTGGATGCCGACATCATTGTGCGCGTTTCATCGGATGCGCCGTTCATCGATGCCGGCTTTGTCGATCACCTGGTCGCCACGCTCATTGAGCAGGACGGCGATTATGTGCTTCTGGAAGAAGGCGCGGAATGCGCCCATGAAGGCGTCGACCCGTTCAGCCGTCGGGCCCTCGATCGGCTGATGATGGACGCCCAGCATGATCCGGCCGCGAAAGAGCACGTCACCGGCTATTTCAAGCTGCATCCCGATTTCGTGAAGATCGTGCGCGCCGAAACCTATCCGGCGCTGGCCCGCAAGGGCGGGCGCTTCACCATCGACACCCCCGACGACCTGGCCTTCATCGAAGCCGTGCACGCGCGCATCGGCGCGCGCGCGGGCGAGGCGAACCTGGCTGACCTTCTGCTGCTGCTGGAGCGCGAGCCGGACCTGAACAAGATCAATGGCCATGTGAAGCAGAAACCGATTCGTGCAAGCGGCGGCCTGGCAATGATCCGCTGTGATGGCGGCGGCGAGTTCGGCTATGGCCACGTCAAGCGCATGGTAGCGCTGGCGCGTGCCCTGCGTGACCGCGAAGGACTGGGGGTGCTGTTCGCGCTAAACGGCAGCGACGATGCCGCGGCCCCGATCCGCCGCGCCGGCTTCGAAGTGGCGATGCTGCATGGTGCCTCCGACCTGGAAACCCTGGTCGACGCCAACAGTCCTGACATCCTGCTGCTGGATGGCCGCGAAGGCCCCAGCCGCGCCGAGCTGGAAAAGCTCAAGCGCGGCGTGGCGGTGACCGCGGTGATCGATGACGGCCATGAGCGCCGCAAGGCCGCCGATCTTGCCTATTACCCGCCGGTTCCGGGTGCGAAAATGCTGGATTGGTCGGGCGCGAATACTTTGGCGCGCATCGGCTGGGAATGGTCGCTGCTGGGCCTGAACGTCAATGCCGTACCCACGCGCGCGCCGTCGTCACGCCCCACCGTGCTGGTGGCGATGGGGGGCAGCGATCCGCATGGTCTGACCCTGCGCATGGCCAAGGCGCTGTCGGGGCTTGAGCCCGGCCTGCGCATCCGTTTTGTCATCGGCACCGGCATGAAGGACGGCCCGCAGGTCGCCCGCGGCCTGGTGGCGTTGCGAAAGAATTACGAGACCATCGAAGGCGCCGACGATCTGACCACCGAATATGCCAGCGCCGACCTGGCGCTGTGCGCTTTCGGCGTCACCGCCTACGAACTGGCGACCCTGGGTGTTCCCGCGATCTATCTGGGCCTGACCGACGATCACGCCGCGTCCGCTTCGGCTTTCGCCGATGCCGGCATGGGCCAGTCGCTGGGCGTGGCCGATCGCGTGCCGGACGTCGAAATCGCGCGCGCCGTGCAATGGCTGATGAACAAGCCCCTGGCGCGGCGCGAGATGCGCAATGCCGGGCTCTCCTCGATGGATGGCCGTGGCGCGGCGCGGATCGCCGCCGACCTGTCGGCGGCGCTGCAGCAGGCCAAGGCCCGCGCGGCCTAAACCAGCTTCGCTTTGACCTGCGAGAAAACGTCGGCCCAGTCACCGCGCGTCCGTGGCATCACGCACAAGCAGGATGGTGCAAACGGTTCATAGGGCTGGCCCAGCGCGGTCCAGCTGTTGTCGTACAGCATCTTGAGGGTCGGCACGCCGGCACCGGCCGACAGCCAGGACACGGCGGTCGGCGCGCTGACCACCGCGTCCAGCGCGGCCATCAATGCGGTGGCGCGGTCCAATTCTTTCTTTTGGTCGATGCCTTGCGGCACCAGAATTTTCTTGCCGCTCATCTGTTCCAGCGCCGCGATCTCGTCCGGCGTGGCGTCATACTGGGCGCTGACGAACGGGCGATCGGTGTCGCGCAGGAACGCGCCCCAGGCCTCAAGCGGCGCATATTGGACGGAGCGATGCCCGCCAGACTTGCCGCTGCGCCAGCAGATGCCCACCGCGCCCGCGCCGAATTCTGTCTTCCAGCGCGAAAGTTCATCGGCATCCGGCACCAGGAAGGCATGTGGCTTGGGAAAGCTTTCCAGCGATCCGCGCAGATAGCGCGGCAGGTTGCCTATCAGGGTCGCGGCCGTCGCGCCGCCGCAAGACTTCAGCCAGCCATAGTCCGCCACCGGCGTGCCGCCGATGCTGCGAATCACCGCTGGTTTCACCGTCACATCGGGGAAGGACCGGGCGAACAGCGACACCAACCGCGGCTCACATTCCAGCACCACACTGCCGCCTTCGGCTTTGGCGCGCGCGCCCAGGTCTGGGATCAGCGAGGCAAACAGGATCTCATCGCCCACGCCCTGCTCGGAGCGCACCAGCAGGCGCGCGCGCTTCAGGCTGCCACCCGTCCAGGGCACCAAACGCTGTTCACCACTCACCACCGGCACCTTGCCCGGCACGTCGATGCGGGCGGCATAGTCGCGCCAGCCGTCTTTCAGATCACCGTTCAGAAGATGCAAAATCGCGCGATTCAGGCGGGCTTGCGGGTTCCGGGGCTCGGCCTTGATCGCGGCATCGTACAGTGTTCGCGCCTGGGCGCGATCGCCCGCGTCGCCAAGCATGTCGGCCAGGTTGGCCAGGGCGGGGGCATAGTTGGGGTTGGCGTCCAGCGCCGCGCGGTAATGGACGGTGGCCTGGTCACGGTCGCCTTTTTCCCGGAACGCCGAACCCAGCGTAACCAGCAATTCCGGGCTTTGGGGTTCGCGCGCCAGGGCCGGCGCCACCAGCGCGATCGCGCTGTCGAACTGGCCGGTGCTGCGCAACAGGTTGGCCAAGTTGACGATGGCTTCCAGCCGGGCGGGTTCCAGCGCCAGCACCTGGCGGAAAAATGCCTGGGCGGCGTCGCCCATGCCCAGCTGCCGGGCGGTATTGCCCAGCGCAAACAGCACCTTGGTGTCGTTGGGGTGGTCGGCCAGCGCGACTTCGAAGCTGGCAATGGCGTCCGCATGCCGTCCCACCGACGACAGCTTCAGTCCTTCCGCATAGGCCGCGCTCATGACGCCACAATGCAAGGCGCGACTTAAGACCTCGTTAAGCCTGTTTTTCCCTTCATCAACCCGTCAGCCGCCGGTCATTAGCGGGCTCTTAACGCGGAAAATGCGAGCCTGCCGGCATGAGCGGAGTTGGTTTGGATTCCTCCACCTTGCTGGGCTTCTACCAGGCCCAGCTGGCGTCGAGCCCGTCGGCGCTCGCGGCATCGCGCGCGCTCACCATGACGCAAGCCATGGCGCAGGCCAACAGCGCGACGGCGAAAGACAATCCGCCCTGGAACACGCCCTTCTCGCCCAACGCGGCGCTGGACGCCAAGGTGCTGTCCACCACCAACTTCTTGGACACCACCAATGTCCCGCTCTCGTCCGGTTCGACCACCGACGCCAAGATGGAGCAGGACAACCAGAAGCTCTTCTCGATCTACAGCGCGGTCAACACGCTCGCCTATCTCGCCAAGATGGCGCAAAGCTCGACCGCGACTTCAGGCCAGCTCGCCGGCTTGAATGACCGTTTCCAGAAGGGCCTGGCGCAGGTGCAGCAGTATCTGCAATCGACCAGCTTCAACAATTTCAACCTGCAGGCCGCCAAGCCGACGGACAATGTCACCTCCACGGCCAACATCGCCTTCAGCGACTACACCTACAAGACCAAGCAGCTGGTCACCAACGCCAATATCGACAGCCCGATGCCGGGCGTGTCGGCCTCCGACAAGTTCACCATCTCGATCAAGAAGGCCGGCGTCTCCACCGACGTCGCTATCGATTTCAGCCAGGTGCAAGGCCCGCTGACGCTGACCAACATCGTCAGCTACATCAACAGCCAGCTTGCGGCGAACGGCTTCTCCACCCGATTCCAGAAGACCCAGCAGGGCGGCACCGCCACGTCGAACAAGGATGCGACCTACGGCATGCAGATCACGCCGGGCGGTGTGGAGCAGGTCTCGCTGTCGGCCGCCTCCACGCCCTCGCTCTACATGGTCGGCAATTCCGGTCTCGCCACCGAAACCAAGACCGTCACCAACAGCGCGACGTCCGCTTCCACCACGTCCGCCGCCGACCAGGCGGGCCGCCTGACCAAACTGTCCAGCATCGACGGCACGCCGACCACGACCTACAGCGTCAACCAGGCCAATACCGGCGGCATTACCTCGGCCCAGGCGACCGCGGTGGATGCCAGTGGCAACGTCTATGTCGTGGGCACTTCGACCGGCGATTTCGGTACCAGCCAGATCAACCAGGGCAGCAAGGACGTCTATCTCACCAAGTATGATTCCGCCGGCCATGTCGTGTGGCAGAATCTGCTGGGCAGCGGCGGCAGCGCCAGCGGTTACGGCCTGGCGCTGGATCCCTCGGGCGGTGTGGTGGTGACGGGCGCGTCGACCTCCCAGCTGATGACCACCTCGGTCAACAACGGCAACAACGATTCCTTCGTGGCGCGCTATGACGCCAGCGGCGGCCAGACCTGGATCAAGCAGATCCAGACCCTTGCCACCAACCAGTCCAACAGCGTCAGCGTCGATGCCTCGGGCAACATCTTCATCGGCGGCAGCGTCTCGGGCGGCGTGATCGGCGCCGGCCAGACCGCGCAGGGCAAGGGCGACGCCTTCCTGGTCAAGATGGATTCCAAGGGCAAGATTCTGGCCGAGAACCAGTTCGGCACCACCGGCGCCGACAGCGTCGCGGCCACCGCCACCGATTCCAGCGGCAATCTCTTTGTCGCCTCCGTGCAGAACGGCCATGCGATCCTCGCGAAATATGCCGGTGGCGACATCACCTCGGCGCCCGTCTGGACCCAGGATCTGGGCGACATGCAGGCCGGCGGCGCGATCGGCGGCCTCGCGGTGGCCAACGGCAAGGTCTATGTCTCGGGCACCACCAGCAACGCCAACCTGACGGCGGGCGGCCAGGCCAGCATCGCGGCAAGCGCCAGCGGCGGTCTGGACAGCTTCGTCTTCGCCGCCACCGACAACGGCGCGAGCGTCACCGCCAACACCACGACGTATATCGGCACCGCAGGCACCGACAGCGCGGGCGACGTCACAGTCGGCGCCGACGGCACCATCTATCTCAGCGGCACCACCACCGGCACTTTCGCCGGCGCCCAGCGCAGCATCCAGAACGTCAACAACGCCTTCGCCACCGCGCTGAACACCGATGGCACGGTGAAGTGGACCAAGCAGTTCGGCGGCGCCGATGGCGTTTCGACCGGCGCAGGGCTTGCCATCGACACCAAGGGTTCCAGCGTGCTGGACGCGCTGGGCCTGCCGCGCGGCACCATCCAGCTGAACCAGTCGGTCGATTTGACCAACCAGACCACCTTGCGCGCCGGCGACAGCTTCAAGATCCAGATCCAGGGCACCGCGGCGCGCACCGCCACCATCACCATCGACCAGGGCGAGACCTATGACTCGCTGGTGACCAAGATCAACGCCCAGCTGGGCCAGATCGGCAAGGCGTCGGTGAATTACACCGGTTCCGGCGAGACGATGAAGATCACCATCAATGCCGGCAACACCATCAACCTGGTGGCGGGCCCCGGCGACTTCGACGCGCTGGCGCGGCTGGGCATTCCGTCCGGCGTGCTGACGTCGGCGTCCAAGACCGGCAGCACCACGACAACCACGACATCGAGCACCTCGACCAGCGGCACGGCGGTGAAGACGACGTACGGCCTGGGCCTGACCGGCGGCTTCTCGGGCCCGCTGGATATCTCAACCAAGACCGGCGCCGACATGGCGCGCTCGCAGCTGCTGTCGGCGCTGTCGAACATCCAGAGCACCTATCAGAAGACGAACACCCCGCCCCCCACCAACACCCAGAGGGGCATCACCGGCGGCACTGCCAGCACCGCGACCGTGTCGCAGCTCAACAACTACAATCTGGCGCTGAGCCTGATGAACAACGATCCGTCCAACGCGGTCTCCAACATCCAGCAGATCGTGTCCAGCGGCGGCTCGAGCGGCAACAACAGCCTGCTCAGCGCGCTGTCGGGGCTGGGCGGGTGAGACCGGAATAGTCGAACGTCCCGTGGACGTTCGACCCGGTCGAACGGCGCAGCATTGCGCGTTCACGCGCGATGCGAGCCCGGGACGAAGCCCTGTATTGTCTCAGACGACCTTGTTGAACACCATCGCCCCGGAGGGCTGCGCCCCGTAGCCGGGACGCGGGCCATAGGTGCGTTGCGGCGCATTGGCCTTTTCGACCTCGCGCGCGATGGCCTGGATCATGCCTTCGCTGGCGTTCTTCACCCGCATCAACAGGCGGGTATGCAGCTGCAGCACTTCGCGGAACTTGGCGGTGACCGCCAGGAAGCGTTGGCGCAGCGTGGGCGGCGCGGATTGGGCGATGCGCAGGTCGAAGCCATGGGCCTCGCGGCCATACTGGGCCGTCAGCTTCTGCACTTCCGGATCGTTGGTGGCCAGTTCGTGGGTGCGGCCTTCCTTCAACGCGCTGATGTCGGTTTCCAGCGCCGCGATCAGGCGCTCGGCCAGCGCGCACAGCCGCTCGATGCGGGGATTGTCGTTCATTGCGTCACCACGGGCTGGGCCTGCTGGTGCTTCAGCAGTTCGGCCTGCATGTGCGCGGCCAGGCCGAAGCCGCCGCGCTGCGTCAGCCCCTTGGCATACTGGTCGATCATCATCGAGCGAAACATCTCTTCGCCCTGGCCGCCACCGAAGGGGCCGTCGGTCTTGATACCGCTGAACATCGAACCCAGGAACTGGGAGATGAACACCGACTCATATTCCTTGGACACCGCGGCCGCCTTGGCCGCGTCCATGCCGCCCTTGGGCACCGACGGCATCGCCGCCTGCTGGGCGCTGAACATGGCGGACTGGGCGGAAGAGGTCGCGTCCATCAGCCGATCACCTGGATGTCGGCCTGCAGCGCGCCGGCTGCCTTGATGGCCTGCAGGATCGAGATCACGTCGCGCGGGCCCACGCCCAGCGCATTCAGGCCGTCGACCAGGTGCTGCAGCGAGACGCCGTCATGCAGCACGGTCATCTTGTTGCCCTTGCTGTCGTCGATCTGGATGTTGGTGCGCGGCACGACCTGGGTGGTGCCGGTGTTCGAGAAGGGCGAGGGCTGCGAGACCTGCGGGGTCTCGGTCACCTTGATCGTCAGGTTGCCCTGGGCGATGGCGACGGTGGAGATGCGCACATCCGAGCCCATCACGATCACGCCGGAATTCTCGTCGATGATGACCTTGGCAGGCTGGTCGGGATCGACCTTGACCTGCTCGATATCGGTCAGCAGCGCCATCACGCCGCCGGGATAATTGGCGGGCACGGCCAGCTCGATGTTGCTGGGATCGATCGCCTGCGCGGTCGAACCGCCCAGATAGGCATTGACCGCCTTGGCGACGCGGGTCGCGGTGGTCAGGTCGGGATTGTGCAGCGACAGCTTCAGCGTGTTCAGGCTGGCAAGCTTGAAGCCGGTGTCCTTTTCCACGATGGCGCCGTTGGAGATGCGCCCTGCGGTGGGCACGCCGCGCGTCACGCTGGCGGCATCGCCCTGGGCAGAGAAGCCGCCGGTGGCGACCGGGCCTTGCGCTAGCGCATAGGTCTGGCCGTCGGCGCCGAACAGCGGCGTCACCAGCAGAGTGCCGCCCTGAAGATTCTTGGCGTCACCCATGGCGGAGACCGAAACGTCGATCTTGGTGCCGGGCGAACTGAAAGCGGGAAGCGAAGCCGTCACCATCACCGCGGCGACGTTCTTGGTCTGCATGACCTGGCCGCGGCTGTTGACGCCCAGCCGTTCCAGCATGGTCTGGATCGACTGCTGGGTGAACGGGGCGTTCTTCAGCGAGTCGCCGGTGCCGTTCAGGCCGACCACCAGGCCATAGCCGACCAGCATGTTCTCGCGGATGCCCTGGACTTCGACCAGGTCCTTGACCCGGCTGAAGGCCATGACCGGAGCGGGGGCGGCCGCGATGGCGGCTCCCACGGCGAGGGCGGCGATACGAAGATAATAAGGTGCGCGGCGCATGAACGGCTTCTGCCTTTGTGTCCGCACCGATCCTTGCCAATTCCGTGCCGGTTCTGGCTCAGAATTATTCAAGCAAAATCAATATGTTGAACACTGTTCGGCAGGCGGCAGGGGCGCCCCCGGCAAGCTTTGCCGGGCCTAAGCTGCCACCCGCGCGGCTGTCGGGCCTTTCATGCCCAGGCACAGGATGGCGGCCAAAACCGCCACGAACCCGGCGATCACGAAGGACTCCAGATAGGAGCCCGTGGCGGTACGCGACACCCCGGCGAAGAAGGCCGCGCTGGCCGCCCCGATCTGGTGGCTGGCCGAGATCCAGCCGAACAGGATGGGCGCCTTTTTGGTTCCGAAGACCCGGTTGGCGATGGCAAGCGTCGGCGGCACGGTGGCGATCCAGTCCAGGCCATAAAAGACCGCGAATAGCGACAGGCCGAAGAACGTGAAGTTGGCGAAGGGCAAGTAGATCAGCGACAGCCCGCGCAGCCCGTAATAGGCGAACAGCAGCTTGCGGGGATCGACGCGGTCGGTCAGCCAGCCCGAGGCGGTGGTGCCCACCAGGTCGAACAGCCCCATGATGGCCAGCAATCCGCCGGCGGCCACCGCTTCCATGCCGTGATCGTGGCACAGCGCGATCATGTGGGTGCCGACCAGCCCGTTGGTGGTGAAGCCGCAGACAAAGAAGGTCGCCGCCAGTAGCCAGAAGTCGCGGTTGCGCACGCCTTCGCCCAGCGCTGAAAACGCAGCCTTCAGCGGATTGCCGCGCTCGCGCGACGGCGCTGGATGATCCGCATCGGCACCAAAAGGCTGCTGGCCCACATCCTGCGGCCATTCCGGCAAGAACAGCCAGACCACTGGAATCAACACCAGCATAGCGATCGCGACGCATTCCACCACCGGCTTCCAGCCGCCGGCCTGTGCGATCGCCGACAGCGCGGGAATGAAGACCAGGGTGCCGGTCGAGGTCGAGGCCGCGAACAGTCCCATCACCAGCCCGCGATTGGTAACGAACCAGCGGTTGACGATGGTGGCCGACAGCACATTGGTGATGCAGCCCGAGCCGATGCCCGACACCACGCCCCAGGTCAGCACCAGCTGCCAGGGCGCCGTCATGAACAGGCTGGCAAAGGACGACAGCCCCATCATGGCGAGTGCCGTGACCATGGTGGTGCGGATGCCGAAGCGCTGCATCGCCGCTGCCGCAAAGGGCCCGGTCAGGCCGAACAGGAAGATGCCGGTCGCCGCTGCCAGGCTGATCACGCCGCGCGACCAGCCAAAGGCCTGTCCCCAAGGCACCATCAGCACGCCCGGCGTCGAGCGCAGGCCCGCCGCCGCCAGCAGCGCCACGAAGATAAGGGCCACCACCGCCAGCGCGGTGTGGCGCCCGAACAAGGTTCTGGAACGCATCCCGCGTGATTCATACCATAGAAGTCGGGTTTTCCGCCCCTGCATTGCGCGCATCCCGGCTGCCCGATAGGTTCGCGCTCGCCATGACCCAGCAGGAAGAAAACGCCAAGGCCACCCAGACCTACACGGCCTGGGCCGATGCGTTTTCGCCTGCCGAGCTGGACCGGATCGAGGCCTATGGCGACGCGCTTTCGCCGGAAGCCGCGGTGGTGTTGAGCGACACTATCGAAGGCGATGTGCGCCAGAAGATCCGCATCACCCAGACCGCCTGGCTGCCCCAGAACGACCAGACCAAATGGTTCTACGACAAGATGCAGGCGGTGATCCGCGCGCTCAACGACCAGAGCTACAAATACGACCTGCGCGGCTTTTCGGAGAACTTCCAGTACACCGTCTATCGCGACGCCGAAGGCGGGCATTACGACTGGCATGTCGATCACGGCCCGCTGCCGGTGCAGAGGAAACTCTCCATCTCGCTGCAACTGTCGGACGGCGACGCCTATGAAGGCTGCGACCTGCAATTCGTCGCCGGCAACAAGACCGAGACCGCGCCGCGCGGCCGCGGCACCATCATCGCCTTTCCGTCCTACATCCTGCACCGGGTGACGCCGGTGACGCGCGGCGTGCGCAAGTCGATCGTGGTGTGGACGACCGGCCCCAATTTCCGCTGAGCCCGCCATGACCGGTCCAACCCTCGAAAACGCCTTCATCAAGTGGGACGACGCCTTCACCGGCGCCGAGCTCGATCACATCGAGGCCTATGGCGACAGGATGATCCACCAGAAGGCGGTGATCGCCCAGCCGACCGACAATGACGATGCCGTGCGCATCACCCAGATCGCCTGGCTGGAATATGCGCCCGAGATCAAGGCCTTCTACGACAAGATGGCGGCGGTGGTGCAGCACCTGAACCAGAACTTCTACAAGTTCGACATCACGGGGCTGGAGAACTTCCAATACACCGTCTATCACGCCGACCAGCGCGGCCATTACGACTGGCACATCGATTTTGGTGCCCAGAATCCGCGCCCGCGCAAGATCTCGATCAGCCTGCAGCTCAGCGATGGCGACGCCTATGAGGGTTGCGACCTGCAGTTCCAGCCCGGCAACAAGATCGGTACCGCGCCGCGCAAGCGGGGCACCCTGGTGGCGTTTCCGTCGTTCTTCCTGCACCGGGTGACGCCGATCACGGCGGGAACCCGCAAGTCGCTGGTCTGCTGGGTGGCGGGCCCGGCCTTCCGCTAGTATTTTCGCGTTGATTCAAGGATAGCTTCGTCATGGCGCCGCGCCCCGCACTTCTTTGCATTCTCGATGGCTGGGGCTGGCGGCCGGGCGATGATCCCGACAACGCCATCGCCCAGGCGCGCACCCCCAACTATTCGCGCCTGCTGAAGGAATGCCCGCACGCACTGCTGGCCACGTCGGGCAGCGCGGTCGGCCTGCCCAAGGGCCAGATGGGCAATTCCGAAGTCGGTCACATGAATATCGGCGCGGGCCGCATCGTCGCCCAGGACCTGCCGCGCATCGACGTCGCCATCGAGGACGGCTCGCTGGCCCGCCGCCCGGTGCTGCTGTCACTTATAGATAAGGTGAGAACGGCGAAACGCGCCGTCCATGTCATGGGCCTGATGTCGCCCGGCGGCGTGCATTCCCACCAGGATCACATTGCCGCGCTGGTGAAGATTCTCTCGGCCGCCGGCGTGCCGGTCTTCGTGCACGCCTTCCTGGATGGCCGCGACACCCCGCCCAAAAGCGCCAGGGGCTTTGTCGAGAAGTTCCTGTCCGACATTTCCGGTCTGGCCGGCGTGCGGCTTGCGACACTCTCAGGTCGCTATTACGCGATGGACCGCGACAAGCGCTGGGATCGGGTGGAAAAGACCTATGACGCGATCATCGATGCATCGGGCCGGCGCTTTGACGATGCGGCGTCCGCCATCGACACGTCTTATGCCGAAGGCATCACCGATGAATTCGTCGTGCCCTGCGTGCTGGGCGACTATGCCGGCGTCGAGGATGGCGACGCGCTGCTGTTCGCCAATTTCCGCGCCGACCGCGCCCGCGAAATTTCCACTGCGCTTCTCGATCCCGGTTTCGATGGTTTCACACGCGCGCGCATCGCCCAGTTCAACGCCGCCGCCGGCCTGACGGAATATTCCGACGCATTGAAGAAAGTGATGCAGTCGGTCTTCCCGCCCGAAGACGTGCGCGAGACCCTGGGCGAAGTGGTGGCGCAGAAAGGGCTCAAGCAGCTGCGCATCGCCGAGACCGAGAAATACGCCCATGTCACCTTCTTCCTGAATGGCGGGCGCGAAGAAGTATTCGCGGGCGAAGACCGCACCCTGGTGCCCAGCCCCAAGGTCGCGACCTATGACCACAAGCCGGAAATGAGCGCCTATCAGGTCACCGACAAGCTGGAAGAGGCGATTGCATCCGGCCAGTACGACCTGATCGTCTGCAACTATGCCAATCCCGACATGGTGGGGCATACCGGCGTGATGAGCGCCGCGGTGAAGGCCGTCGATACCATCGACGAGTGCCTTGGCCGGTTGATTGCGGCGTTGGAAAAGGCGGGCGGCATGATGTTGCTCACCGCCGATCACGGCAACATCGAGATGATGCAGGATCCGCACACCCACGAGCCCTTCACCGCGCACACCACCTTGGATGTGCCGGTGATCGCTTGGGGAGCGCCCAAGGGTGCCACGCTTGAAAACGGCCGCCTGGCCGATGTCGCGCCCACCATGCTGGACCTGATGGGCCTGCCCAAGCCCGCACTGATGACGGGCCATTCGCTGATCGTGAAAGGCGCATGAAGAGGCGCACGATATTTCTTCTGACGGCGGCGCTGGCGCTGCCGCTCTGTGCCAAGCCGACGGTCTCCAAGAAGTTTCCCGGCGCAGAAACCAAACACGCCGCGCCGGCGAAAGACGCGCCTGCCAGGCGCGAAGCCTCTGCCAGGTCCTCGAAGACGGTCGATGTGCTGCGTCCCACGCCGCGCCCGGCGACGCGCGTCGTCGAAACGCCCGAACCGCCGATGGATCTCAGCAAGGCGCTGCCCGGCAAGGCGTTGGCCAAGCTGCCCTCCAGCGCCGAGCAGTTGCAGGCGCTGTCCAGCGAACTGAAGCAGGGCCAGCCCCAGCTCGCCAGCGCGAAGGAAAAAAGCGATACGCTGAACGCCGAGGCGCTGGCCTTGCGCAAGAAGCTGATCGAAACCGCCGCGCGCATCGAAACCCTGGAGCGCACCCAGATCGACGCCCAGGCGCGCATCGCGCAATTGACGGATGAAAACAAAAAGCTCAGCGCCGGTTTCGCCAATGACCGCGTGGCGGTGACAAAGCTGCTCGGTGTGCTGGAACGGTTGCAGCATGACATGCCGCCGGCGCTGGCCATGCGGCCCGACGATGCATTGGGGGCTGCGCGCGGTGCGATGCTGATCGGCGCCTCACTGCCGCCGGTCTATGCCCAGGCCGCCGCCCTGTCGCGGCGCATCGAAGCCCTGAAGCGCACCCGTGCCGCGCTGGAAATCCAGCAGCGCGAAGCCGCCGACACCAGTGCGCGGCTGACCGTTGCCCGCACCGAACTCGACCAGTTGCTCGCCCAGAAGGAGCGCGAGGCCCAGGGCGCCCAGGAGAATTATGACACCCTGAAAACCCAGATGGTGGCCATGGCCCAGAAGGCGGCCGACTTCCAGGCGCTGCTGGCGCGGGTGCGCCAGATGCGCCAGGCCGGCCCCGCCGACCAGAGTGTCGTGACCGTAACCGCGCAGAATGCCGGTTCCGCGGGTGGGCTGGACCGGAACTCCCTGCTGGAGCCGGTGGTGGGAACCGTGTTGAATGCCACCGAAACCGGCAATCCGGGCCTTTCCTATGCGACAAGGGCCGGCGCCCAGGTCATAACCCCCGCTGACGGCAAGGTTCTTTACGCCGGCCCTTACCATAAGAGCGGTCAAGTCTTGATCCTGGAAATCACCACCGGCTACGATGTGGTCCTGGCGGGACTGGGACGCGTGACGGTAAAGCCGAACGATCAGTTGCTGGCGGGCGAACCGGTTGGAACCATGCCCGCGGATGGATCGGATCAGCGGCTTTACTTTGAAGTGCGCCACGGCGGCCATGGCCTCAACCCGTCGCCATGGCTGAAACTGAATCTCCGCCCCGCTTTTGGAAAGGCGAACAGGACATGAAGAAGTTTGCGTTGCTTGGTCTGGGTCTGGTCGGCGGCTTCGCGGCGGCGATGGTTGCCTTGCCGGAAGCCCGCGGCGCCAACGACGCGAGCGCCTATGGCCAGCTCGACCTGTTCAGCGACGCCTTCGAGCGGGTGCGCGCCAACTATGTGCGCCCCGTGAAGGACAGCGAACTCATCGACGCCGCCATCCAGGGCATGGTGTCCAACCTCGACCCGCATTCCAGCTACATGGACCCCAAGCAGTATGGCGACATGCAGGTCAACACCAAGGGCCAGTTCGGCGGTGTCGGCATCGAGGTCACGCAGGAAGACGGCCTGATCAAGGTCATCAGCCCCATCGACGGCACGCCTGCCTCGCGCGCCGGCATCAAGTCGGGTGACCGCATCGGCGGCATCGACGGCACCTCCATCGCCGGCCTGCCGCTGAACGAAGCCATCGACAAGATGCGCGGTCCCGCGGGTTCCAAGATCACCCTGACCATTCTGCGCGAAGGCGAAAAGAAGCCTTTCGACGTGACCCTGACGCGCGCCATCGTGTCGGTGGAAGCCGATACCTGGCGCCGCGAAGGCGACATCGGCTATATCCGCATGCCCGGCTTCAACGAGCAGACGGCCGACGGCCTGGAACGCGCGGTGAAGGATCTCAAGAAGCAGATCGGCCCCGGCATCAAGGGTTATGTGCTCGACCTGCGCAACAATCCCGGCGGCCTGCTGGACCAGGCGATCCAGGTCAGCGACGACTTCCTGACCTCGGGCGAGATCGTCTCCACCCGCGGCCGCCACAGCGAAGACACCCAGCGTTACGACGCCAAGGGCGGCGACATCACCGACGGCAAGCCGATCGTGGTGCTGGTCAATGGCGGCACCGCATCGGCGTCGGAAATCGTCTCCGGCGCACTGCAGGATCACAAGCGTGCGACGATTGTCGGCCTGACCAGCTTCGGCAAGGGTTCGGTGCAGACCATCATCCCGCTGGGCGAAGGCCGTGGCGCGCTGCGCCTGACCACCGCGCGCTACTACACCCCGTCCGGTCACTCGATCCAGGCGCAGGGCATCATTCCCGACATCCAGGTGGCGCAGGGCGACGAAGCCGCTGTCCCGAAGCTGGTGCGTCCATCGGAAGCCGACCTGCGCGGTCACCTGGCCGGCGAGCCCGTCTCGCCCAAGAAGGCGAATGCGCCCGTCATCAAGCCCGCGCCCGGCAAGAAGTATGACGATTTCCAGCTGGCCTATGCGCTGGACCTGCTGCACGGCAAGATGACCGTCGCCGCGGCCACCACCCCGGCCCCGGAAAAGACTGCTGCCGCCGCGGCCCGTTAAGACGTGTTAACCGGGACGTAACCATGATCCCCCATAAAGGGATCATGGCTGCTGCTGCCACCTCCGCAGATGGGATGGGCGCGTCCAAATCCGGGCGCGCGCTGGCGTTCGCCACCTCCTTCACGGTCTGCCTGTTTGCCGCCGGTGCGCTGGCGATAACACTGTTCGGTCGCGGCCACGGACCCTCGATCACCCTGGATCTGCCCGAAAGCCCGGCCGAAAAGGCCAAGGCCGCCGCCGCTGCGGTGGCGGCACCCCCGGTCGATGCCGCGCCCGTCAGCGGGCCGATCACCAAGATCGCCTATGCCGGAAAGGCGCTGCTGGCTGACCCGGCGCTGATCGAGAACACCAAGGAAGGCCCCTTGCCGCGCGTGGCCGAAGACGGCCGCAAGCCTATGCAGGCCTATGCCGCGCCGGCCGCCGCGGGCAAGTTCAAGATCGCCATCGTGGTTTCGGGGCTGGGCGTATCGGCCAGCGCCACCCGGCAGGCGCTCGACAGTCTTCCCTCCGGCGTGACGCTGGGTTTTGCGCCCTATGCCGGCGATGTCGGCAACTGGGTCGCGCAGGCGCGCGGGCGTGGCCATGAAGTGCTGCTGGAAATTCCCATGGAGCCCTTCGACTTTCCCGACAGCGATCCGGGTCCGCACACCTTGCGTTCCGGCCAGGGCGAGGAAGCCAACGTCGCGCGCATGACCTGGGCGCTGTCGCGCTTCACTGGTTATGCCGGCGTGACCAATCTTCTGGGCCAGCGTTTCCTGTCGGACAGCGACGCGCTGGCGCCGGCCATGAGTTATCTCAACCGCCGTGGTCTGTATTTCTTCGACAATGGTTCCGCCACCCAGTCCGTCGCCACCACGGTGGGCGGGCAGGTTGGCATGCCCACGGCCGCCGCCAACAACACGGTCGATACCATCCAGAGCGCGCTGGAAATCGACCGCCGCCTGCTGGACCTGGAGACCCAGGCCCGTGCCCATGGTAGTGCCGTGGGGTCTGCGTTCCTTTATCCGGTGTCGCTGGCGCGCATTGCCGCCTGGGCGAAAACCCTGCAGTCACGAGGGTTTGTGTTGGTGCCGGTTTCGGCCATAGTCGCTGCGCCAAAACCATAAGGCGCGGGAACCTTCGCGCCGTCCGCGAAGAGTTCAGGGATATGTCTTCCGATCTGCCGTACCGCCCGTGTGTGGGCATCATGCTGTTCAACGCGGACGGCAAGGTGTTCGTGGGCAAGCGCATCGACCAGACCGTCGAAGGCTGGCAGATGCCCCAGGGCGGCATCGACAAGGGCGAGACGCCGAAAGACGCCGCGCTGCGCGAGCTGCAGGAAGAAGTCGGCACGGCAAAAGCCGACATCATCGCCGAAATGGACGATTGGGTGACCTACGACTTGCCCGAACACCTGATCGGCGTCGCCTTTCACGGCAAGTACAAGGGCCAGCGCCAGAAATGGTTCGCGCTGCGCTTCACCGGCCAGGACGCCGATATCGACCTGACCGCGCACGAGCCGGAATTCTCATCCTTCCAGTGGGTCTCGCTGGAGGCGCTGCCGGATCTGATCGTGCCGTTCAAGCGCGAGACCTACAAACAGGTCGTCGCCGCGCTGGGCAAATACGCGTGAGCAAGCCACCCGTGGTCATGATCCATGGCGCCTTTTGCGGGCCATGGTCGTTGCAGGGGCTTGGCGAGAAATTCCGCGAAGCCGGTCACGAGGCAATCTCTCCATGCCTGCGCTTCCATGACGGCGGCAAGCCGCCCGCCGCGCTGGGCACCACCAGCCTGCTGGACTACGCCGCCGACCTGGAAGAAGAAATCGCGGCGCTGAAGACCCCGCCCATCCTGGTCGGCCATTCCATGGGCGGCTTGCTGGCGCAGATGCTGGCGGCCCGCACGAAGGTCGCAGCCCTCATACTGCTGGCGCCGTCGGCGCCCTGGGGCGTGGCGCCCACCACCCTGTTTGAAATCGGCGCCGCCCAGGCGCTGCATCTCAATCCCGGCTACTGGGCCAAGGTGCTGGAGCCCAACCGCGACGTGGCGCTGGCCCATTCACTCGACAGGCTGCCGCGCGACATGCGCGACGATGTGTTCGCGCACTTCGTGCCCGAGTCAGGCCGCGCCACCTTCGAGATCCTGAACTGGGGCCTGGACATGACGCGGGCCAGCGAAGTGGATGCCGATGCGGTGACGTGCCCGATGCTGTTCCTCACCGGCAGCGAGGATCGCATCAACCCGCCCACCACGGTGGCGCGCATCGCAGCGCTTTACGGCAACAAGGCCAGCCACGTCGTGTTCGACGGCATGGGGCATTGGCTGGTGGGTGAACCGGGCTGGGAACGCCTGGCCGAGCGCGCGCTGGGCTGGCTGAAAGAGAAGAAGCTCTAGCTCTTGGCTTCCGCGCGGCGCTTGTTGAAGTCCTTCATGAAGGCCTGCAGCGTATCGACAGACGCGATCTGGGCGGCGGCCTGGCGGAAGGCCATGCCGTGCTGGTCGATGGGCGAGGACAGCACATTGAAGATGTTGGCGTCCGGCGTGCCCTTCATCTTGGGGGCATAGCGGTTGCGCAGGCGTTCCAGGCTGAGCGAGTCGTTGGCCAGCGAATAGGCCACGGTGGCGCGCAGCAAATCGGCGCGTTCGATGGCGCTCAGCGGTGTGGGATCGCTGAAGCGGGTGCCCAGGAATTCTTCCGCCTTCTGGCCGGCGATCGACCACTGTCCGGCTTCCCAATAGATGTCGGCGCGCAGGCGCTTGGTGTCGTCGGACTGGTCCACCGCGATCAGGTCCAGCGCATTGTCCCATTGCTTCAGCGCGGCGAAGGCGCGTGCTTCCAGGATCAGGCGCTGGTGCATCTCGTCGTCGGGCAGGCCGGTGATCTGGGATTCGCGGATGGTGGCCACCGCCTTGTCGGCCTTGTGGTCCATCACATAGATGGCGGCCAGCTTGGTGGCGACCTGGGCCTTGGCGATGCCGTCCAGGCGCTTGTCCACCTGATAGGCCAAGAGCGCCGCGGCGGGCCCCAGCAGGTCCACCTGCACCAGGCGGTCCGACATGCGCCGGATCATCTCGTCGCCATCCGGCCCGATCGGGGTCAGGTCGATATTGTCATAGAACAGCGCCAGCGATTCCACCGGCTTCATCTTGTCGGCGCCACCCTTCAGATACAGGTTCACGAAGGCATTGCGCATGTCGTCCTGCGCGATGCGCGCGGCATCCTGGCCGGGGAAGGCGACGGTTGCGATGCGCAGGGTGCGAAGCCCGTCACGCCACTTGTTGGATTGGAAATAGATCGCGGCCAGCTTGCGCAGGGTCTTCAGCTCCAGCCCGTCACCGCGCCAGCGGAAGCGCAGCTTCTCAAGCTGTTCGATGGCCTGCTTCTGGGTGATCGAGCCGTCTTTCAGTGCCGCTTCGGTGCGGTAATAGATCGCCTGCGCCGCCAGCTTCTCGTCGCCCGATTTCTGGATTTCGTCGAACTTCTCGGCCGCCTCGCTGCCGCGGCTTTCCGAAGCCGCCAGGCGTGCAGCCAGCAATTCCTGGGTCAGCTTCTGGCGCGGTTCCAGCTCCTTGGGCAAACGCGACAGCGCCGCATCCGCCAGGTCCAGCCGGTTCATGCCAAGGGCGGCCTGCGCATCGGCAAGTGCTGCTTCGGCCTGCCAGCTCGCCGGATAGCGCGCCATCACCGGCAGCGCCTGTTCCAGATGGGAATGCGCATTCTGCCAGTCTTCCATGCCGGCTTCGGTCAGCCCGCGCCACAAGGCGGCGTGACGGTCGCCGTCGAAGGCCGGACCGCCCAGATCGTTATGGGCGTCGCGATAGCGGCCCATCATGTATTCGGCCGCCGCCTTCATGGTGACGAGCTGGGGATCACCCGACAGCGCGGGATCATTGGCCTGGGCCAGCCGGATCAGGCCCAGCGCCTCGGCCGCGAAACTGTTGGCGATATAGAAACGCGCCAGCGTCAGGCGCGCATTGCCGGCAAGTTCGGCGGGCACCTTGGCGCCGGCCTGGGTCAGGCGGCGTTCGGTGGCCAGGAAGCTGCCGCCGCGCGAAATGCCCCAGCGGGCGAAGTCGAGATAGGACGGGCCATCGCCGAAATGCGCCAGCGCCGACGGCGACTGCGCCACCGGCATCTGCGGCGGGGTCAGCGCCAGGCCTGACGGACGCATGATGGTGACGCGCGACTGATTGGCGTCGATCTTCAGATCATCGGCATAGGGCGTCACCACAAGTCCGCTGGCGCTGGGCAGCACGGCGAAATCGGCGAAGACGCGCATCGCGGGCACGCCGCGTCCGGGCAGGGCCGGCACCACGGTCAGGGTATCGCCGCCGGCGGGATCGGCGATCGGGAAAGCGTGATCGGCGGCGGGCAGCAAAGTGGAGAGCGAGGCGCGGCGCGGATCGTTCTGGTTGCGGGCGAAATTGATGATGGTTGCGGGCGGCGCCACCTTGGGCGCGATCTCCACCACCATGTCGGTGCGATCGACGCGCGCGCCGATTTCGGCGGGCGCCTTCAGGGTGATGCGCAGGATGCCGAGCCCGCCGGACGACGAGCCTTCGACATTGGCGGCATAACCGCTCAGCGCGGGCTTGAGGTTGCGCGCATCGAAATTCGGCGCGTTTTCCAGGATGATCCAGGCGGTCAGGCCGCGCACGAACACCGCGGCCGGCAAGGTGGCGGCATTGTGGAAGGTGACGACCGCGCCATCGCGGGTCGCACGGCCATCGGCGGTGGGAACGGTCGATGCGGGCTCGGCCGGCTTCGTGTCGGCGGTCTTGATCTCGCTGGGCTTTTCCTCGGCGGGCTTTGCGTCAGCGGCCTTCACGTCCGCGGGCTTGGCCTCGGGATGCTTGGGATCGGCGAGCTTGGCCTCCGGCTTGGGCGGCTCGGGTTTCTTGGGCGCCAGGGCGGCGCTGGCCTGCAGCACGGCCTGGGCCTGCGCGTTGGTGGCGCTGCCCTTGCTGGGCGGCGGCACCGGTGTTGGCGCTGCCGCGGTCATCGCGGTGACGCCGGGCTTGGCGGTGCCGGGCGGGGCATAGGCCTTGGTGTCGGTCTTGGGCGCGAGGATATCCAGCACGACATGGGTGCCGTCCTTGAAATCGTGATAGCCGGAATCGGAGTCGGTCTCGAATTCCACCACCAGGCTCTGGCCATCGATGCGCCAGGCGGCGTTCTTCACCCAGGGCGGCGCAAAGCGCGTGATCGCCGACACATCGGCGCGCGCCGCGGTGTCGAAGCGGATGGTCATTTTTCCCGCGCCGGGGAAGACGTGATAGCCGACGTCCTTGGGCCAATCGAACACCAGGCGGGTGAAGTTGGCATAGGCGCCGCTGCGCAGCTTGATCTCGGGCAGGCTCGCGACATCGACCGGCTTGGGCGGAGCGGGCTTCGCCGGCGGCGGCAGGTCCGGCATGGTGCCGGTGAAATCGGTGCCCGCCATGTCGACCACGGCGCGGTTGCCCTGCTGGCTGACATGCAGCTTGACCGGCTGGTTCAACACAAAGCGCAAGGTCTTGCCGTCGGCATCGGCCTTGCCGCTGGCGATGGCGCGCGGCAAGGCCGAGACGATGGCCTGCGGATTGATGTCGGTCTTGGCGCTGAAGCTGATGGCCAGCACGCCGCCGGTCGAAGTGGCGCTGACCTTGGAGCCGGTGGTGAAGGACAGGCGGCCATAGCCGTCCTGGATGGAGCCCGAGACGCTGTCCGCCCAAGCGGGAACGCTGGCACAAAGCGCCATCGCAAAACCCAGCCGTGATGCGGTGCGGATCACCTGAAAATCCCCTTCCCCACGGATAATCGGGGGCCGGTGTTAACCTCTGGTTAAGCCTGTTAAGTCTTTGGCTCTGCTGATTTTTCCGGAGCGGTTGCCGGAGCCGCAGCGGCCGGAGCCGGCGTGGCGGCGGGGGCAGGTGCCGCGGCGGCCGGCGGTGTGGCGGCGGCGGGCGCGGCCACGGGCGCGGCGCTGGCCTGCTGCACCGGCTTGGCGCGGCGCTTGCGCGGCGCAGGGGCAGGTGCCGCGGCGGCGGGTTGGGCCACCGGTGCGACCGGATCGGCCACCGTCTGCACCGGCTGGGCCGGCGCGGGCGCGACCGCATCGGCGGTCACCGGCAGGGTCAGCTTGCTCGCCAGCTTCACGGTCAGCTTCTGGGCGGTATCGGAATTCATCTTCGACAGAACCAGCGCCAGCACGTCGGACTTCATCTGCTCGGCCACCGGCACCAGCACGTCGTCGGGCAGGGTGTTGAAGATGCGCGCGGCATCGACCGGCTTCATGGTGGAATAGGTCTTCACCAGCGAGGCGATCTGCGCCTTCTGGGCATCGTCACGCTGCACCAGCAAGGCGGCGATCTGGGCCTGCAGCTGCTTGAGCTGGGCGATCTTGGCATCGACGCGGCTTTCGGCGGCGGCGATCATGTTGGCCTGGGTGTTCAGGCTCTTCTCGCGCGCATCCAGTTCGCGGCTGCGCTTGGTCATCGCGCCCAGCACGTTCACTTCACTGGCGCTGCTGACCTGGTCGTCTTCGCCACCGGCATAGTCAGGGTTCGACGACACTGGGTCGTGGGTCAGGGCGGCAACCTGGTCGCTGGCTTCGGCGTAAGCCGCATGCACCAGGTCCGAGGTCTTGGCGACAAACAGGGCGCCGCCGACAATCACGACCGAAGGCAGAAGACGCAGATAACGGGGCAGCTTCACTGGACAACCCCTTCGCGCAGGCGGCTGAGGATCGAGGTCGAGGGCAGCGGCATGTCCGGGATCTCGCGCGCGACGCGCGGGGTAGCGGCGCTGGATTCCATGCGTTGGGCGATGCGCTCGCCCGACGCGGTCAGAACCGAAAGCTCGTCGATGTGCAGGCGGGCGCGCTTCAGGCGCTCGTCCAGGGTGCCGGCAGCTTCGTTGGCCGCCGCCTTCAGCGCGCGCAACGACGCACCCGCGCCGCTGATCGCCATGTTCAGTTCGCCGATGGTGCGCGACAGGCCTTCCTGGCCCTTGCGCACGGTGGCCAGACGGCGCTCCAGCACCACGCAATAGCACAGCGTGAAGGCCAGCAGCACTTCCAGGGCCAGTTCCAGATAGAAGCTCAGGTCGGTCGGCAGGTGCATGATGAAATCTCGCTGAAATGCTGGATTTAAAGGGCTTTGGAGGCGTCGGTGCGTTCGATGGCTTCATCGACGCGCACCGCGACCGAGGAGCCGACGCGGCCCATGCGGCCGGTCAGAAGCGGCACGCCGCCGCAACGCAGCTGGATCTTGGAGTCCGGGGACGCGCCCAGCATCATGGTCTGGCCGACTTCCAGGTTCATCACTTGGTTCAGCGGCATGGTCTGTTCGTCCAGGATGGCTTCCAGGTCGACCTTGGTGGACCACAATTCGGTGGCCAGATGGCTTTCCCAGATGGAGTCGCGGCCGAACTTTTCGCCCATGAACTGCTGCAGCAGCAGCTTGCGGATGGGTTCCAGGGTCGCATAGGGCAGCAGCAATTCGGTGCGGCCGCCACGATCCTCCATGTCGATGCGCAGCTTGACCAGGATCGCGGCATTGGCGGGGCGCGCGATCGCGGCGAAGCGCGGATTGGTTTCCAGGCGGTCCAGGCTGAAATTGACCGGCGCCAGCGGTTCGAACGCCGCGCACATGTCCTGCATGATCACTTCGATCATGCGCTGTACCAGGGTGCGTTCGATGGTGGTGTAGGGACGGCCTTCGATGCGCATGGCCGACGAGCCGCGGCGCCCGCCCAAGAGCACGTCGACGATGGAATAGATCAGGTTGGAATCGACGGTGAAGAGGCCGTAGTTGTCGAGCTCTTCGGCATGGAACACCGCCAGGATCGCCGGCAGCGGGATCGAGTTCAGATAGTCGCCGAAACGGATCGAGGTGATCGAATCCAGGCTGACTTCGACATTGTCGCTGGTGAAGTTGCGAAGGCTGGTGGTCATCAGCCGCACCAGGCGGTCGAAGACGATTTCCAGCATCGGCAGGCGTTCATACGACACCAGCGCCGAATTGATGATGGCGCGCACGCCCGACTTGTCGGCCGCCTGGTCGGCGCCGACATCGAAGCCCAGAAGGGAATCGATTTCTTCCTGGTTCAGGACGCGTTCGGCGGCGCCACCTTCGGCGGCTGCGCTTTCAAACGCGGCGGCCTGGGCGGCTTCGTCGGCTTCGGCAGTCTGGGTCTCGTCAGCCATGGTCCTAAGTCCTTACTGGACAATCATTTCTTTGAGCAGCACGTCACGCACATGATAGGGCGCTGCCGCCACATTCACCCGGCGCAGCAGCTCTTCCTTCAGGCGCAGCACGCCGGCAGACCCCTTCAGGTCGTCCAGACGCAATTCGCGCAGATAGGCCTGGAACTGGTCGGTGATGCGCGGCATCAGCGGCTCCATCGCCTTTTTCTGCTCTTCGTCTTCCAGCTCCAGCGATACGCCGAGCTTCAGATAGGCGGGGGTGCCGTCGCTGGACTGGATGTTGACCAGGATGTCGGCCATGTCGCTGAACGCGACCTTGGGCGGGGTCAGCGGCACGGCTTCGGCATGGGCCTCGGCTTCCTTGTCGCTCTTCTTGAACAGGAAGAAATAGGCGCCGGCGCCGCCGCCACCCACTACCAGTAGCAGTACCGGCACCAGGATCATCAGCATCTTCTTGCTTTTGAGTTTTCCCATCAGCCCCTTCTTGGGGGCTTCCGCGCCTTCGCCTTCCGGCTTTTCGCCTTCGGCTTCTGCTTCTTTGTTCGCCATAGCGGTCTTCCAGTCTCTTGTGATGGCCGCTTTGGCTCTCGCCTTCGCGCCCTCTCTCGAAAATCAAGGTAAGCAAACGTGGTTAAGGAGCGGTTGAAATTGCCGCCCGGGGCGCAGATGACCCGGCAAGTTTTTCCGCCGCGTTAGCGCGGGCTCAAAAAACGCCAGCAAATCCGCGCCTTTCACGCTGGCACGGTGGCTGCACCTGTTCCTCTCGTCGGACCAGAAAGGATCCGGGTAGGTGCCATGGACAATTCACTTCTCGTTAGTCTTTCACAGCAGCTCGCCGCGTTTCGCGCGATGGATGTGATCGCCAACAATCTCGCCAACGTTTCCACGCCGGGCTTCAAGCGCGAAGCCGCCAAGTTCGAAGAACTGGTGATGAAGGTTCGCCCCTCGGAAGAGCAGAAGGGCACCCAGTCGGTGAGCTTCGTGAAGGATGCCGGCATCCTGCGCGATTCCAGCCAGGGCAATGTCGAAGTCACCGGCGCGACCTATGACGTCGCCATCGCCGGCAAGGGTTTCTTCTCGGTGCAGACGCCCAGCGGCATGCGCTATACCCGCGACGGCCACTTCTCCCTCGACGCCAACGGCAACCTGGTGACCAGCCAGGGCTACCAGGTGCAGGGCGACGGCGGCGCCATCACGATCACGCCCAATGACGGCGAGATCAACATTTCGCCCGACGGCACCATCTCCAGCGTCGTCAACGGCGTGGGCAACCAGCTCGCCAAGTTGAAGATGGTGGATTTCGCCGATCCGCGCGCCATGACCAAGGAAGGCGCCAATCTTTATTCCACCACGCAGACGGCCATCGCGCCCGAAACCGTGAACCTGCGCCAGGGTTCGCTGGAAGCTTCCAATGTCCAGCCGGTGATCGAGATCAGCCACATGATCGAGGTGATGCGCGCCTATGACGCGACATCCAACCTCGCCAAGTCCCAGGAAGATTTGATGCGCCAGGCGATCGACAAGCTTGGCCAGATGCCCGCTTAAGGAGACATAGAGATGCGCGCCCTTTCCATCGCCTCGACCGGCATGCTGGCCCAGCAGACCAACGTCGAAGTCATCGCCAACAACCTGGCGAACATGAACACCACCGCCTTCAAGCAGCAGCGGGCCGAGTTCACGGATCTGCTGTACCAGAACATCCAGACGCCGGGTTCCCAGACCAGCGACCAGGGCACCTATGCGCCCAACGGCATCCAGCTGGGCGCGGGTGTGCGCACCGCCGCCGTCTATCGCGTCACCACCCAGGGCGACCTGAAGTCGACCAGCAATCCCTACGACGTCGCCATCCAGGGCGCGGGCTTCTTCCGCATCCAGCAGGCCGACGGCACCGACGCCTATACCCGCTCGGGCAACTTCTCGCTGTCGCCGCAGGGTCAGCTGGTGACGCAGGACGGCCTGGTCGTGCAGCCCGGCATCGCCATTCCGCAGAACACCATCAGCGTCCAGATCAACGCCCAGGGCCAGGTCAATGCCACCGTCGCCGGCAACACCACGCCGCAGACCGTGGGCCAGCTGGAACTGACGCGCTTCCCCAACGAAGCGGGTTTGAATGCCATCGGCAACAACCTGTACCTGGAAACTCCCGGTTCGGGCTCGCCGCAGGCCGGCGTTCCGGGCACCACCGGCTACGGCACCATCCAGCAGGGGTTCCTGGAAACCTCCAACGTGAACTCGGTCGACGAGATCACCGCGCTCATCACCGCGCAACGCGCCTATGAAATGAACTCCAAGGTTGTCTCTGCCGCCGACCAGATGCTGCAGAACACCGCTCGTTTGGGATCGTAAGCCATGACCCGCAAGAACCTGCTCGTGATCGCCGCCATCGTGCTGGTGCCCGCCATGATGCTGGCCGCCTCCAGCGCCTTTGCCAACACCGTGCGCGTCGTGGTTCCCGCCCACGACATCGCCCGCGGCGACGTGATTTCCGAGGCCGACCTGACCTATACGACCGTGGACGGCAATGCCCTGATGTCGGGCGTGCCCACCAAGATGGACGAAATCGTGGGCCAGCAGGCCCGCCGCGTGCTCTCGGCCGGCCAGCCCTTCCGCGATGCGGACCTGCGCCATCCGGTGGTGGTCTCCAAGGGGCAGACCGTGACCATGCAGTTCAGCGCGCCGGGCGTGGAACTGACCGCGATGGGCCGCGCCATGACCGAAGGCGGCGTCGGCGACACCGTCACCATCCAGAACCCGATCTCATACCGCATGATCGCCGGCATCGTGATCGCGCCCGGCACCGTGCGCGCCGCCGGCCCCATCTCCACCAACAACACCATCGCCCGCCGATAGGACCTGTCATGTTCAAGAATATCGCTTCCCTGATCATCCTGGCCTCGGCCCTGTCGGCCTGCGCTTCGGCGGAACGCATCGAGCGGCTGGGCCAGGACCCCAAGCTGGCGCAAGTCGGCAACCCGGCCGGCAGCCAGATCGTCGCCGAGATTCCGCGCCCCGCGCCCATCACCCATATCGACAACTCGCTGTGGCAGCAGGGCGCGCGCAGCTTCTTCAACGATCCGCGCGCCAGCCATATCGGTGACGTGATCACGGTGAATGTCTCGGTTGCCGACACCGCCAAGCTGTCGAATTCGACCTCGCGCTCGCGTACCAACAGCGAGAATGCCAGCATGGACAATCTGTTCGGCCTGGAAACGGTGTTGCCTTCGGCGATGACGCCGGGCAGCCTGGTCAAGATGGGCTCGGACAATTCCAATGTCGGCACCGGCGCGGTGGCGCGTTCGGAATCGATCAACATGACGCTGGCGGCGCTGGTCGCCCAGGTCCTGCCCAACGGCAACATGGTGATCGACGGCCACCAGCAGGTGCGCGTCAATGGCGAGCTGCGCGACATGCGCGTGGCCGGCATCGTGCGCCGCGAAGACATCACGCAGGACAACACCGTCAACCTGGCGCAGATCGCGGAAGCGCGCATCAGCTATGGCGGCAAGGGCGTGGTCAGCGACGTGCAGCAGCCGCGCCTGGGCAGCCAGCTGCTCGACATCATCATGCCTTGGTAGGGTGATCCCCCTCCGGCTTCGACTTTCCGGCGTTCGCTTTGCTCACGCCGCCGTCGAAGCCACCTCCCCCTTCGCGTAGCAAAGGGGGAGGAAGCTGGCGCCCAGCGGAGGGTCGCGCCGCGAAATGCGGCGCTCGCACACAACGGAATATTGCGTGGTGGGTTGAGGGCGGAACTAGCGCAAGGTCCAGTGGACCTTGCGCCCGCCCGAAAGCCGCAGCGGCGTGCGACCAAGCACGACGCGAGGCGGGACAAAAAAAGGCCGGGCGAATTACCGCCCGGCCTTTCATGTTTCAGTGATGCCGCGCCGAACTAGTCGTCGCGATAAACTTTCTCCCGGCGCTCATGGCGTTCCTGCGCTTCGATCGACAGCGTGGCGATCGGGCGCGCATCCAGCCGCTTCAGGCTGATCGGCTCGCCGGTCTCCTCGCAGAAGCCATAGCTGCCATCCTCGATCCGGCGCAGCGCCGCGTCGATCTTGGCGATCAGCTTGCGCTGGCGGTCGCGGGTGCGCAGCTCCAGCTGGCGCTCTGCCTCGGTGGATGCGCGGTCGGCCAGGTCGGCATGCGGCACGGTTTCCGCCTGCAGGTTCTGGATCGTCTCGCGGCTTTCCTTGAGGATCTCTTCCTTCCAGCTGTTGAGCTTCTTGCGAAAATATTCGCGCTGACGCTCGTTCATAAAGGGCTCGTTGTCCGACGGGTGATAGTCGGCGGAGACCTGGGTAGCCATGCTCACTCCCTTCAACGAGGGCGGACGACTCGGAAGAAAACCCGCCCTGAGGGCCGGGGTTATACGGCTGCGCAAACCCCCGGCGCAATTGGAATTGCGCGCTTTGGTAAGGGACGCACAGAAATCGGGCAGTTTGGGCCCAAAGCCCCGTTTTTTGGGCGTTTTCGGACAGTTCCCCGCCCGTGAGAAAGCCTACATCCAACCCTCATTCCAGGGTCACGCCGATGTCGCAAAAAGTTTTCGCGGCCGGGCGAAACTGGGTCGCCTGAAGGCACCTTACCTTGTTTGCCGCAGCGCAAAAACCCCCAAGCCAAAGGACCCGCCATGACCCAGCCCCTCGATACCACGATCCCCCAGGCCGTCTCCCAGCTCAACGACACCATCGTGCAGGCCGGCGAGCACAGCCGCGCGCTGATCACCGAGATGACCCAGTTCACCAAGGATGAATTCTCGCGCTTCCTGAACCTGCGCCTGGAGCGCAATGGCGAGGCGCTGGAAAAGCTGCAGCATTGCAGCGGTCTGCCGGGCCTGTTCAGCGTGCAGCAGGAATGGGTGCGCGACCTGATCAACGACTATTCCGCGCAGAATATGCGCCTGGCCGGCGCGCTGCGCGGCGTCACCCAGTCGATGGTGGCCTCGGCCAGCGAAGCCGCCAGCGAAAATCTGGAACGGGTGCGCGAACACACCAGCGACGCGATGCACCAGGCCGGTGAGCAGTTCAACGCCATGAGCCAGACCGCGGAGAATGCCGCGGACTATGTCGAGACCCAGACGCAGCACTGAGAGCTTGAAAAGGAAAAGGCCAGCCCTCGTGGGCTGGCCTTTTGTCGATGGTTGCGGGAGTGAGGCGGGCGCCCAGCCCGCCGAACAATTTGAACCTGTGATTTGGTCAGGTCCTCGGCGCCGGACGCGCCTCGGGCATTTCATGGAGTCGCCTGCCGGCTGGGCATCAAAAAAGCCCGCCGGTTTCCCGGCGGGCTTTTATTGATGGTTGCGGGAACAGGATTTGAACCTGTGACCTTCAGGTTATGAGCCTGACGAGCTACCGGGCTGCTCCATCCCGCGTCATGTTCCCCGGCCGGTACCCTCGGGGAGGGCGGGATATAGGCGTTTGCCCTCCCCCTGTCCAGCCCCGGATTTAACCGCCTTTTCCGGGGCAAAATCGCGGTTTCACAGCGCTTTAACCGCCCCGGCCTTACCCTTGGGCCATGCGCAAGACCCTGCTGATGCTGGCCCTGCTGCCGGTCGCCGCCATGGCGGCCGATGCCGCCCATACCGTCGCCCAGAAGGGCCGCGCCTTCCGCCCCACCGAGGTCACCATCAACCGGGGTGAAAGCCTGACCTTCACCAACGAGGATGCCTTCATCCACCAGATCTACGTCGCGGCGGATGGCTTCGGCTTCGACAGCGACGAAAAGAACCCTGGCGAGACCGTTACCGAGACCTTTACCGCCGCCGGCACCTTCGAGGTGCGCTGCCATATCCACCCCAAGATGAAGCTGGTTGTTCACGTTCGTTAACCAGGCGTCACCAGCAGTTCCTTAAGCCGCCATAAACTCCAGCCGCGCCAATATGTTGGCGCAGCTTCAGGCGTTTTTCGTGAGCGGTCATACCACCATCGGCGCGCGTATCTTCGCGGCCTTCGTCGCGATGAGCCTGATCATCGCCGCGATGGGTGCTGCCGGCTATGGCGTGTTGTGGGCGGCGGGCAACATGGCCGTCACCACCTTCGATGGCCCGATGATGGCGATCAACTATGCCCGCGCCGCGCACACCGACTTCACCGAGATGCAGATCCTGGAGTTGCGCTTCGAACAGGCAGCACCAGACGCACGCCCCGCGATCGCCGCCGACATCGCCGATCTCGCCGCCACCTTCGCCGAAGACCTGGATGTGGCCGCCCAGCGTTGCCGCAACGCGCCCGAACAGAAACTGATTGCCCAGATCGGCCCGCTGGTGCGCCAGTGGCGCGAGGTGCGCGCCAGGGGCGATCTGCAGGAGTTGCAGCGGCTGGACCGCGCCATCGACAGCAAGTTCGACCTGCTGATCGAACTCATCACCGACCACAGCTATGTCGGCCGCCGCCAGACCGCCGACAATGTCGCCAACTTCAAGTACATCTCCATCGCCATGACGGTGCTGGCGCTGCTGACGGCGGGCGCCATCACCTGGCTGTTGCGCAGCCGCATCGTGCGCCCGCTGCGCGCGGCGGCGAAAGTCGCGGACCTGATCGCCAAGGGCGACATGCAGACCGCGATTCCCGAAGGCGGCAATGACGAGACCGGCGCGCTGCTGAATTCGATGACGGTGATGCAGGCCAATATCCGCGAGCGCATGACGCGCGAAACCGATTTGCGCCGCAGTGCCGAGAACCGCCTGGTGGATGCGCTGGAGACCAGCCGCGAAGGCGTGATGCTGGTGTCGCCCGACGGCAAGATCGTGCTGTCCAACTCCACCTTGCGCGGCTTCTTCCCCAAGATCGCCTTCCGGCTGATGCCGGGTTCGTCCTTCGATGCGGCGCTGGCGGAAATCCAGGGCCAGCTGGCGCCGACCCAGCAGGCGAGCGAGCATGTCGACATCTCCGGCCATGCCGAGCTGGAGCTGGCCGACGGCCGCTGGCTGCGCATGACGGTCAGTCAGACCAGCGAAGGCGGCTCGATCATCTTCCTGTCCGACTTCACCGCGATCAAGGAACGCGAAGAGTCCCTGCGCCGCGCCAAGGCGGAGGCCGAACGCGCCAACGCCTCCAAGACGCGTTTCCTGGCCAATATGAGCCACGAATTGCGCACGCCGCTGAACGCCATTATCGGCTTCTCGGAAATCATCTCCGGCCAGCTGTTCGGTGCGCTCGGCAACACCAAGTATCTTGACTATTCCAACGACATTCTGCGCAGCGGCCGCCATTTGCTGGCGGTGATCAACGACGTGCTCGATCTGTCCAAGAGCGAAGCCGGCAAGATGGTGCTGCATGCCGCCGACATGGACATGCGCGAAGTGCTGGAAGATTGCGCCGCCATGGTGCGCGAACAGTGCGCGGCCGCCAGGCTGGGCTTCGACGTGTCGGGGCTGGAGCATCCGCTGCCGATGAAGGGCGACAGCGCCAAGATGCGCCAGATCTTCCTGAACCTGCTTTCCAACGCCATCAAGTTCACCGGCCAGGGCGGCAGGGTCACCCTGGCGGCCCGGCAAACCGGCGATGTGATTTCGGTGACCGTGGCCGATACCGGCATCGGCATGGACTCAGCGGACGTCGAAGTTGCCTTCCAGCCCTTCGCCCAGGTCGATAACCGGCTGGAGCGGCGCTATGAAGGCACCGGCCTGGGGCTTTCGCTGACCAAGGCGCTGGTGGAACTGCACCACGGTTCGATCGCCGTCGACAGCGCGCGCGGCCAGGGCACGCGCGTCACCGTGACCTTCGCGCGGCGCGCCGAAAACGAGATGGCGGAAGCGGTCTAGAAACTAGGCGCGCCCGGCGACGTGTTCCTTCGCCGTCTGGATCGCGCGCACGAACCCGACCGGATCGGCGATCTGCGGCGTGGTGGTGGCGTCCACCCCGGTGCCTTCGATCTTCACCGTGCCATAGTTGAAGATGCGGCCGATGAAGCTCTGGTTCATCTTCACGCCCTCGATGTTGGGCAGGGCGATCTCGCTGGTCTTCACCGAAAACACGCCGCGCTTTTCCACGAAGCGATGGCTGGTGACGCCGATCTCGGTGGTGGCCTTGATCACCAGCATCTTGATGCAGGTGAACAGGCCATAGAGCAGCCACAGCCCGACCAGGATCATGCCCAGCGAATAGGTGTTGGACGGGTCGGTCACGGCCACCGGCTGCTGCGCCGCCTCGATGTAGAGGAAGATCTCCACCGCCAGCGGCAGCAGGACCGAGAACCAGGCCGAGGCCGTATAGAACCAGGGGAAGGACGCGCGCGTGATGATGGTTTCGCCCGCACCCAGCGACTGGTCGATATAGCTCATAAGGCCCTCCCGGCGTGATGAGGGCTTTTTAGGCGATTTTTCCGGCTTTCACTAGCGCTCGGAGTGATCCGGCAGCAGCACTTCGCGGACGCCCTTATGATTGGGGCCGCTGACCACGCCTTCCTGTTCCATGCGCTCGATCAGGCTGGCGGCGCGGTTGTAGCCGATCTGCAGGCGGCGCTGGATATAGCTGGTGGACGCCTTGCGGTCGCGGGCCACCACGGCCAGCGCCTTGTCGTACAGGTCGTCGCCGGAATTGCCGTTGCCCTGGCCGAACACGGCATAGGGGTCTTCGCTGTCCTCGTCCGGTTCCTCGGTGACGGCGTCCAGATATTCCGGCACACCCTGGTCCTTCAGGTACCGCACCACGTCTTCCACTTCGTGGTCCGACACAAAGGGCCCGTGCACGCGCTGGATGCGCCCGCCCGCAGCCATGTAGAGCATGTCGCCCTGGCCCAGCAGCTGCTCGGCGCCCTGTTCGCCCAGGATGGTGCGGCTGTCGATCTTGCTGGTCACCTGGAAGGAAATGCGGGTGGGGAAGTTCGCCTTGATGGTGCCGGTGATGACGTCCACAGACGGGCGCTGGGTCGCGGCGATCAGGTGAATGCCGGCGGCGCGCGCCATCTGGGCCAGGCGTTGGATGGCGCCTTCGATTTCCTTGCCCGACACCATCATCAGGTCGGCCATTTCGTCGACCACGACCACGATATAGGGCATGGCCTCGAATTCGAGATTCTCGTCCTCGTAGATCGGCTTGCCGGTCTCGCGGTCGAAGCCGGTCTGCACGGTGCGCTTCAGCACCTCGCCCTTGTCCTTGGCCTTGCGGACGCGGTCATTGAAGGCTTCCACGCCGCGCACGCCCATCTTGGACATCTTGCGATAGCGCTCTTCCATCTCCTTCACCGCCCATTTCAGGGCGACGACCGCCTTCTTGGGATCGGTGACGACCGGCGACAGAAGGTGCGGAATGCCGTCATAGACGGAAAGCTCCAGCATCTTGGGATCGATCATGATCAGGCGGCACTGCTGCGGCGACATCCGGTAGAGCAGCGACAGGATCATGGTGTTCAAGCCGACCGACTTGCCCGAGCCGGTGGTGCCGGCCACCAGCAAGTGGGGCATCTTGGCCAGGTCGGCGACGACGGGCTCGCCGCCGATGGTCTTGCCCAGCACCACGCTCAGCGGCGCGCGCGCCTTGTCGTAATCGCTCGAGGCGAACATCTCGCGCAGATAGACGGTCTCACGGAACTGATTGGGCAGCTCGATACCGATCACGTTGCGGCCCGAAATGGTGGCGATACGCGCGGCGACCGCGCTCATGCTGCGCGCCACGTCGTCGGAGAGCGAAATCACGCGGCTGGATTTCACGCCGGCGGCGGGTTCGAACTCATACAGCGTGACCACCGGGCCGGGGCGCACCGCGTTGATGCGGCCCTTGACGCCGAAATCGGCCAGCACCGCTTCCAGCATGCGGGCATTTTCTTCCAGCGCCTCATCGGAAAGCGTGTGGTTTTCCTTGTGCGGCGGGGCTTCGGCCAACAGGTCCAGGCCCGGCAGCTGGTATTCGCCATTGCCCAGGTTGAGCGCGGTCTGCTTTTCGGCGCGCTTGGCCGGTTGCGGCTTCAGCGCGTCGCGCTTGACGCGGCTCTTCTGGCGCTCGGCCAGGCGCTGGGCGGCGATGGGCTCGGGCGCCATCGCGCCGGGCGAGCGGTCATCGTCCTCGTCGTCGCCCAGGTGATAGGCGCCCTCGTCATCGTCTTCGTAATCGTGGTCTTCGTCATCGGCATCGTCGTGATGGCCGAAGCTGATATGCGGCTTCTTCACCAGGCGCCACAGCCACAGGCCCGTGGCGGGCAGGTTCATCGCGCCGCGATACAGCGGCATGAAGCGCAGCCCCGTCGCCAGGAAGGCCAGCGGCAGGCCCACGACCAGCAGCAGCAGCGGCAGCGCCCAGCTGACGTAGGGCGCATGCCACACCTGGGCGGCGTGGGCGCTAAGGCCGGAAGCCGCGATGCCGATCATGCCGCCGGCGCCGGCGGGCAGGCTCATCGGGCGCGGGAAAAGACCAAGGCCCGCCGCCACCGTCGCGGTGCCCAGCGGCCAGGCCATCAGCCGCCACATGGCGTATTTCAGCGACTTGCCGCGCAGGGCGCGCGTGCCCCACACAAACAGCGGCGCCAGCGCCGCCACCGCGGCGAACCCGAAAATCTGCAGCAGCAGGTCGGCGGCGACCGCGCCGATCGGGCCCAGCCAGTTGGACACATCGCGCATGTTGGCGTTGTTCAGGCTGGCGTCATCGGAGGAATAGCTGACCAGCGCAAGCAGCGCCGCACCCGCCGCCACGATCAGGATCAGGCCCGCGCCGCGCATCACCAGCATGCGCACCAGCCGGTTCATCGCGCGCCGGGCGTCGGCCAGCGCATCCTGCATCGCGCCGCCCTTGGCGCGGGGGTGATACACGCCTCCGACCATCCTGGACTGCGCCATGTGAACCACCCGCGACTAGAGAATTTCCCGCAGTCTTTCGAGTGCGGTCATAATGGTTGACAAGTCGTTAACGAGCGCCACCCGGACATAGGAAAAGCCAGGGTTTGACTGGGTTTTTCCCGGTTCGATTTCTCGGCCCATATAGGCGCCGGGCAGCAGCCGCACCCCCTGTTCGACCCAGGCGCGGCGCGCGAAGTCCTCGCCATTGCCGACATTGAGCCACAGGAAGAATCCGCCGCCCGGCCGCTTCATGCGGTTGCCCAGGATGCGCTCGGCCATGGCCATCCGTTCCTGGTAGGTGGCGCGGTTGGCCTCGACATGGTTTTCGTCGCGCCAGCAGGCGGCGCTGGCGGCCTGGATCGGCATCGGCACTTGCGCGCCCGCGACATTGCGGAAGGCGCGGAACTTCGCGATCAGGTTGGCGCAGCCCGCCACCATGCCGCTGCGCAGCCCCGGCAGGCCCGAGCGCTTGGACAGTGAATGAAAGGTCAGCAGGCGCGAAAAGCCGTTGGACTGGGCGAAGCGCGCGGTCAGGGCGCAGACCGGCGGCGCATCGAACCAGATGTCGGCATAGCATTCGTCCGCCAGCACGATGAAGTCGTGGCGCTCGGCCAATTCGAACAGCGCATCCCAATAGGCGCGCGTCGCCACCGCGCCTTCGGGATTGGAGGGCGAGCAGACATAGACCGCCGCGATGCGCTTTAACGTGTTTTCCGGCAGCGCGGTGTAGTCGGGCAGGAAGCCGTTGTCGGCGGCGGACGGGACGTAGAGCGGCTCCGCCCCGCTGGCCAGCGCCGATGCGGCATAGACCTGATAGAAGGGGTTGGGCATCGCCACGATGGGGCGCAGCCCCGCCTTGCTTTCCGGCATGAAGGGAAACAGCACGCTGAACAAGCCGTCGCGCGAGCCGTTCAGCGGCAGCACATGCCTGTCCGGGCTGATGCGCTCCGACGGCAGGCCAAAGCGGCGGGCGACCCATTGCGCGGCCGCCTCGCGCCAGTCTTCCGTGCCGCCGATCATCGGATAGTTGCCGAAGCGCGCACTCTCCCGCGCCAGGATCTCGGTCACGAAGCCCGGCACCGCGCCGCTGGGATCGCCGATCGCCAAGCTGATCGCCTCCTTGCCGGGCTCGATGTCCTTCAACAGCGCCAGAAGGCGCGCGAAAGGCCCATCGGGCAGGGCGGCAAGGCGGGAGTCGGACATGGCGCGGAATGTACTTGCGCCGGCCGCGCAGTCAAAGCGGAAGCGCCAGCAACCGGAGGGGGATCAAACAAAAACCTGCATGGCGGACGGCACAAAGAAAAAGGGGCGGGTCTTGCGACCCGCCCCTAAGTTTCCAGGGAGAAAACCCTTAGTCGTGCACGGTTTCGCCATGCAGGTTGATGTCGAGGCCTTCGACTTCAACTTCGGGCGAGACGCGCAGGCCGATCACCAGGTCGATGACCTTCAGGATGATGAAGGTGACGATGGCGCAATAGACGAACACCGCGCCGACGTCCTTGAACTGGGCAATCATCTGGTCGAAGTTGCCGTCCGTCAGCCAGCCGCCCTTGGGATAGACCGAGTTGATCGCACCCTTGGCGAACATGCCGGTCATGATGGCGCCGAGCGCACCACCAACACCGTGCACGCCCCAGGCGTCCAGGCTGTCGTCATAGCCGATGGCCTTCTTCACCCAGACCGCCGAGATGTAGCACACCACGCCGGCCGTCAGACCGATGATCAGCGCGCCAACCGGGTCAACGAAACCCGAAGCGGGGGTGATGGCGACCAGGCCGGCAACCGCGCCGGAGATCATGCCCAGGACAGACGGCTTCTTGGCGATGACCCATTCCGCGACCATCCAGGCCAGCGCCGCAGCGGCGGTGGCGATCTGGGTGGCGGCGGCGGCCATGCCGGCATTGTAGCCGGCGGTGACGGCGGAGCCGGCGTTGAAGCCGAACCAGCCGACCCACAGCAGCGAAGCGCCGATGACCGACAGCACCAGGTTGTGCGGGGCCATGCTCTCGCTGCCCAGGCCGATGCGCTTGCCAAGGACAAGGCAGGTGACCAGGGCCGCGGTACCGGCGTTCAAGTGAACGACCGAACCACCGGCATAGTCCATCGCGCCGGCAGCGCCCAGCCAGCCGCCGCCCCACACCCAGTGGGCGATCGGGCAGTAGACGAAGAGCAGCCAGAGCGCCATGAACCACAGGAAGGCGCTGAACTTCATGCGATCCGCCAGGGCGCCTGCGATCAGCGCCGGGGTGATGATCGCGAAGGTCATCTGGAAGAACATGTAGACCGATTCCGGAATCGTGCCCGCCAGCGAAGAGACCGACGTCAGGGTCATCTTGTTGAGGAACAGGTTGCCGAAGCCGCCGATCCAGTTGTTCAGGCCCGCATCCGGGTTGGGGGTGAAGGCGATCGAATAGCCGATCACCATCCAGAGCACCGTGATCAGCGCGGTGGCGCCGAAAGACTGCGCCAGCGTCGCCAGCACGTTCTTCTTGCGCACCATGCCGCCATAGAACAGGCCCAGGCCCGGGATGGTCATCATCAGCACCAGGGCCGACGAGGTGATCATCCAGGCGGTGTCGCCCGAATTCAGCGGATCCTTCGGCGCGTCGGCCGCAAGGGCCACGCCGGTGGTCATCGCCCAGGTGCCGACCGTGGCAGCTGCGGCGATACCGGCCTTCTTCAACGTTTCAATTCTCATCTGTCTTGTCCCCTTCTTACAGCGCGTCGCCGTCGGTTTCGCCGGTGCGGATGCGCACGACCTGCTCGAGCGGCGTGACGAAGATCTTTCCGTCGCCGATCTGGCCGGTCTTGGCCTTGGAAGTGATCGCGTCGATCACCGCGTCGAGCATCTCGCTCTTCACCGCCACTTCGATTTTGAGCTTGGGCAGGAAGCTCACGGCGTATTCCGCGCCGCGATAGATTTCCGTATGCCCCTTTTGCCGCCCGTAGCCTTTGACCTCAGTCACCGTCATGCCCTGAACGCCGAGCGCGGAAAGCGACTCCCGGACTTCGTCGAGCTTGAAGGGTTTGATGATCGCCGTAATAAGCTTCATCTGCCGTCCTTCCGTGGTTTGCCAATCGCCGAACCCCCGGTTCGGCTTTAAGGATTTATCAAGAAGCGGGCCAACTTCCGGACGGATGCACAAGGCACTGGAATATCAGGGGAATCGTCGATTTTTGGCCTGGCGGTGACTCAAAAACAGGCATAGGGAAATGCATAAAAAATAATCAAAAGCCGGATTTTGCCTGATTTTTGACCACACTGCTTGAACATGAGTCACTTCTTAGAAAAGCGCCCTTTGCCGCGCTTTTGACGACCCAAAAGCGCGTTAGGGTGCGCCCATGAAGCGCGTTGATGTGATCGTTTCCGGCGGCGGCATGACCGGCCTGACCCTGGCCCTGGCTTTGGCGCAGGGCGGGTTCGACGTGCTGGTCACCGACACCGCGCCTGCCACCACCGTGCTGGACCCAAAGTTCGACGGCCGGGTGTCGGCGCTGGCCTATGCCAGCGTGCGCATGTTCCAGGCCCTTGGCGTATGGGACGAACTGGCGCCCCATGCCCAGCCCATTCACGAGATCCTGGTCACCGACGGCGCCATCGGGCGCGCGCCGTCGCCTTTCTCCTTGCACTTCGATGCGCAGGAAGTCGGCGCGGCCTCGCTGGGTCACATCGCCGAGAACCGCTACACCCGCGCCGCTCTTTATGGCGCAGTGGCGCGCCAGCCCAGGATCACCCTGGCGGCGCCGGCCTCGGTGAAAAGCGTCGCGGTCGACAGCGGCACGGCGATCGCGACTCTGGCTGACGGCAGCCAGGTCAGCGCCGCGCTGGTGATCGCCGCCGAAGGACGCGAGTCGCGCCTGCGCGCCGAAATGGGCATCAACGTGATCGGCTGGTCCTATCCGCAGACCGGCATCGTCGCGACGGTGGAGCATGAAAAGCCGCACAACGGCGTGGCGTACGAGCATTTCCTGCCGTCGGGGCCGTTCGCGATCCTGCCCATGACCGGCAACCGGTCCTCGCTGGTGTGGACGGAAAGCAAAACAAAAGCGCCGGGCCTGCTGGCGCTGGACGAAGCCGGGTTCAATGCCGAGCTGCATCGCCGCTTCGGCGATCACCTGGGCGCGACCAGGGCGGCGGGGCCGCGCTGGTCCTATCCCCTGTCCTTCCATATCGCGCGCGATTTCGTGGCGCCGCGCTTCGCGCTGGCCGGCGACACCGCGCACGGCATTCATCCCATCGCGGGCCAGGGCCTGAACCTGGGCCTGAAGGATGCGGCCGCGCTGGCCGAAGTGCTGCTGGATGCCGCGCGGCTGGGCCGCGACATCGGCGCGCTGGACACCTTGAAACGCTATGAGCGCTGGCGCCGCTTCGACAGCTTCACCCTGGCCGCGTCGACCGACGCGATGAACCGGCTGTTCTCCAACGACATCGCGCCCCTGCGCCACCTGCGCGATCTGGGCCTTGGCATCGTCGACGCCATCGGCCCCGCCCGGCGCTTCTTCATGCGCCATGCGGGGGGCGATATAGGCAAACTGCCGCGTTTGATGAAGGGCGAGGCGGCTTGAGCAAACTGGACCAGATTATCGAGCCTCTGAAGAAAGAGGATCGCGAAAATCTGGATAAGGCGCGAAGCTGGGTTCGCGATCATTTCACGCCGGAAGCCCGTCACAAATACGAACTTCTGGAAGAAAAGATTCGTCTGCTTCAGGTGATTCTTGATGAAGGGTGGATCGAGAAAACAGAGACGCAAAAGCTGCAAAGTCTCGGTGTCACCCTTGGTGACATGCTTTGTGAAAAGCTGGGCCTGACCTGGGTGATGGTCGAAGACGAATACGGTCGCGACCCTGCGGTCATGGTCCCCAAGACTACAATTCTGGCGTTTCCCCTGACTGCAATTTCCAAACGTGTAGAAAAAGGTGAGAAGGTCGATGTGCGTCACCTTTTCGACGGGTTCTGCGAACTCATCGAAAAACGCAGATCGACGGCTGCGCAGCCTGACTGATCAGTGAATCGTCTTCTTCCAGCGCTGGCTCGCGCGTTCGCGCGCCGAAAGGTTCGGGCGTGGTTCTGAGCGCGCCATCAGCGCCGCCGGCAGTTCTTCGTAGAAACGCTTTGCCACAACCGCCACGCGACGGGCGCGCATTTCCTCGGCCTCGTCGCGGGTGGCAAAAGCCTGGGCCTCGAAGAGATAATGGGTGATCGCACCGGTGGTCACCTCTTGCACCTCTTCCACCTGCTCGTTCGCCACATCCAGCGCATGGCGGAAATGGGCGTTGGCGTCGCCCTTGTCGCGCTCCTGCTGGGCGATGCGCGCGACATTCTCGCGATCGAAGGCGGCCATGCGCGGCAGCACGAATTTGTAGAAAGCCAGGCACGCCGCCACGAAAGCGCAGGCCCAGTACACATTGGTCATGACGTCAGCCCGTGAATGCCGTGTCCCCTGCGCAGATAGTCCTCCGACTGCATCTCCGCAAGGCGGCTGGCGGTGCGGCGGAAGGCTTCGGCCCCGTCGCCGTCGGTATAAAGCCCGTCCGGCGGCGCGGCCGCCGAGCAGACCAGCTTCACCCCTTCGTCGTAAAGGGTATCGATCAGCAGGATGAAACGGCGCGCCTCGTTGCGCATCTCCGGGCCCATCTGCGGGATGTGATCCAGCAGCACGGTGTCGAAATGCTGGGCGACCGACAGGTAATCCGCCGCCGCCAGCGGCTTGGCGCACAGATCGTTGAAGTCGAAGCGCGCGACATGGCGCGCCGCCAGCGGCACCGTCAGCTTGCGCCCCAGCACCGTCAGCGTGGTGGGCTTGCCCGGCTTGCCATCGGCCAGCCGCAGCCAGGCCGCATCCATCGCGCCATCGGCGTCCGCGCCCAGCGGCGTCAGATAGACCGGCACGCCCGACAGCCGCTGCAGGCGATAATCGGTGGGCCCGTTCAGCTCCACCACGTCCAGCCGCTGCTTGATCTCTTCAATGAAAGGCAGGAACAGCTGGCGGTTCAGTCCGCCTTCATACAACCGGTCGGGCGGGGTGTTGGAGGTGGCAACGATGGTGACGCCTTCCGCGAACAGCCGGTCGAACAGCCGGCCCAGGATCATGGCGTCGGCGACATCGGTCACCTGGAATTCGTCGAAGCAGAGCAGCCGCGCGTCGCCTGCCAGCGCGCGCGCCACCGGCGGGATCGGATCGTCGCTGCCCGCCTTCTGCCGCTCGGCATGGATGCGCGCATGCACATCGACCATGAAGCTGTTGAAGTGGGCGCGGCGCTTCTTGGCGACCGGCGCTTCCTCGAAGAAGAAGTCCATGATCAAGGTCTTGCCGCGCCCGACATCGCCCCAGATGTACAAACCTTTGGGTGTCGGCGCCTTGCGAAACCAGCCCGGCTTCTGCGCCAGCTCTTTCGCCAGGGTGTTCAGCCGCGCGACCGCATTTTCCTGCGCGGAGTCGGCGCGCAACTCGCCCTTGGCAACGGCCTCGCGATACAGCGCGATCAACGGCATCAGGCGCGCGCCTTGATCGTGTCGGCCAGCTTCAGCACCCGCTCGGCCTCCTCGGCATGCAGCTTTTCGACCATGCGGCCGTCCAGCGCGAGCGCGCCCTTGCCGGGATTTTGCAGGAAGGCTTCCAGCACCGCGCGCGCCTGGGCGATTTCATCGTGGCTGGGCGCGAAAGCGCGGTTGCAGACGTCGATCTGACTGGGATGGATCAGGGTCTTGCCGTCAAAGCCGAAGGCACGGCCCTGGGCGCAACTCTCGGCCAATCCCGCTTCATCGCCGATGCTATTATAAGTGGCGTCGATGGCCGTCAGGCCGTGGGCGCGCGCGGCAATCACGGTATCGGTCATCACGGCCCACAGGTTGCTCCGATCCAGCATGGTCTTGGCGTGCATCGCCTTCATCAGGTCGTTGGCGCCCAGGCACAAGGCAGCCACACCAGACGCCGCGATGGCTGCGAGATTCAAAACCGCTTTCGGTGTTTCGATCATCGCCCACACCGGCACAGCGCTTTGCACGATGTCGTTCGTGTCATCGACCTTGGGCAGCAGGATGGCGTCGGGCCTGGCCGCCGTCACCGCCGCCAGGTCAGCCTCGAACCAGGGCGTGCCGCGCGCATTGATCCGCACCACCACTTCACGGTCACCGAATCCGCGCAGCGCGGCACAGGCCGCCTCGCGCGCCTCATCCTTGTGCTGCGGCGCGACCGCATCTTCCAGGTCCAGCACCACCACATCGCAGGCAAGCGTGCGCGCCTTCTCCAGCATGCGCGGGCTGGAGGCGGGCAGGAATAAAACCGAACGTCTCGGCTTACTCAACGCCTTCGACCAGAACCCATTCGCCCTGGCTGACCTTCTGGCGGATGGCGCGCGCGGCGGAATATTCCGGCGAGTTGTAGCAATCCAGCGCGTCCTGCAGGCTGGGGAATTCGATCACCACATTGCGGGCGCGGCCCTTGCCTTCGACCTGTTCGGTCTTGCCGCCGCGCGCCAGGAACCTGGCCTTGTAGCGTTCGAAGGCCGGCCTGCCGGTCTCGACATACTTCTTGTACTCTTCATTGTCGTCCACATCGACGCGGGCGATCCAATAGGCCTTGGGCATTTCAATTCCCCTTGAGCAGGTTGCGGTTCATGAGCGATTCGGCGATCTGCACGGCGTTCAGCGCGGCACCCTTGCGCAGATTGTCCGAGACGACCCACATGTTCAGGCCGTTCTCCACTGTCGGGTCCTTGCGGATGCGTGACACAAAGGTTGCGTCCTCGCCGGCGCACTCGATGGGCGTGACGTAACCACCGTCCTCGCGCTTGTCGACCACCAGGATGCCCGGCGCCGCACGCAGCGCGGCGCGCGCCTTGTCGGCGGTGACGGGCAGTTCGAACTCGATGTTCACGCTTTCGGAATGGCCCACAAACACCGGCACGCGCACGCAGGTCGCGGTCACCTGAATATCGGGGTCCAGGATCTTCTGGGTCTCCACCGCCATTTTCCATTCCTCCTTGGTCAACCCGCTGTCCATGAAGACGTCGATATGGGGAATGACGTTGAAGGCGATCTGCTTGGTGAACTTGCCCTGTTCGATCGGGTCGGCGACGAAGATGGCGCGGGTCTGGCGGAACAGCTCGTCCATCGCCTCGTTGCCGGCGCCCGACACCGACTGATAGGTCGACACCACCACGCGCTTGATCTTGAACAGGTCGTGAAGCGGCTTCAAAGCGACCACGAGCTGGGCGGTCGAACAATTGGGATTGGCGATGATGCCCTTGGGAATGTCGTTCAGGGCATCGGCATTCACTTCCGGCACCACCAGCGGCACCTGGCGGTCCATGCGCCAGGCGCTGGAATTGTCGATCACCAGGCAACCCTGGGCGGCAATTTTCGGCGCCCACTCCTTGGCGACACTGCCGCCGGCCGACATCAGGGCGATGTCGGTGCTGCTGAAGTCGTGATAGTCCAGCGCCTTCACTTTCAGGGTGTGGTCGTCGCCGAACGAGACCTCCTTGCCGACCGAGCGGGTCGAGGCCAGCGCGACCACTTCGCTGACGGGAAACTGGCGCTGGACGAGAACCTTGAGCATCTCCCGGCCGACATTGCCGGTGGCGCCGATGACGGCGACTTTATAAGCCATGACTTTTCCTTTGGTCGCGCGTCCGACGGCTCGCTATGCTCGCCTGGCCGACGCTCCTGCCCGCGCTTTTTGCGCAGTTCTTCTACAAAAGAGAGGCCGGAATCGCTAGCGCCACTGCAGGCGCAGCATGGGCCCGCCGCCGTCGACGCCGGCATTGAAGCTGGGCATGCCGGGGGTGTCGGACTTGAAGGCTTCCCACTGCCCGTCCTTGAGACCCAGCTTTTGGGCGGCTTCCTCGCCATAGCTCATGGCATAGGGCGACTTGGCCTCGGCATAGCGGGCTTCGCGCACATGGTCGGGCTCCGGCGGGGCCAGGTCGGGGCCGCGGAAGGCATAGGCGGGTGCTGCCCCGGCGATCAGGGCGGTCACGGCAAGAAGGCAGCGGATCCGCGTCATGACAAGGAAACGCAGCTTGTTGCAGCTTGTTTCATGCCTCGTTGACCAGGGTGAAAGTTCCCTATTCCCAAAGGCTTGGGCTGATGTTTATGGTCGCTTCCCACGGGCGGGAAACAGTCGAAGAGGTCAGTACATGCGTTTGATGAAGCTTGGCGCCTGTGTCGCCGCCCTCAGCCTGATGGGCGCCCTGGCCGCCGAGGCGAAAGGCATCTCGTCCGCCTGCGCCAGTTCGGCCGAAGTCTCGGCCATCCAGGTCTCGGCCGTGCAGCAGGAGCTGACGGATGCCGCGCTCGCCTGTGGCCCCAATGAAGTGTCGATGTTCAACCAGTTCCAGGTCCGCTTCGGCGCGGAGCTGCGCAAGTCCGACGCGCTGATGCTGCGCATGTTCAAGCGGCTGAACGGCGTGGCCAAGGGCAATGCCGCCTATGACGCCTACAAGACTCGCGCCATCGCCCATGCCGAACAGCGCCGCACCAAGCCCGGCGCGCACGACAATTTCTGCAAGACCGCCGGCATCGTGTTTGCCGCGGCTTTGGCCCCCGACAAGCCGGTGCTGGAAGACTTCGTCTCGGGCGTGCCGGTGAACGAGGCCAATCCGGTCGATACCTGCGAGATCAAGGTGGCGGTGACGCTTTCGGGCGTGCAGGCCGGCCCCGACATCGTCCCGATCGCGCGCCCCGCCCTGCCGGGCGACCCGCCCAACCCGGGCCTCTTCCCGAACTGATTCGGGCCTGAACAAGAAACGGCGCGGATAACTTCCGCGCCGTTTTTCTTTGCCTTCCGGACTAGGCCTTTGGGCGCGGTTTCAGCAGGTTGGTAATAATAACGCTATGCCAGCCAAGCCACAGGGCGATCCAAGGCATTGCCAGGACAGGGGCTTGGTGAAGCACGGCGCGAAAGCCATCGTCGTATTCCCGTACCGTGCCGATCAGAAGCCATAGGTCCAGCGCTGCCGCGGCCGCCAACAAGGCCAGACCGAAATTTCTCGATGCTGTCCGTGACGCAAATACTGTCACGACCGTCAGTGGCCCGAGCAAAACTCCAGGAAGCGTGACCCAAAGCGGCGTGATCCACCCGTGGCCGGCGCCCGCCAACCAGAATGCGAAAAATGCTGTGACCAGCCACAGCACAAATCCAACGGCCACCCCTTTGCGCTTTGTCATCCCGCTCCCCCAAAGAAAAAGGGCCGGTCTTGCGACCGGCCCTGATTCTTTCGAAGTGGTTGGCTATCAGCCGCCCAGATCGATGACCGCGCGGCGGTTCTTGGGCTCGCGCACGCCCGGGCCGGTCGGAACCAGCGGGTCGTGGAAGCTCTTGCCCTCGATCGCGATCGAGTCCTGACCCAGACCCTGACGGACCATCTCGTCCTTCACGGACGTGGCACGGCGGATCGAGAGCGCCTGGTTGTAGCGGTCCGAACCGACGGTATCGGTGTGACCGGTGACCATGATGCGCACAGAACCCAGGGTCTTGGCGGCCTGGACGGCCTCGGTAACGGTCGCCTGGGCTTCCGCCGTGAGGTTCGACTTATCGAAGTCGAAGAACACGATGTAGGTCTTCGCCGGAGGAGGCGGCGGAGGCGGAGGCGGCGGCGGGGGAGGCGGCGGCGGAGGCGGCGGGGGCGGCGGCGGGGGCGGCGGCGGCGGGGTCATGTACCAGCGCAGACCGAACAGGGCCACATTCTCCGTCACGTTGTTGACGTGCAGCGGGCTGATCGAGGTGTAGGACGAACCGAAGTTGGCGTCCGTCTCGTTCGAGCGATAGCGATATTCGCCGAACAGGTCGACATCCGGGGCAATCGCGACGGCCAGGCCGGCGATCAACTGCCACTGGAACGACAGGTTCGAACCCTTCACGACGTCGATGGCCGAGTAGGGGTTGGTGTTGACGTGGAAGCGCTCGGCACCGATGCCGACACCGCCGCCCAGCGACAGCTTGAAATTGTCACCCAGCGGAATGTCGTACACCAGGTTGATCATGTCCGTGGTGGTCGCGTTGTTGCCGGGCGAGTTGGTGAAGCCGGGGAACGAGACGTTGAAATCGTGCGAGGTGTAGCCGATTTCGTTCTCCAGGCGCCAACCTTCGGCCCAGGCGTAACCGAACGAGATCACGCCCAGCGCGCTGTCCTTGGCATTGGTGTTGCCAGTGAAGGACGGATTGGGCACCGACGTGATGCTGACGCTCTGCTGGTTGTCCCAGCCGGCGCCAAGGCCGAGGTACCAACCCTCGGCGGCGAATGCCGGCGAGCTGATGGCCGCAGCGGCCACACTCGCCAAGGCGAGCAAACGAAGCTTCATTTTTCTACCCTCGCTATGAAAATACCGACGGGCAGGAAGCCCCCGCCATACGTCGAAACCAATGTAGCGCTTATAACGGCGATCCCGCCAAATGTCTCCACCTCGGATGCTGCTTTGCGGAAGATTTGCCAACGCAAGTAAGGGTTTTACCGGAGGGCTGTGTCGCAGGTGCAACAGCACCTCACGAACTGTTCCCATCTTACCTTTCCCTGTGACTGACAGTCGGTCCAGGGCTTGACTGTGACATGTCATCAGTCCGGCGCGAAGTGCATCGCGAGAATCAAAAATATCCAACAAAATCAAATGGATGAAAAAGGTCCAGGGGTGTGATAAGCACACGCATGACCGCTTCGGTGCTCGATCAGTTGTTGGGGCTGCTCGATCTGGAGAAGATCGAGGACAATATCTTCCGCGGCCGTTCCCCGGCCGAGCCGAGCACCCGGGTCTTTGGCGGCCAGGTGTTGGCCCAGGCGCTTGTCGCCGCCACCCGTACCGTTGACGCCAGGCGCCCCTGCCACTCCTTTCATGCCTATTTCCTGCGCCCGGGCGATCCGGGCACGCCTATTCTCTATGAAGTGGACCGCTCGCGCGACGGCGCCAGCTTCAGCGCGCGCCGGGTGGTGGCCATCCAGCACGGAGCGCCCATCTTTACCCTGGCCTCGTCCTTCCAGCGCATCGAACAGGGCTTCGATCACCAGTCCCAGATGCCGGTGGTGCCGCCGCCGGAGGATCTGGAAGACGAGCAGCAGGTTTTGCTGCGCGATCCCGGCCTGTCGCCCATGGCGCGTGCCTGGGTGGCGCGCGAGCGCGCCTTCGAGACGCGTTCGGTATTAAGCCGCGGCATCGGCGACCGGCCGGCGCGCGCCGCGGTCGATCACATCTGGATGAAGACGCGCGGGGCCTTGCCCGACGATCCCGCCATTCATCGCGCGCTGCTGGCGTTTGTTTCCGACATGTCGCTGCTGGATACGTCGCTGCTGCCGCATGGCAAGAGCATCTTCTCCAACATGCAGGTGGCAAGCCTGGACCACGCGATGTGGTTTCATCGCCCGTTCCGCGCCGATGAATGGCTTCTTTATGTGCAGGATTCCCCCAGCGCATCCGGCGCGCGCGGCTTCAATCGCGGCGCGATTTATACGCGAGACGGTGTGCTGGTTGCGTCGGTGGCCCAGGAAGGGCTTATCCGTCCGCGCTGAGCGAATTCCAGAAACCGGAGGGGTCGGAATATTATGTCGGGCAGGTGCTGGGCCCGGTGATCGCGGAAGCGCGGCGCGGGCGGGTATAGAAGGTGTTGGTCATCGTCTTGGTGCCGGTGACGATCTGGGTGGTGGGCGACTTATAGTCGTAGGACACTTCCGACACGATCACGCTGCCATTGGCCGTCATCAATCCCGCGGGCAGGGTGACGTTGCCGGTGCGCGCGGTGCCGTTCTTGGTGCAGCTCCACGCCACGGTGCCCACCGTGAGGCTTTTGGTCGTGGTGTTGTAGACGACGCTGGTCACGGTGATCTTCGCCGCGCTGGGACTGTAGGGATAAAGGATCGCGGTCGCGGCATTGAAGACGTTGGTCATGTCCGATGTGGTCACGGCCTGTTCCTGCGCCACCAGGTCGGCGGCGGCGCTCGCCATGTTGACCACGTCGGCGCGGCAGGTCAGGGCCAGCGACAGTTCGACCACCCCGAAGAACAGGGTGATCATCACCGGCAGCAGCATGGCGAATTCCACGGCGGCCAGGCCATCCTTGGCCTTTTGGAAACGGCGAAGCAGCGCGCGCATCAGCAGCCGCCCGTCGAGGTGGTGTAAGGCTCGTTGCGGAACGCCGCGGTCGCCGTTACCAGATGCTTGTTGCCGGCCATGTTGACCAGGAACCAGCTCAGCACCGGCGTCGCCACCGGCCAGGTATAAAAGGCGCGCACCAGCACCACGTCGCAGGCACCGCCGATGGAATAGTTGTTCAGGCTGGTGTCCAGCGAGTTGTCGGACTTGAGCGGCGAGGTGAAGGTCACGTTGCCGTAGCTCGAAAAGGATTCGACATCGACCTGCAGGTTGGTGTTGCAGGCGATCAGCGGCGAAACCTTGTTGCAGATGTTGGTGCGGAAGGCGGCCTGGGTCATGCCGCCGGACGAGACCTGGCCGGTGCGCACCTGGCGCGCCATGTCGGTGACGGCGTTCTGCAGCGCGGCCTGCGAGAAGAACATGATCGCGGCTTCGAAAATTCCCAGCAGCAGCACGAAGAAGATGGGGGCCACGAAGGCGAACTCGATCGCCGCCGATCCCTTCTGGGAATCGGTGCGAAGGCGGGCGCGGAATGCGCGGAAACGCTCGCGAATGGACACGGTTAAGCCTCTTCAAGGATAAGTGTAGGAGAGGCAGGGTTGAAAGCGAGTGAAAGCCGAGGTCTTGCTCAACGCCCGGTTAACGCTCGCCCGACAAGATAACGCGCTATTTCAGGTTCGAAGCCAGCGAGGTGAAGGTGGTGGACAGGGTGGTGCCCACCGCGGTGACGCCGGTGATGATCACCACCGCAATCAGGGCGGCGATCAGGCCATATTCGATGGCGGTCGCGCCGTGTTCGTCGCGAAGAAAAAGCTGAAGCTTGCGCATCAAGTGCTCCAATGAAGTCCGACTTGTGCGGTTTAAGACGAAATCCTTACCGGCGCGGTTAATCCGGAACTTGCATTTTCGTAATGTGCGCAAGCGCCGCGATTTGATTCAACATCGTTAACCGCTCGGCCCTTTTCGTTAAGCTTTGCGTTACCAGACGCCGCGAAAGCAACGGCATTTTCATTCCTGTTCGCCCAGTATCAGGGCCTGTCAAAAGGTTCTGGCCTGCAATGGGCGAAACGATGAAAGACCTGCTGTCCGCGGCGCGCGCGCGTCTGCGCGGCTTTCTGCGCTCCAACCGCGGCAACGTCGCCATGATGTTCGGCATCGCGCTGGTGCCCATGACCATCGCCGCCGGCGTGGGCCTGGATTATGCCCGCAGTGCGCTCCTGAAATCGCAGATGAGCGACGCGCTGGATGCCGCGGCCCTGGCCGTCGGTTCGACCAAGGGCCTGAACCACGACACCGCCCAGTCGCTGGCGCAGCAGTATTTCACCGCCAACTATACCGGCGAAGGCGCGCCCTCCGTCTCGGTCGGCGACACCGATTATGACAGCAACGGCAGCTTCAAGGTCACGGCCACCTACAACCTGCCCACCACCTTGCTGAAGATCATCGGCCAGAACGCGGTGCCGGTGACGACGTCCACCACCGTGGTGTGGGGCCAGAGCCGGCTCTGGGTCGCGCTGGTGCTCGACAATTCGGGCTCGATGGCCAATGGCGATTCCAGCGGGTCCAAGATGACGGCGCTGAAGAACGCGTCGAACCAGCTGCTCACCATATTGCAGAACGCCTCCAGCAATCCCGGCGACGTCAAGGCCGCGATCATTCCCTTCGACCGCACCGTCAATGTCGGCACCAGCAATGTCAGCGCAAGCTGGATCGACTGGACCGACTGGGAGGCGCCGCCGCCCAACGTCAACATCTCCACCAATGTGGGACCGGGCAGCAATTGCCCCTTCACCACCGTCAATGGCTGGGGCCAGATCGTCCAGCAGAGCCCTTACGGCTTCAACTGCACCTCCGACAGCTCCAACAGCGCGGGTTCGGTGAAGACCATCCCCTCGACCGGCCTGATCTGTCCTGGCGTGGATTCCGGCGACTACAACACCGCCCACCGCGACCGCTATTACAATGGCTGCTGGACCTCGACGCCTTCCACGACGGTCACCACGGGCAACGTCACCAGCAATACCTTCTGCAGCAACTCCAGCAGCTGCAAAGCCGCCAGCAAGTGCACCGGCTATCCCACCAGCAGCACCACAACCAGCGGCAATTCCTCGACCACCACGACCACGACCTGCACCTGCGGCGGCTCGGGCAACAGCCGCTGGTGCCGTACCGATGCCACCCCGGTCACCACCACCACCGGCGCGCCCTATACCCACACCTGGCAGTCCAACGCCCACTCCACCTGGGGCGGCTGCATCATGGATCGCGACAAGGCCAGCGACTACGACATCAAGAACACCAACCCGACCACCTCGGGCGCGGGCTTTCCCGCCACCAATCCGGACAACTGCCTGCCCGCCACGGTGACGCCGCTGAGCTATGACTGGTCATCGCTCTCCACCCAGATCAACAATATGAGCCCCAACGCGTCCACCAACCAGGCGCTCGGCGTGGCGCATGGCTGGATGGCGCTGACCAATTCCGCGCCCTACAGCCCTGGCGCGCTGCCGTCCAACACTGCGCGCTACATCATCATCCTGTCGGACGGCCAGAACACCCAGGACCGCTGGTGGGGCAACGGTTCCACCGAAGGCACCACGGAAGACGGCTATATCGACGCGCGCGAGAAGGCGGCCTGCGACAATGCCAAGGCCGATGGCGTGGTCATCTACAGCATCTTCCTCAATGTCGGCGGCGGCGGCCAGTCCGCGCCGCTGAGCTATTGCGCCAGCGACACCAGCAAATACTACACCCTGACCACGACCACCGCCGTCGTCACCACCTTCAACCAGATTGCACAGCAGATTACCGCCGTGCGCATCAGCCGCTAGCATGACGCTCGCACTGCAAGCCCTGGAACAGGTCTGGCTCACCTTGTGGCACGTGCTGCCCTGGCTGGCCGGGCTGGGCGTGGTGTTCGCGGTTTTGTCGCGCGTCTCGCCCTGCAATCAAGGCAGGCCCTGGTGGAAGAAGCAGGGCCTTGTCACCGACCTGGGCTACTGGATCTTCGTGCCGCTGTTCACGCGCTATCTGCGCATCTGGCTGACGGTGTTCCTGACCATCTGGATCTTCCATATCAGCGACGGCCAGCAGATCGCGGATTTCTACCTGCACGGCCACGGGCCCCTTTCGACCCTGCCGCTATGGCTGCAGGGCCTGATGTACCTGGTGGGTGCGGACTTCGCCTATTACTGGATCCATCGCGCCTTCCATCGTGGTGCGCTGTGGAAGTATCACGCCGTCCATCACGCCCCCAGCGAGATCGACTGGCTGTCGGCCTCGCGCTGGCATCCGGTGAACCTGATGCTGGGCACCGTGGCCGTCGACATCGCCTGGCTGCTGGCGGGCGTGTCGCCCGACATCTTCCTGGTCATCGGGCCGTTCAACATCGTCACCTCGTGCATGGTGCACGCCAACCTGAACTGGACCTTCGGGCCGCTGCGCTATGTGCTGTGCAGCCCGGTGTCCCATCGCTGGCATCACGAGCGCGACGTGGTCGATGTGAATTTCGCCAGCACCTTCGCGGTGTGGGACTGGATGTTCGGCACCTTCTACATGCCGCAAGGCAAGCTGCCCCAGGCCTACGGCATCGACGATGCCGCCATGCCTGAAGGCCTGGTGCCGCAGATGGTCTATCCGCTGGTTCAGAAAGCCTAGAGCGGCGCGCAATCACGCGCAGCCGCCAATCCCGATACGAAAATCGAAGCTAGTGCGCGGTCGTCGCCGCCGCGCCCGCGGCCGTACGCGCATTCTGCTGGTGGGTATTGGCCACCGCATTGGCGGGATCATAGGCGTCCTTGCCGTCGCCGGGCATCGGCGTCGGTTCGCAACGCTGGCCGGCGCAGTTCAGGGTGATGCGCTGGGCGCCGCGGTTCAGGATCACCGTGCCCGCGCCATCGGCGCCGGTGACGTTGATGCCGCTGGTATAGACCTGCACATTGTCGCTGTTCAGCGCCACGATGTTGGTGCGGCCATAACCCTTGCCCTGCACGAAGGCGTGGCGGGCATCGATCATGGTGATGTCGGCGATGGCGGGATTGCCGACATAGACGGTGGCGACCGGCTTCTTGAAGGTCAGGGTATGGACTTCATCCAGGCCCAGATTCACGTCGCTGGGACCAGCAAGGCTGGGCACGGCGGAAGCGAGCAGGGCGGCGGCGAAAAGCGTGGCGCGCATGGACTTGGGTCCGGTGAGATTTACCCGCCCAGACTAAGGTTTGCGCCGTAAAAGAAGCCTTAAACCTGTTGATCTAGAACAAGGCGGATTTTAACGCGGAACTTCGCGCGTGCGCCTTTCGCTGCCCCAGACGCTGCTTGCGCTGGCCGGGTCGCTGGCGGCCTTCGATCTGGTCTGGGCCATCGCGGGCCATTTCCAGCTCGACTGGCCCGCCTATGCCCGGCTTGGCCTGCTGGCGGGCGTGCTTCTGGGCGCGGCCTGGATTTACCATCGCGTGCGTCCCGATCCCCGGCTGTCGGCGATGCTGTTCGGTGCGGGTTTTCTCTGCGCCTTTTCGCTGGGCGCCAGCGTGCTCAACTATCTGCTGCTGACCAGGGCTGGGGCGCGCATCGATCTGGCGCTGGCGCAACTTGATCGCGCGCTGGGCTTCGACTGGCCGGCCGCGATGGCCTGGTTTGCGGCGCATCCCGCGCTCAATTCCGCCGCGCTGGTCGCCTATTCCTCGATGCTGCCCCAGGTCGCGGCGATGATAATCGTGCTGGCGCTGGCCGACACCGCGCGTGTCTATCGCTTCAGCGCCGCCCTTTCGCTGTCGGCCCTGGCGTGTATCGCGGTGTGGTGTTTGGCCCCGTCTTTTGGGGCTTTTTCGGTGTATGCGGCGCCGCGCATGACGTTGGCGCTGGATGGCGGCTATGCGCGCGAGCTTGTCGCCCTGCTGCATGACGGTCCCGGGATCATTTCGCCGCATGACGCAAAGGGCCTGATCGGCTTTCCCTCCTATCACGCGGTGCTTGCGCTGCTGGTGATGTGGCACGCGCGCAAGCTTTCCTGGCTGCGCTGGCCCGCGGTCCTGCTCAACATCGCGGTGCTGGTCGCGACACCGATCCAGGGCGGGCATCACCTGATGGACGTGCTGGGCGCATTCCCCATCGCGGCGTTTGCGATTTTCCTGACGCGCGCGCGCGGCGAAGCGGCGAAAGATCCCGGCATGGTAAACAAACGGCCAAACTTAACGTTAGAGCCGGTTCCATTGGCGCTTTTTCGTGCCAGCGCGGCACAGAAGAGCGCGCGCGTACACAACGCCATTAAGCCGACATTAAGCGGCTTGCCCTAGTGTCGGCATTGTCCGCCGTCAGCGAAAATATTCGCCGGGCGTTGGGCATCCTAGGGTGTCAATTAAGTTGGAGACTATCATGAACATCTTCTCGCGTTTCGTTCGCGATGAATCGGGCGCCACGGCCATCGAATACGGCCTGATCGCTGCTCTCATCGCCGTCGTCATCATCACCGGCGTGACCGCCGTCGGCACCAAGCTGTCGACGACCTTCACCGGCCTGGCGACCAACCTGAAGTAAGGGTTGCTGGCATGTCTGCCAGAAGCGGCCGCCTTCCAAGAGGTGGCCGTTTCTTTTTTCCGGGTACGCCATGATCGCCGAAGCGCTTGTTCTCGCCGTCCTGCCGCTGCTGCTCGCGGCCGCTGCCGGCTATGACCTGGCAAGCTTCACCATTCCCAACATGCTCAACCTGGCGGTGATCGCGGTGTTTCCGCTTTTCGCCATCGCCGCGGGCATGCCGCTGGGCACGATCGGCTTGCACCTGCTGGCCGGTTTCGCGGGCCTGGCGGTGGGTTTTCTTCTTTTCGCGCTGGGCTGGATCGGCGGTGGCGACGCCAAGCTGTTCGCCGGCGTCGCGCTCTGGCTGGGGTTCGGCGACCTGATGCCCTATGCGCTGATGGCGTCGGTCTTTGGCGGGCTTCTCACGCTTGCGCTTCTGGTCCTGCGCCAGTGGCCGCTGCCGGAAAAACTTCTGGGCCAGGCCTGGATCGTTAAGCTGCACGATGCGCGTTCGGGCATTCCGTATGGCGTGGCGCTCGCGCTGGGCGCCTTCGTGCTGCTGCCGCATTCCGAAATTTTCCGCATTGCCGCGGGCGGCGCTTAACAAAAGCCTAACGGCACATGAGCAGGTTCCGCGCTCATTTTAGCTAAGTTCAATCGGAAAACGTTGAGCGCATTGGGAATTTCCTATTCCCGAATTAAGCAATTTCTAAAGGGTTGCATGGTGAATTGTCACCAAAGGAGCTGCCCTTATGAACACCCAACGATTGGTCGTGCTGTGCATCGCGCTTGTGTCCGCAGGCGGCGCGGCGTTCATGGTGCGCAGCATGCTGGGCGGCGGCACGCCCGCGGTTCAGGCCGCACCCGCGCCCGCGCCGATCGCGATGAGCGAAGTGCTGGTGGCGTCTTCCAACCTGCAGCCCGGCCAGGCCCTGATGGCCGAACAGGTGCGTTGGGAAAAATGGCCGACCAGCTCCGTCGATGCCTCCTTCATCACCCATTCCTCCGCCGTCAGTGAAGATGCCGCGGTGAAGGGCACCGTGGTGCGTTCGCCGATCCTGGCGGGCCAGCCCATCACCGCCAATGCCATCGTGCATGCCGACGCGGCCGGCTTCATGGCCGCGATGCTGACGCCGGGCATGCGCGCGGTTTCCATCACCATCACCACCGAAAGCGGCGCCGGCGGCTTCATCCTGCCCAACGACCGCGTCGACATCATCCTGACGCGCAAGTTCGACGGCACGCCGCCGCGCGTCATCGCCAAGACCGTGCTGTCCAACATCCGCGTGCTGGCGGTCGACCAGACCTTCGCCCAGCAGAAGGACACCAAGACCGTTCTGGCCAAGACCGCGACGGTCGAGCTGTCGCCCGAACAGGCGATCCTGATTTCCAGCGCCCAGAGCGCGGGCCAGCTCTCGCTGGCGCTGCGTCCCCTGGGCGACAATGAAAAGGTCGCGGACCTGGCGAGCGCCGCCGGCGACCGCAAGAAGAAGCTGGCCGTCGAATCCGACGGTCCCGTGAACGTCATCCGCTACGGGCTGGCAAGCGCGCCCCCGTCACAGGAGAGGCAGCCGCAGTGATCCGTTTCGCCCCCCGCAAATTCCTCCTGTTGAGCGCGATGCCCGCCCTTGTGGCGTCGCTCGCGCTTTCGCAGGAATCCTTCGCGCGTCCCGTGCTGGATGAATCGGCCGCGCGCGTGCTGACCGTCTCCACCCGTGGCGGCGCCCCCAGCCATCAGCGCCTGACGCTCTCGCTCGACAAGGCCGCCGTGGTGCAGCTCGACAGCGATGCCCGCGACGTGCTGGTGTCAAATCCCGACATGGTCGATGCCGTGGTGCGCACGCCGCGCCGCATCTTCCTTCTGGCCACCAAGGTCGGCCAGACCAACGCCTTCTTCTTCGACGGCGACGGCAAGCAGATCCTGGCGCTGGACATCCGCGTCGAGAAGGATGTTGTCGACCTGTCGGGCCTGATGAAGGCCTCGCTGCCCAACTCCGCCATCAACGTCCAGGCGATGAACGACAATATCGTGCTGACGGGCTCGGTCTCCTCGGCGCTGGAATCGACCCGCGCCGCCGACCTGGCGGCCCGCTTCGCCGGCGATCCCAAGAAGGTCATCAACATGCTGTCGGTTGCCGGCGGCGCGCAGGTGATGCTGAAGGTGCGCATCGCCGAGATGGACCGCAGCGTCGCCAAGCAGTTCGGCGTCGACCTGACCGCGGCCGCCAAGATCGGCGGCGTGCCGATGGTGGCCTCCACCTCCAATCCCTACGGCCTTCTGGGCCGTGCGCTCAGCGATCTGTCGGGCGGCCAGGTCGGCCAGGCCTGTTCCAGCCAGTTCTTCCCCACCGTGACCAACAGCATCGCCCAGACGCTGGGAGCTGCTGCGGTTTCCAGCACCGTGACCGGCACCACCACCGTGACCAGCACGCCCACCCTGGACGCCACCGGCGCCATCGTGCCCGCCGGCACGCCCATCACCACGACCACCACCACCTCCACCAACGCCTCGCCCACCAGCACGGGCACCACCAGCCTCAACTCCTCCAACAGCGTCTGCCCCAACAATGCCCAGGGCATCCTCAAGGCGCTGGAGCAGGTCGGCCTGGTGCACATGCTGGCCGAACCCAACCTGACCGCGGTGTCGGGCGAGACCGCCAAGTTCCTGGCGGGCGGCGAATTCCCCGTGCCCGCCGGCCGCGACCAGCAGGGCAACATCTCCATCCAGTTCAAGCAGTTCGGCGTGGGCCTGTCCTTCACGCCCGTCGTGCTGTCGCCGGGCCGCATCTCGCTGCAGCTTTCCAGCGAAGTCAGCGAACTGACCAACACCGGCGCCTTCACCCTTCAGGGCCAGGCCGGCAGCGGCGCGGTGGTGATCCCCGCGCTGTCGGTGCGCCGCACCGAGACCACGGTGGAAGTGCCGTCGGGCGGCTCCTTTGCCGTCGCCGGCCTGATGCAGCACAACACCAAGCAGGTGATCGACGGCTTTCCCGGCGTGAAGGACCTTCCGGTCCTGGGCGCCTTGTTCCGCAGCCGCGATTTCCAGAACGACGAAACCGAGCTGGTGGTGCTGGTCAGCGCCTATCTGGTCGAGCCCAATGCCGAGAGCGCCTTCAGCGCGCCCACCGACGGCTTTGTCGCGCCGTCCGATCCCGAAACATTGCTGTTGGGCCGCCTGAACGCGGTCTATCGCAAGAAGCAGGGCGACAAGCCCGTTTCCGCCGACGCATCCGCGCCGGTCGGATTTGTCGTGCGCTAACGGAGGACTGAAAGATGAGCCTCGAAAACTTCTTCCGCGTCGCCGCCCTGGCCTCGGTTCTTGTCGCCGGCAGCTGCGCCTCGCGCGGCCTGATGACCGACGACAGCGGCACCATGTCCGATCCCGCGGTCAATCATCCCATCAGCGTGGAGCCCAGCTTCCGCGAAATGAAAGTGAACTTCGGCGGCCCCGCCGGCATGAGCGCCGACGACGCCGCGCGCTTCGACAATTTTCTGGCCGACTACCGCGCCCACGGCAATGGCAGCCTGGGCATCTCGGTGCCGGCAGGTGCGCCCAGCCACGCCGCGATCACCTATTTCGCCGAGCGCGCCGCCTCGACCGGCATCAGCCGCGACAAGATCCTGGTCTCGACCCACGACACCGCCGACGGCGATTACCGGGTCGATGTCAGCTACATCACCTACACCGCCTCGACCGACCGTTGCGGCGACTGGTCCGAGAACCTGGCCTTCACCCTGGACAACCAGACCTCCAAGAATTTCGGCTGCTCGGTGCAGCACAACATGGCGGCCATGGTGGCCGATCCGCGCGACCTTCTGGGCCCGCGCCGCTTCGAGCCCGCCGACGCCAACCGCGCCGCCGTGGTCATCGACAATTACGAGCAGGGCAAACCGACTTCCGCGCAGAAGACCCAGGATCAGTCGGGCGCGGTCTCGGACGTCAACAAGTAGCAGTAGCAAGGGTTCGTCATGGCCAAACCGCCTCCCGTGGAGAATTTCGGCGCCGCGCCGCATGAGCGCCCGGTTCCGCGCATCTCCATCCACGCCTTCTGCGAATTCCCCGACACCGGCGCCGCGCTTCAGCGCGCCGGCCAGGATCGTCGCCTGTCCAAGGCGCACCTGGCGGTGCAGCTGGGCGGCGTCAATGCCGCGGTCGAGCATTACAACGGCCAGATCACGCCCAACCTGCTGATCATCGAAACCAAGCTGAACGGCCAGGAAGCCCTGGACGAGCTGGACCGTCTTGCCGAAGTTTGCGACCCCGCCACGAAAGTCGTGGTGGTCGGCCGCACCAACGATGTGGAGCTGTACCGCGAACTGATGCGCCGCGGCGCCAGCGAATATCTGGTCGCGCCTGTGCAGCCGCTGCAGCTGATCGAAGTGATTTCGGGTCTCTACCTGGATCCGGGCGCCACCCCGATCGGCCGTGTCGTCGCCGTGATCGGCGCGCGCGGCGGTTCGGGCTCCTCCACCGTGGCCCACAATCTGGGCTGGTGCATCGCCGAGGAACTGCACATCAACACGACGATTGTCGATCTCGACCTGCCGTTCGGCACCGTGGGCCTGGACTTCAACGACGAAGCCAGCCAGGGCGTGTCGGATGCGCTGAGCGCGCCCGAGCGCCTGGACGATGTGCTGCTGGACCGCCTGCTGCTCAAGCGCGGCGACCATCTCTCGCTCTTCACCGCGCCCGCCGCGCTGGAACGCGACTATGACGCGGTGCCGGAAGCCTATGAAGCCGTGATCGACGCGGTGCGCCAGACCACGCCCTGCGTGATCCTGGATCTGCCGCACGGCTGGACGCCCTGGATTCGCGCCAGCCTTCTGGCGGCCGACGATGTGATCGTGGTGGCGACGCCCGACCTGACGTCCTTGCGCAATGCCAAGAACATCATCGAGCTGGTCAAGAATGCCCGGCCCAACGACAATCCGCCCAAGCTGGTGATCAACCAGGTCGGCATGCCCAAGCGCCCGGAAATCCCGGCCAAGGACTTCGCCGAGACCATGGGCGTGGACCCCGCCGCCATCATCGGCTTCGAGCCGGCGCTGTTCGGCCAGGCCGCCAACAACGGCCAGATGGTCATCGAGCTGTCGCCCAAGCACGCCGTGTCGGAATCGCTGCGCCGCCTTTGCCGCGCGCTGACCGGTCGCAGCGTGGGCAACGCCCGCTCGTCCGCTTCGATCTTCTCGTTCCTCAAGGGCAAGAAACAGGCCTGATCTAACCCATGTTCGGCAAGCGCACAGGTTCAGAGCCCGCCTTCGGCAAGACGCAAGTCTCGCCGGAGCCCGCGGTCGTCGCACGCGAGCCCGCCGGTGCGCCGCCGCGCCTGGCGCCGGCCGCGCCCACCGTGCCCCGGCCCGCAGCACCGCAGATGGCGCCGCAGCCTTCCAAGCCGGTCGCGCGGGTGATGACCGACAACCGGTCCGACGACTATTACCAGATCAAGTCGACCATCTTTAACGCGCTGATCGACACCATCGACCTGGCGCAGCTGGCGCAGCTGGATCCGGATTCCGCGCGCGAGGAAATCCGCGACATCGTCAACGAGATCATCTCGATCAAAGCCGTTGTCATGTCCATCGCCGAGCAGGAACACCTGCTGCAGGACATCTGCAACGACGTTCTGGGCTACGGCCCGCTGGAGCCGCTCTTGGCCCGCGACGACATCGCCGACATCATGGTCAACGGCGCCAACCGCGTCTTCATCGAAGTCGCCGGCAAGGTGCAGCTGACAAACATTCGCTTCCGCGACAACGCCCAGCTGATGAATATCTGCCAGCGCATCGTGTCGCAGGTCGGCCGCCGCGTCGACGAAAGCTCTCCCATTTGCGACGCGCGCCTGCTGGACGGCTCCCGCGTCAACGTCATCGGCCCGCCCTTGTCGCTGGACGGCCCGACCCTGACCATTCGTAAGTTCAAGAAGGACAAGCTCACCCTCGACGACCTGGTGAAGTTCGGCTCGATCTCGCCCGACGGCGCGCGCGTGCTGCAGGTGATCGGCCGCTGCCGCGCCAACATCCTGATCTCCGGCGGTACCGGTTCGGGCAAGACCACGCTGCTGAACTGCATGACCGCCTATATCGACACCGAAGAGCGCGTCATCACCTGCGAGGACGCCGCCGAACTGCAGCTGCAGCAGCCGCATGTGGTGCGCCTGGAAACCCGCCCGCCCAACCTGGAAGGCCAGGGCCAGATCACCATGCGCGACCTGGTCAAGAACTGTCTGCGTATGCGCCCCGAACGCATCATCGTGGGCGAAGTGCGCGGACCCGAGGCCTTCGACCTTTTGCAGGCGATGAACACCGGCCATGACGGCTCGATGGGCACGCTCCACGCCAACTCCCCGCGCGAAGCCATGTCGCGTCTGGAATCCATGATCACCATGGGCGGCTATGCGCTGCCGATGAAGACCATCCGCGAGATGATCGTGGGCTCGATCGACGTCATCATCCAGGCCGAGCGCATGCGCGACGGTTCGCGCCGCATCACCCGCGTCACCGAGGTGATCGGCACCGAAGGCGATGTCGTCATCACCCAGGACCTGATCACCTATGAAATCTCGGGCGAGGACGAGACCGGCCGCCTGAAGGGCAAGCATATGGGCACCGGAATCGTGCGCCCGCAATTCTGGGAACGCGCCCGCTATTACAACCTGGAAAAGGAACTGGCGGACGCCCTCGACAAGGTCAATCAATGATCGTCGCGGTCGCCATCATGTTCGTGCTGGCCTTTGGCGGCGTCGCCTATGCCTTTGCCGGCGGCGACGACAAGTCCAAGAAGCGTGTCGCGGCGGTGACCAATCCGGGCGGCAAGGCGCGCGGCCGGCCCTCGACGGCCGCCGAAAGCCAGGCCCAGAAGCGCAAGAACGTCGCGGCGATGTTGAAGGACGTCGAAAAGAACCGCGCCGCCAAGAAAGAGCGCCCCACCATGCGCCGCCGCCTGGAGCAGGCGGGCTTTCCCAAGACATCGCCCAAGAGCTTCTGGATGATGTGCGGCATCCTGGCCACCATGGCCGCCTCCATGGCCATCGCCACCCACCAGAAGCCGCTGGTGATCCTGCTGGCGATCTTCGTGGTGGGTCTTGGCTTGCCGCGCTGGGTGCTGGGGTTCCTCACCAACCGCCGCAAGAAGAAGTTCACCGAGCATTTCGCCAACGCCATCGACGTGATCGTGCGCTCGGTCAAGTCGGGCCTGCCCACCAACGAGGCGCTGCGCATCGTGGCGCGCGAATCGCCCGATCCCGTGGGCGCGGAATTCCACAGCCTGGTGGAAAGCCTGAAGGTCGGCGTCACCCTGGAACAGGCGATGAAGCGCATGATGGAATCCATGCCCACCTCCGAAGTGAGCTTCTTCGCCATCGTGATGACCATCCAGACCAAGTCGGGCGGCAACCTGAGCGAGGCGCTGGGCAACCTGGCCTTCGTGCTGCGCGACCGCAAGCGTTTGCAGGGCAAGATCAAGGCGATGTCGTCGGAAGCCAAGGCGTCGGCTGCCATCATCGGCTCGCTGCCGCCGGCGGTGATGGGCATCATCTACCTGACCACGCCCACCTATATCTCCCGGCTGTTCACCGAAAAGGCCGGCAACCTGATGCTGGCGGGCTGCGTGTTCTGGATGTCGTGCGGCATCATGGTGATGCGCAAAATGATCAACTTCAAGCACTGAGGAGGACCTGATGGACAAGCTGATGGTCATCCTGTTCGACAAGGAATTCCTGATCACCGCGGTGGTCGGCATCATGGCCTTCGCCACCATCGTCACGCTGGGCATCCCCTTCCTGGAAGGCAAGGGCCTGGACGACCGCCTCAACACCGTCTCCAAGCGGCGCGAGGAACTGCGCGCCAAGCATCACGCAGCCCTGAACGCCAAGCGCGGCTCCTTGCGCGTGGAACACAACAGCTTCATGAAGGCCACGCTGGACCGCTTCAGCCTGACCAAGATCCTGGAAGGCGAGAACAGCCGCGAAAAGCTGGCCATGGCCGGCTATCGGGGCCAGGGCCCGCTGATCACCTTCATGTTCTTCCGCTTCGTCATGCCGTTCATCCTGTTCGGCCTGGTGCTGTTCTACACTTTCGTGATCCTGCACCTGGACTGGTCTCCGATGCGCAAGGTCCTGGCGGCGGTGGCCGGCGCGGGGCTGGGCTTCTATCTGCCCGACCTGTTCGTCAACAACATCATCCAGCGCCGCCAGCAGTCGATCATGCGCGCCTTTCCCGACGCGCTGGACCTGATGCTGATCTGCGTGGAATCGGGCATGTCGATCGAGACCGCCTTCACCCGCGTCTCCGGCGAGATCGGCGCCCAGTCGGCCGAGCTGGCCGAGGAATTCGCGCTCACCACCGCCGAGCTGAGCTATCTGCCCGACCGCCGCCAGGCCTTCGACAACCTGGCCAAGCGCTGCGGCCATGACGGCGTGAAGGCCGTGGCCACCGCGCTGAACCAGGCGGAAAAATACGGCACCCCGCTGGGCCAGGCGCTGCGCGTCACGGCCAACGAAAACCGCGAAATGCGCATGCAGGAAGCCGAGCGCAAGGCGGCGTCCCTGCCTGCCAAGCTGACCGTGCCGATGATCATCTTCTTCCTGCCCTGCCTGTTCGTGGTGATCATGGGGCCGGCGATTATAACCATCAAACGCATGATGCACTGACGGCGCGGGCCTTTCGCGTCGTGAGTTCGTCGCGCCGTCGCTCGCGTACGTCTTGTACGCGTCGCTCGGCGCTCCTGCTCACGCCACGAAATTCCTCGCGCCGTCGCGTGCAACCCTTGTCATTCCCGCCAAAGCGGGAATTCAGCCCTGTTCAGGCGAAGCGGAAAAAGCGGCGCGGGTTGTCCACCGTCATGGTGCGGATGGCGCGTGGCGGCACGCCGATCTTTTCCAGATGCGGGATCAGCGTGCGGGTGGTGAACAGAAGGCCCTCCGCAGGATCGATGGTGTCGCGCCACTGCCTTTTGTCGGGCGGGATCAGCACACCGCCGAACTCCACATCCTGTGACAGGAAAACCCGGTCCGCGAAGCCGGCCTCGACCAGCTGGCGGATACAGTCCGTGCGCGTGTCGAAAGCCGGCTTGAAGTCCGGGCTCAGGCCGCGATGGACATGATCCATGCCCAGGCTGTAGCCGCGTTTCGCCAGCCCCAGGAAATAGTCGATCTCGCCGCTGTCGTCGCTGTGATCGAACGAGACCCGCGCGGGCGCGACGCCTTCGCTTTCCAGGATGGGCGCCAGGTTTTCGCCGGCACGCTCGGCGGCACGGGTATGAATGCGGATCGGGGCGCCGGTTGCCTTGCCGGCGCGCGCCGCCGCGCGCAGGCCGGTTTCCTCCAGCGCCGTCGGCTTGCCGGCGATGACGCCGATCTTGATCACGCCCGCCTTGATGGCGGTGCCGTCGATGCCCTGCCGGATTTCCTGCTGGAAGAATGCCGCCAGCCCGTCGACCGTGGTGGCCGGCATGATCACGCCGGACACCTTGGGCGGAAAGAACCGCTGGCCGGTGGCCGCGATCATGGTGATGCCGGACTTGCGCGAAACCTCTTCCAGAAAGCGGATGGCGCGTCCCACGTCATAGGTGGTCAGGTCGGCGATGGTGCCGATGCCCGCCGCGCGCACCGGCTTCAACCTTTCGACGGCGGCGGCGACAAGGCTTTCGCGGTCATGCCCGGGCCACCTGTCCAGATAGTCCGGCGTGTCGGCGATGTGCTCATGGCTCAGCGTGACGCCCAGCCGCGACGCGTCCTGCGGGCCCAGCACGGTTTGCGCGCGTCCCGTCGCGGCCATGGCGGGCAGGGGCAGGGCCAAGCCCGCCATGCCTTGCAAAACCTCGCGCCGGTTGGTCATGGCGCATCATCACCAACCGATACAAAAGAAAAAGGCCCGAACGGCTGTTCGGGCCTTTTCAATTCAGGATGTCGAACTCAGTAGGCGTTGGCGCTCATGCGCAGCGCCGGCACCGCGTTCTTGTCGGCGGGCTTGGGCGCGGCAGCCGCGACCTTGGTCGGCTGGGCCGGCTTGGGCGCCGGCTGTGGCGCTGCCGGCTTGGTTTCGGCGGCCTTGACCGGCTGGGGCTTGGCCTGCGCCACGGCAGCGGGCGCCTTGGTCGCTTCCGGCTTGCTGGCTTCCGGCTTGCTCGCTTCCGCCTTGGCGGCGGCGATGGCCTGGGGCTTGCCGGCCAGCTGCTTGGCGATGGCGTCGGCCTTGGCCTGCAGGTCGTTGGCCGCGGCGGCGGCGGTCTTGGGACCGGCCTGGGTCGCGATCGATGCCACCGGCTTTTCGGCAACGGGCTTTTCAACGGCCGGTGTCTTGGCCTTGGGAGCACGCGGCGCCTGCGCCATGGTGATCTTGCTTTCCACCGGACCGGCCAGCGGATCGACCGGCACGCGCTGCATCACCACGCCGGCGGGACGAACCTGCTGCGCCATCATCTGCTGCGGCGGCGCTTCGATGATGCCCGTATTGGCGGGCTGCAATTGACGCGGCGCCATCGCGGGCGCCTCCTGGCGCGCCACGGCCTGCGGCAGCGCGGCCCTGGCGACATGGGGCACCGGCGCGGGCGCCGGGGTGTTGACGGCGAAATCCTTTTCGGGGGCTTCGGGCGCCAGCTCGCGCACCATCTTGATGTTGCGCGCGATCTTTTCGTCGGACGCGCCGCCCGCGATCTCGGCGCGCGCCATCAGCTTCTTGGCGCCTTCCGGATCCTTGGCCAGCATGCGCGACAGCGCGTAATTGTTCAGCACACTGGGCTCGCCCGGCTTCAGCGTCAGCGCGCGTTCATACGCCTGGTCGGCTTCGGCCTGCTTGCCGATCTGGTCATACGCCACGCCCAGCGCGGAATAGACGCTCCAGTCACCCGGCTGCAGCTGCTGGGCACGGGTGAGGAAGCTCACGGATTCCTGCGCGCGGCCCATCGCGGCAAGCGTCTTGCCGTATTCGCTGACCACGCGGCCGTCGTCGGAGGCCACCATCATCAGCTGCGACAGATGCTTGATCGCTTCGGGATAATTGCCCGCCAGGCGCAGCATCTGCGCCTGCATGATGCTGCCGTCCAGCGTCTCGGCCGGCTTGGGCGTGTTCTGCGTCCTGTCCTCGACCTTGGCGCCGCTGCGCGCGGACTTGTCGTCGTCCTTCGACGAGCTGAACCAGCCGGCATGCGCCGGCGCGGACAGGATGGTCGCGCCCAGCAGGGCGGCGATGACAAAGCGGCTTGCAGACGTCTGCATGGGGGGCAGCCTTCGAGTGATGCTGCCCGCAATGTGGCCCGTCCCCCCTCAACAAAGGCTTAAGTATGTTCGGTCATATAGAGGCAACTTTGCGTGCGTTAACGCCCTAGTCCTGACGCAATAAAGGGTTAACCTCTTCGTCCATGTCGCAGCGCCTGGTTGCCCTGATTGCCCTGGTTCTTTTCACCCTGCTGGTGGGAGCTGCGTGGCTGATGGGCGGCAACCTGGGCGCCGACACCGGACCGGGCCGCATCTCGTTCCAGATCGCTACCGGTTCGACCGAAGGACTCTATTTTCCCGTCGGCCAGGCCATGGCCGGCGTCATCAGCCATCCCCCCGGCATGGGGCGCTGCGAAACCGCCACCGTCTGCGGGCCTGCGGGCCTGATCCTGTCGGCGCGCACCTCCGATGGCTCCGCCGACAATCTGCGCGCGGTGAATGCGGGCCAGGTCGATAGCGGCCTGTCGGAAGGCGATGTGATCGCCCAGGCGGTGAAAGGCAACGGCGCCTTCCGCCGCAGGGCCACGCATCTGCGCATCATCGCCTCGCTCTTCACCGAACAGGCGCATCTGATCGCCGCCGACAAATCCAAAATCGCGGCTGTCTCGGACCTGCGCGGCAAGCGCGTGATGCTGGGCGGCGCCGACAATACCGGGGCCGCGGCCCGCGCCCGCCTGATCCTGCAGGCCTACAATGTCTATCCGCGCATCGTGTCCCAGACCGGCAACACACCGGCGCAGATGCTGCGCGACGGCAAGATCGACGCCTATTTCGCCGTGGCCGGGGTGCCGATCGATTCCGTGCGCGACCTGATCGCGCGCCATCTCGCGCATCTGGTGCCGCTGGATGGCGCGGGCCGCGATCGTCTGATCCAGATGATCCCGCAGCTTTCGCCGGGCGTAATCGCGGCCAACGCCTATCCCGGCACGCCGGAAATCCAGACGGTGTCCACCCGCGCCTATTGGGTGACGCGCGACAGCGAACCCGATCCGCTGATCTATGGCATGGCGCGTTCGCTGTTCAATCCGGCCAACCGCCCGACCCTGGCCGCCAGCCATCCCAGCGCGCGCGAGATCGAGTTGATGCACGCCGCCGACGCGCCGCCCGCGCCTTTGCACTCGGGCGCGGCGCGATATTACCGTGAAGTCGGAAAGCTGAATTGACCCTCCCTCAAGGGGAGGGTTGTTCAGTCGTGATACGAGCCCATGCCGGCATCGACTTCTTTCTTGGAAGCCGCCGCCCAGTCGCGCATCGCCGGCAGCGCCATCATGCGGTCGACATAACCCTGCACGATCGGCGGCACTTCGACTCCGTACGTGACGAAGCGCGACACCACCGGCGCATACATGCAGTCGGCGACCGACAGCTTGCCGAACAGGAAATCGCCGCCGAAGGTCTTCAGCGCATGCTCCCAGGCTTCGAGGATGCGCGCGATCTGCACCTTGGTGTCGTCCCGCAGGTCGGGCAGCGGCAGGCGGCGGGCAAATTCCATGCCCAGCTGGTCGCGCACATCGGGAAAGCCCGAATGCATCTCGCAGGCGTAACTGCGCATCAGCGCGCGCGCCGTTGTGTCAGTCGGCAACAGCCCCGCTTCGGGATGCCGTTCCGCCAGGGTTTCGCAGATCGCCAGGCTATCCCACACCGTCAGGGTCTTGCCGCCCTCCGCGATCTTCAGGATCGGAACCTTGCCGGCGGGCGAATGCTGCAAAATCTGTTCGCGGGTGGTGGGGCTGTCCTTCTTGCGCAGCTGCACCACCACCAGTTCGAAGGGCGCACCCGTCGCTTTCAGCGCCACATAGGGGCGCAACGACCAGCTGGACCAGTTCTGGGTGCCGACGACCAGGGTATACATGCACGCCTCCTTGCGGCTTGGGCCCGCGATTCATAAAGTCTCGTCGCCCATCCGGTAAGAGCCCATCATGCATGCAAGCCTTGCAAAGCCAACCAGAAGCGCGATCCCGCTGCATGCGGTGACCGCGAAGGGCGCGCGCGCCTTCCTGGCGGCGCAAAAGCGCAGTGGTCTTGTGACGGCGTCGGGCTTCACCGGCGCGGCCGGTCAGCTTGCGGCGCTGCCCGATGCGAAAGGCGGCGTCGCCGCCTGGGTGCTGGGGCTGGGCGACAAGCCGGATGCGTTTGCCTTGGCCGCCGCATCGGAAAAGCTGCCCGCCGGCACATACGTGCTGGGCGAGACGCCGGAGTTCTGCGGCGGCGCGAACGCCGCGCTGGGTTGGCTGATGGGCGGTTACAGCTTCGACAGATACAAGACCAGCACGCGCAAGATGGTGAAGCTGGTGACACCCGATGGCGTCGATGCGGCCGAAGCCATGCGTATCGCCGACAGTCTGTTCCTGGCGCGCGATCTGGTGAACACCCCGGCCAACGACATGGGCCCGGCGGAACTGGAGGCTGCCGCGCGCGAACTGGCCGACGTCTATGGCGCCAAGGTGCGCGTGGTGTCGGGCACCGCACTGACGCGCGGCTATCCGCTGATTGCGGCGGTGGGGCAGGGATCGGAGCGCGCGCCGCGCTTGATCGAGCTGACTTGGGGCAAGGGCGCGTTGGTGACTTTGGTCGGCAAAGGCGTGTGCTTCGACACCGGCGGCTACGACCTGAAACCGTCATCGGCCATGCTGACCATGAAGAAGGACATGGGCGGTGCCGCCTGTGTGCTGGCCATCGCCGGCATGGTGATGGGTGCGAAACTGAAACTGCGCCTGCGGGTGCTGATCCCGGCGGTGGAGAATTCCGTCAGCGGCAATGCCATGCGCCCGGGCGACGTGTTCAAGAGCCGCAAGGGCCTGACGGTCGAGATCGGCAACACCGATGCCGAAGGCCGGTTGATTTTGGCCGACGCGCTGGCCGATGCCGATGACGAAGCGCCGGAACTCCTGATCGACATCGCCACCCTCACGGGTGCCGCGCGTGTCGCCACCGGCATGGAGCTGCCGCCCTTCTTCACCGATGACGAAGCCTTGGCGGCCGATCTGGTGCGCCACGGCACGGCAGCGCAGGACCCGCTGTGGCGCCTGCCGCTGTGGCGCGGCTACGAAGACACCTTGGGCAGCCGCGTCGCCGACCTGAACAACAATCCGGCTTACGGATATGCCGGCGCCATCACCGCCGCGCTGTTCCTGAACCGCTTCGTGGCGAAAGCGAAAAGCTGGGCGCATCTCGATATCCCCGCCTGGATTGACCGGCCCAAGCCGGGCCGCCCCATCGGCGGCGAGGCCAATGCCGCGCGCGCGATCTATGCGCTGTTGAAGGAACATTATGAGCGATAAGCGCGTCACACCCGCGCGCGCCGACCTGGCCGCCGCGCACCTGAAAGGCGTGGTGGATGCGCCGCGCTATGCCGATGGCGTGAAGCGCTCGGTATGGGTGGGCCGCATTCCCTTGCGCGTGCGCCCGTCGGATGAAGCCGCACAGGACAGCGAGCTTTTGTTCGGCGACACCTTCACCGTCTATGACCGCGCCAAGGGCTGGGCCTGGGGCCAGGCGGGCAGCGATCTCTATGTCGGCTATGTCGAGGAAGGCGCGCTGACCGAAGCCTTCGAGACGAAAGCGCGTGTCACCGCGCGCATGGCGCCGGCCTTCATCGGGCCCGACCTGAAACGTTCGGTGCAGGACATATTGCCGATGAACGCGGCGGTGTCGGTGCTGAGCAAGATCGACGATTATGTGGAAATCGAAAGCGGGTTGTTCCTGCACGGCAGGCATCTTGAGCCGCTGGGCCACAGCGATTTCGTCACCGTCGCCGAACAGTTCGAAGGCACGGCCTATGTGTGGGGCGGCAAGACCTATGCGGGGCTGGATTGCTCCGGCCTGATCCAGACGGCGTTGCAGGCGGTGGGCAAGGCGGCCCCGCGCGACACCGACATGATGGAGAAATCGCTGGGCGCGGCGCTGGGCGAGAGCGAGCCCCTGCAGCGCGGCGACCTGGTTTTCTGGAAGGGCCATGTCGGCGTGATGGTCGATGGCGAGAGGCTGCTGCACGCCAACGCCTTCCACATGTCCACGGTGATCGAGCCGCTGGAGCAGGCGGTCGAACGGATCGTCAAGGTGGCGGGGCCGGTGACGTCGGTCAGACGCCTCTAATGTTGTCATGGCCCGGCTTGCCCGGGCCATCCAGAGCAACAAACACCAGCGCTTCCGGCCCTGGATGGCCCACGTAAAGTGGGCCATGACAAATTGCACTAAGCCTTGATCGTCGCGTTGCGGCGGATTTCCTTCACCGACTTGTCCTGGTGGGCGATCCACAAAAACACCCGGTTCAGCAGCGCCAGCGGCCAGGGCATCTTGCGCGCCACGTCCAGGAACAGCACCACCCGCACCTGATCGGTTTCGTTGGCGGCGTCATGCAGGAAGGTGTCGTCGAATAAGACCGCCTCGCCATTGTGCCAGAAATATTTTTCGCCCTGCTCGATGGCCTGGCGGTTGTCACGGTCCCAGGCATTGGGGTTGATGCGGATCCAGCATTTCTGGTCGCGATTGTTGTCGGGAATGATCACGCCCAGGTGATAGCGGACAAAGCCCTTCCAATAGCCCCAGTGCGGCTTGATGTGCTGGTTGGGCTCCAGCACCGAGAAGAAGGCGGTATAGACGCCGGGAATCTTGGCCAGCAGTGCGGCAGTTTTCGGCGCAAGCGCGCAATTCTCGTCGATGAAGCTGCCCGACTTGAACATGAAGCTCTTCCAGGCGATCTGGTGAATGCCGCCGCTGGTATAGCTGGTCAGCTCCTCCATGCCCGGAATGCGCACGGTGCCGCCGATCAGGGCCTCGCATTCGGCGCGGATCGTTTCGTAATTGTCGGCCAGCACGTTCAGTTCGGGATATTCGCTGGTGTCGCGGCGGAAGGCGGGCAGGGCGTCGAACACGCCGTTCTTTTCCGCGCGCACGAAGATGTTGGCCGCGCCGTCCTTGATGCGGGTGGCAAGCCGGCTCATCAGTAGCCCTTGGACAGGTCGACCACGTTGCGGAAGGGCTCGCCCTTCTCGGCGCGGCTGACGCATTCCACCACAAAGGCCGATGCGTTGCGCGGATCGGTGATGCCGGCGATGTGCGGCGTCACGGTGACTTTCGGGTGCGTCCAGAACGGGCTGTTGGCGGGCAGCGGCTCGGTCTGGAACACATCCAGCACCGCGCCCGCGAGTTGATCGCTGTTCAGCGCGTCGAGGATATCGGCCTCGTTGCCATGTCCGCCGCGGCCCACATTGATCAGCCAGGCGCCCTTGGGCAGCTGCGACAGCAGCTTCTTGTTCAGGATGCCTTCGGTCTCAGGTGTCAAAGGCAGCATGCAGACCAAGAAATCGCACTGGCCCAGGAATTCCGGCAGCTCGTTGGGTCCGGCATAGCTCTTCACGCCCGGCACGCTTTTCTTGGTCCGGCTCCAGCCCAGCACCTGGAAGTCGAACATCTGCAGCCGCTCGGCCGTCACCGCGCCGATATCGCCCAGGCCCAAAAGGCCCACGCGCATCTCGCGGGTCGGGTGCGCCAGCATGCGCTGCTTCCACAGCGACTCTTTCTGCGCGGCGTCAAACTGGCGCTGCATGCGGTGCACGATCAGCACATGCATGGTGACGTACTGCGCCATCTCGCGCTGCAAGGTCTCGTCGACGAAACGCACGACGGGCAGATGACGCGGGAATTCCGGATCGCGCAGAAAGCCGTCGACGCCGGCGCCCAGCGAGAAGATCGCTTTCAGGCGCGGCAGGGTTTTCAGGAAGCCGTGCGGCGGGCGGAAACCGACGAAGTAATCGATCTGCTGCGGCGCATAGTGATCCTTGCCGTGCAGGAAGGCATTGAAGCCGTCATGCCCGAACAGCGCCTTGCTCAGCGCATCCCATCCGGGCGGCAACAGGAACAGGACGTTGGGCTTGCCCGCCCCACGCCCTGAACCTGAATCCGACATGGCTGTTCGCTAGTTGGCCTTGGCCGGAGCCGCAGGCGCCGGAGCGCCCGGGCCCTTGGCCGGCGCACCGGCAGCCGGCGCAGCCGCGTCAGCCTTGGCGGGCTCGGCGGCGGGCTTGGGAGCCGGGATCGGCGCGGGCGAGGCGGCGTTGGTGCGCAGGAAGGCGATCAGGTTGATGCGGTCCTTCTCGCTGCGCAGGCCGGCGAAGCTCATCTTGGTGCCCGGGATATCGACACCCGGCGCCTTGATGAACTTGAACAGCTCGTCATAGGTCCAGTTGCCCGGCTTGCCCTTCATGGCAGCGGAGTAAGCAAAGCCCGGATGCGAGGCGCGCGGACGATCGACCACGCCATACAGCGCCGGGCCGATCTTGTTGGTCGCGGCCGACGAGGTGTCGTGGCACTGCTCGCACTTGCCCGAAAGCGTCTTGCCCGCGGCGACGTCGGCGCTGGCCAGCACGGTGCCCCAGTCGGGCATGGCTTCTTCGACGGGCGCGGCGGCGCCGCCGCCGGCCGGGGTCTCGACCACGCCTTCGACGACATAGCCGGGCTTGGCCGGATGTTCCGGCTCATAGACGTATTCGGCGACCAGGCGCACGACGAAGATGAAGATCGCGGTGCCCAGAACCGCACCGATGATCTTGTTCCACTCGAAGGAATCCATGGTCACTCCCCAAAGCCGGGCCTGCCGGCGAAATACGGCGCGACATTACCCGCCGCGAACCCCGCGTCATTGCGGCGAAGCGTCGCATAAATCTGAGGCCCCGCCGAGGGTTGGCGGAAAATTGGTGTGCTGGACGACGGGGTGATTTTCCTGGCCCAGCCAAACCTCGGCCATCGTCCCAAATACTGGCCTTGGCGGCAAAGCCCCCTTAAAAGGCCAGCCCAAGGAACCTGCATGAACCCGATCCTCCTGATCCCCGCCCGGATGGCGTCCACCCGCCTGCCGGGGAAGCCTTTGGCCGACATCGCGGGCGTGCCCATGATCGTGCGGGTCTGGGCCCGGGCGGTGGCTGCAGGCCTTGGGCCTGTGGTGGTCGCCGCTGCCGAGCCTGAGGTGATCGCCGCCGTCGAAAAGGCCGGCGGGCGGGCCGTGATGACCGATCCCGGCCTGCCGTCCGGCTCCGACCGTATCTGGGCCGCCCTGAAAGCCGCCGACCCTGAGGGCCGCCACGACGTGGTGGTCAATCTTCAGGGCGATCTGCCCGCCCTGGACCCCCTGCAGATCCAGGCCGTCACCCAGGCTTTGGCCAGGACCGGGGCCGATATCGCCACCCTGGCCGCCCCCATCGACAACCCGGCCGACGAGGCCAACCCCGCCGTGGTCAAGGCGGTGGTCGCCTGGGATGCGCGCGGCGAGCTGGGCCGCGCACTCTATTTCACCCGCGCATCCGCCCCCACCGGCGATGCCGGGCAGTGGCACCATGTCGGGCTCTATGCCTATACGCGCGAGGCGCTGCAGAGCTTTGTGGCGCTGCCGCCTTCGCCGCTGGAAAAAAGCGAGAAGCTGGAACAGTTGCGCGCGCTGGAAGCGGGCATGCATATCGCGGTGGCGCGGGTCAACGAACCGCCGCTGTCGGTGGACACGCCCGAGGATCTGGAACGGGCCAGGAGATTGTTGGGATGATCGATTCCGTGAAGACCGCCAAGCGCGTTGCCTTCCAGGGCGAACCGGGCGCCTATGCCAACCTGGCGGCGCGTCAGGCGGTGGCCCATGCCGACGCGATCGCCAAGCCGACCTTCGAAGACGCGATCGAGGCGGTGAAGAGCGGCGATTGCGAGCTGTGCATCATCCCGGTGGAGAATTCGCTGATCGGCCGCATCGCCGACATCCATCACCTATTGCCCGAAAGCGGCCTGCACATTGTGGGCGAGCATTTCCTGCCCATTCATCACCAGTTGCTGGGCCTGCAAAACGCCACGCTGGACGGCATCACCGATGTCTACAGCCAGGCGCCGGCGCTGGCGCAGGTGCGCGGCATCCTGCGCGAGAAGAAGTTCAAGGTGCACAATTTCTACGACACCGCCGGCTCGGCCAAGCATGTCGCGCAGATGGGCGATGTGAAGGCCGCCGCGATCGCGTCCACGCTTGCGGGCGAGATCTATGGCTTGAAGGTCCTGAAGGCCGACATCGAGGACGAGCATCACAACGCCACGCGTTTTTTGATCATGTCGCGCGACGACGAGCGCGCGCCCGACAGCGGCAAGGTGGTGACGACCTTCGTCTTCCAGGTGAAGAACGTGCCCGCCGCGCTCTACAAGGCGATGGGCGGTTTCGCCACCAACGGCGTGAACATGACCAAGCTGGAGAGCTACCAGATGGGCGGCAGCTTCAACGCCACCCGCTTCTACGCCGACATCCAGGGCCATCCCGACCAGCCGCATGTGAAGCGCGCCCTGGAAGAGGCGGAATTCCACACCGCCAGCCTCAAGGTGATGGGCGTGTATCCGGCGCACCCCTTCCGCGAAGACATGCCTGATTAGGCGCGGTTCTTTTGCGTCGTGAGTTCGTCGCGGGATCGCTCATGGGCTGTTCGCCCACATCGCTCCCCGCTCCTGCTCACGCCACAAAATCCCTCGCGCCTTCGATTTTTCGCGGATTCTGCGACTGAGAACGACTGTACGCTGGGATACATTCCAGAAGTGGCGCGTTCCCTCCTGCCCAAGGGGAGAAAGCATGTCCGCCCAGCCTGACAACGCCGTCAAAATCACCGCCATCGAGCCGCAGGGCGACAGGGTCTGCGTCACCCTGCAGATGACGGTGGACATCCATTGCCTGGCCGAAGAGGCGTCCAAGCTACTGGCCGCCGCCGCCAAGGGCGCATCGAGCAAAAAGAAGTAGGCGCCACACCCACAATCGTCATGGCCCGGCTTGTCCGGGCCATCCAGTTTCTGCTGACGCTCCATCAATGGCGCAATATCCACGCAACGACGATGCAGATAATCACAAGAGCAGCAACGCCGAGGGGGCCATCAGCCTTCCCGCCGCCGCCGCTGCTCGTGAAAAAGAACTCAAGACTGTCACGCACATTCAACTCCTATCACTCCACTCCTTTTAGGAACCCGATGGCCAGAGGGTCGCTGTCAATCGCTTGCCTCTAGGCAATGCAGATTTCGACAAGAGCTCGTAGGCGGCATTAGTCGGAAATAGGCCGAAACACATCGCTGTTCCCATTGGCTCAGGAACCCGATGGCCCGAGTGTCCCTGTCAAGGAGAGCTATTGGCTTTTGGCCTACTTCAAAAGGCGGCCCAGTCCTTCATCAGTGCATGGGCAATCGCGATGGTGCCGGGCAGGCGCAGGGTTTCATCCACCAGCTGACCGGAAAACCGCGCGCGCACTTCGTCTTTCGTGAACCAGCGCGCATCAGTGATTTCGACATTGTCGACCTGGAAATCACGGCCCAGTGCATCGGCATAACAGCCCAGCATCAGCGAGGAGGGGAACGGCCAGGGCTGGCTCTGGTGATAACGCACCGCACCCACTTCGATACCCGCCTCTTCGCGCAATTCGCGGCGTACCGCCTCTTCCATCGTCTCGCCCGGTTCGACAAAACCGGCGAACGCCGAATAAAGCGGCGGCGCCGGAAAGCGCGCATTGCGGCCCACAAGACAGGCATCGCCCAACACCGGCAGCATGATCACCACCGGATCGGTGCGCGGGAAATGCTGCGCGCCGCACTGCGGGCAATCGCGCCGCCATCCGGCTTCGGTCATCGCCGTGGCATGGCCGCAATTGGGGCAGAAGCCGTGACGGGCATGCCAGTCCAAAAGCGCCTTGGCGGTGCCGGCCATCGCGCAGTCATTGCCGGGCAGGAGGAACGCGGCGGCGCGCATCTCTTCATAGGCGCCGGTGGGCGCGGTCTCGTGCGGCGCATCGACGGCGAAGACGGCTTGCGCGCCGTCCAGCCCCAGCAGAACCCGCGCGCAGCCCTCCCATTCGTCGCGCCAGGGCAGCAGTGCCACCCGGCCGTCCGCGACCAGCGGCTTGCCCTGCCACAGCGGCAAAAATCTTGCGCCTTGCGCCTGGGCTGCGACCCAGGCGGCGTCGCCGCGATGCAGGCCAGCGCGCTCCAATGTGCCGCCCGTGAAAGCCAGGAAATCCACGTAAAAATACCTATGCGATTTGTGCGGAAAAAATGACGGTTCCCGATCCGGGACAGGTTCCTTAGGCCGGGATTTACGCCCGTGACACAATAGTAGCGGCCATGATCCGCGTCCTGGGTTGCATTTTTGGCCAGCACGATATGCGGTTGGTGGTGATCGCCGCCGCGCTGTGCGTGTTCGCCTGCGCCACCGCCCTGACGATGGTCGCACAGGCGCGCACCGGCCATTCCGAGCGCGTGCGCCTGATCTGGCTGGCCGGCGCCGGCGCGGTGGCCGGTTGCGGCATCTGGGCGACCCATTTCATCGCCATGCTGGCCTTCCAGGCCGGGCTGCCGCTGGCCTTCGATCCCGGTCTGACCATCCTGTCGGCGGCCATCGCCGCCATCGTCTGTGCCGCGGGTTTCACCCTGGCGGTGGGCCCGCTGGGCGGCGCTGTGGGCGGCGCGCTGGTGGGTGCCGCGATCTGCGCCATGCATTACACCGGCATGCAGGCGGTCGAAGCTCCCGCGCGCCAGGTGTGGGACCTGAATTACGTCGCAGCGTCCTTCCTGATCGGAGTTTCGCTGTCGGGCCTGTCGCTGCATGTCGCTCTCAAGGCCCAGACCCGCCGCAACTACATCCTGGGCGCGGGCCTGTTCGCGCTGGCCATCATGGGCATGCATTTCACCGCCATGTCGGCCGTCACCTTCATCCCCGAAAGCGGCCATGCCGCTGCTCCGCATATGCTGAACACCTTTACCCTGGCCATCGTGGTGGCGGCGGGTGCGGCCTTCATCATCGGCCAGGCGCTGATCGTGGCGCTGGTAGACCGCTATCTGGGCCGGCGCGCCCAGGACGAAGCCGCGCGCATGCGCGCGCACATCCAGGAACTGGAAGACACCCAGAAGGCGCTGAAGAAGGCCAGTTGGGAGGCCAAGCAGGCGACGCGCGTGGCCGCCGAAGCCAGCAAGGCCAAGTCCGCCTTCCTGGCCTCGATGAGCCATGAACTGCGCACGCCGCTGAACGCCATCATCGGCTTTTCCGACACCATGCAGATGGAAGTCTTTGGCGCGCTGAACGAACGCTACAAGGGCTATGTCGGCGACATTCACACCTCGGGCGAGCATCTGCTGTCGCTGATCAACGACATCCTGGATCTGTCGCGCCTGGATGCGGGTCATACCGAACTGCGCGAAGAGACCTTCGACACCGGCGAAATGGTCGACCAGACCCTGCGCATGGTGGTGGGCCAGGCCCAGAAGGCCCAGGTCTCGCTGGTCATCGAAGTGGACAAGGACCTGCCCTGGCTGAAGGCCGACAAGCGCCGCATCAAGCAGATCCTGCTCAACCTGATTTCCAACGCCCTGAAATTCACCCAGCCCGGCGGGCAGGTGACCATCCGCTGCCATGTCGGCGAAGCCGGCCTGGTGCTGAGCGTGGCCGACAGCGGTATCGGCATCGCGCCCGAGAACATCGCCCTGGTGATGGAACCCTTCGGCCAGGTGGACAACTATATGGCGCGCCAGCATGTGGGCACCGGCCTTGGCCTGCCCTTGTCGCGCGAACTGGCGCGGCTGCATGGCGGCGACCTGGTGCTGGAAAGCCAGATCAATGTGGGCACCACCGTGACCCTGAGCCTGCCGCCCGCCCGCCTGGTGGCGGAAAGCGACGCCCTGACCACCTCGGCCGCTTAAGACTCGATTTCCCGACCGAAAATCCCTATATCCCCCGGCGGAAGTCGGCGGGCGTTACTCTCGCTAACCTGGTCAGGCCGGGAACGGAGCAGCCATACCGAATCTGTAACGGGTCGCCGGCTTCCACCGTGAGCCCCGGCGCCGCCAGGCGCGAGCAGGTCCAGTGGACCCGCGAGAGGGGGCGAGCGGCCCGAACTTTCCCCAGCTTTTGTCTGTTTTGTCCGTTTTGTCGGCCACCATCGGCGGACGCTTGCTATAGTCCTCCCATGGCCCCGACCCAGCCCTACCGCGTATTGGCGCGCAAATACCGCCCGACCGATTTCACCGGCCTGATCGGGCAGGAGGCGCTGGTGCGCACCCTGTCGAACGCCTTCGCCACGGGCCGCATCGCGCATGCCTTCATGCTGACCGGCGTGCGCGGGGTGGGCAAGACGACGACGGCGCGCATCATCGCGCGCGCCCTGAACTGCATCGGCCCCGACGGCAAGAATACCGAGCCCACCATCCAGCCCTGCGGCGTGTGCGAGCCCTGCGTCTCGATTTCGGAATCCCGCAATGTCGACGTGCAGGAGATGGACGCCGCCTCGCGCACCGGCATCGACGACATCCGCGAAATCATCGAGGGCGTGCGCTATGCCCCCGTGGCGGCGCGCTACAAGGTCTACATCATCGACGAAGTCCACATGCTGTCCAAGGCGGCCTTCAACGGCCTGCTCAAGACGCTGGAGGAACCGCCGCCGCATGTGAAGTTTGTCTTCGCCACCACCGAAATCCGCAAGGTGCCGGTGACGGTGCTGTCGCGCTGCCAGCGCTTCGACCTGCGCCGCATCGACAGTGGCGAACTGGCCGCCTATCTGCGCGTGCTGGCCGACAAGGAAAGCGTGCAGATCGAGGACGGCGCTTTGGCGCTGATCGCACGCGCCGCCGAAGGCTCGGCGCGCGACTCGCTGTCGTTGCTGGACCAGGCGATCGCGCATAATGGTGGGAAAGAAGGCGACGGCCAGATGATCACGGCTGAGACCGTGCGCGCCATGCTGGGCCTGGCCGATCGCGGACGGGTGCTGGATATCTTTGAAAAGCTGATGGCCGGCCAGATCAGCGAAGCCCTGACCGACCTGGGCTCGCTGTACGACGCCGGCGCCGATCCGCTGGCGGTGATGCAGGACCTGCTGGAGACGGTGCATTTCCTCACCCGCGTGAAGGTCGCGCCCGCCGCCCAGGGCTTCTTCGACGGTGGCAGTGGCGAGGCCAAACGCGCCGCCGATCTGGCCGGCAAGCTGAGCGTCGCTGCGCTGACCCGCGCCTGGCAGATTCTGCTGAAAGGCCTGTTTGAAGTGCGCGATGCCACCCGCCCGATCAGCGCCTGTGAGATGGCGCTGATCCGCCTCAGCTACGCCGCCGAACTGCCGCCCACCGACAAGCTGGTGAAAGACTTGATGGATGGCGGCGCGGTTCCCGCGCCGCGTGGCGCCGCTGCGCCGTCATCGCCGTCGCGCGCGCCTGTCGCGCAAGGCGTCGCCATGCGTGTCCCGCAGGCCCAGCCCGAAGGCGCGCCCACCGCGCTGGTGCGCAATCTGGAAGACCTGGTCGCACTGGCCGCGCGCCACAACGCGCCCATCCTGCGCGTGGCGCTGGAAAATTATGTCCATTTGGTCGACCTGCAGCCGGGCCGGCTGGAATTCCGCCCCCATGCGCGCGCGCCGCGCACGCTCGCCGGCGACCTGCAACAAAAGCTGAAGGACTGGACCGGCGAGCGCTGGTCCGTCAGCGTCTCCAACCAGCCCGGCCAGCCGACCCTGGCCGAGCAGAAGCAGCAGGCCAAGACCGCGCGCTTCGATGCCGCCGCACAGGAGCCCATGGTGCGCGCCGTGCTGGATCGTTTCCCCGGCGCCGAAATCGTCGCGGTGCGCCAGACCACCGCCGAAGAGGTCGCCGCGCCCATGCCCGAAAGCGACAGCGACGCGTAATGGCGGCCATCGGTTCGGAGATCGAGCGCCTGATCGGGCTTCTCGCAAAATTGCCGGGCCTTGGGCCCCGTTCGGCGCGCCGTGCCGCGCTGGCGCTGCTCAAGAAGCGCGACACGCTTCTGGAACCCCTCGCGGCGGCAATGGAAGAAGCGGCGTCGGCCATCCGCGCCTGTGAAGTGTGCGGCAATCTCGATACCCAGAGCCCTTGCGCCATCTGTTCCGATCCGCGCCGCGATCCGCATGTTCTGTGCGTGGTGGAAGACGTGGCCGATCTGTGGGCGCTGGAACGCGCCGGCGTCTTTCGCGGCCGCTATCACGTGCTGGGCGGCGCGCTGTCGGCGCTCGATGGCGTCACACCCGACCGCCTGAATGTCGCCGGGTTGATGGAGCGTGTGAAGCAGGGCGTCGAAGAAGTGATCCTCGCCATGAACGCCACGGTCGAAGGCCAGACCACGGCGCATTACCTGATGGACCTGCTGGGCGATCGCAAGGTGACGCGCCTGGCGCATGGCGTGCCGGTCGGCGGCGAGCTGGACTATCTCGACGAAGGCACGTTATCCGCTGCCTTCAAGGCCCGCCGCGCGCTCTAGGCCTTCAACAGGCGCGGCACGCCGACACCCGCGACCAGCAGCGCCAGCGCGATTCCGATGCGGCTCACCAGCGGATCGAACCCGGCCTGCAGCGCGAAATCCAGTTGCGGCATCACCAGCGCCAGCACCAGCACGCCCAGTGCGGCCGCCGCCACATGCAGCATCACTGCGCGATGGAAACGCCGCTGCTCGATCCTGGCCATCACGCGCAACGTGAACAGCCGGTCGTCCTGGGCGGGCATCCGGTCCGCCAGCATCGCCTTCAGCGCGGATTCAACCATGATCGTCTCCCAGCGCGGCCGCGAGTTTCTCGCGGGCGCGCGTCACATGCGATTTTAGCGTGCCCAGCGGCACATCCAAGACCTGGGCGGCCTCGCCATGGGTGAAATCCGCCCCCAGGCACAGCAACGCCGCGGCGCGCTGGGCCGGCGGCAACCCCGCCAGCGCCGCCATCATGTCCAGCTTCAGGCCGGGATCGGGCGCGTAACTGTCTTCTTCCGGCACGGCCCTGGTCTCGCGGAACATGCGGCGCAGCCACGAGCGCTTGTGTTCGCGGAACTTGCGCCAGGCGATGGCGAACAGCCAGGGCCGGAAAGGCCGCGCCGGATCGAAGCGCGCCATGTGTTCCCACGCAAAGACGAAACTGTCCTGCGCCAGGTCGTCGGCTTCGGCGGTGTTGCCGGTCAGCCGGTGCAGAAACGCGCGCAGCGGCGCCTGATGCGCCGCCACCAGCCTGGCGAAGTCGTGGGACGAACCGGCCCGGGCGGCGCGCGCCCAGGCCGGTTCGCAGTCGGGTGGTTTCAAGGCTTGGGCCGTGCGTCACGCGAAAACAGGAAGGCGGCGATGAAGCTGCCCACCGCCAGCCCGCCCATCAGCACGATCACGAACAGCAAGCCGCCCTGGGCGTTGGGGTCGTTGTCGGTGATCCTGGTCGAACGCAGCACCACGAAGGCGATGCTCAGCGCCGACAGCGCCAGGCCGACCAGCAGCGCGCCGCGCGACAGGCTGACCGGCGCGGGCGTGCCGGTCTGCCGGCTGGGCGGGGTGCCTTTGAGGATCTGCACCACTTCGGGCGGGGCTTCCTTGCCCTGCTCGGCATAGCTTTTCAGCACATCCAGCGCCTGCTGCGCCTCGCGGTGCTTGATCCAGCTTCCCAACAGGCCGAACACGCCCCAGCCGACCGGAAAGATCAGCCACCAGTAATTGGCGGCGAACAGATAGAAGTCGCTGTGATTGTGCATGAGATGCCCCTTTCGTGTCTCTCAACCCCTGTTGGCCGCCGGTCCCGGTTCTGGATGCGGGCTTATCCGCCCCCGGCAGAAATTTTTATCGCCTTTGGCATCAGGGCATTGGACCGGGTTTGGGCGCAAGCGCCTGTCCCCGCCGTCTTGGGCGGCTTTACACTTGCGGCATGGAAAAAGACGAACCCGAAGACATTTTGAGCCGCCAGCTCGCCATCTGCCTGACCGCCATGCAGGAAGGCCTGGAGAAATCCCGCAAGGTCGATCCCGATGACGATTGCGACCGCATCTGCACCCGCCAGCTGAACCATATCAAGGAACTGATGCACTCCAGCGCCGCCCTGACCCTGGCGCTGGCGCGGCTGCGCGGCGAGACCCGCCACAGCATCCATGTCACCCGCGAAGAGCCCGCCAACGCGGGGGACAAGGGGTGAGGGCCTGGCAAAGACGCGCGCGCAAGTCGTTGGAGTATCACGAACGCGCGCGCATGAAACGGCTGATAGCGGACTGCGAAAAACTGGCGGCGGACGCGAACGCCCTAGCCGATCTGCTTGGGCGCTTCCGCCGGGGACAGTTCGACTTTGGCGATCTTTTCACCCCGGCTCAGCACCTTGTCGCGGCTGACCAGGATGTCCTTGATGTCGCCATCGACTTGGCCGAAATGCCGCTGCAGCTTCTCGACCCGCTCGCCCAGCCGGCCGACATCGATCAGCATGGCGCCGACTTCCTTGCGGATCATGTCGGCCTGTTCGCGCATCCGCGCGTCGCGCATCAGGCTCTGGATGGTGCCGATCACCAGCATAAAGACATGCGGACTGACCACGACCACCTGGTCCTGCCGCGCCCGGCGCAGGGTTTCGGGGAAGTTGGCGTGCAGCTCGGCATAGATGGAATCCGAGGGCACGAACATGATGGCGGGGGTCTGCACCTCGCCAGGGATCAGGTACTTCTCCTTGATGTCCTTGACGTGCTTGGACATGGAATCGCGCACAAACACCATGGCGGCCTTGCGCGCGTCTTCGGTTTCCGCCGCCCGCAGCGCCTCGAAGGCCTCCAGCGGGAATTTGGAATCCACCACGATGCGCGCGGTGACATTGGGAATGCGGATGGCGCAGTCGGGCCGCTTGCCGTTCGACAGTGTCGCCTGGAACTCATACTGGTCGGGCGACAGATGCTCGGCGACGATCGCCTCCATCTGGTCCTGGCTGACCGCTCCGCGCGCCTGCTTGTCACTGAAGATCGCCTTCAGCGACACCACATGGGTGGAAAGCTCGCTGATGTTCTTCTGCGCGGCGTCGATCACGCTCAGCCGCTCGGTGATGCTGACAAAGGTTTCGCCGGTCTGCTTGGTCGAAGCCGCCAGCCCCTCGCCCACGCGCTGTTCCAGCGCCGCCAGCCGTTCATTCAAGGTACGCGCCAGCTCGCCCTGTGCCGCCACGGTCGCCTGGAACTGGCCGCCGATCTCGCCCTGTTTCGACAACAGGGTGTCCAGCCGGGGATCGGCCACGGGCGGCGGCGCCACAGGCGCCGGACGGCGGGCAAAGGCCAGGATCGCGGCGGCTGCAACCACCGCGCCGGCAAGGATAATCAGCGCAAAATCCATGAAAACTTGACCCTTGGGGCGGGGGCGCTTATCTGACGCCATTATAGTTGGTCGCGGTTCCGGACGGAAAGCCGCTCCGCGCCTTTCCTGGAACCGCTTATGACCGTACGCCCCATTCTAACCGCCCCCGATCCGCGCCTCCAAGCGGTCTCGCTCGACGTCGAAAAGGTCGATGACGAGATCCGCGCCCTGGTCGACGACATGATTGACAGCATGTATGCCGCCGAGGGCATCGGCCTGGCCGCCATCCAGATCGGCGTCGCCAAGCGCGTGCTGGTGATCGACATCGACCAGAAGGACGGCAAGAAGAACCCGCAGGCCTATATCAATCCCAAGATCACCTGGGCGTCGGAAGAAACCGCCGTCTATGAAGAGGGCTGCCTGTCGGTGCCCGAAATCTGGGATGACGTCGAACGCCCCGCACGCATCAAGGCCGAATATCTGGACCGCGACGGCAACAAGCACGAGATCGAGGCCGACGGGCTCATGGCCACATGTTTGCAGCACGAGATGGATCACCTGAACGGCGTGCTGTTCATCGATCACCTGTCGCGCCTGAAGCGCAGCATGGCGGTCAAGAAACTGACCAAGGCCAAGAAGCTGGCGACCGCCTGATGACTTTGCGTTTGGCCTTCATGGGCACCCCCGATTTCGCGGTGCCGACGTTGGCCGAACTGATCGCACAAGGTCACGAGATCGCCGCCGTCTACTCCCAGCCGCCGCGCCCCGCCGGACGCCGTGGGTTGGAGGTCGAGCCCGGCCCGGTTCACAAGTTCGCCGAAAAAGCCGGGCTGGAAGTGCGCACCCCGCTGTCGCTGAAAGGCGCGCCGGAACAGGCGGAGTTCAACGGCCTGCATGTCGATGCCGCGGTCGTCGTGGCGTACGGCCTGCTGCTGCCCACGCCCATCCTGGAAGCGCCGCGCCTGGGCTGTTTCAACCTGCATGGCTCGCTGTTGCCGCGCTGGCGCGGGGCCGCGCCCATCCAGCGCGCGGTGATGGCCGGCGACGCCGAGACCGGCGTCATGGTGATGCAGATGGAAGAGGGGCTGGATACCGGCCCCGTGCTGATGGCCGAACGGGTGCCGGTGGGCCGCAAGACCAGCGGCGAACTGGCGGGCGAGCTGGCGCGGCTGGGCGCCGACCTGATGGTGCGCGCGCTGGGCGCCCTGGAACGCGGCGGGGTCGCGCCGGTGGCGCAGAGCAGCGAGGGCGTGACTTATGCGAAGAAAATCCTGAAGGACGAAGCGCGCATCGACTGGACGAAACCGGCGCGCGAGATCGACTGTTTGGTGCGCGGTCTTTCGCCCGCGCCCGGCGCCTGGACCGAAATCAACGGCGAGCGGGTGAAGGTGTTGTATGCCGAACCCGCCAGCGGTCATGGCAAGCCCGGCGTGGCGCAGGACAGCGCGCTGACGATTGCGTGCGGCGAGGGCGCCTTGAAGCTGCTGAAAGTGCAGCGCGCCGGCGGCAAGGCGATGGATGCCGAAACGCTGCTCAAAGGCTTCGCCGTGCCGGCCGGCACGCAAGTTGTGTAATGCCGCGCTATCGGCTCACCATCGAATATGACGGCGGGCCCTTTGTCGGCTGGCAGCGCCAGAATGAAGGCGCCTCGATCCAGGGCGCGCTGGAAGATGCCATCGAAAAACTGTCGGGCGAGCGCGTGACGCTTACTGGCGCGGGCCGCACCGATGCCGGCGTGCATGCCCTGGGCCAAGTGGCGCATTTCGACCTGGTGAAGGACTTTGAAGCCGGAAAAGTGCGCGACGCGCTGAACTTCCATGTCCGGCCCGCACCGATCTCGGTGATCGAAGCGCAGGCCGTCGATGCCGAATTCCATGCCCGCTTCGATGCCAAGGCGCGGCATTACCTGTTCCGCATCCTCAACCGCCGTTCGCCGCCGGCGCTGGAACGCGGCAAGGTCTGGCATGTCTCGCCGGCGCTGGATGCCGACGCCATGCACGCCGCCGCCCAGCATCTGATCGGCAATCACGACTTCACCACCTTCCGCGCCGCGGAGTGCCAAAGCCAGTCGCCGGTGAAGACGCTCGACAAGTTGGATGTCAGCCGCCGCGCCGACGAAATCCATATCGCGGCGTCGGCGCGCAGCTTCCTGCACCACCAGATTCGCAGCTTTGCCGGCACGCTCAAGCTGGTGGGCGAAGGCAAGTGGACGCCGCGGGATGTGAAGAAGGCATTGGAAGCGCGCGACCGCACGGCTTGCGGCCCGGTCTCGCCGCCCGATGGGCTGTACCTGACCCGCGTGGATTACTAAAGATCGACCAGCGTCACGCTGCCCGGATCGATCGGCTCGCCCAGGAAGATTTCGCCCAGATGGGCAAAGCGCCCCGGCGCATCGGTGGCGAGGAAGCGCGAGGTGCCGCCGGCTTCCGTGTTCAGCAAATTCCGTTCGCGCAAAATCGCTTCCACCGCGGCCGCTGTCGTCTCCGCGCTGTCGACGATGGCGACATCGGGCGCGACCTTGGCGATGGTGTCCTTCAGCACCGGAAAGTGCGTGCAGCCCAGCACCAGCCCGCGCGGGCGCGGCATGGTGGCGAGCAGTGGATCCAGATAGCGATGCGCCGCCAGCTCCGCGATCGGCCCGTCGCGCAGGCCTTCCTCGGCCAGCGCCACGAACAGCGGACACGCCTGCTGCACCACCGCCATGTCGGGCGCGGCATCCTGGATGGCGCGCACATAAGCGCCGCCCTTCACCGTGCCTTCGGTGGCGATCACCGCGATCGGGCCCTCCGGCGCGGCGGCGACGGCGGCCTGCGCCCCCGGTTCGATCACGCCGACCACCGGCAGCGGCGCCAGCGTGTCGCGCAGGGTCGGCACGGCAGCGGCGGACGCGGTGTTGCACGCCACCACCAGGAGCTTGATGCCCTGCGCGATCAGCGCCGCACTCGCCTGCACGGCATAGCGCGTCACCGTGTCGGCACTCTTGGTGCCATAGGGCAGCCGCGCGGTGTCGCCCAGATAGATGAAGTTCTCGCCCGGCAGCCTGGCCTTCAGCGCCCGCATGACGGTCAATCCGCCCATGCCAGAGTCAAAGATACCGATCGGCGCCGAAGTCACAGCGGCGGCTTGGCGAAATAGGCCGCCAGAAGCGCGGCATAGATCTCGGTCAGGGCCGCGATCTCGCTGACGGCCACGCACTCGTCGGCCTTGTGCATGGTCGCGCCCGCCAGCCCCAGTTCGACCACCGGGCAGGCGTCCTTGATGAAGCGGGCATCCGACGTGCCGCCGCTGGTGGAAAAGAACGGCGCCTGGCCGGTGACGCTGGCGACGGTGTCGCTGACCAGCTGGGTGAACTTGCCCGGTTGGGTCAGGAAGGCGACGCCGCTGGTCTGCGACACGACTTCGATCTCGCAGCCGGTTTCCTGCGCCACGCGCTGGGCGCGGTCCTTGACGAAGTTGGTCAGACTGTCGGGCGTGTGGCGATCATTGAAGCGGATATTGAAGCCGGCGCGCGCCTCGCCCGGGATCACGTTGGTCGCGGGATTGCCGACATCGACCGTGGTGAAAGCTAGGGTCGAGGGATCGAAATGCTCGGTGCCCTTGTCCAGCTTGTGCCCGGCCAGCTGGGTCACCAGTTCGGCCAGCGCCGGAATCGGGTTCTTGGCCTTTTGCGGATAACCGACATGGCCCTGCACGCCGCGCACCGTCAGGCGGAAGTTGATCGAGCCGCGGCGGCCGATCTTCAGGGTGTCGCCGGTGGTGCTGACGCTGGTGGGTTCGCCCACCACGCAATGATCGATCTTTTCGCCCCTGGCCTTCAGCCATTCCAGCAGCTTGATGGTGCCGTTGATGGCGGCTCCTTCTTCGTCGCCGGTGATCAACAGACTGATCGAGCCTTTTGGCGGCGCAGCCCGCGACACGGCGGCGACAAACGCGGCGATGGCCGACTTCATGTCGGCGGCGCCGCGGCCATACAGCATGCCGTCCTTCACCTGCGCGGCGAACGGGTCTTCCTTCCAGCCTTCGCCCACCGGCACCACATCGGTGTGACCGGCAAAGCAGAAGTGCGGCGCGGCATCGCCACGCCGGGCATACAGATTGTCGACGTCGCCAAACGGCAGGCGATGGGTGGCAAAGCCCAACTCCTTCAGCACCGCTTCCAGCACATCCAAGGCACCCGCATCCTTCGGGGTCACCGAAGGGCGCCGGATCAGGGCCTGGGCCAGGGCGAGCGCGTCGATTCCGGTCATCAGTCGCGCAGCAGTTCGTTGATCGAGGTCTTGGCGCGGGTCTTCTCGTCCACGCGCTTGACGATCACGGCGCAGTACAGGTTGGGGCCCTTGTCCGACGGCAGCGAGCCGGACACCACCACGGAATAAGGCGGCACCTTGCCCAGATGCACTTTGCCGGTGGCGCGGTCGATGATCTTGGTGGAGCCCGACAGATACACGCCCATGCTGAGCACGCTGCCTTCGCCCACGATCACGCCTTCGGCCACCTCGGCGCGCGCGCCGATGAAGCAATTATCTTCGATGATGGTCGGCGCTGCCTGCAGCGGCTCCAGCACGCCGCCAAGACCGGCGCCGCCCGAGATATGGCAATGCGCGCCGACCTGGGCGCAGCTGCCGACCGTCGCCCAGGTGTCGATCATGGTGCCTTCACCCACGCGGGCGCCGACATTGACGAAGGATGGCATCAGCACCGCACCCTTGGCGATGAAGGCGCTCTTGCGCACGACGGCGCCCGGCACGGCGCGGAAGCCCGCGGCGCGGAAGCGGGCTTCGTCCCAGCCCAGGAATTTGGAATCGACCTTGTCCCACCAAACAGCACCGCCCGGCGCGTCGGCGATGATCTTCATGTCGTTCAGGCGGAAGGACAGCAGCACCGCCTTCTTCAGCCATTCATGCACGATCCACTGGCCGTCGACCTTCTCGGCCACGCGCAGCGAACCATTGTCCAGCGCTTCCAGCGCGGCTTCGACCGCCTCGCGCTCGGCACCCTTGCTGGTTACGCCCAGTGTGTCGCGCTTCTCCCAGGCGGCAGTAATGGCGGCGCTCAAATCACTCATGGTCAAATCCTGATGCTGTGCAGAAACTGGGCGAGATTGTCGGTCTCGTGGTCAATATCGCCTGGAGCGGCCTCGATCAACGGTCCGTGATTGTTCCAGGGCGCGTCGCTTTTCAACCATACCGTGGTCATGCCCAGGGCGCGGGCCGGCGACAGGTTGCGGGCCAGGTCGTCGAACATGGCGGCCTTGCCCGGATTCACCGCACCGGCCGCGACCACGCTGTCATAGGCGGGCGCCTGCGGCTTGGGGACGAAGCCGATGGTGCGGATGTCCCACACCTGCTCGAACAACCCGACCATGCCGATGCGGTCCAGGATGCGCGCGGCATGGTTGGCGCAGCCATTGGTAAAGACGAAGCGCCGTCCGGGCAGCCGCTGGAGGGCCGCGATCAGCGCGGGCTCGGGGCCCAGATCGCCCAGGTCGATGTCGTGCACATAGGCCAGATAGTCTTCCGCATCCACGCCATGCTCCAGCATCAACCCGTTCAGGGTGGTGCCGTGGCGGCGATACAGGTCCTTCTGCAGCACGCGCGCCTCGCCGCGCGGCAGCTTCATCAGCCGCTCGACGTAGTCGGTCATGCGGTTTTCGATCTGGGCGAAGATGCCGTTGTCGGCGCGGTACAACGTGTTGTCCAGATCGAAGACCCAGTCGGTGACATGCCGGAAGTCCGGAACGGCTGAATCCTTGCGATTTTCGGTCAAAATGCCGCTTTCCATGGGCGCGAAGATGGCGCGGCGGCAAGGCCCGCGCAAGGACCGTTAACGGGCGTCCACCATGCCTCTTTAGCAGACGTTAAAATGGTGGCGCGATAATGCGACTTGGGGGCGAGTGAGGAAACATGGACCAGAAGGTGCCGCCGGCGGGTGTCATGAACAAGGCCAAGCCCGGCCTTGATCCCCGCAACGCGCTCGACATTCTGGATATCCGCACCGCCCGCCAGCAGGACGGCGGTACCGCCGAATTGGCGGCCCGCACCGATGCCGGCCCCGATGTGCTGCATTACCTCGCCACCCAGGGCAAGCCCGCGACGCGGGCGGCAGTGGCCGCCAACACGGCCGCGACCGCGGTCACCAATCGCCTTCTCGCCGATGACGATAACGAAGACGTCCGCGCCGAACTGGCGGTGAAGATCGCCCGCCTGATGCCGGGCCTGTCGGAGCGTGAAAGCTCCCACATCTTCGCGCTGACGGTGGAGACCCTGGAATGCCTGGCGCGCGACGCCGCGGTGCGCGTGCGCGCGATCCTGGCGGAAGAGATCAAGGCGCTGAATAGCATCCCCAAGGATATCGTCCTGGCCCTGGCGCATGACGTGAACGCCATCGTGGCGGCGCCCATCCTGGAATACTCGCCGCTCCTGTCCGACACCGACCTCATGGAAGTAATCGCCTGCGCCCAGGTGCAGGAGATGCTGGCAGCCATCGCGCGCCGCAAGCCGCTGAGCGACGACGTCAGCGAGAAGCTGGTCCAGTCGCTGGACGTGCCGGCCGTGGCAGCGCTTCTGTGCAACAACGATGCGCGCATCCGCAAGGATACGATGGACAAGATCATTGAACAGGCGGCCGAGATCCACTCCTGGCAAGTGCCGCTGGCCTTGCGCGCCGACCTGTCGGCGCGCGCCATCCGCCGCATCGCGAGCCTTGTGGGCGCGGGCATCATCGAGCGGCTGGCCGCCCGCAACGACCTGTCGGATGCCACCCGCATTCATTTGAACCGCGAACTGCGCATGCGCCTGACCGAAGACGGCGCGGGCCAGCCCGATGCCGCCACACCCGCCGATGCCGTTGAGCTTGCGGTCAAGGAAGGCCGCTTCGACGGCCTGTTCGTGGAGCAGGCGGCCCAGGCCGGGCGCCGCGACATCGTCACCCTGGCGCTGGCGCGCATGGCCAATGTCGCCGAACCCACGGTACGCAAGGTGCTGGGCGCGGGCAGCGCCAAGCCGGTCATCGCCCTGGTGTGGCACGCGCATCTGTCGATGCGCGTGGCATTCAAGATCCAGGTTTTCCTCATGAAGCTGCCGACCCGCGACCAGCTGCCGGCGCGCGGCGGCGTGGGCTTCCCGCTGACCAAGGAAGAGATGCGCTGGCATCTCAACTATTTCAACATCAGCGCCTAGGGCGCGATCCCGTTGGCGGTGAGGTGGGCGACAAAACCCGCCTTGCCGCGCGTGTCGGTTTTCGCAAAGCCCGTTTCCGCATAGCCGCGCGCGGCACAGTTGCCCGCACCCCTGATCTCGAAGGCATTGGCGACGGTGCAGAAGCGTTGCGGCCCGCTCGCCAGCACCGCGCCGTTGCGCTTCTGGGCCGACACGAACACCGCGTCGGTGGCCAGCGGCAGGGTCAGCGCGCGCGCGCAGGCACCAGGCTGCACCGTCCACCAGCCGCGCGACACCAGCTGGCCGCGATCGGTCTGGGCCAGCGCCACCAGCGCCAACTCGTGGGTGTCGTTGCAGACCGTGTAGCCGGCTGGCGCGATCCTCTTCTTCGCTTCGCGTTCCAGTGTCTCGAACAGCTCGACATTGCCGGCGGTGGGCGGGAAGTGCATGCGGTTGCGGAAGTCCGCCAGCGCCGCGCCAGTAGCCTTGTCCGGCTTGCCGTCGATCGCGCCGACCTTGTAGCCATTGTCCATCAACAGCCGCTTCACGCCCGCCAGCTGTGCGGCGGCCAGCGAGCCCAGCTTGGGATTCTCGTCGAAGTTCATCATCCAGGCCGACTTGCCGTGGTTCTCCAGCGGCGCAAACGGCAGCGCAAACGTGCCGTCGGCGGTGCAGTAAGGCTGGGTCACCGCCTGCTTGATGGTGAAGTTGGTGTCCTTGACGCAGACCGGATAATTGCCGCCCCAGGCGCGCGCCGGCCCTGAATGCGCCAGCGACGAGCGGGCATGCACCAGATAAGTCTCGGCCTGCAGCGGCTCCTTGCGGGTCAGCTGGCAGTCGCCGGGCGCGATGCGCGTCCAGCCTTGTGTGTCGCTGCGCGGTGACTGAATGGCGCTGGTTGCGGCATACAGAATGTAGCTGGTGCGGTTGCACAGGGTCAGCGCGGCATGCGCGGGTGCCGTGACACCCGCCAGCATCAGCGCCGCCAGCCAGAACGCGCGCATCAGTCCGCGGTGATCAGCGTGCCGGCGCCGTGCTCGGTGAACAGTTCCAGCAGCAGCACATGGGGAATGCGCCCGTCCAGGATGACGGCGGCGTTCACGCCGCCCTCCACCGCATCGATCGCGGTCTGGATCTTGGGAATCATCCCGCCGCTGATGGTGCCGTTGGCGATCAGCGCGCGCGCCTCGCGCACGCTCAGCTTGGGGATCAGCTTCTTGTCCTGGTCCAGCACGCCTTCGACATCGGTCAGCAGTACCAGGCGTTCGGCCTTCAAGGCGCAGGCCACCGCGCCGGCGGCGGTGTCGGCATTGATATTATAAGTCTCGCCCTTCCTGCCCACGCCGATGGGCGCGATCACGGGGATCGTCTCCGCCTTCATGATCGAATGCAGGACTTCGGGATTCACCGTGTCGGGTTCGCCGACAAAGCCCAGGTCCACCGCTTCGCGCTGGCCGGTTTCGGGATTGGTGCGGGTCATCGCGACCTTGCGTGCGACCAGCATGTTGCCGTCCTTGCCCGACAGGCCGACGGCGCGCCCGCCCGCGGCCTGGATGCCGGTGACGATCTGCTTGTTGATCGAACCCGCCAGCACCATCTCGACCACCTCGACAGCGGCTTCGTCGGTGACGCGCAATCCGTCGATGAAGGTGGAGTTGATGTTGAGCTTCTTGAGCATTGCCCCGATCTGGGGGCCGCCGCCATGTACCACCACCGGATCGATGCCGGTCTGCTTCATCAGAACGATGTCCTGGGCGAAGTCGCGCGCGCCGGTGTCGCTCATGGCGTTGCCGCCATACTTCACCACGATGGTCTTCTGGTCGTAATTCAGGATGTAGGGCAGCGCCTCGATCAGCACCCGACCCGTCTGGCGCCAGCGCGCCAGGGTCCGCAGGTTCCGTTCTTCTGCCGTGGGTTCGTCCGAGGATCCGGCCATAAGGGGCGCGCCCGTTGAAAGCGGGGCGTTATAGCGTGGGAAATCCGGCGATTCTACGGCTTATTGCGCCAGCCGCGCCAGGTGGGCGCGCAGGGCGGGTATGCCGTCACCCTTCAGCGAAGAGGTTAACTGCACCTCGGCCAGGGCAGCGGTGTGGCGTGCGGTCTCGGCGCGCGCGGCGTCCAGCGCCGCCTCGCGCTGTGCTGGCTTCAGCTCATCGCCCTTGGTCAGCACCAGGCCGTACGACACGGCGGTCTGGTCCAGCAGCGCCATCACCTGCTGGTCGCTGTCCATCACGCCCCGGCGGGCATCGATCAGAAGCGCCACGCGGCGCAGCCGCGCCCGGCGGCGCAGGTAGGAGAAGATCATCTCCTGCCAGGCTTCGGCTTCGGTCTTGCTGCGCTTGGCGAAGCCATAGCCGGGCAGGTCGACCAGCATCAGCCGGCCACCCAGGTTGAAGAAGTTGATCTGGCGGGTGGCGCCGGGTGTCTGCGACACCCGGGCCAGGGATTTGCGCCCCGTCAGCGCATTGACCAGCGAAGACTTGCCGGCGTTGGAACGCCCGACAAAGGCGACTTCGTTCAGGGTCTCGGGCGGCAGGTTCTCCGCCGTGGTCGAGCCCCAGACGAAATCGCAAGGACCCACGAACAGCTTGCGCGCGGCTTCCTCTTCTTCGGAGGAAACCTCACTTGTCATTCGCGGCGGCCGGCTTCTTGCCTTTGACATTGTCGAAGAAATTCACCTCGACGCCTTCGCGCTTCATGATGAACCACTGCTGGGCAACCGTGAGCAGGTTGTTCCAGGTGTAATAGATCACCAGGCCCGCGGGGAAGGTCGAGAACATGACGGTGAAGATCACCGGCATGAAGGCGAACATCTTGGCCTGTACCGGATCGGGCGGCGGCGGGTTCAGCTTGGTCATCGCCCACTGGGTGACGCCCATCAGGATCGGCCAGATGCCGATCGACAGATAGCCCGCCAGGAACGCCGGCAGCACTTCGTGCGGATTGTAGGGGATCAGGCCGAACAGATTCAGCAGCGAGGTCGGATCGGGCGCCGACAGGTCGTGGATCCAGCCATAGAAGGGCGCGTGGCGCATTTCGATGGTGACGAACAGAACCTTGTAGAGCGCGATGAAGACGGGGATCGTCAGCAGGATCGGCAGGCAGCCCGAAACCGGATTCGCCTTTTCGCGCTTGTACAGCTCCATCATCTGCTGCTGCAGCATCTGCGGATCGTCCTTGTGCGCCTTCTTCAGCGCCTCCATCTGCGGCTGCAGCTTCTTGATCTTGCCCATCGAGCGAAACTGGGCGTTGGCCAGAGGGAACATCACCAGCTTGACCAGAACCGTCAGGCCCAGGATCGCCAGGCCGAAATTGCCGAACAGCTTGAACAGGTGATCCAGCACCCAGAAGAACGGACGGGTGAGGAAGAACATCCAGCCCCAGTCGACGGCCTTGTCGAACTGCACGATGCCTTGGTCGTTCTCATAGCCGCGCAGGATGTCCACCACCTTGGCGCCGGCGAACATCTTGTGGGTGACGGTGACCGACGAACCCGGCGCGATGGCGCGGCCGTTCAGGCGGTAATTGGCCTGATAGGCATCGACACCGGCGGGCGTCTTGGTGCCCAGATACTGGCCGTTGAAGGCCTCGGTCTGCGGCGGGACGATCGCCGCCATCCAGTACTTGTCGGTGATCGAGACCCAGCCGCCGGTCGAGCTGAAGGTCTTGGGCGGCGTCCCCGGCTCCTTGAAGTCGCTGTACTTGGCATCCTGTTCGCTGCCATTGGCGACGCCGACGAAACCAACATGCAGGTACATGCTGGATTCGTCCTTCAGCACGCGCTGGCGCTCCACCGTGCCGTAGGGATAGAGCGTCACCGGCGCACCCTGCTTGTTGGCGACCGCATCGGCGACCGTGAACATGTACTTGTCGTCCACCGTGATGGTGCGGGTGAAGACCAGGCCATGGCCGTTATCCCAGCTCAGCGTCACCGGATGGCCGGGCGACAGGGTGGTGCCACCGGTCTGCTGCCAGTTGCTGTTGTCGCCGGGCATGTTGGCCGCGCCGACCCAGCCGAACTCCGCATAGTAAGGAAAGTCGGTGCTCTTGGGGGCCAAGAGCACGATCTCCGGCGACTTGGGGTCGACCGTGTCGTGATACTTCTTCAGGCGCAGGTCGTCGAAGCGCGCGCCCTTCAAGAGGATCGAGCCGTCCACCATCGGGGTGTCGATGACGATGCGCGGGCCACCCACCTTCAGCGCCTGCGCGCGGCTCATGTGGCCGGTGGCCGACCCGCCGATGCCCGGCATCGCCTGGGTGTTGGCGGCGGGCTTGGCCTTTTCCTGCTTGGTCAGGTGGGCCTGGCGCGCCTGCTCGGCCTTCATCGCGGGCGTCGCCACGAAATACTGCCAGGCGAAGAACACGGCAGCCGCAAGCGCAAACGCCAGGAGGAGGTTCTTGTTGTTGTTCATGGTCGCCTAGTGCTTGTGAGGAACGGGATCGAAGCCCGACGAACCGCCGAGCCAGGTGATGGGATGGCAGCGCGACAGGCGCCGTATGGTGAGCCACGATCCCATGACGGGACCGTGAAGCTTCAGGGCCTCCAGCGCATAAACCGAGCAGCTGGGGGTGAAGCGGCAGACATTGGGCAGCATGGGCGACAGCACCGCGCGATAGGCGCGGATGGGCGCAGACAAAAGTGCGACGGCAAGACTACGCATGGCCCTCTCCGGAACGCGCGTCCAGCTTGCGGTGCGCCGATTTCAGGGCCGAGGTGATGTCGGCAAGCAGGGCCTGGAACGGACGCGCCACGGTGGTTGCGCGCGCGACCAGAACATAGTCATGACCGCTCCTGCCCAAAAGGGGCAGCAGCTCGCGTGCGGCCGCGCGCAAACGCCGCTTGGCGCGGTTGCGGGTGACGGCATTTCCGATTTTCTTGCTGGCGGTGAAACCCACGCGCGGGCCTTGTGTGGCGGCGTCGGGGGGCGTGGCGCAGCTCTCCAGGGTGATGGCGCCGCAGACATGGCGAACGGTGCGTGCTGCCCGGAGAAAGTCAGCCCGCTTCTTTAGAGTCTGCACTTCAAGAGGCGTCCCAGGGGCGCCAGGGTTGCTCAGGCCGAGAGCTTCTTGCGGCCGGACGAACGGCGGCGGTTCAGGACCTTGCGGCCGCCGGCGGTGGCCATGCGCGAACGGAAGCCGTGGCGGCGCTTACGCACGAGTTTGCTCGGCTGATAGGTGCGCTTCATGGTCGTCCAGGCTCCGAAATGGGGCTTTTGCCCGCGAAAGAGCGGGGTTTTTAGGGGGCTGAACCCGCCCTGTCAACGACCGGGCGGCTGATGGCCTAAGTCTTTGATTGAAATATTATTTCAATCCCTAGACCTCGTGGCCGCCGCCCCCTCAATCCCCAAGTGCGATGCCGTCGCGGCGGGGGTCGGCGGCGCCGATATAGCCGCCCGGCACCTTCATGATGCCGTGCAGGCCGCTGCCCTCGACCTGGGGCACCTGGACGGTATGGCCCATTTTCGTCAGTTCTGCCGCCAGCACGTCCGAATTGGGCGACTTCTCCAGCAGGGTGGCGCCGTTCATGTTGATCTCGTGCGGCATGGCCAGCGCGTCCTTGGGGCTCATCTTCGCGTCCAGGATGCCGATCAGGATCTGCGACACATAATCGATGATCGCAGGCCCACCGGGCGAGCCGACCGAGACCAGGAATTTTCCGCTCTTGTCGAAGACGATGGTGGGCGACATGGCCGACAGCGGCAGCTTGCCGGGCGCGGGCGCGTTCGCCACGGGCTTTCCGTCACGCGTCGGCGCCAGCGAGAAATCCGTCAGGGTGTTGTTGAGCATGAAGCCCCTGGTCATGATCTCGGCGCCGAACACCGACTCCACGCTGGTGGTCATGGCGACCACGCGGCCCTGGTCGTCGACGATGGTCATGTGGCTGGTGCCATGCAGCACCGGCGAAATCTGCGGCGACAGCGCCGCATGCTTTTCCGGCGGGTCGCCGGCTTTGGCGGCGCCCATGTCTTTCGCCGGATCGATCAGTGCGGCGCGGTCTTTCAGGTAGCCCTGGTCGGTCAGGCCCTTGACCGGCACCTTCACGAAAGCGGGATCGGCCAGATATTGCGCGCGATCGGCATAGGCCAGACGCGAGGCTTCGGCAAACAGATGCGCGCCGCTCACGGTGTTGGGCGTGAGCTGTTCGGGCGCGAAGCGTTGCAGCATGCCAAGGATCTGCAGAACCGCCACGCCGCCGGACGAGGGCGGGCCCATCGAGCACAGGTGATACTGGCGATAGTCGCCGCAGACGGGTGCGCGTTCCTGCGCCTGATAGTTGGCCAGGTCGGCAAGCGTCATGCCGCCCTGGTTCTTGGGCGCATTGTGCACGGTATCGACGATCGCCTGCGCGATCTCGCCCTTGTAGAATCCGTCAGGGCCTTCCTTGGCGATCTTGCGCAGGGTCGCGGCATATTCCGGGTTCTTGTAGATCTCGCCTTCCGCCAGCGGCGAACCATCAGCGTGGTGGAAGAACTTCTTCAGGTCCGGCATGTCGGCGCCGCGCGTGAAGGTGCGGATGGTGCGCGCCAGCTTGGGTCCGACGGGAAAGCCTTCATCCGCCAGCTTGATCGCGGGCTCGAACAGTTTGGCCCAGGGCAGCTTTCCGTACTTTTCGTGCGCCAGCCACAGCATCTTCACCACACCGGGAATGCCCACCGACAATCCGCCCGGAATCGCATCGGGCTTGGAACGCGGCTGGCCATTCGCGTCCAGGAACATGCCCGGCGTGGCGGATGCCGGCGCCATCTCGCGGCCGTCGAAGCTGGTCGTCTTTCCCGTCTTGGGATCATAGACCAGCATGAAGGCGCCGCCGCCGATGCCGCTGGATTCCGGTTCGACCAGGCCCAGCACCAGTTGCGTGGCGATGGCGGCATCCACCGCCGTGCCGCCGGCGCGCATCATGTCCAGGCCGGCTTGCGCGGCATGCGGATTGGCGGCGGCGATCATGTGCTTCTTGGCGACGGTTTCGGTGATCTGGGCGGATGCGGGGGCGACCAGCGCCAGCGAGACGACAACTGCCAGAACCGCGCGCATGCCAATCACCGTCATCAAACCTGCGAGGGTCATGGTAGGGCGCGCATGGTGCGAGGCAACAAAAAAGCCCCGCTCGGTGGAGCGGGGCTTTGTCGCAAGCTTTGGCCTGTATCGCGTATCAGCGCACGAAGACGCGCACTTCGCTGGTCGCCGCACCCGGATCGGTGGTCGAGGCCACGTTCAGGCGCGAGGCCGGAACGCCCATGTCGGTCATGGAGCGCATGACGTCCTGGGCATGGCGGCGGGCGGTGGTCTGGGCGATCTGCACGCTGGCGGCGGTGCCGCGGGTGGGCGAGACGGCGACCACCTGGAAGCTGGCGCCGGGGCGGTTCTGCAGGGTCTGGTTCAGCGCCGCGTAGAGGATCTGCTGATAGTCGACGCCGGGATGGTCGAACTTGACCACCACCAGCGGGGTGCCGCCGATGCTGGAGTTGCTGACCGCCGACAACGAGGCCGAACCCGCGCCATACAGTTCGCCCGACTTGATCGAGGCGCCCAGGGTGGTGAGGTTGGCGCGCTCGGTGGCGACATAAGCCGTCTGGCGCTGCACGGCGTCGCTGACTTCCTTCAGCAGGCGGTCGATCATCACGATCGTCTGGCTGGTCTGGTCTTCCAGGAGCTGCAGCTGGCGATGGTCTTCATCGACGGCGCCCGAGACATTGAAGGTGGCCGAAATCTGGTCCAGCGCGAAATGGGCGGTGGAGCTGTCATTGGTCACGTCGGTGCCCAGCGCATTGAGGGCGTTGATGTTGGCCGACAGCGCGTCGAGCTGACCCTGCGCCACGTTCCACTGGGCCACCAGTTCGGGGTTGCCGCGGGTGGTGCCCACCTGCAGGCGGGTGGTGATGTGGGCCTTGGCTTCCTGATAGCTGCCGGCAGCGGCGGCGCCGGAGTTGCGCAGATTGGCCAGCTGGCCCGAATTCGCAGCCAGGCGGGACTGCAGGCCCGAAACCTGGGCGCGCAGCGACTGGATGGTCTTGTTGACCGCGGTGCCGGTGTCGGGGCCGGCATCGATGTTGACCGGGGTGATGGTGGCGACAGGCGCACCGCCCGGGACCGGGGCCGAAACCGCCGCGGCCGAAGGCGGCGGAGCACCGGCGTCCGCCGTGGTGGGCGCGTTATCCGACATCTCGCCGGTGTCGTCGCCGAACATGCTGTCGATGTCCGAACAGGCAGCCAGGCTCAGCCCTGCGGTGAGCGCAAAAGCCAGGAAAAGGCCCTTTTTGAGCCCCTGCTTGGATGGAATTCCCCTCATTATGCTCTCCGCTGCCCGGCGCCCCTGCCCGACGAAGATTTCGGCGCCAAAACCCAACCCCTGGCCGCCTTTAACTGGAGGCCGGGCCCTTGCCTGCAAGTCTTAACCAGCGGGCGGGTAGGGGACAAGGGACCACAACGCCGCTTTGGGCGAAATCTTGTCGTTTGGACGGGGGCTTGGCCCGATTTTGGGGGGTGTGCCGTCATGACACCCTTTGGGGCGTTCTAGTTCTTGCCTTTGGGGGGGCATCTGAATAGGTTCGCGCCCTCAAAACGCACCCGTAGCTCAGCTGGATAGAGCACCAGACTACGAATCTGGGGGTCAGAGGTTCGAATCCTTTCGGGTGCGCCACTTTTTCTTACGCGCGGCAAAGCCGTGCTTGGAAAAAGTGAGCGCCACGCAGGCCGCGGTCGGTAGCGACAGCGTACCGACGCCGAGTGGGCGCCACGCAACCAGCACATAATTTTCCATCCGTGTAGCGGCCGTCCCGGCCTCGCGCCGCGCTCGGTCGCGCGCCGCCGCGGCGCACGGGCGGGCGAAAGGTCCACTGGACCTTTCGCTAATCCGCCCTTTGCCCCGTCGCCTCCACCAGCAACCGCACGAACTCCTTCATCTTGGCGCTGTCGATCCAGCGCACCACCGCCACGATGTCGTGCTGGTAGTCGACGAAGACGATGTTGGCGCCGTCGCCGATGAAAGCCACGCTGTCGGCGCGCGCTGCGGGATACAGCTTGCGGTCGGTGTTCAGGTACCAGTTGCAGAAGCCATAGCCGGGATTGGGCACGGTCGGCGTGGTCGCCATGCTCACCCACTTGTCGGACAGCACGGTCCTGCCGTTCCACTTGCCGCGGTTCAGCCCCAGCAGGCCCAGGCGCGCCTGGTCGCGCGCGCTGATGAACATGCCGCCGCCCCAATGGCCGCCGCCCGTCACCACTTTCAGATGCTTGCCGTCGATGTCGGTGAAGGCATTGTCATAGGCTTCCCAGTGCCAGGCATCCGACATGCCGATGGGATCGGCGACATATTCCTTCAGCACGTCGGGCAGCTCGCGCTTCCACAGATGGGTCAGCGCCAGCGCCAGCGCGTTGACGCGCACGTCATTATACTTCCACGCCTTGCCCACCGGCGGCGGGCCCTTGATCAACTCGCTGGCGGGATTGTCGGCATCGGGGCGGTCGGCCCACCAGGGCTTGCCCCACATGGTGCCGATCCAGCCCGACTGCTGGCGCAGCATGTCGTTCCAGGTGATGGGCAGGTTGTGTTCCAGAAGAAAGTCGGGTGAGGGCTTCACATAATCGACCACGCGGTCGTTGATGTTGCGGATCATGCCCTTGTCAAAGGCGACACCGGCGGTGGACGACAGGAAGGTCTTGGTGACCGAGAAGGTCATGTCGACCTGTTTGGTGTCGCCCCATTCCGCCACGATATAGCCGTGGCGGATGATGATGCCGTTGGCCGGCGCATGCGCCTTCAAGGGGCCGATGGGCGTGTTGAAGGCTTCTTTCGCGTACTTCAGCGGCACCGAGATACGCAGATCGCGGATATCGGCGACCTTGGCCAGCTCGGGTGGATACTTCATCTCCGACGCGATGGCGTAATCGATGGCGGCTTTCAGCTTGACGGGGTCCAGCTTCTCCTGTTGCGGCGTGTGCGTGGTCCAGGCCTCGCCCTTGGGCGGAAAGTAGTCGGCGGCAAGAGCGGGTGCTGCGACAAGGCTGAGTGCCGCAATCAGATGCAGGCGCATGAACGTTCCCCTGTTTTGGAAAGCTTTGGTGGCCGCTGAGGCTTTGTCAATTCAGCGCGCATAGTCCGTCACAGCGCGGCGCCAGATTTCTCTTGGTTACGCTACCAGATGGCTTATGGTGCGCGGTAAAAATTGTCTGAGTAATCAGCCATCGTCGCAGCGCCAGTCCATGGCGTGCGGCTTGAGGGGAGGGTCTTTGATGATCACCATACGCCGCCTGGCGGCCGCGCTCTCGCTTTGCCTCGCCGCACCGTCGCAGGCCCAGGTCAGCAACAACGTCCCCGATGTCGTGCCGGGCGCCAGGCCGGTGGCGGTGGAACACATCAAGGTGCATGGCGCGGCGCTGGAAGGCAGCCTGGAAGGCGACAGCGCCGATCGCGACCTGCTGGTGTTCCTGCCGCCGTCCTATGCCACCGCCAAGACCCGCCGCTATCCGGTGGTCTATGCGCTGCACGGCTATTTCATCGGCGCGGAGCAGTGGAGCAAGGAAATCCATGTGCCCCAGACCATCGAGGGCGCCTTCGCAAAAGGCGCGCGCGAGATGATCGTGGTGCTGCCCGATTCCAAGACCGTCCATAACGGCTCGATGTATTCCAGCTCGGTCACCACCGGCGATTTCGAAAACTTCGTCGCCCATGACGTGGTGGCCTATGTGGATGCGCATTACCGCACGCTGGCGGCGCGCGAAAGCCGCGGCCTGGTGGGCCATTCCATGGGCGGCTATGGCGCCACCCGCATCGGCATGAAGCATGCCGATGTCTTCGGCAGTCTTTACATCATGAGCCCCTGCTGCCTGTCGCCGCGTTTCGCCGGCCCGCTCAAGCCGGAGGACGAGGCGGCGCTGGCGGCGGTGAAGTCGCCGGCCGATTCCGCCTCGCTGCCCTTCATGTTGCGCGCCCAGATGGCGTCCGCTGCGGCCTGGTCGCCCAATCCCAAGAATCCGCCGCTCTATCTCGACCTGCCGATCGGCGACAAGCAGCAATCGGTGCTGAACAAGTGGGCCGCCAACGCGCCGCTGGCATTCCTGGATCAATATGTCAGCGGCCTGAAGCGCTACAACGCCATCGCCATCGATGTCGGCGACCAGGACGGCCTCAAGACCGACACAGGCAAACTGCATGACATGATGGACGCTTACGGCATCGCCAACAGCTTCGAAATCTATCCCGGCACGCACACCAGCAACGTCGCCTTCCGCTTCCAGGATTACGTGCTGCCTTTCTTCAGCAAGAACCTGTCCTTCGGAGCCCGCTGATGCCCAGCCGCCGCGATCTGCTGAAACAAGGTTCCGCGCTGGCCGCCGCCAGTGCCCTGCCCGCCACCGCGCAAGGTGTTGCCTCTGGTCCCTTCCAGCCGCACTGGGCATCGCTGGTGGCGCAATATCAGGCGCCCGACTGGTTCCGGGATGCGAAGTTCGGCATCTGGGCGCATTGGTCGGCGCAATGCGTGCCGGAAGACGGCGACTGGTATGCCCGCAACATGTATGTCCAGGGCAGCGAGCAGTACAAACATCACCTGGAGCATTACGGCCATCCCGCCGACAGCGGATTCATGGAGATCGACAATCTCTGGAAGGCCCAGAACTGGCGGCCCGAAGAGCTGATCGACCTCTATGCCAAGGCGGGTGCAAAATATTTCGTGGCGCTGGCCAACCATCACGACAATTTCGACAACTACAATTCGCGCTTTCACGGCTGGAACAGCGTGCGCGTGGGCCCCAAGCGCGACCTGATCGGCGGCTGGTCGCGAGCCGCCCGCGCCAAGGGCCTGAAGTTCGGCGTCTCCAACCATTCCGCCCATGCCTGGCATTGGTTCCAGGGCCCTTACAATTACGATCCCGAAGGCCCGCGCGCCGGCGAGCGGTATGACGGCTGGAAGCTCAGCAAGTATGACGGTGCGGGCAAATGGTGGGAGGGCCTGGACCCGCAGGAACTGTATTGCGGCGCCCTGATGCCGATGCCTGATGGCATCAAGACCACGCAAGGCGCGCTGGACTATCACGCCACCCATGACCGGGTGTGGAACGAAGACCCGCCGCTGAACAATCCCATCTTCGTGCGCCAATGGTATCAGCGCTGCAAGGACCTGATCGACAGCTACGATCCCGACCTGCTGTATTTCGACAATTCCGGCTTGCCCCTGGGCCAGACCGGCTTGGACATTGCGGCGCATTACTACAACAGCAGCCTAGCGCGTCATGGCCGGCTGCCGGTGCTGAACTGCAAGATGCTGCCCGAGGATTTGCGCGCGGCGGTGGTGGAGGATGTGGAACGGGGCTACCGGTCGGAAATCCTGCCGCATCCCTGGCAGACCGACACCTGCATCGGCGACTGGCACTACAACCGCAAGCGCTTCCTGGAAAAGAGCTACATGCCCGCCGATGCAGTGGTGCACAGGCTGTGCGACGTCGTCGCCAAGAATGGCTGCCTGCTGTTGTCCGTGCCGGTGCGCGGCGACGGCACCATCGATTCCGAGGAGCGACGCATCGTCGAGGAGATCGCGAGCTGGACCGGCCGCTATGGCGAAGCGATCTTCGCCACCCGCCCCTGGCGCGTATCGGGCGAGGGTCCGACCCGGGTGAAATCGGAATCCTTCGGCGAGGGCAAGCTCAAGCCCTTCGAGGCCGCCGATATCCGCTTCACCACCAAGGGCGCCACGCTTTACGCCATGACCTTGGGCAAGCCCGCGGGAACGGTGGATATCGCATCGCTCGCCGGCATCGGCGCGGTCGAGCGAGTGGAGATCGTGGGATCGGCCGGCGCGCTGACTTTCCGTCAGGACGGCACCGGTCTGCATGTGACCATTCCAGACGGTGCCGCGCATGACTACGGTGTGGCGCTGCGCATCCAGGGCACCAACCTGACGTGACGCGTCCGACCGGGACACAAGTCTGACCAGGACATAAGGGAGACAGCATGCTGCGCTTTTCCAGACATCTTGTTTCTGTCCTGCCGTTGCTGGCGCCCGTTGCGGCCATGGCACAGCCGGGCACCTTGCCCGCCGTGCCGCTCACCCCGCCACCCAACGCGGCCTGGTTCAACACCAGCCTGCCGGTCGATCAGCGCGCCGCCGCGCTGGTCGCGCAGATGACCCTGGAAGAAAAAGGCCAGCAGCTTGTGAACCGCGCCGCCGCCATCCCGCGGCTGGGCGTGCCCGCCTACAACTGGTGGAGCGAGGCGCTGCACGGCGTGGCGATCCCCGGCGCGACCACCGTGTTTCCCGAGCCGGTCGGCCTGGCGGCAAGTTTCGATCCCGCGCTGGTCCACGAGATGGCGGTGGCGATCTCGACCGAAGCGCGGGTGCGCTACAATCGCGAGCGGCGCAACGGCCAATATGGCGGTCTGGATTTCTGGTCGCCCAATATCAACATCTTCCGCGATCCGCGCTGGGGGCGCGGGCAGGAGACCTATGGCGAAGACCCCTTCCTGACGGCGCAGTTCGGCGTCGCCTTCGTCAAGGGCCTGCAGGGCGATGATCCCGCCCACCCGCGCACCATCGCCACGCCCAAACATTATGCGGTGCATTCCGGTCCGGAGCCGACGCGTCATTCCATGGACGTGACCGTCAGCAAGCACGACCAGATCGACACCTATACGCCGGCCTTCCGCGCCGCCGTCACCGAAGCCAATGCAGGCTCGGTGATGTGCGCCTACAACCGGGTCAATGGCCAGCCGGCCTGCGCCAGCGACTTCCTGCTGAACGACCTGTTGCGCGGCGCCTGGGCGTTCAAGGGCTATGTCACGTCCGATTGCGGCGCCATCCGCGACATCTATGAAGGCCATCACTTCACCAAGACCCTGGCCGAAGCCGCCGCAGTGTCGCTGAAGCATGGCGTCGACACTGACTGCGCCGATTACGGCGAAGGCCCCGTGGCTGCCGCCAAGGCCTATTCCGACGCGGTCGCGCAAGGCCTGGTGCCCAAGGACGTGATGGATGCGTCGCTGCAGCGCCTGTTCGAGGCGCGTATCCGCATGGGCATGTTCGACCCGCCGGAAAGCTCGCCCTATTTCAAGATCGCCGACAGCGAGATGGATTCGCCCGCGCACCGTGCGCTGGCGCTGCGCCTGGCGCGCGAGACCATGGTGCTGCTGAAGAATGACGGCCTGCTGCCGTTGAAATCGCCCAAGCGCATTCTGGTGGTGGGTCCGCTCGCCGACCAGGTGCCGGTGCTGCTGGGCAATTACAACGGCCAGCCCAGCCACGCGGTGACGGCGCTGGACGGCATCAAGGCGGCGTTCCCCGGCAGCGAAGTGATCTATGCGCCGGGCACCAACTTCCTGCGCCTGGCTGTCGCGGTACCGGCCTCGGCGCTGAAGACGCCGGACGGCCAGCCGGGCGTCAAGGCGGAGTATTTCGCTTCTGCCGATCTGTCCGGCGCGCCGCTGGTGACCAAGGTGGATGAAAAGCTGGACTTCACCTTCCGCGGATCGGCGCCGAACCTTGGCGTGGAAGCCGAAGGTGCGAAGTCCGCGCGCTTCACCGGCACCGTGACCCCCGACCTGGATGGGTCCTGGGAAATTGGCGTGGGCGGACCCGGCATCAAGCTGTGGCTGGACGACAAGCTGGTGGTGGACAATCCCGCCACCACAAATCCGTTTGGCCCGCCCAAGACCGCCGAAATGACATTGCAGAAGGGGCACGCCTATCGCCTGCGCGTCGAGCAGACGCCCAGCCGCGGCACGCCGGTACGCCTGGTGTGGCGCCACATCGTCGGCGATCCGCTGGGTGACGCCGTGACGGCGGCGAAAAACGCCGATGTCGTGATCGCGGTGGTGGGCATCACCTCGGCGCTGGAAGGCGAAGAGATGAAGGTCAACCTGCCGGGTTTTGTGGGCGGCGACCGCACCAGCCTGGACATGCCCAAGGAGGAAGAAGACCTGCTGAAGGCCGTGAAGGCCACCGGCAGGAAGATGGCCGTGGTGCTGATGAACGGTTCGGCCCTGTCGGTGAACTGGGCGGCGAAGAACGCCGACGCCATTGTCGATGCCTGGTATCCGGGCGAGGAAGGCGGCACCGCGATCGGCCAGACGCTCAGCGGCGCCAACAATCCGTCCGGTCACCTGCCGGTGACCTTCTATACCGGCGTCGACCAGCTGCCGCCCTTCAACGACTACAGCATGGCGAACCGCACCTATCGCTATTTCACCGGCAAGCCGCTGTATCCGTTTGGCCATGGCCTGAGCTTCACGCACTTCGCCTATGGCGGCCTGAAGCTGGCCAGGACGGTGAAGGCGGGCGAGCCGCTGGCGGTGGAAGCGACTGTGAAGAACACCGGCAAGCACGATGGCGATGCCGTGGCGCAGCTTTATCTCAGCTTCCCCGCCGCGCCCGGCATGCCGGTGCGTGCGCTGCGTGGCTTCAGCCGGGTGTCGCTGAAAGCGGGCGAAAGCCGCACGGTACAGTTCCAGCTCAGCCCGCGCGACCTGTCCAGCGTGACGGCCGATGGCGATCGCGTGGTTGCGCCGGGCGCCTACCGGATCAGTGTCGGCCAGGGACAGCCCGGCACCGGTGCTGCGGTCGTGGGCGGCGGCTTCACCGTGCAGGGTTCGGCAAACCTGCCGCAATAGGGCCGCGCTTATCCCCACTGTTTCAGACGGTGGTACACTTCGCCCGTGAAGGACGAAGGAGTCGGATCATGGCTGCGGATAAGGGGGGAGGGGGAGGAGATTCCGTCCCGATACACCCTTGTTTTCCCTGGATTTGCCACATGGCGATTGAGGGATAAGCTTTGGCCAAAATAACAAGCCAGGGGATCTCAATGTCTTTGTCTTTCGACCGCTCGGCGGAGTTGATTGCGCAGAACGCGCAGCATGTCGCGGGCGGTGTGAACAGCAATTTCCGCATCGGCATGGCGGGCGGCCCGCTGGTGTTCAGCCATGGCGACGGGCCCTATCTGGTTGATGTCGATGGCAACCGGCTGATCGACTATTACTGCGGCATGGGCGCAATGGTGCTGGGGCACACCCCGGCCTCCGTGCAGGCGGCGGTGAAGGCGCAGGTGGACAAGGGCATCCTGTACGCCGGTCAGTCCGAGATCGAATTCGAAGCCGCGAAGATATTATGCGACCGGATTCCCTCGGCCCAGCGCATCCGCTTCGGCTCATCGGGTTCGGAAGTGGCGCAGGCCGCGTTCCGCCTGGCGCGCGCCGCGACCGGCAAGCGTATCATCCTGAAATTCGAAGGCCATTATCACGGCTGGTTCGACAATGTGCTGTGGTCCACCGCACCGGCACAGAACGCAGCCGGGCCGGAAGATGCGCCGGTGAAGGTGGCGGGCAGCGTGGGCCAGCTGGCGAGCGCGGGCGACGACATCGACGTGATCGGCTGGAACGATCTGGGCCGGCTGGAAGCGCGGCTGGCGAAAGGCGATATCGCCGGCGTGATCATGGAGCCGGCTATGTGCAACCAGGGCGCCATTCACCCGGCACCCGGTTACCTGGAAGGCGCGCTGGCGGCGTGCCGCAAGCATGGCGCGATCCTGATCTTCGATGAGGTGATCACCGGTTTCCGCCTGGGCCGCGAAGGCGCGCAGAAGCGGTTCGGCGTGACGCCCGACCTGTCGATCTTCGCCAAGGCGATTGCCAACGGTTTTCCGGTGGCTGCCATCGTCGGCCGCGCCGACCTGCTGGACATGTTCGTCACCGGCGGGGTGCTGCATGGCGGCACCTTCAATTCCCAGCCTGTGACCATGGCGGCGATGGTGGCGACGCAGAAGGCGCTGACGCCTGAGCTGTATGAGGCCTGGTCGAAGCGCGGCGTGCGGCTGCGCGATGGCGTTGCAGGCATTTTGAAAGACGCCGGCATCAAGGCCCAGGTCACCGGCTTCGAGCTGATGTTCCATGTCGGCTTCGGGCTGGACGCGCCGGCCAGGAATTATCGCGATCTGCTGAAAAGCGACAAGGCGGCCTATGTGAAGTTCGCCCATGCGCTGCTGAAACGCGGCGTGCGGGTGCTGGAGCGGGGCGCGTGGTTTGTGTCCTCGGCCCATGACGAGGCGGTGATCGATGCCACGCTGGAAGCGGTGCGCGGTGCCGCGAAGGAGGTCGCCTAAGCCTTCTTGTGCTTGAACAGCAGCCAGGTCAGCGCGTGAACCAGGGTGGAGGCGGTCACCGCCAGCCCGAAGGCGGGCCACACGCTCATGTGATGCAGCAGGCCATAAACCGCAAAACAGAAGGCGCCCACCGACGACAGGCCCATGGTCATGCCGGCCACCGCTTCCTGAACCGCGTGTCGGCCATACTGGATGTGGTTGGAGATGCAGATGATCGAACCCATCACCGGAAACGTGGCGAAGATGCCCGACCAATGCGTGCCCATCGCGCCCGAAAACCGGATCACCACGAAGGTCAGGGTCGCGCCCGCGATCATGCGCGCCGGCAGGCCCCACCAGACATGCTCGCGCTCTTCGTCACTGGCCTCGCCGCGCGGGTAGGACACAATCGCCAGCGCAAAGGCGAACAGCGGCACGATCTGCGCCCAGGCCGGCGCGTCTTCCAGCCATACTGCGCCGACCGCAAGTACCGCCCATACTGCGAAGCCGATGACCGTGCAGGCGGCCCAATGGAAGCGCTTGGTGCAGGCGGCATAAGTCATGGTGAAGGCCAGCCACGGCACCAAACCGAACCAGGCGCCCAGTGCGGCGGCGCTGCCGAAAGCCGGGCCCTGGTCCAGGCTGATGAACAGCAGGAGTGGGAACGCCACCACCGGAAAGCCCGACAGCCAGCCGGCCACGCGCGGGCCATGCAGCCGCTCGACGATGCCCAGCGCCAGCAGCGCCAACGGCACGATGGTCAGTTTCAGGATCAGCAAGATCGGCCCCCTGTGCCATTGGTGGCACAAAGCGGCGGCGACGCCAATGCTGCGGTGCGTTGTGCTTGCAGGGTGTGCGCAAACCCGCGAAGCTTTGTGCCGGGCATCAGGTGGCGTGGCGTATGACCAGGGTATTCATCGCGGGCATCTTTCACGAGACCCATTCCTTTTCGGGTGACACCACCGGGCTTGAAGGCTTCGTCATCCATCGTGGCCCGCAGATTCTGGCCCGGCGCGGCGACGCCTCGCAGGCCGATGGCTTCCTCTCGGTGGCCGAACGCGAAGGCTGGGATGTGGTGCCGGGCGTCATCTATACCGGCGGCGCCTCCGGCACTGTCGATCATGCGGTATTCGAACAGTTCTGGAGCGAGGTTAAGCCGTTGCTGGCCGACGCGCTGGTGCAAGGGCTGGATGCGATTCATCTGTCGCTGCATGGCGCAATGGTGACCAGCGAAAGCGACGATCCCGAAGGCGAGCTGATGGCGCGCATCCGCAACATGCCGGGTGCGGAAGGCCTGCCGATGTATTGCGTGGGCGACCTGCACGCGACCCTGACGCCGCGCATGGGAGCCTTGTCGGACGCCATGATCTTCTACAAGGAATGCCCGCACACCGATCAGTTCGACAGCGCGGTGCTGGCGACAGAGCTGCTGGCGCGGCGGTTCAAGACGGGCATCAAGCCGAAGCATTTGGTCCTGGTGACGCCGATCGTGTGGCCGCCGACCGGCACCGGCACCAAGGACGGCCCAATGCGTGCGCTGGAAGACGCGGCCAGGCGGCTGGAACGGGAAATCCCCGGCGTGCTGGCAGCCAATGTGGTGGGCGGATACGCGTTTTCCGACGTGCCCAATGCCGGACTGGCCTTCAGCATCATCACGGAAGGCGACGAGGCCGCAGCGCGTGACGGCTTGAACGAGCTGGCCGGCATCGCCTGGGACATGCGTCAGGGCGGGATCCCGCCCGAGGCCGACCTGGACCAGGTGGTGCGCGATTTCAAGCCGGGCGGCAAAGGGCCTGTGCTGCTGGTCGAGCCGGCCGACAATATCGGCGGCGGAGCGCCCGGCGACGGCACGGAGGTGATGCGTACCTTGCTGAAGTATGACGTGCAGGGTGCGGGCGTGGCAATCGCCGATGCCGAAAGTGTGGCTGCGCTTCAGCGCATCACCATCGGCCAGACCATGACCCTGCCGATCGGCGGCAAGGGCTCGCCGCTCGATCCGGGCCCAGTGACCTTGGAAGTCGAACTGATCTCGCGCAGCGACGGCGTGTTCGAACTGGAGGATCACCACTCCCATCTGGTGGGCTCGCTAGGCAAGATCATCGACATGGGGCCGTCAGCGGTGGTGCGCCACAAGGGGCTGACGATCCTGCTGACGTCAAAGAAACTGCCGCCCTTCGACCTGGGCCAGTGGCGCAGCCAGGGCATCAATCCCGAAGAACTGACGATGGTCGGCATCAAGGCCGCGGTGGGACATCGCGTAGCGTGGGAGCCGATCGCCTCGGCCAGCTTCACGGTCACGACCTCGGGGCCTTGCACCTCCGACATCACGCGGTTGCCCTATACGCGGTTGCGCCGGCCGGTTTTTCCGCTGGACACGCTGGAGACGTGATGCTGGACCGCCGTGGTGTCATGGGGGCGGCGGGCCTGCTGGCATATCCGGCGCAAGCCTATGCGCGCGACCGCCGCCGCATCATCAACGCGATGATGACCGATGAGCCGGCGACCCTGTGCTATCCGCTTTTCAACACAAGGCTGACACAGGAAATCTGCGGCAACATCAACGAGTCCCTGTTGCTGTTCGACTGGCAGTTCAAGCCGCATCCCAACCTGGCGCGCGCCTTCGAGATGTCGCCGGACGGCCTGACCTATACCTTCCATCTGCGCGATGATGTGGAATGGCATGACGGGGTGAAATTCGGCGTCCGCGATGTGGTGTTTTCCTGCGGCACCATGCTGCCCGAGCTGAACCCTCGCAGCCGCAACGCCTTCAGCCATATCGACCGCATCACTGCCATGGATGCGCATACGGTTCAATTCAAGCTGAAAGAACCGTTCAACGCCTTCCTGCTGTCGCTGATGGCCTCCAGCGCGCCGATGATGCCCGCGCACATCTATGAAGGTACCAACTTCCGCGCCAACCCCTTCAACTACAAGCCGATCGGTACGGGGCCGTTCAAGTTCGCGGACTGGAAGCGCGGCCAGTACATCCATCTGGCGCGCAACGATCGCTATTGGCGCAAAGGCCAGCCGGGCATGGATGCGATCTATTATCGCCTGTGCCCCACGCCGGAGCAGCGCATGGTAGCGATGGAAACCGGCGCCGTCGACCTTGCGCTTGCCGATGATATCGACACGGTGGTGGTATCGCGGCTGGCGGCCAACCCGAATATCGTGGCGCGCAGTGATGCCTATAACGGCACGGGCGAGATCACGGTGATGGAGCTGAACCAGCGGCGCTGGCCGTTCAGTGACCGCCGCTTCCGCGCCGCCTTCCTGCATGCGGTGGATCGGGAGTTCCTGGTCAAGGCGATCAATTTCGGCCAGGGCAAGGTGGCGCACAGCCCCATCCCGTCGACCGCGCCGTATCACGACGACAAGGTGCTGACCAAATACCATCACGACCCCGCGCGCGCCCGCGCGCTGCTGGACGAGATGGGGCTGAAGCCCAAAACGGGCGGCGTGCGCCATCGCTTCGGCATCATGCTGACACCGGACGGCGGCGGCGCCTGGACGCGGGGCGCGCAGTATATCAAGCAGGCGCTGTCGGAAGTCGGTCTCGATGTCTTTCTGGAGGCAACCGACTGGCCCACGCAGTTGCGGCGCAGCGGCAACTGGGAATTCGATTGCGACTGCAATTCCTATGGCGAGTATGGTGATCCGGCAATCGGCACCTCGCGCTTCTTCCTGACCTCGAACATTCGCAAGGGCGTGCCGCTGACAAACCTGCAGGGCTACTCCAACCCGGAAGTCGATGCGTTGTTCGCCAAAGCGGCGGTGGCGATCGATCCGGCGGAAACACAGGCGCATTACAGCCGGCTGCAGCAAATCCTGACCCATGATGTCGCCATGCTGTGGCTGTATGAGCGCAAGCCCATGCTGTTCCACAATCGCCGCCTCGCCGGCGTGGTGACCGGTCCCAACGGCCCCAGCGACGGCTTTGGCGCGGTAAAGCCGGTATGACCAAGCTGGGCTACATCGCCATGCGCCTGGTCAAGACAGCGCTCGTCGCCGCGGCCGTGGTGCTGCTGAGCTTTTTTCTGATCCGCGTGGCGCCCGGCGATGCCGCGACCGTGATGGCAGGGCAGACGGGCTATGCGGATGAAGCCTATATGAAGAACCTCCGCGCCGAGTACGGGTTGGACCAGCCACTGCCGGTGCAACTGTGGCGCTATGTTGATGCGGTGTCGCACGGCGATCTCGGAACGTCGTATGTGCGTCGCCAGCCGGTCCTGGGCGTGATCCTGGAGCGGCTTCCCAATACGCTTGTGCTTGATGCCTTCGCGCTGGTGCTGGCCATAAGCCTGGGGGTGTGGCTGGGCGGGCTCGCGGCGCGCAGGCCTGGCTCGGCAAGCGATGGCGCGCTGACGGTTCTCAGCATGGCTTTCTATGCCGTGCCCCAGTTCTGGCTGGGCATGATGATGGTACTGGTATTTTCGGTCTGGCTGGCCTGGCTGCCGCCCTTCGGCATCGAAACCATGGGCGCAGATTATACCGGTCTGGCGCGCGCCGCCGACGTTGCCTGTCACATGATCCTGCCCGGCTTGACCCTGGCGCTCTATTTCCTGGCCAGTTATGCGCGCCTGACCCGTGCGGCGATGCTGGAAGTTGCCGATGCTGATTTCGTCAAGACGGCGCGCGCCAAAGGCATCAGCGAGCGGCAGGTGGCGCGCCGCCATATCCTGCGCAATGCGGCCATTCCGCTGATCACCTATGCCGGCCTGCAGGCTTCGATCCTCGCCGGCGGCAGCGTGCTGGTCGAAAATGTGTTTTCCTGGCCCGGCATCGGAACGCTGGCCTATGAAGCGGTGCAGGCGCGCGACAACCCGCTGCTGCTGGGCATCTTCATCGTCACCGCAGTTCTGGTCAGCCTGTTCAACCTGGCTACCGACATTGCCTATTCCGTCGCCGACCCGCGGGTGGAGTTGGGGCGATGAATTTCCTCAAGCGGTTTTTGGCACGCCCGACCGCCTTCGCCGGACTTGTCATCTTTGCGGTCATCGTCGTTATCGCGCTGGCCGCGCCGCTGATCTTTTCGCGCGGGCCCTTCAGCATCGTGGGCATGCCGCTGCTGCCGCCCGGCGCGCCTGGACTGGTGGCTGGCAGCGACGTCCTGGGGCGCGACATGGCGGCGGCGCTCGCCTTTGGCGCGCGCATCTCGCTGCTGGTCGGCATCTGCTCCACTTTGTGTGCGCTCGGTATCGGCATCGCGCTTGGAGCTGTCGCGGGTTATTACGGCGGCTGGGTGGACGATTTGCTGATGCGAGTGACGGAATTCTTCCAGATCATCCCGAGCTTTGTGTTGCTGATGGTTTTGGTCGCCTTCCTGCACCCCAGCCTGACCTCCACCATCATCGGCATCGCGCTGGTGACATGGCCGCAAATTGCGCGGGTGGTGCGTGGGGAGTTCCTTTCCCTGCGCTCGCGCGAGTTCGTGCAGGCCGCGCGTACCCTGGGCGAAAGCGATTGGCACATCATCTTTGTCCAGGTTCTGCCCAATGCCCTACCGCCCATCGTTGTGGTCAGCTCGATGATGGTGGGCATGACGATCCTGACCGAATCTGCGCTTAGCTTTCTGGGCCTGGGCGATCCCAACCTGCTCAGCTGGGGAACGATGATTGGCGGCGCGCGCTCGGCGATGTGGGTGGCTTGGTGGACCACGGTGCTGCCGGGCCTGGCCATCATGATCACCGTGCTGTCGCTGAACCTGATCGGTGATGGCCTGAACGACGCGCTCAATCCCAGGCGGCGCGCATGAGCGCGTTGATCTCCATCCGCGAATTGACGGTGACACTTCCGTCCGGCGCGGATCGTGCGCAAGCCGTGTCGGAAGTGAGCCTGGATATCCAGCCGGACGAGATCGTCTGCATCGTGGGCGAGTCCGGCTCGGGCAAGTCGATCACGGCCCATGCGATCATGGGGCTGTTGCCGCGCGGCGTGGTCGCGACGCACGGTGAAATCCTGTTCAATGGTGTCGACCTGTTGACGCTGTCGCCGGATGCGCTGCGCAAGCGGCGCGGCGCGGACATCGCGATGATCTTCCAGGATCCAATGGCGGCGCTGAATCCTGTGGTGCCGATTGGCCGCCAGATCAGTGAACAGATCCGCGCGCACCGGCCTGTCTCCGAAACCGAAGCGCTGGCACAGGCCGGCGCCTTGCTGGGTGAAATGGGGCTGAAGGACATTCCGGTCCTGTTGAAATCCTATCCGCATCAATTGTCCGGTGGCCAGCGGCAGCGGGTGATGATCGCCATGGCGCTTTCGCTGTCACCGCGCCTGCTGATTGCCGACGAGCCGACCACGGCGCTGGACGTCACCACCCAAGCGCAGATCCTGAAGCTGATCAAGCGCATCCAGGCGGAACGCCAGATGAGTGTTCTGTTCATCACGCATGATTTCGGCGTCGTGGCTGATATTGCCGATCGGGTGGCGGTGATGCGTCATGGCCTGGTCTTGGAGACCGGCCCTACCGCACAGGTGCTGGGCGATCCGGCTCATTCCTACACGCGCGCGTTGATCGCCGCAGTTCCCAAAGGCGGCGCCGCGCCTGCGCCGATCCCCGAGGCGCCACCGTTCATGGCAGTTTCCGGCCTGGCCAAGCGTTTCCGCCGGGGTGGTTTGTTCGGTGGTGCCGCGGTGACGGCGGTGCATGACGTGGCGCTGATCTTGAGCCGTGGCGAGACTCTGGGAATCGTCGGCGAATCCGGATCCGGCAAGTCCACTCTCGCGCGCTGCCTGATCCGCTTGCTCGATCCGGATGAAGGCCAGGTTCTGTTCGACGGCGTCGACATCGCCCACATGACGCCGCGCCGCTTGCGGCCGCTGCGCCGGCGGATCCAGATGGTGTTCCAGGATCCGTTTTCTTCGCTCAATCCGCGTCATACAATCGGCGACATCATTACCGCCGGTCCCCGCGCCTACGGTGAAGATGCTCGCGCGGCGCGCACACGCGCGGCCGAGATGCTGCGGCTGGTCGGTCTGAATCCGGAAACTATGTGTCGCCTGCCGCACGAATTCTCCGGCGGCCAGCGCCAGCGTATCGGTCTTGCCCGCGCGCTGATGCTCAATCCCGATGTGTTGATCGCCGACGAGCCAGTGTCGGCGCTGGACGTCACGGTCCAGGCCCAGGTGTTAAAGCTGCTGGACGATGTGCGCCGCCAGATGAACCTGGCGATGCTGTTCATCACCCACGACATGCGGGTTGCGGCCCAGGTCTGTCACCGCGTGATGGTGATGCGTCATGGCAAGGTGGTGGAAGAGGGCGCGACGCGGGACGTCTTCGCCAATCCTGCCAGCGATTATACAAGAAGCCTGCTGGCCGCGATTCCCGGCCGTGGCGCGATCTGAGGAGCGTTGCATGCGTGTCGCCGTTGCCGAGTTCAAGCAGGAAACCAACAGCTTCGTGCCCTTCACCACCACTGTGAAGACCTTTGAGGACCAGTATTTGCACCGTGGCGCAGATATGTTGACGGCCTTCGGTGACGCGCGGCTTGAAGTACCAGGCGCGCTGGACGCGTTTCGCGAGGAAGGTGTGGACGTGGTTCCGCTGCTCGCCACCATGGCGATGGCGTCGGGCACGGTCGAGCGCAAGAGCTTCGACATCCTGATGGATGAAATTCTGGACCGGCTACGCGCGGCCGGGCCTGTCGACGGTGTTTTCCTGGCGCTGCACGGTGCAATGATCATCGAAGACGAGCCCGATGCCGAGGCTGAGATCGTGCGCCGGGTGCGTGCCGTTGTACCCGGCAAGCCGATCACCGTGTCGCTGGACCTGCATGGCCATATCACGGCGGCCATGTTGCAGCCTGACGTCGCCTATATCGGCTATCGGGAATTCCCGCACATCGACATGTACGAGACGGGCTATCGCTGCGCCAAGCTGCTGGTGGACTGGATGCGTGGCCGGGTAAAGCCGGTCATGGCGCTATCGAAGCGGCATATGCTGTTCAGCCCCGATGCCGCCCGCACGACTGCGCCGCCTTTGTCCGACATCGTGGCGGAGGGCCGCGCGATGGAAGCGCGCGGTGATGTACTGCATGTCTCGCTGTTCCCTGTGCAGCCCTGGATCGACACACCGGATCTGGGGTTCGCGGCTTTGGTCTGTGGTGAAGACCCGGCGAAAGCACAGGCCGCCGCCGGCCGGCTGGTGCAGATGGCCTGGGATCGTCGTGCCGAATTTGAGCCGGAGCTGACTCCGCTGGCCGACGTCATCCGCATCGGTCTGTCGGAACCGGGGCTCACGGTGGTCAGCGATTCCGGCGATACACCATCGGGCGGCGCGGCGGCGGACTCCACGGCAGTCCTGGCAGCGCTGCTGCATGCCGGTGCCGATCGTGCCGCGCGGATTTCCATTTGCACCATCTGCGATGCCGAGGCAGCGGGCGAAGCCGCGCGCGTAGGTGTGGGCAAGACCGTGACCCTGAAGGTCGGCCACAAGCGGTCGGGCCTGGGCGATCCGCTCACGGTGACCGGCAAGGTCAAGCTGATCAGCGACGGCACTTATATTCTGGAAGGGTTAGGCGCCCACGGCATGCTGGGCGAAATGGGTCTTACAGTGGTGCTGGAAATCGGATCGATCCGCCTTAACCTGCGTTCCATTCCACATTTCGAATGGGATCTTGGCATTCATCACAGCGTCGGCTTGAACCCGGCCGAGGCCGCGCTGGTCTTTGTGCGCTCGCCGTCCCACTTCCGGGTCTCCTACACGCCGATCGCGGCGCGCATCTTCCTGGCCGACACGCCGGGGCCGACATGCGCCAACATGCGACGCATTCCGTTCACAAAAGTGACACGGCCGCTTTATCCGCTGGACCTGGTGAATGACTAGCCGGCGCGGCGGCGAGGGCGCGCGGCGGATTGGTTCTTGTGGAACGCGCGCAGGATGCCGCGCAGGCCGGGTTCCGAAATCCGCACCGCCGCCTGCTCAATCGGCAACCAGGCGATCTGGCGTCTGCCTTTCTCCGCCCAGTGCTCGGCCTGGCCGGTGACTTTCAGGCTGTATATCTCGACCCGCACCGGCACGCCGGTACCGTCCTTCTTCTCTTTCAGATAGTGGTAGGTGCCGATCGGCATGTCGCTGATCGCGCCCATAACGCCTGCCTCTTCAAAAGCTTCGCGCGCGGCGGATTGGGCCTCGGAGTGCCCATCTTCCGACCAGCCCTTGGGCATGATCCAGCGCTTGCTGTTCAAGGATGTGATGAGCAGGACTTCGACCACGCCACCAGCCGCGATACGCCAGCATAAGGCCGCCACCTGCCTGCCATGCTCACGAAAGAGGGCGGTGCCCATGCCCGCTCCAAAGGTGATTCGCCCGGCCATCATAAGATCATCCGTCTACGGCCCAAACCGGACCGAAGCATGACTTGTAGATGTTGAGGCGGGGTTAGCGGTTCAAGAGATGCCGAAGGCGCCGGCCAGCAGATAGAATACCGCGCCAATCAGGCCGGCGGCGGGCATTGTCACAATCCAGGCGACGACGATGTCCTTGGCTACGTTCCAGCGGACTGCCGACACGCGCCGTGCCGCGCCGACGCCCACGATGGCACCGGTGATGGTGTGGGTGGTAGAAACCGGGATACCCAGATAGGTCGCCAGGAACAGGGTGATGGAACCGGCGGTCTCCGCGCAGACGCCCTGCAACGGGGTCAGGTGAGTGATGCGTGATCCCATGGTGCGCACGATGCGCCAGCCGCCCATCAGGGTGCCCAGGGCCATCGCCGTCTGGCAGGCCATCACTACCCAGAAGGGCACATGAAAGTCGCCGCCTTCGAAACCGTGGGCGAACAGCAGGGCGGCGATGATGCCCATGGTCTTCTGGGCGTCGTTACCGCCATGACCCAGGCTATAAGCGCTGGCCGAAATGAACTGGATGTGCCGGAAAATCTTGTCCGCCTTGAACGGCGTCACCCGGATGAAAGCCCAGGCGACCAGCAGCACCATCACCAGCGCCAGAACGAAGCCGGTGGCGGGCGACAGCACGATGGCGGCCATGGTCTTGCCCAGGCCCGACCATACAACCGAGTTCCAGCCGGCCTTGCAGACGCCAGCGCCCACCAAGCCACCGATCAGGGCGTGCGAGGACGACGAGGGGATACCGGCGAGCCAGGTCACCACGTTCCAGACGATGGCACCCATCAGCGCGCCGAAGATCACTTGATCGGAGATCACATGCGGCGCGACGATGCCGGTACCGATGGTCTTGGCGACATGCAGACCGAACACCGCAAAGGCAATGAAATTGAAGAACGCCGCCCACGCCACGGCATAGCGCGGCGACAGCACGCGGGTGGAGACGATGGTGGCGATGGAATTGGCCGCATCGTGCAGGCCGTTGAGAAAATCAAAGATCAGCGCGACCGCGATCAGGATGATGATCAGGGTCATGGGGCGCTAGACCTGTTCGATAACAATGCCTGAGATGCGGTTGGCGACATCCTCGAAACGGTCCACCACCTTTTCCAGGTGGTCATAGATCTCGTTGCCGACAATGAAGCCCATGGCATCCCCCCCTCGGGTCTTCAGATACAGTGCCTTGATGCCCTGGTCGTTGAGCTCGTCGGCCTGCTCCTCGAGACGGGTAATTTCTTCGGTGATGGCGTTGATGCGGCCGACATTCTCGCGCATCGAGCCCAGCAAGCCGACGGCTTCGACCGTAAGCTCAGCACAGCGCAGGATGATGTCGGCCATCTGGCGCATGTGCAGTTCGAAGGCGTTGACCTCGAACAGGGTGATCGCCTTGGCGGTCTTCTGCATCTGGTCGATGGCATCGTCGAGCTGGTTGATCAGTTCCTTGATGTCGCCGCGATCAAAGGGGGTAATGAAGGAGCGGCGCACGCCCAGCAGCACTTCGCGGGCAATGGCGTCGGCAGCATTCTCATGCGCTACGATGCGGGCGCAGGCGGCGGCGACACCGGGGCCGCCTTCGAGCAGGTCGCGCAGGGCGACCGCACCGTCCACCAACGTGCGGGCATGAGCGTTGAACTGGCCGAAGAATTTCTCTTCGCGCGGCATCAGTGCCTGGAAAAAGCGCAAGTGGACCGCCCCTGGGTTGGCCAGCCCGTTGGCTGGCGGCCACTGCTTGCTATGGCGCCCCCTGTGTCGTCAACGGGGGATAAAATTCTAATGATTACAAATGGATAGGGGCGCGGATCGCTCCGCGCCCCTGTCAGTCTCCTGATCTTTTGACCTACTTGTCGTCCGGCAGGGCAAAGACGAACAGCGCATAGCCGTTCGGCGGACGGTGGACCTCAGTGAGCATGGTGCCCGGCTTGAGCTGGGGGCTGCCGCCCCCAAGGCCCGTCGTGACGGCGACATACTGTTTGCCATCGACCGAGAAGGTGACCGGATAGCCCTGCACCGTGGTGCCCAGACGGGTCTTCCACAATGTCTGGCCGTTGGTCACATCGATCGCGCGGAAGACGCGGTCGAAGTCGCCCACGAACGCCACATTGCCCGCCGTCGAGACCACGCCGGTCAGGAACGGCGCGCGCTGCTGGAAGGACCAGAGCGGCTTCATGTCGGCAGTGCGATAGGCCGACAGCCGGCCCATGTTGCCGTCGGTGCCCGGCATCTCGAAGTAGGTCTGCGAACCGTTGCCCAGCATGAACACGCAGCTTTGCGACAGCGGGATGATCAGCGTGTCGGTCGGCTGATGATAGCTGGTGGACTGCCAGTCATGGCCGCCTTCCGGGCCGGGGCAGGACGACAGCCACTGGTCGACCTTCTGGTCCACGATATCCTTGCGATAGCGCGGCGTGCCGGTTTTCTTGTCGATGCCGTCCCAGATGTTCTGGAACACGGTTTCTTTCGCATCCAGGAACTTGCCGGTGACGCGGTCCAGCTTCCACAGAATGCCGGCCTTGCCGATGGTCATGGCGGTCTTCTGGTCGCCATGGTCGATCAGCACGCGTTCGAACACTTCATCCAGGTCGAGTGACTCGCCCGGCGCATGCTGGAACCACCATTTCATCTTGCCGGTCTCGGGATCGAGCGCCAGCGTGGAGTTGGCATAGTCGGTTGCGCCCTTGCCCGAACCGCGCAGGTCGCGACGCCAAGGCTTGGCCTGGGCGGTGCCCCAGTAGGTAGTGTTCAGCTCGGGATCGTACGTGCCGGCAACCCAGGTCTCCGCGCCCTTGCGCATGTTGTCGGGCAGATCGCCCCAGCTGTCGCCGCCGGGCTGCCCCTTCAACGCAACGGTGACGAACTTCCAGTCGCGCTTGCCGGTCGCGGCGTCATAGGCCGAGATGTAGCAATGATCATCGGTCTTGGGGCGGCCGCAGTTGGTCATGCCAACGAGCACGCGTCCCTTGATGATGATCAGGCCGCCGGTCGAGCCGCCGATGCCCGGCTTGTTGTCGACGATGTTGTTCTTCCACACCTCTTCGCCGGTACGCGCGTCCAGCGCGTAGACCATGCCGTAAGGCGTGTTGACGTAGACATTGTTGCCCCAAAGGCCCATGGCGCGGGTCTCTTCAGTCGAAGGACCGGGGCCGGGGCGGCGCGGCGCCGGACCCAGGCGATTTTCCCACAGCAATTCGCCGGTCGCGGCGTTCAGCGCCTGGATCGTGTTGCCGGTGCCCCAGACATAGATGATGCCATCATGCACGATGGGGGTGATTTCCATCGTGCCGTTCTCCGGCATCGACCACATCCATTTCAGCTGCAGCGACTTCACATTGCCGGTGTTGATCTGCTTCAACGGGCTGTAGCTCCAGCCCTGGTAGTTGCGGCGATACATCAGCCAATCGCTGTCGGGCGGATTGGTCATCATCGCTTCGGTGACGGGCTTGTAGTTCTGGATATTGCCTTTCAGCGTCAGGCCGAACTTGGTGGGCAGGCCGAAGCTGCCGGGATCGGGTACGCGAATGCCGGCCTGGGCGCGCTGGAAGGCGGTGAGCACCGGCGGGTGCGTCACGTCATCGGGCACGTTGCCGCTTGCGACCGAGCCGATATTCGTCGCGGTGGTGGGTGTGAGCGCCGTGCCGCCGACAGTCGCGCCATTGGCGTACAGAACGAACGCGGTGATGTCGTTATAAGTCTTTTCATCCAGGCTGCCGCCGCGGCCGGCGGGCATGGTTTTGCTGATCTTGTTGAACAGCGCCTGCGCGGTGCGGCCCTTCCAGGCGCCCATGAAGGCCGAGCCTGCCAGCTGCGGCGCATCGTTGGTGCCCGACAGGTCGGGATTGTGGCACTGGGCACATTGCGCGGCGTAGCTGATGCGGCCGGCATCGATCTGCGCCTTGGTGACAGGGCCGGCATTCTGACTGAGCGCCGAGGAATTGAAGCCGATCACACCGGCGGTAAGGGCGAGGGCGGACGCCGCGCCGAAAAGAACCTTGTTACGCATCTCTGATCATTCCTTGGAAAGCGTTAGCGCGACGGGGTGTCGTACTGGGGCAGGAACCAGTGACCCTGCTGGGGGACGTCCTGGCCCACCGTTTCATGTGCGGGAAAAATCCAGCCCCACAGAGTGCCTTTTGGTCCCCACGGATACTGCTCAGGTCCCTTTTCGCTGTTGATCTGGATGTAGAGTTTGCCGGTCTTCAGTGCACTCGCCTGCGCGCCGGTCAGCGTATAGGCGCCCGCGATGGTGCCGCTGGTGGACTTGGTGACATCCAGGTCCAGCACCTTCTTGCCCGGGACGCCGGCCACGGGGCTCACATAAATGTGCGCTTCGGTGACGTTGGAGGGTACGCCGTGGAAGCTGCCCTTCACGGTCAGGGTCTTGCCATCGAGGCTGGCAGTGGCTTCACCGCGGCCCGCGATCACAGCCTTGGTTTCGTCGTCCAGCGGCATGGGGCCGAGATTGGCCTGATAGTCGGCGGCGAAGGCGGGCATGGCGAGCGCCACCAACGCCAGCGTCAGGGAAAACTTGGAATTCACGGTTCAGACTCCTTGGTATCAGTTGGCGCCGCCGGTCGCCTGCTCCGGCTGGTACCAGTGCAGATTGTCGGGACGGGGAATGTAGGCAAGGCGGGTCGAGGGGCCTTCGCTGTAAGGCATGGCGCGATGCCAGCGGCCGGTGGGCGCATTGACCAGGTCGCCGTCGTTGACGGTGATCAGATTTTCGCCTTCCACCAGGAATTGCTGGGTGCCTTCGATGATCAGCCAGATCTCGGGGAAGTTGGCGTGGAAATGGCCCCAGACATTGTCGGAGGGCGTCGGCACGCCCTTCTGCGAGCGCAGGATGGTGACGAAGGTGTGGTCGTCGCGGATCCACACGCCGCGCTTCTCGCCGCCCTGCACGATCTGCTTTTCAAAATCGATCGCAGGCACATTGATCTTGTCGTAGTCGCCATGGCCGGTATAGGCGGCCTGGATGTACTGTACGCCCTTTACCGGAGTCGGCGTCTCGCTCAGCGGATAGTCGGGGGATTCGCCGGCAGGCTTCATCTGGAAATACAGCACAGGCTCGCTGCCCACCGTTTCCATGCTGTACTGCAGGCGTTTGGGCACCTGGATCAGGAAGTGCTTCCCGGCGACGAACGGCTCCTGGCCTTCGATAGTGACCTTCATCTGGCCCGATTGCACCACCCAGAAGACACGGTCGTCGGCATAGAACTGGGTTTTGGTCTTGGCGCCAGGCGCCATCGAGATCCACTCGCCTTCGAAGTCGCGGCTGGTGAAGACGGTCTGCGACCAGCTTTGCTTGCCTTTGTGCGCGGCCAGCACATCGGCCAGGCGATAGACCAGCTTGTTGGGCGCGACATAGGGCGGGAGTTTCGCCGGCTTGGCGGCCCAGGCGATGGTTGCCTTGCTGGCGGGTGCGGTGGCCTGCGCCTGGGTCTGGGCCCAGGCCTGCTGGCCGGCAGCAAGTGCGATCGCCGCGGCGGCGGCCCATTTCCAGGAATGCATGCGTCCTCCCCGAGCCCTTCTTTTGAAGGTGTTTTCGACGGCCGGGACGTTAGCAGCCGGACTGACAAACAGCCAGCGGCGGGGCGCCGCTCAGGCGCCGGAAGGCGGGTGGATTTCGCTCAAAATGTCGTAGGAACGCAGCCGCGCTGCGGTGTCGAAAATCTGGGCGGTGACCATGATCTCGTCAGGCTTGTGCACGCCGATAAACTGCTCCAGTCCGGCGCGGATGGTGCGGGGCCCGCCCACGATGGCGCAGCGCAGCACGCGCTCCAGCATGTCCTGGATGCGGGGATCCTGATTGTCGCCGTAGCCGGCCAGCGGCGGCGGCAATGGTTGCGGGTTGCCCGAGCGCAGGTTGACGAAAGCCTGCTGCAGCGAGGTGAACAGGAACTGCGCTTCCGCATCGGTATCGGCGGCGAACACATTCAGCCCCAGCATCACATAGGGCTTGTCGAGAAACGGCGAGGGGCGGAAATCGCGCCGATAGAGATGCACCGCGAAATCCAGTTCATCGGGCGCGAAGTGCGATGCGAAAGCGTAAGGCAAGCCAAGTGCGGCGGCGAGCTGCGCACCGTAATGGCTGGAGCCCAGAATCCAGACCGGCACATGCGTACCCTGGCCGGGCACGGCGCGCACGGGTGCGCCCGATGCCACGTCGCCCAGGTAAGCGATCAGTTCCTGCACATCCTGCGGAAAGGTATCGACGCCATCGCGCAAGGTGCGGCGCAGGGCCAGCGTGGTGCGCGGATCGGTGCCCGGCGCGCGGCCCAAGCCAAGATCGATGCGGCCGGGATAAAGCGTGGCGAGTGTGCCGAATTGTTCGGCCACCACCAGTGGCGAATGATTGGGCAGCATGATGCCGCCGGCACCGACGCGAATGGTCTTGGTTGCGGCCGCGACGTGGCCGATGACGACCGCCGTGGCCGCCGATGCGATGCCCGGCATGTTGTGATGCTCGGCCAGCCAGAAGCGGGTAAAGCCCAGCGTCTCGGTGTGACGCGCCAGGGTCACGCTTTCCGCCAGGGCGGCGGCGGCGTCGCGGCCCTGTTTGATGGGTGACAGATCGAGGACGGACAATGGGATCATGGCTGCAAAACTGGCCTTTGCAGCGGATTTTTCAAGCCGGTTCCCGCCATATTTGCGGCGGGTTTGGATGTGACAAGATGGCGGGGGCCCCATGGGCCGCGTTGCGGTCGAAGGCCGAAGGATTTCCTGCCATGCATCGCCGTAACCTCCTGCTCGCGGCAGGCGCCGCTCTTTTGCCGCTTCCAGTCCTGGCCGATCCGGCTGCCGCGCAAAATTTCGTGGCAACCAACATTCAGCAGGGCTTCGCCATCCTGAACGACAAGACCTTGGGAGGCGAGCGCCGCGCGCGTTTCGCCGACTTCCTGTTGGGCATCACCGACGAGCGGCGCGTTGCGCTGTTCCTGCTGGGCAGTGCGGCATCGAGCGCCGCGCCGATGGACATCGATGCCTATCTCGCGGCCTATCACGATTATGTGCTGTCGGTTTATCGCGCCTACTTCGCGCTCTATTCCGGCGAAAGCCTGAAAGTTATTTCGGCGCGCGAGCGCGCGGCCGACGATACCATCGTCGTCACCAATGTGGTGGGTGGTTCCATGCCAATGGAAATTGACTTCCGCGTGCGCACCGACGGCGGCAAGCCCGTCCTGGTCGATGTCGCGGTGGCAGGCGTGTGGCTGATCCTTGCACAGCGCGATCAGTTTCGCGCGGTACTCGCGGCGAACAGCAATGACGTCAAGGCTTTGACGGCGCATCTGAAAAGCACGCAAGCAGCGTTGCGCTAGGAACTTTTGTTCCGAAAGTTGCAGCTTGATTCTTCGCGGGCACAAAGTTATGTCCGCGGTGCTGGGGTGCATACTCGCACGGGACGAATTCGTTCCGCGCACAACTGAAAAAGTTTTGGCGCCCGCAAGTTCCACACGTTCCATCAGTTCCCAACTCTGACCCTTCATTGGAGCCACTGTTGTCCAACTCCGTTTCTCTCGCACTCCGTCCCTCTCCGCGCGGCTTCGCGCGCACGCTGCTCCTGGGTGGCATGATGGTGGTCGCGGCGATGACCATGCAGAATATCGGTTCGCACAATCGCTCCGGCCAGAACACGTCGCGCCCGATCCTGCTGCGCATCATCGATGCACAGCGCGCGTCCGATGAACCGTCGGTCTATGACCAGGAACACCAGATGAGCGCGTCGCAGCTGCTCAATCGCTGGGACGCGTTCGTCACCGAAGCGTCGAAGCGTTTCAACGTGCCCAAGCCCTGGATACGCGCGGTGATGCGCCAGGAATCCGGTGGCCGCACCATGCTGGCCGACGACAAGCCTATTGTCAGTCGCGCGGGCGCCGTCGGCTTGATGCAGGTGATGCCGGCGACCTATGACCAGATGGCGGAAGCACACAAGCTGGGCGAAGACCCGTTCAACGCACGCGACAACATCATGGCGGGCGCGGCCTATTTGCGCTGGCTGCATAAGCGTTACGGCTATCCAAGGATGTTCGCGGCCTATAACGCGGGTCCCGGGCGCGTCGAACAGGGCGGGCGCCTCCCGGCGGAGACCCGCGCCTATGTCGGCAGCATCACCCGCAACCTGAAAGGTGTGCCGGCAAGCGCGCAGGACAAGGTCAATCTCACCCGTCCCGATGGCGGCACCGTGAATATCGATGCCGGCAAGGTCACGAAAATCCGCAGCCCGCTGCCGGGTGAATATACCGCGAGCGTCCATGCCGTGCTCACTATTGGCCGCCGCCAGCAGGCTGTGCGCGAGCCGGTGGCGGTCGCCACCGCGGCGATCCGCGCGACGGGCGGCGCGATCTGAACCGGTTTTATCGGCGGGCTGTGCGGTGATATCCGTTCCCGGAAGCGTCCGGGAACGGGTACGCCTTTCCGGCGCGGCTAGCTTTTCTTCTTTTTCTTCGCGGTCTTCTTCTTGGCCTTCTTCTTCTTCGGGACCTTGGCGCCGGCCTTGCGTGCCTCCGAAAGGCCGATGGCGATCGCCTGCTTCTTCGATGTTACCTTGCCGCCCTTGCCGCCGGGTCCGCTTTTCAGCGTCCCCTTCTTGCGCTCGTGCAGTGCTTTCTTGACCGTCTTCGACGCCTTCTTGGAATATTTGCGGGCCATGTGTCGTCCTTTGTGTTGGGCCTGACGCTACCAACAACCTGTGAAGGCAAAAACGGTTCCTGGGTGGAACGGGCAGGGGAGATCTGTGTTGTCTGACGTTGGTCGGCACGGCCGCATGGAGCCCTATCAAATGATGATCACGCTTTCCCGTCTGTATCCCGATGGCGCCCGCGCGCGCGCGGTAGTCGATGAGCTCAAGGCCGCGGGGCTGCCGGAGGATGATATCGGCATCATCGCGCCATCGCGCGACAAGAGCCTGCGCATGGAGAATGCGGACCTGGAAAATGCGGGCGATGTGATCGACCGCGACCGCGACGGCCGCGACGAGGTGGTGAACAATGCGTCCGGCATCGGCATGGCGCTGGGCGGCACGGCCGGGTTGCTCGCGGGCCTCGGCGCGTTTGTGCTGCCGGGTATTGGTGCGGTGGTCGCGGCGGGGTGGCTCGCCAGTGCATTGGCGGGCGCGGTGGCGGGTGGCGCGGCCGGCGGCATCATCGGCGCACTGGTTGAGGCTGGCATCAGTGACAATGATGCGGGTCAATTTGCCGATGGCATCAAGCGCGGCGGCACGCTTGTGACGATCCGGGTGATGAGCCAGGACCGCGCTTTCTATGAAGAGATTTTGGACAGCCTGACGGTTCGCCCCATCGCGGCCAATTACGATCCGGCCGGCATGCCCGTTCAGTTGCGCGATCTCGGCCCGCTGCACGTCAAGCGCCCCTGAGCGCTGCAAGGTTCAGCGCGTTGCCCAGTGCAGCGAAAGCGGCGGTGTTGTCGAAGATGCACCAGTCTTTTGCGCGCAACTTCGGCGCCATCGCCTGCAACGTCTCTTCCGGATAATCAGAATAGTAAATCTTCGGGCTGCCATGCAGTCGCCAATAGGCCGTGCCGGTCCAGCCCCCGGGCACGCCATCGCCGGGCGCGCGGGGCGGATCGGCAGCGACGCGCGGCACGTGCAAGTCTCGCAACAGCGCGTCGGCTTCGGGCGCGAACCAGCTTGCATGGCGTGGTTCGCAGGCGGCCGGGACTGTGTCGCACAGACGCGAAAAGAAATCGCGCGCCACGCCGGCGTCGAAAGGCAGGCTGGGCGGCAATTGCACCAGCACCATGCCCAGCTTGCCGTCCAGGCCGGCGACTTCGCCGCAGAAGCGCGCCATTTCGGCATCGCAATCGCGCAGGCGCTTGTCCTGCGTAATCGTGCGCGGCAGCTTGACCGAAAAGCGAAAATTGTCCGGCACGCTGGCGGCCCAGCGCGCATAGGTCTTGCACCGGTGCGGGCGATAGAAAGACGAATTGATCTCCACCGCCGGCAGCCGCGCGGCATAGCGTTCCAGCTGTGTGCCGGCCGCCGGAAACCTGTCCCTATATGGGGCGGGAATGGCCCAGCCCGCGGTGCCGATCAGCGCCACAGCTGCTTCAACGGGCCTTTGGCGCCGAAGACCGGATCGGTGCGCGGCGGGCGCATTTTGGCGATGCTGCGCAGCGCGCGGTCGTGTTCGGCCTTTGTCGAATGGCATTCGTCGTAGGAACTGCCGGCCGGATAGGCCCCCACAACCAGCAGGTCGCGCGACGCCGAAATCCGCTGATGCCCGGTGCCGGCCGGCTGCACGATCACATCGCCCGCCTTGAGCGCGATGTTGCGGCCCCGCGCGCCGCCGAACCGCGCAACCGCGGTGCCGCGTGCGATGCCCAGCACTTCGTGGGTCGCGGAATGCCAGTGCAGGAAATCGTAGATCCCGTCCCGCCAGCCGTCGCGCCAGCCATGGCTGTCGAACAGCACTTCGAAGATGGCGGCGGGATCGAAAGCATCGTCCAGCTTCGCCACGCCGCGATAGTGGATCAGCGGAAAGGCGGGATTGTTGGGCGTCAGCCCGTCGTCGCGGAAGGCGTGCGCATTGGCCTTGCGGTCGCGCACCAGGGCCTGGGCCTGATGCGCGCTGGGACGGGCAAGGCCGGTCAGGCGTTCGGTCTGGCGCTTCATATCTTCCAGCAGCATGGAACGGAAACCGGGCAGACGCCCCCCGGTTCCCGCAACCGGCATGGCCGGCGCCCGTTAAGCCAGCGTGGCGAAGAAAACGGCGAAGAAAAAGAAGGCTGAGCGCGAAAGCAACGCGCTGGACTTGAAGCAGGGTGTCTTTGCCCAGCGCGATCCCAAGGCGATTGCCCGTTCGCTCAAGCGCAGCGCTGAACACAGCACGCGGCGCAAATCCAGTCCCTACCGCTCGGCCATGTCGATGCTGACCTTCTACATCAACCGGGCGGGCAAGGATCTGCCGGCGAGCGCAAGAAGGTGCTGGACAAGGCCAAGGACGAATTGCGGGGTTTTTCCACAAAAAGGCGACCTGACGATCCTGCCCGATCAATATGTTGGCGGGCAGGATTTTTGCCCCCTCCCCCCTTTATCCGCAGTGCGGATACGCCTTAGTGTTTCATCCCGCAGGGTAGCCGATGGCGGACGCCGGCGGATAAGTTGTAATCTTCCGGCCATGCTGGCACACACCCGCCCATGAGCGTTCCCGCCTTCATTGCCGGTGACTGGGGCACAAGCCGTTTGCGGCTTTTCCTCTGCGATGCGCGCGGCCAGGTGCTGGCGCGTGGCGAAGGCGAGGGCGCTTCGGTGCCGGATTGCGCCGGGCGCTTCGCCTCGGCGGTCGCTGCCTGGGACAGTGCGCATGGCGCGTTGCCCGCGGTGCTGGGCGGCATGGTCGGTTCGACCATCGGCTGGAAGGAAGTGCCGTATCTCACCTGTCCCGCAAAGCCCGCGGCGATCGCGGGCGCTGCGCTGCGTTTCGAACAGGACGGCCGCGCCATCGCCATCGTGCCGGGCTTGAAGTGCATCGGACCCACCGGCGCGCCCGATGTGATGCGCGGGGAGGAAACGCAAATTCTGGGTGCGCTCAGCCTGCATCCCGAACTGGCGCGCGGTCGCCATGTGCTGTGCATGCCCGGCACCCATGCCAAGTGGGTCGAGGTGAAGGACGGCGCGGTGGTGCGCTTCCAGACCGCACTGTCGGGCGAGTTGTTCGAGATTTTGCGCAAGCACAGCGTGCTGGTGCGCGACTCCGGCGAGGTCGATGTGAAAAACCCGGCTTTCGCGCAGGGGTTGGACATGGCGCGCCAGGATGCGGACCTGCTGCATCTGCTGTTCGGCGCGCGCGCGCGCGTGGTGTCGGGTGCGGCGCCCAAGGCCGATGGCGCCTCCTATCTGTCGGGCCTGGTGCTGGGCAAGGATGTGGGCACCGCGGTGAGGCTGTTCGATATCGATGGCCCGGTACACCTGATCTGCACGCCGGGGTTGGCGGCGCTTTATGGCGCGGTGCTGAAAAGCTATGGTCTGCAAAGCGCCGTCATCGATGGCGACGCGGCCGCCCTTGCGGGCCTGGTGCATATTCATTCGGAAATTTTCTCATGACCGCTGACGCGCTTCTCGCCGAACTTCCCCTGGTCGCGATCCTGCGCGGCGTGACGCCGGCGCGCATCGAAGGCGTGGCAAGCGCGCTGTTCGACGCCGGCATCCGCGCCATCGAGGTGCCGCTGAATTCGCCCGATCCGTTCGCCAGCATCGAAAAGCTGGCCAGGCTGTTCGGCGACCGCTGCCTGACCGGCGCGGGCACGGTGCTGGATACCGCCAATGTCGACCGGGTGGCCGATGCCGGCGGCAAGCTGCTGGTGACGCCCAACACCAACCCGGCGGTGATCGCGCATGGCGTGGCGCGCGGCATGACGGTGATGCCGGGCTTCTACACCCCGTCGGAAGGCTTCGCCGCCAACGCCGCCGGCGCGAAATACCTGAAGCTGTTTCCCGCTTCCACCGGCGGCATCGATCACCTGAAGGCGATGCTGGCCGTCTTGCCCAAGGGCCTGCCGGTCTATGCGGTGGGCGGCGTCGGCGCGGGCAACATGAGCGAATGGAAGAAGGCGGGCGCGGCGGGCTTCGGCCTGGGCAGCGACCTGTTCAAGCCCGATTTCACTGATGCGGAAATCGCGACGCGCGCGGCCAAGTGCGTGGCGGCGTGGCGCGGCTGACCTCTATCGATAGCTAAGCGCGAAGTTCTTGAGGCCGCGCGGATAGACAGGACGGTAGGTCCAATCCTTGTGCTTCTTGTCCTTGTATTCCGCCACGGCGATGCGCATGCCGGGCGGTAGCTTTCCCGTCGCCTGTATCTGGATCACCCGGCGCACCGTCTCCGGTACGTTCCGGGTGTAAAGATAGACGTTGTAGGTTTCGCCGCCGACATCGTTTCCATCCAAGAAACAGACATCTCCACACGCATGCTCGATGCGGGTTTCACCTATAAAGTGTGAAACCAAGGCCGTGAGGGTGTCCGGAAAACCAGCCTTTGAAGGTTCAAGCCATTGGATGACGACTTGGATGTCGCCTTGCCGCATACCCCGTTCTGATCCGCAAGCTGCGAGGAATGCAGTTGCGATCAGAACGAGTATGCAGGAACGCATGGTTACCAGTTGGTGTAGCTGCCATCCGGGCGGCGATTGATCTGGATGGGGGCATAATGCTCCGTCCAGTCGCCCACCTTCTCCAGCTTCGACGCATCCAGCGTGACGCCCAGGCCCGGGCGTTCGTTGGGCCACAGCTTGCCGTTCTTGAAGTCGTAGGCTTCCGGCAGGTACGGCCAGGGCTTGCGGCCCGCGCCGGTCATTTCCATCAGCGCCACCACACTGGTCGCCGCCAGGCAGTGCACCAGCGCGGTTTCCCCGATGGGTCCGGTGAAATGCGGGATCATGCCGCAATAATGGGTTTCGCAGAGTGCCGCGATCTTCATGTATTCGGTGATGCCGCCCACATTGGGCACGGTGCAGCGGGCAAAATCGATCAGGTTCTGTTCGATCAGCGGGCTCATCTCCCACTTCACGCCATAGATTTCACCCACCGCGATCGGCACGCGCAGGCGCGGGCGCATCACTTTATAGATGTCGATATTCTCGCCGCGGATCAGGTCTTCGCAGAAGAAGGGGCGCAGCGGCTCAAGTGCGGTGGCCAGCGTGATGGCGTCTTCCGGGTCCATGGTGCCGTGGAAGTCGATCGCCCAGGCGCCGTCCTTTCCGACGCCCTTGCGGATCAGTTCGCAGTCCTTGATCGTCTGTTCCACCGCGCGGAAGCGGTCGAACACCTGGTTCTCGGCGACACCCGTGCGATAGGCGCGGAAGCCGTCGGCGATGCAGGCGCGCGCCGCATCTTCCAGGGTGCCGCCCTTGGGCGTGGGATAGCCGGTGGCATAGCACTCGATATATTCGCGCGAGCGCCCGCCCAGCAGCTGCCACACCGGCACGCCCAGCGCCTTGCCTTTCAAATCCCACAGCGCCACGTCCAGCGCGCCCAGCGAATGGGTTTTCTCGCGGCCGGCCGGATAGAAATAGGCGCGCTCCATCACCTGCCAGTTGTCCTGGATGCGGAACGGGTCCTGGCCGATCAACAGACCGGCGCACTGTTCCATGGTGCTGGGCTCGCCGCCTTCGCCCACGCCCATCAGCCCGCTTTCGGTCTCGATGGTGACGATGTTGGTCGACTGGTTGAAGGTCGGCTGGTGGATGTTGGGGCGCCCCGCCGCGTCGGTCGGCGTCTTGTAGTAGCGGATGCGCTTGATCTTGTCCTTGGGCAGGCCCAGCGCATAGGCGCTTGGCGGCGTCCACAGCGCGGCACCCGCGGCAGCGGCCATGCCCGTCATCAGTTGGCGGCGATCCATGCTATTCCCCTTCGTCTTCTTCTTGTTACGTCAGGCTGCAGATCCAGCCCTTGTTGGCGTCGCAATACCACAGGACACCGTCCCTTATGTCCAGCCCGTGCAGCGCGGGATCGTTCTGCTTGTCCAGCACGATCTTGGCGACGATGCCGCCGTCGGTCATGCGCAGCTTGTAGATTTCCGCTTCGTCCGAGCCCACGCACCAGATGTGATCGTTATCAAGCGCGATGCCATGGGTGCGCACGGTGGGCGCCTGGATGCTGCGCGCGACGGTGCCCTCTTCGGCGTTCATCAGGAACAGCTTGCCGCTGGCGGGCACCGCCATCCAGTACTGGCCGTTGCCAGCCCACTTCACGCCATGGCCGCCCGATTCCAGCGGCAGGTCGCCCGGCTTGGGCACGCGCGTCGTGTAAGTGCCATAGATGCCCCAGCCCGGCGTCTCCCACTTCTTTAATGTTGCGCCCGTTTTGGGATCGACCTTCAGGGTCGAGGGCTTGCCCACCAGCACCTTGGTCGAGGTGATGAACCAGGCGCCGTCGCCGTAAGTAATGCCGCTGCCATGAATGCTTTCGGTTTGGACACTGCCCAACACCGCGCCAGTTTTGGGATTGATGGTGAAGACCTTGTTGGGATCCTTCTGGTCCAGGATCCACAGATCGCCATTGGCGGCGAACTGCATGTCGTTGGGCTGGTCCACCTGGGATTTCAGGTTGTAGAGCCGGTTCACGGTCTTCGCGATCACCGGTGCATGGGCGCGCGCGGCGATGGTGCTTGCGGGAATCACCGGATCGGCGGCGAAGGCGGATGCGGGAACCAGCGCGGCGGCGCCCGTTGTCACCAGCATCTTGCGTCGAGAAAGCCCCATCGCATCCCCCACTGTTTTTCGCCGGCGAGGTTAGTCGCGTTTACGAAGCGTGGCAAAACAGTCGCAGCGTGTGGCGAACGACATTTGTGCGGTGCGATCCTGCTTGCGTCATCCGCGCACTGACATAATCTCTTCACACCAAGTGCGGCGACAGACCGCACGACAGGGTCGAGGAAGAACCCAAAAAGCCGAACATGTGGTGAGAAGCGCGCCCTGATGCGTGCCCACCTGATGGGGACACAAAGAATAATGCGGGATCAACCCGCGAAATTGGTGCCGCCTTCCACCCGGAAGGCGGCATTTTTTTTCGCCTGTCCCATGACCCGGTTCATGCCGCAGTGCAGCGTAACTTGTGCGCTTTTTTTTCCGGCCCCCGTGCCGTAAGACGGATGCAACACGCCAATTTCGGGGAGTTCGTCATGCGTCACCTGCGTATCACCACCGCCATGCTTCTTGCGCTGGCAGCACCCGCCTTCGCCGAGACCACGGTGCTGAACCATGTGACGGTGATCGACGGCACCGGCGCCGCCCCGATGTCCGACGCCGCGATCACCATGACCGACGGCAAGATCACCTATGTCGGTCCCGCCGCCGGGCTGAAGGCCCCCAAGGACGCCAAGATCCAGGACATGACCGGCAAGTTCGTGATGCCCGGCATCATCGACAGCCATGTCCATATCGGCCTGATGCATGACGTCACCCAGGACGAAAAGTATTTCACCCCCGAAAACGTCAATGCCGACCTGAAGCAGTATGCGGCCTATGGCGTGACCACGGTTCAGGTGCTGGGCACCGACAAGGACTTCGTGCTCGACCTGCGCAACCAGCAGCGCAAGAGCCGCCCGTCGATCTCGCGCGTGTTCAGCGCCGGGCAGGGTGCGGTCATCAAGGGCGGCTATGGCGGCCTGGTGGGCGTGACCAATCCGATCGCCACGCCCGAAGAAGGCCGCAAGCTGGTGGACGAACAGGCCGCCAAGGGCGTGGACTTCATCAAGCTTTGGGTCGATGACGAGCGCAAGACCATTCCCGTCAAGATGCCGCCGGCGGTCAGCGCGGCCATCATCGACGAAGCGCACAAGAAGGGCCTGCGCGCCGTGGCGCACGTCTTCTACCTGGCCGACGCCAAGGAGCTGATCAAGGAAGGCATCGACGGCTTCGGCCACATGGTGCGTGACGTGCCGGTGGACCAGGAATTCCTGGACATGATGAAGGCCAAGGGCGTGTGGCAGGTCTCGCCGACGCTCTCGCGCGAGATGGCCTACAGCCTGGCCATCATGCCGTGGCTGAACGATCCCTTCTTCACCCGCGGCGTGACGCCCGGCACGCTCACCGCGCTCAAGAGCATGGCGCGCGAGCAGGCGGTGATCCTGGGACCGACGCGTTTCCCGGGCCTGCCGTATGAGAAGAAAGTGTTCTGGGACATGGACCGCACTTTGTTCCAGGCGCTGGAAAACTATCAGGCGATGGTGAAGGCCGGCGTGAAGACCGGCATGGGCACCGACTCCGGCCCCAATGGCCGCTTCCCCGGCTTCAATGCGCATGAGGAAATGCAGATGGAAGTGCTGGCCGGCCGTTCGCCGATGGACGCCATCAAGTCGGCGACCTTCGACAATGCCGAATGGCTGAAGGACAAGACCATCGGTTCCATCCAGAAGGGCAAGTGGGCCGACCTGCTGGTGCTGGACAAGAACCCGCTGGATGACATCCGCAACACCGAGACCGTGAATTCGGTCTATATCGCGGGCAATTCCGTGCCCACCATCTGGCAGACCTGCCGCGACCGCGCCGAAAGCGAATGCCAGAAGCGCCCGGCCGACCTGCCGAACATGCCGTATTAAAGTCCGTATTTGTGTTGAGTATGCGCTTCCCGCCGATGGCCGAAAGGCCGCGGCGGGAAATGCTTGAAGGGGGAGAGCCATGACCGAGCAGAAGCCGACGCGGGTGCGTCACACCATTCTTGGCATGGTGGTGCTGGTCTATTTCATCACCTATCTGGACCGGGTGCTGCTCTCCAACGCGCTGCCCAAGATCCAGAAGGATTTCGGCTTCGACCTGATCACCCTCGGCCTGATCCAGAGCTGCTACCAGTGGGCCTATGCCCTGTTCCAGATTCCGGGCGGCTGGTTCGGCGACCGCATGGGCCCGCGCGTCGCGCTGGCCAGCGTAGTGCTGTGGTGGTCGGTGCTGACCTTCATCACCGGTTTCTCGGCGTCGGTCACGATGCTGATGGTCTGCCTGTTCCTGATCGGCATGGGCGAGGCGGGCGCCTTCCCCATCGCCAACCGCGCCCTGTCGCGCTGGATGCTGCCGGGCGAGCGCGGCTTCGCGCAAGGCGCGACCCATGCCGGCTCGCGCCTGGCCGGCGCGCTGACGCCGGTGCTGGTGGCGGCCCTGATCGCGCAATACACCTGGCACATGCCGTTCTTCCTGTTCGGTGCCGTCGGCATCGTCTGGGCGGTGGTGTGGTTCTGGTATTACCGCGACGTCCCCGGCGAGCATGCCAGCGTCAATGAAGGCGAGCGCAACAAGATCGTTGCGGCGCTGGGCCAGCCCAAGGGCCGCCCGCCGATCCCCTGGAAGATGATCCTGTCCTCGCGCCAGATGTGGACCGTGGCGGCGATGTACTTCTGCTATGGCTATGCGCTGAACGTGTTCCTGGCCTATTTCCCCAAATACCTGGAAGCGGAGCGCCACTACAGCGCCGCCGATATCGGGTTGTTCGCCAGCCTGCCGCTGGCCTTCGGCGTGGTGGGCGACATCCTGGGCGGCGTGATCTCCGACGCCATCATCCACCGCACCGGCAAGATCAAGTTCGCGCGCCAGTCGGTCGCCATTGTCGGCTTCCTGATCGCCGCGGTCTGCTGCCCGCTGGCGGTGTGGCAGCAGGACCGGCTGCTCAGCGCCGCGCTGTTCGGCCTGACCGTGTTCGGCCTGGAGCTGGTGGTGGGCAATGCCTGGGCCGTGACCCTGGACATCGGCGGCAGCTTCGCCGGGTCCTGTTCGGCGGTGATGAACTTCGTCGGCAATCTGGGCGGCGCCATCATGGCCACCGTGACCGTGTTCATCGTCAAGTATGCCGGCTGGCCCATGGCCTTCTATGTCGTGGCCGGTCTTTCGGTGCTGGGCGCGCTCTTGTTCAGCCAGATCGATGCGGGGCGAAAGCTGGCGCCCGATAGCACCAGTCCCGTGGTGTAAAACCCCGCGAAAAACCCGGCTTCGGCCGGGTTTTTTGTCGGCTTCACATTTCCGCTTTTTTGGCTATGGTCCGCCCGCCATGGAACCGTTCAAGACCCTTTCAGGGGTGGCTGCCCCCCTCAACATGATCAATGTCGACACCGACATGATCATTCCCAAGCAGTATCTGAAGACCATCCAGCGCACCGGGTTGGGCAAGGCGCTTTTCGACGAGATGCGCCACAACCCCGACGGCAGCGAGAACCCGGATTTCGTGCTGAACAAGCCGGCCTATCGCAAGGCCGTGATCCTGGTCGCCGGCGACAATTTCGGCTGCGGTTCGAGCCGCGAGCACGCCCCCTGGGCGCTGCTGGATTTCGGAATCCGCTGCGTGATCGCGCCCAGCTTCGCCGACATCTTCTATGGCAACTGCTTCAAGAACGGCATCCTGCCGATCAAGCTGCCGCAGGAGATCGTGGACAAGTTGATGGACGATGCCGAGCGCGGCGCCAACGCCATCATCTCGATCGACCTGGAGAAGCAGGAGATCAAGGGCCCCGATGGCGGCACCGTGACGTTCGAGGTCGACGCCTTCCGCAAGCAGTGCCTGCTGAACGGCTGGGACGATATCGGGCTGACGATGCGCAATGAGGACAAGATTTCGTCCTTCGAGAAGACCAAGGCTGCCCAGCAGCCCTGGATTTAAGAGCGAGCTTCCAAAATGAACGAGTACAAGCTGCTGCTGCTGCCGGGTGACGGTATCGGTCCCGAAGTGCTGGACGCGACCATGCGCGTGGTCGGCTGGTATGGTCAGAAGGGCCTGCCCTATCAGACCGAGGAAGCGCTGCTGGGTGGCGCCGCGATCGACGCCACGGGGCGTCCCGATCCGGATGAGACTTTCGTGAAGGCCATCGCCGCCGATGCGGTGTTGATGGGGTCTGTCGGCGGTCCCAAGTGGGATGGCCTGCCGTTTGCCCAGCGCGCCGAACGTGGCCTGCTGCGCGTGCGCAAGGACATGGGCGTTTACGCCAACCTGCGCCCGGCGCTGTGCTTCGACGCGCTGAAGGATGCCTCGACCCTCAAGCCCGAAATCGTGTCGGGCCTGGACATCCTGATCGTGCGCGAGCTGATGGGCGGCGTCTATTTCGGCGAGCCCAAGGAAACCACCAAGCTGGCCGATGGCCAGAAGCGTGCCGTCGATACCGGCGTCTACACCACCAGCGAAATCGAACGCGTCTGCCGCGTTGCTTTCGACATGGCGCGCCTGCGCGGCAACAAGGTGCACAGTGCAGAAAAATCCAACGTCATGGTCACGGGCGTGCTGTGGAAGGAAGTCATCACTGCGCTGCATGCCAAGGAATATGCCGACGTGGAATTGCACCACATCCTGGCCGACAATGCCGCGATGCAGCTGGTGCGCAACCCCAAGCAGTTCGACGTGCTGGTGACCGACAACCTGTTCGGCGACGTGCTGTCGGACGAGGCGGCGCAGCTGACCGGCTCGATCGGCATGCTGCCCAGCGCCTCGCTGGGTGACAAGAAGGCCAACGGCCTGCCGTCGGCGCTGTATGAGCCGATCCACGGCTCGGCGCCCGACATCGCCGGCAAGGGCCTGGCCAATCCCATCGCCTCGATCCTGTCCTTCGCCATGTGCCTGCGCTATTCGTTCGGCATGAAGGATGAAGCGGCGCGCCTGGAAAAGGCGGTCGATACCGTCCTGGCCGACGGCTATCGCACCGGCGACATCATGCAGCCGGGCATGACCAAGGTCGGGACCACCGCGATGACCGACGCCATCCTGAAGGCGCTGGACAAGTCGAAGTAACTGTCATGCCCGCGGAAGCGGGCATCCAGTGCGCGAAGCGCATTTAAAAAGTTGGATTCCCGCTTTCGCGGGAATGACAAATAAAAAAGGCGCTGCAATTGCAGCGCCTTTTTTGTTGGCTTAATCGCCCTTGAGGTCTCTGCGCGCCGCATGCAGCAGCGGCTCGGTGTAGCCGCTGGGCTGTTCCTTGCCCTTGAACACCAGGTCGCTGGCCGCTTTGAAAGCGATGCCGTCGAAGCCTGGCGCCATCGGTGTGTAACCGGCATCGCCCGCATTCTGCTTGTCCACCACGCCCGCCATCCGTTTCAGGGTCTCGGTGACCTGGGCCGGGTTGGTGATGCCATGCTCCAGCCAGTTGGCGATGTGCTGGGAGGAGATGCGCAAGGTGGCGCGGTCTTCCATCAGGCCCACGTTATGAATGTCGGGCACCTTGGAGCAGCCCACGCCCTGGTCCACCCAGCGCACGACATACCCCAGAATGCCTTGCGCGTTGTTGTCCAGCTCCTGCTGGATTTCGTCAGGCGACCAGTTGGGGCGGTCGGCCAGCGGGATGGTGAGGATATCCGACAGCTTGGCGCGCGGGCGCGACTTCAACTCGTCCTGCCGCGCCTTCACGCTGACCTGGTGGTAGTGCAGCGCGTGCAAGGTGGCGGCGGTGGGCGAGGGCACCCAAGCACACGACGCGCCCGACATAGGATGGCCGATCTTGGCCTTCAGCATGTCGGCCATCTTGTCGGGCATGGCCCACATGCCCTTGCCGATCTGCGCCTTGCCCTGAAAGCCGCAAGCCAGACCGATATCGACATTCTGGTCTTCGTAAGCCGCCAGCCACTTGGACGTCTTCATGTCGCCCTTGCGCACCATGGGCCCCGCATACATCGAGGTGTGCATCTCATCGCCGGTGCGGTCCAGGAAGCCGGTGTTGATGAAGACGATGCGGTCCTTGGCGGCGCGAATGCATTCCTTCAGGTTGGTGCTGGTGCGGCGCTCCTCGTCCATCACGCCCATCTTGATGGTGTTGCGCTTCAGCCCCAGCAGGTCTTCGATGCGATCGAAGAGTGTGTTGGTGAAGGCGACTTCCGCAGGGCCGTGCATCTTGGGCTTGACGATATAGATGCTGCCGGTGCGGCTGTTGGTGTTCTTGTCGTGCATGGCGACCAGGCTGGTCACCACGCCATCCATCAGGCCCTCGCCGATCTCGCTGCCGTCGGGCAGCAGGATGGCGTCACTGGTCATCAGGTGGCCGACATTGCGGATGAACAGCAGGCTGCGGCCGGGCAGTTCCAGGCGGCCGCCGCCGACATCGCTATAGCTGCGGTTGGCATTGGCGCGGCGCTCCACCGTCTTGCCACCCTTGGCGAAGCTGGCCGACAAAGTGCCGTCCATCAGCCCCAGCCAGTTGCGATAGGCATCGGCCTTGTCGGCGGCGTCCACCACGGCGACCGAATCCTCGCAGTCCATGATGGTGGTGATGGCCGATTCCAGCACCACATCGCTGATGCCGGCCTTGTCGGTCTTGCCGATGGTGCTGGCCGGATCGAAATGCACCTCGATGTGCAGGCCGTTATGTTCCAGCAGGATCAGGTTCGGGCTCTCGGCGGCGCCGTCAAAGCCTTCAAGCTGCGACGGGTCCTTCAGCGCCGGTGTCAGCGCACCGTTCGTGATCGCAAACCCGGTGGCATCGGCCCAGGAGCCGCTGGTCAAGGGGACTGCCTGGTCCAGCACCTTGCGCGCAAAGGCGATGACCGCGGCGCCGCGCTTTTCGTTGTAGCCCTTGCCCGGCGCCATGTCGCCGTCCTGGGGAATCGCGTCGGTGCCATAGAGCGCGTCATACAGGCTGCCCCAGCGCGCATTGACCGCGTTCAGCGCAAAGCGCGCATTGGTCAGCGGCACCACCAGCTGCGGCCCGGCGATGGTGGCGATTTCGGGATCGACATTCCGGGTGCCGATCTGGAAGTCTGCGCCTTCGGGCACCAGATAGCCGATCTCTTTCAGGAAGGCGGTATAAGCGGCCTGGTCGATCGGCTTGGCGGGGTTCTTCCTGTGCCAGTCGTCGATCGCGGCCTGCAGCCGGTCGCGTTCGGCCAGAAGCGCGCGGTTCTGCGGCATCAGCTCCACCGCCAGCGCGGCAAAGCCTTTCCAGAAGGCGTCGGCGTCCAGCCCGGTGCCGGGCAGGGCTTCGGTCTCGATGAAATCCCGCAATTCGCGTGCGACCTGAAGGCCCGCAACCGTCACTCTATCCGCCATGGCACTCTTCTTTTGGTGAGAAAGGCCAAGCCTAAACGAAAAGGCCGGGCTGTCGCCAGCCCGGCCCTGTTTCGTCCGATATGCGCCGTGGTCAGTGCGGCGGAATCATCCAGGTCCAGACATGCTGCTGCAGGAACACCAGGATGCCCAGCAGCACCGTCAGCAGGATGGAATGGATGAAGGTGCGCGAGAAGATCTTGGCTTCCTGCCCGCGCAGGCCGGCGATGGAAACGCCGGTGGCGATGTTCTGCGGCGAGATCATCTTGGCGAAGACGCCGCCCGACGAGTTGGTGGCCGCCATCAGCACGGGGTCGAAGCCCAGCTTGTTGGCCGCGACCACCTGCAGGTTGCCGAACAGCGCATTGCCCGACGAGTCCGATCCCGACAGGAACACCGCCAGCCAGCCCAGGAAGGCCGACAGCAGCGGGAAGAACACGCCGGCCGAGGCGACGCCCAGGCCCAGCGTGTAGTTCATGCCGGAATAGTTCATCAGGAAGGCCAGGCCCACGATGCACACCACGGTGAGGGTGGGCAGCAGGATCTGGCGCACCGCCTCGCGCACCGCGACCACGAAGCCCTTGATGCCGATGCCCACGAACAGGGCCGTCAGGATCGCGGTCACGAAGACGGCGGTGCCGGTGGCCAGCGGCTGGAAGCTCCAGACCGCGGCATAGGGCTTTTCGTACAGGGTGATGAAGACCTGGTTGTGCAGGCCCGGCCACTGGACGTTGATCTGGCCCATGGCGGCGACCTTGAAGATGGTCCACAGCACCACGACCGCGCACATGATCAGCCACGGCACCCAGCCCTGCCAGGGCGCGATGGCGCCATGGTCGGTGTGGATTTCGTTGGTGGCGCCCACGCCGATGGCGAACTCCGGATCGGGCTTGGGCTTCCACACTTTCAGGAAGGCCACGGTGCAGATCAGGCACGACAGCGCCGACAGCACGTCGGTCAGCGTGTAGCTGAGGAAGTTGGAGCAGATGAACTGCATGCCCGCGAACGAGCCCGCGCCCACCAGCAGGATGGGGAACATCGCCTTGACCGAACGCAGGCCGCCATACAGGCCGATCACATAGAAGGGCAGCAGGAAGGCGAACAGCGGCAGCTGGCGGCCGACCATGGCGCCCAGGGTGTCGGCGTTCAGCGCGGTCACGCCCGACAGGGTGGTGATCGGGATACCCAGCGACCCGAAGGCGACCGGAGCGGTGTTGAACAGCAGAGCATAGACCACCGCATCGGCGGCGCCGAAGCCCAGCATGATCAGCAGCGAGGCGCTGATGGCGACGGGGGCGCCGAAGCCGGTCACGCCTTCCAAGAGCGAGCCGAAGCCATAGCCGATCACGATCAGGATGATGCGGCGGTCGTTGGGCAGGTGGGTCAGGATCCAGCGGCGGAAGGCGTCGAAACGGCCGGACTGGACGGCGATGTTGTAGAGAATAAGCGCCGCGAACACGATCCACATGATCGGCCACAAGGCGAAAGTCACGCCGTTGGCCACGCTGGCCGCGGCCAGGTTGACTGGCAGCTGCCACACGCCGATGGCGATGACGATCGCCGTGACCAGGCCGGCCAGGGACGACTGCCAGGCCGGGCGCTTCAACAGGCCCAGCATCACCAGCACGATCACGATCGGGATCGCCGCCACCAGGAAGGAGCCGATAAGGCTGCCGCCGACCGGCGTCAGAAGCTGATGGAACATGGAACCCCTCCGTTTGCGGCGAGGGGTTGATCGTGGCGATGGCCCGGTTGCGGATTTGTGCCGCCCGGGATGCCCCAATGCCCCTCATTACGCGCTGTTGTTGCGAAAGTTAGAGCAAAAAAAGCGCGGTGGGCCAAGCGATTAAGACTGTGCACTGCACCAATTTGCGGATGCGTGGACTGTCACAAATCGGAGGGGCTCAGACGCCGGCTAGCTCAGGCGTTCCAGGTGGACGCGACGTGGTCCTTGTCCTTCTGCGTCGAGCGTTCGTGCAGCAGGAAGGTGTAGTAGCCGCAGCTGCCGCCCGGATATTCCCGGCAGATGGTGGGGCGCGCCGTATAGATGGTGCAGCGGCGCTTCTCGGTGTCGAAGAACTGGCAGATCTTGCCGAAGTGCTCGTCCTTCTTGCGGCGCATGGCGTACTTCGCCTCGGGCTCCACCTTGGTGAACTTCTTGCGGGCGGTCTCGAAGTCCAGCCCGAAATGCTTGGCCAGCCGTTCCACGTCGCGCTTGTTGAGCTGGATCAGGGGATACGAGCAGCAATAGCCCGGACACTTCGCGCAATTGTAGGATGCCACTGGATACCGCCTGAATCGCTTTGACCTGGCCCTCTTAGCATGAACGCGGGCGCCAGACAGGCGATCCGGGGCCAAAGGCGACGCCATGACGCGCCGCCCTCTTTCGGCCAAGTTGCGCGCATTGTATCTAGCGCCCATGGCCAACAAGCCGATCTTCTTCGATGCCTCCGGGCGGCGGGCCGCCCGTATAAAAGTGATCGCCTGGGTGGTGGGGATCGCTGCGACCGTCATCCTGGTGGGGTTCGTCACCAGCCTGATCCTGTCGCCCCCCGTGACCGGCCTGAACCTGCCCAGCCGGGCGGCACCCGCGCCGGTGGCCAAGAACCTGGAACGGCGCGCCCAGAAACCGGGCCTGCTGGAGCGTGCCGAGCGGCTGGGCGAACAGGCCCGCAAGCGCCGGCTGGAGGAAATCGCCCGGCTGCGCAAGAACCAGGGCACCTTGCCCGAGCGCGTGCTGCCCGCGATCCTCAAACCCCAGGCCGGCCGTTCGCTGTCGATCGGCTTCTATACCAACTGGGCCGGCAAGAACGATCCCAGCTGGCCATCGCTGAAACGCTCCCTGAAGAACCTGGACTGGGTGATCCCGGTCTGGATCACGCTGGACGGGCCCGACCTCAAGTTCCGCACCTGGGTCGAGCGCCGCTCGCTGGATTACATCCGCGCCAACAAGCCCTCGGTCGCGATCCTGCCGCTGATGCAGAACGCCTCGGGCGGCAAGTGGGACGGCGAGGGTCTGGCGAAGCTCTTGGCCGATCCGGTGCGCAGCCAGGCGCTGCTGGACCAGACGGTGCGCTTCGTAGAGGCCGGCAAGTTCCAGGGCATCACCATAGACTTCGAGAATGTGCCGCCCTCCGCGCACAAGGACCTGGAAGCCTTTCTCAGCAAGATGTCCCAGGCGTTCGCGCCGCATGACTGGATCATCGCCCAGGCGGTGGCGTTCGACGACGACAGCTGGCCCTACCAGACCTATGCCAACATCGTCGATTACACGATCCTGATGGCCTATGACGAGCATGACGACACCAATGGTCCGGGCTCGATCGCGGGTCAGGCCTGGTACGAAAAGCTGCTCGACAAGCGCATGCGCGAGCTGCCGGCCGATTCCACCATCGTGGCCATCGGTTCGTATGCCTATGAGTGGGTGAAGGGCGGCCGCACCCTGATCAACAGCTTCGAAGGCGCGATGACCACGGCGCGCGACAACCGCGCCACGGTGGTGTTCGATCCCGACAGCAACAATCCGCATTACAGCTACCAGGACACCGACGGCCAGCATGACGTCTGGTTCCTGGACGGCGTCACCGCCTACAACCAGATCCACGCCGCCGATCCCTATCGCCCGGCCGGCTATGCGCTGTGGCAGCTGGGCCGCGAGGATCCGTCGATCCTGCCGCTGATGGGCCGTCCGTATAATGCGCCGGCGCCCGACAGCCTGAAGCACATCGCCAACAACCTGGAAGACGTGGATTTCGACGGCCAGGGTGAAATCCTCAGCGTAGTGGGAGACCCCTCGCTGGGCGAGCGTTCGCTGACGGTCGAGAAAGAGACCGGCGACATTGTCGACGAAACCTATGACAGCCTGCCCACCAGCTATGTCATCCGCCGCATCGGCGGCAACGATCCCAAGAAACTGGCGTTGACCTTCGACGATGGTCCCGATCCGGAATGGACGCCGACCATCTTGAAGATCCTGAAAGAGAAGAAGGTGCCCGCCACCTTCTTCATGATCGGCTCCAACATGGAGGCGCATCCGGGCCTGGTGCGCCGCATTGTCGATGAAGGCCACGAAGTCGGCAACCACACTTATACGCACCCCAACCTGGCCGACACGCCGGTCACCGCGGTGAAGCTGGAGCTGAACGCGACCCAGCGCCTGTTCCAGGCGCTGACGGGCCGTTCGATGCGCTTCTTCCGCTCGCCCTATCTGAGCGACGCCAGCCCGTCCGACGCCGACGAGATCGAGCCGATCAAGCAGGCCCAGGCGCTGGGCTATATCGAAGTCACCGCCAACCTGGACACGCTGGACTGGGAAGACCGCAGCGTGCCCGACATGATGTCGCTGGTCGGCCATGCGCTGAACAATCCCAATCCCGATCTGCGCGGCAATGTGCTGCTGATGCACGATTCCGGCGGCGACCGCAGCCGCACGCTGCAACTGCTGCCCAAGCTGATCGATGCGCTGCGCGCGCGCGGCTACACCATCGTGCCCTTGTCGGAACTGGGCGGCTTCACCCGCGACCAGGTGATGCCCAGCCTGCCGCTGACCATGTCGCTCTATGCCGACCGCGCGGTGTTCCTGACCATCAGCTATCTGGGCCAGTTCCTGACCTGGTGCTTCCTGGGCGCCATTGTGCTGGGCATCGCGCGGTTGCTGATTTTGGTGGGCCTGGCGCTGTGGAAGAAGGCGCAGGGCGAAGGCACGCCGCTGCCTTCGAGCGCGCCGCCGGTGCGGGTGACGGTGCTGATCCCGGCGTTCAACGAAGAGAAGGTGATCGTTCCCACCGTGGAGCGGATTCTGGCCAGCGACTATCCCAACATGGAAGTGCTGGTGATCGATGACGGCTCCAAGGACCACACCGCCTACATCACCCGTTCGCACTTCATGACCGAGCCCAGGGTGGGCGTGATCTCGATCCCCAATGGCGGCAAGGCGAACGCGCTGAATGTCGGCATGGCCAATGCGCATGGCGAGGTGATCGTGGCGCTGGACGCCGACACCCAGTTCGAGACCACCACCATCTCGCGGCTGGTGCGCTGGTTCAGCGACGAGACCATCGGTGCCGTGGCCGGCAATGCCAAGGTCGGCAACCGTATCAACATGATCACCCGCTGGCAGGCGCTGGAATATATCGTGGCGCAGAACCTGGAACGGCGCGCGCTGTCGGCGATGGACACCTTGACGGTGGTGCCGGGCGCGGTGGGCGCCTGGCGCAAGAGCGTGCTGATGGAACTGGGCGGTTTCCCCGCCGACACGCTGGCCGAAGACCAGGACCTGACCCTGCATGTGCAGGAGCGCGGCTACCGCGTGCATTTCGATTCCACCGCGATCGCCTGGACGGAAGCGCCGGCGACGGTGAGCGGCCTGGCCAAGCAGCGTTTCCGCTGGGCCTATGGCACGCTTCAGTGCCTGTGGAAGTATCGCCGCATCACCTTCAATGCCGAATATGGCGAGCTGGGCCTGGTGGCGCTGCCACAGGTGTGGGTGTTCCAGATTCTGCTCACCACGCTGGCGCCCGTCGCCGACCTGCTGCTGGTGTGGCAGCTGGGCACGCAGTGGGTGTCGTATGTCCAGCATGGCGGGGAGTTCAACTCCTCCAGCCTGATGGTGGTGCTGGCCTATTACCTGGTGTTCGTGGTGGTGGATCTGCTGGCGGCGATGGCGGGCTTCATCCTGGAGAAGGGCGAGGACTGGTCGCTGCTCTGGTGGCTGGTGCTGCAGCGCTTCGGCTATCGCCAGATCATGTACTATGTGGTGGTGCGCTCGCTGTGGACCGCCCTGAAAGGCCCGTTCGTGGGCTGGGGCAAGCTGGAACGCCACGGCACCGTCAAGGCCAGGGCTTAAGGCGTCACCGGCGTAAGGAAGCTTCCGTTGTCGTCGGTGTGATGCAGGCGGTAGTGCGCGGCGATAACATCGCGCACCTGCGGGCCCAGCGCGTCCAGATCGTGCAGCTGGATCACGCCGAAACGCCGTTGCGCAATCGTGCGGACAAGCAATGCGGGATCATGGGCGCCGGTGCGGATCGCCTCGCCCAGGTTGAAGACGTCCACTTCGGCGGTTTTTCCCGCCCATTGGCAGAGCGAAAGCTGGTCGCACAGCGCGGGGCCCGGCCGGGCGCGCACGAAGGCGATGTCTTGCGCGGACTGGGCGGCGAAATCACGGGTGTAGAAGTAATTGTTGTCGTGGAAGTTCATCGCCAGGAATGCCACCGGCGGCAAAGCCGGCAAAGCGAGCAGCGGCCTGCGATCCACCGCCAGTCCCAGCGCCAGCGACAGCGCGAGGGCCAGGTCGAAGAAGGCGTTGGCATCCACGCCGTCGCCGGCAGAAAACACCAGCCCCAGCACCAGCGCAGCGAGCCCATACAGAAGAACGAAGCTGCGCGCGCGTCCGGGCGCGATTGCGGCGATGGCCAGCGCGGGCAGCGGCGCCCACCAAAGCCCGCGCAATGCGGTGAGGATGTTGCTGAAGTCAGAGATGCGCGGCGACGCCAGTTGCGCCAGCAGGCTGGTGCCAAAAGCGGCCTGGAACGCCACAAGACCTGCGCCACAGGCGACCAGTCCGGTGGTGATGAAGGCGATCCCCACGCGCCGGTTCTCGATGCAAAGCCACAGGCCGGTGGCGACCGGCAAGGCGAGCAGGTTGTGCTTCACGAACAGGGCGGCGGCGAACAGCAGCGCCGCCGGCACCGCGCGGCCGCGCAACGCCAGCAACAAGCCGCCAAGCTGGAGGGCGTGGCCCAGCAATTGCGGATCGTCCATCGCAACATAGTCGCTGGCGACCAGCAGCACGGCGGCGAAGAACAGCGCGGCCAGGCCCGCGGCACGGCGTCCGCTTCCCATCACGCGCGCGGCCATCGCGATGGCGATGGTGACGGCGGTGAAGGACAGAAGAGACACGATACGGCCGGCGACAACGACATCGCCCGTCAGCCGCGCGACCGATGCCGCCAGATAGAAAGACAGCGGCGGATAGTTGTTGATCATCCAGCCGCCGGGCGGCGGGTAAGGCTGGTTCAGCCGCAAGGCGTGCGCCGCGTTCCAGCCTTCGTTGGGGTCCAGCGGCACATGCTGGGGGATCATCCAGATGTCGCGCAGCAACAGCGGCAGGGAGGTTGCCGCCAATGCGGCCAGTACGCCCCACAGCACCAGCCGCGCCCGGGTCATCGCCTGCAGTCCCGATCGGGTTTGATGTCGTAGAGCGAGAAGAAACTGTGCGCCTGGCGCAGCGTCAGCATCGCCGGCACTTTGGACTGTTCGCCGTCCAGGTGCACCACCACGGCGACATCGAAATGGCACTGGAAGCGGATGAGATAAGGGAAGATGTCGTTGATGTCTTCGTCTTCGCTGGTCGCGCCGCGCGACAGGGCATCCAGCTCGTCAATGTCGGGTGGCGAGCCCTGTTGCGCGGTGGCCGCGGCGTATCGGTCATAGGGCGCGTTCAGCTGCACCACATGCTGGCCCTTGGTGGTGAACAGCAGCGGAGTGAAGGCGCCGCGCAGCGGCACCGCGAACTCTGCCATGTGCCAATAGGGCTGGTCGGCGCGCTCGCCGATGGCGTCGCCGTCCAGCACCGTCAGCAGCCGCGAGCCCTGTGGCAGCTGGTCGATGGCGGTGATGAACTCGCGGTACTGGCGGTCATAGCCGGCCCAGGACTGCGCGAGGCCCGCTGCCATCCAGCCCACGGCGATCAACGCCGCCGCCGCCAGCGTGTAGCGCAATTTCGGCGGCAAGCGGATTTCCGCCGAGGCGAACAACAGCGCGGCGAAAAGCGCGGGCAGGCGCAGATGCACCGCCCAGCCTCCAAGCGCCCATTCCGGCGCCAGCACCGCGCCCGCCAGCAGCAGCGCCAGGGTCAGCCACAGCGCGGGATGCAGGCGCGCCTTGCGCAACAACAGCGCCAGCACCAGGCCCACCAGCAGCACGATGGGCACGACGTAAGACGGATTGTCGAACGCATGCAGCACCAGGCTTTCGAACCGGTCCAGCATGGTGTCGGCCAGGTTGAACTGCACTCCGGTGTCGCCTTCGCTGGCGGGCTTCAGCAGCAGGAAGGCGAGCGCAGCTGGGACGTAGAGCAGCGCCACACTGCCGGCGCGGCGCAGCAGCTTGCGCGGATCGGTGTTTTCCAGGCGTACATTCTGCGACAGCTCGAACCCTGCCAGCATCACCAGCAGGGCGGCGGCGGCGAACAGGTGACAGAAATAGAGCGCGGTGACGGCCAAGGTGAAACCGGCGATGCGTTTGCGTTCGTCCTGCTGTTCGCTGGCGATCCAGCCGGCGAAGATGAAGAAGCTCAGCCCCGCCGAGAAGTCGTAGTTCAAAAAGCCCCAGATGAAATTGGCGTTGTAGGCGAAGAAAGCGCCCAGCAGCGGCGCGATGCCCGTGCGGCCGTAGAGCGCGCGATGCACCGCGCCCGGCCCCAGCACCCACAGGAAGATCGAGGCGGTCAAAAACAGTTTTGTCGCCACCACCACGCCGGTGACGTGCGCCAGCAGCGGCACCAGCACTTCCGACGCCAGGTTGGGCACCAGGCTCCAGTGCAGGTGGTAGAACTTGGTGGCATGCCCCGCCGCGATCAGCGCGAAGCTGGCCAGGTGGGCGGGATAGTCGGGCATGCCCGTCGCCGACACCCACCACAGCGGCGCGGCCAGCATCAGCGATGCGGCGACCAGGGCGATGCCCGTCCAATGCCGCTGTGCCCATGCCCCTGTCATGACAGGAGTTTAAGGCAGGCAAATTGTCAGGTCACGGAGATTGGCTGCGGCTAATGGAAGTCTCGTGATGGCGGCAGCACCCGCACGTCGCGGGGATGGCGATGGGTGGGCGCGTGGCGCGGCACGGTTTCGCCGGACAGAAGCTTCAGATCCGTGCTGCGGTCGATCAGGGTGTCGGCCATCAGGTGCACCACGCCTTCGGGGCTCTTCTGCACCAGGCCTTGCGCCAGCAGCAGGCGCGATCCCATCACCTCCTTGCGGAACAGGGCGAAGGTGCGCGCCCACACCACCACATTGCAGACCCCGGTCTCGTCGCTGAGGGTAATGAAGATGGCGGTGCCTTCGCCGGGACGCTGGCGCACCAGGACCACACCGGCACAGCGCACCCGCGCGCCATCCTTCAGCTTGCCGACATCGGCGCACGGCGTGATGCCTTCCGCGTTCAGCTGCGGGCGCAGGAACTGGGTGGGATAGCCCTTCAGCGACAGCCGCGTGGTCTGGTAATCGGCCAGCACATGCTCCGACAACGGCATGGCGGGCAGCGGCGCAATTTCTTCCGCGCCCTGTTCGGGGGTGGCGCGCGGCGCGAACAGGGGCAGCGGATCGTCATCGGGCAGGCGCCGCACCGCCCACAGGCCTTCGCGACGGTCCAGGCCGAAGCCGCGAAACGCATCGGCCTCGGCCAGGGTCACCAGCGCGGGTTTTGACAAAGCGGTGCGGCGGGCGAAATCGGCGAAAGACGGATAGCCATAGCCGCGTTCCTGCATGATGGTGTGGCCATCGGCTTCCTTCAGGCCGTCGACCTGGCGAAGGCCCAGACGCAAGGCCAGTGCGCCCGTTGGTGTGCGTTCCAGCCTGTTGTCCCAGTCGCTGAAGCAGGCATCGGGCGCCAGCACGGCGACACGATGGTCGCGCGCGCAGCGCACGATCTCGGCCGGGGCGTAAAATCCCATCGGCTGCGAATTCAGAAGTGCTGCGGCAAAGGCGGCCGGGTGATGGCATTTGATCCAGGCGGAGACATAGACCAGCAGCGCGAAGCTGGCGGCATGGCTTTCGGGAAAACCATAGCTGCCGAAGCCCTTGATCTGCTCGAAACAGGCTTGGGCGAATTCCGGGTCATAGCCGCGCCGGGTCATGTTGCCGACGAACTTCTCTTCAAAGAGATGCATGGTGCCGACATTGCGGAAGGTCGCCATGGCGCGGCGCAGGCCATTGGCCTCGTCGGCGGTGAATTTCGCCGCGACGATGGCCAACCGCATCGCCTGTTCCTGGAACAGCGGCACGCCCTTGGTTTTCTCCAGCACTTTATAAAGCTCGTCCGGTGGGCCGTGATCGGGATGCGGCGCGGGAAACTTGATCAGCGCGGGATTGGCGCGGCGCTTGAGGTAGGGGTGCACCATGCCGCCCTGGATCGGGCCCGGGCGCACAATGGCGACCTCCACCGTCAGGTCGTACATGGTGCGTGGCTTGAGGCGCGGCAGCATGTTCATCTGGGCGCGGCTTTCCACCTGGAACACGCCGATGGCGTCGCCCTTGCACAGCATGTCGTACACGGCTGGATCGTTCTGCGGCACGGTGGCCAGCAGCAGCTTGGGTTCGCGCCCACCCGCCGCGCCATGGATCAGGTCGAAGGCCTTGCGGATGCAGGTCAGCATGCCCAGCGCCAGCACATCGACCTTCATGATGGCGAGCGTATCCAGGTCGTCCTTGTCCCATTCGATGAAATAGCGGTCGTCCATCGCGGCCGGCCCGATCGGCACGGTCCAGTCCAGCTTGTCGCGGGTCAGCACGAAACCGCCGACATGCTGGGAGAGATGCCGCGGAAACCCCATCAGCGCATTGGCGAAGGCGACCGCGCGCGCGATCGCGGCATTGGCAGGGTCGGCCTCGCCCTGGCGCACCTGGTGTTCTTCCAGTTCGTCGCCGTGATGGCCCCACACCGTGTCGGCCAGCTTGCCGGTCACGTCTTCCGACAGGCCGAAGACCTTGCCCACTTCGCGGATCGCGCTGCGCGGGCGGTAATGGATGACGGTGGCGGTCAGCGCGGCGCGGCGCCGGCCATAGCGGCGATAGACATACTGGATGACTTCCTCGCGGCGCTCGTGTTCGAAGTCGACATCGATGTCGGGCGGTTCGCGCCGTTCGGTGTTGAGGAAGCGCTCGAACAGCACGTCGATTTCCGTGGGATCGACCGAAGTAACGCCCAGGGCGAAACACACCACCGAATTGGCGGCCGAGCCGCGGCCCTGGCACAGGATGCCCTGGGCGCGCGCGAACTTCACGATGTCGTGCACCGTCAGGAAATAATGCGCGATATGGCCGTCGGCGATGAAGGCCAGTTCCTTTTGCGCCAGCGCGATGACATGCGCCGGCGCGCCTTGCGGATAACGCCAGCGCAATCCGGCTTGCGTCAGGTCGCGCAGATGCGCATCGGGCGTCTTGCCGCGCGGCACCGGCTCGCGCGGATAACGCTGGCCCAGTTCGCCCAGGGTGAATTTGATCCGGCCGGCAAAGCGCAGGGTTTCCGTCACCGCCTGCGGGCTGCTGCGGAACAGCCGGGTCATTTCCGCCGGCGGTTTCAGGTGACGTTCGGCATTGGCCTGCAGCCGGGTGCCGGCCTCCTTCAAGGTGACATGCTCGCGGATGCAGGTGACGACATCCTGCAGTTCGCGATTGTCAGGGTGGTGATACAGCGCGTCATTGATCGCGATCAGCGGCACGCGCGTGTCGTGCGCCAGGCGCTTGAGGTCGCGCAGGCGTCGGCGATCCTCGCCGGTGTAGAGCATGGAGGCCGCCAGCCAGACATCCTCGCCCAGCGCCTGCACGGTTGCGGCCACGCGATCGGATCCGGGGATGACGACCAGCAGCAGCCCACGCCTGTGTTCCAGCAGGTCGGCGAAATCGAGATGGCATTCACCTTTCTGGGCGCGCAGCTTGCCGACCGAGATCAGCCGCGACAGCCGGGCATAGGCCTTGCGGTCTTTCGGATAGGCCAGGATGTCGGGGGTGCCGTCGCGGAACACCAGCCGCGCGCCGATCAGAAGCTGGGGCCGGTCGTCTTCGGGCAGGTCCTTCCAGGCGGCATAGGCGCGCACCACGCCGGAAAGCGTGTTGCGGTCGGCGATGCCGATGGCGGCGTAACCCAGCGCATGGGCCTGTTGCACGAACTGCTGGGGATGGGATGCGCCGCGCAGGAAGGAGAAGTTGGTGGTGACGGCGAGTTCGGCGTACCTCATGCGAACAAGCCGTGCAGGTACCAGCGTGGCGCACCGACCTGGTGATAAAGGCCGTCGCGATACAGCCAGAAGCGCTGGCCCTGGGCGGTCTCGACGCGGAAATAGTCGCGAGTGTGTCCCGCGCGCCGCCACCAATCCATGGCAATGCGCTCGGGCCCTTCGGCGCGAAAAACTTCGAAATGCGCCTGGCGCCAACGGAAGCGTTTGGGCGGATCGTCCGGGAAGCCCGCGATGGCGGCGATTTCCTCCGGCCTTTCCAGCAGGCGCAGCGGCCGGCGGGGCGGATCGCCGGTGGTGCGCTTGGGCGTCCAAACGCCTTCAAAGTCGCGGTCCTGCGCGGGCACGGCGACGCCGGCCGCTTCGGGGATGTGGGTGTCCTGGGGCACGAAGCGCTGCACGCGCTGCTCGCCGAAGCGCACCGACAGCCGGTCGACCAAGAAGCGAATCTGCGCGCGGGCATTTTCATCGGCGTCGAAGCTGATGGTGGCGGGGCGGGCTTCTTCCGCCAGCAGCGCTTCCAGCCGGATCACATCGAAGCCGAAGCCGGGGTCCAGCGGATCGGCCAGCACGTCCAGCTTCTGCTGCAACAACCGCAGCATCACCTTGGGATCGCGCAGCGGCTCGCCCATGCGGATGGCGATGCGCTGCACCTTGCCGTCGGCGCGGAAGAAGGCGGCTTCCAGGACGCGCGCGCCGCGCCCCTCGCGCTCCAGCACTTCGCCGAGCGACGTCGCCAGCGACAGCAGCGACGCTGTGACCACCGTCATGCTGGCGATGGGATCGGCGAAGCGCTGTTCCACCATCAGGTCGGGCAGGGGACGGCAGGGCGTGATCGGGTTCTCGTCCGCGCCCAGGGTGATGCGCAGGCGGCGCACGAAATCGCGGCCCAGGCGTTCGGTCAGTTCGCTGGACAGCCGCGCCGCCACCATGCCGATGGTTTTCAGGCCGGCATGGCGCAGCGCGCGCATAATCTTGTCGCTGGGATCCAGCGCGATGATGGGCAGCGGCGCCACCACGTCAGGCTCCGCGCCGGGCGGCACGATGGTGCCGTGGGCATGGCGCGCCAGCGCACGCGCGGACAAGGTTGTGCCCGCGATGGCGCCGCGCACCACGAAGCCCTGGGCGGAGATTTTCTCGCACACGGTCTTCAGCATTGCCGCCTCGCCGCCGAACAGATGCGCGGCGCCTGTGATGTCGAGATAAAGCCCATACGGCGCGTCCAGCCCGATCATCGGCGTGAAGCGGTCGCACCAGTCGGCGATGCTGGCCAGCAAGGCCGCTTCGGCTTTCTCGTCTGTCGGCACGACCGCAAGCGGCTGCACCATGGCGCGCGCGTTCGCCAAAGGCTGGCCCACATGGAGCCCCAGCCTTGCCGCGCGCGCATCCACCGCATGAACCAGCTGGGTGTTGGCATCCTTGCGGCTGACGATCAGCGGCGCGTCAAACCGCGATCTGCGTATCAGCCGGTCGGTGGGCAGGCGCGGCAACCACAGCGCCAGGATCCGCCGTGAAGCAGCCATCGTTTGCGTTCCATTCCATCAAGAAGCGTCCCAGCCCGCCGGCGCGATGGCGCATCAGCTCCACCGCAAAGCGCGGATTGCCCCAGTCATCATCGTCGGCGCGTGACGCGGCACTCGCCGCCTGCCAGCGGGTCAGCGCCGCGCTGGGTTCTTCCTCGGCGCCTTCGCGCAGCAGGATCGGTGTTGCCCCGCTTTCGCCCGCGGCAAAGGCCAGGCGTCGGCTGGCGAGGAGATCGAGGCATTTGGGCTGGCGGCCGATCTCCAGCAGCACCGCGCCGACATGCGGGCAGGCGAGAATATCGTTGGCCGCCGACAGGGCATCGGCGGCATTCCTGGTCTGTAGCAGGATCAGGTTGCGCGGATCGCCGCCCAACTCCAGCAAGCCGCTGGGCGAGACCTGGCCATACTCCAGGGCTTCATAATCGGGCCGGATCCAGAACAGCGGTTTGGTGCCCGCCGCCCGCAAGGCCAGGAGGGCGGCAAAGCCCCCGCCGCCCCAGCCCCGGGCGAAGACCTCATGCAGGGCGCCGGGGCGCAGACCGCCGCCCAGAATCGAATCTGCCTGTGGATGGCCCAAGGGGACCGCCGCCCGGTCGGGCGGCAGCCCGTATCGGGCCAAGGAATGGCGCAATTCCGCGATTTTTGCGCTTCTGTTCATCTTATGTTCTAGTATGGACAGCGGCCAAAATAGAGTCAATTCTGCGCTGGCTGCATGGCAACTCCCTCCGTCTGCGCGCATCTGGCATGTTGCGCCGCAACTGGTGACGTGATGGAATAGTCAGTAATTTCTATAAGAACGCGCAATTTTCTTGCTCTCAAACCGGGGCGGGGAATGTGCGCCTGAACGTACGGTTGGGGTTGAGATGGGTTTGCCTCCGAAACAGGGTCTGTACGACCCGCGCAACGAGCATGACGCTTGCGGTGTTGGCTTTGTCGCCAACATCAAGGGCGCCAAGTCCCATGAGATCATCGGGCTTGGCCTCCAGCTTCTGATCAATCTCGACCATCGCGGCGCGGTGGGCGCCGATCCGCTGGTGGGCGACGGCGCGGGCATCCTGATCCAGATTCCCGACGCGCTGCTGCGCGACTGGGCCAAGAGCGCCAGCGTCACCCTGCCGGAGCCGGGCAAATATGCCGTGGCCATGTGTTTCCTGCCGCGCGAAGCCAAGGCGCGCGAGATCGTGGTCAAGCAGTTCGAACACTTCATCAAGGTCGAAGGCCAGAAGATCCTGGGCTGGCGCGACGTACCGACCGATCCGGCCGGGTTGGGCAAGACCGTTCTCGACGGCATGCCGCTGATCCGCCAGGCCATCATCGGCGCCGGCCCGCACATCAAGGACCAGGACCAGTTCGAGCGCAAACTGCTGGCCATCCGCAAGCAGACCCAGAACCCGCTGGCGCAGCTGGCCAAGAAGCACAAGCTGCCGGCGATCAACCAGCTCTACATGCCCAGCCTGTCCACGCGCACCGTGGTCTACAAGGGGCTGTTGCTCGCGCATGACGTGGGCCGCTTCTACAAGGATCTGCAGAACCCGCTTACGCAGTCGGCCGTGGCGCTGGTGCACCAGCGATTCTCGACCAACACCTTCCCCAGCTGGAAGCTGGCGCATCCCTATCGCTTCATCGCGCACAACGGCGAAATCAACACCGTGCGCGGCAACGTGAACTGGATGAATGCGCGCCGCCGCAGCATGGAGTCCGAGCTGCTGGGCCCCGACCTCGACAAGATGTGGCCGCTGATCCCGCATGGCCAGTCCGACACTGCGTGCCTGGACAATGCGCTGGAGCTGCTGGTCGCCGGCGGCTATCCGCTGGCCCATGCCGTGATGATGCTGATCCCCGAAGCCTGGGCCGGCAACAAGTCGATGACGCCCGCGCGCAAGGCTTTCTATGAATACCATGCCGCGCTGATGGAGCCGTGGGACGGCCCCGCCGCGATCGCCTTCACCGATGGCCGCCAGATCGGCGCCACGCTGGACCGCAACGGCCTGCGCCCCGCGCGCTATATCGAAACCGCCGACGACCTGGTGATCCTGGCGTCGGAGTCGGGCGTGATCCCGGTCGCCGAGGAGAAGATCAAGCGCAAGTGGCGCCTGCAGCCCGGCAAGATGCTGCTGATCGACTTCGAGGAAGGCCGCATCGTCGAAGACGAAGAGATCAAGCAGAAGTTCAGCGCCGCCGAGCCGTATGAAGACTGGCTGAAGGCCGCCCAGTACAAGCTGGAAGAACTGCCCGACCTGCCCGAGGATCATCGCGCCAAGGCGAACGATCCGGCGCTGCTGCTCGATAGCCAGCAAGCCTTTGGCTACACCCAGGAAGACATCCAGTTCTTCCTGGAGCCGATGGCGGCCGCGGGCGACGATCCGATCGGCTCGATGGGTGCGGACACGCCGATTGCGGTGCTGTCGAAGAAGCCCAAGCTGCTCTACAACTATTTCAAGCAGAACTTCGCCCAGGTCACCAATCCGCCGATCGATCCGATCCGCGAGGAACTGGTGATGAGCCTGGTGTCGATGATCGGCCCGCGCCCCAACCTGCTGGGCCGTGACGCCGGCGCGCACAAGCGCCTGGAAGTGTCGCAGCCGGTGCTGACCAATGCCGATGTGGAGAAGATCCGCTCGATCAGCGAGCTGGTGGACGGCGCGTTCCGCACCGCCACCATCGACTGCACCTGGCCCGCGGTCGAAGGCGCCGATGGCCTGTCGAATGCCATCCTGCGCATCTGCCACAATGCGACCGACGCGGTCTTGGCGGACAACAACATCCTGATCCTGTCGGACCGCGCCACCTCTTCGGACCGTATCGCCATCCCGGCGGCGCTGGCCACCGCCGCCATCCATCACCACCTGATCCGCCAGGGCCTGCGCATGCAGACCGGCATCGTGGTGGAAACCGGTGAAGCCCGCGAAGTGCATCACTTCTGCGTGCTGGCCGGTTATGGCGCGGAAGCGATCAATCCGTATCTCGCGTTCGAGACGCTGGAGCAGATCCGCGTGCGTTCGGGCCTGACCCTGAAGCCCTATGAAGTTCAGAAGAACTACATCAAGGCCATCGGCAAGGGCGTCTTGAAGGTGATGTCCAAGATGGGCATCTCGACCTACCAGTCCTATTGCGGCGCGCAGATCTTCGACGCCGTGGGCCTGTCGAGCGAGTTCATCGAGAAGTACTTCACCGGCACCGCCACCACGGTGGAAGGCATTGGCCTGAAGCAGATCGCCGAGGAGAGCGTGCGCCGTCACAAGGACGCGTATGGCGACAATCCGATCTATCGCAACATGCTGGATGTGGGCGGCGACTATGCCTTCCGCCTGCGCGGCGAAGACCATGCCTGGACGCCGGATTCGGTGTCCCGCCTGCAGCATGCGGTGCGCGGCAACAACCCGGCCGAATACGACCTGTTCGCGCAGCAGATCAACGAGCAGAATGAGCGCCTGCTGACCCTGCGGGGTCTGATGGAGTTCAAGGCCGAAGGGTCGGGCATTCCGCTGGACGAAGTCGAAGCCGCCAGTGAAATCGTCAAGCGCTTCTCCACCGGCGCGATGAGCTTCGGCTCGATCAGCCGCGAGGCGCACACCACGCTGGCCATCGCCATGAACCGCATCGGCGGGCGTTCCAACACCGGCGAGGGCGGCGAGGAGCCGGATCGCTTCAAGCCGCTGGCCAATGGCGACTCCATGCGCAGCGCGATCAAGCAGGTCGCGTCGGGACGCTTTGGCGTCACCACCGAATATCTGGTCAATGCCGACGACATCCAGATCAAGATGGCCCAGGGCGCCAAGCCCGGCGAAGGCGGCCAGCTGCCCGGCCACAAGGTCGATGCCAATATCGCCAAGGTGCGCCATTCGACGCCGGGTGTCGGCCTGATCTCGCCGCCGCCGCACCACGACATCTATTCCATCGAAGACCTGGCCCAGCTGATCCGCGACCTGAAGAGCGTGAACCAGAAGGCGCGCATCTCGGTGAAGCTGGTGTCGGAAGTGGGCGTGGGCACGGTCGCCGCCGGCGTCGCCAAGTGCCGCGCCGACCATGTCACCATTTCGGGCTTTGAAGGCGGCACGGGCGCGTCCCCGCTGACCTCGCTGGTCCATGCCGGTTCGCCTTGGGAAATCGGCCTGGCCGAAACCCAGCAGACTCTTGTGCTGAACGGTTTGCGGGGCCGCATCGCCGTGCAGGTCGATGGTGGCCTGCGCACCGGCCGCGACGTCGCCATCGGCGCGCTGCTGGGCGCCGACGAGTTCGGCTTCGCCACCGCGCCGCTGATCGCCAGTGGCTGCATCATGATGCGCAAATGCCATCTCAACACCTGCCCGGTCGGCGTCGCCACCCAGGATCCGGTGCTGCGCAAGCGCTTCACCGGCCAGCCGGAGCATGTGATCAACTACTTCTTCTTCGTGGCTGAAGAACTGCGCGTGATCATGGCGCAGCTGGGCTTCAAGACCGTGGCCGAGATGGTGGGCCGCGTCGACCGCCTGGACATGAAGAAGGCGGTCGCGCACTGGAAGGCCAAGGGCATCGACCTGTCGCGCATCCTCTACAGCGTGACCCCCAAGCCGGGCGTCGCCATCCATCACAGCGAAAAGCAGAACCACGGCCTGGAATCGGCCCTGGATCATGCGCTGATCGCGTCGGCCAAGCCGGCCATCGAAAGCGGCCAGCCTGTCCGTCTGGACAGCAGCGTGCGCAACGTGGACCGCACCGTCGGCGCCATGCTGTCGGGCGAGGTGGCCAAGCGCCACGGCCATGCCGGACTGCCGGAAGACACCATCAGCGTGAAGTTCACCGGCACCGCCGGCCAGAGCTTCGGCGCCTTCCTGGCGCGCGGCGTCTCGATCGAGCTGACCGGCGACGCCAACGACTATGTCGGCAAGGGTCTGTCGGGCGGCCGCATCGTGGTGAAGCCGCCCAAGGGGCTCAGCCGCGATCCGGCCGAGAACATCATCGTGGGCAACACGGTGCTGTACGGCGCCATCGCGGGCGAAGCCTATTTCCACGGCGTGGCGGGCGAGCGGTTCGCGGTGCGCAACTCCGGCGCGGTCTGCGTGGTGGAAGGCACCGGCGACCATGGCTGCGAATACATGACCGGCGGCGTCGTCGTGGTGCTGGGCAAGACGGGGCGCAATTTCGCCGCCGGCATGTCGGGCGGCGTGGCCTATGTGTTCGACGCCGATGCCGACTTCGACAAGCGCTGCAACCTGGCGATGGTCAAGCTGGAAAGGATCGCGGCGAGCGAAGGCGTTGAGCACGCCGAGCTGCCCAAGCAGCGGTCTGTTTCGGTGTCCGATGCCGGCATGGGCGATCTGCTGCGCTTCGACGCCGAACGCCTGAAGATCCTGGTCGAGCGCCATTTGCTGCACACCGGCAGCGCGCGCGCCAAGGAGATTTTGGACAACTGGGATGCCAGCCTTGCCAAGTTCGTCAAGGTGATGCCGACCGACTATGCCAAGGCGCTGGCCGACATCAAGGCGCGCGCCGCCATCGCTGCGGAATAAGAACCATGGGCAAGATCACAGGCTTTCTGGAAATCGAACGGCAGGACCGCACGTCGGAAAAGCCGGAAGAGCGCGTTCACAATTATCGCGAGTTCGTGAAGCCGCTGGCGGTGCCGGAAGCGCGCGACCAGGCGGCGCGCTGCATGGATTGCGGCATTCCCTTCTGTCACCAGGGTTGCCCGGTCAACAACCAGATTCCGGACTGGAACAACCTGGTCTATCGCGACCAGTGGCGCACCGCGGCCGAGAACCTGCACACCACCAACAATTTCCCGGAATTCACCGGGCGCATCTGCCCCGCCCCGTGCGAGGCGTCGTGCACGCTGAACATCATCGACAGCCCGGTCACCATCAAGACCATCGAGTGCCAGATCGTGGACCGCGCCTGGGAAGAAGGCTGGATCCAGCCGATGGTTGCCGCGAAGAAGACCGGCAAGACCGTGGCGGTGGTGGGCTCGGGCCCGGCCGGCATGGCGGCCGCCCAGCAGCTGGCGCGCGCCGGCCACAGCGTGACCTTGTTTGAAAAGGCCGATCGCATCGGCGGGTTGCTGCGCTACGGCATCCCCGACTTCAAGATGGAGAAGCACCATATCGATCGCCGCGTCCGCCAGATGCAGGCCGAAGGCGTGGTGTTCAAGACCGGCGTGGAAATCGGCAAGGGCGTGTCGGTCGACCAGCTTCTGGCCGATTATGACGCGGTCGTGATGTCGGGCGGCGCGGAAGCCCCGCGCGACCTGGTGCTGTCGGAAGGCCGCGAGCTGGACGGCATCCACTTCGCCATGGATTTCCTGACCCAGCAGAACAAGCGCGTGGCCGGCGACAACGAAGCCAAGGCGGCGCCGAACGGCACGCTGAGCGCCAAGGGCAAGCATGTCGTGGTGATCGGCGGCGGCGATACGGGTTCGGACTGCGTGGGCACGTCGAACCGTCATGGCGCGGCCAGCATCACCCAGTTCGAAATCATGCCCCAGCCGCCGGTGAAGGAAAACAAGATGCTGGTGTGGCCGGACTGGCCGCTCAAGATGCGCACCTCCTCCTCGCACCAGGAAGGTTGCGATCGCGACTGGTCGGTGATGACCAAGCGTGCCATCGGCGAGAACGGCAAGATCACCGCGCTGGAATGCGTGCGCGTCGACTGGAAGCTGGGCGATGGCGGCCAGATGAAACTGGTCGAAGTGCCGGGCAGCGAGTTCACGCTCAAGGCCGACCTGGTTTTGCTGGCGATGGGCTTTGTCGGCCCCAGGAAGGCCGGTCTGGTTGAACAGAGCGGCGTCGAGCTGGACGCGCGCGGCAACGTCAAGGCGCCGATGACCACCTACAAGACCAGCAAGGGCAAGATCTTTGCCTGCGGCGACATGCGTCGCGGCCAGTCGCTGGTGGTGTGGGCAATCAAGGAAGGCCGCCAGTGCGCGCGCGGCGTGGATGAATTCCTGATGGGTTCTTCCGAGCTTCCGCGTTAATGATGGTCGCGCGGCCGACGTCTCGCTGCACTCGCCTGGCCGTCGCTCCATGATCGTCCGGTTCGCCACCAAGGCGGACTATGATCAATGGCGTCCGCTATGGGACGGCTACAACGAATTTTATGGTCGTTCCGGCCCGACCGCGCTGCCGGAGGACATTACCCGCACGACGTGGGCACGGTTCTTCGATCCGGCCGAGCCGCTTTACTGTTTCGTCGCCGAACAGGACGGCAAGCTGGTCGGGCTGGCGCACCACATGTTCCACCGCAGCATGATCGCCATCGAGCCGATCTGCTACCTGCAGGACCTGTTCACCGCCCCCGAAACGCGCGGGCAGGGCGTGGGCCGCGCCCTGATCGATGCCGTGGCGCAGGAAGCGAAGGCCGCCAGGGCCTCGCGGCTCTACTGGCACACCCACCAGACCAACACGACCGCGCAGGCGCTCTACGACAAGCTGGCTGAGAAGACCGGCTTCATCGTCTACAAGCAGCAATATTGATTACTTGGTGACGACGATCCCGATGGGCGCCGCCTTGGCGCTTTCCAGGATGCGGGCCGCGCTGGCGACCTGGGCGCTGTGCAGCACCGATTTGCGCGACACCAGCACGGTGGCATCGGCCAGGCGCGCGATCAGGGCCGCATCGGGTGCACCGTTGGCGGGGCCGCAATCGATCACCACGAATTCCGCGCCGCCGCGCAGGATCTGCACCAGCCGCGCCATCGGGCGCGACGAGAACATGGTGACGGCGTTGGGCGGACGCTTGGGCGTGCCCAGCAGATAGACTTCGCCGCGCGGGTCTTTCGCCAGCGCCTTGTTCAGCGGCACCGCACCGGTCAGCACTTCGTAGACGCCGGATTTGACCGGCGCCTTGATCGCCCTGGTGGTCAGGCGCGCGGCCGAACAGTCGACCACGATGGCCTTCTTGCCCATCTTGGCGGCGGCGCGCGCCAGCGATACGGCGATGGCGCTGCGATTTTCGCCATTGTCGGGCGAGGTCAGCGCCACGATGGCGGCACCGCCATCCTTGCTTTCCAGCTGGCGCACCAGCTTGGCCATGGCGTGGGAATATTTGCTGGCGGGATAGTCCAGCACGAAGTCGGCCGCGGGCAGGGCCGCGGCGTCGTTGATTTCGCTCAGGATCGGCGGGCCGTTCCACACCGCGACAGGGCGCGGCGGCGCTTTTGGCGCGGCCTGCGGGCGGGCACGGCGCGGCGCTTTGGGCGCGGGGGTGTAAACCGCCGGCACCAGGGTCGCGCGGGGCGAGCCGTTCACCCTGACCGGCATCATGGGGCCAAGCTTTTCCACCAGCAGCGCCGCCAGGATGCCCAGCAGCATGCCCAACGGAATCGAGCCGCCCACGATCATGGCGCGCTTGGGACCCGACGGAATGCGCGGCACCGGCGCGGCGCTGATGATGCGGCTGTCGGGCGCCTGCACATCGTCCAGGTTCTGGCTGGAGCGCAGGCGCTGCACGAACGCTTCGTACTGGGCGCGCGTGGACGCGGCGTTGGATTCCATCGCCTGCAGCTGGATGCGCGCCATGTTCTGGGTGCGCGCGGTGCCTTCGGTGCCGCCCAGGCTGCCCTGCAGAGAATTCAGATGCGCGCGCGAAACCATCACATCGTTGTTGGCGGACGCGGCCAGGCGGTTCACTTCCTGGGTGATCTTCATGTCCAGGTCGCGGCGCTGCTGCTGGACCGCCAGCAGCTTGGGATGCAGCGGGCCGTACTTGCTGGTCAGGTCGGCTTCCTGCGCCAGGAGCTGTGCCTGCTGGGCGCGCAGCTGGATCACCAGCGGTGAGGACACGATCTGGCCGACATCGGCGGGGTTGCCCGAGGCCACCAGCTGGTCGATGCGGTCCTTGATGGCCTGCTTCTCAGCCAGGTCGGAGCGGGCCTGCACGATCTGGCCGTTGATGGCGGCCATCTGCTGGTCGACCAGCGAATTGCCGGGCGCGGAGTCGTTGAGATTGTTCTGCGCCTTGTAGCGCTGGATCGCTTCCTGCTGGACCTGAAGCTGCTGGGCCAGGTCCGACAGGCGCTGGTTCAGCCAGCCGGTGGTGGCGTTGGTGGTGTTGACCTTCTGCGAGACCTGCGACTGCACATAGGCGGTTGCCAGGGTGTTGGCGATCAGCGCCGCCTTGTTGGGGTCCCGCGACTTCGCAGTGACGGTGATGGTGGTGGAAAGACCTTCGGCCTGTACGTCGATGTGCTTGAGCAGCGCGTCGACGATGCGATCCTTGGAGGTCGTCGCGCCCGCGGCGGGCGTATCGTTTTCGATCCAGTTCTTGGGATTGAGCAGCGAGCCCATCTCGCCCACCAGCTGCACAAGGCTGGGATTGGCGACGGCGGGATTGAATTCGGGATCGTTGTCGAGATGCAGGCGATCGACCACCTGTCCGGCCAGCTCGCGCGATTCCAGGACCTGGATCTGGTTCTGGATGCTGGCGGGATCGACCGGCATCTGCGACAGCACCGCCGACAATTCGGTGACGTTGTTCTTGCGCGGGTCCAGCATCACCGTGGCCGAGCTGGACCAGGTGGTGGGCAGCACAAGTGCCGTGGCAAGCGCGACCAGCACCGTGCCCAGCGCCACGCGCGTCACCAGCTGGCGGCGCGCGTCGATGATGCGGATGAGGTCGGCGAACTGAAAACCCTGCGGCGCGTAAGGCGGCGCTTGCGGATATGCGGGCGGCACATAAGCCGCCGGCATATAGGCATGAGGTGGCCGGTATGGAGACATGACGCGCGAGCAGCCTTCCGGGCGAGACTTGCCGTTCGCTCAAGCCCCGCAAGGCTTTAGGTTTACCGGGGGCATGCTGCTGAATAGTTAACGGCAGCAGCGTCGGACACAGTTATTTCCGCACCGGGACCGGGATTTTCGCCGTTAACGCCGGGCTTTTTTCCGCCCGCAGCAAGGCCCGGGCGGCTTGCGGGGCGGCTTGGGCGCAGGCCCGGACCACGGCCGGATCGTCCCAGGGCACGTCATGGAAGGCCGATTTCAGCCAGGGGCTGGCCGGCGCCCGCAGCCACTCGCGGGGGAAAAGCGCGACCTGGTCGAGCGGGGTGGCCGGGGCGCGCCGGCGCGCAGGCCCGCCCGCTGCGGCCAGAAGGCCCGCGGCCAGGTCGTCGGTCAGCGACAAATGGCTGGTGGGGACGGCGCGGCGGTTCAGCTCCAGCAGATGCACATCGCCGTTCGCGTCACGCATATAGTCCAGTCCGAACAGACCCGACAGATTGAACGCGCGGGCGATTGCCGAGGCCGCCGCCATCATGCGCGGGCAGTCGCGGCGGGTGACGACGCTGGCGGGGCCGGTGCCCGAACTGACGGTGACGTCGAAATGATGCTGGGCCACCACCATGCCGTTCCAGCATGCGATGGCGCTGGTGGCGGGATGGCCGGCGATGAAGCGCTGGGCGGTGATGTGCGGCGTCACTGGCCGCAGCGCGCGGCTGAGAAAATAGGAACGCTTGCGGCGCACCGCGCGCACCAGGTTGCGCAGGCGCGAGTCGCGCCGGAAATTGCGCAGCGCCGCGCGCGCCTCTTCGCGGCCGTGCACGATGGCGACGCCGTCGCCGCCCCAGGTGGAATCGCACTTGACCACCAGCGGCAGGCCAAGCCGCGCGATCGCGGCATCGATGTCGCTTTCGTGCGTGATAGCCATGCTGGCAGCGACGGGCGCGCCCGCACTGCCGGCGCGGGTGAGGAATTCCTGCCGGCCGATCTGGGTTTCGCCGCGCATCCGGCCCACCATCTCGGCGGCCAGATCATCGCAGGGGATCACCAGTTTCGCGCCGCTGCGCTTCACCGCCATGCGCAGCGACAAGTCGGGCGTCATCAGGTGATAGGCATGGCGCCGCGCGACATGCCGCGATTTGGCCAGTATCGATGCCGAGGGGCACATCGCTTCCACCTGCGCGCCGGCGCCCGCGAACGCGCCCGCCAGCTGTGCCGGGAACGGCCAGTGCATCGTGGTGATGAGAAGCACTTGCATGCGGAAACGATAAGTCCCGCGGCGTCAACCATCGGTGAACGCCTGCGGTGCTAGCCTCATGTTGTCTTTGTCAGATGTCCCGATATGGGACGATGGGGAGAAAAACGTGATCCAGACCGTGATCGTCGGTGCGGGCCCTTACGGGTTGTCGCTTGCAGCGCATCTGGCGGCGGCGGGTGCGGACTTCCGCATCTTCGGCAAGCCGCTGACCACCTGGCGCGATCACATGCCCAAGGGCATGCAGCTGAAGTCCGATGGCTTTGCCTCCAACCTGTCTTCGCCCGATCCCAAATCCACCCTGAAGGCGTGGTGCGCGGAGCGCGGCGTGGAATATGACGACGGCTATGTTCCGGTGAAGCTGGAGACCTTCGTCGCCTACTCCGCCTGGTTCCAGAAACAGTATGTGCCCATGCTGGACGAACGCCAGGTCACGTCGCTGGCGCGCACCGTCAATGGCTTTGCCGTGACGCTGGATGACGGCGAAATGCTGGAAGCCGCCCGCGTGGTGCTGACGGTGGGCATCAACTGGTTCCGCAACATGCCCGATGTGCTGGATGGCCTGCCGCCCGAACTGGTGTCGCATTCCTACGACCATCACGAGCTGTCGCGCTTTGCCGGCCGCAAGCTCCTGATCCTGGGCGCGGGCTCGTCCGCCGTCGATACCGCGGTCCTGGCGCAGGACGCTGGCGCCGATGTCACGCTCCTGGCGCGCGCACCGGAGATTTTCTATCACGCCGTGCCCGATCCCGATGCGGTGTCGTGGCTGCGCGCCATCACCCATCCTGCCAGCGGCATCGGTCCGGGCTGGCGCTCCTTCATGTGCGCCAACGCTCCGCGCCTGTTCCGCCACATGCCCGAAAGCCTGCGCCTGCGCGCCACCAAGCGGCACCTGGGTCCTGCGCCCGGCTGGTTCATGCGCGGCAAGCTGCAGGCCAAGACCCTGCTGAGCCACGAGATCCAGAAGGTCCGCGCGATCGGCAGCGGCGTGATGGTCAGTGCGCGCGGCCGCGATGGCAAGACCACCGACGTGCTGGCCGATCATGTGATCGCCGCCACCGGCTATCGCCCGGACCTGCGCCGCCTGCCGTTCCTGGATGCGGGCCTGTTGAACCGGATCAGCCATGTGCAGCACACGCCCAACCTGTCGAGCAATTTCGAGACCTCGGTGCCCGGGCTCTATGTCACCGGCCCGCTGGCGGCCAACGCCTTCGGTCCGCTGATGCGTTTCATGGTGGGCGCGGAATATGCCGCGCCGCGCCTGGCGGCGGATATCCTGCGCAAGACCGGCAAGCGCGCGGTCGCTGCTTAATACGGAAGCTTCTTGGCGATGAAGCTCTGGGCGATGGCGTCCCAGAGCGGCTTCCTGCGCAGCTGCGCGTCATAGGGGGTCTTGCGATAGCGGAAGCCGGACAGCTTCAGCGGCGCCTCATCCGGCGGATCGACATAGCGGTCGGAGAAATTCCAGGTCAGCACCGCCACGGTGGCGGGATTGTCCAGCATCACGTCCAGAAAGCGTCGCGCCTCGTCGGCAGCCGCGCGGTCGCGCATCACGGTGTCGGAAGGCCCGCCGCTGTCGTCCACATCCATTTCGGTGACCAGGACCTTCAGGCCCCGGTCGCGCACCGCCTGCAGGAAGTCGCGCAGCTTTTTCTGATCGACCTTCTGCCCGAAAGCCGAGAGATGGCCCTGCAGGCCCAGCGCATCGATCGGCGTGCGCCGCGCCAGCATGCCGTCCAGCAGCTTCAGCTGCGTGGCACGGAAGCGGTCGTTGGCGCCCCATTCGCAGCCGAAATCGTTGTAGACCAGCTTGGTGCGGGGGGCCGCCGCGCGCGCGGCCTGGAAGGCCATATCGATATAGCCAGGACCGAAGGCGTCGAGCCACGGCGAGGGGCGCAGGCCGCTGCCGTCAGGCGCGATCGCTTCATTGACCACATCGACCGACGACAGCGGATAGCGCTTCAGCACCGTGGCGATGTGATCGGTCATCAGCTTTTCATCGCGCCCGGCCTCAAGCGCCGGCTTCAGCCAGGGCGGATTGGCGTAATACCAAACCAGCGGATGGCCGCGCAGGGTCAACCCGTTGCGTCGGGCGAAACCGAACAGAGTGTCGAGGGCTGTAAAGTCGTACCGGCCGCGCTGCGGCTCCAGCGCGTTGCGCTTCATTTCATATTCCGGCACCACCTGGCCGCAATCGCGCAACAGCACCGGCGGAAAATCGGCGTCCTTCAACTCATAGGAAGCGGCGGCGGTGCCGAAGACGATGCCCTTGGCGGCGGCCAGCGATTTAAGGGTCTGCGCCGCTTGCGCCTGTGCCGGCAGCGTCAGCGCCGCGCCTGCCGCCAGCAGGGTACGGCGGTCGATCACGCCCGTTCCAGCTTGCGCTGCGGCTCGCCGGCATCCTTTTGGCGCAGGCCCACATGCAGCCAGCGGATCGCGTGATCGGCCAGGGCGCGGTACTGGCGCGCATCCAGCATCACCTGCAGGAAGACGACAGCCGCCAGGCGCGGGCTGTAGCAGCCGCGCAGGATGGCGAACAAGGTGAGCGGTAGCGCGCGCAGGCGCCCGCTTTCGCGCATCACCAGCTTGGCATAGGCCCAGCCGCGCGCCCCATGCCAGGCACGCCGGGTCATGAAGGGCTCCATCTGGATCAGCCAGGTGCGGAAGCGCAGCGTGCCGGTCGAGGCCGAGGTGCGCTTGGGATCGGCGATGTCCTTCCACACAGCACCCGGCTGTTCGGCCATCACGAAGCGGCAGCCGAACATGGCCAGGCGCATGGCGAAGTCGGTGTCTTCCGCCGGACGCAGGTTGGGATGATAGCGGGTGCGCGCCGCCAGTTCGCGCGGCACCACCACCGTAATCGTGGGCACGAAGCCGCGCTCGCACAGAAGATATTCGCCCATGTCCTCATCCGGGCGGATGGCGCGCGGCGGCTTGATGATGACCTTGCCGTCGCCGCGGTCCACCAGCACACGGGCATAGCCGGCGGTGTTGGTGGTGCCTTCCAGCAAGGTCTTCATCGCCGCCAGGTGATGGGGCAGGAAGACGTCGTCGGAATCCAGCGGTGCGATGAACCGGCCGGTCGCGTTGGCGATCGCGGTGTTGCGGGCCACGCCGCCGCCCTCATTTTCCTGGCGCACAAATCGGATGCGCGGATCGTGGAAGCTTTCGGCCACGGGGCGCGGATCGTCCCTGGAGCCGTCGTCCACCACCACGATCTCGAAGTCCTGGCAGGTCTGGGCGCGCACGGATTCGATCGCGCTGCGCAAGGCGTCGGCGCGGTTATAGACCGGTATGATGACGCTGAAGAACGGCGCGCTCATGGGCGATAGCCTAACCGGGTGCCGGTTAACGGAAGCCTTACCTGAATCTTAACGCAGTGCGGCGCGACAGGGCGTTCAGGGCGGCGATCACCATCAAAAGCCCCGACCAGGTGACGCCGTCGCCCTCCAGGAAGTCGCTTTCCATGAAATTGTGCAGCAAAGCGAAGACGAACAGCGCGAACAGCATGGGCTTGAAGTTGTCGCGGGCCTGGTCGAGCTCCCAGAACCGCTTGCCCGGCGCCACGATGACCGCCAGCACCATCAGCAGGAAGCCGATGCCGCCGATGGTCACCAGCACCTGCAGGTAGCCGTTATGGCCGTGGCTGACCGCATCCACCCAGCTGCCGCTGACATAGTTGTGCAGCGGCGACTGGCTCTTGGTGTCGGTGAAGGTGCCGAAGCCCGCGCCCAGGAAGGGATGGTCGGCGATATAGCGCAGCTCGGCCGCCCAGATGGCGCTGCGACCGGTGAACTCGCGCGGGTCTTCCAGCATGCGGGTCAGCACGTCGGCATCGATCACGATGAAGCCGATCACCGCGACCACGAAGATCAGCGCGGCCACGCCCAGGATGGCGCGCGACAGCCCGTCGCGCGAGCCCGAGCGATAGACAAGACCCGCCAGCAGCGCCACGGGCAGGAAGCCGGCCGACGACTTGGAATGGGTGAAATAGAGGAAGACGCAGGCCGCGAGCGACACGGCGATGCCGATCCAGTTCTTCGCGCCGGTCTTGGTGTAGAGAAACAGGATCACCGTCATGGCGCAGACCGCGCCGGCGATGTTCTTGTGGCCGTAAAGCCCGCGCCAGTTGCCCACCAGCGCCGGATCGGTTTCGCCCGCGCCATGGCGCGCGGCGGCGATGAAGGGAATGGAGGCGAAGTTCACCGCCAGCACCGCCACCAGGATCCAGCGCCAGATGGCGAACGCGCGTTCGGGCCCCAGGGTCTCGATGCTGAACAGCAGCGAGACCACCACGATGACCTCCAGGCCGGCGCGGCGCAGCACCACGCTGGTCTCCGGCGCCCAGAAGGCCGAGGCCAGGCACCAGATCAGCAGCAGCGCCATCGAGACCGGCATGGCGCGCAGCGCGGCCATGCCGTAGCGCTGCAATGCGGCCAGTCCGATCAGCGCGGCCACGGCGACATAGGCAATCTGGCGCAGGCTGTCGCCGCGGCTGGCTTCCTTGACGCCGCCGAACTGCGAGACGAGCGCGGGCGGCGAGAAGGCGTCCAGGCCGACATAAATCAGGAGCAGAAGGCCGATGAAGGCAAGCACCGGCAGCGTGGTACGCTCGACGGACGGGTGCGGCTGGTAGGCTAGGGCGTACTCATTCGCCATGGACCACGGCATACTCGTTGTAGTGCCGCCCGAGCATCGCATTCAGCTTGCCCGCCGCCCGGAAGAGCTTTTGCAGCGCGCGCGCCTTGCGATTCGGGCTCGCCGCGAGAATGACCGCGGCCAGCGGCGACAACAAGAGAGAAGCCAGGATTTTGGCCAGTTCGACGGCGAGTTTTGCCGCGCCGGGGCGGTGCTTCAGCAGCACCCGCATGTCGGAATTGCCGACCGAATAGGCGCGGCGCAGCAGCCAGCCCAGGTTGGCGCGGGTTTCGGGCACCTCGCCAAAGGCGCGCGCCTCGTCCGACCAGGCAAAGCGCTTGCCGGCGCGGGCCAGCCGCACGAAGAAGTCCTGGTCCTCGCCGCCCGACAAGGCGAATTGCGGGTCGAACCAGGGCGCGGTCATGTCTTCCAGCACGGCGCGGCGGATCAGGATGTTGCCGGCGCCCTGCAGCATCGCGATGGGACCGCTGGCGCGGCGGATGTCGCCATGGCCGTCGGCGGCCTCGCCAAGTCCGAACAAGATGGAGCCCTGCAGCACATCGGCGCCGGTCGTGTGTGCGGCCTTCAGGAATTCGTCGATCCAGTGTGCGTCAGGCCATTCATCGTCGTCGATCATGGCGATGAAGCCGGCATCGGTCTTCAGCGCGTTCTCGATCAGCGTGTTGCGCACCTGGGCGATGCCGCGCTTTTCCGCGATCACCGCGGTCAGCGGCCAGCGGTAGTCTTTCAGACCAAGGCAATAATCGCGCCCGGCATGGCCTTCGGCATCGTTATCGGCGACCAGTACGCGGACATCGGCATCGGTCTTCAGCGCGGCAATGGCGTCCAGCAGGCGCGCCAGGCTCTTAGGCCGCTTGAAGGTCGGGATGCAGATGACGACCGCGTCAGCCATGCGCGCCACGCCAGCGCTTCGATTTGTAAGTGAGCTGGATCAGGATGGTGATCTCGCCCAGGATGATGCCGCCCAGCGAAGCAATTGGCCCGACCGTGACCAGCAATGCCAGGGTGGCGATCACCGACACGATGGCCGAGTTGGAGCCGATGCCGGCCAGCTGCTTGAACTGGCCCGCGGCCTGGCCCCAGACCGCCAGCGGCGTGCGCCAGGTGCGGATCGCCATGATGCCGGCCGACAAAGCGGCGACCATCGCCACGTCCTTCAGCGCATAGCCTTTCTTCAAGACCAGCTGCGGCTCGAAGGCCAGCAGCAGCGCGACCAGCAGCAGGGTGCCCAGAAGGGCCGCGACCAGGCCATAGGTAAAGTGACGGCGGATGCGATGCAGGCCGGTATGGTCGCGGGCGGCGATGGCGCGCGCCATGGCGGGACGCTCCACATCGGGCAGGGCGCTCTGCACCAGCGAGGCGGGGCGCATCAGCAGCATGCCCAGCGCCAGCAGCGCGAAGGCACCGGGGCCGGCGATGAACGTGACCAGATAGGCATGCGCGTTGACGGTGATCTCGGTCAGCGCCACGCCCAGCAGCGACCAGCAGGACAGGTCGCGGAAGATCGGGCGATAGTCGGCCAGCCGGCCCTTGATCAGCGCATCGGCCTGTTCGCCCAGGAAGCTGGTGCCGAACGGCACGATCGCCATGAGGCCCGACAGCAGCATCAGGTCGCTGCCCAGCTCGAAGTCCAGATGACCGAAGAAGGCAAAGGCCGACAGAGTGCCGATCATCGCCGCCGCATACATCATGTCCGACGCAATGGCGGCGCCGATGCGGCCATCGATATAGGCCATGTTGCGGGCGAACCAGCGCCAGGCGAACACAGCGCCATACAGGCCCAGCATCGCCGCCTGCGGGAGCGCTGCGCCGCTGAAGGCGAGGGCCATGAAAAGAAGCGCGCCGAAGCCGCCGCAGGCCAGCCAGTTCAGCTTCAGACAGGTGATGCGCGCCTTGCCGTCGGCCTGCACCAGGGCCTGGGTCAGCGGCACCACGACCAGGGCCGCGGTCGCGCTCATGCCGAAGGACACGACGACCATGACGAAGGAGAACAGGCCGAACTCATGCGCCGGCAGCACGCGCAGGAAGATCAGCGAAGCCAGGAAGTGCGCGGCGGAAACCGCCAGCGGGCCGGCGGTGGAAACGGCATAGCGCATCGCCGTGGAAAACCACGGAGCGGACTGCCACAGGGCGCGGTGCGGCGTGACGTCGATGGCCGTCATGAAATCGGTCCTAGGGACTATGGGTTGTGCGCGTCAAAAGTAAAAATATCGCAATCGGGTTGGTCACGGCATAGCGCCAGAACAGGCGGCGCGGCTCGCGCGCCAGGCGGAAGAGCCATTCCAGGCCAAGGGCTTGCATCCATTCGGGCGCGCGCTTGTAGGCGCCGGTGACGAAGTTGAAGCAGCCGCCGCAGGTCACCAGCCAGCCGGCTTTCAGGCGGGTCTTGTTGCGCACCGCGAACTCGTATTCGCGCGGCACCGACAGGCCGACCCAGATCACGTCGGGCAGGGTCAGGTTGATTTCGTCGCACAGCTCGTCTTCGTCCAGTTCGGAGAAGTAGCCGTGGTGTCGGCCCACGATCCGGATGCCGGGATACATTTCGGTCAGCTTCTGCGCGGTCAGCGCATTGGCCTCCTCGGTCGCGCCCAGAAGATAGAAGCGCAAGCCGTGCTGGACCGCGACCTTGGCCGCGTCATGGATCATGTCGGTGGTGGCGCTACGCTCGGGGATCGGGGTCCTGGTGAGAAGACGCGAGGCGAACACCGCGGCCTGGCCGTCGGCATGGATGATGTCGGCCTGGTTGAAAGTGAAGCGGAAGGCTTCATCCTGCGCGGCCAGGGCGATGGCGTGACCGTTGGTGGCAAAGACGAGCTTGGGATGGGCGCCGGGATTGCTACGCGCGTCCAGGCAGTCCAGCAGCATCATCTGCATCAGCCCGTCGCGCGACACGCACGCCGTGGGGATGCCGCCGACCATGACTTCGCCATAGGAATCGTTAGCGGCTTCCAGCTGCGGCGCCTGGGGCGCCTGGAAGGCTTGCGGGATCTTGTGGGCCAGCGCGTTCATCAGACCGCACCGCGCGTGCTGACGACTTCCAGCGGCGTCTTCAGCAGGATCTTCAGGTCCAGCGCGAAGGACGCGTTCTTCACATACCATTCGTCCAGGTCGATGCGGGTCTGCATGCTGTCGACGGTGGGCGTGGCGCCGCGCGAGCCATTGACCTGGGCCCAGCCGGTGATGCCCGGCTTGACCGCGAAGCGGCGGCGATAGTTGGCAATCTGCGCGCCGTAATAGTCGTCATGGGCGATGGCGTGGGGACGCGGGCCCACCAGCGACATGTCGCCAGCCAGCACGTTGAACAGCTGCGGCAGTTCGTCGATCGACAGCTTGCGGATGACGCGGCCCACGCGGGTGATGCGCGCATCGCCCTCGATGGCCTGTGTCACTTCGGCGCTGTCTTCCAGCACGTGCATGGAGCGGAATTTCAGGATGGGGAAGGTCTGGCCGCGCAGGCCGGTGCGGCGCTGGGCGAAAATCAGCGGGCCTTTGGAATCCAGCTGGATGGCGATGGCCGCCAGCGCCAGCAGCGGCGACAGCAGCACGATCAGCGCGCCGGCCACGGCGATATCCAGCGCCCGCTTGGCGGTCGCACCTTCGCGGGAGGCCTGGCGGCGCTCCGGCAGGGTGAAGGCAAGTCCGTCCAGGACGGGGAAGACCGCCTGCATGGCTGCTTCGGATGTATCGTGACTGCGCAACGGACGGCCTGGCCCTGGGTTCGGGCGGGGCGTTGCAGGACTGGGGCCAGGGAAAAGGCGGATTTTCGCGCCGGTTTGGTACGAAAGGCGCTGTTTTGGGCGGTTAACAGACCCGGCTGTGCCGTTAACCGGTCCGGGGCGTCCCGATTTGGGGCCCGGCGGCTCTCGGCCCCAGGGGCGGACGGTCCCAGAGGCCGCCTTACCGAAAAATAATGTTGAAAATCAGTATGTTATGAGAAAATTCGGTGGAAGAAGGCCATGATCGGGTCGATCCAGCGCATCACCCAGGCGCCGGGCGCCAGCAGCGCATAGGCCCATATGAGCGCGGAGAGGGTGTTGGCGATCATGAAGGGACGGAACTCCAGCTCCGACATGCCCGAGACCAGCGGCACGGTGGCCCGGAAAGGGCCCATGAAGCGGCCGATGAAGATCGCCCAGGTGCCCCAGCGATGAAACAGGTGCAGCGCCTTCTCGATCTGGTCCTCGAAGCGCCGGAACAGCCAGAAATGCACGATTTTGTGGTGGTAGTGGAAACCGATCCACCAGCTGATCCAGTCGCCCAGCACCGAACCCGCCACCGCGCCCAGCCAGGCGGGAAACAGCCCGATATGCGTGGCGCCGATCACCGTGCCCAGGGTCACCAGGAGAATGGTCCCCGGGACAATGAAAGACACGCCGACGAAAGATTCGGAAAAAGCGATCACGAAGGCGATGGGGAAGACCCAGAGCGGATGGGCCTGTGCGGTCTGGGTGATCCACACGACGGCGTCGTGCACGAAGTGATGGAAAAAGCCGGGAAACACGCAGCCGTCCTGTCTTTATCAAAGTCCCGTGCCGTGGCGGACCCCGAACCGGGCTGCGACATAGCGCGGATGTCCCCGATGCGCCAGCAGCCGGGATATTTCCGACATAATTCTTCGCGACTTCGCGTCTATATGAGCCTCCGCGCATTGGGGGTATAAGTTCATGCCCCGTTCAGGTGCGGGCAGCTAACCCATTTGAGATACTGAGTTTCCCAGGCCTCTCCGGCCCTTTTGTGACGCCCCATTGAGTTGGATACCCGATGAATATCGATCGTTCCCCCGGTGATTTCGAACGCGCGCAAGCCGACAAGCCGCGCGGTCCCCTGGGGCGTGCCTGGGCCGGCGTCAAAAGCTGGAGCGCGGAAAATCCGCGCCTGTCACGCGTGGTGTGGTTCGCCGTGGCGCTGGTGCTGCTGGCGCTGCTGATCTGGGCGATCTATCCGCCCAAGAATACGGGGCGCCGCGGCGCCATCAACAACGGCGCCCAGCCGGTGGGCGTGGCGCGCGCCGTTGCGGGCGACATCAACGTGACCTTGAACGCGCTGGGCACGGTAACCCCGCTGGCCACCGCCACCGTGCGTCCGCAGGTCGGCGGCATGCTGATCAAGCTGAACTTCACCGAGGGCCAGATGGTCAAGGCCGGCGACGTGCTGGCCCAGATCGATCCGCGCCCCTATCAGGCGTCGCTGGACCAGGCGCGCGGCCAGCTGGCGCGCGATTCCGCCACCCTGGCCAACGCCAAGGTGGATCTTGCGCGCTATCAGGCGCTGCAGGCGCAGAACGCCATCTCCGGACAGCAGGTGGCGACCCAGGCCGCGACGGTGAAGTCCACCGAAGGCATCGTCGTGGCCGACCAGGCCAATGTCGAATCCGCGCGCATCAACCTGGGCTACACCAACATCGTGTCGCCGGTGTCGGGCCGCGCCGGCATTCACCTGGTCGATATCGGCAACATCGTTTCGGCCGGCCAGAGCAACGGCATCGTGGTGGTGACCCAGCTGCAGCCCATGTCGGTGCTGTTCACCATTCCTGAAGACAGCGTGCATGCCGTGCTGGAGCGCACCAATGCCGGCGCGACGCTGCCGGTGGACGCCTATGACCGCAGCCAGACGGTGAAGATCACCACCGGCACCCTGGCCGCGGTGGACAGCGTGGTCGATCCCACCACCGGTTCGGTCAAGCTGCGCGCCTTGTTCGACAACACCGACAACAAGCTGTTCCCGGCCCAGTTCGTGAACGTGCGCCTGTTCGTCAACACCCTGCACGATGCCACCATCGTGCCGGTGGCGGCGATCCAGCGCGGCGCGGACGGCAGCTTCGTCTTCGTGGTGACGCCGGACAAGACGGTCAGCCAGCGCGACGTGAAGACCGGCGTGCAGGACGGCGACAAGATCCAGATCCTGTCGGGCGTGAAGCCCGGCGACACCGTGGTGGTGGACGGCGCCGACCGCCTGCGCGACGGCGCGGATGTCGAAATTCCCGCCCAGACCGGCAAGATCGCCGCGCCTTCGGGCGGCGGCGACAATGACGCCGCGCGCGCGGCGCGCCGGGCCCAGATGACGGCGCTGCTCAACAAGTCCTGCGGCGAAGACCTGAAGAAGCTGTGCCCGGATGCCAAGCCCGGCTCGCGCGAGATGCGCATGTGCCTGTTCCAGAATCGCGACGAGCTGAGTGCTGACTGCAGCCGGGCGATGTCGCAGATGCGCCGCGGCGGCGGTGGCCGTCGTGGCGGCGGTGGCGGCGCAGCCCCGTGACCCTTACGCCATCCGAACAGACTCCGGGAGGTGCCGCGCCGCACACCGGCGCCAACCCGTCCGCGCCTTTCATCCAGCGCCCGGTGGCGACATCGCTTTTGATGATCGCCATCCTGCTGGTGGGTCTGTTCGGCTATAAGTTCCTGCCTTTGTCGGCGCTGCCGGAAGTCGATTATCCGACGATTCAAGTGCAGACCTTCCTGCCGGGCGCCAGCCCGGAGGTGATGACAACCTCGGTCACCGCGCCGCTGGAAAAGCAGTTTGGCCAGATGCCGGGCCTGAAGGAGATGTCGTCGGTCAGCGCCGCCGGCTCCTCCGTCATCACCCTGCAGTTCGACCTCAGCCTGAACCTCGACATCGCCGAGCAGGAAGTGCAGGCCGCGATCAATGCGGGCTCCAACCTGTTGCCGCAGACCCTGCCGGCGCCGCCGGTTTACGCCAAGGTCAACCCGGCCGATGCGCCGGTGATCACGCTGGCGGTGTCGTCCACCTCGCTGCCGATCACCACCGTGGAAGACCTGGCCGATACCCGCATCGCCCAGAAGATTTCCCAGCTTTACGGCGTGGGTCTGGTCTCGATCTCCGGCGGCCAGCGGCCGGCCGTGCGCGTGCAGGCCAACCTGCAGAAGCTGGCGGCGCTGGGGCTGAACATCGACGACCTGCGCACCACCATCGCCAACAACAATTCCAACTCGCCCAAGGGCAGTTTCGACGGCTCCAGCCAGTCCTACACCATCAACGCCAACGACCAGTTGCAGTCGGCCGATGCCTACAAGGACATCGTCGTCGCCTACAAGAACGGCGCGCCGGTCCTGCTGTCGGACGTGGCCAATGTGGTGCAGGGCGCGCAGAACACCAAGCTGTCCAGCTGGGCCAACAAGAACCCGGCGGTGCTGATCAACGTGCAGCGCCAGCCCGGCGCCAACGTCATCCAGGTGGTGGATTCGATCAAGGAGCTGTTGCCCCAGATCAAGGCGGGCCTGCCGGCGTCCGTCGATGTCGCGACACTTACCGACCGCACCGAGACCATCCGCTCCAGCGTCGAGGACGTGGAGTTCGAGCTGATGCTGGCGGTGGTGCTGGTGGTGCTCGTCATCTACGCCTTCCTGGGTTCGCTGCCCGCCACCTTCATTCCCTCGCTGTCGGTGCCGCTGTCGATCGTGGGCACCTTCGCGGTGATGTACCTGCTGGGCTATTCGCTCAACAACCTGTCGCTGATGGCGCTGACCATTTCGGCCGGCTTCGTCGTCGACGACGCCATCGTGATGATCGAGAACATCACCCGCTATATCGAGGCGGGCGAGAGCCCCTACAACGCCGCCATGAAGGGCGCGGGCGAAATCGGCTTCACCATCGTGTCGCTGACCGTGTCGCTGATCGCCGTGCTGATCCCGCTGCTGTTCATGCAGGAGGTGGTGGGCCGGCTGTTCCGCGAATTCGCCGTCACCCTGTCGGTCACCATCCTGATCTCGGCGGTGGTGTCGCTGACCCTGGTGCCCATGCTCTGCGCCAAGCTGCTGCGCAGCCATGCCGAGGATGAAAAGCGCGAGACCGGCTTCCAGAAGTGGATCGAAGGCTATTACGACCGCCTGGTCCATGAATATGACCGGCTGCTGATCTGGGTGCTGAAGCACCAGAAGCTGACCCTGCTGGTGGCGGTGGGCACCCTGGTGCTGACCGTGCTGATGTATATCGCCATTCCCAAGGGTTTCTTCCCGGTGCAGGACACCGGCTTCATCCAGGCCATCACCGAGGCCGGCCCCACGGTCAGCTTCGACGCCATGGCGCAGCGCCAGCGCGCCCTGGCCGACAAGATTTTGGCCGATCCCGACGTGGCCAGCATCTCCAGCTTCATCGGCGTGGATGGCACCAACAACACGCTCAACAGCGGCCGCTTCCTGATCAACCTGAAGCCCAAGGGCCAGCGCGACGGCGTGCAGGACGTGATGGACCGCCTGGCCCAGGATGCCCACAGCGTGCCCGGCATCACCTTCTATCTGCAGCCGGTGCAGGACCTGACCATCGATTCGGTGGTCAGCCGCGCCCAGTACCAGTTCGTGCTGCAGGCCGCGACCACGGCGCAGTTGAACGACTTCGTGCCCAAGCTGCTGAACCAGCTCAAGGGCGTGAAGGCGGTGCGCAATGTCTCGACCTCGTTCCTGGACAAGGGGCTGTCGGCCTACCTGGTGGTCGACCGCGACACCGCCGCCCGCTTCGGCGTGACGGCGGCGACCATCGACAATGCGCTTTATGACAGCTTCGGCCAGCGCATCATCTCCACCATCTTCACCCAGTCCAACCAGTATCGCGTGATCCTGGAAGCCGATCCCAAGCTGCAGAACTCCGTGGTGTCGATGAACGACATCTACCTGCCGTCGGCGGGCGGCGGCCAGGTGCCGCTGTCGGCCATCGCCAAGGTGGAACAGCGCCTGACCCCGCTGCAGATCGATCACCTGTCGCAATTCCCCTCGGCCACCTTCTCGTTCGACTTGGCGCCGGGCTATTCGCTGGGCTCGGCGGTCAATGCTATCCAGGCGGCGGAGACCGATGCCGGCATGTCGGGCGGCATCACCTCGCAGTTCGAAGGCTCCGCGCTGTCGTTCCAGTCGGCCTTGTCCAACGAAGTGCTGCTGATCCTGGCCGCGATCATCACCGTCTATATCGTGCTGGGCGTGCTCTATGAGAGCTTCATCCACCCCGTCACGATCCTGTCCACCCTGCCGTCGGCGGGCGTGGGCGCACTGCTGTTCCTGATCCTGACCGGCCACGACCTGAACATCGTGTCCATCATCGGCATCATCCTGTTGATCGGCATCGTGAAGAAGAACGCGATCATGATGATCGACTTCGCGCTGGAAGCCGAGCGCAACGAGGGCAAGGCGCCGGAAGAGGCGATCCATCAGGCCGCCTTGCTGCGCTTCCGCCCCATCCTGATGACCACCGTGGCGGCGCTGTTCGGCGCGCTGCCGCTGGCCTTCGGTTCGGGCATGGGCTCGGAATTGCGCCATCCGCTGGGCATCTCGATCTGCGGCGGCCTTCTGGTGTCGCAGCTGCTGACCCTGTTCACCACGCCGGTGATCTACATCTACTTCGACAAGGCGGGCAAGGACCTGCGCGAATGGCGCGCCCGCCGCCGTGGCGCGCCCGAGCCGGAGCCCGCGGAATGAGCGTCGCGGGCCTCTTCATCCGCCGGCGCATCGCCACCACCTTGCTGGCGTTGGGTCTGGGGCTGGCAGGCATAGGCGCCTATTTCCTGCTGCCGGTCTCGCCCTATCCCAACATCGACATTCCCACCATCGCGGTAAGCGCCAACATGCCGGGCGCCTCGCCCGAAACCATGGCGGCCAGCGTTGCGACGCCGCTGGAGCGGCGGCTGGGCTCCATCGCCGGCGTCACCGAGATGACGTCGCGCAGCAACATCAACAACACCCAGATCGTTCTGCAATTCGACATCAACCGCGATATCGACGGCGCGGCGCGCGACGTGCAGGCCGCGATCAACGCGGCGCGCGCCGACCTGCCGACCGCGCTGCGCTCCAACCCCACCTATCGCAAGTTTAACCCCGCCGACCAGCCGATCCTGATCCTGGCGATGACGTCCAAGACGCTGTCGACGGGCCAGATCTACGACCAGGCGTCCAACATCATCCAGCAGAAGCTGTCGCAGATTTCGGGCGTGGGCGACGTGTCGCTGAACGGCGCCTCGTTGCCGGCGATCCGCATCGAGCTGAACCCCCGCGCGCTCTATAAGTACGGCATCGGCCTGGAGGACGTGCGCGCCGCGGTCAGCGCCGCCAACGCCAACAGCCCCAAGGGCGACATCCAGCAGGCCGGCCAGACCTTCCAGGTCTATGCCAACGACACCGCGAGCCTGGCCAAGGACTACCAGACGCTGATTATTGCCTATCGCAACGGCTCGGCCGTGCGGCTGCAGGACGTGGCCGAGGTGGTGGATGGCGTCGAGAATGTCCGCAACCTGGGCACCTTCAACGGCAATCCCGCCATCCTGGTGCAGATCACCAAGCAGCCCGGCGCCAATGTCATCGAGGTCGTGGATTCGATCCTGGCCCAGATGGACGAGCTGAAGGCCGCGCTGCCGCCCGCCATCGAACTGGGCAAGCTGGTGGATACCACCACCTCGATCCGCAACGCCGTGCATGACGTGGAGATGACGCTGATCCTCTCCACCGTGCTGGTGATCGTGGTGGTCTTCCTGTTCCTGCGCAATTTCAAGGCGACCCTGGTGCCCACGGTCTGCGTGCCGCTGTCGCTGTTGGGCACCTTCGGCGTGATGTATCTGCTGGGCTTCAGCCTGGACAATTTCTCGCTGATGGCGCTGATCGTCTCCACCGGCTTTGTGGTCGATAACACCATTGTCGTTTTGGAGAACGTTACCCGTCACCTGGAAAATGGCGAAGACAAGTGGACTGCCGCACTCAAGGGCGCCAACGAGGTGAGCTTTACCGTGCTCTCCATGTCGATCTCACTGGTGGCGGTGTTCCTGCCCGTGCTGCTGATCGGCGGGCTGGTGGGGCGCATCTTCCACGAATTCGCCGTGACGCTCACCGTCGCCATCGTCTGGTCGATGATCATCTCGCTGACCGTCACCCCGATGATGTGCGCCTATATGGACTTCACGGTGAACGAGGACGAGAACGCGCTGATGCGCTTCTCGCGCCGGGCGCTGGAGGCGATGACGAATTTCTATCGTCGCACCCTGCTGTGGTCGCTGGACAATCCCAAGACCATCATGACCACCCTGCTGATCGCGGTGGTGCTGAATTTCTACCTGCTGGGCATTGTGCCCAAGGGCTTCTTCCCCGATGTCGACAACGGCATGATCATGGGCGGCATCCGCGGCGACCAGTCGATCTCCTTCCAGTCGATGCAGAAGAAGTTCAAGCAGTTCATCGACATCATCAAGGCGGACCCCGCGGTGGCCAGCGTAGGCGGGTTCGCCGGCGGCCAAGCCACAAATTCCGGCAATGTCTTCGTCACGCTCAAGCCGCCGCGTGAGCGCGGCCTTTCCACCGACCAGGTGATCGACCGCATGCGCCCCAGCCTGGAAAAGGTGTCGGGCGCGCGCCTGTTCTTGCAGTCGGGGGGCGGCATTCGCGCCGGCGGCCGCCAGGGCAACGGCAACTACCAGTACACCATCCAGGCCGACACGCTGGACGAGCTGAACACCTGGCTGCCCAAGATCACCAACGCGCTGCAGGACGTGCCCCAGCTGGAGGACGTCAATTCCGACCAGCAGGACAAGGGGCTTCAGATCGACCTGAAGGTCGATCGCAAGAGCGCCGCGCGGCTGGGGCTGAACACGGCCCAGATCGACAATGCGCTGTATGACGCCTTCGGCCAGCGCCAGGTCTCGACCATCTACAAGGACAAGAACCAGTATCACGTGGTGATGGAGGTCGCGCCCGCCTTCTGGCAGAGCCCCGATACCCTGCGCGACGTCTATGTCTCCACCACCGGCGGCACGGTCAGCGGCACGCAGGCATCCGCCGCGGCAGGCGGTGCCTTTGTCGTGGCCAACAGTTCCTCCAGCGCGACATCCGGCGGCGCCGCGGGCGGGGCGGCATCAAGCCCGGCGGGCGCGGCCTCGCCTGGCACCGCCGGCAGCAGCGCGTCTTCCAACAGCGCCAGTGCGGCGGCGGATGCGGTGCGCAACCAGCAGCTCAACAGCCTGACCAACAGCGCGCGCGGCGGCGCATCGACCGGCGCGTCGGTGTCCACCCGCGTCTCCACCATGGTGCCGCTGTCGGCTTTTGCCAGCTATGGCCCTGGCACCACGCCGCTGTCAGTCAGCCACCAGGGCCCGTTCGTCGCCACCACCTTCTCGTTCAACCTGCCTGCCGGCACCTCGATGGACCAGGCGCTGGCGGCGATCCAGAAGACCATGGCGCAGATCAACGTGCCGATCAGCATCCATGGCGAGACCGCGGGCACCGCCCAGGTCTTCCAGAAGAGCTTCCAGAACATGCCGTTCCTGCTGCTGGCGGCGATCCTGACGATCTACATCACCCTGGGCGTCCTGTATGAAAGCCTGATCCATCCCATCACCATTCTTTCCACCCTGCCGTCGGCGGGCGTGGGCGCGGTGCTGGCGCTGCTGATGTTCCATGCCCAATTCGACCTGATCGCCACCATCGGCGTGATCCTGTTGATCGGCATCGTGAAGAAGAACGCGATCATCATGATCGACTTCGCCATCGACCTGGAACGGCGCGAGGGGCTTTCCACCCGCGACGCCATCTTCAAGGCCTGCATGCTGCGCTTCCGACCCATCATGATGACCACCACGGGCGCCATCCTGGGTGCGCTGCCGTTGGCCATCGGCCTGGGCGAGGGCAGCGAGCTGCGCACGCCGCTGGGCATTTCCATCGTGGGCGGCTTGTTCCTCAGCCAGCTGCTGACGCTCTACACCACGCCGGTGATGTTCCTCTACATGGACCGTTTCGGCCAATGGACCAGCGGCTTCTGGAACCGCTGGTACCATGGCTTGATGGGCGACAAGCCGGAAGACCATCAGCCGTCTCCGGCGCCTGCTGAGTAGCCAAACAAAAAAGCCGCGCAGTGATGCGCGGCTTTTTGATTTCAGGTCCTGCCGATTTACAGGTTCGGCAGGTCGTCCGAGCCGGCGGCGGGGGTCTTGCCCTCGTTGATCTTGGCGTTGCGGCTCTGGCGATAGAGGTTGCGGGTGGTCGCATAGAAGTCGATCGAGGAGCGCTCGATGGTTTCCACTGCGTCCAGGGTCGCGGTGCGGCTGTCCAGGATGCCCATGCCGAAACGCACCACCATCCAGGTGTCGGAGCCGTGGAAGGTGACATAGGTCAGCGGATCGAAGGCGATGTCCACGCCGGTGCCGACCAGGTCGCGCGGCGGATTGGGGCCGGCGAAGGGCAGGACCAGGTAGGAGCCTTCGGCGGCACCGGCCTTGCCCAGCGTGATGCCGAAGTCGTTGTCGTGATAGGGGATGCCCACCTTCGACGCGACATCGATCAGACCGCCGACGCCGACGGTGGAGTTGATCACGATGCGGCCGAAGGTGTTGCCGGCCTTGTCGCCGTCGCCCTGCAGCACATCGTTGGCCAGGACCACCGGCGCATTCAGGTTGGTCAGGAAATTGTGCACGCCGTCGCGGGCGAATTCCGGCACCACGGCCCGGTAGCCCTTGGCGATGGGACGGGCGACCGCGTGATCGACCTTTACATCAAAGTCGAAGATGTCGCGGTTCGTCTTTTCCCAGGGATCGTTCTGGGCCAGGGATTCGGGTGATGGTGTGCTGCAGCCGGCCAAAGCCAGCCCCAGAACGAGCGCGGATACCGCGGAAATCTTGAGTTTCATGCCCCACCAAATACGCGAATAGAAATAAAATACCGTTTCCGGCGAGTCCTATTAACGGGGAATATCGGGATTAGTGCCGCATCGCACAAGGGGGGCAGGGGCGCGGAATCGCATGGCAGGCGGGCTCTTTTCATGGGATTGCCCTGCACTGGCCGGACCGGACGCTGGAAGTTGCCGAATTGTTACAGGGGGCTGGCGCTGGTTGGCATCGGCTGGGGCGCCTGCGGTGCCATGGGAGCGTTATCCACAGACACCTGCGGCGGTTCGGCCAGCGGACGGCCTGTCTCTTCGTCCAGCACCAGTCGCGGGGTCTGCAAGGTGGCGACCCCGAAGCCCAACGCACAGATGTTCTGACCCAGAAAGCAGGCGCGCATTTTCTTCTTCCTTCTTGTGAAGAGAAAAGCGCGCGCATGACATTTCGCTCCGCGGCCTGCACAAATTTTTGTCACAGGGCCCGGAACGGGACGCGAAATCATAACAAATGTGTGAAATCAGCCCCGGCCGAACAGCGGCATCTTGGTCGCCATCACCGTCATGAAGGGCACGTTGGATTCCAGCGGCAGTCCCGCCATGTAGGCGACGGCCTGGGCCACGTGATCCACGTCCATGCGCGGCTCCACCGCCAGCTCGCCATTGGGCTGCAGGACGCCCGAGGTCATGCGCTGGGTCATTTCGGTGGCGGCATTGCCGATGTCGATCTGGCCCGCGGTGATGTCGAAGGGGCGCCCGTCCAGGATGGTGGACTTGGTCAGGCCCGTGATCGCGTGCTTGGTCGCGGTATAGGGCGCGGAATGGGGACGGGGGCGGTCGGCGCTGATCGAGCCATTGTTGATGATGCGCCCGCCTTGCGGCTTCTGCGCCTTCATCATGCGCACCGCTTCCTGGGTGCACAGGAAGGCGCCGGTCAGGTTCACGCCCACCACCGCCTGCCACTGGGCGAAGGTCAGCTCCTCGATCGGCATCGCGGGGGTGCCCATGCCGGCATTGTTGAACAGCATGTCCAGGCGGCCATACTTCTGCTGGATCTGGGCGAACACCGCCTTGACCGCATCGGGCTCGCCCACATCGGCGGGGGCGACCAGGTTGTCGCCCTTGAGCATCTTGGCGGTCTCTTCCAGCGCCTCGCGCTTGCGCCCCACCAGCACGCAATTCCAGCCCGCCGCCGAAAGCGCCTTGGCCACCGCCCGGCCCACACCCGAGCCGGCACCGGTAATCATTGCGATCCTGGTCATGTCATCCCCGCTTCTGTCTCAAATCTTGTCGCCCATAAGGAATATTTCCCGATTTCCCGCAAGGGCGATGTCTTGGCTTTCACGCAACCGGCATTTCCGATACCAGAGCCTTCAATTTCAAGGGGTTCGTGAAGGACCCGGTTGCGTATTTGTCGGGGAAATAGCCATGCCCAATCGCCTGCTTCTGGCGCTTTTGACCACCACCAGCCTGGCGGTCCCCGCTTTCGCGCAATCGGCAAGCCAGGACTCTTCGGGCACCACCGCCATGGGCCTGGAAAAGGTCGTGGTCACCGCCCGCAAGCGCGCCGAAGACGAACAGGCGGTGCCGATCTCGATCACCGCGCTCAGCCAGGCCGATCTCGACAAGCTGAATGTGCGCACGGTCGAGGACCTGAAGTATGTGTCCCCCTCGGTCTATATCGCGCCCACCACCTTTAGGCAGGACACGCTGAACATCACTATCCGCGGCCAGCGAAATTTCGATGCTCCGTCGGGCGGCGGCAATCCGGGCCTGGGCTTCGACACCGCATCGGCGGTCTACAAGGACGGCGTCTATTACGCCCGCGCCATCGGTCTGACCGGTTCGCTGTTCGATCTTGAGAATGTGCAGGTGCTGAAAGGCCCGCAAGGTACCCTGGTCGGCCGCAACACCACGGGCGGCGCGATCCTGTACCAGTCGCGCGATCCGCAAGCCGATTTCGGCGCCCAGGTCCAGGCGACCCTGGGCGATTATGGCCGCGCCGGCTTGCAGGGCATCATCAACATTCCGCTGAACGACCAGCTGTTCTTCCGTGCGGCGGTGAATTCCGAAAACCAGAAAGGCTATCTGGCCAACATTTTCTACGACCCGATTTCTGGCCGCCGCAACAACCAGGCCGCGATGGGCACCAAGAAGCTGGCCGGCGTGTTCTCGCTGAAATGGGCGCCGGACGACACCTTCAACGTGGTGCTGCGCGCGGACCTGGCCGTGGAGCATGACACCGGCTCCAGCTATCACGACCTGGGCACCTTCACCGGCACCGCGCCGTCGCAGGGCCGCACGTCCATCTGCAACATTCCGGGCACCTGCGTCGGCTTCACCGACCTGCGCGGCCAGGTGATCGCGCCCTATTACCTGACGGCGACCGCGACTGGGGTGTCGAATCCCAATCCGTCGCCCAACACCTACAACACCTTCCTGAATTCGGTGGCGCGCGAGCAGCAGGCCGGTTTCTGGAGCGTGGACCAGGATGTCTCCAACCTGGTGGGCGGCCACTACGGCACCTATTCCGCCACCATCAACAAGAGCTTCGGCGACATCGATGTGCGCTGGCTGGGCGCCTATCGCACCTTCAACAGCAAGGGCACGGCGGTCAGCCGCGGCCAGCCGTTTGAGACCAACACCTATGTCTATGCCTTCCCCAACTACCAGTCCTACCAGAACGAACTGACCGTCAACGGCAAGGCGTTCAGCAACCGGCTGCAATGGACCACCGGCCTGTTCTGGTTCGACGAAAAGAGCCCCAATGACGGCGGCCTGCTGTATCTCTTCCTGCCCAGCGCGGGTTCGGCGCCCACCACCGCCAGCGGCAAGCAGCTCACCGTCACAGACTGGTCGCGCAACAGCGAGGAGAATTCCTCTTACGCCGCCTATGCGCAGGCAACCTACAGCCTCACCGACAGCACCCGCTTCACCGCTGGTGTGCGCTACACCTATGACGAGCGTCACGCCTATATCGCGACCCAGACCACGCAGACCCCCGCGACCGTGGCCACCAATGCCGCACTGATCGCGGCCGGCAAGCCCGCGGTGTTCAACACGGGCGGCTACAGCTTCGAGGGCATCACCTATACCGGCTACAGCCAGCTCTGCGGCTTGACCAATGCGCAGGGCAAGACCTTCACGCTCGACCAGTGCGCCCGCAACATCAACACCAGCTACCACAAGCCGACCTGGACCCTGGCGCTGGACCAGGATCTGTGGGACGGCACCATGGTCTATGGCACCATGCGCTCGGGCTATCGCGCGGGTGCGATCAACACCCAGGCGGTGAACGTCGCGGTGCTGACGGCGCAGCCGGAGCAGGTGCTGGATTATGAAGTCGGCATCAAGTCCGACTGGCAGGTGGCCGGTGTGCCGCTGCGCACCAACCTGGCGGCGTATGAAACCGTCTATCACAACATCCAGGTGCAGCAGTCGCTGCCCAACGTGACGCTCGCTACCACGACCACCGGCGGCACCTGCGACCAGGCGGCGTTCAATGCCGGCCAGTGCCTGGGCACCTTCAACGACAACGTGACCCTGAACGCGCATACCGGGCGCATCTATGGCGTGGAGTGGGACGTCACCGCGCTGCCGACCGACTGGCTGACGCTCAATGCCTCGGGCAGTTATATCGACCCGCGCTACACCGACTACACCGTGACGCCGCCGGCCGGGTACCTGCTGCCCACCGGCACCACCAACCTGTCGGGCACGCCGATCCCGGTGCCGGCCTGGCAGACCAACGAGACCGCCACGGTCAATTTCGGCACCGACCTGGCCGGGCTGCCGCTGGGCGATGTGCTGTTCACCGCGCATTACTACTGGCAGAGCCGCTACCTGGCCGACCTGCGCACCTACAATGCCAGCCAGCGCACATTTGCTTACGGACTGCTGAACTTCCGCGCCGAGGCGACGGACATCGGCCATACCGGCGCGGACCTGGCGGTGTGGATGAACAATGTCGCCAATACGCAAGCCTGCCTGCCGGAATATAACGGCGCGCTGAACTCGGCGCCCAACGGCACCTTCGGCGTGGCCAACACGTCAGGCGTCCTGCAATGCGTGCCGCTACCGCCGCGCATGACGGGTTTGACGCTTACCTACAAATACTAGGCTGCCAGAAGCGAACTCAGGCCCGCCTCCCCTTTGCGTGCGTCCGCACGCGTAAAGGGGAGGTGGTTTCAGCGAGCGAGGCGCGCGTTCAGCGTGCCGAGCGGGCGCTGAAACCGGAGGGGTTTAGGTATTAAGGCGCGTATTCGACCTTCACCAAGGTCATGGTGAACACCAGCGTCTGGTTCGGCGGGATCGCATCACCCGCGCCGTCGGCGCCATAGCCGATGTCCGACGGCAGCACGATCTCGAAGGTGTCGCCGGTCTTCATCAGCTTCAGCGCCTCGACCCAGCCGGGAATCAGCCCGCCGGCGGGAAACTGGGCGGGTTCGTCCGGCTTGGTCTGGTCGAAGACCTTCCCGTTGATCAGCCAGCCCTTGTAATAGACCGTCACCACGTCGCTGTTCTTCTGCACCGCAGGCCCGTTGCCGGCGCGGATCACGCGGTACATCAGGCCGGACGCGGTCTTCTTGACGTCGGAGCGCGCGGCGTAATCGGCCAGGAATTTCTCGTTGGAGACGGCGGAGGTGTCGTAGCCGCCGGCAGGCGCCGCGTCGGATTTCTTGTCACAGGCTCCCAGTGCCATCAGCGGCAGCAGAACCAGAGCCAGGACCTTCAACGTCGCGCGCATGGATACCCCTTCAAAGCAGCGAGGCTTTTATAGGGGAAAGCCTATTTGCCCGCCACCTGCACCTCGTCCCCCTCCCGTATGGAGTCGGGGGGATTGTCGATGATGCGGTCCTTCGGGGTGATGCCGGTGCCCACGTCCACCGCAGCGCCCAGATCGCGCAGCACGGTGACGGTCTTGAGCCGCACATGGCTGGTCTGGTCCACGGTGGCGACCTGCATGCCTTCGTCGCGGAACATCATTGCAGTGGCCGGCACGCGGATGCCGTTGGCGCCGGGCGGCAGGGGGAATTTCACTTCGGCATAGGCACCGGGCTGAAGCGCGCCGTCCTTGTTGTCCAGGCCGAACTGCACCAGCACGGTGCCGGTGGCCTGGGCGACGGCACCGGCGCTGGCGACCAGCTCGGCGGTGAAGGTGCGGCCGGGATATTGCGGCACGGTGAAGTCCACGTTCATGCCGGGATGGATATAGGACGCATAGTTCTGCGGCACGCGCACATAGATGCGCAGGCGCGACTGGTCGGCCACGGTGAACAGTGGGGTGGCGGAATTGCCCACCGTCACCAGCGCGCCGACATCGACCGCGCGGCTCGTCACCACGCCGTCGAAGGGCGCGACCAGGCGGCGGAAGCCTTCCTGCGAGGACAGGCTGAACAGGTTGGCGCGCGCGGCGGCCACCGCGGCGTTCTTGGAATCCAGGTCGGCGACCTTGGTGTCCAAGTCCTGGCGCGACACCGCGCCTTGCGCGAACAGGGCCTGCCAGCGCTGGGCGGTGGCGGCCGACAGTTTCTGGGCGGCCTGGGCATTGACCAGATCGGCGCGGCCGCTGGCCACCTGTCCGGCCAGGTTGGGCGTGTCGATCTCGGCCAGCAGCTGGCCTTTCTTCACGGTGCCGCCGATGTCGACATACCACTTCTTCACGTAACCGGCGGCCTGGGCGTAGATCGGCGCGCTGGTATAGGCCTGGACTTCGCCCGGCAGGTTCAGGGCGCCGCCGCCCTTTACCTTGGGCAGCTTGACCAGCTGCACGGTCGGAATGGCCTGGGCGTCGGTCCACTGGGCGGTGCGCCAGTCGCTGTAGAAGCGCCAGGCGATGCCCAGCACCGCGACAAGCACGGCGGCGATGGCTGCGATCTTGCCCCAGCGCTTCAGGCCCGGCGGCATCTCGTGGCGCAGAATGTCCTGCGGGATGCCGGCGTCATGCCCGCCCGTGTCGGCCTGGTGGCCGGCGTCAGGGTTCTTGTCAGGCATACGCTTCTCCAGATTCCTTGCCGGGGGTCTTGTGCGCCCGGCGGGCCGCCAGGCGACCGTGGATGATGCTGAACACGACCGGGACAAACATCAAGGTCGCGATGGTGGCGAAGATCAGTCCGCCGATGACGGCGCGGCCCAAGGGCGCGTTCTGCTCGCCGCCTTCGCCCAGGCCCAGCGCCATGGGGGCCATGCCGATGATCATGGCCAGCGCGGTCATGCAGACCGGGCGGAAGCGGGTGACGCCGGCTTCCACCGCCGCCAGGATCGCGTCTCCGTGCGCGGCAAGACGTTCGCGCGCGAAGCTGATGACCAGGATCGAATTGGCCGTGGCCACGCCCATGCACATGATGGCGCCGGTCAGCGCGGGCACCGAAAGCGTGGTGCCGGTGGCGAACAGGGTCCAGACGATGCCGGCAAGGGCCGCGGGCAGGGCGGTGATGATGACGAAGGGGTCCAGCCAGGACTGGAAGTTCACCACGATCAGCAGATAGATCAGCACCACCGCGGCGAGCAGGCCGTAGAACAGGCCCGAGAAGGCGGTGTCCATGGTCTGGATCTGGCCGCGCAACGTGACGGTGGCGCCGCGCGGGAGGAATTTCTTGTTGGCGTCGATGATCTTCTGCACGTCATGGGCCACCGCGCCCAGGTCGCGGTCCTGGGTGGTGGCGAACAGATCGATGGTGGGCAGGATGTTGTAGTGGGTGACGACGTTGTTGCCCTGGGCGCGGCTGATGCGGGTAAGACCGCCCAGCACCTGGGGCGTCGAACTGGTTGCGCCGGTCACGGGCAGATTCTGCAGCGCCGCCAGCGAGTCGATTTTGTATTCCGGCATCTGCGCGGTCATGTTGTAGCTGACGCCGTTCTTGGGATTGAGCCAGAAGTTCGGCGCCGACTGCGAGGTGCCGGCCAGGCTGGTGGCCAAGGCGTTGGTGACGTCGCGCTCGGTCAGCCCGACCTGGGCCATGCGCGAGCGGTCGGCATCGACCTGCAGCATCGGAAGGGTCGAGGATTGCTGCATGCGCGCATCCACCAGGCCGGGCACCTTCTTGATCTGGCGCAGGATGCGGTAGCCGAAGGCTTCGGTCTCATCATGGTTCGTGCCCGTGATCTGCACGTCCAGCGGCGCGGGCTGGCCGAAGTTCAGGATCTGGCTGGTGATGTCGGGCGGCGGATAGGAGAAGGTGATGTCGGGAAAGAGCCGCGGCAGCCTTTCGCGCATGGTGCGCACATAGTCCGCGGTGGCGTGATGGTTGCGGTTCAGGCTGATGAAGATGTCGCTGTCCTGCAGGCCGACGGTCCCCGAATTGTTGTAGAGCAGGTTGATCGGGCTCTGGTTCAGGCCGACATTGTCCACGATCGCGGAAATCTCGCGCGCGGGGATGATGCGGCGCACTTCCCGTTCGATCTGCGCCACGCTCTGGGTGCTGTCTTCCACGCGGGTGCCGGCGGGGGTGCGCACATGCAGGGTGATCTGGCCTGAATCCACGGCGGGGAAGAAATCCTCGCCCAGGAAGGGGAACAGCACCATCGACACCGCCACGGCGGCCAGGAAGCCGATGACGAAAATGCGCCGGCGCGTCATCGCCGAGGCCAGCAGGTTGCGATACTGCTCCTTCACGCGGTCGAAGCCGGTTTCGAAGGCGCGCTGCACCCGCGCCATCAGGTGGTCGCCTTCCGCCATGTGGCCATGCGGCTTGAGCAGATACAGCGACAGGGTCGGCACCAGGGTGCGCGACAGGATGAAGCTGGCGATCATGGCGAACACCACGCTCATCGCCATGGGCACGAACAGATAGCCCGCCACGCCCGACAGCGAGAACATCGGCACGAAGGCCACGCAGATGCACAGCAGCGATACGAAGGCCGGCTGGGTGATCTGGCGCGCGCCGTCCATGATGGCGTCATAGACGCCCTTTCCCTGCTCCAGGTGCCAGTTGATGTTCTCGATGGTGACGGTGGCGTCGTCGACCAGGATGCCGACCGCCAGCGCCAGCCCGCCCAAGGTCATGATGTTCAGCGTCTGGCCCGTCGCCCACAGCGCGATGAGCGCGGAAAGAACGGCAAGCGGGATCGAGGTGGCGATGATGACGGTGGAGCGCCAGCTGCCCAGGAACAAAAGGATCATCAGGCTGGTCAGGCCCGCAGCGATCGCGCCTTCGCGCACCACGCCGTTGATCGCGGCCTTCACGAACAGCGACTGGTCGGAGAGCACGTCGATCTTCAGTTCGGGCGGCAGCTGGGTCTTGAGGATGGGCAGCAGGTTCTTGATGCCGTTGACCACGTCGATGGTTGAGGCCTGGCCGTTCTTGAGCACGGTGGACAGCACCGCGCGCGCGCCGTCCACATGCACGATGTTCTGCTGCACGGTGTTGCCGTCGCGCACATGGCCGACATCCTTGAGGAAGACGGTACCGCCGGCCACGGTCTTCACCGGCAGGTCGTTCATCGCCGCGATGGTGTCGGCGGCGTTGTTCAGCTTCACCACATACTGATAGCTGCCGATCTTGACGTTGCCGGCCGGCACGATCTGGTTCTGGCTGGCAAAGGCGTTCTGCACATCGACCGCGGAGAGCCCGCGCGCCTGCATCGCCTGCGGGTCCAGGTCGATCTGCACCGAACGGAACTTGCCGCCATAGGAATAGGGCACCGCCGCGCCCTGCACCGTGGTCAGGCGCGGGCGGGCGAAGTTCTGCGACAGATCCAGCACCTGCTGTTCCGACAGCGAGGTGGACGAGAAGGCCATCTGCAGGACGGGCACGGTGGATGCGGAATAGTTGAGGATCAGCGGCGGCTGGGTGCCAGGCGGCATCTGGCGGATCGCGGTCTGGGAGATCGAGGTGACCTGCGCGGTGGCCAGGCGGATATCGACGTTGGGCTGAAAATAGATCTTGGCGATGCCCAGGCCCGGCATGGACTGGCTTTCGACATGCTCCACATCGTTGACGGTGGTCGACAGGATGCGCTCGTAGGGCGCCATCATGCGCGAGCCCACTTCGTCGGGCGACAGCCCGGAATAGGTGAAGGCCACGCCGATGATCGGAATGCCGATATTGGGGAAGATGTCGGTGGGCGTCTTCACGGCCGCCAGCGGCCCGAAGATCAGCAGCATCAGCGCCATGACGATGAAGGTATAGGGCCGCTCGAGCGCGACCTTGACGAGCCAAGTCATAGGCCGGGCGACTCCAGGTGAAATGCCATCATGACGGTCTTCGGCAGCTGTTCCCCGAGGGGCGCCGAGGGCGTCTCCCTCTGGCTTTTTGTCAGATTATAGCGGCTGTTCCGGGGCTTGCACCGACCGGCTTGTCGCAACGTGTCGCGGGGTGGCGCTGCTTCGACAGCCGGTGCGCATGGGTGATATGCACCCTATATACTCCATATATTCTGTAGGGTATTTTGCACACATGATCTCCCAGAAAGCCCGTTACGCCCTGCGCGCCCTGCTGTACCTGGCGGCGCGCGGTGACGACACGCCCACCCAGATTTCCGAAATCGCGGAAAAGGAGCGGATTCCCCGCAAATTCCTGGAAGCCATCCTGCTGGAGCTGAAGAAGACCGGTATCGTTCGCAGCCATCGTGGCCGAACCGGTGGCTATTCCTTGGGCAGGCCGGCCAAGGACATAAGCTTTGCCGACGTGCTGCGCGTCACCGACGGGCCATTGGCGCTGTCGCCCTGTGTCAGCGTCATGGCCTACCGCAAATGTGATGATTGCTTCGAGGAGACGGTCTGCGCCATTCGCAAGGCCTTGCTGGCGGCCCGGGATGCCACCGCGGAAATCCTGGAATCCCGGAATCTGGCAACGGCGGCGGCACAATTGCGGCGTTCGGGCGCTTTATAGCCTGCCGGGTGTGTGGAATTGCGGCGTTTTGGCCGCCGCCCGTAAAAGCTAATAATCCCTATTGACTAGATAGAGATTAGTCAGATTAACTGAATATATATCGCGCGGATGAATAACGCCGCCCCAACGCTCGACGTTGGAGCACGGAAATTTTGCAGAGGGTACTAACGATGAAGTCTGGTTCGGTTTTGCTGGCCGGTGTCGCGCTGATCGCGCTGGCCGCGCCGTCTTTCGCGGCCGCCAAGAAGGCGGCCACCCAACAGTCCGATCCGCGCATCGGTGTGCTGGAACAGCAGCTGCGCGACGTCCAGCAGCAGCTGGCCGACATCAAGGGCAAGCAGGCCGACAGCGATACCAGCGGCGCGGTCGCGGACCTGAAGCGCAGCACCTCGGCCCATTATGAAGACCTGAACAAGCAGATCGCGGGTCAGACCAGGACCAGCATTCCCAATGGCCGCCTGACCTTCGCGTCGCCCGACGGCGCCTTCTCGCTGTCGCTGCGCAGCCTGGTGCAGTTCGACTATGGCTATTTCGCCCAGGGCAAGAATCCGGCCGGCGTCGACCTGAACAGCGGCAGCAACTTCCGCCGCGCCCAGTTCGGCTTCCAGGGCACGGCCTTCAAGGACTGGTCGTACAACTTTATCTATGACTTCGGCGGCAACGGCGTCGAGAAGAACGGCTACATCTATTACGCCTATCTGCAGTATGACGGCCTGGGCCCGTTCCATGCCCGTGTCGGCGCGCTGGCGCCGTTTGCAGGCATCGAGGATGCCACCGGTTCCGCCGACCTGCTGTTCCTGGAGCGTCCGGCGGTCACCGACATTGCCCGCAATATCGGCGGTGCGCCGGGCCGCGAAGGCCTCGACCTGTTCGTGCAGGGCGACACCTATCTGCTGTCGGTCGCCTATACCGGCAAGAAGACCACCGACGCCGCCACCTTCGACGCCCAGCAGGCGGTGGTGACGCGCGCTTCGTGGCTGGCCTATAGCGACAGCAGCGTGAAGTGGCTGGTCGATGCCAACCTGAGCCATGTCTTCAAGACCGCCGACACGGCGCCCAATACCAATCTCAACAATTTCAGCTTCTCCAATGGCCCGGAGCTGGCGATTGATGCCAGCAAGACGGTCAACACCGGCAATATCGACGCCAACAAGGTGACGGAGTTCGGCTTCGAAACCGCCGCCACCTACGCCGGCTTCTATGCCCAGGGCGGCTGGTTCCATTTCGACGTCGAGCGCCGCACCGCGGTTCCCAACCCCGACTTCAGCGGCTGGTATGCGGCGCTGACCTATTCCCTGACCGGCGAAGAGCATCAGTATGATCCCACCACCGCCAGCTTCCGTGGCTTGCGTCCGGCAAAGCCCCTGGGCAGCCAGGGCGGCTACGGCGCCTGGGAAGTGAAGGCGCGCTATTCCGACATCGACCTGGACTTCAATCCGCTGACCACGGCGGCTGCCGGCGGCATCTTCGGCGGCAAGCAGGATGTCTGGACCGTCGGGCTGAACTGGTACGTCAACAACGCCATCCGCTTCGCGCTGGACTACGACAATATCCGCGTCAGCCACGTCAACGCCCCGTCCACCAACATCAGCGCCAGCGCCATCGCGCTGCGCAGCCAGATCTCGTTCTAAGGAGCCGTGCCCATGAAGCGCCTGCTTTCTGTTCTCGTCACCGCGGGTCTGCTCGCCGGTACCGCGGCCCGGGCCGATGTCACCCTGCTCAACGTCAGCTACGACCCGACGCGCGAGCTCTACAAGGACCTCGGCGCTGCCTTTGCGGCCCAGTACAAGGCCGACAAGGTGATCGTGAACACCTCCAACGGCGGCTCGGGCGCCCAGGCGCGCGCGGTTATCGACGGCCTGCAGGCTGACATCCTGACCTTGGCGCTGGCCGCCGATATCGATGCGGTGTCCAAGAATGCCGGTGTGCTGCCGGCCGATTGGCAGAAGCGGTTGCCGCAGAATTCCACGCCCTACACCTCGACCATCGTGTTCCTGGTGCGCAAGGGCAATCCGTGGAAGATCAAGGACTGGAACGACCTGGTGAAGCCGGGCATCCAGGTGGTCACGCCCAATCCCAAGACGAGCGGTGGCGCGCGCTGGGCCTACCTCGCGGCCTGGGCTTATGCCGAAAAGGCGCAGGGCGGCAATGCCGAGAAGGCCAAGGCCTTTGTCGGCAACCTCTACAGGCACGTGCCGGTGCTCGACACCGGCGCGCGCGGCTCGACCGTGACCTTCACCAAGCGCGGCATCGGCGATGTGCTGCTGTCGTGGGAGAACGAAGCGCACCTGGCGCTGAAGGAAGCGCCAGGCCAGTACGACATCGTCTATCCGTCGCGCTCGATCCTGGCGGAGCCTCCGGTTGCGGTGGTCGACAAGAATGTCGATCGCCACAAAAGCCGCGCCGCGGCCGAAGCCTTCGTCAAGTTCCTCTACACGCCTGCGGCGCAGGAGATCGAGGCCAGGGATTTCTATCGCCCGCGCAACGCCGAAATTCTGGCCAAGTACAAGAACCAGTTCCCCGCCATGCCGCTGGCCACCATCGATGGCGACTTCGGCGGCTGGGCCAAGGCGCAGGCCACCCACTTCGGTGACGGCGGCGTGTTCGACCAGATCTACCAGCCCGGCAAGTAACGGGAAACCAACCGTGTTGGCGCAGACATCCGCAGAGAACGAGCTGTGGCGTGAGGTCGTGCGCCGCACCATCCGGCCAGTACGCAATCCGGCGGTGGTGAACTGGAGCCACGGCTGGTGATGGAATTGCCACAATCTTCCCCAACTGTCCGGGGCGGGCACCAAAAGCCGGCTCCGGAGCTTTCTTTCCCAGGACATGCGGGATGGGTTCGATGAGTGCAATCGGATGGAAGCTGCCCAGGTCCCGGCATGTGTTGCCGGGCTTCGGCCTTTCGCTGGGCTTTACGCTTTTCTACCTGACCGGGATCGTGCTGATCCCTCTCCTGGCGCTGGTGCTGCGGCCCTTCGCGCTGGGGCTGGATGGCTTCTGGGATGCGATCGCCACCCCGCGCGTCCTGGCGGCGCTGCGGCTTTCCTTCGGCATGGCGCTGGCGGCGGCGGTGATCGACAGCCTGTTCGGCTTCGTCATCGCCTGGGTGCTGGTGCGCTACCGCTTTCCCGGCAAGGGCCTCTTGGATGCGGTGATCGACCTGCCGTTCGCGCTGCCTACGGCGGTGGCGGGCATCGCGCTGTCGACGCTTTATGCGCCCAATGGCTGGATCGGTTCGCTCTTCGCCGAGCATGGCATCCGCATCGCCTACACGCCCTGGGGCGTGCTGGTGGCGATGGTCTTCATCAGTCTGCCCTTCACCGTGCGCACGGTGCAGCCGGTGTTGAGCGACATGGGACTGGATATCGAGGAAGCCGCCGCCACGCTTGGCGCCACGCGGCTTCAGACCATCGCGCGCGTGGTGATTCCCATGCTGCTGCCCGCCATCCTGACCGGCATGGCGATGGCGTTCGCCCGCGCTGCCGGCGAGTATGGTTCGATCATCTTCCTGGCCGGCAACATCCCCGCCGTCAGCGAGATCGCGCCGCTCCTGATCGTCGTGAAGCTCGAGCAGTTCGATTACGCGGGCGCCGCGGCCATCGGTGTGGTGATGCTGGCGGTCAGCTTTGTGATGCTGATCGCGCTGAACGGCTTGCAGGCCTGGGCGGCCAAGCGCAGATGAGCAAGCGTCTTCTCAAGCCCACCGAGGATCCGCTCTGGCTGAAGCTGCTTTTGGGCAGCGCCGCGCTGAGCTTTATCGCGGTGCTGCTGCTGTTGCCGCTGGCGCTGGTGTTCAAGGAAGCCTTCGCGCAAGGCGTGGGCTCCTTTGTCACCGCGATCAAGGAACCCGATACCCTGGCCGCGGTGCGGCTGTCGCTGATCGCCGCCTTCATCGCGGTGCCGCTGAACACCGTGTTCGGCATCTCGGCCGCCTGGGCCATCGCCAAGTATGACTTTCGCGGCAAAACCTTCCTGCTCACCCTGATCGACTTGCCTTTTTCGGTGTCGCCGGTGGTGTCTGGCCTGATCTATGTGCTGGTGTTCGGCATGCAGGGCTGGTTCGGCCCCTGGCTGGCCGATCACAACATCCATATCCTGTTCGCGCTGCCGGGCATCGTGCTGGCCACCGTGTTCGTGACCTTTCCCTTCGTGGCGCGTGAGCTGATCCCGTTGATGGTCGATCAGGGCCGTGACGAGGAAGAGGCGGCCGCGACGCTGGGCGCGACGGGCCTGCAGACCTTCCTGTTCGTGACCCTGCCCAATATCAAGTGGGGCCTGCTGTACGGCATCCTGTTGTGCAATGCGCGCGCGCTGGGCGAGTTCGGTGCGGTGTCGGTGGTGTCGGGTCACATTCGAGGGGCAACCAACACCATGCCGCTGCATGTGCAGCTGCTCTACGACAATTACGACTATGCCGGCGCCTTCGCCGTCGCCGCCCTGCTGGCGATGCTGGCGCTGCTCACCCTTGCCCTGAAAACCCTGCTGGAATGGCGCTATGCGGACGAGCTGGCCGCATCGCACCGTCACTAGGAGTTCTGTATGTCGCTCACCGTCGATTCCATTTCCAAGACCTTCGCCCGTTTTCCGGCGCTGAATGGGGCCAGCTTTGTCGCGCCGCAGGGCGCGTTTGTGTCGCTCTTGGGCCCGTCGGGTTCGGGCAAGACCACCTTGCTTCGCATCCTGGGGGGATTGGAATTCGCCGACAGCGGCCGGGTGACCTTTGCCGACCTGAACTGGCTGGACATGCCGGCGCGCACCCGCAATGCCGGCTTCGTCTTCCAGCAATATGCGCTGTTCAAGCACATGACCGTGGCCGACAACATCGCTTTCGGGTTGAAAGTGCGTCCCCGCAACCGCCGCCCGTCGCGCGGCGACATCGCAAGCCGCGTGAAGGAGCTGCTGGCGCTGGTGCAGTTGCCGGATTTGGCGGATCGCTATCCCTCGCAGCTCTCGGGCGGCCAGCGCCAGCGCGTGGCGCTGGCGCGTGCGCTCGCGATCGAGCCGCGCATGCTGCTGCTGGACGAGCCTTTTGGGGCGCTGGACGCCAAGGTGCGCAAGGAATTGCGCGCCGACCTGCGCCGCATCCACGACCATGCCGGCGTCACCACCGTGTTCGTCACCCACGACCAGGAAGAGGCCTTCGCCGTGGCCGACCTGGTGGCGGTGATGAAGGATGGTCGCATCGAACAGTTCGGCGCCCCCGCCGATGTGCGCAAAAATCCGCGCACCCCGTTCGTGTCGGAATTCCTGTCGGTTTAGCCGTCAACATTACAACTTATCCCCACGCATCCGCGCGGCTGTAGAATGCCGCGATGAATGCGATGCGCATGCAATTGCGGATGGGGACAAGGGCCTGTTTTGGCAAGGCGGACAGGACGGGCTTGTCCGCGCGGCAAATGGGGATAGGCGAGACGCTATCCGCGCGCGCAGCCGCGCCGCGCCCGGACTTTCACCACGCCACAGGGGGGAGGGGGGTGGTGTTTATAGCGGAACAATTATGTTGCCGAAGCGATCGACAGCGCGACAGCTTCCGCCACCTTGATGCCATCGACACCGGCGGAGAGAATGCCACCGGCAAAGCCCGCGCCTTCGCCCGCCGGATAAAGGCCGGGCGTGTTCAGGCTCTGGAAGTTATCGCCGCGCCGGATGCGGATGGGCGACGAGGTGCGCGTCTCTACCCCCGTCAGCACCGCGTCATGGCGGTCGAAACCCTTTATCTGCTTTCCGAAGGCGGGCAGGGCTTCGCGGAAGGCTTCGATCACGAAATCGGGCAGGCACAGCGACAGGTCGGTCGGCGTCACGCCGGGACGATAGGACGGCACCACCTCGCCCAGCGCGGTCGACGGCTTGCCCGCGATCAGGTCGCCCGCCAGCTGGGCCGGCGCGCGATAGTTCGCGCCGCCCGCATGGAAGGCGGCTTCTTCCCATTTGCGCTGCAGTTCGATGCCCGCCAGCGGATGGCCGGGATAATCCACCTCGGGCGTGATGCCCACCACCATGCCGGCATTGGCGTTGCGCTCGTTGCGGGAATACTGGCTCATGCCGTTGGTGACGACGCGGCCTTCCTCGCTGGCGGCCGCGACCACGGTGCCGCCCGGGCACATGCAGAAGCTGTAGACGCTGCGGCCGTTTCTGGCGTGATGCACCAGCTTGTATTCCGCCGCGCCCAGCTGCGGGATCGAGCGGCCGAAGCGCGCCTTGTCGATCAAGCCTTGCGGATGCTCGATGCGCACGCCGATGCTGAAGGGCTTGGCTTCGATGTCCACGCCGCGGTCGTGCAGCATATAAAAGGTGTCGCGGGCGGAATGGCCCAGCGCCAGCACGACATGGTGGCTGGCAATCTCTTCGCCGGATTCCAGCTTCACGCCGCGCACCTTGCGATCCGGGGCCAGCAACAGGTCGGTGACCTTGGATTTGAAGCGGTATTCGCCGCCCAGGCTTTCGATGGTCTCGCGCATCGACTCCACCATGGTGACCAGGCGGAAGGTACCGATATGAGGGTGGGCTTCGGTGAGGATTTCCTCGGGCGCGCCGGCCTTGACGAACTCGGTCAGCACCTTGCGGCCCAAATGGCGCGGATCCTTGATCTGGCTGTAAAGCTTGCCGTCGCTGAAGGTGCCCGCGCCGCCTTCGCCGAACTGCACATTGCTTTCGGGATTCAACACCGACTTGCGCCACAGGCCCCAGGTGTCTTTCGTACGCTCGCGCACCACCTTGCCGCGCTCCAGGATGATGGGGCGAAAGCCCGCCTGCGCCAGGATCAACGCGGCGAACAACCCGCAAGGGCCGGCCCCCACCACCAGCGGGCGCTGGAAGCTGGTCGGCGCCAGGGCAACCGGCCTGTAGTCCATGTCGGGCGAGAGGCGCACATCCTTGGGCGCGCGGCGTTCGTCCTTCAGGGTGACGTCGACGGTGTAGATGTAGTGGATGGCGTTGCGGTTGCGCGCGTCATGGCCGCGCTTGAACACGGCGAAGCTTTCCAGCTGGTCGGCCGGCAGCTTCAGCTTCTTCAGGATGGCGGCTTTCAGCGCCTCGGGCTTGTGGTCCAGCGGCAGCTTGATGTCGGTCAGGCGCAGCATGGCGCGAAGTCACGGTTCCTTTGTTTGGAATGGCTTTAAGGCAGATGGGCCTGCTGCGCAAATCGCAGATTTTCCGGGGCTTTCGCACGTTGTCGGGCGCTGCGCAAGATTTGGACTTCACAAAAAATTTCGGTGACGGTTTCGTGTTGACCCCGCGCGCGCACAGGCGCAGGGTTTCGATGCCGAGAGAAACGATTGCGGTTGCCGCAGTTACTTCCGAGGCGCCCAGTGCGCGGTAATTGCACCGCGATCGATCCGGTGGAGACCGGGTTTTCATGGCGCCAGGAATGTCGCGCGAGACGCAATCCTTTATCGCGGCAGGTGAAACCGCGAACAGGAGGTTCCTGCGATGGAAGAGACTCCACCGGAAAGTATCCCAGGCTCCACCTGTGCGTGGAGCCAAGGTTCGGCGTAAAGCCCCGGGCCTCCGCCTACAATTGAAACGGAACATTGGGCGAAAGCCCTTGAAAAGCGCCCCACCTGATGTGGGGCAGACGAACAAGGCAGGCCCCGGCGAAATCACCGGGGCCTGTTTTGCATCTTGTTGGCCGCGCCCGCCTTCGTCACAATGCCTGCGTGTTCATGGGGCGGGGGCTTGGCATGAATATCTTGCGCGCGGCGCTGGCTGGCGTCGTGGTTTTCGGCACACCGGCATTGGCGATGGATTTCTCGGGCCTGCTGGACGGCGGCTATTCCCATATCAGCGGCAGCGGCGTCAGTTCAGACGGCTATCAGGCCGGCGGGTCGCTGCTGGCGAATTTCGGCGGGCTGAATGCCCAGGCCAACCTCGATTACCAGAAACAGTCCTTCAGCGGCGTCAGCGTCAAAGACACCGGCATCGATGGCGACATCTTCTGGCGCGGCGCGGGATTCAAACTCGGCGGATCGATGCGCTATGACGATCTCAGCACCAATCTGCCCTTTCCGTCCGATCATCTCACCAGCTATGGCGGCTTCGGTGAGTTCTATGTCGGCGACCGCTTCACGGTGAAAGGCAAGGCCGGCGGCACCAGCGGCGCGTTCAGCGGAAGCTATTATGGCGTGGCGGCGGAATATTACCTGACGCGCCACATCGCGCTGGAACCCGTCTATCAGTATCAAGACATGGGTTCCTTCGGCCATCTCAACAGCTATGGCGGTATCGCGGAACTCTTTCTCGGCAGCCGGCTGCCGTTTGCGGTGACGGCGGGCTACAGCCATTCGTCTGGTTCCGGTTCCAGTGTGGATCAGTTCCTGCTCAGCCTCAGCTGGCGTTTCGGCGCGGATCGCGACTACGTCGCCTGGGATCGCAGCGGGCCCACGCGTTGGAATGGCGGTCTGGATTTCCTGTAATCTTTTTGATGCCGCTAAAGGGTTGAAAAACTCCGGGGGATAATTTTAGGTCCTCCCCGTGTGGGGCGTGTTGTGTGAGTGGCTCCATGCGTTGTCTTCCCGCCTTGCTGATCCTTTGCGCCGCGCTGTGTGGCTGCACCACCGCGCGTTCCACCGCGCCGCTGCGCACGGCGGGCGAGGAACTTCTGATCTCCGCCGCCGCCGACCGTGCCGCCGCCCAGATGTCGCTGGGTATTCCCAAGGGCACCAAGGTCTTCGTCGATGCCACCTATTTTCACGGCTATGACGACGGCTATGCCATCGCCGCCATCCGTACCCAGATGCTGAAGAGCGGGTTGATGCTGGTGGACGAGCGGCCCAAGGCCGAAGCCATCATCCAGGTTTCCACCGGCGCGCTCTCCACCGACCAGAAGTCGCTGTTGATCGGTATTCCGCAGCTGACGGTGCCCTATTACCCGGCCGGCAATTCGGTGACAGTGCCCGAGATCGCGCTGTTCAAGCAGGCAGAGGAAAAGGGCGTCGCCAAGTTCGTCGCCACCGGGTACGACGCCAAGACCGGCAAGCTGCTGTCCACCACCGACCCGCGCTATGGCTTCTCGCACAACACCAACCACACCGTGCTGCTGTTCTTCAGCTGGGCCACGGGCGATGTGATCCCGCCGGGCGTGGACCAGCATTCGTTGTCATTCGAGACGCTGACTTCGATGCTGCCGGGGAAGTAAGCGGGCCTGTTTATTGGTCGCTCCGGCTGACGCCGACGCTCCTAAGCGAAGTACTGGTAGATCCAGGTTTCGCTCAGCGTCTTGTCGCCCAGCTTCAGGTAAAGCCGCAGGTCCACCGGCTGCTTGCCGTCCAGCTGCAGGTCGAACAGCGCGCGCCATCTGTCGGTACCCACCACCTTGATGACATAGGCATTGTCGATCTTGCCGCGGCTGGCGCTGGCGACGGGCGTGATGTCGAAGCGCTGCTTCAGGTCGTTCAACGGCCCGCCGGTGAAATCGACCACGAATTTGGTCTTGTCCTTGGGCCAGGGATTGGCGCCGGGAATGCCGCCGCGTCCCAGCCGCGTCGCCACCACCTTGGCGATGCCCTTGGGATAGGCCGGTTCGTCATTCTGCCAATAGAGCTTGTAGTCGAAACTCTTGCTGTCACCCGGCTTGATGTCGCCGTCGGGCCGCCAATAGGCGACGATATTGTCGTGGGTCTCGTCTTCGGTCGGGATTTCCACCAGCTGCACGGCGCCGGCGCCCCAGTTGCCCTTGGGCTCGACCCAGATGCCTGGCCGCTTGTCATAGAAAGCGCCGTCATCCTGGTAGTTCTCGAAATCGCGGTCGCGCTGCACCAGGCCGAAGCCCTTGGGATTGGTGTCGACGAAGGAATTGGTCTGCACCACTGGCGGATTGACCAGTGGCCGCCAGATGCGCTCACCCTTGCCGGTCCAGATCGCCAGGCCGTCATTGTCGTGGATTTCCGGGCGCCAGTCGGCCGCCTTGCGGCGTTCGTTCTCGCCGTACCAGTACATGCTGGTCAGCGGCGCCACGCCCAGCCGCGAGATGCCGGCGCGGAAGAACAGCTGGCAGTGCACGTTCATCACCACCGTGCCGTCCTTCCGGCAGTCGAAGCGGTAGGCGCCGGTGATCGACGGCCCGTCGAGCAGCGCATAAACGGTGACAACGGGTCCGTTGGCATCCAGCCAGAATTGCGAGAAGCGCGGGAATTCTTCCGCCGTGGCGCCGGCGGTGTTGATGGCGATGCCGCGGGCCGAGGCACCATACTGCGCATCCTGGCCCGACGAACGGAAATAGCTCGCGCCTTGAAAGGCCAGCCAGTCGGTGGGCTTGTCTTGCGAATCCAGCACGCGAAAGCCCGAGAAGCCAAGGTTTCCAAGCGCCCTGGTATCGAGCCCCGTGCCGGCATAATCGAAATAATCCGGCCCGTAGAGGATCTCGCGCGCCTGACCGCCTTCCAAAGTGAACAGCGTCACCGGCTCGGCCGAATAGCGGCTGAGATGAAAGAAGGCGACCGGGTCGGTTCCCGCGCGTCCGCGCCACAGCGCGTGATCGGGGCGGAACTTGATCTTCTGGGCGGCGTCGAAATCGATGCCCTTGATGATCTGGGCCGCGCGTTCGGCTGGCGCCTTATAGGGCAGCGTGGCGTTTTTCTTGGCCCATCCCACCAGCATGTCGAAATTGAACGGCTTTGGGGGCCCCAAACGCACGCCCGCGGACGCGCCGGCGGCGGCAATCGCCCATTTGGGAAGCATGCAGGCGGACAGCACGGTCAGCGTGCGGCGGCGATCGGTCATCAACATGGGGTCACTCCGGCACGGAACACACAGGCCAAAGATGGAAAAGTTAAGGCCGCCAAATGCTTCGACAAAATATCAGCGCTACTGATCCATCATTTCGCCGCATTGTCACGTTTCATTACTGTTGTCGGACGGGCTGTCACAACCCTTGGATTTCGCAGATATGGATTCCCAATTCCGCGCTGTTGAAATGTTGCAGGAACCGCTTGCCGGAACGCCGCTTCCGTGCCGCCGGCGCATGCCCACCCAGAACCTTGAATCCTGGACCGCCGCTTCGGTGACGGGCTCGCTGCTGAGCTTGTTGCTTGCGTTGCCCCGCGCGCTGGTCCTGGTGCCGGCCGTGATCCGCCGCCGTGCCTGATCTCGCCGCAAGGCGCTGGTTCTATCTTTTCCTGGTGCTGGCTTCGACCGTCGCGGCGGTGACCCAGATGCTGGGCGTCTTGCAGTTCGACGGGCTTTCGCTGCGTGAAGGCTTCATTCTTTTCCTGTTCGCGATCCTGTTCGCCTGGATCGCATCGTCTTTCTGGCTGGCCTGTTTCGGTGCCTGGGCGCGGTTGACCCGTACGGTGCTTGTGCCGCTGAAAGAACCCGGCGGGGTATCGGCGGCCCGCACCGCCATCCTGATGCCGGTCTATAATGAAGATGTGGGCCGCGTCTTTTCGGGCGTGCGCGCGATCTGGGAGGCGGCCGGCCCCGATTTCGATTTCTATATTCTCAGCGATTCCACGAATCCCGCTCAATGGGTGGCCGAGGAAGTGGAGTGGCAGAGGCTGCGCGCCGAGACCGGCGCCGCCAACATCTTCTACCGCCACCGCGCCCGCAACGAAGGGCGCAAGGCCGGCAACATCCAGGATTTCTGCGAGAACTGGGGCCAGCTCTACGACTATATGGTGATCCTGGACGCCGACAGCCTGATGACCGGCAAGACGCTGCATCACCTGGTCGGGCTGATGGATGCCAACCCGCGCGCGGCGCTGATCCAGGCGCCGGCGGGTCTGGTGGGGCGTCATTCTCTGTTCGCGCGCATCCAGCAATTCGCCTCCAGCGTCTATGGCCCGATCCATGTCGCGGGCCTTGCCTGGCTGCAGGGGCCCGACGGCAATTACTGGGGTCACAACGCCATCATCCGCGTGCATGCCTTCATGCAGCATTGCGGCTTGCCCAAGTTGCCGGGCATGCCGCCTTTCGGCGGCGAGATCATGAGCCACGACTTCGTCGAAGCGGCACTTTTGCGCCGCGCCGGCTGGGATGTCTGGATGGCGCCCGACATCGGCGGGTCGTTCGAGGAGCCGCCACCCACCATCATCGACTACCTGCTGCGCGACCGCCGCTGGTGCCAGGGCAACCTGCAGCACCTGCGCGTGGTGTTCGCACGCGGCCTGGCGCTGCCCAGCCGGATGCACCTGGCGATGGGCATCATGAGCTACCTGTCGTCGCCCTTGTGGCTGTTGCTGCTGGTGGTGTCGGCGATTGAGATGATAAGCCTGCATGCGGCGCCTGCCGCCAGCTTTCTGGGCCAGCAGCCGGCGCTCTCCTTTGCCATTTCCCACAATGCCGAGCTGACCATCCTGGTCGTGGCCATGCTGGTTCTGCTCTATGGCCCCAAGCTGTTGTCGCTGGTGGTGCTGCTGGAGGATGCCGAGGCGACCAAGGCGCATGGCGGCACCCGCGTGGTGGTGTTCAGCGCGGTTCTGGAAAGCATCTTCTCCACGCTTTTTGCCCCGATCGTGATGCTGCAGCACAGCTGGTACGTGCTGAGCATATTGCTTGGACTGGCCACCGGATGGGGCTCGCAGGCGCGCACCGATCGCGCGCTGCCGCTGGGCGTGGTGGCCAGGGCGTTCGCCCCGCATACGGTCATCGGCATTGTCGCCACTTTCGTGCTGTGGAACACCGAAAGCTTCGGCTGGTTCGTGCCGTTGCTGGCGGGGCTGTGGCTGGCGATCCCGCTGGTGCTGGCGACGTCCAGCCCGCTTCTCGGCCGGATGTCGCGCAACGACCGGCTGTTCCTTATTCCCGCGGAGACGCGCGGTGTGCGCGTGGTTGCGCGCGCCCATGAGCTGGCCGCCTCCCACCAGGCGCTGACGACGGATTCGCGCCAGCTGGTGCTGGATGATGTGCGGGTGCGCGAAATGCATCTGGCCTTGCTGGCCAATACCGAGCCGCCGATGGATCGCATCCGCCTGCGCGAGTTGCGCGAACAGGCGGTTAGGCGCGAGACCGCCGACTTCAGCCGCGAGGACTGGGCGTTGTTATTGTCCGACGCCGAAAGCTTGAAAGCGCTGGGCGTCGCGTAAAGAAAAAAGGCCGGTCTCGCGACCGGCCTTTCTGATTTGCGGCGGAGGTTACTTCGCCGAGAATTTGTAGATCATCGTGTTCACATAGGTCTTGCCCGGGTCCAGCCGCGCGCTGAGGAAATCCGGATGGTTGGGCGCATCGGGAAACACGCCCGGCTCCAGGCAGATGGAATCGCCCTGGCGATAGGCCTTGCCGCCCTTGCCGAAGAACGTGCCGTCCAGGAAGTTGCCGGTATAGAACTGGATGCCGGGTGCGGTGACGCTCATTTCCAGGGTGCGGCCAGACACCGGATCGGTCACCACCGCGGCGGGGCGCAGGGTGCCAGGCTGGCCATCGACGATATAGTTGTGGTCATAGCCGCGGCCGAAGCGGATCTGCTGGTCTTTCGCGTCGCGGATACGGTCGCCCACGCGGTGCGCGGTGCGGAAGTCGAAGGGCGTGCCGGCCACGTCGCGACGCTCACCCGTGGGTATCAGCGTCGCATCCACCGGCGTGAACTTGGCGGCATGCAGCGTCACCATGTTGTCCAGCGCGCTGCCCTTCACGCCCGACAGGCTGAAATAGGAATGGTTGGTCAGGTTCAGCACCGTGGGCTTGGTGGTGGTGGCGCGATATTCCAGCTTCAGTTCGTTCTGCTCGTTCAGCGAATAGGTGGCCGTCACCTTCATTTCGCCGGGAAAGCCTTCTTCGCCGTCGGCGCTGACATAGCTGAGCACGACAGAGGCTTGCGGCCCGTTGGAGACCGAGTCGATCTTCCAGATGCGCTTGTCGAAGCCCTTCAGGCCGCCGTGCAAGGTGTTGGGACCGTCATTGGCCGGCAGCTTGTAGGTCTTGCCGTCCAGTGTGAACTGCGCCTTGGCGATGCGGTTGGCGTAACGCCCGATCGAGGCGCCGAAATAGTTGGGACGATCCAGATACTGCTGCGCGGTGTCATAACCCAGCACCACGTCATCCTTCTTGCCGGCCTTGTCGGGCACGACCAGCGACTGCAAGGTGGCGCCCAGCGTCATGATCTTCGCCGAGATGCCGTTGCCGTTGGTGAGTGTGACGGCTTCCACCTTGGCGCCGCCGGCGGTGCCGAAATCGGCGCGCGTCGCGTTGGCGGCGAACGCCGTGCTGCTGCACAAGGCCGTGCAGGCCAAGGCAAGAATTGCGTATTTCATAGTCCCTCCCATTTGTTGCTGCTGATATTTGCGGCAAACATCGCCCGCCACAAGCCTGTCGAATTGTCATACACTGCGGTTGCGAAATAAGGTCCCGCCGTCATGTTCGACCGTCTGTTTGCCGCCCATCCCCGCAGCGTGAACGAGACCTATCTGCAGCATCAACGGGTAGCGCTGTCCTTCGCCGTCCCGCTCCTGGGCGCGGGGCTTGCGGCGCTGGTCCATGCGCTGGTGCCGGGGCTGTGCCAGAAGACGGCGGGCGACGCGATACGCCGGCTGAATGCCCGGCTCGACGGGCGCTAGAACAGCCGTTACCGTCCGCCCCAACCATAACAAGGGGAGGACCAGATGATTTCAAGCCTTTCACGCCGCAACCTGATGCTGACGGCCGGCGCCGCCGGCGCGTTTGCCGCGACGCAGGCCTTCGCGCAGCAGGGCCCCACCGCGCCGTACAACCCCACGCCCGCCAAGCGCATCGGCCAGCCGCAGGAAAGCGCCAATACGCCCAAGCTCACCACCTACATGAACAACCTGCTGAACGAGGACGAGGCCATCGCGATCAAGCAGCTGGGCATCGACTGGATCGATGCGGCGCAGGTTCCGGAACAGCCCTGGGGCGTGGATTATCTGCAGCCCCGCATCGACGCGCTCAAGAAGCACGACATGCATATCGGCATCATGATGGTGCGCTGGTCCTACAAGGGCGGCATGGACCCGCAAATGTCCAAGATCGTCTATGGCCTGCCGGGCCGCGACGAGGAGATCGCCAAGATCAAGCAGACCATCGTCAATTTCGGCAAGCTGGGCATTCCGGTGCTGGAATGGAATTTCTACAACCACCGCGCCGAGGAGGGGTATCTGCACACCGCCCCCGGTCGTGGCGGTGCGGGCATGAGCGAGTTCAAGGCCGAGCGGATGGCCAACCTGCCGCCGCTGCCGGCCGAAGGCACGCACACCTATGAAGACACCTGGAAAAACATGACCTACTTCCTGAAGGAAGTGATCCCGGTGGCCGAGAAGAACAACGTTGTGATGTCGGTGCATCCCAACGATCCGCCGGCGCCGATGAGCCGGGGTTCGGCTCAGGTGCTCAACAGCTTCAGCGATTGGAAGCGGCTGGTGGAGACGGTGAATTCGCCGTCCAACTGCATGACCTGGGATTGCGGCGTCACCCGCGAACTGGGCGAGGACCCGGTGGTAGTCGGCAACTGGCTGGCCAGCCGCAACCGCATCGGCCAGGTGCATTTCCGCAATGTCGTGATGAGGAAGCCGCGCGAGGATTACACCGAAGTGTTCCCCGACAATGGCGACAACGACATGTATGAAGTGATGAAGCTCTTGGTGCGCAACAACTACAAGCGGCTGATCTTCCCCGAGCATCCGCGCGGGCTCGCTGTCGACAAGCTGCTGCCCAAGGGCACCAATCCGACAGCAGCCTGGGCCTACAATATCGGCCATTGCCGCGCGATGCTGCAGATCGCGCTCAGAGAGCTGAAGGGGATGTAGTCCTCGCCAAACAAAAAGGCCCGCGACGCGCGTCGCGGGCCTTTTGCTTTGTCTGCGTGTTCGCCTAGGGCAGCGCGAACACCAGCACGCTGTCGCCGACAGACGGGCTGTGCACGAAGGAGCCGCCGGTCGCCACGATGGCGACATACTGCTTGCCGTCGCTGCCCTGATAGGTCAGCGGCGAGGCGTGTGCGGACGCATCCATTTTATAAGTCCAGATCTCCTTGCCGGACTTGGTGTCGAAGGCACGGAAACGGCTGTCGTCGGTGGCGCCGATGAAGATCAGCCCCGACGCCGTGGTCAGCGGCGCGCCCAGGTTCGGGCGGCCGGTGTCACGCTTGCCTTCCGGCATGATGTCGCTGACACCGAGATTGACGCGCCAGGCGACCTTGCCGGTGTTGACGTTCACCGCCCACAGGTCACCCCAGGGCGGGTTCTGACAGGGGTAGTATCCGTGGCCGGGAATTTCCTGCTCGAAGAAGCTGTCGGGAATGTTGGCCGACGCCCAATAGCCGCCCTTCTTCTTTTCCAGCTGTTCGATCGAGCCCATTTCCTGGGTGTTGACGATGAAATAGCCAAGGCGGGGATCGAACGCGCCGCCGCCCCATTCCGGGCCGCCGCCCGAACCGGGGAAACGCGCGATCTGGCTGTCGCTGGTGATCGGCGAGAAGGGCACGCTGTCATGCAGCTTCTTGTCGGCGATCAGCTTCTTGCAGAAGGCGTTCAGCTCCGGCGTGATGGTCGTGATGTCGGTCGCGGCGGTGAAGCTCTGCTTGGCCAGCGGGCCGGGGGTCACCGGCACGGGCTGGGTCGGCCAGGTCTCTTCGCCTTCGACATTGGATTTGGGCGCCGGCACTTCCTTGATGTCATAGATCGGCTTGCCCGTGACACGGTCGAACAGGAACAGGTATCCCGCCTTGGTCATGGCGGCGACGGCGGGGATTTCCTTGCCGTCCTTCTTCACCGTCAGCAGCATGGGCGGGGTGGGCTGGTCCCAGTCCCACACTTCATGGTGGAGCAGCTGGAAGTGCCACAGATACTTGCCGGTGGCGGCATTCACCGCGACGAGCGAGTTGCCGAACAGGTTGGTGCCGTGACGGTCGCCGCCCCAGCGGTCGGGGGCCGGCCCGCCCAGCGGCAGATAGGCGATGCCGCGCTCGGCATCCACGGTGAACATGTTCCAGTTGTTGACGCCGGAACGGTCGGTGGTGCTGCCTTCCGGCCAGGTGTCATAGCCCAACTCGCCCTTGCGCGGCACGGTGTGGAAGGTCCAGACCAGCTTGCCGGTGATGGTGTCGAAGGCGCGAATGTCGCCCGACACGCTCTTGGGCTCTTCCGGCGTGGAATTGCCGGTGATCACCAGGTTCTTGAAGATCGCGGGCGGCGAGGTCTCGTTATAGGCCTTGTCATAGCCGCGCATGACTTCAGGGGTGCGCAGGTTCAAAAAGCCGTGCTCACCGAAGCTTTCGGCCGCCTTGCCGGTCTTGGCGTCGATCGCCGCCAGCTTGCCGGCATTGGTGCCGAAGATCAGTTCGGGATTGTGGCTGCCGTCGCCCGGCCAATAAGCCATGCCCCGCGGCGCGGGCCGCTGGCTGTCGGGCAGGTCATACGACCAAAGCTGCTTGCCGCTGGTGGCATCCAGCGCCAGAACCTTGCCGTAGGGTGAGGCGATATACATCGTGTTGCCGATCACCAGCGGCGTGGTCTGGGACGTGGCGACGCGCGTGGCGCCCGCCGGCTTCATGTGGAAGGTCCAGGCGACCTTAAGCTTGTTCACATTCTGCGGCGTGATCTGGGTCAGCGGCGAATAACGCTGTGCGCCGGCGTCGCGGCCATAGTTGGGCCAATCGGTGTGGCTGGGCGCCTGCTGGGCGGAGGCACCCGCCATCAGGGCCAGACTCGCGCAGGCCAGAAACCGCATTTTCATTGCTGAACTCCCCTCAGGCATATTTGTTTTTTTCAGCCTAGCAGAGGCGGTGCCCGCTGGGGTAGTGCTCGCGCATGCGCGATTGCCGTCGGATTCTCAAAGAGGTTTTCGGGTTCGACGATTTCCGTCCCGGCCAGGCACAGGTGATCGGCGCCCTTCTGGAAGGCAGGTCCGCGCTGGCGGTCATGCCCACCGGCGCGGGCAAGTCGCTTTGCTATCAGGTGCCAGCTTTGGCGATGGGCGGGTTGACCATCGTGGTCTCGCCGCTGGTGGCGCTGATGCAGGACCAGGTAGCGGCGCTCAGGCTGGCCGGCGTGGCGGCCGACAGCATCAATTCGTCCTATGACCGCGATGCCAATGTCGCGGCCTGGCGGCGTGCGGCATCGGGCGAGACGCGGCTGCTGTACTTGGCTCCCGAAAGACTGATGACCGATCGGATGCTGGATGCCCTTGGTCGCTGCGACGTGCGGCTGATCGCGGTGGACGAGGCGCATTGCATCTCCCAATGGGGCCCGGCCTTCCGGCCCGAATATGAAGCACTGGCGCGGTTGCGCGAGCTGTTTCCGCGCGTGCCGATCATCGCGCTGACCGCCACCGCCGATGAAGCCACCCGCACAGACATCGCCCGGCGCCTGTTCGGCGGGCGGGTGGAAAGCCTGGTGCTGGGCTTCGACCGGCCCAATATCCGGCTGGCGGTTGAAGCGCGGGGCGACGGCCGCCGCCAGTTGCTGGATTTCGCGCGCCGCCATGCCGGGCAAAGCGGCATCATCTATTGCCTGTCGCGCAAGAAGACGGAGGAAACCGCCGCCTTCCTGGAAGAGCATGGCGTCACGGCGCTGGCCTATCACGCCGGCATGACCAAGGAGGCGCGCGAGGCCAACCAGAACCGCTTCATGACCGAGGCGGGCGTGGTGATGGTGGCGACCATCGCTTTCGGCATGGGCATCGACAAGCCGGATGTGCGCTTTGTGTTTCACACCGACCTGCCCGCCAGCCTGGAAGCCTATTACCAGGAGATCGGCCGCGCCGGCCGCGATGGCGGCGAGGCGCGCGTGCATATGCTGTTCGGCGCCGCCGACATTCGCATGCGCCGACTGTTCATCGACCAGGAAGAGGCCAGCGACGAACACAAGCGACGGGCCCATGCGCGGCTGAACACGCTGGTGGGGTATTGCGAAGCCAGTGGCTGCCGCCGTCAGATCCTGCTGGGCTATTTCGGCGAGGACGCGCAGCCTTGCGGTAACTGCGACAATTGCCTGCAGGACGTGCCGCAACAGGATGCCACGCGCGAGGCGCTGCTGGTCTGCGCGGCCATCATGCAATCGGGCGCGCGGTTCGGCGCGGCGCACATCGTGGAGATTTTGCGCGGGGCCAGGACGCAGAAGCTGGCGGATCGCGGCCATGACCGGTTGGCTTGCTTCGGCAGCGGTGCGGCATGGCGCAAGGAAGAGTGGCAATCGCTGATCCGCCAGCTCGCCGCGGGCGGCTATCTGGCAGCCGACGATCATGGCGGGCTGTCGCTGTCATCCAAGGGTGAGGCGTTGCGCCGGGGCGAGATGGCGTTTGCCTGGCGCCCGGTGGCGCCGCGGACCAAGACGCGTGCCGAACCGTCAACACAGTCCGGTGATCCCGCACTGCTGGCGGCGCTGAAGGCGCTCAGGCTTAAGCTGGCGCGCGAACGCCAGGTACCGGCCTATGTGATCTTCTCGGACCGCACCTTGATCGACATGGCCGAGCGTCATCCCCGCGATATCGGCGATTTCGCCCAGGTGCACGGCGTGGGCGCCGCCAAGCTCAAGGAATTCGGGAAAATCTTTCTGGGCGTGCTGACGCAGGCGCAGGGCTGATCAGGCGAACCGCACGGCGATCCTGCCCAGTGGCCCGAAATCGCCGTCGATGCGGTCGCCCACGGCGACCTCGATCGGCTTGACGCAGGTGCCGGTGATGACGGCCTGGCCCGCCTTGAGCGCGATGCCCAGCCCAGACAATTCATTCGCCAGCCAGGTCAGCCCAATGCGCGGATCGCCCAGCACATTGGCGCCGGTGCCTTCGCCTGCGGCCGCGCCGTTGCGAAAGCCCTTCACCGGATGGGCCGCCAGGTCGATGCCGCGCCAGTCGGCGGTGACAGCATCGCCCAGCACGAAGCGATGGGCGCAGGCGTTGTCGGCGATCAACTGGGCTTCGCCGGCCGTCTCAAACCGGTTGTAGCGGGAGTCGGGAATTTCGATTGCCGGATGCAGGGTGGCGACATGCGCCAGCACTTCGCTCTGGGTATAAGGCGCGTCGCGCGGTGGCAGGTCGGCGCCCATGCGAAAGGCGAACTCCAGCTCGGCCACCCGCATCAGGTTGGTGCCCAGAACGCATTCACTGCCGTCTTCGATGCGGCGTTCCGCCAGCAGCCGCCCCGCCATGGGGCCGTCCACGCCGATATGGGCCTGGCCGGCCTTGCTGGTGGCGGCGATCTTCCAGCCGAACAGCGGCGCAGCACTGGTCGTCTCGATACAGGCTTGCACACGATAGGCGCTCGCACGGTCGGCAGGGCGCAAATCCGCCGGCATTGCGTTCAGGCGGGTGCCCGCCCGCCAGTGATCGTGCAGCAGATCGCAGGCTTTCTGATCCATGGCGGGACAATAGCGTCTGGCCGTACAAACGGAAGCCGGACTGGGATCGCTATCTTACTTGACGGGCAAAAGGGCCGGGCGCACTCTTGGTGCATGACGGCCCAGCCACAACCATTCCGGCTGTACGAGATCGACCGCAAGGGCAGCATCAGCCCGGCGATCGAGATGTTCTTCGACACCACCATCGACGCGCTGGATTATGCCGCGCGCCAGCGCACCGATCGCAGCATCGAGCTGTGGAGCGCGACCGAACTGATCGCGCGCCTGCGCATGCGCCCGCGCGCCGCCTGATGCGCGTTCAGCTGCCGCTGTGCGGCGGCATTCCCAGTCCGTAACGGATCGCGGCGGCGCGCAAGGCAAAGCCGCCGACCGCGCCGATCGCCACGGCCGCCTCGTTGGGAAGTCCCAGCAACGAGCAGGACACATAAAGTCCGGCCGCCAGCATCGCCGCGGTGACATATAGTTCATGGCGCAGGAGGATCGAAGGCACGCCCGCGATCACGTCGCGGATGATGCCGCCCATGCAAGCCGACAAGGTGCCAACGGCCGCGGCCTGCAGCGGCTGCAGGCCATAGCCCAGGGCCTTGCTGACGCCATAGACGGCGTAAGCCACAAGGCCCACGGCATCGAGCCATTCGATGGTCTGTGCCGGCCAGCGTTGCAGCGGCACGATCCACACCGCGGCGGCGACACCCAGGCAGGCGATGATCGGCCAGCTGTCGGTCAGCCAGAAGACGGGCGCCCCGATCAGGATATCGCGCACTGTGCCGCCACCCGTCGCCGTCACCAGCGCGAAGAAGCAGGCCGCGATGATATCCAGCCGCTTGCGCGCGGCCGCCAGTGCGCCCGACATCGCAAAGACCGCGACGCCGGCCATGTCGGCCAGTCGCGCCACCTGGTCCAGATGCTGAGTGAGAAGGGGGTACTGCACCTAATATATATGCTTGAGGACGCAGCCGGCGGGAAGCGGGAAATGGCCCTTCGTGTCACACGCTCGGGGCGCGCCGTTCTAATCCCGGAACAGCAGCGGCGCGAATTCGCGCAAGGCACGGCGCCAGGACAGGAATTCGTGCGCCGTATTGGGCGAAACATAGAACACGCTGGGATAGCCGGCGCTTTTCAGGGCCTCTGCATTCATCCGGGGGTCGGCTTGCGTCACCCCCGGCGGCGCGCCACGGCGTCCACCTTCCAGTTCGCGGCTGCCGAAGCTGACAAAGACCAGTTTCACCTTGTCCTTGAAGCCGGGAATGGCCTTGACGTCATCGAGCGCGTAGGTCCCGCCGCTGAACAGGCCGATATAGGCGAATTCGTCTGGGTTGGTGGTTGCGATCAGCTTGGTCTCGAAGCCGCCCATGGAGAGCCCCGCCATGGCGCGATGGCGCGCGTCGGCACGGGTACGGAAGTGGCTGTCGACATAGGGGACGAGCTCGTTCAGCAGGACGGTCTGG